>JAESFX010000009.1_pt1 | contig 1117287 bp, 1081 predicted proteins | sample 9269501 | NCBI WGS metagenome assembly JAESFX01 (sample SAMN14515570, study PRJNA621655) | algae metagenome | isolation source: Desmonostoc geniculatum HA4340-LM1 and co-occurring heterotrophs from cave... | place: USA: Maniniholo cave, Kauai, Hawaii | collected 2009-07-28
CCCCGCCGCTTACCCACCGCTCCGCCCCCCCCCGCCCCGCGGGCGGGGGGCCCACCCCCCGCGACCGCGCAGCGGCGGGCGGATTCCGGCGCTGGGCGGCGTCGCTCGTCGGTCACGATGCTTCGGCATCGCTACCCTCCTCGCTTCTGGCCCAGCGCCGGAATCCGCTCCGTCACGGCCGTTGCCAGTTATGGGGTTGGACCCTCACCGGCGTGCGCGCGCCATCGCCAGCCTTGCCGCACGCCGGTGCCGCCGAGTCTTGCCCACCCAATGAGCCAGCGCGATCAGAATCCCGTACGACAGCAGCGCCGTCAGCGGCAGCGCGACGCTGTATTCGGTAGGCTGAGGTCCGAACCAGTTGATGGCCTGAAACAGCAGCAGAGCGGCCAGCAGGATCAGGGGCGGGCCGAGCGGGCCATTGGTGCGGCGCAGGTAGAACCAGAAGGCGATGCCGAGCAGGCCCAGTTCCAGCGGCATGGCGACCAGCGGATAGTCCCACAGACCGAGGCCCAGCTTGGGCGGGCCGCCAGCCAGCGTGAGATCGGGGCGATGGACGATGAGGTCGATCAGCCAGTGCGACAACACCACCATCGCCGCCCACGCCCCGGCGGCGCGGTACCCTGTCGCGCGCCAGACCATCGCGCCGAACGCCAGCCCCCACAACGCGGTGCCCACCAAGCTGTGGGTGTAGGGCATATGATGGAGGTCCATCGGATTCATCGCCGTGATGCCGGGGACCACGCGCATATCCTCCACCCCCACGGTCAGCAGCAGGAAGAACGCCAGATCGACGAGCTGCGCGGCCACGAACAGCGTGCCCAGCCGCGGCGCATCGGGTGAGGCGGCGGCGGCGGCGAGCGCGGGCGCGAAGTGGCCGATGTACACGGCCTCAGCGCCTCGCCATGCCGTGCCCGGGCCGGGTGTCGATAAAAGCCATGCAAATTCCCCCGGCGTTTCTTGACCAGCCCGCCGCCCCGGGTCAATGACTTGCGCGTGGACGAGGGAAAAACCGATCTGGCCGAGATGAGCTTCGAGGACGCGTTGCGCGCGCTCGAACAGGTGGTGCGGCGGCTCGAGGGCGGCGAGGTGCCACTGGACGAGAGCATCGCGCTGTACGAACGCGGCGAGAAACTGCGCGGGCATTGCCAGGCGCGGCTCGATGCTGCGCAGGCCCGGATCGAGGCGATCGTGCAGGGCGCCGACGGCAAGCCCGCGGGCACCCGCCCGTTCGATGCTCCCGGTGATTTGGGGACATGAACACGGTGGTCGAACTGGCCCGCGACGACCTGCTCACGCCCGCCTTCGCGCGTATCCAGGCCGAGATCGACAGCGCCTTCGATGCCTTTCTGCCCGTCCCGCAGGATACCCGCGCGCGGTTGGTCGAGGCGATGCGTCATGCGGCCATCGGTGGGGGCAAGCGGGTGCGCCCGCTGCTGCTGACGGCGACCGCGGAACTGTTCGGCGTGGGGCGCGTGCCCGCGGTCAACGCCGCCTGCGCGGTTGAGGCGATCCACTGCTATTCGCTCATCCACGACGATCTGCCGTGCATGGACGATGACGATCTGCGCCACGGCAGGCCGACCGTGCACAAGGCCTTCGACGAGGCGACCGCGGTGCTGGCGGGCGATGCGCTGCACGCGCTGGCCTTCGATATCCTGACCATGCCCGACACCAGCACCGATCCCTTCGTGCGCGCAGAACTTGTCGCCGCGCTGGCCAGGGCGAGCGGGCACGATGGCATGGCGGGCGGCCAGATGATGGATATGATGGCCGACGAGGCGCGCTACGATCTGTCGCAGGTCACGCGGTTGCAGCAGATGAAGACCGGTGCCCTGCTCGCCGCCAGCGTCGAGATGGGCGCGATCCTTGGGCGCATCCCGCCCGAGGGTCGTGCGCCTCTGCGCGCTTATGCCCGCGACATCGGCCTCGCCTTCCAGATTGCCGACGATCTGCTCGATGTCGAAGGCGACGAGGCCACCGCGGGCAAGGCGCTGCGCAAGGACGAGGAGCAAGGCAAGGCCACTTTCGTCACGCTGATGGGGGCAGAGAAGGCGCGCGCGCAGGCGCGGATGCTGGTCGAACAGGCGGCGGGGCACCTGGCGGGGTATGGCGCGGAAGCGAAGCTGCTCCAGGCGCTCGCCCGCTTCATCGTGGACCGCGACCATTGAGTGAGGGGACCGCCCGCGTCGGTGTCTATCCCGGCACATTCGACCCGATGACGCTCGGCCATGCCGACATCATCCGGCGCGGCTGTCACCTGGTCGACCGGCTGATCGTGGGCGTCACCACCAATCCCAGCAAGGATCCGATGTTCACGCCCGACGAGCGGTTGGCGATGGTCCGGCGCGAAGTGGCCGCGCTCGGACTAACGAACGTCGAAGTGGTGGGTTTCGATGCGCTGCTGATGAAATTCGCCCGCAAGCAAAACGCCAGCATGATCGTGCGTGGGCTGCGCGCGGTCGCGGATTTCGAGTATGAATATCAGATGGCGGGCATGAATCAGCAGCTCGACGACGAGATCGAGACGGTCTTCCTGATGGCAGACGTCTCACTCCAGCCGATCGCCAGCAAGCTGGTAAAGGAGATCGCGCTCTATGGCGGCGACATCGCGCCTTTCGTCAGCAAGGCGGTGTGCGAAGATGTGGTGGCGCGGGTCGAGCGGATCGGGCGCAAGGGCGATTGCTGAGCGAGCCCGAGCTATTCATTGCAGTGACAGCGCGCCGTGCTAGACGGCGGCGACCTTTTCCTCAGCCAGCGGACCAATGATGCTCAAGGCAACTTTCGCGCTTGTTACTCTCGCGGCGCTCGCCGCCGCTCCGGCCCAGGCCATCGGCAGCCGCAAGGCGTCGACCGAAGCCGCCGCGCCTGCCGATCCGGCGGCGCTGGGTGTCTATACGCCGGTCAGTTTCGACATGGCGCAGGACCGCGAGAACATTCTGGTGCTCGACCTCTCGAACGGCCAGCGCGTCGCCATCCGGCTGATGCCGCAATGGGCGCCCGAGCACGTCGCCCGCGTCAAGCTGCTCGCGCAGCAGGGTTTCTACAACAACGTCATCTTCCACCGGGTGATCGACGGGTTCATGGCGCAGACCGGCGATCCGACCGGGACGGGGCAGGGCGGCTCGGAGCTTCCCGACCTCAAGGCGGAATTCAATCCGCAGCCGCATCTGCGCGGCACCGTCTCGATGGCGCGCGCCGCCAGCGACGACAGCGCCAACAGCCAGTTCTTCATCGTCTTCTATCCGCGCTTCAGCCTCGACAAGAAATACACCGCCTTCGGCCGGGTGATCGAGAACATGGCGGCGGTCGATGCGATCCAGCGCGGCGAACCGCCGGAGAACCCGACGCGGATCGTCCAGGCCTCGCTGGCCAGCGAGAACAAGCCCGCGCCGGCGATCGCCCCGCCGGCGGCTCCAGCGATCACCGTGGACGATCTGAACCGGCCGCAGGGGCAGTAAGTCCCGTTTCGCGGGGTGACGCCGCGCGACGGCCGATGTAGCGGCGCGCCATGCGCGTAGACCTCTTCGATTTCGACCTTCCGCCTGAGCGGATCGCGCTGCGCCCGGCGCGCCCGCGCGATGCGGCGCGGATGCTGGTCGTGCGGCCCGATGGGCCGTTCGAGGATGCCGGGGTGCGCGCCCTGCCGGGCCTGCTGCGCCGGGGCGATGTCCTGGTGTTCAACGATACCCGCGTCATTCCCGCGCAACTCGAGGGGCACCGGGGCGAGGCGCGGATCGGCGCCACGCTGCACAAGCGCCTCGACCTCAGGCGCTGGCAGGCCTTCATCCGCAACGCCAAGCGGCTGCGCGAGGGCGACGTTGTCGACTTCGGCCGGGACGTCAGCGCCAGTGCCGAAACGCGCCACAGCGACGGAAGCTGGACGCTGGCCTTTGCGGGCGATGAGCCGGTGGAAATCCTGCTCGAACGCGCGGGCACCATGCCGCTTCCGCCTTATATCGCAGGCAAGCGCGGCACCGACGAGGCCGACCGGACCGACTACCAGACGATGTTCGCGGCCGAGGACGGCGCGGTCGCCGCCCCCACCGCCGCGCTGCATTTCACGCCCGCGCTGATCGACGCGCTCGACGAAGCCGGGATCGGACGCGAGACACTGACGCTCCATGTCGGCGCGGGCACCTTCCTGCCGGTCAAGGTCGAGGACACCGACGAGCACGCGATGCACAGCGAATGGGGCCGGATCGAACCCGACGTCGCCGCGCGACTTAATGCGGTGCGGGCGAACGGCGGCCGAGTCATCGCGGTCGGGACCACGAGCCTGCGCCTGCTCGAAAGCGCGGCGGAACCAGACGGCAACATTCAACCCTTCGCGGGCGACACCGCGATCTTCATCACGCCCGGCTATCGCTTCCGCGCCGTCGACGGGCTGATGACCAATTTCCACCTGCCCAAATCCACGCTGTTCATGCTGGTGAGCGCGCTGATGGGATGCGAGCGGATGCAAGCGGCCTATGCCCATGCCATTGCATCCGAATACCGCTTCTACTCCTACGGCGACGCCTCGCTGTTGCTTCCCTGAGATTGGGACCCTAACTGCGATTCATGTCCGAACCCATCCTCGAGCTCGCCGGGCTCAGCAAGACCTATCCCGGCGGGCTGAAGGCCCTCGACGATGTCGATCTCACCATCCGCAAGGGCGAGATTTTCGCGCTCCTCGGGCCAAATGGCGCGGGCAAGACCACGCTGATCGGCGCGGTCTGCGGGCTGGTGCGGCCCACTGCGGGCACGATGCGCGCCTTCGGGCACGATCTGGCGCTCGATTGGCGCGCGGCGCGCCGCCGCATCGGGCTGGTGCCGCAGGAAATGGCCACCGATATGTTCGAACCGGTGATCCGCACGGTCAATTATTCGCGCGGGCTGTTCGGTCTCGCCCCCGATCCGGCGCGGATCGAGGAAATCCTGCGCTCGCTCAGCCTGTGGGACAAGAAGGACGCGCAGATCCGCACGCTCTCGGGCGGGATGAAGCGCCGCGTGCTGATCGCCAAGGCGCTGGCGCACGAACCCGAGCTGCTGTTCCTCGACGAACCGACCGCGGGCGTCGATGTCGAGCTGCGCAAGGATATGTGGCGCCAGATCGGCGCGCTGCGCGCCAAGGGCGTGACCGTGATCCTGACGACGCATTATATCGAAGAAGCCGAGGTGATGGCCGATCGCGTCGGCATCATCGACAAGGGCCGGCTGCTGATGGTCGATAGCAAGGCCGAGATGATGGCCAGGCTGGGCCGGACCGAGGCGCATTTCACGCTCGCCGCGCCACTGGCCGAGCTACCTGCGGCGCTTGTCGGCTATCCGGTCGAACTGGAACAGGACGGCCGGGTGCTCGTCTATCGCGGCGGCGACGGGACCGGCAAGGGCAAGCAGGAAGTCGCCGCGCTGTCCAAGGCGCTGATCGGTGCCGGGGTCGACTACAGCGGGATCGACATCCACGAGAGCAGCCTGGAGGACATCTTCGTCCAGCTCATCGAACACGACAAGGTGGCGGCATGAGCGGGTTCAATGGCCGGGGTGCCTGGTCGATCTTCACCTTCGAGCTGCTGCGCTTCCTGCGCACAGCGTTTCAGTCGGTGCTGGCACCGGTGCTGACCACCTCGCTCTACTTTATCGTGTTCGGCGCGGCGATCGGGGGACGGATGGGGTCGCTCGGCGGGGTCGAATATGCCGCCTTCATCATCCCCGGGCTGCTGATGCTGACGCTGCTGGCCGAAACCACCAGCAACGCCAGCTTCGGCATCTATATGCCACGCTTCACCGGCACCATCTACGAGCTGCTGTCGGCCCCGGTAGGCACGGTGGAGACGCTGCTCGGTTTCGTCGGTGCGGCGGCGGTCAAGAGCCTGATCCTGGCCGCGATCATCCTGCTGACCGCGCGATTGTTCGTCGATTACGGCATCGCGCATCCGCTGCTCGCGCTGATCTACATCGTGCTGGTGGCGGCAGCCTTCGCGCTGTTCGGCTTCATCCTGGGAATCTGGGCCGACGGCTTCGAGAAGCTGGGCATCATCCCCATGCTGTTCCTGACCCCGCTGACCTTTCTGGGCGGCACTTTCTATTCGGTCGAGATGCTGCCCGCGCCGTGGGATACGATCGCGCTGTTCAACCCGATCTTCTATCTCGTCAGTGGGCTGCGCTGGGCATTCTATGGCACCGCGGATGTCAGCTTCGGGCTGTCGCTCGGCATCACGCTGGGCTTCCTGGCGGTTTGCGTGGCGGTGATCGCCACCATCTTTCGCACCGGCTGGCGGTTGCGGAACTGACCGGCCAGGGGTTTATGCGCGCGGTTGCGACCGCTAATGGATAGCTTCGCATGGTCCGTTACCATACCTTGATCCCCAGCGTGCTGCTGGCCGTTGCCGCGCCCCTCGCAGCCCAGCCGGCCCCTGCGCCCGCGCCGACCTCGCCGGTGCCCGATATCGCGCCGGACATTCTGCCTGAGGTAGTGCCGCAAACCGAACCGGCGCCGCCGGTCCTTCCCGACCCGGTGCGCGCGATGATAGAGGCGGCGGTCGCCACCGGCGACGACGGCAAGGTTCGGACCGTGGTCGATCTGGCCAAGGCGACGAACCCGGCGGCCGCGCCGCAGATCGACGCGATCTATGCCGCCTTCAGTCAAGGCAAGAGTGAGGAGCGTCGGCTCGCCGAGGAGAGCCGACTGGCGGCGATTCGCAACGCCGGCGTGCTCGAAAACTGGAAGGGCCGCGGCGAGATCGGCGGTTTCCGGCAGACGGGCAACAGCAGCAACACCGGGCTCAGTGCCGGACTGAATCTCACGCGTACGGGCATCGACTGGTCTCACCAGCTACGCGCCAGTGCCGACTACCAGCGCTCCGCCGGGGTCACGTCGCGCGAGAAGTATTTCGCGGCCTACGAGCCGCGCTACCAGATCGGTACCGACCTGTTCACCTATGGCCTCGCCCAGTTCGAGAGCGACCGCTTTCAGGGCTTCGACGAGCGTTACGCGCTGTCGACCGGAGTGGGGTATCAAGCGCTCAAGCGACCGGACCTCAACCTCTCGGTCAAGGCCGGCCCCGCGCTGCGGCACACCGCGTTCACGAGCGGGGAAAACGACACACGACTTGCCGGCCTGCTCGGTCTGGATTTCGACTGGACCTTCGCCGATGGCGTGAAGCTGACGCAGGATACCAACCTCGTCGCCGAAACCGGTGGGCAGGCCGCGGTAATCTTCGATTCGCGCAATACCACGCTGGCGCTGGTCACCGGGCTGGAGGCCCGGATCACAGGCAAGCTCAGCACCCGGCTGTCCTACGGCATCGACTATCAGAGCGATCCCCAGCCGGGCCGCGTGGGCACCGACACGCTTTCGCGCGTAACCTTCGTCTACGGCTTTTGATGATGGCGCCCCGGTTCCGCTTCACCGTCGCGGCGCGCGACGGCCAGGCCCGCACGGGGGCGATCGAAATGCGCCGCGGCACGATCCGCACCCCCGCCTTCATGCCCGTGGGGACGGCGGCCACGGTCAAGGCGATGAAGCCCGAAACCGTGCGGGCGACCGGCGCGGACATCATCCTCGGCAACACCTATCACCTGATGCTGCGCCCCGGCGCGGAGCGGGTGGCGCGGCTTGGCGGGTTGCATCGCTTCATGAACTGGGACCGCCCGATCCTGACCGATAGCGGCGGCTATCAGGTGATGAGCCTCTCCGACCTCCGCAAGCTGACCGAAGAGGGCGTGGAATTCGCCAGCCATATCGACGGCAGCCGCCATATGCTCACCCCCGAACGATCGATGGAAATCCAGCGTCTGCTCGGCAGCGACATCGTGATGGCCTTCGACGAATGCCCGCGCGCCGACCGCCCGCTCGCCGAGATCGAGGCGAGCATGGCGATGAGTATGCGCTGGGCCAAGCGCAGCCGCGAAGCTTTCGACGCCGGCGGCGAGCATGCCACGGGTTCCGCGCTGTTCGGCATCCAGCAGGGCGCGCTCGACGAAGGGCTGCGCGCCCGCTCCGCCGAGGCTTTGCGCGAGATCGGCTTCGACGGCTATGCGATCGGCGGGCTGGCGGTGGGCGAGGGGCAGGAGGCGATGTTCGCCACGCTGGATTTCGCGCCCGCGATGCTGCCCGAGGATGCGCCGCGCTATCTGATGGGCGTCGGCAAGCCCGACGATCTGGTCGGCGCGGTCGAGCGCGGCGTCGATATGTTCGACTGCGTGCTGCCGACCCGCTCGGGCCGCAACGGCCAGGCCTTCACCTGGACTGGCCCGCTCAACCTGCGCAACGCCCGCCATGCCGAGGACGGCGAGCCGCTCGACCCGCGCTGTACCTGTTCCGTCTGCGGCACCTACAGCCGCGCCTACCTCCACCACTTGACCAAATCGGGCGAAATTCTCGGCGCGATGCTGCTCAGCGAGCACAACATCGCGTTCTATCAACAGCTCATGCAGGCGATGCGGGATGCGATCACGGAAGGGCGGTTTGCGATCTTTGCGAACGACTTCCGCGCGTCTTATCTCGGCAGCGGATGACGAACGCACTCGCCGAACAGGATCGCCAGCAGCGGATCGGCCTGCTGTTCGGGCTCGGCCTTGCGTCGGTAATGCTATGGCAGACGACGTTCGGAATGCTGATGCTCTATCCGTTCACGATCCTGGCGACATGGTTTCACGAGATGGGTCACGGCATTGTGGCGATGCTGCTGGGTGCCCGGTTCGAAGAGTTGCTGATTTTTCCGGACGGCTCGGGCGTGGCGCTCTCGTCACTCCCGATCGGTAGTTCGCGCCTGACCCAGGCGGTAATTGCTGCGGGTGGACCGCTTGGGCCACCGCTGGCCGGTGCGGCGCTGATCGTCGCATCGCGCCACCGGCGCGCGACGCGAACAGCACTACTTGTGCTCGGCACCGTTCTGCTGCTCTCGACGCTGATCTGGGTCCGTACGCTGACTGGCATGATCGTGCTGCCGCTTTTGGCTGCCCTCATTCTGGCGACCGCCCGCTATGGCGACGACGGACACCAACGGTTCGCCATTCAGTTGCTGGGCGTGCAGGCCTGCATCAGCGTCTGGCAGCAATTCGGCTATCTGTTCACGTCCGGCGGTCGGATCGAGGGGCAGCTGCAGCGTTCAGACACCGCCGCGATCGCCGATGTGTTGCTCTTGCCCTATTGGTTCTGGGGCGGCGTGATCAGTGTCGCGATTTGCGGCCTGATGTGGTGGAGCTTCCGCGTCGCGTTTCGTCGCTAGCGGCGGGGCTCATCAAACCCGACGAAACGCGCGACCTCCGCAAGACTCCGGCGCTCCGATACGACCGCGTTGGCCGCGAACCCGTCGTCGGGCCAGCCCAGCGCAATTGCCTTCATGATTACCTGATCGGCGGGTATGCCGGCGTGCTCGCGCACCACCGGGCTTTGCATGATGCCCTGGCTGTTGATGACGCAACCGAGCCCGCGCGACCAGGCGGCGTTGACCAGCGCGGTGGTGACGGCACCACAGTCGAACGCGGTATCGTCGCTATCGGAGAGTTCGCGGTCGTAGGCGACGATCACGCACACCGGTGCGTCGAACTGCCGGAAGCCGCGCAGCACCCAGTCCTGCCGACCGTTCTTGTCGTCGCGCGCGATGCCCATTGCGGCGAACAATTGTTTGGCAACTCCGATCTGCCGCTCGCGATGCACGCCCCCAAAAGGTTCTCCGCGACGGAATTCGCGGCTGTCGGGTTCGCCCGCGAGAATGCGTTCCGTATTGCCGCGCCGGATGCGGTCGAGCGGCTGGCCGGTGATGACGTGGAAATGCCAGGGCTGGGTGTTCATCGACGACGGCGCGCGTATCGCCAACGTCAGAACCTCCTCGATCAGTGCGCGTGGGACCGGCTGGTTCAGGTAACCGCGCGTGGAACGGCGGCCCATTATGACATCGTCGAAATCCATATGCCGCGGTGTGCCATACGCAGCGCGCAACGCAACCGCTCAGACGGGCCGTTCGCGTAGCTCGAGCACCGTTCCACGATAGGCGATGAAACTGCCGGTCGGGTCGAGGAAGCCAGCTCCGATGGCGTTGGCGAATTTTTGCGCCTGGGCGAGCGAGTTGTACCATTTTCCGCTGCGCTGCGGGGTGCGAAACCGGTATTGCGTCATGGTCTCTAGGAAATGCTTTCAGGACTGAGGCGTTCCTCGATAAGCACTGGTTTCCCAACGAAAAAGGGCGGCCCAATGGACCGCCCTCTTGCTGATAGCGATGGCTGAAATCAGCGCGAGTAGAACTCGACCACCAGGTTCGGTTCCATGGTGACGGGGTAGGGCACCTCGTCGAGCTGCGGAACGCGGGTGAAGGTGATCTTGTCGGTGCCGTCGGGCGCCACATAATCGGGGATGTCGCGCTCGGCCAGGCCCTGCGCCTCGATCACAAGCGCCATGTCCTTGGCCTTGCTGCCCAGGCTGATCACGCTGCCTACGTCCACGCGGCGGCTGGCGATGTTGCACTTCACGCCGTTGACGCGAATGTGGCCGTGGCTGACGAGCTGGCGCGCGGCGAAGATCGTGGGCGCGAACTTGGCGCGATAGACGATCATGTCCAGGCGGCGCTCGAGCAGGCCGATCAGGTTCTGCGAGGTGTCGCCCTTCATGCGGCTCGCCTCCTGATAGGTGCTCTTGAACTGCTTCTCGGTCACGTCGCCATAGTAGCCCTTGAGCTTCTGCTTGGCGCGGAGCTGGAGACCGAAATCGCTGACCTTGCCCTTGCGGCGCTGGCCATGCTGGCCGGGGCCGTAGGAGCGCTTGTTGACCGGGCTGTTGGGGCGACCCCAGATGTTCTCGCCCATCCGGCGGTCGAGTTTATACTTCGAGCTCTGACGCTTCGACATTTGTCGATTCCTTCGTTTCTGCGACGCGGACCCGGTTGGCCCGCCTTTAACCCGGTATCGCCCGACAGGCCCATATGCCTGCCGCGACCACCGCTTCACCGGGATGCGGGATCAAATGCGAGGCGCGCGCTTAGCAGCCCCCACGCAAAAGGCAACCGCGAAAGGCAAGCCTCGACAGCGCGCGCCGCTGCGGGCAGGGCGGGCGGATGACTGACTACTTGTTACCCGACGACTGTCATACCATGCGGGAGGTGCGCGCCGGGGTCGATGCGACCGATCGCGAGCTGATGGCGCTCCTGGAGCGCCGCTTCGGCTATATGCGCGCCGCTGCCCGGATCAAGCAGAGCCGGGATACCGTTCGAGACGAGGCGCGCAAGGCTGAGGTCATCGCCAACGCCCGTACCGATGCCGCTAAGCGCGGATTGCCCGCCGTGGAGCTGGCGGCGATCTGGGAAGAATTGGTCGAAGCCTCGATCGCCTACGAGCTGGACGAATGGGACCGGATTAGCGAGGCAGCCGCGCTTCGGTCCGCTCCAGCGCGCTGAGCACGCCGCGCAGGGTGCGGACCTCGAGGTGGTTCCAGCCCGGCTTGGTCAGGACGGTGCGCAGGGTGGTCTGAGTCACCGCGGCACGGCCGACCGGAAGGAAGTACCCAGCCGGAGTGAGCAGCCTGGTGAAGTGGTCGATCAGGCCTTCGAGCTCACTTTGCGGGGCGGGAGGCAGCAGTTCTTCCTCGGTCGGCTGGACCAGCGCGGCGCCCTTGGACCACTCATATGCCAGCAGGATTACCGCCTGCGCGAGATTGAGCGAGCTGAACTCGGGGTTGATCGGTACCGTCACGATCGCGCGGGCGAGCGCGACATCGCCGATTTCGAGGCCGGAGCGTTCGGGGCCGAACAGGATCGCACTTCGCCCTGGGCCCATGTGAATTTCCCGCGCGGCAGCCTCGGGCGTGAACACCGGTTTGCTGACGCCGCGCTTGCGGACCGTAGTGGCATAGACCTGCGCGCAATCGGCGACCGCCTCGGCAGTCGTAGCGAACACCCGCGCTTGCTCGAGGACCACGTCGGCACCCGCGGCGGCAGGGCCCGCGGCGGGATTGGGCCAGCCGTCGCGCGGTTCGACCAGCCGCAGCTCGGTCAGCCCAAAATTGAGCATCGCCCGCGCCGCCTTGCCGATGTTCTCGCCGAGTTGCGGGCGGACGAGGACGATGACCGGTTTATCAGTCACCGGCCGGGCGCTCTTGGGCCGCGTCCTGCACGGTGCTGGCGAATTCCTCGAAGTCGCGCGCTTCGCCGAAGTCGCGGTACACGCTGGCGAAGCGGATGTACGCCACAGGGTCGATCTGGCGCAGGCCGTCCATCACCAATTCGCCGATGCGGTGCGAGGTTACCTCGGCCTCGCCTGCGGTTTCGACCTGGCGCTGAATGCCGCTCACGAGCTGGTCGATGCGTTCGGGTGCCACGCCGCGTTTGCGGCAGGCCAGGGTGAGCGAGCGTTCCAGTTTGGAGCGGTCGAACGGCTCGCGCCTGCCACCCAAACCGTCGCTGGCGGATTTGACCACCGTCACCTCGCGCAGCTGGACGCGTTCGAAGGTAGTGAAGCGCGCACCGCACTGGGCGCACTGACGGCGGCGGCGGATCGCCGCGTTGTCCTCGGTGGGGCGGCTGTCCTTTACCTGGCTGTCGTCATGGGCGCAGAAGGGGCAGCGCATCTATCGCTTGAGGCGATTGTAAAAGGCGAACCCGGCACCGACCAGTAAACCGACCGGCAGGCTGATCACCGGCAGCAGCGCCCCGGCGACTGCGCCGATCGCCGCGCCCGCCAGCACCGGCTTGGTCGAGGGATGGTCGAGGCCTTGTTTGGCCATGCCCGAAATTTCGGTTTTGGCATCCTCGACCCAGTCGTTACCACGGTCGGGCCTGCGCGGATCATTTTCGTCCATAACTCTAACCCTCAAAGCCCCGGATAGACGGGGAAGCGCGCGCACAGCTCGGCCACCCGGCCGCGCACGCTCTCTTCCACCTGACCATCGCCCTCGGGCCCGTTCTTGGCAAGGCCTTCGACCACCTCGGCGATCAGCGCGCCGATGGTGGCGAACTCCGCCGTGCCGAAGCCGCGCGTGGTGCCCGCGGGGGTGCCGAGCCGGATGCCGCTGGTCACGAAGGGGCTGCGCGTGTCGTAGGGTATCCCGTTCTTGTTGGTGGTCAGCCAGGCACGGTCGAGGCCCTTCTCGGCATCTTTCCCCGTAACTTCCTTGGCGGACAGATCGACCAGCATCGAATGATTGTCCGTCCCGCCCGAGACCACCCGCAACCCGTTCGCTTCGAGCGAAGCGGCCAGCGCGCGAGCGTTCTCGACCACACGGCGAGCATAGTCGCGGAACTCCGGCCGCAGCGCCTCGAGAAACGCGACCGCCTTCGCCGCCACCACATGCATCAGCGGCCCGCCCTGCAGGCCGGGGAACACCGCCATGTTGAGCGGTTTGGTCAGCGCCTCGTCATTCCACAGGATCACGCCCGAGCGCGGGCCGCGCAAGCTTTTGTGCGTGGTGGTGGTGACGACATGAGCATAGGGAAAGGGCGAGGGATGCGCGCCGCCCGCCACCAGCCCGGCGATATGGCTCATGTCGACCATCAGCGTGGCGCCCACCTCGTCCGCTACGCGGCGGAACGCGGCCCAGTCCCACACCCGCGAATAGGCGGTGCCCCCGGCGATGATGAGCTTGGGCCGATTGGCTTTGGCCACCGCCATCACCTCGTCCATGTCGATCAGCTCGTCGTCCTTGCGGACGCCATAGCTGACCGGATTGAACCACTTGCCGCTCATGTTGACGGGGCTGCCGTGGGTAAGATGGCCACCGGAGTTGAGGTCCAGCCCCATGAAAGTGTCGCCGGGGTTGAGCAGCGCCAGGAACACCGCCTGGTTCATCTGCGAACCGGAGTTGGGCTGCACATTGGCAAAGCCGCAGCCAAAGAGCTTCTTCGCGCGCTCGATCGCCAGCGTCTCCACCACATCGGCATAGTCGCAGCCGCCGTAGTACCGCTTGCCCGGATAGCCCTCGGCATATTTGTTGGTGAACACGCTGCCGGTGGCTTCCAGCACCGCGCGGCTGGTGATGTTTTCCGAGGCGATCAGCTCGATCTTGTCCTGCTGCCGGGCGAGCTCCTTGCGGACGGCGGCAAAGACCTCGGGATCGGCCTGGCTGAGCGTATCGGTCCAGAAGCCGTCAGGGGCGGTATCGTTGGCGTGTTCGGGCGCGGCGGCTTGCGCGGTGGTGGCGGTCATTGGTGCGGCTCGATCCTGTCGATGGCATGGGGTGGGCTGCCGAGCTTGGCCACGCGCCGCTGATGGCGGCCACGCGGGTCTTCGGCATCGGCGAATTCGGTATTGAGAAAGGTCGCGACGCAGGCCCTGGCCAGATCCGGCCCGATCAGCCGCGCGCCCAGCGCGATGACATTGGCGTCATTGTGCTCGCGCGCCAGCGCGGCCGACAGCGGTTCGCTCACCAGCGCACAGCGGACGTTGGGGTTACGGTTGACCGCGATCGAGATGCCAATGCCCGACCCGCACAGCGCGATGCCGAAATCCGCCGTCCCCTCGGCCACCACGGCAGCGAGATCGTAGCCATAGTCGGGATAATCGACGCTCGCCGCAGCCTCCGGCCCCAAGTCGGCGACCTCATAGCCTTCCTCGAGCAACCAGTCGCGCAACAGGGCCTTGAGCTCGATGGCGGCATGGTCGGAGGCGATGGCGATACGCATGGGGGAGGCATAGGCTGGTGCGGCGAGGCTTGCCAGTCCGAGTTGGCCCCGATCAACAGCCGATCGAACGCGGCCGCTCTACACGGTCACCCCACCGCCGCGATTGCCACCGCGAGCTGCTGGCGATTGTAGGGCTTGGTGAGCGTCTGAGCCTGCTTGAACTGCTCGGGGTGCTCGGCATCCCCATATCCGCTGGCGAAGATCAGCGGCACGCCGCGCGCCGCCAGTTCTGTTGCGAAGGCATAACTCTTGATGCCGTGCACGTTTACATCGAGCACCGCCAGCGACGGTGTGGCCTCGGCCAGCCGGGCCTCGGCCTCCGGGATCGAGCCGGCCAGCGCGACCGTCGCGCCGAGATCGGCGAGCATATCCTCGAGCGCGAAGGCGATGATCAATTCGTCCTCGAGAACGAGCACGGTGCGGCCCTCGAGCAAGGGGGTATCGATGGTCATAAGGTCGCCTCTATGTGACAGTGCACGCCGGCGGGGTCATAGTCGAGCTCGGCGCGGCCCTGGCCGCCTAATCCGCGCCGGATCAACCGGGCGCCGAAGCCTTCGCGCGTGGGTTCGGCCACCGCTGGCCCGCCGGCTTCGCGCCAGTCGATCACCAGCTCGGTCGCCTCGCGCCCGCGTGCCACACTCCACTGCACCGTCACCGTTCCCTCGTCGGTCGAAAGCGCGCCGTATTTGATCGCATTGGTGGACAATTCGTGGATGATCATCGCCAGCGTGACGGCCAATTGTGGAGGGATGGTAACAAGGGGCCCTGCGAGCGTGCAGCGCGCCAGATCGCGCCCCGCGGTCGCTTCGAGCGAACCGCGCACGAGTTCGAGCAGATCGGCCGCTTCCCAGGTCGCTGCCGTCAGCAGGGTGTGCGCTCCGGCCAGTGCCCCGAGCCGCGCGCCGAACACCTCGAACCGGCCATCGGTGGGCTCGCGCCCGAAGGATTGCTGCGCCAGCCCCTGAACCACCGCCAGCGTGTTCTTCACCCGGTGGTTGAGTTCGTTGATCAGCAGCCGCTGGCGATCCTCGGCCTCGACCGCTTCGGTCACGTCGTGCCCCTGTACGAAGATTCCCCAGGTCTGGCCTGTGGTATCCTTGATCGGCTGAAGAATGAACTCGAGATAGGACTCGCGCGGGGCGGTTGCGCCCTCATGCATCAGCGCGACTTTCTGCCGCCGCCCGAAATAGGGTTCGCCGCTGGTGAAAATCCGGTTGAGCGTGGCGATCAGACCCTGCTCCTCGATTTCGGGCACTGCCTCGACGACGGTCTTGCCGACCAGCTGGCGCTGTCCAAGGAGGCGACGATAGGCGGCGTTGGTGAACATGAAGCGATGGTCGGCTCCGGTCACCACGGCCATAAACCCCGGCGCCTGCTCGAGCAGGTCACGCAGTTGTGCGATTTCCTCGGCCATGTCGAGAAAGCGCTGCTCCACCGCGCGGGCCCGGCCCATCACTCCGGCTTCGTCCCGCAACCGGCGCAGCGTCTCCAGCTCGGTCACATCGACCGTGTGCTGGAGCACATAGGCGACCTCGCCCGCGCCATTGCGGAACGGGGTATGCGTGGCGCTCCAGATCTGGTGACCCATGCTGCCGTCGGGATTGCGGATGGCATATTCGATCAGGGCCAGTTCGTCAGCTTCGCCCGTGTCGAGGGCGCGCTGGATCGAATCGCGCAATTGCTGCCCGGTCGCTTCGTCAGGGGGCGGAAAAGCCTCGAACAGCACCTCGCCATCGATATCCTCGAAGCGGCGCATGGTGGCTTGCAGATAGGCCTCGTTCGCCCACACGAAGCGCATCTCGCGGTCGAGCACCATGTAGGGGTTGGGCGAATCCCCCATCATGGTCTGGAAGTCGATCATGTCAGCGACTGCACCGGACCAACCCGCCCCATTTAACCGTGCACCACCCATAAGGCGGTTTCACGACCACGCAAAGCTGGCGTCATCCCGTTGTTCCCATTGCGGGAAAGGTGTGACTACTGATCCAGAAAACTCCGCATCTTTCGGCTGCGGCTCGGGTGCTTCAGCTTACGCAGCGCCTTTGCCTCGATCTGGCGGATGCGTTCGCGGGTCACGCTGAACTGCTGGCCGACTTCTTCGAGCGTGTGGTCGGTGTTCATTCCGATCCCGAAGCGCATCCGCAGCACCCGCTCCTCGCGGGGGGTGAGCGATGCCAGCACGCGGGTGACGGTTTCCTTCAGGTTCGCCTGGATCGCGGCATCCACCGGGATGATCGCGTTCTTGTCCTCGATGAAATCGCCGAGGTGCGAATCCTCCTCGTCGCCGATCGGCGTTTCGAGACTGATCGGCTCCTTGGCGATCTTCATCACCTTGCGAACCTTTTCCAGCGGCATCGAGAGGCGCTGCGCCATTTCCTCGGGCGTCGGCTCGCGGCCTTCCTCGTGGAGGAACTGGCGGCTGGTGCGCACCAGCTTGTTGATCGTCTCGATCATGTGGACCGGGATGCGGATCGTGCGCGCCTGATCGGCGATGCTGCGGGTGATCGCCTGGCGAATCCACCAGGTGGCATAGGTGCTGAACTTGTAGCCGCGGCGGTATTCGAATTTGTCGACCGCCTTCATCAGCCCGATGTTGCCCTCCTGGATGAGGTCAAGGAATTGCAGGCCGCGGTTCGTATACTTTTTAGCGATCGAGATCACCAGCCGCAGGTTCGCCTCGACCATTTCCTTCTTGGCGATGCGCGCCTCGCGCTCGCCCTTCTGCACCATGTTCACGATGCGGCGGAATTCGGGCAGGCTCATGCCGGTCTGGCTGGCGATGTCGCTGATCTCGAGCCGGATGCGCTCGATCGCATCGCCTTCCTTGTCGGCGAAGGCGGCCCATTTCTTGTCCTTGCCCGAACGCGCGGTCAGCCAGGTCTCGTCGAGCTCATTGCCGATATAGGCGTCGAGGAAGTCGCCGCGCTTGACCTTGTGACGCTCGGCCAGGCGCAGCATCTGCCCGCCCAGCGCCGTCAGGCGGCGGTTGAAGGCATAGAGATTGTCGACCAGGAACTCGATCTTGGCGGCATGGAACTGCACGCTTTCGACCTCGGCCGTCAGCACCTCGCGCAGGCCCTCGTATTTCTTTTCCTTGGCCGCCGGATAGGTCTCACCGCGGCCCAGCACATCGACGCGCTCGGCCTGCTGCTTTTCGAACTTGGCGAAGGTGTCCTTGATGCGCGCGAAGCGTTCGATGGCGTCCGGCTTGAGCGCGGCCTCCATCTGGGCGAGGGACATGGTGTTGTCTTCCTCTTCCTCCTCTTCGACGCGGCGGCTCGTGGCTTCGCCGTCCTCGTCGTCGTCCTCGTCGCGCTTCTCCGGCTCGTCCTCGACTTCCTCTTCCTCGCGGATCGAGGGGCCGGCGGTCGCCTCGGAGATTTCACCGTCGTCGTCTTCGTCCTCGGCGTCGTCGGTCATCTTGTCGGCCGGCGGTTCCTTGGACAGCATCGCGTCGAGATCGAGAATCTCGCGCAGCTGCATCTCGCCGGCGTTGAGCGCCTCGGACCATTGAATGATGGCGTGGAAGGTGATCGGGCTTTCGCACAGCCCCATGATCATCATGTCGCGCCCGGCCTCGATACGCTTGGCGATGGCAATCTCGCCCTCGCGGCTGAGCAGTTCCACCGCGCCCATCTCGCGCAGATACATCCGTACTGGATCGTCGGTGCGCTCGCCCGCGGCCAGCTTGCGGGTGACATTGGTGGTGGGCTTGCGTTCGGACGAGCCGGTGTCGTCGTCAGCGTCGTCGTCATCGTCCTTGGCGGGCGCATCGGTGTCGTCGCCGTCCTCGCGGTCGCCCTCGGCCTCGCCTTCCTCATCGCTCTCGACGATTTGCACGCCCATGTCGGACAGCGCGGACTGGATATCCTCGATCTGGTCCGAACTCATCTCGCCCTGCGGCAGCGCGGCGTTGAGATCGTCATAGGTGACGTAGCCCTTCTTTTTCGCCTTCGCGATCAGCTTCTTGACGTCGGCGTCGTTGAGCTCGATCAGCGGTGCGTCGCCATCGTCGGTGGGCTTGCTGGTGGTGGCCATGCGTGATGTCAGTCCGTGGTCTGGGCGTCCTGCGCCGAAGCGGGGTCGCGTGAAATTTCCGGGCGGGCCGTGGCAGCGCGCTTACGCCCGAAACGCCGCAACCGCGCATCCAGGGCCAACAGTCGCTCGCGCAACCTGCCCTGTTCGGCGATCGAGCCTTCCGGGTCGGAATCGAAACGCAGCGTGGAGGCCGCAAGCGCAGCCTCCAGCGCAGGCCTTTCGACCAGCAACGACACGGCCTCGGCCAAATCCTCGCGCGCGTCTTCCGGAGAATTGCCCTCATGGAGGAAGGCATAATGATTTCTGTCCGGGTGGGCAGGCAGGCCGATTGGTCCCGATATGGGCGCTACGCCGGGCGAATCAAGCGATTCCGCCAGATCGAGTAACGCATCGATGGCCGGGGCGACATTTCGGTCACGCCGCGCGAGCTGGAGGAGCGCTTCTTCGTGGCGCGCAATCTGGTCGGGATGGCGGGCGAGGCCACTCAGAACGGCGGCTGCGAACCCGTCGCGCGCACCGCCCTGCGCGAGCCGCTGGAGCCTTGCGGTAATCTCGGGCGAGGACCGCTGCGGCGCGTCGGCGCGGCGCTGGCCGGGCGTCCATTTGCCGGGCTTCCAGTCTTTGGGGGGGCGCGGCGGGAAGGCGAAGGCGGAGAACCGCTCCATCAGCTCACGCCGGTAGAGCGCGCGGATGTCGGGGTGCTGGATGGTCTCGACGTGCTCCAGCAGCCGCGCCTTGAGCCCGGCCTTCGCCTCGGGCGTAGCCAGCGGCGCGGCGGCGTGCTCGAACTGCCACAGCGCCTCGCCCAGCGATTGCGGCGAAGCAAGCAGCGCCTCCATCGCGGCGGTCCCCTGTTGGCGGATCAAATCGTCGGGATCGCGCCCGGCGGGCAGGCGCACGATGCCCAGCGTATGGCCGGGGCGCAGCATGGGCAGGGCGCGCAGGATCGCCTTCAATCCGGCCCGCTGTCCCGCGGCGTCTCCGTCGAAGCACAGGATCGGGCGCTCGACCTGCCGCCACAGCAGCTCGAGCTGGTGCTCGGTCAGCGCGGTGCCCATCGGCGCGACCGCCTCGGCGATGCCCGCCTGCGCCAGCGCGATCACGTCCATGTAACCTTCGACCACCACGATGCGACCGGACTTGCGCGCGGCGGGGGCGGCGCGGTGGAGGTTGTAGAGCGTGCGGCCCTTGTCGAAGAGCGGGGTGTCGGGGCTGTTGAGATATTTGGCGCCGCCCGCGTCCTTGGCGAGCGTGCGGCCGCCAAATCCGATCACCTGACCCCGCGCATTGTGGATCGGCAGCATGAGCCGCCCGCGGAAGCGATCGTAATGCTCCTTGCCATCTTCTTCCGGCGTTATGCGCATCCCCGCCTCGACGAGTATCGCCTCGTCGTAGCGAGCCAGGGCTCGCGACAGCGCTTGGCGGGAATCGGGTGCATAGCCGAAGCCGAACTCGAGTGCGGTTGCGTCCGAAATACCGCGCCGGGCGAGATAGCCGCGCGCCTCGGCACCATCGGCGGAGCGCAGGCTGTCCACGAACCAGTGCTGCGCGGCCTCGGTCACATCGGTCAGCCCGGCGCGCTGCTCCGCCTGCTTCGCGGCACGCGGATCGGGGGCGGGCACCTCCATCCCGGCCTCCGCCGCGAGCTCCTTGACCGCATCCATGAAGGCGAGGCCCTGATGGTCGGTCAGCCAGCGGATCGCGTCGCCATGCGCCTGGCAGCCGAAGCAATGGTAGAAGCCCTTGGCATCGTTGACGTAGAAGCTCGGCGATTTCTCGTCATGGAACGGGCAGCACGCCCGAAACTCGCGCCCCGCCTTGGTCAGCCGCACGCTCCGCCCGATCACCGCCGACAGCGTAATCCGCGCCCGGAGCGCGTCGAGCCATTGGGGGGTTAGCATGGCCGCGGCCTGATCGTTGCACCCCACAAACTCCCCTCCCGCCTGCGGGAGGGGCTGGGGGAGGGTATGTCCGCAAGCGCCGCCCCTATGGCGACGACAACTCCGTCAAGATTGATCATGACGTCGTAATTGGAAAAACGGATCACGCGAAACCCTTGCTGTTCGAGAAAGGCGGTTCGCGATGCGTCGTCCGACGCAGAGTGAGCGTGCGTGTCGCCGTCAACCTCAACGACCAAACCAGGGGTCCGGGCCACGAAATCGCATACGAATGGGCCAATGGGGAACTGTCGGTTGAACCGCACGCCCGCCACTTGCCGAGAGCGCAGCGCTGACCACAAACGGCGTTCCGGTTCGGTCATATTCTGGCGCAGGTTTCGCGAAAGGGCCGTAGGGCGGGCGTATCCTTTATCCAACAGACCCTCCCCCAGCCCCTCCCGCAGGCGGGAGGGGAGTTAAACGCTGTATGTTGCCTTCTGATCCGTCGGTAGTCGAGAGGCCGCCGCCAGTTCCTCTCCACAGAGTTTTCCTCTGCGGTCGCCTTAAGACAAAGCCTCCTTCACCAGCCCGCTCGCCTTGCTCATGTCGAGGCTCGTCGCGTGGCGCGCTTTCAGCTCGGCCATCACCCGGCCCATGTCCTTCACGCTTTCCGCGCCAAGCTCGGCCTTGATTGCGGCGATGGCGGCGCGGGTCTCGTCTTCGCTCATCTGCGCGGGGAGAAACTCCTCGATCACCGCGAGCTCGCTCTTCTCCTGCTCGGCGAGTTCGGTGCGGCCGCCACCTTCGAACATCTCGATCGATTCGCGGCGCTGCTTGGCCATCTTCATCAGCACTTCGACGACCATCGCGTCGTCATCGGGCAACTGGCTGGCGGTGCGAAGTTCGATGTCGCGATCCTTGATCTTGGCACCGATCAGGCGAAGCGCGGCCGTGCGCGGCTTGTCGCCCGCCTTCATCGCGGTAACGGTGGCGGACTTGATGGTGTCGCGGATCATGGGGCCGGTTCTATTCTGTGGAAGGGTTGCCCGTTTCCATAGTCCGGCCCACCGCAAAGCCAAGCCTTGCGGTTGACGGCGGGGGAGGGGGTCTCTAGCGCCCACGACTTAGCACACATCGTCGAAACCTGTTCACGGAGCGCCAAATGGCCCGATCCGCCTCTACGCACGCGCAACCTTCGAATGCGACGGGCGTATTGGTGTTCGCCGACGGCACCGTGATCTGGGGCCGGGGCTTCGGGCACCAGGGGCAAGCGGTGGGCGAGCTGTGCTTCAACACCGCCATGACCGGCTATCAGGAGGTGATGACCGATCCCTCCTACGACGCGCAGGTGGTGTGCTTCACCTTCCCGCATATCGGCAATGTCGGAGCGAACCCTGAGGACGTTGAGAGCCGCGGGCTGGGCGCGGTCGGCTGCATCGTCCGCGAGGCGATCACGCCGCATTCGAGTTTCCGGGCGCAGATTGAGTTCGGCGACTGGCTGAAGGGGCAGGGCAAGACCGGCCTTGCCGGGGTCGATACCCGCGCGCTGACCCGCAAGGTCCGGCTCGAAGGCGCGCCCAATGTGGTGATCGCGCACAATCCCAAGGGCAAGTTCGACCTCAAGGCGCTGCGTAGGCAGGCACAGGAGTGGAGCGGGCTGGAAGGGCTCGACCTCGTCCCCAAGGTGACGCGCGAGGACAACGAGGAATGGGGCGGCGGTGCGTGGACGCTCGGCAAAGGTTACGGTCGCGCGGACTGGCGGGACAAGCCCCACGTCGTCGCCATCGATTACGGCTCGAAGGACAACATTTTCCGCAACCTCGCCCAGGCTGGCGCGAAAGTGACGGTGGTGCCCGCGCGCACCTCGCTGGCCGAGATCAAGGCCCTGAAACCCGACGGGGTGTTCCTCTCCAACGGCCCGGGCGATCCGGCGGCGACGGGGAAATATGCGGTGCCGGTGATCAGGGGGCTGCTGGAGGCGGACGTGCCGCTGTTCGGCATCTGCCTCGGCCATCAGATGCTCGGCCTTGCCGCCGGGGCGAAGACCGCCAAGATGCACCAGGGCCACCGCGGCGCCAATCACCCGGTCCAGCGCGTCGGCAAGGGCTGGGGCGCGAGCGAGGGGCTGGTCGAGATCACCAGCATGAACCACGGCTTCGCGGTCGACAACGCCACGCTCCCCGTGGGCGTCGAGGAAACCCACGTCTCGCTGTTCGACGGCACCAACTGCGGCATCGCCATCACCGGCAAACGCGCCTTCGGCGTACAATACCACCCCGAAGCCAGCCCCGGCCCGCAGGACAGTTTTTACTTGTTCGAAAAATTCGTGGGGATGTTGGGGTGATTGACGGCATCTGGACCGAGCAGGACCACCTTCGGTGTGGATTGGAGACGGTAGCCAAGATCCAGAGCTTGGCGGCAGTCAGCGAGATCGTTCCGCGATCATGCTTTCATTTTGCTCCTCTTGAAATGTCCGATGACGAACCATGGAGCGAGGAGGCTTCATTCTGTCAGCGTGCAAAGCCGCTGATCAATGACCTGCCCCTAAAACTCGATGTTGAATATGTCGGCGGAACGAGCGGAATTGAAGCTTACGACTTTGAGATGCCGACTGAAAGTTGGCTACGAGAACGTTTGCCAATGATGCTTCGCGTTGCAGACGAGGCAGGCATGATTTTCCAGGGTTGGTCTTTCGAGCCGAGCAAGCCCGAGGACTTCACCTATCTGACCTGCGGCCCCACGCTTGAGGTTTTCAACTCCAAATCGCCTGAGGGCATTGCAGCCATTGAACAGCTTAAGCGCGAGTCTGCTGCAGCGAACGAGAATTTCTAATGCCCAAACGCACTGACATCTCCTCGATCCTCGTCATCGGCGCCGGGCCCATCATCATCGGGCAGGCGTGCGAGTTCGACTATTCGGGCACGCAGGCGATCAAGGCGTTGAAGGAGGAGGGCTACCGCGTGGTCCTCGTCAATTCCAACCCCGCCACGATCATGACCGATCCGGAGATGGCCGACGCCACTTATGTAGAGCCGATCACGCCCGAGATCGTCGCCAAGATCATCGCCAAGGAGCGGCCGGACGCGCTGCTGCCGACGATGGGCGGGCAAACCGCATTGAACTGCGCGCTCGATCTCGAGCGGATGGGCGTGCTCGCCGAATACGGCGTGCAGATGATCGGCGCCAATGCCGACGCCATCGACAAGGCGGAGGACCGCCAGCGCTTCCGCGAGGCGATGGACAAGATCGGGCTCGAAAGCGCGCGTTCGGGCGTGGCCCATAGCGTCGAGGAAGCCTTCGCGGTGCTTGAACGCACCGGGCTGCCGTCGATCATCCGCCCCAGCTTCACGCTCGGCGGCACCGGCGGCGGCATTGCCTACAACAAGGCGGAATTCGAGCAGATCGTCCGCTCCGGCCTCGACGCCAGCCCAACCACCGAAGTCCTGATCGAGGAATCGCTCCTTGGCTGGAAGGAGTTCGAGATGGAGGTGGTGCGCGACCGCAAGGACAACTGCATCATCATCTGTTCGATCGAAAACGTCGATCCGATGGGGGTGCACACCGGGGACAGCATCACGGTCGCTCCTGCGCTGACGCTGACCGACAAGGAATACCAGATCATGCGCAGCGCCAGCATCGCGGTGCTGCGCGAGATCGGCGTCGAAACAGGCGGTTCGAACGTCCAATTCGCAGTCGATCCGAAGACCGGGCGACTGATCGTGATCGAGATGAACCCGCGCGTTTCGCGCTCTTCGGCGCTGGCGAGCAAGGCGACCGGCTTCCCGATTGCGCGGGTGGCCGCAAAGCTTGCCGTGGGCTACACGCTCGACGAATTACGCAACGAGATCACCGGCGCGACGCCGGCGGCCTTCGAGCCGACGATCGATTACGTGGTCACCAAGATTCCGCGTTTCGCCTTCGAGAAGTTCAAGGGCGCCAAGCCCGAGCTCTCGACCGCGATGAAATCGGTGGGCGAGGTCATGGCGATCGGCCGCTGCTTCGCCGAATCGATGCAGAAGGCGCTGCGGGGCCTCGAAACCGGGCTCGACGGCTTCAACCGTGTGCCCGAGCTCGAAGGCGCGCGCCGCGACGCGATCACCGCGGCGCTCAGCCAGCGCACCCCCGATCGCATCCTCAAGGTGGCGCAGGCCTTCCGTGAGGATTTCACCGTCGAGGAAGTGCACACCCTCACCGGCTACGACCGCTGGTTTCTGCGCCAGATCGAGGCGATCATCTACGAGGAGAAGATGATCGGCGCGCACGGCATCCCCACCGATGCCGAGGGCCTGCGCCGCCTCAAGGCGATGGGCTTTTCTGACAAGCGCCTCGCCACGCTCGCCGTCCGCAGTGTCGGCGTCGCGGGCGGGCTAGGCGAGACGCAGGCCAAGCGTTCGGGCCTGCTTCACGATGCCCTGCGCGCGATGGCGGGCGCGACATCCGAGCAGGAGGTCCGCAAACTGCGCCACAAGCTCGGCGTGCTCCCGGTCTACAAGCGCATCGACAGCTGCGCCGCCGAGTTCGAGGCGATCACGCCCTATATGTATTCGACCTACGAAGCCCCGAGCTTCGGCGAGGCCGAGGACGAGGCAGACCCGAGCGACCGGCGCAAGATCGTGATCCTGGGCGGCGGGCCCAACCGCATCGGTCAGGGCATCGAGTTCGACTATTGCTGCGTCCACGCCTGTTTCGCGCTGAGCGAGGCCGGGTTCGAGACCATCATGGTCAACTGCAACCCGGAGACCGTCAGCACCGATTACGACACCTCCGACCGGCTGTATTTCGAGCCGCTGACCGAGGAGGACGTGCTCGAGATCCTGCGCGTCGAGATGAGCCGGGGTGAGCTCGTCGGCGTGATCGTCCAGCTCGGCGGGCAGACCCCGCTCAAGCTGGCCGCCGCGTTGGAGCGCGAGGGGATTCCGATCCTCGGCACCTCGCCCGACGCCATCGACCTCGCCGAAGACCGCGAACGCTTCGCCAAGCTGGTCCGCCAGCTCAAGCTCAGCCAGCCCCAGAACGGGCTGGCCCGGAGCCGCGACGAGGCCGCCGCCGTCGCCCGCACCATCGGCTATCCGGTGCTGCTGCGTCCCAGCTATGTGCTCGGCGGGCGGGCGATGGAGATCGTGGACAGCGAAGCGCAGCTCGACGACTACATCGCCACCGCGGTCAACGTCAGCGGCGACAGCCCGGTGCTGGTCGACCGCTATCTGCGCGATGCCGTGGAATGCGATGTCGACGTGATCGCCGACAGCACCGGAGAGGTCCGCATTGCCGGCGTGATGCAGCATATCGAGGAAGCCGGCGTGCACTCGGGCGATAGCGCCTGCACGCTGCCGCCCTACAGCCTGCCCGACGAAGTTATCGCCGAGATGGAACGCCAGGCGGTGGAACTGGCGCGCGCACTCAAGGTGCAGGGGCTGATGAACGTCCAGTTCGCCTATATCGACCCCGCCAAGGATGCTCCGGGGCTCAGCGGGGTCGGCGCCGAGCGTGGCAATGGCGTCTATCTGATCGAGGTCAACCCGCGCGCCAGCCGCACCGTGCCCTTCGTCGCCAAGGCGATCGGCCGCCCTGTCGCCAAAATCGCCGCACGGGTGATGGCGGGCGAGCCGCTCTCCAACTTCGAGCCCTTCGCCATTCGCCCGGCGCATATGTCGGTGAAGGAGGCGGTGTTCCCCTTCGCGCGCTTCCCCGGTGCCGACCCGGTACTCTCACCGGAAATGAAGAGCACCGGCGAGGTCATGGGAATCGATAGCGATTTCCCCGCCGCATTCCTGAAATCGCAGATGGGTGCCGGGATGGAGCTGCCGAGCAGCGGCACATTGTTCGTTTCGGTCAAGGACAGCGACAAGCCGGTGATCGTGCCCGCGGTCAAGGCGCTGCTCGATCACGGTTTCAAAGCGGTCGCGACCGGCGGGACCCAGCGCTATCTCGCCGCGCAGGGGCTCGACGTGGCGCCGGTCAACAAGGTGGCCGAAGGGCGCCCGCATATCGTCGATGCCATCATCGACGGCGAGATTGCGCTGATCTTCAACACCACCGAAGGCTGGCAGTCGCTGCTGGACTCGGCCTCGATCCGGGCCGCCGGCCTCGACAAGAAGGTGCCGTACTACACCACCGCGTCTGCCGCGCTCGCCGTGGCGCGGGCCATCGTCGAGGTAAATCCGGCGAAACTTGAAGTGCGCTCGCTGCAAGACTATTATAGCTGACGAGATCATTCATTCTCCCCGACAACCGGCCGCCCTTCAGCCCCTGACGCGGGGTGCGGCGGCGAATTGCCGGGGTGGGCTGAAACAGCCCAAGGGGAACAAGGGACGACATGGCGACGATGGAAAAGGTGCCGATGCTGGCCGAGGGCTATGAGAAGCTCACGGCGGACCTGAAAGTGCTGCGTGCCGAGCGGCCCGAGATCGTCGAGGCGATCGAGGAAGCGCGCGCGCACGGCGATCTGTCCGAGAACGCCGAATACCATGCCGCCAAGGAGCGGCAGGGCCAGGTCGAAATGCAGATCGCCGAGATCGAGGACAAGGTCACCCGCGCGCAGATCATCGATCCCACCACGCTCTCGGGCGACAAGGTGGTGTTCGGGGCGACAGTCACCCTGCTGGACGAGGACGACAAGCCGGTGCGCTACCAGATCGTCGGCCAGACCGAGGCCGACGCCAACCACGGCCGGATCAGCTACAACTCGCCGCTCGGCCGCGCGCTGATCGGGCGGCAGGTCGAGGATGAGGTCGAGGTGACCGTTCCCTCGGGCGACAAGTTCTACCTCATCAACAAGATCGAGTTCATCTGAACCGAATGACGGGGGCGCTGGCGTGATGGCAGGTCCGGGCAATCCGCTGGCCGAACGCCGCGTCGTCGAGCATCTCCGCAAATATCGCGCGGTGCATCCCGACAAGACGATGGGCTATGCGCCGATGCGCTGGACCCATGCGCGCGCGCTCGCGCGGCTGCGTGCCGCTGACGTGGTGAAGGGCGGCGACGGCGCGCTGTGGCTCGACGAAGCAGCCTGGGACGAGTGGCGCGCGAAACGCCGCAAGCGGGCGATGGTGGTATTGGCCGTCGGCGGAGTCGGCGCAGCGATCGCCGCGCTGACGACGCTAAGGGGCTAGTACCCAGGCCCCGTTCGTGTCGAGCGAGGGCGGGACACGGTCAAGCGCTGGAACTGTATCTCGACTACGGACTATGTCCTCCGCTCGATACGAGCGGGCGTGGCTTCAAGTCTTCGTTGAAACGCCCTCAACCCTCCGGCTCGAACAGCCGGTGCAGATGCACGATCACATATTTCATCTCGGCATCGTCCACCGTGCGATGGGCTGCGCCGCGCCACGCGTCGAGCGCCTCGGCATAGCTGGGGAACACCCCGACCACATCGATCGCCGCAGGGTCCTCGAATTCCATCGAACGGGTGTCGGTGACCCGGCCGCCCATTACGAGGTGGAGAAGCTGCTTCGATGTCGTTTCGGTCATTGCGTGGGCGTGTCCTGAGAGATTTGCGCGCGCCATAAGCAAAGCGGCGCGGCAGGGAAACCCCGCCGCGCCGCTCTCACTCGCGCATTCGAATGCCGTCAGTGCTGGATGCGGCTCCGTAGCTCGTCGATCGTCTTGCCCGCGCGCTTGCCGCTGCGGCGCGCCGCATCGACGAGGTAATCGGAAAGCTGGCTGCCTTCCTTGCTCGCCGCCGAGGTCCAGGCGCTCGCCTTGCTGCCCACGGTGCTGCCGAGGTCGGAGAGCTTGTCCTGACCCTTGCTGGCCGCATGACTCGCCCCGTCGAGCAGGCTGAGGCCGTAGGCGAGCGCGGCATCGCTGGCGATGGTGGCGAATTTGCTCGCCTTGCGCCCGGCCTTCGCCCCGGCACGACGACCGGGGCGGGTCAGCGCGCCGATCACCAATGCACCCACCGCCACCGCGGTCACGGCCTTGAGCGGATTGGCGCGGACATAGCCCAGCGCGCTGTCGGCGGCCTCCCTGGCCTGGTCGGCGAAGGTCCGCTGCGCCTGCCGCTGCTCGGACGCCGCGATCTTGCCGCGCAGTGCGGCGCGCTTCTCGGCGTCGGTCTTGGCCGTTGCTTTGGCGGGGGTGGTTTTCTTGGGGGTGGCCATGATAAAATCTCCGAATGTCCGTGCGCTATCGAACGAAGGCGAGCGGCGGGCGTTCCTAGGTTTCGTGCGGCTCGCGGTCGTCGCCGAACAGCGCATCCAGAATCGGATGGCGGGCGAACCACAGTGCCAGGGCCGCGACGATCGCGGCGAGCGCGCCCTTGTGATCAGCGGCGACTTCCATCGCCTCGTCGTAGACATCGCTGGCACCTTCGGCCACGCGGTCGAGCGCCCGCTCGCCGATGCCTTTGACGGACAGATCGGCGCGCAGGTTCTTGAGGTCGGCTTCGACCAGCGCGCGCGCCGCGTCGCGCAGGTGCCGGTCTTCGACGAGCCGCTCGCGCCGCGTGGTCATGGCGTCTCGTCCTCGAACACCGCGCGAATGTCGGACAGCTTGCTCCGCAGCCGCAGCACGAAGGCCGTTGCACCTAGCAGCAGCAGCACGACCACGATCGCCGTCGCGATCCACGGCCCCACCAGCGGGACGAGCGAAATGACCACACCCACGGTCAGCGCGATCAGCGCCAGGTGGATCAGGCCGAACGCCGCCGCCCCATAAGCCACCGTCCATTTCAGCCGGTTGGCGGCAAAGCCCGCGCGGCTTTTCTGATAGGCGATTTCGGCTTCGAGATAGGTTTTGCCGTCGGTGATGAGCGCGTCGATATCGCCCATCAGCGACGGGTTCTCGCGCGCCGCCTCGGAGGCTGGTTCGAACTCGTCGGGCAAGTCGGTGGGCAGCGCGGCTGACCCCCGCGCCGCCTCGCTCAGACCGATGTCTTCATCCGCTCTGGCCACCCCCCGCGCTCGATCTAGCGGCGCGAGCCGGAGAACAACCGCGACAGCAGGAAGCCGAAGACCGCCGCGATGCCGACGGCGGTACCGGGGCTCTTGCGCACGAAGGCGCGGGCATCTTCGCCGAGCTCGTCGACGCTCTTCTGGTCGAGCTTGGCCGCGGTATCCTGAAGGCTGCGCGAGGCGGTGCGGGCGTAATCGCCATACTTCGCGCCCAGCTTCTCGTCGACGACATGGGCGCTGTCGGCCACGGCCTGACCAAGAGCGGTCAGGCCTTCGCTGACCTTGCCCTTGCCCTGGGTGGCGAGATCCTTGCCCTTGACCCTGGCTTCCTCGCCATAGGCCTTGGCATCGGCGACCAGCGTCTGGCTCTTTTGCCCGGCCTGCTCGCGATAGACACCGGCGCGCTCGGCCGCCTCGGCCTTCAGCGCGGCGGCACCGGCCTTGGCTTCGGTGACGGCGGCGTTGAACCGCGACTTGGCTTCGCTGCGATGCGCGGCGGTGGGTGGGGTAGTGGTCTGCGTCATGGCTCGTGCCTCCATGGTGGATGGGGTGGTCGATGCGGACGGGGCCCTGCGCGGCTTCGCGCCGCCGCCGGTCGCGGTTTTCTTCGGCGCTGCGCGCTTGCGCGGGGCGGGGGGAGCGAAATCGTCGGCCATCGGTGTCTGCCCTCTCTTGCGGCACGTAGCGTGAAACTGCGCACCCGTCCGGTATGGTCGCCCCTTGGAACGCGGCTTGCGCGGCAATGTTCCGCCGCATATCAGCCCCCGCACCAGCGAGGCGAGCACTAATTTAGGGGTGCTCTACCCGAATACAACACCTGCCCGGAGCATCCCCCATCATGACCGCGATCATCGACATCCACGCCCGCGAAATCCTCGACAGCCGCGGCAATCCCACGGTCGAGGTGGATGTCCTGCTCGACGATGGCAGCTTCGGCCGCGCCGCGGTGCCCTCGGGCGCGAGCACCGGCGCGCACGAAGCGGTCGAACTGCGCGACGGCGACAAGGCGCGCTATCTCGGGAAGGGCGTGCTGAAGGCGGTGGACGCGGTCAACGGCGCGATTTTCGACGCCATCCTCGGCCTCGATGCCGAGGACCAGCGCGACATCGACCAGACGATGATCGACCTCGACGGCAGCGCCAACAAGGGGAAGCTGGGCGCCAACGCCATCCTCGGCACCAGCCTGGCGGTCGCCAAGGCCGCCGCCAACGCGCGCGGGCTGCCGCTCTATGCCTACATCGGCGGGGTCGGCGCGCATGTCCTGCCGGTGCCGATGATGAACATCATCAACGGCGGCGAACACGCCGACAACCCGATCGACATCCAGGAATTCATGGTGATGCCGGTGGGCGCCGACAGCCTGGCCGAAGGCGTACGCTGGGGCGCAGAGGTGTTCCACACGCTCAAGTCGGGCCTCAGCCAGAAGGGCCTGAGCACCGCCGTGGGCGACGAGGGCGGCTTCGCTCCCGACCTTGCCAGCACCCGCGCCGCGCTCGATTTCATCATGGCCTCGATCGTGGAAGCCGGCTTCACTCCGGGCGAGGACATCGTGCTGGCGCTCGATTGCGCCGCGACCGAGTTCTACAAGGGCGGGCAGTACGTGATCGCCGGCGAAGGGCTGTCGCTCGGCGGCGAGGAGATGGCGATCTACCTCGACGAATTGTGCCGCGATTATCCGATCCGCTCGATCGAGGATGGCATGGCGGAAGACGATTTCGCCGGCTGGCTGGCGCTGACCGAACGGCTCGGCGGCGATGTCCAACTCGTGGGAGACGATCTGTTCGTCACCAACCCGCTGCGGCTGACGGACGGAATCGCCAGGGGCCTCGCCAATTCGCTGCTGGTGAAGGTCAACCAGATCGGCACGCTGTCCGAAACGCTCGAGGCGGTCAGCATCGCCCAGCGCGCGGGCTATACCGCGGTAATGAGCCACCGCTCGGGCGAGACCGAGGACGCGACCATCGCCGACCTCGCGGTCGCCACCAATTGCGGGCAGATCAAGACCGGGAGCCTCGCCCGCTCCGACCGGCTCGCCAAATACAACCAGCTGATCCGCATCGAGGAAGAGCTGGGCGATAGCGCCGTCTATGCGGGGACGAGCTGCTTCGGGCGCTTGGCGCGGTAGGTTTCAAGGCCAGAAACAGCTATTGCGAATCGATTGCAATAGCATTAGGCGTGAATCCCATCGGGAGGGTTCATGCTGTTTCACATTTCCAGGTTTGCACTTGCGGTCGCAATCGTCGTTCCCGGTGTCGCGCATGCGCAGGCGGCGGATGCCGGAGCCACCGCCGATGGCGCGGCGGCCGACGCCGCTGATGCCGCTGACGCCGCCGACGCCGAGGAATCGCAGATCGTCGTGACCGGACGCGCGGCCAAGCTCTACCGCGTCGACGAAACCGCGAGCGGCAAGCTGCCGACCGAGCCGCTCGCGTCCTCGCAGACGATCACCGTCCTCACCCGCGAACTGATCGAGGACCAGGGCGCGCGCGACGCGCAGGATCTCTACCGCAATATCTCGGGCGTCAGCTTCTTCTCCTATGCCGGGGTGACCGCGCGCGGCTTTCGGCAGCAGGAGAACTTCTACGACGGCCTGCGCGGCGATCCCTACATCGGTTTTGCGGTCCCGCAGTTGTTCAACATCGAACGGGTCGAGTTCCTCAAGGGCCCGGCCGGGATGCTCTACGGCCAGACCGCGCCGGGCGGGCTGTTCAATTACATTACCAAGAAGCCCTCCGACCGCTTCGCCGCTTCGGTCAAGGGCGTGGTCGGCACCGAAAATCGCTACGGCGCGCAGGCGGAAGCGACCGGCCCCGTCGGCGAGGTCGTGGCGCTGCGCGGCGGCGTGTTCTTCGAGGATCGCGACCTGCCGCGCACCTTCGCCGCCAACAAATCGCTGATCCTCGATGGCGGCGCGTCTTTCGAGCTCGGCCCCGTCCGGCTCATCGCCCAGGCCCTCCGTATCGAACAGGATTTGCCTGCCAATCGCCTGCGCGGCATTCCGGTCGATGCGAATGGCGAGTTCCTGGCCGATCGCCGTTGGAATCACAACGAGCCGACCGACTTCCTCAACCTGCGCTCGACATCCTTCTACGCGCGGCTCGAGGCTGAACCCGTCGCAGGGCTGGCGATCGATGTCAGCGGCCGCCGCATCGACTCCAACGAGACGCAGCAATATCACGAGCCTTTCCTGGTCGATCAGCAGAGCAATATCGTCGACACCAATGCCGACGGTGTCGTCGATGGCATCTCGCGCGAGTTCCGCGACCAGTTCCGCGACAGCAAGATCTGGTCCTTTGGCGGCAATGCGGTGTGGTCGGCGCGCTTCGCGGATACGATATCGAACCGTGTGCTCGCGGGTTTCGACTACAGCACCGACGAGGCGCTTTCGCTGTCGGCATCCTTGCGGGGCAGGGCGACGGCCAGCGCGGGGCGGCCATGCCCGCTCGCGTTCGACAACCCGGTATATCGTGCGTGCGATTCCTCGACCTATGCCTTGCCAGCGCAGGGCCGCACGCTGACCGACACCGAACGCTATGGATTCTACGCGCTCAACGAGTTGACGGTCGGTCCGTTGATCGCGGTGGCCGGCATCCGCACCGACACGTTTACCGATACCAGCATCGCCAACAACGGCGCGGTCACCAGCTTTCAGGGCAGCGACGAGACCTACCGCCTCGGCCTCGTCTGGCGTGTCCGCGATGACATCTCGCTTTACGCGCAATACGCCACCAGCTTCGAGCCGCAGTCCGCCTCCGCGCAGGATCCGCGCGCGGGCGGTCCCTTTGCGCCGACCACCGGCAGCCAAATCGAAGGCGGGGTGAAAACCGCATTGCTGAATGGTCGAATCCAGGCGGGTGCCGCGCTCTACCGGATCGTGCGCCGCAATCTGCTCCAGAACACCGGCAACGATCCGGAAGGCGACGGCATCAATAACTCGATCGCCTTTGGCGAGGTCACGTCGAAGGGCGTCGATTTCGATCTCGCCACCGACATCACGCCGAATTGGGTGCTGACGCTCAACTATTCCTACAACGACACGCGCATCACCGCGGACAACGGCCGCACCCCGCTCACCAATGCGGTCGGCGATCGTTTCGCCAACGCGCCCGAACACAAGCTGGGCTTCTGGACCCGCTATCAGCTCGCCGATACCGGACTCGCCTTCGCGCTGGGCGGCGATTACGTGTCGGAGCGGATCAGTCTCTCCAACCAGCCGGTCAACGACTATTTCGTGTTCGACGGTTCGGTGAGCTGGACGCGCGGGCCGATCGAGGCGCGGTTACGCGTCGACAACATCTTCGATCGGACCTACGCCGCCTCCGGCTTCAACGATCGCGGCGGGCATTTCCCGGGCGAGCCGCGCTCCGCCTTCCTCGAAGTTGGATACAACTTCTAGGCCATGGCCACCGTCGCCGCCCCCACGCGATCGGCGCCCCGGCCCAAGCCGAGGAAGGCGAGCCGGGTCTGGTGGCACGTCCACCAATGGGTGGGGCTGAAGCTCGCCATCTTCATGAGCTTCATCTGCTTCACCGGCTCGCTGGCGGTGTTGTCCCACGAGATCGACTGGCTCCTCCAGCCGACCTTGCGGGTGGCGCCGTCGACGGTCGAGGGCGCGCCGCGCTGGGACCGCATCCACGCCGGAGCGCGGGCCTGGGCGCATGAGGCGAAGGTCCAGTCGCTCGGCGCGCCGATTGCCGGCGCGTTTGCCGCCACCGCCGTGATCGAATATCCCGACGAAACCCTCAAGGTGCTCCATATCCACCCGACGACCGGCGTGGTGCAGGGGGAGGGGACCTGGGTCGGCGCGCAGCGCGTGCTGCGCAATATGCACCGCCACCTCAACCTGCCGGTCAAATATGGCGTGCCCATCGTCGGCACGCTGGCGCTCCTGCTGCTGGTCAGCTTCGTCACGTCGTTCTGGGTCTACAAGAAATGGTGGCGCGGGTTCTTCAAGCCGGTCCGCTGGCGCGACGCCCGGACCGCCTGGGGTGACCTCCACCGCCTGATGGGGGTCTGGTCGCTGTGGTTCGTGCTGCTGATCGCGCTGACGGGGGTATGGTATCTGGTGGAGGAGCTCGGGCTCGAAGCTCCGCAAGGGCGCAAGGCGCCGCCCGCGCAGATCGCTGCGGCAGGTGAGTCCGTTGCCGCGTTCGATTTTCCCGCCAGCCTGGCGGCTGCTCGCCGCGCGCTGCCCGGGCTCGCGGTCGAGCGCATCCTGCTGCCCGGTGAGCCGGGCGATGCGGTGGAGTTCCAGGGCCAGCTAAGCGCCGTGCTCGTGCGCGAGCGCAGCAATGCCGTGGCCGTCGACCCTGCCGACGGGGCGGTGCTGCTGTCGCGTCGAGGCGAGGACTTGACGGTGCATCAGCGCATTTCCGAAATGGCCGACCCGCTGCACTTCGGGAATTTCGGCGGCTACTGGACCAAGATCCCGTGGTTCCTGTTCGGGCTCACGCTGACCGGGCTGTCGGTCTCGGGCATCGCGATCTACGGTTTGCGGGTCGGCAGGGCGCTGCCAACGCTCGGAGCCACGCGAACCGCATGGCGCGGCATGGGCAAGTGGCGCTGGGTGGCGCTGATTCCGGTGCTGATCGGCTTCGCGCTGCTCCCCGAACTTCTCACCCAAGCCTGATGGCGTCGCCACCTGCCATCCGATCGTCAAAGCCGCAAAATCTTTGACATCGTCCTCCCCTTGGCGAGCTCGTCGATCAGCTTGTCGAGCTGGCGGGCCTGCTGTTCCAGCGGGTCTGCGATATCCTCCACCCGGTAACCGCAGATCAGGCCGGTCACCTTGTGCCGGTGCGGGTTGAGCGCCGGTGCGGCGGCGAAGAAGCCGGCGAAATCGGCATCGGCGGCAATCTGCGCCTCGAGGCCTGCCTGGTCGAAGCCCGTCAGCCAGCGGATGACCTCATCCACCTCGTCCCTGCTCCGGCCTTTGCGCTCGGCCTTCTGGACATACAGCGGATAGACCTTGGCGAAGCTGATCGCGCCGATCGATTTCCTGGGCATGGTTGACTCCCTGCAGCAACGGCGCCTTACCGCTTGTCGACGCTCTCGGCAGCCACTTCGCGCTCGATCCGCTCCTGCACCGGCTCCAGTCGCGCCATCACCCGCTTGTTTTTCGGGCTCAGCAGATATTGCCACACGCCCCAGGCGTTGATCAGCAGCAGCACCGCGTTCATCGCCGCGATCGGCGTGGCGCCGGTGGTCAGGCCCGAGACGATCCAGGTGACCGAAACCGCGCAAAACAGCACGAAGCCCCAGCCGGTGGCGCGGCGGCCGGTGTCGGCGGCGATCAGTCCCGCAGCCAGCATCGTGCCGACGGCGGCGATCCATTCCAGCGGTCCGTTCATCATCGCGGTGGCCCCATGCTAGCAAGACCGGGATCCGGCAAATCGGTTCCAAAGCTGCCCGATGCGCCATTGCCCAATGTCGCCATCACAATGTGATGGGTGCAGCCAATCCAAGCGTTAGGCGCGGGCCGGGTGCGTCGCCGGTAGTGGACCAATGCAGTGCGTCAGGGGCGTCCGGTGCGCCGAACACCATCGTTCAGCGGCCGATCAAGCGCTTCATCGACACATCGCCCGCACCAATTCTCGGCGGGCAGCCGCTCAGGAAAAGCGGCCTTTGAGCGCATGAAGCGCCAGCGCCGCCCGCGCGGCCTCGCCCCCCTTGTTCGCCTGCGCGGGGTCGGCGCGGACCAGCGCCTGCTGCTCGTTCTCGACCGTCAGGATGCCGTTGCCGATGGCGATGCCGTCCATCGTCAGCGCCATGATGCCGCGCGCGCTTTCGCCCGCCACGATCTCGAAATGCCAGGTTTCTCCGCGGATTACGACGCCGATCGCGACGAAGCCCGCGTAGCGCCCGCTCGCTTCCGCCAGCGAAATCGCGCCCGGAATCTCGAGCGCGCCGGGGACGGTCAGCACCTCGACAGCGTGCCCCGCGGCCTCCAGCGCCGCGCGCGCGCCGGCCACCAGCAGGTCGTTGAGATGGTCGTAGAAGCGCGCCTCAACGATCAGAAAATCGGCCATTTATCGTATCCTTCAATCGGGAATGGCTTCGCGACCGACGACCTTCAGCCCGTAGCCCTCGAGGCCGACCACGGTGCGGTCGCTGTCGGACAGCAGCACCATCTCGGTGACGCCGCGATCGACCAGGATTTGCGCCCCGATCCCGTAATCGCGCAACTCGCCCTCAGGGTGCGGGTGACGGCCGATCTCGGCCTGCAAGGTCTCGGGCCGGTCGGGCATGATGAGCACGATCACGCCCGCGCCGCGCTGGCCGATCGCCGCCATCGAGCGCTGGAGCTGGCGCTTCTTCGGCCCGGTCTGGCCGAGCACATCGTCGAAGATCGAGATCGCGTGCATCCGCACCAGCGTCGGCTGCGCGGGATCGACGTGGCCTTTCTGGAGGACGACATGGGTCGCTCCCGAAACTTTCGAGCGGTACGTCATCGCTCGCCATTCGCCGCCATAGTCCGACGCGAGGCTGCTTTCGCTTACCAGTTCAACCAGATGATCGTGCTTCATCCGATAGGCTATGAGATCTCGGATCGTGCCGATCTTGAGCTGGTGACGGCGCGCAAAGCCAAACAGATCGTCGAGCCGGGCCATGCTGCCGTCCTCGTTCATGATCTCGCAGATCACGCCCGAGGGATTGAGCCCGGCGAGCCGTGCGATATCCACCGCCGCCTCGGTATGCCCCGCGCGTACCAGCACCCCGCCCTCGCGTGCCGCCAGCGGGAAGACATGGCCGGGGGTTACGATATCCGCCGGGCCCTTGCTCGCATCGGTGGCGACCGAGACGGTGCGCGCCCGGTCGGCGGCGGAGATGCCCGTAGTGACCCCCTCGCGCGCTTCGATCGAGACGGTGAAGGCGGTCTGCATCGCTTCGGTATGGTTGCGGCTCATCGGCTCGAGCCCGAGCGCGGCGACGCGCTGGCGGGTCAAGGCCAGGCAGATCAGCCCGCGGCCATGGGTGGCCATGAAATTGATCGCGGATGGGGTCGCCATCTGCGCCGGGATGATGAGATCGCCCTCGTTCTCGCGGTCTTCGTCGTCGACCAGGATATACATCCGCCCGTTGCGCGCCTCGTCGATGATCGCCTCGATCGGAGCCATTACCGGGCTGTCGTCATGCTCGTCTAGAAACCGCGTCAGCTTGGCCAGCGTATCGGCGGTCGGGTTCCATCCCTCCTCGCCGCAATCGCGCAAGGTGTTGGCATGGAGTCCGGCGGCGCGGGCCAGGCCGGCGCGGGTCATGGTGCCATCGAGCACCATATTGCGGACACGTTCGAGTGCTGGAGTCATGCGGATGGCATATCACATCAAAATGTGATGCGCCACCCGCATTATCACATTTACGCTTGAGTCAGGCGATCAGATAGCTGGGATTCGGCCGCCTGCGCGACCGCATCCCGCTACCGATCATGCCGAATCCGAGGATCAGCATGGCCCATGTCTGCGGTTCGGGAACTGGGGCAAGCGCATTACTCAGCGTGAATCCGGCGATGCTCCGACCCTGAAGCAGCCCGGCGTCGGTTTCGAAGCGGAAGTGAATCCCGCCGTGCACCCGCGCGTCGGCGGCAGCCGTGGCGGCGGCCGAGAAGCTGCCGTAACACTGCTGCTGGGTCGCCGAGGCAACGATGCAGAAGTTATTGGTGTTGCCGAAGAACGAACTCAGGACCGCTTCGGCGTTGCCCGCGATCCCGGCAATGCCCGAGGAGTGGCCGGGATAGTTCGGGTTGGTGATGCGCGACAGCCATCCCCCATCGGCCAGCGTGGCGTCGTTGCCGTCGATTCCAGCGTTCTGGATCGCCGTCACGGGGCGCCAGAAGTCATACTGGAACTTGGTGTTCCAAAGGGAGATGATTGTGTCGGCATTGCCCATCGCGAGGATCGCCAGCATCCGCGCGGCATCGGTGGTGCCCATGCCGTTCGCCTGCGCCAGGCCGATGCCGACATCCTGCCACGGGAGGATGGCGGAGCGGTTGCTCGTGGTCGCCCACAACACCGCATTGGCGGTCTGTGCATCGGTGCGCAGGGCACTGACCATCCCGCCGTAGTCCTTCACCTCGTTGAAGGCGGCCGCGTATTCGGCGCTGCCCAGCGCCGGGGGCGGGGCTGCATTGAACTGGTTGGTGCTGGTCATGTTCCACGGCGTGACATTCTGCCAGTGGGGCAAGGCCGCAGGAAGATTGCCCGGCCCCGTGGGTTGCCACGCACCGGGCGTGCCGGGTGCCTGCGGGCTGTAGGGCAGCGTCAGATTGCTGCCATCTCCCAGCCGTTTGGCGATGGTGGCCATTCCTGCCGCGAGGCCAGTGGCCATACCTTGTTCCTTGGCCGGACCATCGGGCAAGAGGCCAAGCGCAGTGGTGAGCGCGGCATTGTATTCGGACGTGCGCGACGGGTTGACCGAGACCAGGACGTGGTGCGCCGCCACCGCGATCGCCGCGCGGGTGTCGCCGCCGGTGGAGGCGAAATTGACCTGCGAATTGTATTGCCGCCCCGTGGTTGCATTCGCGGCTTCGAATATGGCCACCTGGGCCATGGCAATGCTGCGCGAGGTGGTGATGGGCGAACCGGCGAGGGTGGAGGAGACCACGCTGCTCCAATAAAGCGCGGGGTCGTCGGTCACCGCGACTTGCGCCGTCGCGGGGATGGCCATGAACGCACCCGCCAGCGCGGTTGCCGTCACTGCCAGCGTCTTCAGGCGCCGAGCGCCGCGTGATCCTGTTGCTCCACTGATATTCATGGTGCGTCCTTCCCGTTGGGTGGGTCCACCGCGGACCCCAAGCCAGCGCACAGTGCGCGGGTCGGCGTCCCGAATCCTTACCGCCACCCGATTTCTTCCTGACTTGAGCCTGATTTCACGCTATGCGAGCAGCACAACCATAAGGTCGCGGCCACCTGAACAGGGGTACGAGCTGCGTGAATTTGGAAGCGAATCTGTTGCGTTCGCGCCAGATGGCCATTCCGGTCGCGGTGGACCTTACCCATTTGCCACCGTTCCAGCTTGCGGACCTGCTCGTCGAGCCGGCGCTGCTCCGGCTTTCCAGCCCCGGGCGCGAGGCACGGACCGTTCAGCCGCTCGCCATGCGGTTGTTGATCGCCCTGGCCGAGGCCGACGGTGAACCCTGCTCGCGCGACGATCTGATCCTCAAGTGCTGGAACGCGCGGATCGTGGGCGACGATGCGATCCACCGGGTTATCTCAACGCTTCGCCGCGATCTGGCGCTGTCGAGCGGGGAGGCGGTGGCGATCGAGACCATCCCCAAGGTGGGCTATCGGTTGCGCGTCGAGGCTGGCGCAACGGACCAGCAAGGTGTCGTCGCCTCAGCCACGACGCAACCGCGCCGGTCTGGACGGCCATGGCTGGCCGCGATTCTGATCGCTGGTCTGGCATCGGCGGCTGTATTCGCGGCTACGCGCGCGAGCGCGGACGTCACCGCCATCGCGGTGGTAGCGGAAGGCGACGCGTCGGGCACCGCGAGTGCGAGGTTTGCCGACGGCCTGACCGGCGACCTCGCCCGGCTGGCGAGCGCCATGCCAACAGTGGCTTTCGTCGAGCCGGGTGGCGAGCAAGCGAAGGCCCCGCTGCTGCTGCGCATCGCGCTGGATGCGAACGCGGCTACGCCAACCGCGCGCGTTCGCCTGGTCCATGGCAGGGCCGGCGCAGTTCTCTGGTCCCGCGAATTCGCCGCCGAGGGCGGCACGTTGGCCGAACTGCGCGAACGGGTCGCCAATGGGATTACCGGCGTCGTGCAGTGCGGGCTCGATCGTTCGGCCAAGTTCGATGACCCGGTGGGCTTGCGGCTTTATCTGGGGGCCTGCGAGGGATTGGAAACCAAAGATTTCGAACGCGCCCGCACCTTCGCGCAGCAGATTACCGAGTATCAGCCCGACGCGCCGGCAGGTTGGGCCTGCCTCGCCAACTCCACCATTTTCGCCACCGCCGACAACGGTGCGGTCGATGGTACCGTGCTGGCGCGCGCCGAAGGCTATGCCCGGCGTGCACTCGCGGCCGACCCCAAGTCGGGCCTGGCGTATGTGGCACTGGCGATGGCGAGAAGCCGGCGCGGCGAGCCGTCCCTGGCCATTCTGGAGCGCGGACTTCGCGTCGATCCCGATTTTGCCATGTTGCACCGGCACTACGCCCTGGCGCTGACGGCTGCCGGAATGGTGTCGAAGGCAGTCGAACCGGCGCTGCGCGCAGTTGCGCTTCATCCGCACGATCCCGGAAATTACCGGAATGCCGTAGCGGCTTTATTGAATGCCGGGAAAACCGACGAAGCGCTGGCGCTCGCCAGCAAAATGCATCGCCTCTGGCGATACGATCACGATGTCGGTCTCCAGCGGCTCCAAACGCTGGTCTATGCGCGGGATTCGGCGGCTGCATTGGCCACGATCGCAGCGAGCCCACAGCGCAGCGAGCGCAGGGCGGCGATCATCCATGAAACGCTGAGCTGGCGTGCCGATCCCGCCGGCTATGATTGGGCCAGCTTCGATCGGGTCGCGCGGGAAGTTTTTGCCGAGCGTCCGGAAATGGCATGGCACTTGTCGATGGCGGCCGCGCGGATGGGCGATCGGGCGCGGGCGCTTGAGTGGCTCGAGCGTGCCCCGCCGGACGCCTTCATGGCTTGGGCCCCAATGTTTGCGCCGGAAGCAGCGTTGCTTCGTCGCGATCCGCAATTCTTCGCCAAGATGGCTAGCGTGGGTCTGGTCGAGCGATGGCAGAAATCGAACCGGTGGCCCGACTTTTGTTCCGACCCCGCGCTCGGCTACGATTGCCGCCGCCAGGCCGCGCGGCTGCTATCGCAATCGGTCGGCTGACAACTTGGTGCGCCCAGCCGGGTTCGAACCAGCGTCTCGCTGAGCAAGCGTCGGGCTGGGCAACTTCGAAGAATTCAAGCCCGTTTCGAGTGGATCGCTGCATCGCTTAATGTCGGCAGAAAGGCTTGCTTGCGACCGCTCCACCGCCTCGGGCGGGACCATTCAGCGGGATGCGGCGGACCGTTTGGCGTTTAGCAAGAGCTACCTTCGAGGGTCGGCCAGCGATCGTTTGGGAATGCGCGCGCGCGCTGCTACGGGCGCGCCGCAATGATTACCATTACCAATCTCACCGTCCGGCTCGGCGGTCGCGCGATCCTCGACGGTGCCTCGGCGTCCATTCCGCTCAACGGCCGGATCGGGCTCATCGGTCGCAATGGCGCGGGCAAGTCCACGCTGATGAAAGTCCTGATCGGAGACCTCGATCCGGACCAGGGTTCGATCGAAATGCCGCGTCGCGCCCGGGTGGGCTACATCGCGCAGGAAGCGCCCAGCGGGACGATCACGCCGTTCGAGGCGGTGCTGGCGGGCGACGTCGAGCGGGCCCAACTGCTCGAGCAGGCCGAAACCTGCACCGACATGAACCTGCTCGGCGACATCCACGAGCGCCTGTTGGCGATCGACGCCTATGCCGCGCCGTCGCGGGCGGCGATCATTCTCACCGGTCTCGGCTTCGACGAGGCGATGCAGACGCAGCCGCTGGACAGTTTCTCGGGCGGCTGGAAGATGCGCGTGGCGCTTGGCGCGCTGCTGCTGTCCGCGCCGGATGTGCTCCTGCTCGATGAGCCATCCAACCACCTCGATCTCGAGGCAACGCTGTGGTTGGAGAGCTTCCTCAAGAACTATCAGGGCACGCTGATCGTCATCAGCCACGAGCGCGATCTGCTCAACAATGTTGTCACCGGCATCCTGCATCTCCAGGACGGCAAGCTGACGCTTTACCCGGGCGGTTACGATGCGTTCGAAGTCCAGCGCGCCGAACGCGCGGCACAGCTAGCCGCGGCCAAGGCCGCGCAGGATGCGCAGCGGGCGCGGTTGCAGGACTATGTCGCGCGCAACAGCGCCCGCGCCTCGACCGCCAAGCAGGCCCAGTCGCGTGCCAAGATGCTCGCCAAGATGCAGCCGATCGCCGCGCTGATGGAAGATCCCAGCCTCAGCTTCGATTTTCCGAGCCCGGACGAGATGCGCCCGCCGCTGATCACGCTGGACCTGGCGGCGGTGGGCTACGGCGCCACGCCGATCCTGCAGCGCCTGAACCTGCGGATCGACCCGGACGACCGGATCGCGCTGCTCGGGCGCAACGGTAATGGCAAGACCACGCTCGCCCGTCTGCTGGCCGCTCAACTGCCCGCGATGGACGGGGCGATGCGCGCGTCGGGGAAGATGCGGGTCGGCTATTTCACGCAGTATCAGGTCGAGGAACTGTCGGCGGACGGCACCCCGCTGGAGCATATGACGCGCGCGATGACGCAGGCTTCGCCCGGTGCGGTCAGGGCGCAGCTCGGGCGGTTCGGCTTCTCGGGTCACAAGGCCACCACTCTGATCGGCAAGCTGTCGGGTGGAGAGAGGGCGCGGCTGGCGCTGGCGCTCATCACCCGCGATGCGCCGCATCTCCTGATCCTGGACGAACCGACCAACCACCTCGACGTCGATGCGCGCGAGGCGCTGGTGCAGGCGCTCAACGCCTTCGACGGGGCCGTCATATTGATCAGCCACGACCGTCACATGGTCGAACTGACGGCCGATCGCCTGGTCCTCGTCGATGACGGCACGGCAACGGAGTATCCCGGCAGTATCGAGGACTACATCGACTTCGTGCTTGGTCGGAATCAGCCCAGGGACAGCCGCGGCCCGAAGTCGAAGAAGGATCGCCGCGCATCGGCCAAGGAGCGCGAGGACGAGCGTCTGGCGCGCAGCACCGTTACCGCGCTCGAAAAGCAGATCGCCCGCTTGCAGGACCGGATTGCCGCCGTCGACGAAGCGCTCGGCCAGCCGTCGCTGATCGGCCAATCCATGGGTGAACTCAACCGCGAACGCGCCGCGCTATCGGCTCAGCTTGCGGAGGCCGAAAGCCAATGGCTGGAGGCGCAGGGAAGCCTGGAGATGGTGGGGGCCTGATCGCCGATGCGCACCCGCCTCAGCGTGTGCAGGCGCAAGCTGCGCTTCGGTTCGGAGGCCGAAGCTTTGACTGCCGCGCTCATGGTGGATCTGGACCTTCGGCATTACCGCTGCGACCGCTGCGGCGCGTTTCATCTGACCAGCCGCCGCAAGGGAAAGCGCGTGCCGCGGCCCATTGACCTGGAGATTGGAGCGCCGTGGCCGGGCTGATCCTGTTCAACAAGCCCTATGGCGTGCTGTCGCAATTCACCGACGAGCGGCAGGGCGACCCGCGCCCCACGCTGGCCGATTTCATCGCTGCGCCAGGCTTCTACCCTGCCGGACGGCTGGATTTCGACAGCGAAGGCCTGCTGATCCTGTGCGACGACGGGCGGATGCAGGCCCGGATCGCCGACCCGCGCTTCAAGCTGTCCAAGACCTATTGGGTGCAGGTCGAGGGCGAACCCGACGAGGGTGCAATGGAATCGTTGCGGCGTGGAGTGCACCTTAAAGACGGCCTGACCCGACCGGCCGAGGTCGAGCTTTTGGCCGAGCCGGCGCTGTGGCCGCGCGATCCACCGATCCGGTTCCGCAAGTCCATTCCCGACAGGTGGCTGCGCCTCGCTATCTACGAAGGCCGCAACCGCCAGGTGCGCCGCATGACCGCGGCAGTCGGCCACCCGACTTTGCGGCTAATCCGCTGGTCGGTTGGGGAATGGACGCTGGACGGCCTTGCGCCGGGGCAATGGCGCCACGGCTGAACGCGGCGTCTATTCGCTGTCGCCGAAGGCCACGCCGCCGCGGTTGACGAGGTCCAAAATCAGCGCCGATGTAGGCGCGTCGGCGACCAGTTCGGTATCGAGGTCAAGCCTCGTGCTAGCGCACAAGCGCTCGGCAAACTCGGCGGCCGCGCCGGTGTAGCTGTGCGATGTCCCATCGACGAATAGAGTCACGGTTCCGGCCGTGTGGCGGATGAAGGAAAAGCGGCTGGCGGGATTGCGCTCGAGCGCCGCTCCCGAGCTGGCCAGCGCGGCGAGATCCGCGACCGAAACGGGCTCGTCGGGCGCCCAGTCCAGCTGATCGTCCTTGGGTGCGGTGGTGAATTCGCCGAACCATCGGGCGAACTCATCGGGGTTCGCCAGGGCCTCGGCTGTCATGGCATGGAGACGCGCCAGCGCCGCGGCCGAAATCTCGCCTGGATTGGCCTGTCGGTGAATGCCGGGGTCCGCATAGCGATCGTCCTCGCGCAGCGTATCGAGGACATGATCGGTCCAGCCCGCGACAAGCTCGCTCCGTGACGGCGCGCGAAAGCCGATCGAATAGGTCATGCAGTCGTCGCCGACCGCGACCCCGTCGTGGGCGAAGCCGGGGGGGACGTAGAGAATGTCGCCGGGCTCCAGCAGCCATTCGTCGACCGGTTCGAAATCGGCGAGCAAACGCAAATCGTCATGCGGCAGCAGGTGGGCCGTATCGTCGCACTTCTGGCCGATCCGCCAGCGCCGTCGGCCAAGCCCCTGCACCAGAAACACGTCGTATTGGTCGAAATGCGCGCCGACACCGCCGCCGTCGACCGCATAGCTCACCATCACGTCAGCGATCCGCCAGTTGGGAATGAAGCGAAATTGCTCGAGCAGCGCAGCCACCGCCGGGACGTGGTGATCGACCGCCTGGACCAGCAAGGTCCAGGGCTCGCTGCCCAAGCTGGCAAAGCGCGTCGGCGCCAGGGGACCATGCTCCAGCTCCCAACCATCGGGCGCGGTTTTGCGGACCAGCCGGGATTCCAGGTCGGCTTCGCATGCGAGTCCCGCAAGGTCATCGGGATCGAGCGGATTGGTCCATTTTTGCCAGGGGTTGCGGATCACCAGCGGCTGCCGCTGCCAGGTGTCGCCCAGGAACTGCTCGACATCGAAACCCCGGAACTGCGGCACTAGCGCTCCGTCATTCCGTCGGTTGCCGCCAGCAAATCCATGAAATTGCGCGCCGCTTCGCGATCGGCGGGGTCGGGAAACGCGACCTCCAGATCGGGTGCTGCGTCGAGCAGATGGAGGAGCGACCACAGCGCGAACCGCTGTCCGCTGTCGCGCGAAAGGCCAAGGTCGACCAGCATCCGCTCCACACCTGCCGAGCGCGCATTCTGTGGAAGATCGTCGAGGTCCGCGGTCCCGAAGTAGCGCATCAACAGGTCATCGAGATCCATCGCATGGTCGCTAGCGCACAAGGCGGCAAACGCAACACTGCCGCGCCTGGTACGGGCGCAGTCGGGTGCGGCAGCGACCCCGGTTATGAGCCCCCGCCGAGTCAACCGCCTCGCGCCTTGCCTCAACGCGAACGAACGGTCGGAGGTGCGGAAGGCGCTCTTCACTCTTTGAACGAATGGTGGACGCTGTTGGGTTCGAACCAACGACCCGCTGATTAAGAGTCAGCTGCTCTACCAACTGAGCTAAGCGTCCATGCCGACTAGCGGCGCCCGGTCGAACCAAGGTCCGAATCGGTGAGGCGCCGCGTATAGCGGCGCGCGCGGCGAATGGAAGGGGTCTTGCCTCGCTGGCGCGCAATCAACCTCTGAGACCGCCGCGAGGCTCACGCCGGTTCCAGCGATTGATCATCATCAGCGTGCCGATGCAAATCATGTTGGTCATCATCGACGAGCCGCCATGGCTGAGGAAGGGCAGGGGGATGCCCACCACCGGTGCCAGGCCCATCACCATCATCAGATTGATCGCAACATAGAAGAAAATGGTCGCGGTCATGCCCGCGGCGAGCAGCTTGGCGAAACGGTCGCGCGAGCGCCGCGCCACCGACAGCCCCCACGACAGGATCATGGCGAACACGAAGAGCACGAACAGCCCGCCGGCAAAGCCCCATTCTTCCGCCATTGTGGCAAAGACGAAATCAGTGTGCGGTTCAGGCAGATAGCTGAGGTGGCTCTGCGTGCCTTCGCCGAAGCCCTTGCCGAAACCGCCACCCGAGCCGATCGCGATCTTCGACTGGGTGATGTGATAGCCATCGCCCAGCGGGTCGTTCTCCGGATCGAGAAAGGTGAACACGCGCCGCCGCTGGTAATCGTGCAGGCCGAAGAAGAAGGCGAGCGGGGCGATCACCGCGACCGCTGCGCCCGCGCCCGCGAACCATCGCATCGGCAAGCCGGCGAGGAACATGACCGTTACGCCGCCGAAACTGATCGCCAAGGCCGTCCCGAGGTCGGGCTGGAGCATCACCAGTCCAACCGGGAATGCCACCAGCAGCCCGGCCGGTACCAGCGCGCGCCAGGTTGGCACCAGCCCATGCGGCAGATCGCCGTAGAAGCGCGCGAGCGCCAGCACGATCACTGGCTTCATGAGTTCCGAAGGCTGCAATTGCATGAAGCCGATGTCCAGCCAGCGCTGCGCCCCGCCTCGGACTGCCCCCACCGCCTCGACCCCGACGAGCAAGACCAGAATGACGATGTAGGCAGGGTAGGCCATGAACTGCACGAACTCGCGCCGTAGCTGCGTCATGATCGCGGCCATGGTCATGAACACGGCAAAGCGAACGAGATGCGAGACCGCGTAGGTATTCCAATCGCCCTCGGCAGCCGAATAGAGCACCAGCGCGCCGAACAGCACCAGCGCGGTCAGCGGGATCAGCATCCGCCAGGGCTGGCGGGCGATGGGGACCGGAACCACGCTCATGGGGGCGGCATTCCTGCCTGGGGTGCCGCCAGAGTCGGGGCCGGAGTGACCACGGGAACCGTCGCGGTCGCACCGGGGATCGGTCCGGTCGAGACCGGGTTGGGTTCCGACCGCGGCTGGAAGGTGCGGGCGCCCATCTGCTCGGTCTGGCGCGCTTGCAGCCGCGCCTCGGCATCGACCCGCGCGAAGATGTCGGCCTCGCTCCGGGGCAGGGGCGCGGCTTCGATTCCTGCGGCAGCGGCATAGGCGGCGTATTTCCTGGCCAGGCGTTGCTGCGAGGTGCCGCCCCATTCACTCTCGAACCCGCGCAGCGCGTCCAGCGCCTTGCCGGGGTCGAACAGGAAGGTCATCACGTCACGCGCGATCGGATAGGCTGAGCCCGAGCCGCCACCGTGCTCGATCACCACCGCGCCAGCGTATTTCGGCCTGTCGAACGGGGCGAAGAAAATGAACAAGCCATGGTCGCGATACTTCCAGGGGCCTGATTTGCCGTCGGAGAAATTGAGGCCGACGACCTGCGCGGTCCCCGTCTTGCCCGCCATCAGCACCTCGGGAACGGGGAGCTTGGCGCGTCCCGCGGTGCCGGGGCCATTGACCACGTCGCTCATTGCGCGGCGCACGATATCCACGTGTTCGGCGGAAAATCCGGCGGGGGCGAAATTGGCGGTGCCGCTGCGCTTGACCAGACGAGGTTCAATCACCTTTCCGGTGGCGATGCGCGCCGCCATCACCGCCAGCTGGAGCGGGTTGGCGAGCATATAGCCCTGGCCGATGGTGGCATTGACGGTGTCGAACGAGGCCCAGGGCTGATCGTATTTCTTCAGCTTCCACGCCGGATCGGGTACGGTGCCGAAGAACTGGCTGGCGACCGGCAGCTCGAAGCTCTCGCCCATCCCACAGCGCCGCGCCATCGCCGCGATCGGGTCCATGCCGATCGATTGCGCGAAGTGGTAGAAATAGACGTCGCAGGATTGATAAATGCCCTTGGCCATGTCGACCGTGCCATGGCCGCCGCGCTTCCAGCAGCGGAACACGCGATTGCCGACGCGCAAGCCACCGCCGCAGAATACGGTTTGCTTGGGATCGAGCCCCTCCTTGAGGAACGCCATCGATACCATCGGCTTGACCGTCGACCCCGGCGGATAGAGGCCTTTGAGGATCTTGTTGCGTAGCGGCACGCGCTCGTCGTCGCGCAGCATGGCATATTCGACGCTGCCGATGCCCGCGGAAAAGCTGTTGGGATCGAAGCTGGGCATCGAGGCCATGCAGAGCACTTCCCCGCTCTCGCAGTCCATCATCACCACCGAGCCGCTTTCGAGCCCGATGCGGCGCGCGGCATAATCCTGCAGCGGCCCATCGATGGTAAGCTGGATCGGTTTGCCCTGGATGTCCTCGCGCGTCTCGAGCTCGCGCACGATCCGGCCCGAGGCGGTGACTTCCACCCGTCGCGCGCCGGGCACGCCGCGGATCTGCTGCTCGAACTGGCGCTCAAGGCCGTCCTTGCCAATCTTGTAGCCCGGCGTGATCAGCAGCGGGTTTTTCTCCTCGGCGTATTCCTCGGCATTGGCGGGACCGACATAGCCGATCAAATGGCCGACGCTCGGCCCGGTGGGATAAAAGCGCGAGAAGCCACGCTGGGGCAGGACGCCGTGCATATCGGGCAGGCGGACGCTGATCGCGGCGAACTGCTCGTAGTCGAGCCCGGTTGCGACCTCGACGGGTTGCGGGCCCACGGCCTTCGCGACGCGCTTCTGCACATCCGCCAACGCGTCCGGCGCGAGTGACAGAATTTGCCCCAGCTTCGCCACGGTCTCCTCGGGATCCTTCATCCGCTCAGGCACCACATCGACGCGGAAATCGGCGCGATTGGAGGCGAGCGGCGCGCCATTGCGATCGAGTATCCACCCGCGCCGCGGCGGGATCAGCGACAGATTGACCCGGTTGCTTTCGGATTCGAGCTGATATTTCTCGTTCTGCGCGATCGATAGCCAGGCGAGGCGGCCCGCGAGCAGCGCCCCGAGCCCGCCCATCGCCGTGCCGATCACGAAGCTGCGCCGCGAAAACGCGGTGTCGAGCGTGGTCGCGCTGGTGAAATTGCGTCGCTTCGACCGGCGAGGGCGCCCGAGTCTCATGCGGTCACGCGCCAGCGCGTCAGCCGCAGCCGATCGAGCCCTGAGCAAAGCCGGGCGGCGGCGGGGAACAGCAGCACCGTCAGCAGGGCCTGCGGGCCAAGCGCGATCAGCGCGGGCATCCCCGGTTGCGCGCCGGACAGCAGGAATGCGGCGAGCAGATAGCCGGTCATCACCAGCGTGGCCGCGATCCAGTCCTGGAAGAAGCTGCGCCAGGGAATGCGGCGGTCGAGGATTTCCAGGGCGATCATGGTCAGCGACCACAGGAATATGCCATTGCCCAGTGGCTGACCGCTGAACAGATCGTCGAACAGGCCGAGGGGGAAGCCCGCCCAGACGGGCAGCAGCCCCGGCCGCAGCAACCGCCAGGCGACCAACATCAGATATCCCGTGGGCGGCATCAAAGGCAATGCGGTGGCGATGAAGAACATCGGTAGCAGCGACCCAAGCATGATCGTCAGCCACGGCAAGGCCAGCGCCACCAGCGGCGAATGTTCGCGGTTGATCCGCCGGCCATAGGCGTCGCTGCGCGCGCGGGGGGCGTAACGCTCCATCAGTCTTCGACCGCGCGCTCGGCCGGGGTTTCGGCCACCTTGACCGCGTCAGGTTCGAAAATCGGCATCACGGCCACGAAGTCGGTCGCCGCGGGGTCGCTGACGATTCGTGCCACGCCGCCGTCGTCGGATTTCTCGGTGAGGATCGCCACCGCGGTGCCGGGACGATAATAGCCGCCCGCGCCGCTGGTCACGAACAGGTCGCCTACCTTGAGGGGGTTGAGACCCAGATTTATAAGCTTGATCCGTAGCAGGCTATCCCCGCGCCCTTCGGCGAAGGCGACCAGCTCGTCGTTGGAACGGCGCACCGGCAGCACGCTTTCGGTATCCAGCAGCAGCAGCACGCGCGACGAGTTGCGCCCGGTCTCCAAAATGCGGCCGACCACGCCACGTGGGCTCACTACCGGCATCCCCACAGTCACACCCTGCGCGCTGCCGGCCCCCAGATAGGCGAAGCGGCGCGCGCTCGCTGCGGTCGAGCCGACCAGTCGCGCCACCGCCACCGGCTTGGTTTCGCCGTCGCGGATGGCCAGAAGCGCCTTGAGCGTCGCGTTCTCGCGCCGGACCGCCTCGGCTTCCTTCAGGCGGATGCGGGCGATTTCCACCTCGCGCTTGAGCGCGGCGTTCTGCGATCCGGCGCGCAGATAGCCGGCCACCGTGGCGATCAGTCCCTTGCTCTCGGTGCGGGCGACCGCGACGCTGCGCGTGGCCGGTACGGCGGCATCCTGTGCCCCGCCGCGCAAGCCCGACAGAAACGGCGGGTGCCACAGCGATACGCCAAGCAGGAGCGCGCCCACAAGCGTCCCCAGCCCGGCGACGATGTAGCCGGTGAACAGCGTATATTGCGCCCGCTTCGAATATCCCGAGCGGCTCTGGGGCGCCATGACAGTGTCCCGGTTAGGCGGTCATGAGGACGCCGCGATAGACCGGGTCCTCCATCGCTCGCCCGGTGCCGATCGCAACGCAGGTGAGCGGATCCTCGGCCACGGTCACGGGGAGACCGGTTTCCTCGCGGAGGTAATCGTCGAGCCCCTGGATCAGCGCGCCGCCGCCGGTGAGCACGATGCCCTGGTCCACGATGTCGGCGGCCAGTTCGGGCGCGGTGTTTTCCAGTGCGATCCGCACGCCTTCGACGATGGCGCCGATCGGTTCCGCCAGCGCCTCGGCGATATGGCCCTGGTTGATGGTGATTTCCTTGGGCACGCCGTTGACCAGATCGCGGCCCTTGAGCGTGATGGTTTCGCCGATCCCGTCGGCTGGCGCGCGGGCAATGCCGTAATCCTTCTTGATCCGCTCCGCCGTGGCTTCGCCGATCAGCAGGTTATGATGGCGGCGGACGTAGGAGACGATCGCCTCGTCCATCTTGTCGCCGCCGGTGCGGACCGAGGTAGTATAGGCGAGACCGCGCAGCGAGAGCACCGCGACTTCGGTCGTGCCGCCGCCGATATCCACGACCATGCTGCCGACCGGTTCGGTCACCGGCATGTCGGCGCCGATCGCCGCGGCCATCGGCTCGAGGATCAGGAACACCTGGCTGGCGCCGGCATTGCTGGCGGCATCGCGGATCGCGCGGCGTTCCACGCTGGTCGAGCCCGAAGGCACGCAGATCGTGATTTCCGGGTAGCGCATCAGGCTCTTGCGGCCGTGCACCTTGCGGATGAAGTGCTTGATCATCTCTTCGGCGATCTCGATGTCGGCGATCACCCCGTCGCGCAGCGGGCGAATCGCTTCGATGCTGTCGGGCGTCTTGCCCATCATCATCTTGGCATCGTCGCCCACGGCCTTGACGCGCTTGACGCCGTTGATCGTTTCGATCGCCACCACGCTCGGCTCGTTGAGCACGATGCCCTGACCCTCGACGTAAACCAGCGTGTTGGCAGTTCCAAGATCGATCGCCATATTCTGCGAGCCGAACTTGAAGAGATTGTTCCAGAAGCCCATTTTGCCCCAAATTTTCCGTAAGAGATGAGGGCCTTGGCCGCGCGAAGTGCCGCACGATCGAGACCGAGATTGCCGGCGAAGGCGGTTCCTTAGCGAACGGTGGACGTAAATGCCAAAAATTTTGCTAACCAGCGCGGGGGATTGGTTCGGCGCTTGTCTCGAATTCGCGGCGCTTCGTCGCTAAGCGGGAGCGTCGCCATGCCCCAAATCCGCCGCCTGCCCGAAACGCTCGTCAACCGCATCGCCGCGGGCGAGGTGGTCGAGCGTCCGGCGGCGGCGCTTAAGGAGCTGATGGAGAACGCGCTCGACGCAGGCGCGACCCGGGTTGCGGTACGGCTGGTCGAAGGCGGGCTGGACCTGCTCGAAGTGACCGACGATGGCTGCGGGATGTCCGTGGACGAGCTGGCGCTGGCGCTGGAGCGGCACGCCACTTCCAAGCTCCCCGATGATGCGATCGAACAAGTTACGACACTGGGCTTTCGCGGCGAGGCGCTGCCCTCGATTGCCAGCGTTGCGCGCTTCACGCTCGAGAGCCGTGCGCATGGTGCGACCGATGGCTGGACCAGGGTCATCGACCACGGGATGCTGGTAAGCGAAGGCCCTGCCGCGCTCCCGCCCGGCACTCGCGTGCGGGTGGAACAGCTGTTCGCGCGGATTCCGGCCCGGCGCAAATTCCTGCGCTCTGCCCGCAGCGAATATGCCGCCTGCCTCGACGTGCTTCGCCGCCTGGCGATGGCCCGGCCCGAGGTGGCGATCACGCTCGATCATGGTGCCAAAGACTCTTGGCGGCGCGTGCTCTCGCTTCAGGCGGGCGAAGGATTGGCGGACCGGGTCACGCAGCTGATCGCGCGCGAGCTCAAGGACAATGCGGTAGCGATCGCAGCGGAGCGTGAAGCGATGCGGCTGACGGGCATCGCCGGGCTGCCGACCTACAATCGCGGCGTCGCCGATCACCAATATCTGTTCGTCAACGGCCGTCCGGTGAAGGACCGGCTGCTGGTGGGCGCGGTGCGTGGGGCCTACGCCGACATGCTGGCACGCGACCGGCACGCGGTGCTGGCGCTGTTCCTCGAATTGCCGCCCGAAGACGTGGACGTGAACGTCCATCCAGCCAAGACCGAGGTGCGTTTCCGCGATGCGGCGGCGGTGCGCGGCTTCATCGTCTCGGGCCTGCGCCAGGCGCTGGCCAGCGGAGACCGGCGCAGCGCGCAATCACCCGATGCCGCCGCGATGGGGCGCTGGCAGGCCGAACCTACACCCGCGACGCGCTCAGGCAGCGAAGCGGCAACGCTGCCAGAACTCTCGGTCTTCGCGCGCGACTGGTCGCAGCCGCAGGCGCGTGTGTCCGATCCCGAAGTGCTCTGGCGCGGAGTCGAGGCGGCGGTTCTCGATGCGCCGCAGGGCCGTGCCGAGACAGCTGTTGCGGTGGCCGACGCGGCGCGGGCCTATCCGCTCGGCATCGCGCGCGGACAGGTGGCGAACACCTACATCGTGGCCGAGGCGGCGGACGGGTTGGTGCTGGTCGATCAGCACGCCGCGCATGAGCGTCTGGTGCTCGAACGGCTGCGCGCGGCGGGAGCAGGCGAGGCTGCGGCGCGCCCGCAAGCGTTGCTGATCCCCGATGTGGTCGAGCTCGACGAGCCTGCTTGTGACCGGCTCGAGGATGCCGCGAACCAGCTCGCTGCGCTTGGCCTCGCCATCGAACGCTTCGGCCCTTCGGCCATGCTGGTGCGCAGCCTGCCGCACGCGCTGGGCCAGGCCGATCCCGAGAAACTGCTGCGCGACATCGCCGACGATCTTGCGCTCAACGGCGCTGCCCTGCTGCTGGGCGAAAAGCTCGACCTCGTGCTCGCCACCATGGCCTGCCACGGATCGGTTCGCGCCGGCCGGACGTTGTCGGTGGCGGAAATGAATGCGCTGCTGCGCGAGATGGAAGCGACGCCTCGCTCGGGGCAGTGCAATCATGGCCGTCCGACCTGGGTGAAGCTTGCCATGGGCGACGTCGAAAAACTGTTCGGGAGACATTGATGCGCGCAGTTCTGGTGTTCGGGGTAGCGATGCTGCTCGCGGGCTGCGGCGATGAGCCGCAATCGCAGGCGCAGCGCGACGCTGACGACGAGCGCGCCATCGCCGAGGTCGTGGCCGCGCAGACCCCGCCGCCCGATGTCGTCGCCCCGGAGCGGATCACTGCCGAGGAGCGTGAACGCTACAGCCTGAGCGAGGGGGGATGCAGCTTCGCGGTCAACAACCCTGAGCTGGGCGCGCAGGCGATCCTGCTGATGAATGTCGGCTATATGAAATTCGACGGCGTAATGGAGCGTTTCGCGCCCGATGCGGGCAGCGGCGACGGACCTTCGGGCACCAGCACCAAATATGATGGTGGCAGCCACGGACTACTGGTCCGCTTCGACACCGCCGCCGCCACGAAGGCGGGCGGTGAAATGGTCAGCGTGCCCGCGCAGATCACCTTGCAGGATGGGCGTCGGCGCACGGTCTATGTGGCCGAGGGCACGGCGTTGTGCGGCTGAGCTAGTCCGTGATCGGCGCGGCGGGATCGCGCACGCGGATCAGGCCGTTGCTGACCATATCGAGCACCAGCTCGTCGTGTTGATTGAACGTGCGGCAGCGGCTCTTGAACAGGCCCATGTCGGGGCGCGATTGGCTGCGGCGCTTGGCGATCACCTCCGTTTCGCAGCGCAACGTATCGCCGGGATAAACCGGCTTCACCCAGCGCAGATTGTCCACCCCGGGGGAGCCGAGCCCGGCCTGCTCGACCACGCTCATGTTCTCGACCAGCATCCGCATCGTCATCGCGCAGGTGTGCCAGCCGCTTGCCGACAGCCGTCCGAAATGGGTCGCGGCTGCGGCTTCATCGTCGAGGTGAAACGGCTGCGGATCGTATTTGGAGGCGAACTCGACCACCTCCTCGCGCGTTACCGCGTAGCGTCCGAAAGACTGCTGGCTGCCGACTTCGATATCCTCGTAATGAATCACGCCGTTAATCTCCCAGGCTGAATCGCGCGAAGAGCGTGTAGCCCATTGGATTGCTGCCATAGAAGGGGTCGAGTGCGGCGGGCTTGGCGAAAGCCGCCAGGCTGCCGCCGAGCGCTAGATTCAGGAGACCGAGCGGGATGCGATAGACATAGCCCGCCTGGAACTTCGTCACCCGAAAGGTTTGATCGTGAAGCGGGCTGGCCTCGTCCGGGAAGACGCCACGCTGATCGATCTCGACCGTACCGACGATCGCCCCCAAGCGCATGGCATGGCGCGCGAACGGCTCGCCGCACTGGAGGCGCAGATCGCGCAGCTCGAGGTGGCGCGTGCGAGCTTGGCCAAGCTCGCCAAGGATTGCGCGCAAGGAGGCGCGGGGCCGTGCCCGATCCTCGCCGCGTTCGATTAACGCGCGAGCTTCGGCTTCAGCCTGCTGCGATCGAAATCGGGAATGATGCGATAGCGCGCGGTGACCAGGCTGAACGCGCCGAACAGCAGCAGGCCGATCGCCACCAGAGTGTAGACCACACCGTTGTCGCGCAGGGTCAGCAGCGCTTCGCCGAGGCCTTTCACCGCACCGTCGCTATTGAGCCAGGCGCCCCGCACTAGCGACCAGCCGATGATGGCGAAGACTACGGCCCGTGCGGCGTGACCCGCGCGCCCGACGTGAACCACGCCCCGCGGTGCGCCGCTGGCGATATGCTTCATGAACTCTCCCGTCGCGGCATATTTGGCCTGCATCCCGGCAGCGGCCAGCATCCCAAGACCAGCAATGCCGATAAGCACCGCGCCAAGCTCGAAATCCATCACCGGCTGCGCCATTTCCTGACCCCCGCCTTCGCCTGCGGACGAGGAAAGCGCGCCGGTGGCGAATTTGTAGGCTGCGTAGGAGAGGGAGAGGTGGATGGTCCCGCTGGCGATTTCGCCCACGCGTTTGGCGACACCCATCGCGTCGCTGTCGTGGTTCTCGAGGTTCGCGATGCCACTCAGCAGCTTGAACACAGCGTAAGCCAGCAGACCGATGGCGACGAACCACAATAGCGGCGCACCCATTGGCATGCCCTGAAGATAGTCGAAGGCTCCCTGCGCCCCCGCGATCTCCTTGCCCGAGGTGCCCAGTGCCAGCATCCCGAGAAGGATATAGGTCACTCCGCGTGCGGCATGGCCTAGCCTCACCAAAGTGATGAATTTCTGCGATTTGTCGATGGTCATTGCGGCACCTTTCCTCGTTGCACAGCGCAACGGGCGAGAAGCGGCTTCGCTCCCGAATGACGCAGCGCATGTTTGGTTTGCAGTTGCCCATAGCGCTTGTGAGCCGGTAACAGCGCCCGGCATAAGGGGCCGCTGTCCCGATCACCGGATATGGAACCACGCCATGCGCGCCGCTCTACCCCTTACCTTACTGGCATCGCTGACGGGCTGCATGACCGCGCGCGATGCCGATTGGCCGTCACGCCCGATCGACGTGAAGATCATCGCCATCAACGACTTCCACGGCGCGCTTCAGCCGCCATCGGCCAGCGTGCCGGCCACCGCGCCGGGTGGAGCAGCGGTGCAGGTACCCGCGGGCGGCGCGGCGCATCTCGCCACCGCGGTCGCGCAGCTTCGCAAGGGCCATGCCAACAGCATTGCCGTCTCCGCGGGCGACCTCACCAGCGCCTCGCCCTTCGCCTCGTCGCAGTTTCTCGATGAGCCGACGGTGCTGGCGATGAACATGATCGGGCTGGAGGTAAACGCAGTCGGCAACCACGAGTTCGATCGCGGGGCCGAGGAATTGCTGCGGCTTCAGAATGGCGGCTGCGAAAAACTGACCGCCCGCGAGCCATGCCGCGTCGATCGCGATTTTCCCGGTGCGCGGTTCCGCTATCTTGCCGCCAATGTCCGCACCACGGGGGGCAAGACGCTGTTCCCTGCGAGTTACATCCGGCGCTTCGGCGAGGGGCGAAACGCGGTGCTGGTGGGCTTCATCGGGCTCACCTTGCGGGAAACACCCACGCTGGTCGTTCCCACCGCCGTTGCGGGACTGACTTTCGCGGACGAGGCCGACACCATCAACGCCCTCGTGCCCCAGCTGCGCGCGGAAGGGGCGGATGCTATCGTGGTACTTATCCACCAGGGCGTGTCCACCAAGGTCGGTTACGACGACAAGAGTTGCGGTGGAGTCTCCGGCGATCTGTTGCCGATCCTCGCCCGGCTCGACCCGGCGGTCGATCTCGTGGTTTCGGGCCACACCCATGCCGCCTATGTCTGCGATTACGCAGCAATCGATCCGACGCGCCCATTCCTGCTGACGAGTGCAGGCCGCAGCGGGATGCTCGTAAGCGACATCACATTGGCGATCGACCCCGCCAACAGCCGAGTGGTCGCCAAACGGGCAGACAATGTCATCGTCCAGGGAATCGGACATACTGGCCCGGCTGGCGCAGTGGCCGTCAATTCCGCATTCCCGGTTTTCGTCGCCGACCCGCAAGTGAACTCGCTCGTCGCGCGCTACGTCGCGGCCGCCGACCCGATTGCGCGCCGGGTGATCGGGCGATTGTCTTCGCCCGCCGCGCGCGAACGCACCCCAGCGGGCGAAACTTCCCTCGGCAGCCTGCTCGCCGACGCGCAGCTCAAGGCCAGTGGGGCCGAGATTGCGTTCATGAACAGCGGCGGCATCCGCGCCGATCTGGTGCCCGCCGCCGACGGTTCGGTAACCTATGGACAGCTCTATGCGGTCCAGCCGTTCGGGAACGTGCTTCAAGTCAAGGGGATGACCGGGGCGCAGTTGCGCGCTGTGCTCGAACAGCAGTTCGCGAGCGGTTCGAATTCGGTCGACCGGCCCAATATGCTCCAGGTCTCGCGCGGCTTCGCTTACAGCTACGATCTCACCCGCCCGGCGGGACAGCGCATCGTGGCGATGACGCTGGATGGCCGACCCATCGAAGATGCCCGCACCTATCGCGTGGGGGTGAGCAACTTCCTCGCTGCCGGAGGGGACAATTTTACCGCGTTCAAGGCAGGCACCGACCTGGGCGGCAATATCGAGGATCTCGACGCGCTCGAGGCATATTTCGCTGGCGGGGCCGCGGTGGTTCCGCCCGCCACCGGGCGAATCACCCGCATCGACCCGCCGCCGATCAGACGTTGAACTTGAAGTGCAGCACGTCGCCATCCTGGACGACGTATTCCTTGCCTTCCTGGCGCAGTTTGCCCGCGTCGCGCGCGGCCGCTTCGCCGCCCAGTGTGATGTAGTCGTCGTAGGCGATGGTTTCGGCGCGAATAAAACCCTTCTCGAAATCGGTGTGGATTTCGCCCGCGGCCTGCGGAGCCTTGGCCCCAGTTGGAAAAGTCCAGGCGCGCGCTTCCTTGGGCCCGGCGGTGAAGAAGGTTTTGAGGCCCAGCAGCTTGTAACCCGCGCGGATCACCCGGCTCAGCCCGCTTTCGGTAAGGCCCAGTTCGGTCAGATATTCGGCGCGGTCCTCGGCCGGCATCGCCACCAGCTCGCTCTCGATCGCGGCTGAGACGACCACCGCCTCGGCCCCTTCGGCTTTCGCCTTCTCGAACACCTGGGCGCTAAGGGCGTTGCCTTCGGCGGCATCCTCCTCGGCCACGTTGCAGACGTAGAGCACCGGCTTGGCGGTCAGGAGTTGCGCCTGCGCGAACAGCCGCGCCTCCTCCTCATCGGCGAGTTCGGTGAGCCGCGCGGGCTTGCCGTCGCGCAGCAGTTCCAACGCCTTGCCTAACACAACAGCGGTCGCCTTCGCCTCCTTGTCGCCCGTCGCCCCGCGCTTGGCGGCGGCGGGGACGCGCTTCTCAAGGCTTTCGAGGTCCGACAGCATCAGTTCGGTCTCGACCACTTCGGCATCCGACAGCGGATCGACCCTGTTGGCGACGTGCTGGATATCGTCGTCCTCGAAGCAGCGCAGCACGTGAACGATGGCGTCCACCTCGCGGATATTGCCGAGGAACTGGTTGCCCAAACCTTCGCCCTGGCTCGCGCCTTTAACCAGCCCCGCGATATCAACGAAGCCGAGCTGGGTGGGGATGATCTTGGCCGATTTGGCGATCCCGGCGATGGTATCGAGCCGCGGGTCGGGCACCGCCACCTGGCCGACGTTGGGCTCGATGGTGCAAAACGGATAGTTCGCGGCCTGCGCGGCCTGCGTCTCGGTCAAGGCATTGAACAGCGTCGACTTGCCGACATTGGGCAGGCCGACGATTCCGCAACGGAAACCCATCGAAAACTCCGGAAGTGTGGTTCGGCGCGCGCCTTAGCCGGGGTCGGCGGGATTGGCCAGCGGCGCGGGAACCGGCTCCGGTTCGCGCTCGTCGAACACGCCGAGCCGCAGGAACTCGCGGTGCAGCCAACGCAGCGCCCAGATGTCGTAGAGAACGTGGCCGATCATCACGGCGAGCAGACTGTCGGAGAACCAATAGACCAGCCCGAACATCGCGCCGATCACGAATAGCAGCGCGGTGATCAGCGGCTTGCCCAGGTGGAACGCGGCGAACACGCCCGAGGCCACCGCGATCGCCGCAGGCACGCCGATGTGGTCGCCCAGCCAGACCTGCAAGCCGGCCCGGAACAGCGCCTCCTCGCCTATGCCCGCGCCCAGCGAGATAATGACTATCGCCCACATCGGCAGGCGCGGACCGAGAAAGCGGTAGGTGTCGGCCTGAAGACGAATGAGCTTTTCGGCGAGCTCTGGAAAGCGGGTAAACAGCGTTCGGGCGACGAGGATCAGCGCCGCGCCGAAGGCGATGCCCTGAAGTGCCCCCTCGATCGACGGCACCAGAAACAGCGCCAACCCCCGTCCGGAAAGGTGCCAAAGCCCCACACCCAGCGCCACCAGCACGGCCGTCTGCACGATCAGCAGGGCGACGACCTTGCCCAGTGGCAAATCGGGTTTGGCAGCTTCCCCCATCTCAGTTCTGCTGACGCAAGGCGACATCGCTCATGAAACGCGCATCCTCGCCGCCAGCCAGCCATGCGGCTTCAGCGGCAAGGGCAGCCAGCATATCGGTAAGATCGTCGATCTCCGCCTTGGCGTAATTGCCGAGCACATGGCCAGTCACGCGATCCTTGTGGCCGGGATGGCCGATACCGATCCGCACCCGCCGGAATTCGGGGCCGAAATGCTTGTCGATAGAGCGCAGGCCATTGTGCCCGGCCAGCCCGCCGCCGGTCCGAACCTTGACCTTGAAGGGCGCGAGATCGAGCTCATCGTGGAACACCGTCAGTGCCTCGGGCCCGAGCTTGTAGAAGCGCAGCGCCTCGCCCACGGCGCGCCCGCTCTCGTTCATCCAGGTGGCGGGCTTGAGCAACAGCACCTTGTGTGCGCCGATGCGCCCTTCCTGCACCCACCCGGAGAATTTCTTCTGCACCGGCGCGAAGCCGTGCACATCGGCGATCACATCGACGGCCATGAAGCCGACGTTGTGGCGGTGCATCGCATATTGCGGGCCGGGATTGCCCAGGCCGGTCCAGATCTGCATGGCGCGCGCCTAACTCAAGCGAGGCGGTCGAGGAAGGCCCGCGCATCGGCAGGGCGGCGAAAGCGGACGACGGTCCCTGGAAATGCCGCCAGCCGCAGCTCGAGAGCGGGGATCTTGCGCGTTCTGAAGGCGGCAACGTAGAGCAGGAATGCCCAGTCGAATCGCTCCGGGCATCCCGGTGGAGCATCGGGGCGAACCGTGCCGCGCAGGGTCACGATGCGCTTGAGCAGCCGCCACAGGCACAACCAGGTCGGGTAATCCAACAGGATGGCGGTGTCGGTTCGCGTGAGCCGATATTCCATGCTGCCGCCATAATTGCCGTCGATGATCCAGCTATCGCCCGCGACGAGCTGTTTCAGGCGCGCTTGCCACTCAGCCACTTCCGGCTCCGTCCAGCCGGGCAGGTGATACTCGGCGTCGAGGTGGATGAGCGGCAGCCCGGTTCGCTCGGCAAGCAGGCGCGCAAAGGTGGATTTGCCCGCGCCGGGAGAGCCAATCACCAGTACGCGCCGCATAGTCCTGCCTCCACAAAAGCAGAACGCCGGCCTCTTGCGAGACCGGCGCCCTGGTGATTTCGCTCGAGGCGGGAGGGGCTTACTCGCCGCCTTCCTCGCTCTTGGCTTCGGCGTCGCCTTCGCCTTCGGCCTCTTCGGCCTCGTCAGCGGCGGTTTCGCCCGGTGCAGCATCGGCGCTGCTGGTGTCGCCTTCGGCCTTCTTGAGCGCCGAGGGGGCGACCAGGGTGGCGATGGTGAAGTCGCGGTCGGTGATCGCGCTCTCGCTGCCTTCGGGCAGGGTCACGTCGCTGATGTGAATTGAATCGCCGACATCCTTGCCGGTGACGTCGATCTCGATCTCGCTGGGGATCTTTTCCGATTCGCACACCAGTTCGAGCTCGTGACGGACCACGTTGAGCACGCCGCCCTTCTTGAGGCCGGGCGCCAGTTCCTCGTTGATGAACACCACCGGCACCGCCACTTCGACCTTGGCGTTCTTCGCCAGGCGGAAGAAATCGACGTGCTCGGGACGGTCGGTGACCGGGTTGAGCGCGACGTCCTTGGGCAGGGTGCGGACGTTCTTGCCGCCAACGCTGAGGTTGACGATCGAGTTCATGAAGTGACCCGTGCCGAGCAGGCGAACGAGTTCCTTCGCCTCGACATGGATCAACTGGGGTTCTTCCTTGCCGCCGTAGATCACGGCGGGGACACGGCCTTCGCGGCGCAGATGACGGGAGGCTCCCTTGCCAGCCCGTTCGCGCGCCTCGGCCGGCAGGGTCAGAGCGTCGCTCATCGGATATGCCTTTCGAATGCGTTTGAATGCCCGGTTCGCCATGCCTCCAGGGATGACCATGACGCCGGAGCGCGGGCCGTTAGCTTCGATGGGAGCGAAAAGCAACCGCTACTGGATGCGGCGGACGGTGTAGCCCTCGGCCCTAAGCAGTGCGGGCAAGCCATCGTTCCCGAGCTGATGGGCTGCACCCACCGCAACCAGCGGGCGCTGGTTCTGCTCAAGCATCGTCACGATCGCCGCCATCCAGCTCCGGTTCCGCTGCGCCAGCAACACCTCGTAAAGCGCCGGATCGGCAAGGAGTCCGGTGCGCGCGAGCCGTGCCATCCGCGCGGTATCGCCCGCCAGCCAGGCGCGGGCGAGGGCCGCTGCGTCGGTTTCGGCGCGGCTCTGTTCGACGACGACGGCGGCGAGCATCGTGCGCTGGTCGCGTTCGGGCAGCGCGTCGAAGATGGCGAGCTGGTCCGCCGCCCCTTCCAGTTCGCGGACCGGGCGGCCCGAGAACCGCGCGAGAAGCGCCTTGTCGGCACCATTGCCTGGCTTCACCGCATCGCCGAACTGCGCCAGCGCGAGCGCCGCGGCCCAGGTTTCGAGCCCGTCGAGTTGCCGGGAGGACGCGCCTTCGCGCTCGAGCAGCTCGGCGAGTTCGGATCGTGTGCGCGGGGGTAAGCGGGCCGCCAGGGGCGGTCCCGGATCGTCCCGCGCGAGCCGCTCGAATTCGGCGGTCAGGCGGGCCGGATCGAGATCGCGCACTTCGACCACCAGCACGTCTGCCGCGGCGATTGCGCGGTCGAGCGCGGGAGTTTGCCAGCGCGCGCCATCGGGCAGGGCGTGGATCGTGCCGAACAGCCAGCCGGCGATGGCGCCGTCGGCATCCTCCACCACCCAGAGCGCCGGAGCGGCCGGGGGCTGCTCAGGCTCCGCCTCCCGCTCCTGCCCGCACGCGGCGAGCAGGAGGCAGGAGAGCAGCGCCAGGAATGCCGCGCGGATCACTGCACGCGGGTGACCGTCAGGCCTTCCTTGCCGAGATAGTCCTGCACGCTCTTCTCGCCCGCGAGATGCCCGGCGCCCACGGCCACGAACACGGTGCCCGGTTCGTCCAGCCGCGTCTCCACCCAGTCGGCCCAGTCGCGGTTGCGCGCATAGAGCAGCCGGTCGGCCAGCACCGGGTCGTCAAGCTCCTCGTTCATTAGCTTGGCCAGCCCGTCGGCATCTCCCTTGGCCCAGGCGGCGACCATTGCGTTCAGCGCAGGGACCACGCGGTCCATGTCCTCGGCCACGCTCATCAGATAGGTGGTCTGCGCAGCCAGCGGCATCCCGTCGAACAGCTCGAGCTGCTCGTCCACGGTCTCCAGCGCGTCGCGCTTGACGGCGGTCCCCGCCTTGGCCTCGACCGCGCTTTCGACCCCGGCCTCCATCGAATAGCCGGCCTTGAGCATCGGGATGGTCGCCAGCGTCAGCGCCGCGAACCACGGTTCGAACTTGTCGAACGCTTCGGCGGGCAGGCCCAGCTTCGTCAGCGCGCCCTCGAAAATCGTGCGCTGCTCCGCGCTCAACAAGGCACGCAGGGTCTGTCCTTCCGGCAGCGTCGCTTTCGCCATGAAGGCCTGCTGCACCGCAGTGTCCTTCATGGCGCCCGGCGGGATTTCCGTCACCAGCGATTGCGCCGAGGCCAGCGCCGCGGCGATCGGGCCCCGATACCAGTCGATATCCTTGGGCAGCGCATGGACGGTGCCGAACAGATAGATCGTCGTGTCCGCGTCGGCGACCTTCCATAGGGCGGGGCCCGTGGCGGGCGGTGTCGAACTTGTGGCCGGGGTGCTGGCGAAAGCGCCAGGGCTCTGGAGCGCGAACGCAAGCGACGCAGCAGCGGCGAAGAGGCGTGAGCGAGTCATAGGCAGGGTCCTTTCGAGAGAGGGGTCAGGAACGCAGTTTGGCAAACAGAAATGACAGGAGCAGGGCGGCGAAACCTACACCGAACAGGCCGAAGGCGTCGGGCGGCGGGGCATGGCCGCCAGCGTGCAGCATCGCCCACATCGGGAACCCGCCAAGCATCGCCAGGCACCCCCCGGTGAAGCCGATGAAGTTCTGCTCGCGCTGGACCTCGTCGATCTGGGTGAAGCCCCACAGCGGGAACAGCACCAGGGCGAAAAAGAAACCCGCCGCCAGCACGATCGCCAGCATCGGATCGAGCGCCAGCTCGGCATAATCGCCGGAGAACAGATTGCCGTCGCCGCGGTCGTTGCTGGCGACCAGGCCGCCCATGAGTCCTCCGATAGCCCCGGCAACGGCCAAATAGACGAACTTGCGCCGCCGACGCTGGCGCGTACGCGCTTCGCCTGGCGTCAGCATTGAGCGGTCTGCGGACATCATGCATCTCCGTCGATGAAAATGGTCTCGATCGGCATCTCGAACAGGCGCGATATCTTCAGGGCCAGGCCGAGCGAGGGATCGTGCTTGCCGGTCTCGATAGCGTTTACCGCCTGGCGCGAGACGTCGAGCCGCCCAGCGAGCTCCGCCTGGCTCCAGTCGCGTTCGGCGCGCAGGACCTTGAGACGGTTTTTCATGACCTTCAGGCCAGTCCCATCAGCATTGCAAAGCCCCAGATGGAGGCGATGAGGCCCACCGCTCCAGTAACTGCGAGTCCAAGAGTGCTGTCGCTGCTCATGAGGTCCGACCTTGTCACGTTTCCCTGACTATATGTCGCGATTCGCTGACTATGTCAAGAATGCCTGACATAATGTCGTGCGGTTGCGACATACGGCACCGCTGAAGCGGCTCCGGCAGGGCGGAAATACTTGCCCGGAAAGTGGAATCGGCGGACGAGTTACTGGATCCGTTGCGCGACGAATCCCCTCTCGGCCAGCTTTACCAGAACCGAATCCTCGCCCTCGAAATGGCCCGCACCCACGGCGACGAGCAGGGTTCCGGGACGATCGAGCCGGTCGTCCAGCCACGCCGCCCAAGCCGTGTTCCGATCGGTCAGGAGAACGTCGTACATCGCCTTCATCACCGGCTTGGCGAGTTCCTCAGCGGTGAACATCGCTTCCAGCTCAAGGCCCCGGGCCCAGCGATGTTCCTCGGCAAAGGGCACGGGCTTCTCGGCCGTGGTGTCGAGAAACAGCGAATCCGCCGATACGCCGTCCCATTTCGACAGGTCCCCTTCGAGTTCCGCAATCAGCCCGTCTTCCTCGATCGCCAGCAAGGTTCGTAGCACCGCCGCGCTGTCCTCGATCGAGCGCACCGGCTTTTCGGCCTTGGCGAACTCGGCTTCGAGCACCGATTCGACGCCGAGGTCGTGTTCCGATCCCTGCATTCGGGCCACCGACAGACCGCTCGCGATCATCGCGAACAACACCGGCATCCGGTCGAACGCCTGATAGGGCAGGTCCGAAAGCCGCGCCAGTTGCCGCCATTTCGCGACATTTGCCGGAGACAGGCGCTCCGATGTGGGCGCACGCACCGCCATGTTCTGCGCGATCGCCGATCCGAAAGCTTCCATGCCGGCGTCGGAGTCGGCGTCGCTGGTCTCGACGACCAGTTCATCAACCTCGCGAATCGTGCGGTCGAACAACTCGGTGCGCCAGCGGAACTTGGCGGGCAGGATGTGGAAGGTGCCGAACAGGTAGATCGTCGTATAGTCGTCGGCGAGCTTCCACAGCGCCGGGCGTGGTTCGTAATCCTGGACGACGGGCAGCGGTGCGGGCTTGGCATCGGCAAGCGCGGCGGTGCTGTCGGCCCCGGTGATACCCTTCTGGATGTTCGGCGCGCGCGGCCGCGGATTCTCCTGCGCCGTGCCGTAAACGGGCTGAAACAACGCCAGGACGGCACAGGCGAGGCCAAGACGAGCGAGGCGCATTCGAGTTCTTTCCGGAAAAGGTGAGCCCGTGCATCGTCAACGGTTTCGCCCCGCGCCTGTCAAGCGGGCAATCGCCAGTATCGCGGCGCGGCATTGACGCTACAGGCCGCCTTCGCCATGCCGCGCCGCACCATGCAGCCGCCCTCCGCCACCCGAAACCCCACCACGAGCTTCCAGGACATGATCCTCGCGCTCCACGATTTCTGGAGCGCGCACGGCTGCCTGATCCTCCAGCCCTACGACATGCGGATGGGCGCGGGCACCTTTCACACGGCCACCACGCTACGCGCGTTGGGGCCCGAGCCGTGGAACGCGGCCTTCGTCCAACCCTGCCGCCGTCCGACCGACGGACGCTATGGCGAGAACCCCAACCGGCTTCAGCATTACTACCAATATCAGGTGATCCTGAAACCGAGCCCGCCCGACATTCAGGACCTCTATCTCGAAAGCCTGCGCGTGATCGGGATCGACCCGCTGAAACACGACATCCGCTTCGTCGAGGACGACTGGGAAAGCCCCACGCTCGGTGCCTGGGGGCTGGGCTGGGAGGTGTGGTGCGACGGGATGGAGGTGACGCAGTTCACCTATTTCCAGCAGATGGGCGGTTTCGACTGCAAGCCGGTGGCGGGCGAGCTGACTTACGGGCTCGAACGCCTCGCGATGTATATCCAAGGCGTCGACAATGTGTACGACCTCGACTTCAATGGTCGGGGCGTCTCTTATGGCGAGGTGTTCCTCGAGAACGAGCGCCAGATGTCGAAGTGGAACTTCGAGGTCGCCGACACCGCCGCCTTGTTCGACCTGTTCGCCAAGGCGGAAGCGGAATGCCGCAATGCATTGGCTAATCAGGTGCCTATCGCGGCTTATGAACAAGCGGTCGAGGCCAGTCATGTCTTCAACCTGCTGCAGGCACGCGGGGTGATCAGCGTCCAGGAGCGCGCCAGCTACATGGCCCGCGTCCGCGATCTCGCCCGCTCCTCGTGCGAAGCCTATGCGCAGCAGATGGCGCCCGAGTGGCAGGCAAAGTATCCGGAGTGGTCGCTATGAGCGGAATGGCCGCCCATTACCCAACCCCGCTCAGCCTGAGCCTGTCGAAGGCCGCTCGCAACGCCGGCGTCGCGACGCTGCTTCGACAAGCTCAGCATGAGCGGACCCAGGTGTGGGAGGTGGTCAGTGCCTGACTTTCTCCTCGAACTGCGCTCCGAGGAAATCCCGGCGCGGATGCAGGCCGGGGCACGCGCGGAGCTGGAGAAGCTGTTCCGGCGCGAGCTGACGTCAGCGGGAATCGTCCTTCGACAGGCTCAGGATGAACGGGGCGACGTCACGGTATGGTCGACACCGCGCCGCCTTGCCCTGATCGCGAAGGGACTTCCTGACGCCACCGAGGCGGTGAGCGAGGAAGCGAAGGGCCCGCCCGAGGGCGCCCCTGAGGCGGCGCTGGAAGGCTTCTGCCGCAAGAACGGCGTCACGAAGGATCAGCTTCAGCTCCGCGACGTGAAGGGCCGCCAGACGTGGTTCGCCGTCATCGACAAGCCGGGTCGCGCCACCAAGGCGGTGCTGGCCGAGGCCATTCCGGCGATCTTGCGCGACTTCGCCTGGCCCAAATCGATGCGCTGGGGCGCGGCCTCAATCAGTACCGAAAGTGCGCGCTGGGTCAGGCCCTTGAGCGGCATCGTTGCGATCCTGGGTGAAGAGCTGGTCGAATGCGAAGCGGCGGGCGTCCGCTCGGGCTACGAGTCGCTCGGCCACCGCTTCCACCATGCGGGCGAAATCACCATCGGCGGTGCGGCGGACTACGCCGAGAAGCTGCGCGCCTGCCACGTCATCGTCGACCACGAGGAACGCGCCGCACTGATCCGCGAAGGCGCCGCGAAAGCGGCGGCCGACGCGGGGCTAACGCTGGTCGAGGACGAAGGTTTGGTGATCGAGAACGCCGGCCTCACCGAATGGCCTGTACCGCTGGTCGGCCGTTTCGACGAGGCTTTCCTGGATGTCCCGCCCGAGGTGATCCAGCTAACCGCTCGCGTGAATCAGAAGTATTTCGTGTGTGAATCCCCCTCCCGCCTGCGGGAGGGGTTAGGGGAGGGCCTGTCGCCGCTTCCCTCCGAAACAGACCCTCCCCCGGCCCCTCCCGCAGGCGAGAGGGGAGATTTGGCCAACGCCTTCGTCTGTACCGCCAATATCGGGGCGGCGGACGGTGGCGCGGCGATCGTGGAGGGCAATCGCAAGGTACTCGCCGCGCGGCTGTCCGACGCGCGCTTCTTCTGGGAGCAGGATCGCAAGACCTCGCTCGCCGATCACGCGAAAAAGCTCGAGCGGATCACCTTTCACGAAAAGCTCGGCACCGTTGCCGACAAGGTCGAGCGGGTGGCGAAGCTGGCAAGGTGGCTGGTCGAGGAGGGGATCGTGACCGAGTCCCCCTCCCGCTTGCGGGAGGGGCTAGGGGAGGGCCTGTCGCGGCGCACTTCCGAAACAGGCCCTCCCCCGGCCCCTCCCGCAAGCGGGAGGGGGGAACTGGCCACTCTCGCCGAACATGCCGCCCGCCTCTGCAAGGCCGATCTCGTCACCGAAATGGTCGGCGAGTTCCCTGAGTTACAGGGCGTGATGGGCGGCTACTACGCCCGCGCCGAGGGCCTCGACCCCCAAATCGCCGACGCCATCCGCGACCACTACAAGCCCGTCGGCCAGGGCGACGAAGTGCCGACCGCGCCGGTGACGGTGGCGGTGAGTCTGGCGGACAAATTTGATACGCTGGTAGGGTTCTTCGCCGCGGCAGAGCCGCCTACTGGGTCCAAAGACCCCTTCGCTCTTCGAAGGGCGGCCCTTGGGGTTCTTCGCACAGTAGCTGAAAATCAAATCCGGCTGCCGTTGAACGAGTGTTTCTCATTCCAAACCAATGAGCTGAGTTCGCAGCTGATGAATCGCTTCGTGAATGACGACGTGATGCAGCTCTTTACCAAGACGAAGCCGCAAGATGCTGTATTAGTTCAGGATGCTTTCGGTAAATTCCACGGGTCGACCGCTATTGAAGCCGGACTCGACATGGCGGCGGCAGACGTAACCGAAAAAATACTACCGGTCGTCGTGTCTATCTTGAACCCGCAGACGTGGCAGACGCCCTTACTCAACTTCTTTGCCGACCGCCTCAAGGTCCAACAACGCGAGGCCGGCGTCCGGCACGATCTCATCGATGCGGTGTTCGCTCTGGGCGGGGAGGACGATCTGGTCCGCCTGCTGGCAAGGGTGAAGGCGTTGCAGCACTATGTCGAAACCGCCGACGGCGCGGACCTGCTCGCCGCCTACAAGCGCGCGGCCAATATCCTCAAGAAGGAGGACTGGCACGGGCGCGAGGGGGAGATCGCGCAAACCGGCGAGGAGGACCCGCTGGCGCTGGTCGACGATCCCGATCTCAAGGCCGTGATCGACGCGAAGATGGTGCAGCAGCGGCAGAATTCGCTGTCCTACACGCCCGAACCTGCCGAAACTGCCCTGATCGCCGCACTGGATTCGGCCGAGCCGGCCGCGCTGCGCGCGGTCGAGGCGGAGGACTTCGCCGCGGCGATGGCGGCGCTGGCGTCGCTCAGGAGCCCCATCGATGCGTTTTTCGATTCCGTTACCGTCAATGATCCCGACCGGGACAAGCGCGCCGCACGGCTCGACCTGCTCGCCCGGTTCCGCGATGCGGTTCACCGCGTCGCCGATTTCGGCCGCATCGAGGGGTGACTTTTTTTTCTTTAGGACCGTGTAACACCCGGTCCATGTCCAACATCGAAATGGGGGAATAATGAGCGCGACGGTCTTCACCTTCGGCGGTTCGGCCGATCATTCGGACCCGCGCCAAAAGGACAAGGCCGTCGTTGGTGGGAAGGGCGCCAACCTTGCCGAGATGGCCAGCATCGGCCTGCCGGTGCCGCCGGGCTTTACCATCGCGACCGAGGAATGCCTGCGTTACCTCGAAAACAAGACTAACTTTTCCCTAACCTTTCGCGATGAGGTGACGCAGGCGCTCGCCCACATTGAAACAACCGTCGGCAAACGCTTCGGCGATCCGGCCGATCCGCTGCTGGTCTCGGTTCGCTCGGGCGCCAAGATCTCCATGCCGGGCATGATGGACACCGTCCTCAACCTCGGCCTCAACGACGCAACGGTCGAGGGCCTGGCCGCCACCAGCGGCGACGCGCGCTTCGCCTGGGACAGCTATCGCCGTTTCATCCAGATGTACGGCGACGTCGTGCTCGACGTCGATCACGGGCTGTTCGAGGAAGCGCTGGAGATCGCCAAGGAAGACCTCGGCCTCGACGCCGATACCGAGCTTTCCGCCGACGACTGGCGCACGCTGGTGGACGAATACAAGCGCATCGTGCGCGAGGAGCTCGGCCGCGATTTCCCGCAGGACCCGCAGGAGCAGCTCTGGGGCGCGATCCGCGCCGTCTTCGACAGCTGGGACAGCGAGCGCGCCAAGGTCTATCGCCGCCTCAACGACATCCCGCGCGATCTCGGCACCGCGGTCAACGTCCAGGCGATGGTGTTCGGCAATATGGGCGAGACCAGCGCCACCGGCGTCGCCTTCACCCGCAACCCCTCCACCGGCGAGCGCGCCTATTACGGCGAGTGGCTGGTCAATGCGCAGGGCGAGGATGTGGTCGCCGGCATCCGCACGCCGCAATATCTGACGCGGGCCGCGCGCGAGGAAGCCAATGCCCGGCCGCTGAGCATGGAAGAGGCCATGCCCGAGGCCTATGGCGAGCTGGCGCGCGTGTTCGACCTGCTCGAGGCCCATTACCGCGACATGCAGGACATCGAGTTCACCGTGCAGCAGGGCAAGCTGTGGATGCTCCAGACCCGCAGCGGCAAGCGCACCGCCAAGGCCGCGCTGCGGATGGCGGTGGACATGGCGGGCGAGGGGCTGATCGACGAGCGCGAGGCGATCCTGCGCGTCGATCCGATGGCCTTGGACCAGCTTCTGCATCCCACGCTCGATCCGGAGGCGGCGCGCGACGTGCTGACCAAGGGGCTCCCGGCTTCGCCCGGCGCGGCTTCGGGCAAGATCGTGCTCGATGCTGATACCGCCGAGCAATGGGCGGGGCGGGGGGAGAGCGTGATCCTGGTGCGCGTGGAGACCAGCCCCGAGGACATTCACGGAATGCACGCGGCGAAGGGCATCCTGACCGCGCGCGGCGGCATGACCAGCCACGCCGCGGTGGTCGCGCGCGGGATGGGGCGGCCGTGTGTTTCGGGCGCCTCTGCGATCTCGATCCGACGCGAACAACGCACGTTAAGCATTGGTACTCGCGAGCTGAAGGAAGGCGATGTCGTCACCGTCGATGGTACGACCGGGCAGGTGATGGCGGGCGCGGTGGCAACAATCGAGCCCGAACTCGTGGGCGACTTCGGCACGCTGATGGAATGGGCCGACCGGCACCGCCGCATGAAGGTGCGGACCAATGCCGAGACCGAGGCCGATTGCCGCATGGCGCTGAGCTTTGGGGCGGAAGGCATCGGGCTGTGCCGTACCGAGCATATGTTCTTCGACGCCGGGCGGATCAGCGCGGTGCGGCAGATGATCCTGGCCGACGACGAGGCCGGGCGCCGCGCCGCGCTCGCCAAACTGCTGCCAGAACAGCGCGCCGATTTCGCCGCGATCTTCGGCGTGATGGCGGGGCTGCCGGTTACGATCCGCCTGCTCGATCCGCCGCTCCACGAGTTCCTGCCGCACGACGATGCGGAGTTCGCCGAGCTGGCCGAGGCGACGGGGCGGGGCGTCGATCACCTCAAGCGCCGTGCCGCCGAATTGCACGAGTTCAACCCGATGCTGGGCCATCGCGGGTGCCGGTTGGGGATCACCTATCCCGAAATCTACGAGATGCAGGCGCGGGCGATCTTCGAGGCAGCTTGCGCGATTGAGGGCGAAGCGCCGGTGCCCGAGATCATGATCCCGCTGGTGGCGACCAAGCGCGAGCTCGAAATCCTCAAGGCGCTGATCGACCGGACTGCGGAGGCGGTGTTCGGCGAGACTGGCCGGTCGGTCGAATACCTCGTCGGCACGATGATCGAACTGCCGCGCGCTGCATTGATGGCAGGAGAAATCGCGCAGGAAGCCGAATTCTTCAGCTTCGGCACCAACGACCTGACGCAGACGACGCTCGGCGTCAGCCGCGACGATGCCGGTCGCTTCCTCACCGCTTACGTCGAACAGGGCATTTTCGCTCGCGATCCGTTCGTCAGTCTGGATATCGAGGGCGTGGGGCAACTCGTTGACTTGGCAGCGGAAAGGGGCCGCGCGGCGCGCCCCGAGATCAAGCTCGGCATCTGCGGCGAGCATGGCGGCGATCCGGCTTCGATCGCCTTCTGCGAAGCCGTCGGACTCGATTACGTCAGCGCCTCGCCCTACCGCGTCCCGATCGCCCGTCTGGCGGCCGCCCAAGCCAGTCTTCGCTAGTCTTTCCAGGCGGTCAGGGTGAGAACCTCGAACTGCTCTGACACCTTGCCATCGTCATCCGCCTGGGCATTGAAGGCGGTGTTCGCCCGTTCCAGTGCTGCCTTGCCCAGCATCGGCGCCCGGTCCGCCAGCACCGAGCTTTGCGCTTGATCGCGGAGGTCCGCGACCAGTCGATCAAGCGCTCGATAGCGCAGTTTAAGCGTATGATGATCGACCACCTGCCGCCCGAAACCGGCCCGTTGCAGCAGCGCGCTGGCGGCGCGATGGTCGAGCTGCGGATGAATCCGCGCCGCCGGCCGCTCGCCGTCGCCCGCCAGCATGGCCGCCCGCAACATCGGCAGCGATCCCGCGCCCAGCATCGTCGCGACCAGCAACCCGCCCGGTGCCAGCGCCGCGCGCAAGTGGATCAGTGCGCCCGGCAGGTCGTTGACGGTGTCGAGTTCGCCGAGGCTGGCGATCAGCGCGAACGGCCCCCCTGCGATCGGCTGTTCGTAGTCGACTGGCGTGCCGTGCGCGGCGAGGCCGAGGGCCGCCGCGACCGCGTCGCCGCCAGGGCCCGAGATCAGCGCTGTACCGCCGCCCCAGCGCATAAAACCCAGCCGTTCGAGCACGTCCTCGGCCATGACGTCAGCCAGCCACTGCGCCGCGCCTTCGCGCTGCCGGCGCGTGGCGGCACGGTGCAGGCGCAAGGCGCGGCGGCGGTTGTCGAAGATCTGGGGGACGCTCGGACGCACCGCAACGCCGTGGCGGTGTGGGTGCCCGGAGGCAAGCCATGACTTCCGCCCTCGCCGCCGCGATCGAGCCGCTGCTGGACTTCGTGTTCCCGCCGCGCTGCCCGTCTTGCGGAGCGGGCGTGGGGCGCCACGGCGGGTTGTGCACCGACTGCTGGGCCGCCCTCGCCATCCCGTCCGAACCATGGTGCGCGGCGTGCCAGCGGCCCTTTGGCGGCTCGGGTCCGGGCGAGGGCGCATTATGCGCGCCCTGCCTCGCGCATCCGCCACGCCACGCGGGCATTTATGCCGCCACGCTCTACACGCCGGTTTCGCGCAAGCTGGTGCTGGCGTTCAAGCACGGTCGCCGCATCGCCCTGGCCCCGATGCTGGCGCGCTTGATCGCGGCGCGGCTTCCCGACGACAGCGATCGCCTGATGGTGCCGGTCCCGCTTCACCGTTGGCGGCTGTGGTCGCGCGGCTACAACCAGGCGGCGCTGCTCGGCCGGGAGCTGGAAAAGCTCGGCAAGGGCGAAATGCTGGTCGATGCGCTTGAGCGCCGCAAGCGGACACCCCCACTCGGCGGCCTGGGTGCCAAAGCCCGCAGACGCGCGTTGGCGGGCGCAATCGTGGTGCGCGCCGGCCCCGGTCTGCAAATCGCCGGGCGCGACGTGCTGCTGATCGACGACGTGTTGACCAGCGGTGCGACCAGCGATGCCTGCGTGCGGGCGCTGCGCGACGCGGGAGCCCGCAGCGTGCGCATCGCCTGCTTCGCCCGCGTGCTCGACGAGGCGCTGCCGCACACAAACGAAACGCCCGGGGCCATTACAGCCCCGGGCGCCACGTGACGATCTGCACGGACCCCCCTTGCAGGTGAGCGGATCCCCCCGGAACCGCCCCCGGGTTGACCCGGGTCCATCCCTCATCTCCGTTCGCGCGCCAGGCCGATGCGAGGCAGCGGTTACGGAACTTCCCCTGAACCCGGCGCTCTAGCGTCGCACTGATCCAAAGTGCCGGCCAACACGGCCTGCACGAAGTTTCTCCCGCACTTTGCGCCGATTACAAAGCGGCACTTGCGTCAGGACCCGATTTTGCTCGAACGGAGTGGTTATCCTGCAACAAATCGGCCACGGCAGCCCGCAAATGAGCGAAGTTTTCACCCCCAAGTTCGATGCCGCCGGGCTGTTATCGGCCATTGTCGTCGACGCACGCGACGGTCGCGTGCTGATGATGGCCTTCATGGATGCGGAGGCGCTGGCGGCGACTCGCCGCACCGGCTTGGCGCATTTCCACTCGCGGTCGCGCGGGCGGCTATGGCAGAAGGGCGAGAGCTCCGGCAATGTCCTGGCGGTCGAGGACATCCTGGTCGATTGCGACCAGGATGCGTTGGTGCTGCGCTGCCGCCCCGCCGGGCCCACTTGCCACACCGGAGCCGATAGTTGCTTCTATCGCCGCCTGGAAGGCGACACGCTCGTGCCTGGCGATGATTGACGCTTACGTAAACGTCGCCTAAACCGCGCGCATGCCCCATCCCGATACCATTGCGGCACAGTCCGGCAGTTCGGGCGCACTGCTCGACCGACCCGACAAGCTGGACCGCGAGACATTCTCGATCTCCGACCTGACCGACGAATTCGGCTGCACCGCCCGGGCGCTGCGGTTTTATGAGGACGAGGGCCTGATCGCACCACAGCGCATCGGCCTGACGCGCCTGTATTCCAAGCGCGATCGCGCCCGACTCGCCTGGATCATGCGCGCCAAGAACGTCGGCTTCTCGCTGACCGAAATCCGCGAGATGATCGACCTGTACGATCTGGGTGACGGCCGCGTCGAACAGCGCCGCGTCACCATCGAGAAATGCCGCGTCCATGTCGCGAAGCTGAAGCGCCAGCGCGCCGATATCGACAGCTCGATCAAGGAGCTGTCGGACTTCATCGCGCACATCGAAACCCTCGCCCACTCCGCCTGACAGAGAGCCCAAGATGCCCACTTACACCGCTCCCGCCCGCGACGCCCGCTTCATCGTCAACGAGGTTCTCGACCTCGCCAGTTACGGCAATCTGCCCGGTTTCGAGAGCGCCACTCCCGACATCATCGACACGGTGATCGGCGAGGGGGGGCGCTTCTGTCAGGAGGTGCTGGCACCGCTCAACCGCCCGGGCGACGAGGAAGGCTGCACCCGCCACGCCGACGGTTCGGTCACGACGCCGACGGGGTTCAAGGCGGCTTACGCGCAGTTCTGCGAATCGGGCTGGGGCACGCTGTCGCACCCGGAAGGGTTCGGCGGGCAGGGGATGCCGCACGTTCTCGGCTTCGCGCTCGAAGAGTTCATCTCCAGCGCCAACCAGGCCTTCGGGATGTATCCCGGCCTTACCAATGGCGCGGTTTCGGCGCTGCTGGCCAAGGGCTCGCCCGAGCAGCAGGCGATGTATCTGCCCAAGATGATCAGCGGCGAATGGTCGGGCACGATGAACCTGACCGAACCGCAGTGCGGCACCGATCTAGGCCTCATCCGCACCAAAGCCGAACCGCAGGCCGACGGCAGCTATGCCATCACCGGCACCAAGATCTTCATTTCGGCGGGCGAGCATGATCTCACCACGAACATCATCCACCTCGTCCTCGCCAAGCTGCCCGGTGCGCCCGATTCTACCAAGGGCATCTCGTTGTTCGTGGTGCCCAAGTTCCTGCTCGACGCCGACGGAAACCCCGGCGAGCGCAACGGTGTGGTCTGTGGCTCCATCGAGGAGAAGATGGGGATCCACGGCAATTCGACCTGCCTGCTCAACTACGACGGCGCCAGGGGCTGGCTGGTCGGCGAGGAGAACAAGGGGCTGGCAGCCATGTTCATCATGATGAACGCGGCGCGGCTCGGCGTGGGCGTGCAGGGGCTGTCGCAGGCCGAAGTCGCCTATCAGAACGCAGTGGCCTATGCGCTGGACCGTCGGCAGGGCCGGGCCCTCACCGGTCCCGCCGATCCGGAGGCCAAGGCCGATCCGATCTTCGTGCACCCCGACGTGCGCCGGATGCTGATGGACGCCAAGGCCTTCACCGAAGGGATGCGGGCGCTATGCCTGTGGGGCGCGCTGCTGGTCGATCTCAGCCACAAGGCCGCGACCGAAGAGGACCGTGTGCAGGCCGACTTGCTGATCGGCCTGCTGACCCCGGTCATCAAGGGTTACGGGACCGACAAAGGCTTCGAAACTGCCGTGAATATGCAGCAGGTGTTCGGCGGGCACGGCTACATCCGCGAATGGGGCATGGAGCAATATGTCCGCGATGCCCGGATCGCGCAGATTTACGAAGGCACCAACGGCGTCCAGGCGATGGATTTGTGCGGGCGCAAGCTGGCGCAAGCCGGGGGCGCGGCGATACAGGCGTTCTTCAAGCTGGTGGGCGAGGAATGCGCCGCGGCCAAGGCCGACGCGGACCTGGTACCCCTGGCCGAGAAGCTGGAAAAGGCGCTGGGCGAGCACCAGGCGGCGACCATGTGGTTCATGCAGAACGCGATGCAGAATCCCAACCACCTCGGTGCCGGCGCGCATCATTACATGACGCTGATGGGCGTGGTGACGCTGGGGCTGATGTGGCTCAAGATGGCGCGCGTGGCGCGGGCGAAGCTTGCGGCTGGCGGCGAGGATCGCGCGTTCTACGAGGCCAAGCTGGTCACCGCGCGCTATTTTGCCGAACGCTATCTGCCCGATGTCGGCGCGCTGCGCCGGAAGCTGGAGGCGGGCGCGGACGCGGTGATGGCGCTCGACGAGGACGCCTTCGCCACCGCCGCCTAGCCGAGAAATTCGTCGAGCAGGCTCAGCAACGCAGTCCAGCTCTGGCGATCGGCGCTGGCGTCATAGGCCAGCGCCGGATTGCCCGCCGGCGGTTCCGGGTTGGTGAAGCTGTGCCGCACGCCGGCATAGCTGTGGAAGTGCCAGTCGGCACCGGCCTGGTCCATCTCCTCCCAGAAGGCGCGGACATGGTCGCGCGGCGCGAGCGGGTCGGCATCGCCGTGGCAGACCAGGATACGCGCCGTAATCGCGCCCGGTTGCGCGGGGGCCTTCGTTTCGAGCAAGCCGTGGAAGCTGGCCGCGAGCACGAGATCGGCGCCGTCGCGCGCCAGTTCGAGCGCGGCTTGACCGCCCATGCAGAACCCGATTGCCGCCACCGGCAGCCCGGGGGCGGCGGCGCGGATCGCGGCGAGCGCCGCATGAAGCCGGGCGCGGTAGCGTGCCGGGTCTTGCGTCAGCGTCTGCGCGCGGGCGTAGGCGTCGGCCATGTCCGGCGGGATGGTGCCGTAGAAGTCGCACACGCAGGCAAGATAGCCCGCTTCCGCCAGCGCGCGGGCCTTGGCCTCGACGGCGGGCGTCGCGTTCTTGATCGTCGGAAAGACCGCCACCGCGGCGCGCGGTGTCCCCGCGGGCCGGAACACCAGGCCCGATAGCGCGAGCGTGCCATCGGCGTACGGCAAGGGCTCGGTATCGGGCATGGCAGCCCTCCTGCGCCAGTGCGTCGGTGGCGTAAAGTCCCGGACGGGGCATGGCGGCCGCAGCCATCTTGGCTAGCGCGCGCTGTTGCGGTAACGGACGGTCATGAGCGACGGACAGATGCTGCATTCTTCGCCGCCGGGTGCCGGGAAACCGCGCGGCGGAATGATCGATTGGTTGTTGCTGGCCCACCCGCGCACGGTGGGCGAGAGCTATCCCGAGCACGCCGGGATCGCTGGACGGTTCGGCGCCACGATGGTCGTCGGCGGTCTGAAATGCCTGGTTCATGCCGTTTTGCCAGCCGTGTTCGAGCGTTCGGCGAGCGATTGCGTGGCCAAGCTGAATGGTGAACTGACGCGGCGCCGTGCTGCGTCCGCCGACAGCTTCCCGGACTACGTCATCTGACCAGCGCTCCTGCGCACGTCGCGATCGTCGGCGGCGGTTTTTCGGGTGCGCTTCAGGCGATCAACCTGCTGCGCCATGACGGGCCGCGCGCCACGCTGATCGAGCGTCGGCCGCGCGCCGGCGAAGGGTTGGCTTATGGCGATGCCGCGCCCGAGCATCTCCTCAATGTCCGCGCCAAGGGCATGAATGCCTTTCCCGACGACCCCGATGGCTTCACCGCCTGGCTGGAGGGGCGGGGCCTGGGTTTCTCGGCGAACTGTTTCGTGCCGCGGCTGATCTATGGCGACTATCTGCGCGATCTGCTGGCGCGGGAAATGGCGCGGCAGCCAGGGCGGTTGACGCTGGTTAGGGGCGAAGCGGTGGCGATTGCGTTCGGCGAGGGGGTGTCGGTTTCGCTCGAGGACGGCGGGACGGTTGCCGCCGATCTCGCGGTGCTCGCGGTGGGCAATCTGCCGCCGCACCATCCATTCGGGTTCGACGCCGCGCTACCGCGCGATCTCTATGCTTCCGACCCGTGGGCCACCGAGGCGACCACCGGGTTGAGCACGCCGGACCACGTGCTGATCCTGGGCACGGGCTTGACCATGGTCGACATGGCGCTGCGGCTCGAGGCGGAGGGCTTCGGCGGCAAGATCGTGGCGGTGTCGCGGCGTGGATTGCTGCCACATCGCCACGGCCAGCAGGAGCCGTTCACGCCGATCGCCGAGCGCCCCGAGCCTTGCGCCTCGACGCTGGTGCGCGACGTGCGCCGACGCGCCGGCGAAGTCGGGTGGCGCAATGCCATCGACGAGCTGCGGCGCTTCACCCAACCGCTGTGGCGCGGCGCGGATAATCCCACCCGGGCCCGCCTCCTGCGCCATCTGCGGCCGTGGTGGGATGTGCATCGCCATCGACTTGCGCCAGAGGTGGCGGACCGGATCGCGGGCTTGATCGACAGCGGCAGGCTGACCATCATGGCGGCGGCAACGCGCGGTGCCGAACCGGCGGGTCGAATGCTCACCGTGACCATCAAGCCCCGGGGCCTGGCGGCCGAAGCCACGCTATCTGTCCGCCGGGCGATCAACTGCACCGGGCCACAGGGCAATCTGGCTGCGGCGAGCGATCCCCTGCTTCGCCAACTCACCGCCAGTGGGGCGATCCGGCCCGACCCGCTCCAAATCGGCATCGATGTCGACGACCAGTCGCGCACCATCGCCGCCGACGGCAGGCGCAACGACAATCTCTACGCCATCGGCCCGATGACCCGTGGCGCGTTCTGGGAGATCGTCGCGGTTCCCGATATCCGCCAGCAGTTGTGGGCGCTTGCCCGCCGCCTTTCCAATGCGCACTGGATCGGCGGCGAGGGGCTTTAGGGGGTCAGGCCTCGGGGAGGAAGTCCGGCACCGAGAGATAGCGTTCACCGGTGTCGTAGTTGAAGCCGAGCACGCGCACGCCGGGATCGAGTTCGGGCAGTTTCTGCGCGATCGCCGCCAGCGTCGCCCCACTCGAAATGCCGACCAGCAGGCCTTCCTGGCTCGCACAGCGGCGCGCCCACTCGCGGGCGTCCTCGGCATCGACCTGAATCGCGCCATCGATCGCCTGGGTATGCAGGTTTTCGGGCACGAAGCCCGCGCCGATGCCCTGGATCGGGTGCGGGCCGGGTTGGCCGCCGGAGATGACCGGCGATAACGTGGGCTCGACCGCGAAAGCCTTCATCGTCGGCCACTCCTGCTTGAGCACTTCGGCGCAGCCCGTGAGATGCCCGCCGGTGCCGACGCCCGTGACCATGACGTCGATCGGCGCATCGGCGAAGTCGGCGAGGATCTCGCGCGCGGTGGTGCGCTGGTGGACGGTGAAATTGGCGGGATTGTCGAACTGGCCGGGCATCCATGCCCCCTCGGTCTGGCCCACCAGTTCCTGCGCGCGTTCGATCGCGCCCTTCATGCCTTTCTCGCGCGGGGTCAGGTCGAAGCTGGCACCATAGGCCAGCATCAGCCGCCGCCGTTCCAGGCTCATCGATTCGGGCATGACGAGTACGAGCTTATAGCCCTTCACCGCCGCCACCATCGCGAGGCCGATGCCGGTGTTGCCGCTGGTCGGCTCGACGATCGTGCCGCCGGGCTTGAGCCTGCCTGAAGTCTCGGCATCCTCGATCATCGAGAGTGCGATACGATCCTTGATCGAGCCGCCCGGGTTCGAACGCTCCGATTTGACCCACACCTCATGGTCGGGGAACAGGCGCGCCAGGCGGATGTGCGGGGTGCCGCCGATGGTGGCGAGGACGTTGTCAGCTTTCACGTGAGAGCTCCTTTGCGGCGTCGAGGCGCGCATTGGCCTCGACCTGTGAGGGCAGAAATTCGGGGGCGAAGGTCTTCGCCCGGCGCAGTTCGGGGAAGAGTATCGCCCAGATCACGGTGACCACTATGGCCCCGACGCCGCCGAATACAACCGCGCCGGCCGCGCCCAGGAACATCGCGCTCAGGCCCGACCGCATCTCGCCCAGTTCATTGGAGGCCGAGATCGCAAGGCCCGAGATCGCCGAGACGCGCCCGCGCATCCGGTCGGGCGTGTTCAGCTGCACCAGGCTCGAGCGGATGAACACCGAGATCATGTCCGATGCGCCCATCGCCACGAGCACCGCAACCGAGAAGGCGAAATTGGTCGATAGCCCGAAGGCGATCGTGGCCACGCCAAAGCCGATCACCGCCCACAGCATTTTGGGTCCGACGTTGTTCTCCAGCGGTCGCCACGCCATCCAACCCGCCACCGCCGCCGCACCCAGCGCGGGCGCGCCGCGCATGATGCCAAGGCCTTCTGGTCCCACCATCAGGATATCGCGCGCGAACACCGGCAACATGGCGGTCGCGCCGCCCAACAGCACGGCGAACAGGTCGAGCGTGATACAACCGAGCAGGAAACGCTGCCGCCACGTGAACTGCGCGCCCTCGACCATCTGGCGGATCGGGTGCTTGGGCTCGGCATCCTGTTCGGCGCGAACCGGGCGGATCGAGAGCACCAGCAGCGCCGAGCACACCAGCAGAGCGGCCGAGACCGCGTAGGGCAGCCAACCGGCGGCGGCGAACAGGAAACCGCCGATGGCCGGGCCGATCACGCTGGCGCCTTGCCAGGCGATGCTGGACAGCGCGATGGCCCGCGGCAGGAGCCGCTCGGGCACGATATTGGGGGCGATCGCGCTCATCGAAGGTCCGAGGAACACGCGCACCGCGCCGTGCAGCGCGGCGAGCGCGAACAGCAGCGGCAAGGTGAGGGTGCCGGCCCAGGTCGCAAAGGCGAGGACCGCAGCGATGGTGCAATCGCTGCCATTGGCGCAGGCTGCCACGACTCGGCGGTCGAACCGGTCGGCGGCCCAGCCCGCAACCGGGGTCAACAGCAGCAGCGGGATGAACTGCGCCAGTCCCAGCAGGCCCAGCAGAAATGCGCCTTCTGAAACGCTGTAGCCATAGTCGGCGCGAGCGATATCATAAGCTTGATAGCCGATCAGCACGACCATCGAGAGCGTCGCACCGACAGCAAAAAAGCGCGCCAGCCAGAAGCGGCGAAAGTCGGGAATCGCGAGCGGGGTGGTCGGCGTCGCCGCTGGCGAGGATGCAGATGCGGTGCTCACTGCGGCGCAATGGCAAAGGCGGCGGCGCTTGGGAAGCGCCGCCGCCTTTCAAAAGCTAAAGAGATTCCAGCACGAGCCGCGTAGCGGATCGCAAGGCCGACCGGCCGCTCGGAGCGCTTGCGCGGAGGAAGCCTAGCGATGCGGACGCATCGCGCCCGGCGTTTGAGGGCCTAAACGATTATCTGGCGCGTCGCAGCCTTGGGTTGGGCTGGAGGGTGTCGATCATCGCGAGGAAATCGTCGATGCGAATGATGCGTTCGAACTGGAAGCCGGCCCGGTTATCGCGACACCAGATCACATAGGCTTCGATTCGGCCGATCACCGGTAGGCGGATAATCACCCGGTCGCCGCGTGCCAGTTCGCGCGCGTCATCGACCATGAAGCCATGCGCGGACAGGTTGGCGATGTGCAGCCGCAGGTCACCCACGCGAAAATGCTCGGCGATCACCGGATGATCGACGGGGTGCCGCGCCAAACGACGCTGGTCGGTGACGCTGAGCTGGGCTCCTGCGCTCATGGATTACGCTTCCCTCTTTTTTTGCGTTGAGGGTTAAGTGCACCAAAAAGGCTGACAACCGGTTAAGCACATCGCGGTGCTGTTCCGCATGAGCGTCAGCCGCGCAGGATGGCGTGCTTCTTCTTGCCAAGGCTGAGGCGGGCCTCTTGGCCTGCGCCGAGGCGGATTTCGTGGCCGGGATCAACGACCACCGCGCCATCGAGGCGAACCGCGCCTTCGGCGAGCTTGCGTTTGGCCTCGCCGCCTGACGCCACGAAGCCGAGTTCGGTTAGCGCCGCGCCGACACGCATTCCGGCGGGTCCGATGGCGAGTTCGGGCAGATCATCCCCCATGCCGCCTTCCGCGAAAGTGGCCGCGGCGGTGGCTTCGGCCGAGCGCGCCGCGTCCGGGCCGCGGACCAGGGCGGTCACCGCATTGGCCAGCGTCACTTTCGCGGCGTTGATCTCCGCGCCTTCGAGCGCCTCCAGCCGTTCGATCTCGTCCAGCGGCAGATCGGTGAACAGCCGCAGGAAGCGCCCGACGTCGCGGTCGTCGGTGTTGCGCCAGAACTGCCAGAAATCGTAGGATGGTAGCTGCGCCTCGTTGAGCCACACCGCGCCCGCCGCGGTCTTGCCCATCTTTGCGCCATCTGCAGTGGTCAGCAGCGGAGTCGTCAATCCGAACAATTCCGCCCCATCCATCCGGCGGCCGAGCTCCACACCGTTGACGATATTGCCCCATTGGTCGCTGCCGCCCATCTGCAAGCGCGCGCCCATCTCCTGCGCGAGATGGCGGAAGTCGTAGCCCTGGAGGATCATGTAGTTGAATTCGAGGAAGGTCATCGGCTGTTCGCGGTCGAGCCGCAGGCGCACCGAATCGAAGGTAAGCATCCGGTTGACGGTGAAATGCGTGCCAACCTTCTGCAGCATCTCGATATAACCGAGCGTTCCGAGCCAGTCGTGGTTGTCGACCATCACCGCATCGGTCGGGCCGTCGCCGAACGTCAGCAGCTTCTCGAATACCGTACGGATGCCCGCGATATTGTCGGCGATCGCCGCATCGGTCAGCATCTTGCGGCTCTCGTCCCGACCGGTGGGGTCGCCGATGCGGGTGGTCCCGCCGCCCATCAGCACGATCGGCTTGTGCCCGGTTTGCTGAAGGCGACGCAGGAGCATGATCTGCACCAGGCTGCCGACGTGGAGGCTGGGCGCGGTCGCATCGAAGCCGATGTAGCCGGGCACCACCTGCCGCGCGGCGAGGGCGTCCAGCCCCGCCGCATCGGTCATCTGGTGGACATAGCCGCGTTCATGCATCACGCGCAGCAGTTCGGACCGGTATTGGCTCATCGGGTTCCTCGTGGAAGAGGGGCGCGCTAGCATGGGGGAGGGTTGGTGCAAACGCTCGAATTGACGCCGCATCCGGCGTTTCATCCCGGGAAAGTGAGCGGGGTCAGCGTGCGCTGGACGCAGCTTAACGACGGGCGGCTGATGCTGCGCTATCGCGTGGACGGCTGCGCCGATCTGGTAGTGCCGCCCTTCAAAGGCCACGGCCAGGCCGACGAGCTGTGGAAAAGCACTTGTTTCGAGCTGTTTCTCTACGACGGCAACGGACGCTATCGCGAGTTCAACTTTTCGCCGAGCGGACAGTGGGCGGTCTATGGCTTCGCGGGCTATCGCAATCGCGACGGGGACGCGGCCCTTCGCGACCATCCCGAGATCAAGCACGAGACGGGAGACAGCGTGTTCGTGCTGACGGTGTTCATCGAATCGGCGATCCTGTTCGGAGCCGAACGCGCCGCGCTCTCGGCGGTGATCGAGGAGGCGGGCGGGCGCCCGTCCTACTGGGCGTTGGCGCACAACGGGCTGAAGCCCGATTTCCACGATCCCTTCGGCTTTCGCGTTCCGATCAAGAACGGCGTGGCGGCATGAGGTTCGGCATCGACCGGCTGCTCGCCGATCCCGCGCTGCGGCGCCCGCTGGAAGGCAAGCGGGTGGCGCTGGTGGCGCATCCCGCTTCGGTGACCGCGGAACTGACGCACAGTCTCGATGCGATGATCGCCGCCGGGATCAACGTCACCAGCGCTTTCGGCCCGCAGCACGGGCTGAAGGGCGACAAGCAGGACAATATGGTCGAGACCGCGGACGAGACCGATCCGGTCTACGGCATCCCGGTGTTCAGCCTCTATGGCGAGGTGCGGCGACCCAGCGGGCAGATGATGTCGAGCGCGGATGTGTTTCTGTTCGACCTTCAAGATCTCGGCTGCCGCATCTACACCTTCGTAACCACGCTGCTCTATCTGCTCGAGGAAGCGGCGAAACACGGCAAGACCGTGTGGGTGCTCGACCGGCCCAATCCGGCGGGGCGGCCGGTCGAGGGGACGCTGCTGGTCCCGGGGCAGGAAAGCTTCGTTGGCGCCGCGCCGATGCCGATGCGCCACGGGCTGACGATGGGCGAGATGGGGCACTGGTTCGTCCGCCACTTCGGGCTCGATGTCGATTACCGGGTGATCGCGATGGAGGGCTGGCAGCCCGATGCCTCCCCCGGCTTCGGCTGGCCCGAGAACCGCGTGTGGATCAACCCGAGTCCGAATGCGGCCAATGTGAATATGGCCCGCGCTTATGCGGGCACCGTGATGCTCGAGGGCGCAACGCTGAGCGAAGGGCGGGGCACCACCCGCCCGCTGGAGGTGTTGTTCGGCGCACCCGATGTCGATGCCAGGGCGGTACTGGCGGAGATGGAAAGCGTCGCGCCCGAGTGGCTGGCGGGATGTGCCCTGCGCGAAGTGTGGTTCACGCCGACTTTCCACAAGCATGCAGGCTTGCTCTGTAATGGCTTGATGATCCACGCGGAAGGCGGATTCTATGACCATGCCGCCTTCCGTCCGTGGCGGCTTCAGGCGCTGGCGTTCAAGGCGCTCCGGCGGCTCTATCCCGATTACGAGATCTGGCGCGATTTTCCCTACGAGTACGAGTTCGAACGGCTCGCCATCGACGTGATCAACGGCGGACCGGCGCTGCGGGAATGGGTCGACGATGCGGCTGCGCCACCGGACGATCTCGATCGCCTGGCCAGCGCCGACGAAGCGGCATGGCGCGAGAGCGTGCGGGAGTGCTTGCTCTACTAACGCTTTTCGCTTGACCGCACCCCGCCGGTGCCGGAGCGTATCCCCTAAAGCGTGCGAGAATATTCGCAGCGGAGAGGAATTGGAATGGCGACAGCATCGGACTCGGCTCCCGCTTCCGGAGCCGCCCCTCGCAGCGTGCGTACGACGCTGTGGATATTGCTCATCGTCTATATCTTCAATTTCGTCGACCGGCAGATCGTCAACATTCTGGCCGAGCCGATCGCCCGCGATCTGCGTCTCTCCGACACCCAGATTGGGCTGATGACCGGGCTCGCCTTCGCGCTGTTCTATACCGCGCTGGGGCTACCCATCGCTCGCTACGCCGATAAGCCCACCACCAACCGTCCGCGGCTCATCGCTATCGCGCTGGCCATCTGGTCGGCGATGACCGCGCTATGCGGCGTGGCGGCTAATTTCTGGCAATTGCTGCTGGCCCGCATCGGCGTGGGGGTGGGCGAGGCGGGCTGCACGCCCCCGGCGCATTCGCTGATCAGCGATATGGTGCCCAAGGAAAAGCGCAGCTCGGCGCTGGCGTTCTACGCGCTGGGCATCCCGATCGGGACGCTGCTGGGGATGCTGATCGGCGGCTTCCTGGCCGATTGGGTGGGTTGGCGGCGCGCCTTCCTGGTGGTCGGCCTGCCGGGAGTGGCCATGGCGCTGGTCGTGGTGTGGCTGCTCAGGGATCCGCGCCAGTCCGCAGCCGCGCCGGTAGCGGCGACAACTTCGGCCACGCCCGAACTGTCGATGTTCGCGGCCATGCGGGCACTCATGCAGTCGCGTGCCTTTGTGCTGCTGATCGCGGCGGGATCGTCAGCGGCGTTCCTGTCCTATGGCAAGACCACCTGGACCACGATCTTCTTCCAGCGCACCCACGGGATGACGCCGGGCGAGGTGGGGCTGTGGTTCGGCCTGGCCGGCGGCGCGGCGGGCATCCTCGGCACCTTCCTCGGGGGCTGGCTCGCCGACCGCTACGGCGCAACCAACCGTCGTCACGTGCTTACCGCGCCCGCGATCGGCATGGCGGTGGCCGCGCCGATCGCCTTCCTCGCCTATCAGGCGACGAGCTGGCAGATGTCGCTCGCGCTGCTGTTCGTGCCCACGCTGCTCAACTCGCTCTATTACGGCCCGACCTACTCCTCGGCGCAGGGGCTGGTACCGCTGCGCGCCCGCGCGGTGGCGGCGGCGACAGTGCTGTTTTTCCAGAACCTCATCGGCCTCGGCCTCGGCCCGTTGTTCTTCGGGATGCTGTCCGACCTGCTCCAGCCCGCTTACGGCGAGGACAGCGTGCGTTACGTGCTCTATGGCGCGGCGTTTCTGGGCCTGATCCCGGCGTTCTTCTTCTGGCGCTGCAGCCTGCGGTTGAACCAGGAGCTCGACAACAAGGGCTAGCGCGCGGGAATCATCTCCGGGCGGCCCGGCTTCGGGTTTGGCCGGACGTCCGTGGGATCGGCGACGGGCACGATGACGCCGCAATTGTCGATGCGCCGATCGACTGCATACATCAGCAAGGGCTCGTCGGGATTGGCGGGCGAACGATCCAGTTCAGGCTTGCCTGCCGCGGCACGCGCGTGTTCGATCCGATCGCGGCAGGCCCGCTCCGGCTCGGCATGGCCGATGTCGGACCAGGGGCGGGCAGGCGCTTGATAGGACGGCTGGTCGATACTTGCAGGGGGCGGGCCGGAGCCTCCAACGATTACCGCCGCCAGCACAGAGATACCGGCACGACTGATTGCGTTGGCCATCCGCGATCCTCCATCCCCGTTTCTAGCGCGTCGATATTAACTGGTGCCGAATGGCGCCGGTCGCTGGGATCGTCCGGCCAGTCGCATCGTTACGTCGTTGGTCGAATATTGCCTGGCGAGAACGGGCGGTTCGCGTAGCGCCAGCCTAAGGAAAAAGGATTCGACGATGCCCTTCAATAGCTCAATCGATCGTGACAATCGCATCGCGGTGATTGTCGGCATCGTGCTGCTGTTGGCGACGTATCTTGCCTTCTCGATCCGCTCCGTCACCGACCCGCTCGATCCGGGGGAATTGCTGAGCACCAAGCGGTTCGTCGTTGCGGCGGTGGGGTCGGGACTGTTCTGGGTCGTGGTTCGCTATGCTCGCAAGGACTGGGCGGGCCGCTCTCCCGAGCGTCTTGTCGGCGTCGCGCTGATGTCGGTGGCTGCGCTGGGCTTCGTCCTGGCCACCCGGATCGGCTACGATTTGCTGATCACGGGTGAAACAGAAGCGATGCTGGTCCGAAATTTGCGCTGGACGATCATCTGGCTTGGCTATTTCGGCACCGCGCTGCTCGGCTACTTCGCGATCGTTTTCAACTTGTCGCTACGACGGACGGTGCCACTGGCGAGCGGCACGCGACAGGATCGTGTCGCAGCCGTCTTTACCGAAGTTGCCACCTGGTCGGCATCCGAGCGCCGGATGCTCGCCGCAATGTTGGACGACCCGGACGCCTACGAGTGTGCCGACCCGCTCTTCGCGGCCTGGCAACGGCCCTAGCCACCGTTATCCCTTGGGCGCACGGCGGCGCGATCCGGTTCGCGCACCGGCTGCACCGCCGCGCTGCATCGTCGGGATAGAACAGGTGTGTCGCCAGCAGTAGCGCGCCGAACAGGCACGCCCACGCCTGCTTGAATCCGAACAGCAGGAATTCGTAGAGCCACAGTCGCCAGCCCGTGCCAGGGTCGAACCGCTCGAGCCTGAGGCGGACCGCCTCGAACCGGGTGTGCCGCAAGCGCTCAGCCCTGCTTGCGGCTCAGTTCGCGCATCGCATCGTCCAGCCCGTCGAGTGTCAGCGGATACATCCGGTCGTTGAGGAGCTGCTTCATCACCTTAGTGGACTGCGAATAGCTCCATTGCTTCTCGGGCACCGGATTGAGCCATACGGTCGCCGGATAGGTATTCGCGACCCGTTGCATCCACACCGCGCCGGGCTCGTCGTTCATGTGCTCGACGCTGCCGCCGGGATGGGTGATCTCGTAGGGGCTCATCGCCGCGTCGCCCACGAACACCACCTTGTAGTCGTGGCCGTATTTGTGGAGCACGTCCCAGGTCTTGGTCCGCTCCTGCCAGCGCCGCTTGTTGTCTTTCCACACGCCTTCGTAGAGGCAGTTGTGGAAGTAGAAGAATTCCAGGTTTTTGAACTCGCTGGTGGCGGCACTGAACAGCTCTTCGACCAGCCTGATGAACGGATCCATCGAGCCGCCGACGTCGAGGAACAGCAGCAGCTTGACCGCATTGTGGCGTTCCGGCCGCATATGGATGTCGAGCCAGCCTTGCCGCGCGGTTCCCGAGATCGTGGCGTCGATATCGAGCTCGTCCGCCGCGCCTTCGCGGGCGAAGCGGCGCAGGCGGCGCAGCGCCATCTTGATGTTGCGGGTGCCCAGCTCGCGGGTGTTGTCGAGGTTCCTGAACTCGCGCTTGTCCCACACCTTCAACGCGCGCTTGTTCCGGCTCTCGCCCCCGATCCGCACCCCTTCGGGATTGTAGCCCGAATTGCCGAACGGGCTGGTGCCGCCGGTGCCGATCCACTTGCTGCCGCCCTGGTGGCGCTTTTCCTGCTCCTCCAGCCGCTTTTTCAGTGTCTCCATGATCTCGTCCCACGAGCCGAGCGATTTGATCGCCTCCATCTCCTCGGGCGTCAGGAATTTCTCGGCCACCGCCTTCAGCCAGTCCTCGGGGATCTCGACCGGGGTCTGGCCATAATCCGACATGATCCCCTTGAAGACCTTGGCGAAGACCTGGTCGAAGCGGTCGAGCAGCCCCTCGTCCTTCACGAAGGTGGCGCGGCTGAGGTAATAAAACGCTTCGGGCGTGGCCTCGATTACATCCTTATCGAGCGCCTCCAGCAGCACGAGGTGCTCCTTGAAACTGGCGGGAATGCCCGCGGCACGCAGCTCATCGACGAAGTTGAAGAACATGGCGTCTCCTAGCGTCCCGCAAGCCCCGCCGCCAGCGGCTCCGTGTGGTTAGCGATTTTCTAACTACCACTGGCGTAACCGTCGCGTTCACCGGGATCGGGCGCAGCGCCCGCAAGAAACACAAGGGTCGAATATGGAAATGCTGGCTGTCGACACCGCGGGGGCGAGCGCGCTCGACCAAATTCCAGAGGCTTGCGGCAAAGTTACCGTCGGCTGTTCGGACGTCGCAGGCATTGTTCAGGCGGTCATCGACACCTCCGGCATTCTGCGCGCCGAGCATATCGAGCTGCAGGGCACGGTCCATGAGCTCGAGAAGGACCAGCGCAAGGTCGCCGAGGCGAGCGAGGAGGCACGGCTGTTGTCCGCGCGCGCCATCGAGCGCCTGGGGCAGGGCACCTTGCAGATTCAGTCTTCGCTGTCGCAAATTACCACGCTGCTCGATCTGGTTGGCACGCTGGCGACGCATGTCACCGGCTTTGCCGCGGCGATGGAACAGGTCCGCCGCTGTTCGAAGGATATCGAGCAGATCGCCGAGACCACCAACATTCTGGCGCTCAACGCCACCATCGAGGCGATGCGCGCGGGCGACGCCGGGCGCACCTTCGCGGTCGTCGCCAACGAAGTGAAGGGGCTGGCGGGCGAGACCCGCAAGGCCACCAACGAGATCGCGGCGGTGATCGGCACGCTGGGCGCGGAAGCCGCGACCGTGATCGAGCGGATCGAAGCCGGTGCTTCGGCCAGCAATCAGGCCAAGGCTTCGGTCGCCAGCATCGAACAGACGATGAGCGGGGTGTCCGAGCTGGTCGGCGAAGTCGACGCGCAGAACTTCACCATCGCGCAGGCGACCGGCATGATGACCGGCAATGTGCACCGCGTGCAGGAGGTCATCGAGAGCTTCGACAAGGCCGCTTCGGACAACGAAGCCAAGCTGGAGATCGCGCATGCGCGGATCGAGGATCTGGAGCTGACCGCCAGCGACATGTTCGATTCCATCGTCCACGCCGGCTTGTCGCCTAACGACAGCGCGATGGTCGAACTAGCCCGGCACCACGCGCGCGAAGTCGAACGGCTGGCGGAAGAAGCCATCGCCAAGGGCGAGCTCACCGAGGCGCAGGTGTTCGACCAGGCATATCGCCTGATCGAAGGGTCGAACCCGCAGCGCTTCCGCACCAATTTCACCGACTGGGCGCACGCCAACTGGCGCTTCAAGATGGATGCCGTGGCGGCCAGCGATCCGCGGATCATGGCCGCGGCCTGCACCGATCAGCAAGGTTATCTGCCCACGCATCTCACCAAGCATTCGCAGACCCCGACCGGCGACGTCACCCACGACACCCAGTTCTGCCGTAATGGCCGCATCATGTTCTACGCGATCGACCAGCGTGCCAAGAAGAGCACGGCGCCCTTCATGATGGCGGTCTACCGCCAGGAAGGCGACGGCAAGAACTACCGCGTGGTCCGCAACGTCTATGTGCCGATGTTCATCAACGGCCGTCGCTGGGGCGATTTCGAGGTGGCTTATACCTTCGGGTGAGGGGTGACGTGGACCACTGATATGGGGGTTATAAAAAACTCTGGTTTCGCGGATTCTGACTGCGTTGAAATAGGTTAGACAGGGTTTTCCGGTTCGAAGTGTCACTTTCCAATTTCCACGCGGCAGCTTTTCCATTGGTCAGCGGGATGCATGGCATAACCGATTTGGTTCCATGTAGGACAGCGATTCCGATATCCACGATCCAACCGTACTTGCCCCACGATTCATGCGCGTATATCATGCGCATGAAAGGTGCGGCGAATGAATGCTCCCACTCGCGGCCCGCTGCGGCGGGCAACCAATGTCTCGCTCGACCAGTCGCTGGTCGAAGCCGCCCGCGAGCTCGACATAAATCTGTCGCGCGCTTGCGAGCAGGGTCTCGCCCGCGAGATCAAGGCGACCCGAGAGGCTCGCTGGCTGGAGGAGAATTCCGAGGCAATCCAATCCTGGAACGATTACGTCGCGGAGCACGGGCTGCCGCTGGCAAAATATCGCCAGTTCTGATGGCGAAGTTCGATGTTCATCGCCTGCGCGACGGCTCCATGCTCGTTGTCAATTGCCAGGCCGATTTGCTTGATGATTTGAAGACCCGGTTCGTGGTCCCGCTTTTCCCGGCAGAACGTACGCCTGCCCGCTTTGCCCGGTTCAATCCCACCATTGAATTTGCCGGAACGGCGTACACCGTCGCTTCTCAAGGAGCCGCCACCCTCAACCTAGCCGAACTTGGCCCGTCGCTAGGCCCCCCGAGCGATCACAACCTGACCATCGGCAACGCGCTGGATATGCTGATCTCGGGGTTTTGACCCGGACCGTGCCTCGTTCACTTAGGTGCATCCACTTTGATTGTGAGGTTGTTTCCAGCCGCTCCTGGACGGACATCGCGGCTGGTGATCGGCGAAACGGCACCGAGTGCGCCTGCGATCACAGCCGGTGCAGGCATGATCGTGAAGGGCGGCAAGACCTCTTCGGTCACGCCATCCGAATATGTCACGAGATAACCGCGCCCGGGTGACATTAAAGAACCCATGTCGAAAGCCCCAGTATGGGCCGTCAAACCGGCATCGTTGAAAGCGAGAAGATAGGATTTCCGGTCTCCGGCCGCTCGATACATGGTATAGGCTCGGTTGGCCTCGTCACGGCACCAGACCTGCGGCTCAGCCGGGGCCTTGGCGCTTTTTTCGTTAGCCATGCGAAGCGTGGTGCCGAGCATGATGCTGCCCATCATGTCCAGCTTCATCAACTTTGCCTGCTTCGCGAAGGCAACGCGATCGGCGCAATCCGTAATGCTTGCATAGGCAACGGGGGGCGTTTGCGCCCGAGGTAGGGTAAGTCCGCCGACCACTGCGTGCATAGCCTGGCGCAGCGCTGCAGCGTCGATGGACGAAGATGTCATCCGCAGCTTCACCAACCAGCCATCGACGGCGAGTAGAATCAGGCCGGTGCTGGTCATTCCCTTACCGTTTAGCGGCGTGACGAACTCATAACCGCTCGGCACCGCGCCAGCGCCGGGCGGAACGAAGGAACCTTCAACCGCGGCGGCTGTATCCAGTGTACCGAGCCGATCCGAAGTTAGGATAAGCGTGCGTGCACGATCCGCCCAGATCGCAACATCCGGCTTGCCTGATCGAAACAAGTAGAGGGTCGCTTCGGTGTCACTTGCAGTCTGCTGGAGGGTGGCCGCGACGTTGTAACCGTCAGCATCGTAACGTGCGATGGACGTTCGCTTGTAACCCGCAACTTCGGCAGGCACCGAGACGCCGGACTGTTCGTGGCTCCAAACAGCACCATCGGCGACAGTGATCGCAGCCGGTGCGGCCGCCGCCGATGCCGCGATGCCTGCGGTCGCCGCAACCACCGCAGAGATACTTGCTCGCATAAACCTTACCCCTGCCGCCGCGCCATAAACGCCAGGCGCTCGAACAGCATCACATCCTGCTCGTTCTTCAGCAACGCCCCATGCAATGGCGGGATCGCGCTGTGGGGGTTCTTGTCCTGCAGCACCTCGAGCGGCATGTCCTCGTTGAGCAGCAGCTTGAGCCAGTCGAGCAGTTCGCTGGTGCTCGGCTTCTTCTTGAGACCCGGCACCTCGCGGATCTCGTAGAACACATCCATCGCCTTCTTCACCAGCAGCGTCTGGATGCCGGGAAAATGGACGTCGATGATCGCCTGCATCGTCTCGCGCTCGGGAAACTTGATGTAGTGGAAGAAGCACCGGCGCAGGAAGGCGTCGGGCAGCTCCTTCTCGTTGTTCGAGGTGATGATGACGATCGGGCGCTCGACCGCCTCGACAGTCTCCTGCGTCTCGTACACGTCGAAGCGCATCCGATCGAGTTCCTGGAGCAAGTCGTTGGGAAACTCGATATCGGCCTTGTCGATCTCGTCGATCAGCAGCACCGGCAGCTCGGGCGCGGTGAAGGCGTCCCACAGCTTGCCGCGCTTGATGTAGTTGCGGATGTCGTGGACGCGCTCGTCGCCGAGCTGGCCGTCGCGCAGGCGGGCGACCGCGTCGTATTCGTAGAGCCCCTGGTGCGCCTTGGTGGTGGATTTGACATTCCACTCGATCAGCGGCGCGCCCATCGCCTTGGCGACCTCGGCCGCCAGCACCGTCTTGCCCGTGCCCGGCTCGCCCTTGACCAGCAGCGGCCGCCGCAGCGTGACCGCGGCATTGACCGCTACCTTAAGATCCTCCGTCGCGACGTAATTGCTGGTGCCTTCGAAACGCTGCGTCATGAACAATCCTGCCGGTTGCGATGTGCAACCCGGTTAGGGCGCGGTGCCGTTTGCGGCAAGTCCCTCAGGCGGCGTTGCGTCGGACCGTAAGGCGGAGAGTCGTGCCACCTTGCGTAGCCAGATGTTCGACATGGCTGTCGAGCGAGCGAGCAACGGCCGAGACGATCCTCATGCCCATGCCGCTACCCTTGGCGGGGCCGCTGGCATCGTAGCCGCAGCCGTCATCGGTGACGCTGAGCGTGTAGCCCGCGTCCTCGCGCGCCAGATCGATGGCGATCGTTCCGCCCGGGGTTCCCGTGAAAGCGTATTTGGCCGCATTGCTGACCAGCTCGTTGACGATCACCCCGATGGATACCGCTTCATCGGGGCTCACCTCGATCGGATCGGCGCGCAGCGACAGGGTGACGCGGCACTCGCGCTTGTCGATGCTGGCGCGCAGCTCATCCAGCAGAGTGGCAAGATAATCGTCGAGGTCGATCGTGGTCAGATCGTCGCGGGTGTAGAGGCGGTGGTGGACCTTGCTGATCGCCTGGATACGGTTCTGCGTGGCATCGAGCGCTTCGCGCGCGGCGGGATCGGCGGTTTGCCCGGCCTGCATCGACACGAAGCTCAGCACCATCTGGAGGCTATTGGAAACCCGGTGGTGAACCTCGCGGACCAGCATTTCGAGCCGTTCGTTGGCCACGCGCAGATCACTCTCGACCTGGCGCTTCTCGCGTTCGAGCTGGCCCCGCGCGAAGGCCTGCTGCAGGCGATTGGCCAGCAGGTCGAAAAAATCCTCGCCCACCGTCTTGACCACGAAGTCGGACGCGCCGGCCTGCATGGCGTCGACCGCGATGCGGGTGTCGTCGTTGCCGGTGACGAACACCACCGGCGGATGATCGGGCAGGGCGACGATGTCGTCGAGCATCTCGCGCCCGCTGCGCCCCGGCATATTCTGGTCGATCGCGACGAGATCGAACGCCTCGCCCCGCAACAGCGCCATGCCTTCCTCGGCATCGCCGGCCGTCGTGACGGCGAAGCCGCGCCGTTCGAGCGCGCGCTGGACCAGCCGCCGGAGCCCGGCGTCGTCGTCGACATAGAGTATGCGGTTGGCGGGGGTCAGCCGTCGACCTCAGGGATCTGGATAACCGACAGGAACAAGCCAAGCTGGCGGATCGCGTCGGAAAAACTCTCGTAATTCACCGGCTTGGTGATGTAGACGTTGCAGCCCAGATCGTAACAGCGGGCGATCTCAACCTTGTCGTCCGTGGTGGTGAGCACGACGACGGGCGTGCGGTGCAGATGCTCATCCTGCTTGATCCGCTCGAGGATCGCGGTGCCGCTCATGTCGGGCAGGTTGAGATCGAGCAGCACCATCGCCGGGCCGTTATGGCGCGGGCCTTCCGGTTCATCGAACAGATGCGCGAGCGCGCTGGTACCGTCGGCGAAATGGCGGATTTCGTTGTTGATCCCGGCGCGGCGGATGTTTTTCTCGATCAACCGGGCATGGCCCTCGTCGTCCTCGATCATCACGATCGTCACGGCTTGCTGGGCATTCATCAGACCGACTCCACAGTGAACTTCTCGGGCAATATCAGCGTGAAACGTGAACCTTTATTGAGTTCCGATTCGACCGCGATCCTGCCGCCGAGCCGATAGGCGAGCGCGCGAACATTGGCGAGACCAATTCCCTCGCCCGGCTGGTCCTGCGCGCCCGCGCGGCGGAACAGCTCGAAAATGCGCTCCTGATCGGCGGGCGCAATGCCGCGACCGTTATCGATGACGGCGATTTCGATATTTCGCCCCTTGCGACGACCCTCGACGCTTACGAGGCCGCTGCGCGCCGGGCTCAGATATTTGAGGGCGTTCTCGACCAGGTTGGCGAGGATCTGCTCGACCGCGATACGGTCGCTCTCGAGCTCGGGTAATGGCAGCACCGTGACTTCGGCACCGGCCGCTTCGGCGCGCTGATGCATGGTCGCGGCGACGTTTTCCGCCAGGGCCGTCATGTCGAGCCGTTCGGGGTTGAGCGTGCGGCGCCCTTGCCGCGACAGTTCCAGGATCGAATTGATCAGCCGGTCCATCTTCTCGGTCGAGGTGCGGATGAACCCGATCGCTTCGGGCACATCTTCGTCGACCGCCAGCCATGCGGCCTCGTCGCGCAAGTCCGGCTGGCCCTCGTAGAGCTGCGACAGATGGCCGTGCAGCGTCTTGCGCGCCTCGTCGAGTTCGGCTGTGAAGCCGAGCACATTGACCAGCGGCGAGCGCAGATCGTGGCTGACGATATAGGCGAAGCGCTGGATTTCGTCGTTGGCGCGGCTCAGTTCGGCGGTGCGCGCGGACACTGCTTCCTCAAGCCCTTCGTTGACGAGGCGCAGACGGGCCTGAGTCAACGTCAGATCGCGGTTGTAGCGCATGACGACGACGACCGCGGCAACGAGGACGACGAGCAGGAGCGCAAAGGCAAGACCGCCGGTAAGATAAAGCGCGACGAGCGAGTCCAGCTGGTTGCGACTGCGCTGAGTCAGCAGACGCTGCTCGATCCCCCCCATTTCGGCCAGGATCGTCCGCAATTTGCGGGTGATGACGGCTCCGCGCTCGTTGGCGAAGTCGGCGGCGCGAATCGCCGAGATCATTTCTCCGGGCGAGACGAGTAGCTCGTCGATCAGTTCGTCCCGCTCGCGATCCAGCGCCACGATCTGCCGGATATTGCGCATCTGGATCGGATTGTCGGCGACGAGCCGCTGAAGCCGGACGCGGTTGCGATCAAACTCCCGGTTGCTTGTGCGCAACGTCGAGGAGAACAATACGCCGGGCTGGATCAGATAGCCGCGGCGGGCGGTTTCGATCCGTTCCGAATCCGCGCTGAGCCGGCTTATCGTGCTCTCGACTTCGAGGGTATGCTCCACCGCGGCGGTATCGTCGGTCATGCTGAACATCGTGCGCGCCGCGGTCGCCACCGCGATCACCAGCAGAATCGCGCCAGCGGCCAATAGCAGGATGACGAGCCGGCGTTCGCGGTTCTCGCCGCGTTCGGGGGCTTCGCCCGCGTCCTCAGGCATCGATAAGCTCGCGATCGACTTCGCCAGCACGGTTCTGGATGAAATTGAAGCGATGCTCGGGGTTGCGGCCCATGAGCTGGTCGACGAGTTCCTTCACCGCGGCGCGCTGCTCGAACTCGGGCGGCAGGGTGATGCGGATCAGGCTGCGACTGTCGGGTGCCATCGTGGTTTCGCGCAGCTGCGCGGGGTTCATCTCACCCAAGCCCTTGAAGCGGCCGACATCGACCTTCCTGCCCTTGAACACGGTCGCTTCCAGCTCGGCGCGGTGCGCGTCGTCGCGGGCGTAACGGCTCTCCTTGCCCGCGGTCAGGCGATAGAGCGGGGGCTGGGCGAGGAACAGATGCCCGGCACGGACTATTTCCGTCATTTCCTGGAAGAAGAAGGTCATCAGCAGCGTGGCGATATGCGCGCCGTCGACGTCGGCGTCGGTCATGATGACGATGCGGTCGTAGCGCAGGTTCGCCGGATCGCAGTCCTTGCGGATGCCGCAGCCCATCGCCAGCACCAGATCGGCAATTTCCTGGTTTGCCCGAATCTTGTCGGCGGTGGCCGAGGCGACGTTGAGGATCTTGCCGCGGATCGGCAGGATCGCCTGGGTCTTGCGGTCGCGCGCCTGCTTGGCGCTGCCGCCGGCGCTGTCGCCTTCGACGATGAACAGCTCGGTCTCGCCCTTGCCCTCGCCCGAACAATCGGTGAGCTTGCCCGGTAGGCGCAGCTTGCGCGCGTTGGTAGCGGTCTTGCGCTTGACCTCGCGCTCGGCCTTGCGGCGCAGTCGCTCGTCCATGCGCTCCATCACCTGGCCCAGCAGCGCCTTGCCGCGCTCCATATTGTCGGCGAGGAAATGGTCGAAGTGATCGCGCACCGCGGTTTCGACCAGCCGCGCCGCCTCGGGGCTCGTCAGCCGGTCCTTGGTCTGGCTCTGGAACTGCGGCTCGCGGATGAAGACGCTGAGCATCACCTCGGCCCCGGTCATCACGTCGTCGGCGGAGATGTCCCTGGCCTTCTTCTGACCCACCAGTTCCCCGAAGGCACGCAGACCCTTGGCGAGCGCGCCACGCAGCCCCTGTTCGTGCGTGCCGCCATCGGGCGTGGGGACAGTGTTGCAATACCAGCTCGCCGAGCCTTCCGACCACAGCGGCCAGGCAATCGCACATTCGACGCGGCCCTGCTCGTCCGGAAAATCCTGGCGCGCCACAAAGGGCTGCGCGGTAACGCATTCGCGTTCGCCGATCTGCTCGGCGAGATGGTCGGCGAGGCCGCCGGGAAACTTGAATGCCGCTTCCTCGGGCACACCGTCACCCGTCAGCGACGGGGCGCATTTCCAGCGGATTTCCACCCCGGCGAAGAGATAAGCTTTCGAGCGGGCAAGCTTGAACAGCCGCTTCGGGCTGAAGGCCCGGTCGCCGAAGATCTCGGTATCGGGAACGAAGCTGACCGTGGTGCCGCGGCGGTTGGGCGTGGGGCCGAGGTTCTCGATCGGCCCCAGCGTGACGCCCCGGGCGAAGTGCTGGGCATAGAGCTGGCGGTCGCGGGCGACCTCCACGCGGATGTCCGAACTCAGCGCATTGACCACGCTGATGCCGACACCGTGGAGACCGCCGCTGGTGGCGTAGGCCTTGCCCGAAAATTTGCCGCCCGAGTGGAGCGTTGAAAGGATGACTTCCAGCGTCGACTTGCCGGGATACTTCGGATGCTCGGCGACCGGGATGCCGCGGCCGTTGTCGGCCACGGTAACGCGGTTGCCCTCGTCGAGCCGGATCTCGATTCGCGTGGCGTGGCCGGCCACCGCTTCGTCCATCGCATTGTCGAGCACTTCCGCGACGAGGTGATGCAGCGCGCGCTCGTCGGTGCCGCCGATATACATCCCCGGGCGGCGGCGGACGGGCTCGAGCCCTTCCAGCACCTCGATGGACGAAGCGTCATAGTCGCCGCTGCCGGCAGGAGTGTTGGCAAAGAGATCGTCGGACATGGCGCGGGGTATGGTGAGGCCGGGCAGGGCGGGCAAGCGGGGCGGGGGGGTTATGCGACTTCAGGTGCTGGCATTTGCTTCGCGCAGAGATGCAGAGAACGCGGAGTGAGTTTGACGCTCTAAGCGATTAAACTTCGTCTTCCGTGCGTTCGCTGCGGCTCCGCGCGAGAATCCTATTGAAAGCGCGCGGGTGCCTGATCGACCACCGTCACCCGGCCGCCGCGGACCTCGCGGACCTCCATCGCCCGCTGGACCACGCCGTTGCGATCGAAGCGGAAGGCACCGTCGAGGCCGAGGAAGCCGCCGCTGTCGCGCAAGGCATCCGCCGGGAAGGCGCGACCCACCGGCCAGTCGCGCGCCACACGCAGGGTGAGCAGCACCGCGTCATAGCCCAGCGTGGCGACGCGATGCGGTGCCGCGCCGAAGCGGGCGCGATAGCTATCCGCAAAGCGCTGGTAGCGCCCATCGGCCACGGCCGAGAATACCGCACCATTGAGCGCGGTCGAACGCGCGACCGCGGCCTCGCCGCTCCACAACTCGGTGCCCAGGATGCGCGTGGCGCCGGAGCGGAACTGCGCCGCGCCCTGCGCCGCGAGCCGCGGCCCGTCGGCGATCAACACCGTGTCGAATCCGCCTTTCGCCCGGAGGCGTTGCGCAGCGCTGACTACGGAGGTGTTGCCGCGCGCATAGGTCTCCGAGCCCACGAAGCGCCCGCCAGTCTGCACCACTGCCTCGCGCAGCGCCGCTTCCGCGCGCTGGCCGTAGTCGCCCGAGGGAGCAAGAATCGCGAAGCTCTGCGCGCCCTTGCCGCGGACATAGCGGACGCTGCGGGCGATTGACTGGTCGGGCATCTGGCCCATCAGGAACACCTCGCGCGAGGCGAGGCTGGTGTCGTTGGAGAAGGACACGACCGGGATGCGTCCCGCCTTGGCCTGCGCCACCACCGGTGCGATGTCGTCACCCATCAGCGGGCCCAGGATCAGCCGGTTGCCATCGGTCACCGCCCGGCGCGCGGCCTCGCCCGCGCCCTGCGCGGTATCATAGGTGGTGATCCGCAGATTGGCGGCATTGGTGTCGAGCAGTGCCATGGTGGTCGCATTGGCGATCGACTGGCCCACCGCGGCATTGGCACCCGAGATGGGCACAAGCAGCGCGACGCGATGCCGTTGCTGGTCCGCGGGTAGCGTGCTGGCGCTGGGCGCGGGTGTGGGCGCGGGCGCGCTGGGGCGCGGCCCCTTCGGGACGATCGCGCAGGCGCCGAGGAGCGCGACCGCGCCGCCGATCGTCACTGCGCGGCGGGTGATAGCGAGGACACTCATACTTGCCGATTTCCTTGTGCGTCGTTCATGGGATCGCACGTGAGCGAAACAGCACCACGAAGCGACCCGTTGCCCGCCGGCCTCTACATCGTGGCGACGCCGATTGGCAACTTGGGCGACATCACTTTGCGTGCCGTGGATGTGTTACGCCGCTGCGACGGGATCGCCTGCGAGGACACCCGCGTGACCGGCAAGCTGATGAAGCATCTCGGCCTGTCGCGGCCGCTCTGGCGCTATGACGATCACTCGGAACCGCGCGACCGCGCCCGGCTGATCGAATCGATGCGGACGCGGGCGGTGGCGCTGGTCAGCGACGCCGGTACGCCGCTGGTCTCCGATCCGGGCTACCGCCTGGTCAACGAGGCCCGCGCCCAGGGCTTGCCGGTCACGGTCATTCCCGGGGCCTGCGCGGCGATAGCCGGGCTGACGGTTTCGGGCCTGCCCAACGACCGCTTCCTGTTCGCGGGGTTCCTGCCCGCCAAGGCCAAGGCGCGTGGCGATGTGCTGACCGAACTGGCCGGCATTCACGCCACATTGGTGTTCTACGAGACGGCGCCGCGGCTGACTAAATCGCTGGCCGCGATCGAGATCGCCATGCCCTACCGCGAGGTCGCGGTGGCGCGCGAGTTGACCAAGCTGCACGAGGAGTGCCGACGCGGCCTGCCGGCGGGGCTGATCGCCTGGTACGAGGCGCATCCGCCGAAGGGAGAGATCGTGCTGCTGGTCGGCCCACCGGTGGAACATGGGCACGACGAAGTCGACGCCGATGCGCTGCTGCGACAAGCTCTGGCCGATTCGAAGCCTTCGCAGGCGGCGTCGCAGGTAGCCAGGGCCACCGGCATGGATCGCCGCGAGCTCTACGCCCGGGCGATGGAATTGCAGCGCGAGTGAAGCGGCAGCTCGCCGAGAAAAGCGGGCGGGAGGGCGAACGCCGCGCCGCCTTCTGGCTGCGGGCGAAGGGCTGGCGTATTCTGGCGAGCCGCGTGAAAACGCCGCGGGGCGAAATCGACCTGATCGCCAGGCGCGGCGGCGTGATCGCCTTCGTCGAGGTCAAGTGGCGGCGCACGTCCGCCGATCTCGACCTGGCCATCGATGAACGCCGGCTCGCCCGGGTCGCGGCGGCGGTCGAGTGCGTTGCCCACGAATACGCCACCGAGGGCGAGGATATTCGCGTGGACGTGATCCTGCTTGCACCCGGTACGCTGCCTCGCCACATCGCCAACGCCTGGATGCCTTGAAGCGCAGCACGGATCTCCTCTCGACTTCGCTCGAGGCGAACGGGTAGGGCAAAGCTAGTTTTCCGTTCGTGTCGAGCGAAGTCGAGACACCTCAGTGCAAGGCCCGAGCCCTATGACCCTGCGCGTCGCCGTCCAGATGGACCCGCTGGAAACCATCAACATTGCCGGCGATTCCTCTTTCGCGCTGATGGCGGCGGCACAGGCGCGCGGACACAGCCTGTTTCACTATGACGTCAACACGCTGGCGTGGCAGAGCGACGGCACGCCGCAGGGGCGGATCACCACCCATGCTTCGCCGGTAACGGTGCAGCGGGTGGAAGGCGATCACTTCAACGCCGGGGAGCCGCATCGCATCGACCTGGCACGCGATATCGATGTGGTGCTGATGCGGCAGGACCCGCCCTTCCACCTAGGCTATATCAGTGCCGCCTTCCTGCTCGACCGGCTGAAGGGCACCACGCTGGTCGTCAACGATCCGCGTGAGGTGGTCAACGCGCCCGAGAAGATGTTCGTGCTCGACTATGCGCGCTTTATGCCGCCGACGCTCGTTGCCCGCAGCCTCGACGATGTGCGCGAATTTCAGCGCGAGCATGGCGCGGTGGTGGTCAAGCCGCTCCACGGCAATGGCGGCAAGGCGATCTTCAAGGTCGAGGCCGACGGCGGCAATCTGTCCGCGCTGTTCGAGGTCTTCAATCAGACCTGGCCCGAGCCGCATATGGTGCAGGCCTTTCTCCCCGAAGTGGCCGAGGGCGACAAGCGCATTGTGCTGGTCGATGGCGAATTTTCAGGCGCAATCAATCGTAAACCGGGCGAAGGTGAGTTTCGGTCGAACCTCGCTCAGGGCGGCTATGCCGAGCCGGCGACGCTGACCGCGCGCGAGGAGGAAATCTGCGCCGCGCTCGCGCCCGAGCTCAAGCGCCGCGGGCTGGTGTTCGTCGGTATCGACGTCATCGGCGGGCACTGGCTGACCGAGATCAACGTCACCAGCCCGACCGGTATCGTGGCCATCGACCGCTTCAACGGCACGGACACCGCGGGCCGCATCTGGGATGCGATCGAGCGCCGCCACGCCGCGATGGCCATCGCGAACCAATAGCGCGCCCGACCGTTCGACCAGCCATGCATGAATTCATCGTCGAAGCGATCACGCGCGGGGGCTACTTCGGCATCTTCCTGCTGATGGTGATCGAGAACATCTTTCCGCCGATTCCCAGCGAGGTGATCATGGGGGTGGGCGGCATCGCCGTTGCCCGCGGCACCATGGACTTCTGGCCGCTGATGATCGCGGGTACGGCGGGGACCGTGGTCGGCAACTACGCGTGGTTCTGGCTCGGGCGGAAGTGGGGCAAGCACCGGCTCGAGCCATTCGTCGAACGCCACGGGCGCTGGCTGACGCTGGAATGGGAAGACATCGAGACTGCCCGCAATTTCTTTCAGCGCCACGGGCACTGGGTGGTGTTTGCGCTGCGCTTTTCGCCCTTCCTGCGCACGATGATCTCGCTGCCCGCGGGTCTGGCGCGGATGGGGCGGGTCAAGTTCCTCGTCTTCACCGCCGCCGGTGCGTTCATCTGGAACCTGCTGCTGGTCGAAGGCGGACGACGATTGGCACTGTGGCTGGAGGAATCGCAGGATATCCTCGGCTGGGTGATCATCGGCTGTGTGGTGGTCGGGATCGCCGCCTATATCTGGCGGGTCATAAGCTGGAAACCGCGCGCCGAGCGTTAAGCTCGCGGATGCGCCCCGCGATAGGTGTCGAGCAGGGCGGCGGCGTCGACCTTGGTATAGATCTGCGTCGAGCCGAGGCTGGCGTGGCCGAGCAGTTCCTGAAGGCTCCTGAGGTCCGCTCCCGCGCTCAGCAGATGCGAGGCGAAGCTGTGGCGCAGGGCGTGCGGGGTCGCGGTCGCGGGCAGGCCGAGCACGCCGCGCGCGCGCGCCACCGCCTTCTGCACCATGCCTTGCGACAGCGCGCCGCCCTTGGCCCCGCGGAACAGGGGGCCCGGCGGATCGAGCGGCCACGGACAGCGGCGCGCATACTCCGTCACCGCCTCGGCTACGAGCGGCAGAATCGGCACGACACGCTGCTTGCCACCCTTGCCGGTCACGGTCAGCCGCTCGCCGAGCGGGTGGTCGGCACCGGTCAACGACAGTGCCTCGGCGATGCGCAGCCCCGCCCCATAAAGCAACAGCAGCACCGCCCGATCGCGCGCGCCGATCCATTCCTCCGCCGCCTGCCCGTCGACCATCGCCGCCAACCCTACCGCTTCGTCGGGCGTGACGGGGCGGGGCAGGCCTTTCTTGAGGCGCGGACCGCGCAGCCGCGGCGGCGCGGCAGCGCCATTGCCGGTCTGCGCGCGCGCGAAGGCGATAAACGCCTTGAGTGCTGACAGCTCGCGCGCCGCCGAAGCGTTGCCGAGCCCATCCGCCCGGCGCGCGGCGAGTTGGCTGCGCAGGCCCGGCGCATCCAGCTCGGCGATGTCGGTCCAGCTCTGCGGCGCGCGGCTCGCGATCAGGCGCGCCGCAGCGGCGCCATAAGCGCGCACGGTGTGCGGCGACCGTCGGCGGCCGTCGGCAAGATGGCTGCGCCAGGCTTCGAGCATATCGGCACCGGTCATGCCGGTTCGACGTCCAGCGCCACCAGCTCGGGCAGCAGCGCATCGAGCAGCGGCATTCCCTTGGGCGTCACGACGATCCGCTCGCCAAGCTCGCGCACCAGTCCGCTGGTTGTGTGGAGCGCCAGTCTGCGCGCGTCGATCAACGCGTCGCGGGTCAGACCGAACCGTCGCGACAAGGCTTCGATGTCCACGCCTTCCGCCAAGCGGAGGCCCATCAGCAATGCTTCCGCCGCCTGTTCGCGAACCGGCAAGGCCCGTTTCTCCTGAACCCCATGCCCCCGTCTTGAAACGGCCGTGAGGTAGTTCTCCGGCTTGCGATGGCGGGTGGTGGCGTGGCCCAGGCGCCGACCATGCGCCCCGGGGCCGATTCCGGCGTAATCCTGATACCGCCAATAGGCGAGATTGTGGCGGCTCTCGCAGCCCGGCCGGGCGTGGTTGCTGATCTCATAGGCCGGGAGGCCCGCGGCGGCGGTCATACCCTGCGTCAGCCCGAACAGGTCGGCGGCGCTGTCGTCATCGAGCGGGACGAGCTCGCCGCGCCGCACATCGCTGGCGAAGCGCGTACCAGGCTCGATGGTGAGCTGGTAGAGCGAGATATGCTCGGTGCCGAAGGCGAGCGCCCGGCTCAGCTCGCGCTCCCACATCGCTGGCGTCTGGCCGGGGCGGGCGTAGATGAGGTCGATCGACACCCGCGCGAAATGGCGCTGTGCCGTTGCCAACGCCGTCAACGCTTCTTCAGCCGAATGCAGCCGTCCCAGCATACGTAGCGTCCCGTCGTCCAGCGCCTGAATGCCCAGCGACACGCGATTGACCCCGGCGGCTGCGAGCGCGGCGAAATTGGCAGCCTCCACCGAGGACGGGTTGGCCTCCAGCGTGATCTCCACGCCCTCGTCAAAACCGAAAAGCTGGTCTGCCTCGTCTAGCAGTCTCGCCACGAGTGAGGGCGGCATCAGGCTGGGGGTGCCGCCGCCGAAGAACACGCTGGCGATGCGCGGCGGAGGGCCGCGGCGCGCTTCGTGCGCCAGATCGGCCAGCAACGCCTGCTCCCACTGGGCGATTGCTACCCGCTCGCGGACATGGCTATTGAAGTCGCAATAAGGGCATTTGGCGAGACAGAACGGCCAGTGGACATAGAGCGCAAGAGCGTCGGTCGAGGTCATTTTTCGTTAAGTGTCACGGTTTAAGGTCGCGCCATGATAGGGGATCGTCGCATACTCGCCAGCAGGCGTGCGCTCGGTGCACTCTGTGCGCTCTCTGCCCTGTGGTGTGCAAGCACGGTAAACGCGACCAGCGCCGAAATGGCGGCGATCCCGCATAGCCACCCCAATGAAGCGCAACGCCTGCTGCTTGGTCACAACGCCGAGCGTGCGCGACTCGGGCTGCCGCCGCTGCGCTGGAACCCGGCTTTGGCGCGCGATGCGGGCGATTGGGCGAAAACGCTGCTCGCACGCGGCGAACTCGAACACGCCAGCCATGATGCGCGCAAAGGCCACGGCGAGAACCTGTGGATGGGCACAGCAGGGGCTTGGAATGCCGAGGGCATGGTCGAGATGTTCCTCGACGAACGCCGCTATTTCCGCCCCGCCGCGTTTCCGAATGTCTCGCTGACTGGGCACTGGTCGGACGTCGGGCATTACTCGCAAATCGTATGGCGTGAGACCAAGGAAGTCGGTTGCGCGCTCGACAGCGCCAGGGGCCTCGATGTGCTGGTCTGCCGTTACTATCCGGCAGGCAATGTCCTCGGGCAAAGCCCCTATTGAGTTTTTGTGGTCGCATCGCGGCCGCGAAAACCGGATCCCACTTTTCGCTGCGATGCTTAGCTGAACTGCTCGGCGACGAGCTTCGCGAAGGCATCGGCGCGGTGGCTGATGCGGTGCTTTTCCTCCGGATCGAGCTCGGCGAAGGTCTGCTCGCGCCCCAGCGGCACGAACACCGGATCATAGCCGAAGCCCATCGTTCCGCGCGGCGGCCAGGTCAACGTGCCCGGGGCGCTGCCTTCGTAGACGGCGCTTTCACCGTCGGGCCAGGCGATCGCCAGCACGCAATGGAAGGCGCAGGCGCGCGAAACGTCGGCGCCGAGCGCCTGGAGCATCCCCTCGACCTTGCCCATCGCCATGAACCAGTCCCGCCCAGGCTTGCCCTCGAACCATTGCCGCTCCGCCCAGTCGGCGGTGTAGACGCCGGGTCGGCCGTCGAGCGCTTCGACGCTCAGCCCGCTGTCGTCGGCCAGCGCGGCGAGGCCTGAGGCTTCTGCGGCGGCGCGTGCCTTGAGCATCGCATTCTGGACGAAGCTGGTGCCGGTCTCGGCCGGCTCGGGCAAGCCGAGCGAACCGGCGCTGAGGCATTTCACGCCGTGCGGCTCGAGCAACACGGCGATCTCCTTCAGCTTCCCCGCATTATGCGTGGCGATCACCAGCGAGCCCGAGCCGAGACGGCGGGTCATTACCGCAGTCCGGCCCGCACCGCCTCGTCCTGCGCGGCGAAGATGCGGTCGCAGCCCATGCGGGCAAGCCGGAGCAGGCGCAGCAGCGCTTCCTCGTCGTAGCACGCGCCTTCGGCGGTTGCCTGGACCTCGGCGATCTTGCCACCCTCGATCAGCACGAAATTGGCGTCGGCCTCCGCGTTGGAGTCCTCCGGATAGTCGAGATCGAGCACCGGCGTGCCCTGGTAGATGCCGCAGGAGACCGCCGCGACGCGCGAGATGATGGGATCAGCCTTGAGTGAACCCGCCTTGAGTAGCCCATTCACCGCCAGACGGAGGGCCACCCAGGCACCCGAGATCGCGGCCGTGCGCGTGCCGCCGTCGGCCTGAATCACGTCGCAATCGAGCACGATCTGCCGCTCGCCCAGAGCCTTCAGATCGACCACCGCGCGTAAACTACGCCCGATAAGACGCTGAATTTCCTGCGTCCTGCCCGATTGTTTGCCGCGCGCAGCCTCGCGGTCGCCGCGGGTGTGCGTGGCCCGGGGCAGCATCGAATATTCGCCCGTCACCCAGCCTTCGCCCTTCCCGCGCAGCCATGGCGGAATTCGCTCTTCCACGCTGGCGGTGCACAATACCCGCGTATCGCCGAAGCCGATGAGGCAGGAACCCTCAGCGTGGCGGGTGAAGCCGGTCTCGATGGTGATGGCACGCATTTCGTCGGGCGCACGGCCGGATGGTCGCATGAGGTTTGTCCGCTGATTGAAATCGGGGCGGCGTTTGCGCCAAGGGACTTGAGGCCGCAAGGGTAACGTCTAGATAATCCGCCATGCCATCGCCCCCGCTCACCGATCTGACCGACCGTGCCCGGGACATCTTCCGGCTAGTGGTCGAAAGCTATCTCGACAGCGGCCATCCGGTGGGGTCGAAGGCGCTCGCGGGCGGCGGGGTGCTCAATCTTTCGCCGGCGTCGATCCGCTCGGTGCTGGCCGAATTGGAGGGGCTGGGGCTCCTGGCCGCACCGCATACCAGCGCCGGGCGGATGCCGACCGAGAGCGGGCTGCGGCTGTTCGTCGACGCCATGATGCAGGTGGGCGAGCCCACCGAACACGAGCGCAATGCCATCGAACAGCGGCTGAGCGGCGCGGGGCCGATCGAACAGGCGCTCGAACAGGCCAGTGCTTTGTTGTCTGACCTGTCGGGTGCCGCGGGCATCGTCATGGTGCCCAAGCGCGAGCCGCGGCTGGCGCAGGTGCGACTGATGCGGATCGCGCCCGGGCGCGCGCTGGCGGTGCTGGTGGGCGAGGACGGTGCGGTCGAGAACCGGTTGTTCGAGACCGCGCCCGACGATGCGCCGCTCGATCAGGCATCCAAATACCTTCAGGAGCGGATGACCGGGCGCACGCTTTCCGAGGCAGCCAGCGCCATCGCCGCCGAGATCGCCGGCGGGCGATCCGAACTCGACGCCGCCAGCGCCGATCTGGTCTCACGCGGGCTGGCCGTGTGGAGCGAGGACGCCGCCGAGCGCCCGGTGCTGATCGTGCGCGGACAGGCGAACCTGCTCGACGAGGCTGCGCTGGGCGATATCGACCGGGTGCGCTCGCTGCTCGAGGAGCTGGAGAGTCGCGAGGCGGTCTCCCGCCTGCTCGATCGCGCGCGTGAGGCCCAGGCCATGCGCATTTTCATCGGTAGCGAGAATCGGCTGTTCTCGCTCTCGGGCTCCTCGGTCATCGCCTCGCCCTATCGCGACCGCGAGGGGCGGGTGGTCGGCGTGCTCGGGGTCATCGGCCCCACGCGGTTGAATTACGCGCGGGTTGTGCCCATGGTGGATTTCACCGCCCGTCAACTGGGCAGAATTTTCGGATAGAGTGGAATTTTTCGTGATCGACGAGACCAAAGGCGCGCCGCGCGACGAGGCGGCGGAGAAGGAACTCGAAGGCGTTCCCGAGGAACTGCTTGAGGATGGAGACGAGGCTGAGGGCGAAGACGCGCTGGCGCTGCTGCGGGCCGATCTCGACGCCGCGAAGCAGGAGGCGCTCTATGCCCGCGCCGACACGCAGAACGTGCGCCGCCGCATGGAGAAGGAAGTGCAGGACGCGCGCGCCTATGCCGCCACCGGCTTCGCGCGCGACATCCTGAGCGTTTCCGACAACCTCGCCCGGGCGATCGAATCGATCCCCGCCGATCTGCACGACGATCCGCGCATGAAGGTGTTCGTCACCGGAATCGAGGCGACGCAGCGCGAACTGGAAAAGGTGTTCGGCCAGAACGGTATCACCCGCATTGCCTCGACCGGGATGCCGCTCGACCCCAACCAGCACCAGGCGATGCTGGAAATCCCGACGAGCGAGCACGAACCGGGCACGGTGGTGCAGGAAATGCAGGCCGGCTACATGATCAAGGACCGCCTGTTGCGCCCCGCGATGGTGGGCGTGGCGAAGAAGCCCGATTGAGCGGCGACAGGGAGAGAGCAATGAGGATCGTTTCGTGCAGGGCGGCGATCCTCGCTGCCGCATTGCTGGCCGCTCCGCTCGCCGCGCAGGATAGCGCGGACGCGCGCCTGGCTGCACTCACCGAAGACTGGCACGCGTTCCAGCTCAAGGAATATCATCAGGTCGAGCAGCCCGACGGCAGCACCGAGGCGGGCGACCGTTACTGGTCGGCAACGCCCGCGGCAGAGCAAGCGCGCGCCGACCGGGCCAAGGCGATGCTGGCGAAGCTGGAGGCATTGCCCGCCGCCGGACTCTCACCCGCGGCCAAGATCGACGCCGCGGTGTTTCGCACCTTGCTCGAAGAGGAAATCGGCGACGCGCGATTCCGCGAGTGGGAGATGCCGTTCGACAGCGACAGCGATTTCTGGAGCTATCTGGCCGCGCGCCGCCCGCTCGACGATGCGGACGATTATCGCCGCTACATCGGGCGGATGCGCGATCTGCCGCGGTTCTTCGGCGAGCAGATCGCCAATGCGCGCAGCGGGTTGAAGCGGGGCTTTTCGGTTCCGGCGGTGACGCTGAAGGGGCGCGATGCGTCGATCGCCGCCCATGTCGTCGACGATCCCGAGAAAAGTCCGTTCTGGACCGCGTTCGCGCAGATGCCAGCGCGCATTCCGGCAGCGGAGGCGGAGCAACTCAGGGGCGAGGCGCGCGCTGCAATCGCCGAAAGCGTGGTGCCTTCGTTCGGCAAGTTGTTGAGTTTCTACCGTGATGAATATGTGCCTGGCGCGCGACGGACGCTGGCGGCGGAGGCCATGCCTGAGGGCAAGGCTTATTACGCCCAGCAAATCCGCCAGTACACCACGCTCGATCTGACCGCGCAGGACATCCACCGCACCGGCCTGAGCGAGGTGGCGCGGATCACCGCGGAAATGGAGAAGGTCAGGGAACAAGCCAAATTCTCCGGCGATCTCAAAGCATTCATCGCCTTTCTTCGCAGCGATCCACAATTCGTGGCCAAGACCCCGGACGAGCTGATGGGCGTCAGCGCCTATGTCGCCAAGCGCGCCGACGATGTGCTGGAGGACTATTTCGGCCTGCTGCCGCGCAAGCGGTTCGGTATCCGCCCGGTCGATCCGGCGATCGCGCCGTTCTACACCGCCGGGCGCGGCGGGCTCGATGCGTGCCAGATGAACACCTATGATCTGCCCTCGCGCCCGCTTTACAACATCCCCGCGCTCACGCTGCATGAATGCGCGCCCGGGCACAGCTTCCAGATGGCGCTGGCGCTGGAGCGCGAGGCGGCGCCCAAATTCCGCCGCGAGGCCTATTTCTCGGGCTTCGGCGAGGGTTGGGGACTCTACACCGAATATCTCGGCGAGGAGATGGGCATCTACCGCACGCCCTATGAGCGGTTCGGCAAGCTGAGTTACGAGATGTGGCGCGCGGCGCGGCTGGTGATCGACACCGGCATCCACAGCCAGGGCTGGAGCCGCGAACGGGCGATTGCCTACCTCGCCGACCACACCGCGCTGAGCCGCCGCGAGGTCGAGACCGAGATCGACCGCTACATCAGTTGGCCCGGCCAGGCGCTGGCCTACAAGCTTGGCGAGATGACCATCCGCAAGCAGCGCGCCCGGGCGGAGCAGGCGCTGGGTGCGCGGTTCGACATCCGCAAGTTCCACGATGTGACGCTGGCGCTTGGCTCCGTACCGCTGCCGGTGTTCGAGGAACGCATCACCTCGTTCATCGCCGACGGCGGGCAGGGGCTGGCCGGAGTGAAATACGACTGATGCTGACCGCCAATCTCGGAGGCGAGCGCGAGACGTTTGTCAGCCACCTCGAATGCTCGCTGACGGGTGAACGGTATGAGGCGGACCGCCTGCACGGCTTGTCGGCAGCGGGGCGGCCACTGCTAGTGCGCTACGACCTAGCGGCGGCAGGCAAGGCGCTGACCCGTGACAACATCACCGCGCGCCCCACCGACCTGTGGCGCTGGCGCGAGCTGCTGCCGGTCCGCCATACCAGGAGCATCGTTAGCCTGGGCGAGATCGAGACGCCGCTGGTGCCGGTCCCGCGCTCGGGCGGCGCAAATGTGTTGGTCAAGGACGAGGGGTGCCTGCCCACCGGCAGCTTCAAGGCGCGCGGGCTGGTCATGGCGGTGGCGATGGCGAAGGAGCTGGGCGTCACCAAGATAGCCATGCCCACCAACGGCAATGCCGGTGCGGCGCTCGCCGCCTATGCGACCCGGGCGGGAATCGAGACGATCGTGTTCTGCCCCGATGACACGCCCGAGATCAACGTGCGCGAAATCGCCGCACAGGGCGCGCGTGTCTACCGCGTCAACGGGCTGATCGACGAATGCGGCGCAATCGTGGGCCAGGGCGCGGCCGAGGGCCTGTGGTTCGATTTTTCGACGCTCAAGGAGCCCTATCGGATCGAGGGCAAGAAGACGATGGGCCTGGAACTCGCCGCACAGCTTGGCTGGCGGCTGCCAAAGGCGATCTTCTATCCCACCGGCGGCGGCACTGGGTTGATCGGGATGTGGAAGGCCTTCGCCGAGCTCGAGCAGCTGGGCTGGATTGGGCCCGAGCGCCCCAGGATGTTCGCGGTTCAGGCCAGCGGCTGCGCGCCCATCGTCAAGGCTTGGGAGGATGGCGTCGAGCACGCGACACGCTGGGAGGATGCCCATACCGTCGCCGCGGGCATCCGTGTGCCGAAGGCGGTCGGCGATTTCCTGATCCTGCGCGCGGTGCGCGAGAGCGGGGGCCGGGCGATGGCGGTCGGCGATCCCGCCATTGTGAAAGCGGTCGAGGACTGCGCCGCGCGTGACGGCCTGCTGCTCTGCCCCGAGGGCGGGGCGACGCTTGCCGCCTACCGGGAAGCGTTGCGCGAAGGCTGGGTCGAGCCGGATGACGAGGCGGTGCTGTTCAATTGCGCCACCGGCCTCAAATACCCCCTAGCCGATCGCTCGCACACATTGGACAAGGCCGCGCTTCCGCCGCTCGTAACGCTGTGAACACCGGAACCTTTGCGCCCGCTCGACAGTAGAACTCTCGCGGATTGGGAACAGCGGAGCGAAGCCATGAAATCCAGGATATTTCTTGCCTCTGCGCTGGCATGTTCCGCGCTGAGCCTGTCTGCCTGTGCGAATCAGTATGGGGCCGAGGGCGCCGGTATCGGCGCGGTAGCCGGTGCCGGTCTCGCGGCGGCGACGGGCGGCGATGTCGCGGCTTATGCGATCGCAGGTGCCGTCGCGGGTGGCCTGGCTGGCTACTTCATCGACAAGGACCCCGGCTGCGACGGCTACGACCGCAATGGATATCTCGACGACGATTGCTTCGGGACCGACGGCTACCCGGTCGATCCACGATAGCGGCGACGGGGCCCGCTATTCGGCGGACCCCGCTTACCCCTACACCAATTGCGCGCGGTTCTCGTCGCGGTGCTTCTTGAGATATTTCATGAAGGGCGTGCCGCCGGTGCCGACATCGGGATCGTTGCCCGCGATGCTGCCCGCCTGCTTGTTGATGTAGCTCGCGGCGTATTCGAGATGGCGGGTGCGGAAGCGCGCCGACTGCTCGACGCAGGCATTGAACGCCGCCTTGAGTTCAGCGTTGTCCGACCCTGCAACGAAAGTCCGCAGTGTCGATTGCGCCGCCAGATCCTCGATGAAGCGGCGATGCTCGACCGGGCGATAGCTGTGCAGCTCGTCGAGGAACTGGCGCAGCGGATCGTCGCTATGGCCGACCTGGAACAGCGCATCCATGGCGGGCACGATGCTGGACTGGCTGCCGGTCTGCCCGCGGAAGGCCTGCGGCTTGCCCCCATAACGATCCATACCCTCGTAGATCAGGCCGCCGTCGACCAGGGCCGGATTGTTGGCCCAGCCATGGATGTAGGGGCGCACGCGGTGGAAATAGACATAGGGATCGCACTGTTCGGGCATCCGCGCGAAGTGGGCGTAAATGCGCTCCCAGGCCTGGTCCATTTCGACGAGGAGTCTGGTAGCCCCGGCCTCGTCGCCAGTCTTGGCAATGCTCACCAGCTTGGCGGCATTGTCGAGCAGTACGCCGGCCTCGGCCTCGATCGCGACATGGACCAGCACGAACCAGTTCTCGTCGGCGCCGCCGAGGAAGTTCTGGTACATGGCGATATTCTCGAGCGTGATCGGCCCGGCTTTGTCGAGCCGGTACCAGTTGTCGAGCACATAGGCTGAGTAAGGGAGCAGCGGTGCCTGGCCCAGCCGGTCGGCGATCGCGCAGATCGGACGGCTGAGGTTGGCGGGCAAATGCCGGGGCGGCACCGGCTCGCTCCAGACATAGGCTTGCACCAGGAAGGAATAGTGCACCATCGCGGTACGCACTTCCTCCTGCGGCGCAGTGGCGGCCCATTCGGCCAGGTCGAGTTCGGGGAGGGCGTCCAGCCAGTGACGGATGCGGCCGGTGGTGATGAGCGCGGACAAATTGGAAGCGGCTTCGAGGATAGGATCGAAGACGTCGGGCAATTCGATCTGGTCGATCTCGTAATGCGACAGGTAGCCGCGCTCGCGGCTCATACCGTAGTCTTTAAGCTCCATGGGGGTTCTCATCGCCGGGCGCGGGTTGGGCCGCCCGGATGACGGGCGTGGCGGTAACAAACGGAACCGCTTTTCTCAAGGCCCCGAGCGTTATTGGCGGCGATCCGCCCCCGGGAAGTTCACCAGCATATCGTAGGCTTTGGGATCCGGCGCGCCTGCCAGATTGACGCCGTTCCGCAGCCAGAAGGCGTGCTTCACGATCTCGGCCTGCTGCTCGATGCCGTATTTCTCGAGGCGCCAGCCGGGCTTCAGGCTGTAATCGTAGCGGCACCAGGGATGGCGGTGGAGCACCAGATACCACTCGCCACGCGCCTGGGTCTGCCAGACATGGGTCAGCTCGTGGATCAGCAGCCCTTGGGCCAGCACCCCCGCCTCGGCGAAATCGTCGCAGTAGCGGCTGCTGCCTGGGTGGAAGTGCAGATGGCCGCGCGGGGCCATGGTGGTCTCGCGCGGCTGGAAGAAGGCCCATTTGCGCCGCCGCAGCGTGACGCGGCGGTAGTCGATGGCATTGCCGAACACGTCGCGCGCAAGCGCGATCTCGCCCGCGGTCAGCGCCCGCTCGCCGCCGACCGGGCAGGGCGGGGGTGGCTCGCTCTTTGCGGCGAGCGGTCCGCTCAGCGCTCGGCCCCCGCAGCCTGGATCGGCACGGCGAAGCTCACCTTGTCGCCGCCCGCCACCGTCAGGGTCATTTCGGTCGTGTCGCCGGCCTTCAAATCGGGCGACAGGTCGAACACCATCACGTGCTTGCCGCCCGGCGCGAACTTGACCGTCTCACCCTGTTTGACGGTCATCGGGCCCATATCGGCCATCGTCATCGCGCGGTTGTATTCCATCATGTCGTGCATCGAGGCCGATTTGGCATCGGTGACATCGGCACGGCGCACCGCGATGGCGCGGGTTCCCTCGTTCTTGAGGTCGAAATAGATCGCGGCGGGATTGCCCGCGACCGGGGGCAGCATCAGCCGCGCATTGCTGACCGTCAGCCCCGTGGGATTGGCGTCGGCGTCTGGGACGGCGGTGTCCGCACCGTCCGAGCAAGCGGTCAGCGTAAGCGTTCCGGCGGCAAGCGCGGCGGCGATGAAAAGAGTCTTCATTTCGGACGTTCCCCTCTGAACTCGGCGCAATTTTCTAACCCGCCCGTTCTCTTGTGCCAAGCCCGACGGCACCTATATCCCCCCCGTTACACGAGCCGCCGAAGGGTCTCGCCGCGCGTCGGGGGGCCGACGGGGCGGTGTCCAACAAACTGATCAAGATGGGGAAACCATGGCCAAAGTAATCGGTATCGACCTCGGCACGACCAACTCCTGCGTCGCCGTGATGGACGGCGGCAAGCCCAAGGTCATCGAGAATTCGGAAGGTGCGCGCACCACGCCTTCGATCGTCGCCTTCACCAAGGATGGCGAGCGCCTGATCGGCCAGCCGGCCAAGCGTCAGGCGGTCACCAATGGCGACAACACGATATTCGCGGTCAAGCGCCTCATCGGCCGCCGCTTCGACGATCCGGTGACCAAGAAGGACACCGAACTGGTTCCCTATCCCATCGTCAAGGGCAAGAACGGCGACGCCTGGGTCAAGGCCGGCGGCGAGGATTATTCGCCCAGCCAGATTTCCGCGTTCATCCTCCAGAAGATGAAGGAAACCGCCGAGAGCTATCTCGGCGAGACCGTGACGCAGGCCGTCATCACCGTGCCCGCCTATTTCAACGACGCGCAACGCCAGGCGACCAAGGACGCCGGGCAGATCGCGGGTCTCGAAGTGCTGCGCATCATCAACGAGCCGACGGCGGCCGCACTCGCCTATGGCCTCGAGAAGAACGACGGCAAAACCATCGCGGTCTACGACCTTGGCGGCGGCACCTTCGACGTTTCGATCCTGGAGATCGGCGACGGCGTTTTCGAGGTAAAGAGCACCAACGGCGACACCTTCCTGGGCGGCGAGGATTTCGACACCGCTGTCGTCGAATGGCTGGCCGACCAGTTCAAGAAGAGGGAGGGCATGGACCTCCGCACCGACAAGCTCGCGCTTCAGCGGCTCAAGGAAGCCGCCGAAAAGGCCAAGATCGAGCTGTCGAGCGCGCAGACCACCGAGATCAATCTGCCCTTCATCACCGCGCGCATGGAAGGCGGCGCGACCACGCCGCTCCATCTGGTCGAGACGATCACCCGTTCGGACCTCGAAAAGATGGTCCAGACGCTGATCCAGCGGACCAAGGAACCGATGACCAAGGCGCTTGCCGATGCCGGGCTCAAGGCGGCCGATATCGACGAGGTCGTTCTGGTCGGTGGTATGACGCGGATGCCGCGCGTACGCGAATTCGTGAAGGAGTTCTTCGGCAAGGAGCCGCACACCGGCGTCAACCCCGACGAGGTCGTGGCGATGGGCGCGGCGATCCAGGCGGGGGTGTTGCAGGGCGACGTCAAGGACGTGCTTCTGCTCGACGTGACGCCGCTCAGCCTCGGTATCGAGACGCTGGGCGGGATCATGACCCGCATGATCGATCGCAACACCACCATCCCGACCAAGAAGTCGCAGACCTACTCAACCGCCGAGGACAATCAGAACGCGGTGACCATCCGCGTCTTCCAGGGCGAGCGCGAGATGGCATCCGATAACAAGCTGCTGGGCCAGTTCGACCTCGTCGGCCTTCCTGCCGCGCCGCGCGGTGTGCCGCAGATCGAGGTCACCTTCGACATCGACGCCAACGGCATCGTCAACGTCAGCGCCAAGGACAAGGGCACCGGCAAGGAACAGCAGATCCGCATCCAGGCCTCGGGTGGGTTGTCCGATTCCGACATCGACCAGATGGTCCAGGATGCCGAGAAGTTCGCCGAAGAGGACAAGAAGCGACGCGAGGGTGCCGAAGCGCGCAACCAGGCCGACAGTCTGGTGCACGCGACGACCAAGCAACTCGAGGAGCACGGCGACAAGATCGACGCTGCACTCAAGAGCGAGGTCGAGGAGAAGATCGCCGCGGTGAAGACCGCGCTGGAAGGCGACGATGCCGCCGCGATCAATTCAGCGGCGCAGGACCTCACCCAGTCGGCGATGAAGATGGGCCAGTCGATCTATGAGCAGGAGCAGGCGAATGCCTCCGCCCCTGCCGATGGCGACGCTGCCGCCTCCGACAGTGGCGCGGAGGAAGAGGTGGTCGACGCCGAATTCTCCGAAGTCGACGAAGACGCCAAGAGCTGATCCGAGTGAGGACAACCCCGCAGCCGCCGGTGCCTTTCAGCTCCGGCGGCTGCTAGGTCTTTAGCGCCATGACAGCCACCCAACTCGATTATTACGAAGTTCTCGGCGTCGCCCGCGATGCGGACGGGGCGGCGGTGAAGGCCGCCTATCGCAAGCTGGCGATGGAATATCACCCCGATCGCAACGGGGGCTGCAAGGAAAACGAGGGCAAGTTCAAGGCGGTCTCCGAAGCCTATGATTGCCTCAAGGACCCGCAGAAGCGCGCCGCCTACGACCGCTTCGGCCACGCTGCCTTCCAGAACGGCGCCGGCGGACATCCGGGCGAAGGCTTCGGCGACATCGGCGACATCTTCGAGACCATTTTCGGCCAGGCCTTCGGTGGCGGCCGTCAGCAGACGCGGCGCGGCGCGGACCTGCGCTATGACATGGAAGTCAGCCTGGAAGAGGCCTTCCACGGCAAAGCGACCGAGATCGCCATCGAGGTCAGCCAGAGCTGCGAGACCTGTCACGGCTCGGGTGCGACGCCCGGCACCGGCAAGCGGCGCTGCAACCTGTGTTCCGGCTATGGCAAGGTCCGCGCCAAGCAGGGCTTCTTCGTGGTCGAGCGCGACTGCCCCAACTGCCAGGGCCGGGGTGAGGTGATCGAGAGCCCGTGCCGCCCATGCCGCGGCGAGGGCCGGGTCGACAAACCCCAGAAACTCGCGGTGGAGGTCCCTCCGGGTGTCGATTCGGGCACCCGCATCCGTCTCTCGGGCAAGGGTGAGGCCGGGCCGCGCGGCGCGCCGCCGGGCGATCTCTACATCTTCGTCCATGTCAAACCCCACGCGATCTTTACCCGCGAAGGGACGACGCTGCTCACCCGCGTCCCCGTCAGCTTCACCACCGCCGCGCTCGGCGGGACGATGGACTTACCCGGCATCGACGGCGATATCGTCGCGGTCACCATTCCGGCGGGCCTGCAATCGGGCGAGCAGCTACGTCAGCGCGGTGCCGGGATGCCCGTGCTGCAGGGGCGCGGCCGGGGCGATCTGGTGATCGAACTGATGGTCGAGACACCGACCCGGATGAGCAAGGAGCAGCGCGCGCTGCTCGAGCAGTTCCGCGACCTCGAAACAGGTGAAGAATGCCCCGCAAGCCGCGGTTTCTTTGACAAGATCAGGAGCGCGCTAGGCGGCTGATCCCAACGGCATTCGGGCGACGATCTCGTCCCGGAGCGAATCGAGCACTCGCTGTTGGCAGCGTCCGGCGTCGGCTTCCTCGTCGAGGATGGCGAGGAACAGGTCGCGTTTCGCGACGCGGCATTCGGCTTCGCCCGGTGCGGTGTCGAGCGTCGAGCACACCAGATCGACCATCCGCTCTGCGCCGTGCAGGCGGCCCCACAAATAATCGTTCTCGCGGTAGGCGCGGCTGAAGAAGGCACCGAAATTATAGAGTTCGGTGCCGCGAAGTGTGGCTGCGGTGCCACCTTCACGGATGCTGCGCGCGTCCTCGGGGCTGATGCGATCGACCTTCACCGGATCGTATTCGGTCAGGCTCTCGTTGTGCGACAACGCCAGCGTGGCGGTGTCGAAAAACGGAAAGCCGAGATAGGTCAACAGCATTCGCCGCCGGAGCGGAGTCGGCATGGCCTCCAGCATTGCGGCCAGCATCACCTCGGCCTGATCGTCCACTTCGGGGAGCAGGCGGTGTTCCGCGAGCAGATCGAGTGCGGTGCCGGGATCGGCGATGGCGTCCTGCGCAGCGTCGGCAAACGCGGATCCCAGCCCGCTCACGCCCTCGCGCTGGAAATATAGCGCCAGGATCGCGTAGATTTCCTCGCGGGCGCGTTCGATCGGTTCGGGGGCGAGCATCGGATCGGCCTCCCAATCGCGCGCGACGCGCCGGGCCAGCAGGCGCAGGCGGCGGATGCGGAACGCGATATCATGCGCCCGGAGGAAAGTGATGGCCTCCGGCTTGAGCGCTCCGCCGCCGGGGCTGAGCGTGTCCAGCCCGCGACGCGACAACTCCTGCCTCAGCGCCTCCTCGACGGCGACTTGGTCGGCAATCCCCAGCCGGGGTGCCGCCTCGCACAACAGCACCGCCAGCCGCGAGACGATGCCCGCCATCTTGGCCTGCGAGTAAGCCTCGAAGGCGTAACCCGCCTGTTCCGCCGCGGCCTCCTGCGCCCGCTGCCGCCAGGTCCGCAGCCGTTTGGCGGTCGGTCGGTCGAGAAATAGCGTGCGGCCGAACAGCTTCTGCACCGTGGTATCGACCTGCGGGCGCAGCGCGCCGAGCAGACGTTGCAGCCGCAGCGCATCGCGGCTCTGGGCGGCGAGCACCTCGAGATTGTCCCGGATCGGTTGTTCGCGCGGAATGGTCGAGAGCGAGCCGAAGATGGCGGAGAAGAACCCCGCGGGTTTGCGCTCGTCCGGACCGGCGACGCTCCCGCGGTTGGGCTGGGGATCGATATAGACGAAGCGCCGGTCCACTTCGCGCTGCGCCGGGCGACCCTGGAGGACGGCGATGGCGCCCTCGAACGGCTTGTTGATGAGCACCGATCCGTCGATCAGCGACAGGCCCGTGAGTCGGCCCTGCGCCTGCTGGATCGGGAGGATGCGGGACACGAAGGCCTCGCGTCCGCGCCAGTCGCGCCGCGTGTCTTGCGCGAGGCGGTCGATTTCCTCGAGCGTCGCCGGCGGAAACGCGCCCGGAAAGCTGGCCGTGGCACGCGCGGCGAACACCAGTTCCAGTGGATCGGCGATGTCGATCCCGCCCACCGCCGGAACCCGGCTCGAAAAGCCGATCGGCACGCGGTGCTCGGTCTCCTCGGCCACTGGCGGGCTGTGCAGCCGCAGCAGCGACATATGGCCATGGAAATCGGTGGCGGTGACGAAAAGGTCGAGCGGATGGCCCGGCGGCAACAAGGGTGCGCCGGCGGGGCTGGCCGCCATCGTCGCCAGCGCGCGTTCGAGCAGGGCGGAGAACCCCGCGCCGGAAAACGGCGGCGCGAACCAGCGACCGCGCACGAAGCGGCTGACCTTGCGGCGCACCTCGGCGCGGGTTTCGGGCGCGACGCTTTCGCTCACCGCATTGCCGGGGCGGCGAAGCAGCCAGGCGATCGCCGGCTGGAACCAGACCTTGCCGAAGCGCCACAGCGGACGCGCATCGGGATCGGTCAGCTTTTCGACATCGGCTTCGCTCAGCCACAATTCGGTGAGCGGATCGAGCGATTGACCCGTGTGGATTGCCTGCGCGAGAAAGACCGCGTTGATCCCGCCCGCGCTCGCCCCGCTGAGGATGTCGGGAAGCACGCGCAGCCGGAGTCCGTGGCGGTCCTCGAGTTGCAGCAGCAGGCGGCGATAGATCGCCTCCGCCCCGCGCCCGCCCTCCTTGTGGCCGTGGACGTCGCGGCTGGCGCGCGCCAGGTGCCACAGCTCCTTGGTGACCCCGTGCATATAGACCGCCAGGCTAATCCCGCCGTAGCAGACGAGCGCGATCCGTAGTTCTTTCTGCCGCATCGAGGCGGGTGTGGCCGAGAGTGCGCCGCTTGGCAATTTGCGTTCGTGCAATGTTCCGTTTATCGCCCGGGCATGGCCAAACCCAAACGCCGTTTCGTGTGCCAGGCTTGCGGCAGCGTCCACACCCGCTGGCAGGGGCAATGCGCGGATTGCGCGGAGTGGAACACGCTGACCGAAGATGTTCCTGCCACGGTGTTTTCGCAGCGGCATGATCTGTCGAGCGGGGGGCGGGCGGTGGAATTCACCCCGCTCGATGCGCCGGGCGAACTGCCGGTGCGGCGCTCGACCGGGCTGGCCGAATTCGACCGCGCGCTGGGCGGCGGATTCGTGCCCGCTTCCGCCATCCTGATGGGCGGCGATCCGGGTATCGGCAAATCCACCCTGCTGCTCCAGGCCGCGGCGAAAGTGGCGCGCGCTGGGGGCCGGGCGATCTACGTCAGCGGCGAAGAGGCTGCGGGACAGGTGCGGCTGCGCGCGGCGCGGCTCGGGCTCGGCGATGCGCCCGTGCAGCTCGCCGCCGCGACCAGCGTGCGCGACATCCTTACCAGCCTCAACGGCATGGACCCGCCCGCGCTGCTGGTGATCGATTCGATCCAGACGATGTATTCGGACACCATCGAGGGCGCGCCGGGCACGGTGAGCCAGGTGCGCGGCTGCGCCTTCGAACTGATTCGCTACGCCAAGGACAGTGGTGCCGCGCTGGTGCTGGTGGGCCATGTCACCAAGGACGGCAGTATCGCCGGGCCGCGCGTGCTCGAACACATGGTCGATGTCGTGATGAGCTTCGAAGGCGAGCGAAGTCATCAGTACAGAATTCTGAGAAGCCTCAAGAATCGTTATGGGGCCGTCGACGAGATCGGCGTGTTCGCGATGGCGGGGGGGGGGCTGGAGGAGGTCGCCAACCCCTCGCTGCTGTTCCTGTCGGGCCGCGACGAGCCTTTGGCCGGCAGCGCGGTGTTTCCGGCGATGGAAGGCACGCGGCCGATGCTGGTCGAAATCCAGGCGCTGATCGTGCGGCTGCAATCGGGCGCGACCCCGCGCCGCGCGGTGGTGGGCTGGGACAATGGCCGTCTGGCCATGCTGCTGGCGGTACTGGAGGCGCGCTGCGGGCTGAATTTCAGTTCCGCCGAGGTCTATCTCAATGTCGCGGGCGGCTATCGCCTGGCCGATCCGGCGGCGGACCTGGCCGTGGCCGCGGCGCTGGTGAGCGCGCTCGCCGACCGGCCGCTGCCGCATCGGAGCGTGTGGCTTGGCGAGGTCAGTCTGGCTGGTGAGGTGCGACCCGTGGCGCATGGCGGGCTGCGGCTGCGCGAGGCGGCGAAACTGGGCTTCGGCAGCGCCTTCGGGCCGCCCGCACCGGGCAACGGCGGCGGCAAGGGCACCAGCACCATCGAGTTTCATCCGGTCGGCCAGCTTGCCAAGCTCGTTGACCGGGTGATGGGACCGGCATAAACCCCCGTCCGGACAGGGTTATGACGGGTTTTGATTTCATCGTGCTGGGTATCGTCGCCATTGCGGCGGTCGGCGGCTTCATGCGCGGCTTCGTGCAGGAGATCCTGTCGCTCGCCGCCTGGATCCTCGCCGCCTTCGCCATCCGCTACCTTCACACCCCGCTGACCGCGGCGATGGCGGAATACATGGGCTATGGCGTGTCCACCGGCATCCTTGCCTTCGCGCTGCTGCTGTTGATTCCCTATGCGGCCATGAAGGTGATCGCCAACAACCTTGGCTCGGCAGCGCGCAGTTCGCCGCTGGGGCCGATCGACCGGGTGCTCGGTTTCGGCTTCGGCGGGCTCAAGGGCGTGGTGGTGGTGGTGATCGCGTTTTCGCTGCTGGTGTTGGGTTACGACAATGTCTGGGGCGTCGGCGGGCGGCCGACCTGGATCACCACCGCGCGTAGCTACGATCTGGTAGACGGCGGCTCGCGCAGTCTGGTCGAGATGATCGCCGAGCGCCGCGCGCAGGTCCGCGCCGAGCAGCCCGTCGCCGAACGGCCATGAGCGCGCCATGAGCGCGCCATGAGCGCTCGGGGCGGCGCGGTGCTTTACACCCCCGAAATACTGGCGCTGGCCGTTGAACTGGTGCGTTTCCCGCTTCTCGAATCGCTCGTTCTGACCGGTGACGCCCTTTCGCGCGTCTGCGGCAGCCAGGTGACGCTGGGCGTCACACCAGACGAGGCGGGGCGGATCGCCACGGTCGGTGCGCGCGTCTCCGCTTGCGCGATCGGCCAGGCGAGCGCCGCGCTGTTCCTCCAATCCGCATTGGGCCGCGATGCAGCGGGAATCGCTGCCGCGCTCGATGAAATCGAAACCTGGCTGTCGGGGGGCGAAACTGCGCCGGCGTGGCCAGGCATCGCCGTTCTCGCATCCGCCCGACCGTTCACCGCGCGCCATGCCGCCATCCTGCTGCCGTGGAAGGCGGCGCTGGCCGCGCTTTCCAAGTCCGGTGTCGCGGATTAGACGCGGCTGTGGGATAGGGAGAGCCGCAAACTCATGACAGCCAGCGTCAGCGCCGCCACCGCCGCCACCGAGGGCGCGGCCCGCGGAGAACCCACCGCCAAGGAAATCCGCCTCGTCATCGCCGCCTCCAGCGCGGGGACGATCTTCGAATGGTATGATTTCTTCATCTACGGCACGCTCGCCGCATTGATCGGCAAGGCGTTTTTCCCCAGCGGTAACGAGACGCTCGAACTGCTGCTGGTGTGGGCCGGCTTCGCGGTCGGCTTCGGATTCCGGCCGCTGGGCGCGGTGCTGTTCGGATTTCTCGGCGACCGGTTGGGGCGCAAATACACCTTCCTCGTCACCGTCACCCTGATGGGCATCGCCACCGCGGGCGTGGGCCTCATCCCATCCGCGGCGACCATCGGCATCGCGGCGCCGATCATCGTCATCGCCTTCCGCATCCTGCAGGGCTTGGCGCTCGGCGGCGAATATGGCGGCGCGGCGGTCTATGTCGCCGAGCACGCGCCGCCGGAGAAACGCGGCTTCTACACCAGCTTCATCCAGGCCAGCGTGGTGGGAGGATTCGTACTCTCGATCCTGGTCGTCGCGCTGTGCCGGGCGTTCATTCCCGAGGACGATTTCGCCGCCTGGGGCTGGCGCGTGCCGTTCCTGCTGTCGATCATCCTGCTGTTCATCAGCCTGTGGATGCGGCTCAAGCTCAGCGAAAGCCCGGTGTTCCGGGCCATGAAGGAAGCGGGCGAAACGGCCGGCAATCCCTTCGTCGAAAGCTTCACTTATCCCGGCAACAAGAAGCGCATCTTCGTGGCGCTGTTCGGGGTGGCGGGCGTGCTGACGGTGATCTGGTACACCGCCTTCTTCTACGGCCTGTCGTTCCTGCGCGGCCCGATGCGCCTCGACGAGGGCGTGACCGAAATCGTGGTGCTGATAGCCGGGCTCATCTCGATGAGCTTCTATGTCTTCGTTGGGCGCTGGTCGGACAAGGTTGGCCGCAAGCAGCCGATCATCATCGGCGCCATCGCCACGCTGGTGTTCCTGTTTCCCATCTTCTGGGGGCTGGGCGCGCTCAGCAACCCCGGTCTCGCCGCCAGTGCCAGTTCGGCCCCGGTGGCGGTGGAAGGCAGCGCCTGCGACTACGATCCCTTCGCCGCGAAACAGGCCACGGCTTGCGGACGGCTGTTGTCTGACCTGACCTCGCTGGGCGTATCCTACAGTCTCCAGGAAACCGCCGTGGCCCAGCCGCTGGCGCTGGTCGCCGGGGCCGAGCGCCTGGCCGTGCAGGATGGCGAGGACGCAGCGCGCTGGGCCGCGGTGCAGGGCTGGCTCGAGGCGCGGGGTTACAATTTCGCCAAGCAGAAGCCGCCGCTCCTCAATCTGATCGGCATCGTTGCCCTGCTGTGTTCGCTCGGGATGCTCTCGGCGCTGACCTATGGCTCGGTGGCGGCGCTGCTTTCCGAGATGTTCCCGGCGCGCATCCGCTACAGCTCGATGTCGATCCCCTATCACATCGGCGCGGGGTACCTGGGTGGGTTCCTGCCGCTGATCGCGGGCTACATCGTGGCGCGCACGGGCGATGCCTATGCGGGGCTGTGGTATTGCTGGGTGGTGATGGCCTTCGGGCTGCTCGTCGCCTGGTGGGGCATCCCCGGCGGGCCGCCGCGCGATTTCGCGGACGGTGTGGACCCGCACGCCCCACCGGTCTCGCCCGCGCTGCCGTGATCCATCCATGACCGAGGTTCCGCCGCCCACGCTGCGGCTGCGCGTCGACACGGACGCGCTCGCCGCCAACTGGCGTGCGCTCGACCGGCTCAGCGGATCGGCACGGGCGGGCGCGGCGATCAAGGCGGATTGCTATGGCCTTGGCGCCCACCGCTGCCTGTCGGTCCTGCGCGATGCGGGCGCGCGCGATTTCTTCGTGGCGCACTGGCAGGAGGTGGCGGGGGCGCTGCGCCATGTGCCGGCCGAGCGGCTGTCGGTGCTGCACGGCCCGTTGAACCAGGCCGAAGCCGCCTATGCCCGGGCTACCGGCGTGCGTCCGGTCATCAACTCGCTGCGCCAGGCGCGGCTGTGGACCGAAAGCGGCGGCGGGCTCTGCGATCTGATGGTCGATACCGGCATCAATCGCCTCGGGCTGAACCCACGCGAGACCAGCGATCCCGCCATTGCCGCGCTCGATATCCGCACGCTGATGAGCCATCTCGCCTGTGCGGACGAGGACAGCGCGATGAACGCGCGCCAGCTCGCTGCCTTTCGTGCGGTGGTGGCGCAAGTGCCGCACCGCGAGGCGAGCCTTGCCAACAGCGCGGGAATCGCGCTGGGGTCCGACTACGCCTTCGACCTCACGCGCCCGGGCATTTCGCTTTATGGCGGGGTGCAGCATCCCGCGCTCGAAGAGGTCATTCGCCAGGTCGCGTTTCCCGAAGCCGCGCTCATCGCCACCCGCCACATCGAGGCGGGCGAGAGCGTGGGCTACAACGCGACCTTTACCGCCACCACGGCGATGCGCGTGGGCGTGGTTTCGCTGGGCTATGCCGACGGCATCCTGCGCTGCTGGAACGGTAGCGCGTTCGCATCGCAAACCCGCCCGCTGCCGATTCTGGGCAAGGTGTCGATGGACATGATCGTGGTCGACCTTGCCGCCGCGCCGGATTTGGCTGACGGCGATTGGGTGGAGTTGCCCTACGCGCTCGCGGATGCTGCGCGGCAAACCGCTCTGGGACAATATGAATTGCTGACCCTGTTGGGCGATCGCTTCGGTTGAATGGGCCGATGTTGCACCGCAGCTATTGCGGGTGCTAAGCGGGTGAACCCTATCAGGAGCGCCCCTATGGCGAAGCGAGCAGACGACGGCAGCGCCATCGTCATCAAGAAATACGCCAACCGGCGGCTCTACAACACCGGCACCTCGAGCTATATCACGCTCGAGGACATCGCCGAGATGGTGCGCGAGGAGACCGATTTCGTGGTCCTCGACGCCAAGACCGGCGACGACATCACGCACCAGATCCTGACCCAGATCATCCTCGACCAGGAATCGAGCGGCAAGGGCACGCAGATGCTGCCGGTCAGCTTTCTGCGCGATCTGATCGGGATGTACGGCAATTCGATGCAGTCGATGATCCCCGGTTATCTCGAAGCCAGCATGACCAGCTTTCGCAAGAATCGCGCCGAGCTGGCCGAGGCATGGTCGAAGGGCCTCACCGCCAATCCGTTTGCCAAGATCGCCGAGACCAACATCGCGATGATGCGCGCGGCCGCGGAGGCCTTCATCCCGGGCAGCAAGCGCGCAGAGCCGCCGGCCAAGGGCGACGATCTCGCCACGCTGCGCACGCAGATGGCCGAAATGCAGAAGAAGCTCGACCAGCTTTCCAAATAGCTTCCAGTTACAGGACTAACACGTGGCCCAGATACGCCATGCGCTCACCACCCGGCGCGCCGACGACTTCGCCGCCTGGTATCAGGAGGTCATCACCGCCGCCGACATGGCCGAGGAATCGGGCGTGCGCGGCTGCATGGTCATCAAGCCGTGGGGGTGGGGCATCTGGGAGCGGATGCAGCGGCTGCTCGACGACCGGATCAAGGCGACGGGGCACGACAACTGCTATTTCCCGCTGTTCATCCCGCTGGGCAATTTCGCGCGCGAGGCCGAGCATGTCGAGGGCTTCGCCAAGGAAATGGCGGTGGTCACGCACCACCGGCTGATCTCGGATGGCAAGGGCGGGCTGATCCCCGATCCCGAGGCCAGGCTGGAGGAGCCGCTGGTGGTTCGCCCCACCAGCGAGACCATCATCGGCGATGCGATGGCGCGCTGGATCCAGAGCTGGCGCGATCTGCCGCTCAAGCTCAATCAGTGGGCCAATGTGGTGCGCTGGGAAATGCGGACGCGGATGTTCCTGCGGACCAGCGAGTTCCTGTGGCAGGAAGGCCATACCGCCCACGTCGACGAGGCCGAGGCCAAGGAGCACACGCTGCGGATGCTCGAGGTCTATCGGGCCTTCGCCGAGGAGGATTTGAGCCTGCCGGTGATCGCAGGCGAGAAGCCCGAGAACGAGCGCTTTCCCGGCGCGGTCGAGACCTGGTCGATCGAGGCGATGATGCAGGACGGCAAGGCGCTCCAGGCGGGCACCAGCCATTATCTCGGCACCAATTTCGCCCAGGCCAGCGGCATCCGCTACCAGAACAGGGAAGGCGCGCAGACGCTCGCTCACACTACGAGCTGGGGCGTGTCGACCCGCATGGTCGGTGGGGTCATCATGACCCACGGCGACGACGACGGCCTGCGCGTGCCGCCCAAGATCGCGCCATGGCAGGTCGTGATCCTGCCGATGCTGCGCGAGGACGAGGGCGATGCGGCGCTGATCGATTACTGCGAAGCTCTGCGCGCCGCGCTGGCGGGCCAGACCGCGTTGGGCGAGCCGGTTCGCGTACTGCTCGACGTCAAGCCGGGCAAACCGGCGCAGAAGCGCTGGGACTGGGTCCGCAAGGGCGCGCCGGTGATCGTCGAGGTCGGCGGGCGCGACAGGGACAATGGCGTCGTCAGCTTGCTTAGGCGCGACGCGTTATGGGACACGGCAACGGGTAAGCCCGCGTTCGAGACCCCGACCCGCGAAGTCGCCGGACAGACCATCCCCGGCATCCTCGGCGACATGCACGCCGCGATGTTTGTCGAGGCGCAGGAAAGGCGCGAGGCCAACATCACCCGCGGCGTGAGCGATTTCGCGGCGGTGGAGAAGCATTTCGCTGCCGCGAACAAATTTCCAGGCTGGGTGGAAGTGCAGTGGTCCAAGCCCACTGGTGCCGAACTGGACAAGGTGGTCGAGAGGCTGAAGGCACTCAAGCTCACCATCCGCAACGTTCCGCTGGGTTCGCACGCGGCCGACGGCGCCTGCATCTTTACCGGCACCCTAGCGACCGAGCGCGTGCTGTTGGCGAAAGCCTACTGATCACCGGCAAGGGCTTGTTTCCTTTGCCGTCTCGCGCAACAGTGCGCGCATGAAAAAATTCGCCCTCACCGCCGCCATTCTGTCATCCCCGCTCGCGGCGCAAACCGCCACGCCTGAAGCCAACGTCTCGCAGGCCCGCATGAAGGCCGATGTCGAGCGCTTGGTCGCTTTCGGCACGCGCCACACGCTCTCCAGTCAGACCGACAAGAAGCGCGGGATCGGCGCGGCGGTGGACTGGGGCGCGGAAACCTTCAGGGGCATCGGCAAGCAGTGCGGCGGCTGCCTGACCGTCGTGCTGCCCGAGCGCATGGTGTCGGGTGATCGCATTCCCACACCCGTCCGCTTGCGCAACGCGGTGGCGATCCAGCGCGGCACCGAGCGGCCCGACGAGGTGGTGATCATCCAGGGCCATATCGACAGCCGCGTCTCCGACCCGCTCGATTTCACCAAGGACGCGCCCGGCGCCAACGACGATGCCTCGGGCAGCGCGCTGGTTCTGGAGGCGGCGCGCGCGATGTCGCAGCGCAAATATCCGGTCACCATCGTCTATGCGCTGCTGTCGGGCGAGGAGCAGGGGCTGTTCGGCGGGCGGCTGCTCGCGGATTACGCCGCGGAGCAGGGCTGGAAGGTCAAGGCGGTGCTCAACAACGACATCGTCGGCAATAGCTGCGGCTCGGACGGCAAGTGTGAGCCCGATGTGGTGCGCGTGTTCTCCGAAGGCCCGCGCTTCGATCTCGACGATGCCTTGCGCGCCGCGCAGCGCCGCAACGGGGGCGAAAACGACAGTCCGAGCCGCAACCTCTCGCGCTTCGTCGCCGGGCTCGACGATCCCGCCTTCCAGGTCCGCCCGATCTGGCGCACCGACCGCATGGGGCGCGGCGGCGACCAGATTCCCTTCCTCGAGAAGGGCTATCCCGCAATCCGCTTCTCGGTGGGGATCGAGAACTACAACCACCAGCATCAGGACCTGCGCACGGAGAGCGGAGTGGAATACGGCGACACCATCGACAAGATGGACTTCGCCTATCTCGCCAAGGTGACGGCGCTGAACATCCGCGTTGCCGACCGGCTGGCGCGTGCACCTGCACCACCCGCACCCACGCTTAAGGGCGCCGTCAGCACGGACACTTTGATCGAATGGACGGCGGTGCCCGGCACGACGGGCTATTCGATCTGGCAGCGCCGCACCGACGAGGCCGACTGGCCCGCCACGCCGGTGATCGCCAATGTCGTGGCGACCAGCGCTACCCTGAAAAGCGTCCGCGGTGACGACTGGATCTTCGGGGTGAGTGCCTGTTCTTCGGACGGTGTCTGCAGCCCCGTCGCCAGCGCTGTACCTGCCGGTCAATTCGCGCCGGTCGCCATGCCAAAGGGTGACAGCACGCCCTAGCGTCCCCATATAGACACACATGCAAGACAAAAAGAACCGGGCGACCAAACGCCCGCAACGGCGCCCCGAGGGGCTGCCGACTCAAACTGAAATCCTCGAGTTCATCCAGACCGCCGACGGCCCTGCGGGCAAGCGCGAGATCGCCAAGGCCTTCGGGCTCAAGGGCCAGGAAAAGATCGCGCTCAAGGCGCGGCTCAAGGACATGGCCGAAGAGGGCCTCATCGACGGCAAGAAAACCGCGTTCCACCGGATGGGCGGGCTGCCAAAGGTCACCGTGCTCAAGATCGTCGCGATCGAGGACGGCGAGGCCATCGCCGAGCCCGAAGCCTGGGAACCCGAGAGCGGCCAGAAGGCTCCGCGCCTCGTGCTGGTCGAGAAAAAGACCCACGCGGCACTGAAACGCGGTGATCGCGTGCTCGCTCGTACAGAGGAAGGCCCCAAGGGCTGGCGCGCCTTCCCGATGAAGAAGCTGCCCGCGCGCACCGAAGGGCTGATGGGCGTCGTCGAACTCGACGGCGCGGGCAAACCCTGGCTCGCGCCGGTCGACAAGCGCGTCCGCAATTCCGCGCCCATCGCCGATCTCGGCGAGGCGAAGGAGGGCGAGCTGGTGCTGGCCGAGCGCGTCGGCAAATCCGAACGTTCGGGCGTGAAGGTGGTCGAGGTCGTCGGCGATCCGCTCGCCCCCAAGAGCTTCAGCCTGATCGCCATTGCCAAGCATGGCATCCCGCACATCTTCCCCGACGAGACCATCGCCGAGGCCCAGCGCGCCGCCGCGCTGCCGCTGTCCGCCGAGCAGCGCGAGGACCTGCGCCACCTGCCCATCGTCGCCATCGACCCCGCCGATGCGCGCGATCACGACGATGCCATCTGGGCCGAGCCCAATGGCGAGGGCGGCTTTCGCGCGGTCGTCGCCATCGCCGACGTCAGCTTCTATGTCCGGCCCGGTGGCGCGCTCGACAAGGAAGCCCGCAAGCGCGGCAATTCGGTCTATTTCCCCGACCGCGTGGTGCCGATGCTTCCCGAGGTGTTGAGCGCCGACGTGTGCAGCCTCGTCGAGGGCCAGGACCGCGCCGCGATGGCCTGTCATCTCATCATCTCGCCGCAGGGCAAGGTGACCAAATGGCGGTTCACCCGCGCGCTGGTCCGCATCGCGCACAACCATGCCTATGAGGAGGCACAGGCGGCGGTCGATACCGGCGATCCGCCCGAACATCTCGCCAATCTGTGGGCCGCGTGGAAGCTGCTCTCCGCCGCCCGCGACGAGCGCGATCCGCTCGATCTGGAGCTGCCCGAGCGGCAGGTGAAGCTCAACGACGCCGGGCAGATCGAGGAGATCGCCCTGCGCGAACGGTTCGACGCGCACCGCGTGGTCGAGGATTTCATGATCGCGGCCAATGTCGCGGCGGCCAAGGCGCTCGAGGCCAAGACCGCGCCGGTGGTCTATCGCATCCACGAGACGCCGAGCCGCGAGAAGCTGATCAATCTGCGCGAGTATCTCAAGACACAGGGGCGCAACCTCGCGCTTGGCCAGGTCGTCACGCCCGGCCTGTTCAACCGGATGCTCAAGGACATTGCCGACGAGGCCGAGAAGGCGCTGGTGATGGAGGCTGTGCTGCGGACCCAGATGCAGGCCTATTACGGGCCGCAGAACGCGGGCCATTTCGGGCTCGCGCTCGGCAGCTACGCGCATTTCACCTCGCCGATCCGCCGCTATGCGGACCTGCTGGTGCACCGCGCGCTGGTCGATGCCTACAAGCTAGAGCAGCCCAAGCCGCCCACGGGCCTGCCCGAAACCTCCGGGCTCGCCGACCGCGATCGCGCGAATCTCAGCCAGATCACCGACGCGATCAGCCAGACCGAGCGCCGCGCGATGGAGGCTGAGCGCGACACCATCGACCGCTATGTCGCGGCCTGGCTTTCGGGCCGGGTGGGCGAAACCTTCCCGGCGCGCATCACCGGGGTGCAGGGCTTCGGCTTCTTCGCCACCATCGTCGGGTTGGGCGGCGACGGGCTGGTCCCGGTCAGCACGCTCGGCCGCGAATATTTCCGCTACGAGGAGGCTTCGCAGACGCTGATCGGCGAAAGCAGCGGCACCCGCTACAGCACCGGCGACAAGCTGGAGCTGAAGCTGGCCGAAGCCAATGCGCTGACCGGCGCGCTCAAGTTCGAGGTGCCGGGCAGTACCGGCGGGATCGAACCGCGCGGCAATCGCCCGGATCCGAGAGACAAGGCGCGTGGCAAGAAGCCCGCGTTCCAGGGCAAATCCTCACCGCGCCAGAGCCACGAACAGGGGCAGCGCGGTCGTCCGGGAAACATCCGCCACCAAGGGCGCGGCAAGAAGCGCTAAACGCCCCGCGCGGCGATCGCGTCAACCTGCGGGTTCGTCAGGCTGCCCGGGATGATGTAGACCGGACAGGGCAGCGTGCCCGCGGCATGGGCGAAGTGCGTAACCAGCGGCCCGGGATTGCCGCCCGCCGCCGCGCCCAGCACCAGGGCCGCGATGTCATCGTGCTCGGCCAGATATTTGTCGATGATCTCGTTGGCGTTGCCGGTTCGCACCGCGATCACCGGCATCCGCCCGCTTTCGGCGAAGATATTGCCCGCTGCGGCATTGGCGATCACCTCGGCGCGCTCCTGCGCCTCGCGCTCGATGGTCGCCTGCACGGCGCCGAAGGCACTGAAGCTCTGGCGTGGCACCAGCGCCAGGATATGCACGCTGCCGCCGGTTTCGCGCGCGCGCACCGAGGCGAAGCGCAACGCGGTCTGCGCCTCCTCGGTCTCGTCCATCACCACCAGATAGATGCGCATTGTGTGTGTTTGTGACCCCGTTCCCGGCGACACTTATCGGGCAAAGCCGCAAGGGCTGCAAGAAACTTGCTTGGCGGCGGCATTTTGGCCAGAGGCTCCTGCAACGCTTCCCCCGGTGAAGGACCGCGAAACCGCCCATGCCGACTCCGATCAAGATGCCCGCCCTGTCGCCCACCATGGAGGAGGGCACGCTCGCCAAATGGCTGGTGAAGGAGGGCGACACGGTAAGCGCGGGCGACATCATGGCCGAGATCGAGACCGACAAGGCGACGATGGAGTTCGAGGCGGTCGACGAGGGGGTCATCGCGAAGATCGAGGTGGCCGAGGGTACCGAGGGTGTGAAGGTCGGCACGGTGATTGCTATGCTCGCGGGCGAGGGGGAGGATGCGGGGGCTGTTGCAAATGCGGCTCTCGCTCCGGCACCCACCCCGTCCCCCACACCCGCTCGTCCTGAGCCTGTCGAAGGACCAGGCACAACCGTTGCACCGGGTGCTTCGACGAGCTCAGCAGGAGCGGATATTGGTGGGAAGGACAGGGTAATCGCCTCCCCGCTCGCCAAGCGGATCGCGGCGGAGAAGGGCATCGATCTTGCGGGCGTAACCGGCAGCGGGCCCAACGGGCGGATCCTCAAGGCGGACGTTGAGGGCGCCAAGCCAAGCGAAACATCCGCTCGTCCTGAGCCTGTCGAAGGACGCGCGCCGACGCCCGAGACCAAACCCGCCGCCGCCCAAGACTTCGGCATCCCGCACACGAGCGAAAAACTCACCTCGATGCGCAAGACCATCGCGCGCCGCCTCACCGAATCGAAGCAGCAGGTGCCGCACATCTACCTCACGGTGGACATCCGCCTCGATGCGCTGCTCAAGCTGCGCGGCGAGCTCAACAAGGCGCTCGAGCCGCAGGGCGTGAAGCTTTCGGTCAACGACCTGCTCATTAAGGCGCTCGCCAAGTCGCTGCTCGCGGTGCCCAAGTGCAACGTGCAGTTCGCGGGCGATGAGCTGCTGACCTTCAGTCGCGCCGATATTTCGGTGGCGGTCTCGATCCCCGCCGGGCTCATCACCCCCATCGTCAAGGACGCCGGCAGCAAGGCAGTCAGCGCGATCAGCACCGAGATGAAGGACCTCGCCGCCCGCGCCAAGGACGGCAAGCTCAAGCTGGAGGAATTCCAGGGCGGCACCGCCAGCCTCTCCAACATGGGCATGTACGGGATCAAGCAGTTCGAGGCGGTGATCAACCCGCCGCAGGGCATGATCATGGCCATCGGCGCGGGCGAGAAGCGGCCCTATGTGGTCGACGACGCACTCGCCATCGCCACCGTAATGAGCGCCACCGGCAGCTTCGACCACCGCGCCATCGACGGCGCCGACGGGGCCGAGTTGATGAAGGTGTTTAAGACGCTGGTGGAGGCACCGCTGGGGCTGGTGGCTTGAGGAATGGACTCGCCCGTAGCCAGTTCTGAACCGCGCTTCCTTCGTTTGCTAGTGAAGGGCTACCTGCTCGGAACGCTCGCTGCCGCTTTCGCGCTGCACATCGCAATTTCGCTCATTGCTCCTGGTGACGGAGGGACGATGCTCGCTCTTGGGAGCGGCCCGATCCTTTTCGCCATTCTGATTGTGCTCGGAATCATCGGCCTAGTCGTGTTCCCTTTGGCTGCAATTGTAAGCTGGCCACTTCGTCGGCTGGTATTCCAGCGGCCCTTTGTAGCGCTTGCGCTTTCTGTTGGCGTTGGCACCGGCATTGGCGCCATCCTGACAGCGACCGAATTTCAAGTTGGACCTGGAGATATCTATTCAGGTCCTGTCGTTGGCTTCGTGTACGCCTTGGTCTGGTTCCTGGTAATCAGAACGGGGAAGCGGGCGACTGAAATTGCCTGACCGCGACCCCCTCATCCGTGTCACTGCCATGCCAACGGACACCAATCCCTATGGCGGGGTGTTCGGCGGGTGGCTGATGAGCCAGATGGCGCTCGGCGCTGGGGCGCTGGCGAGCCGGTTGGGGCAGGGCAAGGCGGTGGTGGTAAGCGCCACCGACTTCGCCTTCCCCGGCGCGATGGCGGTGGGGGACGAGCTCAGCGTCTATGGCGAGATCGCCGCCACCGGCACGACCTCGCTCACCGTAACCGCCGAAGCCATCGCCCGTGAGCGCAATGGCGAGGCGACCACGCTGGTCGCCAAGGGCAGCTTCAAGTTCGTGCTGCTCGACGAGAACGACCGGCCACGTGCGGTGGAGAAGGCCGCACTGTCCGCTACCGCTGGGAACGATGCCTAAATGCTGTCCTACACGATACCAATTATGCCATGCCAGAAGCCATGACCGCTCCCGCCCTCATTTCTCGCCGTCCGTGGCGCACACCCTTGCAAAGCGACACGATCCGCTCGCAAGGCGACACTCTGACCGCAAAAAGCGACACGAAAACCCCACAAGGCGACGCCGATCCGCGCAAAGCGACACCCATCCGCGCAAGGCGACATTTCTTTCCCTTGGACCGTGTAACACCCGGTCCATGTCCAACATTCCAGGCCGGCTGACAGAGGCGAATCATGGCTGAAAACTACGACGTCATCGTGCTCGGCAGCGGCCCCGGCGGCTATGTCGCGGCGATCCGCTGCGCGCAGCTCGGGCTCAAGACCGCCATCGTCGAGCGCGAGAACCTGGGCGGCATCTGCCTCAACTGGGGCTGCATCCCGACCAAGGCGCTGCTGCGCTCGGCCGAGATCTTCCATTATATGCAGCACGCGGGCGATTATGGCCTCAAAGCCAGTGGTATAGAGGCCGATCTTCAGGCGGTCGTGAAGCGCAGCCGCGGCGTCGCCAAGCAGCTCAATCAGGGCGTCACGCACCTGATGAAGAAGAACAAGATCGCGGTCCACATGGGCGAGGGCACGCTGACCGGCGCGACCAGCCTGACTGTGAAATCCGACAAGGCGGAGGAAAAGCTCTCCGCCAGGCACATCATCGTCGCCACCGGCGCGCGGGCACGCGACCTGCCCTTCGCCAAGGCCGACGGGAAGCGCGTGTGGACCTATCGCCACGCGATGACGCCCGCCGAAATGCCGACCAGGCTGCTGGTCATCGGCTCGGGCGCGATTGGGATCGAGTTCGCCAGCTTCTACAACGACATGGGCAGCGAAGTTACGGTCGTGGAGATGCTCGATCGCATCGTGCCGGTCGAAGACGCCGACGTCTCCACCTTCCTCGAAAAGAGCCTGACCAAGCAGGGCATGACGATCATGACCGGCGCGGGCGTCGAGGCGCTTCAGGTCGGCGCGAACGGCGTGAAGGCCAAGATCAAGGCCAAGGACGGCAAGACCGCCGAAAGCGAGTTCAGCCACGTCATCGTCGCGGTCGGCATCGTCCCCAACACCGAGAATATCGGGCTGGAAAGGCTCGTCGAAATGGACCGCGGCTTCATCCAGATCGACCCCTACGGCCGCACCAAGAGCAAGGGGCTGTGGGCCATCGGCGACTGCACCCCCGGCCCATGGCTGGCGCACAAGGCGAGCCACGAGGGCGTTACCGCCGCCGAAGCCATCGCGCAGGAGCTGGGCAACAAGGACGTCCACCCCCACGCGCTCGACCGCAACAACATCCCCGGCTGCACCTATTGCCACCCGCAGGTCGCGAGCGTCGGCATGACCGAGGCCAGGGCCAAGGAGGCGGGCCACCAGGTCAAGGCCGGCACTTTCCCCTTCATCGGCAACGGCAAGGCCATCGCGCTCGGCGAGGCGGAAGGCTTCATCAAGACCGTGTTCGACGCCAAGACCGGCGAACTGCTCGGCGCGCACATGATCGGCGCCGAAGTAACCGAGCTGATCCAGGGCTACACCGTCGGCAAGCAGCTCGAGACTACCGAGGCCGAGTTGATGCAGACCGTCTTCCCGCATCCGACGCTCAGCGAGATGATGCATGAAAGCGTACTGGCGGCTTACGGGCGGGCAGTGCATATCTGACGCGGTGCAAACGGGGGAGGGTTGAGTGACCGGGTTTCTGATCCTCGCCTTCCTGATCCTGGTCGCCGGGCTGATCTCGGTGCCGATCGCCACGCGGTTCGGGCTTGGCTCGGTGCTCGGCTATCTGCTCGCGGGCATGGCCATCGCTCCCGTACTCACCGGGCTCGATGTCGATGTCGAGCAGCTTCAGGTCTTCGCCGAGTTCGGCGTGGTGATGATGCTGTTCATCGTCGGGCTGGAGCTGGAGCCCAAGCGGCTGTGGGCGATGCGCGGCAAGCTGATCGGCACCGGCGGCGGGCAGGTGGCGCTGACCACGCTGGCGATCGCGGGCGTTGCGCTGGTCGACGGCCAGCCTTGGCAGACCGCGCTGGCCATCGGCATGATCCTGACGCTGTCCTCCACCGCCATCGTGGTTCAGTCGCTGACCGAGAAGGGCCTGCTCAAGAGTAGTGGCGGCGAGAGCGCGTTCTCGGTGCTGCTGGTTCAGGATGTCGCGGTGATTCCGATCCTGGCGCTGCTGCCGCTGCTGGCGCTGCCGGGGCTTGCCATGGCGGTTGGCGAGGGCGCGCATGGCCACGGGCTCGACCTCACCGCCGATCTGCCCGCGTTGCTCGCCGCGGCGGTGCGCGTGGCGGCGGTCGCGGCGGTGGTCCTGATCGGCAATTACCTCACCCGCCCGATCTTCCGCTTCATCGCCGCGGCCAATCTGCGCGAACTGTTTACCGCCGCCGGCCTGGTGTTCGTGATCGGCATCGCCCTGCTGATGACGCTGGTCGGCCTCTCGCCCGCGCTCGGCACCTTCCTGGCGGGGGTGGTGCTGGCCAACAGCGAATACCGCCACGAGCTCGAAAGCGATGTCGATCCGTTCAAGGGACTCCTGCTCGGCCTCTTCTTCATCACCGTGGGCGCCAACATCGACTTCGCGCTGGTGATGGATCGGGGCGGGGAGGTCGTGTTCTGGGCAGCGGTCGTGATCGCGGTGAAGGTCGCGGTACTACTCTTGGTCGGGCGGCTCTCCGGCCTCAGGCGCGAGGCGCTGTGGCTGTTCGCGTTGAGCCTTCCGCAAGCGGGTGAGTTCGCCTTTGTCCTGATCGCCTTCGCGCTCGGCAACGCCATCCTCGCACCCGACCTTGCCGATCTGCTGCTGCTGGTCGTGGCGGTGACCATGCTGGCCACCCCGCTGCTCTTCATCCTCTACGACAAGGTGATCGCGCGGGCCTATTGCGGCAAGCAGGCCGAGCGCGAGGCCGATGCAATCGAGGAGGAGATGCCCATTATCATCGCCGGGCGCGGGCGTGTCGGCGGCATCGTCGATCGGATGCTCGATGCGGCCGGGCACCGCGCCACGGTGATCGACTACGACAGCGAGCATATCGAGCAGCTGAAGCGCTTCGGAGTGAAAAGCTTCTTCGGCGATGCGACCCGGCCCGACCTGCTCGCCAGCGCCGGGATCGCGCGGGCGAAACTGTTGATCGTGGCCCTCGACGAGCGCGAGCAGATCGACAAGCTCACTCGCTATGCCGTGGCGAACTTCCCCAACCTCCACGTGATCGTCCGCGCCAAGGATCGGGACCATGTCTATCACTTGTGGTCGATGGGCGCGCGCGACGTGATCCGCGAGACCTATGACAGCTCGCTGCGCATGGGCCGCTCGGCCTATGAAGCGCTCGGTGTCGACCGGCAGAACGCGCAGGCGATGGTTGATGCATTCGAAGCGCAGGACCGCAGCTCGATGCGCGAAGTCGCTGATCTCTATCGGCTCGACATTCCAAGCTGGGAGAACGAACCGTTGCTCGCCAAGATCAGGGAGTTGCGTGCCGAATGGGACCCCAAGCTGCGCGAACAGATGGACGAGATCGTGACGAGAGGACGCTGACTTGGCGCAGGGCACGCACCTCTATGTTCCTGATCCGCGCAACGACAGCGTCCTGATCGACGTGAACGGCGCGCATCTCCCGCGCGCCCAGGCGAGCGTCAGCGTGTTCGACAGCGGCTTCATGCTAGGCGATGGCGTGTGGGAGGGCATTCGCCTTCACGGCGGTCGGCTCGCCTTCCTCGACCGGCACCTCGACCGCCTGTGGCGCGGGGCCAAGGCCATCGCGCTCGATCTTGGTCTCACCCGTCAGGAGCTGGAGCGGCGGCTCTATGCCGTGCTCGATGCCAACGGCATGACGGACGCCACGTATTCTGGGGCGGCCCATGTCCGGCTGATGGTGACGCGCGGCATTCGATCCACGCCCTACCAGGACCCGCGCGTGGTGGTTGGCGGTCCCACCATCGTCATCATTCCCGAGTGGAAAGCGCCCGCACCCGACACCGCCACGCGGATGCTCAAGCTGTTCACCGTCCATGTCCGGCGCGGCTATCCCGACGTGCAGGACCCGATGCTCAATTCGCACAGCAAGCTGAACTGCATCACCGCCTGCATCCAGGCCGCGCAGGCGGGCGCGGACGAGGGGCTGATGCTCGATCCCCACGGCTTTGTGGCCACCTGCAACTCGACCCATTTCTTCATCGTCACCGGCGGGGAGGTGTGGACCTCTAGCGGCGACTATTGCCTCGACGGCATCACGCGCGGCGTGGTGATCGAAGCCGCGCGCGAGGCAGGGCTGACGGTGCGTGAACGCAACTTCTCGCTGACGCACGTCTACGGTGCCGAGGAGGCGTTCTGTACCGGCACCTTCGCCGGCGTTGCGCCGGTGGGCAGTGTCGATGGGAGAGTGATCGGGGCCGAGCGAGGTCCAGTGGTGGAGCGGCTTCAGCAGCTCTACCGCGATCGCATTGCCGTGGATATCGCCGGAAGGACGCGGCCATGACCATCCGCATCGCCATGTGGTCGGGGCCACGCAATCTCTCGACCGCGATGATGCGCAGCTTCTCGAGCCGCGCGGACACCTTCGTCAGCGACGAGCCGTTCTACGGCGCCTACCTACGGGAGACCGGCGATCCGCAGCCGATGATGCACGAGGTGATCGCGTCGATGGACTGCGACTGGCATTCGGTTGCGCGTAGCCTCGAAAGGCCCGTGCCGGATGGCTCGGCGATCTGGTATCAGAAGCACATGGCCCACCACATGGAAGGCCCGATCGACATTGCCGATCTGGCCGGGATGCGCCACGCCTTCCTGATTCGCGATCCCGTCCGCGTGGCTGCCAGCTACGCCGGCAAGCGCGCCGCCATCCGTCCCGAACACCTCGGCGTCACGCGGCAGCGCGAGTATTTCGAGCGCATTGCCGAGCGTGACGGCGCAGCGCCGCCAGTAGTCGATAGCGCCGACATTCTGGCCGATCCCGCCGGAATGCTGACACAACTCTGCGCCGCGCTTGCGATCGCTTGGGATCCGGCGATGCTCGCCTGGAACCCCGGCCCGCATCCGCAGGACGGGGTTTGGGGGAGACATTGGTACGACCAGGTGAACGCCTCGACCGGCTTCGGCTCGCCGCCGGGAACGCTGCCCGAATTATCCGCGGAGTATCGTGCCGTGGCGGAGGCTTGCCGCGCCGATTACGAGGCGCTGCGGGTGCACGCCCTCGGTTGATCGCATTTTTCGGCGCTCAGCTACGATTCGCCGCAATCCGTGGAACGGGCCTCCGCCTCACGCTTTGCTTCGATGAGGAGAGCGCGGCGATGGAATACGAGATCGGTGACGATCCGCAGGGCTTGCCCGACCAGCCCGACGGCGATCGCGATGGCGGATTGCGCGAAGGGGGCATCGCGGCGGGCAAGAACGCGCCCGCCAAGCAAGCCGACCGGCACGACGAAGACGCGGCGATTCGCCAGTTCGGCGAAGTTGCGTAAGGCTGGCGGACAGGGTGGGATTCGAACCCACGGTGGGCGTTAACCCACGGCGGTTTTCAAGACCGCTGCCTTAAACCACTCGGCCACCTGTCCTAGGGACGATCGGCTAGCGCCAGTCGCTCGAATTGTCACCCATTCCGGCCATGCGTTCATGGGATGCGACCAATTCACTTGCCCTTCAGGCGCGGTTGCCGACTATAAGGCCGATGGCTTTCCGACACTTGCTTATCGCCGCTGCCGTCCTGGCCAGCGCCTGTAGCGGACCGCAGCTCGCGGCGCAGGAGATGTCCTTCGACTCCTATCTCCAGATTCTCAGGGCGCGGGCCCGGGCCGAAGGTGTGAGCGAGCCGACTATCGCCAGGATGACCGCCGGGCTGACTCCCAGCGCCCGAGCGATCGAACTCGACCGGGCGCAGCCGGGCGGGGCGAGCAGCAGCGGCTTTCCTCCGCTCGCGCCCTACATTGCCACCCATGTCGACGGGCAGCGCATTTCCGGTGGGCAACGCGTCATTGCGGCCAGCGCGGATACGCTCCGGCGGATCGAGGCGCGTTACGGTGTGCCGGGTGAAATTGTCGTCGCGATCTTCGGTCACGAAAGCGCCTATGGCGCGGTAAAGGGCAATTTCGACCTGTCGCAGGCGTTGGCGACGCTGGCGTGGGAAGGGCGCCGCCGCGATCTGTTCGCGGGTGAGTTCGTGGCTCTTCTCAAGGTCGCGGACCGCGGCTTCTCGCGTTCTGAATTGAAGGGGAGCTGGGCGGGCGCCTTCGGCAATCCGCAGTTCCTCCCCAGCGTGTATCTGCGGCTCGCCACCGATGGAGACGGCGATGGGCGCGCCGACATCATGAACAACCGCACCGACACCTTTGCGTCGATCGCCAACTACTTCCGCGATGCCGGCTGGCGTCGCGGCCAGCCGTGGGGCGTGCGCGCCGCGGTACCCGCCGGCTTCGACGTCGATCGCTATGCCGGGGAAACGGTCGCACCGGTATGCCCCCGCGTCCACGTGCGCCACAGCCAGTTTCGCACCGTGCGCGAGTGGCGCGCGCTGGGCATTCAGCCGCAGCGGGTGCTGGGCGACGACGTGATGGTCTCGCTGTTCCGCCCCGACGGCCCCGGCACGCCGGCCTGGCTGCTGACCGGCAACTACCGAGTGATCCTCGAATACAATTGCTCGAACTACTACGCCATGAGCGTGGCACTGCTGGCCGACGCGATCCGCTGAAGCGCACTGCGCGAGGTGGTGATGGCGCTCGCTGCCTGCTCGCCATGGAGAGTGACGCGCGCTAGAGCGACTTCATGCTATTTCGGGTTCTCTCAACAGTCGCAGCTGCCCTGTTAACGGGTTCTCCGCTTGGAGCCGCCGCGCCGATCGTGCCCGGTGTCCCGAGCGAAGTTGATGCACCGATCGCACTACTGATCGACGTTTCCAGCGGTCAGACGCTTTATGCGCGCGAAGCCGATCGCCGCTTCATGCCCGCTTCGCTCACCAAAGTGATGACGACCTATCTCGCCTTCGACCGGATTGGGCAGGGCAAGCTGTTTCCTCAACAGATCACGGCCATGCGGCCGGAAACCTTTCGCCGGTGGCACGCGGTCGGCTCGACCATGTATCTGGCCGAGAACCGCCCGGTCACGGTCCAGGAGCTGCTTCACGGGGTGACCACCGTTTCGGCGAATGACGGCGCGGTGGTATTGGCCGAGGCTGCGCTCGGATCGCTGCCGGCCTGGCTCGCAGAGATGAACCGGACGGCGCGCGCGCTGGGGATGCACGATAGTCATTTCGGCACGGCCAATGGCTGGATGGACGAAGGGCGCACCTGGACCACGGCGCGCGATCTCGCGACGCTTGGCACGGCGATGATCACCCGACATCCGGAGCTCTATCGGCATTTCGTGGGCGCACGATCGATGTCCTACAACGGCATTGCCCAACGCAACCACGATCCGATCAGCGGCGTTGTTCCCGGCGCGGACGGGATCAAGACCGGCTTCACCAACCAGGCCGGTTACGGCTTTTTGGGCAGTGCACAGCGGGGCGGGCGCAGGCTGGTGATGGTGGTTGCGGCCAGCCCCACCGGGCGCCAGCGCAACGCCGGGGCCAAGGCCTTCATGGAATGGGGATTCCAGGCCTTCGACAGCCGCATCCTGTTCCCGGTCGGTGCACAGCTTGCCAGCGCGCGCGTTCAGAACGGCGGCTTGCGGCGAGTCGGAGCGGTGGCACCACGCCCCATCCGGCTCGCGGTACCCAAGGGGCAGACTCCGCAGGTGGCTCTCAAGGTGCGCTACGAAGGGCCGTTGCAGGCCCCGATCAAGCAGGGCGAGACGATCGCTCAACTGGCCATCTTCCTGGATGGCCGGCAGGTCAGCTCGCTACCGCTGGTGGCCGACCGCTCGGTGGCAAGCGCGACTCAACTCCAGCGGATGTTCAACGGCATCGCGGCGTGGATGCCGTGGAACTAGGCCGTTTCATCGCTTTCGAGGGCGGGGAGGGGGTGGGCAAATCGACCCAGGCCAAGCTCCTCGCCGATGCGCTCGCCGCGCGCGGCATCGACGCGGTCCTGACGCGCGAGCCGGGTGGTACACCCGGGGCGGAAGCGATCCGCTCGCTCCTGCTCGCTCCGCCGGGCGAGGGGTGGGGGCCGCGGGCCGAAGCGCTGCTGTTCGCCGCCGCGCGGGCCGATCATGCCGAGCGGTTGATCCGTCCTGCCATCGACGCAGGAAAATGGGTGATCTGCGACCGCTTCCTCGATTCGAGTCGAGCGTATCAGGGCGTGGCTGGCGCTGTGGGGGACGCTGCGGTGCGGGCACTTCACCGGGTCGGTAGCGACGATCTGCTGCCTGATCTTGCGATCGTGCTTACCATCGCCCCCGATCGTGCCGGCGCGCGTCTCGCCGCCCGCGACGCCGGGCGGGCGGATGCAATCGGTGGACGGGATGCCGCCTATCACGCCAAGGTAGTGGCGGCGTTCAGTGATTTCGCGCGCGACGAGCCGCGGCGTTTCGCGGTGGTCGATGGCGAAGGCGCGCTCGATGAGGTGCACGCTCGGGTCATGGCCGCGCTGGCACCGCTGCTATGCTGATCGGTCACGACATTGCGTGGACAGCCTGGCGTTCAGCGCTGACGGGCGGGCGGATGCACCACGCCTGGCTGCTTACCGGCAAGGCTGGGCTCGGCAAGAAGGCGTTCGCCATGGCCGCCGCGGCGGAGCTGGTTGGCGGTGGAGCCCCCCCCGACCAGCATCCTGACATCCTCCTGACCACCTATGGACCGCGCACACGGGAGGACGAGAAGAAGCGCGACGATGGCAAGCCTTACGAGCTCGCCCGTTCGATCCGTATCGGCCAGATCCGCGACATTCAGCGGCGGTTGACGACCCGCCCGACACTTGGCGAGCGGCGTGCGGTGATCATCGACCCGGCTGATGATCTCGAGCCGCCGGCCGCCAACGCCCTGCTCAAGAGCCTCGAGGAACCGCCGCAAGGGACCTATTTCCTGCTGGTGAGCCACAGCCCGGCGCGCTTGCTCCCGACCATCCGCTCGCGCTGCCGCACGCTGCGCTTCGCGTCACTGGACGAGGCCGAGATGGAGACGTTCCTTGGCGAGCATTGCTCCAGCGTGGACGCTGGCGAGCGGGCGGCGGCGGCTTTGGCGGCGGGTGGTTCGCCCGGCGCGGCGCTGGCGTTCGTCGAACTCGGCTTGGCGAGAGTGGCGCGTGTGATGCGCACGATCCGGGATAGCGGCGACGCGGCATTCGTCGCGCGCGGAGAGCTGACCGCGCTGATCGGTGCCCGACCCGACCGCGAGCGCCTGCGCGCGGTGCTCGATATGGCGCGCGGGACGGTGGTCGAGGATGTCGAACGGCTGCCCGCCTATCTCGCTACGCGCAGGATCGTCGCGCACGAAGGTCTCGTGCGGCTTACCGGCGAATATCTCACCTACAACTACGACGCCGGACTGCTCGCGCTGGAGATCGGCAACTTGCTCGCGGGCTGCGCGGCGGCTAGCGAGCGCGCCGATGGCTGACCCGTTCTATCTGACCACCGCGATCAATTATCCGAATGGCCGACCGCATATCGGCCATGCCTATGAGGCGATCGCCGCCGATGTGATCGCGCGCTTCCAGCGCTGGATGGGACGCGAAGTGCGCTTTCAGACCGGGACCGACGAGCATGGGCTCAAGATGGCCCGCAAGGCCGACGACGAAGGGCGCACACCGCGCGAACTCGCCGATGAAATGTCGAGCTACTTCCGCCAGATGGACGAGGTTCTTGGGATCAGCTTCGACCGTTTCATCCGCACCGTGGAACCCGAGCACCACCGCGCCAGCCAGGCGCTGTGGGAGGCGATGGCGGCGGCGGGAGACCTCTATCTCGACCGCTACGAAGGCTGGTACTCAGTCCGCGACGAAGCGTATTACGACGAAAGCGAACTGACCGGGGAGGGCGATGGGCGCTTGTCGCCGCAGGGCACGCCGGTCGAATGGACGGTTGAGGAAAGCTGGTTCTTCCGGTTGTCAAAATACCAGGACAAGCTGCTGGATCTGTTACGTTCGCCCGGCTTCTGCGAGCCGGAGAGCCGCCGCAACGAAATGCTCGCCTTCGTTTCGGGGGGGCTCCGTGATCTGTCGGTCAGCCGCACCAGCTTCGACTGGGGGGTCAAGGTGCCCGGCGCCGAGGGTCATGTGATGTATGTGTGGGTCGATGCGCTCACCAATTACATCACCGGGCTTGGCTATCCCGACAACACGCCCGAATGGCGCAAATTCTGGCCCGCCAGTCTGCATCTGGTGGGCAAGGACATCGTGCGCTTCCACACCGTCTATTGGCCAGCCTTCCTGATGAGCGCGGGCCTGCCGCTGCCCAAGCAGGTGTTCGGCCACGGCTTCATCCTCAACCGCGGGCAGAAGGAATCGAAATCGCTCGGCAATGTCACCGATCCACTGGAACTCGCGGAGCGGTTCGGGGTCGACAACCTGCGCTATTTTTTGATGCGTGAAGTCGCCTTCGGGCAGGACGGCAGCTATTCGGCTGAAGCCATCGTCAACCGCTGCAACGCCGAGCTTGCCAATGGCTTCGGCAATCTGGCGCAGCGCACGCTGTCGATGATCTTCAAGAATCTCGACGGCTATCTACCCGCCATTCACGGCCATACCCCCGACGACAATGCGCTGTTCGGAGCGGTCGCCGCGGCCGTGACAAGACAGCTCCCCGAACAGTTCGAGAAGCTGGCGATGTCGCAGGGGCTGGAAAGCTGGATGCAGGCGGTGTTTGCCTGCAACGCCTATGTCGATACCCAGGCCCCTTGGGCACTGCGGAAAACCGACCCCGGGCGGATGGAGACGGTCTTGGCGACGCTGTTCATCTGCATTGCGCAACTGGCCGTCGCGGTCCTGCCGGTCATTCCCGAAAGCGCGACGAAACTGCTCGATCAGATGGGCATTCCGTCTGATGTCAGAACCTTCGCGGGCGTCGGCAGTCACTGGTATTCGCCCCTGGCCGAGAGCGAGTTCCGACTCGAACAGCCCCAAGGCTTGTTCCCGCGCCTCGAACTGCCCGAAGCCGAGGCGGCGTGATGCTGGTCGATAGCCATTGCCATCTCGAGTATGAGGGGCTGGTGGACGATCAACCCGGCGTTCTTGGTCGCGCGAGGGCGGCAGGGGTGTGCGCGTTTCTCAATATCTCGACCAAGCGCAGCGAATGGGACCGGGTGGTCGCCACCGCCGCACGGGAGCAGGACGTCTACGCTAGCGTCGGCATTCACCCTCACCATGCCGACGATCACCTTGAGTTGGGCGAAGACGAACTTGCCGAAGCCGCCGCGCATCCGCGCGTGATCGGCCTGGGTGAGACAGGGCTCGATTACTATTACGACCACTCCGATCGCGAGGCCCAGCAGCGCCTGTTCCGCCGCCACATTGCCGTCGCGCGCGACCTGCAACTGCCGGTGATCATCCACACCCGCGATGCCGACGACGACACCGCAGCGATTTTGGCCGAGGAGATGGGGAAGGGGGCCTTCCCGGCGCTCATTCACTGTTTCACCGCCTCCGCCGCTTTCGGCGAGCGTATGCTCGAGCTGGGCTTGTCGATTTCGATCTCGGGCATCGTCACTTTCAAGAATGCCAGCGACCTGGCTGACTTTGCGGCACACATTCCCGACGAGCGCCTGCTGGTAGAAACCGACAGCCCGTTTCTCGCGCCGGTTCCACATCGCGGGAGGCCATGCGAACCGGCCTTCGTCGCCGATACGGCCCGCTTTCTGGCGGCGCGGCGTGGTGTGACGCCGGAGGCACTGGCCGCCACGACGACCGCCAACTTTCACCGCTTGTTTACCAAGGCCCCGGCGTGAGGATGATCATGCTCGGATGCGGCACCTCGACCGGGGTGCCACGGGTCGGTGGCGACTGGGGTGCCTGCGATCCCGCGGAACCGAAGAACCGGCGCACCCGCGTCTCGATCCTGGTCGAGAATAATTCCGGGCAGCGTGTGCTGGTCGATACCTCGCCCGATCTACGCGAACAGCTGCTCCGCCACGACATCGAACGGCTCGATGCCGTGCTCTGGACGCATGATCACGCTGATCACTGCCACGGCATCGATGACCTGCGGGTGATGCGTTACGGGCGGAGCAATCCGCTTCCCGGATTTGCGAGCAATACTGCGGTAACGCGACTAAAGCGCCGGTTCGATTACATTTTCGAAGGGCAGTACGGCTATCCCACGCTGGTCGATCTCAAGCCACTGGCGATGCGGCTGCTGGCAGGTTTCGCATTAGACTGGGTTGAGATGCCGCATGGCCCGACCTCCAGCACCGGCTTCCGCTTCGAGGCGGACGGTGCCTCGCTGGTCTACGCCACCGATTTCAGCGCTATTACTGACGATATGGTGCGCTGCTTCACCGGTGCCGACCTGTTGATCAGCGACTGCCTCAAACGCGAGCCGCATCCGACGCACGCGCATCTCGCTATGGCGCTGGAGCTTAAGGCGCGGACGGGAGCCCGGCGCATGGTGTTGACGCATCTCGACAAGACGATGGATTATGCCACGCTGGCCAAGGAAGTGCCCAAGGGCGTGACCGTCGGGCATGACGGATTGGAGTGGCGATCATGAGCGGGGACCAACTCGTGCAGCTTATCGCGATCTTCGCATCGCTGGTGCTGGTGACGTCTGGCCTCGCGGCGCATAGGCTGTCGTGGTCGAAGGGGGTTCGGCTCGGACTGATCTGGGCTGGTTTGTTCGTGATCGTGACGCTGTTCATTTCGATAGTCATCGGCGAATGAGGATTCGCGCACTCTCTTATTTTACATAATATATATTATCATTCCAAGATGTCCGAAGCAGCCAAGCAGCTTTCCCGCCTCCTCAACATCATGGCCCGCCTCCGCGATCCGGAGCGCGGCTGCGACTGGGATTTGGCGCAGGATTTCAGGACGATCGCACCGTATACGATCGAAGAAGCCTATGAAGTTGCCGACGCCATCGAGCGCGCGGACCTCAAGGACCTGCGCGGTGAGCTTGGCGATCTGCTGCTCCAGATCGTTTTCCACGCTCGTATGGCGGAGGAACTTGGCGCCTTCGCCTTCGCTGACGTCGTCGAGGCGATTGCCGACAAGATGGAGGCGCGCCATCCGCACATCTTTGGCGACCAGCCTGGTACGATGACCGAGACGCGCTGGGAAAGCCTGAAAGCCGACGAGCGCGCCAAAGCCGGAGCAACCAGCGCCATGGACGGCGTGGCGCTCGCCCTTCCGGCGCTGCTGCGCGCGCAGAAACTGCAGAAGCGCGCCGCTCGCGACGGCTTCGACTGGCCTGACATCGCCGGACCCGAGGCAAAAATTACCGAAGAACTCGAAGAGCTTCGTGGTGCGAACGGAGATGCGCTCGAGGAAGAGGCCGGTGACCTCCTCTTTGCGGCTGTAAACCTGGTCCGTGCCTATGGCGTCGACCCCGAGGCAGCGTTGCGGCGGGGGAACGCGAAGTTCGAACGGCGCTATCGGGCCATGGAGGCCCTGGCCGAGGGACGCTTTGGCGCAATGTCGCTCGATGAGCAGGAAGCGCTGTGGCAGGCGGTAAAGGATTTCGAATAGTCAGAGCGTTTCGTACTGCCCGAGTTCCTTCGCGCCTAGCCTGACGCGCAGCACGCGGTCACCCTCGTCCCCGGCGCGGTCGTCGATCACCTCGCCGTGTGCGTGCAGCCAGGCCAGCCGCCGTCCGTCGCCCTCGGGAACGGCAATCTCGAGCAATCTCGATCCGCCCGTCAGAATCGCGCCGATCCGTGCCAGCAGCGTATCGACGCCTTCGCCCGTCAGCGCCGAGGTTACGACGATTTCGTCTCGAGCTTGCGCCAAGGGTTCCAGCTCAGCACGGCGCTCGTCGCCGACCGCGTCCCACTTATTCCACACCTCGAGGATGGGGATGCGGGTCTCGCCGCCTTCCCCCTCCCCGGTGGCCCCGGCGATGCCGAGTTCGGCGAGAATCCCCAGCACCTGCGCCTTTTGCGGACCCGCGCCGTCGTTCGCCATATCGCGCACATGGCAAATGACGTCCGCTGCGGTAACCTCCTCCAGCGTGGCGCGGAATGCGGCCACGAGCTGCGTCGGCAGGTCGGAGATGAAGCCGACGGTATCCGACAGGATCGCCTTGTCGATGCCCGGCAGCCCGATCGCGCGCATCGTGGGATCGAGTGTGGCGAACAGCAGATCCTCAGCCATGACCTCGGCCCCGGTCAATCGGTTGAACAGCGTGGATTTTCCGGCATTGGTATAGCCAACGAGCGCGATCACCGGCCAGGGTGCCCTTCCCCGCCGCTCGCGGTGGAGCGTGCGCGTGCGCCGCACCTGCTCCAGTTCACGGCGGAGACGGCCCATGCGCTGGCGGATCATCCGGCGGTCCGCCTCGATCTGGGTTTCGCCCGGCCCACCGAGGAAGCCGAAACCGCCGCGCTGACGCTCGAGGTGCGTCCAGCTGCGGACAAGGCGGCTCTGCTGGTAATCGAGATGCGCCAGTTCGACCTGGAGCCTACCTTCGGCAGTGGCGGCACGCTCGCCGAAGATTTCGAGGATCAGTCCGGTGCGGTCGATGACCTTGCGCTTGAGCTTGTCTTCCAGATTGCGCTGCTGGATCGGCGTCAGCGCCCCATCGACGATGACTAGTTCTGCCCCGCCCTGCTCGCAAGCGATGGCGAGGTTGTCGACCTGGCCCGAGCCGAACAGCAGATTGGGGCGGACCTGGCGGACCGGCAGGATGAAGCTGTCGGCGATGACAAGCCCGATCGCGAGCGCCAGCCCCCGCGCCTCCTCAAGCCGCTCCTCCGCCGCGAGGTCGTGCCGCTGGCCACGAATGTCGGGGCACACCACGAGCGCGCGTGCGCCGCGGGTCACTTCGCCTTCTAGTTCATCACCGAAGTTCAGCTGTCGTCGCCCTCGAATTCCTCGGTCAGATCGACCGCGGTGGCAGGCTGTATCGTCGACACCGCGTGCTTGTAGGCCAGCTGCACGTAGCCATCGCGCTCGAGCAGCATACAGAACAGGTCATAGGCGGCGATCTTGCCCTGGAGCATCACGCCGTTGACGAGAAACATCGTGACCTGCGCCTCCGCCTCGGTCACTCGGCTGAGGAAGACATCCTGCAGCAGGCGTTGCTTGCTGGTCTGACCCTGGCTTTCGAACTGGTCCGCATCCATCGGCGCGCCCGGCATGATGGTCGAGATCGCGTGCTTGTAGACTAGCTGTGACTGTCCGTCACGGCGCAGCAGGATCGAGAAATTGTCGAACCAGGTCACGATGCCCTGCAGCTTGACGCCCTTGACCAGGAACATCGTCACCGGCGCCTTGGACTTGCGCAGGAGGTTGAGAAAAGCATCCTGGAGGCTCTGCCCCTTGGCAGGCTTGGTGTCCCCCTTGCCCGCCGGCTTCGCCTCGGCTGCGGGCTTCACCGGACGCGGCCGCGCGCTCAAGGTTTTTTCTGACGCCATCGTCACATCGTCCTTTTGTTTTGGCGGATGCCCACCGCGGCCCCGCGATCTGGAAATCGGCACCATCTGGGTGACCAACCTCCGCTGTCTCAGCCGTTATGGGGCTCCCCGTCCCAATCGCCAACGGTCTTTTTTGCAGACCGTTCCGTCGCCAGGCACTGGTTTTTTCAATCTTCGTCACCGCCGTTGCGGCGATCGACCATGCCAAGGAGCTTGAGCTTGCGATGCAGGGCCGAGCGCTCCATCCCGATGAAGCTCGCGGTTTTGGAGATATTGCCCGAAAATCGCCGGATCTGCACCGCCAGATATTCGCGCTCGAAGCTCTCGCGCGCCTCGCGCAGCGGTGCCCCCATCAGCGTGGTCATGGCGTTGGCGGCGGCGACCTTGCCCTCGGTCAGCTCGGTGCCCAGCATGTCGGTTTCGATCACGTCGAGTTGATCGCGTGGAGTCAGGATCACCGCGCGTTCGACCACATTGCGGAGCTGGCGGACATTGCCGGGCCAGTCGTAGGCCTGGAGCGCGGCCATCGCCTCCTCGCTGATCCGCGGTGCGGGCAGGCCCTGCTCGGCGGCGTAGCGGGTGAAGAAATGCTCAGCCAAGGCAGGAACGTCGGCACGGCGCTCCGCCAGCGACGGAATGGGTACTGGTACCACATTGAGGCGATAGAACAGATCCTCGCGGAACCGCTTCTCCTCCATTTCGCGCGCCAGATCGCGCGCGGTCGACGACACGACGCGGACATCGACGCCGATCTGGCGCGTGCCACCGACCCGCACAAAGCTCTGCTCGGTCAGCACCCGCAGAATGCGCGCCTGCGTCGACAGCGGCATATCGGCGACCTCGTCGAGATAGAGCGTGCCCCCATCGGCGAGTTCGAGCAGCCCTGCCCGCAGCAACCGGCCGTCCTGTTCCTCGCCGAACAGCTCGTTCTCGAATCGCTCGGGAGTAATCCGCGCCGAGTTGACGGTGACGAACGGGCTGTCGGCGCGCGTGCTCCAAGCGTGGAGCAGCCGCGCGGCTACTTCCTTGCCCGACCCGCCCGGCCCGGTGATGAGGACGCGGCTACCTGTTCCGGCGACCCGCTTGAGCGTCGCGCGCACAGCGTTGATAGCGACGCTGTTGCCGGTGAACTCTTCGCCCATCGGTACCGCGCTTTTGAGGCGGGTATTCTCGCGCCGCAGTCGCTCGGTTTCAGTAGCGCGTTCGACCAGATGGAGCAGCTTCTCGGCCTCGAAGGGCTTTTCGATGAAATCCATCGCGCCGCGGCTAACGGCCGAGACCGCGGTGTCGATATTGCCGTGGCCGGAGAAGATGATGACGGGCAGATCGGGCTCGCGCTGCTTGATCGCGTCGAGCACTTCGAGCCCGTCCATCGGGCTGCCGTGGAGCCAGACGTCGAGCAGCACCAGGCTTGGGCGCTTGCGGTCGATTTCCGCGAGCGCCCCGGCGCTGTCGCCCGCGGTCCGGCAGGCGTAGCCCTCATCGCTCAGGACCCCCGCCACCAGCTCGCGAATGTCGCGTTCATCGTCTACAACGAGAATCTCGAGGCTCATCGAATATCCAGTATTTTACTATTTGTTTCAGATATTTCCGAGAACATATTAGGGTCACGTGCGAACTTCATCGTGACGCGGGTACCGCCCTCGTCGCGGGGTGCGAAATTCATCTCGCCGCCGTGCTCTTCGACGATCTTGTTCACGATGGCCAAGCCCAGCCCGGTGCCTTTCTCGCGCGTGGTCATATAGGGCTCGACGATGCGGTCGCGGTCCTTGGGCAGACCGATGCCGTTATCCTCGACACAGACTGCCAGCATGTCGTCGCGGACCTCCAGCGTCACCATGATCCGGCCCCGATAGTCGGGCTCGGCCCCGGCGCCCCCGTCCCGCTGGCGCGCCTCGATCGCCTCGGCTGCGTTTTTGAGCACATTGGTCATTGCCTGACCGAATTGGTGCCGGTCGCAGTCCAGCATCACGGGAGTCTCGGCGTCGCCAGTGAATTCATAGCCGATTTCGGGATGCGCCACTTCCTGCAGAAACAGCGATTGCCGCACCAGGTCGAGCGCATCCTCGGGCCGGAACACCGGCTTGGGCAGGCGGGCGAAGGACGAGAACTCGTCCACCATCTTGCGCAGATCGCCGACCTGGCGGACGATGGTGGCGGTCAGCTCGTCGAACAGCTCGCCATCGTGCTCGATCTGCTTGCGATAACGGCGGCGCAGCCGCTCGGTGGCCAGCTGGATCGGGGTCAGCGGGTTCTTGATCTCATGCGCGATGCGGCGCGCGACATCGGACCAGGCGGCCTGGCGTTGGTCGAGCAGCTGACGGGTGATATCCTCGAAGGTCACGACATGGCCGTCCTTCTCGGGCGCGATTTTCACCGCCAGCGTCAGCAGCTCGCCCGATTTTGAGTGGCTGATCACGCCCTGCCGCAGGCCCGCTTCCACCATCGCCGCAATTTGCGGCGCGATCTGGTCGATATGCAGCGTCTCGGCGTCCCCGGCACCGAGCAGCGCCCGCGCCGGCGCGTTCATCAGCTGGATGTTCCCGGCGGCGTCCAGCGACATCACGCCGGCACTGACCGACTGGATCACCGCCTCGATGAAGCCGCGGCGTTCCTCGAGCTGGCGATTGGCCCCGACCAGCGCATCGGTCTGCTTTTCGAGCTGCGCCGTCATGCGGTTGAAGGCCCGGTTGAGCAGGCCGATCTCGTCGCCGCCGGTGCGCCCTTCCATGCGCAGGCTGAAATTGCCCGCCCCCACCTTGCGTGCCGCCAGCACGAGATCGGTGAGCGGTTCGACCTGGCGGTCGGCGAAACGCAGCGCGAACCAGACCGCGAAGCCGACGAGCGCGAGGCTGACGAAGAACAGCGCCAGGTTGAAGCGGAGCTGCAGGGCCCGCGCCCGCCCGATCAAGACATCATAGGCCGAGCCGATCGACTTGGCCGCTTCCCAGCTCTCGAACGACTCCGCTTCGGCGTTGCGCGCGGTGTAGAGGTAGATGCCGGTGTCGCGGTCGATCGGCGCGACCGATTCGATCCGTACCGGCCCTCCCTTCACCGCGACCAGCTGACCATTGGCGAGCGTCGGCAGGGCTTCCCGAACAAATTTGGCCGGATCGTTGTCCTTGCCCAAACCGTAGACGAAAGCGGTGCGCAGCGAGCCATCGGCCTGGGCCTGAAGGATGGCGCTTTCGGTGATATCGCGGTTTTCGGCCTGGTAGCGGAAGAGTGTCGGCCAGTTCTCGCTGACCAGCGAGATGCGCTCGAGATAATATCGCAGATCGCTGGCCATGGCGATGTTCTGGTTGGCGACGTCTTCCTGGTTTTCGGCGTAATAGTTTTCGGCAAGCTTGTTGGCATTAGCCATCAACCCGCGTGAATCGTTGGAAAACCAGAAATCGACACCCGACTGAAACAGCACCGCGGCAAACCCGGCGACGAGCAGTGTCGGCACGGCCGCGATCAGCGAGAACAGGAACACCAAGCGCACGTGCAGCCGTGCCGTGCTGCCTGCCGCACGCCGGAGCGCCATGCGGCGACCGAGCAGCACCAGCAAGCCGATCGCCGGGACCAGCGCCCCCATCAGCAGCAGCGCGACCTGTTGCGTGGGAAGCAGTTCACCGTCGCTTGGCGCATTGCTGAACGCGGCGTAGGCACTGCCGGCCACGGCAAGCAGGGCCACAGCGCATAGGAGCTCGATGAGCGGGAAAACGTTGGAACGCCGCGACGTCACGATGATCCGGCGGAGCCAGCGCGGTGTGTGAAGGTGTGCGGGGGGCGCTTTGCTGGCCATCGTTGCGTTATTACAACGCTGGTGTGGCATTTACGCAAGCTGAATTTCGCCAGAAGGAAGGCTATTCGCGTCGAAGCTCGCCGGCTGCCAGATCGGAGAGTCGCTTGCGCAATGTATTGCGGTTGATGCCGAGCACGCGCGCGGCCGCCAGTTGGTTGCCGCCGGTGCGCGCCATCACCCACTCGAGCAACGGGCGTTCCACCTCGGCCAGCACGCGCTGGTACAGCGTTCCATCAGCCGGTCGTTCGGCATCGAGCCAGGTCCGCAACGCGAAAGCCAAGCCGGATTGCTGGCCCGTGCCAGGCGCGGCGAGCGCAGGGCCTAGCGCTTCCGCGACCAGATCGGCGTCGATCACGGTCTGGCGCGCCAACAAGGCCAGTCTGAAAACGGCATTGCGCAATTCGCGCACATTGCCGCGCCAGGGGTGCGTGGCCAGGGCCGCGATCGCGGCCGCGCTGATGCCGCGGCGCGGTAGCCCCTCGACCACGGCCTCGCTCAGGAAATGCCGTGCCAGCGCGTCGATATCCTCGCGTCGCTCGCGCAAGGGGGGGAGGTGGATCGGCACCACATTGAGGCGGTAAAACAAATCCTCGCGGAACGTGCCCGCCGCGATCATCGGTTCGAGCGCGCGGTTCGTGGCCGCGATGATCCGGACATCGACGGCGATTTCCTGACGCCCGCCAACGCGGCGGATGCGTCCCGATTGGAGCGCGCGCAGCAGCCTGGTTTGCGCCTCGGCGGGCATATCGCCGATTTCGTCAAGGAACAGCGTGCCGCCCTGGGCCTGCTCGAACTTGCCGATCGCCTGGCCGATCGCCCCGGTGAAGGCGCCGCGTTCGTGCCCGAACAGCTCGCTTTCGATCAGGTCGCGCGGGATCGCGGCGGCGTTGACCGCCACGAACGGCCCGGTGCGACGCTGGCCGAGCGCATGGATCGCCTCGGCCACCAGTTCCTTGCCGGTGCCCGATTCCCCGGTGACGAGCACGGTCAGATCGTTGCGCAGCACGCGCGTTATCATCCGATAGACCGCCTGCATCGCGCTGCTGCGACCGATGAACGGCAGGCCCTTGTGGGTATCGGCGTCGGCTTCGGGGCCAACTGTCGAACCCAGCGCCACCGCCTGGCGCACCGCACGGACCAGCTCGTCGAGATCGAACGGCTTGGGAAAATATTCGAACGCCTCGCTTTCGCTGGCGCGCACCGCGGTATCGAGCGTGTTCTGCGCCGACAGCACGATGATGGGCATATCGGGCGCGCGCGCGCGCACCATGCCGATGTTCGCGAGACCATCGCCATCGGCCAGCATGACGTCGGTCAGCATGACGTCGTAGCGGCCCGCCTCCAGCAGGGCATCGCGCCGTGCCAGCGCGGCGCAGGTGGTGACGTCATGCCCTTCCTCGCGCAGCGCCTCGCCGATCACCGCGGCGATCGAGCGGTCGTCTTCGACCAGCAGCACGCGGGCGCTCATGCCTTGGCCCCGTTGGGCGCTGTCGGGGAAATTGCGAGATTGATCCGGAACTGGGTTAGTCCGGCGTTTTCGTCGCGTTCGTGCGCGATGCGGCCGCCCATGTCGCGCACCAGCTTGCGGACCAGTGCGAGGCCCAGCCCCTGCCCGCCCGGTTTGCTGCTAACGAAAGGCTCGAAAATGTGATCGCGCAGCACCGGATCGATCCCCGGGCCATTGTCCGACACCAAAATCTCCACCGGCAGCCGCGTCGCCTTGCCGAAGCGGATGACATTGTAGATCAGCCCGCTGACGAACCGGGTCCGCACCTCCACGCGCGGGCGTTCCGTGACCATGCAAGCGTCGCTGGCGTTGGCCAGGAGGTTGATCAGGACCTGCTCCAGCGTCGCGGCATCGGCGGCGACCGGCGGGAGCGAAGGATCGAATTCCTCGACCAACTCCACGCCATCCGCCCGCGCCGCCCTGACGGTCGCCAGCGCGCCGCGAATCGCTTCGTGGAGATTGCAGCTGCCCGCTGCGACTGGCGGTGCCGAGCCGAGCTGCTGCATACGGTCGATCAGGCCCGCGATCCGGTCCACCTCGGTCGTGATGATCGCGGCCAGCGGCTGATCGGCCGGGTCCACGCGCCGGGCGAGGAGCTGGCTGGCACCGCGGATCGCCGCCAGCGGGTTCTTGATCTCGTGAGCGAGGATCGTCGGCGCGCGCAATTGCGGCGTTTCGCCCGCTTCCTCGCTGCCCTTGCCCGCCTCGCTCAGCGTGACCGCGCGCCAGCCTGGATGGGTGAGCAGCGGGGAACTGGTGAGATTGACGCGGCGCTCGCGCTGCCCGGCACTCATCAGCACATCGCGGGCGACCAGCGGGGCATCGCCATAAAGCAGGCCTTCCTGCACGCGCGCATCGGCAAGGCGCATCACCCGCTCCACATTGACGCCCACCAAGCGGTGAGCGCTGCGATCGAGCAGATCCTCCGCGGCCGGATTGGCTTCGGCGATGGTGTTTTGGGGGTCGAGCAGGACGACCGCGAAGGCGAACCCGGCGAGCTGGCTGGCGGCGTCGGGTCCAGTCAGCTCAGTCGTCACGCAGCGCGCCGGAGCACGAAAGGCTCGTAGAAGCGTTCCAGTTCATTCAAAACTTCAGCTGGATCGGCGATGAAGTTTACATGATTTCGGAACTCCGCCGAGCCCGGCAGACCCTTGGTGTACCAGCCCAGATGTTTGCGCGCGATCTTCACGCCGACATCGGGCGTGTAGTAATCGAGCATGGCGCGGTAATGCTCGACGATGATCGCATATTGCTCGGCTATGGCCGGATCGGCGCGCTGCTCGCCGGTACGCCACCAATGCATCACCTGGCCGAGCAGCCACGGGCGGCCATAGGCACCGCGCCCGATCATCAACCCGTCGGCACCCGATTGCTCGAGCGCACTCGCTGCATCGTGGATGGTGCAGATGTCGCCGTTGACGATCACCGGGATGGAGACCGCGTCCTTCACCTGGCGGACGAAGCTCCAGTCGGCGCTGCCCTGATACATCTGATTGCGGGTGCGGCCGTGGACGGCGATCATCTGCACGCCGATGTCCTCGGCGATTCGCGCCAGCTCGGGCGCATTGAGGCTGGCATGATCCCAGCCCATCCGCATCTTCACCGTGACCGGGACTTTGACTGCTTTGACAGTGGCTTCCATCAGCTTTGTCGCCAGCGGCACCTCGCGCATCAGTGCCGAGCCAGCAAGTTGGCCGACCACCTTCTTGACCGGGCAGCCGAAGTTGATGTCGATGATCGCGGCCCCATTGCCCTCCTGCAACTTCGCCGCCTCGGCCATCGAATACGGATCGCAGCCGACAAGCTGCATCGACACCGGCTCCTCGATCCGGTCCCACTGCGCCTTCTGCACCGACTGGCGGGTTTCGCGGATCGCGGCCTCGCTGGCGATCATCTCGGTGACGTTGAGCCCTGAGCCGTAGCGCCGCACCAGCGTGCGAAACGGGCGGTCGGTCACGCCGGTCATCGGCGCGAGCACGACCGGCGTCGCGATCGACACCGGGCCGACGCGCAGCGGCTCTAGCGGTGGGGGAGTAGGTAGCGGGCTCATGGAACGGGCAGTGCCTAAAATATGGGCAGCCGATAGTGCATTGCAGCACGCAGGGCAAGAGAGTAGCGGCGCGGGCGCGATGCCCAGCGCCCCCTCCCTTCCCTTCGCCGCCATCGTCGTCGCCGCCGGACAGGGTCTGCGCGCGGGGCAGCCGGTTCCCAAGCAGTTCGCGCTCTGGCGCGGCAAACCGGTGGTGCGCCATTCGGTGGAGGCGCTGCTGGCGTGCGGCGCCGATCCGGTGGTTGTGGCGATTCCCGAGGGCGCCGATGCGGTGGCTGCGGAGGCGCTGGTCGGGCTCGGCGGCGTCGAACTGGTGAAAGGGGGTGACACGCGGCAGCAGTCGGTCGTCAATGCCCTGGAGATGCTTGCACTCGCAGCCCCGGCCCATGTCCTGATCCATGACGCCGCCCGGCCGGACCTTCCCGCTGCGGTGGTCGAGCGGCTGGTCGCTGCCCTGGCCGACGCACCGGGGGCCGTCCCGGTGTTGCCGGTGGTCGATAGCCTGCTGACCGCTAGCGCCAACACGATGGGTGGACCTGCCGATCGCGATAGTCTGCGTCGCGTCCAGACGCCGCAGGCGTTCCGGTTCGACCAGATTCTGGCCGCCCATCGCGCTTGGCAGGGTGACGCCAACGCCGGCGACGACGCGCAGGTGCTCCATGCCGCCGGCGGCACCGTCGCGCTGGTTGAGGGCGACGCCCGGCTCGCCAAGCTGACCTTCGCCCAGGATTTCGCCACCGCCTCGCCCGCCGTCCGCGTCGGTATGGGCTACGACGTTCACCGCCTCGCTCTCGGCGAGGAGTTGTGGCTGGGTGGCATATTGATTCCGTACGACAAGGGCCTGGCCGGGCACAGCGACGCCGATGTGGCGCTCCACGCCATCGTCGACGCCATCCTCGGCGCGCTGGGCGAGGGCGATATCGGCACGCACTTCCCGCCCTCCGATGCGCGCTGGAAGGGGGCTGCCTCGGCGCTCTTCATCGAGCACGCCGCTCAGCTTGTGCGCGAAGCGAGCTACGCCATCGCCCACATCGACTGCACACTGATCTGCGAGGCTCCGAAGATCGGCCCGCACCGCACGGCGATGCGCGCGCGGATCGCGGAATTGCTGGGCGTCGCACGGTCGGCGGTGAGCATCAAGGCAACCACCACCGAGGGTCTTGGCTTCACCGGGCGCGGCGAAGGCATCGCCGCGCAGGCGGTGGCGACCTTGCAACGCGAGGCGTAGGACAGGGCATGGCCGACGAGTCCATCCTGCCCGCCGAGCTGGTGGCGCTGGCAAAGCGCGTGGTTGAGGAAAACCGCGCTCTCGGGCGCACGATAGCCTTGGCCGAAAGCTGCACGGGTGGGCTGGTGGCGACCGCGCTCACCGAAATTCCCGGCTCCTCGGCGGTGCTCGATCGCGGCTTCGTAACCTATTCGAACGCGGCCAAGATCGAGAGCCTCGGCGTGCCCGCAGATCTGATCGACACTTTCGGCGCGGTCTCGATCGCCACCGCCTGGGCGATGGCGCGCGGTGCCCTTCAGAAAAGCCGTGCCGATGTGGCGGTGGCGATCAGCGGCGTAGCCGGACCCGATGGCGGGACCGCGATGAAGCCGGTTGGCACAGTTGTCTTCGCCCGCGCCCTGCGCGAAGGCGAAGGCGAGCCCGACGGCGAAATGAAGCTGCTCGACGGCAAGACCCGCTCCGCCATTCGGTGTCAGGCCGCCGTGATCGCCCTGGAACTGCTGCTGCCGCCTCAGCCCGCTGCCGAAGTAGTCGGCTTGCCGTAGAGTGCCGCGGCGCGATGTTCGAAGGCTTCGACCATCCGCCGGAAAGCGCGATCGAAATACTGCCCCGCCAACGCCTCGAACACCGGATTGCGAAAGGTGAAATCGACCCGGAAGTCGAGCTCGCAGCCCCCCCCTTCGACCGGCCGGAACACCCAGCTGTTGTCGAGATCTCGAAGCGGTCCGTCGATGTAATGGACGTCTATCCGATCAGGACGATGCTTGCGGACGCGCGAGGTGAACTTCTCGCGGATGGCTTTGAAGCCCACCAGCATGTCGGCGATCATTTCGCTTTCGCTGTCGGCTTTGATGCGCGTGGCGACAACCCACGGCAGGAACTCGTCATAGCGCGCCACGTCCGCCACCAGATCGAACATCTGCTCGCAGCTCCAGGCCATGCGCCGCGTCTCGCGGATGCCCGGCATCAGGCGGTCTGAGACCCCAGCGCTTGGGCCATCTTCGCCTCGCGTGCCGCCTTCATCGCGGCGAAATCGTCGCCGGCATGATAGCTCGAACGGGTCAGCGGGCTGGCTGCGACCTGCAGAAAACCCTTGGCCCGCGCGATGGCGCCGAAGGCGGCAAAGGCCTTGGGCGTGACGAAATCCTCGACCGCGGCATGGCGCGGCGTCGGCTGGAGATATTGCCCCATCGTAATGAAATCGACGTCGGCACAACGCATGTCGTCCATCACCTGATGGACCTCGAGCCGCTGTTCCCCGAGCCCGAGCATGATGCCCGATTTGGTGAAGATGAGCGGATCATGGCGCTTCACCTCCTCGAGCAGGCGGAGCGAGGCGTAGTAACGCGCTCCGGGGCGGATGGTCGGATACAGCCGTGGCACCGTTTCGAGGTTGTGGTTGTAAACATCCGGCCCGGCTTCGCAAATCGCCTCCACCGCGGGTCGCATCTTGCCGCGGAAATCGGGGGTCAGGATTTCGATTGTCGTATCTGGCGTCTCACGCCGCAGCGCCTTGATGACCTTGACGAACTGCCCCGCCCCGCCGTCGGGCAAATCGTCGCGATCGACGCTGGTGACGACGATGTGCTGCAACCCCATCTTGCCCGCCGCGATGGCGACATTCTCGGGCTCCAGCGGATCGACGATGCGCGGCATCCCCGTCTTGACGTTGCAGAAGGCGCAGGCGCGGGTGCACACATCGCCCAGGATCATCACCGTCGCGTGCTTTTTGGTCCAGCATTCGCCGATATTGGGGCAGGCGGCCTCTTCGCACACGGTGTTGAGGCCGAGGTCGCGCATCAGACGGCGCGTCTCGTGATAACCCTCGCTCACCGGGGCCTTCACGCGGATCCAGTCGGGCTTGCGCTGGCGCGCCGGGCGGTCGCCTGACGGCTGCGGGACACCTGAAAGATCGTTCATGCGGCGCATCTAATGCCGAGGGTTGCCAGAGGCAATGGCGCGAGGCATCAGCCGCGGCGATGGATGGCTTCGACGATCTTCTCGCGGGTTATGCCCGCTTCAGGAACGGCCCGTGGCAGGCCGAGCGCGAGCGCTGGGAACGGCTACGCGAGGCGCAGGAGCCACGCATCATGGTGATCGCCTGTTCCGACAGCCGGGTCGATCCCGCGCAGGTCTTCGATGTGGCACCGGGCGAAATCTTCGTGGTCCGCAACGTGGCCGCGCTGGTCCCGCCGTTCGAGACCGCACCAGGCCATCACGGGGTCTCCGCTGCCCTCGAATTCGCCGTGCAGTTCCTCAAGGTGCGCGAGATCGTGGTCATGGGTCACGGAATGTGCGGCGGTTGCAAGGCGGCGCTGACACAGTCGCTGCACGGCGAGGAGCCGGGCCGCGGAGGCTTCATCGCCGACTGGATCGACCTGCTGGACGACGCGCGCGCCGAAGTGTTCGCCAAGCATGGCAGCGAAGGCCGCCCCGCCGAACGGGCAATGGAACAAGCGGGAGTCAAGGTCAGTCTGGCCAACCTCAGGACCTTCCCCTGCGTCGCCGAGCTGGAAGCCAAGGGCCGGCTGCATCTGCATGGTGCCTATTTCGCCATCTCCGACGGGGTGCTGCACCTGCTCGACGAGACCAGTGGCGCGTTCGCACCGGTTGCCTAACCGTGCTGACCGGCGCATCGGGGTCAAATGGATAGCAGCTACGACAACCTCCGGAACATCGCGCTCCTCATCGACGCGGACAACACGCAGCCGAAGGCGATCGACGCGGTGCTGACCGTCATGGCCGAACTCGGCCAGGTCAACATCCGCCGCGCCTATGGCAATTTCGCCAAGAACAACCTGGCCAAGTGGGACACCATCACCAACAAATACGGCATCCGCCCGCACCAGCAGTTCGACGTATCGAAAGGCAAGAATGCGACCGACATGGCGATGACGATCGACGCCATCGATCTGCTTTATCAGGGCAAGGTGGACGGCTTCGGGATCATGAGCAGCGACGCCGACTTCACGCCGCTGGTGACGCGGGTCCGCCAGGAGGGGATCGTGGTCTATGGCTTTGGCGAGTCCAAGGCCCCCGACGCCTTCAAAAACGCCTGCACCCGATTCATCGACATCGACAAGCTGATGAAGGCTGCCGACACCGCCGACGACCAGCCACCTTCGGCGTCCGCGGCCGCCAATGTCGAGGCGGACACTGAATTCCTCGAGCTGATCTCGGCGGCCTACAAGGAGGCCAAGAAAGACGAGAAGGGCTACGCCAGGGTTCAGCAGATCGGCCAGATCGCAGGCAATCGCTCCAGCTTCGATGCGCGCAACTACGGCTTCAAGAGCCTGTCCGAACTCTTCCGAAGCTTGGGAAATTTCAAGGTCGAGTCGCGCGACGGCGGGCAAATGTGGGTCCGTCGGCTGCGCTAAGCGGCAACGAACATCTGCGCCAAGCGGCAACGAAAAAGGGCGCCGGATCGCTCCGGCGCCCTCGCCTATCGGCGAACGAATTAGTCAGCTCGTCGTAGTCGTGGCCGCCACAGACGGTATGGCGGTGCCGTTGGCCTTCTGCGCCGCGTAGAGCGACCAGAGGTCGGCGATCTGCTGGCGCGGGCCGGTAACCTTGGCGAAGGTAGCCTGCGCGTCGGCGAATTTGCTCTGTTCGACCTGCGCGATGCCCATCCGGGTCGTCACCAAGGGGACATTTGCGCCTGGCATAGCGGCTGCCTTGGCGTAAAATTGTTCCGCTTCGGCAGCGCGGCCATAGCTGAGGAGCGCGTCGCCCGCAGCCATCACGGTCACCAGCTTGGAGCTCGCCGCGTTCGCGTCGCGAACCAGCGCGGGCAGCTCGGCCTTGTCGGCGGCGATGCGCGACGCTGCCGCGGCACGAACATCCTTCACCATCTGGACATTGCCATCGACCAGCTTGGCCGCTGTGCCGGCATCGAGCACGGCGACCACTTCGCTGGGCAGCTTGCGGGCATCGGCCGCTTCGACATATTCGAGATACATGGCCCTGGTCCGCAGCGCGTTGGTCTTGCGGCCCAGGCGCAGCAGGTCGAGCATCTCAGGCGGCTGATAATTGCCGGTGTTGACCGCGATGGCGATCGCATCGCCCCAGCTCGTCTGGCTCGGGAATTCGCGCGCATACATCAGTGCCCATTGGTGCGCTTCGGCGAACAGGTCATTGCTGTAGGCGTTGGCCAGGCCCTTCTTCACCCACGCCTCGGGCACCGGCTGGCCTGCCGCCTTTTTCGCCGCGATCGCATCGCTCAGCACCTTCAGGCCCGGCGCATACTGCTGCTCCGCGAAATAGGCTTCGGCGAGGAACAGCTCTGGATCGTTCTGGGTATAGCCGCCCTTGATCGCCGCTTCGGTATAGGTGCGTGCCTTGGCGTAATCCTTGACGTTATAGGCCAGCTGTCCGGCGACGAAGCTGAACTGGGCCTGGGTCGCGGCATCGATGCGACCACTGCCCAGAACCATTTCCACGCCTTGCAGCGCCAGCGCGAAATCGTTTGCCTTCTGGCCGATGGTGAAGGCCATCCGGCCGGCCGCGGATTTGTCGTCGGGCGTGGTGGCAGCGGCAATCATCGTCGGCACCGAGGCCTTAAGCGCGGTAAAGTCGGCCCCGGCGGCATTGGCCTGCGTTTCGATGGGCTTATAGACGGCAATGAACTCTTTCGAGTAGCTGGCCTTGGGTGCGGGCTGCGCCTTTTCCTTCTTCTGCGCGACGGCGGGTGCACCGGCAAATCCAGTGCCGATCACGGCGACCAACGCCAGAGGGGAAAGGAAGCGTCGCGCGAACGATGTACGGGCGGCTGTATGGCTGAAGCTCATGATGTCTCTCTCCACAGAGATGGCGAAACGATGCGCCGGGGATAAGGATGCTTGGCGGAACGCGAAATGCCTCGCTTGCCCGCGCAATGCAACGCTTGTGCCGCCGGGCGCGTGAACGCGCATTGAATACCGCAACTTGCTGGCATTCATGCGCTTGCCGGAACTGCGGGATGTGGAAAAATGCGGCCATTCCTGCTCCGGTGGGGATGCTATGAGTCGCCTTTTGCCGACCGTTGGACTAGGGTTCGGGCAGACCTTGGGCCATTGCCCGCTGCAAACCGAAAAAGCGAAAATTGAGCGACCAGACCGACCTGATGGAACCGCCCACCCCGGGCGGTGACGAATACACCCGCATCGACATCGTCGATGAGATGAAGGCCAGCTACCTCGACTACGCGATGAGCGTGATCGTTAGTCGCGCGCTGCCCGATGTGCGCGACGGTTTGAAGCCGGTGCATCGCCGCATCCTCTACGCCTGCCAGGAAGGCGGGTTTGTCGCCGGGCGGCCTTATCGCAAATGCGCCAAGATCGTCGGCGACACGATGGGCAATTACCACCCGCACGGCGACAGCTCGATCTATTTCGCGCTGGTGCGCATGGCGCAGGATTGGTCGATGCGGGTCACGCTGGTCGATGGCCAGGGCAATTTCGGCTCGATGGATCCCGACGATCCGGCTTCGATGCGCTATACGGAGGCGCGGCTGGCGCGGGTCGCCAACGGGCTGCTCGACGATCTCGACAAGGACACCGTCGATTTCGCCGACAATTACGACGGCAGCCGGCGCGAACCGACGGTGTTGCCCGCGCGCTTCCCCAATCTGCTGGTCAACGGCGCGGGCGGGATTGCGGTCGGCATGGCGACCAATATTCCGCCGCACAATCTGGGCGAGGTGATCGACGGTTGTCTGGCCTTCATCGAAAACCCCGCGATCACCAGCGAGGAGCTGTTCCAGATCATCCCGGGGCCGGACTTCCCGACCGCGCCGATCATCCTGGGCAGCCACGGCTCCCACAGTGCCTACACCACCGGGCGCGGCAGCATCCTGATGCGCTCGCGTCATGTCGTCGAGGATAGCCGCGGCGATCGGCAGTCGATCGTGCTGACCAGCATCCCCTACCAGGTCGGCAAGTCGGCGCTGGTCGAGAAGATCGCCGAGCTGGCCAAGGACAAGCGGATCGAGGGCGTGTCCGACATCCGCGACGAAAGCTCGCGCGAAGGCGTGCGGGTTGTGATCGATCTGAAGCGCGACGCCACCGCCGACGTCGTGCTCAACCAGCTGTGGCGGCATAGCCCGGCGCAGGCGAGCTTCCCCGCCAATATGCTGGCGATCCGCGGCGGCCGGCCGGAGACGCTGAGTCTGCGCGATATCATCCAGGCGTTCATCACCTTCCGCGAGGAAGTGATCACCCGTCGGACCAAGTTCGAGCTCAACCGGGCGCGCGAGCGGGCGCATATCTTGCTCGGGCTGGTGGTCGCGGTCTCCAACCTGGACGAGGTAGTGGCGATGATCCGCACCGCGCCCAACCCGGCGGAGGCGCGCGCGCGGCTGCTGGCCAAGGAATGGCCGATCGGCGAGATCGCACAGTATATCGCGCTGGTCGAGGCAATCGAGCCGAGCTCGGACGAACACGGCGGCACTTATCGGCTCAGCGAGCGGCAGGTGAAGGCCATCCTCGAGCTACGCCTCCATCGCCTGACCGCACTGGGCCGCGACGAAATCGGCGGGGAATTGGAAGAGCTTGCGGCGGCCATCGCAGAGTATCTCTCGATCCTGGCCGACCGGGTGAAGCTGTATGGCGTTATGCGCGAGGAGCTGGTGGAAATCCGCACCCTCTACGCCACACCGCGCCTCAGCGAGATCGCGCCGGCCTGGGACGGGCTCGACGACGAGGACCTTATCGAGCGCGACGAGATGGTCGTGACCGTTACGCATGACGGTTACATCAAGCGCACCCCGCTGTCCGCCTTCCGCGCCCAGAACCGCGGCGGGAAGGGCCGCAGCGGCATGGCCACCAAGGACGAGGATGCGGTGCGCGAGATGTTCGTCACCAGCACCCACAATCCGGTGTTGTTCTTCTCGACCACCGGCAAGGTCTATCGCCTCAAGGTGTGGAAGCTGCCCGAGGGCGGCCCGACCACACGCGGACGACCGATCGTCAACCTGCTGCCCGCGCTCGAGGAAGGCGAGTCGATCCGCACCGTCCTGCCTTTGCCGGAGGACGAGGCGAGCTGGGGCGCACTCAACATCGTGTTCGCCACCGCACGCGGCGTGGTGCGGCGCAACTCGATGGCGAGCTTCGCCAACATCCCGCGCGGCGGCAAGATCGCAATGCGTTTCGACGAAGGCTCTCGGGATCATCTCGTCGGCGTCGCCCTGCTGGAGCCAGGCGACGATGTGCTGCTGGCCAGCAAATCCGGGAAGGCGATCCGCTTCGCCGCGGACGATGTGCGCGAATTCCAGAGCCGCACGTCGACCGGCGTGCGCGGCATGAGTCTCAAGGGTGATGACGAGGTGATCTCGCTGTCGATCCTGCACCGGGTCGGGATGCGCGACCAGGAGGAGCGCGACGAATATCTCCGTTTCGCCGCCTGGAAGCCCGAGAAGGAAGGCGAGATGCAGGACCAGGCGCGGTTTGCCTATCTCGCGGAGCGAGAGCAGTTCATCCTTACCGTCTGCGCCAACGGCTATGGCAAGCTGTCGAGCGCCTATGAATACCGCCGCACCAACCGTGGTGGCCAGGGCATCACCAATATCGACAACATCGGGCGCAACGGCCCCGTGGTGGCGAGCTTCGCCGCGACCAAGGCCGATCAACTGCTGCTTGTGACCGATCAGGCCAAGCTGATCCGCTTGCCGTTGGACAGCTTGCGGGTGATCGGGCGCGGCTCGGCGGGTGTGCGATTGTTCCATGTCGCCGAGGGCGAGCACGTGGTGAGCGCGGTCCGCCTCGATGAGGAGGAAGAGCCCGAAACGCCGGCCGAGGAAGCGATCGCCGAAGAAATGCTGGGCCGCGGTGGCACCGAAACCACTCCCGACACCCCTCCCGACCGCGACGAGCCGACGCCGACCGACGTCTGATCAAGCGCTTCAGGCCCGGCCGTAATGCATCGTACGGATGACGCCCGTGGCGATGAGGAACTGAGCGGCGTAGTAGAGCGGCCAGATCAGCCACCATGTCAGGGCTTCGGGCAGGTGCTGGCCTTCGCGGGCGAAGATCAGCAGATCGCTGGCGACGAACAGCACCGCACCAATGCCCACGCGATAGCGCGGGAAACGGCTCATCCAGGCCGTCGCCGCCATCGCTCCGACGATGGCCGCATAGCCAGTGGCGAGCGGCCAGCGCGGGTCGGGCATGGCCAACAGCCCGGCGATGAGCGGTGTGCCTAGAAGTAGCGCGAGCGCGGCGAGCCTCTGGCTGCCGGTTCGGCGTTCGCGTGGGTTACGCAGGAACAACGCGATAGCCACCAGGTGCGCCGGCGCGAACAGCGCGCCACCCGCCACCAGGTTCAGTTCCAGCACCATGTCGGCGAGCGCCCCGAGTGCCAACATGATAGTCAGCAGCCACCCGTCCAGCCCATGCCCGCGCTGCGCGGCATAGATCGTGAGCAAGCCGACGGCGGCTCCTTTCCAAGCTATGAGGTAGAGCTCCGGCACCGGGTTGTCGCGGAAGAAGAAATAGCTGATCGACGCCACCAGGCTGGCGAGCAACCAAGGGCGATGATCGATCAAGGCGCGAGTTCTGGACACTGCTTTACCCTGCCCGCAGGTCTACTGGCAGGCAAGCGCAGTAAGGTCAGGCCGGTTTGTCGCATACGGCCTCGATATTCGCGCCGTCCGGATCGAGCACGAAGGCGGCGTAGTAGTTGGGGCCATATTGCGGCCGTGGCCCCGGCTCGCCATTATCCCTGCCACCCGCGCTCACCGCTGCTTTGTAGAAGGCATCGACTTGGTCATGGCTTCCGGCCTCGAAAGCTACATGAACGCCCTCCCCCACCTTCACATTATCGCCGATTCACGAACAGCCCGTTTTCGCTGTTGCTCCCGAATCCGATAACAGTGCCTTTGCTCTCGGTTTGGTCCGACCCGACCTCCATCGTGACGCCCATGCCCAATGGTTCGAGCGCCGCCTCGTCGAACAACTTCGACCGGGCGATGTCAGATGCGGGATTCCGATATGGCTAAGCGGTATGAGACAAACTCCTCGCAACACTGGGTCTGCGGCGATAACGCGCCAGCATGACAGTGGTTCACATCATCGGCGGCGGCCTGGCCGGTAGCGAAGCTGCCTGGCAGCTCGGTCGCCGCGGTTTTCGCGTGCGATTGTCGGAAATGCGCGGGTCCGGTGACACGACACCGGCGCACCAGGGCGACGGACTTGCGGAACTCGTCTGCTCGAACAGCTTCCGCTCGGACGATCACGAGCACAATGCGGTCGGCTTGTTACATCACGAGATGCGCGGGCTCGACAGTCTGGCGATGCGCGCTGGCGAGGAAGCGCGCGTGCCCGCCGGGAGCGCGCTGGCCGTCGATCGCGATGTTTTCTCGGCCGCGGTCGAGCGCGAACTCGGCGCGCTGCCCAATGTGGAAATCGTGCGCGAGCGGGTGGATACCCTCCCCACTTCAGGCCCCACCATCGTCGCTACCGGTCCGCTCACAGCGCAGTCGTTGGCCGACAGCATCGTTGCCGCCACGGGTTCCGACCGGCTCGCCTTCTTCGACGCCATTGCGCCCATCATCCATCGCGACAGCATCGACATGGACGTGTGCTGGATGGCTGCCAGATGGGACAAGGGTGGCAAGGACTACATCAACTGCCCGATGACCAAGGAGCAGTATGTGGCTTTCCACCAGGGCCTGATGGACGGGGAGAAGACCGAATTCCGCGAATGGGAAGCTGACACGCCCTACTTCGAGGGCTGCATGCCGATCGAGGTGATGGCGGCACGCGGCGTCGATACGCTGCGCTATGGCCCGATGAAGCCGGTTGGGCTGGACAACCCGCATTGGGGCACCATCGAGCACCCCGCCGGGCGCTGGCCCCATGCAGTGGTGCAGCTCCGCCAGGACAATGCGCTCGGTACCCTGTGGAACATGGTCGGCTTCCAGACCAAGCTGAAGCACGCCGAGCAGGTCCGCCTGTTTCGTACCATTCCAGGGCTGGAGAATGCCGAGTTCGCGCGGCTCGGCGGGCTGCATCGCAACACCTTCCTCAACAGCCCGCTGGTGCTCGACCGTCAGCTACGTCTGAAAACCGCGCCGCATATCCGCTTTTCCGGGCAGATCACGGGTTGTGAAGGCTATGTCGAAAGCGCGGCGGTTGGATTGATGGCGGGGCTGATGGCGGCGGCGGAGCTGGCGGGGCAGGTTTGGGCGGCCCCTCCGCGCACCACGGCCATGGGTGCGCTGTTGGCCCATATCACCGGCGATGCCGAGGCCGAGACCTATCAGCCGATGAACGTCAATTTCGGGCTGTTCCCGCCGCTCCCAGAGGTAAAGAAGAAGTCGCGCAAGCTCGCCTATACAGAGCGTGCGAAACAGGATTTCGGCGCGTGGCGGGAAAGCGAGCGTCTGCTTCCGGTGTGAAACCCGTTCACTCGCCGGATGAGGCCCACAGCTCTTCGGCCATCCGGTCCAGCACAGTGTAGTCGCGTTGGTGTAGAAACGGGTCCGCGCGCGTAAACCGAACGGGCTCGCGCCGGTCGAGGATGCGCCGTCGCAGTCGGTCCTGGAGCTGCCCGATCTGCCGCAAGGCTGCGCGACGCGCCGCGTCGCAGTCACGCGAACGGTGGCGCGACCAGATGCTCTCGATCCGGCCAAGCCGCTCGATCACCATTTGATTATAGTCGCGATGCGGCCCGCGATGCATCGGGAGGCCCAGCCGCAGGGCGGTACGCTCGCGCGCCGGAAGCAGCAGCCCGTTGCGGCGAAAATCGTCGAAGCCCATCGGCTCGCGGCCAATTCCGTCGAACAGTCGCGTCAGACCGGGCCAGACCAGCGCCTGTCGTGGCAGAATATGATGCCGCTGGAGCTCGGGATCATAGCCGACCTGCCAAGGGCGGTTCACTGCCGCGAAGGGTAGCGCCGTGGTGCCGCGGGCGGCGTCCGGCCGGTCCTGCCGCCGGGCGGCATCAGCGAGGGGAAGCAACAATCCTGCGGCCTGTGAAGTCGAGGCTGATACAGGTACCGTCGTCGAGCCGGACCATCTCACGCGCGGTTAGCATTGGCGGCTCGATCAGACGATCGATCAGGCGCAAAAGCAGGCGGGTAGCCGCTGTGCGCGCCGTTCCCGGCGGCGGCACAAGCTCGATCTCCTGTCCGAGAAAGAAGGCGAGCCCGTCGCTGACCAGAACGCCATCCGCTTCCTCGTTCACGCCGACCAAGCCAAGCGCCGGGAAGGCTCCACCCTCGAGCCATGCGCCGACCGTATCGACGAACAGCTGGCGCGCTATCGCGCTGGCCGCGGGATGCCAGACAGCGGCAACAGCATGATCGCAGTGAGTAGTGAGCGCGGCCCCGAGGCGGAGCAAGGTCCGCACCACCGGCATGGCGCTGGCGGCACCTGCCAAATGCGGTCCAGGCGCCAATCCGATGGCTTCGCAATCGGCGAGTTCGTCCGCTGCAACACCAAAGCGGTGCCGCAGTGGTGGACCGCTCAGCGGCTCGCCCGGGGCGAGACCAAGCAGATCGAACGTCAGGCCATCCACCAACAATTCCAGCCAGTCACCCTGCGGCGGATTGTGATTGGCGATACTGGCGTTGGTGCGAGGATCGTGGCTCACCCGGCCTACCTGCGTGCTGCCCAGGGCGGCTCTGATCTGGCTGGCATCGGGGCGGTGCCCCGTCGGGAACAGCAACAGCAGGCAAGGCAGCGCCGCCTGGTGATTATCGTTGCTCACGACCGTCGGGTCTTGCGCTGTCACGTACGGCCCTTCCCCCCAAGGCAAGGGATTGTGGGCCGAATCCACCGGCAGGTCGAGTCTCGTCACGGCAACCCAACCGCTTTTGGCGGCAATTTATCCAAATCGTTCAAAACATCCCCGCGGCCAGGCCTTCGCTCAGCGCCGCCCCGAGATGGGTGCAGGCGCGCAAATTCCCGGCGCCAACCGTCTTCGGGGCAAGGATGGTCGCAGGCGTTTGAGCTGCAAAATTCACGATTAAGGGAGCGGCGACTCGCCGTAGACGCCAGCCGGTCGCGATGCGGTCGAGCTGACGCTGCGCTCCGCTGCCGTCGGATCCGGCGGCGACGATGCTGGCATAGGCCCGCCCTTCGATCCGCCCGAGCAGGGGATAGTAGAGCCGGTCGAACATCTCCTTCATCGCCCCGCTCAGCGCGGCGAGGTTCTCGGGCCCGCAGAACAGATAACCGCCGGCGGCCAGGAAGTCGTTCTGACGCGCCGCATCGCAGGCAAGCAAGCGGCCCCCCTCACCGGCACCGCGAGCCGCCGCGCGCGCCATGGCTTCGCTGGCGCCAGTGCGGCTGTGCCAGACGATCAGAAGAGGCGGCCGAGACATGACCAGCACGAACTCCGCCACGCTGTCGAATTGTCAAGCCGATCACCTATCGCGCCGGGTTTCACCGCGATAGAGTCCCGCCATGCAGTCTCACCCTTCCGCCCTTGGCCCGGCCACAGCCTTGGGGGTCGGAAACTCGTTGGCAGGGCGGCGCTGGCGGTGGCGCGGTGGCAATATGGCGCTCGGCAATCCCGCCACCCTGGATCATGATATCGTCTCGCAGCTCCTGCTGGCGCGCGGGGTGGAGGCCAGTGAGCTCGAGCGGCAGCGTGCCCCGACGCTGCGCTCCTTCCTGCCCGATCCTTCGATCTTCGCCGACATGGACGCCGCCGCCGACCGGCTCGCGCAGGCCGCCATCGCGGGCGAAAGGATCACAATCTACGGCGACTACGATGTCGATGGCGCAACCAGCGCGGCGCTGTTGGTGCGGCTGTTGCGCGAGCTGGGCGTCGCCGCAGATTACTACATCCCCGACCGGCTTCTCGAAGGCTATGGTCCCTCCGGCGCGGCCCTGGTCGAGCTTGGCCGCCGCGGCAGCAGCCTGGTCGTGACCGTCGATTGCGGTGCGATGGCGCACGATGCGCTGGCCCAGGCCCACGATGCCGGGATCGACGTGATCGTGGTCGATCACCACAAATGCTCCAGCGAGCTTCCCCGCGCCGTCGCGCTGGTCAATCCCAACCGCCTGGATGAAAGCGACGAGGGTGCCGCATACGGCCATCTGGCGGCGGTTGGCGTCGCGTTCCTGCTCGGCATCGCGCTGGTGCGGACCTTGCGCGGTCGGGATTTTTTCGCCGCCCGACCCGAGCCCGATTTGATGAGCCTGCTCGATCTGGTGGCCCTCGGTACCGTCGCCGACGTCGCGGCACTTCACGGCCTGAACCGGGCCTTCGTGGCGCAGGGGCTCAAGGTCATGGCCCGGCGCGCCAATATCGGGATGGCGGCGCTGATTGATGCCAGTCGGCTGACGCGCAGCCCGATCTGCAGCGATCTCGGCTTCGCCCTCGGTCCGCGCATCAACGCCGGTGGCCGGGTCGGCGAGGCGACCTTGGGCGTGCGCCTGCTCACCACCCTGGATTCCGACGAAGCACGCGCGATCGCCGCGCAGCTTTCCGCGCTCAACGACGAGCGCAGGGCGATCGAAGCCGAAGTGCAGGAGTCGGCAGAGGCCCAGCTCGCTTCGCAACACAACCGGAGCGTCGTGGTGGTGGTGGGTGAAGGCTGGCACCCTGGGGTGATCGGCATAGTCGCCGGACGGATCAAGGAAAAGACCGGCAAGCCATCGCTGGTGATCGCGCTTGACGGTCACACCGGCAAAGGGTCAGGCCGATCCATTGCCGGGGTGGACCTCGGGGCGGCGATCATCGCCGCGCGCGAGGCGGGCTTGTTGGTTGCGGGTGGCGGTCATGCGATGGCTGCGGGGTTGACGGTCGACGCCGGGAAGATCGACGCCCTCGCCGGCTGGCTCGACGATCGGCTCGGCGTTTCGGTGGCGCGCGCCAGTGGCACGCAGGACACGCTGCTCGATCTCGCCCTGGCACCTGGGGGCCTGACCACCGAGCTGGTCGGCAGCCTGGAGGAGGCCGGGCCCTATGGGATGGGCTGGCCCGCACCGCGCCTGGCGGTTGGTCCGGTGCGCCTCGTCAAGGCCGATATTGTCGGTACCGATCATCTACGCCTGATCGCGGCGGGCGACGATGGGCGCAGCTTCAAGGCGATTGCCTTTCGCGCTGCGGAGAGTGCGCTCGGCCAGACGCTGCTCCACGCCGCCACGGGCCGCAGGCTGTGGCTGGCGGGGCGCGCGAAGATCGACGATTGGGGCAACACCCCGCGCGTGGAACTTCATCTGGAAGACGCTGCCTTCGCCGATTGAGGCGGTCGCTCGCTTAGACCCGCCACGGCGGCTTGACGCGGGCACCCGCCAGCCGTAGAGGGCGCGCCTTGCCACCGACCCGGCAACGGGAAGGCCCCTTCGTCTAGCGGTTAGGACGCGGCCCTTTCACGGCTGAAACACGGGTTCGATTCCCGTAGGGGTCACCAGCGGCATGACCGGCCCAGGCAGGCGCAAGCCGAACTGTGGCCCCTTCGTCTAGCGGTTAGGACGCGGCCCTCTCACGGCTGAAACACGGGTTCGATTCCCGTAGGGGTCACCATCGGAATCTAGTGACGGCAGCGGGTGGCGCAGTGGCGGCCACGCGGCTAGGGCGGCGCGCATGATCTTCGGCAAGACTTTCCCCTGGGGAGCGGCGGCGCTGGCCGCGCTGGCCTGTAGCGTAGTGGCAGCCTTCGGACTGGCCCCGGCGCTTGCCGCGGTGATCTTCCTGCTCTGGTGCGGAACGTTGGCGCTGGTCGCGACCGAGCCAGCGGCACCGAAATCGGAGGGCACGCCGAGCGCGTTCGACGAGACCCAGATGGGCGATTTGTTCGAGCTGTCGGAAATGCCGGTGGTGGTGACCAGCCGCGATCGCGTCACGGTCGCCAATGCCGCAGCGCGCGCGCTGTTCGGCTCGCATATCCTCGAGCAGGATATTCGGATGACGCTGCGCAATCCCGAGGCGATCCGATTGCTCGATAGCGGCGAGAGCGGCGGCGTCACGATCTCGGGCCTGGTCCGCCGGCGCGACGTCTGGCGTGTCAACCGCAAGGCGCTGCCCGGCGACATCGGCGTGCTCGAGTTTGCCAACCGGACCGCGGAAGCCGACACCAGCCGCGCGCACACCGATTTCGTCGCCAATGCCAGTCATGAGCTGCGCACGCCGCTCGCCTCGATCATCGGATACGTCGAGACCTTGCGTGAGGAAGGTGGCGATGTGGATCCCGCCACCGCCGACCGCTTCCTGTCTACGATTCAGCGCGAGGCAAAGCGGCTCCAGTCGCTGGTGGGCGATCTCATGTCTCTGTCGCGGATCGAGGCGGAAAAGCACGAGATACCGACCGATCGCATCGATTTCTCCGCCCTTGTCGAACGCGCCGCCCGCGACGTTGCCGGTTCAGACCGAGCCGAGCGTCTCACCTTCGAGATCGCCGAGGACTTGTTCGTCGAAGGGGATACCCAGCAGCTCGAGCAGCTCGTTCGCAACCTGGTCGACAACGCTTTCAAATACGGCGATCCTGGCTCTTTGGTCACCTTGCGGGTTCAGGCCCTCGCGCCCGAAAGACTGGTGTTAACCGTTGCCGACAAGGGAGACGGGATCGATGCGGAGCATCTCCCCCATCTTACCCGGCGGTTCTACCGAACCGATCCAGGCCGCAGCCGGGCTTCGGGCGGCACCGGGCTCGGCCTCGCCATCGTCAAGCATGTGGTGGAACGTCATCGGGGACGGCTCGACATCGCCAGCGTGCCCGGCGAGGGAACCACGGTTACGGTTCGGTTGGCCCAGGTTTCTGCGACACGAGACGAGTAATGCAACAAAACCGTTTCAGCGTAACACAATTGTCACGAAACTGTCGGAATCGCGTCGCGCATGGTCAAATCATTCTACCTCCTGGGGATCGCATTATCGGTCACCCATACTTCACCCGCATTGGCCGAGCGCGACTTCCAGCACTGGCTCACGGTCTCGGCGAAGGCCGATATTGGGGCCCCTGTCGCGCTGCAGGCCGACGTGATTGCCCGCTTCGGCGACGCCGCCAACGGCCTCTACGAACTCGAGAACGCGTTTCTGGTCGGCTACAAGCTGGGTGACAGGACCACCGCCTGGGCCGGCTATGTACACAATCCGACCTATAACGACGATGAGTTCGTGGTGCTGGAACGTCGAGCGCGCGAGCAGATTACGGTCGAGAAATTCACACAGCTCGGCGCTGCGTCACTTAGCGCCCGGCTGCGGTTCGAGCAGCGATGGCGCGACGGAATCCAGGGAACGGGCTGGCGCGTCCGTCCTTATCTCAAGGCGGAAATTCCGCTCGGCGACGAGACGTTGCCGGTGCTGAACTTCACCGCCGAGCCGTACTTCAATCTCAACACGACCTCCTTTCAAGCGGCCGCGGGCTTCGAGCGTCTGCGCAGCGCCGTTTCGCTGGGTATTCAACTTGCGGACGCTGTGAAGCTGGAGGCCGGATACCTCAACCAGCACCGCTTCGTGCGCGGCGGCGAGGATCTCGGCGATCACGCGTTGACGGCCTCGCTCGCCTTGTCGTTCTGACGACCCCCGCTTTCGTCACGAAATCGTCACACCCGCATCACAGTGGCTCGACCGGCTCCAGGGAAATTAGTCATGAAATCGAGATTCGCCGCCACTCTCGCCGCGACTGCTGCGGCGCTTGCCCTCACCTCGTGCGGTTCGCAGGGCGATGGCGCCAGCACCCGCGATTCGATCCGCGCGGTGGGCTCATCGACGGTTTTCCCCTTCGCCAAGGCGGTTGCTGAATCGCTCACTCGCTCGAACCCGGCGATCAAGTCCCCGATCATCGAATCGACCGGCACCGGCGGCGGCATCAAGCTGTTCTGTTCGGGCGTGGGGGCTGCGACGCCCGATATCGCCAACGCCTCGCGCCGCATGAAGGCGGATGAATTCGCCACATGCAAAGCGAACGGCGTGACCGAAGTGATCGAGATCCAGATCGGGCTCGACGGCCTGGCCTTCGCCTCAGCCAAGGGCGGGCTGACGATGAATCTGACGCCAGCTACCATCTACAAGGCACTGGCCGCCAACCCTTTTGGCAAGCCTCAGACCGCCCAGACCTGGCGCGATGTCGACCCATCGCTGCCTGCGCAGCCGATCCTAGTCTATGGCCCGCCCTCCACCTCGGGCACGCGCGACGCGCTCAAGGAACTGGTCCTTCAGAAGGGCTGCGAAACCGATCCCGCCATGAAGGCGATGAAGGATTCGAACGAAGCCGAATACGAGCGCGTCTGCACCGAGGTGCGCAACGACGGTGCCTATGTGGATCAGGGCGAGCAGGACAATCTGATCGTGCAGAAGATCGAGAACAACCCGCGCGCCGTCGGCGTGTTCGGCTATTCCTATCTAGAGGAGAACGCTGACCGCCTCCAGGCCCTCCCGGTGGACGGCGTCGCGCCGACCTACGAGAATATCGTCAGCTTCAAATACTCCAACGCGCGGCCGCTCTACATCTACGTGAAGAAAGCGCATCTCGACGCGATTCCCGGGCTGAAGGATTATCTGGCCGAATGGACGAAGCTGTGGGTAGCGGACGGTACGCTGGCCAAGATCGGCCTGGTCCCATCGTCCGCCGATGCGATGGCCGCAAACGCCAAGATTGCCAGCGAATTCACTCTTCTCGACGCCGCTCAGCTCAACTAGGCGCTGAAGCGTGTCGATCGCGCTCCTCCTGCTGCTCGCGCTCGGCTTCAGCCTGGCAGGCTGGCTCGCAGCGCGCGCCAAGGCTTGGGGCTTCCGCCGTCGTGGCACGGCGCGCCTGGCCGCGCTGCCAACTTACCATGGCTGGTATCTGGCGATGTGGGTGTTCATTCCCACGGTCGCCTTCATCGTGCTCTGGGGCTCGATCGCGCCTGGCCTGATCACGCAGTCGGTCCTTGCCGATCCGGCGGCGGCGCAGCTGCCCGCTTTCGGCCTTCAGCGGCAAACCATGCTCGCAGAAGCGCGCGCGGTTGCGTCCGGCCAGGCGGGCGCGGTCTTCAATCCCGCCGCAGCGGGGCTGGTCGAGCCCTATCGAGCCGCCTTCGCCCGCTACAACACCGTCGGGCTGGTCGTGACGATCCTGATCGCCTTCGCAGCAGGGCTGTTCGCGTGGCTGCGTCTCAAGCCCGATTTTACCGCCCGTACTCGTGTCGAGCGGGCGGTGATGGGCATTCTGATGGTGGCCTCGCTGGTCGCCATTCTTACCACGCTGGGCATTTTTGTCAGCCTGGTGTTCGAGACGGTGCGCTTCTTCGGCATGGTCGAGCCTCTCGATTTCCTGTTCGGCTTGTTCTGGGGCCCCGATCCCATGAGCAATGCCGCAACCCCCGATGCGAGCCGTTATGGCGCAGTGCCGTTGTTCTGGGGCACACTCTATATCGGTGCGATCATCGCTATGATCGTCGCGATTCCGCTGGGCCTGATGAGCGCGATCTACCTAACGCAATACGCGCCGGCGCGTGTCCGTAGCTGGGTCAAGCCCGCTCTCGAGATATTGGCTGGCGTTCCCACCGTGGTGTATGGGTATTTCGCCGCCCTGACCGTGGCTCCGGCCATCCGGGATATCGCGGTATCCCTGGGCGCGACCAATGCCTCGAGCGAAAGCGCGCTCGCCGCCGGGCTGGTGATGGGCGTGATGATCATCCCCTTTGTCTCCTCGATGGCGGACGACAGTATCGCCGCGGTACCAGCCGCCATGCGCGACGGCAGCTTCGCGCTCGGCGCCACCCGGTCGGAAACGATCCGCCGCGTGCTGGTGCCTGCCGCCTTGCCGGGCATCGTTGCGGGCGTGATGCTGGCAGTCAGCCGCGCCATCGGCGAGACGATGATCGTGGTCATGGCCGCCAGCACCGCCGCCAATCTGACCGCCAATCCACTGGAATCGATGACCACCGTGACAGTTCAGATCGTTGCGATGCTGACCGGTGAAGGGAGCTTCGATCATCCAGCCACGCTCAGCGCCTTCGCGCTGGGCTTCGTGCTGTTTCTCGTGACGCTTACGCTCAACTTCATCGCCTTGCGCGTCGTGAAGCGGTACCGTGAAGCCTATGAGTGACGTCGCACCCCTTCCCGCCGCCGGCGCGGCCCGCGGCGAGGCTTTCGCGCGGCGGCTGAAGCGGCGCTATGCTGCTGAGCGGCGCTTCAAGGCGCTGGGCCTGGGGGCGGTGCTGTTCTCGGTCGCGGTGCTGGTGTTTCTGCTCGGCACGATGTTGTGGAACGGCCTCGGCGGCTTCCAGCGCGCAGAAATCGCAGTGCCGGTCGATCTGGCCGCTGCGGGCATGGCCGTCGATCCGACGGTGCTGGCCCAGCAGAACGCGGTCCCCAATCTCGAGCTGCAAGGCCTGCCGCAGGTGGTCGCCGCCAGCGCCGAACGGGTGCTTGGGCCTATCGCCGCGGACGCGGTGGATCCCGATGCCTGGCGCGTGGTGGCCGAGGCGATCGTCGCCGATCCCGAGCTCGCCCAGTTCAGCACGGTGTTTCACCTTCCTGCGGCACCCGATCTCGCGGCCGGATATGAAGGGGAAGGTTCGGCCGATATGCGCGCGCTGGCGCAGCGCCTTAGCAGCGAAGGGCGGCTGGCGAAGAATTTCGATGCCGGGTTCCTCTCGCGCTCCGACGCCACCAGTTCGCAGTATGCGGGTGTCTGGGGCGCGCTTAAGGGTTCGGCACTGACCATGCTGGTCACGCTGTTGCTCGCCTTTCCTATCGGCGTGCTGGCCGCGCTTTATCTCGAGGAATACGCGCCGCGGAACCGCTGGACGGACGTGATCGAGGTGTCGATCAACAACCTGGCCGCCGTGCCGTCGATCATCTTTGGCCTGCTCGGGCTGGCGGTGTTTCTCACCATCTTCCCCAATTTGCGCTCTGCGCCCTTGATCGGCGGGATGACGCTAGCGTTGATGACCATGCCGGTAATCGTGATCTCGGGCCGCAACGCCATCAAAGCCGTGCCCCCCTCCATCCGCGACGGCGCGCTGGCCATCGGCGCATCGCCGGTGCAGGTGGTGTTCCATCATGTCCTCCCGCTCGCCCTTCCCGGCATCCTCACCGGCACGATCATTGGCATGGCGCGTGCCTTGGGCGAAACCGCGCCGCTCCTGATGATCGGGATGCGCGCCTTCATCTCCGCCCCGCCCGACGACTTTACCTCGCCCTCCTCGGTGCTGCCGGTGCAGATTTTCCTCTGGTCCGACGAGGTCAGTCGCGGCTTCGTCGAACGTACCAGCGCCGCCATCATCGTACTGCTCCTGTTCCTCCTCGCAATGAATGGCCTGGCCATTTATCTGCGCAACCGTTTCGAGAAAAAGTGGTGACCGTCTATCATTCCGGCCTTGACGTCGCCGACGCCAAAATGCGTACCCGCGACGTCAGCATCTACTATGGCGCCAAGCAGGCGATCGACGATGTGTCGATCGATATTCCGGCGCAGTACGTCACCGCCTTCATCGGTCCTTCTGGTTGCGGCAAATCGACCTTTCTGCGCGCGCTTAACCGGATGAATGACACCATCCCCTCGGCACGGGTCGAGGGCACCATCGAGCTCGACGGCGAGAACCTCTACACCTCGGGCATGGATGTGGTGCAATTGCGCGCCCGTGTCGGCATGGTGTTCCAGAAGCCGAACCCTTTCCCCAAGTCGATCTACGAAAACATCGCCTATGGCCCGCGGATCCACGGGTTGGCCGAGAGCAAGACCGAAATGGACGCCATCGTCGAGCGTTCGCTAACCCGCGCGGGACTGTGGAACGAGGTCAAGGACCGGCTTTCCGAGAGCGGTACCGCGTTGTCGGGTGGCCAGCAGCAACGGTTGTGCATCGCGCGCGCGATCGCCGTCGATCCCGAGGTGATCCTGATGGACGAGCCGTGCTCCGCGCTCGATCCCATCGCCACCGCGCGGATCGAGGAGCTGATCGACGAGCTGCGCGGCAACTACGCCATCGTCATCGTTACGCACTCGATGCAACAGGCTGCGCGGGTCAGCCAGCGCACCGCCTTCTTCCATCTGGGAAAGATGGTAGAGTACGGTCGGACGTCGGATATCTTCACCAATCCGATCGAAACGCGAACCAAAGACTATATCACGGGACGGTACGGGTAACATGGAACACACCGTCAAAGCCTTCGACGAGGACATCACTCGGTTGCGCGGGCTGATCGCTGAGATGGGCGGGCTGGCCGAAGCAGCCGTGCAGAACGCGATGGATGCACTGATAAAGGGCGACGACGACCTCGCTCAGCGGATCATAGCCGACGACAAGAAGATCGACGCGCTTGAGGCCGAGGTCGACCGCCTTGCGGTTCGGATCATCGCCCTGCGCGCGCCGATGGCGGACGATCTGCGTGAAGTGATCGCGGCGCTCAAGATCGCTGGTGTGGTCGAGCGCATCGGGGATTATTCGAAGGCCATCGCCAAGGCGAGCCGCCAGATCGATGCCAAACGCAAGCAATTCGAACCGCTGACGCTGCTGCCGGCCATGGCCGAGATCGCAACCGAAATGGTGCACGACGTGTTGACCGCATATGCGGCGCGCGATGCCCAGCTGGCGGTGGAAGTCATCAATACCGACAAGCGCGTGGATGCATTCTACAACTCGATTTTCCGCAACCTGGTCAGTCACATGGTGGAAAACCCCTCCACTATCACCAGTGCAGCGCAGTTGCTGTTCGTGGCGCGCAATCTGGAGCGGATCGGCGATCACGCCACCAATGTGGCTGAAATGGTTCATTTCGCCGCCACCGGCCACTATCCGTCCGACGAGGAGCGCTGACACAAAAGCGTAGCTAACCCGTCATATCGACTTGTTGCCCGAGAGGGCGCAGAGCGGGGGCATGATTTTGGGCGCGGCGAAACTTCTTTTGGTCGAAGACGATCCAGCACTGCTCGAACTGCTCGAGTATCGCTTCCGCAACGAAGGCTACAATGTCCGCGCGACGCCCGATGGCGACGAGGCGCTGATGCTGGCCAGCGAAGACACCCCCGACCTCGTGATCCTTGACTGGATGATCGAAGGTACCAGCGGAATCGAGGTCTGCCGCAGGCTGCGCCGCGACAAGGGCACCGCTCATGTTCCAATCATCATGCTCACCGCGCGAGAGGCGGAGGACGACCGCATCCGCGGCCTCGACACAGGGGCGGACGATTATCTTACCAAGCCCTTCTCCCCGCGCGAGCTGATGGCGCGCGTCGCTGCCGTGATGCGGCGTATCCGACCCGCGCTGGCGGGGGAAACGGTGGAAGTGGGTGATATCGTGCTCGATCCTGTGGCCCACCGCGTCACGCGCCGGGGCCAGGCGGTCCAGCTCGGCCCGACGGAGTATCGGCTGCTCAAGTTCTTCATGGAAAGCCCAGGGCGCGTATTCAGCCGCAGCCAGCTCCTCGACGGGGTTTGGGGCACCGGCAGCGAGATCGAACTGCGCACGGTGGATGTCCACATCCGCCGCCTTCGCAAGGCGATCGAACTGAACGGCGCGAAAGACCCCGTGCGGACTGTGCGTTCGGCGGGCTATTCCTTCGAATCCTGATCCGACCTAGCGGCATGTTCCGCCCCAGCCACCGCGCATGTCGAGGTGGAAATGGTCAGCGTGGGCGGCGTTGTAGTCCGGACTCAGGACCGTCGAAAAGCTGCGACAAGCGCCGCCGCGCACGCGACGGAGGAAGTCGGCTTTCGGACCATCATGCGTCCAGTCGCGCAAAACGCTGATGCGGGTACCGTTCGCCAGTACGAAGCCCGCGATATCGATGGCATTGCCGGTCGCGTGTTCGCTCCAGGGACCTGCTCCGCGACCGTAGAGACGACGGCAAGAGAAAGCGCCAAGATGTTCGATCCACTCGACTTTGCTGCCAAACAGCTCCACTGCTGCGGGCGTCAAAGCATCGCGCTGCCAGAGCTGGAGTGCGATCCCGACCGGGCAGGTCGTGGCCGGGCGATCCGGGGCAAAGGGAAAGGCGTCGAGCCGAGTCCGGTCGGGTCGGGAACAGGAACCCTCGGCCGTGGGTGGCAGCACCGTGTAAGAAACCGCCGACCGTTCGAGCACGGCGCGGCATTGCGGCACATCGCCGTTCAGGGCGCGCAGCTTGGCCGCGGTCGCCCAACCCGGCGGGTCGCGTAGGTCCAGCGGTGCCCAGGGATCGTGCTCGGGATGCTCCGCCAGCCACGCCCGACCCGCCACGGCGGCCGCTAGTGCCAGCAGCAGAAGGAGGAGGCGGCGTTCCCAGGTGAAGCGACCGATACGTCGGGAGATCAATGGTTTGCGGCGCGCCATGCCCTAATGAAAGTCTCGTGAAGGCGGAATGATCCGCACGCTGCGGGGATGGCCCGCCGACGTTGGCTCGTGCCAACCGCGCTCGGGGTTGGCGACGGTCGGCAGCGGATTGTTGCAATGGTCGGCGCGCGCCATGGTGATCGGCATGACATCGTCAGACAGCCGGTGGAGCTGGGCGGTGGCATCCACGAGTTGCGTTGCGATGACATGGATCACCTCGTCATCGTATTCCACCCGGCCGCGGACCTCCATCAGTCGGCTGCCCATGATCACCTTGCGGTAGGTTTCCATCTTATCGGGCCAGATCACCAGATTGATCACCCCGGTCTCGTCCTCGAGTGTGATGAAGCACACGCCCTTCGCGCTGCCGGGACGTTGGCGGACCAGCACGACGCCGGCCACTTGGACCGTCGACCGGAACTTGCGTGTTTTGAGATCGACGGCGGGCACGAAGCCGCGCTGATCGAGCGACGCGCGTAGAAAACTGAGCGGGTGCGCCTTCAGACTCAGTCGGTGGGTCTGGTAATCGGCGACGACTTCTTCCGATAGCGGCATCGTGGGCAGGCTCGCGACCGCCCGCTCCGCTCCCTCTTCGCGTTCATGGGCCGCAGCGAACAATGGCAGTTCGGGTGCGGACACCAACGTCCGCGCATCCCACAATGCCTGGCGCCGCTTAAGGCGCAAGGACGAGAAACAGTCCGCAGCCGCCAATCTTTCGATTTGCGAAGTCGGCAACACGGCGCGTTCGCGCAATGCGATCACATCGGCAAATGGCCCGTCTTGTCGGCGAATGTCGACCAAACGCTCGGCCACGTCCTTCGGCAAGCCGTCAACTTGCCGCAGGCCCAATCGCAACCCCCAGCCCCTGTCGCACCGCCACCGGTCACCCCCGGCGCGAAAGCGCGACCGCGGCAGCGTCTCCTCACCGACCGACTCCAGCGTGCAATCCCAATCCGAGTGATTGACGTCGATCGGCAGCACCACCACGCCATGCTCCTCGGCATCGCGGACGATCTGCGCGGGGGCATAAAAGCCCATTGGCTGCGAGTTCAGGAGCGCCGCAGCGAAAGCTGCAGGGTAGTGGCATTTGAGCCAGCTCGAAACATAGACCAGCAGCGCGAAGCTGGCGGCATGGCTTTCGGGGAAGCCATATTCGCCGAAGCCTTTGATCTGGTTGAAGCAGCGCTGGGCGAATTCGGGGTCGTAGCCGCGGGCGACCATGCGGCTGACCATCTTCTCCTCGTGTAGGTTCATCATCCCGCGCGAGCGGAACGTGGCCATTGCCTTGCGCAGTTGGTTGGCCTCGGCCGGAGAGAATTTGGCGGCATCGATCGCGATCTTCATCGCCTGTTCCTGGAAGATCGGCACGCCATAGGTGCGCTTGAGGATCGAGGACAATTCGTCACGCGGGCCATGGTCGAGTCCAGGGCCCGGCATCTGGAAGTCGGCATCAGGGTTGTCGCGCATCTTTCGACGTTGCTTCAAATAGGGGTGGACCATGTCGCCCTGAATCGGACCAGGGCGCACGATCGCCACCTGGACTACAAGGTCATAGAATTTCCGCGGTCGCAGACGCGGCAGCATGTTCATTTGCGCCCGACTCTCGACCTGAAACACGCCAAGCGAATCGCCTTGGCACAACATGGCGTAAACCTCCGCTTCCTCGGGCGGAACGGTGGCGAGGTCGTAGCTCTTGCCATGATGATCTTCGACCAGCTTGAATGCCTTGCGGATGCAGGTCAGCATTCCGAGCGCCAATATGTCGAGCTTGAGGATGCCGAGATCGTCGATGTCGTCCTTGTCCCACTCGATGAAGCTGCGATCCAGCATGGCGCCATTGCCGATCGGCACCGTCTCGGTAAGCGGCCCGTCAGTGAGAATGAAGCCGCCGACATGCTGGCTGAGATGCCGGGGCATGTCGATCATCTCGCGGGTCAAGGCGAGTACGCGCCTGAGATAGGGGTCGGACAAATCGAGCCCGGTTTCCTTGCGGACATGATCGAGATCGATCTCGCGCCCGTGGCCGCCCCAAACGGTACGGGCGAGCGCCGACGTCACGTCCTCGGTCAGCCCCATCGCCTTTCCGACCTCGCGGATCGCCATGCGCGGCCGATAGTGGATCACCGTGGCGCACAGGCCCGCATTATCGCGCCCGTATGTCGCATAGATGTGCTGGATCACTTCCTCGCGCCGCTCGTGCTCAAAATCGACATCGATATCGGGCGGCTCGCTGCCCCGCTCGACCGAAATGAAGCGGTCGAACAACAGCTCGTTCTCGGCCGGATCGACCGAGGTGATGCCCAGGCAAAAGCAGACCGCAGAGTTGGCTGCAGAACCGCGCCCCTGGCACAGAATAGGCGGTTCGCGGCTGCGGGCGAAATCGACGATGTTCTTGATGGTGAGAAAGTAACGGGCGAGGTCGAGGGTTTTGATGACGCCCAGTTCGTATTCGAGCGTCCTGGCAAGTTTTTCCGATTGGCCACTGGGATAACGCCAGTTTACGCCCATTCGAACCTGATGCTCGAGCCATTGCTGGGGAGTCATTCCGTCGGGGTAGCTTTCCTGCGGATATTCGTATTTCAACTCGTTCAGGCTGAAGTCGCAGGCATCGGCCACCTCACGCGCCGCCGCAATTGCATGCGGCCAGCGCGCAAAAAGCCGCATCATCTCGTCAGGCGACTTGAGATACCGCTCGGCATTGGCGGCAAGCAGGTAACCCGCCTTGGCGACGGTGGTTTTGTGACGGATCGCAGTCATCACGTCGTGCAGCGGTCGCCGTCCGGCGGTGTGGTAGTGCACATCGTTCGTGGCGAGCAATGTCAGGCCGTGGGCCTTCGCCAGCGCATCGAGCCGCTCGATCCGCGCAATATCGTCGCCCTTGTAGAGGAAGCTTGCGGCGAGATGGCGGAGGGTCGGCAATTGTTCGACGAGATGAGGAAGGAGCTCGGCGAAGCGACCCTCGAACTCGACTGTCTCGTCACTCCTGGCACGGGGAGCTGGGTGATCAAAAAGCAGGATGTTGCTCTCGATCTGGATCGTGAACGTCTGCTCCAGATCGCCTGGCGGCAGCAGGATGAGTTGCACGTCCTCGGCGTGACCGGCCAGCAGCGCCAAGTCTATGTCGCAGACCCCCTTGTCCTGCCACTTGCCCTTCAACGTCGTCATCCGCCCAGTACTGATGAGGCGGCATAGGCGGCCGTAGGCAGCCCGGTTCCGGGGATAGGCAAGGAACGCGAGGCCCTCGGCCAACTCTATCCGGCACCCGATTACCGGCTTGAGCTTCAGTTCGCTCGCGGTCGTATGAATGCGGACTACTCCGGCCATCGAGTTGGCATCGGCGATGCCGATCGCGTCATAGCCAAGCTGCCATGCGGTCCTGACCAGATCGATCGGCAGCGAGGCGCCGCGCAGGAACGAGAAGCAACTGACCAGGCCCAACTCCACGAAGGGCGCTCGCAGCGGCGGTGCTATGCGGTCAGGATCGACCTCGATCCTGCGTCTGGCGGGTGTCAGCGAACCTTCGGGCATCGCGACTCACCCCGCCAATTCTTCCAGCCGCGCTCTCACGGCCGCAAGGTCCGCGTCGAACAAGTGCGTCTGCTCTGCCTGCGCGTCTCCCTCCAGCCGGAGCAGGTAAGAGGGATGCGCGGTCACCCACAGCTCGCTGCCATCCTCGAGCGCGATCGGCGCGCCGCGGGCCCTGGAAATGCTCACCGTCCTGCCCAGTATTGCACGCGCCGCGCTCGCACCCATCGCCAGCACCAGTTTGGGCTTTACGATCGCGCGCTCGCTTTCCAGCCACCAGCGGCAGATGTCGATCTCCTTGGCGGTGGGTGCCTGGTGCAGCCGTCGCTTGCCGCGCGGGACATATTTGAAATGCTTGACCGCATTGGTCACATAGCTTGCGGCGCGGTCGATCCCGGCGCGCATCAGATGGTGATCGAGCAATTGTCCGGCAGGGCCGACGAATGGCCGGCCCGCCACATCCTCCTGATCGCCCGGTTGTTCGCCGACAATCATCAGCGCGGCATCCTTCGGTCCCTCCCCCATCACCGCCTGATTTTCGAGGCTGCCGATCGGGCATTGGTGGCAGGCATGAACAGCCTTGCCGATCGCGGCCAAGCTATCTGGCAGCTCACCCATATCGAGCGTGCCCGCCGAGATCATAGTGCTCTCCCGCTGCTGTGCGCCCGCGATGAGATCAGGGATGAGCGACGTCTCGGACATATTCTTCCAGTACTTGCGGGGCATTTCCTTGAGCATTGCCCCGATCTTCAAACGTGCGGGATTGAAGGTCGATGCATAATAGCTGCGCCATAGATCTTCGATCGGATCGCCCTCCGGCGCGTCGCTACGCCGTGCAGGAGGCCCCTCGGACAGCACCGCGCCATCCCAGTGCAGCGAGCCCTGCGGCGTCAGGATCGACCACTTCATATTGGCGAAGCGCCGCACGAAGAACGCGGCATTGGCACGCAGGATGTGATGCTCGGGCTCGAACCAGGCGACATAACGTTCGCCGCCCTGCCCGTCCCCGACCAGCCGGAAGCGGACGAAGGCGTGCATCTTGTGACTGTCACGGCGGACGTTCTTGTCGAGCTCCTCAAGCCGCCGGACCTCGGGATCGGCCTTGTCCTCCATCAGCTGCCCATTCGCCTGAAGCCGCCACAGGAGCTGGTAGAGCAGTGAAAACCGTTCGGGCTCGGAATGCAGGATGGCGTTCCTGGCCAGGGACACGAACCGGCGATTGGCGCGCACTGGCGCAGCGGACAATGACGGGGGTAAGTGATCGGCCCCATCCGCGAACAGATCGCTGTTTCCGCCCGGCGCGACCCACGACACGCAATCGGGCGACACAGCGGCCTGTACCAGCGCCCGTGCCTGCTCGCGCCAGCAGTCGAAATCATCTGGTTCGGACAGGGTCACCACATAATGGGCGCGGTGACGGGTCTGTGGGCGCGCACTCATGCCGCGAACAGCTCCAGTTGCTCGGTCTTCGGAGCCAGCAATGCGCGCAAATCGACCCGGTCCGTAAGCGCCAGGGGACGCCAATCGGCGGTACAGATGAACGGGCGAACCTTGGCCACCGACACTGTTAACCGCCCCACATCGTCGAGCCTGAGCGTCCGCTGACGGCGGCTGGCGATGATGTGACCCACCGCCTTCACGCCGAGCCCGGGCACCCGCAGAAGTTGCTCCTTGCTCGCCCGGTTGACGTCGACTGGAAAGCGCTCGCGAAATTTGAGCGCCCAGGCGAGCTTGGGATCAATATCCAGCGGCAGGTTGCCGTCGGCGTCGGTGGCTTGCATCACTTCGCTGGGTGCATAGCCATAGAAACGCATCAACCAGTCGGACTGGTACAGCCGGTGCTCGCGAATCAGCGGCGGGCGTTTCAGCGGCAGCACCGCGCTCGCATCGGGGATCGGGCTGAAGGCACTGTAATAAACGCGGCGCAGGCCGAACGCATCGTAGAGGTGGCTGGCTTTGCTCACGATATCGGCATCGGTGGCGGCGTCCGCTCCGACGATCATCTGTGTCGATTGTCCGGCAGGTGCGAAGCGAGGGGCATGGCGGAACCGCCTTTTTGCATCCTTGGCCTCGACCATATCCAGTTTCACATTACCCATCGCGCCTTCGATCTGGCGCGCGCTCTTGTCGGGCGCGAGACGGGTCAAGCCAGCATCGGTGGGTAGCTCCACATTAATCGACACGCGATCCGCATAGAGCCCGGCCTGATGAACGATCTCAGCATCGGCCTCGGGGATGGTCTTGAGGTGGATGTAGCCGCGGAAATCGTGCTCTTCGCGCAGAATGCGCGCGACCTCGACGATTTGTTCCATCGTTTGGTTCGAGCTTTTCACGATGCCCGAGGAGAGAAACAGCCCCTCGATGTAGTTCCGACGATAGAAAGCGAGCGTGAGGTCCACCACCTCCTGCGGCGTGAAGCGCGCGCGACGCGTGTTCGAACTCTTGCGGTTCACGCAGTAATGGCAATCGAATACGCAGTGGTTGGTCAGCAGGATCTTGAGCAGCGAGATGCACCGGCCGTCGGGCGTATAAGCATGGCAGATGCCCATCCCCTCGGTCGAGCCGATCCCCTTCCCGCCCAGCGAGTTCTTTTTTGCCGTCCCCGATGAAGCGCAGGACGCGTCATATTTCGCCGCATCGGCGAGGATTTCGAGTTTCTGGAAGATGGTTTGCGACGCCATATGTTCCTTATATGTTCTTATTTTGGTTTTGGCTAGGCCAATCGATCTTTCGCACATGGGCAGACCGCGAGGCGGCCGCTTGAACTAGCAGCCGGAGAATCTCAGCGACTGTATGCTCCATTCACACCCCGACGGATGGCGATCCGCTAAACAGCACGCCGCCAGAAGTTTTCGCAACCGATACCGATCAGCTGACACAGGGTCTCCTCGGCTTGCTCGCTGCCAACCGACTGTGGGAGGGCAGCATGGTTAACCCGCCGGCCACCCAATTTGCTCAGGCGGATTTAACCACCCATACCCCATCGCTCTCACCAACCGGGAGCACCGCTTGGCTTTTCTGAACGTTCACAACGCCGCCATGCAGCCCGACCGCCGCGTCGCCAGACGTCATCTCGTCGATTGTCCGGCCCGCCTGGCGATTGCCGGCGGTGAGCGCGATGGGCGGCTCAGCGATCTGTCCGAGCACGGTGCGCGGCTGGACACCGCGCAGCCGCCACTGCCCGGCACGACCGGCTTTCTGCGCTGGAACGGCGAAGATCACTATTGCAAGGTCATCTGGAGCAATGAGAACCGTTGCGGGTTGCAGTTCGAGCGGCCCATCACCTTGGCGCTGGTCGAGGCTACCTGCTCGCACGTGGAGGTATCTCTAAAGCCGGTTGCGGCGCTCGACCGCATTCCGCTCGGCCAGAAGCGCAGCCGCCGCTTCGCATCCGATCCGATTGCCGAAGCCTAACCCCGTCGCGACACCATTCCCGCGACGAGTCCCGCCGCGAACACCGCGCCTTCGAAGGCACCCGCCAGCAGCATCCAGCCGCCTTGCGGCAGGACCGCCGGCGGCAGGGCGGGGGTGGGAAAACTGTCGACAAGCGCCGTCAGACTGCCGGCCATTAACGTTCCCCCAAGTGCGACGATGACCGCGCCGGTGACTGCTCCGAGGGCGGCGGAAGCTGCGATGCCGACGATCGGAGACCGATTTCTGGCGAGCAGAAGACCCGCGCCGACCGCCGTGCCCATCGCCAAGCCTTCGGGCGCACCGGTGATGGCGGTCGGCGCATTGCCGGTGAGCAGCCGGAGTGCATCGAGGCCTAGCAGGCGGGCAAAGCCGCCCAGTGCCAGCCCGCCCAGCGCCCCGCCCACAACTGGCCGCCACCAGTCCGGGCGTCGAGCACTGCCGAACAGTCCGATTCCTCCGGCGATCCCGAGCCCGGAAACCAGCGCCGCGAGCACCGAGACGCAGATTAGCACCAGCACCAGCGACAACGCGTTTCCGGCCTCGTTACCGGCGGCAAGGACACCGTAGGCCAGCCCGACAAGCGTGCCCCCCGCGGCAGCACCCAAGGCACCGCCGCCGATCAGCCATGCCGTGCGATAGTCCGTGGTCGCCACGAGCTGAGCCGGAGGTGACGGCTGATCCCGAAGTTCAGCCAGGAAGCGATAGCCGTGGCGCGGGACGGTCTCGATATATCGCGGCCTGCCCGCATCGTCACCCAGCGCACGGCGTAGCGCCATGATCGCCTGCGACAGTGCCTCGTCGGTCACCGGCACTCCGCGCCACACCTCCGCGTGCAAGCGGTCCTTCGAGATCAACTGCCCGCGTTCGCTGGCGAGGAGGACGAGCGCATCGAGATAGCGCCCGCCCAGTTCCACCGGCACGCCCGCGCGGGTGAGCAGGCGATTGATGGGATCGAGCACGAAATCATCGAAGCACAAGACGGGCTCAGCGGATTTCATGGATGTGTCACGCCTCCCTCATGGCTTTCATGCCGATGCGGCGCAGGAACTGGCCTCTTTCAACCCTGGAGGCAACACGATGGACACGAGTATGAACGGCGCAAGGGGTGTGCGGAGCATCTGGCGCATGATCCTGTGGGGTGGGTTGGCGCTGCTGCTGCTGATCCCGGTGCTGGCAATGCAATTCACTCCGGAAGTGAACTGGTCGGCAGCCGATTTCGTGATCATGGGGCTGTTGCTCGGCGCGGTCGGCATGGGGATCGAAACGGTGGTGCGGCTGTTGCGAGAGTGGCCCGCCCGTCTGGCCGCGGGCACCACGGTGTTGTTGGTGTTTCTGGCAATCTGGGCCGAGCTGGCCGTTGGGGTGTTCGGCACGCCGTTTGCAGGCAGCTAACTCTCGGGCTCTTGATCGCAGCCGAGCGAAGCGGGCATCTGCTAGGCACACAAGCCTTGCAAGAACCATTCGGGCATCCCGCCACGGCCATCGCCGATCAGCCCAGCGCGGTAAATCCAGTAGCGGCGCCCCGCGGTATCCTCGATCCGGTAATAGTCGCGGAGCCGCGCTGAGCCCTTCTCGCGCCACCACTCGGGGGCGATGCGTTCGGGCCCCTCCACACGCGTCACATCGTGAACCTGGCCGCGCCAGCGGAAGCGCTGCGGATAACCGTCTGGCGTGGCATAAAGCACCGCGATAAGCTCCGCTCGATCGAGCAGTTTGAGCGGGCGAGCCTGGCCAGGGAGTCTCTCTTGGGGCCTGGACACGGGATCGAGCGGGGCGCGCCAGCACTGCGCCCGCTCTGGCAAATGGCTGGCGAAAGGAAACGCGCGGCGCACGGCACCAGAGCCAAGACGCGCCGTCAGCCGGTCGATGCAGACCGCCAGCGAAGTGCCGCGTTGGTCGGCGGCGGTATCCAGATCGCCTTGCACCGGAATCAGCGGCTGGGCCCAGCTGACATGAAGTCTCATCATCTCGATGCCAAAACCGACCTCGACATCGTCTAGCTTGGCCGCGAACAGACGGCAGATATGCGCCGCCTCACGGGTGGCGGCGGCGAGTTCGAGTCGCCGGACCATGACCATGCCATCCACTCGCCACAGGCCCAGCTCAAGGCGGCGTGCGCCCTCGCGCCGCTCCTCGAGTTCGCGTGCCATGTCGTTGGCGAGATCGACGATTATCCGGTCGAGGAGTTCGCGGTGGCGGATCGGCTCGATCACCCGGCGCTGCGCCAGCAGCAAGTCTGTCGGCACCACCGGCAGCAGCGATTCCGGTGCGCGCCCGAGCAATTGGTCAAGCCGGATCAACGGATTGAGGTTAGGCGAGCGGCGATTGCGGAAGCGACGCTGGATTGCATCGCGCCCGGAGCCATTGTCTCCGGTTCCCTCCTCTATCTTCGCAAGCTGGCCAAGCCGCTTGATGCCTAGCCGATGAAGCACAGTGATCACATCGGCTTCAAGGCGGAGCGCAGCTACCGGAAAATCTGCAAGCCGCGTGGTGGCATCCTCGTCAGATCCGAGGGTCATGCCTGGCGGACCATAATGCGCCAGGGCCCACGCCGCTCCCACTGTGGGGGCGATAGCGGCGCGCACCGTTAAGCCACGCCGGGCGAAGGCCGTGTGAACGTCGGCTAGCAGCTGACTTTCGCTTCCAAAGAGGTGCGAAACGGCAGTAATATCGACCAGCAACCCGTCGGGCGGGTCGAGCGCAGCTTGTGGCCCCCAGCGCATGGCCCACGCCGCGAGCTGTTCAAGGAAGGCTAGATCGCCCACTTTGTCATACGCGGCAGTGGCGAGATGAGGACACACTGCGCGCGCATCGGCGAGCATCATTCCCACCCTTGCGCCCTCGACGGCGGCTGTCGTCCCTATCGCCTCGATCCTGGATCCGTGCGTGGTATCGGCGATCAGCACCCGCGGCCTGCCGGGATCTTCTGCCCCGTGCATCAAGCGGTACCGGTCCATGGCCAGCGTACGCAGCCATAGGGAGAGAATGCGGCGCGGCGGCATGGTCAATTAAAGGTGGAAGCGGCCCGTCGAGCTGACACCTTGCTGTCGCGCGGTACCTCCCGAGGGCGCCAGGATGAATTTCGCGTGTTCGCCTCGAAGGGCTTGGAAACCACCAGCCCCTCTCCCCCTCGCAAGACCCATTCGCCTGGCGCCTGGGCGCGGGCGCGGAACAGTTCGGCGTGCCAGGCGGGGGTTCCGGGTGCCTCGGCGTTCCACGCGGGGGCGGTGGATGGAGCTGCCCTCACCTGCCAACGCATCCGTGCCGAAGACAGATCGCGCGCCGCGTCCAGCCGCACGAGGTAGAGCGGCACGCCGTGACGCTCCGCCATCAGAGTCAGCCGCCGAGAGGCGGTGAAATCGAGCGCGCGCGGATTGCCGGTCATCTCCCCCAGCACGAAGGCGATCTCGCGGCAGCGCACGCCTTCCTCCAGCGCGAACAGCGCATCCTCCGCCCGGTCTGCCAGGACGTGGATCACGCGACCACTAAGGTCGGCGGGCAATCCGGGGCGATAGGGTCGCCCGGTCAGCCGCACCGCCTCACGGGTCTGCACCCATAGCACTGCCTTCCGGCCATCGTCTTCTTGCGTTTCGGCTCGCCCCCGGTGGTGCCCGGCACTCTGAGCCAGCATGAGCGCGGTTGCCGCCCCGCTGGCCTCGCGCGTGCAGGCGAACACTTCGCTGTGGCACACCGCACCCGGGAGCGCGGCAAGCGCGGGGCCGCCATTTCCGGGGACCACGGTGAAAGGACTGGTGGCAGGCATGGCGGAACGACTCATATGTTCCGCTTATGTTCCAATTTCCTTCAAATCACAATCGCGGGAGCGAACTACCCGCTCGCTCATTGGGGAAGATATCTTCGCGAAAGGATCGACCATGAAACATACCGCCGGCAATCCCGAGGAACTGAAGAAGCAATTCTGGAAGGCACTCGCCGATTCGCCCTTCCTGTTCCTTCAGGTCAGCGGGCAAAGCGACACCGCCGTGCCGATGAGCCCGCAGCTCGACAAGGACGCCGACAGCGCGATCTGGTTCTTCACCCACACCAGGAGCAAGTTCGCTGGCCTTGGCCCTGTCACCGCCACTTTCCAGGGCAAGGGGCACGACCTGTTCGCCCGCTTCGACGGCACATTGGTGAAGGAAACGAGCCAGGAACGCTTCGACCAGTTCTGGAACAATTTCGTGGCGGCCTGGTACGATGGCGGCAAGACCGATCCCGACCTGCTCTTCGTCCGCATGGACCTCGGCAGCGCCGAGATCTGGGACGGCGACATCGGCCTGCTCAACACCGCCAAGATGGCGCTCGGGATGTATGTCGAAGACGAGGCGGAGAAGCGCCACCTGAAGGAAACGGCGCTCTAATCCAATCCGAAACCGCCAAAGAAACGGGCCGCTCCTCTATCGAGGCGCGGCCCATTTCGTTTGCCAAGAGAGGATCAGTCCCGTGGGGAATCGATCGGCAGCATGGTTTCCCGGCCCGCCACATCATCGACCACTTCGATGATGCCGCGCCCCAGATGGCTGTTGCGGCGGCTATAGCCGAAATAGACCACGAAGCCGATGACGGTCCAGATCGGCAGGACCAGCATCGCCTCAAGCGGCAGGTTGAGGAACAGGAACAGGCAGCCGCCAATCGTCAGCGGGCCGATGAGCCACAATGCCGGTACGCTGAACGGCCGCACCCGGTCCGGTGCCTGCTTGCGAAGCAGCATCACCGCGATCGCCACCATGAAGAACGCATAGAGCGTTCCCGCATTGGCGATGTCGGCCAACTGCCCCACCGGCAGAAACGCGGCGGCGATCGCCACCACCACACCGGTGATTGCGGTCACGACATAGGGCGTCTTCCACCTGGGATGCACTTCGGCCAGCTTCTCCGGCAGCAGGCCATCACGCGCCATCACGAAGAAAATGCGCGTCTGGCCGAACAGCAAGATCAGGATGACCGAGGGCAACGCTAGGAAGGCAGCGATGCCGAGCATATTGCCGATGCCCGAGAAGCCGATCTGACGCAGCACGTGCGCAAGCGCCTCGTTCGAACAAACCAGTTGATTGGCATATGCCGGCAAGGCGCACTGGCGCGCAAGCTCTTCTGAGCCCGCGGGGAAAGGAATGCCATTCGGCCCCATGATCGGCTGGCCGCCGATGGTGCCAACCGCGCCCGCGGCGACGAGGATGTAGAAAATGGTGCAGATCAGCAATGAACCAATAAGGCCCAGCGGCACGTTCCGCTGGGGGTTCTTCGTCTCTTCCGCCGCGGTGCTGACTGCGTCGAAGCCGACATAGGCGAAGAAGATCGTCGCCGCGGCACCGACCGCGCCCACGCCCGAGCCGAAACCGCCAAAAATGCCGGCGGGCAGGAACGGATTGAACTTGTCGGGGTCGAAATAAGCGCTGGTTAGCGTCAGGCCGATAAAGGCGGTCAAAGCAGTGATCTTGATCGCCACCAACACTGCATTGACGCGCGCACTCTCGCTGGTCCCGATCATCAGCAGCCAAGTCACGAGCAATGCGATGATTAATGCGGGAAGATTGATGAGGCCACCCGCCGCACCACCCAGTGCCAGCGGACCCGCGCTGAGCCAGGCAGGGAGACTCATGCCGAAGAATTCGTTCAAGATCGTGCCGGTGAAATAGCCCGACCACCCAACGGATACTGCCGACGCAGCAATGGCGTATTCGAGAACAAGTGCCCAACCCACTGTCCAGGCGAGAAACTCACCCATTGTGGCGTAACTGTAGGTGTAAGCGGAGCCTGCCACGGGAAGCATAGAGGCGATTTCTGCGTAGCACAGCGCCGCGACGATGCAGACCGCCCCTGCAATGATGAACGCCAGCATCAGGCCCGGCCCAGCCTTCTGTGCACCGGCGGCGGTGAGCACGAAGATGCCCGTGCCGATAATGCATCCGATGCCGAACAGCGTGAGCTGCACCAGCCCAAGCGAGCGATGCAGCGACTTCTTCTCCGCGGTCGCCAGAATGGCGTCGAGCGGCTTGACCCGGTCTAGGAACATGTAAGCGAAACCCCTTCCCTGAAAGACGGCGCTCTGTTGGCACAGTCTGGAATGGCGCGGGAAGCTAGCGGATGACAGCGGCATTACAAGAGCGTTCAAGGCGCGAAGTGGCGGCTTTCCCCCGGCTGCCGGGCCGTGTAGGCCCGCGCTCCATGTCGACCACGTTCCAGCTCGATACCGCGACCAGCCGCGCGAACCCGACGCCGCAACCGCGCAAACGCCTCACCGTGCCCGCGATCCGCGAGCACAAGCAGGGCGGCGTGACCAAGGAGCCGCTGGTCATGCTGACGGCCTATACGGCGCGGCAGGCGCAGTTGCTCGACGCGCACTGCGACATGCTGCTGGTGGGGGATTCGCTCGGTCAGGTGATCTATGGCCTGCCCTCGACGCTTTCCGTCACCTTGGAGATGATGATCGCGCATGGCGCCGCAGTGGTGCGAGGCAGCTATCACGCGCTGGTCATCGTCGACATGCCGTTCGGCAGCTACGAGGGTTCGAAGGAACAGGCGTTCGCTTCGGCGAGCCGGATCATGGCCGAGACCGGCTGCGCGGCGGTCAAGCTGGAGGGTGGCGCCGCGATGGCCGAGACCATTGCGTTTCTGGCGGGCCGCGGCATTCCGGTAATGGCGCACGTCGGGCTCACTCCCCAGGCGGTGAACGTGCTTGGAGGTTATGGCGCGAGAGGCCGCAGCAAGCGCGAGCACGAGAAGATTCTCACCGATGGGCAAGCGGTGGCGGACGCGGGCGCATTTGCCGTGGTGGCCGAGGGCGTTCTCGAACCGATCGCAATCGCGCTCACCAAGGCACTCGAAATCCCCGTAATCGGTATCGGTGCCAGCGCACAGTGTGATGGCCAGGTGCTGGTGACCGAGGATATGCTGGGCATGTTCGAACGCGTGCCCCGCTTCGTGAAGCGCTACGAAAATCTGGCCGAGGTCATCTCCAAGGCCGCCGAAACCTATGCCGATGAAGTGCGCGCGCGCAGCTTTCCCACACCCGACCAGACCTATCAGCCGAAAGACTGACCCGCCTCATGCAGACGATCCTCAAGCATTACACGTTCTCGTTCCTGTTCATGGCCGTCTGCCTCGGTCTTGCTGCCTGGTACGGCTTTTCCAGCACCGGCACCCTCGGCGGCATGGCGCAGATCCTGTGGATCGTGTTCGTCCTTTCGATCCTCGAAATCTCGCTTAGCTTCGACAACGCGGTGGTAAACGCTTCGGTGCTCAAGGAGATGGACGAAGTCTGGCAGAAGCGCTTCCTCACCTGGGGTATCGCCTTCGCGGTGTTCGGGATGCGGATCGTGTTTCCGTTGGCGATCGTTGCCATCGCGGCAAGCATCGGCCCGATCGACGCGGCGCGGCTGTCACTCAACGATCCGCTCGAATACGAACGGCTGGTGAGCGGCGCACATGTCGGCATCGCCGGGTTTGGCGGCGCATTTCTGACGATGGTCGGGCTGAAATTCTTCTTCGACCGCGACAAGGACGTGCACTGGATCGGCTGGATCGAAACCCAGCTGACGAAGTTCGCCGCCCTACCCGCAGCGGAAATCGCGCTACTGCTGCTGGTGCTGTGGGGCATCTCCAGCATGCTGCCCGCCGATGAGGCGCTGACCTTCCTCGTCGCCGGCATTCTCGGGCTCGTCACCTTCATCGCGGTCGAAGGGCTCAACACAATTCTCGAGATCAGCGAAGAGAAGAAACGCCTCGCCGGTGCTGCCGTGCGTAGTGGGCTCGGCGGGTTCCTGTATCTCAATGTCCTCGACGCGAGCTTCAGCTTCGACGGGGTAATCGGCGCTTTCGCACTCTCGAACAATATGGTCATCATCGCGCTCGGCCTGTCGATCGGGGCGATGTTCGTGCGCTCGATGACCATCCACCTCGTCCGTCAGGGGACGCTGGCGCAATATCGCTTCCTCGAACACGGCGCGTTCTGGGCGATCATCGCCCTTGGTGCGATCATGCTGGTTTCAGCACGGTTTCATATCCCGGAGACGATAACCGGCGTGATCGGAGCGGTGCTGATCGGGCTATCGCTGTGGTGGTCGGTGCGCTTCAACAAGCGGCATCCGGAGCCGACTGCCGTGCCCAGCCCTCACTGAGGCTGCATGTCGTATTGTTTGAGTAGGTCGTAGAGCGTCGGCCGGCTAATCCCGAGCAGCTTGGCGGTGCTGGAGATATTGCCCTCGCTGCGGGCCAGCGCCTGGCGGATCATCCGCCGGTCGGCCTGTTCGCGCGCCGCTTTCAGGTTGAGAACGTCGTCGCTCTCGCCGTCGCTGCCCGACAAGTCGAGGTCGCCGGCGCTGATCAACTTGCCCTCGGCCATGATCACCGCACGCTTGACCCGGTTTTCCAGCTCGCGGACATTGCCCGGCCATGCCCAGCCATCGATCGCTGCCAGTGCATCGGGCGCGAAGCCCTTGACTGCCGGGTTCATCTCCCGGGCAAACCGGGCCTGGAAATGCTTGGCGAGCAGCACCGCGTCGCCGGGCCGCTCGGACAGTGTCGGGATTTTCACCACGATCTCCGCGAGGCGATAGAATAGGTCTTCGCGGAAGCTCCCCACCGCAATCATCGCTTCGAGGTTCTGGTGCGTGGCGCACACGATCCGCGTATCGACTGCGATCGCCTTGCGCCCGCCGATGCGCTCGATCGTGCGCTCCTGAAGAAACCGCAGCAGTTTGACCTGCAATGGCAGCGGAATGTCGCCCACCTCGTCCAGGAACAGCGTGCCCCCGGCGGCGAGTTCGATCTTGCCCTCGGTGGTCTTGACCGCGCCGGTGAACGCCCCCTTCTCGTGGCCGAAAAGCTCGCTTTCGAGGAGGTTTTCCGGGATCGCGGCACAGTTGATCGCCACGAACGCGCCGTCGCGGCGCGCACTTGAATCATGTACGCCACGCGCCAGGAGCTCCTTGCCGGTTCCGCTGGCGCCGAGCAGCATCACCGACACGTCGGCATTGGCCACGCGCTCGATGGTGCGTGCGACCTTCATCATCTCGGGCGCGGCGGTGATCATCCGGCCGAGCACGGTCTTGTCCTCGCCCGCACGCTCGGCGAGGCGGCGGTTCTCGGCCTCGATCCCTTGCAGCCGGTAAGCGCGCTCAACGATCAGCCCCAGCGTGTCGATGTCGACGGGCTTCTGGTAGAAATCATAAGCGCCCTTAGCGATCGCCGCGAGCGCGCTTTCCTGGGCCCCGTGGCCCGAGGCAACGACCACCTTGGTATCGGGCTTCAGCGCCATGATCGCATCGAGCACCGCGAAGCCTTCGCTGGTGCCGTCGGGATCGGGCGGCAAGCCGAGATCGAGCGTGACCACCGCCGGTGCCTCGGAGCGCAGCAATGCCAGTGCGCTCGCCCGGTCGCCCGCGATGACGACGTCGAACTTTTCGTAGGCCCATTTGAGCTGCGCCTGGAGGCCGGGATCATCCTCGATCACCAGGAGCTTGGGTTTGCTTTCTGCCATCAGGCTGCTTTCTCGTTCAGATCGGTTTCGGAGGCCGCGTTGCGCAAGGCAATCAGGCGCGACGCCTCGGCCAGCGGCAGGCTGATGGTGAAGCGTGAGCCCACGCCCTCGCAGGATTCGACTTCGAGCCGTCCGCCCATGCCACGGACCAGCTCGCGGGCCTCGCAGGCCCCCACGCCGAAGCCGTTGTCCTTGGTCGAGACGAAGGGGCGGAACAGATCCTGGCGGAGGAATTGCGGCGACATTCCCTCGCCCGCATCGACCACCGCGATTTCGCCGCGGATGCCCGAGCTGCGGACTTCGAGAAGAACCGGCACGTCGGGCGGGCTGGCGTCGAGCGCATTCTGCACCAGGTGACGCAACGCCTGCTCCAGCGGTTCGGCGGCGGCCAGCACTTCGCAATCGGCCTCGCCGACGCATTGCACCCGCGCCGGCAAGGCGTAGCTCGCCACCAGGCTGCGCGCGAGGGCGGCAAGGTCGAGTGGCGCATTGGCTTCGGCCCGCCCGCCGCCATAGCGGCCGAGACGGCTGACCAGCGCGTCGAGCTTGTCGGCGCTATTGCGCAGGGTCACCAGCATATCCGCGCGGAACTCGGGCTTGTCCGCATGGCGTTCGGCGTTGCGGGCCAGCAGGCCGATCTGGCTCGACAGATTCTTGATGTCATGCATCACGAAAGCCATGCGGCGGTTGAATTCATCGAAGCGCGCAGCATCCTGCAACGCGTCCTGGCCGGCCTGTTCGGCGAGATAGCTGGCGACCTGCTGGCCGGCGACGCGGAGCAGGTCGAAATCCTCCCAGTCGAGGCGGCGGGCGACCTGCGGCCGCGCCAGGATCACCACCCCGACCACGCGTTCGCCATGTAGCAGCGGCACTCCGGCCCAGGCCGCGGGTTCGTTGCGCAACCAGTCGGGAAGCACCTTGCCGCTGGCGCGAATGGCATCGAAATCCAGAATGACCGCGTCGTTTTCGAGCTGGCTGAACAGTGTGACCGGCATAGCGGCGTGAGGGACCTCGATCGTCGGCCACCGCCAGCGCGCGGCGAGCGCCAGCGCATCGTCGTCCCCGGGCGTCAGCAACAGTCCTGCGGGACTGTCGGCGATATCGGCGAGGGATTGCACCGCGCGTTCGTGAAGCCCCGGTCCTGGACCGACGGCCTTGCCGATGGTCCGGGTGAAACGGAGCCACTCCTCGCGATAATCATAGCGATGCTTGAACAGGTGCTTGAGCGCCAGCAAGCGCAGCGTGCCGCGCAGCTTCGGCGAGGGCAGCCACAACAGCGACGCGGTGGCTGCTACCAGCAGGAACCCCACCTGGGTCATCCGCGCCAGATCGCCCGCCAGCATGGCCGCGCTATTCGCCAGCGCGAGCATCGCCACGAAGTAGGCCCCCAGCATCGCCAGCGAGAGCGTGCTGAAGGTGACGGCGCGCGACGGGCGGAAGGCCAGTCCGGCGGCACCTTGCCCCGCGCCGATGGCGAAGCAGGCTGCCACCCCACCCATAACGGCGGCGCGAAGCACCTCCAGCCCAACCACCGCGGTGCCGGTGAGATAGCCGACTGTGAAGAGATTAAGCTCGAAGAACCAGAACAGCGCCAGCCCCGCGCCCGGCCAAGCCAGCAGCCGGCGCGAACTGTCCGATGCACCTCCGTAGAGGTTGTGCGCGAGGAATAGCGCGCCCACGGCCACGAGCATCCGCATCAGCGTGGCGACTTCCGCCACCGCGCCGAGCGGCTTGGCAGCGAAGAGAAGCACCAGTTGCAGTGCTTCCACCAGCAGGAGCGCAGTGACGAGCGGCCTTACCACGCGCAGCGTCTCGTCGCGCCCATCGTTCGCGAAATGCCGGAACACGGCGTAAATCCACGCCGCATTGCGCAAGATTTCGAGCGCCTGCACCAGTCCCGGTCCATCGGGAAACGCCGCCACGGCCCCGCACCACAGCGCACTCAGCCCCAGCGCAGCAGCGGTTGCCCCGCGATCGCGGCGCTGCGTCCGACCCGATCGCAGCACGATGCCCGCGGCCAGCGCGCAGCCGACAGCCGCCAGCCCATATAGGATAAAGGCGGCTAGCCCCTCCATGGACGCACGTCCGAGATCGCAACAGAAAGGCAGATGGTGGTCACATCAGTAGCGTTATCAAGCGGAAGTGAAATGTCGGTAAACTTGACACTAACCCAGAGTCGAAAGCGGCGGCGCACCATATGGTGGCCACCGCTTCGAAGGTTGGCGTTGAACGCTTACTCGCCGTCGACGGCTTCCTTGGCCGCAGCACCGGCTTCCTGGGCGGCCTCACCCACCTGTCCCGCCGCCTCGGACACACTATCGGCCGCTTCGGCCACGGCGTTGTCGCGGACGATTTCGGAATCGGACTGCTGCGACACGAAATAAATCCCGGCCACTGCCACGATTACGAGCACCAGCGCGATGAGCCACCCCGAACCACCGCCGCGACGCACGCCGTCGTCATGGATGACAGTGTGCGTCGTATGGGTGTTGCCCGCGGGCGTTTCGGTTTCGGTGATGCGTTCTTCGGTCATGGGTATTTCCTCCGCTGATGTTCTCGTATTGCGCCGAAAACGCTGCGTTCGCGGGCTGGTTCCGGTTAACCAAACCGTTGGCCTTCGAAGGGAAACGGCACCGACGAGCGCTGCACGCGATCGAAAGTCAGCCGCGCGCCGAGTGGCGGCAGGGAACGCTGAGGGCAATCGGCGACATGGCACAGCCGACATCCGGGGCCGATCGGCAAGGCTGCGTCGCGGGCCAGGGAGACACCGCGGGCGAACGCGAGATCGCCGGCCAGCGTCGCATCCACGCCCAAAACGACGGCGAAACGGGCTTGCGTCTCACCGCTGCTAGCTTGGGCCAGACACAACCAGTGCGAGGCCCCGGTGCCGGTCTCCGCCAGCGCGACGGCTTGGACCGCGGCCTCGCCATTTCGTTCGAAAGCCCGTGAGGCGCACCACAGCGGACAGGTGTGATCGGCTTCGAGGAACACCGCGCCGCTGGCTCCGAGGAACCGCTTGGATACCTGACCCGCCCGGTCGATGCGCAGCATGAAGAATGGCAGCCCGCGCTGGCCCACGCGCTGGAGCGTGGTCAGGCGATGCGCCAGCTGCTCGAAGCTGACCCCGAAGCGGCGCTGAAGCACGGGAAGATCATAGCCCGTCGCTTCGCAAGCTCGCAGGAAGCGGCCGTAAGGCATCATCAGGGCCGCCGCGAAATAACTCTCGAGATGGCGCGCCAGCAACTCGCGTGCGGTCGCATCGGTGAGGCGCGCTCCGGCCACCAGGTGAGCGACCTGCTCGCGCTGCTCGAGCGCCGCCAGTTGCAAGGCCAACTCGAAGGCGCGCGATTCGGGGCCCAGCATCTCGGCGAGCTGGACCTGGCGGGCGTGTAGGTCGAGACGGCGCCGCACTCGCGGCATCACCTCGCGCGGGAGGATGCGGACCGCGAGCTGGTGCTTGTCGCGCAGGCGTTCGGCGAGTGCGATGGCGATTTCACCGCGCGAAAGCCGCATTTCGTCCGACAATGTCTCCGCCGCATGATCGAGATCCGCGAAATGGTTGCGCCACCGTTCCACCTCGCGCCGCGCCGCGGTTAGCGGCTCCTCGCTCTCGGCTTGGTCGGCGCGCGCGGTGTCGTAAAGGCGCGCGAATGCGGACGCGATCTGAGGATTGGCAGAGAGGAACTCGCCAGCTTCCTCGCGGTCGATGCCAAGGTCCGCGAAGCGTTCGTCGTTCAAGCGGCGGACCAGGCCGTCGAGCCCGCCAACCGCCGCATCCCCAGCCAGCTCTCGCGGATCGAAGGCGAACTCGCTGATCAATTGGACGACGACGCGCGCCGTCATTGGGCGCTGGTTCCGCTCGATCAGGTTAAGGTAGCTAGGCGAGATCTGGAGCCGCTGGGCCATGCTCGCCTGCGTCAGATTCTCGCGGCGGCGCAGCCGTCGCAAGGCAGGTCCGGCGTAGAGAGAGGGATCGGCCATCTGTAACTTTCTTGACAGCTTTGCAGCGGTATTACGGCAATTCGTCGTAGCGTGACAGTATTAACTGTAAGTTTTCCTGCAAGCCGGCCGCCAACTGCGGCATCCTTGCGGACAGGATCAAACAGCTTTTGCAGGAGACTACGATGTATCAGCGCCGGATCGGGGACATGACCCGGACGATCGCGGAGGGCGGCACGACCTGGGCGGCGATCGATGCCGAATCGGTCGCACGCATGCAGACGCAGAACCGGTTCCAGACCGGGCTCGACATTGCCCGCCACACCGCAGCGATCATGCGCGCGGACATGGCCGCCTATGACGCCGATCCTGCCGCTTACACCCAATCGCTGGGCGCGTGGCACGGTTTCATCGCGCAGCAGGAGATCATCAGCGTCAAGAAGCATTTCGGCTCCACCAAGCGCCGCTACGTCTATCTGTCGGGCTGGATGATCGCTGCGCTGCGCAGCGAATTCGGCCCGCTGCCCGACCAGTCGATGCACGAGAAGACCAGCGTCCCTGCGCTGATCGAGGAAATCTACACCTTCCTGCGCCAAGCCGACGCACGCGAGCTTGGCGGCATGTTCCGCGCTCTCGACGTAGCCCGCGAGGCGGGCGACGAGGTGGAGGCCAGGCGGATCGAAAACGCCGTCGATGCCTACGAGAGCCATGTCGTGCCCATCATCGCCGACATCGACGCCGGTTTCGGCAATGCCGAGGCGACCTATCTGCTGTCCAAGAAGATGATCGAGGCGGGCGCCTGCGCCATCCAGATCGAGAACCAGGTCTCCGACGAGAAGCAGTGCGGCCACCAGGACGGCAAGGTCACCGTGCCGCACGAGGACTTCCTGCAGAAGATCCGTGCCATCCGCTACGCCTTCCTCGAGCTGGGGGTGCCCGACGGCATCATCGTTGCGCGCACCGACAGCCTGGGTGCGGGGCTCACCAAGCAGATCGCATTCTCGAAGACGCCGGGCGACCTCGGCGACCAGTACAACGCCTTCCTCGATTGCGAGGAGATCGATCCCGCTGCGGTCGCCGACGGCGCAGTCCTGCTCAGCCGGGGCGGCAAGCTGGTTAGCCCCAAGCGGCTAGCGTCGAACCTCTTCCAGTTCCGCGCCGGTAGCGGTGAGGACCGCTGCGTGCTCGACTGCATCACCAGCCTCCAGAATGGTGCGGACCTGATCTGGATCGAAACCGAGAAGCCGCACATCGCGCAGATCGCAGGCATGGTCGACCGGATCCGTGAGGTGATCCCGAATGCCAAGCTCGTGTACAACAACTCGCCCAGCTTCAACTGGACCCTGAACTTTCGCCAGCAAGTCTATGATGCGTGGTCCGAAGCCGGGCACGATGTCTCCCCCTACGTCCGGGCCGAGCTGATGGCCGAGGCTTACGACGAGACCGAACTGGCCATCGAGGCCGACGAGCGCATCCGCACTTTCCAGGTCGATGCGGCGAAGCGCGCGGGCATCTTCCACCACCTAATCACCCTGCCCACCTACCACACCGCGGCGCTCAGCACTGACAACCTCGCCAAGCGCTATTTCGGCGAGGAGGGGATGCTCGGCTACGTCAAGCAGGTGCAACGCGCAGAAATCCGTCAGGGCATCGCCTGCGTGAAGCACCAGAACATGTCCGGCAGCGACATCGGCGACGATCACAAGGAGTATTTCGCCGGCGAAGCTGCGCTGAAGGCTGGCGGCAAGGACAACACGATGAACCAGTTCGCGGCCGCCTAGGAGAGGATGCATGACCACGATGACCGAAGACCGTCCCACAACCACGGAACCAAGCCGCGCCCGCGCCCTGTTTTCGACCGCCGACTTCCGCCTGCTGCGCGCCGCGCTGGCGAGCCACGCGCGGGTGACGGAGGACCGCGAGGACCTCGCCCGCATCAACGCGCTGCACCACCGCCTCGGCACCTACGTAAGCAGCGATTAGAGCTCCTGGGGAGGAGCCGCGGCCGCCGGAGCGTTACCCTTGCGCTGCGGCGGCCGCACAGCCTTCAACCGTTCAGCATCAGTTGCATCGCCGAAAAGGTTAGCGCCTCTGCGGCGGTGCCGATCACCTTCTCCGCATCGGGTGCCCAGAACGGCGAATGGAGCGAGGGCAGTATGGTGCCGTCCTTCGCCGCCTTGGCGATGGTCTCGGGCCGTTCGCCACCGACCCAGAACATCACCGACTGGATGTTCGCTGGATCGGCCCGCCTGTAGCGCGAGAAATCCTCGCCCGGCATGATCGGCGGGACGACGGCCACGCGATCGATGCCGAACCGTTCCTTGAGCGGCTCCATCACCTGCGCAGTGAAGCCGGGTTCATTGATGGTCGCGGGCGTGGCGCCTTCCGCATAGGTAATCACCGGCATCAACTGGGGCGGGAGGCCTGACGCCAGCGCCTCACCCGCCACGATCCGCTTGATCCCCTCGTTGAGTCGCGCACGCTGCTCGTCGGTGAAACTGCGCACCGTGAGTTGGAGCTTCGCGCTGTCGCCGATGATGTTGTAGCGCGAACCGGCGTGGAAGCTGCCCACGGTCACCACCGCAGGCTCGACCGGGTTGTTCTCGCGGCTCACGAGCGTCTGCAGCCGCATGACGATGGCGCTCGCCAGAACGATCGGATCGCGCGTGGTGTGCGGCGCGGCGCCGTGCCCGCCCACCCCCTTCACCTCGATGTCGATACTATCGACATTGGCCATCGCCGGGCCGCTGGCATAGGTGATCATGCCCGCAGGCGTCGCCGCCATGTCGTGGAAGGCGAGCGCGTAATTCGGCTTGGGAAAACGGGTGTAGAGCCCGTCGTCGAGCATCGCCTTGGCACCCTGTCCGGTTTCCTCGGCAGGCTGGCCGATCATCACCAGCGTGCCCGACCACTGGGATTTGCGTGCGGCCATCAACCGCGCAACCGCAATCCAGGCGGTCATGTGGGTATCGTGGCCGCAAGCGTGCATGATCCCGGTCTCGCCGCCCGCGCCCATGCCCCGCACCTTGCTCGCGAACGGCAGCCCGGTCTGCTCGACCACCGGCAGCGCATCCATGTCGGCGCGGATCATCACGGTCGGGCCAGGGCCATTTTTGAGCACCGCGACCACACCCGTCCTGCCGACCTTCTCGGTAACCGTGAATCCTGCCGTGCGCGCTGCATCGGCCATGATCCTGGCGCTGCGGACCTCCGCGAAGGCCAGTTCGGGATGTTGGTGCAGATCGCGATAAATCGCGAGTAACCCCGGCATATCGGCGGCTATCGTCTGACGCAGGTCGTCGGCCTGGGCCAGTGCGGGTGCCGTAGGCACGAGCGCCAGGGCCGATACCGCAATCAAAAAAGTGGAGGGGTTCTGCACGGCAACTCCTACAACTTGGACCGGGTGTTACACGGTCCAGGGCAAAAACTCGTCGCTTTGGCGAAAAGGGCGTCGATGGCGGCGAAGCTGGCAGAGAATCGCGGTGTAGGAAAGTCTTCCGAGGCACCTTGTCGCGTGAAGCTGGTGTCGCCGACGCCGCTCGGCCGGCACTTCTCGCAGAGCCCGATTTTCCGCTGTCGCTGGCCAACTTGCGCCAAGTCGCCTGCTTCCGGAAGCTGCCACGATCTGAGCGAGCATAATGCGCATCCGGCAGGTGACGGGAACACGTCGCTTCCGGCGCCGCACCATTGCCGCCCTCCCCGACCTGCCGCGATGTTTTTCTCCTGTATCCAATCGGTCTCGGCAACCGAACCAGGCCTCGGGCCAAGGCATCAGGACAGCCAGGGCGGGAGATGACATTTGGAGTCCATCTATTGGGTACTGACCTGGGCCTGCCACCGCCGCTGCGCCCATTGCTACGATGATCGATTTCGGCCGTATGTGCGAGACGCGCTGACGCGTGTCGTCGCCGAGGGTCAGGCGGCATATCACGCGATTGTCGCGAACTTGCCGGACGACATGACCTATGGCGCTGGCAGCCACCTGGCCGCTGGTGAAGCAGCACATCGAAAGCGCACCTCGCTGATTCTCGCAGGTGGCGAGCTGTTGCTCGACGGCGTGCGCGAGGAACTATTCTATCCGGTGCTGGAGGCGATCCGCGCGCGTTGGGGCGATCGCGGCCCGCAAATTACCATCCAGACGACCGGCGACGTGCTGACTGCCCGCTATATCGAGGAGATGCTGGCGCGCGGCGTGCGTACGATCGCCGTTGCTTCGATCGATAATTTCCATATCGGCCTGGAAGGCGACAGGGGCCGTGCGTTGATCGACCGGATTCGCGCAATGATGGTGCCGTTCGGCGGTCGTGAAATCGGGCTTGAAAAGGCCGCTGCCAAACAGACGACCCCGCTGCCAACTATCCCATCGGAGACCTTCACGGGACCGTCCTTTCTATTCTTCGGTGCCCAATCCGATCACTGGATCGGCGAATTGTGGCCGCGCGGGCGCGCCTGGACGAACGGGCTGTCGACGGCGACCTACGAGACAAATTTCTGCGCGCGGTGGAGCGGTGGCAAGAACTTCCTGCACCATGGCCACGCCGGTTCGGAAGTTGCCATCGAGCCCGATGGTTCGGTCTACCCGTGTTGCCTCAAGACGAAAGCGCCGCTGGGCAACCTGGCCGAAGAGCGTCTCACCGATATCCTGGACAGCCTGAAGGGGCACCCCTCGTTCGAGGCCATCAATGCCGGCGACCCCGAGGGGATGGGCCTGGCGCTGGGGTGGACACGCGACGATTTCCGCGCGGCCGCGCATGGTGTCGATCCCAAGGGGCGTCCGTTCGCCAATCCATGCGTCGGTTGCGACGCTTTCTTTGCCGCGAAGCTCGGCGATGAGCTCAAAGCGATGCGTCTGGCGCGGCTGGAAGCCAGCCGGTTCAATGCCTTGCCCGTCTAGAACGCTAAATCGCGACATTGACCGCCGCTTGTAACCGACAACCCCGCCCCACCGAATGCCTATTGGTCAGTTCCGTTTCGGGTGACCGGCAAGCAGGGGAGCTGACCATGCACAACAAACGTCGAAATCAGGCCGCGCGCTGGCGTAATGCCGTTGCCACCGGAGGAGCGGTCCTCGCCATCGCATGGCCGGCGCCGTCGCTGGCGGGACCGTGGACGCCCGACGCGGGCGAGAGCTACAACAAGGTCGCACTCAACTATTTTTCGGGCGATTCCGCGTTCGGGCCCGAGGAACCCGGCTTTCAGGACTTTGAGGACGTCAATCTTACCTATTATCTCGAGCTGGGCATTACCGATCGTCTGGCGTTCATCACCTCCGTGCCGCTCAAGCGGATTTCGCGCACCGATCTTGGAACGACGGGGGCCGTCATCGGCAACAACACGACGGGAATCGGCGATGTCGACGTGGGGCTGCGCTACAATTTCCTGAGGGACTCGGTGGTGCTCGCCGCGCAGGTCGTTTTCAAGGCGCCCTATCTCTATCAAGCCAACAACGTCTTGCCGCTGGGCAATGGTCAGGAAGACATCGAAGGCCGGTTGCAGCTTGGCAAATCGCTGGGCAAGGCTGGATATTTCGCGATCGACGCAGGGTATCGCTACCGCGTTGGCGCGCCGTCGGATGAGATCCGCTATCTCCTCGAATATGGCGTCGATGTCAGCAAGGCGGTGTATCTGCGTACCAAGCTTGATGGCATTCTCAGTGTCGAGAACGATACGCCGACGCTCGGGGCCTTAGGCAACCCCACCTTGCCGCTGGCGTTCGATCTCGCCAAGCTCGAGGGCACGGCCGGGTACCGCATCAGCGAGCAAGTCGGTGCCGAACTCACCGTTACGCACAACCTTTACGGATCGAACACGCTTCAGGGTACAGCCGTCCAGTTGGCGCTGGTTGTCCAACTCTGATCGCCATGGATGCGGTCGGCGCGATCCTGTTGGTGCTCCATTACGGTGTGCTGTTGCTGCTGGGAGCCTATGGCTGCCACCGACTGTATCTGATCACGCCCGCCTTGCGGTACCGCGGCAAGCCGGCAGCCATTGCCGGGTTCGAAACCCTGCCAACCGTCACCGTCCAGCTTCCAATCTACAACGAAAAATTCGTGGTCGAGCGTCTGATCGATGCGGCGGCGGCTCTGGCCTATCCGCGCGACCGCCTACAGATTCAGGTGCTCGACGATTCGACCGATGAAACCGTCGCGCTCGCCGCGGCGCGGGTCGGTCATCATCGGGCCCGTGGCTGCCGGATCGAGCATATCCGCCGCAGCGACCGGACGGGGTACAAGGCAGGCGCGCTCGCGCATGGGCTTGACCAGGCCAGCGGCGCCTTCATCCTGATCCTCGACGCGGATTTCGTGCCCGAACCCGACTTTCTACACAAGGCGATCCACCCGCTGGCCGATCCCGCAATCGGAATGGTTCAGGCCCGGTGGTCCTATCTCAATCGCGATCGCAATGCGCTCACGCGGGCGCAGGCGGTGCTGCTCGACGCGCATTTCGCGATCGAGCAAAGCGCGCGAGCGGCGCGCGGCGTGTTCTTCAACTTCAACGGCACCGCGGGAATCTGGCGAGCGAAGACCATCCGCGACGCCGGGGGGTGGCGCGCCGAAACGCTGACCGAGGATCTGGATCTCAGTTACCGGGCGCAGATGCGCGGCTGGCGTTTCGCCTATCTGCGGGATGTAACGTGTCCCAGTGAACTGCCGGTCGACATCAATGCGCTCAAGAGCCAGCAATATCGCTGGGCCAAGGGGGCGATCGAGGTCTTGCTTGCGCTGCTGCCGAAGCTCTGGGCGACGCGACTGCCGCTGCGCGTCAAGCTCGAGGCAAGTGTCCATCTGACGAGCAATGTTTCGTATTTGCTGCTCTTGATCGACAGCTTGTTCCTGCTGGCACCAAGCATTGCGTTTCGCGATCGCTTTGGTCTCGACGGCCTGCTCTGGTTCGATCTGTCGCTGCTCGCGCTGGCAACGATCAGCCATGTCGGCTTCTTCTTCGCTGGCCAGCGGACGGTCCATGCGGCCGCGAGAGTCAAGCTTCGCGACATCGCGGTGCTGATCGCGCTCCTTGTGGGGCTGACCTTCAACAACGCCCGCGCCGTGACCGATGCGCTGCTTGGCCGGCGCAGCGGTTTCGTCCGGACTCCCAAACTCGGTGCCAACGCCGCTCCAGGCGTTCGTCGCAGTTCGTGGCTAGGCTATGCGGCCCAGCCGTCACGCTATGGCGCAGGCGCCGAGATCGCGCTGGGGGCGGCCTATACCGGCTTGTTTGTCTGGTTGCTGTCGCAGGATTACTGGCTGGGCGCTTCGTTTCCGGCATTGTTCGCTGTGGGCGTCCTTGCGGTCGGTGCCGGCAGCATCGCGACGCAGCGCCCTGCCCTCGCACCGGGCGCTGCACGGTGATCGAACCGGTCGCAACATCGCCGGGGGCGTGGCGTACCTCGGTCCATGGTACCGCTTGTGTGCTGTTCGTCATCGCGGCGGTCCTGGCCTACCGGATCGGCGATCTGGCTCCGGCGCATACCGGGAGCGTCTATATCGGGTTCCATGTGATGATGACGGTGGCGATGCTCGGCACGTGGGCGCTCGGCGGTGAGGATCGGGCGCGACTGACGTTGGCGACGGGATTGATCGCGCGGCTGATCCTGATCGCGGCACCGATGGCCAGCAGCAATGATGCCGAACGCTATCTGTGGGACGGGGCGGTCGTGCTCGCGGGGCTCGACCCGTATGCGATCGCGCCCGCCGATCCGCAGGCCGCGGCGCTCCGCGCGACCTGGGCGACCCCGCCCGAGCATGCGGCGTATTCAACGCTCTACCCGCCCGGCGCGCTCACCATGTTTGCCCTGTCAGCGCTGGCTGGCCCGGCGGGCGGCATCTGGTTGTGGAAGGCGATTGCCGGTGCGGCGGGGATCGCCACGCTCCTGGTGACCGATCGCGTACTGCAACGGCTCAAGCTGCGTCGGCATTTACCGCTGGTGGCGCTGTCGCCGATCCTGGTGCTGGAAACCGGGATCGGCGCGCACCTGGATATCTTTGTCGCGCTCAGCATCGCGGTGGCCACGCTCGCCTTTATCGCGAAACGGCCCGTTTGCGTCGGGATCGCGCTGGGCTTGGGGGCAATCGTCAAACTGCTTCCTGGTGGGGCACTGCTGGTGTTCGCGATCGCCGCCGGGCGCCGCGACGGGGCGCGGATGGTCGGCGCCGCGACCGTCACCGTCGCGGCCACCTATGGGCTTGCCTGTGCAATCGGTTGGCGCCCCCCCGGCACCCTGCCGGTCTTCTTCGAGAAATGGCGCAATGGCTCGCCGCTGTTCACGCTGCTCGAAGCAACGCTGCCGGGGCCGCTGGTGCTGGCGGTGCTGGCGGCGCTCGCAGTGGCGCTGCTGACGCTGGCGGTACGGCTGGCAAGCAGTCGCCCGCTGCTCGCTGCGCAACTTGCGCTGGCGACGCCGCTATTGCTCAGTCCGGTAGCGTTCCCATGGTATCTCGGCGCGCTGATACCTCTTGCGGCGGCCGCACCATCGGCGGTGGTGATCGCGTGGATCAGCACGGCACCGCTGGTCTACGAAGTCCGCGATCGCTTCGTCAGCGATGGGATTTGGATGCCGGCGCTGTGGCCGCTTTTTGCGATCGGCGTCGCCTGGCTGGTCGGCCTCGGGCTCGACGTTGCGCGGCATCGCTCTTGCCGGCCCCTCGAAAAAGGAATGGAATCGACATGATCCGGCGCTTGACGATCCTGCTGCTGCTTGGCGCGGCGATCCTCTCATTCTGGCATTTCGAGCTGTTCGAGATCCTGACGCTCGACAACCTGAAAGCCAGCCAGGAGCGGTTCGCCGACTATTACCGGGCCCGGCCGCTGACGGTGATCGCGATCTTCTTTGCCGTTTATGTCGCGGTCGCGGCGGCGTCGCTGCCTGGTGCAGCGATCCTGACGCTCGCCGGGGGGGCGTTGTTCGGGGTCGTGCTCGGCACGCTCGTCGTCTCATTTGCGTCATCGATCGGGGCGACCCTGGCCTTCCTGTGCTCGCGTTACCTGTTCCGCGATGCCGTTCGGGCGCGTTTCGGTGAACGGCTCCAGGCGCTCGACGCCGGAATGACGCGCGACGGCGCGTTCTACCTCTTCACGCTGCGGCTCGTACCGGCGTTCCCCTTTTTCGTCATCAACCTGCTGATGGGCCTCACGGCGATCCGCGCGGCGACATTCTACTGGGTCAGCCAGATCGGGATGCTCGCCGGAACGATCGTTTATGTGAATGCGGGCACTCAGCTTGCCAGCATTGATTCCGCCGCAGGCATCGCCTCGCCTACACTGATTGGGTCATTCGTCGCGCTGGGGCTGTTTCCATGGGCTGCCCGCGCGATCATCGCGGGAGTCAAGGCCCGCAAGGTTTATGCGCGGTGGGCCCGGCCGAGCCGCTTCGACCGCAACCTCGTCGTCATCGGCGGCGGCGCGGCCGGGCTGGTCTCGGCCTATATCGGCGCGACGGTGAAGGCGAAGGTCACGCTGGTCGAAGCGCACAAGCTCGGCGGCGACTGCCTGAACTACGGCTGCGTGCCGAGCAAGGCGCTGATCAAGAGTGCGCGGGTCGCGCACCAGATACGTCACGCCGCCACCTATGGCCTGGGCGACAGTGAACCCCGCATCGCCCTTCCCGAGGTGATGGCGCGAGTGCAGGGTGCGATCCGCGCGATCGAGCCCAATGACAGCGCCGAACGCTATACCGCGATGGGGGTCGACGTCGTCCAGGGCTATGCCACCATCGTGGATCCCTGGACCGTCGAAATCGCAGCCGACGACGGATCGACGAACCGATTGACGACGCGCTCGATCATCATCGCGGCGGGCGGTACGCCGTTCGTCCCGTCATTGCCCGGGTTGGACCAGGTCGATCACGTCACCAGCGATACGCTGTGGGATCGGCTGGCTACGCTCCAGACGATGCCGGCGCGCATCGCCGTGCTCGGTGGCGGACCGATCGGCTGCGAGCTGTCGCAGGCACTCCAGCGCCTCGGTGCATCTGTCACCCAGATCGAAATGACCTCGCGCATCATGGGGCGCGAAGATACCGACGTGTCCGATCTGGTAACCGCGCGTCTTCGCGCGGAGGGCGTCACGGTGTTGACCCACACCAGGGCGGTCCGCTGCGAAGGCACCGGGGTGCAGCAGGTGCTCGTCGTCGAGCGCGACGGTGGCGAGCATGAAATCGGCTTCGACCTGCTGCTGGTCGCGGTCGGGCGCAGCGCCAGGCTGACTGGTTACGGGCTGGAGGCGCTCGGCGTGGAAACTCAGAAAACCGTCGTTACCAACGACTATCTTGAGACGATCTACCCCAATATCTTGGCGGCGGGCGATGTTGCCGGGCCGTATCAGTTCACCCACACCGCCGCCCATCAGGCGTGGTTCGCTTCGGTCAACGCGCTGTTCGGCCGCTTCCGCAAGTTCCGCGCGGACTATCGGGTCATTCCCTGGACTACCTTTACCGATCCCGAAGTCGCCCGTGTCGGGCTGAACGAGCAGGAGGCAGAGGAACGCGGCATCGCGCGTGAGGTAACGCTGTTTTCGATGGACGAGCTCGACCGAGCGGTCACCGACAGCGCGACCGCCGGCTTCGTCAAGGTGCTGACGGTGCCCGGCAAGGACCGGATCCTGGGCGCCACCATCGTCGGCGAGCACGCGGGTGATCTGCTCGCCGAATATGCGCTGGCGATGAAACACGGCCTGGGCCTGAACAAGATCCTGGGCACGATCCACAGCTATCCGACGCTCGCTGAAGCCAACAAGTTTGCCGCCGGAGCCTGGAAGAAGGCCCACGCCCCACAGGGGGTGCTGCGCTGGCTGGAAAAATACCATCGCTGGATGAGAGGATGACCATGATATTTCGATTGATTGCGGCTGTGATTTTGCTGCTCGCGCCGGTGGCGGCACACGCCCAGGCTTTCGACCATTCGGGTTGGGATACGCTGCTCAAACGCCATGTGGTGTCGGTGCGCGGCGGCGCGACGACGCAGGTCCGCTATGACGGTTTCGCGCGCGATCGCGCCACGCTCAAGGCGTATCTCGCGGCAACCGCCAAGGTCAGCCGGTCGACATTCGATCGCTGGCCGAAATCCGAACAGCTCGCGTTCCTCATCAATGTGTACAATGCCGCCACGGTCGAGCTGGTGCTGACCGGCTATCCCAGGATCGACTCGATCCGCGATCTGGGCGGTTTCATCCAGACGCCGTGGAAAAAATCCTTTGTACCGCTGCTCGGCAAGACCCAGTCGCTCGACGATATCGAGCACGGCCTGATCCGGGGCAGCGGGCGCTATAACGAACCGCGCATCCATTTCGCGGTGAACTGCGCCAGCATTGGCTGTCCGGCGCTGGCCCGATCGGCATTTCGCGCCGCGACGCTCGATGCCCAGCTCGAAGCCGTGACGCGCAGCTTCCTTGGCGATCGCACGCGCAACCGGGTCGATGGCAATGCGCTGGCGGTGTCGAGCATCTTCAAATGGTATCGCGACGACTTCGAGAAGGGCTGGCGCGGGGCCAAGACGCTGCCGCAGTTCCTGGCGCTTTATGGCACGACGCTGGGGCTGACCCCGGCCGCGCGCGCGCAACTGGTCGGCGGGCGGATGACCATCCGCTTTCTCGATTACGACTGGCGGCTGAACAAGGCCGGGTGATGCGTATCAGCTCACTGGCCATGCCGTTCGCAGCCGCCCTGCTGGGAGCAGTCCCGACCGTCGCCGCCGCGCAGGACGATGTGCTCTGGCTAGGCCGGTTCGGCGACGGCACCAGCGGCTGGACGACGACGCAAATCGATAAGAAGGTGCCCGCCACCCGCTATCGCGCCGTGCGCACTGGCGGTCATGCGGCGGTGGAGGCGGTCGCCGATCGCAGCATGGCCCTGTTCCTGCGCCGGACGAATGTGGTGCTCGCCGATTACCCCATTCTTTGCTGGCGCTGGCGCGTCGCGGGCGTCGTGCAGCAGGCCGATATCCGCACCAAAAAGGGCGATGACATGGCGGCGCGCGTCTATGTCGGCCTCGACCTGCCGAGCAAAAGCCTCTCGCTTGGCGCGCGCGCCCGGCTGTCGCTGGGACGGTCGCGATATGGCGAGTTGCTGCCTGATGGCGCGCTCAATTACGTCTGGGACAACAAGGTGCCGGTCGGGACGATTTTGCCGAACGCCTTCACCGATCGCGCGCGGATGATCGTGATGCGATCGGGCAATGCCCAGGCCGGGCAATGGGTCACCGAGCGGCGCGATTTGCTCGCCGATATGCAGAGCCAGTTCAAGACTGCCTCGGGGCGGATGACGCTGCTCGCGATCGCCAGCGACACCGACAACACCGGCGCTCGCGCCGAGGCCGCGTTCGCCGACCTCCACCTCGTCAAACGCGGCGCGCCCTGCCGCTGGTAACTTAATCGCGCCTATACAATTCCTTATGGAGAAACTCGTTGCGTTCTAGGAACTATCTTGCCGTATTCATCGCGACCGCGAGCACCGTGGCGCTCGCTCAACCGGCACATGCCCAGCAGGCGAGCCTGCAAGTCTCGGTCGTGCGCGCGGAGGATGGTGGCGCGGTGCCGAATGCAACCGTCGAAGTCGCCAATCCGGCAACCGGCCTCTCCCGCCGCGTGACCACGAACGCCAACGGCCAGGCACGGTTCGAAAGTCTCCCCACCGGGGGTGACTACCGCGTCAGCATGACGGCTGCCGAAGGCTACGCCGCATCGACTACCGAAACGCTGTTGCTACGCTCGGACAATATCCAGTCGGTCACGCTCACGGTCGCCCGCACAGGCAGCGACATCGTCGTAACCGGGAGCCGCGGCAGCACCGCGATCAATACCGCAAATGCCGAGATATCGGCTTCGCTGCCCGCAGAAGCGCTGCGCGCGTTGCCGATCGAGGGGCGCGATGTGGTCACCGCGCTGATCCGCCTGCCCAATGTCGTCGCCTCGACCGGGTTTTTTCCCGAAGCGCCGGTGGTCTCGATCAACGGGGCCAACGGCCTGTTCACCAATTACCTGATCGACGGCCTCGACAATAACGAGAACTTCCTCGGCGGGCTGAAGTTTCCGGTGCCGCTCGGCTTCACCCGCGACGTGACGGTGCTCGCCAACAGCTATTCGGTGGCGTTCGGCCGCACCGCCAACGGTGTGGTCAACTATACCACCCCGTCGGGCACCAACGATATCGCGGGCGAGGTCTATACCTTGGTCCGTCCGGGTCGCCCGATCGATTCGGCGTCGGCGTTTCCGCGCCGCGACCTGACCGGCAATCCGGTGGGCGAATCCTTCGAACGCTATCAGGGCGGCGCGGCGATCGGCGGACCGATCACGCGCGACCGCACCTTCATCTACGCCAATTACGAATATACCCAGGACTACAACACCAATATCGTCGATGCGCCCGTGCTGGGCACCGTCGCCAACGTTACCGGCACGAACGAATTTCACCTTGGGTCGCTGCGGATCGATCACCGGCTGAACGAGCAGTGGTCGGTCGCACTGCGCGGCAATATCGGGCGCGTGTCGATCGACCGACCCGGCGGGGCGCTGGGCGCAGGCAACGCCACCTTCCCCTCGGCAGGATCGACCGAGGAGCGCAATTCGACGCTGGTAGCGCTGTCAGTCAGCCATGATGGCCCCGAATGGTCGTACGAAGGCGCGCTCCAATATAGCCGGTTCCGCTGGGATTATGGCCGCGCCATCGGCGGCCCCGGTCCGCAGGTCGCGATCCGCGACGAAACCGGGCTAACCATTGGGGTCGTGGGGCATCCCGGCTTCGTCTTCGACGATCTCGAGAACACCTGGCAGACCCGCCACCGCCTGCAGCGCGCGTTCGGCGATCACCGAATCTCCTTCGGCGGCGACCTGATCCATTCGGATTTCGCTCTGTTCGGCGGCGGCAATGCCGATGGGAACTATACCGTCGAGCTGACCGCGGCCCAGATCGCCACCCTGTCAACGGGCGGGCTCGGGCTCGGCGCGCAGGATGTGCTCGGCCTCAACCCGCGCGTGCTTGATTATAGCGTCGAGCTGCGCCCGCAAAGCTTCGGCACCGCCCAGACGCTCGCCGCCTTCTATGTCGAAGACGAATGGCAGCTTGGCCCGCAGCTCACCGCCACCCTGGGCGTGCGCTGGGACTACGACTCGCTGACCGGCGAGGGCGGCGACGACGGCGATTACGACAACTTCGCGCCGCGTCTTGCGCTCAACTTCCGCCCCGACGCGCGCTCGTCGATCCGCGCGGGCGCGGGGCTGTTCTACGGCAAGATTCCCTATACGATCATTTCCGATGCCCTGCAGCGCAACACCACCGCCCCCGCGCTGCTTGGCCAGCTCGGCGCACTCCAACAGGCGGGTGCGATTCCGACCGGAATCGACCTCCCCTCGCTCACCTTCGACGGCAATCTGACCGTGTCGCCCGGCTGCAGCCAGGTCAGCGACTGCCCGCCCCCCGACGAGGTCCAGGGGCTGCGCGATACCGCGCTGATCAACGAAGCGCGGATTCTCAACCCCGAAGGCTATGACAGCCCCTACAGCCTGCAGTTCAGCGCAGGATATCAATATCAGGCCAGCGCCACCTTCTCGATCGTCGTCGACGCGATCTATAACCGGTCGTACAATCTGCTGCGTCTGCGCGATCTGAACGCGCCCGCGCCGTTCACGCCCAATCTGGCCGCGCTGACCGATGCCAATATCGCCATTTTGCGCGCGCTGCCCGACAATGCGGCGCGGATCGCCCTGGCATCTTCGCTCGGGCTGGTACGAACGCAGGCGGCGGCGGATGCCACGCGTCCGGTCGCCTTGGTACCCGGCGGCGCGCGGCAGATAACCGTGTCCGAAACTGCAGGGCGATCTACTTACGCGGCGCTCAACCTCCAGGCGATCAAGCAACGCGGCGACGACCCCTACGCATTCCGCCTCTCGTACACCCTGGCGCGGCTGACCAACGATACCGACGATCTCAACTTCCGCGCCTCGGACGCGAACCGCTTCGATCTCGACAACGGCCCCTCGGCGAACGATCGCCGCCATGTGATCTCGGCGGTCGGATCGCTGTTTCCGGTCGATGGGTTGACGCTGACCGCAGCGGCGCTGCTGCAATCCGGGCAGCCGGTCAATTTCGTGCCCGATGCCAGCATCTTCGGCACGCAGGATCTGAACGGCGACGGGCAGTCGTTCGGCGAAGCCTTCGTCGGCAATTCCGATCGCTACCCCGGCACGGCCCGCAACAGCGGGCGGCTATCCTGGTCGACCAGCTTCGATCTCGGTGCACGCTATGCCGTGCCGCTGGGCGGCAGTGCCATCGAGCTGAGCGTGGATGTATTCAACGTCTTCAACGCCAACAACAAATCGGGCTTCGCCAACGCCGCCAGCACCTCGAACCAGGTCCAGTTCGGCGGCGGCGCACCCTTCGTCCAGCGCAATGCCGGGGCGCCGCGCCAGTTCCAGTTCGGCGCGGCATGGCAGTTCTAGACGGCCCGCGACGTGATTGACGCGCTTGGCCAGCTGCAAGGCCTGATCGGCATGGCATTCATCCTCGGCCTGGCATGGCTGATGTCGGAGGATCGCCGAGCCATCCCGCGCGCGCGATGGATCGGCGGCGCACTGCTGCTGCAATTGGCGATCGCGTTGATCGTGTTGCGGGTGCCGCCGATCTGGTCCGTGATCGGGCTGGCCAACGAGGCGGTGGCGGCGATCGAGCGTGCCTCGCGCGTCGGCTCGAGCTTCATGTTCGGCTATCTCGGTGGTGCGCCCTTGCCCTTTGCGCTGGCGACGGGGGCTCAGCCGCCGGTGATCATTGCGTTTCAGATCCTGCCGCTGATCATCGTCTTTTCCGCGCTCTCGGCGCTACTCTGGCATTGGGGCGTGTTACGGCTCATCGTCAGGGGCTTGTCCTGGGCCTTGCGGCGCACGCTCGGCGTCAGCGGCGTTGTCGGCCTCGGCGCGGGAGCCGGCGTGTTCCTCGGCGTGGTCGAATCGCCACTGGTTCTGCGCGGATATCTCCAGCAGATGAGTCGATCGGAACTGTTTGCCATCATGACGCTGACCATGGCCGGAATCTCGGGCGCGATCCTGGTGCTCTACGCGCAGACTCTGTCGCTGGTGCTGCCTAATGCCGTCGGCCACATGATTGCGGCCTCGTTGATCGCGCTCCCTGCCGCTCTGCTCATCGCGCGGATGATGGTACCTGGCGGCGGCGAGACCGATGCCGACGATGACGAGCACGCGCTGCGCTATGACGGCAGCATCGATGCCATCGTGCGCGGAACGATGGATGGGCTGCAGCTCTTTTTGGCGGTGATCGCGGTCATCATCGTCGTCTTTTCTCTCGTCGCGCTGGTCGATCAGATGCTCGCGGTCGTCCCTTTCGTCGATGGCGAGGCCGTGACGCTGCGGCGCGTTTTCGGCTGGCTGTTCGCGCCGGTGATGTGGGCGCTCGGCATTCCCTGGGACCAGGCGGCACGCGCCGGCGAGTTGATGGGGACCAAGGTGATCCTGAACGAATATGTCGCCTATCTCGATCTTGCCGCGCTACCCGCCGACGCCTTCGATCCGCGCAGCAGGCTGATCGTCGTCTATGCGCTGTGCGGCGTCGCCAATCTCGCGAGCATCGGCCTGCTGGTGTCGGCAATCGGCATGCTGGCGCCGGGCAGGCGCGCCGAAGCGACCGCGCTCGGCCTCAAATCCTGGGTCGCGGGCAACGGCGCTTCGGCGATGACCGGCGCGGTGATCGGTCTGGTCACCCTGACGTGACAAGGCGGGGTGGCGCGGATGTTTGATGCCCGGTTGCGGCCGCTGATCGACCCGCCGCTGAACTGGCTGGGCCGTCGCCTGGGCCGGATCGGCGTTACCGCCAATCAAGTCTCGCTCGCCGGAGCGGCGACGGGCATCTGCGCGGGCGTCGCGATTGCCGATCAACGGTTTGCGCTCGCGCTCGCGCTCGTCCTCGCCAGCCGCTTGCTCGACGGTCTCGACGGCGCGATCGCGCGCGCCACCCGCAAGACCGATTTCGGCGGCTATCTCGATATCGTCTGCGATTTCGCTTTCTACGTCGCGGTTCCGGTCGGCTTTGGATTTGCCAACCCGGCAAACCTGCCCTTCGCCCTGGTTCTGGTCGCCGGGTTTACGTTGACCGGGATCAGCTTTCTCGCCTTTGCCGCGCTGGCCGCCCGGCGCGGCATCGACTTGGCTGCGCACCGCGACAAGAGCTTTTATTACCATGGCGGCTTGGCCGAAGGCGGCGAGACGATCGCGTTCTTTGTCGTGATGTGCCTGTGGCCCGGCGGGTTCGGCGTTCTGGCGAGCATCTTCACCGCGCTGTGCGCGATCACCGTCGTGCAGCGCAGTCTCGCCGCGCGGCATTTCCTCGGCGACCGATCATGAGCAGGCTATGGCACCGCTCCGCGTGATCCTGTTCGCCCGCTACCCGACCCCGGGAGTCGCCAAGACGCGGTTGATCCCGGCCCTGGGCGCGGAGGGGGCGGCGGCGCTCCACAGTCGGCTCGTCGCGGCTACGCTGGCGACAATGCGGGCGAGCGGTCTGCCATTCGCGGTCCACGGCACCGGGGCACCCGCCGCCGATTTTGCCAGCTGGCTAGGCGGCGATATCGCGTTCGTAGATCAAGGCACTGGCGATCTCGGCGAGCGGCTGGCCCGCGTCGAGCCGCCGGCGATCGTGATCGGTGCCGATGCCCCCGATCTTGCGATCGGCCACCTTCACGCCGCCGCGCAGGCGGTCGCGGACGGGCAAATCGCAATCGGCCCCGCCGAGGATGGCGGCTATTATCTGATCGGCTATCCCGGTCCGATCGACTTCCTGTTCGAAGAGATGCCGTGGGGGAGCGACGCCGTCTTCGGAGAGACGGTCGCGCGGCTCACTCGCCATGCCATCGCGCCGCTCCTCCTCGCTCCGCTCGCCGATCTGGACCGCCCCGCCGACATTGCCCGCTGGCCTCACCTCATGGCGGTGCTGTCCTGACGCGCTGGCAACACGGGGGTCAGCGCGGCGCGCGCGATCATGGCCAGGATATGATAGCCCGCAAGGATGACGCCCCGCATCGTTCCCGACACTTTCGAAACGCCGATCCGCGGTCGATAGTCCACCGGCACCTCGACGATCGCCAGGGCGTGCTGCACGGCCCTGATCTGCATCTCGACCGTCCAGGCATAGGTCAGCTCGCGCATGCCGAGCCGCTCCAGCGCATCGGCGCGGATCGCCCGGAACGGCCCCAGATCGGTGTAGCGAAAGCCCCAGATCCGCCGGATCAGGCCACACGCCAGCCTGTTGCCGAATATCTGTTGGGGCGTGAGCGATCCCCGCTCGCGCCTTCCGCGAACGCGTGATCCGATTACCATATCGGCATGACCATCCCGGATCGGTGCGATCAGACGTTCCATCTGGTCTGGATAATCACTGCGATCGCCATCCATGAAAACCACGATCTCGGCCCCGAGCCGTCCGGCTTCGGCGATGCCGGCAAGGCAGGCCCGGCCATAGCCCGCAATCGGCACGGCCACCGTTATCGCGCCAAGGATTTCGGCGACGGCGGCCGTCCCGTCGGTCGATCCATTGTCGACCACGATGACGTGATCGATGGTCGGCGGAATTTCGGGCAGGACATGCGGTAATGCCTGGGCCTCGTTCCGAGCTGGAATGATGACTGCGATGATGGCCGCGCGGCCGGGGTGGAGCGGTTCAGCCATCGACACGAGTCCTGACGCGGTGCGCGGCGATTGCTTCGCCCGTCAGCGCAAGCCAGGCCGGGCCTGCCGACAGCAGCGGCGCAACCCAGAACCATTGCTCCTCGACTCCGTGCGCCTGAAACCAGAAGCCGAGGTAATATGCCGGGGCGCCCGCCATCAGCAGCACCCACGACAGGCGCGGTTGAAAGACGGCGAAGGGCGCAATCCACAAACTATACCAGGGGTAGCCGGTCGGGCTCAGCAGACAGAGCAGGACGACGATCCCGCCGGCGACCGCCAACCGATCGCGGGGTGCCGCGACATCGCGAAGCCAGTACCGCGCTACCAGCCCCCCCAGCAGAACCGCAACGCACAGGCGCGCCAAGGCGGCGGGCTCGCCTACCAGATTCGCCAGCACTGCGCTGAGAGCCGGAAAGACCAGCGCATTGCGTTGCCAGTCCGCGGCATAGCGACTCAGCCCCGCCTCAGGGCCGAGCAGCAACAGTTGCGGCAGCACCAACGCAAGCGTCAGGGTGACGACCAGCGCTCCGCTCACGATCGCCGCGCGCCGGCGCCGCAACAGTGTCGGGACCAGCAACAGCGGCCAGAACTTGATCGCCGCAGCTCCGGCAAGCAGCACCGCCATCAGCTTGCTCCGATTGGCGAGCAGCATCCATAACGCGCCAGCCAGAAACGGCATCAGCAACGCATCCATATGACCGCTGTTGGCGAACTCTTTCAGCGCCAGTGGATTCCACCAGTACAGCGCCGACCAAATCGGCGGCAGCCCTCCCGCGCGCAGGCCGCCGAGCAGCAGCCCGAAGGCGATGCTTTCGGCGACCAGAATCACCAGCTTCCAGCCTTCGGTCCGCCACGGCGTCAGCCAGTGACCGATGGCGAAGGCCACCTGCGCCGGTGGTGGATAGATGGTCGCGATATGCGGATTGTTGATCCTCAACAGCGTTGGCTGGCCGTCGCTGGCCAAGCGTTCGAAACCGGATGGGGGACGCGTCGGTTCGAGCGAAAAGCGCTCGAGAAAGTCCTGCACCTCGCGCGGCGAGACGAACCGCGCGGGCGGATGGGCATAGGGATTCTGCCCCGCCGCGGTGACCGCGCCATCCCAGTGGTAGCGATAATGATCGTCTTCGAGAATGGGCGTGGTCGGGATCAGAACGAGCCTTGCGATCAGGCCGGCGGCGAAAATGAGCGCGACGCACCGGCCCGGGCGCGAGGGCATTGCGGCCCCGTGTCGCCAGAGCCACAGCGCAAGCCCGACATAGCCGATCGACGCCACGACCATGCCGGTGACGAACAGCAGAATCGGTCGCTCGCCGAACGCGGTGTCCCACGCAAACAAGGGTGCCATGAAAAACAGCAAGGCCGCTGTGGCCAGCGGAAGCACGGCGAGGAGGTGCAGGCCTAACGGATGAAGCCCGCTGGTAGCCGTGCCGAGCCGATCAGGAACCCGCGCCACCCCTTTGATCGGAACTGTGGAGTTCGGGGCCGGCGAAGCTGCTGAAGCTGCGCTCGGCGAAATTGTTGAGCGTGAATCTGGTGGCCTCGCTCAGCTGCGTTGCACTCGTCAGTTGCTGAGCCAGTTTCGGCGCGGCCAACGCTTTGATGTGCGCGAGCAGCGCGGCGTCGTCCTGCCCCAGCCTTATCCGGTAACCGGTGAAGACGCGGGGTACCGTGGCAACCTCTTGCGATACCTTGATCATGCCGCGGCGGTTGACGAACGTGCGGCCCGCCGCCTCGAGCGCGCCGTGCACGGTCGCACCGCGGAACGCGACCTTGGGGAAGGCCGGGGCCTCCTTCACCGGCACCACCATGCCATAGACCACATGCGGATTGGCACCCGCTTTGCTCAGGATGATCCGATCGACATCGGCGATCGACAACCTGACACCCGCGATGGTGACCATCGGGGTCGTAATCGCCTTGCCGTTTGCAGCCAGCAGCTGCGCGGGTTTGGCGGCCGGATAGGCCTCGGCCGTGGCATACATCACCATGAGCATCCGCAGGTTCAGCCAGTAGGCCAGCTGTTCATCGCGATTGAGCCGGGTCGTGTCGACACTGCCGAACCCGGTAAAGATCTGCTCCAGGACGCGCAGTCCGTCGCCCTTGAGAACCGAATAGCGAACCGTCGTGGTACTGCCGTCATCGACCACAAAGGCGGTCAGGATGCGATCGATGAGCGCATAGTCGACCACGCTGGTACTGCCGGGCAAGGCGGCATCGAAGTGCGCGAGCCGGGTGTCGTCCGGCTGAGCCTGGACCGGCTGCGAAGTCGTCGCCGGACTCAGAACCAACACCGCCAGCATCGCGGCCGCGCAAATCCCGGCCTTGCGTCGCGTCACCATTCCGGTCCTCCATCGACGGTCTCGTAAGTGCCGAGGCACTTTGGGCGTCTTTCGCTGGACCGCCCCGTCTGGTTACAGCGACAGTGCGCTTTTGCTGTGAACCATCGCCGCGATGCGCTCGGCTGCACGCTTGCCGCTCAGGTAAGCGCCATGCGCGGTGCCGCGATGGTCCGCCATCGTGTGCTCGCCGGCAAACAGCAATCGGCCCTGTGACACCTCGCCGAACGCCTCGAAATCCGCGCGCCGAGTACGAGGCGAAGCAAAGCTGTAACTGCACAGGCTGAAGGGATCGGTGTTCCAGCGCGTCACGCGAACGCCCGAAGGTGCATCGACCAGGCCGCCGTAAACATCGCGCAGCATCGCCATCGCGTCATCGGCAATTTCCGCGTCGGTTTTGCCCATCAGGCCACGATCATGATCGCCAAGCGCGAAGGTAACCAGAATCTTGGCCTCGCGATGCATCGCCTGCAGGTTCAAGACATAGGGAAATCGGCCCGGGTGCCCGCTCGCATAGCCAAGATAAACCGGGTCGCGGTCCCAGAACACACGCTCGAAGCCGAGTGCGATCTTGGTCACATGTCCGGCACCAAGGCGGTCGATCGCTTCCAGGATGTCCGTCGGCAGCTCCGGATCGAAAGCGATACCGCGCGCTTTCAGCACGCCGATGGGAACCGTGCAGATACAGTAATCGGCATCGAGCGTGCCAAAATTGCCGTCGATGCGGACGTTACCGTTCGAAACCGCGATACGCTGAACAGGAACCTCGAAACGAACGCCAAGTCCGCGCGCGAGAAACATCACGAGCTGATCGAAGCCATCCGGCAGGATCAGATCGCCGCCTTCGAAGGGCGTGTGGTCGGCGAGCTTCGTGGCGCCGATCTCATCCAGCGAGGCGCCGATATCGAACTCGAACTCGACCCCGGCGTGCAGCGCCAGCAGGGGGTCCTCCAAAGCGTCCGGCGCGATGCGCCTGAGCGTCTGTGCGACCGACTCGCCTTCGGTTGCGTGATCGCGCACATCGCGATGCAGGTCTGCGAAACGCTGCACCGAAGCGTCGAAATCATCGCCCGCGATCCTGACACCACTTGCCAGATAGCAGGTGATCGCGTCGTAATCCAAAGGCGCGGTCCGGGCGGAGGCGGCTCGCGCCAGAGCCGTCAGGGGGTTCCCGATGCTGCCATGGATCGCAGCGGCACCGAGATCGATGGGGACACCCAACGACCGGTCGGTATGCACCCGCCCGCCAAGCCGTTCGCGAGCCTCGAGGACGGTGATTTCCGCGCCCAGGTCTTTGGCGTGGCGAGCCGCAGCCAGTCCCGCCAGGCCGGCTCCGACGACAACAATGCGCACCCCGTTGAGCGTCCCCGTCACGCTACCCCTCCAGAAGCAGGTCGGAAGCTCCCCAACCTGGGCCCAGTCGCTGGCTACCCAGGGTGGTGCGGGCGGTGGGAATCGAACCCACACTCCTTTCGGAACCGGATTTTGAGTCCGGCGCGTCTACCAATTCCACCACGCCCGCATACTACGCACGGCATTCATGGCCGCACCAGATTTCGACTCGATCGTCGCATCGCGCCGTCACCTGTCGAGTCGAGCGCGTCCACCAGTTCCGCCACCGCGGACCCCGCTGCCTCGTTCAGGCGAGCGGCGCGCTTAGCGGCACATTTCATGCGGTTCAAGCGGGGGCTCAGAAACTCCAGTCGAGTGCGATGTGGGCCAGCTTGGGCCGGCCTGACCGGCGCCCGCCCATCGCGCCGATCGCCAGTACCGGGCCATCTACCGCGAGGCGCAGCTCGGCCTCTGGCGCATCGACTGCGAAATCACGCGTATCGAGATTGCGAGGTCGTTCGGGTACCAGGGGTGAGACATCATCGCCCGAGCTGTTCGGCGGTGATGCCGTCAGCTCGAAATCGCTGACGGTGACCGGTTGGACCGGCTCGGCAGGCTGCACGGCCATTGCCGCACCCAGGGAGAGGACCAGCATCATCAGTCTGCGACTCCGAAGGGCTTGGTGCCTCGGTTTCGCAGACTGTGGTTTGTTTCGGGTTCGCGTCAATGGTTACGAAAAAATTTTCCGTCGATTACTTGAGTGCACCCGCCAGAATCTTGTGCAGGCGAGAGTGCAGCGCGTCATTTGCCGCGAGCACCTGCTTGCTGTGGATCGGGGCCGAGCGCCCGCGATAGTCGGAAACGAACCCACCCGCCTCGCGCACGATCAAGCATCCGGCGGCGGTGTCCCAATCGGCCAGATCGCTTTCCCAGAACCCGTCGAAGCGCCCCGCCGCCACCCAGGCGAGATCGAGCGAGGCCGATCCGAAGCGGCGGATGCCCGCCACTTCCGGCCCGATGGCGCCGAAGATGCGCGCCCATTCGCCGAAATCGCCGCGGGTGCCATAGGGGCTGCCCGTCGCGATCAGCGCCTCGCCCAGATTGCGCCGCGCCGATACGCGCAAGCGTTTGTCCTGAAGCCAGGCACCGCGGGTCTTTTCCGCCCAGAAGGTTTCGTCGGTGATTGGCTGATAGACCACGCCCGCGATGACATCGCCCCAGCCCGAGCCATCGAGCTTGGGTTCCTGCGCGGCGATGCTGATCGCGAAATGCGGGATGCCGTGGAGAAAGTTGCTGGTGCCGTCGAGCGGGTCGATGATCCAGCGCGGCGCGCCGGCCGCGCCTTCGATGACGCCGCCCTCCTCGAGCACGAAACCCCAGTCGGGACGCGCCGCCAGCAGCTCGTCGTAGAGCGTGCGCTCGGAGACCTGATCGGCCTTGCTCACGAAATCGGCCGGCCCCTTGCGGCTGACCTGAAGGTGTTCGACCTCGCCGAAATCGCGGCGCAGGCGATTGCCCGCCTTGCGCGCGGCCTTTTCCATCACGCGGATCAGCCCGGATACTGCGGACATCGTCTAATCTCTATTCGGTGAGGACGCGAATCGAGCGCGCCTGGAGGTGAATGGTGCCCCAATCGCAAACCATGTCGCAGCGGGTGCCGTCGACAGTGAAGGACTGGATGGCGAAGCGGCGCTGGCTCGTGTCGGTTTGCTCGGCCCGTTCGAGCGATAGTTTGGTGATACCGCCGAACCGGATCATGCCGGGGTGGAAGCAGCCTTCTTCGCCCTCGCCAGGATCCTCGTAATCGGGATGGCTGGGTTCGAGGCAGAAATCGAGTTCCAGCGTGAGCTGGTCGTCGTCGACCACCACGCCGAGCAGCTTGGACCGTTCCATGGCGATGTGGTCGAACCGGCTGGCGACGCTCTTGCCCATCAGCTCACCTTGCCGACATAGGCCTGCTCGTAGACGTCCACCACGATGCGCGTGCCGCTGCCGATGTGGGGCGGAACCATGATCCGGACCCCGTTGTCGAGGATGGCCGGCTTGAAGCTGGAGGACGCGGTCTGGCCCTTCACCACCGCATCGGCCTCGACGATCGTGGCCTCGACCTGCGCGGGCAGTTCGACCGAGATCGGCTTTTCGTCCCACAGTTCGAGCGACACCTGCATTCCGTCCTGCAAGAACGGGCGGGCATCGCCGAGCAGATCGGACGGCAATGTGATCTGCTCGTAGGTGTCCTGGTCCATGAACACCAGCATCGCGCCGTCTTCGTAAAGGAACTGGTAGTCCTTGGTATCGAGGCGCACCCGCTCCACCGTGTCGGCGCTGCGGAAGCGCACGTTGGTCTTGCGCCCGTCCTGCAGGTTCTTCATCTCGACCTGCATATAGGCCCCGCCCTTGCCCGGCTGGGTGTGCTGGATCTTGGCGACCTTCCAGATGCCGCGCTCGTATTCGAGGATGTTACCGGGACGGATGTCCACGCCTGAGATTTTCATGGGGAAACCTTCATGGGTCGGGTGACTGCGATTGGGAAAGAGCGTGGCGCGGGTGGAACGAGCCGGTTGCGCCGGGGCGCTTAGCGGTTCGGTCAGCCTGGGGCAAGGTGGCTGGCCTAGGTTGGCGGTCAGGAGTATGCGCGCCGCCATGACCCGAACGATCCTGTCTCTGATTATGCTCGCGACGACAAACCCGGCGCAGGCGGCGAGCGATCTCGCCGTCCTGCCGCAGGGCAGCTACGGCTGCTGGACCGCGGGCGTCGCCAGCGGCCCTGCCCTGACCGACAGTCCGCCGACCTTCACCATCGTACGCGGCTCGAGCTATGAGAGCGCGTCCGGCACCGGCACCTATCTGCTGGCGAGCGACCTGCTCACCTTTACGCGCGGCCCGCTCAAGGATCTCCGGCTGCGGCGAAATCGTGACGGGTTCTGGCAGCAGATCGCCCGCGATGGCGAACCCGGGCGGCTGAAGTGCAGCCGTCGCGGGGTCGCACCGCTGTCCGAACAGGCGAATGCGCCAATCGCGGCCTAGCGGCTCCGGCCCGTCAGGATCGGATAGGGGTTGATCGCAGTGGCAGGCTCCCACCAGTCCGCATCGGGCGTGGTCTGCATGATCGCGAAGTGGAGATGCGGGGCCGCCGGATCGGCGTTGCCGGTGAAGCCCACGGTGCCGATCTGATCCCCGGGGCGCAGCTGCTGTCCCTCCTTGAGGCCGGTCACATAGGCGTCGAGATGCGCGTAATAGGTGATCGTCCGCCGGTCGGGGCTGCGAACATACACGGTCAGGCCGCCCGCCTTCGAGGTGAACAGCTTCTCCACCGTGCCGCCCACTGCGGCCACTACAGGGGTGCCGCGCGGGGCCATGATGTCGATGGCGTCGTGCACCCGTGTGCCGCCACCGCGAGCTTCGGAGAAGGTATCGGTGAGCTGCTCGGGCCGCACGCCTGCGACCGGCAGGACATAGACGCCCATGGCTGGGGCTGGCGCGGTGCTGGCCGCGGGGATGGTGCGGGCGGTCCGCGACGATTCAGGCTGCACATCGGCATTCGGCACCGAGACCACCGGCTCGACCCGCCGCACCACCGCAAGGTTGCCGATGTTGTCCGCGATTCGGCCGCCGAAGGCGATCCAGCCCGCGCTCGTCAGCACCGCCGTGACCGCCGCGGTCGTCGCGACGATTCGCAGCCGCTCACCCAGCGCCACCCGGTTCATGCGACGAACTCGACCTTGGTGCTGCCGTCGACCATCTGCGCGAGCCGGGCGGCGTCCCAGTTGGTAAGGCGGACGCAACCGCTGCTCTGCGTGCGGCCGATCTGTTCCGGCTCAGGCGTGCCGTGGATGCCGTAATGCTCCTTGCTGAGGTCGATCCACACGACTCCCACCGGGCCGTTGGGGCCGGGCGGCAGCGTCTGCTTCGCGTCGGACCTGTCAGCCCCCACGATCAGCTCCGGATCGTAGGAATAGGTCGGGTTGTAGGACTTGCCGTTGATGGTCCAGTTGCCCAGCGGCAGCGGAAATTCGCTCGAGCCCGAGCTGACGGTGAAGATGCCGGTCAGCTTGCCCGCCGCGTCGTAGGTCTTGAGCGTCTTGCCCGCCTTGCTCACCACCACCCTGTCGGCCTCTGGTTGCACCGTGCCGACGCCAAGCGCCGCAAGCGTTCGCAGCCAGCTGCGGTCCTCGACCTTGCCGGGCTCGATCCGGTCGGCGCCGATATTGGGTACACGCAGCTGCTGACCGGCGACGAAACTGGGCAGCGGACCTGGCTGCGGAGTGAAGCCCTTCCCGCTGCTGGCTGCGGTGGGCGCAGGCTTTGGGGTTGAGGGTGCGATGGGCGCGGCTGTCCCGCTGGCAGCCGGAGCACCGGCCGGCCGGCCACCCGGATTGAGGGTCTTGAGCACTTCGACGGTGGTGTGGAACCGCTCGGCCAGCCGCTCGTCGAGCGAAACATAGCCAAGGCGTTCCATCTTCGCCTGATCCGCTGGCTTCTCGGGCGTCGCGAAATAACGCTCCTGCCCCCAGTCCGCCGGGACGGTGACGACGCGGGTGGCGGGAATGGACTTCCATTGCGCCATGGCCTGGGTAGTCGCCTCGTCGATCGTGCCCGTGACTTCGAGCCCATTGGCTTCCTGGAAGCCCTTGATCGCGTTGACGGTGGAAATGCCCATCTTGCCGTCGATGACGCCCGGGCCGAAGCCCATGCGGTCGAGCACGACCTGCTGCTGCATCACCGGGCGCTGTTCCGGATCCGGGATGTCGGCGGCAATCGCTTCCCCATCGCGCGAGGCCATCGGGTCGGCGAGGTTGTCGGCACCCATGGTGGCGTATTCGGCGCCGGCCTGCCCGGCGGCTGCCGTGGAAGTTTCTTCCTGGGCGTTGCGGTCGGTGCCGTTGAAGCTGCACGCCGCGAGCGCGATCAGCGCGGCGGCGGCGATAACATGACGCATGACATACTCCCTGGTTTGGGGAGGGAACGCAGTGCGGCCGCGAAGTTTCCGCAGCCCGGCTAGCCGGCGTCGGCAATCGCGCGATTGAACGCCTGGACGGCCTCGGCCTCGTCGCCTGCCCACACCGCGTGGCTGACAGCGAGGAAATCGGCCCCCGCAGCCACCAAGGGCGCGCAATTCTGCGGCGTGATCCCGCCGATCGCCACGCAGGGAATTTCAAACAGATGCTGCCACCAAGCCAGTGTCTCAAGCTCGGGCCGGTGCTCAGTGGCCTTGGTATTGCTGGGAAAGAAGGCCCCGAAGGCGACATAGTCCGCCCCCGCCTCGCCCGCTTCCATCGCCAGATGGCGGCTGGCATGGCAGGTGACGCCGATCTGCGTTTCGCGCCCGAGTTCCTCTCGCGCCTCGCGCACATCCAGCACGCCATCTGGGCCGTCGCCCTGCCCCAGATGCACGCCGTCGGCCTTGAGGCGTTTCGCCAGCGCCACGCTGTCGTTGACGATGAAGGCGCAGTCATGCGCCGCGCACAGTTCCTGCAAGGGTGCCGCGAGCCGGGCAGCCTGGTGCTCGTCCAGGCCCTTCACCCGAAACTGGAACGCGGCCACTGGTCCGGCGGCGAGAGCGCGCTCGAGCCGCTGCGGAAACGCGCCGCCGACTTCGAGCGGCGAAATCAGATAAAGCTGGGTTGGCGGGTTCCGAACCGTCATCGCGCCTTCGGTAACGCCCATTCAGGCAACCGCAAGCGGTCCGCGTGCGTTATGGGCGACATGAAACTGTTCCTCGCCGCCGTCGCTCCAGCCCTTCTCGCCGCCTGCACCGTGGTGCCGCCGCCCGACACCACGCCGCCCGCGCCTGCAGGCAGCATGGTCGCGCTGGGGCAGAAGGTGCGGGTCGGCGATGTCACCGTCACCCCCGTATCGCTGGTCGAGGACAGCCGCTGCCCGGTCAACGCGCGCTGCGTCTGGGCCGGGCGGCTGGTCGTCCGCACGCGGATCGACGGTACGGGGGCCGACGGGGCACGCTGGCGGGATACCGCCGATATGCGGCTGGGCGAAACCTTCGGCACCCACGGCCGCGTCATCGCGCTGGTCTCGGGGGAGCCGGGCAAGATCGCCGAGCGCGAAACGCCCCCCGAGGCTTACCGCTTCAGTTACGAGGCGCGCTAGCGCACACTCGCGGCGTGGATCTGGTCGATCGCCGCGCCGAGCGTGCCGTCGAACTCGTCGTCGCTCTGCTGGTGGCGCAGGTCCTGCAACAGGCCGCGGCTGAAGCTGGCGATCATACCGGGGTTCTGCGCCAGCTTCTCGCACGCCTCGTCGGTCGAGAACCCGCCCGAAAGCGCCACCACGCGCAGCACGCGGGGATGCGCGATCAAGGGCGCATAAAGCCCGTCGGTGGCGGGAATCGACAGTTTGAGCATCACCTGTTCGACCTCGCCCAGGGTGTCGAGGTGGCGCAGAATGCTCGCAAGAAGAATCGTCTCGCCCTCGGCGCGGTCGGTTGCGTGAATGTCGTATTCGGGCTCCAGGATCGGCACGAGCCCGGCCCCCAGGATGCGGCGTCCTTCGGCAAATTGCTGCGTCACGATCTGCTCGATCCCGGCCGCGTTCGCGCGCTTGATGACCGAACGCATCTTGGTTCCGAACACGCCTTTGGCACGCGCCCGCTCGCATAGCGCCTCGAGACCGGCATTCGGCTTCATGAGTTGCACCCCGGCAGCCTCGTCCTCGAGCCCCTTGTCGACCTTGAGGAACGGCACCACGCCGCGTTCGGCGAGCCGCGCGGGTACGCTCTTGCCGCCGCTGTCGCCGTCCATCGTCTTCTCGAACAGGATCGCCCCGATGACCTTGCCATTGCCGAAGCACGGGCTCTCGATGATCCGCTGACGCATCTGGTGGATCAGCGCGAACATTTCGTCCTCGTCGGCCCAGGATCCGTCCGCGACACCATAGCCGGTCAACGCCTTGGGCGTCGATCCGCCCGACTGGTCGAGCGCCGCGATGAAGCCCTCGCCGGTCGCGATCCGCCGGCGCATATCCTCGAAATTCATAATGTTCCCCGTGTGGTGCATTCGTATGCGGCGGCGCTTACAGGCGCGGAGTAAGACCCGCAACCGGCTGGGCGATCACATCGGCGACCTGCCCCGCCGCCGGACGCTCAGCGCACTGAAACCTTCCGGATGATGCCGCTGAAGCTCAGCGCGGGCTTGCCGTCGGCGGTGATCGTGCCGCGGACGAAAATGGTTTTGCCACCGGCGCGCGACACTTCCCCGCGCGCTTCCATCAGCTGCCCCACGCCAGCGGGATCGAGAAAATCGCTCGTCATCGACAGGGTGACGGCCATGCTGTCGCGCAGATATTCGTGGGCGATCGAGAACAGCGCGAAATCGGCGAAGCTCATCAGGCAACCGCCGTGCATGAAGCCGCCGCCGTTCATGTGGCGCGGTTCGGCGCGGAAGGCGCAGACCGCCGCGCCATCGGGGTCGGTGCGAAAATAGAACGGTCCGGCGCTGCTTTCGAAGGGATCCTGGGGCCAATTGCTCCATCCGGCGAACTCGCCGCTTTCGACGACCAGGGGCCCCTGCGGCACCGGCGTGCCGGCTTCGTCTCTCATCGCGAAAGCGCCGCGACGCCAGGGAGCTCCCGTCCTTCCATCCATTCGAGAAAAGCTCCCCCAGCGGTTGAAATATAAGTGAAATCCCGCGTCACGTCAGCGTGAGCCAGTGCCGCCACCGTGTCGCCGCCGCCCGCAACCGACGTCAGCGAGCCATCCTGCGTCAGCGCCGCGGCGGTCTTCGCCAGCGCAACCGTGGCAGCATCGAAGGGCGGCGTCTCGAAGGCACCGAGCGGACCGTTCCATACCAACGTGCGGCAGGTCTTGAGCACATCGCCGAGCGCCTCGACCGCCTGCGGGCCGATATCGAGGATCATCTCGTCGGCGGCGACCTCGTGGACGTTGCAGGTCCGAAGGCTGGGCGGATTGGCGGCGAATTCCTTCGCGACCACGACGTCATAAGGCAGGTGCACCGTGCAGCCGGCGTGCTCGGCCTCGTCCATGATGCGGTTCGCGGTGGCGGCGAGATCGTGCTCGCACAGCGACTTGCCGACATTCACACCGCGTGCGGCGAGGAAGGTGTTCGCCATCCCCCCGCCGATGATCAGGTGCTGGACCTGTTTCACCAGATGTTCGAGCACGTCGAGCTTGGTCGAGACCTTGGCCCCACCCACTACCGCAGCGACGGGACGTTGCGGATTGCCCAGCGCGGCTTCGAGCGCCTTGAGCTCGGCCTCCATCGCGCGCCCGGCATAGGCGGGCAGCAGATGCGCAAGCCCCTCGGTGCTGGCATGGGCGCGGTGCGCGGCGGAAAAGGCATCGTTGACGTAGAAGTCGCCATGCGCGGCGATGCCCTTGGCGAACGCGGGATCGTTCGCCTCCTCGCCGGGCCAGAAGCGGACATTGTCGAGCAGGCCGATATCGCCGGGGCGGAAGATGCCGAGCGATTGCTCGACCACCGGACCCATGACCTCGGGCACGAACATGATCTCGCGGTCGAGCACGCGTTCCACATCGCCCTGCACCATGCTGGTGCTCATGGTGGAGTGCCGCTTGCCCTCGGGCCGTCCGAAATGCGCCAGCAGCAGCACCTTGGCCCCGCGATCCGCCAGTTCGAGGATGGTCGGCTTCACCGCCTCGACTCGCGTCACATCGCTGGCGCGTCCCTCCAGCATCGGCAGGTTGAGATCGACGCGCACGAGCGCGGTCTGGCCGGTGAGATCGGCGGGCAGATCGTCGAGGGTTTTGAACTGAGGCATTTACAAACTCCGCTCGCCCTGAGCCTGTCGAAGGGCGACTGGCGCCGTGCTAACGTGCTTCGACAGGCTCAGCACGAACGGAGATCAGGTGCCTTAAATCAGCTTTGCCATCACCCCGGCGGTGTCGATCATGCGGTTCGAGAAGCCCCACTCGTTGTCATACCAGCTGACGACGCGCACCAGTCTGCCTTCCAGTACCGAGGTTTCCAGCGAATCCACGGTAGAAGACGCCGGGTAGTGGTTGAAATCGCTCGAAACCAGCGGCTGGTCGGTCCAGGCCAGCACGCCCTTCATCTTGCCTTCGGCGGCCGTCTTGAGTGCGGCGTTGATCTCGTCCCTGGTGGTGTCGCGGCCCGGCACGAACACGAGGTCGACCAGGCTGACATTGGGCGTGGGCACGCGCACGCTCGATCCGTCGAGCTTGCCCTTCAGTTCGGGCAGCACCAGCCCCACCGCGCGCGCCGCGCCGGTGGTGGTCGGGATCATGTTCTGCGCCCCGCCGCGCGCCCGGCGCAGATCCTTGTGGATCTGGTCGAGCATCCGCTGGTCGTTGGTATAGCTGTGGATCGTGGTCATGAAGCCGCGCTCGATGCCCACCAGCTCGTGGAGGACCTTGGCCACCGGCGCGAGGCAGTTGGTGGTGCAGCTCGCATTGGAGATGATGACGTCTTCGGCGGTCAGGCTGTCCTGGTTGACGCCGAATACGATCGTCTTGGATACGCCGTCCGCCGGGGCCGAGATGAGCACGCGCTTGGCACCCGCGTCGAGATGCGGGCGGCTGGCGGCGTCGGACTGGAAGAAGCCGGTGCATTCGAGAACGATGTCGATGCCCTGCGCCTCGTGCGGCAGCTTGCCCGGATCGCGCTCCTTGGTGACCAGGATGTCGCGGCCGTTGACCTGCATGGAGTCGCCGTCGCTGGTGACGGTGCCCGGGAAGCGGCCGTGGGTGCTGTCGTATTGGAACAGCAGCGCATTGTCCTTCGGCTCGGCGAGGTCGTTGATGCTGACCAGTTCGAGATCGTGATCGGTGCGCTCGAGAATCGCGCGCGCCACGAGGCGGCCGATGCGCCCGAAACCGTTGATTGCAACCTTGGTCGCCATCTGAAATATCTCCGTCTAACCGTTCAATTTGCTGATGATCTGCGGCACAATCGTATCCGCGGTGAGGCCGAATTTCGCGTAGAGATGCTCCGCCGGGGCGCTGGCGCCGAAGCGGTCGATGCCGAAGCGCAGGCCGTGGGTCATGGTGTAGCGGTCCCACCCGAACGTGGTGCCGGCTTCAATCGAGACGCGCAGCACGTCCTGCGGCGGCACATCGGGCAGGATGTCGGCGCGATAGGCTGCGTCCTGCTCGTCGAACAGCTGGGTGCAGACCATCGAGACGACATCCGCGCCTACGCCCCGCGCTTCGAGCCGCGCGGCGCATTCCACCGCCAGCGAAACCTCGGAGCCGGTGGCGATCAGGATGACCTTGCGCACCGCCTCGGCGGCTTTCAGACGATACGCACCGCGCGCGCTCTCGTTGCGCTCGGCCGAGGTGCGAAGCTGCGGCAGGTTCTGGCGGCTGAGCGCCAGCACCGTGGGGCGGGTTTTCTCGCCCAGCGCGAGTGCCCAGCATTCGGCGGTCTCGACCGCATCGGCCGGGCGCATCACCAGCAGATTGGGCATCATCCGCAGCGACTGGAGATGCTCGATCGGCTGATGCGTGGGGCCGTCCTCGCCCAGGCCGATCGAATCATGCGTCATCACATAGACGACGCGCGTTTCCTGAAGCGCGGACAGGCGGATCGCGGCGCGGCAATAGTCGGTGAACACCAGGAAAGTGCCGCCATAGGGGATCACCCCCCCGTGCAGCGCCATGCCGTTCATCGCCGCCGCCATCCCGAACTCGCGGATGCCGTAGTAGATGTATCGGCCGCCGTAGTCCTCGGCGGTGAGCGGGCCGATGCCGCCGGCCTTGGTGTTGTTCGAGCCGGTCAGGTCGGCGCTGCCGCCGATCGTCTCGGGCAGCAGCGGGTTGAGCGCCGCGAGCGCCTGCTCGCTGGCCTTGCGGGTGGCGATTGTCTGCGGCTCGGCGAGGAGCTTGGCGAGATGCGCGTCGAGCGAGAATCGCGCGGGCAGATCGCCCGCCATGCGCCGCTCGAATTCACTTCTTTCAGAATGGCTTGCCAGGTGTTCCTGCCAAGCGTCATGCTGCTGAGTGCTGCGCTTTCCGGCGTCTCGCCAATCGCGCAGGATCGCCTCGGGCACCTCGAACGGCGCGTGGCTCCAGCCCAGCGTCTCGCGCGCGGCCGCGACCTCGTCCTTGCCCAGCGGCGAGCCATGCGTGGCGCTGGTGCCCTGCTTGCCCGGCGCGCCCTTGCCGATCACCGTGCGGCAGGCAACCAGCGAAGGCCGCGGATCGGCCAGCGCTTCGTCGAGCGCGCGCCGGATATCGGCGAAATCGTGACCGTCGCAGCGCACCATGTGCCAGCCGGTGGCACGGTAGCGCGCCGCGATATCCTCGCTGGTCGAAAGCTCGGTCGAACCGTCGATGGTGATGCGGTTGTCGTCCCACAGCACGTTCAGGCGGCCCAGCTTCAAATGCCCGGCAAGCCCGATCGCCTCATGGTTGAGGCCTTCCATCAGGCACCCGTCGCCCGCGACCACCCAGGTGCGATGATCGACCAGCGCGTCGCCGAACTCGGCATTGAGATGCCGCTCGGCGATCGCCATGCCCACCGCCATGCCCAGCCCTTGCCCCAGCGGCCCGGTGGTGCATTCGATCCCGTCGATGAGGAAGTTCTCGGGGTGCCCCGCGCACACGCTGCCGAGCTGGCGGAAATTGCGAATGTCATCGATGGTCGGCGAGGCGTAGCCGCTCAGATGCAACAGGCTGTAGATCAGCATCGAGCCATGCCCGGCGCTGAGCACGAACCGATCGCGGTCCGCCCAGCCGGGCGCGGCGGGATCGTGCCTGAGATATTCGCTCCACAGCACCGTGGCCACATCGGCCATGCCCATCGGCATCCCCGGGTGGCCCGAATTGGCCGCCTCCACCGCATCCATCGACAGCGCGCGGATGGCATTGGCCATGGGCGCGAGGCGGTCGGTATCGAGAGGCATGAGAGGGCCGGACTCCGGTGCAGGCACGCCGGGGACGATTCGGCGCGCGCAGCCCTTGGCGCATCGGCGAAGGCCGGGTCAAGGCGGGGGCTCGTCGTGGTTCTGAGGCAAGTTATCAACAGGCCGCCCCAAGCCTTTGCGGGCAGCCGAAAACCGCATTAAAACGGCACCCCATGGAACAGGCGCGTACGGACCGGGCGATGAAACGCATCGAGGATGCGCTGGCCCGCATCGAGGCGGCGGCAAGCGCGCCGCGGGAGAACACCAGCGGTGGCTGGAACCTTTATCGCAAGCTCCGGAACCAGGTGGGCGATACGCTGGTCGAACTGGATCGCGTGATCGCGGATATGGAACGATGAGCGAGGTCACGCTCCAGGTCGGCGGGCGCGCCTATACCGTCTCCTGCGCCGATGGCGAGGAGGCCCATGTCCGCCGCCTCGCCTCAATCGTCGATGGCAAGCTGACCGCGATGGGCGGCAGCATCGCGCCGGGCGATGCCAAGAACCTGCTGTTCGCGGCGCTGATCCTGGCCGACGAGGTCGACGAAGCGAGGCGCTCCGCTGACCCTGCGAAAATCGGCAACGAAGGCTCGGCGCTGGCTGAGAATGTGACGCGCGGGCTGGAAGCGCTCGCCGATCGCCTGGAAAGCGTCGCCTACGCGCTTGAGAGTGGCGGCATAACCACCTAGATAGGACATGGCGGGACTGCCCGGTACGAGCCATCGAACATCCCTGAGGCTATAACCAATCCAAATGGGAGCTGTCCCTGTCCGCGTTCACGGGCCCCGGCAACGGGAAGTCCGGGAGCATGGGCACACGGCGCCCACCTGACGTGACGCGTCAGTGGATTTCACGGCGACCGACCCATGGTGGTTCCGCCACCCCATGGACCTGCTAGGGGAAGCCCGATGACCCCGAGCAAATCCGAACTTCGCCAGCAGTTGCGAGCGATGCGCCGCGACCATGTCGCCGCGCTCGACATGGCGACGCGCGCGCTGATCCTGCACCGCCCCCCCGCCCCGCTGCTGGCGCTGGTGCCCGAGGGCGCGACGATCGGGCTTTATCATGCGACCGCGCATGAAGCGCCCACGGGCGGCTATGCCAGGTTCTTCCATGAGCGCGGCCACGCCCTGGCGCTGCCCCGCTTCGCGCATCGCGGCGCGGTGATGGACTTCGCCGCCTTTACCGACCCCTGGGACGAGCATGATTGCGAGGTCGGGCCGTTCGGGCTGTTGCAGCCGACCAACGCTGCCGAGGCTGTCGTGCCCGGCTTCCTGTTCGTCCCGCTGCTGGGATTTACGGCGCAGGGCGCGCGGCTGGGCCAGGGCGGCGGGCATTACGACCGCTGGCTGGCCGACCATCCCGGCGTCCCGGCAGTCGGCCTGGCGTGGGATACCCAGCTCGTGGACGATCTGCCGCTCGAGCCGCACGATCGCGCGCTCGCGGCGGTGGTGACACCGACGCGCCTCTACGGCCCGTTCGCATGAGAGAGCAGCCGACCCTGCGCATTCCGCTCGGCATTCTGGCGTTGCTGCTGGTGCTCACCGCCTATGGCGTGGCGGTGGCGACGTTCGTGCCACCGCTGGTCGGCGACTGGCCGACGCTGGCCCAGACCCTGGTCTATCTGGTGCTGGGCGTGATCTGGTTGCTGCCGCTGCGCCGCTTCCTGATCTGGATGGAAACCGGCCGCTGGGGCTGAACAAGCGAAAGGCCCGCCTTCCCGTGAAAGGGTCGGCAGGCCTTTGGAAGACCCCAAGTGGCGCGAGTGACGGGGCTCGAACCCGCGACCTCCGGCGTGACAGGCCGGCACTCTAACCAACTGAGCTACACCCGCGCATTTCGGCGGTGCACCGCTTGGGAGAGGCGCCACTAGTCGCCGACCCGGGCCCTGTCAATGGCGCCGGAGCCCGCTTTTCGGCCGGGTTTGGTGAGCGGGGCGGTAACCGCGCGCCGACACCCGGAATTAACCTTTTGCGCCGATTCCGGTGGCCGGGGAAACGGGGGTTTCAGCCATGCGGTACGGACTGCTTGCACTATCGATCGCCATGCTCACCGGGGGCGGCCTGGCCGCCCAGTCGGCGCTGTCGATCTCGCATTCGGCCCATGCGACGCTGGCGTCCGAACCGCACGCCGAGCCGGGCAGCTCGGGCGGCGCCTACGGCTCGCTGCCCTTTACCGCCGCGCGCACGCAAACCACGGGTCTGGCCGCGCGCTGATCAGCAATTCTCGTATTTCCAGTGGCGCTTCTTGCCCTCGGCGAGCCATTCCACCGCTTGCGCGATCCGTTTCTGCCGCGTCGCTGCCTGTTTGGCACCGGTAATCCATTCGAGATATTCGCGGCGATGCGAAGGCGCGAAGCCCTCGAGCGTGGCCTTCGCCAGGGGCGCGCCCGCCAATATCCGGGCGAAATCCTCGGGCATGGGAATCGCGGCCTTTTGAGCTTTCGCAGCTTTCGGCTTAACTGCGGTGCCGCTTTGGGCGATGCGCTGAGCCGCGCCTCTGATCGCTGCCACCAGCTCGGCATCGCCCGGCAAATCGGATAGCGCGGCCACCTTGCCGTAACCGCCCATCCCCGGAGTGTCGCCCAACCGGCCTTCGCCGTGGATCATCACCGCGCAATGCGCCTTGAACGCCGCCATCCCGGCCACGTTCTTCCCGCCGATCATGAACGCCGGCATCCCCCATTTGATGCCCTCCTCGATCTCCGGCAGCGCCCGGCGCACCACCGCGCGGACATGCACGAGGATCGGCTGCGCGAACGGCGCCGCCTGGACGATATAGGCGTCGATGCGCGGATCTGTCGTGGGCATGGCGGCTCTTCCTCCCGCCACCATGCTAATACCGGCTCAGACGAGCAGCAATGCCGGGGTTTCGAGCAGCTTCCGCAGCGCCTGGACGAAGCTCGCCGCGTCCCAGCCATCGACGACGCGGTGATCGCAGCTGATCGACAGGTTCATCAGCTTGCGCTTGGCGATGCGTTCGCCGCCCATCCCGTCGCTGACGAACATCGGGCGCTCGACGATGCGGTTGGGACCGATGATCGCCACCTCGGGCCGGTTGATGACCGGCGTGGTGGCGACCCCGCCGAGCGGACCCAGCGAGGTGATCGTGAGCGTCGAGCCCGACAGCTCCTCGCTCTTCGCCTTGCCGGTGCGCGCGGCGTCGGCAAGCCGGACGATCTCGCTCGCAAGCTGCCACAGGTTCTTGCCCTGCGCATCGCGGATTACCGGCACCATCAGCCCCGCATCGGTCTGCGTGGCCATACCGAGATGCACCGCGCCGGAGCGGGCGACCACGCCCGCCTCATCGTCGTAGCGCGCATTGATCATCGGGAAATCGGGCAGCGCCTTGCAGATCGCGGTGATGATCAGCGGCAGCAGCGTGAGCTTCGGCTTCGCGCCGCGGTTGGCATTGAGCTGGTTACGCAGGGTTTCCAGCTCGGTGACGTCGATTTCCTCGACGTAGGAGAAATGCGGGATGTTGCGCTTCGACGCGGCCATGTTCTCGGCGATGCGGCGCCGCATCCCGATCACCTTGACCTGCTCGTCGGCGCGCTTGCCCGCGGCGGGCGCGTAGCCGCCACCGGAATAGGACAGGAAGGAATCGAGATCGGCGTGGCGCAGGCGGCCATCGGCGGCGGGCTTCACCTCGGCGAGATCGATGCCGAGGTCGCGGGCACGGGCGCGGACGGCGGGGCTGGCGAGGACTTTGGCAGATGCCAGCGCGTGGGCTTCGACAGGCTCAGCCTGAGCGGCCTTGGGGAGGGCTTCCTGTACAACATCCGCTCGTCCTGAGCCTGTCGAAGGATCGCGTGCAACATCCGCCCCAATCGCCCGGTCCGCATCGCCCGCATCCGGGCTCTCGACCTCGATACGCTCCTCGACCGCTTCGGCCTTGGATGCAGGCGCTGCGTCCGGCTCGGCTTCCGCCCCGCCTTCGGTTTCGATCACCACCAGCATCGAGCCGATGGCGATGGTGTCGCCGACCTCGCCAGCGACCTCGACCACGGTGCCCGCGACCGGGCTTTCCATCTCCACCGTCGCCTTGTCGGTCATCATGTCGGCGATCTGCTGGTCTTCCTCGATGCTGTCGCCGGGCTTGACGTGCCAGGCGACGATCTCGGCCTCGGCGATGCCTTCGCCGATGTCGGGGAGCTTGAAGGTGAACTTGCCCATCAGGTCATCAGTCCTTGAGAATCTGGTCGAGCGCCTCGCCGATGCGGACGGGGCCGGGGAAATAGGCCCATTCGAGGCTGTGCGGATAGGGCGTGTCGAAGCCGGTGACGCGCACCACGGGCGCTTCGAGGTGGTAGAAGCAGCGCTCGGTGACGAGGGCGCTCAGTTCGGCACCGAAGCCGCTGGTCCGTGTCGCCTCATGGACGATCAGGCAGCGGCCGGTCTTCCGTACCGAAGCCTCGATCGCCTCGATATCGAGCGGCAGAAGCGTACGCAAATCGAGGATGTCGGCGTCGACACCCTTCGCCTGGCAGACCGCCTCGGCGACATGAACCATCGTGCCATAGGCGAGCACGGTCAGCGCCTCGCCCTCGGTCACCTGGCGCGCCTTGCCGAGCGGGATGCGGTAATAGCCCTCGGGCACCGCACTGTCGGGGTGCTTCTTCCACGGCTCGACGGGCTTGTCGTAATACCCCGAGAACGGGCCGTTGTAGATGCGCTTGGGCTCGAAGAAGATGACCGGATCATTGTCCTCGATCGCGGCGATCAACAGGCCCTTGGCGTCGTGCGGCGTGGCCGGGATCACGGTCTTGAGCCCGGCGACATGGGTGAAGAGCGCCTCCGGGCTCTGGCTGTGCGTCTGCCCGCCGAAGATGCCGCCGCCGAATGGGCTGCGCACCGTCATCGGGGCGATGAATTCTCCCGCCGAGCGGTACCGCAGCCGCGCCGCCTCGCTGATGAGCTGGTCGAGGCCCGGATAGATGTAGTCGGCGAACTGGATTTCGGGGACCGGACGCAGGCCGTAGGCACCCATGCCGACGGCGGCGGCGATGATCCCGCATTCGCTGATCGGCGTATCGAAGACGCGGTTCTTGCCGAACTTTTCCTGCAAGCCGGCGGTGGCGCGGAACACGCCGCCGAAATAGCCGACGTCTTCGCCCATTACGATCACATCGGGGTCGCGCGCCATCATGATGGTCAGCGCCTCGTTGATCGCTTCGATCATGTTGAGGCGGCGTTCGGGCTGTTCTGGCGCCCGATCGAGCGCTTCATTGACACCTACTGCAGCACTCACTGGTCGAGGCTCCCCGGCCACTTGATTTGTCGTTCTTTGATGGCCTGTTCCGCCTGTTCCTTCAGATGCCACGGCAGTTCCTCGAAGACATCTTCGAACATTGTGCGGAACGGGTGGTGGAGGCCGTGACCGAGGATGCCATTGGCCTCGGCTTCCTTGGTGACGGCACGCACGCGTTCGGCGGCCTCGCGGTCCATTTCGGCCTGGCGATCCTCGTCCCATTCGCCGAGCGCGATGAGGTGGTTTTTCAGGCGGTTGACCGGATCGCCCAGGGGCCATTCGGAGCGTTCCTGCGCGCTGCGATAGCCGGCGGGATCGTCCGAGGTCGAATGGCCCTCGGCGCGGTAGGTGAAGAATTCGATCAGCGTCGGCCCGGCGTTGGCACGCGCGCGATTGGCCGCCCAGCGCTCCACGGCGTAGCAGGCCAGCGCATCATTGCCATCGACCCGGATGCTGGCGATGCCATGCCCCAGGCCGCGCGCCGCGAAGGTCGCGCGTTCACCTCCGGCAAAACCTGAGAAGCTGGAAATAGCCCATTGATTGTTCACGACATTGAGGATCACCGGAGCGTTGTAGACGGTCGCGAAGGTGCAGGCGGCATGGAAATCGCCCTCGGCGGTGCTGCCTTCGCCCACCCAGGTCGCGGCGATGCGGTTATCGCCCTTGATCGCGCTGGCCATCGCCCAGCCCACCGCCTGCGGGGTCTGCGTCGCCAGATTGCCGCTGATCGTGAAGAAGCTGTGCTCGCGGCTCGAATACATGATCGGGAGCTGGCGCCCCTTGAGCTTGTCGCCCTTGTTCGAATAGATCTGGTTGATCATCTCGAGCAGCGGATATCCGCGAGCGATCAGAATGCCTTGCTGGCGATAGCTCGGAAAAACCATGTCGTCGGCGGCGAGCGCCATCGAGGCCGAGATGCTGGTCGCCTCCTCGCCCGTGCACTTCATGTAGAAGCTGGTCTTGCCTTGGCGCTGGCCACGGAACATTCGTTCGTCGAAGGCGCGCGTCAGCGCCATCGTACCGAGCATGGTCCGGAGCGTATCGGCGTCGAGCTTGGGATCCCAGGCCCCGTGCGCCCGGTGGTCGTCGCCGAGCACGCGCACGAGCCCATAGGCGTGGTCATGCAGTTCGCGCGGCTGACAGGTTTCGTCGGGGCGTCCGAGGCGGCCCGGCGTATCGACGTCGATATGGCTGAAATCGGCCGCATCTCCCGGTCGGAAGCGCGGTTCGGGAACGTGGAGCGACAGACCGGGCGTGTTCGCGCCGGTGCGTACCCCCGAATTCGGCGTATTCGGCCCTTCGGCCATGCAACTCTCCCCTGCGATAACCCCGCGCAGGCGGGTGCGATCTTTGCGCGATCGCGTTATTTTATTTCAGCGTCGGGGAGAGGTCAAGATAACGAGATCGCTACAGGCCCTCACACCGCCACCGGCGCCTGGATCGGCGGGTGCGGCGTGTAGCCATGCACGGCGAAGTCTTCAATGCGATAGTCGAAGATGCTCGGCGGACGGCGCAGGATTTCGAGCCGCGGACGGCCCTGCGGCTCGCGCGCCAGCTGCTTCTCGATCAGATGGGCATGGTTGAGATAGAGATGCGTATCGCCGCCCATCCACACCAGCTCGCCGGGCTCGAGATCGGTCTGCTGGGCCAGCATCCGCGTGAGCAGCGCCGCCGACCAAAGGTTGAACGGCAGGCCGAGCGCGACATCGCAACTGCGCTGGTAAAGCGCGCAGTTCAGCCGGCCGTCGGCAACATGGAACTGATAGGTCTTGTGGCACGGCGGCAGCGCCATGCGATCGAGCTCGGCGACGTTCCAGCCCTCGATGATGTGCCGCCGACTGCCGGGGTTTTCCCGCAGCGAGCGCACGACCTCGGCGACCTGGTTGATCCCCTCCCCGCGCTCGTAAAGCCCATTGTCGAGCGCCACATAAGTTGGCCAGTCGACCCACTGCTTGCCGTAGACCGGCCCGAGATCGCCCCATCGCGCGGCAAAATCCGCATCCTCGGCGATCCGCGCGACGAAGTCCTCGAGGGCCAGATCATCGCCCGTCTCGCGAACATAGCGCGCGTGCGGCCACTCGTTCCATATCTTGACGCCTTGCAGCACCAACGGGCGGATATTGGTCTCGCCGGTCAGAAACCACAGCAGCTCGCGCGTGGCGGTTTTCCAGTACACCCGCTTGGTGGTGACCAGCGGCATCCCGCCGTCCGACAGGTCGAAGCGCAGCATCGCTCCCATCACCGACCGCGTGCCGATGCCCGTGCGATCGACGCGTTCGCTGCCCGCGCGCCAGATATGGCGCATCAGGTCGAGATATTGCCGCTCGGGATGCGGCGCGGCCTGATCGGCCTTCGAAACGGGCTGGCTCGCCATCGCTTCGGCGTAGAGTTTCGCGTCGGAACTGGCAACGACGGCCGATGCGGGAAAACCGGCCAGCGTTTCCGGCGGCTCAGAATGTCAGCGGGCGCGCCCCTTCATCGAGATATCTCGACAAATCCGCGATCCCCGACCTGAAAAAGCTGATGCGCCCCTATTGTTACAGAACGTTCGTTAGGCTTGACTGCCGACAACAGGTATGTCAAACGTTTTTAACGAACGATCGGAAACAGCGTGGCTCGACCGCAGATCATCGACGATGACACCCTGATAGAGCGGCTGTCGCACACCTTCCGCGCTGTGGGATACGAAGGCGCGTCACTTTCGCGGCTGGCGCAGGCCGCCGGGATGCAGAAGGCGAGCCTGTATCACCGCTTTCCCGGTGGCAAACAGCAGATGGCCGAGGAAGTCCTGTCATCGGCAGGCGTCTGGTATGGCAAGCACGTGTTCGAACCGCTTGCGCGCGACTGCCCGCCGGTGGAGCGTGTCGCCGCCGTCGTGGATGCGCTGAACTCTTTCTACGATCGCGGCAGGCAGGCTTGCCTGCTTAACCTCCTGTCGCAACCGCCAGGTGAGGACTCGCCCTTCGCCGAGCCTATTCGCGCCATGTTCTCGGCGCTGATCGACGCCTTCGCCGGGCTGTCCAGCGAGGCAGGGTGCAGCGCAAGCGACGCAAAGGAGCGGGCAACGCGTGTTGTGGCGATGCTGCACGGCAGCCTGGTCCTGGCGCGAGGTCTGGATTCGTCGGCACCGTTTCAGGCCTTTACCGCGTCGCTCGCTCATGAGCTGGGGTTCGCGCCATGACGACGCACTATATGGATCTGCTGTTCACCCCCGAGGTCCGGCGGCATCAGAGCGAGCACGGCAGCAGGAGCAGCTATGCCAGGATGACCGACGGCGCGCAGACCCTGCCCGACGCTCTCGGACCGAACGAGGTGATGTTTCTCGCGACGCGCGACAGCTTCTACGTGGCGAGCACGAGCGCGAGCGGATGGCCCTATGTTCAGCATCGCGGCGGTCCACCGGGGTTCGTCAAAATCCTCGGCGACAGGCAGCTCGGATTTGCCGACTACCGCGGCAATCGCCAGTATGTCAGCCTTGGCAATGTCGCGACCGACGATCGCGTCGCCTTGTTTTTCATGGACTACGTCCGCCAGGCCCGATTGAAAATGCTCGGGCTGATGCGCGCGGTGTCGCTCGCCGACAATCCCGACCTAGCCGCAAGCCTGATCGACACAGCCTATGGTGCCAAGATCGAGCGCGGCTTTGTCATCGACGTCGAGGCGTTCGATTGGAATTGCCCGCAACACATCACGCCGCGATATACGCAGGGCGAAGTCGCCGAAATGATCGCGCCTTTGCAGCAGCGAATTGCCGAGCTCGAAGCGATGACCATGGGTGCGCGAGAAGACGGCTGAGACGACTCCCAACTCCGCCGTTCGATCACCGAGTCACTCGCTCGATCCACCAAAACCCCGCTTGCCACCCTGCAAGCCCCTCCCTATAGGCACGCGCCTTGCCTCGACCCGCTCCGCCCCGAACATTCGAGGGCGCTCGCGGGAACGATCGGTCGGGGAGTAGCTCAGCCTGGTAGAGCACTGTCTTCGGGAGGCAGGGGCCGGAGGTTCGAATCCTCTCTCCCCGACCAACATCGTGACGCATCGAGCGACAAGCAAGCCGCTCCTGAGCCTGCGCCGCCCTCAGCTTCGTGCCCACGCATCGGCGCAGCCATGCGATTTACCAGCATTGCCACAATCGTTTCAAAGCCGTGAATCCGTTGTCAACGCTAGGATTCCATTAACCGCGATCTTTATGGCGGAATTAACCGCGACACCCCCTTCTATCATCCGTAAAAGGACGGAAATGGAGCCATCGCTCTCGGTAAATCCGTAGTCCAAAAGTTAGCGATCGCTAAGAGGTTCATTAACTTTCCGCGCCTATAGATTGCTTATGGGAACGCGACATTTCCTCCAGCGGCCGCTTGTCAGCGCCTTCGCCACCGCATCCTTCGCGGCGGCGTTCGGTGCGCCCGCGTCCGCCTCGGGCGTGCCCGCCGGTTCGCTGATCGAGAACACCGCGACCGCTACCTTCACCGCCAATTCCACCGTCCAGTCGGTCGATTCGAACACCGTCACGCTGACCGTGGACGAAGTGCTCGATGCCGCGGTCGCCTCGCAGGAAAGTGGCCCCGTTCCCGCCACCACTACGGCAGCGCTGCGCTTCAAGGTCACCAACACCGGCAACGGCAGCGAGACGTTTACCCTGACGGCCAACCCGGCGGTGACCGGCAACGCCTTCGACGCGACGGTGACCGGCCTGGCGATCGACGTGAACGGCAACGGCGTATACGACGCCGGCATCGATACGGCGCTGGCCAATGGCGCGACCACCCCCGCGCTGGCCGCCGATGGGCCGCTCGACATCCTCGTCCTCGTGAGTATCCCGACCGGTGCGGCGCCCAATGCGACCAGCCGGGTGCAACTCGATGCGGTCGCCACCACCGGCACCGGCGCGCCGGGCGCGCTGTTCGTGGGCGCGGGCGTAAGCGGCGGCGACGCGGTAGTGGGCGCCTCGGGCGCACAGGCCAACGCGCAGGCCACGCTGGTCGTGAACAAAGCGGTGGTCAGCCTGGTCAAGTCGGCCAGCATCGCCGATCCCTTCGGCGGCACCCGTCCGGTGCCCGCGGCCATCATCACCTACAGCATCGTCGCCAATGTCACCGGCACCGGCACCGTCACCGGCCTGTCGGTGAACGACGCGATCCCCGCCGGCACCACCTATCAGCCCGGGACGCTGAGGCTCGACAGCGCGGCGCTGACCGACGCCGCCGATACCGACGCGGGCCAGGCCGCCTCCGCCGCCGTCGCGGTCCAGCTTGGCGATGTCGCCGCCGGGGCCACGCGCACCGTAACCTTCCAAGTCAGGATCAATTGAGCAGGACCATGATGAAACAGCACCGCATCCTCGCCGTCGCCTGCGCCCTCATGATCGGGACCGGCCTGGCCGTTCCGGTCCTCGCGCAGAGCACGGTGGCCCTGAAGGGCGACGTGAAGGTCGTCCGCCAGGTGGTGGCCGACAATGGCCAGACCGTCGAGCAGCTGGAGGATCCCAATCAGGTCCTGCCCGGCGACAAGCTGGTTTTCACCACGCGCTACACCAATGGCAGCGACAAGCCGGTCGACGATTTCGTCGTCACCAATCCGCTGCCCGCGCCGGTCAAGCTGGCCAAGGTCGACAGCTTCGAGGTGTCGGTGGACGGCGGCAAGACCTTCGGCGCGCTGCCCGCGCTCAAGGCCGCCGGTGCCGACGGCAAGCCGCGCGCCGCCGAGCTGGGCGACGTCACCCATGTCCGCTGGCGGGTCGCCAGCATTGCTCCCGGCGCGTCCGGGGAAGTCAAGTATTTCGCCGAGGTCCGCTGAGCGGCCTCGAACACATGAAACGCGCCTTCGATCCGCGGGCGCCCAAGCACCCAAACCGATCACAGCGGGCATAGTTAGGGGATAGTTCGAGATGACACGCAGTACGCAATGGTTGGGAACGGTAAGCGCGCTCGCGCTGGCCGTGACGCCGACCCTGGCCGCGGCGGCTCCCGTCGGAACCGCGGCGAACTCCGATATCAGCAACACGGTAACCGTCAGCTACAATGTTGGCGGCGTCGCGCAGACGCCGATCAGTTCGGCGGCGGACGTGTTCAAGGTCGATCGCAAGATCGATCTGGTCGTCACCACGCAGGACACCTCGGCCGTCATCGTGACGCCGGGGCAGACCAATGCGGTGACCACGTTCAGCGTCACCAACAATTCCAACGCCACGATCGACTTCCTGCTCGCGGGCACACAGCAGGTGGGCGGAACGGCCCGGTTCGCCGGCAACGACGACAGCAACGTCAACAATGTGCGCGTCTATGTCGAGACCAACGGCACGGCTGGCTGGCAGGCCGGGGACACGCTGGCGAGTTCGCTCGCGGCGGTCGCTTCGGGCGATGCGGTCACCGTCTACGTCGTGTCCGACATTCCGGTCGGTGCGGCGCAGGCCTCGCAGGCGACCATGATCCTGACCGCGACCGCGGCTTCGGGCGTGACCGCCACCACGGGTTATGCCGGCACCGGCGGCACCGCGATCAGCCAGACCCCGGTCGGCACCGCCAATGGCAAGAACACGATGGAAACCGTGTTCGCCGATGCCCAGGCCGAAGCCGAAACCGGCGATGGACTGCGTGACGGCCGCCATGCCGCGCGCAGCGATTATCGCGTGGATACGGCGCAGCTCGCCGTGGCCAAATACAGCCGCGTGGTCAGCGATCCGTTCAGCGGCGCGGCCAGCCCACGGGCGATCCCGGGCGCGGTGGTGGAATATTGCATCGTGGTCCAGAACACCTCGACCACGGTCAATGCGACCGCGGTTTCGGTGTCCGATACCGTTGACGCGGCGACGCTGACCAGCATCACCGCGCCTACCATCGGCGGCACCTTCAACGGCACCGACACCTGTTCGGGCGGAACCGGCGGTTCGTGGACCTCCACGGCCGGCGGCATCTACCAGTACAGCGTCGGCACGGTGAACGCCAACTCGACCTCGCTGGTTCGCTTCCAGGCGACCATCAGGTAACAGGCCGCAGGCGCAAGCCTCAGGCCGGACGCATTGCGTTGGTTTAGGACTATCCCCCGCATGGCGGCAGCGTTCTCGGTAGCGCTGCTGACCATGCCGGGCCCGGGCCACGCCCAGACACTCACCAACACCGCCCGCGCCACATGGGTGCAGGGCGGCGAAGCCCGTTCGGCCACGTCGAACACGGTCTTGACCGCGGTCGAGCAGCTCCCCGTGACCATCGATCTTCAGCATCCGGTGATCGGTGGCACGGCGGTGACGCTGCCGGCCCCGCTCTGCAGCGGCGCGCCGATCAATCTGGTGCCGGGCGGGGGTGTGGTGCGGGCGGCGGTGAGCAGCGGGCCCGCGTCGATCACCATCCCCGCCGCCTCCACCAATACCGTGCGCGTGGGCGAGCTGCTGGTACTGCGCATCGATGCCGCGCTCGCCAACCGCGATCCTGCCGCGATCGACAGCCTGGCTGTGGCCGTGATCGGCAGTTCGGGCGACCGCGAGCAGCTGACCGTGTTCGAAACCGGGGCCAACACCGGTCAATTTGCCGGTGCGATCCGCACCGCTTCCGTCCCGGTCACGCCGGAGACCGGCGATTGCCGCCTGAGCGTGCACGCCGGCGACACCATCGAGGTCGATGTCGCGGGCGCTTCCGCCGCGATCCTCGCATCGAGAATTGTCAATGTGCTCGCCGACCCGTTCGGGCTGGTATTCGACAGCGTCGACGGGACTCCGGTTTCGGGGGCGCTGGTGACGATCGTCGACGCGGCTTCGGGACTGCCCGCGACCGTGTTCGCCGAAGACGGGGTGACGGCGTGGCCTTCCTCGGTCACCACCGGCGCCGCGGTCACCGATGCCGCGGGCAACAGCTACCCGATGGCGCCGGGCGAGTACCGCTTTCCGCTCATGCCCTTCGGCACCTATCGACTCGTGGTCTCCCCGCCCTCGCCCTACGCAGCGCCGTCCGCGGCGACGCGGCCCGCGCTGGCAGCGCTGGCGCGGCCTGACGGCCAGCCCTTCCTGATCCTCGACGCCAGCTTTGGCGCGCCGTTCGCCCTCGTAACGCTGGATGCAGTGCGGATCGATATCCCGGTCGACCGGCCCAATGTCGGGGTCACACTGACCAAATCCGTGTCGCGCGCACGGGCGCAGCCGGGCGATCCGCTATTTTTCACGCTGACGGTCACCAACCCCGATACGCGGTACGCCCAGCGCACCACGCAGATCGTCGACCTGCCCTCGCCTTGGCTGCGACTGCGGCGCGAGACGCTGCGGATCGACGGCGTGGCGCGGCCCGGGGCGCTGACCGTCACGCCGGACGGTCGCCGCCTGACCATCGACCCCGGCACGATCGCCGCAGGCGCGACCCTGCGCATCACCTATGCGATGGTGCTTCGCGCCGACACACCTCCAGGCCAGGTGAGCAATCGCGCAGAAGCTACGGATACAACACAAAATCGTGCCATCGCCGAAGCCACGGTGACGGTCGAGCGCGACGCCATCGCGGCGCGCATGACGGTGATCGGCCGCGTTGCTACCGGCTCGTGCACGCCCGGCGATTCCGGCATCGGCATTCCCGGCGTGCGCGTCATGCTGGAAGACGGCAGCTTTGCCATCACTGACCGCGAAGGGCGCTATCACTTCGAAGGTATCGCGGCCGGCACCCATGTCGTTGCCATCGCGCCCGCGACCCTGCCCGCGGGCGCCGAGCCGCTAGATTGCGAGCGTTCGACCCGCAGCGCCGGAAGCGCCATCTCGCGCTTCGTGATCGGCCAGGGCGGCAGCCTGGCGGTGGCCGATTTCCGCGCGCTGGTGCCCGGGTTCGAGCCTCAGGCGGCGGCCAGCGCAAGCGGTGCAGCTCCCCCGCCGGCGCCCGCGGCCAATCCGCGCGGTACGCTGCCGCGCACGAGCGTCAGCGACCGGGCCGCATCGGGCGCGGATACTGACTGGCTGCTGCTCGGCGACGGGCCGACCGGGTTCCTGTTCCCGACCGTCGATTACAATCCCCGCATCCCCTCGATCCGCGCGGTGATCCGCCACCGGCCGGGCCAGAAGATCGCGCTCAGGATCAACGGCGAGCCGGTCGATCCGCTGGCCTTCGAAGGCACCCGCGGCGGCCCGAACAACGCCTGGGGCGTCTCGGTGTGGCGCGGCATCCCGCTGGCGGGCACGAAGAACGTGCTGACCGCCACCGTCACCGATGCCGATGGTTCCGTCGCCGCCGAACTCGAGCGCACCGTGCAGTTCGTCTCCGCCCCCTGGCGCGCCGAGATCGTGCCCGCGAAGTCCAAGCTGATCGCCGACGGCAAGACCCGCCCCGTGGTCGCGGTCCGCTTCAGCGACCGTCAGGGCCGTCCGGTGCGCAGCGGCGTCACCGGCACCTTCGGTGTCGCCGAACCCTACCAGAGCGCGGCGCTGCTCGACCAGCTTCAGCTCGGCCAGCTCACCGGGCCGACGACGAGCGAGGGCAGCGCGGGTGCGACCTGGACCATCGCGGACGACGAGGGTATCGCCCTGATCGAGCTCGCCCCGACGATGGTCAGCGGCCCGCTCCACCTCGACTTCAACTTCGTCGACGAGGAGCTGACACGCCGGCAGCAGCTCGAGAGCTGGGTGGTACCCGGCGACCTGCCCTTCACCCTCGTCGGCCTCGCCGAAGCGACGCTGGGGGCCAGGAGCGTCGCCGACCAGATGGACCGCAGCGGCAGCTTCGACAGCGATCTGGGCGAGGATGCGCGCGTGGCCTTCTACGCCAAGGGCCGCGTGCTGGGTAAGGCCCTGCTCACCCTCGCCTATGACAGCGCGAAGGAAAAGGCCGGTCAGCGCCTGCTCGGCACCATCGATCCAAGCGCCTACTACACCATCTACGCCGATGGCTCGACGCGCCGCTTCGACGCCGCCAGCACCGAGAAGCTCTACGTCCGCCTCGAGGCCGGCGCGTTCTACGCGCTCTACGGCGATTTCATTACCGGCTTCGACCAGACCGTACTCGCCCGCTATCAGCGCACCATGACCGGCGTGAAGGCGGAGACGCGGGTCGGAGCGTTCCACGGCCAGGGCTTCGCCGCCAAGGTCGCCGGCCGCTATCGCCGCGACGAGCTCCAGGGCGCGGGCATCAGCGGCCCCTATGCCCTGGCGGACCGCGATATTCTCGCCAACAGCGAGCGCGTGGCGATCGAGGTGCGCGACCGCTTCCGGTCTGAAATCATCGTCTCGCGCCGCGAACTCAGCCGCTTGACCGACTATAGCATCGACGCGCTCTCCGGCACGATCACCTTCAAGGAACCGGTGCTTAGCCGCGACTTCGACTTGAACCCGCAATTCATCGTCATCGACTACGAGACCGCCGACGGCTTCGGCGATGCGCAGTGGAATGCGGGTCTCCGCGCCGATGTTACCTTCGGCAAGACCAACGAAGTCCGCATCGGTGCAACCGCGATCAGCGACCGCGGCGACGGCGCGCGCACCGGGCTGGCCGCGATCGACCTGCGCGCCCGCATCGGTGCCGCCACCGAAATCCGCGCCGAAGCTGCGCTGAGCCGCCGCCAGGGCGTCGACAGCACCGGCTGGCTGGTCGAGGCCGAGCATCACACCGGCAAGCTGGACGTGCTCGCCTATGGCCGCCAGACCGCCCGCGATTTCGGTACCGGCCAGCAGAACGGCGTCGAACTCGGCCGCCGCAAGTTTGGCGTCGATGGCCGTTACTCGCTGGGCGAGAACGCCAGCTTCGTCGCGCGTAGCTGGTACGACGAGAGCACCAGCGATGCGAGCAGCCGCTTCGCCGTGCAGGGCGATTTCGTCTATCGCGGCCAGACCGGCGACGCGCGCATCGGCATCGCGCATTTCACCGACCATTTGGCCGATGGTCGCTCGGCGACTTCAACCGTTCTCGAAGGTCAGGCAACCAAGCGCTTGATGAACAACCGTCTCGAGCTCGGCGTCGGCACCAGCATTGCGCTCGGCAGCACCGGCTCGATCGACCTGCCCACGCGCCACCGCTTCCGCGCCCGCTATGCCCTTACCGAGGCCGTACGGCTGATCGGCAATTACGAAATCGCGCGCGGCGACAGTCTCGACGCGCGCGACTTCAACCTCGGCTTCGAGCTGGCACCCTGGCACGGGGCGCGCATCGTCACCACGCTGGGTCGCCAGGACATCGCCGAAGCCGGCTCGCGCAGCTATGCCGCCTTCGGTCTCGCGCAGAGCGTGAACCTGACCCAGCGCCTGACGCTCGACGCCAGCGTAGACGGGAATCGCAAGCTCGGCGGAGCGAACGCGGCCGATCTCGTCAATCCGCTGCACCCGGCGGCGAGCGGTGGCCATTTGTCGCAGTCGGGCACGCAATTCGAGGATTTCACCGCCCTCACCCTCGGCCTCGGCTGGCGCGCCAGCGACTGGTCCGCCACGCTGCGCGGCGAATGGCGCGACGGCGAATTCGCCAATCGCAAGGGCGTGACGGCGGGCGTCATCCGCCAGCTCGGCGACGGCATCACCGTCGGCGGCGGCGGCAGCTGGACGCGGGCAACCGGCGTCAACACCGCCAACACCGAAGTGACGCAGGCCGCGCTCGCCGCCGCCTTCCGCCCGGCCAATTCGGAATTTGCGGCACTCGGCAAGCTGGAATACCGCAGCGACCGCGTGACCGATGCCGTGCTGGGTCAACTGCCGCCGGTCGGTCGCACCGCGCTCACCGTCACCGGCGATGCGCGGTCGGAGCGGCTGGTGGCCAGCCTGTCGACGAACTGGCGTCCGGAGGGCGACGGCGATGCGACCGCCTCCGGCGAAACCGCCAGGCGGACCGAAATCGGGGTCTTTGTGGGCGCCCGCTACAATCTCGACCGGCTCGAGGCGCAGGACGTCACCAGCACCGCGCTCATCGGCGGCGTGGACGCGCGCTTCGGCATCGGCGCGCGCATCGAGGTCGGCGGCAGCGGCACGGTGCGCGCGAACCTGTCGGACGGCACCACCAGCTATGCCTTCGGCCCCCAGGTCGGAATCAGCCCGGCGACGAACACGCTGCTGACCGTCGGCTACAATGTGAAGGGCTTCCGCGACGCCGACTTCGAGGCCGCCCGCCATACCCACGAAGGCATCTACGCCTCGGTGCGCATCAAGTTCGACAACGACAGCTTCTCGTTCCTCGGACTGGGTCGGTGACGCCGGGCCGCATCGTGCCGTTCGTGTCCGGATACAGGGCGTTAACCATGGCGCGCTATCGCCGGGATATTCCTCGCGCTGCTTGGCTATTTCCGATGACGACCGTCGCTGCAATCTGGAGGTTCGCGCTGGCGCTGTTCGCGCTCTGCGTGGCGCAGGCAGCAAGCGCCCAGACGACCACGACCTACATGGTGACCAACGACGGGGCGATAAACGCCACCACTACCTGCACCGCGCCGCTGGTGCGCAATTTCAACGTCGGTGGCCCTTCGTTCGTGGTCGGCGATGTCGATATCGGCGTCTATGTCCAACACACCTATCGGGGCGATCTGCGGATCACCCTGCAGGCGCCCGACGGCACCCGCGTGCAGCTCGTGGATGGCAACACCAACACCATCAGCGGGGACAATTTCAACGTCCGGCTTAACGACAGCGCCGCGCAAACGGTCAACACCGACAGCGCGACGGGCAACCATTCGACCACCGCCCCGCCGCCCTTCGCCAATGTGTTCCGTCCCAACAGCCCGCTGTCGGCACTCGCCGGCCGGAACAGCCAAGGCACCTGGCGGCTCGAGATTTGCGACCAGTTTCCTTCGCAGGACAATGGCAATTTTCGCCATGCCGAGCTCTATCTGACCACGGCTCCGGCGAGCTACGCCGATCTGTCGCTGACCAAGGCGGTCAGCAACGCCACGCCCGCCGCCGGGGCCACGATCACCTACACCCTGCAACTGAGCAATGCCGCCACCTCGCCGAACACGGCCAACGGCGTCACGGCGCTCGACCTGCTGCCCGCGGGGACGGTGTATGTCAGCCACAGCGGCTTCGGGACCTACGATCCGAACACCGGCGTCTGGACCGTGGGCAGCGTCGCACCCGGGCAGACGCGGACGCTGTCGATCCAGGCCACCGTCAATGCCATGGCCAGCGCCACGGTGAGCAATGTGGCCGAGATCACCGCGAGCTCGATCCAGGATATCGATTCGACCCCCAACAACGGCGTGGTGGCGGAAGACGATCATGCCGTGGCGAACTTCACCGTGCAGGGCGCGCGCGTCGCCGGGACGCCGCCGACGCTGTCCTGCCCCGCCGGCTCGAGCCTGTTCGACTGGGATGCGAACCCGTGGCCTGCGGGCTCGCTCGCCAACAGCTATCCGCTGACCAACATCGGGACCATCGGCTTTGCGATCGCCTCGCCCGGCACCTGGACGGGATCGCCCGCACTCAACAACTCGAACAATGGCGGACTGGCCGGAACGCAGCTCTCGCTGTTTCAATCGCTCGATTTCAACAATGCCGCCGAGACCGCGACCACCACGATCACGCTGCCCACCGCGGTGCCCGGCGTCCAGTTCCGCGTGTTCGATATCGATTTCGCCGCCAACGACTTCGCCGACCGGTTGACCGTGACCGGCAGCTTCAACGGTTCGCCCGTGACTCCCACGCTGACCAATGGGGTGTCGAACTATGTGGTCGGCAACAGCGCGTTTGGCGATGGCGCTTCGGGTGGCACCTCAGCCGATGGCAACGTCGTCGTCACCTTCTCGAGTCCGGTGGACACGATCATGGTCGTTTACGGCAATCACAGCACTGCGCCCGCCAACCCCGACGGGCAGGCGATCAGCATCTGGGACATAACCTTCTGCAACCCCGTCGCGGTGCTCGGGGTTACCAAGGTCAGCACGCTCATATCGGATCCGACCAATGGCACCACCAATCCGCGCGCCATTCCAGGCGCGGTGATGGAATACTGCATCCTCGTGCAGAACCCCGGCAGCGGAACCGCGACCAATGTGGTGGGCACCGATACCATTCCAGCGACCTTGCTCTACACGCCGGGGTCGATTCTGAGTGGCTCCAGCTGCGGCGCGGCCTCCACTGCCGAAGATGACGATGCTGCCGGGGCGGATGAAAGCGATCCCTATGGCGCTTCGGTCTCCGGGTCGGTCCTCACGGCCACAGCCGCCACGCTTGGGCCCGGTGCGGGCTTTGCCCTGAAATTCCGTACGACGATCCGCTAGCTCACCCGCCGCGCAAGGTTCGGACGCCGACGTCGCGTTCGAACAGATAGAGCAGCAACCGCGCCGCCGCGCCCCGCGGACCCTCCAGGCCGCCGTCGCGTTCCATCAGCAGCCGCGCGTCGTCATAGGCGGCGGGCAGCAAGCGCGTGATCTGCTCCAGCGAGGCGATCGTGAACGGCGTATCGCCCGATTGCCGCGTGCCGAGCAGCTCGCCGCCGCCGCGCAGCCGCAGGTCTTCTTCGGCCAGGCGAAAGCCGTCCTGCGTCTCGCGCATCAGCGCCAGCCGGTCGCGCGCCGTCTCGCTCAGTTCGCCCGAGCGAAGCAGCAAGCACACCGACTTCTCGGCCCCGCGACCGACGCGCCCGCGCAACTGGTGAAGCTGCGCAAGGCCGAACCGTTCGGCCTGCTCGATTACCATCAGCGTGGCACCCGGCACATCGACGCCGACCTCGATCACGGTAGTGGCGACCAGCAGCTTCGCATGGCCGCTGGCGAAGCGTTCCATCGCCGCGTCCTTACGCTCGGGCGCAAGCTGGCCGTGGACCAGCACCACGTCCTCGCCGAACCGGTGCTGGAGCGCCAGGAACCGCGCATCGGCCGCGGCAGTGTCGTCGCTTTCGTTGTCGCGCACCATCGGGCACACCCAATAGGCCTGCTGCCCCGCTTCCAGATGCCGTGCCACGCCCGCGATCACTTCGTCGATGCGCTCGATGCCGATCACGCGCGTGTCGATCGGCTGGCGTCCGGGCGGCATCTCGTCCAGCTTGCTGACCTCGAGCTCGCCATATTGCGCCAGCGTGAGCGTGCGCGGGATCGGGGTGGCGGTCATCGCGAGGACGTGCGGTGCGCGCTTGCCCTTGCTCGCCAGCATCAGTCGCTGCGACACGCCGAAGCGGTGCTGCTCGTCGATCACCACCAACGCGAGGTTCTTGTAGGCGACTTGATCCTGAAAGATGGCGTGCGTGCCGACCAGGATATCCACGCTGCCGTCGAGGAGGCCCATGAGGGTGGCCTCGCGCGCCCGGCCCCCGGATCGCGACGACCCGCGACCGGTAAGCAGCTCGACACGCGCGCCAGTGGGCGCGGCCATCCGCCGCAACGTTTCGAAATGCTGGCGAGCGAGGATTTCGGTCGGTGCCAGCAGCGCCGCCTGCGTCCCCGCCTCGACCGCGATCAGCATGGCTTCCAGCGCCACCACGGTCTTGCCCGCGCCGACATCGCCCTGGAGCAGCCGGAGCATCGGCGAGGCCTGCGCCAGATCGCCCGCGATCTCGGCAATGGTCCGCGTCTGCGCGCCGGTCAGCGGAAACGGTAGCGCCAGCTTGTCTCGCAACCGCCCGTCACCCGCCAGCGGAGTCCCCTTGCGCGCGCGGTTGTCGGCGCGCACCAGCATCAGCGCCAGGCTATTGGCGAGCATTTCGTCGTAAGCGAGCCGGTCGCGCGCCCTGGGATGCTCGCCGCGATGCGCCAACAGGAGCGCGTCGCGCCAGCTCGGCCACTTCTCGCGTTCAAACTGACCGTTCTCGATCCATTCGGACAGTTCAGGGACCCGATCGAGCGCTTGATTGACAAGTTTTGTCACCAGCGGCTGCGTCAGCCCTTCGGACAGGCGATAGACCGGTTCGGTCAGGTGCTCGAGGCTCGCTCCGCCCTCCGCCAGCACATGATCGGGATGCACGATCTGAAGCATATCGCCATAGCGTTCCAGCTTACCCGCCACCCAGCGTTTCGCCCCGACGGGCAGCTGCTTCTTCGCGGTGTAGGAGGCGCGCCCGAAATAGGTGATGCCGATGACATTGCCCATCGTATCCCGCGCCAGCACGCGATAGGGGCCGCGTTGGTTGCGGCTCGCGCGGTGCTCGATCACCTCCAGCACGACGACGATCTGCTCGCCCTCGTCCGCCTCGTCCACATTGCCGACCGCGCGGCGCGACACGAAGCGTTCGGGCAGGTGGAAGGCGACATCGCGCACTCGCTCCAGCCCAAGCCGGCTCAGCGGCTTCGTGAGCTTGGGACCGACGCCTTCGAGCGTCTCTACCTCGGCAAACAGCGGATTGAGCTCGTCCGGACGCATCACCGTTTCACGATAGGCATCGCCTAGCGCGCGGCAAGCCGCTCAGCCGCAGCTTCGCACCTTTTCCCACGCCGCGCGCACCGCCTCGACGGTGATGCGCCCATCCTCCAGCGTGGTGGCGATCGAGCAGACCGACACGCGCATCACCCATTGCCCGTGCCATTGCGACGCGCCGATGAAGGCTACTGCGTCCTGCTGAATTTGCTCGACTGTTGCGAGGGTGAGATCGTCACTGCCGCCGAAGCGCACCATGAACTGGTTGAGTTCCGGCGCGTTGATCAACTCCACGCCCTCGATCGCCGCCATGCCCGTGGCCATTTGCTGCGCTACCGCGATGTCTTGCTCGACCATCCGCGCTACGCCCTCGCGGCCGAGCTGCTTGATCATCGCCCACATCGCGAAGCCGCGAGCGCGGCGCGACAGCTCCATCACGTAATTGGTCGGATCGCGCTCGTTTCCAGCGGCCGAGGGCAGGTAGCTGGCGGTAATGCTCATCGCCCGCCGATGCGCGGCTTCGTCGCGAACGATGGCGAAACTGCCGTCATAGGGCGTCTGGAGCCATTTGTGCCCGTCAGTGCCCCAGCTGTCGGCCAGCGCGACTCCCGCGACAAGGTGGCGGTGCTGCGGCGAGGCAGCCGCCCACAACCCGAAGGCGCCGTCGACGTGCAGCCAGCCGCCCGCCGCGCGCACCAACGGCGCGATTTCAGCAAAGGGATCACTGACCCCAGTGTTGATCTGACCGGCCTGGGCGATGACGATCAGCGGGCCGTCGTGGTCGTGGAGCGCGGTTTCAAGTGCCGACGGCAGCATACGCCCCAGCGGATCGGTCGCGATCTCCAATACCCGTTTGGCCCCGAGCCCGAGATAACGCAGCCCCGAGAACACCGTGGCATGAGCATCGGCGCCGATCATCACGGTGATTTCCGGCGCGCCGAACAGCCCCTCGGCCTCGACATCCCACCCGGCGCGACGCAGGACCTCGCCGCGCGCCGCCGCCAGGCAGACCGTGTTGGCGACGGTCGCGCCCGAGACCACGCCTACCGAGCATTCACGCGGCAGGTGCAGCAGGTCGAGAACCCAGTCCGCGACGATCTTTTCGACGGCGCAGGCAGCGGGTGCTGCCATTACATTGCCGCAGTTCTGGCCCCAGGCGGAGGCCAGCCAGTCGGCAGCGACGCCAGTCGGGTGCGAGCCGCCGATCACCCAACCGAAAAACCGCGGCGCGGTCATGGCGCGAATGCCGCCGGTCGCCTTGTCGATCAATTCCTCGATGATCGCCGTGCTTTCGCCACCATACTCGGGAATTGGCCCGGCAAATCGCGCCAGCACTTCGGCGTATGGGTCGATTGGCGTCGTGTCCGCAGTCGCGATGCGGCGGCGGTAAGCCGCGCCTTCGCGGGCCGCGATAGCCAATGCGTCGTAGGCGGTATCCTCGGTCGGCACGGGGGCATTTTCCTTCGCGAGTTGTCAGCAGTGCGCCCGTGGCATATCCGCGCCGCCATGGACACGGCATCCCGAATCCGGCGGTTGAAATTCCGCGCTTGGCACCGCGGCACGCGCGAGGCGGACTATCTGCTCGGCGGCTTCTTCGATCGCTATCATGCCGGGTGGAGCGAAGCAGATCTCGCCTGGTTCGAGGCGCTGCTGGAGGAAGACGATGTCGACGTGATGGCCTGGGCGCTGGGAAGCGCCGAAGCGCCCGAACGGTTCGCCGGGGCGCGGATTGCTGCGATGCAGAAGCTGGATTACGTCAGTATCCGTTAGCCCGCTTGCCTTGGTGCCAAGGCAGCCTACATGGACCGCAGCCTGACCTGCCCGAAGTGCTCGGGCGGGCTTTCGCGCGTGCGCGCAACGCTCAGTGGATTTTTCATGCCCGATCTCACCCGCATCCTGAAAGCCGATCGCTCGCTCACCCTGGCCTCGGTCGCGCGCGGAGCACAGCCGCTGGTGCTGGCCGATCTGGCGCGGGCGGCCAAAAGCCGCGCGGTGCTGATCGCGCCCGACGAGGCGGCGATGCGCGGGGTGAGCGAGGCCGCGCATTATTTCGCGCCCGAGCTGGAAGTGATCGAGCTTCCCGCCTGGGATTGCCTGCCTTACGACCGTGCGAGCCCCGCCCTGTCGGTCAGCGCGCGGCGGCTCGCGGCATTGCACCGGCTCCAGGCCAGGGGCGAGGCCCCCCAGCTCCTCGTCACGACGATCAACGCGCTCACCCAGCGCGTGCTCAGCCCGTTCCGCGTGCGCGAAGCGGTACGCGAGTTCAGGCCGGGCATGGAGATCGGCCGCGATAGTCTGTCCGCGCTGCTGCGGCGGCAGGGCTATGGCCGCACCGACACGGTGATCGACGCGGGCGAATTCGCTATCCGCGGCTCGATCGTCGACATCTTTCCCAGTGGATTGGACCAGGGGCTGCGGCTCGATTTCTTCGGCGACGAGCTGGAAAGCTTACGGACGTTCGATCCGACCACGCAGATGAGCACCGGGACGCTGGCATCGCACCTGCTGCTGCCCGCCAGCGAAGCGCTGCTCGACGACGACAGCATCAAGCGGTTTCGCCTCCGCTACCGCGAAACCTTCGGTGCCGCGGCCACGCAGGACCCGCTTTACGAGGCGGTGAGCGAGGGGCGGCGACTGGCGGGGATGGAGCACTGGCTACCGCTGTTCGAGGAGCGGCTGGTCACGCTGTTCGACCATCTCGGCATGGACGACGTCGCGGTGATCGATGCCGGGGCCATGTCGGCGGGCGACGAGCGGCTGGCGGACATCGCCGATTATTTCGAGCAACGCCGCAGCACCGCCGGTCAGACCAGGGGCAGCTATCGCCCACTCGCGCCTGAGGCGCTCTATCTGGGCAGCGAGGAGTTATCAGGCTCACTAGCCGCCTGGCCGGTCCACCGCGCGACCCATTTCGCCGAGCCCGAGAGCGACAAGGTGATCGACTTCGGCTTTCGCTCGGGCCGCGATTTTACGCCCGAGCGCGCGCGCGGCGACAATGTCTATCCGGTGCTGGCCGAACATCTGAAGACTCTCGGCAAAGCCGGGATGCGTCCGCTACTCGCGGCCTATTCCACCGGCAGCCGTGCCCGGATCGCCTCGATCCTCGATGAAGCCGGGGTTCCGGTGCAGCTCGCCGAAAGCTGGCAGGAGGCACTCGGCAAATCTGCGGGCGGCAAGCCCACCGCCCTGGTGCTGCCGATCGAGGCCAGTTTCGCCAACGATGAGCTTGAACTGCTGACCGAGCAGGATGTCCTCGGCGACCGGCTGGTGCGGCGGCGCAAGAAGCGGCGCGACGCCGACGCCTTCCTTGCCGAGCTGAGCGCGCTCAATCGCGGCGATCTGGTCGTCCACACCGATCATGGCATCGGTAAATATCTCGGGCTGGAACCAGTGACGGTCGGCAAGAGCGCGCATGATTGCGTGATGCTGGAATATGCCGGGGGCGACAAGCTGTTCATCCCGGTCGAGAATATCGACGTGCTCAGCCGCTACGGCTCGTCCGAACACGCGGTCCAGCTCGACCGGCTGGGCGGTGAAGCGTGGCAGCGGCGCAGCGCCAAGATGCGCGAGCGCATTCGCGAGATCGCCAACGAACTGCTCAAGACCGCCGCCGCTCGGGCCCTGCGCCGGGCGCCAGTGCTCGCGGCGGAGGACAGCAGCTATGCCCAGTTCGCCGACCGCTTCCCATGGGAGGAAACCGACGATCAGGACCGTGCCATTGCCGATGTTCTGGCGGACCTCGAAAGCGGCAAGCCAATGGATCGGCTGGTCTGCGGCGACGTCGGCTTCGGGAAGACCGAGGTGGCCCTACGCGCCGCTTTCGTCGCCGCAATGGAGGGCAAGCAAGTCGCCGTAGTTGCCCCCACCACCTTGCTGGCACGTCAGCATTTCGAGAACTTTTCCAACCGTTTCGCTGGGTTTCCTCTTAAAGTAGGGAGGTTGAGCCGCCTCGTCGGCACGAAGGAGGCCAAGGACACTCGTGACGGGTTGGCTTCGGGCGATATCGACATCGTGATCGGCACCCACGCGATTCTGTCCAAGCAAACCGCGTTTAAGGATCTGGGGCTGGTGATCGTGGACGAGGAGCAGCGCTTTGGCGTCAACCACAAGGAAAAGCTCAAGCAGCTGCGCGCCGACGTGCATATGCTGACCCTGACCGCCACCCCGATCCCGCGCACGCTGCAGATGGCGATGAGTGGGCTGCGCGAATTGTCGACCATTCAGACCCCGCCGGTCGATCGCCTAGCGGTGCGGACCTATGTGGTGGAGTGGGACGATATGGTGGTGCGCGAGGCGCTGCTGCGCGAGCACCATCGCGGCGGGCAGAGCTTCATCGTGGTGCCGCGCATCGCCGACATGGCCGAACTGGAGGAATGGCTTCACAAAGTGGTGCCGGAGATCAAGGCCGTCGCCGCCCACGGCCAGATGTCGCCGACTGAGATCGAGGCCAAGATGAGTGCCTTCTACGAGGGCAAATACGAGGTTCTGCTCTCAACCACCATCGTCGAGAGCGGGTTGGACCTGCCCAGCGCCAACACCATCATCATCCACCGCGCCGACCGCTTCGGCCTCGCCCAGCTCTACCAGCTGCGCGGTCGCGTGGGCCGGGCCAAGCTGCGCGCCTACGCCTATCTGACCACGCCTGCCGACATGGTGCTCAACGAGGTCGCGGAGAAACGCCTCAAGGTGCTAGGCGATCTCGATAGCTTGGGCGCGGGCTTCCAGCTCGCCAGCCACGATCTCGACATCCGCGGTGCGGGCAATCTGCTCGGCGACGAACAGTCGGGCCATATCCGCGAAGTCGGCTTCGAACTCTATCAGGCCATGCTCGAAGATGCGATTCTGGCGGCCAAGGCGGGCGAAATGGGGCTGAAGCCCAAACGCGACACGGTCAGCCCGCAGATTACTGTCGATGCCCCCATCATGATCCCCGAGAGTTACGTGCCCGACCTAGCGGTCCGCATGGCGCTTTACCGCCGCCTCAACGACGCCGACGGCAAGGACGAGCTCGACGCGCTGGCGGCGGAGATGATCGACCGTTTCGGAGCGCTACCCGCCCCCACTGCCAACCTCGTCAAGCTGCTGGAGATCAAGAGCCAGGCGATCGCGGCGAACATCGCCAGGATCGATGTGGGGGCGGCCGGCACGCTGGTCACCTTCCACAACGACGAGTTCGCGGATCCGTTGGGCCTGATCGCCTATGTCGAGCGATTGAAGGGAACTGCTCGCCTGCGCCCCGACATGAAGCTGGTCATCACCCGCGCGTGGGGCGATCCACAGAGCCGCCTCAACGGGCTCCATCAGCTCACCAAGGGACTTTCCGGTATTCTTCGCAAGGCGGAGCGGAAGGAGGCCGCCTAGCTCTTGCGCACCAGCGCGAGGAAATCGTCCTGGCCGAGCGGAACCGAGCGCAGGAAGCCCTGGTAATACTCGATGCCCTCGCCGCGCAGCACCTCGTGCTGAGCCTGCTCCTCGATCCCCTCCGCCACGACGCGCAACTCCAATGCCTTGGCCATCGCGGTGATCGCGCGCAGCACGGCCAGATCGCGCGGGTCTTCGGCGATCCCCTCGACCATCGAGCGGTCGAGCTTGAGCTTGTCGATGGGAAGCAGCTTGAGATAGCGGAAATTGCTGTAGCCGGCACCGAAATCGTCGAGCGCGATCGTGACCCCGGCCAGCTTGAGTGGGTTGAGCGCACGCGCCACCTCTTCCAGGTCCGCGAGCAGAACCTGTTCGGTGATCTCGATCGTAATGCGCTCGGGCGGGAAGCCCGACCGCTGGACCAGGGCGAGAAAATCGATCGGAAAGGTCGCCGCAGCGAGATCGGCAGGGGTGACGTTCAAGGACAGTAGCAGTTCGCCGGGCCAGGTCGCCGCCAGCCCAAGCGCCCGCTCGGCGATGTGGCGCGAAAGCTGGGCAACATGGTCGGTACGCTCAGCCAGGGTGAACAGCGTGTTCGCACCCAGGCGGCCGATCGACGGATGCTGCCATCGCGCCAACGCCTCGGCGCCCAGCAACCGGTCGTCGGTCATCCGGTATTGCGGCTGGAACACGATCTCGATCTCGCCGCGATCGATCGCGGTCAGCATATCCGCCTCGAGCTGCTGGTTGGACACGGCGACATGCGCGAGTTCACCCGAAACCCACGCCACCCGGCGCCCGCGTTCGTCGCGTGCGTGGTGCAGCGCGGTCGCTAACTGGTCAAGGATGCGGTCGGGCTCATCGGTCGCCACCGCTCGCATCAGCGCAACGCGCGGCCATAGCCGCACCGTATTGCCGCCCTCCTCAGGCATGACGATCGGCATTGCGATCGCATCGGCCAAAGCTTCGGCGAACCACTGCCAACGTTCACGACTACAGGCGTCACGCGCCACGAGCATGAACGTGCCGCCCGCCACCCGCGCGGCGAACCACTCGGCGGTCTCGAATTCGTCAGCGGCGAAATGCATCACCCGCTGCGCGATCTCGACCAGCACAGAATCGCCGGTGATCGCGCCATAGGCCAGATTGACGGTATCGATGCGCCCGATAGAAATAAGCATCGTGTGGAGCGGAGCGCCGCTGCCGTCGCGGCGCCATTCGTCCAGCCACCGCGCAATACGAAGCTTGGCCTGAGCGGCATCGACCAGCCCCGTGAGCGCATCGCGCTTGTCGCTGTCCATGTCCTCACCGGCCCCCAGGTCGAGCGCGATCATCCTAACTCCCATGCGTGCCCGGCTGCAAGTTACACTCGCGTTGCCAAACGTCGTCCACCGCCATAGACTTGTCCACACCGGCGTATCGTTCCGGTATCACAGCCGCAGACGAGGGACCAATGCCGGAATTCGCGCGCCTGGCGCTGGTGGTCTCCGACACGGACAGGGCGCGCGCGGCGGCGGCGCAGTTGCACGAACTTTGCGACTGGGTCGAGCCCGAGGAGGCCGACGCGTTGGTGGTGCTGGGTGGTGACGGATTTCTGCTTCAGACGCTCCATGCCATGCTCGACGCCGAGAAAGTCCGGCCAGTTTACGGGGTCAATCTGGGTACCGTGGGTTTCCTGATGAATCGCAACCGCGCGCCCGAGAAGCTGCTGGCCCGGATCGCCAAGGCGCGCGAGCACACCATCGACCCGCTGGCGATGGAGGCGGTTAAGCAGGACGGCACGGTGCTTCGCTATTGCGCGATCAACGAGGTTTCGCTGCTGCGCGAAACGCGCCAGACCGCCAAGATCCAGGTCACCGTGAATGACAAGGTGCGGATCGAGGAACTGGTTTGCGATGGAGTGCTGGTCTCCACGCCGGCAGGTTCGACCGCCTACAATCTCTCGGCCAGCGGCCCGATCCTGCCTCTCGATTCCAACCTGCTGGCGCTGACCCCGATCAGCGCCTTCCGCCCCCGGCGCTGGCGCGGGGCGATCCTGCCCGACCGTTACACCATCACGCTCACAGTCAAGGAACCCGCCAAACGCCCGGTGAGCGCCGTGGCCGACCAGAAGGAAGTGCGCGATGTCGCCGAGGTACGAGTGCGCGTGGCCGAGGACCGGCGGCTCACCCTGCTATTCGACCCCGGCCACTCACTCGACGAGCGGATCGTGGCTGAGCAGTTTACGGTTTAGGCGATGGCGCTTGCCAAACACGATGCCGGTTCATATAGGCGCCCTCCTGCCGATCCGGCTGCTCCCCGATAGCTCAGCGGTAGAGTAGGTGACTGTTAATCACTTGGTCGTTGGTTCGAATCCAACTCGGGGAGCCATTTTCTAGCCCAGCAGCAGCCGCGCGCCGACCCACAGGGTGAGCGCGGCGGTGAGCCAGCGAATCCACGCCGGCGGCAGCAGGCGGGCGGCCAATAAGCTGCCGATCTGGCCGCCGATTGCGACCGCCAAAAGGAGCGGCAGGCCCAGCGTCACGGCGCTACCAAGCTGGTCTGCCCCGCCTTTAATCAGCTGCCCGCCCAATCCGGCGAGCGAATTGACCAGAATGAAAAAGCTGGCCGTGGCCGCAATGGCGCGCGCCGAGTTCCAGCGTGTCAGGTGCAGCAGCGGTGCGAGGAAAATGCCGCCGCCAATGCCTACCAAGCCAGCAAGAAAGCCGAGCGGCAGCGCGAACAGGGGCATCCAGCGCGCTCCGCGCGTTGGCTCGCCCGCCCCCTCGCGGACGGGAACCAGCATGGTCAGGCCCGTAAGTACCAACGCCAGTCCCAGCAGCGTCAGGAAGGCCGTCTCGCCGATCGGCATGAGCCCGCCCAGGAGGGCTGCGGGTGCGGCGATCGCGGTGAGGACCAGCGCTCCGCGCCACGGTGTGATCCAGGCACGGGCGAAGCGGATGCTCCCGCCAGTCACCACCACGATGTTGCAGGCCAAGGCAACGGCGGGCAGCAGCCGGTAATCGACACCCGACAGCGCCAACAGCGCGCTGTAGGTCGAGCCGCCCCCGTAGCCGACGCTGGCGTAAAGCAGCGCGGTGGCAAAGAAAGCGGCGGCGAGTCCGATCATCACCGCCTCCTAAGCAACCCTGTCAGGCCGCTAGCGCGCCGTGACAGTGCTTATATTTGTTCCCCGATCCACAAGGGCACGGCGCGTTGCGGCTGACTTCCTGACCGGCCCAGGGGTTTTCCCCGGCAGTAGCCGCTACGGGGCTGCCCGCGAGGCTGCCGAACAGCGCCGGGTTGAAGCGTGAGCCGTCGAAATCGTCCGAATTATCGAGCCCGGTCAGCGGATCGATATGCCCGGTCAGGAAATCGGGCAGACCCGCCAGTACATCGGCGGGAACGGGCATCGGTGCGGAGGGTGCGACGTCCATCTTCAGCAGCTGCCCGGTCACGTCCTCGCGCAGTGTGTCGAGCATCCGCTCGAACAGGCCGAAGGCTTCCTGCTTGTATTCGTTGATCGGCTGCTTCTGGGCGTGCGCGCGCAGCCACACCACCTGACGCAACGCGTCCAGGGTGGCGAGATGCTCCTTCCAGTGATGGTCGAGCGTGCGCAGCAGCATCGACTTTTCGAACACCCGCCAGCGCTGATGATCGACCTGTGCGATCTTGGCATCCATGATCGCATCCGCCTCGGCGACGATGCGTTCCTCGATGATCTCGGGCTCGATGCGGTCCTCGGCCATCCAGTCGTCGAGCGCGGGCGTGAGCCCGAGCTTCTCCTCCAGCCGCGCCTTGAGACCAGGAATGTCCCACTGCTCGGGATACGATCCCGGCGGGCAGGCCTCGCTGACGGCGGCGTTGATCGCGTCGTGGCGCATATCGACCACCACATCGTCCACCGCCTCGGCGTCCATGATCTCGGCGCGTTGCTCGTAAACCACCTTGCGCTGGTCGTTCATGACGTTGTCGTATTCGACGACCTGTTTGCGCTGCTCGAAATTGCGCGCTTCGACCTTCTTCTGCGCGGTCTCGATAGCCTTGGAGAGCCATTTCGACCCGATAGCCTCGCCGTCGGCCAGGTTGGCGTTCATCATCTTGGAAAACAGCGTGTCCGGCCCGAAAATGCGGAGCAGATCGTCCTCAAGGCATAGGTAGAAGCGGCTAAGCCCGGGATCGCCCTGACGCCCTGAACGGCCGCGCAACTGGTTGTCGATGCGGCGGCTTTCGTGCCGCTCGGTCCCGAGCACGAACAGCCCGCCGGCTTCGATCACCTGCGCCTTTTCGGCGGCGACCTCGGCCTTGATGCGCTCGATTGCAGCATCACGCTCGGGGCCTTCGGCAATGTCCTTGAGCTCGTCCTCGGTGCGGAATTCGACATTGCCCCCGAGCTGGATGTCGGTGCCGCGCCCGGCCATGTTGGTAGCAATCGTCACCATGCCCAGGCGCCCGGCCTGCGCGACGATATGCGCCTCCTGCTCATGGAAGCGGGCGTTGAGCACCGAATGCTTGACCCCTTCCTTGTCGAGGAAGCTGCTGAGCAATTCGGACTTCTCGATCGACACCGTGCCCACCAGCACCGGCTGGCCGATCTCGTTCTTTTCGCGGATCGCCACCGCGATGGCGGCGAACTTGTCCATCATGTTCTTGTAGAACTGATCGTCCTCGTCGATCCGGCTGACCGGCTTGTTGGTCGGGATCTCGGCGACGTTGAGCTTGTAGATGTCCCAGAACTCGCTCGCCTCCGTGGCGGCGGTGCCGGTCATGCCCGACAGCTTGGGATACATGCGGAAATAGTTCTGGAAGGTGATCGAGGCCATTGTCTGGTTCTCGGGCTCGATCTGCACGCCCTCCTTGGCTTCGACCGCCTGATGCAACCCGTTGGACCAGCGCCGCCCGTCCATCATGCGCCCGGTGAACTCGTCGATGATGACGATCTTGTCGTCCTTGACGATGTAGTCGATGTCGCGCTTGAACATGATGTTCGCCTTGAGCGCCTGATCGAGATGGTGGACGACCTGGGTATTCTCGACGTCATAGAGGTTGTCGGTCTGCATGAGACCGGCTTCCTTGAGCCGTTCCTCGATCCGGTCGGTGCCCTCCTCGGTCCAGGTGATGTTCTTGGTCTTCTCGTCGGCCTCGTACCATTCGGGCTCGATGGTTTTCACCACCGCGTCGATCGAGAGATAAAGGTCTTGCTTGTCCTCGGTCGGGCCAGAGATGATCAGCGGGGTGCGCGCCTCGTCGATCAGGATCGAGTCCACCTCGTCCACCACGGCGAAGTTGAAGGGGCGCTGGACCATCTCGCCGCGCTCGTGCTTCATATTGTCGCGCAGGTAATCGAAGCCGAATTCATTGTTGGTGCCGTAGGTGATGTCGGCGTTGTAGGCGTCGCGCTTCTCGAACTCGTTCATGTTGGGCACCACCACGCCGATGGTCAGGCCGAGGAAGCGGTGCAGGCGGCCCATCCATTCGGAGTCGCGGGTGGCGAGGTAATCGTTGACGGTGACGACATGGACGCCCTTGCCCTCAATGGCGTTGAGATAGGTGGCGAGCGTCGCCACCAGCGTCTTGCCCTCACCCGTACGCATTTCGGCGATCTCGCCGCGGTGGAGCACGATGCCGCCCACCATCTGCACGTCGAAATGGCGCATTCCCAGCACGCGCACCGACGCCTCACGCACCGTGGCGAAGGCCTCGGGCAGGATGTCGTCGAGGGTCTTGCCTTCAGTCAGGAGCTGACGGAACTTCGCGGTCTGCGCCGCCAGTTCCTCGTCGCTGAGCGCCTGAAGTTGGGGCTCCAACGCGTTGATCTGCTGGACGATCTTGCCCATGCCCTTAACATAGCGTTCGTTGGACGAGCCGAAGATCGATTTCATGACGGTGTCGAGCATTGCGTTAGCTTTCGCGGAATTTTCTGAAACGGCCGGACGCGTGACCACGCTCCAGGCCTCAAAGGTGAGGGGAAAGTGAGCCCAAACCTATTCGCGCGCGCGATCGCTCCGCAGGCGCACCGTCGGCGCAACACGTCCAAGCTCCCCAGGGAGCGGAGCCGCCTCGATCACGGCGAACGCGCGCCGCAGCAGCGGTTGCGAGACGGCCGGTGCCGCCTGCCCTTGCGCTGTCGCAGCCTCGCTCACGCTCGCCTCGACTTGCGAAGCCAGCGCCACCACTTCGGCCTGCGCAGGCGCACCTGCGGCCGCAAGACCGGTAATCAGTGCGAAGCAAGCGAGGAGACGGCGCAACATGAGCGCCGCGACATAGGAACACAGGCGGCAAAAATCCACTGGCAAAAGCGCGTTGTCGCCGACTGCGCCCCAAGATAGGGCACACGCTGCCATGACCAACCCATCCCCTTTAGCCCGCCCCTTCCCGCCGCTGCCGCCGATCGCCGGGGTGACGCTGCGCGTGGCGCGGGCGCGCTACAAGGAATGGGACCGGGCCGACCTGACCCTGATGGAGTTGGCAGAGGGGACCACTGTCGCGGGCGTCTTCACCCGCAACGTCTGCTGTTCAAGCGAAGTCGAGTTGGGCCGCGAGCAGGTGCGGCTTGGCCGCGCCCGGGCGGTGGTGGTGAACGCCGGCAATGCCAATGCCTTCACCGGCTATCGCGGGCGCGAGGCGGTGGAGGCGATCATGGCGCAGGTCGCAAGCCATTACGGCTGCGAGCCCAGCGACGTGTTCGTTTCCAGCACCGGCGTGATCGGCGTGCCGCTGCCGCAAGACAAGGCGCGGGCTGGGATTGGCGCTGCGCTCGAAGCGGTCCCGTGTGACTGGGAAGAAGCCGCGCGCGCCATCGGCACCACCGATACCTTTGCCAAAGGTGCTGGCGCTTCGGCAATGCTCGGCCCTACACGGGTCGAACTGGCGGGCATTGTCAAAGGCAGCGGCATGATCGCGCCCGATATGGCGACCTTGCTAGGTTACATCGCCACCGATGCGGCGGTGACACCCGCCTTTCTCCAGGAACTGCTCGCCAAAGCCAATTCGGAGAGTTTCTCTTGCATTACCGTCGATGGCGACACCTCGACCAGCGACACTGTGCTGCTCTTGGCGACCGGAAAGGCGGGTAACGCGCCGTTGGAGGGCTGGGACAGCCCCGGTGCCGATGCGTTCTACGCCGGGCTGCATCAGGTTTGCCTCGAACTTGCGCAACTGGTGGTCCGCGACGGCGAAGGAGCGCGCAAGTTCATCGCGGTGCGCGTAACCGGCGCGGAGAGCGACGCGAGCGCCCGACGGATCGGGCTGGCGGTAGCGAATTCGCCGTTGGTCAAAACGGCCATCGCCGGGGAGGATGCCAACTGGGGCCGCGTCGTGATGGCGGTGGGCAAGGCGGGGGAACCCGCGGATCGTGACAAGCTCTCCATCGGCTTCGGCGGCACCTGGGCGGCGCGCGAGGGCCAACCGTTGGCGGATTACGACGAAGCGCCGGTGGCCGCGCATTTAAAGCGAGACGAGGTCGATATCGAGATCGATCTTGGTCTCGCCGACGGCCGCGCCACGGTGTGGACCTGCGATCTGACGCACGGCTACATCAGCATCAACGCCGACTATCGCTCTTGAACACACTCGATCGCGCCATCGAGCGCTTGATGCGCGAGGTCACCGAGCGGGCAATCCTGCCGCGCTGGCGCAACCTCGCCACAAGCCAGATCGAGGACAAGGGCGGCGGCGATCCGGTGACCGTGGCCGACCGCGAGGCAGAGGCCATGCTGGCCGAGGGGCTGACAGCGATCGATTCTGCGCGCGTGATCGTGGGCGAAGAAGCCGCCCATGCCGATCCCGCGATCCTCGAAGGACTGGCACGTTCGTGCTGGATCGTCGATCCGCTCGACGGAACGCGCAATTTCGCGCGCGGCGAGCCGCCGTTCGGGATCATCGTGGCGCAAGCCGATGGCGGGGTGGCGCAAGGCGGCTGGCTCTACGATTGCCTCAGCGGTCGCTTCTGCGCCGCGCATCTGGGCGGCGGAGCGTTTATCGATGACGAGCGCATTCATACACGCCCGACGGGGCAACACCCGCCCGTGGCCGCGATTTCGCTGGTCTTCATGGATCTGGCGCGCCGGGAGGCCACGCTCCGACATCTCGCGCCGCATTACTGCCTCGCCGACATCCCATACTGCGCCGCCGAGCAATATCCGCGACTCGCGCTAGGCACAAACGACGTCTCGATCTTCGAACGGACGCTGGCCTGGGATCATGCCGCGGGGGCGCTGTGGCTTAACGAGGCGGGCGGCAAAGCCGCACGCCCCGATGGCTCAGCCTACCGAGTCGACGAGAACGAGCGCACCGGATTGCTCGGCGCGGCGAGCCCGGCCCTGTGGGACGAACTCGCCGCGCGCTATGCGAAACTCGCCTAGAGTTCGCCCTCCAGCCAGCTCTTGAGCTGGCTCTTGGGCGCGGCACCGCGCATATTCGCCGCGGGCTGGCCGTCCTTGAACAGGACAAGATAGGGAATCGACTGCACGCCCATTCGGCCGGGCACATCGGGGTTCTCCATGATGTCCATCTTGGCGATGGTCACGCGGTCGCCCAGCTCTTCGCTGAGCTCTTCGAGCGCAGGCGCGATCATCTTGCACGGCCCGCACCAATCGGCCCAGAAATCGACGAGCACGGGCTTGCCCGCGTCGAGCACGTCGGTCTGGAAGCTGGCATCGGTGACGGCGACGGTGGCCATGGGTAGGTACTCCTGTTGTGTTGCCACCGATGTGGGCGGCGTTGCGGTTTAATCAACGGGCGGTAGGGGCAAAGCTTTCCTGACCGGCATCGAAGCGCGCCTTGCAGCGGGCCATGAGTTCGGGCGGCAAAGCGATCAACAGTGGCGTCTGGGTGTAAAGCACTGCTGCACGCACTTCTCGATCCGGGAAGATGGCCTCCAGCGCCGCGACATAGGCAGCCATCTGACGAAGCGTCGCTTCGGGGACATCGGCGAGCGTGGCAGGCGGACGGCGGGCCGTCTTGAAGTCGAGCACCGTCACCGTGTCATCGGTCACCAGCATCCGGTCGGCGGTGCCGGCGATCACCTGACCGCCTACTACCGCCGCGAGCGGCACCTCGGCCAAGGCATCGGGACCGAACAGCTCCGCGAACTCGGGCGTGGCAAGAACAGCTCGCGAAATCGCGAGTAGCTCTTCACAATCGGCGGTGTCGAGCTCCGGAGCTTGCCGCGCCAGCCAGCTCGTCGCCCTCGAGGTTCGCTCCGATGGAGGTACCGCGGGCAGCCGCTCGAGCAGCGCGTGGATCAGCACGCCTCGGCGGGCCGCGTCAACCGACAACTCCGGCGGGAATGGCGGGTCGCTGCCCTCCTCGCCGCCCAGCCCCGAAGGGGCGAGCGGGCGCGGCGGGCGTGCCTCTTGTGGAGCTGGCGACATCAGCCATCCGGGCAGACTGATTTCGGTGTCCAGCAGCGGTTTCGCCTCGGTCTCCGGAAGCTTGGCCAACGCACCCCATTCGCGCCGCACGCCCCAGATGTCGTCCTCGAGCGGTTCGCTGTCGAATAGCGGAAGCAGCCGGGCATACCAGCTATCCTCGGGCGCAATGCCTTTCGCCGTATCGCGCGGACCCAGCGATCCGGCAATGAACAGCGCCTCTTCCGCTCGCGTCATGGCGACATAGAGCAGCCGCCAATGTTCCTCCATCGCTTCCGCCGTAGCTGCTGCGTGCGCGTTCGCCAGAGGCCCCGCGCGCTGGTCTTTCGGTAGCGCCGGAATCGGCACCAGAGGGCCCGGCATGCCGTCGCTAAACGGCTCGCTCAGCTCAAGCTCATCGGGTGAATCCGGACCGATCGCGGCATCGGCCAGGATTACGATCGGGGCCTGCAAACCCTTGGACCCGTGAACGGTCATCACCCGCACCTGTCCCTGAGCCGCGCCGCCTTCGCGCTTCAATTCCCCCTCGCCCGCATCGAACCAGCGGATGAAGCCGTGCAAGCTGGCGATATGCGCGCTGGCAAAGGCGTTGGCGGCGTTGAGCAGTTCGTCGATGGGATCGTTCGCTTCGCGCCCGAGCCGGGCGACGAGCTTCCGCCGGCCGTCGAGCGGACCGGTGAGAATCCAGTGCAGCAGCGCCTGCGGGCTATCGAAGTCGGCGCGCGCCATGATTGCGCGCAGGCTCTCGACCGTCTCGGTCACTCGTGGATCGGCGTTGTCGCGCAGGTGCTGCCACAACCGCTTGCCCGTGGGGCGATAGCCATGCGTGAGCAGCTCCTCCTGCGTCCACCCGCCGAGCGGAGAGACGAGCAGGCAGGCGAGGTTGAGATCGTCGAGCGGCTGCACCGCGAAGCGCAGCGCCGCCATCAGATCCTTGACCGCCAGCGGCGCGCCGAGACGCAGCCGGTCGACCCCAGCCACGGGCACGCCATAGGTATGGAGGCGAGCGACGATGAGTGCGGCGAGTTCGCGGCGTTTCCGCACCAGCACCATTACGTCTCCGGGCCCGGCGCGGCGCGATTTGCCTTTCACCAGCGGAAACCCATGATCCATCCAGCGGCGGACCTGGCGGGCGATCTTGTCGGCGAGCAGGCGATCGTGGCGGGCGAGCCAGTCGGAGCGCGCTGCGTCCGTTTCATCCTCCGCGGTGGTGCTGCCGTCGATTACCAGACCCCACTGGGCGACAAGTCCGGGTCGTCCTTCGCCGATGTGCTCGGGCGCACGGTCCACGCCGAAGCGTTCCGGTCCGATCGCTGCGATCGCGTGATCGACGAAGCGGAGCACGATATCGGCGGTCCGGAAGGATTGCCCGAGATCGAGGTCCTGCAAGGGGCGGCGATTGCGTCGCTCGCGCCGATCCGGGTCCGCCTCCACCAGCCCCAGCATTCGCGCCGCAACCCGGTCGCGTGCGGCGATGAAGTTCTTCGGGCTGGTGCCCTGAAAGCCGAAGATAGCCTGCTTCACATCGCCGACAGTGAAAATGGTCCGGATCCGCGACCCGCGCGCGCCTTCGCCACTGAAGAAATCGTCGGTCAGCGCCTCGATGATCGTCCACTGCGCGGCGTTGGTGTCCTGCGCCTCGTCGATCAGGATATGATCGAACTGGCGGTCGAGCTTGTAGCGAATCCAGTCGGCCATCGCCTTGTTGGACAGCAGCGAGGCCGCCCGGCGGATCAGATCGTCGAAATCGACCAGCCCTTCGCGCGCCTTGGCCTCATCCCACATCAGCGCGAAGCGCCGTCCCGCCTCGAGCTGCGGAGCGAGAAAGTCCGCCAGCGCGATCAGCGTCTGCTGCTCCCGGATCGCGGCCAGCACTTGGCCGACGCGCGCGCTAGCGGCAGCGAATACCGGATCGGCATTCTTCGGGAGCTTTGGATTGCCGTTCTTGAAGAACAGCGCATCGTTCAGGCCATCGAGGCCAGCGTAGCGACCGGCCTCGGCGCTCGATAGCCACTCGCCGATCACCGTGACGGCGTCGGCACCTGTCGTTGCCTTCCAGCCTTGATAGCCCTCCAGGCATTGGCGGAGCGATACCGTGTCGAACTGCTCGTCGGCACACAGCGCCGCGAGACTGGCCTGATCCGCGTCCGAGGCAAGTCCCAACAAGCGGCACGCGCGCTCGCGCATTGGCGGCTGCCACCCGCCGGGTCCCTCCCACAGCTCGAGCGCGGCGGCGCAACGCATCAGCCAGCGCCGCACGCCATCGGGGCCCTTGCGGATGCTCATCTCGCGGATGGCGGCGAGCGTCGGCACGTCGGCCTCGGCGATCAGGCGAGCGAGCACCTCGTCCGCCAGCAGCGCGCGTTCGCGGTCTTCCATCGCGCGCATGCCGGGCAGGATACCGGCCTCGCCCGGGAACGCGCCGAGCAGCCACTGCGCGAAGGCGTGGATGGTATCGATCCGCAATCCGCCGCCGGGGCAATCGAGCACGCGCGCGAACAGCGAACGCGCGCAGTCGCGCACTTCTGAGGTCACCGGCGCGCCGACATGGCTGAGCTCGCGCCCCAGATCGCCGTCGTTCAGCCGCACCCAGCGCGCCAGCACCTGGTTCACGCGTACCGCCATCTCCGCCGCGCCGGCTTTGGTGAAGGTGAGACAGAGGATGTCCGAGGGATCGGTGCCGGGTTCGAGCAGCAGCCGCAGCACGCGCGCCGACAGCACCTGCGTCTTGCCCGTTCCCGCCGAGGCGGACAGCCAGACGCTGTCCCGAGGATCGACCGCGCCGCGCTGGTTGCCGCCAAGCGGGTGAACGTCGCCGCTCATGCCCCGGCATCCTCGTCGATTCGCACCATCCATTCGGCGAGGCGCATCAGGTGATCGTAGGTGTCGTAGGCCGGGTAATTCGGGTTTTCCCGCGCGCGGAAGGGCTTGGAGCCCCGGATGTAGTCGCGCACTGCTTCGCCCAGCTTGGCTTCGGTCATCGGCAGGAAGTCCTCCGCCGTCGGGCCCGAGCGACGCCCGATCGGCGTCTCACTATAGCCAAATCCGGTGGCGCTCTTGTCCGACTTGCCGAGCGACCAGTATTCGAACGCCGCAGGCTGTCCCGGCGCCTCTGGAAATCCACTTGCTTCAGCAATCAGACCCAGCACCCCGAGTTGCAGCGCGAAGCCTTCCTTCACCTGCCTGGGGGTCGGCGGCCCGCCGGTCTTGTAGTCGACGATGACCAAACCGCCGTCCGGCAGCCGATCGATACGATCGGCGCGGCCATGGACTCGCACCCCGTCCAATCGCATCTCGCCCTTGGCTTCCACCGCCAGCACCGCGCGGTCGGAAGCACGCACCTCGCCCGCCACCCATTCCAGGGCCGCGAGCAGCCGCGGCTCCCACAGCGCGCGCAGCAGCGGATGGGCGTTCTGCTCGTCCAGCACGGAGGCCATGAGCGGGGCGATTTCAGCGGCGGGATCGCTGCGTCGCGCCTCGTGCCAGCGCTGGAGGATGGCGTGCGCAGTTATGCCCTGCCACTTCGGCCCAGGCTCGGCCTCGAGCGGGTCGAGTTCGGTCACGCCAAGGATTTTCTCGGCGTAGAACTGGAATGGGTCGCCCAGCAACCGGTCGAGCGCGGTGGCCGAAATTTCGACTTGGCGCTGTTCGGGCGTGGGGACTGGAGCCGGGCGCGGATAAGGAGGTGCTGGCAGGGCCTGCGTGAGCGCCTGCGCCAACTCGACGGCGCGTTCTTCGCGGTGCCCCGGCTCCAACTCACCCAGCAGGGCCTGCACGCGCAGCAGAAACCGCGAGGGGATTGCCGGGCCGCCCTCGTCGCGCTGGGCGCGGCTCAGCACGACTTCAGGGGCACCGAGCGCACCGGCCAGATCATGCGCCGAGAGGCCGACGCGAAAATCTGCTCCGGGCACGCCCAGAGCGCGCAACACCGGCGGCGCCAGCAACGCGTCCACCGCGCCGCGCGCCGGCCAGACGCCCTCGTTGAGCCCGGCGCAGATGACCAGATCGGCGCGGCTCATCCGCGATTCGAGCAGGCCGTAGATAGCCACCCGCGGATGCCCGCCCCACGGCGGTCGGACTGCAATATTCTCCATCGCGTCCCGCAGGATCAACGCCAGCTGCGCGCTATCGATCATAGTGCCCGCATCGCGCGCGGTGAGCGTAAGGTCCTCGACGAAGCGAGCCAGCGCACGCCCGTCCTCGCGCGCCCACACCGCGTCGCCGCCGAGCGCCTGGGTCGCCGTCACGAGCGTTTCCAGCCCCTCCGCCAGACTCATGTTGGGCGCCATGGCCAGCAGCGGCGTGAGTATCGCCTCGACCTGGGCCCACCATTCGGCATGACCCGAATTCCGCTTGGCTTCCTTCGCCGCAAGGTGGGCCAACGGACCCAGCCCCTCGCGCGGACGCGGCCCGCGCAAGGCGCGTTCGAGCACGCGGACCTGAGCCAGCCACTCGCGGCGGTCCATGCCGCCGTTCGCCAGCGGATGCGCAAGCAGCGCGATCAACGCGACTGGTGCCGCCCCTTGCGACGCGACCTCGGCGGCAAGCAGCAACAATCGCCCTGCGGCGGTTTCGCTCAGCGGGCGGCCCGCGGTGTCGTCGGCAACGATATCCCAGCGGGCGAGATGCGCCACGATCCGCCGAGCCAGCGCGCGGTCGGGGGTGATTACGGCCACCCGTTTGCCCGGCGACTCCAGCGCCTCTCGAACCAGCACACCTACCGCCTGCGCCTCGGCCTCGGGGGTGGCGCTGGTCATGATCCGCACCCCGGTCAGGCGGCGCTTGTCGGCAGGCAGGTCGATCCACCGACGGCTTTGCTCGGGCGGCAGGAAGAGGGCGGAAATCGCATGGCTGCGCTCGGGTGGCGCGGCCGCCTCGCCCCGCCGGTGCCAGGGTTGCACCTCGGCTCGCGCCACGCCCATCCGGTTGAGCAGCAGTTTGAGGTGATATTGCGGATGGCTCACCGCATCGCCGCGCGCAAACGGCTCCGCTGTCGGCTCGGGCGCGGCTCCGGCCCGTCCGAGTTCCTCCCACACCGCATCGTCCAGCGTCAGGTCCAGGTCCGGCAGAATCACCGCGCCTTGTGGCAGCTCGCTAACCACCCGTAGCAGGCCGGCCAGCGCGGGCGCGGCGCTGGTGACGCCCGCCGCCACGATCGGATGGGCAGGCGGCGCGGCCTTCCAGCGCTGCGCGGCGTGGCGAAACAGCAGATTGCGGCGCGTGGACGCATCGACCGCGCCCCATTCCTCGAGTTGGAACCGCCAACGTTGCTGCACCCGCGCGAACAGCCGCAGCGTCTCCTGCCAGTGCGCGGCCAGGTCCTTGTCGAGCGTGACAACCTTTGGATCGAACAGTTTGTCGGGTGCGATCTCTTCTGCGAGTAGCCGGTCCATCGTTGCGGCGGTTTCGCCTGCGAGTCGCAGCAGCGTGGCACCACGCGGCGCGCCGGTGCCCAGCTCCTCTTCGATCAGCCGAGCCAGCGCCAGCCAGCGGCGCATCGGCTCAACCGCCCGGGGGATCTCGGGCGCGCTCAGCGGATCGAGCAGCGGCCCGAGCGCTTCGTCAAGGTCGAGATCGCCGACCACCGCCATTCGCGGCAACAGCAAACCCGCCTCGCCGCTCGCCCCGAAGTGACGGATGAAAGCCTCGGTGACGGTCCGGCGCGCGCGGGTGCTCGGCACGAGCAGCGTCAGGCGGGCCAGGCCGAACCCCGGCTCACGGTAGCGCGGGACCAGGCCCGCCACCAGGGCATCGGCGAACCCGCGATGCGCGGCGATCGAATAAAGCTTTGGCCCGGCGCGCTCAGCCACCCGCGAGATAGCTCTCGGTCGCCGCGACATGGGCCGGTTCGCCCACCTCAAGCCAATCGCCGGTGAATACGCTGCCGAACAACCGTCCTTCGCCAATCGCCCGGTCCCAGAGGATGTTGGTTGAGAAGGGACCGCTCGGCGCATCGCGCAGAAGGCGATGCGCGACGAGCTGGATACCGGTATAGATATAGGGCGCTACCCGTCCGGCGACCTTGCGTTTGAGACGCCCCAGCGGGTCCATCGTGAAATCACCCGCTCCGGCGAAATTGCGCGCGCGGGAATGGGGCACCACCAGCAACAGCGCGTCCATCGTCGCCGCGTCCCAGTGCTGCGATAGATCGGCGAAGGCATTGCGCGGCCCGTCGAGCCAGATGCTGTCGGCGTTCACGCAGAAAAACGGGTCGGGCAGGAGGCCGGCTCCCTGCGCCTGGATCATACCGCCGCCGGTTTCCAGCAACTGCGCCCGCTCGTCGGAGATGGCGATGGCGGGCGCGCTGCGGGCCAGCAAATGCGTTTCCAGCGCGTCGGCCAGATAGTGGACATTGACCACAGCGCGCGCGATTCCGGCCTCGTGCATCCGGTCGAGCGCGTGATCGATCAGCGCCCTGCCGGCCACGCGTACCAGCGGCTTGGGCAGCGATTCCGTAAGCGGGCGCATCCGCTTGCCGAGGCCCGCGGCCATCACCATCGCCGTATCGCTGGCGAGCGTCATCCGATCTGCCCGCCCGCGGCGGCGCGGACATGCGGCGGAATGTTCTCGGCGATCCAAGTCGCCACGGGCCTTAGCGCGGGATGTACGAGATCACGCTCGAGCAGCCCCCAAACGCGCGGGATCAGCTCGAGATAGCGAGCTTTGCCGTCGCGCTTCGCTAGGCGCGTGAACACGCCCACGATCTTGGCGTTGCGCTGCGCGCCGAGCCGCGCGTAATCCGCCGCGAAATCCTCGGGATGGCCCGCCGCCGTGATATAACGCGCCAGCATCGCCTGTTCGAGCGCGGGCGACACATCACGCCGGGCGTCCTGCAACAGGCTGACGAGGTCGTAGGCCGGATGGCCCACGAGCGCGTCCTGAAAATCGATCAGCCCCTGAGAACCATCGGGGGGCAGCATGATGTTCTCGGCGTGATAGTCCTTGAGCACAACCACCCCGGGCTTCTGCCGCGACAGGACCGGCCCCAGCACCACGTTCCAAGCATCGCGCCAGCCGCGCTCGTCGACCGTCAGCCCCGCGCCCGGGCAGAACCACTCGGTGAACAGCCCGGCCTCGCGCTGATATTCGATGAGGTCGTAGGGCTCGAACGGACCGGGCGGCAATTGGTGCAGCAGGGTAAGCGTATCCACGGCCGCTTCGTACAACCGCCCCTCGTCCGCCGGATGCGTGTCGAGCCAATCGCGCAGCCGCCAGTCGCCGAAATCCTCGAGCAGCACCCAGCCCGTCGCGGCATCCTCGGCCATGATGTGGGGCGCGCGCAGGCCGTTCCGCTCGAGCCAGCGCGCGACCGCCAGGAAGGGGCGCGGATCCTCGTGCGGGGGCGGCGCATGCATCAGCATGGCAGTGCTACCGTCGCCCCGAATCAGCCGGAAATAGCCCCGGAACGAGGCGTCGCCCGGCAGCGGTGATATGTTCGCAGCGCCCCATCCGGTGGCGGCGACAAATGCTTCAAGACCCTCGGGATGCGCAGTCATGGCCAGCGTCCTAGCCACGCGGTGCCCGGTTCGACAATGGCCCGGCGCCCTTCTCCCCGCACTTCCAGCGCGACCGCAAGGCAGCCCGGCTCATGCGCGAAGCCACCGGCGCGTTCGGGCCATTCGGCAAGCAGCGCCGCACCGTCGCGGTAGTCGCCAAGGCCGAGTTCCTCCGCCTCGCCCGGATGCTTCAGGCGATAGAAATCGGCGTGGACGAGCGGAGGGATGCAGTCGCCGTAGGTCTCGACGATCGTGAAGGTGGGCGATGGCACCTCGCCCGAATGACCACAGCCGCCGATGATGGCGCGCGCCAATGTAGTCTTGCCCGCGCCGAGGGGGCCCGTGAGCGCGACGACGTCACCGGCCTGCAAGCGCCCGGCGATTCGGCGTCCAAGTTCGTTCATCGCAACCAGGTCGGGCAGATCCGTGGTCACGGTAGGGTGACTGTCGCGGTAGTTCCGGAACCCTTCCGGCTGGCGATCTCCAGCGTGCCGCCATGCGCTTCGATCAGGCGGCGGGCGAGTGGCAGACCAAGGCCCTGGCGGCGCTCCAGCACCAGCCCGTCGCCGCTAGTGCGCAGCCCCTCAAGCGCGCGCGCCTGTTCTGCCTGGGTCATGCCCTTGCCGGTATCGGCGATGGTCACCCGCGTACCGACGGTTTGCCGCGGCTTGATCTCGACCGTGATGCTGCCATTTGGCGGCGTTGCGGCGATGGCGTTGTCGAGCAGATGAGCAAATACTCGCCGGAGCTGCCCGGCGTCGGCTTCCAGCTGGCAGTCGGAATCCCCGCGCAGGTTGAGCGTTAGTCCGGCCTCGAGAATGCGGGCTTCGCGCTGCCGGACGATGGCCGCGAGCAGCGGCATCAGTTCGAGCGGCTGCTTGTTCAGCGGCATCAGTCCCGCTTCGCTTTGCGACAGGTCGAGCACATTCTCGACCTGCTCGGTCAGCTTGCCGACCGATTGCGCGATCGCCTCGGCGTAATCCTTCGCTTGCGCCGGCAGTGCGCCCGCCACCCCGCTCACCAACAGTTCGGCGAAACCGCCGATCGAGGTCAACGGCGTGCGGAACTCATAGCTCATATTGGCAAGGAAGCGCGTCATCACCGCGTCAGCCTCCTCGAGCGCCCGGTTACGCTCGCGTAGCGCGTCCTCGGCCTGGCGCGAAGCCGTGACGTCGAGGACGGTGAACAGCCCATTGCCGTCGGGAAGCGGCACGCAAGCGAATTCGAGTGTGCGCCCGTCCGCAAGCTCCGCCACGCCTTCGCCCCGACGGCGGTCGAGCGTGGCCTGGCGGATCGCTTCACCGATGGCGTGCACCCCGTCAGGATGCGCCAAGCGCCCGGCAATTGCCTCGAGCAGTCCCTCGGCCTGCGGCCGCCCCGCGAGCTGCTCGGGCTCGATCCCCCAGGCGTTCGGAAAACCGCGGTTCCAAAGTTCGAGATGGCCGCCGGGCGCGAACACCGCCAGCGCCTCGAACAGATTGTCGAAGGTGGCTGCGCGCGTCCGGAGCAGCGTGTCGCGCCCCGCCGACAGGGCAAGTTGTTCGGTCCGGTCCTCGGCCACCAGCACGAGCCCACCGTCGGGCATCGGCTGGGCGACGACGCGCAGATGGACGCTCTCGGGCAGCGGCCACTGCTCCTCGACCGGCTCGTTGAGGGTGAACCAACGGGCCTTTTCCTCGCGCCAGGCAGGAAAATCGCGGACCTCGGGAATGCGGCCATTCTCGCGCGCGATCCGCAGCACCTGCTCGAAGGCGGTCTTTTCCCCCACTACGCCCGGTGGCAGGTTGAACACGCGGTAGAACGGCTGGTTGGCGAAGGAAATCCGGCGCTCGGAATCGAACTGCGCCACGCCGATCGAAATCTGGTCGAGCATCGATCGCTGGGCGTCGCGGAATGCGCGGAACGCGCGCGCCACTTCCTCCATATCCTCGATATCGATGGCATAGCCCGCGACGCCCTCCGCCGCGAGCGGCAGGTCGGTGACGCGCAGCGTGCGGCGCGCGCCATTGATCGTGGCGGTCACTACCCGCTCGATAGGCTTGCGGCGCTCCGCCGCGCGGCGGGCAATCTCGCTCGCCGACATGCCGCCGCTCTGCTCGACCAGCTCGATCTGGCTATCGACAACGGCGTCGGGTCCTGCCGCACCGACCGCCGCGACATAGGCAGCGTTGACCAGCCGCAGCTTGTGATCGTTGCCGCGGAACCACATCGGGATCGGCGCGGCCTCGATCAGGCCGACCAGCGCGGCGAAATCCTCGCGCGCACGCGCCGCCTCGCGCCGCAGCTGAGCCAGCTCGCGCTCGCTTTCAGTGAAGTCGAACACCCACACCAGCGCCGATCCGCTGGGCGAGATAGCCGGGTCGGCGAGCATTCCGCGCAATGCCAGTCCGCGGCGCGAACCAGGCGGCGTGACTGAAAAGGCGAAGGGCGCCGCAGTCTTCTGCGTCCGGCGCACAGAGTCAGCCAGATCCGCAACCTGATCGGCAGACAATCCGCGCCCGTCGGCTCCAGCCAGTTCGGACAGATAGGCAGGCACCTTTTCGAGCCCCAGCCAGGCCGCCAGCCGGTCGGGTGCCTCGATCCGGCCGTCGGCGCGCACGAGCAGCGGGATCGCAGGGGCGTCCTCGATCATCTGCGCCAGCCGCCGTGCGGTCTTGCGTGCCCCCTCGCCCTGCGCGGCGCGGGTGCTGGCACGCAGCATCACCCAGCCCGCGCCCGCGGTCCACAGCGCGAGCAGCAGGCCGACGATGACCAGGAACACGGGCGAAACGTCGCTCATCGCGCCGTCGCTACGGTTCCCGCGCGCACGATGCAACGGCAGTAACTCCGCTGCATCGTACGCTTATCCTCAATAGCGGTAATGCTCGGGCTTGTAGGGCCCCGCGACCGGCACACCGATGTAATCGGCCTGGCGCTCGCTCAGCGTGGTGAGCTTCACCCCCAGCTTGTCGAGGTGCAGTGCCGCGACCTTCTCGTCGAGGTGTTTGGGCAGCACATAGACATCGTTTCCGTACTCGCCAGCCTTGGTCCACAGCTCGATCTGCGCGAGCGTCTGGTTGGTGAAGGAACAACTCATCACGAAGCTGGGGTGGCCGGTGGCGCACGCCAGGTTCACCAGCCGGCCCTTGGCCAGCACGATGATCTCCTTGCCGTCGGGGAATTTCACCAGATCGGTGCCGGGCTTGAGCTCGGTCCATTCGTAATTGTCGAGTGCGGAGATTTGGATCTCGCTGTCGAAGTGGCCGATGTTGCACACGATCGCCATCGGCTTCATGGCCTTCATGTGCTCGGCGGTGATGACATCCTCGTTGCCGGTGGTGGTGACGAAGATATCGGCGCGGCTGACCGCATCCTCCATCGTCACGACCTCATAGCCTTCCATCGCCGCCTGGAGCGCGCAGATTGGGTCAATCTCGGTCACCAGCACGCGCGCGCCACCGTTGCGGAGCGATTGGGCACTGCCCTTGCCGACATCGCCGTAGCCCGCGACGCACGCGACCTTGCCGCTCAGCATCACGTCCGTCGCGCGGCGGATCGCATCGACCAGCGACTCGCGACAGCCATAGAGATTGTCGAACTTCGACTTGGTGACGCTGTCGTTCACATTGATCGCGGGGAACGGCAACTTGCCCTGCTTGGCGAGGTGATAAAGGCGGTGAACACCCGTGGTGGTTTCTTCTGAAACGCCCTTGATCGCCTTGACGGTCTGCGTGAGGTATCCGGGCTTCGCCTTGACGAAGGCCTTGAGCGCGCGCTGGAACTCGATTTCTTCGGCATTGCCGGGCTCGGGCAATTCCTCGCCCCCTTCGATGCGCGCGCCCCACAGCGCGAACATGGTCGCGTCGCCGCCATCGTCCAGGATCAAGTTGCAGGTGCGATCGTGATCGTCATCGGTCGACCAGTCGAAGATGCTGCCGACGTAATCCCAGTATTCAGCCAGGCTCTCGCCCTTGACCGCGAAGGTCGGAATACCGGCCGCCGCCATCGCCGCGGCGGCATGGTCCTGCGTCGAGAAGATGTTGCATGTCGCCCAGCGCAGTTCTGCGCCCAGAGCCACCAACGTTTCCATCAGCACTGCGGTCTGGATGGTCATGTGCAGCGAGCCGGTGATGCGCGCGCCCTTGAGCGGCTGCGCGGCGCCATATTCCTCGCGCGTGGCCATCAGGCCCGGCATTTCGGTTTCAGCGATCTTGATCTCGGCGCGGCCATAGTCGGCAAGCGCGATATCCTTGACGACATAGTCGGTGAACTGGGTCACGGTCGGTCCTTCGGTTTGGGCTGGATGCACAGCCCGAACGAGTAGGGGCGGCACCGGTGAATCGGCGCCGCCCCTAACCCCTCCCGGTAACGAGGGCAATGCCCCCGCCCCGTCCCCCCGTCGAAGCGCCCTACGGCTTGGCCAGCATCGCAAACTGGCCGCGCGGGCGGCTGGACAATAGATCGTCTGCGGTCGCGGCCAGCTTGGCCGAATCCTTGTCGGTAGCCAGGTTCCTGGCGATCTGCTTCAGCTCGCCGCAACCGAGCCAGGGATGGCCGTTGCCGTATTCATTCGCCATGCCGACGCTGATCTTGTCGAGCGCCCGCTTGGCACCCGTCGCTCCGGCCTTCTTGACCAGATTAGCCTGCAACGTGCGGCTGGCGGCGTTCAGGGCCGTCAAATGATTGCTCGAAAAGCGCTGGTAATCGGGCTGGAAGTTGTCGGCGGTGCGACGACAACGCAGCGAAGTCACCATCAGCATGATGTCGAGCTTCCGCACGGCCTCGGCCTGGTCCTGGGCACCAGCTTGTACGCTCACCGGCGTTGCCAGCACCGCCAGAGCGACAAGCGATGCGGCGGCGGTTTTGATGAAAGTCATGACCCAAAGTCTCCCCGGCGGGCTCCCATGCCCGGCGAGTGGAAACTGCCCCAAATCCGTTTACGGAAATTTAAAGACGCAGGGTGAAGCGAAATTTACCATCGCGACGGCCTTGCGCGACCGGACGTGGCCATTAAGTCGTCCTGCGAATGAAACCCGATGAGGACGCTTCCCATGACGATTTCCGTAGGTGACCGGCTGCCCGATGTGACGCTGACCAAGGCTGGCGAGAGCGGGCCGGAAAAGGTCCAGTCGAGCGAGTATTTCAAGGGCAAGACCGTGGCGCTGTTTTCGGTGCCGGGCGCGTTCACGCCCACTTGCTCCGCGCGGCATTTGCCCGGTTACGTCGAGAAGGCGGACGATCTGAAGGCCAAGGGCGTCGACGAAATCGTGGCGACCGCGGTCAATGATGCCTTCGTGATGGGCGCGTGGAAGGCAGCGAACAGCGCCGACAATGTGACCATGCTGGCCGACGGCAATGGCGAGTTCGCCGAAGCAGTCGGGCTGACCATGGACGGTACGGGCTTTGGCCTCGGCAAGCGCGGCCAGCGTTATTCGATGCTGGTCGAGGACGGTGTGGTGAAGCAACTCAACGTCGAGCAACCGGGCGATTTTTCGGTTTCGAGCGCCGAACATTTGCTCGGCCAGCTTTGACAATGGACGGGCGTTAATTCGACGCGACCCGCTCGCGCAGGTAGGCCACCATCTGATCCAGCGGCAATGGCCGGGCGTAATGGTACCCTTGCGCCTGGCCAACCCCGAGCCCGCGAACGATGTGCTCCTGCTCCGCGGTTTCGATCCCCTCGGCGATGGTCGCAAGATCGAGGACGCGCGCCATCTCGATCACTCCCTGGGCGACCTGGCTGGTCGCCGATTGGGTGCCCAGTGCCTGAATAAACAGCTTGTCGATCTTGAGAATATCGACTTCCAGCACGGCAAGATAAGCCAGGCTGGAATAGCCGGTGCCGAAATCGTCGATGGCGATGCGCACTCCGCTGTCGCGCAAGGCGGCGAGCGATGGACCGGCACGACCCGGATCGAGCAGTCCGCGCTCGGTCGCCTCAATCACGATGCGCGCCGGGCTTATGCCAACCTTGGCCGCGAAGTCCCGCATTGATCGCGGCAGATCGGGGTTGTGCAGATCGGGCGCGGTGAGATTGACCGCCAGCTCGAGTTCGGGATCGACCGCGAGCAGGGTGGGCAAGTCCTGCTCGAGCAGTTCGAAGACTCGTGCGGTCAACGCGGGCATCAGGCCCCGCTGCTCGGCCACCGCAATGAAGATGTCAGGCGAGATTTCGGCTCCCCTTTCCCGGTTCCAGCGCAGCAGCGCCTCGACCCCCACCACCTTGCCGGACTCGAGCGAGACGATGGGCTGATACACCAGATAGAACAGCCCGCGAGCGAGGGCCGAACGGATCATGCCGCGCATCGACGCACGGTTGCGGGCGGCAAGAAAGAACAGCATCGCCATTATCGTTCCGCTCAACAATCCAGCGGGTATCAATTGGCGCGCCACCTGTCTGGCAACGCCCATGGTGTGTTGGTGGGGAACTACCACCAACGCCCCCATGTCGGTCCGCCCGGATCGAACCACGGCCAGTGTGGTACCATCCGGCTGCCGACGCGCGCCGGGGCGCAGATCTCCGCTCAGCAACTCGCTGGTCCAATCGCCGCGCTGCAGGACGGGAATGCGCCGCGACCACGAAAAACCGACCAGGGCGAGCCCCGGCTGATACGGCACGAAACTCAGCGCCAGGTCCGGATGAACGACGCCGGCGGCCGCACCCGACTGGACGATGACATAAGGCCGTTGGGGATCGATAATCGGCACTTTCGTGCGGAAGACGGCGCGGTTGCTCGAGATGTAGGTAGGCGGGCCCATGCGAACGGGCCTGTCGCCGTAGAACGAGGAGCACCGCAGCACATCGCCCTCGACCCATCCGACGCCCTGGAGAAGGGTCGATTCGAGGTCGATGCGGCGCATGATATCAAGGCCGTTCGGCGCGCACGCCTCATCGGCGGACAACGCATTCAAAGTGCGCGCCGCGGCGGCGAGCTGATCGCCGGTCTTTTCGATCTGGACGATCGCGCTACGGGCCAGATCCAGCGCGTAGCGCGCTTCCACCTGAGCCGCCTGCAAACGCGCCAGATGAACGGCCGCGATTACAGGGATGGCAAACGCAACGACCACGCCGACGACCAGCAATAGCCGCATCGGCGGCGACATGGGCACCCCCGGCTCACCCTTGGGCACAGAGCGCCGGTCGGATGGGCGTCTCCAGGGCACGGGGACCGCGCTAGCCGCAGCCCATGAGACTAAGCACTTCCTTGCGGCTGCGTTCGTCGTCTCGGAACACGCCCATCATCCGGCTGGTGGTCATCCGCACCCCCGGCGTGCGCACGCCGCGCGCGGTCATGCAGGCATGGCTCGCCTCGATCACCACCGCCACACCCTGCGGCTGCAGATGGTCCCAGATGCACTGCGCCACCTCGGCGGTCAGTCGCTCCTGAATCTGGAGCCGCCGGGCAAAACTATGCACGACGCGCGCCAGCTTCGAAATCCCGACCACAAAATCGGTCGGCAGATAAGCGACATGCGCCACCCCGATGATCGGCGCCATGTGATGTTCGCAATGCGACTGGAACGGAATGTCGCGCAGCAGCACGATCTCGTCGTAGCCGCCGACTTCCTCGAACACCCGGCTGAGATGTACCGCCGGATCCTCGCGGTAGCCGACGCAATATTCCTGCCACGCCCGCGCCACGCGGCTGGGGGTGTCGATCAGGCCTTCGCGCGAGGGATCGTCGCCCGCCCATTCGATCAGCGTGCGGATCGCGGCCTGAACGTGCTCCGGAACCGCCGGCCTGCCGCTGGGGCGATCTTCATCGGGTCCGTCTAGGCTGCTCATTTACGGGTCTTTCCGCGCCAGTGGAGCCGCCCGCGAATCCGCGACAGCCGACTCCCCTTACGGAAGAGCCCGCCCTTGGCAAAGGGTTCGAACATGTCGTCGGGATGCTCGGGATCGAGTAGCTGCGATTCGGCCAGCGCGCGCTCGGCCTCGTTCAGTTCGGGGGGATGGTAGCGCCTGAGGTGGCGACCTTCGGCGTTGCCTTCGGTTTCGATCAGGGCGCGCATCGAGCCGTGGCGTTCGACAAGCCCGGCGACCTCGCTCTCAGCGAGACCCAGATGCTCGGCCAGCAGCGAATACCGCAGCCTCGCGATCGAAGACGCGGCATGGCCATTGCCCGATCGATGCGAATCGATGACTACATCGCACTCGCTGTCGAGCCCCATCGAGCGGTTGTTGAGGTTGGCCGATCCGATCCGTAGCACCGCGTCGTCTACCACCATCAGCTTGGCATGGACGTAGATCGCGGTATCGCCGACGTAGGGAACCCACAGCGAGAAGCGGTCCTTGCCGTCGGCCGCCGCGATCACCCGCACGAGCTCGGCGCGTGCGTGATCCATGGCCTGCTGCTCAAGCCAGCCATCGGCGTTCGCGGGGTGGACGATTACGATCTCGGGTGGATCGGTCTCCTGCACGCGAGCGATGATCGCCTCGGCAATGGCGCGCGAGGCGAAATACTGGCTTTCCGCGTAGATGAAGCGCTTCGCCTCGCGAATATGGCGCAGATACAGCGCCTTGATCTCGCGCACCTCTTCGCAATCACGATACTGCGCGCGGGTGCGTGCGATCCCGATCTCGACGTTCTCGAACTGCGCGGGCAGGTTGTCGGGCCAAAGGGTTTCGCGCGAGGGTTCGATGCGCGGCAGATCGCCGCCGCCGGCACGTTCCCACCGATCGTGGCCCAGATCGGCGAGTGCCGCGGCGACTTCACCCTCCATCATCATCGTCGCATCGTGCCACGGCATGTACCGGGCCCCACTGACGCCGCGGCGGCGTGTGTCGTGTTCCCGGTGATCGCGCGTGTCCCAGCGCTTGTCGGTCATGTCGATGCCGCCGCACACCGCCAGCCGGTCGTCGAGCACCGCGATTTTCTGGTGATGCGAACACGCCACCGGGTGCGCGGTGTCGAACTTGAAGGTGATCCGTTTGTGCCGGGCCCAGCGCAGGATGTCCCAGAACATCGTGCCGCGCAGCATGAACTGGACGACGCTGACGCTCCATTTCAGAATACGGACATCGAGCTGGCGATTGTGGCGCACCAGCCAACCGATGAAGCTCCCCAACCGCGACGGGTGGCCACGTCGGAACGGTCGCTGCCAGCCCTTGCGTCCGTGGGTCAGATGGATGCGGGTGTCGAAATCCCAGCCGATCAGGAAAATCCGCTTGCGCGCCTTCAGCATCGCGTTCTGCATATGGAGGAAATAGCCCTCCGCATCGACGATGACACTGGCGCGCTCGGCCTGCGCATAGCGCCAGATGCCTTCGTCGGCACCCGGGCCGGCTGAGTTCGAGCTGCCCTCCCCCACCAAACGCTATTCCTTCGCCGCTTCTTTCTTCTCCGGGGTCACTTCGGCCTCGGCCTTTTCCTCGCGCTTGCGGCGCTCGAACACGGAGCGCATCCACGCCCGGTCCTCGTCCGTCAAGTAATCCTCGAACTCGGGGAAGTGCTCATCTTCCTCCTCGTCGATATGGTGGCGATAGCGATGGTCGAATTCCTTGAACTTGGTCAGCCAGGCGGCGGTGGCCATGTCGGTCGCGGCGAGGTCGTTGAGCATCTCCTCGATCTCGTGATGCTCGGCAACTGAATGGCGCGTGTCGGCGGTGGTGGGCGGCTTGCGCAGCATAGTTGAATAAAGCGCCTGCTCCTCCGCCGCGGCGTGACCCTTCAACTCCTTGGTGAGCTCGACGAACATCGTGTCGCGCTCGGCGCTCGCGCCGCTTGTGTCGAGCAGGCGGTCGAGCAGGGCGCGATGCCGGTCGTGATCCTGCTTGAGGCGGGCGAAAATGTCTTCGGCCTGATCCATGTGGTATCCCCGTTATGGCTTCGTGGCTCTCAACAGGCAGCAAGCCGCCCGGTTCCGACCGAACCATTGCGGGCACCGCTCGGCGCGCCCACATGGCGGCTATGATGCAGACCGTATCCGCTGACGAGATGGAGGCATTGGCGCAGCGCGTGCTGGCCGGACTCCCCGAACCGTTCCGGCAGCACTGCGCCGACATCGTGCTCCGGGTCGAGGATTTCGCCACTCCCGAGCAACTCGCCTCGGTCAGCTTGCTCGACCGCTGGGAGTTGTCGGGTCTCTACGAAGGGCGCCCCATGCCCGAACGGTCGATTTGGGAATCGGGCGAGATGCCGCCGCGCATCTGGTTGTTCCGGTTGCCGCTGGTGGCAGAGATGCGCGCAACACGGGTCACGCTTGAGGCGCTGGTGCGCCACGTGGTGATCCACGAAGCCGGCCACCACTTCGGCTTCAGCGATGCGGAAATGCACGCCCTGGAGGACCAGGCGGGCGGGTAACGCGCTCGCCCCAAGGCCGCGCTTGTCGGGACAGCTCTCCTGGCGGGGCACCCGGACCGAGTGCGATCGCGTTGCCCGCACCGTCGTCGCCGCGGCCGTCGCGTTCCGACTCGATATTCGTCTCTTGACCCGAAACCAGAAGAGCCACCCCTGTCGGGATGGCTCTTTTGATGGCGCGCCCGGAACGATTCGAACGTCCGACCCCCAGATTCGTAGTCTGGTGCTCTATCCAGCTGAGCTACGGGCGCGCATTGGAGCGGGGGCCAATAGGGATGCCCTGGGCGCTTGGCAATAGCTATCCGCGGGCCAGACCGGCCGGATCGGCACCCGCCAGCCGTGCGGCCAGTAAGACATCGAGCGATGGCCGCGCCAGTCCCTCGATCTCCACGGGATCGAACCACCCGACTCGAGCGCCGCTTTCCAAGGGCACCGGCTCTCCTACCCAGACGCGCAAGGTGTAAAGCAGGATGACAATGGCGGGCCGGCCGTCGGCGTCCCGTTCTTCCGCGAAGGTCACCGGGATCAGATCCTCGCGTCGGCAGCCGATCCCCAGCTCTTCGGCCAGCTCGCGAACCAGCGCATTTCCGGGCGTTTCGCCTGGTTCGACCTTACCGCCGGGAAACTCCCACAAGCCGCCGTGATGCTTGCCGGGCGGACGGCGGTGCATGAGCCAACGCCCGTCGGCACGGTGCAAGGCAGCAGCGACCACTAGGTTGAACGTCGGATTTTTTGCCAGTTAACCGCTCCTTCGCAAGACATTCTTAAGACCTGACGGACTACTTCATCACATCAGCCTGAACGACTGGTGGGGACTATCGATGTTCGGATTTCTCGCAAAACTGAAACACGACGCGAAGGGTGCCACCGCAGTCGAATACGGCCTGATCCTCGCGCTGATCGTCATAGCGATGCTGAGCGGTGCCAGCGCCCTTGGCGTCGGCGTGAACGAAATGTGGGGTGAGATGGCCAACAAGGTCACCGTCACGGCCTAAAGAACGGCCAGGTTAGGATTTTCTCAATCCTTCTCTGGAAAAAGCAGCTGACCCGAACCGATCGAGACAACCGGTAAGGGTGGGGTACCGAAGACTGAACCAGGAGACGACCATGAAGTTCATCAAGAAGCTCGTTCGCAACGACAAGGGTGCGACCGCCATCGAATACGGCCTGATCGCCGCTCTGATCGCCGTTGCTGCCATCACCGCGATGCAGAGCCTGGGCACCAACCTCAACGCGACCTTCAACAAGGTCTCGACCAACATGACCGCGACCGCTTAATCGCGAGCAGTCACGTGAAACCGAAGCGGCGGGGGCAACCTCGCCGCTTTTGTTTTGTCCCCGCTCCAAGCGTTTACATTCTCTAAACTTAAATAAGACATAGTGGAACTGTCGCCGGCAGACGATCCTGCTGTCGCCGTCGAAACTTGGGGAACCCATGATGAAAATCTTTGCTCGTCTCTTCCGCGCCGACGACGGCGCGACCGCCATCGAATACGGCCTGATCGCCGCTCTGATCGCCGTTGCTGCCATCACCGCGATGCAGAGCCTCGGCACCAACCTCACCGCCACCTTCGACAAGGTGTCGACCAATATGACCGCCACCGCTTAATCGCGTCGAGGGTCAAACGAAAAGAGCGGCGGGGGCGACCCCGCCGCTCTTTTCTTTGTCGGTGCTGCCTGGCCTATCGGGCGTAGACGACCAGCTTGACCCTTTGCCCTGGCCGCACGGTGTCGGCGTTCCTGAGGCCGTTGAGCACCCGGAACCGCTCGACCTGGGCGTTGGTATAGGCCATCCGCCCCGCCAGCGACTGCACCGTGTCGCCCGGGCCAACGGTCACGACGTCGATCACGCGCGGCACGATCCGTCCGGCTTCAGTGGCGGTGATCCGGCGCATCGAGGCGAACATCGGGTTGAACACCCCCGAACGGCCGGCGGCGGTGATGGCTTGGAAATGATAAGCCCGGTCGCGGCTGAATTCATAGGCGAACACGGTCACATCGACCTGGCCATTGCCCGAGTTCGCCCGTGCGGTGGCGTAGGCTGCAGGAATACCGTTCACCGTGGTCCGCTGGATCGCCGAGGGGCGCACTTGCCCGTTTTGGCCGCCAAGCGCGGCGAAGACGTTGGCGATATAGCTTTCCAGACTGCCATTATACGGGGCTAGCGTGAGCTGCGCCTGACCGCTTTGGCCATTGATGCTGACCGCTTGCGTTCCATTGACCATGTAGAAGCCATTGGGCGCGGTGAAGGCCAGGCGCATCTCGGGATGCAGGAACTGCTGCCCCTCGATCACGCCCTGCTTGGGATCGTCGCCATACAGCAGGCCGTCGATGCGGTTCAGGAAAGTGTCCCGATTGGTCATCCCGACCGTGCGTCCCGCCCGTTGATTGGCGGCCGCGACCCGGCTCGCGGGGTCGGGGTGCGTCGACGCCCAGGCCGGAACCTGTCCGCTGGTGCGGCCCTGGATTTGCGCGTCGAGAGCGTTTTGCGAGGCAAGGCTGGCGAGCACCGTGGCCATCGCGTGCGGATCATAGCCGGCGCGGGTCAGATATTGCTGGCCCAGCTGATCGGCTTCGAGTTCCTGCGAGCGCGAGAATTTGAGAGTGAGCAACTGGCTGCCCTGCTGGATGCCCTGGCTGATCGCCTGGCCGATTCCGCTATTGCCCAGCAGCACGCCCGACAGGACCGAGCCGATGGCACCGAGGATCGAATTGCGCTGCGTCGCCTGCTGGCGGCGCTGCGCGTGGCGGGCCGCAACATGCCCGACCTCGTGGCCCAGCACGCCGGCCAGCTCGGCCTCGTTGTTCATCAGCGTAACGAGCTGGCGGGTGGTGTAGACATAGCCGCCGGGGATGGCGAAGGCGTTGTTGACCGAGCTGTTGAGCATCGCCACCCGGAATGCCTCGCGGGCATTGCCCAGGCCGGACTGGACCGCGATGGTCTTGCCGATGCTCTCCACATAGGTCGCCTGCGGTCCGGTCATGGCACCGCCGAATTCCTGAAGGATCTGGACATTGGCCTGCGCGCCCTGCTGCGCCTCGGCTTGGCTGATCTGCTGGGTCTGGCTAGGTGCCGGTCGAGTCTGGGCATTGGCGCAGCCAGCCACCGCGATCGTGGCGATCGATGTCAGCATGAGGGCGCGCGTGGTCTGCGCGTTGCGGCGAGAGGTCATGGCGAAGTCTTCCTTCCCTGGCCGCGCGTCCACCCGCGGCGGCGGCTCGAATGATGTGCAGGAAACCGCGCGGGTCGGGTTCCGGTTCCCGGCAGCTCCCTGCGATCCTCAGCTGGCCAGCAGCAGGAACCGCTCTTCGCGCACGCGAACCAGCTCCTCGGCTGGCTTGCCGACCAGCCTGTCGAGCTCCTCGCCCAGCACCTCACCCAAGGCAACCGCCGCCGCCGCCGGATTGCGATGCGCGCCGCCGACCGGTTCGCGCACGATCCGGTCGATCACGCCAAGCCTCGCAAGCTCCTGGGCGCTCACCTTCATCGCCTCGGCCGCTTCGGGCGCGCGCTCAGCCGTCCGCCACAGTATCGACGCACAGCCTTCGGGCGAAATGACGGAGTAGACCGCGTGTTCGAACATCAGCACGCGTTCGGCGCTGGCCAGTGCCACCGCGCCGCCCGAGCCGCCCTCGCCAACGATCACCGCCACCATCGGGACCGGCAGCGCCAAACACGCTTCGGTGGCACGGGCGATCGCTTCGGCCTGACCGCGTTCCTCGGCTTCGATTCCCGGAAACGCGCCCGAAGTGTCGACCAGCGTCACCACTGGCAGACCGAAACGCCCGGCCATCTCCATCAGCCGGATTGCCTTGCGATAGCCCTCCGGCTTGCCCATGCCGAAATTGTGCCGGATGCGCGTGGCGGTGTCATGGCCCTTCTCGTGCCCGATCAGCATGACCCGACGACTCCCGAGGCGGGCGAAGCCACCCAGGATCGCCTGGTCATCGCCATAGGCGCGGTCGCCGCCGAGCGGCACGAATTCCTCGAACGCCAGCTCGACATAGTCGCGGAAATGCGGTCGGGCCGGGTGGCGCGCGACCTGAGTCTTCTGCCACGGGGTAAGCCCGGCATAGGTGCGTTCGAGCAGCTCCGCGCTGCGGGCCTCCAGCCGCGCGATCTCACCGGAAATATCGACATCGTCGTGATCAGAAGCGGCGCGGAGCTCGGAAATGCGCTGATCGAGCTCCGCGACCGGCTTCTCGAATTCGAGGTAGGAAAGCATCGTGCGCCGCTAGTCCCTGGCGCCGGTGCGCGCAAGCGGATGGCGTTCATTGACCAGCTTCACCAGCCTCGCCGCCTCGACGTGGGTATAGATCTGAGTAGTGGCGATATCGGCATGGCCGAGAAGCGTCTGGAGCACCCTGAGGTCGGCCCCACCCTCAAGCAGATGCGTGGCGAAGGCATGGCGCAGAACGTGGGGACTCAGCCTAGCCGGGTCGAGCCCGGCACGCCCCGCCAGCCCCTTGAGCAGCTGGTGCAAACGGACCCGTGTGAGATGGCTGGAGCGGCTGGGAAAAAGGTGCTTGGTCCCGGTCGGACGCATCGCCAGCCAGCGCGCGAGAGCCTGTCGCGCGCGGGCGCTGATCGGCACCAGGCGCGAGGCCCCACCCTTGCCGGTGACGGTCAGCAGGGGCGCATCGCGGGGCACGGCGGAGAGTGGTAGCGAGACCAGCTCGGTCGCGCGCAAGCCCGAACCGTAGAGCAGTTCCAGCAACGTCAACAGCCGCACCGCCGCGGGGTCGCCAGCCACCGCTTCGTCTTCGGCCTGGGCGAACAGCGCCGCGATTTCGCGGTGGCCGAACAGCTTGGGCAGCGGTCGGCGCACGGCGGGACGGGGCAGTGCGTGACTGGGATCGTCCTGGCGATGCCCCTCATCGACCAGAAAGCCGTAGAACTGGCGCAGGGCCGATGCCTTCCGCGCGGCGCTCGACGGAGCCAATGCGGCCCAACGCTTTTCCAGAGCCGCGAGATCGGCGGTCCCGGCCTGCGCCAGATCGCCAACCCAAGCCGCCGCCTGCTCGAGATCGCGCCGATAGGCCCCCAACGTGTTTGCCGCCGCCCCGCGCTCGGCAGCCAGCATGGCGAGGAAATCATCGATCACGCCGACCGGCTCAGGCGCGCGCGACCGCCTCGGCCGCGATCATCCGTGCTTCGGCACCAAGCCCGACATCGTTGAGCGATTTGACGACGTGGTAGAGGTGGAGCGGTGTCATCTGCTGCCAGCCCTCGCCCTGCATTCCGAGCCCCGCAAGCAGCGCCACCAGCGCCTGATTGCGCGCCTGCGCGGCGCGGGACATCGTCTGCGTCCAGCGGCTGCTGCGCTGAAGATTGACGCCGAGATCCTGGCCATAGGCGGCAGCGACACCGGGCGACACGCGCCCAAGTCCGGCGAGGCCCGCGACCAGCAGCCTGCTTTTGGCCTGGCCAGTGCTCGTGTCGGCGTCGATAAAGTCATCGATCTGCCCGCCGCTTGCCTGGCGATCCTGCGGGAGCCCCAGCGTCAGCAATGCCCAACCCAGGCTGCCGACCGGTACGACCGGCGTCCAGCGCGCGGCATCACGATCGAACCCGGCAGCCAGCATCGAGGCGATGAGCGACCCGGCATCGTCCGCCATCGCCTCGCTGGGATCGAGCCGTGCGGCGGCATAAGCGGTCAACACCCAGCGGCCGTAGGGGTCGCCGTCGGTAGGATCCCAAAGCGCCTTCATCGCGGTCAGCCGCGCGGCCGCGTCTGCGCCGACATAGGCGGAACGCAGGCTGGCCGCGGCCTGCGCAAGGGCACCCTCGTCTTCTTCGGCGGCGAGCTGCGCGTAGAGATCGACCAAGGCGGCAGAGGACAGCACCCCACGCCGCGCCGCGAGTTCCGCGTGCGGCAAGCGCTGGGCGGGAGTGAGCATCGGTGCGGTCGCCGCGGCGAGCGCGTAACGCGGCGCGGCACCGGTCAACAAACCCTCGGGAATATCCGCGCCGACCGCGTTGGCAAGCGCGAACCGCCACGGGGTCAGTTCGGAGACCTGGTTCCACTCGATCGTGACCGCGCGGCGCCCGTCGCCGGCAGCTCCGGCGTAGCGCTGGGCCAACAGCCCGTCGATGCGTTGGATCCGGCCGTTGTTGGTCAGCCGCCTCAGATCGGTGTCGGCGTTTGTGCCCTCGCCCGAATAGGCGCTGCAGATGGCCGCGATCATCCGCCACTCGCCGTCGTCGCGGTCGTCGCGGGCCAGTCGTACCGCAGGGCACGCGCCCAGGATATCGGCGGTGCCGACATAGGCGTCGAGCGCGGCGCTGGTCAGCGCCGGCGAGTAATTGGCGGTGTCGACATCCTGCACCAGCGCGCGCGACACGCCATATTCGCCCATCCGGTTGAGCAGCGCGGCGCGCAAGGCCGCGAATTCGGCCGGGTTCATGCCCGTCGGTGCCGCCAGCCTGCTGGCGAGCGCGCGCCGCAGTAGAATATGCCCCCAGCGCGACACTACCACCCCGCGATTGCCCGCGAGCGCGGCGCGCACCAATGCGGCCGGCTGCTGCTCCAGCGAGAAGACGGGCAAGCCGCCCTCGTCCGGTGCCAGCAGGCCGACGCGCTGCATCCCGCGCTGCGCGGCAGCAGGAATATCGACCTTGGGCTTCAGCCCGAAGAGCTCGTCGAGCTCGTCCGTGGACATCCGCTCCAGCTGCTCGAGCGTAGGCAGGCGCGCAAGGTCGATGCCGGTGCCGATTGCCGGGCCCTCGGTCCCGGATGGCAAAGCCTGCACGACTTCGCCCGGCTGCATGGACGGCGCGCCGGGAGCAGCTGGACCCGGCGCGGGTACGGGACGCGGCACAGGTGTCTGGCTCGGGGTCGGCGCCGGCTGGTCGAAGCCGGGGGGAAGCAGATCCTCGGGCTGGTCTTGCGCCAATACCAGCGTCGATCCGCTGGCGAGCAGAGCGACAGCTCCGGCCATGACCACTCCGCGCCTCACAGCACGCCTTCCGGCACCGCGACGGCTTCCTCGATGGGGCGCATGGGCTGTTCCCCGCCCTGATACCAGGCCAGCATCAACACCAGCAGCGTCAGCACGATCAGCAGCGCGGTATTCCTTCGTCCCAGTCTCGGCAAGTTGGCTCCCCGCATAGCGGTGTATCCTCGGCTTGCGCGGGCGATAGCCGAGATATACGCGGGGCCGCAATGACCGACAGCCGCGAAATGACCGCCGCGCAGATCGCCGCGCTGGCGCGCCGGATAGATCGCCCGGTGGTCCTGGTCGGGTTGATGGGCACGGGCAAGTCCACCGTCGGCCAGCGACTGGCCCATCTGCTGGGCACCGACTTCGTCGACAGCGATACCGAGATAGAAGCCGCCGCCCAGCGCAGCGTGGGCGAAATCTTCGAACAGTTCGGGCAGCCCTATTTCCGTGCCGGCGAGCGCCGGGTCATTGCGCGGCTGATCGGGGCCGGACACGGGGTTATTGCCACGGGCGGCGGTGCCTTCGTCGATCCGGAGACCCGCTCGCTGATCCTCGACCGCGCGATCGCGGTGTGGCTGGATGCCGATATCGACACGCTGGTGGCGCGGACCCGGCGGCGCGACACCCGCCCGCTGCTGCGCGACGGCGACCCGAAGGAAATTCTGGCCCGCTTGCACGCCGAGCGCGCCCCCGCCTATGCCGAGGCACCTGTCCGGATCGAGACCGGCGATCTGCCGCATCACCAGACGGCGTTGAGGATTTTAAGGGCAATCGAACAATGGCTGTGATCCCGGTCGCGCTCGGTGGGCGCAGCTACGATGTGCATGTGGGGCACGATCTGCTCGAGCAGACGGCGCAGCTGGCTGCGCCGCTGCTGCGCAAAGCGCGCGTCCCGGTGGTCGGCGACGCCAATGCGATCGCGGCGCATGGCGACCGCCTGGCCCGCGCGCTCGGCGATGCGGGGCATTCCATGGCGCTCTATACCGTGGCATCCGGCGAGGGATCGAAGAGCTGGGACGAGCTCGCCAAGCTGACCGACTGGCTGCTGGCCGAGGGAGTCGAGCGCGGCGACCATGTCATCGCGTTCGGCGGCGGCGTGGTCGGCGATCTGACCGGCTTTGCCTGCGCGATCCTGAAACGCGGCTGCGGCTTCATCCAGATGCCCACCACGCTGCTGGCGCAGGTCGACAGTTCGGTGGGCGGCAAGACCGCGATCAACACCGCGGCGGGCAAGAATCTGGTCGGCGCCTTCCACCAGCCCGCGCTGGTCCTCGCCGATCTCGGCACGCTCGCCACGCTGCCGCCGCGCGAACTGCGCGCCGGCTATGCCGAGGTGCTAAAGTACGGCGTGCTGGGCGATCGCGCGTTCTTCGATTGGCTGGACGGCCATGGCGTGTCGGTGTTGGCGCTGGATGACGAAGCGCTGGCGCATGCCGTCAGTACAAGCGTAGCGGCCAAGGCGCGGATCGTGGCGGCGGACGAGCGCGAAACCGGCGGTGTGCGCGCATTGCTCAACCTGGGCCACACCTTCGGCCATGCGCTCGAGACGGCGACCGGCTTCTCCGACCGACTGCTGCACGGCGAAAGCGTGGCCTTGGGGATGGTGCTGGCAGCGCGCTATTCGGCGCGGCGCGGGTTCATGAGTGATGGCGAGGCGGAGCGGGTGACCGCGGCGGTCGATGCCGCCGGGCTACCCTCGGAGATCGCCGCGCTGAGCCTCGACTGCAATGGCGCGACGCTGGTCGACCATATGCGACACGACAAGAAGATGGACGCGGGCACCCTGCCCTTTGTGTTGCTGCGTGGACTGGGCGAGGCCTTCCTCGCCCGCGACGTCGAACTTGGCGATGTCGCGGCCTTCCTCGATGAGGGTTTGCGCACGCATTAAGGCCGCGGCGGGATAGCGCCGCGGCCTCAGTTGCTTCAGGCGGCCTCACGCTTTTCGGGCAGTTTTGCCACATTGGTCGAAGCGGCCACGCTGGTGGCGATCATGGATGTGTAGTCCGCCATCATCGCGTCATGCTCGGCGAACAGCTTTTCGATGTCGTCGCGGCGGCGCAGCAGGATGTGCGCGATGCCGGGCGCCAGGCTTTCGCCGTCCCCCACCTTGCCGAGCAGGGAAGCGAGATCGCTGACTGTTGCTTCCTCGGGCGACTTGAAGAAGTGGCCCTTGGTGTCGAAAAATCCGATGCCCTTGCGTGCCATATTCGTTCTCCTGTCCGGAAGATTACCGGAGATCACCGCCGATTCTCCGTCACCGGAAGAAAATCACCAGCGGTTTAACCATCAAAATGCATCGGCTCGTCGGAAGCATTGCTTAACGAGCGCTTCAGCTTTCTGAAAGTTGCCGGTTAACCGCGATCCGGTGTCCGGTGGTTGGAATCAAAACAGGCGTGAACCGTCGGGCACCGGCGAATCGGGCGCGAACAGCACCACCTCGCCCGCCGAGTCGGCGAAACCCAGGGTCAGCACCTCGGACATCGCGGGGCCGATCTGGCGCGGCGGGAAATTCACGACCGCCGCAACCTGCCGGCCGATCAGTTCGTCCAGGGCATAATTGGCGGCGATCTGCGCTGAGCTCTTCCTCTCGCCGATCGCCGTGCCGAAATCGATCCGCAACCGGTAGCTCGGCTTGCGGGCCTCGGGGAACTCTTCCGCCGCGACGATCGTGCCAACGCGGATATCGACCTTGAGGAACTCCTCGAAGTCGATCATCTCGGCAACCGGCGCGGCGGGCTGATGGCTGACGTGCATCTACTCCAGCTCCAGGATTACCTCGTCCACCGCCAGGCTGGTGCCCTCGGCGGCGTTGATCTTGCCAACGGTCGCCTGCTTCTCGGCGCGCAGAATGTTCTCCATCTTCATCGCCTCCACCGTGGCAAGCGGCTGGCCCGGCTGAACCTCCTCGCCCTCGGCAACGTGCAGCTTCACCAACAGCCCCGGCATCGGGCAGATCAGGAACCTCGACAGATCGGGTGACACCTTCTCGATCATATGCCCGGCGAGGTGCGCGACCCGTGCCGGCAGGACCCGCACCTCGTGCTTGGCGCCGCGCGTGGTGAAGCGATAGCCGGTGCGGCGCGGTTCGACCTGGACGCCGTAGGTGGCGAGCGGCGCGGTGTCGTCATCGGCATCCGGCGGGAAGAGGCTCACTTCCACGAAGGTCTGGCCCGGTGCGTATTCCAGCTCCATAGCAACCGGCTGGCCATCGACCGTGATCGCCTCCTCCTCGAGGCTGACGGCGTGTTGAACGCCCCCAATCGCCACCGACCAGTCGCCCGGTGGCGGACTCGGGCCGTTGAGCTGCCCTTCGATCCGCTGCGCGCGGTCGGCATCGGCGGTGGCAAGCACACCTGCGAGCGCCGCCAGCGCGCGCGGGGTCTGCGCATCGGTTGCCGCGCCGTGGAAGCCGTCGGGATATTCCTCGGCGATAAAGCCGGTGGTGATGTCCCCCGAACGGAACCGCGGGTGCTGCATGATGGCGCTGAGGAAATCGACGTTGTGGCCCAGCCCTTCGATGCGGAAGGCGTCGAGCGCCCGCACCTGCAGGTCCGCCGCCTCGTCGCGCGTCGGTGCCCAGGTGATTAGCTTGGCGATCATCGGGTCGTAGAACATCGAGACCTCGCCACCCTCGGTGACGCCGTCGTCGATCCTCACATACCGATCCCCGTTCGTGTCGAGCGTAGTCGAGACACTTGCGCGCTGCATCTCGACTTCGCTCGATGCGAACGGGGCTTGGTGGAATTTGGAGACGGGCGGCCGATACCGCACCAAACGCCCCGTGCTGGGCAAGAACCCGCGATAGGGATCCTCGGCATAGACGCGGTTCTCGATCGACCAGCCGTTGATGCCGATGTCGTCCTGCGCGAAAGGCAGCTTCTCGCTCGCGGCGACGCGGATCATCTGCTCGACCAGGTCGATGCCGGTGATCGCCTCGGTCACCGGATGTTCGACCTGGAGCCGGGTGTTCATCTCGAGAAAGTAGAAACTCTCGCCGGTCGGGTCCGCGCCCGAAACGATCAGTTCGACCGTTCCCGCGCTGTAATAGCCGACCGCGCGGGCGAGCGCGACGCACTGTTCCCCCATCGCCTTGCGCATCGCGGGCGTTACGAAGGGCGACGGCGCTTCCTCGACCACCTTCTGGTGGCGGCGCTGGATGCTGCACTCGCGCTCGTTCAGATAGACGATATTGCCGTGCTTGTCGCCGAGCACCTGGATTTCGATGTGGCGCGGGTTGAGGATGAACTTCTCGATGAAGACGCGGTCGTCGCCGAAGCTGTTGAGCCCTTCGCGCTTCACGCTCTCGAAGCCCTCGCGTAGGTCGGTCTCGGTGTAGGCGAGGCGCATCCCCTTGCCGCCGCCGCCCGCGCTGGCCTTCATCATCACCGGGTAGCCGATTTCCGCCGAGATGCGGACCGCGTGCTCGGTATCCTCGATCTCGCCAACGAAGCCGGGGACGACGTTTACACCGGCCTGCATCGCCAGTTTCTTGGACTCGATCTTGTCACCCATCGCGGAGATGGCGTTCACCGGCGGGCCGATAAACTCGATCCCCTCCGCCGCCAGCGCCTCGGCGAAGCTGGTACGCTCGGACAGGAAGCCATAGCCCGGATGCACCGCCTCGGCCCCGGTCTGCTTGCAGGCGGCGATGATCTTGTCCGCGACCAGATAGCTCTCGGCGGCGGGCGAAGGCCCGATATGCACCGCCTCATCCGCCATCTGCACGAACGGCGCGCGCGCATCGGCATCCGAATAGACCGCCACCGTCGCGATACCCATGCGCCGCGCGGTCTTGATGACCCGGCACGCGATCTCGCCCCGATTGGCGATGAGGATCTTGGAGAACATTCAGTCGCCTACCTTAAAGCCGGGAGAGGATGGGCATTCCGCATCAAACATCTTGAACACAATGTAGCGATCGGGTCCGGCACGGTTTTCATATCGATCAAAAGCATACTTCCGAATTTTCGCGCTCTTGTCATGTCGAAGAGCTGAAAAAAGCTGATCAGACAATGTCTCCGGAATGACGCTGTAGAGACGGCATGCCACCGAAAAGCGGTCCGCCCATTTTTCGCTTTGCGCGAGCTCTCTCCAGATCACGAGGCACTCTGGATAGTAGATTGCAATCCGAGCCAAAAGAGTGAGGGCGGGATCGCGAGCGGCTTGGCTGACGGGAAAAACCGCGTTTCGCGTGGTAACCAAAAACGCTTCGACGCTCCCGATACCGTCGTTCATATCGTGGGCAGCAGAGGTTTGCGCGATCCACTTGTCTCGCATGATCGCGTCCGTGCAGCGTTGTCTGAGCAACTCGATGTCGCGCTCGCGACCTAGCGATCCAAACTTCATTCTGGACGGTTTGCCGCCCTTAATCAGTCGGAGAAGCGTCACTCCGCCGCCTCCACCACAAGACAAGCCCGCATCGGCTCCTCGCCCTTGAGCGCCGTCAGCCCCAGTTTCGCCATCAGGGCGGCGTCGCTGTCGTCGCCGGCGTTGGGCGCGGTGAGCAGTTTGTCGCCGGTAAAAATCGAGTTCGCGCCGGCGAGGATGCATAGCGCCTGCGTCGCCTCGCTCATGCTCTCACGCCCGGCTGACAGGCGCACCATGCTCAGCGGCATCGTGATTCGCGCGACCGCCACGGTGCGGACGAACTCGATGTCGTCGATCTTGGCGAGCGGCGTGTCGGCCAGCATGTCGCCCAGCACCGTGCCCTTGACCGGCACCAGCGCGTTGACCGGCACGCTCTCGGGATGCTGCGGCAGCGTCGCCAGCGTGTGGATGAAGCCGACACGGTCGTCGCGCGTCTCGCCCATGCCGACGATGCCGCCGCTGCAGACATTGATCCCCGCCGCGCGCACATTGGCCAGCGTGTCGAGCCGCTCCCCAAAGCTGCGCGTGGTGATGACGCGCTCGTAATACTCCGGGCTGCTGTCGATGTTGTGGTTGTAATAGTCGAGCCCCGCCTCGGCGAGCATGTCCGCCTGCCTGGGCGTCAGCATGCCGAGCGTCATGCAGGTTTCCAGCCCCATCGCGCGCACGCCCTGCACGATCTCAACGATCGCGGGCATGTCACGGTCCTTGGGATTGCGCCAGGCGGCGCCCATGCAGAAGCGCTGGCTGCCGTTGTCCTTGGCGCGCGCCGCCGACTGCAGCACCTCGCGCACGTCCATCAGCTTGGTCGCGGCGACGCCGCTGTCGGCCTTCACCGACTGGCTGCAATATCCGCAATCCTCGGGGCAACCGCCGGTCTTGATGCTGAGCAGCGTGCAGAGCTGGATCTGCTCGGGCGGATGATTTCCGCGGTGCACCGTCGCCGCCTGAAACAGCAGCTCGGTAAACGGAAGCTCGAAGAGGGCGGCAATTTCCTCGCGCGTCCAGTCGGTACGGATGTGGGTCATTCTGCGGCCTCGCTCAATTCTTCGCCGGCAGGCGGCATATTGTGCCCGAGCAGCCGCAGCATATCCGCGGCGCATTCGATGACATTCGATCCCGGACCATAAATGCCCTGCACACCCGCCTCGCGCAGGAAGTCATAGTCCTGGGGCGGGATTACCCCGCCTGCGATCACTTTGATGTCCGCTCGGCCTGCCTCGCGCAGGAGCTGGATCAATTCGGGGATCAGCGTCTTGTGCCCGGCGGCCAGGCTGCTCGCGCCGATCGCGTCGACATTCTCGGTCAGCGCCATGTCGCGGGTTTCGGCGGGGGTCTGGAACAGCGGGCCACTGACGACCTCGAAGCCCATGTCGGCAAAGGCGCTGGCGATCACATTCGCGCCGCGGTCGTGCCCGTCCTGGCCCATCTTGGCAACCATCACCTTGGGCTTGCGTCCGAGGCGGCGGGCGACCGCCTGGACGCCCTCGGTGACCTGCGCATAGCGGCTGTCGTCGGCATAGGCCTCGGCATAGACCCCGCGCACGGGGGTAGGCACAGTGTCGTAGCGCCCGAAGACCGCCTCCATCGCGGCGGAGATTTCACCGAGAGTGGCATCGTGGCGCGCGGCTTCGATGGCAAGGGCGAGGAGGTTGTGCGAGCGTGCTTCGACAGGCTCAGCACGAGCGGGAGCAGAGCCAGACACAATATCCGCTCGCCCTGAGCTTGTCGAAGGGCCTGCGCCCGACCTTGCGCCATTCTCCAACGCCCGCAACGCCGCCTGGCAGGCCCCCTCGTCGCGCCCCGCCCGCACCCGCTCCAAACGCGCGATCTGGCTCTCGCGCACCGCGTGGTTGTCGATGTCGAGCGTGTCGAGGTGGTCCTCGCTCTCGCGGCGATATTTGTTGACGCCCACGATCACCGTCTCGCCCTTGTCGATGCTCGCCTGCTTGGCGGCGGCGGCCTGTTCGATCGCGGCCTTGGGTTTGCCCGTCGCGACATAGGCGGTCATGCCACCCGCCGCATCCACTTCGGATAGCAATTTCTTTGCCTCTGCCATCAGCTTGGCGGTCAAAGCTTCGACATAATATGAACCGCCGAGCGGATCGGCGACATTCGTAATCCCGGTCTCCTCGGCCAGCACGAGCTGCGTGTTGCGCGCGATCCGTGCGCTGAAATCGGTCGGCAAAGCGATTGCCTCGTCCAGCGCGTTGGTGTGGAGCGACTGCGTGCCGCCCAGTACCGCCGCCAGCGCCTCCACCGTGGTGCGGATGACGTTGTTGTAGGGGTCCTGCTCCTGCAACGAGACGCCGCTGGTCTGGCAATGCGTTCGCAGCATCTTGGATTTCGGGTTCTGGGCCCCCAGCCCCTCCATCACCTCGAACCACAACGCGCGGGCGGCGCGCATCTTGGCGATCTCCATGAAGAAGTTCATCCCGATGCCCCAGAAGAAGCTGAGGCGCGGGGCGAAATCGTCGAGCGCGAGGCCCGCTGCCATCGCGCGTTTGGCGTATTCCTTGCCGTCGGCAATGGTGAAGGCGAGCTCCTGCACCGCCGTCGCCCCGGCCTCGTGCATATGGTAGCCGCTGATCGAAATACTGTTGAATTTCGGCATGTTGGCAGAGGTATAGGCGATGATGTCGGAAACGATCCGCATCGAAGGTTCGGGCGGGTAGATATAGGTGTTGCGGACCATGAACTCCTTGAGGATATCGTTCTGGATCGTCCCGCTGAGCTTTTCCTGGCTCACCCCCTGCCGCTCCGCGGCCACGATATAAAACGCCAGCACCGGGATCACCGCCCCGTTCATGGTCATGCTGACGCTCATCTCGTCCAGCGGAATGTCGCCGAACAGGATTTCCATGTCGCGCACGGTGTCGATTGCGACGCCTGCCTTGCCGACGTCGCCGACGACGCGCGGATGATCGCTGTCGTAGCCCCGGTGGGTAGCGAGGTCGAAGGCGACGCTTAACCCCTTCTGCCCGGCGGCGAGGTTGCGACGATAGAAGGCGTTCGATTCCTCGGCGGTCGAGAACCCCGCATATTGCCGGATCGTCCACGGCCGCCCGGTGTACATCGAGGCATAGGGCCCGCGCATGAAGGGGGCGAAGCCGGGGAGGCCGGGGTCGAGCTCAGCGGTGTCTTCGGCGGTGTAGAGCGGCTGGACCGCGATGCGCTCGGGGGTGTGCCAGGTCAGGTCCTTGCCGCGCACTTCCTTGGCGGCGGCTGCGTCCCAGTCCGATTTATCCGGTTTGTCCATTTCTCCCCCTAACCGTTCGTGTCGAGCGAAGTCGAGACACGTTTCGTGGCCTCTCGACTGCGCTGGAGGCGAACGGAGGGGAGCTATTTTCCGGTAAAAGCGGGTTTGCGCTTTTGCAGGAAGGCCATGCCGCCCTCCATCGCGTCGGCACTGGCACCGGCGAAGCGCTGGCCCTCGGCTTCGGCCAGGAGGACGTCGCTGATCGTGCCGTCGAGCGCGGTGCCGATGTTGCGCTTCATTGTGGCGTAGGCGAGCGTCGGCCCCTCGGCGAGTTTCTGCGCGAGCGCGGTGGCCTCATCGATCAGCGCCGTGTCCTCGACCGCCTTGTAGATCAGGCCCCACTCCTCGGCCTGCTCGGCGCCGATCTTCTCCCCCAGCATCATCATCCGCGTGGCGCGGGCGCGGCCGATGGCGCGGGCGAGCAGCCAGGTGCTGCCGCCGTCCGGCACCAATCCGATGTTGACGAAAGCCTGGAGGAAATAGGCGCTCTGCCCCGCGAGGACGAAATCGCCCGCCAGCGCGATCGAGCAGCCCACGCCCGCCGCCGGACCGTTGACCGCGGTGATCACCGGCACCGGCAGGCGCAGGATCTGGCTGACGAGCGGATTGTAGTGGTTCTGCAGCGCCTGGTGGCTGCCGCCCTTGGAGGTGATCGCATTGGCCTCCCCCCGCGCCGCAAGGTCCGCTCCCGAACAGAACCCCTTGCCCGCCCCGGTTATCAGCACCGCGCGGGCATCGCCGATATCGTAGAGCGCGGCGCGGAATTCGTCGGCGAGCTGGATCGACGCGGCATTGAGCCGCTCGGGCCGGTTGAGCGTGATCGTGAGGACGCCGCCGCTGCGTCCGGCGAGGATGGTTTCGTAATCCGACATCGATCTCTCCTACTCCTCTCCCAAGCGGGAGAGGATCGCGAAGCTTGCCGCGGAACGCGGCTAGCGAAGCTTGGAGAGGGCCACTGCCGTCGAACCCCCTCTCCAACTCCGGCTAGCACTCGCTTGCGCGAGCGCAAGCCTGCGTATCCTCTCCCGCCCGGGAGAGGAGGAAGGTTAGTGCGCCCCCCGCGGCGTCTCCATTATCTCGGTGAGCACGCCCATCATGTCCTTGGGGTGGAGAAAGAAGATCGGCGTCCCGTGCGCGCCGATGCGGGTGGGGCCGAGAATGCGCTTGCCCAGACCCTCGAACCACGCGCGCGCCGCGGCGATATCGGGCACCTCGAAGCAGACGTGGTGCTGCCCGCCGAGCGGGTTCTTGGCGAGGAAACCGTGGATCGGCGAGGCCTCGGACAGCGGCTCGATCAGCTCGATCTGCGTGCCGCCGTTGGGCGTATCGACAAAGCAGACCTTCACCCCTTGGCTTGGCATGTCGAAGGGCTCGGACACCTCCACCGCCCCCATCACCTCGCGGTAATTGGCCACGCTGTCCGCAATCGAAGGCGTCGCCACGCCTATATGGTTGAGCCGGCCAAGTTTCATTGCTTTGGGTCCCAGATTGCGCCGGGCACGATCAATCTGCCCCGCCATTCAGTCAGTTCACGCTCACATTTATCCAGGACTTCCCGCAGGTCGTTGAGGTCAAACTCCATTGACCCTCCATCCTGATCGAAGAGCACGCTGGTCCGTCCATCCGGGTTCATGGAAACTTCAATGAGCACGTTTCCATCCAGCGCGACCTCTACCCCGATGATGTCCGGATCGTTTGCCGAGGAAAAAGTGTATTCGAGCTTCGTGGCCTCGATCAGCTCAGAGAGGAATGTTGTCATGCTTTTTCCACGGGTTCTCGAGCACCTTCCCGCGTAGCTTCCTGAGCCCCAGCGCAATCCGCCGCCGGGTCGAGTGCGGGTAGATCACCTCGTCGATATAGCCGCGTTGCGCCGCGACGAAGGGGTTGGCGAAGCGGTCCTCATATTCCTTCGTCTTCTCGGCGATTTTTTCGGGATCGTTGCGATCCGATCGGAAGATGATCTCCACCGCGCCCTTGGCGCCCATCACGGCGATCTCGGCGGTGGGCCAGGCGTAGTTGAGGTCGCCGCGCAGGTGCTTGCTCGCCATTACGTCATAGGCGCCGCCATAGGCCTTGCGGGTGATCACGGTGATCTTGGGCACGGTCGCCTCAGCATAGGCGAATAGCAGCTTGGCGCCGTGCTTGATGATCCCGCCCAGTTCCTGCGCGGTGCCGGGGAGGAAGCCGGGCACGTCGACGAAGGTCAGGATCGGGATTTCGAAGGCGTCGCAGAAGCGCACGAAGCGCGCGGCTTTCTTGCTCGAATTGATGTCGAGCACGCCCGCCAGCACCATCGGCTGGTTGGCGACCACGCCCACGGTGCGCCCCTCGACCCGTCCGAAGCCGCACAGGATATTGCCCGCGTGCATCGGCTGGATTTCGAAGAAGTCGCCCTCGTCGAGCACCTTCCGGATCACCTCGTGCATATCGTAGGGCTGGTTGGCGTTGGCGGGGATCAGCGTGTCGAGGCTGTCCTCGATCCGGTCCCAGGCGTCGCTGGTCGGTCGCTCGGGCACCGTCTCTCGGTTGGACAACGGCAGGAAGTCGAAGAAGCTGCGCGTCGCCAGCAGCGCCTCGATATCGTTCTCGAAGGCGAGATCGGCCACGCTGGTCTTGGTGGTATGGGTGATCGCCCCGCCCAGCTCCTCCTGCGTCACCACCTCATTGGTGACGGTCTTTACGACTTCCGGACCGGTTACAAACATATAGGAGCTGTCCTTCACCATGAAGATGAAGTCGGTCATCGCGGGCGAATAGACGGCCCCGCCCGCGCATGGCCCCATAATGAGGCTGATCTGCGGCACCACGCCGCTGGCCAGCACATTGCGCTGGAACACCTCGGCATAGCCGCCGAGGCTGGCGACGCCCTCCTGGATGCGCGCGCCGCCGCTGTCGTTGAGCCCGATTACCGGCGCGCCGACCTTGAGCGCCATGTCCATCACCTTGCAGATCTTCTCCGCATGGCGCTTGGACAGCGAGCCGCCGAAGACGGTGAAATCCTGGCTGAACACGAAGACGAGCCGGCCATTGATTGTGCCGCTCCCGGTGACCACGCCATCGCCGGGAATCTTCTGCGTCTCCATCCCGAAATCGACGCAATCGTGCTCGACGTAAGTGTCGAGCTCCTCGAAGCTGTCCTCGTCGAGCAGCACCTCGAGCCGTTCGCGCGCGGTGAGCTTGCCCTTGGCATGTTGCGCATCGATGCGCTTCTGCCCCCCGCCGAGCCGCGCGGCTTGGCGGCGGCTCTCCATCTCGGCGATATTGGCGGACATGTGTTCTCCTGAAATCCTGCGCGCAGGCGGTTAGGCCCGAGGGTGCAAAAAGGTCAATCGCGAGCGGCGGAAATCAGGAATTCGATATTGCCTTCTGGCCCGGTGATTGGGCTCTCGACAATGCCTTGCACACCGAAGCCCAGCCCCTCGACCCACGCCCGCACTTCGTCGCGGACCCGGGCATGGAGCGCCGGATCGCTGACGACCCCCTTCTTGCCCACTTCCTCGCGCCCGACCTCGAACTGCGGCTTGATCAGCGCGACCAGTCGACAGTGTTTCGCCGCCAGCTCGAGCGGGCGTTCGAGCACCTTCGCAAGCGCGATGAAGCTCGCATCGCACACCACCCAGTCGCACGGCCGATCGATCAGCGCGGGCGTCAGGATGCGTGCGCTGGTCTGTTCCAAAACCGTCACGCGCGGGTCCTGGCGCAGCTTCCAGGCGAGCTGATTGGTGCCCGAATCGACCGCGAAGACATGTGCCGCGCCCTTGCTCAGCAACACGTCGGTGAACCCCCCGGTAGAGCTGCCGATGTCCATCGCCACCGCGCCCGCCGGGTCCAGTTCGAAGTGATCGATGGCGTGCGCCAGCTTGATCCCGCCGCGCGAAACCCACGGATGGTCGCGCCCGCGCACTTCTAACGGCGCATCCTCGGCGAGTTGCTGGCCAGGCTTGTCGAGCTTGGTTTCCCCGGAGAAAACCAGCCCCGCCATCACCAGTGCCTGCGCCCGCGTGCGGCTCTCGGCGAGGCCGCGGTCGGCGAGCAATTGATCGAGGCGGCGTTTGGCAGGCATTGGAAAGAAAGCGCTTAGCGGTCATTGAGAGGGCATGAAACCGATCTACACGAAGTTCATTGGCGCCTTGTCGCTGACCATCGCTATCGCCGCTTGCGTCCCTGCCCCCCCCCGTCCCGCGCCGCCAGTCGCTCCCGCTCCGTCGCCGCCGATCTCCGCCCCGCCTCCGCCCGCGCCGCCCACGGTTTACGACGATTGGCTCGACGCACCGCAGACACCGGGCGACTGGAGCTATCGCGGGGCGACCGACGGAGGCACCGCCAGCTATCGTGCGCCCGGCGGCGGCGAACTATTCGCCATGAGCTGCGAGCGTGCGCGCAGCCGCATCACCCTGACGCGCTTCGGCGCAACGGATAATCCACAGCGGCAGATCACGATTCGCAGCGAAACGGCGATTCGCGCTATCGGTGCCGAAAGCGTTGCGGGATCGCTGCAGGCTTATCTCGCCGTGAGCGATCGACTGCTCGATGCAATGGCGCTCAGCAAGGGCCGTTTCGCCATCGAAGTGCCCGGCTCCGCAACGCTGTATTTGCCAAGCTGGGCGGAGGTTACGCGGGTTATCGAAGACTGTCGGTGAACTTGGCGCCGAGCTTGTCGCCGACATGAAAAAGGCCCGGCATTTCTGCCGGGCCACAGCGACCAATTCTGACGCGGGAAAACTTTTTTACAAGGCTTGTTTTTGACCCATCAGGAAATCACATTCCACCTCAAGATCAGCGGCGAACGCGGTCTTGGGCTCCGGTGAAACGGCGCTCTGGCTCACAAGCGCGAAAGGAGGTGATCCGATGTCTCATGGTTCAGCAGAGAGGTCGGCAAGTTTCCGCGCGGAGCACTATCGGTAGGCACATCCTATCGCCGATAGAGGCTTCGTGAGCGGCACTTCCCGCCGCTGACCATGCGAAGGGCAGCACTGGCTTAGGCCGGGGCTGCCCTTCTCATTTGCAAATGCCCCAGCCTTGCCCGCAAGCCGTCGAGAGCATATCGGGCGGCACATGGCCGACATGATTTCCAGCTCCGCAAAACCTCCCTTCACGCATACCCCGCACCCCGCGCCGGTACCCGGTGAGACCCGCGGAGAGGCGATTGCCGATCCGAAGTTCGGCACAGTGTTCACCGACCACATGGTGCTGCTGGATTTCGATGCAGACCGGGGTGGATGGCACCAAGCGCAGGTCATGCCGCGCCAGCCGATCGCGCTCGATCCCGCGGCCAGCGTGCTGCATTACGCGCAGGAAATCTTCGAGGGGATGAAGGCCTATCGCCATCCCGACGGCTCGCTGGCGCTGTTCCGCCCCGAGGAGAACGCGCGCCGCTTCAACGACAGCGCACGGCGCATGGCGATGCCCGAGCTGCCTGAGGACTTGTTCCTCGAAAGCCTGCGCCAATTGCTTGCGGTCGATGGTGCCTGGGTGCCCGAGGGCGAAGGCACCTCGCTCTATCTGCGCCCCTTCATGTTCGCCAGCGAGGCGTTCCTCGGCGTGCGCCCGGCGCGGCAATACAAGTTCGTCGTGATCGCCTCGCCCGCGGGAGCCTATTTCAAATCCGGCCATGGCGCGGTGAAGATCTGGGTCAGCCGCGATTATGTCCGCGCCGCGCCCGGCGGCACCGGCGCCGCCAAGACCGGCGGGAACTACGCCGCCAGCCTCGTCCCGCAGGCCGAAGGCATCGCCAATGGCTGCGATCAGGTGGTGTTCCTCGATGCGGTCGAACGCAAATGGGTCGAGGAACTGGGGGGCATGAACCTGTTCTTCGTGTTCGCCGATGGCAGCGTGGTCACCCCGCCGCTCACCGGTACGATCCTGCCGGGCATCACCCGCGACAGCCTGATGACGCTGCTCCGCGACGAAGGGCTGACGGTGCGCGAGGAGCCCTACAGCATCGACCAGTGGCGCGCCGATGCCGAGAGTGGCCAGCTGCTCGAAACCATGGCCTGCGGCACCGCGGCGGTGGTGACCCCGGTCGGCGCCGTGCTCGACCCCCAGGGCGATTTCACCATCGGCTCGGGCGGCACTGGCCAGCTCACGCAGAAGATGCGCGATGTCCTGACCGGCATCCAGATGGGCCGCCGCCCCGATCCGCACGGCTGGGTGGCGAAGCTCTAAAGCCTGCCGCGTACCATGAACCGCTTGCTGAAGGTCGCGCTCGGCCGCAGCACGATGATCGCCACGCCGGCGAGCGCGACCAACCCTCCGATCACCAGCTGCGAACCTACCGCGTCATTGGTGAGCCACGCACCCAGCGCGACGGTGAACAAGGGCGACAGAAGGGTCAGAGGCACGACCTGGTTGGCGTCGTGGCGTTGCAGCAGCCAGAAGTATGCGGTGTGCGCGCCTACCGAGACGGCGATGCCCGCGAACAGCAGACAGGCTGCGGTCTCCAGCGGAGCGGCCGACAGGGAAGCGAGTTGCCCCGACTCGGTCGCCATCGTCAGCGGCAGCAGGACGATAACCGACGCCACCCCCGCCCAGGCCTGCAACCGTATCGAGGACAGGTCGAGCCGCTTGACGAAGACCGTGCCCAGCGCGCCCATCACAGCAGAGGCGAAGATCAGCGCCACCCCGCCGCTGGTTTCCAACGCCGCCGGGCTGCTGACCGCGATCAGCACGCCCCCGAAGGCGAGACCGATGCCAACCGCCCTCCGCCACCGGACCCGCTCGCCCAGAAACAGGATGGCGAAAATGACGGTAAGCGGCGCACCCGCCAGTCCCACCACACCCGCCGCCGCGGGACTGGCAGTGCGTAAGCCCACATAGAGCAAAGCGAAGGAGCCACCGCTGATCGCCAGGCCGATCAGCATTACCCGGAACAGCTCGCGCGGCACCGGACGAAGCAGCGGCAACAACGCCAGCACCACCAGCACCGATCGCGCGAAGGCGTAAAAGATTGGCGGGACGCCCAGATCATCGACCGCGATCTTGCTGACCACCACATTGAGCGACCACAACAGGTTGACCAGCATCAACAACGCGACCGCGGGCGATCCCATGTGCGCTAGCCGTCGTCTTCCCGCGGCAGGCCGGCCGCAAGCTCGTCCAGCCAGACCGTCGCCACGGCATCGCTCGGTGCGCGCCAGTCGCCGCGCGGACTGAGCGCCCCGCCCGCGCTTACCTTCGGACCGTTGGGCAAGGCGCTGCGCTTGAACTGGCTGAAAGCGAAGAAGCGTTTGAGAAAGTTTTCCAGCCAATGCGCGATAGTCGCCAGATCATACTGGTTCTTCGCCGCTTCGGGAAAGCCCGCCGGCCAGAAGCCGGTGCCGGCGTCCTTCCAGGCGTGCCAGCACAGAAACGCGACATGGCTCGGGCTCTGGCCCCAGCGGATGATGTGATGGAGGAAGAAGTCGTTGAGCTCGTAGGGCCCGATCCTGGCTTCGGTCGACTGCATCGCGCCGTCGGTTCCGGCGGGAACCAGCTCGGGGCTGATTTCCTGCGCGAGAATATCGTCCAGAACCGCATCGACATCGCCGTCGAACTGGTCGGTGCTGATCGCCCAGCGAATCAAATACTGGATCAGCGTCTTGGGCACGCCCGAATTGACCGCGTAATGGCTCATGTGGTCGCCCACGCCATAGGTGCACCAGCCCAGCGCGAGTTCGCTCAGATCGCCGGTGCCGAGGACGAAACCGCTGTGCTGACCCGCGAGCCGGAACAGGTAATCGGTCCGCAGCCCGGCCTGCACATTCTCGAAGGTGGTGTCGTAAACCGGCTGGCCTTCGGCATAAGCATGGCCGATATCCGCCAGCATTCTTTCCGCTGTGGGCCGGATGTCGATTTCCTCCGCGGTGACGCCGAAGGCCTTCATCAGCCGCCAGGCATTGCCCTTGGTCCCGTCGGACGTCGCGAAGCCGGGCATCGTGTAACCGCGGATGTCGCTGCGCGCCCGCCCCAGCCGGTCCATCGCCTTGGCGGCGACGATCAGTGCGTGCGTGCTGTCGAGCCCACCCGAGATGCCGATGACGAGGCATTTGGAGCCTGTCGCCTCGAGCCGGCGCATCAGCCCATCGACCTGGATGTTGAAGGCCTCGAAGCAATCGGCATCCAGCTTATCGGGCCGGTTGGGGACGAACGGGAAGCGGCGAACGGGACGAATCAGGCCGCTATCGCCCGCGGCATAGCGGTGCTCGAACACGATTGTGCGATAACCGCTCCCGGTCTTGGCCGCATCATCGGCAGCGTCGCCAAAGGTGCCGACGCGGACGCGGTCCGACTGGATGCGGCGCAGATCGATATCGGCGATGCAGAGCTCGGGCTCGAGGTCGAAGCGCGCGCTCTCGGCCATGAGGTCGCCCAGCTCGTAGATCATGCCCTGCCCGTCCCACGCGAGGTCGGTGGTGCTTTCGCCGTGGCCGCTGGCCGAATAGGCATAAGCGCAAAAGCCGCGAAACGAGCTGGCGCGGCTGAGCAGATGGCGTTCGTCGGACTTGCCGATGACGATATTACTGGCCGAGAGATTGAGGACGACGGTGGCCCCGGCGAGCGCGGCCTTGACGCCCGGCGGCTCGGGGGCCCAGAAATCTTCGCAAATCTCGACGCCGAAGATGAAGCCGGGCAGGTTCGATGCGCCGAACAGCAGATCGACCCCAAACGGAGCCGTGGTCTCACCAACCGAGATTTCAAGGCCCCGGCAGGCCTGCCCGCGCGCGAACCAGCGCTTCTCATAGAACTCGCGGTAGTTTGGCAGATAGCTTTTCGGAACCACGCCCAACAGACGGCCACCTGCTATGGCCAGCGCGCAATTGTAGATCCGTCCCGCACGGCGCAACGGCGCGCCGATCACGATGACCGGATCGAAGCCGTTGCTGGCCGCGACGATCTCACGCACCGCGGCCTCGACCGCGTCGAGCAGGGCCATCTGCAAATGCAGGTCATCGATCGCGTAGGACGACAGGCACAATTCGGGAAACAGCAGTAGATCGACACCGCGCTCGTGCGCGCGCTGCGCCTGCTCGAGGATCGCGCCGGTGTTGAACGCCACATCGGCCGTGCGTACGCGCGGCGTGGCGGTCGCCAGGCGGATGAAGCCGTGGCTGTGCAAATCGTAAAACGGGTGGGCGGCCGGGCTGCTCATTGGTCGAGCGCCTCTTTCATCATCTCCAGCGCCACTTCAAGCGCGGCGATCCTTACCCCATCCCGCCCGATCGTTCCGAAATGCTCTTCGCGGTGTGAAACCTCGTGCCCCTCGCGCTGACACGCGAAGTGAACCAGGCCTTCCTCGCCCTCGTCCGTTTTTCCCGCATAACCGGTGATCGCGAGCGCTATCTTCGCCATTGAACGGGCGATCGCACCCTCGGCCATGGCGACGGCGACGTCCCGGCTGACCGCCCCGCAATCCTCGACCAAGGCCCGTTCGATGCCGAGCAGGTCGCACTTGGCTTGCTCGGAATAGACCACGAAGCCGCGTTCGAAGATGTGGGACTTGCCTTCGACATCGGTCAGCAGCGCAGCCAGAAGGCCACCAGTGCAGCTCTCGGCGTTGGGAAGTGGCAAGTCTTTGACACAGGCCAGTTCGAGGACGCTATCCGCGCCTGCCTCGACGTGAGCCGGCAGTATGGCCTTCAGCGTTTCAGACATCGAGTCTCCCAAGGTCCATCCACATCAAGCATGAGAAGCGACTACCGGGTTCGCAACCAACCTGCATCAAGCTTGCCGGCTCTACGCGGCGCGACACCCCCGGACCCGGCTGGGCCCTTCGAGCAGTTCCATCAGCCCACGCTCCTCGCGCGTCAGCCATTGGGTAGCGCGCGGGAGCTTCAACGTCTCGCGCCACTTCGCCTGGCGGTCGGCCAGATCGAACAGTGCCGGATGGATGTAACTCTTGCGCGTGACCGCGGCGGTGTTGCCCAGGTGCTCGGCCACCTCGTCGGTCAGCGCCTTGATGCTCACCTGCCCCTCGGCGTGGGCGAGGATGTCGAACGCCAGCACGCTGGCGTGCCAGGTGCGGAAGCTCTTGGCGGTAAAGCGCTCGCCCATGGTCTCGGCGAGATAGTCGTTCACGTCGTTCGAGGTGACCGGATGATACTCCTGATCGGCATCGACATACTGGAACAGGTGCTGACCCGGCAGATCCTGCATCCGCCGCACCAGCCGCGCCAGATGCCCGTCGGTCAACGCCAGTTCGCGCAGCTTGCCCGACTTCGCCCTGAACCGCAGCTTCAGCGTCTTGCCCGTTACCTCGGCATGGCGCTGGCGCAGCGTGGTGGCACCATAGCTCTTGTTGGCTTTCGAGTACTGCTCGTTGCCGACGCGGATGGCACCGAGATCGAGCAGACGGACCACACTCGCAACGATCCGCTCGCGAGTCAGCGTCCGCCCGGCCAGATCGTCCTCGACACGTTTGCGGACCAGCGGCAGCAAGCTCCCGAACGGTACACAGCCGTCGAACTTTTCCACTTCCCGCGCGGCGCGGAACTCGGGGTGGTAACGATACTGCTTGCGGCCCCGCTCGTCGAAGCCCGTGGCCAGGATGTGCCCATTCGCGGCCGGGCAGAACCAGGCATCGCGATAGGCCGGAGGCAGCGCAATGGCATTCAGCCGCATCCGCTCCCCGGCGTCGGTGATGCGCTGGCCATGCGCGTCGCAATAGGCCCAGCCCGTGCCTGCGCGGCGACGGGTGATGCCCGGCAGGCTGTCGTCGACGTAGATCAATTTCGTCATCGACCGTCAAATGGGGCATCGCGGAGTCGGTTCCGAGCCGCCAGGCGATTCTCGCTCAGAATTGCGCTGCAAATTCGTCCGGCTCGGCGAAACCGAGAAAGTTTTGCACTGTTGCCGCCGTGCAACACATGATTTCCTAGTCTTTTCATGTATTTGTTATGACATGCGCGACGCTGCACGGCGAGCCCGGCTTGGCGGTCACCGCGTTGTCACATAACGGACGCTTGAGCGACGCGCACCAGCCCTAAGGGCTCAAGCGACACCGACATTTCTTCGCGCCGGGATCGGCGAAACATGGGGTAACGACTCGATGAAGTTCAAGTATCTGCTGGCAGCCTCGGTTGCCGGTCTCACCATCGCGGCTGCCGTCGCTCCCACCGCGACACTGGCACAGCAGATCACTTCGGGCATCGAGGGTGTCGTCAACGACGACGCCGGCAATCCGGTCGCGGGCGCGACGGTGGTGATCACCGACACCCGCACCGGAGCCGAGCGCACCCTGACCACCGGTCCCGATGGCAAGTTCAGCGCCACCAACCTTACCGTCGGTGGCCCGTACACGATCAGCGCCAACGCCGGCGGGTTCGAAGGCCAGAACGTCACCGACATCACGACCAATCTGCAAGGCAACACCAATCTGACGTTCACGCTGACCAGCGGCAGCGGCGAGATCGTGGTCACTGGCTCGCGCGTGCAGGTCACGCAGCTCGCGGTCGGTCCGGGCACCAGCTTCACCGCCGAAGTCCTGGAAAACGCCCCGTCGTTCAATCGCGATGTCCGCGACATCATTCGCATCGATCCGCGCGTCAGTCTCGACCGTGACGATGGCGGTTCGGGCGTCGATCGCATCTCGTGTCTCGGCGGCAACGATCGCGGCAATGCCTTTACCGTCGACGGCATCAGCCAGGGCGACGTTTACGGCCTGAACGACACCGGTTTCTCGTCGCGTTCGTCGACGCCGATCCCGTACGACGCCATTCGTGAAACCCAGGTTCAGTTCGCGCCCTTCGACGTGGACTATGCCAATTTCACCGGTTGCGCGATCAACGTCGTCACCAAATCCGGCTCGAACGAAATCCAGCTCGGCGGCTTCTTCGAATACTCCGACAGCGACCTGCGCGGCGATAGCTTCATCGTCAATGGCGTGGAACGTCCGGTCGCCGCGATCGAGCCCGAAAGGCGCTATGGCGCTTTCCTCGGCGTTCCGATTATCAAGGACCGCCTGTTCGTGTTCGGAGCTTATGAATTCCAGGAAGCTGGCCAGTCGCAGGACGACGGTCCGGCGGGCGGCGGCTTCGCCAACGAACTGGCCGGCGTCACCGTGACCCAGTTCAATGAAATCGCCGATGTGCTGCGCTCGACCTATGGGATCGATCCCGGCCCGCTGGTCACCAACCGTCCGTTCAAGAACGAGCGCTGGTTCGCCCGTGCCGACCTTCAGATCAACGACGATCACCGGCTCGAAGTGGCTTACCAGCGCCTCGAGGAATCGACCACGCGCGCGGACGATTTCTTCACCGGCCAGGCGTCGCCTCAGGTCACCGGGGCGAACACCTTCTACCTTAGCGGCACGCGGGCGAATTATTATTCGGGCCGTCTGTATTCGCAGTGGTCCGACAATGTTTCGAGCGAACTGCGCTATTCGCGCTCCGAAGTGCAGGATCTCCAGGATCCCATCGGGGGCGGCGAAGCCCAGTCCGGCAATCCGATCCCGCGCATCATCGTGGGTATCGACAACACCGGCGGCATTGCCGACGGTGCGGTGCTGGCCGGTCCGGGCACCTCGCGCTCGGCCAACGATCTACAGACCAAGATCGACCAGTATCGCGCGGTCGTGAACATCGAAGCTGGCGATCACACCTTCAAGATCGGCGCGGAAATGAACCACGCCGACCTGTTCAACCTGTTCGTCCAGAACGCCACCGGCACCTTGGTCTTCCGCAACATCGCCGATCTGCGGGCAGGCCTGCTGTCGCCCGGCACCGGCAACAACCAGACCAGCACCACTCCTGCCAACGTCGTGAGCGGTGCAACCGAGGGCGCATTCGGCAACTTCTCGGCGACCGGCGACATCAACGACGCGGCGGCGCAGTTCACGCGCACGATCTATTCCGTGTTCGCGCAGGACGAGTGGCAGTTGACCGATCAGCTGGGACTGACCGCGGGCGTTCGTGTGGACTGGTACGATGGTGGCCGGCCGGACCTCAACACCAACTTCCGCGCTCGCTACGGCATCAACAACAACGCCGGCTTCAGCGACCTTCCGCCGCTCATCATGCCGCGCGTCGCGCTGACCTATGACATGGACGATTTCGCCGTGTTCTCGCGTTCGCAGCTGCGGGCCGGCGTAGGCGTGTTCTCCGGCGGCGATCCGCTGGTGTGGTTCGGCAACGCCTTCCAGAACGACGGCAGCGCCTTCGCGCTGGCTTCGACCCAAGCAACCGGTTGTCCCGCTGGCCAGATCGATGTGACGCCGACTGGCACCTTTACGGGCGTGCCGAGCTGTTTCCGCAACGCCGCCATCGCCACCGCTGCGGCCGGCCAGGGCTTCACCCAGTCGATCGATCCCGAGATCAAGGTGCCACGCGTTCTGCGCGCCAACGTCGGCTTCTCGTCGGAACTGAACTTTGCCGACACCGGCTTCTTCAGCGGCTGGAACCTCAATCTCGACTATATCTTCAGCCGCACCTACGATGCCTACACCATCGTGGACCTCAGCCAGACGCTGAATCCATCCGCGGGCCTCGCTGGGCGCACGATCGATGGCCGGCCGATCTACGTGACGATCAATCCGCTCAACACCGGCTGCGGCGCGCGCCTGGTCGATATCAACCCGACTCCGGTGTACCAGAACGTCACCGCCGCGTGCATCACCACCGCGCGCGAGGACGAGCTGATGCTCACCAATGCCGGGGCTTTCGACAGCCACAACGCTTCGGCCATCCTGTCCAAGAGCTTCGACCAGGGCGTCTTCACCGACGGCGGCTCGGTGTTCTTCAGCCTGGGCTATGCCTATTCGGGCGCGCAGGACCGGCGCAACATGTACAACTCGACCGCGGGTTCGAACTACGATCTGACGGCGGCATTCGACCGGCAGAACCCGGAGGCTTCGCGCGGCTTCTTCTCGAGCAAGCATAACATCTCGCTCTCGACCAGCTTTGCCGAGGAGTTCGTGGGCGATGATCTCGAAACGCGCCTGGGCCTGACTTTCGTGGCGCGCTCGGGCCGTCCCTACAGCTTGACCTTCTCGGGCGGCAGCGTCTTCAACGACAATGCTTCGGGCACCGAAAACGCCCTGATCTACCTGCCGACCGGCATCACCGATCCGAACATCTCGCCGACGTCGAACGCCACCGCGGTCCAGCAGCTGGTCGATTTCGCCAGCAGCCTCGATTGCGCGAAGGATTACATCGGCCGTTCGATCGAGCGGAATACCTGCTCGAACGACTGGTTCTTCGATCTCGACCTGTCGTTCTCGCAGGAACTTCCCGGCCCGGGCCGCTTCTTTGGCCGGAACGACAGCTTCAAGCTCTATGCGACCGTCGACAACTTCCTGAACCTCCTCGACGGAAGCTGGAACGTCCAGCGCCGCCGCGATTTCGCCGGACGCCAGGAGCTTATCGGCGTCAGCGGGGTCGACGCGCAGGGCCGCTACATCATCACCCCGCTGCCCGGCGGTTGCGCCACGGCCACGCAGACGAACTGCACTACGCCGGCGTCCAACTTCGCAGCCGACAACGGTGTTAACGTCAGCTCGTCGGTGTGGCGCCTGAAGGTGGGCATCAGCTACGAGTTCTGATCGCTCGATCGTGACCAAAGACGCCAAACGGCGGCCCCTGACGGGGCCGCCGTTTTCGTTTGTCGAGGCGAAAGGGAAAACTGGCTGGGGCGGCAGGATTCGAACCTGCGAATGGCGGCATCAAAAGCCGCTGCCTTACCACTTGGCGACGCCCCAGCAGGGCCGCTCCCTATAGCGGGCGCGGGGTATATGTGAAGGGTGGGATGCGGGCCTAAACCCGCATCGGCATCAGCACGTAAAGTGCGGGGCTGTTTTCGTCCTTGCGGATCAGCGTCGGCGCGCCGGCGTCGGCCAGGTGAATTTCCACCGTATCGCTGTCGATCTGAGCCAGGATGTCCTTGAGGTAGCTGGCGTTGAAGCCGATCTCGATCGCGTCGGCACCGTAATCGGCGGCGATTTCCTCGCTCGCGGTACCATTGTCGGGACTGGTGACGGTGAGCGTCACGCGATCCTTGTCGAGGCCCATCTTGACCGCGCGGGTCTTCTCGGTGGCGATGGTCGCAACACGATCGACGCCCTGGTAGAAACTCCTCGGATCGAGTTTCAACAACTTGTCGTTACCCGTTGGAATAACCCGCGAATAATCGGGGAAGGTGCCGTCGATCAGCTTGCTGGTCAGCACCACCCCGCCCTCGCCGCCGAGCGTGAAGCGGATCTTGCTCGCCGACAGGTCGATCTGAACGTTACCGTCGAGCGCTTCCTCGAGCAGTTTGCGCAGCTCGGCCACGGCTTTGCGCGGGACGATAACGTCAGGCATCCCCGCCGCGCCTTCGGGCCGCGGCAGGGTAAAGCGGGCGAGACGGTGGCCGTCGGTCGCCGCAGCCTTGAGCACCGGCTGGTCATCGTCCGACACATGGAGGAAAATGCCGTTGAGATAGTAACGCGTCTCTTCGGTCGAAATCGCGAAGCGCGTGCGGTCGATCAGCTCGGCCAGGGTGCGCGCGGGCAGCTCGAAGCTGGTGGGCAGATCGCCTTCGACGATCATCGGGAAGTCATCGCGCGGCAGCGTCGGCAACTGGAACCGGCTACGCCCGGCTTTGACGACCATGCGGTTCTCGCTGGTCTCGAGGCTGACCTGGCTTCCCTCGGGCAGCTTGCGGGCGATGTCGAACAGCAGATGCGCCGAGACGGTGATCGCGCCTGGCGTTTCCACGCTGGCGGCGCTCATGTGCTCGATCACCTGCAAATCGAGATCGGTGGCCATCACCTTGAGATCGCCGTCCGAGGACGCGTCGATCAGCACGTTCGACAGGATGGGAATGGTGTTGCGGCGCTCCACCACCGACTGGACGTGGGACAGGCAGCGCAGCAGCGTCGCGCGTTCGATTGTGGCCTTCATGGGTGTGTCCAAGCCCTCAATAAAGGCGCGAACGGGGCCGGAATCGCCCCCTTAAGCGCCGGAATACGGAGAATCACCCTAGCGGGGCCGCCAGACCGGGCAAGGTCGCACGCCGGAGCGGCAGGATTCCTTGGGGATATCCTTCGAGACGGAGCCCAGACTTCGTCTGCGCCGCCACTCAGACGACCGGGTGTTAACTGAGCATCGCCATGCCGCCGTTGACGTGGAGGGTCTGGCCGGTGACGTAAGCCGCTTCCTTGCTCGCCAGAAACGCCACCGCGGCACCGATTTCCTCGCCCTCGCCCATCCGGCCGGCTGGTATGCGCGCGTTGAGTGCATCCTTCTGCGCTTGCGGCAACCCGTCGGTCATGGCCGTGCGGATGAAACCCGGGGCGACGCAGTTGGCGGTGACGCCGCGGCTGGCCAGTTCCTGCGCGAGCGATTTGGTCATGCCGGTCAGCCCAGCCTTGGCGGCAGCATAGTTCATCTGGCCGGGATTGCCGGTCGCCCCGACCACGCTGGTGATGGTGACGATGCGACCGAAGCGCGCCTTCATCATCGGGCGCGCGGCGGCGCGCATCAGCCGGAACGCAGCTTCGAGGTTGATGCGGATCACATCGTTCCACTCCTCGTCCTTCATCCGCATGGCGAGATTGTCGCGGGTGATGCCGGCGTTGTTGACCAGGATATCAATCTTGCCGAGCGTATCGAGCGTGGCCGGGATCAGTTCCTCGACCTGGGTGGTGTTGCTGAGGTCGCACGTAATCTCGACATGATCGCCGCCGATCTCGTCGTTGAGCTGCTCGCGGAAAGCACGCAGCTTGGAACCGTTGGACCCCGACAGCGCCAACCGGGCCCCTTGCCCGGCCAACGCCCGCGCAATCGCCGATCCGATCCCGCCGCTGGACCCGGTCACGAGGGCAGTCATTCCAGTAAGGTCGAACATCAGGCGTGCTCCTTCGCGAAGGCTTCGAGGTCGTCCATCGTGACGAGACTGGTGGTGCGCGCATCGGGTGCGATGCGACCGACCATCGGGCCGAGCACCTTGCCGCCGCACTCGACGAAATGGTCCACGTCGCCATCCTCCATCGCCAACACGCTTTCCCGCCAACGCACGCGACCGGTCACTTGGCGGACCAGCAGTTCGCGCTCCTCAGCCGGATCGGTCACGAGAGCGGCGGTCACGTTGGCATAAAGCGGTACGGCCAGCGTGTTCGGCGGGGTTTCGGCCAACGCTTCCGCCATGCGGTCGGCCGCGGGCTGCATCAGCGAGCAGTGGAACGGAGCGGACACCGGCAATTTGATGCCGCGCTTGATGCCGTGCTCCTTGGCTAGCTCGATGGCGCGCTCGATCGCTTGGAGGTGCCCCGAGATCACTACCTGCGTGGGATCGTTGTCGTTGGCGACTTCGCAGATCTGGCCCTGCGCGGCGTCCTGGGCGAGCGCGGTCGCTTTGTCGATGTCCGCGCCCAGCAGCGCCGCCATAGCGCCGATGCCGACCGGGACCGCGGCCTGCATCGCCGAGCCACGCAGCTTGAGCAACCGGGCGGTGTCGGCCAGCGAAAACGATCCTGCGGCACACAGCGCGGTGTATTCGCCCAACGAATGGCCGGCGACACAGCCAGCATGATCCGCGAGCGTCACGCCGAACTCGCGCTCCAGCACCCGCAGTGTCGCGATAGCGTTGGCCATGATTGCCGGCTGGGCATTGGCGGTGAGCAGCAATTCATCGTCCGGCCCGTCCGTCATGATGCGAAACAGCGCCTGCCCGAGCGCTTCATCAACCTCCTGAAACACGTCGCGGGCGTGGCTGCTGGCGGCGGCGAGTTCCGCGCCCATGCCGATTTTCTGGCTCCCCTGGCCGGGGAAGATGAAGGCTTTCATCGCTCTCTCCTCAAGTGGGGCGAGCGCTTATGCCGGGGTGTGAGCATCGACAAGTCCGAACGGGACGATCCTGTTGCTGGAGGTGTGCCCAATCTCCACGCGACCGAGATAGGGGATACCCGCGCGTGTGCACCAATCGCGCGCGATGCCCTCGGCATCGGCGCCGAAGGGGCGGTCGTTCTGCGGGACGTCGGTAATCTGCCCCAGCCTCAGCCCGGCGAGGCCCGGCAGCAGCGCGGTGATGTGGAAGAACAGCCGGTCGATTTCATAGAGATGCTCGGCCACCTCCTCGACCATCAGCACATGGCCAGTGAGGTCAGGCATGAAGCGCGTGCCCGCCAGCATCGCCAGCGTGGTCAGGTTGAAGGCGACGGTCGGATGGTCGTCGCAACTCGGCTCCAACCCGCTGCGATCTCCCGCCAGCCACGCCAACGTCCGCCGCACCGCCGCTTCGCCTCCCTCGCGGCGGATATCCACCACCATCGGCGCGTGGACCTGCTGGCCGATCCCTTCGCGATAGAGCGCGCCGAGGAGAAAGCCGCTGTCCGAATAACCGAGGTAGCTCTTGCCGCGCGCGGCCGGGACGAGCCGATCGAGCGCCTCGGGCAACAGGCGGTTCGAGCCATAGCCGCCCTTGGCGAACCACACCGCCTCGCTGGCGGGATCGTTGGCGCAAGCCAGGAAGGCCGCGAGCCGGACCGCGTCGGTACCGGAAAAATGGCCGTCCTGCACGAAGCATTGCTCGTGAAATGCCAACTCAAGCTGGGGAAACTCAGCCGCTGCCAGCGCCGTCACCGCATCCGCGTGCTCGCGCGGGATCGGAGTCGCGGGGGCGCAGATGGCGATGCGGCGGGTCATAGGTGCGCCCTAGCGAACTTGTCAGCCGCGCCGCAACGCAATAGCGCCCCGCGACAATGAGCGAATTTCCTACGCCTGACGAGCTGCTGACCCGTCCGTTCTTCTTCGTCGGTATCGGCGGTTCGGGAATGCTGCCGCTGGCGCAGATCCTGAAGGGCCGCGGCGCGAGGGTAGCCGGTTCGGACCGCAGCTACGATCAGGGCCGCACACCGGAGAAATTCGCCGCGCTTGAACGCGGTGGTTTCGCACTGCATCCGCAAGACGGCAGCGGTATCACCTCGGCCGATCAGATCGTCGTCGCCAGCGCCGCGGTGGAAGACACCGTGCCCGAGATCGCGCGCGCGAATGAGCTGGGCTGCCTGCGCCTCACCCGCGCCCAGCTCAACTCGATCCTGTTCAACACCAGCGGCGCGGGCATCGCCATCGCCGGCACCAGCGGCAAATCCACGGTCACCGGGATGCTCGGCTGGATTATCCATGCCGTCGGGCGCGAGCCGACGATCATGAACGGCGCGGTGATGAAGAACTTCGTCACGGCCGAGCGCCCCGTGGCCAGCGCGGTAGTCGGCGGTCAAACGCTCTACGTCAGCGAGGTGGACGAGAGCGATGGCTCGATTGCGCTCTATCGCCCCGCGGTGGCCGTGCTGCTGAACGTCAGTCTCGACCACATGGGCATGGACGAGCTGCGCGCGCTGTTCGCCGCCTATCTCGAGCGCAGCCGCATCGCGGTGATCAATGCCGACGACGCCGAGGCGCTAGCGCTGTTGCCCCATGCCAAGCAGGCAATAACCTTCGGCATTGACGAGCCGCGCGCCCAGATCGGCGTCGCGCCAGGCAGCGTGGCCGAAGGGCCGACCCAGCAGGCCGCGCTGGTGATCGACCGGCACGACGGCAGCGAGCACCCGCTGCGCCTGTCGCTGCCGGGGCGGCACAATCTCGCCAATGCGCTGGCGGCGATTGCCGGCGCGGTGGCAGCGGGCATTCCGGTGGCGGCGGCGGTCGCCACGCTCGCGGGCTTCGCTGGCTTGGCACGCCGTTTCGACATCGTCGGCACCAGCGCATCGGGCGTCACCGTGATCGACGACTTCGGCCACAACCCCGAGAAATGCGCCGCCACGCTCCGCACGCTCAAGGCGCATCCGGGCCGCGTTATCGCCTTCTTCCAGCCCCACGGCTACGGCCCGCTGCGCCAGATGGGTGCCGAACTGGCCGAGACCTTCGCCCGTGAACTGGGACCGGACGACCGCACGTTCCTGTGCGATCCGGTCTATTTCGGCGGCACCGTCGATCGCAGCCAGGGGAGCGACACGATCGTTGGCCTGATCCGGCAGGGCGGCGGCCAGGCCGAGCATATCCCCACGCGGGAAGCTGTCGGCGACCGGCTGGTAGAACTCGCAAAGCCCGGCGACCGCATCGTGATCATGGGCGCGCGCGACGACACGCTCGCCAGTTTCGCCGCACAGGTGCTCGCGCGCCTCGATCAGTCGGCGTAGCTAACCCCCGGAAGGGCATATTCGCACCGGTTGCGCCCGCCCTCTTTGGCGCGGTACAGCGCCCCGTCGGCCTCGGCGAAGGCGACGTGCATCAACTGCCCCGTCCCGGGCACCGCGCCGATGCTGATGGTCAGATCGGGAATGTCGAAGCCGTCCTCGCGCTCGCCGCTGCGCTCCACCGCCACCCGGATTGATTCGGCGAGAGCGACCATGTCCGCCTGATCGGCCACCGAGCACACCACCGCGAATTCTTCACCGCCGAGCCGATAGACCTGCGCATCCGCGCGCCCGGTGGTGACACGTTCGATCACCCCCGCGGCATGGCGCAGCGCCGCGTCGCCCCGTTGGTGGCCATAGGTATCGTTGATCGCCTTGAAGCGGTCGATATCGATGACCAGCAGCGCATGGCCCCGCTCCAGCCGCCGGTTCTGGTCGAAGGCCCGGCGGTTGAGCAGACCGGTCAGCCCGTCGCTGCTCGCCATCGCGCCCAGCTTCCTGGCGGTGAGCTGCGCCCGGTCGCGCTCGGACTTGATGACCAGAAAACGGTCCCCCACGCCCGCCGAGCTGCCGAGCACGAGAATGACGAGCGCGACATAGATCGCTTCGTCGATGATCTCGGCCATGGAATAGGAGCCCAGGCTGGCGAAGACCTGCGCCGCACCGGCAATCAGCAGGCCACCATAGGCGGCGGCAAGAAATATCGCGGCCCGGCTGCCGCGCCGCAAGGCCACCGCCAGCACCGCCACCAGAGCCGCGATCACCGGCAGCACGCTGAGGAGATACAAATCGACGATCCACCCGCGCAGCATCTCGATGCCAAGGGGAATGACCAGCGCCACGGCAAGGTTCGCGATCGCCGCCGCCGTGAGCGCGGTGCGGAGCCTGGGCGGCACGCAGCCGTCCTCGATCACCAACGCCGTGAAGCGCGCCAGCCCCACGATCGTCAGCCCCATGGCGACGTAGATTCCGCCATAACGGGTCATGCTGGCCATCTCGGGCGCGATCACCAGGATCAGCCCGGAGTTGAACAGCACGTAGAGCAGCGTCCCGCCCGTCATCACCAGATGCCACAGCATGAAACCCGCGCGCAGCACGCGGAAGAACAGCAGATCGTAGAGGATCGGCACCAGCAGGATGCCGCACACCAGCACGTAGAGCAGCGTGCGACTGAAATTGCGCGCCGTCGCATCCTCGAAGCCCGAGAGCGCCATGCGGGCGAAGACCGCATCGGACTGCGGCCGCTCCACCACCACGTCGATCGCGGTCAGCCGCGCGCCGTCCTGCTGGATGGGCACCCAGAAATTTCCGTTGGCATCCCAGTTGCGGACCGCCATCTGCGCATCGACATCGATCAGGCGCTGGGTGCCATCGGCATAATCGAGCCGGATGAGCATGGAATCGAAGCTGGTCGGGTCGGTCTGCCAGATAAGCCGTCCGGGGGGCATGATGCCGGCCTTGGCGAGGTCAACTCGTCCGCGTACGAACCGGTCGAGCCGGTCGAAACGCCCGCTGGCACAGTCCAGCGCGGCGGGTTCGATACCGAACGCCGCCTCCACGGTCTCGGCCCCGCCCGCACAGGTCGCCGCGGCAAGCTCGATCGGGCGTGCCCCGGCTGGCCCCGGCATGGCGAAACCGATTGCAGCGATGGCCAGCGCGAACGCGGCCCACAGACTCAGGCGAATGACCCCCAGCACAGAATCCTCGTTCCGCCACCCCTCCCACGCGCCCGGATGAAAGGTGGTAAACGCTGGCGGACCCTCTCAATTTACCGGGCAGGCGGCAAGCGAAAAATGCGTTCAGTGCGCTGGCTTGCCGAGCCGCAGCACCTTGTGCAGCACGAATGCGATCGCCCCGCCGAGCCCCAATCCGGCCAGTGCCGACAGCCCGGCCCGGGTGAACCAGCCCAGCACGCCGGCCAAGGCTTCGGAGGCCTGGCCCACTGCCGCTTCCGCTCCGTGGACGATATCCTCGGGCAGATGCCAGCCCAGCTCGTGCAGGCCGTGGATCACGATCCCGCCGCCGACCCACAGCATCGCCGCGGTTCCGACGATGGAGAGCACGGTGAGCACATAGGGCATCCCGCCGACCAGCCCGCGCCCCACCGCGCGCGCCGCCGCCGAAGGCTTCTCGGCCAGGTGCAGCCCGACATCGTCCATCTTCACGATCAGCGCCACCGCGCCATAAACCACCACGGTGATCGCGATGCCGACCACCGCCAGCACGCTGGCCCGGGTCACCAGCGTCTCGACCGCCACCTCGTTGAGCGTGATCGCCATGATTTCGGCCGACAGGATCAGATCGGTACGGATCGCGCCCGAAACGCGCGCCTTCTCGAAGGCCGCGGGATCCTCGATCGGGTCTTCCAGCGTCTTCCCGTGCTTCGCCCCGCCCAGCTTCTCGATCACTTTCTCCGCGCCCTCGTAGCACAGGAAGGCCCCGCCCAGCATCAGCAGCGGCATCACCGCCCATGGCAGGAACTCGCTGAGCAGCAGTGCGGCGGGCAGCAGGATCAGCAGCTTGTTCTTGAGGCTGCCCTTGGTGATCGACCAGATCAGCGGCAGCTCACGCGCGGGATCGAGCCCGGTGACATAGCCAGGCGTCACCGCCGCATCGTCGATGACCACGCCCGCGGCCTTGGACCCGGCCCGCCCCGCCGCGATCCCGACGTCGTCGATGGAAGCGGCAGCGGCGCGGGCGATCACCGCCACATCGTCAAACAGAGCTACTAGTCCGCCGGGCATTTTTCGAGATACTCCCCCTGACCGCCCCGAACACCTCGATGAGGAGGCCCCAGGACGTGCTTTGCGCTGTCCTACAGGCGGGGCTTTCGGCTACAAGGGGTTATGTTCGCGTTTTGCCGCCATTCCGGCTCGCTTGCCGGCCGCCCCCACAGGGCAAATCGGAAGGCCACGGTTTGAGCGCGGTTTTTCCGCTTAACCTCTTCCCACAGCACACGAAATCGGAAATCCGGAGTTTTTTGATACCCCCCTGTCAGTGGTCCACGTCGCCGGTTCAGGGGCCTCTCACCGAGCTTGCATTTCGCACCCATCCCGCTATGTGCGCCCATCCCCGGCCACGGCGGGGGATTCGAAGAAAGCCGGAGGGGCCCCGCAATCCCGCGGATCAGCCAGCGATCGGCCAAGTGCAAAGGACCGGAAACATGGCTCTATACGAGCATGTCTTTCTGGCGCGCCAGGATCTGAGCCAGGCTCAGGTCGACCAGCTGGCCGCCACCGCGACCGAGATTGTCGAAGCGAACCAGGGCAAGGTCACCAAGACTGAGACCTGGGGCCTGAAAAACCTCGCCTACAAGATCGACCGCAACCGCAAGGCGCATTTCGTGATGCTCAACATCGAGGGCCCCGGCGCCGTCGTGGCCGAGCTCGAGCGCCAGACCCGTATCAACGAAGACGTCATCCGCTACATCACCATTCGTGTCGACGAGCACGAGACCGGCCCGAGCGTGATGATGCGCAAGAACGAGCGCGACCGGAAGCGGCGCGACGCACGCGAGGAGCGCGACTGATGGCCCGCCCGTTTTTCCGCCGCCGCAAGTCCTGCCCGTTCGCCGGCAAGGACGCCCCCGTAATCGATTACAAGGACGTGCGCCTGCTCCAGGGGTTCATCTCCGAGCGGGGCAAGATCGTCCCCAGCCGCATCACCGCCGTCAGCGGCAAGAAGCAGCGCGAACTCGCCCAGGCGATCAAGCGTTCGCGCCAGATCGGCCTGCTGCCGTACATCGTGAAGTAGGAGGAGAAGGACCATGGATATCATCCTCCTCGAACGTATCGAGAAGCTCGGCACCATCGGCGATGTCGTGACCGTCAAGGACGGTTATGCCCGCAACTTCCTGCTGCCGCAGAAGAAGGCGCTGCGTGCCAACGAGTCCAACCGCAAGGTCTTCGAGGCCAATCGCGAGCGGCTGGAGAAGGACAACGCCGACCGCCGCATCACCGCCGAAGCCGACGGCCAGAAGGTCGATGGGGCCGAGGTGGTGCTGATCCGCGCCTCGTCCAATGCCGGGGCGCTCTACGGTTCGGTCAGCGCGCGCGACATCGCCGCCGGCCTCACCGAGCAGGGTCACACCGTCGACAAGAGCCAGGTCATCCTGCGCCAGCCGATCAAGGCGATCGGCTTGCACGAGGTGATCGTAGCGCTGCACCCCGAGGTGCAGGTGATGGTCAAGGCCAATGTCGCCCGTTCGGACGACGAGGCCGAACTGCAACGTCAGGGCGTCGACGTGTTCGCGCGGATGTTTGCCGACGACCAGGCCGGAGCCGAGGAAATGGCCGAAGCCAACCGCCTCGACCCGAACGCGGAGCCGGGCGAAATCCCCGCCGAGCTGTTCGAGCGCAGCGATGACGCTGGCGACGACGCGGCGTAAGTCGCGCGGCCACGATAGCGCATGCAAGGGCGCGGGCGGCTTCGGCTTCCCGCGCCCTTTTTACAAAGGCGTCGAGCCGTGGCAGGGCGTCATGAGACCAGAACAGAGCTGCGGATAAGGGGCCTCATGGATTCGATCGACACCATCCTCGACAAACTCGAAGACCTGCACACCGCCGCCGTGGGTCGGCTGCGCGAGGATGTGATCGCCTTCGGCCGCGACCGCAGCCTGCCGCCCGCCGAGCGGCGGCTTGGCGGGGCCTATGCCTATCCGGAGCTGCGCCTGCGCTATCGCGGCGGCGAGCAGCCCGCCAATCACGGCCGCGCCTTCGGGCGGCTCAATTCCCCCGGGCTCTATACCACCACGATCACCCGCCCGGCGCTGTTCCGCGATTATCTGGCCGAGCAGCTCGAACTGATCGCCACGAATTACGACGCCGATATCGAAGTCGGCTCCTCGAAGCAGGAAATCCCCTTCCCCTATGTCCTCGACGGCGAGGCCGGAGCGGTGCTGGCGGGCGTCGATCCGAACGAGATCGCGCGGCACTTTCCCTCCACCGAGCTTGCGCTGATCGGCGACGAGCTGGCCGACGGGATCGAGCTGGGCGGGCCCGACGACGCGATCCCGCTGTCGCTGTTCGATGCCCTGCGCACCGATTTCAGCCTGGCTCGTCTCGCCCACTACACCGGCACGGCGCCCGAGCACTTCCAGCGGTTCATCCTGTTCACCAACTACCACCGCTATGTCGATGAATTCGTGGACTGGGCGGGTCGCCAGCTTGGCCAGAGTGGCTATACCGCGCTGGCCGGGGCCGGCGGTCTTTACCTGACCGAGCGGATGGACAACGCGCGCGGCCAGCTCTCCGATACCGCGTGGCGGCGGCACCAGATGCCCGCTTATCATCTGGTTGGCGAGAACCGCGGCGGGATCACGCTGGTCAACATCGGTGTCGGCCCGTCCAACGCCAAGACGATCTGCGATCATCTCGCGGTGCTGCGGCCCGAGGCATGGCTGATGATCGGCCACTGCGGCGGGCTGCGGCCGAGCCAGAAGATCGGCGATTATGTGCTCGCCCACGCCTATCTGCGCGACGATCACGTGCTCGATCCGGTGCTGCCGCCCGAAATCCCGCTGCCCGCCATTGCCGAAGTCCAGCAAGCGCTCGCCAAAGCCAGCGAGATGGTCTCGGGCGAGCATGGCAGCGACCTGAAGAAGCGGATGCGGACCGGCACGGTGGTCACCACCGACGACCGCAACTGGGAACTGCGCTATACCAGCTCGGCGCGGCGCATGAGCCTCAGCCGCGCGGTGGGCGTCGATATGGAGAGCGCCACGATCGCCGGGCAAGGCTACCGCTTCCGCGTCCCGTACGGCACGCTGTTGTGCGTGTCCGACAAGCCGCTGCACGGCGAGATCAAGCTGCCAGGCCAGGCCAACAAGTTCTACGAGGAGGCGATTGCCGCGCATCTCCAGATCGGCGTTACCGCGTGCCGCCTGTTGCGCGACGAGGGGCCGAGTTTGCACAGCCGCAAGCTACGCGCGTTCAACGAACCGCCGTTCCGCTAGGGGCGGGATCGCAACGCCAGGAACGGCGCAGTGGCCCGGGGGTTACCGGTAGAAGCCCTTCAGCAACCCGGAGACCCAGATGCGCCGCCTTCCCCTGATCGCCTTCGCCACTGCGCCGCTGTTGGGACTTGCGGCGTGCGATTCCGCTGCCGAGCAGCAGGCAGACGCTACCGAAGATCGGATCGAGCGGCAGGCCGAATCCGGCGCCGCCGCTGCCGGATCCGCTCCAGCGGCGCTTGGTCTGTCGGAGACACAGTTGCTGGACGCGGATCTGAAAGCCGCCGATGGGACCGACCTGGGCGATGTCGAGCAGGTGCGGCGCGATGCGGGCGGAGCCGTCAGCGGCCTGTTGGTCGAACTGGAAAACACCGACCCCGACCGTTATGTGCTGGTGCCGATCAAAGGCCTGACGACTCGTATCGACGGCGACGATACCGATCTTCAGACAGCGATGACGGCTGCCGACCTTAGGGCTATGCCCGATGCCATGCGGTAATTACCAGGGCCGAGGGGTTCCGTAGCGTCAGCCCTCGCCCGCGAACACGATGTCGCCCGCGTCGTCCACGGTGTCGCGGAACATATTGATGCTTTGCAGGAACACCTTGGCCGGGATGCCATCGCCGGTGACGATGTCCCATTGCAGCCAGGGATCGCCGCTGTCGTCGAGCCAGACCGACGCGAAGCGATATTTCTTGGCCAGCGCGAGCGCCTCCTTGTCGGTCCACGGCTTCTTGCGGTCGAAACCTACCTGGATTTGCAGCGAGGTGCAGCCGGTATGCGCGGTCTCGTCGCAGCCGTAGAAAAACAGCGTCGCGGAATAACCGGACAGGTCGATTTCGATCTTCGGATCGCCCAGGTCGTCCTTGCCCAGCTTCGGCTGATAGCCGGCGAGATCGAGGAGATTGACCAGCCCCGCCGGTTCGACCGCCGACACAACCGGTGGCTGTGCCTGCGCCGCAGCGAGAGTGGGCCACGCGAGCGCCAGCGCCCCAACCACAGCGATAAGTCCACGCTTCTCAGTCATCGGCAACCCCCTGTAATGATAACCACCTTGCGCAGGCTTCATCCCGCGCCCTTGGTCCTTGTCTTGCCGACTTTCGCGTTCGCCGCAATGAAGTCGATGATGAGGCCAGCGATGTCCTTGCCGGTCGCCTCCTCGATGCCTTCCAGTCCGGGGGAGGAATTGACCTCCATGATCACCGGCCCGTGATTGCTTCGCAGCATATCCACGCCGCACACGTTCAGCCCCATGTGCTTGGCGGCGCGAACCGCGGTGCTGCGTTCCTCGGGCGTGATCTTGATGAGCCGGGCGCTGCCGCCGCGGTGGAGGTTTGAGCGGAAATCGTCGGGCGCGCCGGTGCGCTGCATCGCAGCGACCACCTTGCCGCCGATCACGAAGGCGCGGATGTCGGTGCCGCCGGCTTCCTCGATGAATTCCTGCACCAGAATGTTGACGTTCGCGCCGCGGAACGCCTCGATCACCGATTTGGCGCTGGCCTCGGTCTCGGCCAGCACCACGCCGATGCCCTGTGTTCCCTCCAGCAGCTTGATGACCACCGGCGGGCCGTTGACCGCGCGCAGAATCTCCTCGCTCTGGCGCGGATCATGCGCGAACGCGGTGAGCGGCAATCCGAGCCCGTGCTTGGCGAGGATCTGCATACTCCGCAGCTTGTCGCGGCTACGCCCGATGGCGACGCTTTCGTTGAGCGGCCACACGCCGCTCATCTCGAACTGGCGCAGCACCGCCAGGCCATATTGCGTGACCGAAGCACCGATGCGGGGGATCACCGCATCGTATCGCGGCACGGGCTCGCCCATGTAGAACACTTTGGGGCGATGGGTGGCGATATGCACCGTGCAACGCAGCGTGTTCAGCACATCGAGCGTATGCCCGCGCGCCTCCGCCGCCTCGACCAGGCGGCGGTGCGAAAAGAGCGCCGGGTTGCGGGCCAGCATGGCGATCTTCATCGGGCAACCTTCGCGAGTTCCAGCCCCGCCACCGGCACGCGGCCGGGCGACTGAAGCCAGCTATGACCGGAATCGACCACAAATCGCCTTCTAAGCGACGAGCGCCCGATCAGCATGGGAAATCGCATATCCGAACGGTCCGCCAGACTGATTTCGGCACGAAACCGGATGCTACCGATCTTCAATGGCGTTTTGATGATCCGGCGCAGTTGGGTCTCGCCATTGGAACTGGTGACGCCGCGCCAGTCGATATGCACCGCCTCGCAAACCTGACGCACCTGCTGCTCCGCGAAATCGACCGCGAACCGGACATAACGCTCGCCGTCGCGCTCGAATTCCTCGAGAATCGTGGCGTGCAGCGACGAGGTGCGCGCCCCGGTGTCGATCTTGGCGGGGATTGAGTGCAGTCCCAGCTCGGGAAGCTGCACCACCTCGCGCCAGCCGACGATTTCGAGCGGGCGTCTAGCTGCCATCGCCGCCTACGATGGCCAGCCCGTCGCCTCCATCGCCGCCGCTCAAGCGGCGCAGCACGGTGCCGCTGGCATAATCAACCTCGGCCACGGTGTCGGTACCAGTCTCCGCCACATAGAGCCGTTGCCCGTCGGGCGACCAGATCACCGTCACCTGCTGGCGCTTTTCCGCATTGGCGCGATCGTCGAGCACAATGGTGCGCGTGCGTTCGCCGGTCGTCAGATCGATCACGCTGAGCGCGGTATCGCCGAGGTCCGAAGTCACCGCCACATCGCCCTGGGGCCGGATCGCGATGCGTAGCGGGAAGACACCGACCGCCACTTCGCGGCGAATTTCCAGCGTCGTCGGATCGAGCGCAAACGCCTTGTCCGATCCGCGCGCACTGACCCATAGCGTCTTGCCGTCGGGCGACAGCGCAATCCCCTCGGGCTCGACCCCCACCTCGACCGATTGCGGCGCACGGCGGGTCACCAGATCGACCCGCGTCACCGTCCTGGACCCGAGATCGGTGGTCCAGGCGTGCCGCCCGTCAGGCGAAATGGCGAGCATATGGCTGCCCTGCTTGCCGGTGGCGAACTCGAACCGGACCGGCACAGCGTTCAGTGCATTCATGACGCGATAGATCGACTGCCGCCCTTCCGCCGTCGCATAGATATGGCCGTCGCGGTGCCACACGATACCATGCGGCCGGGCACCCGCACCCAGCGCCACGGTGGCCGCCTTTCCCAGATCGCCGGTGCGGAATATCTCGATACCGGAGCCGCCATAGCAGGCGAGCGCGACATGCGAGCCGTCGGGCGAGACGGCGAGCTCGTGCGGATTGGCGCAAGTGGCGACGCGCGCCGTCTCGCGTCCAGTGGACAGATCGATACGCGCCAGCGTGTTGCCGACCTTGCCGGCCACGAACAAGACACCGCTGGAGGTAACTGCGGGTGGATTGTCCGCCAGCACTGGCGCGCAGCCCGCCAGCAGCGCCGCACCGGACAGCAAAACCAGTGCTTTCATGGATGTCTCCCTCGTCGAATGCGTCATGTTAGCGGGCTGCGCTGCTCAGGCCAAATCCGCCGCCGGTCCCAGCCAGTCGGCAATGGCGCGGCCCAACTCAGGCTGCGTGACGCTGCTCATGTGGCCGCCGGGCACCTCGACATACTCGCCAGCGGGCAATCGCGAAGCGAGATCGGTGGCAGACCCGTTATCCTCATCCTCCGCGCCACACACGACCAGCGCAGGCATGGTCACCTTATCGAGCAGCGCCATCGGCAGGTCGGTGAAGCTGCCGAGCAGCAGGCGCGTGGCCACGCGATCGACCTTCTGCGATTTCATGAACTGCGCCGCCAGCCAAGCCGGATCGTCGCGGGCGATGGTATCGAAGCGGTCGATCAGCCGCGTGAAATGCGCCGCGCGCCGCGCCCAGCCGGTCAGGCCTTCGGTGCCCATTCCGCCGACGATCAGCCGCTCGGGCGTGGCCACCCCCTTGGCGACGGCGTGGAGCACCGTGCGCGCGCCAAGCGAGAAGCCGCCAAGGTCGTATGCGGCAAGCTCTAGGTGTGCGACCAATGCCGCGAGATCGCGGACCAACACGTCGGGCGGATAGGCCACAGGATCGTGCGGCGCAGCGCTGGACCCGTGCGCGCGAAGGTCGGGCATCAGCACCTCGTAGCCCTGCGCGGCGATGGCGGCGGCGGTGCCGAACTTGATCCAGTTGACACGCGCGCTCGAGAACAGCCCGTGGAGCAGGATCACCGGGCGACCGGCACCGAGGCGGTAGAAGGCAAGCTCCGCGCCGTCGAAGCCGGGATAGGTCGCTAACGGGGCTTCTCTCACTCGGGAACCTCGAGGCCCGCCGCCTTGTACCGCCTGGCCACGCTCGCCGTCTCCGCGGTATGTTTGCGCGGCAAGGCGCGGGTGTCGACCCAGGCCTCATGCAAGCTCTCGGCCCCGGCGTGGAGGACCGGACGGAAAGGCGTTGGGTCGTCGAAGCTGCCAACGGTCAGATCCAGGCCGCCTTCGCCATCGAGAAAGGCGAATCCGAGCGGCGTGCCGCAATGCCCGCAAAACGGGCGATGTGCGATCGGCGAACTCTGATACCAATCCGGCTCGGCCAGCCAGCGCACCGCCGCGCTGTCGATCTGCACAAATGCCGCGGCGATCCCGCCGGTAGCTTTCTGGCACATCCGGCAATGGCACCAATAGGCATCGGTGCTGGCCAGATCGGCTTCGTAGCGCACCCGCCCGCACTGGCATCCGCCGGATTTCGTGGTGAGTTGTCCCATGCTCGGCTCCTCCCCGGTTGGTCCTAGCCAAGCCGAACACGCGGCGCCAGCCAGCCGCTCGCTAGTTCTCTCGCGGACTCGGCGTGGCGGTGGCGCTGGCGGATGGGCTGGAAGCGGCGGCTGCCTGCCCGGTAGCGAAGGGTCGCGGAGGCTCGGCCTGGGTGGTCTCCGAATCCTCCGGATCGACGCCGCAGGCGGTCGCCAGCAGCGCCAGTGCCACCAAGGCTACAACGAAGCTTACCCTTTCTTGAGGCATTCGCGCCCGAGCAGTTCGGCGATCTGCACTGCATTGAGCGCAGCGCCTTTGCGGAGATTGTCGCTGACGCACCACAGGCTCAGCCCGTTCTCCACCGTCGGGTCGTCGCGCACGCGGCTCACATAAGTGGCGCTGTCGCCCGCGGCCTCGACCGGCGTGATGTAGCCGCCGTCCTCGCGCTTATCGATCAGCATGATTCCCGGCGATTCTCGCAGAATGTCCTGCGCCTGCTCGGCCGACATCTCATTCTCGAACTCGATATTCACCGCTTCGGAATGGCCGACGAACACCGGCACCCGCACGCAAGTCGCGGTCAGCCTGATCTTCGGGTCGAGGATCTTCTTGGTCTCGACCACCATCTTCCACTCTTCCTTGGTCGAACCATCATCCAGGAAGCTGTCGATGTGCGGAATGACGTTGAAGGCGATCTGCTTGGTGAACTTCACCGGATCGAGCGGATCGCCCACGAAAATGGCCCGGCTCTGCTGGAACAGCTCGTCCATGCCGTCCTTGCCCGCGCCGGAGACTGACTGATAGGTGCTCACCACCACCCGCTTGATGGTGGCCGCATCGTGGAGCGGCTTGAGCACCACCACGAGCTGCGCGGTCGAGCAGTTGGGATTGGCGATGATGTTGCGCCTGGCATAGTCGTGGATTGCCTCCGGGTTCACCTCGGGCACGATCAGCGGCACGTCGGGGTCCATGCGATAGAGCGAGGAGTTGTCGATCACCACGCAGCCTGCCGCGGCAGCCTTTGGGGCGTACTCCTGCGCCGGTCCGCTGCCCGCGGCGAACAGCGCGATGTCCCATCCGGCCCAGTCGAAATGCTCGATGTTTTGGCACTTGAGCATCTTGCCGGTGTCGCCGAATTCGACCTCGCTGCCGTGCGAACGGCTGGAGGCAACCGCCGCCAGCTCGTCGATGGGGAACTCGCGCTCGGCGAGCACCATCATCATCTCGCGCCCGACATTGCCGGTCGCGCCCACAACGACGATTCGATAGCCCATTCGTTACTCCTAACCGGGATTGCCCGCGCCTCTAGCGCCAACGCCCCGAGAAGGAAACGCGCGACGTGCGGGGGCGCTGCTTTATCGGACCTCGAGATGCGCGCGCACCGCCGGATCGCGCGTGAGGCTGAGCGCCTTGGTCGCAGCCAGCCTGCCTTCCCGACACCATGAGTCGCCACCCGGGCCGATTTCGACATTCCCGCTGAAAAAATTCGACGCGCTTTACTCCGGCGGCGTCACCCCATGCGCTGTCAGGAAGCGCATGATGGTACGCCACAGGTGCGGACTGATCTCCGGCCCGCCGACGCTGTGGGTCTCGCCGGGGTAGAACATCATCTCGAACGGCACTCCGCCCTGCTGCATCCTGGCCGCGAGCGCGGTGGAGTTGGAGAACACCACATTGTCGTCGCTCATGCCGTGGATCAGCAGCAGCGGGTCGGTAATCTTGCCTGCATCCTCCAGCGCGCTGGCCTTGTCGTAAGCTTCCTGAACCTTGCGCGGATCACCCATGTAGCGTTCCGTATAGGCTGTATCGTACAGCTCCCACTGCGCCACCGGCGCGCCTGCGATGCCCGCGGCGTAAAGGCCTGGATCAGCCTGGAGCTGCTTGAGCGTCAGGTAGCCGCCGTAGGACCAGCCATAGAGCGCGATCTTGCCGGGATCGACGAAGGGCAAGCTTTTCAAGAACTCGGCCCCCACCTTCTGATCCACGACCTCCACGCCGCCCATCGCGTGATAGAGCGGTTTTTCGAACGCCACCCCGCGGTTGGCGCTCCCCCGGTTGTCGATCTCGAACAGGATATAGCCCTGCGCCACGATCGCCTGTTCGAGCGGGTTGCTCCACGCCTTGGTCACATACTGCGCGTGCGGGCCGCCATAATGCTGGAAGAACACCGGATAACGCTTGCCCGGCTGCATCAGCGGTTTGACCATGCGCCAGTGCAGCGTCTGCCCGTCGGCGGCCTTGAGTGTGCCGAACTCCTCATTGCGGTGGCTGGCGAGAAACGGTGTATAGGGATGATCGCCCGTGACCCTGTTTTCCGAAATCCAGGTCAGCCGCTGCCCGGCATCGTCCGCCAGATAGCTCTGCGGCGGCTGGGTGTGGTTGGAACGGCTGACCAGTAGCGCCTTGGCGGATTTGTCCATCTGCGTGGCATTGGCGAAGGCTGGGTCGGTCAGGCGGCGCGGCATGCCCGGCCTGGCCAGCCCGATCACATAGGTCTGCTGCGCCAGCGGATCGTCCTTCGTCGCGTCAAAGAAGATGCGCCCACCGTCCTCGTCCACTCCGGCCAGCGAAGTGACCTCCCACGGCCCCTTGGTGAGCTGCGTGAACTTGCCCTTCTGCCAGCGGTAGAGATGGCCGTGTCCGTCGCGTTCGGACCACCACACCAGGCTGCCGTCCTTGAGCCAGCGGTAGTTGTTGGTGAGGTTGATCCAGTGCCCCGGTGCCGCGCGCTCGGTGAAGAGCACGCGCGTCCTGCCGCTCGCGGGATCGGCGGCGAGCATGTCGAGCCGGTCCTGCGCGCGGCTGAGACGCTGGACATAGAGCGTCTTGCCGTCGCGCGCCCAGTCGACCCGACCGAGGTAGAAGTCCTTGTCCGTGCCGAGATCGACCTCGACCCGATTCTGCCCATCGGGGTCCATCAGGAACAATTGCACGATCGCGTTGTCGGTGCCCGCGGCGGGATAGCGCTGCTGGGTAACGGTCGTCGCGTCCGCGCCGATGGCGGTTCGGGTGACCACGCCGACGGGCGCCTCGTCGGTGCGCTGGACGGCGATGCGCCGGTCGTCCGGTGCCCACCACAGACCCTCGATACGGTCGAGCTCCTCCTGCGCGACAAATTCGGCGACGCCCCAGCTGACGGTGTCGGGCTCGCCCTGCGGGGTGATCGGCTGCGCGGCTGCGCCGCCGACCGCGCCAACCCACACGCGGTTGTCGCGCACGAACGACAGATATCGCCCGGTATCGCTCAGCGAGGGATTGAGTTCGCTCTCCGGCGTCGCAGTGAGCGGCTGCACGGTGCCATCGAGGCGGGCCAGGTAGAGATCGCCGTCGAGCGGCACGAGAATCGACTGACCATCGGGCGCCCAGTCATAGGCTACGATGCCCTTGAGTTTGCCGATGCGCTGCCGCTCGCGCTGCATCTTTTCCGCTTCGCTCAGCGCACGCCCGCTACCCACTTTCTCGCTGTCCACCAGCATCCGCCATTGCCCGGTCGCGCGCTCGTAACCCCACAGATCGTAGCGATCCTTGTCCGCCTCGCGCGCGCGCAGCACCGTCAGCCACTTGCCATCGGGCGACAGCTTCACCCCGCGTGGCGCCTGGCCGGACAGGCTCGGGCTGCCGAAGACGCGCTCGAACGTCAGCGAAGGCGGCACGGTAGACGTCTCCTGAGCGTGAAGTGGTTGAACGGCCGCCAAGGCAGCGGCGGCAAGCAGAATGTGGCGCAAGGCATCTCTCTCCGGTTCTCTCGAGCCTGCCTTGCCGCCCCAGCCGCTTATGGTCAATTTGGAGTTAAGCGCACCTGTAGAGGCGGCGCTAAGCCTTAGCAGTCACCCTGTCGGCACCGGTCAGCTTCTGGGCTGCGGTCGCAATCGTTCCCGGATAAGCTAAGGGCGGCGCTCCAATGGAACGCCGCCCTCCTTTTGTCTCGCTGCAGTGATGCGCGGATTACGCCTTGGGCGCGTTGTCCCGGCGCTCGGCGATACGCGCGCGCTTGCCGGTGCGGCCGCGCAGGTAATAGAGCTTCGCACGACGCACCACGCCGCGGCGCACCACGACAATGCTGTCGACGATCGGCGAATAGAGCGGGAAGACGCGCTCGACACCCTCGCCGAAGCTCATCTTGCGGACGGTGAAATTGCTGTTGATCGAACGGTTCGAGCGCGCGATCACCACGCCTTCGAAGTTCTGGACACGCTCACGCGTGCCTTCGACCACCTTCACGCCGACGCGGACGGTGTCACCGGCGCGGAAATCTGGGATGTCCTTGCCGAGGTGCGCAATGGCCTCGGCCTCGAGCTGCTGAATCAGGTTCATCGGTTCAGTCCGTATCGTCGCGCTGCGCGCCAGAGGCAGATCGGGCCCGAGCATCATTGTGATGCTCCCAAAGGTCCGGTCTGCGTGACCGTGTGTCCTGCCGCGCGCGGTCTTCGCGCCACGCGGCAATCCTCGCATGATCCCCCGATCGCAGCACTTCAGGGATCGTGCGCCCTTCCCATTGCTGAGGTCGGGTATAATGCGGGTGTTCGAGGAGACCGTTCTCGAACGACTCCTCCACTCCGCTTAGCGGCGCGCCCATTACGCCGGGAAGCAGCCGAATGCAAGCATCGAGAATGGCCAGCGCGGCGGGCTCCCCGCCCGACAGCACGATGTCCGCAAGGCTGACCTGCTCGACCTCGGGCCGAGCCTCGAAGAAGCGCTCGTCGAAGCCCTCGAAGCGCCCGCAGATCAGGATGACGCCAGGGCCGGCGGCGAGCTCGCGGATGCGCTGCTGAGCGATCGGGTGCCCGCGTGGCGTCATCGCGAGGATGGGGCGATCGGGTTCCAAGCTGCCCAGCGCCGCCGCCAGCACGTCAGGCTTGAGCACCATCCCCGCCCCGCCGCCCGCGGGCGTATCGTCGACCGTCCGGTGCTTGTCGGTGGCGAAATCGCGGATCTGGACGGCTTCGCAGGACCAATCCCCCCGCTCCAGCGCCCGCCCGGCAAGCGAAACGCCCAGCGGACCGGGAAACATCTCGGGGTAGAGCGTCAGCACCGTGGCGGCGAAGCTCATTCGAAGACGACGCCCTTCTGCGGCACCGTATCGACCGTCAGTTGAAACACGTCGGGCCGCGAATAGTGGCCGTCGGTATCGAGCGACGTCAGCCCGGCGCCGATTTCGGCGAGGTCCAGATCGGCGATCAGGATTTCTTCGCCGTCGCCCGCCTGCGCCAGCACCCGGGCATCCGGCGCGACGATCAGGCTGCCCCCGCGGTTGAGCGTTTCGGTCGCAATCGACTCCAGCAGCTCGCGGGCCGCCGCATCGCCCCCGGCCTTGTCCAGGCCGTCGAGAAGATCGGCCTTGCGCTGCACCAGCCCCGCAGCCAGCACGAAGCAGCGCCCTTCCATCGCGTAATGGCGGCTCGCGAGCGCATATTCCTCGCGCACGGTGGGCCAGGCAGCGACATGGACGCTCTCGCCCAGATTGTGCATCGCCGCGCGGGCGAGTGGCATCCAGTGTTCCCAGCAGATCAGCGACCCGACAGTGCCCCAGGCGGCGTCATGGATACCGAGTGTCGAGCCATCGCCGCGCATCCACACCAGTCGCTCGCCATGCGTCGGCACCAGCTTGCGATGGTCGAGCACCGGCAAGCCCGGGCGAAAAGTCAGCTGATTGTTATAGAGGCTGCGGCGGACCCGCTCATGCGCGCCGATGCTGACGACGGCGCCGCTGGCGTCGCACAATTCCTGCAATGGCAGCAGCCGCTCGTCATTCGCGGTGACCGCCTGCTCGAGCAGAATCCGGTGCAATGCCTTGGCACCCGGATGATCCCAAAGCGCCGCGCCGGGCGCTTCGTCGAGCCACAGCGGATAGCCGCCGAGAAAGGTCTCGCCGAACGCCACCAGCCTGGCACCCCCGGCTACCGCCTCGCGCGCCAGCCGCACGGCCTTGGCGATCCCCTCCCCGATGGCGAGGGGGACGGGGGCAGCTTGAACGACGGCGACAGTGAGAGTGCTCATACTTGCGCCTAACGCACCAAAATGCACAAGGCTAGGAGCGCATTGCCATCCCGAGCGTTCCGGTTCGCAATGGACACCCAAATCGACGACTGCATCATCGTGGGCGCGGGACCGGCGGGGCTGACTGCCGCGATCTATCTCGCCCGCTATCACCTCGCCATCCGCCTCGTCGATTGCGGCACCAGCCGGGCAAGCTGGATTCCCACCAGCCACAACCACGCCGGCTTCCCCGATGGCATCAACGGCGATGAGCTGCTGGCGCGGATGCGCGAGCAGGCGGCCAATTACGGTGCGCGGCGCGAGCCCAGGCGGGTGACCGATCTGGCGAAGGACGGCGCGCGCTTCGTGATTACCTGCGACGGCGGGCAATACAGCGCGCGCACCGTCCTGCTCGCCACGGGCGTCGTCAACAACCGACCCGAGGGTATCGACGAGCAGCTTCACGACGAGGCGCTGCAACGCGGCCTGCTACGCTATTGCCCGGTCTGCGACGGTTATGAGGTCACCGACAGGCGGGTGGGCGTGATCGGCACCGGCGAGCACGGGACCGCCGAAGCGCTGTTCCTGCGGACCTACTCCCGCGATGTGACGCTGATCGGACCGCATGGCGATCACGATCTGGACGACGCGTGTGCAGCCAAGCTCGACGAAGCGGGCATCGCGCGCGTCGCCGGACCTTGCGGCGGCTATGGAATCGAGAACGGCCAGTTGGCGCTCAACACCGCCGATGGGCGCATGGCGTTCGACAGCGTTTATCCCGCGCTCGGCTCGGTGATTCGTTCCGGCCTGGCGGAAAAGCTCGGGGCGAAACTCACCGATCCGGGCTGCATCGTGACGGACGATCACATGGAAACCAGCATCCAGGGCCTGTTCGCGGCGGGGGATGTGGTGAAAGGCCTGGATCAGATCAGCCACGCAATGGGCCAGGCCGGAGTTGCCGCCACTGCGATCCGCAATCGCTTGGCGGAGGAGCGTCCGCTGCGGCGCTAAGCAACGAACTCGTTGGCGACCACCAGGCGTTGCGCGTTCCACTCGGGAACGGCCTGAACAGTCATTGGCACCATGAATTTGGCACCATCCGGCTTCACGATCTCGATAATGTCGGTCGCGCCGAAATTCTCGACCGCGCAGACGTGACCGATCGGCTCCCCGGCCTCCGTCACCACCGGCAGGTCGAGCAGGTCGGAATGGTAGAATTCATCTGCGGCCAGCGGCGCAAGAACTTCGCGGGTTACGGTCAGCACTGTGCCGCGCAGCTTTTCCGCCGCGCTGCGGTCGGTTACCTCGGCGAAACGGGCGATCGCCCCGCCCTTGCCGTCGTCGCGCAGCTTCTGGACCGTCAGTGCGCCGGCGTTGAAACTCTTGTGCGGCGTCAGCGCCGCGAAACCTTCGCCCAGGAGCTTGAGGCGGACCTCGCCCGTCACGCCATGCGCGCCGGTGACGGCGGCGAGCGTGACGGGCTTGTCGGTCATGCGAGCGCTCAGCCCTCGGTCTTTTCTTCGGCCGTTTCCTTGGCGGCTGGCGCGTCTTCGGCAGCCACTTCCTCGGCGGGTGCTTCGGCAACGGGAGCCTCCTCGGCAGCCTCTGCGGCGGGAGCTTCCTCGGCGACAGCTTCCTCGGTCGGAGCCTCTTCAGCGACCACGTCGTCGGCTGGCGCTTCGGCAGCAGCGTCCTCAGCCGGCGCTTCCTCCGCGGGAGCGGCGGCAGCGGCAGCCTTGGCAGCCTTGGCTTCTTCCGCGGCGGCCTGCTTGGCTTCCTCGGCGGCGGTCGCCTTGGCGGCGCGCTCTTCGACGCGCTCCTTGGCCTTCTCGCCCGGTTCGGCCTTCTTGGGATTGTTGCGCGCCGCGCGCTCCTTCACCCCAGCGGCGTCGAGGAAGCGGGCTACGCGGTCGCTCGCCTGCGCGCCGACGCCCAGCCAATAGCGGGCACGGTCTTCGTTGAGCTTCACGCGCTCGCCGCTGTCCTTGGGGAGCAGCGGGTTATAGGTGCCGATCTGCTCGAGATATTTGCCGTCGCGGCTGGCGCGGCTGTCGGCGACGACGATGCGATAATAGGGGCGCTTCTTGGCGCCACCGCGCGAAAGACGGATCGAAACTGACATTTTACTTCACCTTTCCAATTCAAAACACTGAAATCACTTGTTCTTCATCAAATCCTGAAGCCCGGGGGGCAGCGCGCCGCCACCAAGGCCGGGGAGCGAGGGCGGAGCGCCGCCACCGCCCATTCCGCCTAGACCTCCGCCGCCGAACATCGCGCCGAGGCCCTTGAACCCGCCCATCTTCTTGATCTGCTTCATCGCGCGGCCCATTTCCTGGTGCATCTTGAGCAGCTTGTTGACGTCCTGCACCTCGGTGCCGGAACCCGCCGCGACGCGCTTCTTGCGCTTGGCATTGAGCAGTTCGGGCCGCGCGCGTTCCTTCGGTGTCATCGAGCCGATGATCGCATCCATGTGCAGTAGAATACGGTCGTCCACCCCGCTCGCCGCCATCGCCGCCTTGGCTTTCTTCATGCCCGGCAGCATCCCGGCCAGCATCCCTAGCCCGCCCATGCTCTGCATCTGGCGGAGCTGGGTTCTGAGGTCGTTCATGTCGAACAGCCCCTTGCCCATCCGCTTGGCGAGCGCCTCGGCGTCTTCGATCTTGATCGTCTCGGCGGCGCGCTCGACCAGGCTGACGACATCGCCCATGCCCAGGATGCGGCCTGCCACGCGCTTGGCGTCGAAGGCTTCGATCGCGTCGAGCTTCTCGCCGGTGCCCGCGAACTTGATCGGCTTGCCGGTGACATAGCGCATCGAGAGCGCCGCGCCGCCGCGCGCGTCGCCGTCCATACGGGTGAGCACAACGCCGGTCAGCGGGACCTCGCCGCTGAAGCTCTGCGCCACATTGACCGCGTCCTGGCCGGTCAGGCTGTCGACCACCAGCAGCACCTCGGTCGGGGTGCTGACGCTGGCGACGGCCTTCATCTCGGCCATCAGCGCTTCGTCGACGTGGAGCCGCCCCGCGGTGTCGAGCAGCAGCACGTCGGCAGCCTGGAGCTTCGCCGCCTCGAGCGCGCGGCGCGCGATATCGACCGGCTGCTGGCCCTTGATGACCGGCAGCGTGGCCACGCCCGTCTGCTCGCCGAGCACCGCCAGCTGCTCCTGCGCCGCCGGACGGTTGACGTCGAGCGAGGCCATCAGCGCCTTCTTGCCCTGCTTCTCCTTGAGGAGCTTGCCGAGCTTGGCGGTGGTGGTGGTCTTGCCCGAGCCCTGGAGGCCGACCATCATGATCACCACCGGCGGGCGGGCGTTCAGGTCCAGCCCGACGACGTCCTCGCCGCCGAGCATATCGACCAGCTCGTCGCTGACGATCTTGACGACCTGCTGCCCCGGGGTGACCGAGCGCAGCACATCCGCGCCGATCGCCTTTTCGGTCACCGCATCGATGAAGCGGCGCACCACCGGCAGCGCGACATCGGCTTCGAGCAACGCGATGCGGATCTCGCGCATCGCTTCGCGCACGTCCGTTTCGGACAGCGCACCGCGCCCGCGCAGGCGGTCGAAGACGGTGCCGAGCCGGTCGGACAGATTGTCGAACATCGCTTGGCTCCAAACTCGCCGGACTGAATAATCCAGCTAAACGCGAAAAACGCCGGCGGACGAAACCTCGTCAGCCAGCGTTGCGGTCAGTGGACCGACTTCAGTGGTTCGATGGTGGAGCCTAGCGGGATCGAACCGCTGACCTCCTGCATGCCATGCAGGCGCTCTCCCAGCTGAGCTAAGGCCCCGAACCAGTCGAAGGCGCGCCCCCTAGAAGGCGCGCCCGGAAAACTCAAGAAAGAATATCAGCTCTCGACTTCGTTCTCTTTGTCGTCGTTGCTGATGCCGAGATCGTCATCGGTGTCGAGATCGACGTCCGCATCCGCGGTCGCATCGTCGTCGCCGATGTCCTCCAGATCCTCGTCGTCCGCCAGATCGCTGTCGGGCTCGACATCCTTCTTCTTCTTTTCTTCCTCGAACGGGATCGGCTGCTTGGACTTGAGCACCGGCTCAGGGGACCAGGTCTCGCCGCATTCGATGCAGGCGACCGGGTCTTCCTTGGTGAGATCGTAAAAGCGCGTGGCACACTTCGGGCAAGTGCGCTTGGTGCCCCATTCGGGTTTGACCATGTGATGTCCTCAGGCGATGCTGCCCGCGGCCAGGATATATGACTGGGCCGGGGGCATGGAATTCGTGAATGTATTGATGGGGTCCCGCGGACGGGAATCAACAGCGGCGCGCGCCTTGCCAGAACGAAAGTGCGCTGTCAAAGCCGCGCCGCTCCTATGACCTCGCCCCGGTTCGATACCCCCTCCCCGCGTCGCTTCATGCCGTCCGGCGCCTTGCGCGGCCGCATCCGCGTGCCCGGCGACAAGTCGATCAGCCATCGCGCGCTGATGTTCAGCGCGCTGGCGGTGGGGCCCAGCCGGATCGCCGGGCTGCTGGAGGGCGAGGACGTGCTCGCCACCGCTGCCGCGCTGACGGCGATGGGAGCCACCATCGATCGGGACGGCGAGGACTGGGTTGTCAACGGGGTCGGCGTGGGCGGCTTCCTCCAGCCGCGCGGTGCCCTTGACATGGGCAATTCAGGCACCTCCACGCGCCTGCTGATGGGCCTCCTCGCCAGCCAGGCGATCACGGCCGTGTTCACCGGCGACGCCAGCCTCTCGCGCCGCCCGATGGGGCGGGTGATCGAGCCGCTGGCGCGGATGGGCGCGCGCATCGAACCATCGCCGGGCGGCACGCTGCCGCTGCTGATGGAGGGGATCGAGCCCGCCGTCCCCATCGCCTACCGCCTCCCCGTCGCCAGCGCGCAGGTGAAGAGCGCGGTGCTGCTCGCCGGGCTCAACACGCCGGGCATCACCACGGTGATCGAGCCGGTGCCCACGCGCGACCATACCGAGCGGATGCTGGCGGGTTTCGGCGCGAAGCTGGAACTCGGCGAGGACAACGGCGCACGCGTGGTCCGCATCCATGGCCCTTGCGATCTGACACCCTGCGATGTCACCGTGCCGGGCGATCCTTCCAGCGCGGCGTTTTTCGCGGTCGCCGCCACGATCGTGCCGGGCAGCGATCTGGTGATCGAGAACGTCGGCCTCAATCCCACGCGCTCGGGCGTCTTCACCGTGCTGCGGCAGATGGGGGCGAACATCGAGGAACTCGGCCGGCGCCAGGTCGGCGGCGAGCCGGTCGCGGATTTGCGCGTGCGCCATGCCCCGCTGACCGGGGTCGAAGTCGACCCCGCCCTCGCCCCGAGCATGATCGACGAGTTCCCGGCACTGTTCGTCGCCGCCGCGCTGGCGCAGGGGCGTACCGTGACGCGCGGGCTGGAGGAATTGCGGGTCAAGGAATCGGACCGCCTCGCCGCGATGGCCAAGGCGCTGATGCTGGCCGGGGCGCGGGTCGATGAGCGCGAGGATGGGCTCGTCATCGACGGCACTGGCGGCGAACCCCTTCCCGGCGGTGGCCCCATCGTCACTCACCTCGACCACCGCATCGCCATGAGCATGGCGGTGGCCGGGCTGGCGAGCCGCGACGGGATCGAGATCGACGACACCCGCCCCATCGCCACCAGTTTCCCGGCGTTCATCGCCCTGCTCGAAAAGGCTACCCGGTCCTGATGCTCCCGATTTCCTCCTTCACTGCCGATTTGATCGGGTTTGCCGGCAGCGCCCTGATCGTCGCTGCCTATGCCTACAGCAACATGACCGCGCGGATGAACCTGCTGCTGTTCAATGTGTTGAACCTGCTCGGTGCCGCGCTGCTCACGGTGTCGCTGACCGTGAACTTCAATCTGCCGACGATGGTGCTGGAGATCGTCTGGATGGCCATCGCCCTGTTCGGCATCGTCAAGGCGCTGCGAGGACGCCCCGCTTCACCCGGCGAACAACCGTGATCATCGCCGTCGACGGCCCCACCGCCAGCGGCAAGGGCACCATCGCCGCCGCACTGGCCGCGCATTTCGGGCTCGCCTTTCTCGACACCGGGCTGCTCTACCGCGCGGTCGGGCGGCAAGTGTTCCTCGACGGCGGCGATCCCGACGATCCCGGCACCGCGCTGGCGGCAACGAGTTTTCCCGAAGCGCTGCTGACCGATCCGCACCTCCGCAGCGAGGAAACCGGCGGCTTCGCCAGCCGGGTCTCGATCCACCCCGCCGTTCGCCAGGCGCTGTTCGAGCGCCAGCGGGCCTTTGCCACCCAACCGGGCGGCGCAGTGCTCGACGGGCGCGACATCGGCACGGTGATCGCGCCCGATGCCGATGTGAAGCTGTTCGTCACCGCCACCGCCCACGCCCGAGCAGAGCGGCGCTGGAAGGAAATGAAGGCGCGCGGGATAGACGTTAGCCTGCAGGCCATCGAGGCGGACATCCTGCGCCGCGACGCCCGCGACATGGGCCGCGCCGACGCCCCGTTGAAACCCTCATCCGACGCGCTCATCCTCGACACCTCCGCGCTGGACCGGGACGACGCTATCGCCGCAGCCATCGTGGCGGTCGAGGATGCGCTCGGCGGTTGAACGTCGTGCAAGTTGTACTTTCCTACACGCCCCTGGGAGCGCACAGACTCGCAGATGACGCGGCCCGATCACCAGCCTCGCGCCACGCAACCCGTTGGTGACCGGTCGCGCCATCGGTTCGGCGTGCGCGGTCGGCCTCGGTCATTTGGCAACGTCGACCGTTTCAGTCCCAGGATGGCTTGCGGTTTTGGGCTCACCTTTGCCTCACCTTTGACCGGCCTGCGCCTGCCATTCAGCCCGCTTTCGCTTGCCTTTTGTGTCCCTCCCGCCTATCGGCGCGCCCGTCCATTCCAGCATCCGCCAGAACGGACCTTCGCCGCGGCATCCGGCCCGGCGGGGACTCGGCCCTCTTGGCCCGCGTCCGGCAATCCCGCCGGTGCGGAGAAAGACCCCGGGAAAACCGGCGGCCGGTAGCAAACGTAAGGAAGCAGACCACATGGCATCCACTGCCAATCCCACGCGCGACGATTTCGAAGCGCTGCTCAACGAACAACTCGGCGGCTCCGCCGATGGCGGCTTCGAAGGCCGCGTCGTCAAGGGCACGGTCACCGCGGTCGAGAACGGCCTGGTGGTCATCGACGTCGGCCTCAAGAGCGAAGGCCGCATCGACATCAAGGAATTCCAGCGCGCCGACGACGAAGTGGCTCCCAAGGTGGGCGACGAGGTCGAGGTTTATGTCGATCGCGTCGAGAACTCCGAAGGCGAGGCCATGCTCAGCCGCGACCGCGCCCGCCGCGAAGCCGCCTGGGACAAGCTGGAAAGCGAATTCGGCGAAGGCAAGCGCGTCGAGGGCCGCATCTTCGGCCGCGTCAAGGGCGGCTTCACCGTCGACCTCGACGGTGCCGTCGCCTTCCTGCCCGGCAGCCAGGTCGATATCCGCCCGGTGCGCGACGTCGGCCCGCTCATGGATATGCCCCAGCCCTTCATGGTGCTGAAGATGGACCGCCGCCGCGGCAACATCGTCGTGTCGCGCCGCGCCGTGCTCGAGGAAACCCGCGCCGAACAGCGCAGCGAGCTGATCGACAAGCTGGCCGAGGGCCAGGTGATCGACGGCGTGGTCAAGAACATCACCGATTACGGCGCCTTCGTGGACCTGGGTGGCATCGACGGCCTGCTCCATGTCACCGACATGAGCTACAAGCGCGTCAACCACCCCAGCGAAGTGATCGAGATCGGTCAGACCGTGAAGGTGCAGATCGTCCGCATCAACGAGGAAACCCAGCGCATCAGCCTCGGCATGAAGCAGCTGGAAAGCGATCCCTGGGACGATGTGGCGGCCAAATATCCGGTCGGCAGCAAGCTTTCCGGCCAGGTGACCAACATCACCGAATACGGCGCCTTCGTGGAAATCGAGCCGGGCATCGAAGGCCTGGTCCATGTAAGCGAAATGAGCTGGACCAAGAAGAACGTCCATCCGGGCAAGATCGTCTCGACCTCGCAGGAAGTCGAAGTGATGGTGCTGGAGGTCGATAGCGACAAGCGCCGCATCAGCCTGGGCCTCAAGCAGGCGCAGGGCAATCCGTGGACCGATTTCGCCGAAAAATATCCGGTCGGCTCGAAGGTCACCGGCGAAGTCAAGAACGCGACCGAGTTCGGCCTGTTCATCGGCCTCGACGGCGATGTGGACGGCATGGTCCATATGTCGGACATCGCCTGGGGCATCTCGGGCGAGGACGCGCTGGCGCTGCACCGCAAGGGTGAAGAGGTCGAAGCCGTGGTGCTCGACGTCGACATCGAGAAGGAGCGCATCAGCCTCGGCATGAAGCAGCTCGAGAAGGGCGCGCCCACCGCAGGGAGCGCCGGTGCGTCGGCGGGCAGCGGCCTCAAGAAGAACGAGGTCGTCACCGTCACCATCCTCGAAGTGCGCGATGGCGGGCTGGAAGTGCAGGTCGGCGACGATGGTGCGACCGGCTTCGTCAAGCGCGCCGATCTCGGCCGCGACCGCGACGAGCAGCGTCCCGACCGCTTCCAGGTCGGCCAGAAGCTCGACGCCATGGTGATCGGCTTCGACCGCTCCAAGAAGCCCAACTTCTCGGTCAAGGCGCGTCAGATCCACGAGGAGAAGGAAGCTGTGGCGCAGTTCGGCTCGTCCGACAGCGGCGCGTCGCTCGGCGACATCCTGGGCGAAGCGCTGAAGGCGAAGAAGGACTGACACGCGCTTGGTCGCTCAATCGGTCGCGTAGCGATCGTGAGGGCGACCGCCCGCCCGCAGGCCCGAGGATAGCCACGGCTGCGCACGCAGCCACAGTCGCTTGAGGCAAACTAGAAGGGCCCGCTTTCCAACCGGAAGGCGGGCCTTTCCTATATGGCCGGGCAAGCCTAGACTCACGGCCATGCTCGAAATTCATCAGTTCCCCTGTCTCACCGACAATTACGGCTTCCTGCTCCACGATCCCGCCAGCGGCGAGACCACGGCGATCGACACGCCTGACGGCGCCGAATATCTCCGCGAGGCCGAAGCCAAGGGTTGGCGGATCACCCAGATCTGGAACACCCATTGGCACCCCGACCATGCGGGCGGAAACGCGGCGATCGTCGCGGCGACCGGAGCGCAGGTGACCGCGCCGCAGGAGGTCGAGCGGATCGGCGCAATCGACCGCGTGGTGGGCAATGGCGACACGGTGACGCTGGGCGCATGGGAAGCGCGGGTGATCGACGTCTCGGGCCACACCAATGGCCACATCGCCTATCATCTGCCCGATGCGGGCGTGGCCTTCGTCGGCGACAGCGTGTTCGCACTGGGTTGCGGGCGGATGTTCGAAGGGCAGCCGCAGCAATTCTGGGACAGTCTCACGCGCATCAAGGCGCTGCCGCCTGAAACCGTACTCTATTGCGCGCATGAATACACGCAGGCGAATGCGCGGTTCGCGGTCCATGCCGATCCGAACAACGTCGAGCTTCGGGCCTACTCGGCCGAGATCGACCGGATGCGCGCGGCGGGTGAGCCGACGGTGCCGACGACGCTCGAACGCGAACTCGCGACCAACCCCTTCCTGCGCGCCGACAGCGAAAGCCTGCGCGACCGCTGGGGCGGCGCGAGTCCGGCGGAAACTTTCGCTCGCCTGCGCGCGGCCAAGGACAGCTTTTAACCCGGGTAAGGCTGGTCCTTCAGTAGCTCCGCCAGATGCGCCGCGTTGCCCGCGACCATCGCGGCGGTCTCCGCCACCTTCTTCGGTGGCTTGGCGAAATCCTTGAAATCCTTCGAACCCATCGCCTCACCCACCCAGTAGCAGGCGGCGACTGCGGGAATAGTCCAGCCGGTATCGTTGAGGCTCTGGAAGAGCTGCGAGGACGCCCAATGCGCCCCGTCCTCGTTCCCGACGATCGCCGCCACCGCGACCTTGGAATAACTCGGCATCCGGCCGGCATCGTCGGTCTCCGACAGGAACGCATCCATGCGCTCGAGCACGCGCTTGGCGATCGAGCTGGCCTGACCCATCCAGATCGGGGTTCCGAAGATGAGGATATCGTGGGCAAGGATCTTTGCGCGAAGCGACGGCCAGGCATCGCCATCGCCCTCGTCCGAAGTGACGCCGGGGAGGACATCGTGATCGGCGATGCGGATCGTTTCGCTGATGGTGACGTCGTGCGCGGCGAACGCCTTCTCGAGCACGGCGATCATGGCGTCGGTCGAGCTTTCCTCGCCCGAGGACTTCTTGAGCGAGCAGTTGATCGCGATTGCGGATACGGACATGGGTTTCTCCTGGCTGGTGCCAGAGAAGCCCATGCGGCCCGCAATCGTTCCGACTTAAAGCCCGGCGATGACCTTGTCGGCCAGCGCCCGGTCCGCATCCTCGCCATGTTTCTCCGCGATCAGTCTGCGGCTGGCGGCGGTCGCTGCGGTGACCGCCTTGTTGCGGACGCTCTCGAGCGCCTCGCGCTCGGCGGCGGCAATCTTGTCGGTAGCCATGCGCTCGCGGCGCGCGACCATCGCCTTGCCGTCGGCTTCGGCCTTGGCAAGGATGTCCTCGGCCTCGGTGCGGGCGTTGGCAAGCATCGCCTGGGCATCCTTCTCGGCCCCGGCGATCTTGGCGGCGTATTCGGCGCGCAGCTTTTCCGCTTCGGCGCGCAATTCTTTGGCCTCGTCGAGCTGCTGCTTGATCGCCGCAATCTTGCCGTCGATACCGCGGGTGATCGCGCCGGGGACGCGCTTCCACAGCATGATCAGCACGAGCACCAGCATCGCCAAAGACACGATCTGGTAGGGCGCAAGGCCGAACAGCTCGGGCCCGACATGAGCGACTTCCGGAACCGGGTTAGCCATGTGCAAGCGCCTCCTTCACGGCCTTGGCTGCGGCAGGCTTGGCCACCTTCACCCCGGCCAGCCGCTGGACGATGTCCTGCGCGGCTTCGGCAGCGACCGTCTCGATCTCAGCCATTGCCGTATCACGAGCGGTCGCAATGCGGGTCTCGGCTTCAGCCAGCTTGGCGTCGAGCTTGACCTGCGCCTTGGCCAGACGCTGTTCGGTCTTGGCCGCCGCATCGGTCTTACCCTTGGCGATCACCGCTTGGGCATCGGCACGGTTGGCGTTCTCGCGCACCCGCCAGGCTTCCTCCTGCCGGTCGGCCTCGTCGCGCGCGGCTTGCGCGGCGGCGAGATCGGCGGCGATCTGCGAATCGCGCGCCTCCACCGTCGCCAGGACCTTGGGCACCATGCCGCGGCCGATGACGAAGAAGGTGAAGCCGAAGAAAATCAGCAGCCAGAAAATCTGGCTGGCGTAGGTTTCGGCAAGCTGGGCGATTTGTGGCATCGGCTGTCCGCTAGTTGATGAAATACATCCGGGAGAAGTGCTTCAACGAACCACTTATTCCGAATGTATTTCAAATACTTAGGCGACGAAGATCAGGATCATCGAGACGACGAACGCGAGCAGGCCGAGAAGCTCGGCGGCGGCGAAGCCGATGAACAGGCGGCCCTGCTGGCTGTCGGCGGCGCCGGGGTTGCGCAGCGCGCTTTCCAGGAACGAGCCGAAGACGTTGCCCACGCCGATGGCGGCCATGCCGGCGCCGATCGCAGCGAGACCCGCACCGATGAGCTTGGCGGCTTCCATGTCCATGATAAAACTCCTTAAGAAATCAGATTGTTGAGAGAGGAACTTAGTGAAGATTCTCGGCGTCGTTGATATACAGCGAGGTCAATAGCGCGAAAACATAGGCCTGGATCCCGGCCACCAGCAGCTCGAGCGCGCAGATGCCGATCATCAGGATGAAGCTGGGCAACCCGACGAGCAGGCCGAAACCCACCCCGGCGTTGGTGCCGTCGATCACGAAGCTCGACAGCACTTCCAAGAGCACGTGCCCCGCCATCATCGCCACGAACAACCGCAGGCCGAGGCTGAACGGCCGCACCATGAACGAGATGAATTCGATCGGCGCGATGATCGGGATCATCGGCAGCGGCGTGCCATGCGGCACGAACAGGCTGAAGAAATGCAGCCCATGCCGCCAGAATCCCACGATCAACACGATGGCGAACGACAGCACCGCCAGGATGCCGGTCACGGTGAAATGGCTGGTGAAGGTGAAGGGATGCACGCCCACCACGCCCAGCGGCAACAGGCCGAGGATGTTGGCGAACAGGATGAACATGAACAGGCTGAAGACATAGGGCACATATTTGCGCCCCGCCTTGCCGATATTGGCCTCCAGCATATCGTCGATGAAGCCGGTGAAGGTCTCCACCATCATCTGCCAGCGCCCGGGCACGAGCTGACGGCGCAGCCCGCCGGCCACGAACAGCGTGAGCACCACGGTGGTGATGAGCATCCACAGCGCGGAATTGGTGAAGGCGATGTTGTAGCCCGCGATTTCCCAGCCCGCCGTGCCGGCAAGCGGCTCGATCGTGAACTGGTGCATCGGGTCGACCTTGGCTTCGGTGGCCACGTGCGAAGTAATCCTTAGTATCCCGATGCGAGGTCCGGCAGGCGCGAGGGTCGCGCTACTGGTCCGGCCGCTGGTTCGCAGAACGGATGATGTTCCTGAAGGCGACCACGATCCCGAGGGCGAGGCCAACCAGCAGTCCCCAGGGCAAGGTCCCCGCCAGCCAGTCGAACAGCCAGCCGAGAACCAGGCCGCCGAGAACCCCGCCGAGCAGATCCGCCAGTGCCCGGTTGCCGCTGCGATAATTCGCATCGGCCCCCTGCACCTGCGTCCGGGTGCGCTGTTCTTCCCGCTCGCGCGCGGCCTTGAGCCGCCCTTCGAGCGCGTCGATCCGCGCATCCTCGCCGATGGGTTCCCGTGCGGGCGTCTCGTCGCTCATGCCAGCCTCCTTTTTGGGGTTGCGCGGCAAGCGCTAGAGGTGCCCGCCGAGGGCGCCGCCCCCTTAGGCGGGGGGTCGAATAGTGTCAACCGGGCCGGATGAGCGCGCTCGAAGGTTTCTCGCGAATACTCGGTAAACTTTCATGCACCACCCGCCTGACGAGTTGGTAATGTTGATCGACTGCTTTGCACCCCCCGTGATGGTCATTCACTGGAAAGAACGTTCTTCGGGAGCCCGGCGGTTCGCCGGGCCCGATCGACGCAACAGGCCAGGCAAACATACGTGATTATTGATCGATCTGCGACGTGCAGCGTTCAGGAACCGACTTCCCGGCGACAAACCCATGAACTGCCCGACGGAAGCAAGTCGGCGCTACGAGTGGCAGAAAATGCGCTGCACCGACGACCGCTGTGAAATGGATTTCGCCTCCTGCGCTTGAGAGGACCGAGGCATGATCCATAGCCCCCTCAAAGGGTGTATTCGGGTCCATCGTCCCGTGAACGATCAAGGTCCGCGGCAAGCCGGTGGGTGAAACGCCGAAATAGCGGTCGCGCTCATACAAGGGCGCGGGAGTTCCAGTCAGCAAACCGGGAATGGCGCTGGTGAACAAGGCCTGCTCCGCCTCCCGCTCTACCATATCGGCGGTGAGACCGCGTCGGAGATTGTTTTCCGAACCGCCGATCAACATGGCCAGTGGAAGCGAAGGGGGCGATTGCCGGTAGCCTGTAAGGTTGCCCAGTCGATTGCCGAGATCGGCGACCGACCTCTCCAAAGAGCCGGTGTCGTCGCGCGCAAGATCCGTCAAGATCGCCGGTATCCGCGCGCGCAAATCGGGGAAACTCAGCAAGCGGCCCATGAAGGCACGCAGATCACCGCCTGGCACAAGGGTGCGCCACGGACGGTTCTCTCGTGCCAGCAACGTACGAAAGAGGGCAATCTGGTCAGCGGTCAGCAGCGACCGCCCGATCATGTCCAGGACTTGCGTCCGGCGGCTCAGGTCCCATCGCGCATCGGTCTCGAGTGGCACCAGTCCGTCGAGGACGATCCCGTCAACGGTAACGGGGGCAATCAACATCATGCGCAGAATTAGCTGCGTTCCATAGGAGGCGCCGTAGAGATACACTTCGCCGCGCGCCCGATGCCGGGAGATCAGTGTCGACAGGTCATGCGCGGCATTGGTGACAGTAAATTCTCGAGTACGCGCAGCATCCGCGTGCAGGGTCTGAATGCACGATCCCCACTCGCTGCCCGCGAGGGCAATGCCGTCCGGGCTCGATTGCGCTTCCTCGACCGGACAGAGCTTCGACGAGTAACCGGTGCCGCGATGATCAGGGATTACGAGATCATGATCGGGGAACGCTTGCCTGAGAACGTCGAGAACGGGGTAGAACGATGCCCCCGCCTCGCCGGGGCCTCCAGCGATCAGCCAAACTTCTCCGCGCCGCCGGCGAGGGTCGGTGGGGAATTTCCGGATGAAGAGCGAGATGTCGCCTTTGCTTTCCGCAGTATTCTCGACAGGGCGGATCTGGACTTTAGAGACGAGGCAGATCGATCCGGCCAATTTCGCATGCGTGTTGGCGTCCTCGCAGGGCTCGAATGACCGCGAAGTGGCAGAGACCGGGGCAGCCCCGAATGAAACTCCCATACACAGTAGAACGACGAACTTCAGGAAGATAAGCTTCCATGATGCGCGTCGCGCATTACGCAAGCGCGTCGGCATACGGCAGCCCACGGCTGGAACGGCGATGCTCAATGTCACCCCTCACCACCGGATCAAAAGCGGCACCGCCAGTCGCCCAAGCACGGCCGACACCGCCACTGGCGCGACGTGCCAGAGACCGAGATGGCCGATGGTGTCGAACGGGCAGGAGAGGCCGTAGGCAAAGCTGCCCAGCGCGCCGGCGGCGACCCCGGTGTAGAACCCGGCGGCATTCGGAGCAACCGGGGCACCTCGTCGCAGCCAGAGCACCAGCGCGACCGCCACCGCCACACCGCTGCCGGTCGCGGCGAGGAAGCAGTGCAGTCCTTCGGTCGTATGGTCGTGTCCGGCGAATTTCCCTTCCAGCGCGCCCAGCAGCAGCGCGGTCACCGGCAGGATCGCCAGCGCCGCCAACATCCAGCGCGAGCCGTCGCGGCGGGCGCCGACGCGCGGGGTCGCCATGTGAACCACCGTCCGCGCCGAGGCCAGCCCGACCAGCGCGATGAGGCCGTTGGCGATGAAGAAAATCGCCGCCGCATGCCCCTCGGCCGGGCCGTGCCATAGCCCCGGCAACAACGCCACGGCAGCAATCGTCAGCGCGGTCGCCAGCGCCACCAGCGCCAGGCCGTGGGCCATGCGCAGCGGGCGCACCGGCTCCAGCTCGCCCGCCAGTTGCGCGATCAGGGGATTGGGGGAGCGGGTCATCGTCAGTCAGCCTCTTCGACAAGCGCGGACAGTTTCCTGAGGCCGCGATGGATGTTCACTTTGACCAGGCTTTCGCTCTGGCCGGTCCTTATGGCGGCCTCGGTCACCGAGAGCCCCTCGATCTTCACCAGCTCGATCGCGCGGCACTGTCCGGGCGGGAGCTGCACGAACAGGCGCTCGAGGCTCATGCGGGCGAGCACGGCTTCCTCCTCGCTGTCCGCGGGCGCGTCGTGATCGCCCAGCTCGCTCTCGCTGGAGCGGTAAATCCGGCGCAGGTGATCGACCCAGCGATAGCGGGCGATGGCGGCGAGCCAAGGCAGGAAGGCGCGGGTCGCATCCCAGGTGGCTCGCTTGGCATGGATGGCGAGCAGGACGTCCTGCACCAGATCGTCGATTTGGCCCGGGGGGACGCGACGGCGGAAATAGCGTTCGAGCCAGAGCTGCGCCTCGGTCAGCAGCACCGTGTAGGCGCGGCGGTCGCCGGCCTGGGTGCCGATCATCAACCGCACGAAGGTGGGCTCGTCCGCGATCATCGCCGCTTCCCCTCTCGTTCTGATTCTTGGCCGCGGTTCACGCGTGCCGGTGCCGCCAGCGGGCGATGATGGCGTCGAGCGAGAACACCCCGCCGCCGCGCACGATCAGCACCGCCGCCAGCGCGGCCCACAGGATATGCGTCGTCCACCACGCCTCGGGATACACGAAAATCTGGATCACGAGTGTCATGGCGAGCAGCGCGGTTGCGGACAGGCGCGTCGCCAGCCCGATCACCAGCAGCGCGGGGAACAGATGTTCGCCCGCGGTGGCCAGCGGGGCGGCGAGTTCGGGCGGCAGCGGGACCCCGGCATATTCGTATTCGAACAGGTAATGGGTCGCCTCGCTGATCTCGAACAGACTGCCCTCGGCCATTTTGCTGCGGCCAGAGCGCCAGAACACGCCCGCGAGCGCGATCCGGGCCAGCAGCAGCGCACCGCCCTCCGCCCACCGCGAGGAGGCGAGGGCTACGAGGCGATCGTATAGAAAGGCGATGCGCTGCATGGGGTGGTCCTGTGGTTAACTAAGGGTCAGCGGGTGAGCGGCTTGAGCGACCCATTGCCCTTGGGCGTCTTGGTCTTTTCGCAGGTGCCCGCCTTGACCAGCTTCCAGGCGTTGCCCTGCCAGTCGCGAGTCGAGGTTCCCGCGCAGCTGGTGCCGGCGCCGGCGGAGCAATCGTTCTGCCCGGCCTTCGAGATGCCGTAGCACTTCTCCATCGGCGCTTTCTGCGCGGCGACGGGGGCGGAAGCGACGCCGGCCGCAAGGGCAGCGGTCGCGGCGAGCCCGGCGATACGGGCGATGGTGGCGGTGTTCATAGTCTTGGTCTCCAGCTTGGGAAGAAGCGCCGACCATTTGCCTGACCGGTGCCTGGCCATTGTTCGCCTGGGAGAGCGTCGGCGTTACAGGCCGAGGAAATTTTCATTCGTGTAACCGGCGCGCCAGCCGCGGCGAACAGCCAGCAGTGCGATCCCGCACCATCCAGACTCAAGGAACCGCATCACATGACCACCGCAACCCGCACCACCGCCACCATCGCCGCCGCTGCCGCGGCGCTCGCGCTCAGCTCGTTCTCGGCCTTTGCGGCCGACGCCCCGGCCGGCAGCAAGGGCCGCGCGCTCGGTGCCAACGACACCGTCCACTGCTACGGCCTGCATAGCTGCAAGGGCAACTCCGATTGCGGCACGTCCGAGCACGAGTGCAAGGGCCAGAACGAATGCAAGGGCCACGGCTTCAAGGCGATGAAGGCTGGCGAGTGCCTCAAGAAGGGCGGGACGATCGGCGATCTAGGCTGATCCCACCCCGGTCCGGCGGGTCCTTCCCCCACTCCCATGGCCCGCCGGACCGATTTAGCCTTGCAAGGAAATTCAGGATGACAGCTGTCGCCCCGTTCGCCGGGTTCGGCCTCGGCTTGCGCCGCGATCACTACCGCGATTTCCTCGAAGGCGAGGTCGCCGTCGATTTCGTCGAGGTGATTTCAGAGAACTTCATGGTCGATGGCGGGAAACCGCTGCGCGTGCTGGAGCAGGTGCGGGCGAAGCTGCCGGTGATCCTGCACGGCGTGTCGATGTCGATCGGCTCGGCGCACGGGCTGGACCGCGATCACCTGACCCGGCTCAAGGCGCTGGCGGACCGGATCGAGCCGTTGTGGGTGTCCGATCACCTGTGCTGGACCCGTACCAGCGCACACAACAGCCACGATCTGCTGCCTCTGCCGCTTACCCGTGCGTCGCTGGATGCGGTTTGCGACAATGTCGATCGTGCCCAGGAAGTCCTGGGCCGGGCGATGTTGTTCGAGAATCCGTCGAGCTATCTGACCTTCCCCGACGACGAGCTGCCCGAGTGGGACTTCCTCGCCGAGATGAGCCGCCGCACCGGCTGCTACCTGCTGCTCGACGTCAACAACATCTACGTTAGCGCCTGCAATCACGGCTTCGACTCGGCGGACTACCTCGCCGGCATTCCCGTCGACCGCGTGCGGCAGGTGCATCTGGCCGGGCACACGCCGGGCGAGATAATCATCGACACCCACGACCGGCCGGTATGCGATGCGGTGTGGCAACTCTATGGCCAGGCGATGCGGATGCTGGACCCGGTCGCCGTCATGATCGAACGCGACGACGCGATCCCGCCCCTGCCGGACCTGCTGGCCGAGCTCGATCTCGCGCGCATGATCGGTGCCGCCGCTCGGCTCGAGATGGCAGCTTGAGCCAGCTGCTGCGCGCGCAAGACGCGTTTCTCGCCTGCGTTCTCGACGATGCCGCGCCCTTGCCGGCCGGATGGGATGCGCGGCAGGCGGCGGGCATGGCCGTCTATCGCAATGCCTATCGCGCGCGGCTGGTCGATGTCTTGCGCGACACATTCGAACGCACGGCCCGGCTGGTTGGCGACGATGCCTTTCGGCAGGCGGCAGCGCATCATCTGATAACGCGCCCGCCCGCGGCCTGGACCATCGATCTGGCTGGCGAAGGCTTTGTCGAGACCTGCGCCCTGCTGTTCGCCAACGACCCCGACGTGGCCGAGGTGGCGTGGCTGGAATGGGCCATGCACGGCGCCTTCACCGCGGCCGATGGCGAGCCATTGACCGTCGCCGGCTTTGCCGCCGCCACGGCGGGCTTCGGTGCCGAGCAGTGGGACGCGCTCAGCCTGCAGCTAATGCCTGGCACGGCCTTGCGTCCCGTCACCCACGATCTCATCAAGCTCTGGGCGACACTGGCCGATCCACCGCAACCAGCGCAGGTGGAAAAGCTGCACGAACCGCGCTGGGTGTTGCTCTGGCGCGAGGACGAGCGGCCCGTCTTCGTGCTCGTTCCCGCAGCGGATGGGCTCGCCTTGGCGGAACTCCAGCGCGGCGGGACCTTCGGCGAAGTCTGCGCCACTCTGTCGGCTACGATCGATCCGGAAGCCGCCGCGGCCGCAGCGGGTGCGATGTTACTGAACTGGCTGGAACTGGGCGTGGTGCGCTCGGTCGGGGTCACGTAAGCTCGCGCGCCGAACCAAGCCATCGCACTACGGGCAGCGCGCGTCCCTTTGCGGAGGGCCCGCCCCCCGCGTCTGCCAGCTGCCGTCCGGTGCCTGGTACTTCTCGCCCGCGGTGGTCGCCAGGATCGCCTGGCAACCGGCGGTGAGAGCGTATTCGTCCAGCGTGGCGTTGGCGGCCTGGGCCTTGCTCGCGTAGAGCGCGCGGCGTTTAATGTTGATATCGTTGACGATAGCCTGGAGCGCGGGGGTGCCGCTGCCGACAATACCGAGGTAACCGTCGATCTTCTCGCCCACCTGCCCCGCGGCGCGCGCGGCGGCGTAAGCGGGGTCGCGCTGGGCCAGCGCGGGGCTTGCAAGGCTGGCGATGGCCAGCGTCGCGGCGATCAGTCGGGTGGTGGTCTTCATCGTCATGGCCTCAAGATTCGTCCCTCAAAAAATGTCGGCGTTTTCCTCGACCGTGTTCTGCGCATCGGCCGCCAGCCTATATATGACTTCCTGGCGAATATTCACGTTAAGCTCGATCACGATCGGCTTGTCCGGTGCCTCCACCGTCACGCATCCCCCCAGCGCAGCGAGCAGGATGCCCGTGGCTGGCAAAAGCCTGAGTGGCGGGGAGGCGATCCATCCATTGCGGTTCCTCATGGCATTTTCTCGCTTTCCTTGGTCTGAATGGGCGGTTCATCGGGGATGATATCTTCGGGCTCCACCTTCACCGGGACATCCTCGCCGCGCACGACGGGTTTGAGCCGGGTGCCGTCGTCCGACAGCAGGCCGAGCTCGCGCGGGTCGCGCACCGCGGCGGGATCGCGCAAGCTCTTGAAGCTGGTGATGAGCTGATAGAACGGGGCCGTGATGTTGATGCGGAACTGGATCGGCAGATTGGCGAGCGCGCGGGTGATGATATTGCGTTTCGCACCCTCGCCCTGGCGCACGCCCTCGATATTGACGTTGGTGACGATATTGCCGGTCAGCGGGCCCTCGATGGCGATCCGCATCCGGTCGTAATCGAGGCTGCGCAACGTATCGAAGGCGAAATTGGCGAGGGTGGAGAGATCCTTGTAGGTCAGATCGCCGACATAGCTGACGTTGCCTCCCGGTGGCCGCGCGGTGAGCAGGCCGCCCTCCACCCGGCCGTTGCCGTTCGCGTCGAAGACGATGGGCACGGTGCCGTCGAAGGTGCCGGTGGCGGCGATATTGGGCAGTTCGAACCGGGCGATGAAGGTGGCGGCGTCGAGGCCCTGTATGTCGAAGATGTAGCGCCGTTCTTCCTCGATGCCGAAATTGAGCTCGACCTGACGCAGGATCAGGCGGCCGCCCATGAACGGCCAGCTGCCCCCCTCCACCGCGAGCAGCTGCCCGCCGCGGAGCTGAAAAACCACCTCGCCGTCGGTCACCTCGATGCCGGGATTGACCGAGGCGACCTGGAGCGTCTGGCCGGGCGCGGTGGTGAGGCCGATCAGGTCGGTGAAGCGGACGGTGCCGCGCGCGCCCTTCACCGGGCCGAAAGCGGCGGCGAAGTCGATACCTTCGGATGAGAACGCGCCCGTGCTGGTCACGCCTTCGGGGTTCCAGTCGATCCGCCCGGTGCCTGTAATGGTGCCGCGAGCGTTGGCGATCACACCCAGTGCGCGCCGCGAGAGGGCAACGGGTTGGAGCTGCCGGTCGAAGAGGATGCCGGGGACAGTGAGGTTCGCGTAGCCGCGCCCGGCGGCGAGGTTGTGGGTCAGGTCGACCTCCGTCACCACGCGGTCGGTGGCGGGATTGCGGAGCAGCGCCTCGGCGGTGACGATGTTGTCGGCGAGGCGGAGCGTGCCATCGCGTGCGATGAGCGGCTCGAACCGTGCCTCCGCTTGGCGGTCAACGAGACGGAAGTCGCCGTCGGTCAACGACAGCACGCCGCCGGCATAGCGCCAGTTGCCGGTGGCATCACGCAGGTCGAGCGGCACCGCGGCGAGGCGGACGTCGGCGCCGTCGAAGGTCCCGGCGATGTCGCTACCGCCGAGGCGCGCGGTCAGATTGGAGACGGTGAACCGGCTGGCGGTGGCGGCGGGGCCGAGCGCCACATCGATGCTGCGCGCGGTCATCGTGCCGGGGTAGGCGAAGCCGACCGCGCCGCTAGCGAGGCGGATGGGGGTGCGACCGAGCGAACCTGCAAGATTCAGCGATGGTGCCCCGGCCGCGATGCTCAACCCGCGCGCATTGCTTTGTACGATCGCGCGACCGCTTGGCGGGCACAGCCGCAAGCCCCGGCGCTCGAGAGTGAGGTTGGCCAAGGCGAGGCGGTCGAAGCGGACATCGACGCAATCGCGCCACAGGCTGATCGAGCCATCGGGTGCCCAGCGTCCGCTGACCGGCAACGCCAGCCCGCGTGCCGTGCCGCCCGGCAATGGTCCGCTCGCCAGCACGCGCCCAGCAAAGCCGATCGCCCCGCCGGGCGCCTGGACAACGCTGAGTTCGGGCACCGCGAGCGAGGCGGACTCGGCGGTATAGGGCTGCATCACCAGCCGGAACACCGTGCCGCCGCTGCCGGTGCGCTCCATGCGCCCGGTGAGCTGCGGCAGTCCCGGCCCGCCCGTGGCGATGTTTCCGGTAAGCCGCGGAGTGGCCGTCCCAAAGGCCGCCTCCACCCGCGACAGCGCGAGCAGCCGCGCACCGCCCGCGCCGAGCAGTTCGGCGCGGGGAACAATAACGCTCGTCGCCCCGGCGCGGCGCCGGATGGCGAGATCGGCGGTGAATGTGCTGTCCCGGCTTTGAGTGTTCAGCGCGGTGGCAAATTGCCGAGCCAGCGGTGCGAGCAGCGTGCCCTCGCCTTGCCGCGCCACGCCGGTCAGAGTTTGCTGCAAGCTTGGTCCGGGCCTCAGGCCGCTACCCCCTACATCGCTGCGCAGGTCGAGGTCCGCAAATCCGTTGCGGGTACGCAGCGAGCCTTCGACGGCGATCCGCGTGGCGGTCGCCTGCGGCGCCATGACGCCGCGTGCGGCCAGCGTGTGGCTGACATCGAGCAGCCCGTTTTTCCAGTTGCCGCGCAGTCCCAGCTCAAAACCGCCAGCCCGGTAATCGGCATAGCGCACCGAACCCGCGTCGATATCCGCTCGCCCGGTGTAGGAGGCGAACGCCGCGTCGCTGGTCAGATCGACCTGCGCGTCCATGCGCCCGAGCGCCAACTGTCGCCCCGGGCAATCCAGCCCGGCAAAGCGCACCGGCCCGACAAAGCGCGGTTGCCCGGCCAGGCTGGTGATCCGCCCGAAAAGGCTGGCTGCGCTCGCCCGGCATTGCGCCGCCGCCAACGAAGGCGCGGTGACCGCCAGCGTCCCCGCAAACCCGTCTGACAGCAACCCACGCCCGTCGAGCTTGGCACCCACCGGACCATAGGGCGTACGGATTAAGGCGCGCCCGTCCTGAATATCGAGGTCGAGCTCCGGCAACCCCGGCGGCCGGCCGGTATCGCGATAGATTGCCCGGTCGAGCGTGCCGAAGCTGACGCGCCCCCCGACCAAGCGTCCGTAAAGACGCGGCCTGACAAGGGCGATGCGTCCGATCTGCGGAGTGCCAAAGCGATAGGCGATGGTGATCTCGGCGCGCTCCACCGTCAGATCGGGCCTAGCCGGGTCGCCGACCACGACGTTTCGCAGCACCTGCCGCTGTGCGCCGATGCGCTCGATTTCATAGGTTGCGGGGATGTCATAGGAGTCCAGCTGCCCCTGAATCACATCGCCCGCGATCCGCTCGCGCGAAAACCAGGCAATCGCCAGCCCCGCAAGCAGCGCCATAACCACCACGCCCGGCAGCAGCACGCGCTTGCGCCGCCAGCGCCCCGCACGGGTCGCCGGTTCGCTCAGTTCTGAACCTGCGTCAAAGTGAGGGTCTGCCCCGATCATTCATCCCCGCTTGCGCGCCGACCCCACCGAAGGCAATGCGATGGCAGCAAAACGTCCAAGGGGGAATAAGGTTGCCGGACGCGGAAGCGAGGCAGACGGGGCACTCCGGCGCAGGCCATCGTGCCCGGCTGCGCGAACGTCTTCTCGGCGGCGGCAGCGAGGCCCTCGCCGACTACGAATTGCTCGAATTCCTGCTGTTCGCCGGGGTGCGCCAAGGCGACACCAAGCCTGCTGCGAAGGCGCTGATCGCCCGCTTCGGATCGTTCGCGGCGGTGCTGGAGGCCGATCCCGCAGCAGTTCAAGAGGTCAAGGGGGTCGGCTCGGCTGGCGCGGCTGCGATCAAAAGCGTCGGCCTCGCCGCGCGGCGCATGGCCAAGGGCAAGGTCAAGGATCAGCCCGTCCTCGCCAGCTGGCAGGCGCTGCTGGATTATCTCGCCATCGACATGGCCAACCTCAATCACGAGCGCGTGCGGGTGTTGTATCTCAACACCCAGAACCGGCTGATAGCCGATCAGGTGGTGCATGACGGCACGATCGACGAGGGCGCGATCTATCCGCGCGAGATCATCCGCAAGGCGCTCGACATCGGGGCCAGCGCGCTGGTCCTGGTGCACAACCACCCGAGCGGCAATCCCGAACCGAGCCGCGCCGACATAGCCATCACCAACCGCATCGCCGAGGCCGGACAGCACCTGGGCATCGTGGTCCACGACCACGTCATCATCGGCAGCGACGCCCATGTGAGTTTGCGGGCGAAGGGGTTGATCTGACCGCCGCCGCCTCCTAGCCGGGCCGCGCCCCCGCAACCGGAGTTTTCGATGGTCCCCCGCTACGCCCGCCCGCAGATGACCGCGTTGTGGGAGCCGGAAGCGCGCTATCGCATCTGGTTCGAGATCGAGGCCCACGCCACGCAGAAGCTCGCCGATCTGGGCGTCGTGCCGGAGAGCGCGGCCAGGGCGCTGTGGGATTGGTGGGCCACCGATCCGGTCATCGACGTCGCCGCGATCGATGCCAAGGAGGCCGTGCTCAAGCACGATGTCATCGCCTTCCTCGACTGGGTGGCCGAGCAGGTCGGGCCCGAAGCACGCTTCATGCACCAGGGCATGACCAGTTCGGACGTGCTCGACACCACGCTGGCGGTGCAACTGGCGCGCGCGAGCGACATCCTGCTCGCGGACCTCGATGGCTTGCTGGCGGCGCTGCGCGCTCGCGCCGAGGAGCACAAATACACTCCGACGATCGGCCGCAGCCACGGCATCCATGCCGAGCCGGTGACCTTCGGCCTCAAGCTGGCGCAGGCCTATGCGGAGTTCGCGCGATGCAAGGCGCGACTGGAGGCGGCGCGGGCGGAGATCGCCACCTGCGCGATCTCGGGCGCGGTTGGAACCTTTGCCAACATCGATCCGCAGGTCGAGGAATATGTTGCCGAAAAGCTCGGCCTGACGGTTGAGCCGGTAAGCACGCAGGTGATCCCGCGCGACCGCCACGCGATGTTCTTCGCCACGCTGGCGGTGATCGCCGGTTCGATCGAGCGGCTGGCGGTCGAAGTTCGCCACCTTCAGCGCACCGAGGTTCTGGAAGCGGAGGAATACTTCTCCCCCGGCCAGAAGGGTTCGAGCGCGATGCCGCACAAGCGCAACCCGATCCTGACCGAGAACCTGACCGGCCAGGCGCGCATGATCCGCGCCTATGCCCTGCCCGCGCTGGAGAACGTGGCGCTGTGGCACGAGCGCGACATCAGCCATTCCAGCGTCGAGCGCTTCATCGGCCCCGACGCCACCGTCACGCTCGACTTCGCGCTCGCCCGGCTTACCGGGGTGGTCGAAAAACTGCTGGTCTATCCCGAGCGGATGCAGGCCAATATGGACCGCATGGGGGGCCTGGTCCATTCGCAGCGCGTGCTGCTGGCGTTGACCCAGGCGGGTCTGACCCGCGACGATGCCTATCGCCTGGTGCAGCGGAATGCGATGAAGGTGTGGGAATCCGATGGGCGGGTGCAGTTGCTCGATCTGCTCAAGGCCGATCCCGAGGTGACCGCCGCGCTCTCGCCCGCGGACCTCGAGGACAAGTTCGACCTCGGCTATCACTTCAAGCACGTCGACACGATCTTCGCGCGCGTGTTCGACCCGGCTTGACACTGGACGCGCCAATCCGCCGCGCCTAGCAAGGCCGCATCGGGTGGGGGCACGAAGAGGAATACCGACCGATGCAATTCGTCCGCATGCTGTTCTGGGTGCTGATCCTGGCCGCGCTGCTGATCTTCACCGCGTTCAACTGGCGCCCGGTCGAGGTGCAGATCTGGACCAATCTGGTGCTCGAAACCAAGATTCCGGCGCTGGTGATCGTCGCCTTCCTGCTCGGGCTCGTGCCCACCTGGCTGCTCCATCGCGGCACGCGCTGGCGGCTCAACCGCCGGATCAGCCATCTCGAGAGTGCCGCGCGCACCACCACGCCGCCGCGCGCGACGGACCCGGTCGCCGCCGATCCTCTGGCACCGACGCCTCCGCCGCTGACGAAGACCGAGCCCATTCCGTGAGCAATCCGATCTACCTCGCGCTCGACCTGCCACAACTGCGTGAGGCGAAGGAGCTGGCCGGCAAGGTCAAGGCGCATATCGGGGGGATCAAGCTGGGGCTGGAGTTCTTCTGCGCTCACGGTGCGCACGGCGTCCACATGGTCTCGTCGCTGGGCCTGCCGGTGTTCCTCGACCTCAAGCTCTACGACATTCCGAACACCGTCGCCCGCGCGATGCAGGCGATTCACGTGCTCGAACCCGCCATCGTCACCGTCCACGCCAGCGGCGGGCGCGCGATGATGGAGGATGCCAAAGCCGCGGCGGGCGGCCACACCAAGGTGGTGGGCGTCACCATGCTCACCAGCATGGACGATCGCGACCTGGCGCGCACCGGCGTGGAGGGCTCGGCACATGAACAGGTGATGCGGCTTACCGATCTTGCGCGCGAGGCCGGGCTCGACGGGATCGTGTGCTCGGGCAAGGAAGTGAAGGCGGTGCACGAGCGCTGGAAGGACGGCTATCTGGTGGTGCCCGGCCTGCGCCCGGCGGGCGGCGATGCGGCCGACCAGAAGCGCGTCGTCACCCCGCGCAAGGCGCGCGACGACGGCGCGAGCGTGCTGGTGATCGGCCGCCCGATCACTCGCGCCGAAGACCCGCTCGCCGCCGCGCGGGCCATCGAAGCGACGCTTTGAGGTTGCGGTCATGACCGATCACGCCACGCCAAATCTGCCCGCACGCGACTTCGATGCAGCCGAAGCCTTTTACGCCCGCCTTGGTTTCGAGTCCTGTTGGAAAGACAGCGGCTGGATGATCCTGGAACGCGGATCACTGACGCTGGAATTCTTTCCCTATCCCGATCTCGATCCCGCCCAGAGCAGTTTCAGCTGCTGCCTGCGCCTCGACGATCTCGCGGCGATGGTTTCGGCGGTGCAGGAGGCAGGCGTGCCGGTCGCAAGCTGCGGTGCGCCACGCCTTCATCTGCCCAAGGTCGAGCACAGCGGCCTCACGATCGCCTATCTCGTGGACCCCGACGGAACCTTGCTCAGGCTGATCCAGAACGACGATTAATGCCGCGCGAAGTCCGTCCTGCCACCCTCGCCGACCTCCCCGCGCTGCACGCGGTAATCGAGCGCGCCTATCGCGGCGACAGCGCGCGGCAAGGCTGGACGCATGAGGCCGACCTCGTCACCGGCACGCGCACCGATTTGCCGACCTTGCAGGCGATCGTCGCCGATCCGGCACAGGCATTGCTGACCCTGTTCGAGGGACGCACGCCGCTTGGCTGCGTGAACGTCGCCGACCGGGGGGCGGGACTCGCCTATCTCGGCCTGCTGTGCATCGAGCCATCGCGCCAGGGCGACGGGCTCGGGCGCGACCTGCTCGCCGCCGCCGAGGGCCAGGCCCGCGATTGCTTCGGCTGCGCGTCCATCGAAATGACCGTCCTCGAGCAGCGCAGCGAGCTGATCGCTTACTACGAGCGCCGCGGGTGGCGGCGGACGGGCGAGCGGCGGCCGTTCCCGGTGCCGCTCGATCCTCCCTATGTGATGGAGGTTCTGGCCAAACCGCTGGCGTGACCGCTAAGGGCGCGCGCATGGCCGATACGATGATCAAGATTTGCGGGCTCTCCACTCCCGAATCCCTCGACGCCGCGGTAGATGCGGGGGCCAGCCATGTCGGCTTCGTGCATTACGAGCAGAGCCCTCGCCATCTGGCGCTGGAGGACGCGGCGCGGCTGCGGCGGCGGGTGCCGGAAACGGTGAAACTGGTGCTGGTGACGGTTGCCATGCAGCCCGAGGCGCTCGCGCGTGCGGTGGACGTGATCAAGCCCGATGTGATCCAGTTTCACGGCAGCGAAACCCCTGAATGGGTGGCGCTGGTCAAGCAGACCATCGGCGTCGAGACCTGGCGCAGTTTCGGGCTCAAGGACGCGGGCACGCTGGAACGCGCGCGCGCGTTCGAAGGCAAATGCGACCGGCTGCTGTTCGATGCACCGGCAAAAGCGCTGCCCGGTGGCAATGGGGTGGTCGCGCAATGGGAGTTGCTCGAAGGGTGGGGGCCGTTCATGCCTTGGGCGCTGGCGGGCGGGCTTGGCCCCGACAATGTCGCCGAGGCGATCTTTCGGACCAAGGCTCCGCTGGTCGATGCCTCGAGCGGGCTGGAAACCGCACCGGGCGAGAAGAGTGTCGAGCTGATCCGCGCCTTTTGTCAGGCTGTTCGGGCGGCCTAGCCACCCCGCCCCGCCACCCGTTCGTGTCGAGCGAAGTCGAGACACCGCGCGCAAGGTGTCTCGACTTCGCTCGACACGAACGGCAAGGGTGACTCATGAACGACGCTGTTCCGAATTCATTCCGCACCCAGCCCGACGAGCGCGGGCATTTCGGCGATTACGGCGGGCGTTATGTCGCCGAGACGTTGATGCCGCTGGTGCTCGATCTCGAGCGCGAATACCGCAAGGCGCAGGCCGATCCGGCGTTCCAGGCACAGTTCGACGACCTGCTCGAACACTATGTCGGCCGCCCCTCCCCGCTTTATTTCGCCGAACGGCTGACCGAGGCGCTCGGGGGCGCACAAGTGTGGTTCAAGCGCGACGAATTGAACCACACCGGCGCGCACAAGATCAACAATTGCATCGGGCAGATCTTGCTGGCGATGCGGATGGGCAAGACGCGGATCATCGCCGAAACCGGTGCGGGCCAGCACGGCGTCGCTACCGCCACCGTCTGCGCGCGGTTCGGCCTGCCCTGCGTGATCTATATGGGCGCAACCGATGTCGCCCGGCAGCAGCCCAATGTGTTCCGCATGAAGCTGCTCGGGGCCGAGGTGATCCCGGTTACCAGCGGAGCGGCGACGCTTAAGGACGCGATGAACGAGGGTCTGCGCGACTGGGTCGCGAATGTGCACGACACCTTCTACATCATCGGCACCGCAGCCGGCCCGCATCCCTACCCCGAACTGGTCCGCGATTTCCAGAGCGTGATCGGCAAGGAAGCGCGCACTCAAATGCTGAGCCGGATCAATCGTTTGCCCGATCTGCTGGTGGCGGCGATCGGCGGCGGCTCCAACGCATTGGGGCTGTTCCACCCCTTCCTCGACGATCCCGACGTGAAGATGCTCGGGGTCGAGGCGGCGGGCTACGGCCTCGACGGCGACCAGCACGCCGCCTCCTTGTTGGGCGGCTTCCCCGGCGTGCTCCACGGCAACAAGACTTATCTGCTCCAGGACGAGGACGGCCAGATCACCGAGGGCCATTCGATCAGCGCCGGGCTCGACTACCCCGGCATCGGCCCCGAGCACGCCTGGCTGAAAGACATGGGACGCGTCGAATATACCGCCGTCACCGACGACGAGGCGCTCGACGCCTTCCAGCTTCTGTGCCGCACCGAGGGCATCATCCCCGCCCTCGAACCCAGCCACGCCATCGCCGCCGTTGCCAAGCGCGCGAAGGAAATGGACCGCGACCAGATCATCCTCGCCAACCTGTGCGGCCGCGGCGACAAGGACATCTTCACCGTGGCGGAGAAGCTGGGAGTGGAGATTTGAGATTCCGGCCCAATCGCAATTACTTCGAACAGCTCATCGCGCTGCTCGTTTTTGTCCCCTTCGGAACTTGGATCCTCGCGGTAAATTGGCAAACCGAACGCCATTTCCTCGTTGCGCTCGTCACAAGTGGCATCTTCGCAATTCTGATCTCTTGGCAGGTCGGAGCCCACGTCTTCCGAAAGCGCAAGGCCAACAGAAAGTGAAGCGCCTCGCTACCGCCTTCGCCAAGGCCCACCCCGCCCTCGTCTGCTTCCTCACCGCGGGCGATGGCGACACCCCGGCCAATCTCGATGCGCTGGTCGCGGGTGGCGCGGATGTGATCGAGCTGGGGATGCCGTTCACCGATCCGATGGCCGATGGGCCCGCGATACAGGCGGCGAATATCCGCTCGCTCGGCGCGGGCACGACCACCGGCGATGTGTTTTCCGTCGCGTGCGAGTTCCGTGCGAGACACCCGCAAGTTCCGCTGGTGTTGATGGGTTATGCAAACCCGATGGTGCGGCGCGGGCCCGAATGGTTCGCGGACCAGTGCGCCGCGGCGGGCGTCGATGGCGTGATCTGCGTCGATATACCGCCCGAGGAGGACGATGCACTCGGCCCGCAACTGCGCGCCAGGGGCATCGCCCCAATCCGCCTCGCCACCCCCACCACCGATGCCAGACGCCTTCCGCAGGTCCTCGAAGGCTCGGCGGGGTTCCTCTACTACGTTTCGGTCGCGGGCATCACCGGCAAACAGCAGGCCGCAACCGCCAGCATCGCGGAGGCGGTGGCGCGGTTGAAGGCGGCGACCGATCTGCCGGTTGCAGTGGGATTCGGTGTAAGAACGCCTGAGCAAGCCGCTGAAATCGCGCGCGTTGCAGATGGCGTCGTGGTCGGCTCCGCGCTCGTCGAACTGGTCGGCGAGCATGGCGTGGACGCCCCCCGCCACCTGCGAGAATATACCGCGTGTCTTGCCAACGCGGTCCATTCCGCCCGCTAATGCTTATCATTGCGAGGAGCGCAGCGACGCGGCAATCCATGGTCTGCCGTAGCGTCCCTCGAAACCGTCGATAGCGTAGGCCGTGGATTGCCGCGCCCCGCTTCGCGAGGCTCGCAATGACGAAAATGGTGATGTAGGGGCGAGATCATGAACTGGTTCAATCGTGTCCGCAATTCGCTGCCCTTCGTCCCCAAGCGTACCAGTGACGATACGCTGTGGATCAAGTGCCCGAGCTGCCAGGAAATGGTCTTCGCGCGCGAGTATCACGACAACCTCGACGTGTGCCCGCGTTGCGAGCACCACGGACGGCTGAGCGCCGACGCCCGGCTCGACCTGATCCTTGATCCCGGCTTCAGCTACCTCCCCTCGCCGCAGGTGAAGGAAGACCCGCTCAAGTTCCGCGACACCAAGAAATACACCGACCGGCTGAAGCAGGCGCGCGCCAAGAACACCCATCCCGACGCCTTCACCGCAGCGCAGGGCACGATCGACGGGCACAAAGCGGTCGTCGGCGTCCAGGACTTCGGCTTCATGGGCGGCAGCATGGGCATGGCGGTGGGCACCGCCTTTTGCCAGGGAGCCGAGCACGCGCTGCGGATCAAGGCGCCTTACATCGTGGTAACCGCGGCGGGCGGCGCGCGGATGCAGGAAGGCATTCTGAGCCTGATGCAGATGCCGAAGGCGACCGTGATGACGCGCCGCCTCAAGGCCGCGGGCCTACCCTATATCGTGGTGCTGACCGATCCGACCACCGGCGGCGTCACGGCCAGTTATGCCATGCTGGGCGACATCCACATCTCAGAGCCCGGCGCGCTGATCGGTTTCGCTGGCCAGCGGGTGATCCAAGACACAATCCGCGAACAGCTTCCCGAAGGCTTCCAGCGCGCGGAATACCTCCACAAGCACGGCATGGTGGACATGGTGGTGCACCGCAAGGAGCTGAAGGATATGCTGGCGACGGTGCTCGACTACCTGGCGCCGAAGCAGGCGGCGTGAGAACTCCCCCTCCCCTTCAGGGGAGGGGGTCGGGGGGTGGGGGCTGTGACGGTCCCCGTCCGCTGACAAGCCCCACCCCAACCCCTCCCCTGACGGGGAGGGGCTTTTGATGGACTTCGCCACCTCCGCCGATCCCGCGGTCCAGCGTCAACTCGACCGCCTCGCCGCGCTGAGCGTGCCGGATGGACGGCTTGGGCTCGACACGATCCGCGCGCTGCTCGCCCGCCTCGGCAACCCGCATCTGCGCCTGCCGCCCGCCTTCCATGTCGCTGGCACCAACGGCAAGGGTTCCACCTGCGCCTTCCTGCGCGCGATGCTGGAGGCCGAGGGCTACCGCGTCCACGTCACCACCAGCCCGCATCTGGTTCGTTACAACGAACGCATCCGCGTGGCGGGCGAGCTCATTTCCGACGAGCGATTGGCAGAGTTGTTGGCCGAAGTGCTAGACGCGGGGGAGGATCTGAATCCTAGCTTTTTCGAGGTCACAATCGCGGCCGCGTTCCTCGAATTCGCGCGCGTGCCCGCCGATGCCTGCGTGATCGAGGTCGGGCTCGGCGGGCGCTTCGATGCGACCAATGTACTGCCCCGCCCGGCAGTGTGCGGGATCGCCAGCCTCGGTATTGACCACGAACGCTTCCTGCTCGCACCCGAGGCAGGGACGCCGAAAGAACCGCTGGCGCGGATCGCCTTCGAGAAGGCCGGCATCGCCAAGCCGGGCGTGCCCTTGGTCACGCTGGCTTACGACGACCCCGCGCACTGGGCGATCGCGGATCATGCGGAGCGGGTCGGAGCGCCGCTTCGCGATGAGAGACGCTGGTGGCATTTCGGCGAAGGTGTCGGTGGGCGGACCGGTTATAGGGACGGCGGTGGCGCACTGTTCCTGCCCGAGCCCGTGCTTCCGGGGTTTCATCAGCGCGCCAACAGCGCGCTCGCCGCGGCGATGCTCAGGCATCAGGCGATACTGCCCATCAGCGTGCCGGCGCTCAAGGCCGGGACGGGAAATGCCCGCTGGCCCGCGCGCCTCCATCGCCTGTCGTCCGGCCGGCTCACCGGCACGCGCGAGGTCTGGCTCGACGGCGGCCACAACGCCGATGCGGGCGAGACGCTCGCCCGCCATTTTGCCGGGCGAAAGCTGCATCTCGTCATCGGGATGCTGGCGAACAAGAATCCGACCGCACTGATCGGCCCGATGCGGGATAGCCTCGCAACTGTGACCGTTGTGCCGGTGCCCAACCACGAGCACCATCCGCCGTCGGCATTCGGCCCCGATGTCGGCAACGCGCCGGACGTTCCTGCCGCCCTGGCCAGCCTGCCGGATGATGGGTTGCCGGTCCTGATCGCGGGCTCGCTCTATCTCGCGGGCGAGGTATTGCGCCTAAACGACGAGCTACCCGACTGACGGCTCAGTGCCCGCAACCGCTCTAGCCTCTGGCGTCACCACGCCGCTGTCGGCCGACCGGCTCTGCCGCCACCATTCCAGCACCACCAGCACCATCGCCGCAACCCCGATCCAGGTCGTCAGGATGAAGACGTCGTAATAGCCCTGCCGCTCGATCATCTGGCCCAGCGCCCCGCGCCCCAGCGTGCCCACCAGCAGAGTGAGCGAGGACAGCAGCGCGTATTGCACCGCGCTGAACTGCTTGGACACGATCGACGACAGCCAGGCGATGAAGGCGGCACCGGCGATGCCGATGGCGAGGTTTTCGCCGCCGATGGTCACCATCAGCCGCGCCAGCTTGGGGCTGCCGCCGGGGAAGCTCGAGACCAGCGCGGTGAAACCGGTGAAATCGGACACCGCGGCCATCGTGTAACCGCCCGAAGCCATGTCGGCATAAAGCAGGTTCGTCAGTGCCGCGAGCAGCCCACCGATCAGCAGCGTTGGCATCCGTCCGATGGCGGTCAGCAGCCAGCCGCCCAGCGCGAGCCCGAGGATGATCGCGCCGATCCCGAAGAACTTGGATGCGAATGCGACCTCATCCTTGGTGTACTGCAATTCGCCGAGGTAGAACGGATAGGCGAAGGTGCCCCAGATGGCATCGCAGATGCGGTAGGTCAGCACCACCGCCAGGATCAGCACCAGCGACCAGCCCATCCGGCCCACGAACTCGACCAGCGGCAGCAGCAGCGCGCGATAGAGGTGATCCATCGCAAACTCCGCCCCGGTAGCGGGCGGCGCGTCGGCTTCGAGCAGATTGGTGCCGCGCTTCTGTTGCCCCGCCAGCCAGCCCGCGACCAATGCAGGCACCACGATCGTCGCGACGATGATCCACGGGCCCCAGGTCAGCGTGAACGCCGTGGGATCGGGGCGGTTTTCCGGCAGCGCGGTCATCGACAGGATCATGAAATTGAGCAGCACGCCGATGGCACCTGCCCACAGCAGCCCGACGATCGCGAGCGCGCGATAGCGGACGGCCGGTGCGAGTTCGCCGGCATTACGCAACGCGCGAACCTGCGCGTCGCTTTCGGTCGAGGCGGCATCGCCGCGTTCGGACGTGGCATCGGGGGCGAAAAGCCCCGCCACCCCGATCGCCAGCAGCATCGCGCCCATCAGGATATAGGTCTGCGGCCAGCCGATCCGCGCCGCGATGATCAGCGCCAGCGCCCCGCCCGCGAGCGAGGAGAGGCGGAAGCCCATCTGATAGACGGTCGAGAGGATATCGAGCGGCGCCTTGTCGTCGGCCACATCGATGCGCCAGGCGTTGATCGCAATGTCCTGCGTGGCGCTGGCCAGCGCACCGATGCCCGCGAGCAGGCTGAACATCCCCAGCTGCGAGCGCGGATCGAGCACCGCCATCGTCACCAGGATCGCGCCAAGCAGCAGCTGCATCGGAATGATCCACTGCTTGCGCTTGCCCAGGCGGCGCAGCCCGGGAAGCTCCACCTTGTCGATCACCGGCGACCAGATGAACTGGAAGGCATAGGCGAGCCCGATGAGCGAAAAGACGCCCATTGTCTCCAGATCGACCTCGGCCTCGGTCAGCCAGGCGAACAGCGTGCCCAGGAACAGCGCGAAGGGCAGCCCGCTGGCAAAGCCGAACAGCAGCATGAAACCGGTCTTGCGGTTGGTGAGTGCGCGACCGAGAATGCGCCAGCTCGACGGCTTCTTCGTCGCTTCAACTTCCGCCATGCGTGTTCCCAATCTTTCCCGAGCCATGCTTTTCTTGGCCCCCGAAGTCTGTAACACTAGCCCGGCAAGCTGAACGGGAACAGACGCGATGGGCGCAGCATCCACCACTACGGCACCCGCGCGGCAGCCAACCGCCGGCCAGTTGGCACTGGCACAGGCGGTGGCCGACGGCGGGCAATCGCGCGCAAGCGGCATCAGCCGCGTCCTCGCCAGCGCCTATACCGATCCGGCGCATTTCGAGCGCGAGCTGCGCGCACTCTATGGCCGGATGGCGCAGATCCTGGTGCCGAGCGCGCTGCTGCCCACGCCGGGCATGGCAGTGCCGCACGACGGCACCGGTCGCCCGCTGCTCGTCACCCGCGATGCCGAGGGACAGGCCCATGTCTTTCTCAACGTCTGCCGCCATCGCGGCACCCGCCTGGTCGAAGGCGAGGAGGCCGTCTGCACCAAGAAGCTGGTGTGCCCTTACCACGCCTGGACCTATGCGGTGGACGGTCGGCTGCTCGCCCTGCCCCGCCCCGACAGCTTTCCGGGCATGGACAAGCGCGACATGGGCTTGATCGAGCTGCCGAGCTGCGAGGCGGGCGGACTGATCTGGTTCGCCCCGGTGGAAGGGTCAGATTTCAGCCACGTCCGCGCACTGGGCGAGGACATGGACGCCTTCGGCACCGCTTCGCATTTCCTCTTCCGCCGCAAGACGCATACCGTGCGCGCGAACTGGAAGCTGATCATGGACGCGTTCCTGGAAAGCTACCACGTCACCCGCCTCCACGCCCAGACCATCGGCCCGTTCTTCAAGGACGGGGTGACGGCGGGCGACATGATCGGTCCGTTCGCGCGCGCGGCGGTCGGGCGGCTGGAGGATATGGCCAGCGTCGATCTCACCGACATGGCGGCACTGCGGCGCGTGGTGACCTTCGCCTACCAACTCGTGCCCGGCGCGCTCATCATTCCCAGCCCCGACTACATCAACGTCATGACCATGATGCCGCGCGCCCACGATCTGACGCTGGTGGAGGATTTCATGCTCATTCCGGAAGCGCCCGCGACCGACAAGGCGCTGGCGCATTGGGAAAAGAGCTGGGCGCTGCTCGACGGCGGCGTGTTCGCCAGCGAGGATTTCCGCGCCGCCGAACTCGGCCAGCAGGGGTTGGCCACCGGGGCCGTGCCCGAGCTTACGCTGGGAACGTTGGAAACCGGCATCGCCAACTACCATGCCACAGTGGAGCAAGCCTTGCGCGCGGCCAACTGACCGCCTAGCCGCGCGCCATGCCCAATCCCCTACCCGATACCGGCGACCGCATCGCCAAGCTGCTCGCGCGTGCGGGCGTGGCGAGCCGACGCGAGATCGAACGCATGATCGCCGATGGTCGCGTGGCGGTGGAGGGCAAGGTGCTCGACACCCCGGCAGTGAAGCTGCCCAACCTCAAGGGCGTGACGGTGGACGGCAAGCCGGTCGCCCACGCCGAGCCTGCGCGGCTGTTCGCGTTTCACAAGCCATCGGGCCTCATCACCGCCGAGAGCGATCCGCGTGGACGGTCGACGATCTATACCGCGCTGCGCAATGCGCTCCCGAGCGGCGCACCGCGCCTGATGCCCGTCGGCCGGCTCGATTTCACCACCGAAGGCCTGCTGCTGCTCACCAACGACGGCGAACTCAAGCGCGCGATGGAACTGCCCGCCAGCGGGATCCCGCGCACCTACCGCGCGCGTGCCTTCGGCGAGGTGACGCAGGCGATGCTCGACGAGCTGGTGGAGGGTATCGAGATCGACGGCATCCGCTACGGCAAGATCGAGGCCGATCTCGAGCGCTCCTCGGGCCGCAATCGCTGGATCGTGCTGACATTGACCGAAGGCAAGAACCGCGAAGTGCGCAACGTCCTCGAACATCTCGGCCTCCAGGTCAGCCGCTTGCTGCGCACCGGCTACGGCCCGTTCCAGCTTGCCGACCTGCCGCGCGGGCAGGCGGTCGAGATCAAGCAGGTCGAGGTCGAGCGCTTCCGCAAGGGCCTTCGAACCACATGAGGGTGATCGCCGGGGAGTGGCGGGGCCGCAAGCTGGTCGCTCCCAAGGGCGACGCCACCCGCCCGACGGCCGATCGCACGCGCGAAACGCTGTTCAGTATGCTGGTCAGCCGCCTCGGCAGTTTCGAGGGGCTACGCGTGGCGGACCTGTTCGCCGGATCCGGGGCGCTGGGGCTGGAGGCATTGTCGCGCGGCGCGGCAAGCTGTCTGTTCGTCGAGCAGGATGCGGAGGCGGTGAAGGCGATCCGCGCCAATATCGAAACGCTCGGCGCGCGGGGCAGAACGACAGTACAGGCAGGGTCGGTGATGACCTTGGGGCCCTCGTCCGCCAGCTACGATCTCCTCCTGCTCGATCCGCCCTACGAGACGAACGCGGGCCAGGTCGCGGTCGATCGTCTGCGCCGGCTTGGATGGATCGGATCGCAGACCTGGCTGTCACTGGAGGTATCGGCGAAGGAATCCATCGATCTGAAAGGCTTCGACATCGATGCCGAACGAAAAATCGGCAAGGCGAAGCTGGTGTTGCTGCGCCTTGCCGATGAAGGTCATTCAGCGTCCTAAGACGGCCGAAGGTCGGTTAGCTTTTGGGCTCCGCGGCCGCCTGCGTCTCAAGCGAGGCCCACACCGTTTCCTGCTGCGCGGCCGGCAGCGCAACCAGCTTCGCCTTGTCGTTGTCCGTGATGCGCAGGAACAACTGCTGGCGGTTCGGGGTCAGCGCATCGAAATACGCCTTCGTCGCCGTCGGCCAGGAGTCATACGCCGCCTGCTGCTCTGCGGTCAGGCCCGCGGAGGCGCTTGAGGGCGCGGCTGCGCTGTCTGCCGGAGGCGCCGACCCAACGGTCTCGGCGGGTGTGGGTGCGGTCGAATCCGCCGGAGCCGTGGTTTCGGTCGGCACCGGAGCGGTGGGGTCGGACGGCGGGGTGGTCGTCGGCGGCGCCATCGGATCGGTGGGAGGTGTCTGCGTGGTGGCCGCTTCGGGCGGCGTCGCAGTGTCCTGAGCCATCGCAGGCGTGGCGACCAGCGCCAGCGCGGCGAACGGGAGCGTCAGGAAATATCGCATAATAATCTCCGCTTACGACAGGTGCCCGGAGGCCTGGATGGCAACCACACCCTGCCATTCGTTGGAGATTGGAATGTCGGTCCTGGGCGTTACGCCCACAAGCGCCGCTGCCCGTCGCGAACGCTTCACGGGCTCGGCTCAGCGGGAAATGGGGCGAGAATGCGGCGAACGGTTGACGGCGCGACCGGCCACCCAAGCGAGTCACACCAGACGTGGAAAAGGGGCGAGACCGCCGCGGCACTCTCGCCCCTTCCAAGCGTCGCGCCAGCCGAAGCGGCGCGTACTGGACGCTCGTGATCAGCCCTGTGGCTGAGCCGCTTCCTTCATCTCGCTGGCAGGACGGCCAGGCCAGCTCTCGAGCGGGCGATTTCCGGTCCGGTTCTTCTCCCAGCTGTTAATGCAGCCGTCCTGCTGGCCCGCCTTGCACACCGGCAGATCGCCGGATGCCAGAGCGGCAGCGTCGGCGCTGGCGGCGACCGGTTGGGTCATTTCGCGGCGGACGAATTGCATTGGGCCCGACGCCATGGTCGTGGACGCCATACTTGCATCGGCGGGAGGCGCAGCGGTTGTCGCCGCGCTGGCATCGGCACTAGCCGCCGCATCGGCACCCATCGTCGCGTCGGTGCTCATCGTTGCATCGGCGGATGCCGTCGTGTCAGCCGTTGCGGTTGGCATCGCGCTGTCGGCGCTCGACGCCGCGCCCGCAGCCGCTGTGGCATCGGCCGCCGCCGCGGCAGGCGCTGCGCCGCTGAGCTGGGCCGTGATCGACGCCCACGTGGCAACTCGCTGCTCTGGCGTCAGGGCATAGACTTGGCCGCGCTGCTCATCGGTCAGCGCCCACCAGCCGGTCTGCTGCTCGGCAGTCAGCGTCCAGAAATAGGTTTTGTAGGTATCCGGCCACGCATCATACGCAGTGCGGCGATCTGCCGGCCAGGCATCGTACATGGTCTGCTGCTCGGCGGTCAGCGTGGTGGATGCAGTGGCGGTAGCGGCAGTATCCTGTGCCATTGTCATGCCCGCAGGAGCGACCAGCGCCAGCGCAGTGGCAGCGGTGAGAAGGGCTCGTTTCATGGTATCTCTCCGTTAAGGATAAACTTGTGGGGACTTACGCCCGAGCTGTGGGCCGGTTCCGAACGCCCTTGCGCCGACCACCGCTGTTCCCTAACTGTTCAGGGCTTCCGCAATGACCAAGCCCGTTTCTCTCGCCGCGACCGATCCGGGCGCTCCCCCCGCCTATGCCGCGCAGCTCAATCCGCCGCAGCAACAGGCCGTCCTGACGACCGAAGGGCCGGTTTTGATGCTGGCGGGGGCGGGAACCGGCAAGACGGCGGCGCTCACCGCACGGCTGGCCCATCTCATCGCAACGCGCCGCGCCTGGCCGAGCGAGATCCTCTGCGTCACCTTTACCAACAAAGCCGCGCGCGAGATGCGCGAGCGGGTGGCCCGCCATATCGGCAACGCCGTGGAGGGGATGCCGTGGCTCGGCACGTTCCATTCGATCGGCGCCAAGATGCTGCGCCGCCATGCCGAGCTGGTGGGGCTGAAGCAGAACTACACCATCCTCGATACCGACGATCAGCTCAGGTTGCTGAAGCAGTTGATCGTGGAGCACGATCTCGACGAAAAGCGCTGGCCCGCGCGCCAGCTCGCCGGATGGATCGATCGCTGGAAAAACCGCGGTTTGAACCCGGGCGATCTGGATGCGGTCGAGAACGAGGCCTACGCCAACGGGCGTGGGCAGCAGTTCTACCAGCTGTATCAGGACCGGCTGAAAGCGCTCAACGCCTGCGATTTCGGCGATCTGCTGCTGCACATGCTCAACATCCTGCGCCGCCACCGCGATGTGCTCGAGCAGTATCAGCAGCGCTTCAAATACATCCTGGTGGACGAGTACCAAGACACCAACCAGGTCCAGTATCTGTGGCTGCGGCTGCTCGCGCAGGAGCGCAAGAATATCTGCGTGGTGGGGGACGACGACCAGTCCATCTATTCCTGGCGCGGCGCGGAAGTCGCCAATATCCTCAAGTTCGAGAAGGATTTTCCCGGCGCGGCGGTGATCAAGCTGGAGCAGAACTATCGCTCCACGCCGCAGATCCTCGCCGCCGCCTCGGGCCTGATCGCCGCCAATTCCGAGCGGCTCGGCAAGACACTGTGGACCGAGCTGCCGCCGGGCGACAAGGTTCGCATCATCGGCGTTTGGGACGGGCCCGAGGAAGCGCGCCGGGTGGGCGAGGAGATCGAGCGGCTCGAGCGCGAAGGCGCACCGCTCGACCGGATCGCGATCCTGGTGCGCGCGCAATACCAGACGCGCGAGTTCGAAGACCGCTTCATCCAGATCGGCCTCAACTACCGTATCGTTGGCGGCTTCCGCTTCTACGAGCGCGCCGAAATCCGCGACGCCCTTGCGTATTTGCGTGTCATCGAACAGCCCGCCGACGATCTCGCTTTCGAGCGCATCCACAACCAGCCCAAGCGCGGACTCGGTGCCAAGACGCTGGAGGCGATGCGGCGGCATGCCCGGCGCACCGCTACGCCGCTCGTCGCGGCCAGTCTGGACCTCGCCGACAGCGACGAGCTACCCGCGCGGGCGCGTGGCACGCTGCTGGCCCTGCTCGGCCAGATTGCAGGCTGGCGGCAGGCGGCCGAGGTCGAGACCCCCGCCAATCTGCTGCGGCTGGTGCTCAACGAAAGCGGCTATGACGATATGCTCGCCAAGGACCGCAGTGCCGAGAGCGCGCAGCGCGCCGACAACCTCGTCGAACTCGCCCGCGCGATCGAGGAATACGATACCCTCACGGATTTCCTCGAACACGTCAGCCTGGTGATGGACAACGAGCGCGCCGGAGACGGCGAGAAGGTCACGATCATGACCATGCACGCCGCCAAGGGGCTGGAGTTCGACAATGTGTTCCTGCCCGGCTGGGAGGAAGGCGTGTTCCCGAGCCAGCGCGCGCTCGACGAAGGCGGTCTCGCCAGTCTCGAGGAAGAGCGTCGCCTCGCCTATGTCGCGATCACGCGCGCGCGGCGCCGCTGCACTATCATCCATGCCGCCAACCGTCGGATATTCGGGCAATGGACGAGCAGCATCCCGAGCCGCTTCGTCGATGAACTGCCCGAGGATGCGGTGGTACGCGAGACCACCATGACCGGCGGCGCATCGCTATGGCGCGCCAATTGGAGCGAGAACGAAGACCCGTTCGCCCATGTCGCGCGCGACGCTCCGGCGCGCACGCAGACCCGCGGCCCCGGCTGGCAACGCGCGCTCACCACCGGATACGACCCCACCCCCAAGCGCCTCGCCGAACCCGGTCGCAGCGCCGCCAGCTTCGCCGCCAAGCCCCGCAGCGACATCGCGATCGGCGCGCGCGTGTTCCACGACAAGTTCGGCTATGGCACCGTCGAGGCGCAGGAAGGCAACAAGCTGGAGATCGCTTTCGAGCAATCCGGCATCAAGCGGGTGCTCGACAGCTTCGTGAAACTGGCCTGACACCTTCCCGCGCCTGACGGATTTTTTTGCGGCCCGAAGAGGTAATGATGCGCTCGAGGGGGGTTGGGATAGATTGTACACGGCACCGAGCACGAGGCGCCCAGGGCGATCGAACTTGCTCGGCGGAGCCCGCTGCGAATCGGCTCTCCTCCAGGTAAACCCGGCGAGCCGCGAGCTGCACGGACCCGATGGCAGCGCCAAGCTGCGTCCGCAGGTCATGCTGGTGTTCCTGGCGCTGGCCGACGCTACCGGCGCGGTCGTGTCGCGCGACGAGCTTATGGAGCGGGCATGGTCGGGACGGTTCGTCGCCGAGGATTCGCTCAATGGAGCGATCTCGGAGCTTAGGCGCGCGTTCGCGACGGCCGGAGCGCGGGATGTGGAAATCGTCACCATACCCCGGCTTGTTCGCGGTCACCCAGACGCATGTCGTGACCGGCGGGACCGGCTATTATCTCGGCACGCCGGGCGGGTTCCATAGTTCGGGAACGCTGACCTTCGCGGGTCGGCCGACGGTGGCGCAGACCTTTTCCGGGAAACTGGTCGTGCCCGCTCCGGTGCCCGAACCGGGGACCTGGCTGATGCTGATCGCGGGCTTCGGGCAGCTCGGAGCGGGAATGCGCGCGCGGCGGACGGCGCGAATGCAAACGGTGCACATCGGAGGCTGATCCTCGCCAGGTGCGCGGGGATCAGCGCAAGGTGGCCCGCCGCCCCGCTGCCTCGCGTACCACCATCAGGCTGCCGCTCGCTTCGGCTTCGCGCCACAGTTCGTCGGCGCCAATCTCATCGAGCAGCAGCGCGCGGGCTTCGTAGCTGGCGAGCCGGAGGCGGTCGGAAGGGTGGTGCCGCCCGAAATGCACTGCGAGGTCGAGCGCGTTGGCGCTCCCCAAGCCCACCGCGCAGCGCAGGAAGGTCTCGGTTGCGGTCGGATTCAGCACCCCGGTAATTGCGCCGCTCGCCAGGTCGAAACCGTATTGGTCGAACCAGCCCTGCGCCGGGTCGATGCGCAGGATATTGAGCGAGACGGACAAACTTTCGGCGGGCAGCTGAGAATGGATGTCGCGGTGCGCGCGGTAGAGCATCAGCCGGCCCTCGCCCAGCGCACTGCGCTCGACGAAGCGCAGGCCGGGCGCTTCGCCGGTGTATCCCGCCGTGCGTTCGTAATCGTATTCGTAGTAATCGCTGACATAGCCCGGACCGAGATAGCCGACGGTCAGGAAACTGAAATTGTGATCGTGCGGCATCCCGTAGACGAATGCTTTCGCACCGCTCGATTGGAAGCAGGCATCGCGTTCGCTGGGCCAGATGTTGGCGCGCAGGAAGCAGCCGCCGCGCGGCGCGGAGAGCACGATCGATTGCGCGCCATAGGCGGAGCCCTCGCCCGTATCGCGGTGCCGGTCTTTCAGCTGCGCGATCAGCAGGTCGCCCAGGAAGCGGCGATCATTGCCGAGGCGGCGGAGCGCCAGCGCCGCCTGCGCCAGGCTGGCTTCGTCGGCGGGATCGAAGCCATCCTCGCCGAGCATATCCAGCGCGCCGGCCACATCACACGCATTGTCGTCGGGGCAGGCGATCACGCGGGGCATGGCGAGCTCGGTTGAGCAAGGATTGGATGCGCCTCGATCAGGCTGGCGCGCAACGCACCCGCGGGTATTGCCAGTGGATCGGCAAGATCACCGGCGATCGCCATTAGCGCCGCGAAGCCCGCGCCGGTATCCAGCGTCAGCAGCTGCCGCAGGGCCTGCCAGCGCAGATGGTCACTGCCGTCGCGCACCAGTTCGCCCAGCACCGGCACCGCGTCCTGCCGCCGCATCGCGCCCAGCACGGCCGCGGCCATTTCGGCGCCGCTCTCGCGCCGGTCGCCGCTGGCCACGTGCACCAGCGCGCCATCGGCAATGCGGTATTCGCGCGCCGGATGGGGCTGCAGATCCGCACGCGAGAGGCGCAGGATGACCAGCCGGCGCTGCGGGGCATCGACCAGCTTGGTGCGACGCGGCCCCGCCATCGTCACGGCATCGCCGACGCGCAGCAGACGCGGTTCGCAATCGAGATCGGCCCGGTGCGAATCCTCGCGCAGAACCTCGAAGAACCGCGTCTCGGCAGCCCCGGCAAGGCACAGTTCGTGGCGCTCGCCGCCGGCGAAGCAAACCGTGCTCGCGCGCCGCTGCCGTTCGGGTGGCACGGCCTCATAGCACAGCAGGGAGAGCGCCGCGCGGCCCACCTCGGCGAGTTGGAGCACCGCCAGGCCGGGCGAATATTGATGGCGCAGCGGCACATGGCCCAGCGGATGCTGCGCGAGGGTCTCCAGCACTGGCGCGAACAGCGCATCGACCAGCGCCCGTCCTCGGTTCAGTTCCGTCAGGGCGCAATCCAGCGAGGGGCAGTCCACCAGGTCCGCACCCGCCGCATAATGGTCCAGCTCGCCGAGTATCTCGTCGGTACGCCAGGCGTCGCGCACGGCCGTCAGCACCGCCTGGGCGTGAAGCTGCGGCGCGGGCTCGCGCCGTAGCCCGGCAAGGATCGGATCGATCCGCATGGCCTCGTCCCCGCCGCTCAGCTCGGCGGGGGGATCATCTCGTAGATATAGACCATCAGGACCACGATCCGGTCGTCGACCGACGCGGTGGCCAGGTCCGACAGGCTGCCGAACAGCCCCTGAACGGCGTCAAGACCGGGCAGATTGTCGAGATTCAGTTTGGGCAGGTTCATCGACTTGCATCCCTCGCTCGGGCGGCTTGACCGGAATGTCTGCCCGCCCCGCCAAGGGGTGGCGTGCCCGCGCCTGCAGCTGAAATTAAAACATTGTCATGGCCGGAGCGCCTCGTCACAGGCGCGCTAGTGAACGCCGATTTCACCTTCGATCCCGCTCATGCGGCCCGGTTCCTGACCGCCCAGTCGCATAATGGCTGGCTGGGGTTGACCTATCGCGGGCACGGCGCGGACTGGGTCGAACTGGAGCTGCCGTGGCGTGCCGATCTGGTGGGCGAGGCCGAACGCGAGGTACTCGCTTCCGGGCCGATCGTCAGCCTGATGGATATGGCTAGTGGGCTGGCGATCTGGACCCGCATGGCGCGGTTTCAGCCGGTGGCGACGCTCGACCTGCGGATCGATTACACCCGTGCCGCTGCCCCGCGCGGCAGCGTGTTCGGGCGCGCAACCTGTTATCGGGTCACCCGCTCCGCCGCTTTCGTCCACGGCATCGCGCATGAGGGCGATCCGGATGACCCGGTGGCGCGGGTGCAAGGCGTGTTCATGACCATCGCCGCCGATCCGCGGAGTATTGCGGGTGGCTGAGGCGGGTGAGTTGACGCCCTATGCCCGCGCGCTCGGTATCGTGCTCGATCGGATGGAGGGCGAGGTGCCGGTGCTGCGGGTGGAGTTCGCCGACGCGGTGCAGGGCCGTCCCGGTGCCCTGCATGGTGGCGCGATCAGCGGGCTGCTCGAGACCGCGGGCTATGCGCTGCTGCGCGGTGCGCTGGCCCGAGCGGGGCGTCCGATCGCCATGAAGCCGATCAACCTGACGGTGCAGTTCCTTGCCTCGGGCAAGCCGCGACCCACCTACGCCAGCGCACGCATCGTCAAGCTGGGACGCCGCACTGCGAACCTCTCCATCGAAGCGTGGCAGGATGACCCCGCCCGCCCCATCGCCAGCGCGGTACTGAACGTGATGGTCAGCGGAAGCGAGCGGACGACGGGCTAGAAGCCCTCCTCCTCGGCCTCCTGCTCGATCCGTTCGCGCGCGCGCTCCATCTGCTCCTCGGTACGTCGCCGCGCCTCTTCGATCCGCTCGCGCACAGCCTCGTATTCGGGGCCCGTGAAGCCGACTCCGTCTCGGTCGATCCGCATCTCGCCGCCGGGCAGCATGATCGTCGCGCCGTCGGGGCCGATCATCACCTCGCCTTCCTCCAGATCGGGCTGGTCGACGATATCGGGATCGCGCGGCGCGGGCGGCGGTGGGGCGCGCTGGATGTTCAGCGCGCGGAGCATGAAGTCGCGCCAGATGCGCGCCGGCACGGTGCCGCCCGATACGCGGCCAAGTGGGGAGTTGTCGTCGCGCCCGACCCAGACGCCGACCACCAGATCGCCGGCGTAACCCACGAACAGCGCGTCGCGGCTGTCCTGCGTGGTGCCGGTCTTCCCGAAATTGGCAATGGGCAGCATCGCGGCGTGCCCGGTCCCGGCGTTGACGGCGCGCCGCAGCATCGCCTCCATGTCCTCGTGCGTGCCGCCCGCCAGCCGGTTCGGCCCGTCCCACAACTTGCGCCAAAATCCCATCTCGGGCTGCGCGATCGCGTGCGGCCTTACCGGCAGCGCGTTCGCGGCAATTCCGGCATAAGCGCTGGTCAGTTCTAGCAGCGTCATGGTCGAGGTGCCGAGCGCGAGGCTCGGATCGCCCTCGGGCAGCGGCGAGCGCACACCCAGCTCGCGGGCGGTGGCAATCACCTTTTCGCTGCCGATCTGCTGCATCAGTCGCACCGCCGCGACATTGCTCGACTGGGCGAAGGCGTCTTCGAGCGTGAGGCTATCCGAATATCGGCCCGCGGCGTTCCTCGGACGATAGCTGCCTTGGGTGATTTCCCGATTGCTGATGCGGTCGTCGGGCGACCAGCCTTCGCGCAAGGCGGCGAGATAGACGAAGGTCTTGAAGGTCGAGCCCGGCTGGCGCTTCGCCTGCGTGGCGCGGTTGAACGAGCTCGTGGCGTAATTCGTCCCGCCGATCATCGCCACCACTTCGCCGTTGGGTCGCATCGCCACCAGCGCCACCTGCGCGCCATTGAGCGGCGCGGCGCGCGTCACCTGCCGCGCGATCTCCTGCAAGCGGCTGTCGAGCGTGGTGGCGATGGTCTGGCGAGCATAGCCGCCGCCCCTGTCGCCCTGGGCCAATGCGCGCGCCTCGGGCAGCGCCCAATCGGCGAAATAGGTGCCGGTGGGCAGATCGCGCTCGTCGCGCACGTCGAGCGCCGGCGCGCGCACAGACAACTCCTCGCGGCCGATGTAGCCGGCCGCGACCATCGATCCGAGCACCAGCCGCATCCGCTTTTCGGCGCGATCATAGTGGCGCACCGGATTGAGCCGACTGGGCGCCTGCACCAGCCCCGCCAGCATCGCCGCCTGTGCTAGCGTTAGCCGTTCGGGCTTACGGTAGAAATAGTGCAAACTGGCCGCGCGCAACCCGTAGACATTGTCGCCGAAATAGGCGTTCGAGAGATATCGTTCGAGGATCTGATCCTTGGTCAGCCACGCCTCCAGCCAGAAGGCGATCAGCATCTCGCGGCCCTTGCGCGTAAGGCTGCGCTCAGGGGTGAGGAAGGTGAACTTGGCGAGCTGCTGGGTGATCGTGCTGCCGCCGCCGTATCCGGTCCAGGCGGCGCGGGCCATGCCGCGGGGGTCGATGCCCCAGTGCGTGTCGAACCGGCGATCCTCGATGGCAAGGAAAGCCTGGCGGACATGCGGCGGAAGCTCGGCCATTTCCACGGGCGCGTCGACCACTGCGCCATTGCGCGCGATCGGCGTGCCGTCGGCGGCGGTGAGGGTGATTTCGGGCGGGACAATCGGCTGCAGCGACTTCGACAGCGGTGCAGTAAAGGCGAGCCACGCCAGCAACAGGAAGAACAGGCCCAACAGTCCGGCGATCGCACGGACAAACCACCAGCCCTTCCCGCGGCCACGCCAATAGGAGCGCTGAAACCATTTGAGCCGCCGCTTCTCTTCGGCGGCCACACCCCATTCCAACTGGTCGAGCCGCGCGTCCCAATCGTCGTAGTCGGGGCGATCGGCGCGCGCGTCGAGCGAGAAGTAGCCGCGATGGGGCTCAGGTTCAGGCTTGCCGCGAAGAGGGGAGAGGATTCCCATGGTGCCCTAATGGGCTAACACAGCATTTGTCGCTCGCAAAGAGATTCTCAAAGCGCCGTCATGGGCAACAGCGGCTTATCCGCATCGTCAAACGTCGCGAGCGAATTGACCGGTTCGATATATGCGACCACGACGCAAAGGGAGGGGCGGCGTTGTAACCGCACCCTCCCCATCGATCCGGTTTATAGCCCTATCGGTAAGTGCACTCGAACTCCCTGCTTCTACAGTCGTTCTGGGGCGGAGTGGGGATCTGGTTAGGTCCGCCGCCGCCGGTCGTTTCGTTGCCATAGGCGGCTTGATAGCAGATCACTGCAGCCTCATCAGTGTACCCGCGGGCCTCCATGCAGGCCAAAAAGATGGCATCCCGCTCTTCCAACGTCAGCGCATGCGCGGGTGCCGGTGCCAGAGAACCGCTGGACAACGCCAGAGCCGAAATAGCAAGAAATGCATGCCTCATGTTCTTCCACTCCTTTGGAATGCAGAGCTATCAAACGCGACTCCGCAAACCAAGAGTGTAGAACACGACCTCTTTTGTAAACAGAAAAGCAAGGTGAATAAGTAGAGTTACCTAAAATCTCAGCAGCATTGCAACGCTATGGATAAGCCATTCTTAATAGTTTCAGATAATCATATATCTATATTTAAACGCGCGCTGCGCTGCGAAGTGCAGGAACAAGTGGCGTAATGAGATTAGATATTCACCACACTTTCCGGCAAATCCACGCCGAACACGCGCTGGTAATACTCCGCCACCAGCATCCGCTCCGCCTCGTCGCATTTGTTGAGGAAGCTAAGGCGGAACGCGAGACCGACATCCTTGAAAATCCCCGCGTTCTGCGCCCAGGTGATGACCGTACGCGGGCTCATCACGGTCGAGATATCCCCGTTGATAAAGCCCTGGCGGGTGAAATCGGCGACCTTCACCATGTCCGCGACCACTTTAGGGTCCGTCTCGGGGCTCTTGGACCTGACGATCTCCTGCTCGGTCTCGGCAGGCAGATAGTTGAGGCCGACGACCACGTTCCAGCGGTCCATCTGCCCCTGATTGATCGCCTGCGTGCCGTGATACAAGCCGCTGGTGTCGCCCAACCCCACTGTGTTGGCGGTGGCGAACAGGCGAAAATGCGGATCGGGGCGGATCACGCGGTTCTGGTCGAGCAAGGTGAGCTTTCCCTGCTGCTCGAGCACGCGCTGGATCACGAACATCACGTCCGGGCGTCCGGCATCGTATTCGTCGAACACCAGCGCCACGGGGTGCTGGAGCGCCCAGGGCAGGAGCCCTTCGCGGAATTCGGTGACCTGCAATCCGTCGCGTAGCACGATCGCATCGCGCCCGACGAGGTCGATGCGGCTGATATGGGCGTCGAGGTTGATGCGGATGCACGGCCAGTTGAGCCGCGCGGCAACCTGCTCGATATGCGTGGATTTGCCGGTGCCGTGATAGCCCTGCACCATCACCCGCCGATCGTGCGCGAAGCCCGCCAGGATCGCCAGCGTGGTTTCCGGGTCGAAGACATAGCTCTCGTCGAGATCGGGAGTGCGCGCATCGGGCTTGGAGAAGGCGGGCACTTCCCAATCGACATCGACGCCGAACACCTCGCGGACTTTCACCGTGGTGTCGGGGGCGGCCAGCGTGGTCCGGTTGGTGGTTTCGAAGCTCTTGTCGGTCATGTCGTTCATCGCGGGCCGAGGTAAGGCTTTCCGCCGCGTGCGCCAACCCTATATTGACCGCTATGCCGCCGCCCGATCCGATCGAAGCCTTCAGGCAGTCGCTGGTCGGCAAGGTGCGCGGGGTGTTCAACGATCTGAACGCGGGCGAACAACCGGTGCCGCCATCGGATGAGGCGCTGTTCGAGCGCAACTCGCCGATCCGCATGGTCCATGCCGATATCGTCGGGATGATGGTCGGGGGTATCCGCTCACTGCTGCTCCAGATGCTGCACCCCCACGCGCTGCAAGGCGTGCTCGATCACTCCAACTTCCGCGAGGACATGCACGGGCGGCTGCGGCGGACCGCCAAATTCATCGCCGTCACGACGTTCGGGCACCGCGACGAGGCGATCAAGGCGATCGAACGGGTCAACCGCATTCACGGCGCTGTCGGCGGCACGCTGCCCGATGGCAGCGCCTATGCCGCCTCCGACCCGCGCGTGCTCGCTTGGGTCCATGTCGCCGAGGCGCAGAGCTTTCTGACCGCCTACCTGCGCCATGTCCGGCCCGATCTGCCGGGGCACGAGCAGGACGAATACTACCGCCAGTTCGCCGTAATCGCCCGCGCGCTCGGTGCCGACCCGGTGCCGCTCGACCGGCGCGAAGCAGAGACGATCTTCCGCGACTTGCGCCGCGATCTGCGCCCCAGCCCGCAGGCGCGCGAGGTGGCGCAACTGGTGCTGACGCAGCGACAGGCAGGTGCGCCACCGGCAATGCAGGCGGTGTTGGGGGCGGAGGCGGTGGCGCTGCTGCCATCGTTCGCGCGCGCGATGCTCGGGCTGGAGAAGCCGGGGCTGGCGGGGATACCCGCGCGCGCGGCAACTTGGGGCATGGGCAAGACGCTGCGCTGGGCATTCAAGCAGAACGCACCGCAACCTCGTTAGGTCAGCTTGTCGGGCAGGCCGAACAGCGCGATGTAACGGAGCGCGAGAGCGCGGTCGCCCTCGATCGCGAGCCTGCCTTCGAGCTCCAGCACCTCGGCGGGAAGCTTGGCGTAAAGCAGCCCCGCGATCACCGACGCATCGGGCGCGCGGAACACCGCATCAGCCGCCGACGCCTCGCCGCGCCGCACCGTGATCGCGCGGGCGATGACCTCGGCAAGGAATTGTTCGCTGCCAATAACGAAGCCGATCTGCGCGCGCATACCGTCAGCCGCAGTCGCATCGAACATCGTTCGCATCGAGATCATCAACGAGACCGGAGATAGCGGCAGCAGAGGATCGTGCCCCGAATGCTTTGCCGCCCAGCGCCCGAGTTCCTGCAAGGACGGTTCGGCGGCGAGCCCCCATGGCGTGAGCGCATACACCTGTACTCCGGCGGGCGGTGGCAGCTTCTCACGCCGCAACACGCCAGCCTCTTCCAGACTGGCGAGCCGTTCGGTCAGCACCTTGGCCGAAATGCCGGGCAGGCTGACGCGCAGATCGGAAAACCGGCGGGGTCCGAGCATTAACTCCCTGACGATCATCAACGACCACCGCTCGCCGATCAATTCCATTGCGAAGGCCGTTCCGCACGCATCCGCATACCACCGCCCGTGCGGCGACTGCGATGAAGCGGTTACTTTAGGTGACTTCATAGTTGCATCAGGTAACCGCTACTGGCATCAGATGCAAGTTCCGAGTCGCAAAGAAGGAATTTGCAATGACCCAGATGATCTTCGTGAACCTGCCGGTGGCGAACCTGACGAAGTCGAAATCCTTTTATGAGGCGATCGGCTTTACCAACAATCCGATGTTCACCGACGAGACGGCCGCCTGCATGGTGTTGTCGGACGTCATCCACGTCATGCTGTTGACCCATGACAAGTGGAAGGATTTCACCCCCAAGGCGATTCCCGACGCGAAGGAGAGCGCGCAGGTGATGCTGTGCCTCAGCCGCGACAGCCGCGAGGCGGTGGACGCGATTACGGAGACCGCCGCTGCCCATGGCGGACGGGGAGATTGCAATCCCAATCAGGATCACGGCGTCATGTACGGTCGCAGCTTCGAGGATCCCGATGGCCACATCTGGGAAGTGATGTGGATGGATATGGCTGCCATGCAGCATGACGCACCCGCCGAGGCGAGCGTGGCCTGAAGCAGGCTGAAACGAAGGAGAGATGTCATGGCCTACTACGACGGATTCGTGATCGCGGTGCCCACCGCCAACAAGGACAAGTTCATCGCCCACGCGACTGAGGGCGACAGCGTTTTCACGGACTTCGGCGCCACCCGCGTGGTCGAGACCTGGGGCGACAACGTGCCCAAGGGCCACACCACCGATTTCCAGGGCGCGGTCGAGGCCACCGACGAGGAAAGCGTGGTCTTCAGCTGGATCGAATGGCCCGACAAGGCGACGCGCGATGCCGGGATGGCGAAAATGATGGCGCCCGATTTCAAGGATCCCCGCATGGACCCCGAGACCAACCCCATGCCGTTCGATGGCAAGCGGATGATCTTCGGCGGCTTCGAACCGCTCGTCACTATCGGCGAGGCCTCCGACGGTGACTATGTCCAGGGCTTCCTGCTGCCGGTCCCGGAGGATCGGCGCGAGGATTACCGCAACCTGGAGCTGGATTCCTGGGACATGTTCAAGCGCTATGGCGCGACCAGCCTGGTCGCGGCTTGGGGTGACGATGTTCCGGAGGGCAAGCAGACGGACTTCTACCGCGCCGTGAAGGCCGAGCCAGGCGAGAAAGTGGTGTTCGCCTGGATGACCTGGCCCGACCGCGCCACCTGCGACGCCGTCGGCGAGAAGATGCAGAACGATCCCGAGGCGAAGATGCCCGACTCCATGCCCTTCGACGGCAAACGCATGATCTATGCCGGTTTCGAACCGGTGGTCGTGCTCTGACCGCCCCGATGCGCGTGATCCACGTTCCCGGCACGCCCAGCCCGCACGGACACTACGTCCAGGCGATCGAGCATGGCGGCACGATCTATGTCTCGGGCCTGCTCGGCAACACCGCCGGGCAGGCAGCGGACCAAGATATCGCAGCTCAGGCTGACCACTGCCTCGACCAGCTCGAGGCGATCCTGCTGGCGGCGGGCTCCTCGCTCGACCGGGTGCTCAAGCTGGGCGTGTTCGTGAGCGATGTCGCCGAATGGCCGCGCGTCAACGACGTGTGCGCCGCACGTTTCGGCGATCATCGACCGGCGCGGATCGTGGTCCCCTGCGGCCCGCTGCGACTCGGGTCGCGCATCGAGATCGACGCGATCGCAGCGGCGGATTGAAGCTTTTCAAACGGAGAGAGGCAATGGCAAACCATCACGGCGACTTCATCTGGTACGAGCTGCTGACGTCCGACGCGGACGCGGCCGGAGACTTCTACGGCAAGGTCGTGGGCTGGACGTCGGAACGCTCGGATCAGCCCGGCATGGACTACCGGATGCTCGCGATGGAGCGCGAGGAGCCCATAGCCGGGTTGATGGCGATCACGCCCGAGATGGCGAGCGGTGGCGCGCAGCCGTGCTGGCTAGGCTATGTCGGCGTCGATGATGTCGATGCGATGGCGGCCTCGATCAGGGAGGGCGGCGGCGCGATCCACATGGAACCACAGGACATTCCCGATGTCGGACGCTTCGCCTTCGTTGCCGATCCGCAGGGCGTGCCGTTCTATGTCATGCGCGGTTTTTCGGACGAGGAAAGGTTGTCGTTCTCGTATGACAAGCCGCGCATCGGCCATTGCGCCTGGAACGAGCTGTCCACCACCGATGTCGAGGCCGCCAAGCACTTTTACGGCCAGCGCTTCGGTTGGGTGAAAGATGGCGAGATGGATATGGGCCCGCTCGGCAAATACGAGTTCCTGCGCCATACCGGCCGCGCGCCAGAAGGGTCGCCGATGGGCGCGGGCATGATCGGCGCGGTGATGCCGAGGATGCCGCAGATGCCGGTCTCGGCCTGGACCTATTACTTCCGCGTGCCCGACATCGACGCCGCGGCGGCGCAGATCACCGCCAACGGCGGCACCATCACGCAGGAGCCGGTCGAAATCCCCGGCGGCGATTTCTCGATGAACGCAATCGACCCGCAGGGCGCCCACTTCGCGCTTGTCGGCGCGCGAACAGGAGCCTGAACGATGGCCGATTACACCTTCTTCTACAATCCCATGAGCCGCGCGCAGATCGCGCGCTGGGCGCTCCACGAAACCGGCGCAGACTACGAGCCGGTGTTCGTCGACTGGGCCGACAAGCCCGCCGCGCTGCTCGAAGCCAATCCGATGGGCAAGCTGCCGACCATCATCGACCACACCGGCGAAACCGATCGGGTGGTCAGCGAGGCCGCGGCGGTGTGTCACTATCTCGCCGACCGCGAGGCACCCGAGCTGCTGCCGCGCGACGAGGAGAAGGCGGATTACTTTCGCTGGCTGTTCTTCGCGGCGGGCCCGCTCGAACAGGCGGTCACCGCCAATGCGCTGGGTTGGAAACCAACCAGCGAGCAGGAAGGCATGGCCGGCTTCGGCAACTTCGATCGCACGCTGGACGCGCTCGATGGCTGGCTTTCGTCGCATGACCACGTTTGCGGCGACCGCTTCACCATGGCCGACGTCTATGTCGGCAGCCAGGTCGACTGGGGCCTCGCCTTCAAGTCGATGCCCAGCCGCCCCGCGTTCGAAGCCTATGCCGAGCGGTTCCGCGCCCGCCCCGCCTATCGGGTCGCCAAGGAAATCGACAACGCGCTCATTGCGGAGATGCAGAAATGACCCCGAAAACGCTTGGCGCCAAGAACACCATCTGCCTGTGGTACGACAAGGACGCCGAAGAGGCGGCGAATTTCTACGCGAGCGTGTTTCCCGACAGCCGCGTCGAATCCATCCACCGCGCACCGATGGACACGCCCGGCAACAAGGAAGGCGACGTGATGGTCGTCAACTTCACGGTCTGCGGGATGCCGTGCATCGGCCTCAACGGCGGACCGATCTTCCAGCAGAGCGAGGCCTTCAGCTTCCAGATCGCGACCGACGACCAGGCCGAGACCGATCGCTACTGGGATGCCATCGTCGGCAACGGCGGTCAGGAAAGCCACTGCGGCTGGTGCAAGGACAAATGGGGCGTCAGCTGGCAGATCAGCCCGCGGGTTTTGACCGACGCGATGGAAGCCGGCGGCGAGGTCGCCAGGCGCGCCTTCGAAGCCATGTTCCCGATGAAGAAGATCGACATCGCCAGGATCGAGGCCGCAATCGCGGGAGCGAAGGCCGATGCGTAAGATAACCGGCGCGGCCTTCCTCTCGCTCGACGGGGTAATGCAGGCACCCGGCGGGCCGACCGAAGACCCGCAGGGCGGTTTCGAAGAGGGCGGCTGGATGTTCAAGATTTGGGATCCGGGTATCGAAACGACGCTCGGATCGCTGTTCTCGGGCGACTACGACCTCCTGCTGGGCCGACGCACCTACGACATCTTCGCAGCCTACTGGCCCTATGCCGAGGGCGACAACAAGCCGATGAGCGAGGCCTTCGACCGGGCCAACAAATACGTTCTGACCCGCGGCGACCAGCCTCTCGAATGGCAGAACAGCCACCGGCTGCGCGGCGTCGAGGATGTCGCGCGGATCAAGGCGGAAGCGGGCTCGGACATCATCATTCAGGGTTCGAGCACGATCTACCCCGCGCTGCTCGCCGCCGGTCTGATCGACACGCTGATCACCATGACCTTCCCGGTCACAATCGGCCGCGGCAAGCGGCTGTTCGGCGAAGGTACCCCGGTCGACAGGCTCGCAATGACCGACCACACCGTGACCGATCAAGGCACCATAATCGCCACCTATCGGCCAGGCGGCACGCTGCCGCCCTACCCCGCCGAAGCACCGATACCGATAACCAGCGACCGCGAGATCGAACGCCAGAAGCGCATCGCGGCGGGAAGCTGGTGATGCTGCAGCTCCACGGCCACCCGTTCTCGTCCTACACCTGGAAGGCGCTGATCCCGCTTTACGCCAACGACACGGCGTTCACCTTCCGACAGATCGACCCTTCGGTGCCCAAGTTCGAGAGCTTCACCGGCAAGGCGCACCCGTCCGGGCAATTCCCCGTCCTCGTCGATGGCGAAGCCGTCGTCGTCGAAGCGACCAGCATCGTCGAGCATCTGGCGGTTCATCACCCGGGCGTGGCCCCGCTCGTCCCGTCCGACCCGGCCGAAGCGGTTGTCGCGCGAATGCTCGACCGCGTTTTCGACAATTATGTGATGGGCAATATGCAGCGGGTGATCGCGGCCCACTTCGTCGACAAGGACGATCCCGGCGCGGGCGGGCTTCGGGACGAGCCGTTCGCACCCGAGATTGCCGCCGGGAGGGCGGGACTTCGCCGAGCCTATGCATGGCTCGAGCAGTGGCTTGGCGCCAACACGCTGCCGCCGCATATCTCGCTAGTGACTTGCGCCGCCGCGCCTGCGTTGTTCTATGCGGACTGGGTCGAGCGGATTCCCGGCGACTGCCCCCGCCTCGCCGCGCTGCGCGCCGAGCTGCTGGCGATGCCGGAGGTCGCGCGCTGTGTCGATGACGCGCGCCCCTACCGCCCTTACTTCCCATATGGCGCGCCGGACCGTGATTAGCCGGAACGGTTAGGCGTCCTGACTTCCACGCACGCCTGAGCCTCCGGCGGCGAACCCGGAGCTAGCGCCAGCGCAGAGATAAAGATCGCGCGACCGGAGCGAACCCGCATGTGGCGCGGGCGCAGCTCCCGGGGACGGGATCGGCGGGTGCTTGAAACGGCGCGGTTCGAGCGGCGGCCCCGCCGGACCTCATGCGAAAACACCCGAAGGCATCGGCGCACGAACCTCGAACCTGAACCCAGATCAAACTCTTGTGCGACATGGGTGACCGGTGCGACGGGGAGGGTTCGCCTTGGCGTCGAGCCCCTGCCGCGATCCGCGCGGGCTTAACGAGCCCCGCGAGCTTATGTGACGTGCCACCTGCCGCTTCCAGGGAAAGGAGGGGTGTCCTTGCGGTCCGGATGAGCCATCGCCCCCGACCTGGACGCCCGCGCCTCTCGCACCGGCCGCGCCGCCGGACGGAATGAACCGGGCCGGCGAGGGAGGGATAACGCCAGCTCAGCGCCTCCTCCCGATCCTCAGTGCCCGCACCGGTGAGGGCCGATGCGAACGAGCGGATTGCTAACCTATATGGTTCGTTGTGTCAAGATGCAGCGGTGTTGGAGTGGCTTTGGGAAGGTCCAACAGGGCTGGTGACGTCCGGTCTCACCCGATCACTTTTCGTAGCATTTGATAGGCCTCGACCACCCTGCCCAGCCGCATTTCATGCCGCCGGTCGCCGCCGTTGCGGTCGGGATGATAGCGGCGCACGAGTTCGGAATAGCGTTGGCGAAGCATCTTGCGATCAGTGCTTGAGCCCAGCCCCATGACCTCCAGCGCCGCTGCCTCCTCGCGGCTGAACCGACCCGATGCCGCCACCTCCGCCTCGCGCTGAACCCGGCTCTTGATCCCGTTCGCCCGTGCCGCGATCGCATCGAGGGGATCGACGAAATCGGCCCAGCGCGGCATCCCGTCCACCCCGGCGGTGGGGCGGAACGAGGGGCTTTCGGTGCGCCAGCCCGCGGCGGGTGCCTGCGCGGCGTAGATCTCGTCGGCGCTCATCCCGGCGAACCAGTCGTAACCCGAATTGAACTCGCGCACGTGGTCGAGGCACAGCCAGCGCCAGTCGCCCGGTCCGTCGAAGCCGTTCCGGCGCTCGCCCGGCGCGCGAAACTCGCCCGCCTCCTCGCATCCAGGATGCATACAGACCGCCTCGCTGGAGTCATAACGTCCGTGAAAGCGTGTCGTGCGCATTCGGCATAGGATGGGGGGCGGAACCCGGTTAGGAAACCCCTCGAGGAGCGATTCTTCGCATGAGTGGTCCGGTTCAGCAGGAAATGGAGCGTTTGCTGGCGGCGGCCTTCGCCCCCAGCCATCTCGCGGTGATCAACGACAGCGCCAGTCATCATGGCCATTCGGGCGACGACGGCAGCGGCGAATCGCATTTCACGATCCGGATCGAGGCCGAGGCCTTCACGGGCAAAAGCCGCCTCGACCGCCAGCGCATGGTCAATCGCGTGCTCGGCGACATTCCCGGCCAGCGCGTCCATGCGCTGGCGATCAAGGCCTCCGCACCAGGAGATGGCGCATGATCGAGCAGATCGTCACCCCCGTCAGCCACGATCTCGGCCAGTTTCAGGTGCGCCGCGCGATCCCGTCGCGCGAACGGACGATGGTCGGGCCCTTCATCTTCGTCGATCAGTTCGGCCCGGCGCAGCTCGACATCGGCGCGGGGATGGATGTCCGCCCCCACCCGCATATCAACCTCGCCACCGTGACCTGGCTGTTCGAAGGCGCGATCGACCACCGTGACAGCCTCGGCAGCTTCGCCACCATCCGGCCCGGACAGGTCAATCTGATGACCGCCGGGCGCGGCATCGTCCATTCGGAGCGCAGCCCGCAGGCCGAGCGCGATGCCGGACCGCGGCTCTATGGGATGCAGACCTGGCTGGCGCTGCCCGACGGGCAGGAGGAGATTGACCCGGCTTTCGAGGCGCAGACCGAACTGCCGGTGGTCGAAGACGGTTGCGCCAAGGCAATTGTGATCATGGGCGAACTGTGGGGTCACAAGGCGCCCACTACCCAGCATTCCGGCACGATCTATGCCGAGATCGTGCTCGCCCCCGGCGGCAGCCTGCCCATCGACGCCGAGGCCGATGAGCGCGCGGTGATGCTGGTGGGCGGCGAGGCGGCGATCGGCGGGCAGGCGCTTGGCCTTTACGAGCTGACGATCCTCCAGCCCGGCGCGCCGCTGGCACTGACCTCGGAGCATGGTGGCAGGGTCATGCTGCTCGGCGGCGATGCCTTCGCCACCAGGCGCCACGTCTTCTGGAACTTCGTCAGCAGCGACCGCGAACGGATCCAGCAGGCCAAGGAGGACTGGCGCGCGGGCCGCTTCCCGCTGGTGCCCGGCGACAGCGAGGAGTTCATCCCCCTGCCCGAAGTGCCCAAGACGGTGAGCTATCCATGAGTTTCGCAGGACAGACCGCCTGGATCACCGGCGCATCGAGCGGTATCGGCGAAGCGCTGGCGCGTGAGTTCGCCAGTCGCGGCGCGCGCATGGTGCTTTCGGGTCGCGACGAGGCAAGGCTCGCGGCGGTGGCGGACAGCCTCGGTGTCGAGACGCTCGTGCTGCCCTTCGAGGTGACCGACGAGGCCGCGATGCGTGCCGCGACCGAGCAGGCGATTGACTGGCACGGGGTCGACATCTTCGTCGCCAATGCGGGCATTTCGCAGCGCAGCCCCGCGGTCGATACCGATATGGCGGTCTATCGTCGCATCATCGAAGTCGACCTCACCGCCCAGATTGCCGCCAGTCAGGCGCTGTTGCCGCATATGGTGGCGCGCGCGAGCGGGCGGCTCATCTTCATCTCCTCGGTCGCGGGCAAGGTCGGGGTGCCGCTGCGGACCGCCTATTGCGCCGCCAAGTTCGGGCTGGTCGGCTATGCCGACGCGCTGCGGGCCGAACTCTCGCAATCCGGAATCTCGGTGCACGTTGTATGCCCCGGCTCCGTCGCCACCGATGTCAGCCGCAATGCGCTCACCGCCGACGGCAGCGCGCGCGGCAAGAGCGACAAGGCGATCGACGAGGGCATTCCGCCCGCCGAGGCCGCGCGGGCGATGCTGGACGGCATCGCGGCGGGGGAGCGCGAGATCATCGTCGCGCGCGGTGTCGAGCTGGCGATGGGCGAGATGCGCCGCACGCCCACGGCCCTGCTCGACCAGATGGCGACGATGGTGGCCAACGGCTATATGCAGAAGATGCAGGCGGAGAACTGAGGATGGAGCAGCAGCGCGTCGGCCTAGCGAATGGCATCGAACTCGATGTGGTCGATGTGGGACCTCGAGACGCCCCCGTGCTGATTTTCCTTCACGGCTTTCCCGAAAGCCACCGCACCTGGCGCCACCAGATCGCGCATTTCTCGGACCGTTTCCGCTGCATCGCCCCCGATCAGCGCGGCTATCGCGGGTCGTCGAAGCCGCAGGAGGTTTCCGCCTACACCCCCGACAAGCTGATCGGCGACATCTTCCAGCTCGCCGATGCGCTTGGCGTGGGCGAGTTCACGATTGTCGGCCACGACTGGGGCGGCGCAATCGCCTGGGGCGTGGCGATCGGTGGGCAGACGACCGGCAGGGTCTCCCGCTGCATCATCGCCAACGCCCCGCATCCGGCGATCTTCCAGAAGCTGCTGTTCACCAGCGAAGTCCAGCGCACATCGAGCCAGTATATGCGGGGTTTCCGCGATCCCGCGAACGACGCGCTGGTGCGCGAGCACGGGCTGGTCGGCATCCTGATGAAGGAGGTGAAGTGGGACCGTCCGAGTAAAATGGAGCCCGAAGAGCGCGATCGGCTGCTGACCGAATGGCAGGACCGCGACGCCGCCTTCGGGATGCTCAACTGGTATCGCGGCAGCCCGGTGAACGTGCCCCCGCTCGACGCGCCCTATGCCCTGCCCCAAGGCTGGACCCCGCCCCAGCTTCCGAAGCTGACGATCCCGACGCTGGTGATCTGGGCGATGGACGATCTCGCCCTGCCCGCGGAGAATCTCGAGGGGCTGGACGAGGTGGTCGAGGATCTGACCGTCGCTCGAGTCCATGACTGCGGACATTTCGTGCCATGGGAAGCGCCCGACAAGGTCAACGCGGCGATGGACGAATTCCTGGCGCGGACGGCCTAGCCCGCCCATTCCACCCAGGCACCGTGCGGATGAGCGGTGGCGAGCCGGATGGGTTCGCTGCCGCCGAGCCACCAGCGCACGGTAAGCTCATGACGGTGGGTGTCGCGGTTGGCTTCGAGCATGATCCAGGCGAGCGGGGCGTCCGCCGTGGCGAGCTGACCGGCCGTTTGGATGCTCGCTGCAATGGCAGCGCGCTCATCCGCCGGGATGTATTGCCAGACGACCGAATGGACGATGGCACGGGTGACGCCGGGCTTGGCCGGACGGGCCAGCACATCGGCGACGAAAGCCCCCGCGCTTGTTTTGGCGATCAGTGGCGGTGCTAACTGCGCTTCAGCCACGGCGGCGTCCATGCGCGCGAATCGCTCGGTCAGCTCGGGCCAGATGTAGGCGCGCAGCCGCAATGCCTGATCGGGGTCGGTCAGGTCGACCGACGCGACATCGCAGCCCTCCGCCGAAACGATCCCAAACGGACGATCGGGTGGCGGCGCGCCGCGCCATTCGGGCACGATCCGCATCGCCGCCTGTTCCGGGCCCACCGCCACGCCGCCCAGCTCGAAGCGATAGCGGTCCATCATCAGATTGATGCCCGCGCTCGATCCCAGCTCGAACAGCGCGAAATCCGCCGGGCAGCCCTGCTCCACCAGCCACAGCATCGCCGCGGCGAATCCCCACGAGCGCCCGGCCTCATTGGTCTGCGGCGGCCCGTCGAGCCATGGCAGCAGCGCATGGTCGTGCCGCTCCAGCGCCGCCGCCACGCGCTCGGTCGCGTCACGCGGTCGCAATCCGTCGTAGAGCGGCGCCAGGCCGGGCTCATCGCGCCGGAGATGCAGCGCGTGCAGCCCACCCGCGATCCTTAGCGGCAGCGCGTCGGCTAGCGCCGGACCTGCCCAGCGGCGAACCCGCTCCATCGTCACTCCCCCGCGCTCGTTGTCCAGCAGTTCGAGCAAGGCCTGACACACCAGCGCGGTCACCGGTGCGCCGTTGTCGCGGCAATAAGCGACCTGATTCTCGAAGGCGGTCCGCACCGCCGCTGGCCCGGTCGCCAGTGGATCGATCGGGTCGTAACGCGCCGCATCGATCGCCCCCGAACCCATCGCCATTGAACAATGCCCTCCTGCTGCTATCTCGCGGCGCTCACCCATGACCCAGCCACTCACCTTCGCCGTGCCCAAGGGGCGCATCCTCGACGAGGCGCTGCCGCTGATGGCGCGCGCGGGGGTGGTGCCCGAAGCGGCGTTTCACGACAAGGCGAACCGCTCGCTGACCTTCGCGACCGAGAACGGCGACGTGCGGATCATCCGCGTGCGCGCCTTCGATGTCGCCACCTTCGTGGCTCACGGCGCGGCGCAGGCCGGGATCGTCGGTTCCGACGTGGTGGAGGAGTTCGACTATCCCGAACTCTACGCCCCGGTCGATCTGGGCATCGGACGTTGCCGCCTGTCGGTGGCCGAACCTGCGGATACGCCGCCAGCCGGGCGCGCCAGCCATCTGCGGGTGGCGACCAAATATCCCAGCCTCACCCGCCGCCATTTCGAGGCGCGCGGCATCCAGGCCGAATGCGTGAAGCTGAACGGCGCGATGGAGATCGCTCCGGCGCTCGGGCTGGCGCGCACGATCGTCGATCTGGTCTCCAGCGGGCAGACGCTGCGCGACAACGGTCTGGTCGAAGGCGCGGTGGTGGTCGAGGTCTCGGCCCGGTTGGTGGTCAACCGCGCGGCGCTCAAGACCGACCCGCGCGTCGCCGCGCTGGTCGAGCGGTTTCGCCAGCTCGTCACCGTCGAGCAGGCCGCCTGATGCAGCTCCTCCACACCAATGATGCCGGGTTCGAGGCTGCATTCGCGCGCATCGTCGCTGACCGCCGCGAGAGCGACGCGGACGTCGGGCGCGATGTCGCCGCGATCCTCGCCGATGTGCGCAAGCGCGGCGATGCGGCGCTGGCCGAATACACCGGGCGGTTCGACGGGCACGCGCTGGTGCGCGACGAGGATTGGCGGATCGGGGTCGATGAATGCCGCGCCGCCTACAACGCTCTCGAGCCGGCCTTGCGCGATGCGCTCGATCTCGCCGCCGCGCGTATCCGCGCCTACCACGAGCAGCAGCTTCCCGAGGATCGCGACTACACGGACAGCATCGGGATGCGGCTGGGCGCGCGCTGGCGGCCGGTGGAGGCGGCCGGGCTCTATGTGCCTGGCGGACGCGCGGCCTATCCGTCATCGCTGCTGATGAATGCGTTGCCCGCCAAGGTTGCCGGGGTCGAGCGGCTGGTGGTGGTTACACCCACGCCCAACGGAATGACCAATCCGCTGGTGCTGGCCGCGGCGCATATCTGCGGGATTGCCGAAATCTGGCGCGTAGGCGGCGCGCAGGCCGTCGCCGCGCTGGCCTATGGCACCGGGCGGATTGCGCCGGTGGATGTCATCACCGGTCCCGGCAACGCCTGGGTCGCGGAGGCCAAGCGCCAGCTCTACGGCGTGGTCGGGATCGACATGGTCGCCGGGCCAAGCGAAATCCTTGTGATCGCCGACGCCGCCAACAATCCGGCGTGGATTGCCGCCGACCTGCTCAGCCAGGCCGAGCACGATCCCGCCGCGCAGGCGATCCTGATCACCGACGATGCGGCTCTTGCTGAAACCGTTGCCGAAGCCGTCGATGCGCTGCTGGAAAAGTTGGCGACTGGTGAAACCGCCCGCGCGAGCTGGGACACCCACGGGCTGGTGGTGGTGGTCGGTGATCTGGCCGAAGCCCCCGCCCTCGCCGACCGGCTCGCCGCCGAGCACGTCGAACTCGCGGTCGCCGACCCGCAATCGCTGTTCGAGCGTATTCGCCACGCCGGCAGCATATTTCTCGGTCGCCACACGCCCGAAGCCTTGGGCGACTATATCGCCGGGCCCAATCACGTCCTGCCCACCGGTCGCCGCGCCCGCTTTTCCAGCGGGCTGTCGGTGCTCGACTTCATGAAGCGTACCAGCTTCATCGATGCGAGCGCGGAAGCGATGGCCGCGCTCGGACCCGCCGCCGTGGCGCTGGCCGAGGCCGAGGGGCTTCCCGCCCACGCCCATTCCGTGCGATTGCGCCTCCGATGACCAGGAACCCCCGCTCGCAGGCCCGTTCGGCCGCCCGCCTCGCCGCCGTGCAGGCGCTGTACCAGCAGCAGATGGAAAAGACGCCGCTCGCCCGCCTGCTGGACGAATTCCACCAGCACCGGCTCGGTGCGGAGATCGAGGAAATGCAATTCGCCGAGGCCGAGGTCGCGTTCTTCGACGACATCGTGCGCGGCGTTGACGCGCGCCGCGACGAGATCGACCTGCTGCTGTCCGAGCGGCTGGCGCAGGGCTGGACGCTGGCCCGCCTCGACAAGACGATGCTCCAGATCCTGCGCGCCGGAACCTACGAGCTGATCGCCCGCGCGGACATAAGCACGGGTACCGCGATCGGCGAATACGTCGATGTCGCCAAGGCGTTCTTCGACGACCGCGAGGCGAAATTCGTCAACGGCGTGCTGGATGCCGTGGCCAAGGGCAGCGGGCGTTAAAGTCAAACTTCCGTTCGCATTGAGCGAAGTCGAGATGCCGCACGATGTGTCTCGACTTCGCTCGACACGAACGGCAGGGGTTGGGAATGAAAGAGGCTGCATTCATCGCTGCCCTCAAGGGGCTCGCGACTACCCCCGGCGCACGCGGCCTCGACGATGACGCCGCAGTTATGGAGGTCGGTGGCGAAACACTTGTGCTGACACATGACGCGATGGCCGAAGGGACGCATTTCAGCGCAGATGCCGATTTGGCAGATGTGGCGTGGAAGCTGGTGGCGACCAATCTCTCCGACCTGGCTGCCAAGGGTGCGGAGCCCGACGGCGTCCTGCTAGGTTACACCCTTGGTCCGGGCGACGAGCGTTTCCTCCTAGGATTGGGAGAGGCACTTACAGCCTTCGACGTTTCGCTTCTCGGCGGGGACACGATTGGCGCAAAGAGCGGACGAACGTTCGGCCTGACCGCGATCGGCTGGGCAACCCATACACCTGTCCCCTCACGCTCGGGCGCAAAGGTGGGGGATGCCGTCTGGCTGTGTGGAAAGCTCGGCGCGGCAATGCTTGGATTCGAGCAGCCTAGCGGCCTCTACGGTGAGGCATTTCTTCGTCCGCGACCACTGTTACAGGAAGGCCAGGCGCTTGCATCGCGGGTTACGGCCATGATGGATGTTTCCGATGGCCTTTTGCTTGACGCAACGCGCATGGCCACGGCGAGCGGCGTGACGTTGGATCTCAGATCGACGCATATGGAGGTCGCGGATCGTTCGCGATTGCTGGACTGCCTGAGCTGGGGCGACGACTACGCGCTGCTGTTCACCTGCGATCCGAAGATCGGCGTGCCGGTGACGGCCGCGCCGATAGGAACCGTCGTTGCCGCTTCGGCGCATCCAATCATGCTAGATGGTGCCCCCCCGCCTCCGGCCCAACGGCTCGGTTACCTCCACGGCTGACGGTTTTCCCCACAATGACGAAAATCTGCGCCGTTTCGGGCCTTGTCAGCCCGCAAGCGCCCATTATACCCCTCGCCGCATAGGGGGCCGGGCCGTTCGCGCTTAGGGCTTTTCACGAAACGTGAGGGGAGTACTTCGTGGATTTCATCATCATTTCGATCGCGCTGGGGCTGACGGCCATCGTCTATGGCTTCGTCACCAGCCGCCAGGTGCTGCGCAGCGACCCCGGCAACGCCAAGATGCAGGAGATCGCGGGCGCGATCCAGGAGGGCGCGCAGGCCTATCTCAAGCGCCAGTACACCACCATCGGCGTGGTCGGCGTGGTGGTCGCGATCCTGGTCGCAATCTTCCTCGGCCCGATTTCGGCGACCGGCTTCGTGCTCGGCGCGATCCTGTCGGGCGTCGCGGGCTTCATCGGCATGAACATCTCGGTGCGCTCCAATCTGCGGACCGCGGCCGCGGCGATGAAGGGGCTCCAGCAAGGCCTCACCCTCGCCTTCCGCGCGGGCGCGATCACCGGGATGCTGGTGGCCGGTCTTGCGCTGCTGGCGATCGCCGGGTTCTTCTATGTGCTGATCGGGCCGATGGGCTTCGCGCCCAACAGCCGCGCTGTCATCGACGCGCTCGTCGCGCTGGCCTTCGGCGCGTCGCTGATCTCGATCTTCGCGCGTCTGGGCGGCGGCATCTTCACCAAGGCGGCGGACGTCGGTGCCGACCTCGTGGGCAAGGTCGAGGCCGGCATCCCCGAGGACGACCCGCGCAACCCGGCCGTGATCGCCGACAACGTGGGCGACAATGTCGGCGACTGCGCCGGCATGGCGGCCGATCTGTTCGAGACCTACGTCGTCACGGTCGGCGCCACGATGGTGCTCACCGCTCTGCTCCTCAAGGGCGTCAGCGAAACCGTGCTGCTGTCGATGATGGCACTGCCGCTGCTGATCGGCGGCGCGTGCATCCTCACCAGCATCCTGGGCACCTATTTCGTGCGCCTGGGCAAGGGCACGAATGTGATGGGCGCCATGTACAAGGGCTTCCTCGTCACCGCCGTCACTTCGATTCCGCTGATCTGGCTCGCCATCGATGCGACCATCGGCATGAACGTCGAGATCGGTCGCAGCCTGACCGATGTGGCCGTGGGCGAACCCGTCGCCGCCGAGGGCCTGGCCGAACAGGTCATCAGCTTCACCGGCATGGACCTCTTCTGGTGCTCTCTGCTCGGCCTGGTCATCACCGGGCTGATCATCTGGATCACCGAATACTACACCGGGACCAACTACCGCCCGGTCCGCTCGATCGCCAAGGCGTCCGAGACCGGCCACGGCACCAATGTCATCCAGGGTCTCGCGATCAGCCTCGAGGCGACCGCGCTGCCGACGCTGGTGATCGTCACGGGCATCATCATCGCCTTCGAGATCGCGGGTCTGCTCGGGATCGCCTTCGCGGCGACAGCGATGCTGGCGCTGGCGGGAATGGTCGTGGCGCTCGACGCCTATGGGCCGGTCACCGACAATGCCGGCGGCATCGCCGAAATGGCGGGGCTGGACGACAGCGTGCGCGAAAAGACCGACCTGCTCGACGCGGTGGGCAACACCACCAAGGCGGTGACCAAGGGCTATGCGATCGGCTCGGCCGGCCTGGCCGCGCTGGTGCTGTTCGCGGCCTATACCGCCGACCTCGGGGAATACTTCCCCACTGTGGACGTCGATTTCAGCCTCGAGAACCCCTACGTCATCGTCGGGCTGCTGCTTGGCGCCCTGCTGCCGTATCTCTTCGCCGCGATGGGCATGACCGCGGTGGGCCGTGCCGCGGGCGATGTGGTCATCGACGTGCGCGACCAGTTCAAGAACGATCCGGGCATCATGCTGGGTACCTCGCGGCCGAACTATGCCCGCACCGTGGATCTGGTGACCAAGGCGGCGATCAAGGAGATGATCATCCCCTCGCTCCTGCCGGTGCTTGCGCCGATCGTGGTCTATTTCGTCATCACCGCCATCGCGGGCCAGCAGAACGGCTTTGCCGCGCTCGGCGCGCTGCTTCTGGGCGTGATCGTTGGCGGGCTGTTCGTTGCGCTCAGCATGACCGCGGGCGGCGGCGCCTGGGACAACGCCAAGAAATACATCGAGGACGGCAACCACGGCGGCAAGGGCAGCGAAGCCCACAAGGCCGCGGTGACCGGCGACACGGTCGGCGATCCGTACAAGGACACCGCCGGCCCGGCGGTGAACCCGATGATCAAGATCACCAATATCGTGGCGCTGCTGCTGCTGGCGGCACTGGCGGCTGGCTGATCTGAACCCTAGACCGCCCTTCCGTTCGTATCGAGCGGAGGACACAGTCCGTAGTCGAGATACCTGGTCGCTGCGCCAGTGTGTCTCGACTACGCTCGACACGAACGGGGTCGGACGTAAGACGATCCGCCGATGAGCGAAACACCCCCTCCCGAGAAGACCGTCGCCGACTTCGTGCGGCTCCTGACCGTGGCTTCCGCGGGCGAAGACCGCTTTACCGGCTCGCAGCAACACGATGGCATGGGCCGCGTCTTCGGTGGCCAGATCGTCGCCCAGGCGCTTCAGGCGGCGCAGGCCAGTGCGCCCGAGGGCATGGCCGCGCACAGCCTCCACGCCTACTTCCTGCGCGGCGGCGCGGAGGGGCTCGACACGCAGTACGAGGTCGCGCGCGATCTCGACGGCCGCAGCTTCGCCAACCGCCGCGTGGTCGCGCGACAGGATGATGCGGCGATCCTGACGCTAACCGCCAGCTTCCAGCGCGCCGAGGACGGGCTCGAACACCTCGACGCCGCGATGCCCGACGTGCCCCCGCCCGAAGATCTGGTCCCTGATGCCGACCAGCGCCGCGCCATGGTCGAGCGCGCGGGCGAGCGCTTGACCGCCGCCCAGCGCGCGATGGCGCTGCGCCCACGCCCGCTGGAACTTCGCACCGTGGGCAAGCTCCACTGGATGAACACCGAGCCAAGCCCGCCGCAAGCCAATAGCTGGTTCCGCACCGTCGCCCCGCTTCCCGACGATCCGGCGCTACACCGCGCGGTGATCGCCTATGCCAGCGACTATACGCTGCTCGGCACCGCCGCATTGCCGCACGGCCTGAGCTGGATGCGCGGCGAACTGACCGGGGCCAGCCTCGACCATGCGATCTGGTTCCATTCGCCCGGAGACAGGCCCGCGCGTGCCGACGAGTGGCTGCTCTACGCCACCGACAGCCCGTGGACCGGCAGCGGGCGCGGCTTCAATCGCGGGCGCATTTTCGACCGGTCTGGCAATCTGATCGCCAGCGTCGCGCAGGAAGGCATGATGCGCAAACGGACGCCCAAACCGGCGTCATGACGCCGGGCGCGATTTAGCGCGCATTTTCCGCGATAGTGCTGTAGGGGCCCGCCGCAACCACCGGCCCCGCGACTTCGTGCGCGCTCCGCCGGTCCATGCTCCAATCCGGCGCCTGCCCCGATCCCGTCCTTCGCGCGCCCTGTCCCGCGCCAGTCTTTCTGTGAGTTATCATGCCTTTCGAAACGCTCCCCCCGATCATCTCTGCCGCCCTGTCCGAACGCGGTTATACCGAACTCACCCCCGTGCAAGCCGCGGTGATCGAGCCCGAAGCGCATGGCCGCGACCTCATCGTCTCGGCGCGTACCGGCTCGGGCAAGACCGTCGCTTTCGGGCTGGCGCTGGCCGAGGCCCTACTGACCGAAACCCGCAACGTTCCGCTGGTCGAACGCCCGCTCGCGCTGGTGATCGCTCCCACGCGCGAGCTGGCGCTGCAAGTCAGCCGCGAACTGGCGTGGCTGTTCGCCGGGGCCGGTCTGCGGATCGCCACCTGCGTCGGCGGCATGGACGCCTCGAAGGAGCGCCGGGCGCTGCGCGGTGGGCCCGCCATCGTCGTCGGCACGCCCGGCCGCTTGCGCGATCATCTCGAACGCGGCGCGCTCGACCTCAGCGGCCTGATCGGCGTGGTCCTCGACGAGGCGGACGAGATGCTCGACATGGGCTTCCGCGACGATCTCGAGGGCATTCTCGACGCCGCACCGACTACCCGCCGGACGCTGATGTTCTCAGCCACCATTCCGCGACCGATCGTTTCGCTTGCCGAACGCTATCAAACCGACGCCCTGCGGCTGTCGCTGGCGGGCGAGAGCCGTGGGCACGGCGACATCGCATATCAGGCGATCGTCGTCGCCCCCAACGAGATCGAGGCCGCGGTGGTCAATCTGCTGCGCTTCCACGAGGCGGAGACCGCGATCCTGTTCTGCGCCACCCGCGACAACGTCCGCCACCTTCACGCCATCTTGCAGGAGCGCGGGTTTGGGGTGGTGGCGCTGTCGGGCGAGCATTCGCAATCGGAGCGCAACCAGGCGCTTCAGGCACTCCGCGACCGCCGCGTGCGCGTCTGCGTTGCCACCGACGTGGCCGCGCGCGGAATCGATCTGCCCACCCTCAGCCTGGTGGTCCATGTCGAGATTCCGCGCGACGCTGAAACGCTCCAGCACCGCTCGGGCCGGACCGGGCGCGCGGGCAAGAAGGGCATCGCCGCGATCATCGTGCCCTACAACCGCCGCCGCCGGGTGGAATCGATGCTGCACGGGGCGAAGATCGCCGCCGAGTGGATGGACGCCCCGAGTCCCGAGCAAATCCGTGCCAAGGACCGCGAACGGCTGATGGCGGCGCTGATCGCGCCCGCCGAGTTCGACGACGAGGATCGCGCGCTGGCAACCGAGTTGATGGCTGCCCGTTCGCCCGAGGATATCGCTGCCGCTTTGGTCCAGCTACACCGCGCCGCGATGCCGCAGCCCGAGGAGCTGATCGCCAACACACCGGAAGCGCGCGACAGTGCGAAAGCAGATCGCCACCGCCCCGGGTTCGAGGATACGGTGTGGTTCCGCATCGCCGTTGGCCGCCGTCAGAACGCCGAGCCGCGCTGGATCCTGCCGCTGTTGTGCCGCCGCGGTCACATCACCCGCAACGAGATCGGCGCGATCAAGGTCGGCCAGACCGAAACCCATTTCCAGGTGCCGCGCGCCATCGCCGACCGCTTCGCCGACGCGCTGCGCCGCACAGCCAGCGCCGAGGACGAGCAGGACTTCATCCTGATCGAGCCTGCGCCTGAGGGGCCACGCGAGGCGGCGCGCGAGAATCGACGGGAGCATCGCGGCGATCGCCCCAACAGCGTCCAGGCCCGCCCGCATCGCCCCGGCGGCAAACCAAACGGACCTGGTGGCTTCAAGGGTCCGCGCAAGTTCGCTGGCAAAGCAAAGCCGGGTTTCAAGAAGAAGCCCTGAAACGCTGCCCCACGTGTCTCGAGCGGAGGACGCAGTCCGCAGTCGAGCTACCAGTCGCTAACCGCCCGCGTGGTAAAAGTCGTAGATCTGCTGCGCCACGCCCGCGCTGACGCCCGGTGCTCGCTGCAGGTCTTCGAGGCTCGCCGCGCGCACTTTCCCCGCGGTGCCGAAATGCAGCAGCAGCGCGCGCTTCCTCGCCGGGCCGATGCCGGGGATTTCGTCGAGCGGGCTGGCGCTGATCGCACGGCTGCGCTTGGCGCGGTGCGCACCTATGGCGAAGCGGTGCACCTCGTCGCGCCAGCGCTGGAGCTGGAACAGCGCGGGTGAATTGACCGGCAGCGTCTTCTCGCGCCCGTCGGGAAAGTGGAACACCTCGCGCCCCTCGCGGCCGTGATGCGGGCCCTTGGCGATGGCGATCAGCGGCACATGCTCGATGCCGAGTTCTTCCAGCGTGTCACGCACCGAGGACATCTGGCCCTTGCCGCCATCGATCAAGACGAGATCCGGCCAGACGCCTTCCTTCTCGCGATCGGGGTCTTCTTGCATCGCCCGGCCGAAGCGGCGCGCCATGACCTCGCGCATCATCCCGAAATCGTCGTCGGTCCGTGCTGTCTTGATGTTGAACTTGCGGTACTGGCCCTTCTCGAAGCCCTCGGGGCTGGCGACCACCATCGCACCCAGCGCCTTGTCGCCCTGGATATGGCTGTTGTCGTAGATTTCGATGCGCCGCGGCACCTCGGGCAGCTCGAGGAAATCGGCGATCTCCTGGATCACCCGCGCCTTGGTGCCGCTTTCGGCGAGGCGGCGGTCGAGCGCCTCGACCGCGTTGCGCTGCGCCTGGCTCATCAGCTTGCGCCGGGTGCCGCGCTGGGGGACCGATATTTCCACCCGATGCCCGGCGGCGGTGCACAGCGCCTGCTCCATCAGCGCCTGCTCGGGCAGCTCGCGGTCGACCAGGATCGTGCGCGGCGGCGGCACCTCCTCGTAGAACTGGAGCAGCACGCTGGAGAGCACCTCGCCCTCCTCCAGCTCCTGCGTGTGGCTCGGGAAGAACGCGCGGTGGCCCCAGTTCTGCCCGCCGCGGATGAAGAAGGCCTGCACACCGACCTGTCCACCCTTGGCGGCGAGCGCGAAGATGTCCGCATCCCCTACCCCATCGGCATTGATCGCCTGGCTGCCCTGGATGAAGGTCGCGGCGCGGAGCCGGTCGCGCAGCATCGCCGCCGTCTCGAAGTCGAGGTCGTTGGCGGCCTTCGCCATCTGCTTTTCGATCTTGGCCTGCACCGCGCTGGACTTGCCCGAGAGGAAGTCCTTCGCCTCGGCCACCAGCTCCTGGTAGCCGCTTTCGTCGATCCGCCCGACGCAAGGGGCGGAGCAACGCTTGATCTGGTAGAGCAGGCACGGCCGGTCGCGGCGGCTGAAGAAGCTGTCGGTGCAGCTCCGTAGCAGGAACAGCTTCTGCAGCGCGTTGATGGTGGTGTTGACGCTGCCCGCGCTGGCGAAGGGGCCGTAGTAATTGCCCTTGGCCTTGCGCGCGCCGCGGTGCTTCTGGATGCGCGGGAAAGCGTGATCGGCGCGCAGCAGGATGAAGGGGAAGCTCTTGTCGTCGCGCAGCAGCACGTTGAACGGCGGGCGGAAGCGCTTGATCAGCTGCGCCTCCAGCAGCAGCGCCTCTGCCTCGGAGTTGGTGGTGACGATCTCCATGCCGCGCGTCTGGCTGATCATGCGGGTCAGGCGGCCGGACAGGCCCTTGAGCTGGGTGTAGTTCGCCACCCGTGCTTTCAGGCTACGTGCCTTGCCGACATACAGCACATCGCCGCGCGCATCGAGCATCCGGTAGACGCCGGGCTTGGGCTTGAGCGTCCCGACAACTTCGCGGATCGCCGCGACCCCGGCCTCCAGGTTCGGCTGCGCGCTGGCGACGGTATAGGTCGCGCGCTCCTCGTTGAAGCGCTCCTTGCCGCGCGGATCGTCAGGTCTGCCGGCCTTGGACATGGGCTCCAGCTAAGGTCGGGAATTCGAAAAGGGAAGGCGACGAAGACGCTTTGTCCGCCTAAGCGCGCGGGGTGGATTACGACGCGATAGTTCTGGGTGGCGGGGCGGCTGGCCTGATGTGCGCTGCAATTGCAGGCCAGCGCGGCAAGCGCGTGTTGGTGCTCGAACGAGCCGCGGAACCCGGCCGCAAGATCCTGATTTCGGGCGGCGGACGGTGCAACTTCACCAACATCGGTGCAGGCCCGGCGAACTATCTCTCGGCCAATCCGCACTTCGCCAAATCCGCGCTCGCCCGCTACACGCCGCGCGATTTTCTCGACCTCGTCGAAAGCTACGGCATCGACTGGCATGAGAAGACGCTTGGGCAACTGTTCTGCGACGGTTCCGCAAAGCAGATCGTCGCCATGCTGCTGGCCGAATGCGCGAAGGGGCCGGTGGAGGTGCGTTGCGGCGTCGATATCACCAGCGTGGCGAATGGCGATGGGCGCTTCCGGGTGGGCGAGGACAGTGCCCCCGCGTTGGTCATCGCCACCGGCGGCCCCTCCATCCCGAAAATGGGCGCGACCGGCTATGCCTATGATCTGGCGCGCCAATTTGGCCTCAAGGTGGTCGAACCGCGCCCCGCCCTCGTGCCGCTCACCCTTGGCGGGGATGATGTGCTGTTCCGCGAATTGTCCGGCGTTTCGGCCGAGGTGGTCGCCCGCGCCGGCAAGGGTAGCTTCCGCGAGGCCGCGCTATTCACGCATCGCGGCCTGTCGGGCCCGGCGATCTTACAGGCTTCATCGTATTGGCGGCCCAGCGACGAGGTCGGGATCGACTTCCTGCCCGACTACGCGACGGGTTGGTTGGTCGAGGCCAAGCGCAAGCAGCCGCGCACATCATTGCGCGCGCTCCTTCGCGAATCCCTCCCCGAACGGTTGGCCACGACGCTGGCGGAGCGGCTTGGGCTCTCGGGGGAGCTCAACAATGCTTCCGACAAGGCGATCCACTCTGCCGAGACGCAGCTCGCCGACTGGCGCTTCCGTCCCAACGGCAGCGAAGGCTATGCCAAGGCCGAGGTGACGTTGGGTGGCATCTCCACCGCCGAACTGTCATCGCAGACGATGGCCGCGAAAAGCGTGCCCGGTCTCTACGCTATCGGCGAAGCTGTGGACGTCACCGGCTGGCTTGGCGGCTACAACTTCCAATGGGCCTGGGCGAGCGGGGTGGCGGCGGGCGAAGCACTATAGGCCTGCATTGCCACGCGCCTGACATGTGTTAGTCTCCGGCTCCGGGGGAGACCAGGATGCGCCAGCTTCAAGGGATGGATGCCAGCTTCGTCGCGCTGGAAACGCGCACTTCGCCGATGCACATCGGCTCGATCCTGATCTACAATCCCGCCACCGCGCCCGGTGGCTTCGTGCGCTTCAAGGATATCCTCGGCTTCTTCGCCAGCCGGATGCAGCTCAGCAAGACGATGCGCCAACGCATGGTACGGGTGCCCTTCGATCTCGATTATCCCTGGTGGATAGAGGATCCCGACTTCGATCTGGAATACCACGTCCGCCACATCGCGCTGCCGCAGCCCGGCGATTGGCGACAGCTCTGCATCCAGGCCGCGCGCATCTTCGCCCGCCCGCTCGATCTTACCCGCCCGCCGTGGGAGTTCACCGTGGTCGAGGGGCTGACCAACATCCCCGGCGTGCCCGAAGGCAGCTTTGCGATGGTGACCAAGGTCCACCACGCGGCGATCGACGGAATGAGCGGGATCGATCTGATGGAGGCGATGCACACGCTGCGCGCCGACGAGCCGCCGCCCCCCGTCAGCGACGAGTGGAAACCGGAAAAAGTCCCCAATCCGGCCGAGCTGCTGGGCAAGAGCTATTTCAATGCGATCACCAACCCTTGGAAGCAGATGGAGGTTGCCGCGCGCGCGGCGCCGGGGCTGGCCAAGGCGCTGAAGGGGCTGGCGGCGAAGGACTTCACCGTCTCGCGCGCCATGCTCGCCCCGCGCACCCGCTTCAACCGGGTGATCGGTGCACACCGCGTGGTCGAAGGGCGCAGCCTGCCGCTGGCCGATATCAAGGCGATCCGCGCCCTGGTGCCAGGGTGCAAGGTGAACGATGTGTTCCTCGCCATCGTCGGAGGAGCCTTGCGCAACTATCTGCTCGCCAAGGACGATCTGCCCGACAAGACGCTGACCGCGATGGCCCCGATCTCGGTCCGCGCGGCCGGCGAGAAGGGCGACATGGGCAATCAGGTCGCGGCGATGGTCGCGCCGCTGGGCACGCATCTCGCCGATCCCGCCGAGCGGCTGGCCTTCGTCCATTCGCAGACGATGAATTCCAAAGCGATGACCGAGGCGATCGGCGCGCGCAACATGACCGAAGCGAGCAAGGTCGCCCCGGCGCTGTGGATGAGCCTGGGGGCGCAGCTCTACACAAGGCTCGGCCTCGCCAACCGCGGTGCCGCCGCGCCGTTCTCGACCGTGGTCACCAATGTGCCGGGCCCGCCGGTGCCGATCTATTCCAGCGGCGCGCGGCTGGAGAGCATGATGGGCCTGCTGTGCCTTACCGACGGCGTCGGGCTAGGCCACACGGTACAGAGCTACTGCGATGAGGCGACGATCACCTTCACCGCCTGCCGCGATCTGATGCCAGATCCCGAATTCTACGCCCAATGCATCCAGGACAGCTTCGAGGAGCTGCGCGACGCGGCGGCGAAACCTCCGGTCGAGAAAAAATCGTCAATCGGGGCCCCCAAACGGCGGTCCGCGCGTTCCGCCCCCTCTTCCAGAAAAACCAAGGCGAAAGGCCGACAGCCCGCATGACCGCAACTTCCACCGCCACAAGCACTGCCCGCCCGCCCAGCCGCCTGCTCACGCTGGCCGAACCGGGCCGCGCGATGAGCGAACTGGCGAGCTTCTACGCGCTGCGTCCGCTGCTCGGGATGCTCCCCAAGGGCGACGGGCACGGCGTGCTGGTCTTGCCCGGCTTCATGGCCAGCGATTATTCGACCAATCCGCTGCGCAAGCTGCTGTGCGATCTGGGTTACGATGCCGTCGGCTGGAACCTGGGCCGCAACGTCCATGTCGACGAGGCGCGGGTCTCGGCAATGATGGACTGCGTGGACGCGCTCCATGCCCGCACGGGGCGCAAGGTCTCGCTGGTCGGCTGGAGCCTGGGCGGCGTGTTCGCGCGCGAACTGGCCAAGCAGGCGCCCGAGAAGGTGCGGCTGGTCATCAGCCTGGGCAGCCCGATCACCGACGATCGCGGCCACACCAACGCCCGCCGCCTGTTCGAATATCTCAACGGTGCCGAGCCCGAGCCGATGCGCGCCGGCAAGTTCCGCGCGCTGGCCGAGGCGCCGCCGGTGCCCACCACCTCGATCCTCACCAAGACCGACGGCATCGTGCACTGGCGCGGCTCGGTGCAGCACGGCGCCGGAAGAAAGGGGGCCGAGGTGGAGAACATCGAGGTCCACGCCAGCCATTGCGGCCTGGGCGTCAACCCGGCGGCGGTTTACGCCGTCGCCGACCGCCTGGCGCAGGCCGAGGGCGCGTGGCAGCCGTTTGAGGCCAAGGGGCTGGCGGCGCTGGTATTCCCGCGCTCGAAACTGCACTAATCGAGGCGGGGTCCGAGCGGCTGAGATTGGGTGGCAAGTGGATGCTACGCCATTCCTGCTAAAAGCTCCGCAACCACATCCTTTAGGGCTTCCGACCGCAGATCATCGGGCCAATGTTTGATGCGCAGTTCTTGATCGCGCGAAAGATACGTTTCGAAGTGATCGGGATAGACCTCGACCTCAACGTCGTCCCATTCGCGCCCCGCCTGCCAATCAAAGCAAATCGCGTTTGTAAACGGATTGAGTGAGATGTCTTCGCGATCGATCCCGTCGAGGACAGACCCTTCTAAGGCCGAAAGCAAGGCGACAGCGTTCGCAAGCTGCCCGGGATCCCGTGCCAACTCTTCAATCCGACGTGTCAGCAACTCCCCAGGCATGACAGCATCGTAGCGCGATCTCTGACGGCAGCAACGGGGTCGCGAGCTGCCGCGTGCGCTGACCCTAAAACAGCTTCCGGAACTCGATCTCCACGAAGCGGCCTACCGGATCGATCAGGAATGGCTGGAACCGCAGTGGCACCGTCCCGGCACCATCGGTCACTCGCTGGCGCGCGTCGAATATGTTTCGCACATTCAGCGACAACCGCGCGTCCTTGAAGAAGCCGGGGTTCTCGCCCACCAGCCACTTCTGCTGGTCGAGCGCGACGAAGGTGCGCAGGTTGAAGGTCGCCAGCTCGCCGAAGAACAGATCGCCCGACCCCGGCAACCCGCTGCCGCGCACTTCGCTGGGGCCGGTGTAGGTGCCCGAGAGCCGCGCGCCGAGGCCGCGGTAGAATACCCCGCCCTCCAGCTCCAACTGATGCCGCGCCACCCCGCCGCCGTTGCCGGTGGCATCGCCGTTCAGCAGGTCGAGGAACGGCCCGCCCGGCGCGATCAGCACCGAATTGGCGAGGTTGACGGTGTGATAGACGCCGACGTTCCAGCGCCCCTGGCCATCGCCGCCGCCGCCGGGGCCGCCGCCACCGGGACCGCCGCCACGTGGACCGCCACCCCGGCCACCCGCGGGCGCATCGCCCCCCGGCGCTGCGCCTTGACCCTGGCCACGGCCCTCGCCCCGCCCCTCGCCCCGTCCTTGGCCGGTCGGCATGGCGCAGATGCGGGTCTGGAATTCGCGTAGACGCTCCGGCGAGATCGAACCATCGGGATTCTGCAGTCGCGCGCGGATTTCCTCGGGGATCGCCGCCGGATCGGGCGCCTTGGTCGGATCGGCGCACAGCACCTGCCGCATCGCCGCGAACCGTGCGGGATCGAAGCGCTGCGCGGCATTCGGGTCGCACAGGCGCTGCCGGAGCAGTGCGACGCGCGCCGGATCGACCTGGCCATCGTCGCCCTTCAGCCGGTCCTGCATTGGCTGCGGGAGGGCCGACAGGTCGGGCACGGTGCCCGCGGGCGAGGCGCAGAACTGCGTCCGCAGCTCTTCCAGTTGGGCCGGGTCCATGCCCATCATCCCGCCCCCGGGACGGCCCTGGCCGGGTGCCTGCTGCGTGCCCGCCGGGGCCGGAGCGCCGCCGGGTGTCGCGCCCGGCGCCGGTTGCACCGCGGCCATGATCGCGCCGAAGCGCCCGCCGCCACGCTGGCGCTCGCTCTCGGGCAGCGGCTTGCCCAGCCGGCCGGACAGGTTGAAGCCATAGCGCAGGCGTTCGGAGCGAACCTCGGCAAAGGTTACCGGCCGCGCATCGAGCGCGATCAGCCGGTTACTCGCATCGCGCGTGACGCGGCCCGGAAACGCCGCCTCGATCGCCGGAGTCAGCAAGGGGAAGCCGCTGGTCACGTCGCTCGAACTGTTGCGGTAATATTCGACCAGCACGTTCGCCCGATCGAGGATGTCGATATCGTAGCTGGCCGACAGCTTGAGGTCGCGCTGCGTCTCGGCGCGCAGGAACGGGTTGCCGCCGCTGGTCTGGGTGACTAGCACAGTTTCGTCATTGGCGAAATCGAACACGGGGACGTTGGAATTGACGATCACCGGCCCGCCCAGCTGGCTGAGCCCCGGCGCGGCCTCGCGCATGACATAGCTCGCCTGCAAGGTCAGCGGCTCGGCGGGTTTCCACACCAGCCCCGCGTTCCAATTGCCCAGCGTGCCGAAGTCGGAAAGGTGGTTCACCCCGCCACCGATGTTGAAATTGAGGTCGCCGATCGCCGCCAGCACATCGTCGCGGCGGCTGGCGATGGGAATCGAGACGTTCGCTCCAGCGGATAGATCGCCGCGGGTCAGCGCGGATTCGCCCGCCAGCGTGCGGGTGTCGAAACTTTCGATACGGTCCCAGTCGTAGCCGGTGTTGAGGGTCAGGCCGACCTCGCCCGCGGGCAGAAAGAACGGATTGCCGATCAGCGTCGTGCGGCTGCTCGCGGTCCAGACCTTGCTACGCGCAAAGTCGGTGACCACCGGGCCCGGCACGGTGCGGCGACGGTCGACCAGGGTCTGGGTATCGGTCAGCCCACCTTCCAGCGTGCTCTGGAACTGATAGTCGCCCAGCCGTGTGCTGTACCCGCCACCCAGCGACAGCGTATCAGTATTGGTCCGCCGCTCGATCGGGTCGTCGTCGATGGTGCGGATTTCCCCGCCGACACTGGTCAGGTCGAGCCCGCTCAGCGAAGTGCCGCGGTTGTGAATCCACTGACTGTTGAGCGTGACCTGCCCTCCCGAGCCGGATTCGCCGAGGCCGAAGGTGCTATTGAGGTTGGCCTCGAGCTGCTCGCTGCGCGAGACCAGCGTGCGAAAGTCCGCCGGATCGGGATCGGCAGGATTGGTGGGAAAGCTGCCGGGCGTCTGGACGATGCCGCGCTCGCCCTCGGTGAGCGGGGTGGTCTTGTTGTAGGCCAGCGTCGCGTTGAGCCGGCCCGGCCCGTCGATCCTCAGGAGGCCCAGCTCGGCCTCGCCCGCGGCATAGCCGCCGCGCGTCGGCACTCCGGCTTCCACCTCCACCTCGCGGCTGGCGAAATTGTCCTGAAGGATGAAGTTGATGACGCGTTGATCGGGTGGGAAGCCAAACTTGACCGCGACTTCCTCGGGCAGCACCTCGACCTTGCGGATCGCTTCGGGAGGGTAGCGGCCGATCTCGCGGAAATTGCCGATCCGCTGACCGTTGACGAGGAACACCGGCCGACCGCCGCGCCCGCGGCCCGAACCGATCTGTGGCGAAAGCTGCGCGACGAGGTCGGCGATCGAGGCGGCCCCATAGGCCTGGACCTGTGCCTGATCGAGCTCCAGCACCGGCGCGCTGGCCGTATCGACCTGACCGCGAACACGCTCGGCGGTCACGACAATCGCATCGACATCGCTGTCGGTCAGTGACCCATCGGTCGCGGGCTGCTCGGCCGGCTGTGCGGTGGCAGCGGCCTCCTGCGCCAGCGCCGGGGTGGCGGCCACGAGCGCGATGAGCGACACGGTAACGGGGATTTTCAAGCGAGGCGGCCCTTTCGGTTCGAACTGCTCTCCCCTAGAGGGGCCAGTGCGGGAATTGTCTGAACGCGACAAGCTTCCGCGATGTAACGATTTGTCGTTCGTCGATGCTGATCGGCGCTTGGTCCGATAGTGGCCAATGCGTTGGTCGAGGGCCGGTCGAACGTGCCGGGCTTTCCTTTTGGCGCGCCCCCCGCTATGGCGCGCCCCCTATCGGCACTACTGCCGCAAATCTCTCACGAACGACCAAGGAATCTATGGCCAAGGAAGAGCTTCTCGAAATGCGCGGGCGCGTCGTCGAACTGCTGCCCAACGCAATGTTTCGGGTCATGCTCGAAAACGACCATGAGGTCCTCGGCCACACCGCGGGCAAGATGCGCAAGAACCGCATCCGCGTGCTGGTGGGCGACGAAGTGCTGTGCGAGCTGACGCCGTACGATCTCACCAAGGCGCGGATCACCTACCGGTTCATGCCCGGCCGCGGCGGTCCGGGGCCGCAGTAAGCGCGCTGCGCTCATGCGCGCACCGCATCTCACCCTCGCTTCCGCCAGCCCGCGCCGCCGCGAACTGCTTGCGCGGCTGGGCATCGTGCCCGATGCGGTGGTGACCGCCGATATCGACGAAACGCCGCATAAGGCGGAGTTGCCGCACCATCACGCCCGCCGCGTGGCGCGCGAGAAGGCGCTCGCGGTGACCGCCGCCGGGTTCGTCCTGGCGGGTGACACCGTTGTTGCCGCGGGCCGCCGCATCCTGCCCAAGGCCGAGGACGAGGCGACTGCACGGCGCTGTCTCGAACTGCTTTCAGGCCGTCGGCACCGCGTGCTGTCGGCCGTCGCATTGCGTGCTCCCGATGGGACGATGCGAGAGAAGCTGAGCGAGACCATCGTCCGCTTCAAAGTGCTCGCCGCTGATGAAATCGCCGCCTATCTCGCGGGGGGCGAATGGCACGGCAAGGCCGGGGGCTACGCCATCCAGGGCAGCGCCGAGGGGCTGGTGCAGTGGATTCAGGGCAGCCATTCGGGCGTGATGGGCCTACCGCTCTACGAAACGCGCGTGCTGCTCCGCGCGGCGGGGTTCGCGATTGGCTGAGTGGCTGGTCGAAGAGGGCATCGCCGAGCACCGCGCGGTGCGGCTGGCGGGCGATACGATCGTCGCGGCCCGGATCGACTGGCCGGAGCGGCTCGCGGCGGGTTGGGTGATCGAGGCCAGGCTGGTGGCGCGCGCCGCAGGCAGCGCTCGCGGCACTGCTATCGCCGCGAACGGCGAGGAAGTCCTGGTTGATCGCTTGGGCAAGGATGCCGGCGAAGGCGCGCCGTTGCGGGTCGCAGTCACGCGCGCCGCGCTCGGCGGCGCTGGCCGCTTCAAGCGGGCGCAGGGGAGACCGAGCGAGGCCGCTCTGGCGCGGCCGACGCTGGCCGAGCGGCTGGCCGCCACCGGGGACGCGGTTCGCGTGGCGCGCCGATTTCCCGGCAGCGATTGGGATGCCCTTATTGACGAAGCGCTGAGCGGTGCGGTCGGATTTGCGGGGGGCACGCTGCTATTCGCGCCCACGCCCGCCATGACCACGGTCGACATCGACGGAGAGCCGTCACCGCGCGCGCTCGCCCTTGCCGCTGTGCCGGCGTTCGCCCTTGCGCTGGGGCGTTTCGATCTTGGCGGCTCGGTGGCGGTGGACTTTCCCACGCTGCCGGACAAGGCCGACCGCCGCGCGGTCGACGCCGCACTTGGCGAGGCCCTGGCAGGCTGGCCGCACGAGCGCACCGCGATGAACGGCTTCGGCCTGGTTCAGGTCGTCAGCAGACTCGAGCGATCTTCGCTGCTGCACCTCGCTCATCGCCACCGCGCGGAACTCGTGTGGCGACGGCTGCTGCGCCGGGCCGAGGGGCTGGACGGCGCCGGTCACCTCGAACTCGCACTCCACCCGGGGTTGGACCGCGCGGTCGAGCCCGAGCATCTCGCCGCGCTGGAACGGCGTTCGGGTCGCCGCGTCACTTTGCGCTTCGATCCCGCCCTTGCGCTCGAAGCACCCCATGCCCAGCTTGTCGTAAATGGCTGAGACCAAACGCCCCTGCCCGATCTGCCGCAAGCCGCGGAGCGAAGCCCATTCGCCGTTCTGCTCGCTGCGCTGCCGAGACCGCGATCTCGCGCGCTGGTTCACCGACGGTTACGCCGTGCCCGGTCGCCCCGCGCAACCCGAAGACCTCGAGCGCGATCCGGCGGAGCGGGACTAGGCGGTCAGGAAGGCGACTAGCGCCTTGACCTTCTTCTGCCGCCACTGCGGCAAAGGCGCGACCAGCCAATAGGCGCGCTGCCCCGGCGAGGGCGCTTCGAGCGCCTCCAGGCGCCCATCGCTCACGGCGTCCACTACCAGCAGTTCGGGCAGCCGCGCCCGCCCCATCCCGGCCAGCGCGCTCGACAGCGCCTGTCCGGCGTTCGACACGGTGACATACGCCTCGACCCCGTCGGGTAGCGCCGGGCCCCAGGAAATCCACCGCTCGGGCGCGCCCGGTGCCGCCACGGTCAAGCGCGTCGCCGGAGCCAGCTCAACGCCTTCGAGATCCCCCGGCCCATCGGCCAGCCGGATCGCGATATCGAGATTGGCTTCGGTAAAGTCGGCGTGCTCGTCGGCCACGAAGATGAAGCGCGCCTGCGGATCGTCATCGGCATAGCGCGCCAATCGCGGGGCCAGCCACTGGGCATAGAATTCGCGCGGCACGGCAATGGTGAAACGGTCGGACGCCTGCCCGGCCTGCATCGCCTGCACGCTTTCCTCGAACTTGAGGAACCCCTCGCGTAGCGGCTCCAGCCCCGCCGCGCCTTCCTCGGTCAGTTCGAGCCCCTTGCTGGTGCGGCGAAACAGCACCGTGCCCAGGTGATCCTCGAGCGCGCGGATCTGCTGACCGACGGCGGCCGGCGTCACCGCCAGCTCGTCCGCCGCGCGCGTGAACGACAGATGCCGCGCGGCAGCATCGTAGACGCGCAGGGCGTTCAGGGGCAGGTGGGTGCGCTTCATCGGATTGTGCGAGTTAGGCGAGCATGGTGCGCCGCACAAGCCGCGGCGTTCGGTGGGCTGGCCAGCTATGCAACCTGGCTGTAACAGCTTTCGCCGACATGACTCTGATGACCGTTCCGGAGACCCTGACTGCCGACCCCAGCTCCGCCGCCGAGCGCTACGTCAACCGCGAATTGAGCTGGCTGGCGTTCAACAGCCGCGTGCTCGCCGAAGCGGAGAACGAGCGCTACCCGCTGCTCGAACGCCTCCGCTTCCTCTCGATCTCGGCCAGCAATCTCGACGAATTCACGATGATCCGCGTCGCCGGGCTGGAAGGGCAAGCGAGCCGGGGCATCGAGAACCCCGGCATCGACGGCTTGCCACCCCGTCAGCAACTCGCTGCGATTCGCACCGCGCTGGTGGCCATCGAGAGCCGGCAGCAGGCCACGCTCTCGCAACTGCAGGGCCAGTTGGCGGAACAGGGCATTCTCATCGCCGAAATCGCGCAATTGTCCGAGCGGCGGCGGCAATGGCTGCGCGACTATTTCGAGAGCGACATCCTGCCGCTTATCACCCCGCAGGTGATCGACCCGAGCCACCCGTTTCCCTTCGTCTCCAACCTCGGGATGGGCCTGATCTTCTCGATCGAGCGCATCAAGGGCGGCGGCACGCTGATGGAGATGGTCCTGATCCCGAGCGGCGCGCCGCGGTTCGTGCGGGTGCCGGGAGAGCCGGCGGCCTATGTCGCCATCGAAAAGCTCGTCGCCTGCTTTGCCGACCTGCTGTTCCCCGGCTTCCGGATCCGGGGCGACGGCGTGTTCCGCGTGCTGCGCGACAGCGACATGGAGGTGGAAGAAGAGGCCGAAGACCTGGTGCGCGTGTTCCGGAGCGCGATCCAACGGCGGCGGCGCGGGCGCGCGGTGCTGCTGGAACTCGACGCCGACTGCGACCCCGATGCCGAGGCGCTGCTGCGCGACGAGTTCGGCGTCGAGAGCGCGATGGTGATCAAGACCGCGGGCATGATCGGGCTGCACCACCTCGCCGTGATTTGTGGCGAGCCGCGCCCCGACCTCAAGTTCAAGCCCTTCAGCCCACGCTATCCCGAGCGCGTGCTGGAACACGACGGCGACTGCTTCTCCGCCATCCGCGAGAAGGACATCGTGATCCATCACCCCTACGAAAGCTTCGAGGTGGTGGTCGATTTCGTGACCCAGGCGGCGCGCGATCCGGCGGTGGTTTCGATCAAGCAGACGCTCTATCGCGCGGGCGACCAGTCGCCGATCATCGCCGCGCTGATCGAGGGCGCGCAGGCGGGCAAAGCGGTCACCGCCGTCGTCGAGCTGAAGGCCCGTTTCGACGAGGAGCGTAACCTGAAATGGGCCAGCGAGCTCGAGCGCGCGGGCGTGCAGGTGATCTACGGCTTCGTTGAGTGGAAGACCCACGCCAAGGTCAGCCTGGTGGTGCGACGCGAAGAGGAGGGCTATCGCACCTACTGCCACTTCGGCACCGGCAATTATCACCCGGTCAGCGCCAAGATCTACACCGACCTCAGCTATTTCACCGCCGACCCGGCCTATGGCCGCGATGCCGCGAAGCTGTTCAACTACGTCACCGGCTATGTCGAGCCGCACGATCTGGAGCGGATTTCGGTATCCCCGCTCACGCTGCGCGAAACGCTGTATCACAATATCGACCGCGAGATCGCCAAGGCCACGGCCGGTCGGCCCGCCGGGATTTGGGCCAAGCTGAATGCGCTGACCGAAAAAGGCATAATCGACCGGCTCTACGAGGCGAGTGCCGCCGGGGTGGAAATCACGCTGGTGGTCCGCGGCATCTGCTCGCTGCGCGCCGGCGTGCCGGGCCTGTCCGAGAATATCCGGGTGAAGTCCATCATCGGGCGCTTCCTGGAACACAGCCGCATCTGGGTATTCGCCAACGGCTATGCCCTGCCCAGTCGCCGCGCCCGCGTCTTCATCGCCAGTGCCGACGCCATGAGCCGCAGCTTCGACCGCCGGGTCGAGGTGCTGGTGCCGATCACCAACAAGACCGTCCACGACCAGGTGCTCGATCAGGTGATGCTGGCCAATATCCTCGATACCGAGCGCAGCTGGCGGCTCGATCCAGCCGGTGACTACCACCGCATGGGGGTGGGAGCGGGTGTTGATGGCGGGGGCTTCAACTGCCACGACTATTTCATGGCCAACCCCTCCCTGTCCGGTCGCGGTGCCGCGATCGAAGAGCACGACGTGCCGCGCCTGACGCTGCGGAATCGCGGCAGGTGATCGCCGACATTCTGCGCGCGCGGGCAACCGGCGCGCGCAGCCGGAACGAGCGCCGCGCAGTGATCGATATCGGCTCGAACACTGTTCGGCTCGTCATCTATGGCGGTCCTCCGCGCGCGCCCGAAGTGCTGTGGAACGAGAAGGTCAGCGCGCGGCTCGGCCGCGACCTCGAGAAGACGGGTGCGATGCCCGAAGCGGCGATGGACGAGGCGCTGGCGGCGCTCGCGCGCTATGCGCTGATCGTCCGCGATCACGCCATCCCCCATGTGGAGACAGTGGCCACCGCCGCACCGCGCGATGCCTCGAACGGCAGGGAATTCATCGCCAGCGTTGCCGCGCTCGGCCTCGACGTTGCCATCCTCAGCGGCGAGGAAGAAGCTCGTGCCAGCGCCTGGGGTGCGATCGGCGCCTTCCCTGGCGCGCGCGGGATGGTCGCGGACCTGGGCGGCGGCAGTCTGGAGCTGGTCGCTGTGGCCAACGGGACCTGCGGCACCGGGGCCAGCTTTCCGCTCGGCACGCTGCGGCTACCGGCGCTACGCGTCAGGGGGTCGTTCGAGCGCAAGCTCGCCAAGCTGCTCGCAGCGAGGAACAGCGAGTTCGCCGCAGAGCGCGGCCAGCCGCTCTATCTGATCGGCGGAACCTGGCGTGCGCTCGCCACCTATGCGATGCGCCAGATGGACCATCCCCTGACCGATCCCCATGGCTTCACCCTGGATGCCCAGCAGGCAGTGGCCGCGGCCCGCCAGATCATGGCCACCAAACCCGCCCAACTGGCGCAATTGCGCGGGATCAGCACCATGCGTGCGGACAAGCTGCCCGATGCCGCGGCGCTGCTGCTGGCCTTGGTCGATCATCTCGGGTCCGAAGCGCTGGTGTTCTCCAGCTGGGGCCTGCGCGAAGGATTGCATTTCCAACGTCTCGACGCCGCCGCCAGGGCCGCCGATCCGCTGCTGGCCGGGGTCGCCGCCTTCGCGGGCGACCGCGGCCCGGCTGACAGCGACGCGGCGCTGCTGGCCGATTGGACCGCCGCCGCTGCGCGTATCGGCGGTCCGCGCAGCGAGAGCCTGCGCCTCGCCGCCGCCCAGCTCGCCCTAGTGCTGCACCGGGTGGAGCCCAACCTGCGCTCCGCGCAGGCACTGGAATGGGCGCTCGACAAGCGGTGGGTCGGGATCGACTTCGCCGGCCGGGCCATGCTGGCGGCGGCGGTGCGCGCAAGCCTTGGGATTACCGATCCGCACCACCGCCTGCTGACGCTGGCTAGCGAAGGCGAATTGCGCGAGGCGGTCGCCTGGGGCCTGGCGTTCCGCCTGGCGCAGCGGCTGGGCGCGGGTTCGAGCGCTGCGCTCGCCGCCGCCCGCCTTAGCGCGCAGGGCCGCGAGCTGATCCTGAACATCGAGCCATCGCGCGCGCCCTTGGCAGCGGCTTCCACCACCAAGGACCTGAATGCGCTGGCTGGCTGGCTCGGTCTCGAACCCCGGCTTTCGATCGAACGCTGAAGGCCCTTGTCAGGCCGCGGTGGCGGGTGCGGCCAACGGGAAGAACGGAATGCGTACCTCGAGCGGCTCGCCCTCTTCCGTGTGGAAGGTGTAGAACCCTTCCATCGAGCCATGCGGGGTGTCGAGTGGGCAGCCCGACACGTAATCGTGGCTGCGGCCCGGTTCGAGCAGCGGCTGCTCGCCAACCACCCCATCGCCATCCACGATCGATACGTGACCCGACGAATCGGTGATCCGCCAGTGCCGCGTCATCAACTGCACGCGCTCGTGCGAGTGGTTCTCGATGCGGATGTGATAGACCCAGAACCACTTGCCGGCTTCGGGCTGAGATTGCTCGGGCAGGAAACTCACCGCCACCCGGACGGCGATCCCGTGGCTGATGGCCGTATGCTGGAAGAGCGCCTTCATAGTGGAGGACAAAATAAGCATCCCGCCCCACCCCGCAAGAGCGATGCGACAGCCGGAGCGCGCTTATCCAGAGGCGCGAAGCGCCGCGGGCGGCTCAGTCCGCCGGATTGTGCTTGGCCAGGAAGCTCTCCAGCGCCGAAAACCAGCGCGCTTCATCCTCGGGCTTATCGAAGCCATGCCCGGCTTCGTCGAAGACGAGCTCGTCGAAGCGCACCCCGGCGCTTTGGGCCCGCGACAGCAGCAGCTTGTACTGGCTGAATGGAACGCGCGTATCCTTCTTTCCATGCGCCACCAGCAACGGCCGGTCGAGCTTCGCGATGGCCCGCAGCGGGGACACTGTGTCGAGATCAAAATTCTCGCCGGCCACGCGCTCCTTCCACTCCCTGCCCCTGTGGCGAGAGAGGAATTTCGCATCGTAGCTCAGCAGGGTCGTCCAGTCGGTCACGCCCGCGAAGCTCGCCGCGCAACGATAGCGTTCGGCATTGCGCAGAACCGCCCACATGGCGGCATAGCCGCCGTAGCTGGCGCCGACCACGCAGACCCGACCCTTATCGGCAATCCCTTCCCTGACCGCCCAGTCCATCGCATCGTCGATGTCGTCCTGCATCGCGCGGCCGATCTGCCCGTCGCCCTTCTCTTCGAAATCGCCGCCATAGCCGCCCGACCCGCGATAATTGGGCTGTAGCACCGCGTAGCCGCGATTGGCGAGGAACTGGACTTCGTCATCGTAGCGCAGCTTGTCGCGGACCCCATAGGGTCCGCCATGGGGCATGATGATCAGTGGCAGGCCGTTGGGCGCACGGCCTCGCGGAAGGGTCAGATAGCCGGCGATCTTGGTGCCGTCGCGCGCGACGTAGGATATCGGCTTGGGTTTTGCGAGCACGGTCAGATTGAGATCGGGCCGCAGATTGGCGAAAACGTCGAGCGCACGCCGCTCGGCATCGTAGATGTAGTACGCGCCAGGATCGCTCGCGCCGCCGGCGAACACGAGCATACGCGATTTGTCCCGGGCCTGGGAACCGACTCGGACCTCGTCCTCCTTCAAAGCGCTCTCGAGCTTGCCTTGCAGGCTTACCATCGCAGGCTCGAGCCATACCCGGCGATCGCGATCGTCGACATAGTCCACGGCGAAGGGCTTGCCGGTCGGATCCAACCAAGCCGTGGTCACATCCCAACTGTCGTGCCGATAGACGGTGGCAACTCGCTGACGGGTGGCGAGATTATATCGCGCCAGAACCTTGCGGCCGTCGTCATCCTCATCGACTACTAGAGCCTCGTCCGAGCCGCCGATAATTCGGCTGACCGCCCACAACTTCTCCTCCTCGTCATCGCCTACGCGCGCGACCACGCGAAGTTTCTCGCCCTCTGCGGTGCGGTATCGCACCTGCAACCTGCCCTCGCTCCAACCGGTTCCCATGCGCACGACGCCCCGGTCATCGGCATACCATTCCCAAACATACCGGACGGGAGCCTGAACCTGCTCCGCCCTACTCTCCGGATCGAGCAAAGACACACGCGAGACGCTGGGCCAGTCAAAGACGCTCCGTTGGAAGGAGAGCAGAACGCTCGATCCGTCCTCCGCCACATGGATAAGATCGTCCCCTTCCAGCCCCATGGCAGTTGGCCCGACGAACCATGTCTTCCCGGTAGCAACCTTGAGAGCGACCAGCCGGCTGGCCCGCGTTTCCTTCGTCCCCACGGTGGACACGATTTGCGACACCGAGATCAAGACGATGTCGCGGCCAGCCCAGCGATGCCAGCCATACTCCATTCCGTCCGGAAGGATCGCCACTGCGAGCGATTTTGTCGTGCTGGTGTCGAGAACCTTGATGCCAGATTTGCCATCGGCGGCTATAAACACGGCCACTCGGGCGCCATCGGGCGACATCAGCGGCTGGCTGAACAGGTCTCGCTGGGCAAAGGTGGCGACGGGCAGCAGAGGGGGCTTGGCCTCGGCCGATGGGCTGGCGGGATTGCCGCCGGTCTGGGCCGCGAGGGGGCCGGCCATTGCCAAAGCGCTGCCAAACAGCAGCAAGCACGCTCTATCTGCAAACAATCCCACGAAAGCGTCCCCTGCTGTCCGATTCCCAGCCTAACAGGCTATGATTAAGCTACAATCCCGAAAGCCCGCCACCTGTCGTTAGCCGTAAGGCCCAGGTCATAAACCGGCCGCAGCGAGCGCACGGTCGAGGTCTTCTGTAAGGTCTGCCACATCCTCCAGGCCGACGTTGATCCGCAGCAGCCCGTCGGTCACCCCCATTTCGGTACGGACTTCCTGTGTGAGGCCCGCATGGGTGGTGCTCGCCGGGTGGCACATCAAGCTGCGCGCATCGCCGATGTTATTGGAGATATCGATGAGTTCGAGCGCGTCGAGCACCGCGAAGGCGCGCGCCCGCGTATCGACATCGAAAGCGAAGATCGGGCCGCAGGCGTCCATCTGCCGCATTGCCAGCGCATGGCGGGGATGGCTTGGTAGCCCGGGGTGCAGAATGCGCGGTACCCGGCTCTCGACGAAGCGGCCCAGCGCCAGCGCGTTCTCGCTCTGGCGCCGGGCGCGCAGGTCCAGTGTTTCGAGGCCCTTGAGCACGACCCAGGCATTGAAGGGCGAGAGCGTTGGTCCGGTGTTGCGCTGGAACGGCAGCAGCACTTCGTCGATGAATTGCGCGCTGCCGCAGACCGCGCCCGCCAGCACCCGGCCCTGCCCGTCCATCAGCTTGGTGGCGCTGTAGGCGACGACATCCGCGCCAAGCTCGAGCGGACGTTGCAGGGTCGGACCGGCGAAGGCGTTATCCACCACCGTGACGATGCCATGCGCCTTCGCGACCGCGCTGACATGGGCGATATCGACCACGTCGAGCGTGGGATTGGCGGGCGTTTCGTAGAAGAAGACCCTGGTATTCGGCCGGATCGCGGCTTCCCAGGCGGCATCGTCGGCGGCGTCGATGGTGGTGGCATCGATCCCGAAGCGCGGGAACAGGCTGTCGACCAGCCACCGGCAACTGCCGAAGGCGGCGCGACCCGCGACGACATGATCGCCGGCGGACAATTGGCACAAGAGCGCGGCGGTCATCGCGGCCATGCCGCTGGCCTGCGCCCGGCACGCCTCGGCCCCTTCCATCAGGGCGATCCGCTCCTCAAGCATCGCCACGGTGGGGTTCTGGAGCCGCGAGTAGGTCATCCCCTCGGCCTCGCCCGCAAAGCGCGCGGCGACGGTCGCGGCATCGTCGTAGGTGTAGCCGGAGGTCAGGAACAGCGCTTCGCTCGTCTCGCCATGTTCGGAGCGCCAGGTTCCGCCGCGCAGCGCGCGCGTGGCCGGGCGCCAGTTGCGGGTGACGGAACGATCGGTGCCGGCGGTCTTCTTCATGCCGGGTGTCTAGCAGCGAGCGACAGAGCGGCAAGGCGGCAAACGAAAACGGGCGGGAAGTTGCCTTCCCGCCCGCCGTAATCCTGCGACCCTGATACCGATCAGGGGCTGGACGGCTCATCATCGGCGATGATGATGATGCCGGCGATCACCGCAGCGGCCGCAAGCAGAGCGATCAGAAGGCTTCCGCCCAGTTCCTGCTCGCCTTCGACCGGGGCTGCCGAACGCTCGGCAGCGGCGGCATTTGCCACCACTGGAGCAGCAACCATGGCCACCGCGGCAGCAGCCAGGGCGACTAGATTCTTCTTCATGCTTCCCACTCCTTCTCTTCAAGACGCCGAGAGGCGCCGGGGATATAACTATGGGCCGGTGTCAAGCCCGTCAATCTGGGATGTTCCGTTCTGGATCAAGCCCACAGCTACGAAACGCCGTCAAAAAACGACCAGTCGTGATGCGGGCCTAAGCCTGCAATGTTACCGAATTATAGTATCCAAGCGACATCTTGGCCCGATATTTCCCGGAATTGCCAACCGCTACCGCCTGTTGTAGCGCCTCCGCCGCATGCACCCCGCCAAGGCAATCCCCCGCGATCCGCTCGGCTGGTGCGTGGCGCTGACGCTCGGCTTCCTGGCGCTGCTCCTCGTCCGGCTGACGCTCCCTACCGAACCCTATTTCGACGAAGTGCATTATTTGCCCGCGGCGCGCGAATACTGGGCGCTTGGCACGTTCGTGAACCGCGAACATCCGCTGCTCGGCAAGGAACTGATCGCGCTGGGGATGCAGATGTTCGGCGATCGCCCGCTGGGCTGGCGCTTCTTTCCCGCGCTGGCGGGCGCATTGGCGCTGTTCGCGGCGATGCGCGCGCTGTGGTTCGCCGCCCAATCGCGCTTTGCCACGATCGCCTATGGCCTGCTGCTGGCGAGCGGGTTTTATATCTTCGTCAACGCGCGCATCGCCATGCTCGACATCTTCATGCTGGCTTTCACGGTGGTGGCCTATTGGCAGCTTGCCGCCGCCATGCGCGAGCCGGAGCGGGGCCGCGTTCACCTCGCGTTCGCGGGGATCGCGCTAGGGCTGGCGCTGGCATCGAAATGGAATGCCGCCCCGCTGGCGCTGCTTCCCGGAATTGCCTTTTTCGTCATTCGCCTGCGCGCCGGAAGACGGCGGTTGCTATGGTCCCGGCGCGGTGCGCCCGTGCCGGGGGTGTCGCTCATCGAGGCGGCGGTATGGCTCGGGGCCCTGCCGCTGGCGGTCTATGCGCTGACCTATGCACCGGCGTGGTTTTTCGCCGAGGGGGCAATCGGCACGTCGGGCGGCTCGGCCAATTTCCTGGCGCTGCACGCCGATGCCATCCGGTTGCAGGAGAGCGTCGTCAAACAGCACCCCTATATGAGCCGCTGGTATCAATGGGTGCTCAATTCACGCTCGATCTGGTATCTGTACGAACCGGTCGACGGGGCGCAACGCGGGGTACTGCTGATCGGTAACCCGCTGACGATGCTGCTGGGCCTGCCCGCGCTGCTTTGGGCGGCCAGCGAGGCAGTGCTGAAGCGCAATCGCGCGGCGATGGCGGTGACCGTGCTCTACACCGTCACGCTCGGCTTCTGGATCGCCAGCGCCAAGCCCGTGCAGTTCCTGTACCATTATTTCCTGCCGAGCATGGCGCTGCTCGCGGCGTTGGCACTGGCGCTCGACGCGCTGTGGCACTCGGGCAGGCGGTGGCTGGCGATCCTGCCGTTGGTGGGCAGCATCGCCCTCTTCGTCCATTTCTACCCGATCCTGAGCTCCGCGGCGCTGGCGGGACCAGGCGCATTCGCCGACTGGATGTGGCTGGACCGCTGGCGTTAGAACCGCCCCCACACGAAGCGGCTCGACAGGGCGTAATTCCACACCGATCCCAGCGCGATGCCCACCAGCGCGGCCGGCAACGTATGCACCCCGTAACCGTGCAGCGTAGTCGCCACCGCTACATTGGCGAAGGCCCCGATCGAGCAGGCGACCACGAAGCTGGCCCAGCCGCGCACCAGTTCGCGCGCGCTTTTCAGCCGCGCGTCGCGATAGGTCAGCCAGTTGTTGAGCCAGAAATTGAAGCTCATCGCCCCCAGGGTCGCGGCTGCCTGGCCCCAGGCGAATCCGGCCCCGAACACGAGCAGGCACAGATAGAGGATCGCAATGTGCACGCCGACGCCGAACAGGCCCACGGTACCGAACAGGGCGAAGCGTGTCGGAATGATGCGGCCGAAGCTCTTGTCGTAGAGCCCGGCGAGGAAATCGAAGGCGATGGCGCGGTCGAGCTTGGATTCGCCCGACCGGCGCGCGGAGAAATTCATCGGGAAGTCCTTGACCGTGAGCGGCGGATGCGCGGTGGCGAGCAGATCGAGCAGAATCTTGAAGCCGATGCCCGACAGATTGGGCACCAGCCGCCGCGCGGTGGCGGTGGGCAGCAGGAAATAGCCGCTCATCGGGTCGCTGAGCGCCACCCCGGTGAGCCGCCGCGCCAACGCGTTGGCCACGCCGGACAGCTTCTCGCGGTCGGGACGGTTCCAATCGGCCATGCTGGACCCCGCGGCGAAGCGGCTTGCCACCGCCACCTCGGCCTCGCCCGCCTGCACGCTGGCCAGCATGGGCGCGAGCAGCGCGGGATCGTGCTGATGGTCCGCGTCCATCACCGCCACATAAGGCGCGGCGGTGGCGCAGAATCCCTCGATGGCGGCGCTGGCGAGCCCACGGCGGCCGATGCGCTGGAGCACCCGCAGGCGCGGGTCGGCCACCGCCAGACGACGCGCCTCCTCCGCGGTGCCGTCGGACGAGTTGTCGTCCACCACCAGTACCTCCCAGCCGGTCGGTCCCAGCACCTCCTCGATCCGCCCGATCAGCGGCGCGATATTCTCGCGCTCGTTGAGCGTGGGCAGCACAATGGCCAGCTTAAGCTGGGCCGGGGCCGGCTGGGCGGACGATGCGGATGTCATGGCGATCCTGCGGCCGCTACCTAGTCCGCGCGCTGCAATTCGTTAACCACCGCGTCGGTGATGATCTCGGTCGACGCCTCCCCGCCAAGGTCCGCGCCGCGCACCCCGCCGGCGAGCACCCGAGCGACCACGCGCTCCACTCGCCCCGCATCGGCCTCTCGCCCCAGCGAATGGCGCAGCATCATCGCCAGGCTCAGAATCGCGGCCAGCGGATTGGCCTTGCCCTGCCCAGCGATATCGGGCGCGCTGCCGTGGATCGGCTCGTAGAGGCCGAAAGTGCCGAACGCGGTCTGCCGCTCGCCGAGCGAGGCGCTGGGCAGCAGCCCGATCGAGCCGACGCAGGCGCTGGCCTGGTCGGACAGGATATCGCCGAACAGATTGCCGGTCAGGATCACGTCGAACTGGCCGGGGCTACGCACCAGCTGCATCGCGGCATTGTCGACGTACATATGCTCGAGCGTCACCTGCGGATAATCCGCCGCCACCTCGCACACCACCTCGCGCCAGATGCGGCTCGTTTCGAGCACATTGGCCTTGTCGACGCTGGTCACCGCGCCGCGGCGCTGCTCGGCGGCGCGAAAGGCGGTATGGGCAATCCGGCGGACCTCGCTTTCGGCATAGACCATTGTGTCCCAGCCCTCGCGCTCGCCCGCATCGGTAGTGCGTTCGCCCTTGGCCCCGAAATAGACGTCGCCGGTCAGCTCGCGCACCACCAGCAGATCGATCCCGCGCGCCAGTTCCGGCCGCAGCGGCGACAACGCTTCCAAGCCTGGCCAGCCGGCCGCGGGGCGCAGATTGGCGAACAGGCCGAGTTCCCGGCGCAGGCCAAGGATCGCCTGCTCAGGGCGCAATTCGCGCGGCAGTTCGTCGCAGGCCGGATCGCCCACCGCCCCGAACAGCACGGCATCCGCACCGCGCGCCATGTCCAGTGTCCCGGCGGGCAGCGGCAGTCCGTGACGCTGGTAGGCGACCGCGCCCACATCGCCCTCGACCAGGCTCAATCCCGGCAGCGCGAGCGACTCGAGCACGCGCAGCGCGGCCTGCGTGACCTCGGGGCCAATCCCGTCGCCCGGAAGGACTGCGATCTTCATGCCAGTATTTTCCCCAGCCGCTCCCGCAGCAGCACGCGCGCGCCCATAACATCGGTGCCTGTATGGGCAAGCAGCCGCGTGGCGATCGGCCCCTGCAGACGATCTAGCCAGGCGAGCGCATCGCTCAGATCGCCGACCTCAGGTCGCGCTGCGTTCGGCGCGCCATAGCCCAGCTCACGCAGCAGCAGCACCTCATAGGAGACCAGGGCCCCCACCCAGCCCCGCGCCGACGGCGCGGCGCAGATCGCCTCCAGCAAGGCGCCCAACGCGGCATGGAGCGCCGGATACGGATGGCGCTCGGGCAAGGTTGTCGCGGTTACCGCGGTTACCCAGCCGATCGCTGCCGCGGGCAGAGGTTCGGACAGCCACGGCCCGCGGCTCTGGACCAGTTCCAGCCGGGCGTAGGGCAGCTGACTGTCGGACTTCGCGCGGATATCGGCAGCCACGCGGTTCCCGGGGATTACCACCGGGCGAAGCTGCCGCCCGCGTCCGCCCGCGACATAGGCCGCCACCACCCCCGCCTCCTCGGTGAACAGCCGCACGATCACGGCGGTTTCGCCATGCGCGCGTGCGGCGATCAGGATGGCGGGCGCGGCAAGTTGCATCGCGCCCGGTGTTCAGTTTCCGCTCGCGATCGCCGGCGCGGCGGACTTCGCCTTGCCCGAGCGATAGCGATCGAACCATGCGATGATCGCACTCGCCTTGGCCGCGCTCTGGCTGGGCCGCGCGGTGAAGCCATGGCTCGCGTCCGGCACGGTCACCAGCGCCGTCGGGACCCCGCGCAGTTGCAGCGCCTGATAGTATTGCTGGCTCTCCGACAAAGGCGTTCGATAATCCTGCTCGCCGACCACCACCAGCGTCGGCGTCTTGACGTTGCCGACCAGCGACAGCGGACTCCGCCGCCAGTATTCCTCGGGCTTTTCCCACGGCATCGCCCCGAACCAATAGCGCGGCGCGCCGGTCGCCAAATCGGCGGTCAGCACTTCGCTGGTCCAATTGATAACGGGCTTCTGCGTGGCGGCAGCGGCAAACCGATCGGTCTTGCCCACGATCCATGCGGTCAGCACGCCCCCGCCCGAACCGCCGGTGACGAACAGGTTCCTGGGGTCCGCCACCCCATCGGCGATGGCCGCATCGACCGCGGCGATCAGGTCGTCATAGTCTGGACCGGGATAGTTCTTGTCGATGAGATTGGCGAACTCCTCGCCATAGGAGGTCGAGCCGCGCGGGTTGGTGTAGAGCACGGCATAGCCGGCCGCGGCATAGAGTTGGTAGTCGGTCGAGAAACCAGGCCCGTATTCGGCGTGCGGGCCGCCGTGGATTTCGAGGATCAGCGGTACGCGCTGCCCGGGCTGGCGACCCGTCGGCTCGATCAGCCAGGCATCGATCGCGCGGCCATCGGGCGCGGTCACCGCCAGCTTGCGCATCGGAGCCAGGTCTTTGCCCTGGTGCCACACCGTATTAAGCCGCGTGAGCTGGCGCGTGGTGCTGCCAGCTTTCACGAACAAATCGCCGGGCCGGTCGATGCCGCCACCGGTATAGGCCAGCGTACCAGTGCGGCTGACGCTGAACGCGCCGCCGGCATAGGGTCGGTCGGAGATGGTCCCGGGGCGCAAATTGTCCGCGAGCGTAGCCACCCGCCCATCAAGCGCAACACGCGCCAGCTTCATGTCGCCCTTGTCGGCAAAGCTGACGTAGAGCGCGCCGTCCCCGCCCCAGGCGAAGGCGTCGATCGAGCGGTCGAGCGCGGCGGTCAGCGAGCGCGCACCGCTGCCGTCGGCGCGCATCACGTAGAGTTCGATGTTCTCGTGCGAGCGTCCGGCGTCGTCCGCCCCGAGATAGGCGACGTTGCGGCCGTCGGGCGACACCTGCGGCGCGAAGTCGAGCCCGCGCCGGTCGGTCAGCGTACGGACGGTGCCGTTGGTCAGGTCGGCGGCGTAAATCTCGGTCTCGTTCCCGGCCCGCTCCCAATCCTCGACCCGGTTGCCGGAAAACAGCACCTGCGAGCCATCGGCGGACCACGACAGCGGCCCCGCGGCGTCCCAATTGCCACCGGTTATGCGCCGCGGCGCGCCTCCGTCGGCCGCCACCACGAACAGCTGGTCGAAGCCCGGCTTGGCATAGCCGCCGCCGTCGAACCGATAGGTGACGCGGTCGATGATCGTCAGCGGCTTGGCCCATTCGGCACCCTCCGGCTTGTCCGGCGCCTTGCCCAGCCTGGTTCCCTCGCCGGGCACGCGCATGGTATAGGCGAGCTGGCGGCCATCGGGCGACCACGCCATCGCGCCGGGCGTATCGGGCAGCGCGGTCACCCGCACGCTGGTGCCGCTGTCGAGGTAGAGGACGTGCAGCTGCGCCCCGCCGCCCCCAGCGGTCGACACGTAGGCCAGCCGCCTGCCGTCGGGCGACCAGCGCGGGGCGGAATTGGCATTGCTGTCGGCCACCAGCGGGCGCTGCGTGCCTGTCCTGGCATCCACCAGCCATAGCGAGGGGTGGAAGCGGTCTTTCATGATGTCGCCGGTGCGGCGGACATAGACGATGCGGCTGCCATCGGGGCTGATCTGCGGATCGGCGACCCCCTCCAGCTTGAACAGATCGTCACCCGCAAAGGCGCGGCCCGGCAGCTCTTGCGCCGAAGCGGAGACGCCGCCGACGGCCAGCGCCAAGGCCGCCCCCCAGCTCACCACGGTCCCGAAATTCGCCATCCTGCGCCCTCCCTTTAACCCAAACCTTGTGAGCGTTCGGGAAAGGCGACGCAAGCATCAGTCGCGTGGGTTGGCGGCCTCCTGCGAAGCTTTCACCGCCAGCGGCTTGGGGCGACCGAGCGACCAGTTGGCCTGCATCCGCACTTCTCGGTTGGGCGCGCACCAGATTTCGCCGCTCGCGTCGATCGCCGTCACCCAGAGGAGATCGTGCTCCGGCCCGTAGTCGATTACGGCGAGCGCCTGTCCGTCGCCACGGCCGAGGACATGCAGCGGGATGGGTGGGTCGAGCTGACTGAACATGCGAGCACCGCCTTTCGATGCTAGAAGCAAACTCAGCCTGGGCCGGTTCCCAAACCTATGTTGACGTTTTCGCTTCGAGCGCGGCGACGCGCGCCTTGAGCGCTTCGGCTTCCTCGCGCGCCTTCGCAGCCATCGCCTTGACCGCCTCGAACTCCTCGCGGCTCACGAAGTCCATTCCCCCGAGCGCGCCCTTGACCCGCTCGCGCGCGCCGTCTCGCGCCTCGCGCGTCATTCCGGCAAAGGTGCCGGCGGCAGCATTGGCGAGCTTGACGAAATCGGCGACGAGGGGGTTTTCGGACTGCATCGGGCGTCTCTAGGCGCGGGGGCGCAAGCGATCAATCGCCGATGCGGACCCGCACGCTAGCCGATTCGGGGCCACCCGCTCCATCCGCGCCCGGATTGAGCCGCAGGAACTCGAAGTTGAGCGCCGTGGCGAACACTATCCACCCGAGATACGGCAGCAGCAGCAGCGCCGCCAGCTTGCGGATTCGCCAGAACAGCACGACGGTGACGATCACCAACACATCCATCACCGCGATGACGATCAAGCCGCCGGTAAGCTGATGCGCACCGAAGAAAATTGGGCTCCACGCGAGATTGACGAGAAACTGCGCGGCGAAGACGGCGATTGCCAGCCCTCGGCCTCGCGCCCCCCAGGCCGAACCCACCAGCGCGAGAGCGAAACCCATCAGCGCGTATAAGACGCTCCAGACAATTCCGAAGGCGGCGGGCGGCGGATAAATCTCCGGCTTGATCAGCGCATCGAACCACGGGTCGCCGGGACCGCTGCCCGACAACCGCCCGGCGAGAAAGCCCAGCAGGATGCACGCCGGGACGCACACCAGCGTCCAGCGCATCAGGCTGGCGCGTAACTGCTCGCGCGAGGCGAGAAAATTCATCGCAACCCCCCGAAATCTGACGAATCGTCGCCCGGGGTTGTGGCGCGCGGGACGTGAGGGCGCAATGCGCTGCGGAGTCTCAAATCGTAACGATTTTCTGCGCGATCAGGCTGCGCGCGGTGTCGATCACGGTCTGCTCGGGCGGCAGCGTTTGCCATCCCAGCACGTCGCGCGCGTGCTGGCCGCTGATCTCCTTGCGCGTGCCGATCTCGCCCGCAAGCTGGCGGATATCGCGCGAGAACACGCCAATGAGCCGGAGCAGGAAATCGGGCATCGGCCGCGTCGGCACCTTGCGCGCATCCGCGCCCAGACGCGCCCGCAGCAACGACGCGATATCGGCCATGCAATAGAACTGGGTGGTCGCGGCGAAGCGCTCGTCGCGGATCGTCTGCGGATCGGCCTCCAGTGCCAGCACATGCAGCATCGCCACATCGCGAACATCGACGATGGGGAAGCCCACATTGGGGATCAGCGGCACCTCGCCCGTCAGCAGCCGCTTCACGACTTCGACCGAGGCCGAGAAATCGCCGCTGGCGACCGGGCCGAGCACCAACACCGGATTGACCGAGCAGAACGCCATGTCGGGCGCATTCGCCGCCACCCAATCGCGCGCTGAGCGTTCGGCGATGGCTTTGGATTTGATGTAGGGCTGGACGCCGGGAGCGTCCACGATCGTCCAGTCTCGTTCGTCGAACTGAGTTTTTGTTTTGGGGTGGCCGTAGGAGATCGCGGCGTTCGAACTGGTCTGGACGAAATGCTTCACGCCCGCCTCATGAGCGAAGCGCAGCGCCCGCAGCGTGCCCTCACGCGCGGGGACGATCAGCTCGTTTTCATCGCGCGGGACGCTGACCGGTAGTGGCGAGGCGACATGGGCGACGGCATCGCAGCCGGCATTCGCGTCGGCCCAACCCGCGTCGGCCATCAGTTCGGCCTCGAACACCGCGAGCCGGTCGCCCGCCGCGGGCCAGCGGCCGCGCAGGTTCGCCTCGCTCCCGGCTATCGAGCGGACCGTGGTGCGAACGCTGTGTCCGCGCTCGAGCAGCCGGTCGATCACCTCGCCGCCGATGAAGCCCGTGCCGCCAGTTACCAGAATCGTCTTGGGCATGGTGTGTCTCCCGTGGGTGCGACCCCGAGCTACGGTTCAGCGAAGCAGTACCAGCTCCTCCGCCATCGTCGGATGGATGGCGCATGTGGCGTCGAAATCGGCCTTGCTGAGCCCCGCCTTCACCGCCACCGCGGCGGCCTGCATGATCTCGGGCGCATCGGGCCCGATCATGTGGATGCCCACGATCTTGTCGGCCTCGTCGCACACCATCTTGTAGAGCGCGCGCTCGTCGCGCCCGGCCAGCACGTTCTTCATCGGGCGGAAATCGGACTGGTAGATCTTGACCCCGCCCAGCTTCTGGCGCGCCTGGCTCTCAGTCATGCCGACACCGCACAACGGCGGATGGCTGAACACCGCGGCGGGGATGCAGGAATGATCGACCGCGGTGGGCTTGTTGCCGAAGACCGTCTCGGCAAAGGCCTGCCCTTCGCGGATTGCCACCGGGGTGAGCTGCACGCGATCCGTGACATCGCCGACCGCATAGATGTGATCGACATTGGTCTTGGAAAAGCGATCGACCTTGATCGCGCCATTGTCGCCCATCTCGACCCCGGCTTCGGCGAGCCCCAGTCCGTCGGTGTTGGCCACCCGCCCGGTCGCGAACAGCACCTGATCGACTTCAAGCGGCTCGTGGTTGGTCATCGACACCTTCAACCCACCCTTCACGCTGGCGATGCCTTCGAACTCGGCATGGAAGCGGAAATCGATGCCCTTGAGCATCGAGATGTGGAGCAGCCGTTCGCGCAGGCTTTCGTCGTAGCTGCGCAGCATCTGGTCGCCGCGCGTCATGATCGTGACCTTGCTGCCGAATTTGCGGAAGATGCCCGCGAACTCGTTGGCGATATAGCCGCCGCCTGCGATCAGGAGCCGCTTGGGCACGGCGTCGAGGTGGAACGCCTCATTGCTGGTGATGCCCAACTCGTGGCCCCTGCATTGCGGCACGTGCGGGCGCGCGCCAGTGGCGATCAGGATGTGCCGGGCGGTCACGGTTTTGCCACTCGCCAGCCTGATGTCGTGCGGCCCGGTCAGCGTGGCGCGCTCGTGCAGGATCGTCACCTGGTTGTTCTCGAGGGTGTCGGTATAGGCCTGGTTCAGCCGGTCGACATCGGCCAGCACATTGTCGCGCAGCACTTTCCAGTCGAAGGTCTTCTCGCCGATCGACCAGCCGAAATTGGCGCAATCCTCCAGATCTTCGGCGAAATGCGCGCCATAGACGAGCATCTTCTTGGGCACGCAGCCGCGGATCACGCAGGTGCCGCCGACCCTGAACTCCTCGGCGATGGCGACCTTGGCACCAAGCGCTGCCGAAACCCGGCTGGCGCGCACCCCGCCCGATCCCGCGCCGATAGTAAACAGGTCGTAGTCGTATTCGTCAGCCATTCGAACGCTCCTGCGCGGCCGCCTTACGGGCCGGTTCCTGACGCGCCAGCATCCGCGCCTTGCTGGCGGTCTGCACCACGAACAGCCCGATCATCAGCAGCCCCGCCCCGGCCACGAACAGGTCGAAGCCGTTGAGCGCGCCGACGATCACCTTGGCCGGGCCGATGACATACATCGCCAGCGTCAGCGCGATCAGGATCAGCCGCAGCTCCGTCGGGCCTAAGTTGAGGTAAGACAGCCGCAGCTCGCCCAGCACCCGCACCGACAGGAAGGCGTGGATCGAGAGCAGCAGATAGCCTGCCAACGCGATCAGCGCCGCCTCCAACTCGATATAGGGCGTGAGGCCGATGCCCACCACGACCATCGTGGTCGCGGCCCCGTCGCAGCTGTGATCGAGGAAGTAGCCGTAGCGTGGGCGTTCGATCTTGCGAAACCGCGCCAGGCTGCCGTCGAGCGAATCGCCGAACCAGTGGATCGTGTAGCCCGCGATGCACAGCCACAGCCAATCGGCGTCCCGGTTGCTGCCGAGATAGCCGCCGAAAACCAGTAGCGCACCGAAGAGCCCGAAAAAGGTGAGCGAATCCGGCGTGACCCAGCCCGGCATCCGCGCGCACAGCCAGGTGAGCAGCCGCCGCTCGGCGCGCGCCAGCAGGTTCTCCTGGATGCGTTCGATCGGCGCGACTTCGGGTAGCGAGGTCATTCCTGGGTGCGGCCTTTCCTGCAAGCGCAGGCCGCCTTAGCCGCGTCCGCGCCCGCCGCCAAACCGGCGACGGTTGCGACCGCCACCGGCACCACCGCCGGTACCGCCCGCCGCCGCGCCATCGCCCGAATGCTGGGGACGCCCGGCGCGCGAGGGATGCTTGCGGTTGGGCTTGCCGTGAGGTTGGCCCTGCGGCTTGCGCTCATCCGCGCTGCCTTCGCGGCGCGGAGCGCTGCCCCCACGAGGAGTTATATTGGGCCGGGCAAGGCGCGGCTTCTGCTCGCGCTTCTCCGGTCCGACACCCTCGACCACAGCGCGGAAGTTGTCGGGCAGCGGCAGCCGTTCGAGCTCCGCACCGGTGATCTTGCGGATGTCCTTGAGATAGGCCCGCTCGTCCTCGGCGCAGAAGGCGATGGCGATGCCGTCGGCTCCGGCGCGCGCGGTGCGGCCGATGCGGTGGACATATTGCTCGGCCACGTTGGGCAGCTCGAAATTGATGACATGGCTGACGCCCGGGATGTCGATCCCGCGCGCGGCAACATCGGTGGCGACGAGGACCGGCACCTTGGCGCGGCGGAACTCGTCGAGCGCACGCTCGCGCTGCGGCTGGCTCTTGTTGCCGTGGATCGCGTTCGCGGGCACCCCGGCCTGCCCCAGCTTCTTCACCACGCGGTCGGCACCGTGCTTGGTGCGGGTGAAGATCAGCACGCGCTCGAACTTGCCGGGCACCTCGTGGCGACCGCGCAGGATCATTTCGAGCAGAGTCTGCTTCTCGTCCTGCTGGACCATCATCAGATATTGATCGACGCGCTCGGCGGTCGTGCTTTCGGGCGTGACCGACACCTGGACAGGATTGCGGCAGTATTTGCCCACCAGTTCGCGGATCGCGGTCGGCATGGTGGCGCTGAAGAACAGCGTCTGGCGCTCGGCGGGCACGAGCTGGCTGATCTTGCGCAGCGCGTGGATGAAGCCGAGGTCGAGCATCTGGTCGGCCTCGTCGAGGACCAGGATTTCGACCCCGCCCAGCCCGAACGCCTTCTGGTCGATCAGATCGAGCAGGCGGCCCGGGGTGGCGACGAGGATGTCGGTGCCGCGGTGGAGTTTGTTACGGTCCTTGTTGACCGAGGTGCCGCCGACGATGGACTGCACTTTGAGCCCGGCCAGTGCGCCGTAGTCCTTGGCGCTCTGGGCGATCTGCCCGGCCAGCTCGCGCGTAGGGGCGAGCACCAGCATACGGCAGCTCTTGAACGGCGTCTGGTTCTCGGCAGCGCGGAGGCGATCGATGCTGGGCAGCATGAAGGCCGCGGTCTTGCCGGTGCCCGTCTGGGCGATGCCGAGCAGGTCGCGGCCCGCGAGTACGGGCGGAATGGCCTGCGCCTGGATCGGCGTGGGGACGCTGTAACCCTTGAGGTCGAGCGCCTGGAGGACGGGCTGCGACAGCCCGAGATCGGTGAAAGTAGTCATGGAAAAAACTCGCAATATATGCGGCGCGCAGCCGGAATCGGCGCGCGGCGCGGGGGTAATAACCGCCCGCGTGAAAGGGGAAGTCTGGAACAGAAGACCGAGGCGCGGCCGGGGTAAACGGTGTATCCCGTCCACCGCTTCACGCTGGCTAGCGCGCTTCGATGGGCGCCATGTGGCCGCAAGCCCGCGAAAAGTCAAGGTCGGCCGGTTTCTGAATCTTGCCAGCCATCGAGGCATACGCTGCTTCGTCGCTCGAACGTACAGCCGCAGCCTTGCGAATTCCCCGATCCCCAAAAGCGAAAGGCCCGCCCCTTTGCGGGGGCGGGCCTTTCTGTTGCGGCGCTTGCGCGCGGCGGATCAGATGTAGTTCAGGACCGGGCGGCTCTTGCGCGCACTGCGCATAGCCCCGCCCACGGCGCCGAAGCCGAGGATCAGCAGCATCCAGGTGCCTGGCTCGGGAACAGCCGTAGCGGCAGTCCAGAAGGAAATGTGCGAAATTTCGGGTTGGTTGCGCAGGTTGGGAGTCAACATGCCGACAGTCGATACCTGCCCGGACGTCGCGCCCAAGCCAGCGTATTCATAGACCTTGAATTCGCTCGCCGCCTTGATGGTCACATATTTGATCGCGGTCCCGTTCAGAACGTTCCAATCGACCACCAGATTTCCCTCAGGATCGCCGGAGGGCGTGAAGCCGAAGAGCGACAGGTTTTCTGGCGTCTTCCCGAAGAGGCTGATGTCGACGTTGACACCGGTCGCTTCGAAAATCGCTTCCTTCACGGCCGCAAGGTCGTCGTTGTCGTTGCCTGCGGTCACGCGATCATAAATGCACTGGTTCGCCGTGAGATCGATGCCAGGGCCGTCCTGGCAGAGAACGACAGCGGCCGAAGCCGGCGCGGCGGATGCCAAGAACGCGCCGGCCAATGCGACCGGTGCGACGGCACGTAATAGGTTCTTAGTCGTCATTACAAGCTTCCCAACCGAACGTTTGGACCAACGCTCCCCAGTGACCGACTCAAGACGGTTCTCTTCCTCAAGTCTTAACACTGATATTGCGAAATGCACGGGAAAATCCCGGCAAAAATCATCAAGATTGTTATTGTGTGTTAAAATGAGACAGGCTTGGGCCTACTTATAGACCCGCAGCCGCGAGCAGCGCGCTCGTGCTGGCGTCGAACATCCCTATCCCCTCATCGATTTGCCGGGCGATTGCCTTGCCAAGCTCCACGCCAAACTGATCGAAAGGATTGATCCCCATCAGCACCGCGTTGGCGAACACGCGGTGTTCGTGGAAAGCGATCAGCGCGCCCAGCGTCGCGGCGTCGATGTCGTCGCAGAGCATGGTCGCGCTGGGGCGATCGCCGGGATAGGCCCGCGCCGGGTCCGCGCCCGCCGCCCCCGCCATCAGCGCCGCGCCTTGCGCGAAGCAGTTCATCAGCAGGATGCGGTGGTGCGCGGGGTCGAGCATATCGCCCGGCGCGATGCTGGCGATGAAATCCACCGGGGTTTCCACCGTGCCCTGATGGAGGAGCTGGAACACCGCGTGCTGCGCATCGGTGCCCACCCCGCCCCAGGTGATCGGCGCGGTGGGGCCGCTCACCGGCTGCTGGTCCGCGGTGACCCGCTTGCCGTTCGATTCCATCTCGAGCTGCTGGAGATAGCTGGGAAATAGTGCCAGCCGCTCGTCATAGGCGAACACGCCGCGCGTCTGGCAACCGCGCAGCCGGGTGTAGAGCTGATCGGCAAAGGCGGCGCGCAGCGGCAGGTTGGCGCTGCCTTCATGGTCCTCGAAATGCCGATCCACCGCCGCCGCCCCGGTGAGCATGGCCGAAAACTCGTCCCACCCCGCCGCCAGCGCGATGGGGAAGCCGATCGAGGACCACAGCGAGTAGCGCCCGCCCACGCTTTCGGGGAACGGCAGGATGCGCGTTTCGTCCACGCCCCATTCGACGGCCTTTTCCGGGCTGGCGGTCAGCGCGATCACGCGGCCATAAGCATCGGCCACCCCGCCTTCGCGCAGCCATTGCAGCGCGCTTGTCGCATTGGTCATGGTCTCGATGGTGGTGAAGGTTTTCGACGCCACCGCGATCAGCGTGGTCGCCGGGTCGCAGGCGCGGCAGGCGGTCTCCAGCGCCACACCGTCGATGTTGGAGACGACGTGCGCCTCGACGTGCGGATATTCGCGCGCCAGCGCGCCGAGCGCCAGCGCGGGGCCCAATGCGCTGCCGCCGATGCCGATGTGGATGAGGTGCTTGATCTCACCCAGTGCGCCTTCGTGGATCGCCTCGACCAGCAGCCGCATCCGCTCGTGCAATGCGCTCGCTTCCTCGACATCGGCCTCGCTGCCAAAGCCGCGCTGGGCGGTGTGGGTCGCGGCGCGGCCTTCGGTAATATTGACCTTCTCGCCCGCGAACAGCGCCGCGCGCCTCGCGGTGAAGCCCGCCGCCTCGGCCAGCGCTTCGAACCCGGCGAGATGCGCGGTGTCGAGATGCGTCTTCGACCAGTCGAACAGGATGCCGCTCACGTCCTCGCCCCCATCGTCTCTGGCATCCCAGGCGATGCGGCCCGACAGCATCGCCACCCGCTCCGCTCCCGCTGGCTCGTCCTGCCCCTCGCCGCCATCGCGCTTCGCGCTGAAGAGTTCGCCCAGCGTTGGACGCGGCAAGCTCTCGAGATGGGCCCAGGCGGCGGCGGCGGGATCGGTCACGCGAAATTCCTTTGATGGATACGGGTGCGCGGTTAGGGGCAAGGACGATGCTTGCAAACCCCGCGCGACCTCGAATCCGGCGATGAGCGAGACCATCGTCGCCACACCGGACGTGTCCGGTCGCAAGCCGCGCATCGGGTTCCCGCGCTTCCTCGTGCTGCTGGTGCTGGCGACGCTGGCCTTTCGCAGCTTCGTGCTCTCGCCCTTCACCATCCCCAGCGAGAGCATGCTGCCGACGCTGGCGAAGGGCGACTATCTGATCGCCGCCAAGTGGCCCTATGGCTGGTCGCGCTGGTCGCTGCCCTTTGCTCCGCCGCTGTTTGAGGGCACGCTGTTCGCGCGCTTGCCGCAGCGGGGCGATATCGCGATCTTCCGGCACCCGGTGACGCACATCGAATACATCAAGCGGGTGATCGGCCTGCCGGGCGATACCGTGGCGTTGCGTGGCGGCACGGTCGTGCTGAACGGATCGCCCCTGCCGCGCAGCCCGCTTGCCGATGGCAACAGCCCGACCAGCCGCGACGCCAGCTTCCGCGAGACCCTGCCCGGCGGCCGCAGCTATGCGGTGCTCGACCTCGGCCGCACGGCGCAGGACGATTACGGCCCCGTCGAAGTGCCCGCAGGCCATATTTTCGTGCTTGGAGACAACCGCGACAGTTCGCTGGACAGCCGGTTCCCGGCGCGCGCCGGTGAGGGTGTGGACATGGTGCCTGTTGGTCTGCTGGTCGGGCGGTTCGAAATCGTGCTGTTTTCCACCGCAGGGTGGCCCGCCTGGATGACCGGCGGCAGCCGCCGGGGGGCGCTCGCCTCGTGAGTACCATTTCTCCCGCCACCCGCGCCTGGCTCGACAAGGCCGGTTTCACCGTCAAGGACGAGGCGATGTGGTTCGCCGCGCTGACGCATGGCAGCACCGGCGAGGCGAACAACTACGAGCGGCTCGAGTTTCTAGGCGACCGCGTGCTTGGCCTGACCGTGGCGCATTGGCTCTACGATCGGCTGGATGCGCCCGAGGGCAAGCTCGCACTCCGTCTCAATGCGATGGTCAGCCGCCAGATGTGCGCCGAGGTCGGCCGCGATATCGGGTTGCCCGGGCATTTGCGCCTCTCCAAGCAAGCCCATGCCGACGGCGGGCGCGACAGCGACAATATCCTGGGCGATGTGATGGAGGCGCTGCTCGGTGCGCAATTTCTCGACAACGGCTACCAGGCGGCGAGCGAGCTGGTGCTGGTGCTGTGGCGGCCCGCGCTGGAAAGCGGCGAAGGCAAATCCAAGCACCCCAAGAGCGCGTTGCAGGAATGGGCCGCGGGCAATCGCCGCAAGCCGCCCGAATATACGGTAATCGATCGCGCCGGACCCGACCACGCCGCCCGCTTCACCGTACGCGTGAGCGTGCACAAGGTGGGCGAGGCGGACGGCACCGCGAACAGCAAGCAGGAGGCGGAGAAGGCAGCCGCCGCCGCATTCATGGAACGATACGGATAATGGACAGCACCGCAAACGATCCGGCGGAGGATCGCAAGGCCGGAAGCGCAGTCGAAGACGCAGCTGGCCAAAGGCCACCTGCACGGCCGCCCACAGCCGCCCCGCAGCGCAGCGAAGGGAACAGCGGCGAGGATAAACAAAAATGCGGGCTCGTCGCCGTGATCGGCGCGCCGAACGCGGGCAAATCGACGCTGGTCAATGCGCTCGTGGGCCAGAAGGTCGCCATCGTCAGTGCCAAGGCGCAGACCACGCGCGCGCGGCTGCTGGGCATCGCCCTGCACGATCGGACGCAGATGATCCTGGTCGACACCCCCGGCATCTTCGCGCCCAAGCGCCGTCTCGACCGCGCGATGGTGAACGCGGCGTGGGAAGGGGCCGAGGCCGCCGATGCGGTGCTGCTGATGGTCGATCCGATCAAACAGCGCCGCCACGAGCTGGAACCATTGCTGGAGGCGCTGGCGAACCGGCCCGAGCGCAAGCTGCTGGTGCTCAACAAGGTCGATATCGCCAAGAAGGAACCGCTGCTCGCGCTGGCGCAGGAGCTGGCGGGCAAGGTCGATTTCGCCGAGATCTTCTTTGTCAGCTCGCTGACCGGCGACGGCGTGCCCGAGCTCAAGGACGCACTCGCCGCGACGATGCCCGAGGCCGAGTGGATGTATCCCGAGGATCAGGTTTCCAACGCCAGCGAGCGATTGCTGGCGACCGAAATCACCCGCGAGCAGCTCTATCGCCAGCTCCACGAGGAACTGCCCTACGACAGCGCGGTTCGGCCGGAGAAGTACGAGCACCGCAAGGACGGTAGCCTGGAAATCCACCAGCAGATCGTGGTCGTCCGCGACAACCAGCGCGCCATCGTGCTCGGCAAGGGTGGCAGCAAGATCAAGGCGATCGGCGAGGCAGCCCGCGCGGAGCTGAGCGAACTGCTCGGCGTGAAGGTCCACCTGTTCCTGCACGTCCGGGTGGAGGAGAACTGGTCGGACAACAAAGAGGTGTTCGAGGAAATCGGGCTCGACTGGACGCGGTGACTTAGTGTCCTCGGGTCGCCTCATCGAAAGCGGAAGTCATGTGCCGGGCGTCGATCCGGCGCACTTCCGCCTGCCCGCTCTCACGGCGCTGCGCTACGAAATCCCGGCGGACGAGTTGACGCCCTTTATCGCCGACTATCACGCGCTCGATTCGATCCGGATCCCGGGTGAATTGCCGGCGGAACACATGCTGCCCAACGGCCCGGCGATCCGCATCATCACCGCCGACCATCGCATGGACCTCGCCATCGGCGACGAGGCAGCCCGGCCCCTTCCCCCCGCCGCGTTCTACGGCGCGACCAGCCGCTCGGCGGAGATGGGGGTGGGTTCCGGGGGCGTGACCATCGGCATGAACCTGACGCCCGCGGGTGTGGCGCGGCTCGGGCGGATCGACGCCCACGCGATGCGCGACAGGGTGGTTCCGCTCGACACGATCCTCGACCCCGGATTCGTGGCCGAACTGACCGATACGCTGCGCCAGAGCGATCAGGGCCCGGCGGTCAAGGCGATCCTCGATGCAGCCATGCGCCCGCTGCTGGCCCGCCCGCATCCGCGCGAGCGCGACATCCTGCGCCTGTCGGCCCTGCTCGCGACCCAGGGCATCGCGACCGTGGCGGAAGCGCGCGAGCGGCTGGGAATGCAGCAACGGCCGTTGGAGCGGTTGGCCAAGCATCATTTCGGGTTCAGCCCCAAGCTATTGCTCCGCCGTGCGCGGCTGCTACGTTCGATCGTGGCGCTGAAGCAGGCGGGCCCGCCGTTCGACCTGTCGCTGATCGACCCCGACTATCACGATCATTCACACTTCATCCGCGACGCGCACCGCTTCCTTGGCATGGCGCCAATGCGGTTTCTCAAGCTGCCCAACCACTATCTCGACGCCGCGCTGCGCGCCCGGGCGATCGTGCGCGGGGCGGCGATGGCGGCGCTCGACCGGGGGAGCTAGATGCGCCGGCAATCGCTTGGCGCGCGGGTTCCGGCGAAGCGATCGGCGATCCAGGCCAAGGTCCGGTCGGCACTGTTCCTGGCGCTCAGCGCATGATCGCCGCCGGGTATATCCATGAACTCGACCGCGCGGCGCTGGCGGCACAGGTCGCGTGCAAAACTCCGCGTGACTGCGGGGGCGACCAAAGGATCCTCGACGCTTTGCGCCAGAAACACCGGTCCGGGCACGCTGCGCGCCGCGATGCTGTTGCGCCGCGCGAGGTTCCCCCAACCGGGAATATTGGCCATGTCCTTCCCGCGCAGCGCGTTGCGGATGGAAAGGATACCGAGCAGCGTGCCGAAGTTGGGCTTTGAATCGAGCGAGATGCACTTTTGCGCCAGATTGTTCGCCACGCCGCGGTTGAGCGGCCCGAACAGCCGGTCGAGCGGGGCATCGAAGCGCTTGGACCAGCTGTAGGCCAACAGCGCCGAGAGGAAGGCGCGGGCGTTTTCGTCACCCGCCTGGCGTAGATTTTCCACCAGATCGGTCGGCGGGGCGGCCGCCGCCGTGCCGGCGAGCCGCAGCTCGGGGGCATAGCCGCGCGCTTCCGCGGCGGTCCACAGGGCGGCGTGTCCACCCTGCGATTCGCCCCAAACGGCGAAGTCTGCCCCGACGAAGGCCCCCGGGATGGAGCGCGCGGCACGGACCGCGTCGAGGACCGATCGCGCGGTCTCGCGCCCGACCAGATAGGCGTGCTGGCCACTCGATCCGAGGCCGGGATAATCGGGCGCCACCACCACATAGCCGTGCTGAGTCACCGCGCCGAGCGCCGCCGTCTGGGTCCAGAAAGCCGGGCTGGCTGAAGGCGCGCAAGCTTCCACTACGCCCCAGGTTCCGTGGGTCCACGCCAGCACCTTACGTGGCGATCGCGGTTGCGCCTCGCGCGGGGCAACCACCATGCCGGTAGCCCGGATCGGCCGGTTTTCCTCGTTGCGGGTCCAATAGCTGACGCGCCAGGCCTGCATTCCGCCCGGCGTTTCGGCCACAGGGTCGGCGGCGATCAGCGTTCCGGCACGCTGGGCGCCGACGGGCGCGGCCAGCAGGGCGAGACACAGAACGAGGGCGGCGGCGATACGGCGGAACGGCATGGGCTTCTCCCGCGACCGGCTATGCTTACCACGCCGCCACGAGGGACCGCTAGCGCTTCTTGGCGATCTCGATCTTGTTCTTCTTGGCGAAGTCCTTGGTCGATTCCTCGCTGCGGTTCAGCGCCTTGGCGATTTCCTTGAGGCCTTTGCCCTTGCCCGCGAGCACGCGAAGCTGGCCCGCCTCATCCCCGTTCCACGGCTGCTTGTGCCGCTCGAAATGCTCCTTGGCCATCAGGCGTCCTTCTTCTTTGCTGCCACCTTTTTCTTCGGCGCGGCCTTCTTCTTGGCCGGAGCCTTGCGGCCCTTTTTCTTGGGCGGGCCCTTGGCCGCGCGGGCATCGATCAGCTCGATCGCCTGCGCTTCGGTCAAATCCTCGGGCTTGGCGTCGCGCGGGAGGGTGGCGTTGGTGGTGCCGTCGGTCACATAGGGCCCATAGCGGCCGGGCATGACCTTCATCTCGCCGCCGCTGGTGGGGTGCGCGCCGAACGCCTTGATCGGCTGAGCGGCCGCGCGACCGGCTCCGCGATTGGCACCCTGAGCGAGCAGATCGACCGCGCGATTCATGCCCACTTCGAACACCTCGCGGGTGTTCGCCAGCTTCCCGTATTTGCCATCGTGGCGGAGGTAGGGTCCGTACCGCCCGATATTCGCTTCGATATCCAATCCGCTCTCGGGGTGCGCGCCTACAATGCGCGGCAGGCTCAGCAGCTTGAGCGCCCATTCGAAATCGAAATCGTCGAGGTCCTTGGGAATGCTCGCGCGCTTGGCCTCTTTGCCCTCGCCGAGCTGCACGTAAGGGCCAAAGCGTCCGGTCTTGCGCTCGACCGGCAGCCCGCTGTCGGGATCGGTGCCGAGCACGGCGTCCTCACCGCCGCCCTCGCCCTCGCCGCCGGGCTGGGCGAACTGGCGGGTGTATTTGCATTCGGGATAGTTGGCGCAGGCCACGAAGGCCCCGAACTTGCCGCCACGCAGGGCGAGGCGGCCACCCTGGCGGCCCTCGCTCTCGCACAGCGGGCAGGCGCGCGGATCGCCGCCGTCGGCCTTGGGCGGGAAGAGGAAATCGGACAGAAATTCGTCCAGCGCCTCGGTCACTTCCGAGGGTTTCCGTTCCATGACCTCCTCGGTCTTGGGCTTGAAGTCCTTCCAGAACGCCTCGAGCAGCGTCTTCCAGTCCTCGCGCCCGTCGGATACCGTATCGAGCTCGTCCTCCATCCCGGCGGTGAAGTCGTAGGCGACGTAACGCTCGAAGAACCGTTCGAGAAAGGCGGTGAGCAGCCGCCCCGATTCCTCGGCGAAGAAGCGCTTACTTTCCATGCGAACATACGCTCGATCGCGCAGCGTCTGGATGGTCGAGGCGTAGGTCGAGGGTCGGCCGATACCGAGTTCCTCGAGCCGCTTGACCAGCGATGCCTCGGAGAAGCGCGGCGGCGGCTGGGTGAAGTGCTGCGTGGCGGCGACATCCCTCTTCACCGGGCTATCGCCTTTTCGCATCAGCGGCAGCAGGCCCTCGTCTTCGTCGTCGCTGTCGTCGAAGCCCTCCTGATAGACCGCCAGATAGCCCGCGAACTTCACCACCTGGCCGGTGGCGCGCAGCTCGTGGCGGCCGGTGGGATCGCGTAGCGTGACGGTGGTGCGCTCCATCAGCGCGGTTGCCATCTGGCTCGCCATCGCACGCTTGAAGATCAGGTCGTAGAGCTTCGCCTCGTCGCCCGAGCCGAAGCGCTCGGTGCGGAAATCTGTGGGCCGGATCGCTTCATGCGCTTCCTGAGCATTCTTGGCCTTCGTGCTGTAGAATCGCGGCTTTTCGGGCACGTAATCGGCGGAGAAGCGCGCCCCGATGGCATCGCGCGCGGCCATGATCGCACTCATGTCCATCTGCACGCCGTCGGTCCGCATATAGGTGATCGCGCCTGCCTCGTAGAGCGTCTGCGCCACCCGCATGGCGTGGCTGGCCGAAAAGCCGAGTTTCCGCGCGGCCTCCTGCTGAAGGGTAGAGGTGGTGAACGGCGGCGCGGGGTTACGCTTGAGCGGCTTGGTCTCGACCTCCTCGACCGTGAAGCGCGCGCCCTCCACCGCGGCCTTGGCCGCCATCGCGCTGCCCTCGTCGCCGAGCGTCAGCTTGTCGAGCTTGTGCCCATCGAACTTGACCAGCCGGGCGGCGAACTCGGTCCCGTCATGCGCCAGCGTGGCGACCACGCTCCAGTATTCCTGCGCGCGGAAGGCTTCGATCTCGCGCTCGCGGTCGACGATCAGCCGCAACGCCACCGACTGCACGCGCCCCGCGCTCTTGGCCCCGGGCAGCCGCCGCCACAGCACCGGGCTGAGCGTGAACCCGTAAAGATAGTCGAGCGCGCGGCGGGCGAGATAGGCGTCGATCAGCGGCTGGTCGAGCTCGCGCGGCGCCTTCATCGCCTCGGTCACCGCCTGCTTGGTGATGGCGTTGAAGGTGACGCGCTGGACGTCGGCGGGCAGCGCCTTCTTCTTCGCCAGCAGCTCGCGCACGTGCCACGAAATCGCCTCGCCCTCGCGGTCGGGGTCGGTGGCGAGGACGAGCCGCGTGGCCTTCTTGGCCGCGTCGGAGATTTCCTTGAAGCGGCTCTGCTTGTCCCGATAGAGCTCCCAGTCCATCGCGAAGCCCTCGTCCGGCCGCACGCTGCCGTCCTTGGGCGGCAGGTCGCGGACATGGCCGTAGCTGGCGAGAACCTTGAAGTCCTTGCCGAGATATTTCTCGATGGTCTTGGCCTTGGCGGGCGATTCTACGATGACGAGTTGCATGGTGTGGTGAGGTGTTCCCTACGCGTATACGTACGCGCGAGGGTGGGGTTGGTTGGCGGAGGGCGTCAAGGCTTCAGTCCCGGAGACGCTTGGTAGGATGGTAATAGGCCGCGCAACCCCCGCATCGTTCATTGGGACCGAAAAAGAAGCTCGTGGAGAGGCGCTCCTGACATATTGCTTGATGACAGCAGGTGGGACGCACCTCCATCGACCCTCGCAAGCTCGAGATGTGCGTTAGGACTGTCGTCAACTTTTCGTGCGCCGTCTAGAATGCAGAGTACGCCGAAAAGCGCGGTGTGCGCTGTGTCCGTCATGATCTCGTGAAGTCTCAATTGATCTCGTTCCGACAACGAGTGATACCAAAGCGCATTCTCCGATTGGGTTTGGCTCAGAGCTCGGCCGCTAGGTGATGTCAGTTGATTACGAACATCTTGGACCGCGGCCTCAGCCGCGTGAATCTTCAAAGCATCGACCAGCTGCTGCGCATTCATTTCAGTATCCTAGTTGGCAAGCGAGACCCGCCCGCCCGCATGCCGCTCCAGCCTCCCCGCAATCTCCAACTCCAGCAGCGCCAGTTGCACCGCCGCCGCGGGCGCGCCGGACTGGCGGATGAGTTCGTCTACCGCCACCGGTGCGGTTGTCAGGAGGCTGGCGATGTCGGCGGGTTCGGCTTCGGACAGTTCCTCCGGTGCGTAGTCGAAAGCCGGAGCGTTCTCCCGGAAGGTCGAGCGCGGGGTGCCGTCGAAGCTGCTCAGCAGTTCGATCACGTCGGCGGGTTCCTGCACCAGCACCGCACCTTCGCGGATCAGATGATTGCAGCCGTGGCTGCGCGGCTCGAGCGGGCTGCCGGGGATCGCCATGACCTCGCGTCCGGCCTCGGCGGCGAGGCGAGCGGTGATGAGGCTGCCCGATTTGACCGCCGCCTCCACCACTAGCGTACCACTCGCCAGCCCGGCGATGATGCGGTTGCGGCTGGGGAAGTGGCTGCCGCGCGGCTCGGTGCCCGGCGGCTGTTCGGCCACAAGAAGCCCCTCGCTGGCAATCCGCTCCTGCAGGGCGGCGTGCTGCGGCGGATAGGCGATGTCGATGCCGCTCGCGATCACGCCGATGGTGGCGGGGAGCGATCCCTCATGCGCCGCGCCGTCGATCCCGCGCGCCAGGCCCGAGACGATCACGAAGCCCGCCTCACTCAGCGCGGCGGAAAAATCGCGCGCCAGCTTCACCGCAGCGGCGCTGGCGTTGCGCGCGCCGACCACGGCGACGCAGGGCTTGTCGGCGAGCGAAGCGTCACCGCGCACGATCAGGATCGGCGGCGCGCTTTCCAGCTCGGCGAGGAGGCGCGGATAGGCAGGCTGGTCGTGGAACAGGTAGCGCGCGCCGGCCTTGCGCACCGCCTCCACCTCGCGCTCGATCCGGTCGGCGGGCGCGGCGCGGTACTCGCGCCCGCCCTTGCGCGCGAGGTCGGGTAGAGCTTCAAAAGCGCCCGTGGCATCGCCGAAGCGGGCGAGGAGCTGCGCATAGCTGACCGGGCCGATGTGAGGCGACCGCAAGAGCCGGATGCGCGCAAAGGCCTCATCCTGGCTGAGCGAGGCGACCGGGGCGTGCATCAGTCCTTGTTCCGCCCCACCCGCGGCTCTTCGCCGCGCATCAGCCGCCCGATATTGGCGCGGTGCAGCCAGATGATGATCGCCCCGATCGCCACCAGCACCGGCACGAACGCCATGAACCCGAACAGCGCCGCCGCCACCGCCGCGGCCACCACCGCGCTCATTCCCGCCAGCGAGCTAATCCGCGCCGCCGCCAGCACGCCGATCCACACCAGCGCATAGGCCAGCCCGATCGGCCAGCCGAGCCCGAAGCTGACCCCCGCATTGGTCGCCACGCCCTTGCCGCCCTTGAAGCGCAGCCAGACCGGGAAGCAGTGCCCGACAACCGCGCCCAGCGCCGCGGCGGGCACCGGGCCCCAAGACAGCTCAAGCGCCGGGGCGTTGTCCGCGAAGTAGCTCCGCACCAGCGCCACCGCCAGGAACCCCTTGGCAAGATCGAGCAGCAACGTGGCCGCCGCCAGCTTCTTGTTGCCCGTCCGCAGCACATTGGTCGCGCCGATATTGCCGCTGCCGATCTCGCGCACATCGCCCAGCCCCGCAGCTTTCGTGAGCAGCAAGCCGAAGGGGATCGAGCCGAGCAGGTAGGCAAAGGCGAAAGCAAGAAGAACGCTCATGTCCATCATCCTAGATCAACACGGCGCCGGCCCGCCAGCGGCATTTGCGCTCGGACCATATACCAGCCGTCCGTACCTTCACCCCGTCCCACACACCGGTTACAGCCTGGCTATGAATCGAGCGCATGAGACCGACACGGACCACCAAACTGCCGCCGCCATCGCGCGTCTCACGCCCAAGGAGCGCGAATGTCTCGAGCGGTGGATGAACCACGCCACGGCCAAGGAGATCGCGCTGGACCTCGGGGTATCGCACCATGCGGTCGAGAAGCGGCTGAAATCGGCCCGTGCCAAGCTGGGCGTCGCCACCTCGCTCGAGGCGGCACGGCTGCTGGCCGACACCGGCGGCTACGGTCGGACCGCCTCCGGTTCGCCGGAGCTGGCCATGTTCGCGCCAGCGGGAGACACGGGCCGGACAGCGGCCCTCGGCAATTCCGCCATGCGCGGCCGCTGGATCATCATTGGAGTCACGGGAATGATTCTACTCGCAGCAGCACTCAGCCTCGCCACCGGCGGGACAGCGGAACAAGCGGCCACGGCAACGCCCGGGACGCCCGGGACGCCCAAAGTGGTCGTGATCGACCGCAAGACAGGTATGTCGAAAGATGCGGGGACATCGCTGGACGGTGGCTTCGACAGGCTGGACAAGAACTCGTCCGGCTATCTGGAAGGTAGCGAACTGGCGGGATCGCTGCTGAGCTTCGTGCGGATTGCCGCCGCACCAGGCACGGCAGAAACGGTCGATAATGGCCTCATCAAATTCGACACCGATCGCGACGGGCGGGTTTCCAAAGCCGAATTTCGCTCCGGCCTGACCGAACTGATGGTCCAGCGCGCCATGCAAAGCCGCGCGGCGCGTTGACACACGGCCACGGGAGCGGCCAACCGTCGCTCCCGTGAACCCCGCCGCCCCCATCCTGCTGTTCGATTCGGGCGTGGGCGGGCTGACCGTGCTGGCTGAGGTCCGCAAGCTGCTGCCCGATGCGCCGGTGATCTACGCCGCCGACATCGCCGGGCTGCCCTATGGCGGCAAGAGCGAGGCCGAGGTGGCCGCGCGGGTGTGCGGGCTGCTCGGGCGGATGGCGGAGCGCTGGCAGCCGCGGCTGATCTGCATCGCCTGCAACACCGCCAGCACCATCGCGCTGGCCATGGTGCGCGACGTGCTGGAAACGCCGATCGTGGGCACCGTGCCCGCGATCAAGCCTGCCGCCGCGCTCACCCGGACGGGAGTGATCGGGGTATTGGGCACCGAGGCGACCATCCGGCAGGGCTATGTCGACCGGCTCGAAGCCGAGTTCGCCCAAGGCAAGACGCTGATCCGGCATGGCGCGGGCGGGCTGGTCGCGCTGGCCGAGGGCAAGCTGCGCGGCGAGCCGGTTCCGGCCATGGCCGTCGATGCGCAGATTGCCGGTCTGCTCAAGCACCCCCATGCCGGCGACCTCGACACGGTGGTGCTCGCCTGCACCCACTTTCCCCTGCTCCTGCCCGAGCTTGCCCACGCCTTCGGCCCCGCCGTGCGCTTCGTCGATGGCGCGACGGGCATCGCCCAACGCGTGCTTCACCTGACCGAGGGGCAGGCTTTCCTGCGCTCAGAGCCCGATCGCGCCTTCACCACCGGTCCGATGGAGGACTGGCGCCTGCTGGCACCGGCGCTCGCCGAATGCGGACTGCACCAGCTCGCGACATTCTGAGCCGAACACGGCTTTCCTACACCTAACCAGATAGGTTATAGCTTGGGAATAGGGCGCTTTCCCGCCCCTCGCGCCGAAAGCTGAAAAGTCATGGTTCCAACCGCGCAATCAGGCGTAACGCATTCAACTCGCGCCGAAACCGGAGAATGCGAAGTTTTTAATCCACCCCACTTCAGTGGTCCACGACCCGCCTCCTGAAGCACAACCACAGTATCCAAAACTGCGAACCGTTCGCAAAGATCGCGGTGGTTTCGCCTCTCCTTTGCTCCTATGTGGGCGGCCGCGAGCGATGAATTACGACCACATCTTCGACCAGGCGATCGGCCGGCTGCACGAGGAAGGGCGCTATCGCGTCTTCATCGACATCCTGCGCAACAAGGGCTCTTTTCCCGATGCGCGGTGCTTCGCCGGCCATAACGGCCCCAAGCCGATCACGGTGTGGTGCTCGAACGATTATCTCGCCATGGGCCAGCACCCCAAGGTCATCGCGGCGATGGAGGAAGCGCTCCACGATGTCGGCGCGGGATCGGGCGGCACGCGCAACATCGGCGGGAACACACATTATCATGTCGAGCTGGAGGCCGAGCTGGCCGATCTGCACGGCAAGGACGCGGCGCTGCTGTTCACCAGCGGCTACGTGTCCAACGACGCTACGCTCTCGACGCTCGCCAAGCTGCTGCCCGGCTGCGTGATCTTCTCCGACGAGCTGAACCACGCCAGCATGATCGCCGGCATCCGTAATTCGGGCTGCGAGAAGCGGGTGTTCCGCCACAACGATCTCGCCCATCTCGAGGAACTGCTGGCCGCCGAGGATCCGGCCTGCGCCAAGCTGATCGCTTTCGAGAGCGTCTATTCGATGGACGGCGACATCGCCCCGATCCACGCGATCTGCGACCTGGCCGACCAATACAACGCGCTCACTTATATCGACGAGGTCCACGCGGTGGGGATGTACGGCGCGCGCGGCGGCGGCATCTCGGAACGCGACGAGGCCGCGCATCGGATCGACATCATCGAAGGGACGCTGGGCAAGGCGTTCGGGGTCATGGGCGGCTATATCGCAGCCGACAAGCGCGTGGTGGACTGCATCCGCAGCTATGCGCCCGGCTTCATCTTCACGACCTCGCTCAGCCCGGTGCTGGCCGCCGGCGTGCTGGCGGCCGTGCGCCACCTCAAGGCCTCGAGCGAGGAGCGCGAGGGCCAGCAGGCGGCGGCGGCGCGCCTCAAGGCGATGCTCGCCGAGCGCGGGCTGCCGGTCATGCCCTCCACCACCCATATCGTGCCGGTGATGGTGGGCGACCCCGTGCGCGCCAAGCGGATCGCCGACGTGCTGCTGGCCGAATACGGGATGTATGTGCAGCCGATCAACTTCCCCACCGTACCGCGTGGGACCGAGCGGCTGCGCTTCACGCCCGGCCCCGCGCATGACGAGGCGATGATGGTCGCGCTCGGCGATGCCCTGGCGGAAGTATTCGACCGCACCGCGACGGCAGAGCGCGCCGCGGCCTGACCGCTCCCTGCGCGCACTGGAAAGGGTTCGCAAAGCACTGTGCCCGATTGAGACACAGCACCATTTTCGAACCATTCGGGGCGAACCCGCCCTTTCATTTTTCTTAAAAGCTGGTAAACGAATCGCAATCCGCAGAAGGGTTGGGACACCTCTGCTATGTGGTCGCATCGGTTCCGCGCATGCAGCAGTAACTCAGGGAAGGGTTCAACATGTTCAAAATTGCAACTATCGCGGCAGCCGCCGCTTTTGCCGTTGCCGCGCCAGCCAGCGCTGCCACGATCATTTTCCAGACGACCTGGGAAGCCGATCAGGTTCCCGGTGGTCCGACTCCCGGCACGTTCATCATCTACAACAATCCGCCGACGACTTCGGTAGCCGGCTGGACTCCGGAAACCCAGATCGAGCTGCAGAACAATGTCGCGGGTGCTCCGGCTCCGGGCGTCGGCGGTTCGGTGTTCGCGGAACTCGATGCTGACTTCAACAGCTCGATGTCGCGCATGATCGGCCCCGGCATCTACTCGCTGACCTATCTGTATTCGCCGCGTCCCGGCGTGCCGCAGAGCAGCAACGGCATCGGCGTGACGATCGGTGGCGTGGCAATCTCGCAAACCGAGATTTCCGGCCTGTTCGGTCCGAACACCGCCTGGTCGCAGATCAACACGCAGGAGTTCACTGTTGGGCCCGGCGGCGCACTGCTCCGCTTCTCGGCGAACGGCACCAGCGACTCGTTCGGTGGATACGTGGACAACATCACGCTGATCCAGGCGGTTCCGGAGCCCAGCACCTGGGCGATGTTCATCCTCGGCTTCGGCGTGCTCGGCTTTGCCATGCGCCGCCGCAACGCCAAGGTCACCAGCGCGAAGGCCAGCCTGCGCTTCGCCTGATTGCCGAACAGCGACGAAAAACGAAAGGGGGCCTCCCGGGGCCCCCTTTTTTTGTTCTGGACAGCGCGATACTTTAAACCCGAATCTTGTTCAGAAATGACGCATTGTGTTCCAGTCCGGGACAGGCGAAATGTCTCGGGAACTCCTAAAGCGTTCAGAAGTATGGAACTCAGGTCGCTGGTGGGGCACCTCAAAAACAATAAGCAATGAGCCGAACAGGCAGAGGGTTCGCCGACCTCATCTCACGGCGAAACAGCAACACCGCGGGTCGCGGGATGAAGCAGGGGGCGTTTGCGCGTCCAACCCTTCGCGCGCCCTGCACACATACTTTTGGAAGGGTTGTACAAAATGAATAAACTAGCGCTTTTCGCGACTGCCGCCGCAATGGTCGCCGTCGCCGCTCCCGCACAGGCAGCGACGGTCACGTTCCCGATAACAAGTCCGAGCCCTGCGGGCGCCATCGTTCTGAACCCCGCCGGTCCGGGCGAGGTTGCCGGCTTTTTGGGTTTCGATGTCACCGGAGCCGGGGACTTTCTGGCAAGCCTTACCTTCGTCAATCCTTTCGCCAATGCCACGGCAGGAGGATCGGCGGTGTTCAATTTTGACGGGGACATCATCACCTTCACCGGTGGCGATATCTCGGGCGGCGGCACAGTCACCACCACTCTGAACGCGCAGGGGAGCTCCATTCAGATCGATCGCCTGAATCTTGCGGGCGGAGCGCAAACCCTGACTTTCCGTGGCACCCTCAACCCGTCGGGCAACGGTTTCGCGCGTGTCGGCGGCCAGTTGAGCCTGCTGCAGACGCCCGCGATCCCGGAGCCGTCCACCTGGGCGATGTTCATCCTCGGCTTCGGCGTCCTGGGCTATGGCTTGCGTCGCCGCAATGCCCAGGTCAGCGCCACCAAGGCTCGCCTGACCTTCGCCTGAGCCCAGGCTCAGCCGTTACCAAAGGAAAGGGGGGCCTCGGCCCCCCTTTCTCGTTGTGTCAGTTCGGGCCTTCGCGTCGGTTCAGCGCAGGCTGACGACGTTGTCGCGCACCTCGCGGTGGCGGCTGCCGTCGTACAGGCTGCTCATCGGCTCGTCCGCCACGATCAACCGCGGCGAAGCCCCGAACCCGTTGAACTCGGTCTTCATCGCTGCGCCATAGGCACCCAGCATGCCGATCTCGATATAGTCGCCGGCCTGGATGTCGGACGGCAGGGCGAAGGGCCCTTCCATGTAATCGGCATCGTCGCACGTCGGGCCGTAGAAGGCGAAATCCTGGAGCGGCTTGATGAGGTCGTCCTCAAGCGCGCGCACCGGAAATTTCCAGCCGATGTGCGCGGCATCGAACAACGCTCCATAGGCCCCGTCGTTGATGTACAACTCGTCGCCGCGGCGCTTTTCGACCCGCACGATGAGCGAAGAGTATTCCGCGCACAGCGCCCGGCCCGGCTCGCACCACAGCTCAGCATTGTAGGCGATCGGCAGCGCCTCGAACTGACGATGGATGATGGTGAAATAGTCCTGAAGCGGAGGAGGCTCCATGCCTGGGTAGACGCTCGGAAACCCGCCACCGACATCGATCATGTCGATGACCACCGATGCCTCGGCGATGGCCGCGCGGGTGCGTTCCAGCGCCTGGACATAGGCGAACGGCGTCATCGCCTGGCTGCCGACGTGAAAGCACACGCCGAGCCAGTCCGCATACTGGCGGCTGAGCTGCAGCAGGCCGGGGGCTTCGGTCAGATCGCAACCGAACTTGCTGGCCAGCGAGAGCTCGGAATATTCGGACGAGACGCGCAGCCGCACGCACAGCCGCAGATCGCTCGCCGCCATGCCATCCTCGCCGCGGGTGGCGTCGACGATCTTCTCCAGTTCCTCGGCGGAATCGAGGCTGAAAGTGCGCACACCGTGCTCGAAATAGGCTTCGCGGATTGCGCTGGCCGCCTTCACCGGATGCATGAAACAAAGCACCGCCTCGGGCAGCAGGCCGCGCACCAGCCGCACCTCGGCAATCGAGGCGACGTCGTAATGAGTTATCCCGCTATCCCACAGGATCGCGATGAGATCGGGCGAAGGATTGGCCTTCACCGCATAAAGCGAGCGGCCCGGAAACGTCTCGACGAAGAAACGGGCGGCGCGCGCCGCGGCGTGCGGGCGGTTGAGAATGACGGGCTCGTCCGGCGCGAGGGCGCGAACTACAGACCGTGCGTCAGGATGATGGTGCAACTCAAGGGACCCCCAAAACGGTTGGTTTTGACGACCGGCCTCCATGTCGGAAACCGAGCGAACAGCGCAGCCTTGCGGTTAGGAAGTCCCCTTGGGGCTGCGAAGCGGTGCACATAGAGATTCGCGCCTTAATCGCAAGTGAAAGTTTTGCGACTCTCGAGCGCATGCCATCGTGAATACGGATGTGCAGACCCTGCCGCTCGGCATCGCGCAATAGGCTTTCGCCACCTTACATCCAGCCGAACAGGAGGCGGCTCAGCTCAGCCGGTCGCGGAAATCCTCGTACCCGAACGCCTTCACCTGCTCGAGCGCGTCGGTGGCGCTGTCCCACAACCAGATCGAGGGCAGCGGTACGCCGTTGAAGGTGTTGGTCTTGACCATCGAATAGTGCGCCTGATCGAGAAAGGCGAAGCGCGCGCCCGGTTCGCACGGCACCGGCAGCCGATAGTCGCCGATCACATCGCCTGCCAGGCAGGACGGGCCACCCAGCCGCACCGGATCGCCCTGCCCTGCTTCCACCTCGCCCAGCATCGCCGGTCGATAGGGCGCCTCGATCACATCGGGCATATGGCAGGTGGCCGAAACATCGGTGATCGCTACCGGCAGACCGTTCCAGCCGGTGTCGAGCACGGTGCCCACCAGAATGCCGGCGTCGAGCGCCACTGCCTCGCCTGGCTCGAGAATGATCTGAGCCCCCGTGTCGTCCCGGGCGTCCTTGAGAAACTCGACCAGCTCCTCGCGCTGATAGTCGGCGCGGGTGATATGGTGGCCACCCCCCATGTTGATCCATTTCAGCTCGCCGAAATAGGGTTCGATCGCATCGAATACCTGGTCCCAGGTTTCTCGCAGGGGCTCGAAATCCTGTTCGCAGAGGTTGTGAAAGTGGATGCCGTCGACCTGCGCCATGATCTCTGGCGTCAACTGGTCGATGGGAAAACCGAGCCGGCTTCCCGGGCTGGAAGGATCGTAGCGGGGGACCTCTCCGGTGGGCACGAGCGGGTTGATGCGCAGCCCCACATCGAAGGTGTGTCCCGAACCCCGCGCGATCTCCAGCAGCGGCGCGTAGCGTTCGAGCTGACCGGGCGAATTGAAAATGACATGGTCGGACAGGCGGCAGACCTCGGCCAGCTCGTCGGGCTTGTAGGCGGCGCAATAGGTGGCGATCTCGCCATCGTAGAACTCCGATGCAAGCCGCGCTTCCCACAATCCGCTGGTGCACACCCCGTCCAGATATTCGCCGATGATCGGCGCGACCGACCACATGCTGAAGGCCTTCAGCGCGGCCAGCACCTTGATCCCGGCCTCGTCGCGGATGTCGGCGAGCACTTGAAGGTTGGCTCGCAGCTTGGCGGCATCGACGACGAACGCCGGACTGTCGACCCGGCCCAGGTCGAAATGCGCGAAGGCACCCGGATCGCCAGCTCTGGTTTCCATCAGTTGGTATCCACTCCGCTCAAATCGACCTTGATCACGCGGTCGCCGTAAACGTCCGCGACATACGCCATCCCGTCTCCGCCGATGGCCACATCGTGGCCCAGGCTCGCCCGTTCGCCGGGCAGGCCCACATCGAGCACCCGCTCCACTGTGCCGTCGGCGCGCCAGACGCGCAGGATCGCCCCGCTCCTGTCCGCGGAGTCGCGGCCTTCGATCGACACGATCCGCGCCTCACCCCATGGCTTGAGACCGTAGGGATGGCCGAGCGAAGCTGACCCGCGCCAGTTCGCGAGTCCTTTGCCAGCGAAATCGGTCACCTGGACGCGCCCGTTCTCGCGGTCGGCGACATAAACCATGCCATCCCGCACGGCGATGGCATGAGGGATGGCCAGGTCGTCTTCGCCCGCACCCTTCCCGCCCCACTGGCGCAGGAACCGGCCTGCGCGGTCGAACACGGCGACGCGATGGTTGAGATAGCCGTCCGAAACGAACACCTCCTCGCCCGCGAAAGCGATATCCGTGGGGCGGCCGAAATGACGCGGGCCGCTGCCGGTGACGCCGCGCTCGCCCAGCGTCAGTTCGAGTTTGCCTTCCGGACTGAAACGAAACACCTGCTCGCGCCCGACATCGGTGATCCACACCTTGCCTTCGCCATCGATGGACAGGCCGTGCGGCATGATGAATGCGCTCGCTCCCCACCGTGCCAGCAACCGTCCGCTCGGGCCATCGAACACGAACACCGTCGGCTCGGCGATGGGTTCAGCGGGAAACGGCTCGCGCCATTCACGCCCCGCCCGGTGAAGCACGAAAACCCGGCCACTCGCGTCGACATCGACCGCGCTGACCTGCCCGAATTCCGCATCGGGCGGGATGGTAGGCCAGCCCGCAACCACCGCGGCGCGCGGCGTTTCCTCCCGCGCGGGGGATGCCATGCTGCACCCGGCCAGCAGGACCGCGATGGGCATGGCCGCGTTTCGGATCGCCGCGATCACAGCTGCGGGCCGCGAAACACCAGGAAGGCTCCCGCCGCGATCAGCGCGAAGCCGGCGAGTTGGCTCGCCACCGGCTTCTGGCCGAATAGCACCCAGGCCACCAGCACGAAGCCGGCCAGCGAGCACACTTCGGCGATCGTCTTGAGCTGTACGAGCGAATAGGTCTGTGCGCCTATCCGGTTGGCCGGGACCATAAGCGCATACTCCACGAAGGCGATGCCCCAACTCAGCAGGATCGCCAGCCACAGCGCGCGGCTTGGCGCCTTGAGGTGCCAGTACCACGCGATGTTCATCACCGTGGCCGAGGCCGCGAGCAGCGCGACCGGCGCCCACGCCGCGACGCGCGGGTCCATCAGAAAGCGACCGGGCCCGGCAGCTCGACCACCTGCCACGGCAGCCCGTCCGAATTGAGCATCGCCATGAACGGATCGGGGTCCATCTCCTCCATGTTGAACACGCCGTGCCCGCGCCATTTTCCGGAGACCACCATGGCACTACCGATCATCGCCGGGACGCCCGTGGTATAGCTGACCGCCTGGTTTCCGGTCTCCTCGTAAGCCGCCTCGTGCGAGCATATATTGTTGATGTAGAACGTCTTTTCGCCAGAACCGTCGAGCGCCTCGCCGGTTGCGATCACGCCGATGTTGGTATTGCCCTTCGTCGTCTCGCCCAGCGTCTCGGGCTTGGGGAGCACTGCCGCGAGGAACTGGAGCGGGATGATCTCCCTGCCCTGATAGCGGATCGGATCGATGCGGGTCATGCCGACATTCTGGAGCACCGTGAGGTGGTTGATATAGGCATCGCCGAAGGTCATCCAGAACCGCGCGCGCTCGAGTTCGGGCACGAACTTCGCCAGGCTCTCCAGCTCCTCGTGATACATCAGATACATATTCTTCGGACCGACCGCCTCGAAATCGAAGTTCACTTTCGTGGCCATCGCGGGGGTTTCGACCCACTGCCCGTTTTCCCAGTGGCGTGCGGGCGCGGTGACCTCGCGGATGTTGATTTCCGGATTGAAGTTGGTGGCGAAGTGCTGGCCGTGATCGCCGCCGTTGCAGTCGAGAATGTCGAGCTGGCGGATGGTCTTGAGCTTGTGTTTCTTCAGCCACATCGTGAACACGCTCGTCACGCCCGGATCGAAGCCCGAGCCCAGGAGCGCCATCAGCCCGGCTTCCTTGAAGCGATCGTGATAGGCCCACTGCCAGCTGTATTCGAACTTGGCCTGATCCTTCGGCTCATAGTTCGCGGTGTCGAGGTAATTCACGCCAGCCGCCAGGCACGCATCCATGATCGGCAAATCCTGATAAGGGAGTGCCAGGTTGACGACGAGGTTCGGTTGCACGCGCCTGATGAGATTGACCATCGCCGGGACTTCCTCCGCGTCGATCTCATAGGTCGCCACGTCCTTGCCAGTGCGCTGTTTCACGCTGGCTGCGATCGCGTCGCATTTGGATTTGGTGCGGCTGGCGAGATGGATATCCGAGAATATCCCGGCATTCCCAGAACGCGCTTGGGCCATCTTGTGAACGCAGACCGAGCTGACCCCGCCCGCACCGATTACCAGGACTGTCGACATGATTTCTCCGCGAGTAAGGCACGCGCCCATTGGCGCTGGATGGCCAGTGCCCTAGTCCGGTGCGATGTTTCGTGAAAGCCCCCGAGAGCCCACCCGCGACGGCGTTTTGCGCGCCGCGCAAAAGATTGCCGCGCTCCTTCCGCCCACGCCGCTGCTGCCGGTCGAGATCGGCGGGGTGCGGCTCCACGCCAAGGCCGATGTCCTCCAGCCCATCGGTGCCTTCAAGATTCGCGGGGCGTGGCACCGGCTGACCGAGCTGACCGAGCAGGAGCGCGCGGCAGGCGTGATCGCGGTCTCGAGCGGCAACCACGCGCAAGGCGTCGCCTGGGCGGCGCGCGAGTTGGACATCGCGGCGGCTATCGTGATGCCCGCCGATGCCCCGCGGGTGAAGCTGGAGGCCACCCGCGCGCTCGGTGCGGAGGTGATCCTTTACGATCGTGCGGGGGGCGAGGACCGCGATGCGATCGCCAACGCGCTGTGCGACGAGCGCGGACGGGTACTGGTCCATGCCTACGCCGATCCCTGGGTGATCGAGGGCCAGGGCAGCATGGGGATCGAAATCAGCGAGCAACTCGGTCGCGAGCCGAGCCGAATCGTGGTGTGCTGCGGCGGCGGCGGGCTGGCGGCGGGGCTCGCCTTGGCGTGCCCGAGTTCCGCCATCCACCCCGTCGAACCCGAAGGCTGGGACGATGTGGCGCTGAGCCTGGCCCGCGGCGAGATCGTGCGCGTCGGGCCCCATCCGCCGCCCACCATCTGCGATGCGATTCAGACGCCGAGCACTGCGCCGGTAAACTTCGCCGTGCTCAAGGATCGCGCCGAACCGGGGGTGACGGTCAGCGACGAGGAGGTGCGCACGGCGCAACGCTTCGCGTTCTCGAAGCTTCGGCTCGTCGTCGAACCCGGCGGCGCGGCGGCGCTTGCCGCGGCGCTGGCGGGCAAGGTGCCGCTCGACGAGCAGACCGTCATCACGCTGACCGGAGGCAACACCGATGCCGCGGCTTACACGCGGACCATCGCCGGCTATTCGTAGCTGTGGAAACCGTCACGTAGCCGACACGCAGGCATCTTACTGGCCGTCATCTCTGGTGATCGGGTGACGGCTCCATGACACAGGCGGCGGCGAAGCGGGTGATCGACGACGCGGTGGTGCGCCGAGAGGCCGGGCTGAGGGAGAAAATCCTCGACCGCGCCTTCGCGTTCGCGTTTCGCGGGCTGGTCTATGCGCAGATCTGGGAAGACCCGGTCATCGACATGGAAGGGCTGGAAATCGGCCCCGATATGCGGGTGATGACCATCGCCAGCGGCAGCTGCAACGCGCTCTCCTACCTCACCGCCGATCCTGCCGCGATCACCGCCGTGGATCTCAATCACGCGCACATCGCGCTCAGCCGCCTGAAGATCGCGGCCATCCGACAGCTTCCGAGCTACGAGCGGTTTCGCCGCTTCTTCGCCGATGCCGACCACCAGGAGAACCGCGAGGTCTATACCCGGCTGATCGCCCCGCATCTCGATGCCGCCAGCCGCCGTTACTGGGAAGGGCGGGATTTCAGCGGGCGGCGGCGGATCGGGCACTTCACCCGCGGGATCTATCGCCAGGGGCTTCTGGGCGGGTTCATCGGCGTCGCGCATCTGTTCGCGAAAATCTATCGCATCGACCTCAAGAAGGTGCTGGAGGCGCCCACGCTGGAGGATCAGCGCGAGGTCTTCGAACGCGAACTGGCCCCCTTGTTCGACCGCAAATTCGTGCGCTGGATCACCGATCGCCCGGCCTCGCTGTTCGGGCTCGGCATTCCACCGGCGCAATACGAGGCGCTGGCCGGCGACGAGCGGATGGCCGAAGTGCTGCGTCGGCGGCTCGAGAAACTCGCCTGCGACTTCGCGGTCGCCGACAATTACTTTGCCTGGCAAGCCTTCGGTCGCGGCTACGACCGCAGCGCCGAGGCCCCGCTGCCGCCCTATCTCCAGCGCGCCAACTGGGAGGTGATGAAGGATCGCGTCGATCGGCTGACGCCGTGGCACGGTAATATGACGCACTTTCTCCAGGCGCAGGATGCGGCGAGCCACGACCGCTATGTGCTGCTCGACGCGCAGGACTGGATGGACGACGCGCAGCTCAACGCGCTGTGGAGCGCCATCACCCGGACCGCCCGGCCTGGCGCGCGAGTGCTGTTCCGCACCGCCGCCGAGCCTGACCTTCTGCCGGGGCGGGTCGCTTCGGGCACTCTGTCGCACTGGGCCTATCTGGCCGAGCGCTCGCAGGACCTGACCCTGCGCGACCGGTCCTCGATCTATGGCGGAGTTCACCTTTACGAGCGCGCCGCGTGACCGAGCTGTCGGTCGGCCCGATGGCCGAGCACGCAGAGGTGATGGACCGGATGTATCGCGGGCAGCGGCACATCTATGACCTGACGCGGAAATACTATCTGTTCGGGCGCGACCGGCTCATCGATGGGCTGGCTTGCAAGCCGGGCGACGCGGTTCTGGAATTAGCCTGTGGCACCGGACGCAACCTCGGGATGGTTGCCAGGCGGTGGCCAGGCACCAAGCTCTATGGAGTGGACATCTCCCGCGAAATGCTGCGCTCGGCCGAAGCAAAGCTGGGCGCCGGCGCCACGCTGGCGTTGGGCGACGCCTGCGACCTCGATACCGCGCCGACACTCGGGCGGGCGCGGTTCGACCGGGTGGTCCTGTCCTACTGCCTGTCGATGATTCCCGACTGGCGGGCCGCGCTGGACCAGGCGGCGGCGCTGCTGGCACCCGGCGGATCGCTTCACGTCGTCGATTTCGGCGATGGCAGCGGGTTGCCGCGCCCGCTGGCGCAAGGGTTGCGCGGCTGGCTCGGCCGCTTCCAGGTGACGCCCCGCGCCGATCTGGCGGACGTGGCCGCCACCATCGCGACAGCGCGTGGTCTGGCTTTCGTGCACCGCCGGGGACCGTTTGGTTACTACCAGAGCGTGTCTCTCACCGCCTCGCCATAGGTTGCATTTGACAATGCTTACTTGCCGCGTAAGTCTCTGACCGGGGCGCGACGAGGGGAGTTTTTCATGCAGGCTCAAATGCTCGCACCGGCCGCGGTGCTGGTCGCGTGGTCGCTGGTAATGCTGTTCTGGCTGGCGGGCGCTCGCCTGCCCGCGATGAAAAAGGCATTGGGCGAGGGAGGCAAGCCCAAACCCGGCGGCCGCGGACAGGACCTCGAAGGGCTGCTCGAAGCACGCGTCAACTGGAAGTCACATAATTACACGCATCTCATGGAGCAGCCGACGCTGTTCTATGCGGTCAGCCTGATCATCGCGCTGTTGGGCGCGGCGGCGGGCGACGTGCTGGCGGCGTGGCTCTACGTCGCGATCAGGATCGTCCATTCGATCTGGCAGGCAACCGTCAACGTCGTCTCGGTGCGGTTCCTGCTGTTTCTCGCTTCCACCAGCGCCCTGATCTACCTCGCCTTCCGCGCGCTGATGCTGACCCTGTTCGCCGATCCGGTGCTGCCATGATCGGCGCCGAAATCCTCAAGCCCATGATCGCGCTGCTGGCGTGGACGCTGGCGATGTGGGCATGGATGTACGCGGTGCGCATCCCGGCGATCAATCGCCTGCCCAAGGACAACACGCCCGGCGCGGATACGGGTTGGACTGGTGCCAAGCTGGAGCAACTGCTGCCGCGCGAAGTCCAGTGGAAAGCGCACAACTACAATCATCTGCACGAAGCGCCGACACTGTTCTACGCTGTGTGCCTGACGCTGGCGATCATCGGCCAGGGCGATGGGGTGAATGCGACGATCGCCTGGGTCTATGTCGCACTGCGGGTGGTGCACTCGATCTGGCAGGCGACGGTCAACCGGGTGATGGTTCGCTTCGCGCTGTTCGTGTTGTCGACGCTGGCACTAATCGCGCTGGTGCTCCACGCCGCGATGGCGGTGTTCGGCTGGCACTAATGTATCTCGACTACGCCCCTGACGGGGCTACGCTCGATACGAACGGATAATTCGCCCAACTCCGTTCGTGTCGAGCGAAGTCGAGGCACGCCGAGCCTTATTCCGCAGCTTCGGCGTGCCCGTGGAGATCGACCGACAGGCCCGACAGGAACCGCTCGGCATCGAGCGCGGCCATGCAGCCCGTGCCGGCTGCTGTCACGGCCTGGCGATAGATGTGGTCCATCACATCGCCCGCGGCGAAGACGCCGGGGATTGCGGTCTTGGGAGTCCCCGGCTCGACGACGATATAGCCGCTTTCGTCCAGTTCCAGCTTGCCCTTGAACAGCTCGGTCGCGGGGGCATGGCCGATGGCAACGAAGGCGCCGTCAGTGGCGAAATCCTCCTGCGCCCCGCTCTCGCGGTCGCGCAGGACCAGATGCGTCAGCCCGCCTGCCAGCGGATCGCCCGCGAAGCTCTCGACCGCCCGGTTCCATAGTACCGAAATCTTCGGATGCGCGAACAGCCGGTCCTGAAGGATGCGCTCGGCCCGCAGGCTGTCGCGACGATGGATCAGCGTCACGTGCGAGGCGTGGTTGGTGAGGTAGAGCGCCTCTTCGACCGCGGTATTCCCGCCGCCGATCACCGCCACGCGCTTGCCGCGGAAGAAGAACCCGTCGCAGGTGGCGCAGGCGCTGACGCCCTTGCCGCCCAGCTCCATCTCGCCCGGCACGCCGAGCCACTTCGCCTGCGCGCCGGTCGCGATCACCACCACATCGCCGAAATACTCGTCGCCGCTGTCACCGATCGCCCGAAACGGCGAGCCGTTGGCGAGGTCGATATCGACGATGGTGTCCCACACCACGGTCGTCCCGACGTGCTCGGCCTGCGCCTTCATCTCCTCCATCAGCCACGGGCCCTGGATGACGTCGCGATAGCCGGGGTAATTCTCGACGTCGGTGGTGATGGTGAGCTGGCCGCCGGGCTGGAGGCCCTGCACCATGATCGGGGCCATCATCGCGCGCGCGCCGTAGATCGCGGCGGAATAACCGGCCGGGCCGGAGCCGATAATGAGCATCTTGGTGCGATGGGTGGTCATGGGGATCGTCCGGAAAAAAGTGCACGGTGCCCAATATGGGCAGCGCGGCGCTCATGTCACGCCGTGAAGCGCTCGCGCAACCTTTGCCGCAATGCGTCGTCCACACCTATCCGGGATTCCAACCAGCCATCGAGCGAGCCATCCATGGCGATCACGGCGTCGCGGAAGCGCAGGAGATAGTCTTCGTGTACCAGCAGCAGCGCCCGCACGCCGGCTTCGTCGAGCGTCCGGCCAAGTCGCGCCTCGATTCCGGGCACCGATTGGGCGCGCAGCACCGCCAGCGTGGGCGCGGCATTGGTACGCAGGAACTCGGTCATCTGGTCGCCCTCGTCGACTCCCAGGATGTGGAGCAGGAGCGTGGCGGCAATTCCGGTGCGGTCCTTGCCCGCGAAGCAATGCACCAAGCTTGCCCCGTCGCGCTCGGCCAGGACATGCAGATAGCGCGCGAGCATATTCTGCGCCGCCGGATTATGCGGTATGCGCCCGTAGACGCTGAGCATCCGTTCGCGTGCGAACTGCTCGGTGGTGACGTCTGGGCCGATATCCATGTGCGGCGGCGAGGAGCTGGTCTCGCCGTCGTAGAAGATCACTTCGCCCGCGAAACCCTCGACCCGGCGGCAGGGATGGCGCTCGCGCTCACTGGTGCCACGCAGGTCGATCACCGTGCGGATGTCGAGCGCGCCAATCAGCGCCAAATCGGCATCGCTTGCGCTGACGTGCTGGCCGGAACGGAACAACAGGCCGCGCCGTACCTGGCGACCGTCTTTGGTCAACCAACCGCCATAGTCGCGGAAATTGTGGATGCCTTCGGTGGGCAGGAACTGCGACGAATCGGGTGCGGTCATTCCTCGACGCTGAGCAGATAAAGCTGTCGCACGCTATCGAGCGGTTGCACCTCTCCGCCACGCTCCAGATGCCAGAACGCCCACCCATTGCAGCTCGGTGCGCCTTGCAGGTCCTTGCCGAGCCCGTGGATCGATCCCACGCGGCCCTCGCCAGCCAGCGAGCCATCGGCGCGCACCTCGGCGTGCCACCGGCGTTTGCGATCGAACAGCGTGGTGCCCGGCGGAACCAGCCCGGCCTCGACCAGTGCGCCAAATGCCACGCGCGGCGCGGCGCGGCCCGCCTTGACCGTGGTCAGCGCGCTCTCGTCGAGCGGCAGTTCGCGCCCGATGCGCGCCAATGCCGCCTCGCGATAGATGCCCTCGCGTTCGCAGCCGATCCATTCGCGCCCCAGCCGCTTGGCCACCGCGCCGGTGGTGCCGGTCCCGAAGAACGGATCGAGCACCACATCGCCGCGCTCGGTGGTGGCCAGCAGCACGCGATAGAGCAAAGCCTCGGGCTTCTGCGTCGGATGGACCTTGTGGCCGCCCTCCTTGAGCCGTTCCGGCCCGCCGCACAGCGGGATCAACCAGTCACTGCGCATCTGGAGCTCGTCGTTGAGCGTCTTCATCGCGCGGTAGTTGAAATGATAGCGCGCCTTCTCGCCCTGGCTCGCCCACAGCAGCGTCTCATGCGCGTTGGTGAAGCGCGTGCCCTTGAAATTGGGCATCGGGTTGCTCTTGCGCCAGACGATATCGTTGAGGATCCAGAAGCCGAGATCCTGGAGGATCGCGCCGACGCGGTAGATGTTGTGATAGCTGCCGATGACCCACAGTGCGCCGTCGGGCTTGAGAACGCGTCTCGCTTCTGTCAGCCAAGCTTTTGTAAACTCATCGTATGACTGGAAGCTTGCGAAGCGATCCCAGTGATCGGTCACGGCATCGACGTGGCTGCCGTCGGGGCGGTTGAGATCGCCGCCGAGCTGGAGGTTGTAGGGCGGATCGGCGAACACCAGATCGACACAGGCATCGGGCAAAGCGCGCATCGCCGCGACGCAATCGCCGGGCAGGATCTGCCCGAGCGGCAGCTCGACGGCGCTTGCCAGCGCCCGCGCGCGCACCCTCGCGGTTTCGAGAACCCCCATGCCTTCCCCTGTGTCTCAAGCTACTTATCCACAGGGTGAGTCCAACCGAGTCCGCCGTCAAGTGGGAACATGGCGGGACGATCTAGTGGCCTGCCGACGACCCACGAGAACACAACGAGTCCGCCGCAAGATGTAGCGCGCTTCGACCGCGACCTGTCGCAAGATGAAGCGGTGTGGCCCGGGCGACTCACCGGCCAGAAACCGATGCTAACTGTCTAGCGGCGGGGCGAAGCGTTCCATTGCGTGGCGCGCGATGCGCTTGCCAAGATCATCGCTGATCTCATTGGTCATGCGAAAATGAACGCCGGCCAGGATGCGCGCATACGAAACCTCGCGCGCATAGGTGGCGAGGTCGGGCACCGTGATCCGCACCCCCGGCATCCGCTCGGTGGTAAAGGCATAGCCGCCAACGGGCGGGGGTCCCTCGGCGGCCAGGATCGTGGCGGTGAGATTTGCGAACATACAGTGGCCGCAGGGATATTCGGGCTGGTTGGGCGTGGTGAGTAAGGGCACCCAGGCTGGATCGGGCGCGGTCGCGTCGTTGCCATCGGCATCCGCTGTGCGGATCGCATTGACCGGGCGCCAGAACATATGGTGCATCTTGCCCTCGGCCATCACCGCATCCATGTCCTCCGACGCCATACCAAACAGCGCATACATCCGCGCATTGCGCACCACGCTGCGGCCCGGCTGGCTGGCGATCTGGCGCAGCACCGGATCGAGCTCGTAGAACGCCCAGAACCGCGCTTTGAGCGTTTCGGCCGGGGTGCGCGCCTTGCTGTCGCGCGCGCCCATGCGCTTCACCTCGTTGAAGCTGTCCGCCCAGCTTTGGCTGGCGAGAACGGGCGGTTCGGCGATCCGGAACTGGGTGAGGCTGGTGAGAAACCACGGCCTGGCGGCGGACATCTCGGGCGGAAAGGGCACATTGCTCGGTGCCCATCGCCCCACCGGTCCGATCGGCCGGTAGTAGGTCATCTTGGCCTTGGCGTCCCAGCCGCCACGATCCATCGCCGCTTTCGCCGCCAGCTTGCCCAGCGCGATGGCATCCTCGCGGGAACGGCCCTCCGGCACACTAGCCATCGCCAGCGTGAGCGCATCGTCGAGGGTCGATTTCTGCCCGGGATAGAGCTGCGTAAGCACCGCATGAGCCGCAGTGGCGACCGCGGCATCGACCGAGGTTCCCTTCGGCGCAGGGTTCAGGCCGACATAGGAGCGATAGGTGGGCTCGGCGGCGTTAGCGGCCTCGAACATGGCCAGCATCAAGCGGCCATAGGCACTGATCTTCGACGGATCGAAAGGCGCCATCGGCTGCTCGTCGGCCTCGCTGACCGTGGTCTGAAGCTCGGCCCAGTCGCTCACGACATCGGCGTGGGCCGGGGCTGCCAGCCCGGCGGCGAACAGCATAACTGCAATGGTTGATTTCACGAACGGTCTCCCCCTGAAAAAACCAGCGCGGAACCCGTTCGTTATCTTGTGACGCACGCCTAGCGTCGATCGGGCGGACTGTCACCCGCTGCCTGAAGTCAGCACACCTCGGCGGTATTCACCGGTGGTGGACCCGCAGGCACGCGCGCCGGGTGCCGCCAGAACGGATCGGCAGCCAGCCGATGGTTCTGGCCATAGACCGCCGCCAGCACAGCGTAGAGCGCTGGATCGTAGGCCGCGACGTCCGTGTGGTCGAGGATGCGGCGACCGTCGAACACTTGCAGCCGGTTGGAATCGAACCAGAACTGGCTACCCTCGGCCCAGTATTCGTCGATCGTGGTCATGGTGTACTCGCCTTCCCACAACCGCTCCGCGCGGGCCTTCGCATAGGCGGCTTCGAGCCGGGCATAGAGCGGTTGGTCGCCAGCGCGGATGGCGTCGAGAATCTGGTGGCTGAACTCGTGGACGAAGATCGTCTCGCCGAAATAGCGGTTGAGCGGCAGACCGAGCAGGTCCTCTTCCGCTGCGACCATATGTCGCCCGCCGATTCCCCGGGCGCGGGCATCCCAATACTGCCGATCGGTCAAGCGGCCGATGCGCACATCGTAATGCTTGATCTCGCAGCGCGTGAGCCGTGGATCGTCTCTCGCCGGCTTGGTCCAGGCGCGCATCTCGGGCAGGTCGAGGAGCGCCTCGTCCTGCGCCATCACAGCGATGCGATAGCCGCGCCGAACGAGCACCGCGGCGAGATCGGGACGGTGGGCGAGCATCTCCCTCGCCAGCGAACGCGCGGCTGCCAGCGCGCGCGGCTGCACCCTGGCCGAAGCGATCACGGGGATGCCCCGTGCATCGAGATGCTGGGCGTAGAATGCGTCGAACGCCAGCACCCGCGGTGGACGCGCCGGTGCCGCGGCGCAGGACAGGCAGGCCAAGGCAAGCGTCGCGGCAATCACCCTCACGACGGTTGCAGCGCCTGCCAACCGGATCAGTACACCCGCTTCTTCGGCTGGATGTAGGCGATGTCGTCGGTCAGCGTGTATTCGTGGACCGGGCGAAAGCCGAGCTTCACGCCGCCGCCATTCCCGCCCCAGCCGTCGAACCAGGCCAACGAATGCTTCATCCAGTTCGCATCGTCGCGCTCGGGAAAATCCTCATGCGCATGCGCCCCGCGGCTTTCCTTGCGAGCCTCGGCGCTAACCATGGTGACATTGGCCTGCGCCATCAGATTGTCGAGCTCGAGCGTTTCGATCAGGTCGCTGTTCCAGATCAGCGAGCGGTCGGAGACGTGGACGTCCGCCAACCGCTTGTTGATCGCCGCCAGCTCGCCGACGCCTTCGGCCAGCAGCGCACTGTCGCGGAACACCGCGGCGTGCTTGGTCATGGCCTTCTGCATGGACGCGCGAATCTGCGCGGTCGGGCTGCCGCCCGCGGCATTGCGGAAGTGGTCGAGCCGGCCCAAAGCCAACGCCGCGCTGTCCTTGGGCAGTTCGGCGTGGGCGGTGCCGGGTTTGATCGTATCCCTGAGCCGGTGGCCGGTGGCGCGGCCGAACACCACCAGATCGATCAGGCTGTTCGACCCCAGCCGGTTGGCACCGTGCACCGAGACGCAGGCAGCCTCGCCCACCGCGAAAAGGCCGGGCACGGTCTTCTCGGGATCGGTGGGATCGCCCACCATCACCTCGCCATGATAGTTACAGGGAATGCCGCCCATGTTGTAATGCACCGTCGGGACCACCGGCAGCGGCTGGCGCGTCAGATCGACACCGGCGAAAATCTTGCCGCTCTCGGTAATGCCCGGCAGCCGTGCGGCCAGCACCTTGGGATCGATGTGATCGAGGTGGAGGTAGATATGGTCCTTCTCCGGCCCGACGCCGCGCCCCTCGCGGATTTCCAGCGCCATCGAACGGCTGACGACGTCACGGCTGGCGAGGTCCTTCGCGCTCGGGGCATAGCGTTCCATGAACCGCTCACCCTCGGAATTGGTCAGGTAACCGCCCTCGCCGCGCGCGCCTTCGGTGATGAGCACGCCCGCGCCGTAGATGCCGGTGGGGTGGAACTGCACGAACTCCATGTCCTGCAATGGCAGGCCCGCGCGCAGCACCATGCCGCCGCCGTCGCCGGTGCAGGTGTGGGCGCTGGTGGCGGTGTAGTAGCAGCGGCCATAGCCGCCCGTCGCCAGCACCACTGCGTGCGCGCGGAAGCGATGGATGGTCCCGTCATCCAGGCACATCGCGATCACGCCGACGCATCTGCCGCCGTCCATGATTAGGTCCAGCGCGAAATACTCGATGAAGAAGTCGGCGTCGTATTTCAGGCTCTGCTGATACAGGGCGTGCAGCATCGCGTGGCCGGTGCGATCCGCCGCGGCGGCGGTGCGTTGCACCGGCGGGCCTTCACCCATGTTCTGCATGTGCCCGCCGAACGGGCGCTGGTAGATCGTGCCGTCCTCGTTGCGGCTGAACGGCACGCCGGCGTGCTCCAGTTCGTAAACCGCCTGCGGCGCTTCGCGGACCATGTACTCGATCGCATCCTGGTCGCCCAGCCAGTCGGCGCCCTTGACGGTATCGTACATATGCCACGACCAGTGGTCGGGCGAATTGTTGCCCAGGCTCGCGGCGATCCCGCCCTGCGCGGCGACGGTGTGGCTTCGTGTCGGGAACACCTTGGTGATGTTCGCCGTCTTCAGCCCGGCCTCGGCCGCGCCCATGGTCGCGCGCAGCCCGCTGCCGCCCGCGCCCACCACCACCACATCATAGGTGTGCTCGACGATCGTGTAGGCTTCAAACGCCATCAGGCGGCTCCCGCGAAGGCGATGCGCGCGATGCTGACGAGGCCGAACATGGCCCCGCCCACCGCGGCGAAATTGAGGAGGAGGAGCACCGCGAAGCGGCTGCCGGGCTTGGACACGTAATCCTCGATCAGCACCTGCAAGCCGAGCCGGGCGTGCCAGAAGGTGGAGACGATCAGCAGCGCCAGCGCGGTCGCCACCAGCGGATTCTGCGCCCAGCCGGTCAACCCGGCATAGTCATAGCCCGGCAGCAGTGCGAAGCTGACCGCCAGGAACAGCCCCAGCACCAGATTGCCCACCGCGGTGAAGCGCTGGAGCAGCCAGTGGTGCGCTCCATGATGCGCGCTGCCATAGCCGCGCACGCGTCCAAGTTCGGTTCCGTTGCCCATGATCGCCTATCTGGTCAGGACGATCGCCCAGAAGGCGATGGTCAGCACGATGCCTGTGAGCGGTGCGAGCACCGACCAGGTCTTGTTGGTGGTCAGTTCATAGCCTGCGCCGAGATCGAGGACGAAGTGGCGCAGCCCGCTCGCCATATGGCTGAAGAAGGCCCAGCTCAGCCCCACCAGCACGATCAGGCCGAGCGGCGATCCCATCGTCTCGGTGAAGGCGGCGTAGCTCTCCGCCCCGCCCGCGAGCGCGCCGAGCCACCACAGCAGCACGCCCAGCCCGACCAGCGCCAGCCCGTCCCCGGTGATCCGGTGAAGGATGGAGACCGCCATGTGCGGACCCCATTTCCAGATCGAGAGATGCGGCGAAAGCGGGCGGTTGGCCATGCTGAGGTCCGGACTGTGACAGGTGAGCGCCCCCCTTAACGCGTGGCGCGCACCGTGCAAGGTTGGCTTGGGGCAGGCGGCCTCGACAAGCGTTGCAAATTTGCGAATAGGGCTGGCGATGCAGACAATCCTCCTGACCGGCTCGAGCCGCGGCATCGGCGCGGCGACGAAGATGGCGTTGGCGGAGCGCGGCGCGCGGGTGATCGGGCAAGCACGCTCCGCTGTGGATGCCGACACCGTTGCGGCCGACTTCGCCGACCCCGGGGCGGCGCAGGCGCTGTGGGAAGAGGCCTTGGATCGAGCCGGTGGCACCATCGACGTGCTGGTCAACAACGCCGGGCTGTTCGCCGCCAATCCGCTGGATGCATCCGACATCGCCTGGCTGGACGGGTGGGAGGATACGCTGCGGATCAACCTCACGAGCGCGGCCCAGCTTAGCCGGTTCGCGGTGCGCCACTGGCAGGACCGGGGTGTTCCGGGGCGCATCGTCCATGTCGCCAGCCGCGCCGGGCACCGCGGCGATTCCCCCGCTCACTGGCACTATGCCGCCAGCAAGGGCGGGATGCTGGCCATGCACAAGACCATCGCGCGGCAATATGCGGCGCAGGGCATCCTGAGCTACGCCATCACCCCCGGCTTCACCGACACCGCCATGGCGGACGATTACCTCGCCAGCCGCGGCGGCCCCGGCCTGCTCGCCGACATCCCGCTCGGCCGCGTCGCCACTCCCGAAGAGATCGCTGCACTGATCGTGTTCTGCGCGCTCGACGCCCCGCCCAGCCTCACCGGCGCGACGCTCGACGCCAATGGTGCGAGCTATGTGCGCTAGACATGCGGGTCTTTCCTACAGCCAACATAACCCATATGGTTAGATTCCGTTACGCGCTGTCTTTTGATTTCAAGGCGACACCATGACCGCTCAAGACGACATTTCGAGGCCGCAAGAAGACACGCGGACCGCATATGGAGACACCGAACTGCGCAAGACGACAGCCGACTCGGGCAAGGCGACTTTTCTTTCCCTTGGACCGTGTAACACCCGGTCCATGTCCAACATCTTGCGAGCCGCATTTGCGCCGCTGGCGCTCGCATTCCTGGCCAGTTGCGCCACCCTTCCGGCCGCCGCTCCGTTAGCCGACGCCGGCCCCGGCCAAAGAGCTTGGGCCGCTGCGTGCAGTGACAGCGACGGATGGGACAAGCCCGGGCCGCCGTTCCGCATCTATGGCGAGACTTATTACGTCGGCACCTGCGGCATCGCAGCGATCCTCATTTCCTCGCCCAAGGGGCATATCCTGATCGACAGTGGGACAGAAAAGGGGGCGGACGTCGTCCTCGCCAACATTCGCGCGCTGGGCTTCAAGCCGACCGACGTGGCGACCCTGCTGTCCAGCCACGAGCATTACGACCACGTCGGCGGCTTGGCTAAAATTCAGGAAGCGACCGGGGCGAAAGTCTTCGCTTCGCCCGCCGCCGCGCCGGTGCTGACCACCGGCAAGGACTCGCCGGAAGATCCGCAACATGGAATGCACCCGCCGATGCGACCGGTTCAGCAGGTGAGCGTGATCGGCGAAGGCCAGAAGGTCCGCTACAACCGCGACGGGCTGTTTCCGACCCCGATCTTCACACCCGGCCACACGCCCGGCGCGACGAGCTGGCAGTGGCAAAGCTGCGAGGGCAAAACCTGCAAGACCATCGTTTATGCCGACAGCCTCTCGCCGATCAGCAGCGACAGCTACCGCTTCTCCGACCACCCGGAATACGTCGAAGCCTTCGCCAAGGGACTCGCCGCCATTTCCGCCGCCCCCTGCGATATCCTGCTGACCCCGCATCCATCGGCCAGCGCGATTCGCGAGAAGCTGCGACGCGGCGATCTGGCGACCGGCGGCGCGGGCCAGTGCCGCGCCTATGCCCAGCGCAAGGCCGCAGACTTGCAGGCGCGGCTGGCGAAGGAAGCGCAGCGTGGCGGGTAGCTGGAAGCTGACCGCCCATGGCTCGAAGGCCGTCATTGAAGCCGCGCTGGTCGCGCAGGAGGCGCACGACTGGGACGATTCGATCGTACTGGCTGGCTTCGAGGTAGCGGAGGACCGGCCCGACGAGTGGAAGCTCGATGCCTATCTGCCGCGCCAGCCGACCGCCGCCGATCGCAAGGCGATCGACGCGCTGTTCGCGGGCAAGCCGCCGCGCTTCGATAGCGAGCGCCTGCCCGATGCCGACTGGGTAACCGAGAGCCAGAAGGGGGTCGATCCGATCCGCGCCGGGCGCTTTCGCATCCGCACGCCGGAGCACGCGCCGGACACGGGGGCAGCCGATCTGGTGATCCCGGCCAGCCAGGCCTTTGGCACCGGGCAACACGCGACCACGGCCGGTTGCCTCATCATGCTGGAGCGGATGAAGCGTGAAGGCGTGATGCCGCGCGACCTGATCGATGTCGGCACCGGAACCGGGCTGCTGGCGTTTGCGGCGCTGCGATTGTGGCCGCGCGCCGTCGCTACCGCTTCGGACATCGATCAGGTCTGCGCCGGGGTGGTCGCTGAGAACGCGCGCCTGAACTCAGTGGCGCTCGGCACCCGGCGCGGGGCGATGCTTATGGCGATTGCCGATGGCATGGACCATCCGATCCTCCAGGCGCGCGGGCCGTACGATCTGCTCATCGCCAACATTCTCGCCCGCCCGCTGATGGACCTCGCCCCCGATTTTGCGGCGGCCGTCGTGCCCGGTGGCCACGTCCTGCTCGCCGGGCTGCTGACGACGCAGGAAGCCGATGTGCGCCGCTCGTATCGCCGCGCGGGGTTTCGTCTGGCACGCCGGCTCGAGCGCGGCGACTGGTCGATCCTGTGGCTGCGCGCCCGCCGCTGAGGATAGCACTGCGCGGCCTGGCGTGGGCGGCGGGGGCGCTTGCGGCGGTTGTCGCGCTGATCCTGCTGTCCGCCTGGATCGGCTCGTCGTTGCCGCGCAATGCGGACTGGACCGAACCGGCAGAAGGCATCGAGATCATGGTCGGCACCAATGGCGTGCACACAGAGCTGGTACTGCCGCTGGTAACGCCGCAGAAAGATTGGCGCCGCACCTTCCCTGTTGGCGATATCCAGTGGCCGGACGCGCCCTATACCCATGTCGCGGTGAGCTGGGGCGAGCGCGAAGTGTTCCTCAACACCCCCACCTGGCGCGACCTCAAGCTGTCGACCGCGATAGGCGCAATGATCGGCGGAGAATCGCTGATCCATGTCGCGCATTACATCCGCCCCGCCCCTGGCCCCGACAACCGCCCGCTGCGGCTAACCCGCGAGCAATATTCAAGGTTGGTTGCCCGCGTCGAAGCCGCGCTGGCGCCCGCCGATCAGCGGTCGCGATACCGCGGTTATGCCGAATACGATGTGTTCTACACCGCCAACGGCCAATACGACTGGCGCAACACCTGCAACCAGTGGACCAGCGACACGCTGGCCGCGACGGGGGTTAAGTCAGGGCGCTGGACGCCGTTCGCCGGCGGCGTGATGAAGTGGGTGCCGGAGCCGGAGGGCTAGGTGCCCGCCGCAGCGACGATCTCCGCCCAGCCCGCCTCGTCGATCACCTCGATGCCCAGCGCGGCGGCCTGCTTGAGCTTGCTTCCAGCACCCGGCCCCGCCACGACCAGATCGGTCCTGGCACTGACCGAGCCCGCTGCCTTGGCGCCCAGCCGTTCGGCCTGCGCCTTGGCCTCGTCGCGGCTCATCGTCTCGAGCTTGCCGGTGAAGACCACGGTCTTGCCGCTGACAGCGCTGGCGGTGGTCGCCACCTCGAAGCGCGGCGGGCTGACCTCGCTCAGCAGGTCGTCCCACACCGCGCGGTTGTGCGCCTCGTGGAAAAAGTCTCCGAGCGCTTCGACCACCGCGCCACCGATCCCATCGATCGCGGTCAGCTCGGCGAGGGCTTCGGCATCCCCGCCCTGCGCGCGCTCGGCGGTTGCGCGGAGCGCAGGCAGCTCGTGGAAATGCTTGAGCAAATCGCGTGCGGTGACCGCCCCGACATGGCGGATGCCGAGGCCGAACAGCAGCCGCGCCGCGTCCGGCGCGCGCTTGGCCTCGATCGCGGCGAGCAGATTGTCGACCGACTTCGCCTGCCACCCCTCCCGCCCGACCAGCTGCTCTCGGCGATTCTTGAGCCGAAAGATGTCGCCCGGCCCCTTGGCCAGCCAGCCCAGCTCCAGGAACTCGGCGATGCTCTTCTCACCGAGGCCCTCGATGTCGAGCGCGCCGCGGCTGGCGAAGTGACGCAACCGCTCGAATTGCTGGGCGCGGCAGACGAGGCCGCCGGTGCAGCGGACATCGACCTCGCCCTCCTCTGCCACCGCCTCGCTGCCGCAGACCGGGCAATGATCGGGGAAGGCGTATTCGGCGCGCCCGACGTCGCGCGTCAGGTTCTCGACCGCCTGCGGGATGACGTCGCCCGCGCGCTGGATCACCACCCGGTCGCCCAGGCGCAGGCCCAGCCGCGCGATCTCGTCGCGGTTGTGCAGCGTGACATTGGTGACCGTAACCCCGCCCACCAGCACGGGCGCGAGGCGGCCGACCGGCGTCAGCTTGCCGGTGCGTCCGACCTGGATGTCGATGGCTTCGAGCGTGGTCTCGGCGCGCTCGGCGGGAAACTTGTGCGCCAGTGCCCAGCGGGGTGCCTTACCCACGCTGCCCAGCCGCTGCTGCCAGTCGAGCCGGTCGACCTTATAGACCACCCCGTCGATGTCGTAGGGCAGATCGGGCCGGGCCGCGCCGATGGCCGTGTAATGTACCAACACCGCCGCTACGCCCTCGACCCGGATCAATTGTGGCGAGACCGGCAGGCCCCACTCAGAGATCTGCTGCATCACACCCAACTGCGTATCTGCGGGCAGCGCGCTCGCCTCCCCCCAGCCATGCGCGAGAAAGCACAGTGGGCGTTTGGCGGTGACGCTCGCATCCTTCTGCCGCAGCGATCCGGCAGCGGCATTTCGCGGCGTCGCGAACAGCTTCCCGCCCACTTCATGCTGCGCAACATTGAGTGCGGCAAACGACTGTTTAGTCATATAGACTTCGCCGCGCACCTCGAACACTTCGGGATGCCCGTTACCCGCCAATTGCTGCGGGATATCGGCGATGTGCTGCACATTGGCGGTGACATCCTCACCCACCTGCCCATCGCCGCGCGTGGCGGCGCGGACCAGCACCCCGTGCTCGTAGCGCAGCGAGCAGGAGAGGCCGTCGATCTTGTCCTCGGCGGTATAGGCGATCGGCGTATCGCCGGGCAGCGCCAGGAAGCGCCGGATGCGCGCCTCCCACTCCGCGACCTCATCCGCGCTGAAGGCATTGTCGAGGCTCATCATCCGCACCGCGTGCGGCACCTTGGCGAGCGGCGAGGCAGCAACTTCGTGTCCCACCGCCGCACTCGGGCTGTCGGCACGGACGAGATGCGGGAAAGCCGCTTCCAGTTCGGCATTGCGGCGCACCAGCGCATCGTATTCCGCGTCCGAAATCTCGGGCGTGTCCTCGGCATGATAAAGCCGGTTGTGACGCGCGATCGCCCTGGCGAGCCGCATCAACTCGTTGGCGGCGTCGGCCTCGGCGGTCATGCGGGCACCATCACGGTCAGCATCATGACGCGCCGTTCGCGGAAACCGAGCTGGTGGTAAAGTGCGATCGCGCCCGCGTTGTCGGCATAGGTGTGGAGATAGGGCCGGTCGCCGCGCGCGCGGAAGCCGGCCATCACGTGCCGCATCAGCCGCCGCGCCAGCCCCTGCCCGCGAAACTCGGGCCAGGTGCATACGCCGCTGACTTCGGCGAGACCGGGCGCAGGCAGCATCCGCTCGCCCGCCATCGCCGCCAGCCGCCCGTCGCGAAAGATGCCGTAGAACGGGCCGTAGCGCCGCGTCAGCGGCCCCCACGGCCCGGGCCTGGTCGCCAACGCGAGCGCAGTCATGGCCTCCGCGTGCACATCGCCGAGCAAGACCGCCTCGCTGTCCGTGATCTCGTGCGACCCGGCGTCTTCGCCCGCAATCATCTGGAGCAAATCGGCTGCGCGCGAAACCCGCAGATCGGACGGCGGCGCGACCTCGTCCGGTTCGACGAACCACAGCTCGTCCATCGGTCCTTCCACCAAACCGAGGAGTTCGCGCTGCGCTTCGGCCACGTTGTCACGCATCGCAGCAAAGGGCCCGTAGCGCGCGTCGATCCGCTTTGCCGCCGCCCCGCCGCGCGCCAGATGCGCTTGCCGCCCTGTGAGCATATGCCAAACCTGCCGGTCAAGCGTCGCATCGGTCGCCAACGCGCCCACCGCTTAGGCCCGCTCCAGCAACCGGTCCGCCTGCGCCCTTGCCTCGGGGGTAATCTCCGCACCGGAGAGCATCCGCGCGATCTCCTCCTGCCGCCCGGCCTCGTCGAGCAGTGCGACCGAGGTGCGCGTGACCGTGCCTTCGGAGGATTTGGCGATCAGGTAATGCGTGTCGCCGCGTGCCGCGACTTGCGGCGAGTGGGTGACCGCCAAGAGCTGCCCGCCATGCGCGAGCCGCGCCAGCCGTTCGCCGATCGCACTCGCCACCGCGCCGCCGACGCCGCGGTCGATCTCGTCGAAGATCACCGTCGCCGCCCCGCCCTGCTCGGCCAGCGCCACCTTGAGCGCGAGGATGAAGCGGCTCAGCTCGCCGCCGCTGGCGATCTTGGCGAGCGGGCCGAAGGCGGCACCGGGGTTGGTCGCGATCTGGAATTCGACCGCATCCATGCCCTGCGGGCCCCAGCGATCCTCGGGCAGCCTGGTCACGCTGGTCAGGAAACGCGCGGCATCGAGCTTCAGCGGTGCCAGCTCGCCCGCCACCGCGGCATCGAGCCGCGACGCTGCGCCCTGCCGGGCGGTGTGCAGCGCCTCGGCCGCCTCGCGGTAGCGGCTGCCCGCCGCCCGCGCTTCGCCTTCGAGCACGTCGAGTTGCGCTTCGCCGCCCTCGATCGAGGCCAGCGCGGCACGGAACGCGCGCATCCGGTCGGGCAGTTCGTCCACCTCGCAGCGGTGCTTGCGGGCCAGCGCGCGCAGCTCGAACAGGCGCGTCTCGGCGACCTCGAGCGCCTCGGGATCGAACTGGAGCGCCTCCGCGGCCGCGGCCAGCTTCTCCTCCGCCTCGCTCGCCTCGATCACCGCGCTGTCAAGCGCCTCCAGCGCCTCGGCCAGCAGCGGGTGCTCGGGCGCGATCCGGTCGAGCCGCCGCGCTGCCACGCGCAGCGCCGCCAGCGGCGAATCAGAGCCTTCCCACAAGTGGCGCAGCTCCGCGAGATCGCTCGAGAGCTTCTCGCCCTTCTGCATCGCCGCCCGGGTGCCGGCGAGCCGCACCTCCTCGCCCGCCTTGGGCTCCAGCGCGGCCAGCTCCGCGAGATGCGCGAGCAGCAGATCCTGGTCGGCCTTGGCGGTTTCGACCGCTTCGCGCGCCTCCGCCAGCGCGTTCTCGGCCTGGCGCCAGCCGTCCCACAGCCGTGCCAGCGCGGCCCCGTCGACACCCGCGAACCGATCGAGCAGCAGGCGATGCCCGCGCGGGTTGACCAGCCCCCGGTCGTCATGCTGGCCGTGCAGTTCGACGAGAAACCCGGACAGCTCGCGCAGCAGCCCCGCGCCCACCGGCTGGTCGTTGAACCAGGCTTTGCTCCCGCCATCGGCCTTGAGCTGGCGGCGGATCACCAGCGGTTCGCCCGCCTCGGTCTCCAACCCCGCTTCGGCCAGCACTTCGGCGATACCGGCGGGCAGTTTCGCGAATTCGAAGGCGGCGGTCACGGTGGCCTGGCTTTCGCCTCCGCGGACCAGCGCGCTTTCGGCGCGGTTGCCCAGCGCCAAGCCCAGCGCATCGAGCAGGATCGACTTGCCCGCCCCGGTCTCGCCGGTAAGCACGCCCAGGCCCGAACCGAAGTCGAGATCGAGCGCCTCGATCAGCACGATGTTGCGGATGGACAGGCGGGTCAGCATGACTGCCTGCCGCCTCTAACGCATGGTCGCGGGCGCGTCACGCCGCCAGGCGCGGGCTGTCCCCGCCGACGCGGGGGCTCAGGCCTCCGCGGCGTGCTTCTGCATCAGGCCGTAGGCGCGCTGGTACCATTCGTTGCCGGGATAGTTGGCCCCCAGCACCGCGGCGTATTTCTTCGCCTCGGCCGGGATGCCCAGCGCCAAGCTGGTTTCGACCAGACGGTAGAGTGCTTCGGGCGTGTGGCTGGTGGTCTGATAGGTCTCGACCACGTTCTGGAACTTGATCTGCGCTGCGATCCATTTGCCGCTGCGCTCGTAATAACGCCCGATCTCCATCTCCTTGCCAGCGAGATGGTCCTGCACGAGGTCCAGCTTCAGGCGTGCGTCGGAAGCGTATTCGGTGCCGGGGAAGCGGCGCGAGACCTCTTGCAAGGCGGTCTGGGCCTGGAGCGTGATCTTCTGGTCGCGCTCCACGTCGCTGATCTGCTCGTAGTAATTGAGGCCGATCAGGTAATAGGCATAAGGCGCGTCCTTGTTGCCGGGATGGATTTCGAGGAACCGGCGCGCCGCCTCGATCGACTTGTTGTGATCGGCCGCAGCGTAATAGCTGAACGCGCTCATCAACTGTGCCCGCCGCGCCCACGGCGAATAGGGGTGCTGCCGCTCCACCTCGTCGAAGAGGGCGGCGGCGATCTTGGGCTGGCCCGTGTCGAGCCGGTTCTTGGCGGCGGCGTAGAGCGTTTCCACGTCACGCGCGACATAGGCGGTGTCGCCGGGGCGGCTGCCCCCTCCGGCGCAAGCGGCGAGCGCGAGCGGCAGCAGGGCGACAAGGGCGAGGCGGCGAGCGCGCGAACGGGAGACGGTCATGGAGCGCGCCTATAACCGCCTCGCCAGTGAACGCCAAGTGAAGCTGGCCCAAAAGCGTGGGTTGGAGCGGTGGAAGGCGGAGCGCGCTTGCAACCATCCGTCAGCGGAGCGAAACCGGGGGATGATCGAAGCCGATCTCTTGATGCACGTCCGCGCACTGGGCCAGCGCGCCCGTGCTGCCCTGCCCGCGCTCGCGTTGGCGCCGCGGCGGGCGAAAGATGCCGCGCTGACGGCGGCGGCGGGTGCGCTGCGCGGGGCTGAAGCAGCCTTGCTACAGGCCAATGCCGCCGATTGCACCGCCGCCCAAGCCGAGGGAATTTCCGCCGCCTTCCTCGACCGGCTGACGCTTACCCCCGAACGGATCGCGGCGATGGCCCAGGGCCTGGAGACGATCGCCGCGCTGCCCGATCCGGTCGGTCGCGTGATCGACACCGTCAGCCGCCCCAACGGCCTGACGATCGAGCGTGTCGCGGTGCCCATCGGCGTGATCGGCATGATCTACGAATCGCGCCCCAATGTCGCGGCTGACGCGGGGGCGCTGGGCCTCAAATCGGGCAATGCGGTGGTGCTGCGCGGCGGCAGCGACAGCGGGCGCTCGACCGCGGTCATCGTGGCGGCGATGCGGACGGGACTGGCCGAGGCGGGCCTGCCTGAGGATGCGGTGCAGGCCGTCGCCACAACCGACCGCACGGCGGTTGCGGAACTGCTGCGTGGTGCCGGCGGTGCCATCGATCTGGTGATTCCGCGCGGCGGCAAGGGGCTGGTCGAGCTGGTCCAGCGCGAAGCGAGAGTGCCCACGCTGCTCCACCTCGACGGCAATTGTCACAGCTATGTCCACGCGGCGGCCGACCAGGCCAAGGCGCTCGCCATCATTCGCAACGCAAAGCTGCGTCGCACCGGCGTCTGTGGCGCGACCGAGAGCATTCTGGTGGATCGGGCCATCGCCGCCGAGTTCATCCCTGCCCTTGCCGAAACCTTAGCGGGGGCCTGCGAGTTGCGCGGGGATGCGGCAGCGCGTTCGCTCGACGGCCGAATTCAGGCCGCGAGCGACGAGGACTGGGGCACCGAATACCTCGACGCCATCGCCTCGGTCGCGGTGGTCGACGGCCTCGACGAGGCCATCGCCTGGGTCAACCGCCACGGCTCGCACCATACCGATGCCATCCTGACCGAGAACCCGGCAGCCGCCGACCGCTTCCTCGCCGAAGTGGACAGCGCCATCGTGATTCACAACGCCTCCACCCAGTTCGCCGACGGCGGCGAATTCGGCATGGGCGCGGAGATCGGCATTGCCACGGGGCGCTTTCACGCCCGCGGACCGGTGGGGCTGGAGCAACTCACGACCTATAATTATCGCGTGCGCGGCAGCGGCCAGACGCGGCCCTGAGCGCCGCCCTCTGGGCGTTCAATCCGCCTTTGCGCGCGATTCCATTCGTGTATGGCGCAGCGGATGAGCACATTCGAAAGCACGATCGAAGCCCTCGAACACCAGTGGATGCGCGCCTGGGTCCAGCGCGACCGCAAAACGATGAAGGCCCTCGCCGCGCGCGATTTCATCTTCCTCCTGGGTTCGGAGAAGGCCGCGATCCTCGACCGCGCGAGCTGGCTGGAGGCGGCGGGCGCGCGCTTCGCGTGCGCAAGCTACCGCTTCGGCAGCGTTTACGTTCGCCGACACGGCACCATAGCGGTGTTCGCCACCGACCTGACGATCGAGGCGAGCATCGACGGCCATCCCTGGTCGGGCACGATCTGGATGGTCGATCTGTGGAAGCGCGCGGGCATACGGCAACGCTGGAAACTGCTCGAACGCACGGTCTCGCGCCCCGACCCCGATCCAGACCTCCCCGCCGCGATCCGCTCGATGCAATTGTGGCGATAATGTGGCCGCTATCCCGACAGTGTTCAGTTTTTCTGTTGGAAGCATCGACGCCTAGTAGACTTTGCTAACGATAAACATTATTAGCATCCCATTGATAGTGCACCAGCTGCGCGGCGCGGTCTTGCGCCGCAAAGCCCCGCAAAAAACGGACGAGAGCCTTGCCGGATAAAGCGAATGGAGGCCGTGTCGTTCCGCTCGACCGAGTGACTTGGCGCGAGCAAATCGATCGGTTTCATTCGTGGGTTGAAACGGCAGGCTACAACGACTGCATCGAGCAGGGCTTGCGCAAGGCGTATTTTCTGTCCGTTCTGGCCCCTGATCCGTTCTGGTCCGTCTTCGCGTCACCTTGCGACGAAGAGGAATTCGAAGCCGCCGTTGAAGGCGAAGATTTGAGCGAAGCCGCTCATCTGCTGCTCAACCCGGCGCTGGCAATTTCGACAATGACGCTAGATGGCCGTTCCCATGTCACGGTTCGGGTCGCGAAACTGGGGTTTAAGGGACGGTTTGCGTCCTTCGATCACAGCACTGCTCTGCTGGGCGCCTGGGCCGCCTGTATCCGGGCCGTCGATGACGATGACGTGGGCTTGGCATCCCATCAGTCCAGCCCAGCGTAGATCGCAGTGCGCACCGCATCGGCTGTGCATCCTGCGCCGATCTTTTGCAGAATACGCTGCCGTCTGAGGTCGTAGCCAGGGCCATCGATGCCCAGTTCCCGTTCGATCTCACGAGCGCCCCAACCGTGGGCCAACCATCGCAGAACAAGCCGTTCCTCGGGTTCCAGCGCCGACACCTTCATTGTGGCCTGCGCCCGACATTCGCGGACCGATTGCACCATGGAGCGAGTACCGTGTCCGGCTGGTGGTTCTTGCTCGCTCATAGCAGGCCAGCCATTTTGAACGAGCAGGCCGAATTCCACCCTATCACGATGTGATCCAGCACCTCGATATCGAGCGTTCGGGCTATTGCGGCCAGCGCGCGCGTGCCCGCAAGATCGCTGTCGCTTGGCGTAGGGTCGCCTGAAGGATGGTTATGAACCAGCACCATTCCCCCTGCCTTGTGCGCCATGGCTGGAGCGATGAGGCATCGAAAGCGGGTGTCGATCCGGGATAAGGTACCACGCGCGATGCCACCGTCGGTCAGATAGCAGCCGTGGGAATCGGTGAGGATGAGGTGCAGATTTTCGACCGTCCGATGGCGCAGCGCAAGAATCAACGCCGAGAGGACCGCAGGTGCCGTCTGATCGAAGCATTGCGTTCGATCATGCGCCAGTCCTGCCAGGATGGGTCTGCCCCAGTGCGCGCCCGGCGACGGATATGCGCCAGCGTTCCAATGAGGAGCGCCAGGATTGCGCCAGCCGTCGGCAGCGACTTCATCCATGAATAGATGATCGGATCGAACGCCAGATCGACCCATCGGGCGAAATGTCCGCTGATGCTGAGGAGTTGAAAGGCACTTGCCCATATCGGCCACAATCTCCGCGCGTTGAGAGCGATCAGGCCGAAGCCCACAAGTCCGATGCAATCGCTGATCAGCGAAATCGCATCGGTGGTCACGAAGTTGGGCGGACTCACGAAGTTGGCGGGGTATTGCCACGACGCCATCGCCAGAACGACGAGGGCACCGCGCCGTTCGGGCGCCCCACCCTTCGCAAACGCCAGCAACAGCGCGCCGAGCAGGATGATGTAGAAAAGCGCGATCGATGCGCTGATCTGGACCCACCACGGCGCGCTGATACTCATCCAACCGCGGTGTCGCCCAGCGCCGCAGATGGCGGACACATGGTCGGCAGGTCAGCCCGTTCCGCGATGCGGCGCATATCCGAATGCGCGCCGACGATCTTGCTCCGCGCCTCGACCAGCTTGCCTTGCAGCTGGATCACGCGGGCGATCGGGCGCTGGCTGGTGCCGCGTTCGATTTCGGCGGCGGTAGCGAATTCGGTCATCTCGGCGATCAAATGGCCGACCTCCCCCATCAGATCATCGATCTTCGCCTCGATCGAGTTGGTGTGGCGGCCGATGCGCATCGCAGTAACACTGGGGGTCTTCATCGCTCGATCTCCCTTGCCGGCGTGACCCGGCAGTTCGGTGACAGGACGAAGGCCTCCGCTAGATCACAACAGCCGTTCCAGGGTGAGCGCGATGGATACCGCCGCCGCACCCAGCAGCCCGAGGACCATGGCGAGCAGGACGATTGCCGCCACGCGTCCGGGCTTGCCGAAGCGAATGTCGAAAGCCTCCAGGAACGTCGGCGGCCCATCGGCGCCGAAGAAATCCGATGAAACGGAATCCTCGAGCGTGAAGATGGACGTGTCCGGCAACTCCCGAAGGTTCTTTGGCGATCCGAACGGGTAGGTGGCCACTGTGGCCGATCGACCTGTGGTTTCCCCACAGGGCTCGCGCTGCAGCAACAGCCGCGCCGCGGCCCGACGATCGGGCGCATCGAGCTTGCCGCGGGCACTACGCAACCGCTCTTCGACCGCGCGTGGAGTGATCCCCAGTTCGCGGGCGATTTCCTTGGTGGTGAGTTGCGCTGCGACGAGTTCGAGTGCCCGCGTTTCCTTCTCGGAAAGCGATCCGATCTTGCCTACATGGTCCAGTTCTGACGTCGCCTCTGGCATCTGCCAGTGTTCTAGATTGGACGGCACAATCAGGCAAACACCGTTTGGGCATAGCGCCCTAAACGGTGTGAGGTGGTGCCATCAATCTAGCCCGCCACTCGCCATAAGCATCTAATCGCCGGTCAAAATCCGGTCCACCAGCTGCTTCACGCTGGGCGTGAAATTGTTCGAATAGAACGGGTCCTGCTTGAAGCGGTAGGCGGCGTGACCGGCGAACATCAGGTTCCTGTCGATCGGTTCGCCGTGGGCGATGTCCTGCAGCGTCTTCTGGATGCAGAAGCTGCGCGGGTCCGCCAGGCGCCCTGTCGTGTAATCGCCGTGGTCCTTCCAGCTCGAAAACCCGCAGTGGCTGAGGCAGCCCATGCAGTCCTTCTGGTCCTTGCGGATTTCGTCGCGCTTGGGCGGGGTGACATAGACGATGGTATCGTCGGGGGTCTTGAGCGCCTCGGTGTGCCCCTCGGCGAACCATGCCTTGGCGCGCTCATAGTCCTTTTGCGCGACCCAGAAATTCTTGCCGCGCACGCCGACGTCGAGCTGGCGCGTGTGTTCGCCCGCCTCGACCTTGCTGTAGGGAATCTGCCGTTCGGAGCGGTGGATGAGATCCCACAGGAAGCTGTTCTTGACCGCACTGGAATAGAAGCCGGTGGGGCTGAACTTGTGCAGCAGCACATCGCCATCGTCGAGATGGCGCAGCGCCTCCTTCCACTCGCCGGGGATCGGGCTTTCCTCGGTCAGCAGCGGCCGCGTGCCGAACTGGAAGGCAATCTTGCCCAGTTCGGGATTGTCGATCCATCCATCCCATTCGCGCAGGAACCACACCCCGCCAGCCATCACGATGGCGGTGTCCTCGGACACACCCTCGGCGCGCATGGTGTCGCGCAGCGCCTTGACGCGGGGATAGGGGTCCTCTGGCTTCAACGGGTCTTCGGCGTTGGAGAGGCCGTTGTGCCCGCCCGCCAGCCACGGGTCTTCATAGACCACCGCCGCCATCAGGTCGGGCACCTTGGAATAGCTGCGCTTCCACAGCGCGCGGAAAGCGCGCGCCGAGCTGATGATGGGCAGATAGTTGACGTTGTAGCGCTGGGCGATCTCGGCGAGCTTGTAGGGCATCCCCGCGCCGCAGGTGACGCCGGCCACCATGCCCTTGGTCCGCTCCAGCACGTTCTCAAGGATTTCCTGCGCGCCGCCCATTTCCCACAGCACGTTGATGTTGATCGCACCCTTGCCGCTGGCGAGCTCATAGGCGCGTTTCACTTGCTCGACCGCGCCATCGATAGCGTAGCGGATGAGCTGTTGATGGCGTTCGAGCCGGGTGAGCTGGTCGTAAACCTGCGGGATGATCTTGCCGTCGGCATCGTAGCTGTCGGCGTTGACCGCGCTGACCGTGCCGATGCCGCCCGCCGCCGCCCAGGCGCCCGAGCTCATGCCGTTGGTGGCCGACACGCCCTTGCCGCCTTCGATCACCGGCCAAACCTCGCGACCGCCATAGAGAATCGGCTGTAGGCCCTTGAAGCTCATCGAATTCCCTCTCTCCGCCCGATCTCGGGCAAGCTATTGGGCAGCACCGCCGGGTTGCGGCGCGGAGCCCTTACAAGCTACGATCTGATCGGGCTCCGGTTTCTTAGACCCGCGCTCGAATTGTGCATAGTAGCCCTGCAATTCAGGCGCGTCCTTGAACGCGACGAGGCGGTAGCCCGATGCTTCGAACTCGCAGCTCAGCAGCAGCGGGGGGATGCCGTGGACGTCGGTCGGCTGGTCGCGATCGACCACGATGACCTGACCACCCGGCTTCAACGACGGCCACATATTCCACAGGAACGCATAGGGCTCCTGAATCTCGTGGTACATATGGACCATGAAGACGCGGTCGAAGCTGTTTTCGGGCAGCTTGGGATCGTCGGCTTCGCCGAGCTTGATCGAAACATTGTCGAGCCGCTCGCGAACCACGCGTTCGCCCAGCCGATCAAGGGCTTCACGGTTGATGTCCTGTGCCAGCACGCGGCCCTCCGTCCCGACCTTTTCGGCCAGGCGGACGGTGTAATAGCCCTCCCCCGCACCGATGTCGGCGACGCGCATCCCCCGCGCGATCTCGGCCAGGCGCATGACGCTCTCCGCCTCGCCGCGCTCGTCGCGCGCGTCTTCGGTGGAGAACTGGCTGGCCCCCAGGTCGGAGACGGGCCGGTCGGGCTTGGGGAACTGGCGCTCATCGGCTGCGCCGCCACCGATGTCGGGCAACGCATCGCAACCCGCGAGCGCCGCGAGCGCCACGGTCATCGGCAGCAGCGACCGGGCAAACCTCATTCCACGTCCTCCACTTCGACCGCCTCGCCCGTCACCCGTTGCGCCAGCGCGGCGGAGATGAACGGGTCGAGCTCGCCGTCGAGCACATCGTCAGGCGTCGGGCTCGTCACGCCGGTCCGCAAGTCCTTCACCATCTGATAGGGCTGCAACACATAGCTGCGGATCTGGTGCCCCCAGCCGATGTCGCTCTTGGCCGAGTGCTCGGCGCTGGCGGCCTCCTCACGGCTGCGCATCTCGGCCTCGTAGAGGCGCGCCTTGAGCATATTCATCGCGATCTCGCGGTTCTTGTGCTGGCTGCGGTCCTGCTGGCTGGCGACCACGATACCCGATGGCTGATGCGTGATGCGGACCGCGGAATCGGTGGTGTTGACGTGCTGGCCGCCAGCACCGCTGGCGCGGTAGGTATCGATCTTGAGGTCGGCCGGATTGATGTCGATCTCGAAGCTGTCGTCGATCACCGGATAGACCCATACCGAGCTGAAGCTGGTGTGGCGCCGCGCCGAACTGTCATACGGGCTGATGCGGACCAGGCGGTGGACCCCGCTCTCGGTCTTGGCATAGCCATAAGCGTTATCGCCCTTGATGTGCAGCGTGGCCGACTTGATGCCTGCGGCCTCGCCCGCCTGATACTCCACGGTCTCGACCTTGAAGCCCTTGCGCTCGGCCCAGCGCGCATACATCCGCAGCAGCATCTCGGCCCAGTCCTGGCTTTCGGTGCCACCCGCCCCGGCGTGGATTTCCAGGAAGGTGTCGTTGCCGTCCACCTCGCCCGAGAGCAGCGCCTGGACCTTGTCGGCATCGGCACGCTCGGCCAGCCGCGCCAGGCTTGCCAGCCCGTCGGCCTCGATATCGGTATCGCCCTCCGCCTCGCCCATTTCGACGAACTCGACCGCATCGGCCATTTCGCTGGAAATTTCCTTCACCGTCCCGATCGCCGCTTCGAGCTTGCGGCGCTCGCGCATCACGGCTTCCGCATCTTTGGGATCGTTCCACAGCGTGGGATCCTCGACCCGGGCGTTGAGCTCGTCGAGCCGCCGCAGCGCGCGCTCCCAGTCGAGCGACTGGCGCACCAGCGCCAGCGCCGCTTGAATCCGCTCGATATGGGCCTGCCCTTCGGCACGCATGACGAAACTCCTGAATCGACTGAGCCGCCGCGCCTAGCGCAGCGGCGGCAGCGGGGAAAGCCGGGCGTTGAGGTGTCTCAGTGACCCGCGAGCTTGTGGACCGCAGCCAAGCTACGTGTGATGTGCCCGTTCGGCGCCATGTCGCTGAAAGAATCCGCGATGCGGCCGTCCCGGGCGATCACATAGGTGGTGCGCGTGGTCCAGCCCGGCTTCTGGGCGAGATTGACGTCGTAGCCCTTGATCACCGCCGGGCTGGCGGCGGCGACGGTGAACTGCCCGGCGCATTCCTTGGCCGAGAACTCGACCAGCCGGTCGACATTGCCAGCGGTCATGCCGATCACCGTGGCACCCGCTTTGCGAAATTCGTCGATCTTGGCGGCAAAGGCGTTGGCTTCGATATTGCAGCCCGCAGTGAAGGCGGCGGGGAAGAAATAGAGCACCACCGGGCCCTTCTTCAGTTCCTTGGCAAGATCGATCGAAACCGGTTTGCCCGCGCGCGCGCCCTTGGCGGTGAAGGTCGGGGCCTTCGCCCCATCGGCGATCGCGGCAGCGAGTGGAGCGGCGGACAGGGCGAGTGCGGCGGCTGAGGCTGCGATGAAGGTACGGATCATGCGCGCATCATGGACCCGATGACCGCGCACGCCAAGTCCCAATCAGGCCTCAGTAAATGCCGCCCTGCTCTTCCACGAAGTCCGGGTTCTGCGCCGCCTGCGCCTGGACGGCGGCGGGTTGGGTTGGCATCCGGGCGCGACGGATCAGCTCGAGGATTTCGTTGCGGCGCGCCGCGATCTGGTCCTGGCGGGTCGCCCGCGGCGGCTCGGTATCGGGCTTGAATGCCTCCCAGATGATCGCGGCCTGGGGCTCGTCCGACGCGGTCCCTTCGAACATGCGCTTGCCCGACCGACGATCGACCTTGACCATCAGCACGCCCGGAGGAGCGACGAATTCCTTGGGAACCCAGCGCTGGCGCGTGGCTTCGACGAAATCCTTGAAGATCGGCGCGGCGGTGTTGCCGCCCTGTACCCAGCCGCCCAGATCGCGCGGCTGGTCGAACCCGACATACATTCCCGCCACCAGATCGGGCGATCCGCCCACGAACCACGCATTGGTCGGACCGGTGGTGGTGCCGGTCTTGCCGAACAGGGGCAGGTTCAGCGCGCGCAGCCGCACCGCGGTGCCGCGCGTCACCACGCCTTCGAGCATATGCACCACCTGGAACGCGGTGCGCGGGTCCATCACCTGCCGGCCCGATACGCCCAGCCGCGGCATCGGCTTGCCGTCCCATTGCGCCATCGAGCAGCCAGTGCAGGCCCGTCGGTCGGCACGCCAGATCACCTTGCCCCGGCGATCCTGGACATAGTCCATCACCGTGCCCTGCCCGTGGATGCGGCCCCAGTTGGCGAGCGCCGAATAGCCGGCGACCATCCGCGCGACGGTGGTATCGCCCGCACCGAGTGCGAAGGAGAGATAGTTCTCGTAATCGCCGATGCCGACGTTCTTGAACATCCGGTTGACCGCCGGCATCCCGGCATCGGCGGCGATGTGGACGGTCATCAGATTGCGGCTCTGCTCCAGCCCCCAGCGCATGGTGTGCGTGCCGCCGCCCCCACCGCCGAAATTGCGGAAGCATTTCTCGCCCAGTCCGGCACCCTGATAGACGCAGTACGACTGGTCGGCGACCTGGGTCGCCGGGGTCATCCCGGCATCGAGCCCGGCGGCATAGACGAACGGCTTGATGGTGGAGCCCGGCTGGCGCAGCGCCTGGGTGGCGCGGTTGAAGCTGCCCAGCCGCGCGTCGAACCCACCCTGCATGGCCAGGATTCGCCCGGTGGTCGGGTTCTGTGCCAGGAACGCGCCCGACACTTCGGGTACGGTGCGCGTGGCATAGCCAGCGCCCGCTGGTGCGGCGGCGGTAACGTCGCCGACCTTGATCGCTTCGGGCACGTTGGACAGCGGATAGGTCTTGCCGTCGGAGAAGCCGATCGTGGCCGAACCGCCGCTCTTTGCGGTCACCACCCCGATCCGCCAGTCCTTGTACCGGACCGCGAGATTGGCACCCGCGAGTTGCGCCGTCAGATCGCCCGCATCGGGATCGAGCCAGGCGATCGGCTTGCGCCACGCCTTGCCCGCGGCATAGCGCAGCAGCCCCGCGCGCAGGGCATCGCGGGCCGCATCCTGCAGGCCGGTATCGAGCGAGGTGCGAATCCAAAGTCCGCCCGCATAGACGCTGTTGGGACCGTCCTCCGCCTTCTCGCCGTACCGGGCGAGCAGCTGGCGGCGCACTTCCTCGAGGAAGTAGCCCGCGTCGGCATAGCGCTCGGCCCGCTCGGTCACCAGACCGATCGGCCGCGCCTTGGCGGCGGCGGCCTCGGCCGCGGTCACGAACTTGTTGGCGACCATCTGGTCGAGCACGAAATTGCGCCGCGCCAGCGCCATCGCCTCGTTCTTCTTGCGGCCATAGCGTTCGGGTGCCTTGGGCAGGATCGCCAGGAACGCTGCCTCGTGCAGGGCAAGCTGATCGACGTCCTTGTCGTAATAGGCGCGGCTGGCGGCCTGCACGCCGAAGCTGCGGCGACCCAGCGGTATTTCGTTGAGATAGAGCGTGAGGATTTCAGGCTTCGTCAGCACATTCTCGATGCGGCGCGCCAGCAGCATTTCCTTGAGCTTGCGGGTGACCGAATATTCGTTCGTCAGCAGCACGTTCTTGGCCACCTGCTGGGTGATGGTCGAGCCGCCTACCGCCCGCTCGTCGCTGCCGGCCTTGCGCGCGTAATCGAGCACCGCGCCCATGGTGCCGAAGAAATCAACCCCACCGTGAGTGAAGAAGGTCTTGTCTTCGGCCGCCAGATACGCCTCGATCAGCTGCGGCGGGAAATCGCGATACTGCAACTGCACGCGGCGTTCGCGGGCATAGGAATGGACGATCGCGCCGTCCGCGCCGCGCACCACGGTGGGCAGCGGGGTCTCGTATTCGAGCAGCGATTCGGCGTCGGGCAGGCTGCTGACCAGGAACAGCCAGAACCCGAACAGGACGACGAAGCCGGCTCCCGCCAGACCTGTGAGCCAGCGAAACCAGCGGCGGGTGCGCCAGTTATTCGCGAACCAGTCGCGCCCGCTCACCCAGGCTCCAGCCACCCGCGCCCGCGCGCCGCCCAATCTCGAAACCTCGGCCATCGGATCGCGGATTAGGGTTCGGACCCTGAACTGGCAATGGCCGATGCAGACGGCGTTGCCAGTTCCGCCTCATACCGCTCGCGGGCGAAATAGAGGCGGATCGCCCGCGCCATCACCCGCGCGAAATCGGCACGGCCCGCGGGCGACATCAGCCGCGCCGCCTCGGCAGGGTTGGAGATGTAGCCGCTTTCGAACAGCACCGAGGGCACATCGGGCGCGCGCAACACTTCGAGCGCGGCGGCCCGGCGGGCCTGCGGATGGAAGCGCAGGATGCCCCGCCCCTCGCGCTCGATCAGTCCGGCCAGCCGCTCGGAGCGATCCTGGGTCCGGCGCTGCGCGAGATCGATGAGGATCGCGCTGACCGCATCGCTCTGGCCCGAGAGGTTCTGGCCGTTGATCGTGCCCGCGGCGTTCTCGCGCCGCGCGAAGCGCAGCGCCGCCGCGCTCGATGCGCGATCGGACAGCGTATAGATGCTCGCCCCCGCCGCTTCGCCCCCACCGGCGATCGAATCGGCATGGATCGACAGGAACAGATCGGCGCCCAGCCGCCGCGCGGCCTCGGCACGTTCGTCGAGCGCCACGAAGCTGTCGTCCGACCGGGTGAGCCCGACCCGCACCCCGCCATCGAGCAGCAGCCGCTCGCGCAGGGCCAACGCGAGGCCCAGCGTGAGCGCCTTCTCGTCGACGCCGGGGGCCCGGGCCCCGTAATCGAACCCGCCGTGCCCGGCGTCGATCATCACCAGCGGGCTGTCGGCGTCCGCCGCCCCCGCGACCGGGGGCAGGTCGAACGGGAGCGCGCGCGGCAGGTCGATGCGTTCGATCGCATACCCGCCCAGCCCGGGGATCGGCACGGCCAGCGCCCGCGCCCCCACGACCAGCAACGCCAGCACCAGCGCTGCCACCGCCGCGCCGCACACCATCGCCAGTCTCGCCCGTTCCGTCATGGCACAGGGTTACGAGGCAAGCGGCGCTGCACGCAATATGGTTGCCGACCGAAACCCACGATGCTAGCGCTCGGTCGCATCGCTCGTGCTGCGCCTTGGCCGCAGCGCGGTCGCAGCATGGGGGCCCGCACCGGGTGCCCACTTCCAAAGACAGGTTGATGCAGCTTTCACGCCGTTCCTCCCCCTCCACCCGGATGCCGGCTTCTGCCGGCGACGCGGTGCGGACGGGCCGGACTATGCCCCAAGGAATCATTCCGGGGCATGGGCGCGAAGCCGCAGACACGACATCCCGCGGCAGCGCCATCGCGCGTTCGCCGCGGTCCAGCAACTCCGCCCACCCCGATCGTTCTGAAGAATCGCATCGCGGCGGCGGGCTACCCCATAATTTGCGCGACATCGCGGCCGGTTCACACCCGGCCGCGCGCGCATGGAGATATCACGATGACAACGCGTATGCTTATCGATGCGCGCCACCAGGAAGAAACCCGGGTGGCGGTTCTCACAGGCAACCGGATTGAGGAATTCGACTTCGAATCTGCCGACAGGAAGCAGATCAAGGGCAATATCTACCTCGCCAAGGTCACTCGCGTAGAACCCAGCCTCCAGGCGGCCTTCGTCGATTTCGGCGGCAATCGGCACGGCTTCCTCGCCTTCAGCGAAATCCACCCCGACTATTACCAGATCCCGCGCGAGGACCGCGAAGCGCTGCTCGCGGCCGAGGCCGAAGTGGCCGAGGAAGAGGCCCGCCTGCGGGACGAGGAGGAAGCGCGCGGCGAAATGCCGGGCGAGGAATACGACGCCGAGGACGAAAGCGCCGAGCAGTTCGTCGAGGAAATGGCCGAGGACGGCGTCGAGGAGGTCGACACCTCCGAGAAGGACGACGTCGCCACCTTCGAGGAAGGCCAGTATGACGACGGCGAAGACGCCGCCGACGACCATGGCGACGAGCACGACGAGAATGGCGAGGACGCCGACGACGAGGGGGGCGAACGGGCCGAGGATGGCGATCAGCAGCGCCGCCGCGGACGACGCCAGGGCAATCGCGGTCGCGGCCGCGCCAAGGAAGTCGACGACGCCCGCGCCAAGCGCATGGCGCTGCGCCGCCGCTACAAGATCCAGGACGTCATCCAGCGCCGTCAGGTGCTGCTGGTCCAGGTCGTCAAGGAAGAACGCGGCAACAAGGGTGCCGCACTGACCAGCTACCTCAGCCTGGCAGGCCGCTATTGCGTGCTGATGCCCAATTCGAGCCATGGCGGCGGCATCAGCCGCAAGATCAGCTCGGCCGGCGACCGCAAGCGGCTGAAGAGCATCGTCGATGATTTGACCCTGCCCAAATCGATGGGGCTGATCGTCCGCACCGCCGGGCTCCAGCGCACCAAGCCGGAAATCAAGCGCGACTTCGATTATCTCGCCCGGCTATGGGATGAAATCCGCGAGAACACGCTGAGTTCGAGTGCCCCGGCGTTGATCCATTCGGATAGCGATCTGATCAAGCGCGCCATCCGCGATCTCTACAATCGCGATATCGAGGAGGTCGTGGTCGAGGGCGAGGAGGGGTACACATCGGCCCGCGCCTTCATGAAGATGCTGATGCCCAGCCACGCGCGCCGAGTGAAGCCCTATTCGGATCCCGTCCCACTGTTCCAGCGCTATGGCGCGGAGGACCAGCTCAAGGCGATGTACGACCCCGTGGTGCAGCTCAAATCGGGCGGCTATCTGGTCATCAACCCGACCGAGGCGCTGGTTTCGATCGATATCAACTCGGGCCGTTCCACCAAGGAACACGGTATCGAGCAGACCGCGCTGGCGACCAATCTGGAAGCCGCGCGGGAGATCGCCCGCCAGCTCCGCCTCCGCGATATGGCCGGGCTCGTGGTCATCGACTTCATCGACATGGAGAACAATTCCAACACCCGTAAGGTCGAGCGTGCGATGAAGGACGCGCTCAAGAACGACCGCGCGCGCATCCAGGTCGGGCGCATCTCCAGCTTCGGCCTGATGGAAATGAGCCGCCAGCGGCTGCGCACCGGCGTGCTGGAGGCGACCACGCGCTCGTGCCCGCATTGCGACGGCACCGGCCTGGTCCGCACGGCCTCCAGCGCGGGCCTTTCCGCACTGCGGCTGATCGAGGAAGAGGCCGCGCGCGGCCGCGGCACGATCATCACGCTGTCGGCCAGCACCGAAGCGTCGATCTACCTGCTCAATGCCAAGCGCGCCGAGCTGATGGAGATCGAGGAACGCTATGGCGTCGAGGTCGAGGTGATCCCCGAGGGCGAGAACGAAGGCGCCAAGATGGCGATCGCGAGCTCCGGCCCGCGCCCGACCACGGTGCCCAAGTTCGAGCCGATCATCGAGCCGGTCGAGGACGAGGCGTTTGACGACGAGGACGAGAGCTTCGACGACGAGGACGCCGAGGCCGAGACCGGGCGTAGCGAGCGCTCCAGGGCCGGGCGTGGCGGTGAGCGCACGAGCGAACGCGAAGACGGCGACCGCAAGAAACGCCGCCGCCGCCGCGGGGGACGCAACCGCCGCCCGGACGGCGAGCGCGAAGCTGGCGAGCGCGACGGCAATGGCCGCGACGACGGCGATCGCGAAGCTGGCGAGCGCGACGACGGCGAGGCCGGTGCCAATGACAACGGTGTTGCGACGCCTGCGCGCAGCGTCGACGGCGACGAGGAAGGGCGGCCCAAGAAGCGCCGTCGCCGGGGTGGCCGTGGTCGCCGTGGCGGTCGCGATCGCGAGGATGACTCAGCCTCCGGCGACTACGCGGGCTACGACAATGACGGTAACCCCGTGGATGCGATCGCGCAGCAGGTCGAGGATGACATGCCCATCGTAGCGGGCCCGACCGATGAACCGCAGACCGCTGAGGCTGCGGCCGCGCCCAAACCCAAGCGTTCGCGGCGCAAAAAGGCAGATACTGCCGAGCCCGAGGCAGTGGTCGCTTCTCAGCCCGAAGCGGAGGAAGTTGCCGCTCCCGCACCAAAGCAGCGGCGCGCACCGCGCAAAAAGGCAGCGGCCGCCGAGACGGTCGCCGTCGCCGAGCCCGAAGCTGACGTCCCTGTCGCGGAGAAGCCCAAGCGCGCTCCACGCAAGAAGGCCACACCCACCGCTGCGGAGAATCCCGCAATGATCGAGACGCCCATCGCCGACGAACCCGCGCCCGCAGGTTCTGATGCCGGGACCGATGGCAAGCCGCGCCGCGGCGGCTGGTGGCAGCGGACCTTCGGGGAATAGGCTCTCGTGGGTTGAGGGCTATGCCCCCGCCCGCCCGGCTCATGGCCGCGCGGGCGGGGGTTTTCGCATCCGTGTCAGCCCCGGGCGCCCAGCCGCGGCACCAGCATCCCGACACGTTCGCGATAGAGCCGGTACTGATCGCCAAACACGTCGATGAGATCGCGCTCCTCGAATTGGATTGCGATCAGCATGAACACGCTCATCCCTGCGGCGAGCAACAGATGACCGGCGGTCATGTGCGGCGTGGCCCAGAATGCGATGAAGAAGCCGGTGTAGAGCGGATGGCGCACCAGCTTGTAGAACAGCGGCTGGCGGAACTGCGGTGCGGCGGCCACGCGGCCGCGCAGGTTGAACCACGCCTGCTGGAGCCCGAAAAGTTCGAAGTGATTGATGAGGAAGGTGCTCAGCAAGACGATGGCCCAGCCGAGGCCAAACAGGCCCCATAGTGCCCAGGCGGCGGGCCCCTCGAGCGACCAGATCACTGCTGGGATCGGCCGCCAGCCCGCGAACAGCACGATCAGCGCCAGGCTTGCCGCCAGGACATAGACACTCCGTTCCGCTGGCGCGGGCACCATGCGCGTCCAGCGGGCCTTGAACGCAGGCCGCGCCATGACGGAATGCTGCAAGCCGAACAGCGCAATAAGCCCGAGATCGACCTCGGCGGCCGCGCCGGGACTGACGACAGGGCCGGTGTCCACCGTGACCGGCAGCAGATCGAATCCACCGACGAAGCCGATGAGATAGAGAAAGGTCAGGAAAAACACGACATAGGCCAAAGTCGAAAAGACCATCGTCACCGCGCGTGACATAGCACACCTCCCTTTGCCGAAAGCTGTGGCATTCTCGGTCACGAGGCCGGTTTTGCAAATGTCCGGTCAGCCTGATAACTTGTTCGAAACGCCGGAGAGGTTGGGATTTGTCGGTGACCGGACCGTTCACGGGGATCGCGCCCGCCGCGCGCAGCGCCATTGCCGACCCGGCCGTGGCCCGCGCGCTGGAGTTGATCGAGGCCGATCCCGGCACGCCGCTCTCGGTCGATCGCCTGGCTCGGCATGCCGGAGTTTCTCGATCCGTTCTCGGCGAACGATTTCGGCAAGCCGTCGGGCAACCGCCAATGCGCTATCTTGCCCGCTACCGGTTGCAGGCCGCTGCGGCGCATCTGGCCGCGTCGGCGTTGCCGATCGCGCAGATTTCCTACGAGGCCGGTTTCAGCAGCGAAGCCGCCTTCAGCAAGGCCTTCCGCCGCGAATTCGGGACGCCGCCCGCAACCTGGCGACGGCTGCACGGGCAACGTGGAGCCCAGGCGTTGGCGCAATCGGAAATCGCCTATTGCCGGACGCCCGATGGACCGATGCTGGCCTGGTCGCAGGCCGGCGATGGCTTCCCGCTGGTGAAGGCCGCTAATTGGCTGAACCACCTCGTCCTCGATTGGGAGAGTCCGGTGTGGATGCCCCTGATGCGCGAACTGACGCGGGGGAATCGCCTGATCCGCTACGACGAACGCGGGACCGGCCTCAGCGACTGGAACATTCGCGACATTAGCTTCGCCCGCTTTGTCGACGATCTCGAGGCCGTCGTCGACGCTGCGGGGCTGGACCGCTTCGACCTGTTCGGAATCTCGCAGGGTGCGGCGGTCGCGGTCGCCTATTGCCATCGCCACCCGGGGCGTGTCCGCCGGCTAGTGATGCACGGCGGCTACGCGACCGGTTGGCAGGTGCGCAGCTCGGCCGAAGAGCGCCGCACGCGCGAGGCCATGATCACGCTGACCCGGACCGGCTGGGGCGCAGAGCACGGCGCGTTTCGCGAGATGTTCACCCGGCAGTTCATACCCGGCGCGACCCGCGAGCAAACCGAATGGTTCAACGAGCTGCAGCGCACCACCACCTCGCCGGAGAACGCCGCCCGCATCCAGGAGGCGCTGGGTCCGGTCGATGTGCGGCCGTTTCTCGCCAGCGTGAACGTGCCCACGCTGATCTTCCATGCCAGGCGCGACCAGATGATCCCCTATGAGGCCGGCGTGATGCTGGCGCGCGGCATTCGCGGTGCGCGCTTCGTCAAACTCGACAGCGACCGTCACGTGCCGATGGATGACGATTGTTCCTGGCCGGTGTTTTGCCGGGAATTGCGGGCCTTTCTCGACCCGGAATGAGCGGAGCCAGCGATAGCCAGGCGACGCGTTCGGCCCGCCATCACTCGGGCAAGCGCGCGCCGCTCCAGTCGAAAATGCCGCCGCTGTCATCGGGTTTGAGTCGGTCGATCACTGCGATCAGATTAGCCGCAGCGGCGGGCGGCGCGACGAGCTGGCCAGGCGGGAGGCTAGCCTGAAAGGGCAGGCTGAGAGGCGTGTTCACGGTCCCGGGATGCAGTCCGCAGACCACCGCCATTGGATGGGTGCGAGCCACTTCTATCGCAATGCACCGGATCAGCATCGCCAGCGCCGCCTTGCTCGCGCGGTAGGAATGCCAGCCGCCGAGGCGGTTGTCGCCGATTGAGCCAACGCGCGCTCCCAAGGCCGCGAATACCGAGCGCCTCTCGCGCGGAAGCAGCGGCAGGATATGTTTTGCGATCAGCGCCGGGCCGATCGTATTGACGCGGAAAACCTCTGCCATCGCCGCGCCATCGATCTGCCGAGAGCTTTTCTCCGGCCCAGTGCCTTGTGCCAGCGTCAGCGCGCCCGTTGCCACTATCACCAGCGTCGGCGGATCGACGCTGAGGGCTTCGGCAGCCGCAGCAATGCTCGCCTCGTCGGTCAGGTCGAAGGCGAAGGCTTCACCGGCACCCGCGACCATAGCGCCGGAGCGCGATCCGGCGGCAACCCGCCAGCCGCGCTCAGCCAGCTCCGCTGCCAGCGCCGCGCCGATCCCGCCGGTTGCCCCGAATATCGCCGCCCGCCCGGGCGCTTGCATCGCTTGGTTCATCGCTTGCGAAGATTGCACGCTGCCAAAGCAATCCCAAGCCCCACGATACTTGCCCTCGTTGTCGGCGGCGCTAGATAGGCGGCGCACCCACGGATTTGCGAGCGATCATGGCCACCTTTACCCTTCCCAAGAATTCGAAGATCACTGGCAAGGGTCAGGTGCATAAATCGGATGGCGGCGCGCGCCTCAAGCAATTCCGCATCTATCGCTACGATCCCGACAGCGGGGCCAACCCGCGCTATGACAGTTTCGAGATCGACCTCGATGCCTGCGGCGCGATGGTGCTCGACGCCTTGTTCAAGATCAAGAACGAGGTCGACCCCACGCTGACCTTTCGCCGTTCGTGCCGCGAAGGCATCTGCGGGTCGTGCTCGATGAACATCAACGGCCGCAACGGCCTCGCCTGCACCATGGCGATCGAGGATCTGAAGGGCGAGATCCGCATCACCCCGCTGCCGCATATGGAGGTGATCAAGGACCTCGTCCCCGATTTCACCCATTTCTACGCGCAATACGCCAGCATCAAGCCGTGGCTCCAGACCGTGACCCCCACGCCCAGCGGCAAGGAACGGCTGCAATCGCCCGCGCAGCGCGAGCAGCTCGACGGCCTGTACGAGTGCATCCTGTGCGCCTGCTGTTCGACCGCCTGCCCGAGCTATTGGTGGAATTCGGACAAGTTCCTCGGTCCCGCCATTCTGCTCCAGGCCTACCGCTGGCTCGCCGACAGCCGCGACGAGATGACCGGCGAGCGGTTGAACGAACTCGAGGACCCATTCCGCCTCTACCGCTGCCACACGATCATGAACTGCGCGAACGTCTGCCCCAAGGGCCTCAATCCCGCCAAGGCGATCGCCGAGACCAAGAAGATGCTGGTCGAACGCGCGCTCTGATGGCGGCGCTCAGCGACGAGATTTTCGAGCACGGCCCCGATCCCGAGAACCCCGGCTGGCGGCATTGGAACCTCAAGGACCAGAGCCTGTTCAACGGCGCGGTGATGGGCCGGATGATCACACGCGTCGATGAAGACGGGCGTGCGCGGCTGCGGATGGTTCCCGAGCGGCGGCACGAGAACCTTCAGGGCATCATCCACGGCGCGGTGACGCTGGCGCTGATCGACATCAGCCTGTTCACCACCATGCACACCATCGGCAGCGGCAATGCGGGGCCATCGGTGACGCTGGAGCTGTCGACGCAGTTTACCGGCGCGGGCCAGCCCCACCGGCCGCTGGACGCGGTCACCGAGATCGTGCGCGAAACCGGCAGCCTGGTGTTCGTGCGCGGCACCGTGGTGCAGGACGAGCATATCGTCGCCAGCTTTTCGGGCATCGTAAAGAAGATGCGCCCGAAATGAGCGGACTGCTGGCGCGCTACGAGCGGCTGGTGGCGTCGGGCGAGTTGAGACCCGATCCCGACCAGCGCCATGCCGCCGAACGGTTGGCCGCGCTGCAAAGGGAGTTGGAAAGCGGAGCAGCGGGCGGGCTGTTTTCGAGGCTTCGTTCCTGGGGGTTCGCCGGCAAGCAGCAACCGCGCGGGGTGTATCTGTGGGGCGGCGTCGGACGCGGCAAGTCGATGCTGATGGATTTGTTCGTCGGCTCGCTGGGCATCGCCGAGAAGCGCCGGGTGCATTTCCACGAATTCATGCTCGAGGTGGACCAGCTGATCCGCGACGAGCGCGCCAAGGAGGCGGGCGATCCGCTCGCGCCTGTCGCCGCGCGAATCGCCGCGGACCTCAAATGCCTCGCCTTCGACGAGATGGTGGTCACCAACACCGCCGATGCCGCGATCATGAGCCGATTGTTCACCGCGCTGATCCGCGACCAGGGGGTGACCGTGGTCGCCACGAGCAATCGCCCCCCGCGCGATCTCTACAAGGACGGGCTGAACCGCGCGCTGTTCCTGCCCTTCATCGACCTGATCGAGGCGGAACTGGACGTGGTGCCGCTCAACGGCCCGACCGACTACCGGCTCGACCGCCTCGCCGGGCTCGCCACCTGGCACGCGCCCCTTGGCGATGCCGCTACCGCGCAGGTGCGCGAGGCGTTCTTCCGCCTCACCGACTTCGCGCCCGAGGATGCGGCGAACGTGCCGTCCGCCGATCTCGACCTCGGCGGGGGGCGCGCGCTTCACGTCCCCAAGAGCCTCAAGGGCGTGGGGGTGTTCAGCTTCAGGAAGCTGTGCGGCGAGAATCGCGGCGCGGCGGATTATCTGGCCATAGGCCACGCCTATCACACGGTGATCGTGGTCGGCATTCCGGTCATGGGTCCCGAGAACCGCAACGAGGCGCTGCGCTTCACCAAGCTGATCGATGCGCTCTACGAAAACAGCGTCAAGCTGTTCGCCACCGCCGCCGCCGAACCGCGCGCGCTTTATCCGGCGGGTGATGGCGCGTTCGAGTTCGCGCGCACGGTCAGCCGCCTCGAGGAGATGCAGAGCGCGGACTACATGGCCAGGGGGCATGGCGCGTCGTAGTCAGACGGCTGTGACCAGGTCATATCTCGCGCGCTTGACGGGTGGCTTCAACCACCCAAATGAGCGGCATACCGGCGAAAACACCCCGCCGAGGTGAGACGACCAATGATCGACGTAAGACCTTTCGCTACTCTCGGGCACGCGAACCACGGCTGGCTCGACGCGCGCCATCACTTCAGCTTCGCCAGCTACCACGATCCCGCCCGGATGGGCTGGGGCAGCATCCGCGTGTGGAACGACGACACGATAGCGGCGCAGAGCGGCTTCCCGCCGCATCCGCACAGCGACATGGAGATCGTCACCTTCGTTCGCACCGGCGCGATCACCCACCAGGATTCGCTCGGCAACAAGGGCCGCACCGCCGCGGGCGACGTGCAGGTGATGAGCGCGGGCACCGGCATCACCCATGCCGAATTCAATGTCGAGGACGAGGCGACGACGCTGTTCCAGATCTGGATTCTGCCCGACCGTCGCGGCGAGGCGCCGGGATGGGGCCAGCGCGAGTTTCCCAAGGCGAGCCGCGAGGGCGGCTTCGAGGTGCTGGCCAGCGGCACGCCCAAGGCCGATGACGCCCTGTCGATCCGGACCGATGCCAGGATCGCCGCCGCCACGCTTTCGGCGGGTCAGCAGGCGGTATGGAGCACTTCGGGCGAACGACACCAGTACCTCGTCGCCCCCACGGGCCGCATCCGTGTCAACGGCGTGGATGCTAATCCCCGCGATGGCGTCGCGATCACCGGCGAGGCCGAAATCGTGGTCGAAGCGCTGGACGATGCCGAGGTGGTGCTGGTCGACGCGCGCTAAGGGGTCAGTCCACCCGCTCCCGCTCGAAGAACGCGATCAGGCGCTCGAGCATCTGCTTGAGCGCCTGCTCGTGCTGATCCAGCCGCGCTTCGATGGCAGCGAGGCGGTCATCGGATGAAGGCTTGGGCTCCGGCTCGGGCCGGTCGCGCAGTGCCGCCACCTCGCGGCGCAGCTTGCCGAGTGCCCGGTCGTGCTCGGCGAAAGCGTTCTCGATCGCTGCGATCTGCGCCTCTGCCAGCGCCGGTTCTCCCCGAGAATCCGTGTCCGGGATCGGATCCGGTTCCACGACCTCATACTCCGCCTCATCCCGCTCAGCGTCCAGCCAGGCGGCGAGTGCATCGCCCTCGATGATCCCTGAGCCGGCCTCGGCGGCATCGTCGAGCAGTATGCTCATCGCGCGATTGATGGCCGCCGGCACACCGCCGGTGGCTTCGTGCAACAGCGGCGCCAGCGCCGGATCCAGCGCAGGCACAAAGTCCCATCCGACGCGCATCAAGCGATGGCGGAGATAGGGTTCCACCTCATTGCGCTGCAACGGCTCGAAGCTGTTCGATGCCACCGTCTGACTGCGCAGGCCCGACCACGCATCCTCTGCCAAGCGCGCCGAAAACCCCTCGTCGCCGGTCAACACGATCTGGAGCAAGCTCCGCTCGCCGTGGCGCAGAGCCGCCAGCGAGGCGAGCCCGGCGGCGGCATCGTCCGGCAATTCCCCGGCATCATCGAGTAGCAACAGCGCACGCTGCCCTCGCCGCATTTCCTCGATCAGGAACGCCTCGATCGCAGGCAGGGCGTGGCTCTCGTCTCCAGGCGGCGTCAGACCGAACGCCTCCGCCACGCGGACTGTAAACGCACCGGGGCCACCCGCCAGCCGGGCCAGCGTCACGGGCTGACCCGATATCTGTTCCGCGAGTTGGGCCAGCAACGCCGATTTGCCGAGCCCCGCCGCCCCGGTCAGCACGGCCACGCCCGTGCCGCGGTTCAGCGCATAGCTCACTGCGCTCATCGCCTTGCGCTGCGTCAGAGAGGTAAAATGGAAACGCGGATCGGGCGCGGGCTCGAACGCGCGCGCCGCCAATCCAAAGTGCTGTGCGTAGTCCGCCCCCATGCCGCGCGGGATAAACCATGCGGATTAACAATCATACAAGGATTTCGGCGGCCGGGCCGTGGCCGAGAAACTGTGCCGGACTGGCACTGGCACCATAGGCCCCGGCACAGAACACCGCGACGAGGTCGCCCACCTCTGCGCGGGGCAAGTGGGCACGCTCCGCCAGCCGGTCGAGCGGGGTGCACAGGCAGCCGACCACCGTGGCCACCTCCTCCGGTTCGGCAGCGAAGCGCGTGGCGAGGGCGAGCGGATAATTGCGCCGCACCACGGTGCCGAAATTGCCCGAAGCGGCGAGCTGGTGATGCAAGCCGCCATCGGTGACGAGGAAGGTCTCGCCCCGGCTCTCCTTGCGATCGACGATGCGGGTCAGATACACTCCCGCCTCGCCCACCAGCCAGCGGCCGAGCTCGACTGCGAATTCGGTCTCGGCGAGTCCGGCGGGAATATCGGCGAAGCGCTCGCCAAGCGCCGTTCCGACGCGCACGACATCGAGCGGCTGGTCTCCGGCAAAATAGGGAATGCCGAACCCGCCTCCGAGATTGAGTGCCGGCAAGGGCAAGCCGATTTGCTCTGCGAGCCGCGCGGCGAGGTCCAGCGCGGCACCCTGCGCGGCGATCACCGCCTCGGCATCCAATGCCTGGCTACCCGCAAAGATATGCAGCCCGCGCCACTCGCATCCTGCCTTGATGATCTCCTGTGCGAGCGCCGGCACGCGCTCGGCATCGACGCCGAAGGGCCGCGCGCCGCCGCCCATCTTCATGCCCGATCCGCGCAGGTCGAAATCGGGATTGACCCGGATCGCCAGCCGCGGCGTGCGCCCCAGCCGCTCGGCTATCGCCAGGGCGCGCGTGGCCTCGCCCTCGCTTTCGAGGTTGAGCGTCACCCCCGCGATGATCGCGGCGGCCAGTTCGTCGTCGCGCTTGCCGGGACCGGCGAAGCTTATCGTCGCCGGATCGGCTCCGGCCGCGCGCGCCAGTGCCAGCTCGCCGCCCGAAGCGATATCGAGCCCGTCGACAAGTTCGCACATCATCGCCAGAAGCGGTGCGAAGCTATTGGCCTTGATGGCATAATGCACCCGGACACGCGCAGGAAGCGTGGCCCGCAAGCTCGCCACGCGCGCGGCGATCATGGCCTGCGAATAGGCGAACAGCGGGGTACCCGCCGCCGCGAGCTCGCCGGCCTTGCGCCCGCCGATGGTCAGCTCGCCGTCGATGGTGGCGAAGCCGGGCGGGATCGGGCCGAGGGGTTTGGGGCTTTGACTCATGGGCAATTACAACCCATCCGTTCGTGTCGAGCGAAGTCGAGACACACAGTCGCGGTGCCATCGTATCTCGACTTCGCTCGATACGAACGGGCGCAGCTGCGGACGGCGACTGGGGAGTGGCTCATCCCGCCAACTCCCTCAGCAACCCGGAGCGGTCGATCTTGCCATTCGGCCCCAGCGGCATCGCCTCGCGCCAGACGATCCGGCGCGGCTGCATGAAGCCCGGCAGCGCCCTGGCCAGCGCCTGCGCCAGCGCCGCGTCGTGCTCGCCCGTCCCGCGCGCCACCAGCGCCACGGCCTGCCCCAGCCGCTCGTCGGGAACGCCGAGCGCGACCGCCTCGGCGGTGAGCCCGGTGGCCAGCGCCGCTTCCTCGATCTCCTGCGGGCTGATCCGATTGCCCGCGCTCTTGATCATCGCATCGCGCCGGGCGACGAAATGCAACAGCCCATCGGCATCGCGCTTCACCCGGTCGCCCGACCAGACCGCGGTCCCGCCGTAGGTGCTGGCCGGCGGCGCGGCGCGAAAACGCTCGGCGGTGCGCGCCTCGTCCTGCCAGTAACCCTGCGCTACCAGCGGCCCGGCGTGGACCAGCTCGCCCTCCTCGCCCGGCTCGGCAAGGCTGCCGTCCTCTCGCACCACCATCACCTCGGCGAAGGGGATCGCCCGGCCCATCGAAGTCGGGTGCGCGTCGACCAGCGCGGGGTCGAGATAGGTCGAGCGGAAAGCTTCGGTGAGACCGTACATCGGGTACAGTCTCGCCTGCGGAAAACCGGCGCGCAACCGGTGCACCAGCTCGACGCCCAGCGCGCCGCCGCTGTTGGTGAGCCGCCGCAGCGGCGCTGTGGCCTCGGCGGACCACTCCGCCTCGACCAGTTGCCACCACAGCGGCGGCACCGCGGCCAGCGTGGTGACACCGTGGCGCGCGCAGGCCTTCACCACATCGCGCGCCAGCAGATAATCGAGCGGCACCACCCGCCCGCCCGCGTACCAGGTGCTGAAGAGCTGGTTCTGGCCATAGTCGAAGGCGAAGGGCAGCACGCCGAGCGTAACATCGTCCGCAGCCAATTCGAGGTAATGCGCGACGCTGACCGCGCCGAGCCACAGGTTGGCATGGCTCAGCATCACGCCCTTGGGTCGTCCGGTAGAGCCCGAGGTGTAGAGGATCGCGGCCAGGCTGTCCGGCGCTGCTCCGGAGGGACCCAGCGGCTCGCCGGCGAAATCCGCGCCCTCCTCGAACCGCGCGCAGCCGGCCGGCACGTCGCCCTCCTCCAAACTGGCGAGCCGCGCGAGCGTGCCGATCAGCGCGCTGGCGCCACTGTCGGCGAGAATATGCGCCGCCTGTGCGCGCTTGAGCAGCGGATTGATCGGAACATGAACCAGCCCGGCGCGCGGTGCCGCCAGCGGCAGCAGGCTCGTCAACCACCCCTTGGCGGCCCAGCTCGCCACGCGCGCTCCGGGTTCGGGGACCGTGCGCCGCAGCCAGCCAGCGAGCCCGGCGATCTCGGCTTCCAACGAGGCGAAGCTGAGCGCACGGTCTTTCAATATCAGCGCCAGCGCCGCGGGCGTGCCGCGCAGCGCCACATGGTCGATGGGATGCAACGTGGGATCGGGCGCGCTCACGCGCGTGCTATCATGGGGCGAACTGGAAAGCGCAAGGCCGCTCGGCTTGCCAGTTTCGGGGTGCGGTCCTAAAGGCGCGCGGCCTTCAGCAATGCCGGATTGTTTATGCGAATTACGCGCAAGCCCGTCGCCGCCGACCAACTCGCTCCCTCGCGCGCCGCAATCGATATGGCGTTGCGCGGCGTGCTGGTGGATGTGCTCGGTATCGACGCCGATCGGGTGGCCGAGTTCGACCGCGAGACCGGGCTGTTCGGATATCTACCCGAGCTCGACAGCATGGCGGTGGCCACACTGCTGACCGAAATCGAGGACCGGCTGCGCCTCACGATCGAGGACGACGAGGTCGAGGGCGAGATGCTGGAGACTTACGGCGCGCTGCTGGCGTTCGTGGAGGGCAAGACGGTCACGGGGTAGCCTCACCACTCCAAGCCCCGTTCGTGCTGAGCCTGTCGAAGCACGATTGGCGGAAGGTCGCGCCACTCGCCCTTCGACAGGCTCAGGGCGAACGGACGATGGATTTCTGCCTCACCGCACGAACAGGCTGGTCAGCTCGACATGGGTGGACCAGCGGAACTGCCCCACCGGCCGCAGCTTCTCGAGCCGGAACCCGGCATCGACCAGGGTTTTCGCATCGCGGCCCCAGCTCGAAGGGTTGCAACTGACATAGACGACACGCGCCAGATCGCTCGCCGCAAGCGTGGCGATCTGGTCGCGGGCCCCGGCGCGCGGCGGATCGAGCAGCGCGGCATCGAAGCGGTTGAGTTCGTCGGGCTGAAGCGGATTGCGGAACAGATCGCGGTGGAGCGCATGGAGCGGGCCCGGCGCGCGCGCTGCCGCGGCCTTGCAGGCGAGATGCGCGTCGCGCGCCGCCTCGACCGCCAGCAGCTTCGCCGACCCTGCCAGCGCGAAGGCGAAGGTGCCGAGGCCCGCGAACAGATCGGTGACGATCTGCGCGCCTTGGAGGAAGTCTCGGGCATCGGCGATCAGCGCCCCCTCACCGTCGCGCGTCGGCTGGAGGAAGGCCCCGGCGGGCAGTCCCACCGGCACACCGGCCAGCTCGACCGTCACCGGCTCGGGCTCCCATAGCATCTCCGGGCCATAGCCCTGGTCGAGCGAGAGCCGCGCCAGCCCGTGCTCGCGCGCGAAATCGAGCAGCGCCTCGGTCGGCCCCAGCCCCTCGACCGCGATACCCTTCAGCCCGCAGTCGACGCCCTGATCGGTCAGCGTGAGCGCGGCGTCGACCGGAGCCTTGCCACCCCACGCGGCGATCAGCCCGCGCAAGGGGGCCACCAGCGCGAACAGCTCGGGCCGCAGGATATGGCACTCGCGCATATCGACCACGCGGTGACTGCTGCCCTCGCGGAAGCCGAGCACCGCCCCCGCCTGTGGTCCCTGTGCGGTTCGCAGCCCGTGCAGCGTCGCCCGCCGGCGACTGCGCGGCGGCGAGAGATGCGTCGGCAGCAGCTCGCCCACGGCCAGCCCCTGCCCCTCGGCGGCGTAGAGCACGCGCTCGGTGACGAATTGCCGCAGCGCGTCCTCATCGGCGTGCTGGAGCTGGCAGCCGCCGCACGCCGGAAAATGGCGGCACGGCGGTGCGACGTGGTGAGGGCCGGGTACCAGCGCGCCATCGGCCTCCACGGCGTCGCCCGGCACGCCGAAGGGCACGTGGCGACCCTCCGCCGTGACGCCATCGCCCTGCGCGGCGATCCGGATGACGGGATCACTCACAGGAAGCTGGCCAGCGCGGGCCGAACGGCCCTGGCCAGCTCGCTCGCGGTAAAGGCCGGCCCGGCGATCCGCGCCGCGGCACCGTGGAGCCACACCGCTTCCTCGGCCGCCCGCGCCGGATCGCCATGCTGCGCCAGCCTCGCGGCGGCGATGCCCGCCAGCACATCGCCCGTCCCCGCCACCGACAGCCAGCGCGACGCGGCGGGGAAGAACACCAGTCCGCCATCGGCGGGAGCCAGCAGCGTATCGGGCCCTTTGGCCAGCACGCTCGCGCCGGTCGCGTCGCGCAACGCCACCGCTCGCTCCAACTTGCTCTTCGCCGCGATCCCCAACGCCTCACACAGCGCGGCAAGCTCGCCCTCATGCGGAGTCAGTAAGAGGCGACCAGCCGCAACGCCTTCGAGCGCGTCCCAGTCGAGCAAATGCAGCGCATCGGCGTCGAGAATCGCCGGCTTGCCGGTCTCCAGCACCGCCGCGAGACGCTCGCGGGCGGTGTCGTCGCGGCCGAGGCCCGGACCGAGCAACAAAGCGCCCGTTCGGCGGTCGTTCAGCGCCCGATCAAGCGCTTCATCGACAACTACCAGCTCGGCGGGGACGGCGTGCTGGGGATGCTCGCTCAGCAGCTTCACGTAACCCGCCCCGGCCCGCAACGCCCCTTCAGCGGCCAGCAAAGCCGCACCAGGCATCGCACCGGCGACGATCGCCAGCAGGCCCCGGCGATATTTGTGGCTGTCGGCATTAGGCGCGGAAAACCGCGGACGCGCCGCGACCCGTTCGTTTGCCCTAAGATTCAGGCCGATGTCGATGAGCCGTTTCTCGCCCATGGCGGCGCTGGCCGGCATCAGCCAATGCGCCCGTTTCCAGGCGCCCAACGCTAGCGTCAGCTGGCCCTCACCGGGCTCGCCGAGCCATTGACCGGTATCGCTGGCGACGCCGCTCGGAACATCGATAGCAATGCAATATCCGTGACTTGTCGATGCTTCCTCCAAAAGTTTCGCAAACTCTCCGGTCAATGGGCGCGACAGGCCGTAACCGAACAGCGCATCGACGAGGATCGGCGCATGACGTCCCTCGAGTTCGGCCCTGACCGCCCCTCGATACCCGCTGCGCGCCTGCCGCGCGGCGTCGGTGCCCGGCTCCAGCGGAGCGATCACGACCACCTCCAGACCCCGTGCCCGCAGCCTTTCGGCGATCACATATCCATCACCGCCATTGTTGCCCGGGCCGCAGAGCACGGTCACCGCCCGGCCCGCCGCCACACGCCAGATCCACTGCGCCGCGCCTCCGCCCGCGCGCTGCATCAGCTCCCACCCGGACACGCCCGAGGCCAGCTCGGCGGCGCGCATCTGCGCGACGGTGAGGACCGGCTCAGATATCGGCGAAGACGTGGGTTTCGGATGCCGCGCCGGGATGCGTGACGGCACCGCGAGACGCCGGGCCGACATTTTGGGCGTATCGCCAGAGGGCCCCCGACTGGTAGTCATGCTGGCGCGGCTGCCACTTCGCGCGGCGCGCGTCCAGCACTGCGGGCTCTAGAGCCAAGTCGATGGTGCCGGCTTCCGCATCGATGGTGATGGCGTCGCCATCCTCGACCAGCGCGATCGGGCCACCCTCTGCCGCCTCCGGACCCACGTGGCCGATGCAGAAGCCGCGCGTTGCGCCGCTGAACCGACCGTCGGTGATGAGGGCAACCTTTTCGCCAAGCCCGAGGCCGTAGAGCGCCGCCGTGGTAGATAGCATCTCGCGCATGCCGGGCCCGCCTTTGGGCCCCTCGTAGCGGATCACGACCACGCTGCCCTCGGCGATGGCACGCTCCTCGACCGCGCGGAAGGCGTCCTCCTCGCAATCGAACACCTTCGCCGGTCCAGTGAACTGCAGCCGCTGCATCCCGGCGACCTTCACGATCGCCCCTTCGGGCGCGAGGCTTCCCTTGAGGCCGACCACGCCGCCAGTGGGCGTGATCGGATTATCAAAGGAATAGAACACCTTCTGATCCGGATTCCAGGTCACTTCCTCGATGTTCTCGCCCAGTGTCTTGCCCGTGACGGTCAGCGGCTCGGGATCGAGGAAGCCGCCGTCGAGCAGGGTCTTCATGGCCATATAGACGCCGCCCGCTTCGTGCATGTCCTTGGCGACATACTTCCCGCCCGGCTTTAAATCAGCGATGTAAGGCGTTGATTTGAATATCTCGGCTACGTCGAACAGGTCGAATTCGATCCCCGCTTCATGCGCCATTGCGGGCAGGTGCAACGCGGCATTGGTCGAACCGCCGGTCGCCGCCACCACGCGCGCGGCATTGTGGAAAGCAGCGCGGTTGCAGATGTCGCGCGGTCGCAGACCGCGTTCGAGCAGCGCCATCACCTGGTGCCCGGCCGCGACCGCGATCTCCTCACGCGACTTATAAGGAGCGGGTGTCATATTGCTGTTCGGCAACGACAATCCGATCGCCTCCCCCACGCAGGCCATGGTGTTGGCGGTGAATTGTCCGCCGCAAGCGCCGTGGCCCGGGCAGGCCACCTTTTCCAGCGCGGTCAGATCGGCGAGCGGGCAGTTGCCTGCCGCATATTGCCCCACCGCCTCGAACACATCGACCACGGTCACATCGCGGTCCTGATAGCGGCCCGGCAGGATCGATCCGCCATAGACGAAGATGCTCGGCACATTGAGCCGCAGCATCGCCATCATCATGCCGGGGAGCGATTTATCGCACCCCGCGAAGCCAACCAGCGCATCATAGCAATGACCGCGCACCGACAGTTCGATGGAATCCGCGATCACCTCGCGGCTGACCAGCGAGCTTTTCATCCCCTGGTGCCCCATCGCGATGCCGTCGGTCACGGTGATGGTGTTGAAGCGGCGCGGCATGCCGCCGCCCTGCTCCACCCCGAGGCGGCACACGTCGGCCTGCGCGTCGAGTGTGGTGTTGCAGGGGGCAGAATCGTTGCCCGCGCTGACCACGCCCACGAAGGGCCGCGCGATTTCCTCCTCGCTGAGGCCCATGGCGTAGTAATAGGACCGGTGAGGCGCACGTTCAGGGCCGACGGAGACGTGGCGACTGGGTAGTCTGGATTTGTCGAACTGGGGCATGTCTTCCTCCAACCCACCCACGCTCGCTCATCCTGAGCTTGTCGAAGGATCAGGTACCAACATCGCGGCTATGCTTCGACAAGCTCAGCACGAGCGGATGTTGGAAAGGGTTAGTCGGGGTTGGAGAGTTATTTCAATCCCCGCCCCGCAAACGAAAGCTTATTGCCGGTCAAGCGCGAGCAATACTCGGCCCATCACCTCGGCGATCAGTGCGGCCCAGCGTTCCTGCCCCACCTCGTCGGAAATCTGGTCCTGCCGAACTTCGAGCGAGCAATAGGGGATGCCCGCCGCCTCGGCATGGCGGTCCATCGTGGCGTTGAGGTCGCGGCCCGAATAAGGCTCGTTATCGCCCACAGTCAGTCCGGTGGCGGCGAATTCACGGATCGCTATCCGCGCGGCGCGGTCGTCGGTGTTGTGGAGCAGCGCCACTTCCCACGGCCGCGGCCGGTCGCAGGATCGCAGCGCCGGGGTGAAGCTGTGGAGCGAGAGGATCAGCCGTGGTCGCGCGTCGGCCATGAAGGCGGAAAGCGCAGCGTGATAGGGCCGGTAATAGGTCGCCAGCCGCGCTTCGACATCGGCGCCGACATTGCCGGGGATCGGGTGGCCATCGCTCTTTTCGGGCACGACGGCAGGGTCGCTTTCGAGCCGGTTGAAGTCGCACACGAGGCGGCTGATGTCGGCCAGGTGCGCGGGAATGCCGTAATCGCGCGCCAGCCGCTCCGCGACGCGCGCCACGCCGATATCGATGGCGATGTGCTCATGCATCAGCGCGGGCTCGATGCCTAGGTCGACGCCCGCTGGGACATGGTTGGAGGCATGGTCGGCGACGCAGACGATGCCGCCGGGGCGGATGGTGCCGATCTGGCGGTAAACCATTTCCCCCATCACCAATTCCCGTTCGCATCGAGCGTAGTCGAGATGCCGCGCGCTTGTGTCTCGACTGCGCTCAACACGAACGGAGGTGGGATCACGGTCTCAGCTTCCCAGTCATCTGCCACCACCCCGGATGCTCGCCCCGAATCCGCGCCGCTGCCGCATCGCGCGCTTCGCCGGTTGGGTAAAGCGCAAAGCAGGTCGCGCCCGAGCCGGACATGCGGGCCAGCCACGGCGCGGTGGCGGTGAGCGCCGCGAGCACATCGGCGATGGCCGGGCACAGCGCGATGGCGGGCGGTTCGAGGTCGTTGCGGCCCTCCAGCGCGATCGTGCGCGCGTCGCCCTGCGGCAGCGGCCCGCGATCCACCCCATCCCAGCCCGCGAACACCGGCCCAGTCGCCAGCGGCAGGCGCGGATTGACCAGCAGCACCGGCGTGCCCGCGAGGCTGTCGTCGGCGGGCTCCAGCTCGGTCCCGGTCCCGCGCCCGATGCAGGTGACGCTCTCCACGCAGGCCGGCACATCGGCCCCTAGCTTCGCCGCCCGCGCGCGCCAGTCCTCCGGCAGCCCATAGCGCTCGCGCACGATCCGAAACACCGCCCCCGCATCCGCCGACCCGCCCCCGAGCCCGGCGGCGACGGGGAGGTTCTTCTCGAGCGTGATCGCGAGGCCCTCTGCGCGCGGCAGGGTGTGGAGCGCCTTGGCGACGAGATTGCCGAAAGGATCGTCGAGCCCGCCCGCGAACTCGCCCAGCGTGATCAGCCCATCCCGCTCCGCCACGCGCGCGGTGAGCACATCCCCCGCATCGACAAAGGCGAACAGCGTCTCGAGCTCGTGATACCCGTCACCCCGCCGCGCCCGCACATGCAGCGCCAGGTTGATCTTGGCGAAGGCTGCTTCGCGCATCTAATCCTCCCCGGCCCGGGGAGGGGGACCAGCCGAAGGCTGGTGGAGGGGCACAGGCCGCCTGCGCGCAGTCTGGTCCTTCCGCGCCTGACAAATCTCGACGAGCCGCCGCAAAACCGGTTCGACATCATCCAGAATGAGCCGAGCTGGAATCCGAGTAATCGCGAGGCCCTGTGACCGAAGCCAATCAGATCTGTAGCGATCGCGACTCACCGTTATCTCGCTGTCATGCGCGAACCCGTCGACCTCAATGGCGAGCCGAGCGGCTGCGCAGAAGAAGTCGAGCACATAGTCGCCAGCCGGATGCTGACGGCGGAACTTGAACCCGCCCGGTCGCTTCCTGAGCTGCTCCCAAAGCTTGACCTCGGGCAGCGACATTTCGCTTCGCAGCTTTCTCGCGCGTTTCAGCGTTTCGACAGGTCCCGTGATCACGCCTGTGCCCCTCCACCATGCTGCGCATGGTCCCCCTCCCCGTCCCGGGAAGGATTTTGTGTGCTAATCCATCAAGGCATGAACCGCCGGAGTCCAGAGACCGCCTCGCGGAGCGGGCTCTAGCACGCCGAACTTCACAAGCTGATCAACGGCAGCTTCTCCAGCGCCAATGCACTCATGGTCGACGCCGCGTTCGTTGCCGATGTATTGGTAACACATCAGCGCGAGCGCTCGCAGTAAGTCTCGTTCGGTCGCAGTCATCGCCCCCTCACATATTCGGATAATTCGGCCCGCCGCCACCTTCGGGCGTCACCCATTCGATGTTCTGGTTGGGGTCCTTGATATCGCAGGTCTTGCAGTGGACGCAGTTCTGGCTGTTGATCTGGAACTTCATTTTGCCGTCCGCACCCTCCAGCCATTCGTACACGCCCGCGGGGCAGTAGCGCTGCGAGGGGCCGGCGTAGGTCAGGTACTCGCTCTCGTATTGCAGCTCGGGGTCCTTGAGCTTCAGATGGTTGGGCTGGTCCTCGGCGTGGTTGGTGTAGCTGTAGGCGACATTGGTGAGGCGATCGAAGCTGAGCTTGCCGTCGGGCTTGGGGTAGTCGATCGGCGCGTAGAGATCGGCGCGCTGGAGCGTTTCGTAATCCCGATGGTGCTTCATGCTGATCGGCAGGCCGATCTTGAGCGTGCGCATCCACATGTCGATCCCGGCGAGGATCGTGCCGAAGTCCTCGCCATATTTGGCCACCGCGGGCTCGGCGTTCTGGACCAGCTTCAGTTCGGTTGCGATCCAGCTCGATCGCACCGCGGCATCGTAGTCCATCAGCTCGGCGCCCTCGCGGCCCCCGCCCAGCGCCTTGGCGATGGCTTCGGCGGCCAGCATCCCGCTCTTCATTGCGGTATGGCTGCCCTTGATGCGCGGCACGTTCACGAAACCCGCCGCGCAGCCGATCAGCGCGCCGCCGGGGAAAGCCAGCTTCGGCACGCTCTGCCAGCCGCCCTCGTTGATCGCCCTTGCGCCATAGGCCACCCGCTTGCCGCCTTCGAGCATCGCGGCGATGGCCGGGTGGTGCTTCCAGCGCTGGAACTCCTGGTAGGGGCGCACCCAGGGGTTCTTGTAATCCAGCGCGGTCACGAAGCCGATCGCGACCTGGTTGTTCGCCTGGTGATAGAAAAACCCGCCGCCCCAGGTGCCGCCTTCGCTGAGCGGCCAACCCTGCGTGTGGATGACCCGGCCGGGGACGTGGTTCTCCGGCTTGATGTCCCAGATTTCCTTGATGCCGAGGCCATAGACCTGCGGCTGGCAATCGCGCTCGAGATCGAACTTGGCCTTCATGCGCTTGGTCAGATGCCCGCGCGCGCCTTCCGCGAAGAGCGTGTATTTGGCGCGGATTTCCATGCCCGGCTGGTAATCGGGCTTGTGACTGCCATCCGCCGCCACGCCCATGTCCTGGGTGATGACGCCGACGACGGTGTCGCCCTCAAACAGCACTTCGGAAGCCGGGAAGCCGGGGAACACCATTACCCCCAGCCCCTCGGCCTGTTCGGCCAACCAGCGGCAGAGGTTGCCGAGCGAGCCGGTGTAGCAGCCCTTGTTGCTCATCAGCGGCGGCATGAAGAGGTGCGGCATGTCGTGCGCCTTCGTGGCCGACAGGTTCCAGTGCCAGTTGTCGGTCACGGGCACCTCGGCCAGCGAACAGGTATTGCGCCATTCGGGCAGCAGCTCGTCCAATGCCTTGGGATCGACCACGGCGCCCGAGAGGATATGCGCGCCGATCTCGCTGCCCTTTTCGAGCACGATCACTTCCAGCTCGGCGTTGAGCTGCTTGAGCCGAATCGCCGCCGCCAGCCCGGCCGGGCCGCCGCCGATGATGACCACATCGCAGGGCATCGATTCGCGTTCGCTCATTTCCGTCTCTTTTCGTCGTATTGCTGCGGCCAATTCGCCGACAAGCCTTGATTGGCGGGGGCCGAGAGGTCAAGGATTCTGCGGGATTGATGACCACCGACACCGCCTCCACGCTCGTCGCCGATTATGCCGCCACCCTCGACTGGTGGCGCGAGGCGGGCGTGGACCTGGACTATTCCGACGAACCGACCGCGTGGTTGCGCGAGCCGGAGACTATTGCCGATGCCGACCCGCTGCCCCCGCCCCGCACCGCGCCGCGGGTCAGCACCCAGCCCGCGCTCGACCGTGCGCTGGCCCGCGAACCGGGCGCAGCCATCGGCGGCGATTTGGCGCGATGGCCCACCGATCTCGCGGCTTTCCACGACTTCTGGCTCACCGAGCCCAGTCTCGATCCCGGCTCGCTCGCCGATCGCGTTGCACCCGTTGGCGAGGCAGGGGCGGAGCTGTTGCTGCTGGTCGGCCAGCCCGACGAGGGCGACCGCGAAGCACTGCTCAGCGGCGAACAGGGCGCGCTGGTCATCCGCATCCTGCGCGCGATGGGAATTGACGAAAGCCGGGTCTATCTGGCCAGCGCCCTGCCCCGGCCCACACCCATGCCCGATTGGGACGATTTGGCCTCGCGCGGATTGGCCGCGCTGACCTGCCACCATCTTAGGCTGGCCGCGCCGCGCCGGGTAATCACATTTGGCAAGGGTCCGTCCATGCTCGCAGCGGACAGTGGCCTGCCCACGCTCGCCGCGCCGCAACTTGAAACGCTGGCGCGCTCGGCGGCGCACAAGCGGAGGTTCTGGAATCAATGGCTCGAATGGAGCGCCCCATCGGCAGACTGACCGGCCTCGCGGCGCTCATCCTCGTGCTCCCCGCCCCCGTGTTCGCCAACTCGGCGAGCGTGACCTATTTCACCACCGAGCGTGCCGCCGCACTGCCCAAGCTGCTGTCCGACACCGATCGCGGCTATTATCGCCAGCTGTTCGCTGACATCGATGCCAAGGCGTGGGAGCAGGTGGAAGGGGCGCTCGCCGCCCGGCCCGATGGTCCGTTGCACGGCGTGGCGCAGGCGCGCTATTACCTTGATCCGGCAAGCCCCCAGATCGCGCTCCCCCGCCTTACCGATTGGCTGGCACGCTACCCGGAGCTCCCGCAAGCCCCTGCAATCGCGCGCGTCGCACAGGCTCGCGGCCTTACCGAGCCGCCGCGCCTCCCCGCCGCGCAGGAGCTTCGCCCGCAGCCCGGCCTCACCCGCCGCAACCGCCCGCGCAGCGTGGACGACGGCACCATGCCATCCACCGTCGCCAGCGCCATCAACGAGCGCATCACGCAGGACGATCCGGACGGCGCGCGCCTCCTGCTCGACGGCGTCGACGCCTCGCTCAGCAGCGCCGCACGCGCCGAATGGCGGCAGAAGGTGGCCTGGAGCTATTTCATCGAAAACCGCGTGCCCGAGGCGCTGGCGCAAGCGCGCACGGTGAACGACGGCGGCAGTGGGCCGTGGGTGCAGGAAGGCGCCTGGGTCGCCGGCCTCGCCGCCTGGCGGATGGGCGATTGCCGCGAGGCCGCGATCGGCTTCGCGCAGGCCAACAATGCGCCGGACCCGGAGCTTTCGGCCGCCGCCAATTACTGGCTGGCGCGCAGCTTCATCCGCTGCCGCCAGCCCGCACAGGCGGCCCCGGCGCTGCGCCGCGCGGCGCGGTATGACGAAACGCTCTACGGAATGCTGGCGATCGAGCAGCTCGGCGAAGCGATCCCCAACAATCACGCTCGCCCCGATCTGACCGCGCAGGACTGGGCCCGCCTCGAACGCGCGTCCAACACCCGCCGCGCCGCGATGCTCAGCGAACTCGGTCGCCGCAACGACGCCTCGGAACTGCTGCGCCACCAGGCCCGCATCGGCCAAGCGCAGGACTTCCCCGCCCTCGCCCGCCTCGCCCGCGCGCTCGGCCTGCCGGAAGCGCAGCGGTTCATGGCCTACAACGCGCCGCGCGGCGCTAGGTCCGATCCCGCGCACCGTTGGCCGATCACCGACCGCACGCCGCAGGGAGGGTGGAAGGTCGATCCCGCGCTCGCCTTCGCCCACGCCTTGCAGGAATCGAGCTTCCGCGAGGATGTGGTGAGCCCCGCCAACGCCATCGGGCTGATGCAGGTGCGCCCCATCGCCGCGCGCGAATATGCCGGGCGGATCAACCTCGACGCGCGCTATGCCGATCTGAAAGACCCCGCTACCAATCTGGCGCTGGGGCAGGAGGCGCTGTCGCAACTGGCCACCAGCCCCAACACGCGCGCGCAACTTCCCAAGGTCATCGCCGCATACAATGCCGGGATGACGCCGGTGGCGCGCTGGAACGCCGAGGTGCGCGACGGAGGCGATCCGCTGCTCTGGATGGAATCGATCCCCTATTGGGAGACGCGCGCCTATGTGAATATCGTGCTGCGGAATTACTGGATGTATCTGCGCCAGGCGAATGCCCCGGCGGCCAGCCGGAGCGCGCTGACGCAGAACCAGTGGCCGGTTTTTCCGCGCGAGCGATAGCCGGGTCAGGACAGGGGACCGAAATGCCCATCGACACCACGCGCAACTTCAAGCCGGTCCGCATCGCGCTGCTGACCATTTCCGACAGCCGCACTCCGGCCGACGACACTTCGGGCAATATCCTCGCCGCCAAGATCACCGAGGCCGGGCATGAACTCGTGGCGCGTGAGATCAGCAAGGACAGCGTCGAGCAGATCGCCGCCCACCTCCACCGCTGGATCGACGACGAGACCATCGACGCGATCGTCACAACCGGCGGTACCGGCCTGACTGGCCGCGACGTCACGCCCGAGGCGCTCGACCGGGTGAAAAGCAAGGACATTCCCGGCTTCGGCGAGCTGTTCCGGATGCTCAGCTACCAGACCATCGGCACCAGCACGATCCAGAGCCGCGCCTGCGCGGTGCTGGCGCGCGGCACTTACATTTTCGCGCTGCCGGGCTCGAACAGCGCGGTGGAGGACGGCTGGGACATGATCCTCGCCGAGCAACTCGACAGCCGCAATCGCCCCTGCAACTTCGTGGATTTGATGCCGCGGCTCAGGGAGCGGTAGCACTTTCATCGCCTCAATGTTCCATGTATGTTCTCATGCATGGAACGCCGACTCGCCCCCGCTGTCGCCGGTCGCGGCGCGCAAGGCTCGCTGGTGCCGACGCGCTTCGGACTGGCGGAGCGGGAGTTGGACGGCGACTGGCGCGACCACATGGAAACGCTCGACGGCCCGCCAGTGAAGCTGCGCACCACGGTCACCGAGGAACGGCCCAGGACGATCCTCACCTTCAACACCTCGCCCGACATCGGTTTCGACCGCTCGGTGAATGCCTATCGCGGGTGCGAGCATGGCTGCGTCTATTGTTTCGCGCGGCCGACCCACGCCTGGCACGACCTCTCGCCCGGACTCGATTTCGAGACGAAGCTGTTCGCCAAGCCCAACGCCGCCGCGCTGCTGCGCGAGACCTTCGCCAACCGCCGCTACAAACCGCGCCCGCTGGCGATGGGCACCAACACCGATCCCTATCAGCCGATCGAGCGGCGCTATCGCATCACGCGGCAGGTGCTGGAGGTGTGCCTGGAGGCGCGCCACCCGGTAACGATAACCACCAAATCCGACCGCGTGACCGACGACATCGACCTGCTGGCGGAGATGGCCTCGCTAGGCCTCATGGCGGTGGCGATCTCGGTCACCACGCTCGACCCGAAGCTGTCGGGCAAGCTGGAACCGCGCGCCGCCGCGCCGGCCAAGCGGATGGCGGCGCTGGGCAAGCTCGCCGCGGCGGGCGTGCCCACCCATTGCTCGATCGCCCCGATCATCCCCGCGATCACCGACGAGTTCATGGAGGACATCGTCGCCCGCGCCGCCGCGCTGGGCGTGGCAAGCTGCGGCTGGATCCCGCTGCGCCTCCCCCACGAAGTTGCCCCGCTGTTCCGCGAATGGCTCAGCGTCCACTTCCCCGAGCGCGGCGACAAGGTGATGCACATTGTCCGCTCGATCCGCGGCGGCAAGGACAACGATCCCGACTTCTTCACCCGCGTGAAGCCGAGCGGCGTGTGGGCCGACCTGTTCCGCGCGCGCTTCCAGGTGGCGTGCAAACGCGCGGGTCTGGGGAAGGCGAAGTTCGAGCTGGATTGCACGCAGTTCCGGGCGCCGGAGGTTGGCGGGCAGTTGTGGTTGTTGTGAAAACGGATACCCTCTCAGAATGTCGATTACCTCTCTTTTTCAGAAGCTCGGGGCGCCACTCGCGAACTCACGATGGTCCTGGGGCGGGGTCGATGCAGCCAATGAACGGGTCTTTCTGCGCGCTTGGCAGGACCAAACTCGATCCGGCGAGAACGGTTTTCGTTTGGTTCGTCTGGCGCACCACTCTCACTACGAGTTGGACAAAAGTAACATTGGGTACCGAGAGCGAGTTTCACACTTGGACTTGCTTAGGGCCGATCACACTGGTTTCGTCGTTATGTGCAAAGCAAAAAGTACGACGGCGAGCCCGCGCGAAATTGAAAGTTTCGACGCCAGGGACGTTTTCCGCATTGGCCGGATCGTCGAGGTTGACGGCGACGAATGGGGCGAGATGGTCGAGCGCGTGCCAGTGCGTTCATTCAGCCAGTAAAATCCTCCCCCGCCGGGGGAGGGGGACCATGCGCAGCATGGTGGAGGGGCACGTGCCGCAAGTGAAACTTCGCGAAGGATTTCTTGGCCGGAGTTGCCCCTCCACCAGCCTTTGGCTGGTCCCCTCCCCGTGCCGGGGAGGATGCGCTTGCACCCTATCCCCAATTCCCTCACCCTTGCCTCATGAGTGACAAGGGCGTCTGTCTGGTCATCGGCGCGGGCGATGGGCTTGGCGGGGCGGTCGCGCGGGCATTTACCGCCGAGGGGCATCCGGTGGTCGTCACCCGGCGCGCGCGGCATCTCGATCAGCTCGAGGCGCTGGCGGCGGAGCTTGGGCCGAATGCCCATGCCTTCGGGGTCGACGCGCGATCCGAGGACGAGACCGTCGCGCTGTTCGAGCGGATCGAGCGCGATCTCGGGCCGCTGGAGGTGGTGGTGTTCAACATCGGCGCGAACGTCATGTTCGATATCCGCGAGACCACCACGCGCGTGTTCACCAAGGTCTGGGAAATGGCTTGCCTCGCCGGGTTCCTCGCCGGGCGCGAGGCGGCGCGGGCGATGGTGCCGCGTGGGCGTGGCACGATCATTTTCACCGGCGCAACCGCGAGCACGCGCGGGCGCGAGGGCTTCGCCGCCTTCGCCGCCGCCAAGGCTGGCCTGCGCGCCCTCGCCCAATCGATGGCGCGCGAGCTGGGGCCGCAAGGCATTCATGTTGCCCACGCCATCTGCGACGGAGCGATCGACGGCACCTTCACCCGCTCGCGCAGCGACGAGGTCGCGGTCGAGGCGCTGCTGGCGGACGATCTGATCCTCAAGCCCGAGGATATCGCGGCGAGCTATGTCTGGCTCCACAACCAGCCGCGCTCGGCCTGGAGCCATGAGATCGATTTGCGACCGTGGAAGGAGGACTGGTGAGCAAGACCGTCGAGTTCGTCTTCGATTTCGGCAGCCCCAACGCCTATCTGGCGCTGCCCGTGCTGCGCGCCATCGCGGCGCGGCAGGGGGCCGAGGTTGTGCTGCTGCCCGCACTGCTCGGCGGCATCTTCAAGGCCACCGACAACCGCCCGCCGATGATCGCCTTCGGCCCGGTGAAGGGCAAGATGGACTATGAGCGGCTGGAGATGGAGCGCTTCATCGCCCGCCACGGCCTCACCCGCTTCCGCATGAACCCGCATTTCCCGGTCAACACGCTGCTGGCGATGCGCGGCATGATCGCGGCGGCGGAGCTGGGGGTGGAGGATGCCTATGTCGCGGCGGTGCTCGCGGCGATGTGGGAGGATGGCGAGAAGATGGACGATCCCGAGGTCTTCGCGCGCGTGCTTGATACCGCCGGACTGGACGGCGCGAACATCGTCGCACTGGCGGGCGAGGACCGGATCAAACAGCGCCTTGCCGCCAATACCGAAGCAGCGGTGGCGCGCGGGGTATTCGGCATCCCGACCTTTTTCGTCGGCGGCGAAATGTTCTTCGGCAAGGACCGGCTCGGCCAGGTGGAAGACGAACTGGCGCGCTGATCCGGCGCTGTCAGCTGTTCGTCGGCCATCGTTTCGCCGCATTCCGCGCTCCGGCCAACCGGCCCGTTAACCATCCTGCTCGTTTCGTTCATCTGGCAGCAAGCTCCGGGTGACACCTCGCGCCTCAATGCACGCGATGTGCAGCACGGCGCTCGTCGGAACTCGAAGATAAGGGGGCCCCTGACAGCCGATCACGCCACCACAGGGGGCGGCCTTTCCTAAAGGCTGCGGAGGCGCAGGACCGGCTGGTTCGAAGGAGCAATGCAAATGACGAAACTATCCACCAAGACCGGTCTGCTAACCTTGGCGATGCTCGCCATGCCCGTCGGCCTGTCGGCGCAGGAGCAGGAAGCAACGCCGCTCGGCGACAGCGAACTGCTGGTCGAAGGCCAGCTTCCCACCAGCCTCGAAGGCCTGCCCAAGGGTCCCGATATCGAAGGCATCATCACCGCCCGCACCGGCGATCGCATCCAGGTGACCAGTAACGAAGGCACGCCGTCGGAAGTTTCGGTCGGCCAGGTCACCAAGATCAAGTCGAGCGGCGGTTTCCTGGGCCTGAACAGCAAAAAGCTGGCAGTCAGCCAGTTGCTCAACGGTATCCCCGTGAAGGTCGAGACCGTCCAGTACGGCGGTGGCCTGATCGCCAGCGAAGTGTCGATGAAGAACGGTGATTACCGCGTGGCATCGATGATCCGGGGCGGCACCGCTCAGGGCTTCGCCGAGCAGACCGCCGCGACCGAAGCGCTGCGCGGCCGCGTGGGCGACATCGACAAGTACAACGTCAAGGGCACCACCAACGTCTATTTCGACACCGGCAAATGGGTGCTGGCCGAACAGGACAAGGCGGCAATCTGCCAGGCCGCGCAGCAGGCCGAGGCTTCGGAAAATGCCTTGATGCTGGTCGTCGGATATACCGACAATGTCGGCGACGAGGACTACAATCAGGAACTGAGCGAAAAGCGCGCCAGCCGCGTCGTGAACTATCTGCAGCAGGCCTGCGGTTGGAAGCCCTACCGAATGCTGACACCCACCGGCATGGCCGAGTCCGACCCGACCGCGGACAATTCCACCGAAGAAGGCCGCGCGCAGAACCGTCGCGTGGCGGTGAACATCCTGGTCAGCAAGGCTGTCGACCAGATGTAAGAATATGGCGGGGCGGGCTCGGGCCCGCCCCGTTTTTCAATGGGCGTGCGCGTCCGTGCTGCCGCCGTGTGTCGCCCACACCGTATGCTTGCCGTCCTTCTGGATCAGCATCACCTGATAGCGATCCACGCGGCCGCCCATCTCCATGCCGGGCGAGCCGACGACCATTCCCGGCACACTCAGCCCCACCGCCCCTTTCGGCTTCTGCGAGAGCAACCGGCGGATGTCGGCCGCGGGGACATGGCCCTCGATGACATAGCCGCCGATCTTCGCGGTGTGGCAGGACCGCAGCCGGTCGGGCACGCCCGCCGCCTTGGCTACGGGCGTGGTATCCGCGACGTCGCGCGCCGTAACCGTGAAGCCCGCGGCCTTCATCCGCTCGATCCACACCGAACAGCACCCGCACGTCGGCGTCTTGATGACGTTGAGCGTGGCGGCAGTGGCGGCGCTGGCGCAGGCGACTAGCGCGAGCGGGGCGAGTAAGGAGAGGCGGTTCATACGCGGTCTTTCGTAAGGTCCAGTTGCATATACACCGTATCGAGCCTGCGGCCGAATTTATAGCCGACATTCCGCATCCGTCCGGCATGACCGAAGCCAAGCCGCTCGTGCAGAGCCACCGAACCTGGTTCACCCCCGCCGATGACGGCGATCATTTGTTCAAAGCCGCAGGCCCGGGCTTTTGCCACAACCGCCGTCAACAACTTGCGGCCGACGCCACGTCCGCGCATCCCGTCGGCGACATAAATGCTGTTCTCGCAGGTGCGGGAATATGCGGCGCGATCGCGGAACTGGGTCGCGTAGGCGTAGCCGATCACTGCCCCGCTTCGCTCGGCCACCAGAAACGGCCAGCCTCGCGCCAGCACATCCGCAATCTTGTCGCCCCAGAACGCCTCGTCCGGTGCCTCGGTATCGAAGCTGGCAGTGCCATGCGCCACGTGAAAGGCATAGATCGCCTGCACCGCCGCCGCATCGTCCGGCGTGGCGGAGCGGATCGCGATGTCAGCCAAGCCGGTAATCGGCATAGCGGGCGCGCAGATCCTTCTTGCTGATCTTGCCCGTCGCCGTGTGCGGGATGTCGTCGACGAATTCGACCGCGTCGGGCAGCCACCATTTGGCGACCAGCGGCGTGAGATGCGCCATGATATCCTCGGCGCAGCAGTCCGCGCCCGGTTTGCGAACCACGAACAGCACCGGCCGCTCGTCCCAGCGCGGATGCGGCATCCCCACTGCCGCCGCCTCCGCCACGGCGGGATGGCCGACCGCGGCGTTCTCGAGTTCCACCGAGCTGATCCACTCCCCGCCCGATTTGATCACGTCCTTGGTGCGGTCGGTTAGCTGGAGCGTGCCGTCGGGGTGGATGATGCCGACATCACCGGTGTCGAACCAGCCCTCGGCGTTAACCGCGTCTTCCTCAGCCTTGAAGTAGCGGCGAATCACCCACGGCCCGCGAATTTGTAGCGCGCCGCTGCTGGTACCGTCGCGCGGCAGTTCGGTGGTCATGTCGTCCAGACTCACCGTCCGCAGTTCCACCCCGAAGGTCGGGCGGCCCTGCATCTGCACGACGCTGACCTGATCGGCGAAATCCTTGTCCGCCCAATCGAAGGTCGGCGCGCCGACGGTGCCGATCGGACTGGTCTCGGTCATGCCCCAGGCGTGGGCGACGCGAATGCCGGCCTTCATCAGCCGCTCGATCATGAAGCGCGGCGCGGCCGATCCCCCGATCACCGCCTGCTTCAGCTTGGGCAGCTCGCGCCCTTCGGCATCGGCGTGCTGGAACATCGCCAACCATACCGTGGGCACGCCGGCGGAATGCGTCACACCCTCGCGGTCCATCAGATCGCACAGCAGCTTGGGATCGTTGACGGTGGAATAGACGAACTTCACCCCGGTCATCGCCCCCGCCCACGGCAGGCCCCAGCTCGCGGCATGGAACATCGGCACCACCGGCAGCATCACGCTCTGCGCGTCGAAATCGAACGCCATCGGCTGGATGCCCGCCCAGGCGTGGAGCACGGTGGAGCGGTGTTCGTAGAGCACGCCCTTGGGATTGCCGGTGGTGCCGCTGGTGTAGCACAGCATGCAGGGATCGCGCTCGTCGATCTGCGCCCACTCGGTCTCGCCATCCTCGGCCCCGATCCAGTCCTCGAAGCTCAGGACATCGCTGCCGGCTGGCGGATCGTAGCAGATGTAGTGCTCGACGCAGCTCCACCGCTCGCGCATCGCGTCGACGATCGGCTGGAACGCCGCATCGTAGAGCAGCACGCGGTCCTCGGCGTGGTTGACGATGTAATAGAGCTGATCCTCGAACAGCCGCGGGTTGACGGTGTGCAGGATGCCGCCAACGCCGACCGCGCCATACCAGCTGACCAGGTGGCGGCTGTGGTTCATCGCCAGCGTCGCCACGCGGTCGCCCTTGCCCACGCCCAGCCGCCGCAGCGCCTGAGTCATCTTCAGCGCATCGCGGCGGATGCCGGCCCAATCGGTACGGGTCTCGCTACCGTCGGCCCAGCGGGTTACGTGCTCGCGGTGGCCATGCTCGCGCGCCGCGTGGTCGATCAGATGGCTGACGACCAGATCCCAGTCCTGCATGGCTCCGAGCATTGTTACCCTCTCAACTGCGACTAGGCGGCAAGCCGCCAAGTCTACGTATCTCTCCCGTAAAGGGAGAGAGGGCCAACGCCCATCCTCTCCCCTTGCGAGAGAGGATAGCGAAGCTTGCTTGCGGAGCAAGCTAGCGAAGCTTGGAGAGGGGCTTAAGCCACAAGCCGCAGGTGCGAACCCCCTCGCCGCGTGGTAAGCTGTACCTTGGCGAGGCCAGGCGCGCTTGCCAAACGTTCGGCGAGTTCGCCATCGAGGTGGAAGGTTCGGCCGAGACGCAGGGTCGGATCGCTGCCGAGCCCGGTGAGGATGGTGGCGTGGACCTCGCCGGTGCCGCCTTCTTGGCCAAGCACCGCTCGCAGCGCCTCGAGCCCCGCCTCGTCGAGCACCTCCAGCGTAAGCAGCATCCGCGCCTCGCTGGTCACTTTGGCGAGCGGGGTGCCGCCGCGCACCGTGATCCGCGGCGGCTCGTCGGGGCTCGGGCTGTCGAGTTCGACCTGGAGCAGGATGCAGGTTCCTTCCGCTGCCCACTTCTGGAAGCTTTCGACCAGGCTGTCCTCGAAGCAGGCGGCGCTGAACTGGCCGCTGCTGTCGGAGAAATCGGCGCGGATGAAGGGCTTGCCCTTGCGGGTGGTGCCCTTGGTCACCTTCTCGACCATCGCGGCCATGACGGCATTGGCACGCCCGCCAGCGGGTGCCCCGCCCGCCATCAGCGAGGCGAAGCTGCGTGCGCCATTGGCCGAAGCGACCTGGCGATGCGCCTCGACCGGATGGGCCGAGAAGTAGAAGCCGAAAGTCTCGCGCTCCTTGGCCATGCGTTCCGCGCGGCTCCACGGCGCGGCGTCCTTGAGCCGCAGCGTTTCGGTCTGCTCGGCTTCCCCACCGAACAGCCCGTGCTGCCCGCTCGACCGTTCGCGGTCGGCGGCGTCGGCCACCGCCAAAAGCAGATCGGCATTGGCGAACACCTTTGCGCGATCAGGCTCAAATTCGTCGAGCGCCCCCGCCGATGCGAGCGCCTCCAGCCCCCGCGAATTAAGCGCACCTTTGGGCAAACGCTCAAACAAATCCTTGAGACTATCGAACGCGCCGCGCGCCGCGCGATCAGCGACGATCGCCTCCATCGCCTTCTCGCCGACGTTCCGCATCCCCGCCAGCGCATAGCGCACCGCGTGGCCGTCGTCGGTCTGCTCGACAGTGAACTCGGCCTCCGAATGGTTCATACTCGGCGGCAGGATTGAGATACCATTCGGCTTGCCGGGAAAGCGCCGCGCATCGTCCACGAACACCGCCAGCTTTTCGGACTGGTGCATATCGAAACACATCGAGGCGGCGTAGAATTCCTCCGGGTAATGGACCTTGAGCCAGCCGGTCTGGTAAGCGAGCAGGGCGTAGGCCGCGGCGTGGCTCTTGTTGAAGCCATAGCCTGCAAACTTGTCGATCAAGTCGAACAACTCGTTTGCGCGTTTGGCCTCGATTCCGCTCTCGATCTTGCAGCCGTCAACGAAGCGCTGGCGCTGCGCGTCCATCTCGGACTGGACCTTCTTGCCCATCGCGCGGCGCAGCAGGTCGGCGTCACCGAGCGAATAGCCGGCCAGGATCTGCGCCGCCTGCATTACCTGTTCCTGGTAGACGAAGATGCCGTAGGTCTCGGCCAGAATGCCTTCGAGCTTGGGGTGAGGGTATTCGATCGGCACCTCGCCGCCCTTGCGCTTCCCGAACAGCGGGATGTTGTCCATAGGGCCGGGGCGATAGAGCGAGACGAGCGCGATGATGTCGCCGAAATTGGTCGGCTTCACCGCGGTAAGCGTGCGGCGCATCCCTTCGGATTCGAGCTGGAACACGCCGACGGTGTTACCGCTCTTCATCATGTCGTAGACCGCCGCATCGTCCAACGGCAGTGCGCCGAGGTCCATCGTGACGCCGCGGCGCTCGAGCAGCTCGACCGCCTTCTGTAATACCGATAGCGTCTTCAGGCCGAGGAAGTCGAACTTCACCAGCCCGCTGGTCTCGACATATTTCATGTCGAACTGCGTCACCGGCATATCCGAACGCGGATCGCGGTAGAGCGGGACGAGCTGCGCCAGCGGCCGGTCGCCGATTACCACGCCCGCTGCATGGGTGGATGAATTGCGCGGGAAGCCTTCGAGCTGCATCGCCAGATCGACGAGTCGCTTCACCTCGTTGTCGTTCTCATATTCGCGGCGGAAATCGGCCGCCCCGTTGAGCGTGCGCTTCAGCGTCCACGGGTCGGTGGGGTGGTTGGGCACCATCTTGCACAGCCGATCCACGTGGCCGTAGCTCATCTGGAGGATACGCCCGCAATCGCGCAACACGGCGCGCGCCTTCAGCTTGCCGAAGGTGATGATCTGGGCGACGTGGTCGTGGCAGTATTTCTTCTGGACGTAGCGGATTACCTCGCCGCGGCGGGTTTCGCAAAAGTCGATGTCGAAGTCCGGCATCGAAACGCGCTCGGGGTTGAGGAAGCGTTCGAACAGCAGCCCCAGCTTGAGCGGATCGAGATCGGTGATGGTCAGCGCCCAGGCGACCACGCTGCCCGCGCCCGAACCGCGCCCCGGACCCACCGGAATACCCTGCTCCTTGGCCCATTTGATGAAATCGGCGACAATGAGGAAATAGCCGGGAAAGCCCATGCCGACGATGACCTCGACCTCGAAATCGAGGCGGTCGAAATAGGTTTGGCGCTCGGTCTCGGAGAGATCGTCGTAGCGTGCCAGCCGTTCTTCCAATCCGGCGCGTGCATCCTGGGCGAGCATTCGCGCCTCACCTTCGAGGTCGCCCGCCAGGCTTGGTAGGATCGGCTTGCGATAGGGCGGCGCGAAAGCGCAGCGCTGCGCCACCACCAGCGTGTTCGCGGTCGCCTCGGGGAGATCGGCGAACATCTCCTCCATCATCCGCGCGCTTTTGACCCAAGCTTCGGGATTGGAACGGACGCGTTCCTCGGCATCGACATGCGTGCTGCCCGCGATGCACAGCATCGCGTCGTGCGCCTTGTGCTGGTGCGGTTCGCCGAACTGCGCAGGATTGGTGGCGACCAGCGGCAGGTCACGGGCATAAGCCAGATCTATCAGCGCCGTCTCAGCAGCGCTCTCGACCGGATCGCCGCGCCGCGCCAGCTCGATGTAAAGCCGCTGCGGGAACAGCGCCTCCAACTGCGTCAGCACGGTTTCGGCATGGCTCCGCTGCCCCTCGGCCAGCAGCCGCGTCACCGCCCCCTCGCCCGCGCCACTAAAGGCGATCAATCCCTCGGTGTGCCCTTCCAGATCAGCCAGCGAGACATGGGGTTCCTGCGCCAGCGGGCGATCGAGATGCGCGCTCGAGACAAGATGGCAAAGGTTTTGGTAACCCGCCTCGTCCTGCGCGAACAGGGGCAAATAATCGACCTGTTTGCCGGCCTCGTCACGGGCGATGCCCAACAGCGCGCCGATTATCGGCTGGACGCCCTCGTCCATGCAGGCCTTGGCGAACATCACTGCGGCATAAAGGCCGTTGCGGTCGCAGATAGCGATGGCGGGAAAACCGCGCTCTTTCGCCAGCCTCGCCATGTCCCGCGGCTCGATCGCGCTTTCGAGCAGCGAATAGCCGCTCATTACGCGCAGCGGGACGAAGGGGGCGAAGGGCATTGCTGCTACTTTAGGAAACCGGCGAGGAATCGCCAGCGCAGGTGGCAGTCAATTTTCCACAGCACCGAGCCTCAAAGCAGCTTTTCGATGTCCTTGGCAATTCCTGCGGGTGCGTCGTTGGGGCCGTAGCGTTTCACCACATTGCCCTGCCGGTCGATCAGGAACTTGGTGAAGTTCCACTTGATCGCCTTCGAACCCAGAATGCCCGGCGCTTCGGCTTTCATCCAGTCGAACAGCGGGCTGGCGCTGTCGCCGTTGACGTCGACCTTCTGCATCAGCGGGAAGGTGACTCCGAAGTTGACCTTGCAGAACTCGGCGATTTCGTCGGCATCGCCCGGTTCTTGGCCGCCGAACTGGTTGCAGGGAAACCCCAGGACCTCGAAGCCACGGTCCTTGTACTGCTCGAACAGCTTTTCCAGCCCGTCGTATTGCGGGGTGAAGCCGCATTTGCTGGCGGTGTTGACCACCAACAGCACGCTGCCGAGCTTGTCCTTGAGGTCGAGCGGAGCGCCGCGGTTGGTGGTGACGGTGAAATCGGCAATCGTGGTCATGGTCCAACCCCCTCAAAGCTGTTCGAGTACCCCTTCGTGCAGCCTTACCACACGGTCCATGCGCGCCGCCATCCGTTCGTTGTGGGTGGCGATCAGCGCGGCGCTGCCCGTCCCGCGCACGAGCATCAGGAACTGGTCGAGCACCTTGTCGGCGGTCTTCTCGTCGAGGTTGCCGGTCGGCTCGTCCGCCAGCACCAGCTTGGGCTTGTTGGCGAGCGCACGGGCAACCGCCACGCGCTGTTGCTCGCCGCCCGAGAGCTGACTGGGCCGGTGGTCCAGCCGCTGCGCCAGGCCGAGCGCGGTCAGCAGCTCTTCGGCGCGTTCCGCCGCCGCGGCGCGCGGCGTGCCGGTTACCAGTTGCGGCAGCATCACGTTTTCGCGCGCGTCGAAATCGGGGAGCAAATGATGGAACTGATAGACGAAGCCGAGATGGTCGCGCCGCAGCAGGGTGCGGGCGCGGCTGTTGGACTGGTCGGCACGCTGGCCGGCGATCTCGATGGTGCCGCCGAAGCCGCCTTCGAGCAGCCCGACCGCCTGGAGCATGGTCGATTTGCCCGAACCCGACGGGCCTAGCAGCGCCACGATCTCGCCCGGCATCACTGCCAGGTCGACGCCGCGCAGCACGTCGATGCGGGTATCGCCCTGCACGAAGCTGCGGGTCACGCCGCGCAAGGACACGACCGGGGGCACGCCGCCGCTATTCATAGCGCAATACCTCGACCGGATCGGTGCTCGCCGCCTTCCACGCGGGATAGAGCGTGGCGAGGAAGCTGAGCACGAGCGACAGGCCGATAATGAGCGCGATCTCCACCGGATCGGCGCGCGCGGGCACGGCGGACAGGAAGCGAATTTCCGGGTCCCACAACTCCTGACCGGTTACTCGCCCGATCAGCGCTACGATCCCTTCGCGGAAGAACAGCACGATAGTGCCCAGGATGAGGCCCGCCACGGTGCCGATCGCCCCGACGGTAAAGCCGGTGGTGACGAAGATCTTGATCAGGCTCTGCCGCGTCGCCCCCATCGTTCGCAGGATCGCGATGTCGCGGGTCTTCGCGCGGACCAGCATCACCAGGCTGGACAGGATGTTGAACGCCGCGACCAGCACCATGAAGCTGAGCGCGAAGGCCATCGCCACGCGTTCCACCTGCAAGGCTTCGAACAGCGTGGAGTTGATCTGCCGCCAGTCAGACAGCAACGCCCGACCCGCCAGCTTGCGCTGCACCGGCGCGAGAATTTCGCCCACCCGGTCGGGATCGGTCACCTTGATCTCGATCATGCCGACGCTGTCGCCCAGCAGCAGCAGCGTCTGCGCGTCGGCCATCGGCATGATCACGAATTTCTCGTCGTAGTCGTAGATGCCGACCTCGAAGATCGCCGCGATCTCGTAGCCGACCTGGCGCGGTACGGTGCCGAACGGCGTGCTGCGGCCCTGCGGATTGATGACGGTGATGACGTCGCCCTGCCGCGCGCCAAGATTCTGCGCCAGTCGCGCGCCGATCACCACCTTGCTCGCGCCCGGCGTCAACGCCGAGAGATTGCCGGTGACGACCTTGTCGGACAGCTCGCGGATATCGGCCTGGGTGTTACCGCGCACGATCACGCCTTCCACCCGGCCATTGAAGGTGACCAGCAGCGGCTGTTCGATCAGCGGCGAGGCGGAGGTGACTTCGGGGGTCTGGCGCACTTCCTCTAGCACGTTTTGCCAATCGTCCAGCCGCCCGCCATAGGCCTGGACGATGGCATGGCCGTTCAGCCCCACGATCTTGTCCATCAGCTCATAGCGGAAGCCGTTCATCACGCTCATCACGATGACCAGCATCGCCACCGACAGCATTACGACGCCGATCGAGATGCTGGCAACCAGCGCGATAAACGCCTCGCTCTTACCGGGCAGGAGGTATCGCTTGGCGATGGTCCGTTCGAAGGGGGAGAGGATCAAGTCGGGCCTTGGATTGTCAGGTTTGCGCGGCCTTAGGGGGCGGCGGATGAACGCGCAATGGCCCTGCCCGCAGGAGCCTCGCCACGCCGCACCGCGCTTGTAATCGCGCCGCAACATCGCCATTGGCACCGGCAGGCCAGCAGCACCGGGAAATGATGAACTTTACCGACCCCTTCTGCGACGCAGACGGCGACAAACTGCGCGAAGAGTGCGGCATTTTCGGTGCGATCAACGCCGCCGACGCCGCCGCGGCCACCGCGCTTGGCCTCCACGCGCTTCAGCATCGCGGGCAGGAAGCCGCTGGCATCACCAGTTTCGATGGGCAGGAATTCTATTCGCGCCGCGGGCTCGGCCATGTCGCCGAGAATTTCTCCGCCGCCGACGCAATCGCCGAGATGCCCGGCCGGATGGCGGCGGGCCATGTCCGCTATTCGACCACCGGCGGCGCGGGCCTGCGCAACGTCCAGCCGCTCTATGCCGAGCTGGCCACCGGCGGCTTCGCGGTGGCGCACAATGGCAATATTTCCAACGCGCGCACGCTGCGCGAAGACTTGGTCCGGCGCGGCGCGATCTTCCAGTCGACTAGCGATACCGAGGTCATCATCCACCTCGTCGCCACCAGCCGCTACCCGACTATCACCGACCGGCTGGTCGATGCGCTGCGGCTGCTCGAGGGCGCTTATTCACTGGTGGTCATGACGCGCGAGGGAATGATTGCCTGCCGCGATCCGCTCGGCATCCGCCCACTGGTGATGGGCCGCATCGGCGATGCCACCCTGTTCGCCAGCGAGACCGTGGCCTTCGACATCGTCGGCGCGGAATTCGTCCGCGAGGTCGAGCCGGGCGAGCTGATTAGCGTCGATTTTGACGGCAACTGCACCTCGCTGCACCCCTTCGGCACCCATCGCCCGCGCCCCTGCATCTTCGAGCACGTCTATTTCAGCCGCCCCGACAGCGTGTTCGCCGGGCGCAGTGTTTATGAGGCGCGCAAGGCGATCGGCGGCGAACTGGCGCGCGAGGCCCCAGTCGAGGCCGATCTGGTGGTGCCGGTGCCCGACAGCGGCGTGCCCGCGGCGATCGGCTATGCGGCGGCCTCGGGCATTCCGTTCGAGCTCGGCATCATCCGTTCGCACTATGTCGGGCGCACCTTCATCCAGCCGAGCGACGGCGCGCGCCACGCGGGCGTGAAGCGCAAGCACAACGCCAATCGCGGGCTGGTCGAAGGCAAGCGGATCGTGCTGATCGACGATTCGATCGTACGCGGCACCACCTCGATGCAGATCGTCGAAATGATGCGCGACGCCGGCGCGACCGAGGTCCATTTCCGCGTCGCCAGCCCGCCCACCGCGCATAGCTGTTTTTATGGAGTCGATACGCCCGAGCGTTCCAAGCTGCTTGCCGCGCGAATGGACCTGGAGCCGATGCGCGCGTTCATCAAGGCCGACAGCCTGGCTTTCGTATCGATCGACGGATTGTACCGCGCCGTCAGCGGCAACGACCGCGACCGCAAGCAGCCGCAGTTCTGCGATGCCTGCTTCAGCGGCGAATATCCGACCGCGCTAACCGATCTGGACCGCCGTGAGGCGCAGGTGGCGCAGCTATCCTTCCCCGTCGACAAGGTCGCCTGAACTCATGACCAAGGCGAAGCAGCTCGCGGGCAAGACCGCGCTCGTCACCGGCGCGAGCAAGGGTATCGGCGCGGCCACCGCGCAGGCGCTGGCGGCCGCAGGGGCGCACGTGATCCTCACCGGGCGCGACGTGAAGGGGCTCGAGGCGATCGAAGACGCGATCCACGACGCGGGCGGCACTGCGACCATCGCGCCGGTCGATCTGACCGAGACCGATGGCATCGCCCGGCTGGCAAGCGCGCTGGCGGGGCGGTGGGACACGCTCGACGTGCTGGTCCTGTCCGCGGCCTATCTACCCTCGCTGGGCCCGGTCACCCAGATCGATACCAAGGAGTGGGGCCGCGCCGTCACCGTCAACCTGTTGGCGACGCAGGCGTTGCTCGCCAGCTTCGATCCGCTCCTCAAGCGCGCACCCGCTGGCCGCGTGATCGGCTTGACCAGCAGCGTCGCCGCGCAGCCGCGCGCCTATTGGGGAGCTTATGCGGCGACCAAGGCCGGGTTCGAGAATTTGCTCGACAGCTACGGCCAGGAAGTCGGCAATATCTCGCCCGTGCGCGTCGCCATCATCGATCCCGGCGCCACCCGCACCCAAATGCGCGCGCGGGCCTATCCGGGCGAAGACCCCAAGAGCGTGAAGGAACCGGCGGTGGTCGGCGAACGCATCGTCGCGCTGCTGGCAGGCGATTTCGAGACCGGTCACCGCGAGAGGATCGGCGAAGGCTGACCAGAGCCCGAGTCCTCATCGTTTCGTTAACTAAGCTTCCTCGCATTCCGCTAAGCCAATTGTGCGATCACGCCTTTCGCGCGGGTGAGCGGGGGCGCCTCTCGCGTAGGATCGGATTCGAAAGAAACACACCATGTCTTACGCTATCAACAGCGACCGCTATACCCTCGCTGCGCAGGAAGACCGTTGCAGCCCGCGCACCAAGCTGACCATCCCGGGCCAGCTGCGCGCTTCGGGCGGACGGGCCTTTCAGACGGTGGTCCACGATCTGTCGATCTCGGGCTTTTCCGCCGCCGCGATCAACCGGATGCATGAAGGCCAGGTTTGCTGGCTCACCCTGCCGGGCCTCGAATCGCTCCAGGCGCAGGTGGTGTGGTGGGAGAACTGCCAGGTCGGCTGCGCCTTCACCGAACTGCTCAGCCCGATCGTGCACGACAACATCCTCGCCCGCTATTCGGGCGAAGGGGCTTACCGCTCGGGCTACTGACGCTTCACCGCTTCCGCCACCTTGCGCCATAGGGCGTTGCGGGCGTCGGTGAGACGCTTTCCCGTGGCGGTGGGATGGTTTGACACCACTGCGATCACCAGCCGATCCGCCGGGACGATGGTGATGTATTGCCCAAAGATGCCCTGCGCGCCGAAGCCGATCGGGTTCGACCACCACTGATAGCCATAGCCATTGCCGCCGCCGATATCGACGCGCTTGCCGCCCGCCTGTTCGAACCAGCCCGCGGGAACACTTGGCTGGCCGCCGTCCAGCACCCACTGCCCCATGCGGGCATAATCCGATAGCTGGATCGAGATGCAGCAGCCGCCGATGTTGGCCCCAGTACGGTCGACCATCCAGAACAGCGGCCCTCCGAAGCCGGCCGGATCGACGATCCTGGCCTTGGCATAGGCGGCCAGCGACTGGCGCGTGGCCGCAGCAACGATATCGCCCAGCAGATTGGTTTCGAGCGTCTTGTAAACCCACTTGCTGCCCGCCGGGGCCTCGCGGCTTAGCGTTTTTGCATAGGTCACCGATTGCAGCTCACCCGCGACCGGCGCGACGGTCAGCATCCGCGCCACATCGCTGTTCGGATCGGTGTAATCCTCGTTCCACTTCACGCCCGAGGTCATGGTGGCGATCTGCTCGACCGTCACGCCGTCGTAGGCCGTGCCTGCGAGCGCCGGGAGGTGCTTGGTGACCGGGTCGGACAGCGCCAGCGCCCCATCCTTCACCGCCGCGCCGAGCAGGGTGGAGGTGAAGCTCTTGGCGACCGAAAAGCTGGTCCAGCGCACATCGGAGCCATCGCGCGACCAGCGGTGGCGCAGCTTGCCGTCCTGCAGGACCACGATCCCGACCGCGCCCATCTCCGCGAGATGCCGTTCGATCGCGGCGGTGTCGGACGTCGCCAGCGGCGCACCCTGCGGCAGAGCCCGCGTGCGCGGCGCGGCCGCGACCTGCAATCCGGCGTAGAAATCCTCCAGCCGCGCGAACCGGTCGGCGCGCACCGCCTGGCTCCAGAACAGCGGTCCGGGATCGTCGAGCGCGGCGGGGGCGCGCGGGGTGGTCTGCACTGCCAGCGGGCGCACGGAGGTAGTGGTGCCGCAAGCGGCCAGCGCGACAAGCGCCAGGCCGAGAATACCCTTTCGCATCGTCATTCCCCCTCCTTGACCAGCGTGACCTGATGGACATCGATTCCCCCACCGCGGAAACCGCCTTCGCAGTACATCAGGTAATAGCGCCACAGCGCGACGAACTCCGCATCGAAGCCGGCGGGCAAGCGGCCCTCGTCCACCGCGCGCTCGAAGTTGGCACGCCACAGCTTGAGCGTTTCGGCGTAGTCTAGGCCGAAATCGGATTGATCCTGCCAGCGCAGCCCGCGCGCTTCGGCGAGGCGGCGGAATTCGCTGGTGCGGATCAGCAGCCCGCCTGGGAAGATATAGGCTTGGATGAAATCTGCGCTGGCGGCATAGGCGTCGAACAGATCGTCGCGCATAGAGATGAATTGGAGCGCCGCGCGCCCACCGGGCTCCAGGTTGCGTGCCAGGCAGTCCATGAAGCGCGGCCAGTTCTCGCGCCCCAGCGCCTCGACCATCTCGACGCTGACGATACCGTCGTAAGAGCCTGCGGTGTGGCGATAATCCTGCTTGAGGAAATTTGGCCCGGGATGATGCCCACGAGCCCACGCCAGTTGCGCGTCCGACAGGCTGATCGCATCGACCTCAGCCCCCTGCCCGGCCAGATGCCCCGCCAGCGCGCCCCAGCCGCAACCGATTTCGAGCACGCTGTTCGCGCCACCCAACCGGTCCGACAGGGCATTCCATTTGCGGTGCTGCGCCGTTTCGAGCCCGTCCGCGCGCACGTCGAGTGCGGAAGAATAGCTCATCGTCGGGTCGAGCCAGGCCGCGTAGAAATCATTGCCGAGGTCGTAATGCGCGGCGACATTCTTGCGTGCGCCCGCCGGGGTGTTGCGGTTGAAGCGGTGCGCGAGCCACAGCGCCGCGCGGAACGGCCCTTTCGCGCGCGCGGTGTCGCCCAACCATGCGGCGTGCTGCATGAACAGCGCGAACAGCGGCACCGGATCGGGGCTGGCCCATTCGCCCGCCGCCCAGGCCTGATACCAGCCGACCGAGCCGTTGGAGGCGAGCCGCAGCAGCGCCTTCCAGCTCCGCAGCTCGACCTCGCATTCGAAACCCGGTGCGCGCCCGCCCAGCGTTACGCGGCTGCCGTCGGGCAGGCGGCCGTGGATCGTGCCGCTGACCAGCGCCGCGTCGATCCGGCCCAGGATGCGCTCGAACCCTGGCACCAGCGCCCGCGCGAACAGGCCCGGCTCGCGCGCAAAGCGCCGCCCCCCTTCGAACAGGCGCCGGCCCCGCGGTGTCGTCACTGCGTCCATCGCCGGCGCTATGACTCCGCGCCCGGTGGCAGGCAAGGTGGAGCGCGCCGCATTTTCGCGCTAAGACGAGCGAAACGGGGGAGAAACGGCGATGAACAATCCTGCGGTGCGATCCCTGCTGGCGGTGCTCGGCGGGCTGGTGGTCGCGATGCTGGTCGTCGGCCTGGTCGAGGGAGCCGGGCACGTGCTGTGGCCGCCGCCGCCCGGGCTCGACATCACCCGCCCGGAGGACCAGGCGCGGCTGATGCAGGCGATCCCGCTCGAAGCTAAGATTGCGGTTGTGGTGGCATGGTTCCTTGGCTCGCTGGCCGGAGCGGTCGCGGCCATCGCGATCGCCCGCCGGGTGCTCCCGGCGTGGATCGTCGCCGTCGCCATCGCCGGTCTCGGCCTGTGGACCACGCAGATGTTCCCGCACCCCGACTGGATGTTGGCGAGCGCGGTGGTGCTGCCGCTGGTGGCGGTGCTGGTCGCCAAGCGGCTGATGCTGAGGCGGTTGGTCACCTGAATCTCACTCCAAACTCCGTTCGCATCGAGCGAAGTCGAGATGCCGCGCGCCAAGTGTCTCGACTTCGCTCGACATGAACGGATGTGGTGAGCATTACGATTTCGCCTCCCGATAGGCCGCGAGCGCGCGTTCGCGGCCCTCGCGGTGGCCGATGATCTGTGCGGGGTATTCCCCGCGCTTGCCCTCGGGCGGATCGTGGATGTCGGCGTCGGACAGCTCCGCCAGCTCGGGCACATAAGTGCGGATGTAGCCCGCCGCGTCAAACTTCGCGCTCTGCGTCAGCGGGGCCATGATGCGGACGAACATGTTGCTGTCGACGCCGGTGCCGCTGATCCACTGCCAGTTGACGCCGTTGTTGCCGTAATCGGCGTCGACCAGCGTGTCCCAGAACCACTGCTCGCCGCGGGTCCAGTCGATCAGCAGGTGCTTCACCAGGAAGCTCGCCGCGATCATGCGGACGCGGTTGTGCATCCAGCCGGTCTGCCACAACTGGCGCATCCCGGCATCGACGATGGGGTAGCCGGTCTGGCCCTTGGTCCAGGCCGCGAAGTCGGCTTCGGCGGCTTTACCGGTTCGCCATAGGTTGGTGTAACCGTCGCGGTAGCTCTTGCTGGGATAGTCGGGAAATTCGCAGATCACGTTCTGGGCATAGTCGCGCCAGATCAGCTCTTTCTCGAAGGTTTTCCAGCCTTTGCTGCGGCCTCCTGAGAGCCGATGCCAGATCTGCACCGGCGAAATCTCGCCCCAGTGGAGGTGTGGCGAGAGTCGGCTGGAGCCGTCCTGCGAGGGCAGGTTGCGGCCTTCGTCATAGTCCGCGACGTCGCCCGCCCATTCGTCGAGCCGGTCGTGGGCCGCCGCTTCGCCGACTTCCCAGAAGTCGCGCATTCCGCCTGCCCAGTCGGGCCTGGTCGGGAGCAGCTTCCAGTCGGCGAGATCGTCCGACTTCGGCCACTTCTCGGGCGAGGCGATATGGTCGGGCGCGGGCAGTTCGTCGCGCGGCGGCATCCGTTCCAGTACCGCTTTCGAGAACGGTGTGTAAATCTTGTACTGCCCGCCCGAGCCGGTGGTCACGCTGCCCGGCTCGGCGAGATAGTTGCCGTCATGGAGGCATAGCTCGCAGCCATCCGGCAGCGCCTTCTTGAGCGCAGTCTGCGCCTTGCGCCACCACGGCTCGTAATGCCGGATCGCGTGGATGGCCGAAGCGCCGGTTTCGTTGGCGATCTTGGCCAGCTCCGTGGCCGCATCGCCGCGCCGCAGCACGATCCGCGAACCGAGCTTGCCGAGGCTCTCGCCCAGCCTTTCGAGCGAATAATGCAGCCACCACCGGCTCGCCCCGCCATAGGAGTGGTCGCCCGCCGCCGCATCGTCGAGGACGAAGACCGGGATGACAGGCCCAGCCTGCGCGGCGGCATGGAGCGCGGGCTGATCGGCGAGGCGAAGGTCGCGGCGGAGCCACACGATCTGGGGCGCGCTTATATTCTCCCCTCCTCTTCAGAGGAGGGGCCGGGGGTGGTGCCTGCACGCGCGGCGCCACGATCGACACCACCCCCAACCCCCTCCTCTAAAGAGGAGGGGGCTTGCAGCGGCTCGCACCGCACATCCTTCAACTCGACCGTGAACCGGTCCCGCGCGCGCGGATCGTAGTAGCGCGCGTCGCGGATCAGCACTGAGCCATCGGGCGCGCGTTCGGCGAATGGCGCGCGCGACCAGAACATGAAGGCTTTCATCTGCGGATCGTTTTCCATCGGTCGATCCCATTCCCAACTTTCGAGAAAGCAGGGGCTGCCAACTTCGGTTCTCGCAGACGGGGCTGCGAAAACCGAATACTCGTGATGCCAGAACAGCATCCAATCCCCGTCGATCACGTCGCGCTTCCAAAAAGCTAGTGGCACCGGACTTCCGATTATTTGAGCGTCGCTGTTGGCTTGCTGAGGGAAACGAGCTCGCTCGCTTGCCGCAGTGATCGCGGCATTTACGCCGATATAGGCCAACCCAACGGCCATCGCGATCCGCGCCGGTCGCATCCACTCCCCGCCCCGCTTCTCCCGCCGCAGCGAAAACCACGTGGCAAACCCCAGCAGTGCCCACAGCCACACGTCGATGATGAACAGCACGTCGCCGTAGAACCAGCGGCTGCTGAAGGGTTCCAAAAGCCGGATGCCGTAGACGTTGAGCCAGTCGAGCGCCGGGTGGGTCAGGCAGGCGAGGAAGGCGAGGCTGTAGAGCCAGCCGAAGCGCACCGGCAGGCGCTTCTCCGGCCGCTTGCCGCGCCGTGTCTGCCAGCGATCCCAGCCCCATAGCATTCCCGCCAATATCAACGGCAGCAGCACCCACGCGATCGGGCCGTGAGTAATGCCGCGGCGGAAAGCGAGGTGTTCGAGCCCGTCGAGCCACAGGAAGCACGCCGCGTCCACATCGGGCAGGTTCGCGCCGATTATCAGCGCGGGCATGGCGAGGCCGGTCTTCCGCTTGAGCCCCGCCTGCCCGATCAGCGCGCCGACGAGGCTGTGCGTGAGGTTGTCCATGCGTTCTAGCGGCCCCGATTCGTGTTGGACATGGACCGGGTGTTACACGGTCCAAGGGAAAGAAAGGTCGCCTTGCGCGTGAATCTGTCGCCTTGTGGAGAAAGCGTGTCGCCTTGCGTACGACCGGCGTCGCCTTGCGCGGTACGGGTGTCGCCTTGCGGGCCGGACGCGTCACCATATGCAAAGATGCGCGCACGAGAAAATGCCGTTTCCATCGCGTTTTGCTAGCCCATCGCGAAGCGTGTAGGAAAGGCGAAAGGCGCGGCGGGGAACGGCGGGCCGATTGCGGAGGTTTCCCCGTCATGCAGCCGTCACCAGCCGACCTCGTCCAACCCGCCGAACCGCCCATCCCCGCCGAAGACGTGCATCTTCCCGAGCGCGGCTTCACCGTCAGTCGGTCCAAGGCGCTCGCTGCCGCACTGGTGTGCTGGGCGGGCTGGGGCGCGATGATCTGGGCGGTGCTGGGCGCCCATACCGCCGCCATCGACGAGGCGGGACTGATGTGGTTTCGCAGCGGGCCCGATTTCGGCGCGCGCGGCGCCGGCTATGTGACCGAAGCGGTGCGCGACATGACCGCGCTGGGCGGGGTGTTCCTCAGCACGCTGGCCACCGTGGCCGCGGTGGTCGCGCTGCTGTTCCTCAAACTGCGGCGCGAGGCGGTGCTGTTCGCCGCCACGGTCATCCTCGGCTGGCTGCTCAACAACACCATGAAGATGATGATCGGGCGCGACCGGCCGAGCCTGGTGCCGCATCTGACCGAGGCCGGCGGGATGAGCTTTCCCAGCGGGCACAGCTTCGCCAGTGCGATGATCTACATCGGCATGGCACTGGCCTTCGCCTCGATGAGCCGCCGTCACTCGGTGCGCTACACGCTGATCGGCACTGCGATGGTGCTCTCGGCGCTGATCGCCTGGAGCCGGGTCCTGCTGGGCGTGCATTACCCCAGCGACGCGATCGCGGGCTGGCTGGGCGGCGCGGCGTGGGCATTCACCGCCGCCGCGCTGCTCTATCGCCCCGCCCGCGCCGCGGCGGACAGCGTCGCCGCCGAGCGGCTCGACCCGACCAAGTGCCACACCTTAAACCGGTAGGTGTCGACCCCAACAGCGTTCCGTTCGTGTCGAGCGAAGTCGAGACACCGCGCGTAAGTGTCTCGACTTCGCTCGACACGAACGGGATATGGGCTTGATGACGAGATATGATGCACTGATTATCGGCGGTGGGCACAATGGGCTCGTGTGCGCCTTCTATCTCGCCCGCGCGGGGATGAAGGTGCGCGTGCTGGAACGGCGCGACGTGGTGGGCGGCGCGGCGGTGACCGAGGAGTTTCATCCCGGCTTCCGCAATTCGACCGCCAGCTACACGGTCAGCCTGCTGCGGCCCAAGGTGATCGCGGATATGGGGCTGCACCAACGTGGGCTCAAAATCCTCGAGCGCGACCTGTCGAACTTCTTCCCGTTCGAGCACGACTACCTCAAGCTCGGCGGGGGAATGGCGCGCACGCAGGCGGAGTTCGCGCGCTTCAACGCCGCCGATGCCGCCGCCTACCCGGCCTATGACGCGGCCTTGGGCAAGGTCGCGCAGGTGCTCAAGGATTTGACGCTGCTGACCCCGCCCAACGCGGGGGGCGGACTCGCGGCGCTGCTGGCGGGCGCGCAACAGGGCTGGCCGATTGCCAAGCTGCCCATCGAGACCCAGCGCGACCTGCTCGACGTGTTCACAAAATCGGCGCGCGATTTCCTCGACGGCTGGTTCGAGGACGACCGCATCAAGAGCGCCTTCGCCTTCGACGCGGTGGTCGGCAATTACGCCGGGGTCTCGACCCCGGGCAGCGCCTATGTGCTGCTCCACCACGTCTTCGGCGAGGTGAACGGCAAGCCGGGTGCCTGGGGCCATGCGGTCGGCGGCATGGGTGCGATTACGCAGGCGATGGCCAGCGCCTGCCGTGACGCGGGGGTGGAGATCGCCTTGGAAGCGCCGGTCAGCCAAGTGCTGGTCGATGGCGGCAAGGCGGTGGGCGTGGTGCTCGAAAGCGGCGAGGAGATCGCCGCCAAGGTCGTTGCCGCGAATGTCGGCCCCGCGCTGCTCTATCGCCGCATGGTCGACCCTGCCGATCTGCCCGCCGATTTCCGCTGGCGGATGAGCAAGTTCAAGACCGGCAGCGGCACCTTCCGCATGAATGTCGCGCTGAGCGAGCTGCCCGAGTTCACCGTGCTGCCGGGCAAAGCGGAAGCCGAGCACCACCGGGCCGGGATCGTGATCGCGCCGGGCATGGACTATATGGACGCCGCCTTCGACGATGCGAAGACGTTCGGCTGGTCCAGGCAGCCGGTGGTCGAGATGCTGATACCCAGCACCGTGGACGAAAGCCTCGCCCCGCCCGGCCAGCACGTCGCCAGCCTGTTCTGCCAGCAGTTCGATCCCGAGGCCGATTGGGACGCGCACCGCGAGGCGGCGGCGGATTGCATCATCGACACCGTCGACGCTCATGCGCCAGGCTTCAAGGCCAGCGTGATCGCGCGGCAGATTCACTCGCCGCTCGACCTTGAACGCAAGTTCGGACTCGTCGGCGGGGACATCTTCCACGGACATATGAGCCTCGACCAGCTTTGGTCGGCGCGGCCAGTGCTGGGCCACGGCGACTACCGCTCGCCCATCGCCGGGCTCTATATGTGCGGTTCGGGCACGCATCCCGGCGGCGGGGTGACCGGGGCACCGGGGCACAATGCGGCGCATGAAATATTGCGCGACCGGTCTCTAGGCAGGAGGTTGCTACGGCGATGAGCGAACAGCTGGCGGCAGCGCGCGAAGTCTTTGCCGGAATCGAGGCTGCGCTCGGAACGGCAGCAGCGGCCGCCGCAACGCAGGGGACAAGCGCCGATGCGATCCAGTCGGCGCTGTACGCGATGGCACTCGTGCACGCCGATTGCCGCGCGATGGCGGCGCTGCTCGACGACTGGCCCGCCCGCCCGCTCGACCGCGACCTGGCGCTGCTGTTCGCCGCCGAAGCCGCGCCCGCCAGCCTCGAACGGCTGGAGGCGATCGCCGAAGATATTGCTCTGCCGCGCGACCCACTGCTCGCGCTGCGCGGCAGTCCCGCTTTCTCGGCTTTGCGAGCGGCCGGATCGGGCGCGCGGCTCGATGCCATCGGCGAACGCATCGCGCGCGGCGAAGCCTCCGGGACCGTGACGCAGGGCGAGGACGCCGCGCTCGCCGGCGAGGCCTTCCGCCGCTTCGCCGCCGAGGTCGTAGCGCCGCTGGCCGAATGCATCCACCGCGACGATCTGACCGTGCCCGAGGCCCTGCTCGCACCTTTGCGCGAGATGGGCGTGTTCGGCCTTTCGATCCCCTCCCGCTACGGCGGCAGCGCACGTGAGGCGGATGACACGCCATTGATGCTGGCGGTGACCGAGGCACTGTCGCAGGCCTCGCTGGCGGCTGCGGGCAGCCTCATCACCCGGCCCGAAATCCTCGCCCGTGCGCTGCTGGCGGGCGGGACCGAGGTGCAGAAGCTGCACTGGCTGCCACGCATCGCGGCGGGCGATCCGCTCTGCGCCATCGCCATCACCGAGCCCGACTACGGCTCGGACGTCGCCGCGCTCCGGCTGCGCGCCACGCCCACGGAGGGCGGCTGGCTGCTCGACGGGGCCAAGACCTGGTGCACCTTCGCGGGCAAGGCAGGGCTGATGATGGTGGTCGCGCGCACCGATCCGGACATGGCCTTGGGCCATCGCGGGCTGAGCCTGCTGCTGGTCGAGAAGCCGAGTTTCGACGGGCATGAGTTCGCCTTCGCCCAGCCGGGCGGCGGCACGCTCACGGGTCGCGCGATCCCGACGATCGGCTATCGCGGGATGCACAGCTTCGACCTTTCGTTCGACCGGTTCCTCGTGCCGCACGCCAATGTGATCGGCGAGCAAGGCGGTCTCGGCCACGGCTTCTACCTGACCATGGCGGGCATGACCGGCGGACGCATCCAGACCGCCGGCCGCGCGCTCGGCGTGATGCGGGCCGCACTCGACGCCGCGATCGGCTATGCGGGCGACCGGAGCGTGTTCGGCGCACCGCTGGCCGGCTACCAGCTCACCCGCGCGAAGCTGGCGCGCATGGCCGCGCATTTTCTCGCCTGCCGCCAGTTCGCCTACGATGTCGCGCGCAGGCTCGACACCGGCGGCGACAGCGCGGACGCCAGCCTCGCCAAGCTGATCGCCTGCCGCGCGGCGGAATGGATCACGCGCGAAGCGCAGCAGATCCACGGCGGCATGGGCTATGCCGAGGAAACCGCCGTCAGCCGCTACTGGGTCGATGCCCGGGTGCTCTCGATCTTCGAAGGCGCGGAGGAGACGCTGGCGCTCAAGGTGATCGCCCGCCGCTTGCTGGAGGATGCGCGCGGCGCTGTTCACGCCTAGCTTTTCGCTCGGCTCGCCCCTAATCCGTGACCCAGAAGATTGAACCTGGGAGATTTCATGACCGCTCGCACGACCACCCTCGTCGCCCTGCTGCTCGCCGGGACCGCCACGCCGCTTGCCGCGCAGTCCGCGCCCATCGTGATACCCGGCGCGCCCGGCCAGGCTTCGCGCACGGTCAGCGCCGCGGAAGCGATCAAGCTGTCGGACACGCGCTATTCGCCCGCCGACGTCATGTTCATGCAGTTGATGATCGTCCATCACCAGCAGGCCCTGGACATGACGAAGCTGGTCAAGGCGCGCACCAACAATGCCGCAATTCTCAAGATCGCCGACCGCATCGAGGCGAGCCAGAAAGACGAGATGACCTTCATGACCGACTGGTTGAAGGAGCGCGGCGAGCCGGCCGAAATGGCCGGCATGGGCCACGCGCACCATCAGATGCAGGGCATGGCCAGCCCCGACCAGATGCGCGTGCTCGCCGCCGCCAATGGCACCGCCTTCGACAGCCAGTTCCTCTCGCTCATGACCGCGCACCATCGCGGCGCGGTCGACATGGTGGACGAGCTGCACAAGACGCCCGGCACCGCCTACGAGCCCGTGTTGTACGAGTTCACCAACGAGATCGTGAGCGACCAGAATTCCGAGATCGACCGGATGAACGCGGTCGCCGCCACGCTCTCAACCGACCCGCGGGCCACCCTGGCGGCGGGCTTCCGCGATGCCGGCCAGGCGATCAGCAATATGCGGCTCGTCACGGCGATGGCCAAGCCAGCAGGCTTTTTCGACCCCGCCAATCCGGCGCAACTCGCTCCGGCCAAGCCCAAGAAAGACGGCGACAAGCCCAAGCCGCTCAAGAAGGGCGAAGAGCCGCCCAAGCCGCAGTTCGGCGAGCGCGGTTCGCTGCTCAGCTTCGCCAACACCGACATCGCGTTTGCGGGCGATATGATGGTGGCGGGCAGCTACCACGGCTTCAACACCTATCGCCTCGGCGCCGACGGCGTGCCCGCGCTCGTCAGCTCGACCGTGTGCCCCGGCGGCCAGGGAGACGTCTCGATCGTCGGCAAGCTGCTGGTGATGAGCGTGGAAGACCGGCGCGCGCGCAAGGATTGCGGCCTCGGCGGGGTCAACGAGACTGTCAGCGACGAGCGCTTCCGCGGCCTGCGCATCTTCGACGTCTCGGACTGGCGCGCCCCGCGCCAGGTCGGCCAGGTGCAGACCTGCCGCGGCAGCCACACGCATTCGATCGTCTCGGCCGACGATCGCCGAATCGTCGTCTACAACTCGGGCACGAGTTCCGTGCGCGACGAAAAGGAGCTGGCCGGCTGCCTCAACACCGCGGGCGACAACACCGCGCTGTTCAGCATCGATGTGGTCGAAATCCCGATCGACAATCCCGCCAGCGCTCGAATCGTCGATCGCCCGCGCATCTTCGCGCGCGATGGCGAGATCGCCGGGCTGTGGCGCGGCGGCGACCATGGCGACGGCACGCAGGACACCTCCATCACCAACCAATGCCACGACATCACCGTGTTCCCCGCATTGAAACTGGCGGCGGGCGCGTGCTCGGGCAATGGCATCATCCTCGACATCTCCGAGCCGCTGAAGCCCAAGCGCATCGACGATGTGACCGACAAGGGTTTCGCCTACTGGCATTCCGCCACCTTCAACAACGACGGCACCAAGGTGCTGTTCACCGACGAATGGGGCGGCGGCGGGCGGCCGCGCTGTCAGGCGGGCGATCCGGCGAGCTGGGGCGCCAATGCGTTCTACACCATCGAGAACCGCAAGCTGGTGGCCAAGGGCACCTATAAATTGCCCGCGCCGCAGAGCGACAAGGAGAACTGCGTCGCGCACAACGGTTCGATCGTGCCGGTGCCGGGGCGCGATATCTTCGTCCAGGCGTGGTATCAGGGCGGGATCAGCGTGATCGACTTCACCGATCCGGCGAAACCGTTCGAGATCGCCTATTTCGACCGCGGTCCGATCGACAAGGACCAGCTCGTCACCGGCGGCTACTGGTCGGCCTATTGGTACAAGGGCCGCATCTACGCCACCGAGATCAGCCGCGGGATCGACGTCTTCGCGCTCGAGCCGAGCGAGTTCCTGACCGCCGAGGAAATCGCGGCGGCCGAGGGCGCGATCTATCCCGGTGATGTCTTCAACCCGCAGACCCAGACCCAGGTCACCTGGCCGCGCGAGCTCGCCGCCGCGGCGGAGGCGAGCCGCAAGGGGGGCTAAGCCAGCACCGCGCGCCGCGCCGCGGCCATCGCCCGGTCGAAACCGGAGGCGAGATCGGCGGCGGTGCGGCGCGCGATGACATCGGGCACCACGCCCGCATCGGGCTGCGGCTCACGCGGGTAATAACCGACCAGCGGGAGATCGACCTCGAAGCCGGTGGCGGGCAGGCGGACGAAGAAATAGCGCCCGCCGTTGATCCCGCGGCGGTTGCCGCCGGTCTCCTCGCCCACCAGCGTGGCGATACGCTGCGCCTTGACCAGCCGGGCGAAGCCATAGGTGGCCGAGGAACAGGTCGGGCCGACCAGCACCGCCACCGGCCCGGCAAAGCGCGTGCCGGTGGGCTCGATCCGGCGCGACAGCCCGCCCGCCAGTTCGAGGAAGCCGGGGCGATCCGCCGCCGGAGTCGCGTCCACTCCGAGCGTGTGGAACGAGCGGTCCCAGGTGTCGAGGTAACCGCGCCATGCGGGCGGCGTTTCGCGGAAGCGGATGAGGCGGCGCATCGAACCATCCTCGACCGGCGCGGCAATCAGCCGCGCCAGCAGCGCATCGCCGCAATCCAGACCGCCCTCGTTCTCGCGCAGGTCGACCACCAGCCCGCGCGCCTTGTCGGAGACCAGCCGGTCCACCGCGTCACCGATGAAGCCGCGCCAGTCCCACTTGCTGTCGTAGAGCCCCCAGTTGGGCATGGTCAGCAACCCCATGCCGTCGCCATCGATGCCGAAGCGCCAGCCATGGCGGTCAGCCTCGCCCGGGCGACCGCCGCCGCGCGCGCCTTCGGCAACGGGCACTACCGCGCCCGTCGCGCGGCGGCCCGACGGCTCGACCAGCTCGATCGCCGCACGCTCGGTCGAAGGGCGATACCACAGGCTGCGGAAGATATCGAAGGCGGCGAAGCGGTCGGTGCCGCGCAGTTCGAGCTGCGCCACCCGCTTGCCGTCATTGCCGCCATCGGCGCGGGTCAACGGCAGCATCTCCGCCAGCATCCGCTCGGGCCGAATGCCGTCGATCCGGGCGATGCGCGCACCGCGCGGCAGGCCGGAGGCGAGCGGGTCGGTGATATATAACCGCCCGTCGAGCCAGCCGGTGAAGAACGGCAGCCGGTCGGCCTGGCCGAGCAGCCCTTGCTGCACCGCATCCGACTGGTTGAACGGATTGGCGTGGGTATGCCCGCAACGCACCGCCGCGGTCAGCCGCGCGAGTGCGAGATAGAACTCGCCCGGCGAACGCTCGCGCCCGGCCCAGCCGCGCGCCCGCTTGACCCGCGCGGCAAACTGCGCGGCGGTCTGGTAACGGGTGAGGCCCGGATGGAGCCGCTCGTAAATCGCCCGCAGCAGCGCGAGATCGTCGCGCATGGCCGCCGGGGCGAGCACCGCCGGGGTCGCACCGCGCCCTGGCAGTGCCGTGGCCAGTGTGGTCGCCAAAGTCCCGGCGCAGAATTGCCGTCTTCCGATTCGCATTCCCGATTCCTCCCTTGAGCGGCGTGGAAATGCGCCCCCGGAAGTGGACGCGCGCCTCACATCGCGTGACAGCGGCGAATGTTTACGCGGCGCGCCGGGCCTGCGCGCGGTATTCGGACGGGGTGCAGTCGAACCGCGCGGCGAAGGCGCGATTGAAGGTGGGCTTGGAATTGAACCCGCACGCGAAGGCGATGGCCAGCAGGTCGGCATCGCTGCGTTCGAGCTCGGCGGCGACCGCTTCGGCGCGCAGCCGGTTGAGCACCGCGGGCACCGGCCCCTCGGCGGCGTTGAAGGCGCGCGAGAGATAGGCGCGATTGGTGCCCAGCCGCCGCGCCAGCAGGTCGGCCGTCAGCTCCGGCTCGCGCCACCATTCGCGGGCGGCCACGGTCGCGATCCACTCGCCGCCTTGCGCCGCGCGGCGCTCGCACTCGTCCTCGGCCATCTCGGGCGCGGGCTGGTCGAGCGAGCGCAGCGCGTCGGCACCGAGCCACACGCCGATCACGCCGAGCAGCACATAGAAGGCGAAACGGTCGAAATAGTCGGTTTCGCGCACCAGCAGGGCGAACAGATCGTAGCCCGCCCGCACCGCCACCAGCAGCGAGAGCGCGGCGACGGGGACCATCAGCCGCCGCGTCGGGGCCACGCTACGCCGCCGGGCCCTGAGCCAGCCGCCATAGTCGCGCAGCATCCGCAGCGTCAGCGCGCCATAGCCGAGCATCGAGACCAGCACTGCGGCGGCGAAGACCGGGCCAAGGAACGGCTCGACCACCAGCCCGTCGAGGCGCGTCTTGGTGGCGACGGGAAACGGGAACAGGGCGGCCTGGAAGCCGAACTGCAAACCGGGGGCCAGCCAGTGCGCCCAGCCGAGCGCAGGCCGCCCGGTCAGCCGCGCCCCATAGCTGGCGAGACACGGGCCCAGCGCCAGCGGTACCGCGAAGGGCGCGAAACTCAGCCACGGCCAGGCGTCGTAGGCCCCGGCATAACCGAGAATATACGGCGCCAACATTCCCGCGATCACCACCAGCGCGACCGCCAGCCAGCGCGTCCCGCGTGGGCGGCCGGGTGCCGCGGCGAGCAATGCCGCGAGGAGCAGCGTCTGGCTCGCCAGCACCAGCAGCAACATGCTCCAGGCACCGATGCGGATCGTGTCCATATCCGGCTTGTCTCCCGTTCCCTGATATCGCGAGTTTCGAGGTCGCGGCAACCGCCGCCGACTTGCCGCTTGTGATGACGCCCTGAATTGTCCAGACAGTTGGACGAATGGCGCGCTTCCCCTTTTCCGCGATCGTCGGTCAGGACGAGATGAAAACGGCGCTGCTGATGGCTGCGATCGAGCCCCGCATCGGCGGCGTCATGGTCTTCGGCGACCGCGGGACGGGGAAATCCACCGCCGCGCGCGCGCTCGCCGCGCTGATGCCGCCGATCCCGGTGGTGGCCGGGTGCCGCTATGGCTGCGAACCGGCGCTGCCCGCCGCCTGTCCCGATCCGTGCACCTCCGGCAAACCGGCCAAACAGCCGGTGCCCTTCGTCGACCTGCCGCTTGGCGCCACCGAGGATCGCGTAATCGGCGCGCTCGATCTGGAACGCGCATTGCGCTCGGGCGAGAAGGCGTTCGAACCGGGCCTGCTGGCCCGGGCGCATCGCGGATTTCTCTATGTCGACGAGATCAACCTGCTCGAGGATCATCTCGTCGACCTGTTGCTCGATGTCGCCGCCTCGGGCGAGAATCTGGTCGAGCGCGAGGGGCTATCGGTGCGCCACGCGGCGCGTTTCGTGCTGATCGGCAGCGGCAATCCCGAGGAAGGCGAACTGCGCCCGCAACTGCTCGACCGCTTCGGCCTGTCGGTCGAGGTACGCACCCCCGAGGCCATCGAAGAACGCGTGGCGATCATGCGCCGCTGCGGCGAGCAGGAGGCCGATCCCGAGGGTTTTGCCGAGAGCTGGCGCTCAGCTGACGCGGCGATCCTGAAGCAGATCGCGGCAGCGCAGAAGCGGCTGCCCGCGCTGGAGGTGCCCGAAGATATTCTCGAGGATGCCGCGCGGCTGTGCGCCGCGGTGCGCGCCGACGGGTTGCGCGGCGAGCTCACGCTGATGCGCGCGGCGCGTGCCTTTGCCGCGCTGAAGGGTGCGCGCAAGGTCCGGCGCGAACATCTGCTGGCGGTCGCGCCAATGGCGCTGCGCCACCGGCTGCGCCGCGACGTGCTCGACGAAACGGGCTCGACCACGCGCATCGCCCGCGCGGTGGAAGAACTGTTCGGATGACTCAGCACGAGCCCGCGGCGGATGCCCGGCTCGCGCTTCGCCTGTTCGCGCTCGATCCGCCGCGCTTCGGCGGCCTCGTGCTGCGCGGTTCAGGGCCGCATCGCGACCTGCTGATGGGGGAATTGCGCGGCCTGCTGCCCGCCGGTGCCCCGCTGCTGCGGCTGCCGGTGCAGTGCGACGACGAGGCGCTGCTGGGCGGGCTCGATCTCGCCGCCAGCCTCGCCGCCGGGCGCAGCGTGCGGCAGCAGGGCCTGCTGGCGCGCGCCAGGGGCGGCGTGCTCGTGGTGCCGATGGCGGAGCGGATCGAGCCGCAGCTCGCCGGTCGGCTGGCGCAGATGCTGGACGATCCGGATGCGCGGTGTGGGCTGGTGCTGCTCGACGACGGGTTGGACGAAGATGAGACGTTGCCCGCCAGCCTGCTGGAGCGCGCCGCGTTTCTCGTCGACCTGACGATGGGCGCGGAAGAGCCTCCACAGCAGAGTGATGCATCGGACGGCCCCGTGGCCGACGAAGCGGAAAGGCTCGCCGCCGTGGCCGATGCACTGGGTGTCGAAGGGCTGCGACCGCTGCTCCATGCCGGGTCGGCAGCGCGGGCCCATGCCGCGCTTCACCGTCGCGCCGCGACCACCCAGCGCGATCTCGCCACCGCCGCGCGGCTCGTGCTGGCCCCGCGCGCGACGCGCTTACCGCCCGAGCCTGAGCACGAGCCGCAGCCGGAGCAGGCTCATCAGCCCGATGAGTCCCAGCCCGATGCCGACGATCGCTCGACCGCCGAGGGTCAGGACGTCGTGCTCGAAGCCGCGCTGGCGGCGCTGCCCCCGGACCTGCTGGCGCGATTGGCGGCGGGCGCGGCCCCGCGTCGCAGCAAGGGCAGTGGCGGCGGCAAGCGCGCGCGCTCGGGGCTGCGCGGTCGCCCGCTGGCGGCTCGGCCGGGGATGCCGCGCGGCGGGGTGCGACTGGCGCTGATCGACACATTGCGCGCGGCGGTGCCGTGGCAGGCGATCAGACGGATCGAGCGTTCGGAACGCCGCGATCAAGCGCTTCATCTGCACTCTTCGGACCTGCGCATCCGGCGCTTTGCAGAGCGGACGCGGGCGGTGACCATCGTCGCCGTCGACGCCTCCGGCTCGGCGGCGATGGCGCGGCTGGCCGAGGCCAAGGGCGCGGTCGAGCGACTGTTGGCGCAGGCCTATGTCACGCGTTCGGAAGTAGCACTGATTTCCTTTCGCGGCGACAAGGCCGAGCTGCTGCTGCCTCCCACCCGCTCGCTCACCCGCGCCCGCCGCGCCCTGGCGGAACTGCCCGGCGGCGGCGGCACCCCGCTGGCCGCCGCCCTCTCGGCCGCCCGCCGCCTCGCCGACAGCGTCGCCTCGCGCGGCGCGACCCCGCTGCTCGTGTTCCTGACCGACGGCAGCGCCAATATCGCCGCCGACGGCACCGCCCACCGCGCGCGGGCAACGCAGGACGCCCTGACCGCCGCGCGCGCTTTGGCCGCCAGCGGACACGGCACGATGGTCATCGACATCGCCCCGCGTCCCCGCCCCGAGGCGCAGGCGCTCGCCGCCGCGATGCGCGCCCGGCTCCTGCCCCTGCCGCTCGCCGATTCCGCCGCCATCGCCCGCGCCGTCAGTGCGCGCCAGGACGCGGCATGAGCGCGCCGCTCGACTGGGACCGCGACGGCCGCGACTGGCCGCAGCGCGCAGACAGCCGGTTCGTCGCCGCGGGCGGACTTACCTGGCGGGTGGTCGAGGCCGGCACCGGACCCGTGCTGATGCTCCTCCACGGCACTGGTGCCTCGGCGCATAGCTGGGCCGGGCTGGTTCCCGCTTTGGCCCAGCATTTCACCGTGATCGCGCCCGATCTGCCGGGGCACGGCTTTACTCGCGGACGCGCGCCGGGCGGACCGTCGCTGCCCGGCATGGCGCGCGCGGTGGCGGGGCTGCTGGCAGCACTCGACTGTGCCCCGGCCATGATCGTCGGCCACTCCGCCGGCGTCGCCATCGCGCTGCAATATGCTGCCTCCGCCGACGCGAAAGTGCCTATCATCGGCTTCAACCCGGCACTGACGCCTTTCCCCGGCCTCGCCGCGAGGCTGTTCCCGGCACTTGCCAAGCTGTTGCTCGTCAATCCCTTTGCCCCGCGCATCTTCGCCCGAATGGTCCGCGCGCCTGGAGAGACCGAACGCTTCCTGACCCGCGCCACCGGCTCGCGCATCGGTGCGGACGGGCTGCGGTGCTATCGCACGTTGCTGGGCAATAGCCGCCATTGCGACGGCGCGCTGGGCATGATGGCGAGCTGGGACCTGGCCGCGCTCGCCGCATTGCTACCCGAAATCGCTAACCCGGTGCTGCTGGTGCATTCGCGCGGCGACATCGCGCTCCCGCTGCCCGCGGTCGAGCGGGCCGCCGCGCTGCTCCCGCGGGGCACTTTGGCTGTCGACGATGCGCTGGGGCATCTGGCGCATGAGGAAGACCCGGAGCGGGCGGTGCGCCATATTCTCGCTTACGCGCAGGAACAGGGTGTGCTCGAGCACGTGGAGATCGCTTGATGACGGAGACGATGCAGGAACACTTCGGTTGGATCGAGATCGTGCTGGTGGCAGTGGTCGCCTTCGGGTTCGGCTTCTACCAGCTCTGGTCGGTCAACCGCGAAATCCGCCGCGACAAGGAAGCGAGGGAGCGCGACTCAGCTAGCCCTGGGCATCCGGTAGGGGAGCATGAACTGGACGATCGGTGAGGCGAAACGGTCGAGGTCGAGGCTTTCCTGCACCGCCACCACCGGCTCCCCCATCAGCCGCGACGCCACAGTCGAACGCGCATAGAACGGCGCGTCCTCCCATGTCCTGATCACGCTGGCATGGCCGCCATCGGCGCGCGTCTTGCGCTCCACCAGCCATTTCGTCGTCGGCAGCGGGGCGACCATCGGCAACTCAGCCTGTTCTGGCTTGCCGGAACGATCGAAGCGGATCGTGCTGGCGAAGGGCGAGCCGTCGCGCCGGATGCCTTCATAGCTGACCACCGCCCCGCGCCGGGTATGCGCGCGCGACCAATGCCAGATGCGGAAGCCCTCCTCGAGCGATTCGCTGCCGAAGTTGGAATCGAGATAGGCGCTCCCGCTCCAGCGCAGACCGGGCTCGGCCAGTTCCACCTCGATCCGCGCGCGCGGGGCGATGCAGTGCCAGTGATGGCGGGCGTGGGGGTCGAGCGCGAAACCGCTGCCGTTCACGACCTCGGGGACCACGCGCACCCGCCCCGCCACGCGGCGTTGCCACGGAATGCCGAGTCGCTTGTCGCGCTCCTCGATATCGATCACCAGCGCATCGCGATCCCAACGGACGGCGCTTGGGCCGAGCACCAGAGTGTCGGCATCACGCGCCACGGTGCTCCGCGCCCGCTCGGTCATGGTCCAACGTGCGCGCGGCCCATAGAGCGCGACGTTCAGCGCGGAGTGATCGAGCGGATCGCCGCGCCCGCTGCGCTTGTAATAGGCGGAGAACACGCTGCCGATGAAGGCGATGATCGTCAGCCCGTGGGTTCCGTCATCGCTGAGCGCGTCGACATACCACCAGCCGTAGCCGCCAGGTGGAACGTCCGCATCGAAGCGAGGCCGCGCATCGCCGCCTGCGCCGCCAACGCGCCGGACAAGCCGGCCATCGGTACCCCCGCTCCCGGATGGGTGCTTCCACCCGCGCAATAGAGCCCAGGGATCCGCGTCCGCGCGCCCTGCCGGAGGAAGGACGCCGCCCAGCCGTGCGAGGCCCGTCCATAGATCGCTCCGCCCGTCGAGGGAAAACGCGCTGCGAATTCGTTCGGCGTCGCCAGGATGTGCGGCAGCGGCTCCTCCAGCTCCAGCCCACACTGTGCCAGCCGCGCCCGGACCGCTTGCGTGCATCTCTCTCTCTCCTCGAATGTGTAGTGATGGGTGTCGCCGTTGGCCGGCGCATTGACGATGACCTGGAGGCGTTCGCGGCCTTTGGGTGCCGTGCCTTCGTCTCCGGCATCGCGATCCTGGGCACAGACATAGACGCTAGGGTCGGCGGGCGTGCGGCCTGCGGCGATGTCGGCGAACTCGCGGGGGTAGTCGGGCGAGAAGAAGACGTTGTGGCGCAGTAGCGGAAAGCTTTGGGTCTTCGCGTGGGCGAGCCAGGTGCAAGCCGACAGCGAGCGGTGGCGCGCGGGGTAGCGGCCGACGGCGCGGGAGGCCGCGGTGCCGAACGAACCCGCCGCCAGTGCTGCCGGATCGGCGTTGGTGATTACAGCATCGGCGGCGATGTGCTCTCCGGTGGCGAGAACGACGCCGCTGGTGCGGCCATGCTCAGTCTCGATTTCGGCGACCTCGCAGTCGAACCGGAACACCGCGCCCAGGCTCTCCGCGAGTCGCCGGAGCGCCGCGGCCAGCGCACTCATCCCGCCCTCGATCAGCCACACGCCCTTCGCCTCGACATGGGCGATGAGCATGAGCGTGGCGGGTGCGGCGAACGGCGAGGAGCCGCAATAGGTCGCGTAGCGCGCATAAAGCTGGCGCAGCCGCGGGTCGGCGAAATGCTGGCCCAACACGCGCCAGAGGCTCTCGTAGGGCCGGATGGCGATCAGATCACCGATCCGCCAGGGGCCGATCCGCCACATCAGCGGGCCGGGCCAGCTTACCTTGTCGGCGCGCAGGAAGCTACGGTCGAGCACGCGGTAGATGCGCGCGGCCTCGGCATGGAAGCTGCGGTAACCGGCCGCGCCATCCGCGCCCGCGAACTCGGCGATGGCGGCCTCGCTGCGCCGGCGGTCGGCGAACAGATCGAGCCGCTCGTCCGGCCCCCAGCTATGGCGGGCGATGACCTCGGCTGGCCGGACAGTCACCCAATCCCCGAGCGTGGCACCGCAAGCGGCGAAAACCTCGTCGAACACTTCACGCAGCGTGAAGACGGTCGGCCCCGCGTCGATGGCGGCACCGCCGACGATCATCTGCGATGCCTTGCCGCCCGCGGTCCCGGCGCGCTCGAACACCCGCACCCGGTGACCGCGTGCGGCGAGCAGGGCCGCGGACACCAGTCCCCCGATCCCCGCCCCGACGATGACCACCTGCTGTTCCAGCGAGACGCTCCCTTGCGTTGACCATAGCAACTGTCCAATTGGGTGGACAGATGCTTACTGCACCCTCCCCGTCCGAGGACAACGGTCTGCCGTCATGGCGGATGCGCTGGGTGCGCTGGCGCAATGGAGTGCTGGCATCGCCGGGATTTCAGGCCGCCGCAGCGCGGTTGCCGCTGGTCAGACGGATCGCACACAGCCGGGCGCGGCAGGTCTTCGACCTCGTCGCCGGCTTCACCTATTCGCAAATCTTGTTCGCCGCGGTGGAGTCGGGTTTGCTCGACCTGCTGGCGACGGATGCGAAAGGCCTCGCCGAGATTGCCGCGCGGACGGGGCTGAGCGAAGCGGCCGCGACTCGCCTGCTCGGCGCCATGACCGCGCTCGATCTGACCGAGGAAGTGGAACCGGGTCGATGGATGCTCGGCCAGCAGGGCGCAGTGATCCGTGCCGATCGCGGCGTGCAGGCGATGATCCGCCACCACCGGCTGCTCTATGCCGATCTGGCCGATCCGCTGGCGTTGCTGAAACAGGACCGGGCGCAGCCGACCGCGCTTTCGGCGTTCTGGACTTATGTGCGCGAAAATGCGGCATCCGACCGGACCGTCACCCCCTATAGCGAGCTCATGGCTATCTCGCAGGCGATGGTGTCTCGCGAGGTGCTGGGAGCCTACGATTTCGGCCGGCACCATGCGGTGCTCGATGTGGGTGGCGGGCACGGCACCTTCGCCCGCGCGCTGGCGACCGCGCATCGCGGGCCGCGCCTCGGCATCTTCGACCTGCCCGATGTGGCGCGCGAAACCGCCGCCCTGGTCGAAAAAAGCGCACTGGCGGGCCGCTGCGCCGTGCACGCGGGTGATTTCTTTCGCGACCCGCTGCCGCAGGGCTACGACTGCATCACGCTGGTCCGCATTCTCCACGATCACGATGACGAAGCCGCCCTTCGCCTGCTCCTGGCGATTCGCAAGGCGCTGCCCCATGGTGGCCGGCTGGTGATCGCCGAGCCCATGAATGGGACGCACGGAGCCCGGGCCATGGGAGCCTATTTCAGCATGTATCTTTGGGCGATGGGATCGGGGCGACCGCGCAGTACCACGGAAATCGGCGCCTTGCTGAAGAGCGCCGGCTTCCGGAGCTGGACCGGGCGCACGACCCGACAGCCTCTGGTGGCGAGCGTCATTGTCACACACATATGACATAAAAAGATGTCCACTTAAATTGACACCTCGCATTATGGCGGTAATGTTGCATCCGGAGCATCGACCATACGATGCCGCAACAAGGGTCTGGGCCTCAGTGGCCCGGGAAGGGGATGGCCTGAGGCATGGACGCGCTCGCGGTCATATTGGAGGCACCACGGCAGCTTGCGCTGCGCCCCCTTGCCCTGCGCCCGGTCGAGCCTTCCGATCTTGTCGTCGATGTCCAATGGAGCGGGATCAGCACCGGAACGGAAAAGCTGCTGTGGACCGGCGAAATGCCCAATTTCCCCGGCATGGGCTACCCGCTGGTGCCGGGCTACGAATCGGTCGGGCGGGTAGTCGACGCCGGTGCCGAGGTGCGCGGTCGCATCGGCGACTGGGTCTTCGTTCCCGGCGCGAACTGCTACGCCGAGGCCAAGGGCCTGTTCGGCGGCACCGCGCAACGGCTGGTAGTGCCCTCGGCGCGAGCCTTCCCCGTTTCCGAATCGCTCGGCCCCGACGGCATCCTGCATGCGCTGGCCGCGACCGCACGGCATGCGCTCGCAGGCGGCGATCCGCCCGACCTCATCATCGGCCACGGCGTCCTCGGACGGCTGCTGGCGCGGCTTGCCATCGCCATGGGCGCGCCCGCCCCCGTCGTATGGGACAACAAGCCGAGCCGCCGCAGCGGCGCGCGCGGCTATGATGTCATCGCCCCCAAGGACGACACCCGCTCGGGCTATCGCACCATCTACGACGTCAGCGGCTATGCCGACGGGCTCGACACGCTGGTCGGCAAGCTGGCCAGGGGCGGCGAGATCGTGCTTGCCGGCTTCTACTCCAACCGCCTCAACTTCGCTTTCGCCCCCGCGTTCCGCGCCGAAGCGCGGATGCGCGTGGCGGCTGAATGGGCACCCGAGGATCTCGCCGCGGTGCAGGCGCTGATCGCCTCAGGCGCGCTCGCGCTCGACGGATTGATATCGGACATCCGCCCCGCGGGCGAGGCTGCGAAAGTCTATCCGCAGGCGCTGCTCGACACCGAATGCCTCAAGATGGTCCTCGACTGGAGCGATTGCGCATGACGATGCTGGATGCTCAGGCCCAGAATGATCGAGCCTTACGCGACGAGGCGGCGATCGAACCCGATCCGGTTCCCACCGGCGAGGTGAAGAGCGAAACCCAGATCATCGCGATCTACGGCAAGGGCGGCAGCGGCAAGAGCTTCGCGCTTTCCAACCTCAGCTATATGATGGCGCAGCAGGGCAAGCGCGTGCTGCTGATCGGCTGCGATCCCAAAAGCGACACCACCAGCCTGCTGTTCGGCGGCAAGAGCTGCCCGACCATCATCGAGACCTCCTCGGCCAAGAAGCTGGCGGGCGAGGAAGTGCGGATCGAGGACGTCTGCTTCCAGCGTGACGGCGTGTTCGCGATGGAACTGGGCGGGCCCGAGGTCGGGCGCGGCTGCGGCGGGCGCGGCATCATCCACGGCTTCGAACTGCTCGAAAAGCTCGGATTTCACGACTGGGGCTTCGACTACGTCTTGCTCGATTTCCTTGGCGATGTGGTGTGCGGCGGGTTCGGACTGCCGATCGCGCGCGACATGTGCCAGAAGGTCATCGTCGTCGGCTCGAACGATCTGCAGTCGCTCTATGTCGCCAACAACGTCTGCAAGGCGGTCGAATATTTCCGCAAGATGGGCGGCAACGTCGGCGTGGCCGGGATGATCGTCAACAAGGACGACGGCACCGGCGAGGCCGCTGCTTTCGCCAAATCGGTCGATATTCCGGTGCTGTGCGCGATCCCGGCCAACGAGGATATCCGCCGAAAGTCGGCGAACTATCAGATCATCGGCATCCCCGGAGGCGAATGGGCAAGCCTGTTCGAGGAGCTCGCGATCAATGTCGCAGGTGCCCCGCCCCGCCAGCCCAAGCCGCTCGACCAGGACGGTCTGCTGGGCCTGTTCTCGGCCGATGTGACCGGCGGCAATGTCACGCTGATGCCTGCGACCCAGGCCGACATGCGCGGAGGGACTTACGAGACGAAGCCATCGCTGGAGGTGGTTTATGATGAGGCCTGACAACGCGAGCAGAGCGGGATGAGCGACCTCGCCTCCGAGATGGCGCGCCAGCCCGACCGGCTCGATGTCGAGCCCGTCGAAACGGGCGGCGGCTGCCACGGCGGGGCGGATACGATGCGCGAGGCGGCCCGCGCGGCCGGCAAGAGCGAGATACTCACACGTTACGAACAGGATTATCCACTGGACCGTTCGCGCGGCCCGCACGACCAGCCGCAATCGATGTGCCCGGCATTCGGTAGCCTGCGCGTCGGCCTCAGGATGCGGCGTACTGCCACCGTCCTCTCGGGCTCGGCCTGCTGCGTTTACGGCCTGACCTTCACGTCGCATTTCTACGGCGCGCGGCGGACGGTCGGCTACGTGCCCTTCAACTCGGAATCGCTCGTCACCGGCAAGCTGTTCGAGGACATAAAGGAGGCTGTCGAAGGCCTCGCCGATCCCGAAAAATACGATGCGATCGTAGTCACCAATCTGTGCGTCCCCACCGCCAGCGGCGTGCCGCTGCGGCTGCTCGGCAAGGCGATCAACGGGGTGCGGATCATCGGCATCGACGTGCCGGGTTTCGGCATCCCGACCCACGCCGAGGCCAAGGATGTGCTGGCTGGCGCGATGCTGGCATATGCGCGGACAGAGGCCGAGGAGGGCCCGGTCGCCGCACCCAGGCAACGGTCCGACAAGCCGACGATCACGCTGCTGGGCGAGATGTTCCCCGCCGATCCGGTCGGCGTCGGCATGATGCTGGAGCCGCTCGGCCTTGCCGCCGGGCCGGTGGTGCCGACGCGCGAATGGCGCGAGCTTTATACCGCGCTCGATTGCGCCGCGGTGGCGGCGATCCACCCCTTCTACACCGCCAGCGTGCGCGAGTTCGAGGCTGCCGGTCGCAGCGTGGTCGCTTCTGCGCCCGTGGGGGCGGAGGGGACGGCGGCCTGGCTCGATGCCATCGGCGCGGTCTGCGGCGTGGCGCAAAGCGCGGTCGATACCGCCAAGGACCGCTTCATTCCCGCCATCCGCCGCGCGCTTGCGGCCAACCCCATTCGCGGACGGATCACCGTTTCGGGATATGAAGGCTCCGAACTGCTGGTCGCGCGGCTGTTGATCGAGAGCGGCGCCGAGGTGCCCTATGTGGGCACCGCCTGCCCGCGCACCCGCTGGTCCGATCCCGACCGCGAATGGCTCGAGGCCAGGGGGGTGCGAGTCAACTATCGCGCCAGCCTGGAGGCGGACATCGCCGCGGTCGAGGAATTCGGCCCCAATCTCGCCATCGGCACCACGCCGGTGGTGCAATATGCCAAACAGCGGGCGATCCCCGCGCTCTATTTCACCAATCTCATTTCTGCCCGCCCGCTGATGGGCGTGGCTGGTGCGGGCAGTTTGGCGCAGGTCGTCAATGCTGCGATCGGCAACAAGGACCGCTTCGCACGGATGCGGACTTTCTTCGAGGGCGTCGGCCAGGATCACGGCGCGGGCATCTGGGAGGAACTCCCCGTCGACAGGCCGCAGTTCAAGAAGAAATACGCCGCACTGAACGAAGCCGCACGCAAGGCGGCCGAGGCGGTGGGCTCATGACCCTGATCCTCGATCACGATCGGGCCGGCGGCTATTGGGGCGCGGTCTATGTCTTCACCGCGGTCAAGGGCTTGCAGGTGATCATCGACGGGCCGGTGGGCTGCGAGAACCTGCCCGTCACCAGCGTGCTGCACTACACCGACGGCCTGCCCCCGCACGAGCTGCCCATCGTGGTCACCGGCTTGGGCGAGGAAGAGCTAGGCAAAACCGGCACCGAAGGCGCGATGAAGCGCGCATGGAGGGCGCTCGATCCGGAGCTGCCCGCGGTGGTGGTGACCGGCTCGATCGCCGAGATGATCGGCGGCGGGGTCACGCCCGAGGGCACTAATATCAAGCGGTTCCTGCCGCGCACCATCGACGAGGACCAGTGGCAGTGCGCCGACCGTGCGCTGAGCTGGCTGTGGACCGAATTCGGGCCGAAAGCGGTCCCCGCACTGAAGCCGCGCAAGGAAGAAGCGAAGCCGCGCGTCAACATCATCGGCCCGGCCTATGGCATGTTCAACATGGCGAGCGACCTCGCCGAAATCCGCCGTCTGGTCGAAGGGATCGGGGCCGAGGTCAACATGGCCTTCCCGCTCGGCAGCCATCTCGCCGACGTGCGCCGCCTCGCCGATGCGGAGGCGAACGTCTGCCTCTACCGCGAATACGGCCGCAATCTGTGCGAGCTCCTGGAACGGCCCTATTTTCAGGCGCCGATCGGACTCGACAGCACGACCAAATTCCTCCGCGCGCTGGGCGAGGAGCTGGGGCTCGACCCCGAGCCGTTCATCGAGCGCGAGAAGCACACCACGATCAAGCCGCTGTGGGATCTGTGGCGCTCGGTTACGCAGGACTTCTTCGCCACCGCCAATTTCGGGATCGTGGCCAACGAGACCTATGCGCGAGGAATCCGCCATTTCCTCGAAGACGACATGGGGCTGCCTTGCGCCTTCGCGTTCAGCCGGTCGGCCGGGGTCAAGCCGAAGAACGAGGACGTGCGCGCGGCGATCCACGGCGCACCGCCGCTGGTGATGTTCGGGAGCTATAACGAGCGGATGTATCTCGCCGAATGCGGGGCGCGCAGCATCTACATCCCCGCCAGCTTCCCCGGCGCGGCGATCCGCCGCCACACCGGCACCCCATTCATGGGGTATTCGGGCGCCACCTATCTGGTCCAGGAAGTCTGCAACGCGCTGTTCGATGCGCTGTTCAATATCATCCCGCTCTCGACCCAGCTCGACGCGGTCGCAGCGACTCCCACCCGCGCGCACCGCGAGCTGACCTGGGACGAGGACGCCAAGGCCAAGTTCGATGCGCTGGTCGAGGCGCAGCCGGTGCTGATCCGTATTTCCGCCGCCAAGCGGCTGCGCGATGCCGCCGAGCGCGCGGCACGTGCCGCCGGCGAGGAGCGGGTCACCGCCGATCGGCTCGCCGATGCCCTGCTCGAGGAGGCGCGCGCATGATGCCGCCGCACCCCGCCCGATCCGCCCGCTCGTCGGGCCACGCAATCACCGCGGGTTCGCCCGCGGGGATACCGCCGGGGGGCGCGCGCCGTCTCTCGCACCTGAAGGCAAGACTGGAGATGGAACTATGAACGATCCGACACCACGGGACGATCGCTTCGGCTTGAGGACCTACCTCACGCCCGAAGAGGCGAAAGAATTCCACAAGCTGTTCATGAGCAGCTTCCTCGGCTTCACGGCGGTTGCCGTGGTGGCCCACATTCTCGTGTGGATGTGGCGGCCCTGGCTCTGAGGCGTCATTTTCCCGCCGAGGCTGATCCCGCCGCGGCGTTCCACACCCTAGAAAAAGGATAAGTATCATGTGGAGAGTCTGGCTTATTTTCGATCCGCGCAGGGCCCTTACGGCACTGTTCATTTTCCTGTTTGTGCTCGCTCTGCTGATCCATTTCATCCTGCTGAGCACCGATAAATACAACTGGCTCGACGGCGCGGCTGAAGCGGCTCCGGCCGCTGCGGTCGCCGCACCGGCGACGGTGACGACACCGTAGATCCAGGCTGTGCGCGAGGCGGCCGCCCATGCGGCCGCCTCCGGCGGTTGGATTTGGGCACACTTGAGCCCGTCGGATCACGACGGGGGAGGATAGGGCTATGGCGCTCCTGAGTTTCGAGCGGAAATACCGCGTGCGCGGCGGCACGTTGATCGGCGGCGACCTGTTCGATTTCTGGATCGGGCCCTTCTACGTCGGCTTCTTCGGCGTCGTCACCGCGATCGCCGCGCTGCTGGGCACATTGCTCATTTTCTACGCCGCCTCGCTGGGGCCGACGTGGAACCCCTGGCTCATCTCGATCGCTCCGCCCGATCTCAAATACGGCCTCGCCCTCGCCCCGTTGCGCGAAGGCGGGTTCTGGCAGATCATCACCATGTGTGCGCTGGTGTCCTTCGTATCGTGGGCGCTGCGCGAGGTGGAAATCTGCCGCAAGCTGGGCATGGGTTACCATGTCCCGATCGCATTCGGCTTTGCGATCTTCGCCTATTTCGCGCTGGTGGTGATCCGCCCGGTGCTGCTCGGCGGCTGGCACTTCGGCTTTCCCTACGGCATTTTCAGCCACTTGGACTGGGTTTCCAACACCGGCTACCAGTATCTGCATTTCCATTACAATCCGGCGCATATGCTGGCGGTGAGCTTCTTCTTCACCACCACGCTCGCGCTGGCACTGCATGGCTCGCTGGTGCTGTCCGCGGTCAACCCGCCGGAGGGTGAGCCGGTCAAATCGCCCGAATACGAAGACACATTTTTCCGTGACCTGATTGGCTATTCGGTCGGCACGCTGGGCATCCACCGCGTGGGCCTGCTGCTGGCGCTGAATGCCGGGTTCTGGAGCGCGGTGTGCATGATCATCAGCGGACCGCTGTGGACCAAGGGTTGGCCCGAGTGGTGGACCTGGTGGCTCGATCTGCCGATCTGGTCTTGAGGGAGAAGACGTGATGCTGCGTTATCAGAACATCTTCACCCAGGTTCAGCTGCAGGCCGCGCCGGACATGGGCGTGCCCATGCACCCCGGCAGCGATCCGCGCGGGACCGCGACCGGCTACAGCCATTTGCTCGGCCGCATCGGCCAGGCGCAAATCGGGCCGATCTACCTGGGCTGGACCGGGCTCGCCTCGATCGCGTTCTTCTTCCTCGCGTTCGAGATCGTGGGCCTCAACATGATGGCCTCGGTCGGCTGGGATCCGATCCAGTTTGTGCGCCAGCTCCCTTGGCTCGCGCTCGAGCCGCCCGGCCCGCAATACGGCTTCCAGCTGTTCGTGCCGCTGGCCGAGGGCGGCTGGTGGCAGATCGCGGGCTTCTGCCTGACCACCTCGGTGCTGCTGTGGTGGGTGCGGACCTATCGCCGGGCGCGGGCGCTGGGCATGGGCACGCACGTCTCCTGGGCGTTCCTGTCGGCAATCTGGCTGATGGTGGTGCTCGGCTTCATCCGCCCGATGCTGATGGGTAGCTGGGCGGAAAGCGTGCCCTTCGGCATCTTCCCGCACCTCGACTGGACCGCGGCGTTTTCGATCCGCTACGGCAATCTGTTCTACAATCCGTTCCACGCCCTCTCGATCGCCTTCCTCTACGGCTCGACGCTGCTGTTCGCGATGCACGGCGCAACGATCCTGGCGGTGGGCCGTTATGGCGGCGAGCGCGAGATCGAGCAGATCACCGATCGCGGCACCGCTTCGGAACGCGCCGCGCTCTTCTGGCGCTGGACCATGGGCTTCAACGCCACGATGGAATCGATCCACCGTTGGGCCTGGTGGTTCGCGGTGCTGACCACGCTGACCGGGGGCATCGGCATCCTGCTGACCGGCACGGTGGTCGACAACTGGTATCTGTGGGCGCAGCAACACGGCTACGCGCCCGCCTATCCGGACACCGGGATCGCCGATCCCGCCGGGCTTGGGAGCGTGGGACAATGAGGCGCATCCTTACCATCGCCGCCCTGACCATGGGCACGTTGACGCTGGCGGGCTGCGAGCTGGCCCCCAAGACCTCGAGCCAGAACGGCTATCGCGGCACGGGCATGAACACCATCAAGGTCGCGGCCGCCGCCGCGGCCGAGGAGGTGCCCGATCCGCCCTATGCCCCACCGGGCACCGAAGGCGAGCGCGCCGGGGCGTTCTATCAGAATGTCCAGGTGCTGGGCGACGTCTCGGTCGACCAGTTCAACTACACCATGGCCGCGCTGACCGAGTGGGTATCCCCGGCAGAGGGCTGCAACTACTGCCACAACCCCGCCGACATGGCATCCGACGAGGTCTACACCAAGGTCGTCGCCCGCCGCATGATCCAGATGACTCAAGCGCTCAACGCCAGTTGGACGGACCATGTCGGCACCACCGGCGTGACCTGCTGGACCTGCCACCGCGGCGAGCCGGTACCAGGCGAGAAATGGGCGATGCCCGCCGCGCCCAAGGGCGGCATCACCCGCAATCGCTCGGGTCAGAATGAGCCGGTCTCGAATTCCGCCTATTCCTCGCTGCCGACGGCGGCGGTGGCGCGCTATCTACTGGGCGGAAGCACGCCCAATGAAGATATCAAGGTGGTGTCCAAGACATCGCGGCCCACCGCCGCTCCCGGCCTGAGCACGATGGAGACCGAGCAGAGCTATGCGCTGATGATGCACATCTCGCAGGCGCTGGGGGTCAACTGCACCTATTGCCACAATGCTCAGTCGTTCCAGACGTGGGCCACGAGCAATCCGCCGCGCGAAACCGCCTGGTACGGTGTGCGGATGGTGCGCGACATCAACAGCCAGTACATCACGCCGCTCGCCAATGTGTTCCCCGCCAACCGCAAGGGCGAGATGGGCGATCCCTACAAGGTCAACTGCGCCACCTGCCACCGCGGCCAGAACAAGCCGATGGGCGGGGTCCCAATGGCGAACGACTATCCGGCGTTGAGGGTCTTGCCGGCACCGGCTCCCGCCGCGGCACCGCCGCCGTCGACGAACGGACTGCCGGTGGCGCTGGCTCCGCGCCCCACGCGAAAGGTTGCCGTTCGCTAGGGCTTTTCGATGTGGCGGCGCGGCCCGAACCGCGCCGCCAGATCGATCAAATGTACCGGGAAGGACAGCGCCAGCGGGATCGCCACCCACGGCCATGCCATCCCCGTGAGCGCGGCGCGCAGCCCCAGCAGGATGAGCGCCGCGGGGAGCAGCATCGCCAGCACCGCTCGGGGTGGATTTCCGCGCACCATCAGCCAGACCGCCTCGACCGCCAGCACGGCGAGCACGAGATCGACGGCGTGGCCACTGGCGAAGAAGCTTTCCACCGCTCGCGCCTCAGCCGAAGGGCGGATTAAGCTGAACCACCTGCCAGTTCAGCCACCCGGCGATCGCCACCCAGACCAGGTAGGGGACCAGCAGCAGCGCCGCGACGCGCGAGAAACGCCCGCAATACAGGACCAAGGCGACGATCGACGCCTCGAGCAGGAGGAGTTCGAGCATCGCCCAGTCGGGCCGATGGACGCGGAAGAACAGCAGGCTCCATGCCACGTTGAGAAAGCCATTCAGCGCGAACAACCCAATCACGGTGTCCGATTGCCGGGCGGTCGGCGCTGCCCGCCAGGCGGCCACTCCTGCTACGGCGGCACAGGCGAAGATCGCCGTCCAAACGATCGGAAACACCACCGGAGGCGGGGTCCAACCCGGTTTGCGCAGCCCCTCGTACCAGGGGCCGATATCGGTGATCGTCCCGCCTAGCGCGGCCACCGCGAGCGCGGCAACGGCGGCCACCGCGACCGGCAGGATCCAGCTGCGACTCATCTCGCGGCGGGCCGCAATCCCAGCAGATGCGCGCAATCCTTGAGGAAGACGCGCAGATGCGCCATCGGCTCGGCCCGGACCAGGCGCTTCGTCATATAAGCCTGCCAGGTCAGCCGCTGGACATCGGGATCGGCGCACATATCGACGAAGCGTTCGCGCCGCTGGTCGCTCGAATACCAGAAATACTGCATGATCCGCAGCACCAAGAACACCCGCCCGTGGCCGCGCATGAAGCTGCGGCGCGCCTGCTTGAGCGCGGCGGGATTGCCGCTGGCGAGAAAAACCCCAGCAGTCTCGGCGGCGATGCGGCCGGCAGTCATGGCGTAATAGATGCCCTCGCCCGAGGCCGGAGCGACTACCCCGGCGGCGTCGCCTGCGACCAGCACGTCGCGGCCATTGTCCCAACGTTTGAGCGGCTTCAGCGGGATCGGCGCGCCTTCGCGGCGGATCGTCTCGCGTCCAGTCAGGCCAAGGTCGGCGCGCATTCGTTCGATGGCATCGCGCAGCGGAAAGCCCTTGTTCGCGCTACCGACGCCGATGCTGGCGGTCTCGCCATGCGGGAATACCCAGGCATAGAAATCGGGCGAGAACTTCCCTTGATAGAACACGTCGCAACGCGAGCCGTCGAACGCCTCGCTCGTGGTCTCGGGCGACCGGATGATCTCGTGATAGGCGAAGACGCAAGGCATCCGCTCGGCCCCCGGGATGTTCTGGCGCGCCACCTTGGAGCGGGCGCCATCGGCCCCGATTACCAGTTTCGCGCGGACTTGCCGCGCCGCGCCGCCGCGATCCTCGCGATAGCAGACGCGCACCCCTTCCGCCTCGTCGCGCTCGGTGTTGACGAAGGTGCCCGTGCACCGCTCGGCCCCGGCCACCGCGGCGCGCTCGCGCAGCCATTCGTCGAACACGTCGCGATCGACCATGCCGACATAGCCGATCTCGCCCACCGGCATATCGACCGTGCGGCCGGAGGGCGCGATCATGCGTGCCGAGCGGGAGCGGGCGACGAGCAGCGATGTCGGAACCTCGAAATCCTCGAGCAGGCGGGGGGGCACCGCGCCCCCGCACGGTTTGATCCGCCCCGCCCGGTCCAGCAGCAGCACTTTGCAGCCCGCTGCTGCAAGATCGTGGGCGGCCGTGGCGCCGGCCGGTCCGCCGCCGACGACGACGACGTCGTAAAGCTCCTCGGTCATGTCGCCGCCCACCCTTGCGGCACCGAGGGCGCGGAATTCGCCGCCCGCATGGCCAGGATCGCGGCGCCGACGAAGAGCCCCGCTTCGATGGCGAAGATCAACGCGAAGGCCGCACCGGTATCGCTATCGAAGCGGCGAGCCATATCGACGCCGAGCGCGCCGGTCAGCCCGCCCAGCCCGAAAGCGAACGCTTGCGCCGCGCCCCAGATGCCCATGCGGATGCCTTCGCTGCGGCGAGCGCCTTTGCCCGCCAGCCCCATCATCGCGCCGATCGCGGCCACCGCGAACACGCCGTTGCAGAAGCCGAGGATCAGCACATTGGCGCGCAACGGCCAGCCCGGCCCGGCATTCCCAGCCAGCGCCAGTCCTGCCAGTGCGACCGCCGAGCCGAGGCAGCCGAGCACGATCCACCAGCGTAGCTCGCCCGGCAAACGTCCAGCAAAGGCACTGCCGCCAAGCCCGGTGAGCACCATGCCCGCCAACACACCGGCGTGCTGTAAGCCAGCCAGGCTGGTCGATTGTCCGGGCGTGAAGCCGAACACCAGCCCGGCGAACGGCTCGAGGATCAGGTCCTGCATACTGTAGGCGAGCATCGCGACGAACACGAACAGCGTGAAGCGGCGCGCTTCGCCATCAGCGAGCACCTCACGCAGCGCGGCGCGAAAGTCGGGTGCAGCTGCTTCGGGCGCGATACTCTGACAAACCGCTGCGTTCTCGAGCCGGAATATCGCCGCCCCGGAAACCGCCAATGCCGTCACGACGACGCCGCCTGCGATGATCGCAAGGCGCTGTTCTGAAAAGGGATCGAGCAGCGCACCCGCGACGCCGGCGGCGATCACGATGCCCGCGATCATCATCGTCCAGGTAACCGCGGCGGCGGCGGCGCGACGGCTCGGTGCGACGCTCGCCGCGAGCAACGCGAGCATCGAAGTGCCCGCCGCGCCAACCCCCGCGCCGATGAGCGTGAAAGCCGCGATCTGGAGCGCGATGGCTCCGGTCGCGACGCTGTCGAGCAGCACCGTGGCATTGACCGCCAGTACTGCCCCCGCCGCCAGCATCGCCATGCCGGTCATGATCCACGGGGTCCGCCGCCGCCCGATGTCCGAACCATGCCCCCAGGCCGGGCGCGAGAGTTGCACCGCGTAGTGCCAGGCCACCAATCCCGCCGGCAGCGCCGCGGCCATCGCGTATTCGACCACCATCACCCGGTTGAGCAGCGAGGTGGTGAGCATGACGATCGCGCCGATCGAAGCCTGCACCAGGCCCAGGCGGACGATCCCGACCCAGCCCAATCCGGCGCGCGATCCGCTCATATGTAGCCCCCCAGCCCGAGCGCGGCAGCCAGCATCCCCAGGACATAAAGCGTCACCCCGGTCGCGCCGAACCATGGCGCGCGGCGGGCGGGGTCCGCGACGAGCCGCGGCATCAACGCGATCTGAATCGCCACCACCACGGCGACGATCACGGCGGAGGTGGCCATCTCCCAACTCGCCAACAGCCCGATCACCGCGATCTGCGGCACGAGCATCACCGCACAGGCCAGCAGCGCCGCCGGGCGCACGCCGAGCGTCACAGGCAACGACCGCAGCCCCGTCGCGCGGTCGCCTTCGACGGCCTTGAAATCGTTGAGCGTCATGATGCCATGCGCGCCGACGCTGTAGAGCACGAGGACGGCAAGGATCGCGGCCGAGGGCAGCGCCCCGGCCATCACGCTGGCACCGGTAAACCAGCTCAGCCCTTCATAGCTGAGCCCGACCACTGCCGGCCCCAGCCAGCCACTCGACTTGAGGCGGAAGGGTGGCGCGCTGTAGGCCCAGGCGCAGGCCAGGCCGAGCAGGGTCGCCGCGAAGACCCAGGGGCCCGTCAGCCATGCCACCAGCATCGCAACCACGGTGCCCGCGGTGGCGACGGCCAGTCCCCAACGTCCGGCAACCCGGCCCGACGGGATCGGCCGGCCAGGCTCGTTGATCGCATCGACATGGCGGTCGAACCAGTCGTTGACCGCCTGGCTGGTACCGCAGACCAGCGGCCCGGTCAGCAGCACACCGGCAATCAGAAAGGGCCAGCGGCCCTCGACCGAGACACCCGAGGACACCACACCGCACAGGAAGGCCCACATCGGCGGGAACCAGGTTATGGGCTTCAGGAGTTCGACTACATCGCGCAGCGCCGGAGGGGGCGTCATCGCGGAGGTGGTCGCGCTGCGCGTCATGAACGAAGGCTATGCCTGACGTTCCGAGGCGTCAATTCGTTTTGACAGGCTTACTGCTGTCAATCGGATTCGGGTGCGTTGGCAAACCCGTAACGGTGCAGTTTCGAATAAAGGCTTTGACGGCTGAGACCGAGAATCTCCGCCGCCGAGGCGCGGTTGTTGTGCGTGTAATCCAGCGCGGCCTCGATGCACAACCGCTCGATCAGATCGGTGCTTTCGCGCACGATGTCCTTGAGCGCCATGCGACCGACCAGTTCGGTCAATTGCTCGACCGAACGCGGCATGTCCTGCGCTGTCGGCGCGAGATCGCGAAGGCGGCGACCGACCGAGCGAATCACCAGGCCGTAGTGCGGGTTCTCACCGCCGGTCGCCACTGCCGACAGCTCGACCGGCTCGCCTTCCGCGCCCTCGCGCGGGCGCACCACGGTCGCGACATTGCGCGCCATCCCATGCTTGGTGAGTTGCCCGCCGATTAGCTCGAGATCGATCCCCGGCCGCCCGATGAACTCGCCCAGCGCATGGCCGCGGATCTGGTCCACGCTGGCCGCGCCGACGAGCTCGACGAAGGCGAGATTGGCGGCAACGATGCCCATGCCCGAATCGGCCAGGACAAACGCATCGGGCATCGCCTCGACGGCGTTGAGGGCGGCAGACTGGATACCGGCATCGAACACGCCGCCGCCAAGAAACCGAACCAGCAAATACTGGCCGCCAAGCTGCCGAAAACCCGTTGCCGAGACCTGAATCTGGCGCTTGCCCTCGGCCAGCTCGATTGCGATCGGCGAAACCGTCATGGTAGCCATGGCCGACCCCAAGAACGCAATCAGCGGATCGCGCGAACCGCGTGCCACCAGGTTCGGCAAGCGCGCGCCGACCAGCGTCCCCGGCTTGACCTGCAATAAGGAATGGGCCGCAGGATTGGCTTCGCGGATGCGATATCCATCGCCCTCGATAATCGCCACCGGATCGGAAGTCTGCTCGAACAGCAGACGATAACGCCCTTCGACGTGGCGGAGGCGCAGATAGTCGCGCTCGAGCGACTGCTGGGCCTGAAGCAAGCGCTGCTGCAGCGCCGCGGCGTCGCGCATGTCGCGGCCAAGGGCGATGCTGCGGTTGCCCTGACCGGTGCTGACAAGCGCGAAGCGGAGCGGGATTTCACCGCCTTCGACGAGCTGATTGATCTGCCGCCACGCCTGGGTCTGGCCCTTGCGGGCGCCAGCCAGCATTTCCATCACTTTCGGGCGGCTTTCGATGGTGACGGTGTCGAGCCAGTCGCGACCGATCCACTGCTGGAACGCCGGAAAATCGCGTGGGTTCGCGGTCCCATCGACGATGCGACCGCTATCGTCGAGGATCAGCGCGATATCGCCCGCGACCATCGCCAGCCGGGCGGCGGAATCCGCATCGAGATCGGCAAACAGCTCGGCGGAATCGCCGAAGGGTGGCTTGCCGTCAACGCCGTGCTTGCGCGTCAGCATGAGCTGCTCCAGCTCAGACAAAGTGGTCGAGCTGTCTCGACCCGAATACCTTTTCTTCGGCGAGCGCCAGCGCCGAGCGCGCGTCCGGTGCGGTGCCATCCGCCCCCGTCAACGCAGCCAGACCCGGGTTGGCGTTCACCACCCGTCCGCCAATAAGTATCTGAATCTTTGGATTTTTCGACACGCTTCGTATTGCCGTTATAAGCTCGGAAAGCGCGCAGCTAGGGCAATCGCAACTGATGGTCAATCCGACCAGATCGAAGTTCCGCCCGGCCACGGCCCTCAGCAAATCCGGGCGCCGCGGCTCCAGCAGCGCCTCGGTGCGCCAGCCGGCGCGCGAAAACACCTCTTCGATCATCAGCACGCCAAAGCTGTGCTGTTCGCCGGGCATGGGTGAAAGCAGGGCACTTCGCGGCGCCGCCAGGGCTTCGGCCACGGCTGGCACGCGAATGGCCACTTCGCGCATGACTTCCTGCAGGCGCCAGAGCCCCATCGTCACATCGACGAAATCGCAGGCATCTTCTTCCCACGCCTGCCCGAGCCGCCGAGCCGATGGTGCCAGCAGGTCGATCAGGATCGATTCGACCGGAACGCCGCGCGCGATGAAGGTCTCGACGTGGTCCAGCAACTCGTCCGCTTCCAGGATCAGCGGGAGCGCGGCGAAGCGCTGGGCCTCGCTCGCAGAGATCGCGGCAGAACTATCGGAGGTTGCACTTCCCGCCCGGCGAGGCGGATGGGCGATGAGCAGACGCGGGATAATCTCGGCCTGGATGAGAGTATCGAGGCTGGCCGTCGACGCATGAGCGTTCATGGATGCGGCCAGGGATGTTCGCGAAGTCCGTCGCGGTACCGGATAGATGTCCCCACCGCCCGGCCGGACATTCGCGAGTCCCTCAAACCTCGTTGCCATACACAGACTCTCCCGGTCTGGCGGCGGCGCAAAATGCGTCGTCGTGAAGCCACGGTTTTCCCGTGCGACTCCGATCCCTGAGCTAACCCTAGGCCCATTTTTCAGAACACACAAATCCCGTATTGTCAGGCAATCTTGTCGTCAGGCTGGATTGACACTTTCATGACGAAGGGCGTAAGTCTGCAGGAAGCCAGCGAGGAGCGGACGCCTGGTATGCGAGGGGATGATCAGACACGGCGCATCGCGCATCGCTCTCCCGACGGGGGGAACCGGAGCGATGCGCTCTACACGCCGGACCAGCGCCGCCGCCGCAACGAATCGCGCTGGACGCTGGTTCAGGGAATTCTCGCCCCTGTGCAATTTCTGCTCTTTCTCGTCAGCGTGGGGCTGGTGCTCCGTTATTTGGGCACGGGACAGGGCCTCTGGCTGGCCGACCTCTCAATCCTCGCCAAGACCGCCGCGCTCTACGCCATCATGGTCACCGGCTCGATCTGGGAAAAGGAGGTGTTCGGGCGCTGGCTCTTCGCCCCGGCCTTCTTCTGGGAGGACGCGGTCTCGATGATCGTGATCGCGCTCCATACCGCCTATCTCGTCATGCTGTTCGGAGGATGGGGCACTGCCGACGAACGCTTGCTCGTCGCGCTGGCTGGCTATGCCGCTTATGTCGTCAATGCCGCGCAATTCCTCGTCAAGCTGCGCGCCGCGCGACGGCAGGAACAGCGTATGGTGCCGGCGGGATGAGCGTGGCCGCGACCGCGCTCATGCCGGGAGGCGCGGACTGCGCCCCGGTCCTGCGCGAGGTGCTCCGCGAGCGGGGCCAGCGCGAAGTGTTCTGCGGGCTCACCGGCATCGTCTGGCTGCACCGCAAGATGCAGGACGCCTTTTTCCTCGTGGTCGGCTCGCGCACCTGCGCGCATCTACTGCAATCGGCGGCGGGGGTGATGATCTTCGCCGAGCCGCGCTTCGCCACCGCCATCATCGAAGAGCGCGATCTGGCCGGCATGGCCGACTGCCATGTCGAACTCGACCGGATCGTGGCCCGCCTCCTCGAGCGCCGTCCTGAAATCCGCACGCTGTTCCTGGTCGGCTCGTGCCCGTCGGAGGTGATCAAGCTCGATCTCTCGAAGGCGGCGCAGCGCCTCAACGCCGCCTATCATCCCGCAGTCCGGATCCTCAACTATTCGGGCAGCGGCATCGAGACCACCTTTACCGAGGGCGAGGATGCCTGCCTCGCCACTCTGGTTCCGGAAATGCCCGCCGAGGCATCGGACGCCATGCCCTCGCTATTGGTGGTGGGCGCGCTGCCCGATGTGGTCGAGGACCAGTTCCGGCGGCTGTTCGCCGACATCGGGATCGAGCGCGTCGCCTTCCTCCCCGCACGCGAGGCTCGCGATCTGGCGGCGGTCGGCCCCGCCACCCGCTTTCTGCTGGCCCAGCCGTTCCTCCGCGAAACCGCGATCGCGCTCGAAGGGCGCGGGGCAAGGCGGCTCGACGCGCTGTTTCCCTTCGGTGCGGAAGGCACCACCGACTGGCTTCGCGCCGCCGCCGAGTCCTTCGGCATCGACGCGGCACGCTTCGACCGCGCGGTCGCGCCGGGGCGGGCGCGGGCGCAGCAGGCGATTGCGCACAGCCGTGGCCGACTGGAGGGCAAGCGCATCACTTTCCTGCCCGATTCACAGCTCGAAGTCCCGCTCGCCCGTTTCCTCGCCAGCGAACTGGCGATGATCCCGGTCGAGGTCGGCACGCCCTATCTCCACCGCGAGCATCTGGCGCGCGAACTGGCCGAACTGCCCGCCGATGTGCGGCTGGCGGAAGGCCAGCACGTCGATCGCCAGCTCGACCGCGTCCGTGCCGACCGGCCCGATCTCACCGTCTGCGGTCTCGGCCTCGCCAACCCGCTGGAGGCCGAAGGGCTGACCACCAAATGGGCGATCGAGCTGGTTTTCACCCCCATCCACGGCTTCGAGCAGGCGGGCGATCTGGCGGAGCTCTTCGCCCGCCCGCTGCGCCGCCGCGACGTGCTGAGGGTCTAGCGATGCAACTCGCCGTCTGGACCTATGAGGGACCGCCGCACATCGGAGCGATGCGCGTGGCGACGGCGATGGAGGGCGTCCACTATCTGCTCCACGCGCCGCAGGGCGACACCTACGCGGACCTGCTGTTCACGATGATCGAACGGCGCGGCAAGCGCCCGCCGGTCACCTACACCACCTTCCAGGCGCGCGATCTGGGCAAGGACACCGCGGCGCTGTTCCAGGATGCCGCGCGCGACGTGATGGCGCGCTTCGCCCCGCAGGCACTGATGGTGGGGGCGTCCTGCACCGCCGAGCTGATCCAGGACGATCCGGGCGGCTTGGCCGAGGCACTGCGGCTCGACGTTCCCGTGATCCCGCTCGAACTGCCAAGCTACCAGCGCAAGGAGAACTGGGGCGCGGCCGAAACCTTCTACCGGCTGGTCCGCGCGCTGGCCGATCCATCGGTGCGACCTGCTCCTCGCGAGGGCCGCAAGCCGCTGGTCAATCTGCTCGGGCCGACGGCACTCGGTTTCCGCCATCGCGACGATGTGATCGAAGTCCGCAAGATCCTCGATGCGCTTGGGATCGCGGTCAACCTGGCCGCCCCGCTCGGTGCGTCGCCGGCAGACATCGCGCGGATCGGCGCGGCGGATTTCAACATCGTCCTCTATCCCGAGATCGGCGATGAGGCCGCCCGCTGGCTCGAAAAGAGCTTCGGCCAACCTGCCGTCCGCGTGGTCCCGATCGGCGTCGGCGCCACCCGCGACTTCATCCGCGCCGTCGCCGAACTGGCTGAGGTCGATCCCGCACCCGCGCTCGGCGACGACGGCTCGCGGATGCCGTGGTGGAGCCGCTCGGTCGATTCCACCTATCTCACCGGCAAGCGCGTGTTCGTGTTCGGCGACGCCACCCACGCCGTCGCCGCCGCCCGGATCGCGCATGAGGAGCTGGGCTTCGAGGTCTGCGGCCTCGGCTGCTACAACCGCGAATTCGCCCGCGAGGTGCGCGAGGCCGCGGCGCACTATGGGCTCGAGCCGCTTATCACCGACGATCACCTCGCGGTCGAGGACGCGATCGCTGCGGCCGCGCCCGAGCTGGTGCTGGGTACGCAGATGGAGCGGCACATCGCCAAGCGCCTCGGCCTGCCCTGCGCGGTCATTTCAGCGCCCGTCCACGTCCAGGATTTTCCCGCGCGCCACTCGCCGCAAATGGGCTTCGAGGGCGCGAATGTGATCTTCGACAGCTGGGTGCATCCGCTGGTCATGGGGCTCGAGGAGCATCTGCTCACCATGTTCCGCGAGGATTTCGAGTTCGGCAATGACGCGGGCGCGTCGCACCTCGCCGCGCACCAGCCGCGCTTTCCCATCCCCGCCCCGGCCAACGAGGTCGAGACCGCTTCACCGGCGAACTCGCTGTGGACCGACGAGGCCGAGCGCGAGCTGAAGAAAATCCCGTTCTTCGTGCGCGGCAAGGCGCGTCGCAATACCGAAGCCTTCGCCGCCGAGCAGGGCCGCGAGGCGATCGACCTCGCCACGCTTTACGATGCGAAGGCGCATTATGCTCGGTAGCGGCCCGCCCCCGGTGCGCGTCGCGATCGTGACGCTCGACAATCACCTCAAGGGCGCGGTCGAGCGCGCGAACGAGCGGCTCGCGGCCGAGAACATCGCTATCGTCATTCACGCCGCGTCCGACTGGGATCGTATTCCAGGGCGGCTGGCGGAGGTCGAGCGAGACGTAGAAACCGCCGATATCGTCTTGATAACGATGCTGTTTCTTGACGATCATATCCGCGCGATCATGCCCGCGCTGGAGGCCCGGCGCGAGAAGTGCGACGCCATGATCGCGCTGATGTCCGCTTCCGAGGTCGTCCGGCTCACGCGGATGGGCGGCTATCGCATGGATGCGCCATCCAGCGGGCTGATGTCGCTGCTCAAGAAACTTCGTGGATCGAGCAAGCCGGGCGCGAGTTCGGGCGCCGGGCAGATGCGGATGCTGCGCCGCCTGCCCAAGATCCTGCGCTTCATTCCCGGCACCGCGCAGGACGTGCGCGCCTATTTCCTGACCCTGCAATACTGGCTCTCGGGATCGGACGAGAACGTGGTCGCGATGGTCCGCGCGCTGATCGACCGTTATGCGGCGGGCGACCGGCTGACGCGCCGCGGCATGACGCCGGCCGATGCCCCCGCAAGCTACCCCGAAGTCGGCGTCTATCACCCCCGCACCGAGCAGCGCATCTCGGAAAGCCTGCGCCTGTTACCGCGCGTCAAGAACCCCGCCGGCACGGTTGGGCTGCTGATGCTGCGGTCCTATCTGCTGGGCCGCGATGCCGCCCATTACGACGGGGCGATCGCGGCCTTCGAAGCGGCTGGTCTCAACGTCGTGCCCTGCTTCGCGAGCGGCCTCGATGCCCGTCCGGCGATAGAGAAGTTCCTGATCAAGGATGGCAAGTCCCAGGTGGACGCGGTGGTCAATCTGACCGGCTTCTCGCTGGTCGGTGGCCCGGCCTACAACGACTCCAGCGCGGCGGCGGAAATTCTCGGCCGACTCGACGTGCCGTACATCGCCGCGCATCCGCTCGAGTTCCAGTCGCTCGAAGAATGGGGACGCCAGCGCCAGGGCCTGCTGCCGCTCGAAGCCACGATGATGGTGGCCATTCCCGAAATCGACGGGTCGATCATGCCGACCGTTTTCGGGGGCCGCTCGAACGGCTCGGGCGAGCCCTGCGAAGGCTGTGCGCGCGGGTGCGTATTCAAGGCGGCGGACGACATTCGGGCGATGGTGAGCTGTCCGGAACGGGCGGAAATGCTGGCCGCCCGGACCGCGAGGCTGATCGCGATGCACCGGGCCGAGCGCCGGACGCGCAAGCTGGCGGTCGTTATCTTCAATTTCCCGCCGAACGCCGGAGCCACCGGGACCGCGGCTTTTCTCGCGGTGTTCGAATCGCTGCAAGCCACGCTCGAGCGGCTGGCGCGCGAAGGCTATTCGGTGGAAGTGCCCGCGGACGTCGATGCGCTGCGCGCGGCGATCCTCGAAGGCAACGCCGCGCGCTATGGCGCGGATGCCAATGTCGGGGCGCGCATCGGCGCGGACGATCATGTCCGGCGCGAACCCCATCTGGCCGAGATCGAAGCGCAATGGGGCCCGGCTCCCGGTCGCCAGCAAAGCGACGGCGCTACCATCCACGTCTATGGCGCGCAGTTCGGCAATGTGTTCGTCGGGGTCCAGCCGACTTTCGGCTACGAAGGCGATCCGATGCGCCTGCTGTTCGAAGGCGATTTCACCCCGACCCATGCGTTCTCCGCGTTCTACCGCTGGATTCGCGAAGATTTCGGCGCGCACGCCGTGCTGCACTTCGGCACCCACGGTGCGCTGGAATTCATGCCCGGCAAGCAGTCCGGCCTGTCCGGCAAGTGCTGGCCCGACCGGCTGCTCGGGACCCTGCCCAATTATTACATCTATGCCTCCAATAACCCCACTGAGGGCATCCTGGCCAAGCGGCGCTCCAACGCGACCCTGATCAGCTATCTTACGCCGCCGTTGGGGCAGGCGGGCCTTTACAAGGGGTTCGCCGAGCTGAAGGTCAGCATCGAACGCTATCGCAGCACGGACAGCGCCGACGAGCGCCTGATGCTCGAAGAGCTGATTGCCGATCAGTGCGACGTCCTCGACATCGAAATGGGCGACATTCCGGGCCTCGCGGCGCGGCTTTACGAGCTGGAAAAAGCGCTGATCCCGCAAGGACTGCACGTGTTCGGCCGCAGTCCCCACGGCGCGGAACGCGAAGGCATGATCGACGCGATGTGCGCTGCCGATCCCGAAGCGGATCGGGGCAAGATCGGCGCGCTGCTGGATCAATGCGACGAGATGGGTGCGCTGATCCATGCGTTCGACGGCGGCTATGTCCGCCCCGCGCCCGGTGGGGATGTACTCACCAATCCGGCGGTGCTGCCGACCGGACGCAATATTCACGGCTTCGACCCGTTCCGCATCCCCAGCCGGTTCGCATGCGAACAGGGCCGCGTGCAGGCCGACCAGCTGATCGCCCGCCATATTCAGAGCGGCCAGCCCTTCCCCGAAAGTCTTGCCATCGTGCTGTGGGGCACCGACAACATGAAGAGCGAAGGGGTGCAGCTCGCACAGGCGCTGTCGCTGATGGGTGCCCGCCCCCGGATCGACAGCTACGGGCGCCTGGCGGGCGCCGAGCTGATCCCACTGGCCGAACTGGGCCGTCCCCGCATCGACGTCGTGGTCACCCTGTCGGGCATCTTCCGCGATCTCCTGCCGATGCAAACGCGGATGCTGGCGGAGGCGGCGTGGCTGGCATCGATCGCCGAAGACGAGCCACTGAACATGAACTTCGTGCGGAAGAACAGCCTCGCGCATCACGACAAGCTCGGGTGTAGCCTGGAAACTGCCGCGCTTCGCGTGTTCTCCAATGCCGAGGGTGCCTACGGTGCCAACGTCAATCTGATGATCGACGGCGGCGTCTGGAACGATGCCGACGAGCTGGCCAATTCCTTCGAGACGCAGAAGGGCTATGCCTATGGCGTCAAGGGAGCCCCGGTGGCGCAGCGGGAGGTGCTGCAAAGCGCGCTGCGCGGCGTGGAATTCACCTACCAGAACCTCGAAAGCGTGGAGGTCGGGATCACCGATCTCGACCAATATGTCGACGGGCTTGGCGGCGTTGCGCGCTCGGTTGCGCGCGCGCGCGGCGGTGCAGCGCCAGTCTATATCGTCGACGCGACACAGGGCCCCGCCAAGGTCCGCACGCTGTCCGAACAGATCGATCTGGAAACCCGCACCCGCACGCTGAATCCCAAGTGGTTCGAAGGGATGCTCAAGCACGGTCACGAGGGCGTGCGCCAGATCGAGGGCCATGTGACCAACACCATGGGCTGGTCGGCCACCACCAATCAGGTCGCACCCTGGGTCTATCAGCAGATCAGCGAGACCTTCGTGCTCGACCCTGAAATGCGTGCGCGCCTGTCGGCGCTCAATCCCAAGAGCTCGGCGCGCATGGCGGGCCGCTTGCTCGAAGCCTGCGAGCGCCGGTTGTGGGAACCCGACGAAGCCACTTTGGAGGCGCTCCGCCTCGCCAACTACGATCTCGAAGACCGCCTCGAAGGCGTGATCGCGGCCGAATGAGGATGATGCAATGAACCTGATGGACCCGCGCACGACATTCAGCCGGCCCGATGGCGAGGGCTCGGTGCAGGTCAGCCTCGACCCGGCCGACCGCATTGGCAAGGCCAAGGTCTTCGCCGTCTATGGCAAGGGCGGGATCGGTAAATCGACTACCTCGTCCAACCTGTCCGCCGCCTTCTCCAAGCTCGGCCACCGGGTGCTCCAGATCGGCTGCGATCCCAAGCACGACAGCACCTTCACGCTCACCAAGAAGATGATGCCGACGGTGATCGACGTGCTCGAGACGGTGGAGTTCCACGCCGAGGAGCTGCGACCCGAGGACTATATGTTCGAAGGCTACAACGGGGTGATGTGCGTGGAGGCGGGCGGTCCGCCGGCGGGCACCGGCTGCGGCGGCTATGTCGTGGGGCAAACCGTCAAGCTGCTGAAACAGCATCATCTGCTCGACGATACCGATGTGGTGATTTTCGACGTTCTGGGAGACGTCGTGTGTGGCGGGTTCGCTGCTCCGCTCCAGCACGCCGACCGTGCGCTGGTGGTCGCGGCCAATGATTTCGACAGCATCTTCGCGATGAACCGCATCGTCGCCGCCATCGGCGCCAAGGCCAAGAACTACGATGTGCGGCTCGCCGGCGTGATCGCCAATCGCAGCGCCCAGACCGACGAGATCGACCGCTTTTCCGAGGCGATCGGGATGAAGCGGCTCGCCCACTTCAAGGATCTCGACGCCATCCGCCGCTCGCGCCTCAAGAAGTGCACGCTGTTCGAAATGCCCGACGAGCCCGAAGTGCTGGCGGCGCAGGCCGAGTATATGCGCCTGGCCCAACTGCTTTGGGAAGGCATCGACCCGATCGAGGCGCGCCCGATGAAGGACCGCGACATCTTCGATTTCCTGGGATACGAATGATGGCCAGTCTCGCCCCGACCTCCACCTACGATCGCCGGCGCGAGGCGCTGACGACCTATTTCGACAGCACCGCGCGCAAGGCGTGGATCGACCTTACCTCCGAAGCCAAGGTCAGCGGCATCCGCGCCACCGTGCGCGCCGGGCGCGAGCGGATGCGCGCCACGCTGTTGGACTGGCTGCCCGCCGATCTGCGCCGTGCGCGCCTGCTTGATGCGGGTTGCGGCACGGGGGCATTGAGCGTGGACGCGGCGTGTCGCGGGGCGGAGGTGACCGCGATCGACGTCGCCGCCGGGCTGGTCGACATCGCGCGCGAGCGCGCCCCCGGCTTTCTCGGCCATGGCCGGATAGACTTTCGCACGGGCGATATGCTCGACCCGGCACTTGGCCGCTTCGACCATGTCGCGGCGATGGATTCGCTGATCCACTATACCGCCGCCGATATGGCCGCGAGCCTGAGCGCGCTCGCCGAACGGACCGACCGCTCGATCGTCTTCACCTTCGCGCCGTGGAGCCCGCTGCTGGGCGCGATGCACACCGCCGGCAAGCTGTTCCCGCGCGGCAATCGCTCGCCCGCCATCGTGCCGATCGCCGAGGCCGATCTGCGCGCGCGGCTGGCGCGCATCCGCGGCTGGCGCGTCGGGCGCAGCCACCGCGTCTCGAGCGGGTTCTATACCTCGCAGGCAATGGAACTGGTGCGCCGCTGATGGCGTCGGGCACTCGCCCCAGAGCCCCTTGGGCCTCGAACTGGAGCCGGGTGGCGACCGCCTGGCTGCCGTTCGCGGATGCGGCGAGCGCCGAACTGCCCTTGCCGCGCCTGCTACGCCTCGCGCTGTTCCAGGTCAGCGTCGGCATGACCGTGGTGCTGCTCAACGGCACGCTGAACCGGGTGATGATCGTCGAACTCGGCCTGCCGACATGGCTGGTGGCGCTGATGATCGCGATCCCGCTGCTCGCCGCGCCGTTCCGCGCGCTGATCGGCCACCGCTCGGATACCCATCGCTCGCTGCTCGGCTGGCGGCGGGTGCCGTACATCTGGTTCGGCACGCTCCTGCAGTTCGGCGGGCTGGCGATCATGCCCTTCGCGCTGCTGTTGCTGGGCCGCCCGGAGACATTCGCCGTCGGTGCCGCGGCCAGCGTGCTCGCCTTTCTGCTCGCCGGGACGGGGCTGCACACCACCCAGACCGCCGGGCTCGCGCTCGCGACCGATCTGGCTCCGGAGGCCAAGCGCCCGCGCACCGTGGCGCTGCTTTATGTGATGCTGCTGGTCGGCATGATGATTTCGGCGCTGGCAATCGGCAATATCCTCGCCGCGTTCACCCCCACCCGGCTGGTGCAGGTCGTGCAGGGCGCGGCTGTGCTGACGCTGGTGCTCAACATGGTGGCGCTGTGGAAGCAGGAGCCGCGTCGCTCGGTGGCGGTGCAGGCGGAAACTCCGGCACTGCCGTTCAGGGACGTCTGGAGCCGGTTTGCCGCGCAGCCCAATGCCGCGCGGCTACTGGTGGCCGTTGGTCTCGGTGCGGCAGCGTTCGCGATGCAGGACGCGCTGCTGGAGCCGTTCGGGGGCGAGGTCCTCGGTATGTCGGTCGGCCAGACGACTACATTGACCGGGGCTTGGGCGCTCGGCGCGCTGATCGGCTTTGCGCTTGCAGCCCGGCGGCTCGACACTGGCGCGGATACGCTGCGGATTGCGGGCATGGGCGCGGTCGTCGGCATCGCTGCCTTTCTGCAACTGCTGTTCGCGGCCCCGCTCGGCCTGCCGGCTCTGGTGGCGACCGGGGCGCTGACCATCGGGCTCGGCCTGGGGCTGTTCTCGGTCGGCACCTTGGTGGCGGCGATGGCGCTGGGGCGCGACGGAACCGCCGGGTTGGCTCTGGGGGCGTGGGGCGCGGTGCAGGCAAGTTGCGCCGGGCTGGCGGTCGCCATCGGCGGCATCCTGCGCGATGCGATATCGGCGCTGGCGCTCACCGATGGGCTCGGAGCCACGCTGGCCCTGCGCGCCACCGGCTATGGCACGGTTTACGCGCTCGAGATCGCGCTGCTGCTCGCCACGCTGGTGGTGCTCGGACCGCTGGTCGGCCGCGTAAGACTCGCGGCCCCGCAGCACTTCGGACTGACGGAATTCCCCACATGAACTCGCGGGAAAGGAACATGACATGCAAGGCTATGTAGTGGGCTCGATCGATGTTGCGGCGCTGACGCTCTATGCGTTCGCGCTGTTCTTCCTCTGCCTGGTCTTCTGGCTGCGACGCGAGGACCGGCGCGAGGGCTATCCGCTCGAGGACGAGCTGACCGGCGCGATCGAGACGCCCGGCGGACCGCTGTCCACCGCCAGCACCAAATCCTTCCTGCTGCCCTTCGACCAGGGCACGGTGACTGCGCCCACGCAGGGCCGCGAGCCGGTGGAGGTCGCTGGAGCCCAGCGGCGTGAGAACTTCGGCGGCGCGCCCTACTCGCCCACCGGCAGCGGGCTGCCCGTCGGCGTTGGCCCGGGTGCCTTCGCCGAGCGGGCGAAGCGCCCCGATGTCGATGCGCACAACCGCCCGCGCATTGTGCCGATCGGCGCCGCCGAGGGGATCACGGTCTCGACCAGGGATTCCGATCCGCGCGGGATGGCGGTTTATGGCGCGGACGGGCTCGAGGCGGGCACCGTCGCCGATTTGTGGGTCGATCGGGCCGAGCACGTCATCCGCTATCTCCAGATCCAAACCGCCACCGGAGCCGTGCTCGCGCCGATGGCGATGGCGGTGATCCGCCGCGGCGCGGTGGTGATCGACGCGATCAACGCGGCGGACTTCGCCGGCGCGCCCAAGCCCACCGCCGACGGCACCATCACCCGCTACGACGAGGAGCGCGTGGTCGGCTATTTCGGTGCCGGTTATCTCTACGCCAATTCCGATCGACAGGAGCCGTGGCTGTGACCGAATACGAATACGAGCCGATCCGCGGGTTGCCCGGCGCGCTGCCCGAAGGCGAGACGATCCTGTGGCAGGGCGCGCCCCAATGGCGCAGCTTCGCCGTCAGTGCGCTCAAGACGCGCTGGATCGGGCTCTATTTCGTGGCGCTGTTCGCGCTTTCGGCGGCGGGCGGCAGCCTGTTCGGGATGGTCGCCACGCTGATCGGCGCGGCGGTCAGCCTCGGCCTGCTGGCGCTTTTCGCAGTGGGGGTCGCGCGCACCACGGTCTATACCATCACGAACCGCCGCGTCGTGCTGCGGATCGGGGTGGCGCTGAATACCTGCATCAACCTGCCCCTGAAGCTGATCGGCTCGGCCGACCTGCGGCAGCTCGACAAGACGCATGGCGATATCGCGCTCACGCTTACCGGCCGTCACCGGCTGGGGTACGCGATGCTGTGGCCGCACGCCCGGCCGTTCCGCTTCGCCGAGCCGCAACCGATGCTGCGCGCGCTGGCCGACCCGTCCGCCGTGGCCACGATCCTGGCCCGCGCCTGCGCCGAACACCTGGCCATCGACGTGGCGGCCGATCCGGTGCGGACGTCGGCACCGGCCCCTGCGTTCCAGCAGGCCGCGGCATGAGCCACGCGCACTCGCACGCCAACACCGTCCCGCGCCCGGCGCTGCTCATGGCGCTGGGCCTGGTGGTGCTCACGATCGTCATGGTGGTGGCGGTGCGCGTCGGACTTGCCGAGCGCGAGGCGGTGCCCGCGGTCGAGCGGGCGCGCACCGGCGCCGCGCCCGTCGCGGTTCGCACGCTCGCTTTCGCCGACATGCCCACCGGCGCGGTCCAGATCACCGATGCGGAGACCGGGCGTATGGTCGCCTCGCTGCATGGCGAAGGCGACGGTGGCGGTTTCGTGCGCGGGGTCCTGCGTGGCATGGCCCGCGAGCGGCAGCTGCGCGGCGTCGGCCAGCAGCCGCCGTTCACGCTAACACTGTGGCAGGACGGCTCGTTGTCGCTCAACGATGCCGCCACCGGGCGCTCGGTCGAGCTGGGCGCGTTCGGCCCCGACAATCGCGCCGCCTTCATGCGCTTCCTCGAGCTGGAACGCTTAGGGGATCGGGGCTGATGGCGCGCAGCTTCGACATCCCTTGCCGCATCGCGGTCGAACAAAGCGAGGCGCATTTCCACGCCCATGTGGAGCTGGCGGAAAACATCGCCATCCACCCCGGCGACCGCGTGCGCGTCCACGGCGCGCCGGTCCGCGTGGCTTTCGGCGAAAGCACGGTGATCGACCGTATGGCCACGGTCACCCGCGCCGGCCCGCTGCGCCGGGCGTGGACCAAAGCCCTCTCCTATTTTGACTTCGGCGAACTCTACGAAGTCAGCTTCACCCCTGGGAGCATCCGATGAACGCACATACGACAATCGAGGCAGCCCCCGATACGTTGGCGATGGCGCGCGAGGACACGGTGCTCAGCCCGCGGTTCTACACCACCGATTTCGCCAAACTTGACGCGGTGGATGTGAGCCCGGTGCGCGCCGAATGGGACGCGCTGATCGCCGAGATGCAGTCCGATCCGAACAAGACCCACTTCAAGCGCGACGCCAGCTTCGACGGAGCGATCGAGCAGCTCCCCCCCGCGCTGCGCGCCGAATTCATCGATTTCCTCGTCAGCTCGCTTACTTCCGAATTTTCGGGCTGCATCCTCTATGCCGAGATCGCCAAGCGGACGAAGAACCCGGACGTGAAGCAGCTCTTCAAGCTGCTGGCGCGCGACGAGAGCCGCCACGCTGGCTTCATCAACGACACGCTCAAGGACGCCGGCATCGGCATCGACCTGGGCTTTCTGACGCGAACCAAGAAATACACCTTCTTCAAACCGAAGTTCATTTTCTACGCGGTCTATCTGTCGGAGAAGATCGGCTACGCCCGCTACATCACCATTTTCCGCCAGCTCCAGCGACACCCCGAGCGGCAGATCCACCCGATCTTCCAGTGGTTCGAACGGTGGTGCAACGACGAGTTCCGCCACGGCGAGGCCTTTGCCATGCTGCTGCGCGCCGATCCAAAGCTGCTGACCGGGCTCAACAGATTATGGGTGCGGTTCTTCCTGCTCTCGGTCTACGCCACCATGTATGTGCGCGATCACGCGCGGCCGGTGTTCCATGCCGCGCTGGGCGTCGATCCGACCGACTATGATTACGACGTGTTCCGCATCTGCAACCAGATCGCGCGCCAGGTCTTCCCGGTCGAACTTGCCACCGACGATCCGCGCTTCCGCGCCAAGATGAGCGCGCTGCTCACAGCGTCGCGCCGGATCGAGGCGGGCAAGGCCCGCGGCGGCACGGTTGGCGCTTGGCAGAAGCTAAGCGGACTCGCAGGCGTCGGCACGGCCTTCGCCCGGCTGTACTTCCATCGGACCCACGAAAACGTGCTCCCGGCCACGGTCAGGCTGCAACCGGCATGGTGAGCTGGAGCGGCCATATCCTGCCGGTCGTGGTGACCGTGGCGATCTGGTTCTTCGCGACCGGGCTCGTCGCCTGGATCGACAACCGCGACCGCGCGACCTTCCCGCGCAGCCTGGCGATTGCCGGAGTGGCGGGGGTCGCCGGTCTCGTCGCAATGCTGGCGACGATGCAGTCGGTGTCGCAAGCGTCAGCCTACATCGCCTTCGCCGGGGCGCTGGCGGTATGGTCGTGGCTGGAAATCGCCTTCCTGACCGGCGCGGTTGCCGGCCCCCGGCGCGAGGTCTGTGCGCCCGATGCGCGCGGCTGGCGGCGTTTCTCCGATGCGGTTGCGACGCTGGTCTATCACGAGATCGCGCTCGCAGTGACGGCCTTGCTGCTGATCTCGCTGACTTGGAACGCGCCCAACCAGCTGGGCGCAATGACCTTTGTGCTGCTCTATGGCTTGCGCCTGAGCACCAAGCTCAATCTATTCTACGGCGTGCCCAATGGAGCGACCGACATCCTGCCGCCGCACCTAGCTTACCTCACAAGCTATTACGGCCCGAACCGCGCCAGCGTTCTGCTGCTGGCGAGCACCGCCGCCTCGCTGGCGCTGGCCGGATGGCTGGGCGCCAGCGCGCTGGCCGCGCCCGCAGGTAGCGCGGAGGCCGCCGGGGGCAGCCTGTTGTTCGCACTCGCCGCGCTGGGCGCAATCGAACATCTGTTTCTCGCCCTGCCGTTTCGCGACGGGGCGCTGTGGGGCTGGGCCTTACCGAGACCTGGGCCGAGACCCGGGCCGCGAGGCGGCATCAAGCATTCGACCGGAAGGGAATAAAGGGCGATGGATTTCGAAGGCTATTTCGCTGGGGAGCTGGACACCATCCGCGAGGAAGGCCGCTATCGCGTCTTCACCGAGATCGCGCGCCACCGCGGCCGCTTCCCCCACGCCACCCGCTATCAGGGCGAGGAGACCAGCGCGGTCACCGTGTGGTGCTCGAACGATTACCTCGGCATGGGGCAGCACCCCGTGGTGATCGACGCCATGCACGCCGCGCTCGACGAATGCGGCGCGGGCGCGGGCGGCACGCGCAATATCTCGGGCACCAACCACCATCACGTGCTGCTCGAACAGGAACTGGCCGATCTGCACGGCAAGGAATCGGCACTGCTGTTCACCAGCGGTTATGTCTCGAACTGGGCGGGCCTGGGCACGCTGGCGGGACGCATCCCCGGCTGTGTGGTGTTTTCCGACGCGCTCAACCATGCCTCGATGATCGAAGGCATCCGCCACAGCCGCGCGCCCTACAAGATCTGGGCGCACAACGATCCCGCCGATCTCGACCGCAAGCTGTCCGACTTCGGGCCGGAGGTGCCCAAGCTCGTCGCGTTCGAGAGCGTCTATTCCATGGATGGCGATATCGCCCCGATCGCCGAGATTCTCGACGTCTGCGAGAAGCATGGCGCGATGAGCTACATCGACGAGGTCCATGCCGTCGGTCTCTACGGTCCGCGCGGCGGCGGGGTCGCCGAGCGCGAAGGGCTGATGGACCGCATCACGGTGATCGAAGGCACTCTGGGCAAGGCGTTCGGGGTGATGGGCGGCTATATCGCGGCCTCGGCCAATCTGGTCGATTTCGTCCGCAGTTTCGCCAGCGGCTTTATTTTCTCCACCGCCCTGCCCCCGACCGTCGCGGCGGGCGCCGCGGCAAGCATTCGCCACCTGAAGGTCAGCGAGGTCGAGCGCGAAATGCAGCGCGACCGCGTCGCCAAGGTGCGCCGCAAGCTCGACATGCTCGGCATCCCGCACCTCCCCAATCCCAGCCACATCATCCCGGTGATGGTGTGCGACGCGCACAAGGCCAAGATGATCAGCGACTGGCTGATGGACAATCACGGCATCTATGTGCAGCCGATCAACTATCCGACGGTTCCGCGCGGTCTGGAACGGCTACGGATCACGCCCTCGCCGGTCCACACCGACGGCGACATCGACCGGCTGATCGACGCGCTGAGCGACATCTGGTCGCAATGCGAGCTGGCGCGCGGGGCGATGGCGGCCTGAACAATCCACCCCTTCGGCGCGCATGAAAAAGGGCGCGGACCTCGCCGGTCCGCGCCCTTTTCAGTTCAGTCGCTGCGTCAGGGCAGATCGGACTGGAGATAGGCGATCACGTCGGCGCGATCCTGCGGCTTGGCCAGTCCGGCGAAAGCCATCTTGGTGCCGGGGATGACGCGCTGCGGGTTCTCGAGATACTGGAACAGCTTCTCGGGCGTCCAGGTGATGCCGCTGTTCTTGTTTGCCGGGGTATAGTCGAACCCGGCGATCGTGCCCGCCGCACGGCCGACGATGCCGGCCAGCGAGGGCCCGATGCGGTTCACGCCCTCGTCGCGGACGTGGCAGGTCTTGCACTGGAGGAAGACGACCTTGCCCTTGTCGGCATTGCCGGTGAAGGCGGCAAAGGTCGATCCGTCGGTGGTCGCAACATCGTCGGCGGCGGGTGCGGCAGCCGCGGGCGCGGCGGCAGGCGCGGCCGCGGCTGTTGTCGCGGCGGCGGCACCGGTGTCCGCGGGGGCCGGTTCGTCGGCACCACCGCTACAGGCGGCGAGAATGGCGGTAGCAGCGACCAGGCTAGCGTAACGGCAGAGAACTTTCATCGACATCCCCTTTGCTTCCACGCAGAATTCAATCTGCCTTGTGGCGGAAACACGCGGGGTGCAGGACTTGTGCCGGCGTCACCGAGTTTCCACCCTTCGCGTTTGGACGCAAGCGTGGCGGAATGCAACCGGATGACGACCGACGAGGCCCGTCGGTAACGGAGGAGGCGCTTTAATTACGTCTCAGGCGATTCCAAGACTCTCTAAATACGTTGTAAACGCAGCATGTTATTGCACAAAACCTTTGTGGTTGATCGCCTGAATCCCTTCGAAAATGTGGGAACGCTTGTGGGACCAGATACCGCTGAATTTGGCGGTATGAGTTCTTGACCGGGACTATACCCTGATGGCGCTGACTGCGTTGAAGAGTGAAGAACGCCAAGCCCGGTGGTCATGCGCAGGTACAGTCCCGCTGTATGCCGTGCCAATTTGCTTGTGCTCGTGATTGTGGCCCCGGTCGCACTCTCGCGCCAGGGACGTCGCAATGAACATGTGTAACGAGTGACCGTTTTTCTTCGAAACATGGACGCAACCGGAAAAGGAGCCGACCCCATGTTTCGTTCGATAGCCCTCGCCACCATAATGATTGCTGCGCCGGCAAGCGCGGCTCAGCACCTGCCCTTCGAACGTGCCGCCTTCGAAGCCGCAAAAGCCGCTGGCAAGCCGGTGCTCGTCGACGTTAATGCTTCGTGGTGCCCGATTTGCGCATCGCAGGGGCGTACAATTAAGGCCACCGTCAAGGCACCCGAATATCGCGACCTCATCATCTTCTCGATCAATTATGACAATCAAAAAGAGGAGTGGAAACGGCTTGGCGCGCAGAAGCAATCCACTTTGATAGGCTATCGAGGTGGTCGCGAGGTCGGTCGCGTCGCCTACACCACTGACAAGGCAGCGATCACCGCACTGCTCGCCAAGACAGTCCGATAATCGCGTGACCGGCAGCCTCAACCCGCTTCTCGCTTATGCGGCGGGAATGTTGACGATATTGTCGCCGTGCGTGTTGCCGCTGGTTCCAATTGTCTTGGCCAGCGCCGCGCAAGCGCACAGATGGGGGCCGTTTGCGCTCGCGGCGGGGCTTGTCGTTTCGTTCACCGGCATCGGCTTCGTAGTCGCCACAGCGGGCGTGTCGTCTGGGATCGACAGCGATGCCTTCAGAATGCTCGGCGCGGTCCTGCTGGTGGCCACGGGCCTGGTCCTGGTGCTCCCTGCCGCACAGGCATGGTTGACGCGGGTTGCAACGCCACTCGCCGCTTGGGCGCATAGCCGGCAGGCAGGGATGGAGCGGTTCGGGTTGGCAGGGCAAGCGGGTATCGGCGTGTTGCTCGGCCTCGTCTGGAGTCCCTGCATCGGCCCGACCCTCGGCGCGGCTACGGTGCTTGCGGCGCAAGGGACCGATCTTGGTGGCGTGGCGCTGGTGATGGCTGCGTTCGGCCTCGGCATCGCAACTGTTCTGGTCGGACTGGCATTTGCAACTCGCGGCTTGCTTGCCCGCTGGCGCGGACGCATGATGAAGGCAGGCGGGCGCGGCAAATCCGTCCTGGGTGGCGTCCTCATGGTTGTCGGCCTGCTGGTCTTCACCGGAGGCGACAAGCTGATGGAGGGTGCGATTATTGCAGTTTCGCCCGACTGGCTGATCGAAGCGAGCACGACCCTTTAGGAACTGCTTCGCTGGCAACCGGGACGAATAAGTTACCAGCTATATCCCAGTTCGATGCCAACGACACGCGGCTGGTTGTATCGATTTATGGTGGGAGCCTGCGCTACGAAGTAAATCTGGTCGAACAGGTTGTTGGCAAATGCGGTGATCCGCGCCTTTCCAAATTCGGCACCGCCCCGTAAGCTAACCAGCTGATAGTCATCGAGATCGACCGAAGTTGCGGTCAGCTCCTGCTTGCCGCCCCATTGGGCATTAAATAGGACATTGCCGGTCAGGGTAACTTCGTTGGCCACCGGATAACGCAGGTTCAGGTTGGCCGAGGCCAGCCAGTCGGGCACCTGCGCCAGATCCAGTCCGGCAAAGCGCCCCGATTTCACATCGCCGCCCTGGCGCGAGCCACTGAGCGCCAACCGGGCAGTGCCGGGGCCAATGTCAAAGGTCTTGCTGAACTCAGCCTCTACGCCCCAGCTTTTGGCATTACCGGCATTTGTAAGATAGCTGACCGCAGCAACCGGACATGTCGCATTGGTGAGGGCACAGCCGTCGTCAACCTGCGCAATCAAATCCTGCAGCTCGGTATAATAGCCTGCAACCGCGAAATAGGCGCGGTCGCCCGGAGTGCCTTTCAAGCCCAATTCATAGGTTGTGGAATTTTCGTCATCAAAAAGGACGACGACCGGGCTCGGCGCACGCGGATCGCTGAGCCGAGTATTGAACCCGCCCGCGCGATAGCTGCTGCCGACCTTGCCATAGGCCAGGACATCGCCACTGAACTTGTATGACAGCGTCGCATTATAGGATAGGTTTTCGGAGCTGATCTGCGCATCGATGATGCGCGATGGTCCGCCGCTCGGCAAACCGGTGCCGATATCGAACTGGCGCGAACTGATACTGCGTTCGTCACGGGTGAACCGCAACTCGCCCGTCAGGTTCAGTGCTTCGGTCAAGTCATAACCGAGCGAACCGTAAGCCGCATAGCTTTCGAATTCGAGTTGCGAGGCCACGATATTGCCCCGCGACGGGTTGGCAACCGTCGGCGTCCGCGTTGTCGTCACGGAAAAATCGCTGTCGAGCAAAAGCAGGTCGGCACCCACCAGCCAGGTCAATCGACCATCGGCAGCATCACCGTTTAAATGCAGGTCCTGCGTAAAACTGGAAGTTGCATCGACCACGAAGGATGCGGCGCTGGCGTCGATCGGGGTCGCTGCGCCGATCTGGCCGGCCGCGCGGGCGCGCGTCAATTCGGCGGGGCTGATCGCGTCGTTGTCGAGATCATATTCAGACGCCCGTTCACGGTAGAGGGTGGTGGATACGAGCTGCACACCGCCGAGGTCCAGCTTTGCCGTCGCCTGATAGCCGTTAATGTCCTGCTCCGCACGCGGCGCGGTGTTCCAGGGATAGCTGAATTGATTTTGGGTATAGCCGCCAGGGAAGCCTGGCGTGCCCGCCGGAATGGAAATTTGGTAATGGATCGTTGGTGTCACCAGATCCTGTGTTTCGGCCAGCAGGATGAGATCCAGCGGTCCTGTCCGGACACGCAACTGGCCCCGCAAGCCATAGCCTTTCTGCTGGTCGAAATAGACGTCGTTGTCGGGGTTGTAGAAAAAGCCCTTGTCCTGCTCAATCAGGTCACCGCTAAGCCGTAGCGCCACGCCTTCGGCGAGCGGTACGTTGAGCGCACCCTGTACCTGGGTACCATTATTTTCGAAAGTGTACCGGGCCGTGGCAAAACCACCGAAGTTGAATTCGGGTTCGGCCGAAATGACGTTTACTGCACCACCGACTGCGTTGCGACCGTAAAGTGCACCCTGGGTTCCCCGCAATACTTCCACACGGCCGATATCGAGGAAATCGAGGCGGGAAAAGTTTCGCCCACCGATGCCGCCCCCACCGATATAGCTGCCGTTGCGATACAGACCGATGCTCGGGTCGCCATTGGTCGCCCGCGCCGTCGATGACGCGCGGATCGAGATTTCGGAAGTGATCGACGAATTCAGGTTATTGAAGCGGACGCTTGGCTGATCGGCCAGAAGTTCGCCGCTAGTGGTCGCACCGCCGCGATTGGCGAGCGATTGGGCATCGATGACCGACGCTGCGGTCGGGACTTCGGAAAGCCGTTCTTCGCGTCGGCGTGCGGTTACGATAATTTCGCCACTGTCACCTTCGGCGGCGCTGCTGTCGGCATCGCCAGCTGGTGTCGCGTCCGATTGCGCCCAGCTCGCTGTCGGAGACAGAGCCGCTATCGCCGCACCAGCACATAGAATTGCCAGACCCTTAGCCATGCGCTCCTCCGAAATTATCGTTCTTGTCAATTATTATCGATAATTTGCTCCCTCGCGACGGTAAGTCAAGAGGCATTTTGTGTTTTGCTAGTTGCATCCCAAATCGGCAAATCAGGTGGTGGCAGCCAAAAGGTCGCGGCAAGCCGCTGCGGTTGCCGCTAGTGGAAGCGGGGCGATTGTAGAAAGGTTGTCGCCAGCCGCATGGTGCAAGCGGTGGGCACCGAAAATTCCGGCCAGCCGGGGATAGCCGCCCTTAACGACCTCGGTCAGCTCTCCCGCCGTACCTTGGCCGACCGGATATGCCATTTCCAGCCCCGGCTGACCTGCGAAAATACGTCTGGCGACGGGCACGATGTCCGCCGACGTGACCAGGAAGCGGAAGGGATCGGCACTGGGTAACGGTAGCAGCCGATCGGGAAGTTCATGCCAGTCGCGGGTCGCAACATTTGCCCCGAGATGCAGCCAGAAATCGGTTTGCGCCGGTGGAGGTCCAAAATCGGCAACCAGATGGCTCGCTCCCAGATTCTCATATTCATGCCCGCTATTGCACACGAACAAGAGTTTATGGTCCGGCCGATTGACGACGGCCCATTCGGCCAATGCCAGCCAGATGGCTATGCCCGGACCGCGTTCGCCAACGCAATCGGTCCAGCCCGACCTTGGTGTCGATACCACCAGCCACGGCCGATCGCCTTTTACGCGGCGCGCGATGAGATTGGATGCGGTCCGCCGCCCGCCAATGCCCTGAACGGTCAGGCGCGCGTTATCGCCGCGTTGTGCCGCCGCAATAACCGGGGCAGCATCGGCAGGTGCCAGCAATGCCACGGGATGATCGAACATAGGCGCGTCGCCGGGAGCATTAAGGAGCAAGGCCTGTCGGCTGGGCCCGGTGGTAATCAAGATCGCCGCCTGCGCTCCACGTTTGAAGGCATCGGACAACGCACCCTGCACAACGCTATCGGTGATGGTCGACCAGCGTCGGAAAGGAAGCTGGACTACTGCAATTGCCGCTGTCAAATCCCCGCCGGTATCGGCAAGGCGCAATCTGGCGAAGACTCCGCTGGTCGGCGTTGGTCTCACAACTGGTTGGGGAATCAAGGGTATCGGTGTATCGCCGAGCATCAGATCCGCACGGTGCATGTCGAACCAAGGCACCTCGAAGGACTGTCGTTCCAACGCAAAGCCCAGCGCCGAAAGCCGACCCGACAGCCACCTCGCCGTTGCCATATCTCCGCTACCGCCGGCAGCCTTGTTGCCAGCCGCCGCATAGGTTGCGATGTCCGCCAACAGCCGTTCCGGCCCAAATGCATCATTGCCCGCTTTTGCCGCATTCGGCGACGCAGCAGCCACGAATGACAGCCCGGCTCCCGCTGCCAGCACGCCTCGCCGACTGACGGTCCGGCCAGTCATCCCGCCTTGCCGCCACCGCGCGTAGACTTGCCCTTGGGACGATTGTGCTTTGCGAGATATTCGTCGAGCGCAGGCTCGAACAGGTCTTGCGAAACTGCAATCAAATCACGCGCTACACGTTCTGCTTCGTCCGGTTCACGGGCGACTATATGGCGGCACAATTGCTCATAAAGCACTGCCGACCGCTTGCCACCATCGGTGTCGTTTGCGGCGATAAACTCTTCGGTAAACACATTATGCTGCCAGCGCGCGAGTAATGCCAGCCGATCGAGTAGCTCTAGCGCAAGAGGTCCGTTGCACCGCTTTGCAATGTAACGCCCGATCCGATTCGACACTTTCAAGTGTTCGAAACTATTGTCGGTGCGCTGGGTTACGTCTTTATATTCGACCAGCCGGTGCAACAATTCCCGGCCGTCACGGTCGCTCATTTCCTTGCAGGCCAGACGGCAAACCACGCCAAACAATGCTTTCCACAATTCATAGACTTCGGCTGCCGCATGCTGGTCGATGTCGATGACGAATGCCCCGCGCCACGGCACGACCTTGATTAGCCCGATGCTCGCGACATGACGGAACGCTTCGCGCACCGGCGCATGGCTGACATCGAAACGGGCTGCAATTTCGCGTTCGCGAATCCATGAGCCTGGCGGGATGCGCCATTCGATAATGTCGTTGATCAACAGCCGCGCAATCACGCGGTCCTGCGTTGCACCATCCTCATCCGGACGGTCACCCGATATCATCTGCGTCACCCCCGTTTCGTGATCTCACATGGTCCTTTATAACGCCCTCCCTAATGGCACTTGCAAACTGACGACGACCTAGCCAATATTATCGATAATAATCGCCAAAACAAGTCGGCTTTATCGGGAGAATTGGGTGTGAGATCGCTGCCAGGTAGCATTTTGCGAGCAGGTTTGGTCTTCGTCTCCGTCTTTGCGGCACCGGCTTTGGCGGGAGATTCCGCCGTCGGCTGTGCTGCAGCGATAGCTTATTCCGATATGCACCGGGGCGAATCTGTCCTGGTCTTGCGCGATGGCGTAGTGGTTTGTCAGTCAGAAGATGTGGCCAGCGCGCATGAATTGTGGTCGGGAACCAAAAGCTTTGTTGGCATCATGGCAGCGGCGGCGGTGCAGGATGGGCTGCTGACGCTTGATGAAGCTGCCGCGGATACTTTGACAGAATGGCGAAACGATCCGGTCAAGAATGCCATCACCGTTCGTCATCTGCTATCGATGACCAGCGGCCAGCCCAGCACCGTCGGGCGACCCGAAGGCTATCGGGAGTCGCTGGCCGTCGCGCTTACCGCCAGACCCGGCGAACGGTTCCAATATGGGCCGTCTCAGTTGCAAATCTTCGGCGAACTGCTGCGCCGCAAACTCAAGGCAGCGGGACGGAATGAAAATCCGCGTGAGTATCTCGAACGGCGGATACTGAAACCCTTGGGTATTCGCGTAGCTCAGTGGCGCAACGGGCAAGATGGTCTGCCCCTGATGCCGCAAGGCATGGTGCTGAGTGCCAGCGAATGGGCCAAGTTCGGCGAGTTTGTCCGGGGCGGCGCGAAAATCGACCGTCGCCCAGCGGTCGATACGAAAGCCTTTGCCGAACTGTTTCGCGGCAGCGCCGCCAACCCTGCCTACGGGCTGACCTGGTGGTTGCCAGCCGCACCCAAGACGCCTGATTTTGTGACCGCATCTACCGACGTAGGACGTAATTCCGGCGAACTGCCAGGCGATTTGGTCTATGCCGCAGGCTTTGGCGATCAACGGCTGTATATCATCCCGTCGTTGCGATTGACCATAGTCCGGCAAGCCAGCCTCGACATCGCTTCGCTCCGTCCGGGAGCAGCAAGACAAAAGCCCGGCTGGTCGGATTTTCAGTTTCTCAAACTACTTCTTTCGAGGGAAAGCGAAAACCGGTGACGACTTGCGCCGCGAACCTAATCAAGCGGAGCTGATTTAGCGGAACGAGGTCGTACTCCTTGATTGCAAGGAGACTCGCAATCACCTCGTTTTGATCCGTATCTAAAATGCACCGAAGCACACTAAAGTACTTCTCTATCGGGCCAATGTGCAGATTTTACGGCGAGTTAGAGCAAACTTCTACGCCATTGAATCATAATAGCCCGAGGAGACCGCTAGATCCTGTTCAAAGCGTAGGATCGATTGTCGCAATAACTTCACCATAGACAATTTATAGTGCAAATCATAATGATAATGACATGATTGGTAGCGGAGGAGGGACTCGAACCCCCGACACGCGGATTATGATTCCGCTGCTCTAACCGGCTGAGCTACTCCGCCCCAAGGGCTGCCGCGCGGTAGATTGCCGCTGCGGAGGCGGCGCATTTAGGGCGCAGTGCGCGCGGGGTCAATGCGACAAATTGCCGCGCCGCGATCACCGGCTCGGACCGCGGAAAGCGAAGCGGCGCAAGGGCTCCCACGGACCGCCGCGATAGCGGTGCAGCGCCAGGCCGGGGACGGTGAAAGCGCGGGGCATGACCAGGCCCGCCAGCTCCACCTGGAGCCGGCGGGCTTCCTCCGGCGAGACCTTGTTCTGGATGGTGACATGGAGGCGCGGCGGATGCTGGTCCTGCGCGGTCAGCATCCCGCGGAACCGCTCGGCGATGGCAGCGCGCAGCTCCAGCAACGCGGGGCTGGTCAGCCGCAGCGCGGTGCCGCGGCCCAGGTCCATCAGGCCTTCGAGCCGCGCGGGGAGCGCGGCAGTCTCCCCCGCCACCCTCGCCAGTGAAGTGCGCAGCTCGTCCTCGACCTGCGGCGGCAGTGCGTGGAACAGCGTAACGTGCGCCTCTAGGAAATTGCGCTCCGGGGGAAAGTGTTGACGCCGCAGTCCGGTGGCCCAGCGGTGCAGATCGCCGGGTAGTTCGGCGGTCAGGATCAGCGGGGCGCTGTCGCTCACATCTCGCCGCGCGCGCGGCGCAGGGCGCGCCATTTGGCGGCGGAGGCATTGTGCTGTTCGAGCGTCTCGTTGAACACGTGCCCGCCGGAACCGTCGGCGACGTAATACAACGCCTTGGTCGGAGCCGGGTCGAGCACGGCCGCAATCGCCTCGCGTCCGGGATTGGTGATCGGCCCCACCGGCAGCCCGGCAATGGCGCGGGTGTTGTAGGGATTGGGGTCGCGCAGTTCCGAAACGCGGATCAGTCGCCCCAGCGGCTTGCCCCTGGTGATCGGATAGATCGAGGTCGCATCCGCCCCCAGCATCATGCCGATCCGCAACCGGTTGGACAGCGCGCCGGCGACCATGCGGCGCTCGCTGGCCACGCCGGTTTCCTTTTCGACCACCGAAGCCAGAATTACCGCTTCGGCTGGGGTCTTGACCACGCTTGTCGGTTTGCGCTTCGCCCAGGCCTCGGCGAGATAGGCGCGCATCGCGGCCTGCATCCGCGCCAACACCGCCGCGCGCGGTTCGCCGCGCTGGAAGTCGTAGCTGTCGGGGAGCACGCTGCCCTCGGCGGGCACCGCTATTGCACCGGTCAACAGCGGCTCGGCGTTGAGCTTCTCCCACACCAGGATCGACGGCATCCCTTCAGGGATGGTGACCAGCCGCCGCAGCGGTTTGCCGTGCTGGAGGATGTCGAGGACATCCGCCTCACTCGCCCCTTCAGGCAGCAGGAATTCGCCCGCCTGAATGCCGTCTCCAGAACCCAGCACCTTGGCGCGCAGCAGAAAGCTGCTCTGCGAGCCGATTGCGCCAATTTCCTCCAGCGCGGCGGCCGCCGAGGTCAGGGAGGCCCCATCGGCCACGGTAAACTCGGTGTCGGCGTCGAGGCTGCTCGTCACCCACCAGCCGCCTGCGAACCAGGCGAGGCCGAGCGCGGCGACGAGCACCACCAGGCCGACGCCGAGGCAGCCGATGCGGCGCAATTCAGTCGACCTTCTTGAAGATCACGCTGGCGTTCGTGCCGCCGAACCCGAAGCTGTTGCTAAGCGCGACATTCACTTCACGTTGCTTCGCCGTGTGAGGCACCAGGTCGACACCCTCGGTGCCCTCGTCCGGATCGTCGAGGTTGAGCGTGGGCGGCACGATCTGGTCGCGGATGGCGAGGATGCAGAAGATCGCCTCCACCGCCCCCGCCCCGCCGAGCAGGTGCCCGGTGGCCGATTTGGTGCTCGACATGCTCGCGCCGCAGAGATCGTCGCCAAGCACGCGCTTGACCGCGGCCAGTTCGATGGTGTCCGCCATCGTACTTGTGCCGTGCGCGTTGATGTAATCGATGTCGCAGGGCGCCACGCCCGCCTTCTTCATCGCCATCCGCATCGCCAGTTCGGCACCGCGGCCTTCGGGGTGCGGGGCAGTGACGTGATAGGCATCGCCCGACAGGCCATAGCCAACCACTTCGGCATAGATTTTCGCACCGCGCGCCTTGGCGTGCTCGTATTCCTCCAGCACCACCACGCCCGCGCCCTCGCCCATCACGAAGCCGCTGCGGCCCTTGTCGTAGGGACGACTCGCCTTTTCGGGCTGATCGTTCATGCCGGTGTTCAGCGCGCGCGCCTGCGCGAACCCGGCCACGCCGAGGGGGTTGACGGTCGATTCAGCCCCGCCCGCCAGCATGATGTCCGCATCGTCGTCCCTGATCATCCGCGCGGCATCGCCGATCGAATGCGCCCCGGTGGAGCAGGCGGTGACGACCGCATGGTTCGGCCCCATCAGCCCGTATTTGATCGACACCTGGCCGCCGACCAGATTGATCAGTCGACCATGCACGAAATGCGGACTCACCCGGCCCGGGCCGCGCTCGTGCAGATTGACCGATTCGAGCTCGATCCCCGGCAGCCCGCCGATGCCCGCGCCGATCGAGACGCCCGTCCGCTCCTTGGTGGCCTGGTCCATGCCCTCCAGACCGGCGTCCTCGAACGCCTGGCCAGCGGCGTCGATGCCGAAGACGATGAACGGGTCTACCTGACGCTGGACCTTGGGATCGACGCGCTTGTCGGGATCGAAGCCGAACTCGTGGTCCGGTGCCTTCACCTCGCAGGCGATCGTGCACTTCTGGTTCGAGGCGTCGAAATGGGTGATCTGCGCGGCACCGCTGCGACCGGCGATGAGGTTTTTCCAGCTCGTCTCGACATCGCCGCCCAAAGGGGTGACGAGGCCCAGCCCGGTTACGACGACACGGCGCATTCAACTCTCCAGAAAACCAATCGTAGCCCGATAGATCGCTTGCCATGAAACAACAACGGGGGGCAGAAACGACAACAGGCCCAACCCCGTTCGGGCTGAGCCTGTCGTAGCGCGCAAACGGACGAAAAGTGGGTTAGCCCCGGTGCTCGTCGATGTAGCGGGTGGCATCGCCGACGGTGGCGATCTTCTCCGCGGCATCGTCGTCGGGGATCTCGACGCCGAATTCCTCTTCGAATGCCATCACCAGTTCGACGATGTCGAGACTGTCGGCGCCGAGATCGTCGATGAAACTGGCATCTTGCGTGACCTTGTCGGCCTCGACGCCGAGATGCTCGACGACGATCTTCTGCACGCGCTCGGCAGTATCGGACATATGGGTTTCCCTCTTCCACTAGGGGTTGGATTGGCTTTCGCCCTAATGAACGGCGATTGCGCTGGCAAGTGCCGGACTATGCACACACCTCAGCGGTTCTCGCCTGGGTCCTGATCGCGTTCCGTGGCGCTGCCGGTTATGTCGGTCTTTTCCGCCGGATCGCCCTTCGGCTGCTCGGTCAGGCGGACATGAACATCCCGCAGTTGCCGGGCACTCACCATCGATGGCGCGCCCATCATCAGGTCCTGTGCGCGCTGGTTGAGCGGGAAGGCGATGACCTCGCGGATGTTGGGCTCGTCCGCCAGCAGCATCACGATGCGGTCGATGCCGGGGGCCGAGCCACCATGCGGCGGAGCGCCCAGCTTGAACGCCTCGATCATGCCGCTGAAGTTCGCGTCCACGTCCGCCTGCGTGTAGCCGGCGATCTCGAACGCCTTGTACATGATCTCCGGCTTGTGGTTCCGGATCGCGCCCGAACTCAGCTCGTAGCCGTTGCAGACAATGTCGTACTGCCAGGCCTTGATCGAAAGCGGGTCCTGCGTCTCGAGCGCCTCGAGCTCGCCCTGCGGCATCGAGAAGGGATTGTGGCTGAAGTCGATCTTCTTGGCGTCCTCGTCGTATTCGAACATCGGGAAATCGACGATCCAGCAGAACTTGAAGCAGCCCTCCTCGATCAGCCCCAGTTCCTCGCCCACACGCGTGCGCGCGGCCCCCGCGAGCTTGGCGGCGTCCTTTTCCTTGCCCGCGGCGAAGAACAGCCCGTCGTTGTCGCCCAGCCCCAGCTCCGCATAGAGCGCGGCCATGCCCTCCTCGCCGTGGTTCTTGGCGATCGGGCCGCCGAATTCGCCGCCCTTGCGGGTGACGTAGCCTAGTCCCGCGAAGCCTTCCCTGCGCGCCCAGTCGTTCATGTCGTCGAAGAACTTGCGGCTCTTGTCTTGCGTGGCCGGCGCCGGAATCACCCGGACCTTGCCACCGCTTCCAACGATCTTCTCGAACAGTCCGAAACCCGACGTCTCGAAATGCGCGGTGACGTCGCTGATGACGAGCGGATTGCGCAGATCGGGCTTGTCGCTGCCGTAGTTCAGCATCGCCTCGGCATAGGGGATGCGCGGGAAGCTGCCCGCAGGGGTCACGGTCTTGCCGTTGGCAAACTCCTCGAACACGCCTGCCAGCACCGGCTCGATCGCCTGGAACACGTCTTCCTGTGTCACGAAGCTCATCTCGAAATCGAGCTGGTAGAACTCGGGCGATCGGTCGGCGCGCAGATCCTCGTCGCGGAAGCAGGGTGCGATCTGGAAATAGCGGTCGAAACCGGCCACCATCAGTAGCTGCTTGAACATCTGCGGCGCCTGCGGGAGCGCGTAGAAACGGCCCGGGTGGAGGCGGCTGGGGACCAGATAATCGCGCGCGCCCTCGGGGCTGCTCGCCCCCAGGATCGGCGTCTGGAACTCGGTGAAGCCGATGTCGATCATCCGGCGGCGGATGCTGGAGATCACCTGCGAGCGCAGCACGATGTTGCGATGCAGCCGCTCGCGGCGCAGATCGACGAAGCGGTATTTCAGCCGCGTTTCCTCGGGATAGTCCTCCGCGGAATTGACGATCAGCGGCAGCTCGGCGGCATGGCTCTGCACCGTGGCAGCCTGCGCGAACACCTCGATGGCACCGGTTGGCAGGTTCGGGTTCACCGCCGCACCCGCGCGCACCTTCACCGTGCCGTCGATGGTCACGACCGATTCCAGTTTCAGCTTCTCGAGCACGCCAAGCGCGGGGCTGTCGCTGTCGGCAACCACCTGGGTGATGCCGTAATGATCGCGCAGATCGACGAACAGCACCCCGCCATGATCGCGCTTGTTGTGCACCCAGCCCGACAGGCGGACCTCGCTGCCGACATTTTCCGCGGTCAGTTGCGCGCAGGTGTGGGTACGATAGGCGTGCATCTAAACTCTTTCCGAATTGGGGGCTATGGCGCTAGGGCGCGCGAGCCACGCGGCTCCTAGCAGTTTTCGCGCGGGCTAACAGGCCAAGCCCGTCGCTTTGTCAAGGCGGGCACACAGCCGGGGGCGGTACTCCGCCCGACACGATAGAACAGAAAGTCGAAATGCAAATCCACCCGCTGATCACCACCACCGAGGCGCTGACCGAACTGTGCGCCCGGCTCTCCCAATCAGAATTCGTCTGCGTCGACACCGAATTCATGCGCGAGAACACCTATTGGCCCGAGCTGTGCCTGGTGCAGATCGCCGACGAGAACGAGGCTGCCGCGATCGACCCGCTGGCCGAGGGCATCGACCTGGCACCGCTGCTCGACCTGCTGGTCGACAACGAAGACGTGCTGAAGGTCTTCCATGCCGGGGGCCAGGATGTGGAAATCATCTACAACCTCAGCCAGCGTACCCCGCATCCCATTTTCGACACGCAGATCGCGATGATGGCGGTCAGCCAGTCCGAACAGATCGGCTATGCCAATCTGGTTGAAAGCTGGCTCGGCTTCACCGTCGACAAGGGCGCGCGCTTCACCGACTGGAGCCGCCGCCCGCTGACCGAGCGGCAGATCGAATATGCCATCGGCGATGTGACCCATCTCGCCAATATCTTCCCGCGGCTGCTCAAGAAACTCATCAAGACCGGGCGCGGCGCGTGGCTGAATGCCGAGATGGACAAGCTCGCCGATCCGGCCAACTACGCCAACGATGCCGGGCAGGCGTGGAAGCGCATCCGGTCGACCGGGCGCAATCTGGGTGTGCTCGGCCGTCTCAAGGCGCTCGCCGCCTGGCGCGAGGGCGAAGCGCAGCACAAGAACATCCCGCGCGGGCGCATCATGCGCGACGAGACCTTGGCCGATCTCGCCAGCCATCCGCCCAAGACGCAGGGCGATCTGGCCAAGGTGCGCGGGCTCTCGAACGCCTGGAAAGACAACGACATCGGCAAGCGGCTGATGAAGGTGATCGAGCAGGCCGGGCCGCTGCCCAAGGAAGAGCTGCCGGAGAAGGGCGCGCCGGGCGCACCGCTCGGCAAGGAAGGCGCGCTGGTCGCCGATCTGCTCAAGCTGCTGCTCAAGATCCGCAGCCGCGAGATCGACGTCGCTGCGCGGCTACTGACCCGCGCCGACGAGATGGAAGCACTCGCCGCCGGGGTCCGCGACCTGCCGGTGCTGCAAGGCTGGCGCTACGATGTGTTCGGGAAGGACGCGCTGGCGCTGGTGGAAGGCAAGATGGCCTTCGCCGTGAAGCACGGGCGGCTGACCATGACGCGGGTGGAGGTGGCTGAGGCGGAGCCTCCGGCAGAGGCGGCTGCATGATACAGCAGCGATTTACGATATCCCGATTTGACCCGTTTCACTTGCAATTTTGAACCATAACGGTTATCGACGGATGGTGGGTACGGATTTTCACTTTTCCAGGCGGGATCAGGGCGTGACGGAGCGGGAAATGAAAGGTCACGGTCCATATCGGCATTTGCGCTCCATACTGCTGTTTTCTAGCACGAATTGGGGAATCGGAAGTTTTTTAAAAACCCCCGGTGAGTGGTCCACGGCAAGTGAGCCTCGAGGCGTTGCATGACCACATTCCTGCCCACGCTCAAGCAACTGCACTATCTGGTCGCGCTGCACGAGCATGGACATTTCGGGCGCGCCGCCGAGGCGAGCTTCGTTTCGCAATCGACGCTCAGCGCCGGTATCCGCGAGCTGGAATCGCTGCTCGGGGTGACGCTGGTCGAACGCAGCCGCCGCGTGGTGCGCTTCACCCAGCTCGGCAATCAGGTGGTGGCCAAGGCGCACCGCGTGCTCCGCGAGGCGGAGGAGTTGGGCGATCTCGTCTCGGCCTCGGGTAAGCCGCTCTCGGGCCAGCTCTCGATGAGCGTCATCCCCACGATCGCCCCTTTCCTGCTGCCGCGCATCCTCCCCAGGCTGCGGCGCGAGCGGCCCGAGCTGAAACTGTTTCTGCGCGAAGAGACCAGCCACGATGCGGTCGAATCGCTCCACCATGGCCGCGCCGATTGCGTACTGCTGGCGCTTCCGTTCGCCACCGGTGAGGTGGAGCACGCGCACCTCGCCGACGACCGACTGTTCGTCGCTTTTCCCAAGAACGATCCGCGCGACCCGCCCGATCTCGTGCCGCCGAGCATGATCGAGGAAGGTCGTCTGCTCTTGCTCGAGGATGGGCACTGCCTGCGCGACCATGTCCTGGCCGCCTGCAACCGGCCAGAACTGCGTGGCTCCGCCACCATGATCGGCACCAGCCTGCATACGCTGGTGCAAATGGTCGACGGCGGGCTGGGGGTCACCATGCTGCCCGAAATGGCGCTGGAGGCAGGAATATTGAACGGCACCCAGGTCGTTGCCCGCCCGCTGAAGGCCAAGAATGCGACACGTCAGATTGCGCTGATCTGGCGCAAGAATTCGCCCCGCCGCGAGGAGTTCGAACTGCTCGCGGAGGAATTTCGCGCGGGTTAGGCCAGCGAGTGGACCGGCTTCGGCCGCCGTTGCCGCCGCATCGCACTGCCGATCACCCCGAACCCGGCGATCAGCAGGGCCCAGGTCTGCGGCTCGGGCACGGCGGCTAGAAAACCCCTGATCTCTCCTCCGGGAAAGGTGGTGCTGTGGACGTTGAAATAGGCACGCCCATTTTGCATTCCGGTGATCAGGGCCGCTTCGGCTCCGGTCGTCGCGCCCCCGGCAGCGGTGAGGAAAGGCGCGGTGTAGGTGCTGGCCTGACTCAGATCGAGGGTGATGGAGTAGCTGCCGCCGCGCACGCCCACAGGGAAACCGGGCAGCGTACCGGGGGTCACCGCGACACCGACCGTTCCCGTTCCCGGCACAGCAACGCAGCAATGGATGTGAGCCACGGTCGTCGTCCCGCTCAGGCCAGCCCATTCCGCCGAAATCGCCAGCGTGCGTAGGGTGGAGTCGTAGGTGACCTGAACCATGCCCGCCCCCGTAGCTCCCGCCACTTCCGGGGTCAGCGGACTGGCAAACACGGTGATGGCGGCAGATGCTGGGACGGCGAGCGTTGCGGCAGCGAGCGAAACCGCAAGGCGGGCGACATGATAGCGCATAGAAATCTCCCCAGACTCGGCGCCCCTCCCGATTGCCAATCATAAACGGCCCGCCGCCCCAAGTAAATGCATCGACGGCTTCGGCCTTGGCGTGGCGCCCACCGCAGCCCGCGGCGAGCGGCCGCTTCACGTTTTCTTCATGCCATCGCGCTTAAGGCCAAAGCCCGGGTCACATACGCAATTTGAAGTCTCGAACACCCGATCGCTCGAGCCAGCGCATGGATGATCTCGTGAAGTTCGATCGCATCGGTTCCACCAGCGCGTCGCCCGCCCTGCCGGCCCATGCCACCGAGCTGCGGCGCTTCTCGCGCGAGAAGCTCTGTGCGCAGGGCTCGATGCGGTTCGGCGGGCGCGGCTACACCGTGGCCATGGAAAACCTCTCGGAGCAGGGGTGCCAGTTCTGGGTGCCGCGCAAGGCAGGTTTGCCGAAGGGTACTTCGATCGCGCTCTACATCGAAAAGATGGGGCCGTTTCCGGCGACGGTACGCTGGGCGCGCGAAGGCTGGGTCGGTGTCGAGTTCGATCAGCCCCTGTACGGACCCGTCTTGCGGCACATCCAGGATCACTTCGACCAATCCGAATGACCTGATGCTCCGTCAGTCCATATGCTTGAGGCCGACGCGGATGTAGTCCCAGCCGGTGACGCAGGTCAGCACCGCGGCGGCCCACAGGCTGGTGAGGCCCACCACGTGGATCCAGTTGCTCGCCAGCGTGCCGCAGGCTTCGAGCGTCGAATGGCACGGTGGGCCGTTGACCGCGCCGCCAAGGATCAGCGCGCCCAGGCTCATCAGCTGGAACGTGGTTTTCCACTTCGCCAGTTTGGAAACCGGCATCGATACCTGCAATCCGCCGAGAAATTCGCGCAGACCCGATACCGCAATCTCGCGGATCAGGATCACGAGCCCCGCAATGACGTGTGCATCGCCCACATAGGGCCCGCGCAGATAGCCTTGCGCCGTGAGGATCAGGATGACCGCAGCCACCATGATCTTGTCCGCGATCGGATCGAGGAACTGGCCGAGCTTGCTGACCGTACCCTGCGCCCGGGCAAGGTATCCGTCGAGATAATCGGTGAAGGCGATCACGCAGTAGAGCACGAACGCCACCGCATAGCCCGCCCGCCATTCGGGCCACCATAGCAGGAAGCCAAGGAACGGCACCGCCAGGATGCGTGACAGCGTCAGAAGGTTGGGCAGCGTCATCATCGGATCGGCTGTGCGCTTAGCGGTTGGACGGGATGCTGAAAACCCTCGCCCTTGCCCGCGCGTGCCACACTGCTACGGCGCATGGATCAAGGGGCGACACGAGCGCAGTATTGCATGACCACCTCGACCAGGCTGCTCAACCGGCGGCGGTTTCTGCCGCTATTCGTCACCCAGCTCCTCAACGCGTTCAACGACAATCTCTACAAGACCGCGATGGTGCTGTTCGTGGTCTACACGGTCTACAACGACGAGGCACAGGAGGCGCAGTTCAGCGCGATTGCCTCGGGCGTGTTCATTCTGCCTTTCTTCCTGCTGTCCGCGCTGGCGGGCCAGCTCGCCGATATGCGCGACAAGGCGCGGATCATCCGCCTCGTCAAACTTGCCGAGATCGGCATTATGGCGGTCGGCGCAGTAGGGCTGCTGATAGCGTGGCAGGATGCAGCGTGCGGCAGGGGCCTGCAAGGTTGCTTCGCCGGGCAGCCAGACCCGTTGCTGGCCAGCCTCGCGATCCCGCTCCTGCTCGCCGCTTTGTTCGCCATGGGCGTCCATTCCAGTTTCATGGGCCCGATCAAATATGCCATCCTGCCCCAGCATTTGAACAAAGAGGAGGTGCTGTCGGGCACGGGCCTGGTCGAGGCCGGCACCTATCTTGCGATTCTGGTCGGCACCATTCTCGCAGGTTGGATCGAAGTTGAGGTTGCCGCAATAGCGATACTCGGCGTTGCCGTGGTCGGCTACATTACTTCGCGATGGGTGCCGCCCGCTCCAGCGCAAGGCGTGATCGAGCCGATCGACTGGAACCCGTTCACCAGCTCGGTGCGCGTCGTCGCCAACACCATGGCCAACGCGCAGGTCTTCTACGCCATTCTGGCCATCAGCTTCTTCTGGACCATCGGGGCGGTGCTGTTCATCCAGTTCCCGCCGCTCGCCAAGAACACCCTGATGGCCTCGAAGGAAGTGGCCAGCCTGTTCCTGGTCATCTTCTCGATCGGCGTGGCAATCGGATCAGTGGCGATCAACTGGCTGCTCAAGGGTGTCGTTTCGGCCCGCCATGCTCCGTTGTCGGTCATCGCGATGGGGCTGTTCGTGGTCGGCTTCTATGTAGTGGCGAAAGGCTGGGATCCGGGCACCAGCACCGATTTGCTGAACGTGAGCGCGTTCCTGCGCCACTCAGGCGCACCGCTGCTGATGCTGATGCTGCTTGGCATCGCAGTGGCGGGCGGGATGTTCGTGGTCCCGCTCTACGCCTTTCTGACCACAAAGGTCGCGCCCGATCAGGCCGCCCGCACGATCGCGGCGAACAATATCGTCAATTCGGGTGCCATGGTGCTCGGCTCGCTCCTCGCGGTCGGCCTTACCGCCGCCGGCGTGCCCATCGCGGAGCAGCTGCTGCTCGGCGCGGCCATGTGCCTGGTCAGCGCCTGGCTGGCAAAGCGGCTGCACGCGGTCGAAGACGACCCGGCCGCACCCGATACCGCCTGACTCAGATAATGAAGGCGAGTACCGCGGCGAAGCTGGCGAAATAGACGGTGGCGAAACCGCGCATGTCGCTGGTGGTCAGGCGCCAGTCGGTGGTGCGGACCACCGATACCGGCTCGCGGCGCAGGCGCTGCGGCAGGCTCGCGCGAAACGGATGGCGGGCGCTTTCGTCGGTCAGGACCAGTGCTCGTCTCATGGTGTGCTTCCCCTTGTCTTTGCGACTTGTTTCACCTGCTTAACGCGTTGGAAACCATTCGGCCCCTGCGGATTTCGGGCTGCTCCGTAACGGAACATTAACCGCGTTCGTTGGCATTTGGTTAGGATTTGCAACGGGCGGCGAACCGGCCCGATTGCCTTGATCTCTCCGCCCCGCTACCCGCCGCGCCATGACCGCGATCCGCTCTCCCCGCCCCACGCCAGGTGCCGCGCGCCTGCTGGTCGATTGCCTGATCGAACAGGGCTGCGACCGCATTTTCACCGTGCCGGGCGAGAGCTTCCTGCCGGTGCTCGACGCGCTGCATGATGAGGATCGCGTGGATGTCGTCACCTGCCGACAGGAAGGCGGAGCTGCGTTCATGGCCTGCGCCGATGGGGCGCTGAACGCCGCCGGAAGTGGGCGGCCCGGCGTCTGCTTCGTCACCCGCGGCCCGGGGGCGACCAACGCCAGCATCGGCGTCCACGTCGCCTTTCAGGACTCACAGCCGATGATCCTGTTTATCGGCGATGTGGACCGCGCCATGCGCGACCGCGAGGGATTCCAGGAACTCGATTTCGCAGCCTTCTTCGGGCCCACCGCCAAATGGGCGGCGCGGATCGACGATGCCGCGCGCATTCCGGAATATATCGCCCGCGCCTATGCCACCGCGATTTCGGGACGCCCCGGCCCGGTGGTGCTCGCCTTGCCCGAGGATATGCTGGGCGACGAGGTGCCCGCCGATCTGCGCCCGCGCCCATATGTCGCCCGTCCGGCGCAGGCCCCATGCCCCGACGCGATCCAAGCCATGATGGCGATGATCGGCGATGCCGCCGCGCCGCTGGCAATCGTGGGTGGGGCGGGCTGGAACGCAAAGGCCCGCGCGTATTTCCAGCTCTTCGCGGAGCGCATCGGGCTACCGGTGGCGACCGCCTTCCGCCGCCAGGATGCAGTTAGCCCCGCCAGCCCGGTCTATGCCGGCAATCTCGGCTATGGCCCCAATCCCAGGCTGCTCGAGCGGGTCAGGGACGCGGACCTCATCCTGGCGGTGGGCGCGCGGCTGGGCGAGGCGACGACCGACGGTTACGCCAACCCGCCCTTGCTGTCGCCCGATCGTCGCCTGGTCCACATTCATCCCGACCCGGAAGAACTCAACCGCGTCTATCCCGCCGATCTGGCCATCTGCGCTAGCATGGACGAATTCGCCGAAAGCGCGGCGCTGTGGGATGAGGGTGAGGTCATCGCGTTTGACGCCGGAGCCGAGGCGCACCGCGAATGGAACGAGTGGGCGACGGCCAAGCCGACCGCACACGTGCTCGACCTGGGCGCCTGCGTCACCTTCATGCGCGACACGCTGCCCGCCGATACGATCGTGTGCAACGGCGCAGGGAATTTCTCGGGCTGGTGGCACCGCTACTGGCGCTACGCCGGATTCCCGAGCCAGCTCGCCCCGACCGCGGGTGCGATGGGCTACGGCGTTCCCGCCGCCGTTGCCGCGGCACGGCGATTTCCCGAGCGCACCGTCGTTGCGGTAGCGGGCGACGGCGATTTCCTGATGAACGGGCAGGAACTCGCCACCGCCGTTCAGCACAGGTGCGACCTGATCGTCGTGGTCGTCGACAACAGTGCCTACGGCACCATCCGAATGCATCAGGAGCGTGAGTTCCCGGGCCGGATCAGCGCGACGGCACTGACTAACCCCGATTTCGCTGCACTGGGCAACGCCTATGGCGCGTGGTCGGCGCGGGCGGAGACGACCGCCGAGTTTCGCACCGCCTTGTCCGAGGCGGCTGGACGCGACGGCGTTCGCTTGATCCACTGCGTGATCGAAGTGGAGCAGCTCGCGGCTAGCGGTGCATCGATATCGGCATTACGCGCCCCGCAATGAAAAGGGCCGCCTCGTAGGACGGCCCTCGTATCGGCAGGGCGGGACTCAGATATCGTCGCCGAGCGCGCCCTTGATCTTGCCTGCCATCTGCTGGGTCTTGCCTTTGGCTTCCTGCTGACGGCCTTCGGCGCGCGTTTCCGCATCGCCGAGCTGCTGCTTGCCCTTGCCGACGGCTTCGTTGGTGTTGCCTTTGATCTTGTCGGTCAGTTCGCCCATTGCGTTGCTCCATCGCTGATCGGCTCGGCCCAATGCCGGCCCATTGCCCGAGCAATGAGTGGGTGAACGACCGAGTTTCTGACCTGGAGCGAGATTGCGCTCGAACAACAGCAGCGCACGGCGGATCGCATCAGCCCTCCGCAAGCTTCAGCACCAGATCCCATTCCTTGCGGGTAAACTCGCAAACCGACAGCCGCGATTGGCGGACCAGCTCGCAATCCGCGAACCGTTCATCCGCCTTGATCTTGGCCAACGTGACCGGAACCGCCAGCTTGCGCAGCGGCGTCACCTTGACCGAGACCCATTTGCCTGTGGTGTCGCTCGGATCGGGAAAGCCAGGCGCGCTGATGGTCACGATTCCGACGATCTCCTTACCGATATTGGAATGGTAAAAGAACGCCTGATCGCCCGCCGCCATGGCAGCCAGATTGTTGCGCGCGCGATAATTTCGCACCCCATCCCAGGTGCCCTCGCCCTCGGCGATCAGATCGTCCCAGCCGTAGACGTCGGGTTCGGACTTCATCAGCCAGCAACGGGGCATCGTTCGCCTCTTCGAGCTTTGCCGGGATCCGGACGACCCACCGGCCGGATTAACCCCTTCTTAGACCCGATGGCGTAGGAGCACCGTAACGGCAAGCGAGAGGGCGGTGTTGTCCGCAAACCCTGAAAATACCACTCCGGCGCGTAAGGGATTTGCGCATTATGCGTCACGCCCGTTCGATGGCGTGACGCTGGGCATCGCCGCGGCTTCGATCTTGCTGTTCCTGGCGACCGGCGGCACCGTGCTGCCCGAACTGGTGCGATCCTGGCGCGGGCTCGGCGGGCAGCCCGACGTGATCCTGGCCAATGCCCTGCTACTGAACATCGCGGTCATCCTGTTTGGCTGGAGTCGCTACAAACTGCTGTCGCGCGAACTCGTCGAACGCTGCAAATCCGAAGAGCAGGCGCTCCGCCTTGCTGACACCGACCCGCTGACCGGCTGCCAGAACCGCCGTAGCTTCCTGCCCGCGGTCAATGCCCTCGCGGAATCGGCCGCGGCATCGGGGCGCGAGATCGCAGTGGGGCTCATCGATCTCGATCATTTCAAGACCATCAACGATTATCACGGGCACAAGCTGGGGGATGTGGTGCTGCTCGAAACCTCCGGCCGGTTCAACGAGTTGCTGCCCTCGGGGGCGTTGCTCGCGCGACTGGGCGGCGACGAGTTCGCCTTTGCCCTGACCTATCTGAGCGACGAGCATGGCCGCATCGAAGCGCTGATCGACCGGCTGGTGGCGAGCGCGGCGCGGCCGATCCAGATCGACGAGACCACGCTGGAAATCAGCGTCTCGGTCGGCGTGGCGAGCAGCCGCGACACGAACGAGGCCGGTGGTCCCGGAGCGGGCGGCGAGAATTTGATGAACCGCGCCGACATGGCGATGTATCAGGCCAAGAAGCGAGGTCGCAACCGCCTGCAGTGGTTCGAGCCGGCGATGGAATACGAACAGCGGTTTCGCGGCGAGCTGGAGGCGGGCATCCGCCGCGGTCTGCGCGCCGACGAATTCGTGCCCTACTACGAACAGCAGGTGGATCTGGAAACCGGCGAGATTATCGGCTTCGAGATGCTCGCCCGGTGGCTGTCGCCCGACCTGGGCCTGGTCAACCCCGACATATTCATCCCGATCGTCGAGGAAATGGGGCTGATCGAGGAGCTGTCGAAATCGCTGATGGCGCAGGCCTTCGAAGATGCGAAAAAGTGGCATCCGCGACTGACGGTGGCGATCAACGTCTCGCCACTCCAGCTTCGCGACCCATGGTTTGCGCAAAAGATGCTCAAGATGCTGGTCGCGCATGCCTTCCCGGCCTCGCGGCTGGAGATCGAGATCACCGAGAGCGCCCTGCACGACAATCCCGGGCTGGTCCGCAATACGCTGATCGGGTTGCGCAATCAGGGCGTAGTCGTGACACTGGACGATTTCGGGATGGGCTATTCCAGCTTGTCGCAGCTGCGTACGCTGCCGTTCGACCGCTTGAAGATCGACCGCAGCTTCATCCGCGATCTCAAGCATGACGATACCAGTGCCAAGCTGGTCGGCGCGATCATTTCGATGGGCGTCGGGCTCGAATTGCCGCTGGTGGCCGAGGGGATCGAGAACGATGCGATCCTCAAGACCCTGCGGTCGATGGGCCAGCTCAAGGGCCAAGGCTATCACTACGGGCGTCCCGAGCCTGGCGATCTGGTTATCGAGCGGCTCGCGGCGCTCGATCTGCTGGCCCCCGAAGCGGAAGCCGACGAGGCCATTGCGCGCGTCGATCTGCCTGCGTCCCCGGTGCAAAAGACGGCCTGACGCTTCGACAGCGCGCCGGCGGCTGCTGGACGCCTTCGACCGCGCGCTCTAGGGCGCGGCTTCGATGCGTATTCCCTTCGTCAAGATGCATGGGCTGGGCAATGATTTCGTCGTGCTCGATGGGCGCGTCGAGGCGCTGCCTGCGATCCACGCACCCTTCGCGCGTCGCCTGGCCGACCGCCACCAAGGCATCGGTTGCGATCAGCTGGTGGTGCTCGAACCCCCGCAAACGCCCGGCTGCGCCTTGCGGATGCGCATCTACAACGCCAACGGGGGCGAAGTCGAAGCCTGCGGCAACGCCTCGCGGGCCGTGGCCCTCCTGCTGGGAGAGCCCTCGACGGTCGAGACGGCGGGCGGGGTGATCGCGGTCGAGCCGCAGGCCGGCGGCGCGCGGATCGACATGGGGATACCGCGCTTCGAATGGGATGCGATTCCCTTGGCCTATGCGATTGATACGCTGGCGATGCCGGTCGGCTGGGGCGGGCTCGAAGGGCCGACGGCGGTCAATGTCGGCAATCCGCACGTAGTGTTTTTTGTCGCCGATGCGGGTGCAGTGGCGCTTGCGGAGCTTGGCCCGCTCATCGAAACCGACCCGCTGTTTCCCCAGCGGATCAACGTCAATGTCGCCACGATTGAGGGTCGCGACCGTATCCGATTGCGCGTCTGGGAACGCGGCGCAGGCCTGACCCGCGCCTGCGGCACCGGGGCCTGCGCCACCGCCGTCGCGGCGATGCGGCGCGGCCTCGTCGAGCGCAGCGTGACCGTCGCGCTGCCGGGGGGCGAACTGACGATCGCATGGAGCGGCGACGGCCGAATCAGCATGACCGGCGCAGCGGCCGAAAGCTTTCGCGGCACCTTCGAGTGGGACGATTACGCGTGACCGCCCCGCGGGTAATCGGCCTCGGCTGCCGCCTCAACATCGCCGAAAGCGAGCGGATCGGCGAAATGCTGACCGGCCGGAGCGATCTGGTGGTGGTCAACAGCTGCTCGGTGACCGGCGAGGCGGTCCGGAACACCCGCCGCGTGATCCGCCGCGCGCGCCGCGCCAATCCAACGGCGCGGCTGCTCGTAACCGGCTGCGCGGCGGAGACCGAGCGGGTCGCGCTCGCCGCGATGCCCGAGGTGGATGCGCTGATTTCCAACGCCGCCAAGCTTGATCCCTTCGCTTACGGCATCGATGCAAAGGGCCGTTCGCCAGTGCGGGCCAGCCGGCGAACCCGCGCCTTCGTCCCGGTCCAGAACGGCTGCGATCACGCCTGCACCTTCTGCATTATCCCGCAGGGCCGTGGACCGAGCCGGTCGTTGACCGTGTCTGCAGTGCTCTCCGAAGTGGAAACACACCTCGTGCGCGGGGTCGCCGAGATCGTGCTGACCGGTGTCGATGTCACCTCCTGGGGTGCGGACCTCGCGGGTAGCCCGCGCCTGGGTGAGCTGGTGCAGACCATCCTCGATCGCTTTCCCACGCTCGCACGCTTGCGGCTCTCCTCGCTCGACGGGGCCGAGATCGACTCGCTGCTCGAAGACCTCATCGCCGACGAGCCGCGCGTGATGCCGCACCTGCACCTCTCGCTACAGCATGGGCACGACCTGATCCTCAAGCGCATGAAGCGGCGGCATTCGCGCCACGATGCCGAAGGGCTGGTCGACCGGCTGCGTGCCCGCCGCCCCGACCTCGCCCTTGGTGCCGACCTCATATCCGGCTTTCCGACCGAAACCGAACAGCATCACGAGGCCAATCTTTCGCTGGTCCGCGAACTGGGCATCGTCCACGGCCATGTCTTTCCCTTCTCCCCACGTCACGGCACTCCGGCCGCGCGGATGCCGCAGCTCGACCCCACCACCATCGCGCCGCGCGCCGCCGAGCTACGCGCCGCGGTCGCCTTGACGCGCGCCGAGTGGTTGGCGTCGCTGGTCGGAACGCCGCTGCGTGTGCTCGCTGAACGCGATAACCGCGGCTATGCGGAAAATTACGCCCGTGTCGCCACACCAGGCATCACGCCGGGCACCGTCGCGACCATTATTCCCACCGCCTGCGAGGACGATCTGCTGCGATGAGCGAGACTAGCTGGTCCCAGCGGCTGTTCGGCGGGTTCCGCAAGACCTCCGAACGGCTCGCGACCAATCTGACCGGCGTGGTCGGCACCGCCAAGCTCGACGAGGCCACGCTCGACGAGGTCGAGGATGCGTTGATCCTGTCCGACCTCGGCCCGGCCGCCGCGGCGCGCATTCGCGCCAAGCTGACAGAAAAGCGCTTCGGGCTCGCAATCACCGACCGCGAGCTGCGCGAGGCGGTCGCCGAGGAGATCGCCGCCATCCTGCGTCCGGTGGCCAAGCCGCTCGAGATCGTGGCCTTTCCCCGTCCGCAGGTGATCCTGGTCATCGGAGTCAACGGCAGCGGCAAGACCACCACCATCGCCAAGCTCGCGCATCTGTTCCAGGACGACGATTACAGCGTCATGCTGGCGGCGGGCGACACGTTCCGGGCGGCCGCCATCGGCCAGCTCCAGACCTGGGCGGATCGCGTTGGCGTGCCCCTGGTGCGCGGGGTCGAGGGTGGCGATCCGGCAAGCATCGTTTTCGATGCGGTGAAATCCGCGACCGAGCAGGGCATCGACGCGCTGGTGGTCGACACCGCGGGGCGACTCCAGAACAAGCGCGAGTTGATGGACGAGCTGTCCAAGATTCGCCGAGTGCTTGGCCGCCTCAATCCCGAGGCACCGCACGATGTCGTGTTGGTGCTGGACGCCACCAACGGCCAGAACGCGCTGGCGCAGATCGACGTGTTCAAGGAAGTCGCCGGCGTGACTGGCCTCGTCATGACGAAGCTGGACGGCACCGCGCGCGGCGGCGTGCTTGTAGCGGCTGCGGAACAATACGGCTTGCCGATCCATGCCATCGGAGTGGGCGAAAAGATCGACGATTTGCGCCCCTTCGATCCCGATCTGGTCGCGCGCGTGATTGCTGGAGTCGCCTGATATGAGTCCCCCCGAAGCCGAAAGCCCTAACGCCAGGCCCAAGACCGGCTGGCTCAACATCCTGGTCGATTACGGCCCGCTGCTGGTATTCCTCGGCGTCTACAAGTTCGCCAGCCCTGAAGGCGACGCGCCGCTGGGCCAAGTGACCGCGGTGATCCAGGGTACCGTCGCTTTCATGATCGCGGCGGTGATCGCGCTGGCGTTCTCCAAGTGGAAGTTCGGGCGCGTGTCGCCGATGCTGCTACTCTCGACGGCGCTGATTGTCGGCTTCGGCGCGCTCACCATCTGGCTGCGCGACGAGCGCTTCATCCAGTTCAAACCGACCGCGATCTATCTGCTGTTCGGCGTCGTGCTGGTCGGCGGCTGGCTGCGCGGCAAGGCGTTGCTGCAGGTGCTGCTGGAAGCGGTGTTCGAAGGGCTGGATCGCGACGGCTGGCTCAAGCTGTCGCGCAATTGGGGGCTGTTCTTCTTCGCCATGGCGGGCCTGAACGAAGTCCTGCGCGCCCAGCTCTCATTCGAGGACTGGCTGTGGGCCAAACTCTGGGTGTTCATGCCGCTCAGCTTCCTGTTCACCTTCACCCAGCTGCCGATGCTGCTGCGGCACGGGCTGGCGCTGGAGGCCAAGGACACAGTGCTGAAGGATCAGCCCCCAACCGACTGACGGCTCAGATCTCGATCTGGCTGCCCAGTTCCACCACCCGGTTGGTGGGCAGCTTGAAGAACTCCATCGCGGTCGCCGCATTCCGCAGCATCCAGGCGAACAGCTTCTCGCGCCAGAGCGCCATGCCCGGTGTCTTGCTGGCGATCAGCGTCTGGCGGCTGAGGAAGAAGCTGGTCTGCATCATTTCGAATGCGCCGCCGCACATCGAAGAGCTCTTTAGAGCGCCGGGAATATCGGTTTCCTCGAGGAACCCGTAGCGCAGCTTCATGCGGTAAAAGCCCTCACCCAGATCGCGAAACTCGACCCTGCCCTCCTCGGACACATAGGGCACATCTTCGACCAGCACGGTGAGCACGATCACTCGCTCGTGCAGCACCTTGTTGTGCTTGATATTGTGGAGCAGCGCCGAGGGCACGCCGTCGCTCGACGACGACATGAAGATGGCGGTGCCGGGCACGCGCTGCGCGCTGTTCTTCGCGCTTTTGGCAAAAATCTCGATCGGAATCGAACCCTCGGCCATCGTGGCGCGCATCAACGACCGGCCGCGCGCCCAGGTCGTCAGCAACGTGAAAATGATCAGGCCCATCAGCAGCGGCACCCATCCGCCATCGGGCACCTTGATGAGATTGGCACCAAGATAAGCCATGTCGACGATGATGAAGACTGCGATGAGCGGTGCCGCTTTCCACCAGGGCCAGCGCCATAGCGACACCAGCACCGCAGCCAGCAGGATCGTGTCGATGAACATCGCACCCGTCACCGCGATGCCATATGCCGCGGCCAGATTGCTCGAGGACTGGAAGAACAGCACCAGCACGATTACCATAATCATGAGGCCCCAGTTGACCACCGGGATATAGATCTGACCGGCGGTCGAGGCGCTGGTATGACGGATCTGCATCCGGGGAATGAAGCCAAGCTGGATCGCCTGCTGGGTGAGTGAGAACGCGCCCGAGATCACCGCCTGGCTGGCGATGATGGTGGCCGCAAGCGCCAGCAGGATCACCGGCAGGCGGACCATATCGGGGATCATCAGGAAGAACGGATCGGCGATCACCGTGGCCGCGTCGGTCTCGGGCGACAGCACCAGCGCGCCCTGCCCCATATAGTTGAGCATCAGGCATGGCAAAACGATGGCGAGCCAGCTGATCCCGATCGGCTTGCGCCCGAAATGGCCCATATCGGCGTAGAGCGCCTCGGCGCCGGTGACAGCGAGCACCACGCTGCCCATGGCGACGAAGGCACGAAACCCGTCGGTCTGAAAGAAGATGAGCGCATTGAGCGGGTTGAGAGTCGCCGCGATGATCGACGGCATGGTGACGACATACATCAGCCCGAGCACCGCCAGGGTGGCGAAATAGGCCAGCATGATCGGCCCGAACATCCGCCCGACCCGCTCCGTCCCGCGCGACTGGATGGCGAACAGCGCGACCAGAATGCCCACCGCCAGCGGCACGATCCAGTCGGCGAAACCGGGATGCAAATAGCGCAGCCCTTCCGTGGCGGACAGGACGGACATCGCCGGTGTGATCATGGAATCGCCGTAAAACAACGCGGTCGCGAACACCCCGAGCAGCACCAAGGGCCCAGTCCAGCGCTTGCCTTGGGTGCTCCGGTTGATCAGCGCGAGCAGCGCCAGGCTGCCGCCCTCGCCCTTGTTGTCGGCGCGCATGATCGTGAGCACGTATTTGAACGTCACCACGATCATCATCGACCAGAATACCAGGCTCAGCACCCCGTGAATGTGCACGGGATCGACCTGAATGCCGGGCACGTCCCCATGCGAGGCAAATGTCTCGCGAAAGGCATACAGCGGACTGGTGCCGATGTCGCCGAAGACGACTCCGATCGCGCCCACCGCCAGCTTGGCGGTGGAGCCCTGAATATGCGGGTTGCCCGGCGCGTGAACCGGCTCCGGTTCGCTTGCGCCGTCTCCCGGAATTGCGGGAGTATCGTTCATCGTGATTGCGCGCCCGCCTGCATGGTGCCTTCCTCGCGGTGCCTCACCCCCTGCGGAGCGGCGCGGCGCGCGTAGCAGCATGGCCACAGGCCCGCAATGGCGGTGCCCGACCGCTCCGTGCTCGTCCCTGCTGGAGACATTACTGCGAGCCGGTGCTGCCTAGCAGCATATCGAGCCGCGCCAGCCGTTCGGCCATGACGGGACGCCACTCCGCGTCGGCTGGCGCATTGGCGACCAGCTCGGCCCAGATCGCCCGCGTGCGTTCCGGCTCGCCACCACGCAGCATCGCCAGTCCGAGGAAGTAACCCGGCGCGGGCGAGGCCGGAGCGCGGCGCTGCGCCTGCCCGTAGGCATAGAGCGCCGCCGGCGTCAGCTCACCGTTGGCATGATCGGCCAGGGCATTGCCGAGCGCCGTCCAAGCCTCGGCATCGCCCGGGTTTTCCGCGATCGCGCTGCGAGCAAAACCGGCGGCGCGCGCCGGGTCGCCACGCCGTGCATAAGCATCCGAGGTGATGAGCTGTCGCGATGGCAGGACATCGGGATCGAAGAAGGCGCGGCGGGCCTCGACCATCAACGCACTCGTCCCCTCCTCATCGCGCACCACCTTTCCGGGCGCCGCGGGAGCACCGGGCGAGCCCTGCAAGGCATAACCCGCCAGGCCGAACAGCAGCGTCGCGCCGAGCAGCGTGTAACCGCTGCGTGGCAGCTTGAGCACGAAGGCTGCCGCCAGAAAGGCGGCCGCGCCCAGCAACAGAATGGGAATCCAGCTCATCGGCGCGCGCCAATCCGCCGCCACAGGATCGCCCCCGCGATCAGCAGCAGCAGCAGCGGTCCGGCGAACAGCGGCCAGGTGGATGCGGATACCGTGGGCTTGTAGCTGACGTAGTCGCCATAACGCTCCTGCAGCCAGCCCCTGATGGCGTCGGGCTCCTCGCCCGCGGCGATGCGGATGCGGACCTGGCTGCGCATGTCGCCCGCCATTGGCGCATCGCTGTCGGCGATCGACTGGCTCTGGCACTTGAGGCAGCGCAGCGTTTCCATCAACTCGCGCGCCTTGGCCTCCTGCGCCGGATCGGCGAGCTGGCGATAGGCATAAGGCGCGGGCGGCATACTGTCCTGCGCCGCCAAAGGTGAGGCAAAGGTCAGTCCAACGACACTCGCCAGCAACAGCCTCACAGCCCGGCTTCCTTCAGCTCTTTCAATAGCTTAGGAACGTGTTCGGCGCGGATGTCACCAATGTGCTGATAGGCGATGCGGCCACGGCCATCGATCACGAAGGTTTCGGGCACCCCCGACGAGCCGAGCGCGAGCTGGATTTCGGACAGATCGTCCGCGCCGATGGCGCGATAGGGATTGCCGTAGCGGGCCAGGAACGCCGCGACATCCTCAGGCTTGTCGCGGATCGCGATGCCGTCGATCACCGCACCCTGCTCCTCGAGGCGGCGCAACTGCTCGGCCTCGGCGGCACACGGCAGGCACCAGCTCGCGAAGATATTCAGCAGTCGGGGCTGTCCGGATTTATAGTCTGCGCTCGCCAGTCCCGGCCGATCGGGCACGGCGGGCCGCAGCGCGAAATAGGGCAATTCCTTCCCCACCATCCGGCTCTCGACGAACTCGTCCTTGGGCTTGGCCAACATGAACGCGGCGAGGCCCACGAAGCCCGCGAACACCAGCAAGGGCACCCACACCCGCCAGCCGCTCATTCCGCGGGCTCCGCAGCGAGCGAGCGTTCATCGGTGCGGCGCAGGGCCATCCGGCGGGTGACGCTGCGCCGTCTGAGGTCGGCGGACAGCCGCCCGACGAGCGCGAGCACGCCGCCCAGCGCCACGATCATCCCCCCAATCCAGATCATCGTGACGAAAGGCTTCCACCACAGCCTGATCTGCCAGCGCCCGCGGTCTGCCTCCTCGCCGATGACGGCGTAGAGCTGGCCGTTCCACCGGGTCGCCAGCGCGCTTTCGGTAGTGGCCTGCGAGGGGGCCCAAAACGTGCGGGTCTCGGGGCGCAGCTCGATCGGCAACGCACCCTTGTACCTGGCTTGCAGATCGGCCTGGAGCGCGGTCCAGTTGGCGCCCGCAACCGGAACCACATCGGCCAGCACCACGCGCCAGGGGCCGACTTCGGTCGCCTGCCCCGGTGCCAGCGCCGCCAGCCGCTCTTTGGTGAAGGCGCTGTCGCAGGCCATCCCGAACAGCGCGACCGCAATGCCGAAATGCGCCATCACCATGCCCCAGGTCGCGATCGGTACGCGGCGCAAGTTCCGGCCGCGCAGGGGCAGCAGGCTCCCCACGGCCACCGCGCCCGCCAGCGCCAGGCCGAGCAGCGGCAGCAGCGACACTTCACCCACAATGCTGATCAGCACCAGTGCGGCGACTGCGAGCGCCGCGAGCAGCGCGATCTCCCGGTTTAAACGCCCGAAGGAATCCTGCCGCCAGCGGAGCAGCGGCCCGACCGCCATCACCATCAGCATGGGCACCACGAAGATCGCGCCCACCGGGTTGAAATAGGGCGGCCCGACCGAGACGCGCACATCGAACGCCTCGGTCAACAGCGGATAAAGCGTTCCGAGCAGGACTATCGCCAGGATCGCGCTGAGCATCACATTGTTGAACACCAGCGCGCCCTCGCGGCTGGCCAGCGCGAAGCGTTCGCCCTCCGCCACCGTCCCGGCGCGTAGCGCGAACAGCAGCAGCGCCCCGCCGATGTAGATCACCAGCAGCGCGAGGATGAAGCTGCCGCGCTCCGGATCGACCGCGAAGGCGTGGACGCTGGTCAGGATGCCCGAGCGCACCAGAAACGTGCCGACCATGCTCATCGAAAAGGCGACCACGCCCAGCATCAGCGTCCAGGTGCGCAAAGCGTCGCGCGCGGCCAGAACGCCCGCCGAATGCAGCAATGCCGTCGCCGCCAGCCACGGCATGAGCGAAGCGTTCTCGACCGGATCCCAGAACCACCAACCGCCCCAGCCGAGCTCGTAATAGGCCCAGTAACTGCCCGCGGTGATCCCCAGCGTGAGGAATACCCAGGCGCCGAGCACCCAAGGCCGCATCGCACGGGCGAATTCGGGCGTCACCTGCCGCGTCACCAGCGCCCCGACCGCGAAGCTGAAGGCGACCGACAACCCGACATAGCCGAAATAGAGCGTGGGCGGATGGAAGGCGAGGCCGAGGTCCTGCAGCAGCGGGTTCAGGCCCATGCCCTGCGCCACCGGCACCGGCAGCCGCTCGAACGGATTGGAGCTGAGCAGCAGGAAGGCATAAAACCCCAGCGCCACAAAGCCCTGCGCCGCCAGCGTCGCCTGCATGGTGCGATCGGGCAGGCGGCGCTCGGCGAAGGCGATCAGCGCGCCCGCCAGCGCCATCACCGTGACCCACAGCAGCATCGATCCTTCGTGATTGCCCCAGGTTCCGGCGAGCTTGAACACCAGCGGCTTCATGGCGTGCGAATTGGCCGCGACCAGCTTCACCGACAGATCGGTGATCAGGAACACCCAGATCAGCATGGCGAAGGCGAACGCGGCGAGCGCGCCCTGCAACACCGCCGCGGGGCGGGTGATGCGCGCGATCTCGCTGCCGTCGGCCTGTTCGCGCGTCGCCAGCGCCCCGCACACGAGCTGCAACGCCGCCAGCGCGGCTGCCAGCCACAGCGCCGCCAGGCCGAGTTCTGCGATCATTCGAGGCCGACCGTCGTTTGTTCAGCCAGTTTCGCCGCCTGCGCCTGGCTCATGCCTTCGAGCTCGCGCGGGACATAGTTCTCGTCATGCTTGGCGAGCAGATTGTCGGCGCGGAAAGTGCCGTCGGCCAGCAAGGCCCCTTCGGCGACCACGCCCGATCCCTCTTCGAACAGGCTGGGGACGATCCCGGCGAAGCGCACTGGCACCTGCGCCGGACCCGTGCCGGTCACGGTGAAGGCGATGGTCACGCCATCGGCCAGCGTGCGGACCGAGCCCTGCTGCACCATCCCGCCCAGCCGCACCGCCTGCCCCACGGCCGGCGGATCGGCCTGCATCTGCTCGGGCAGATAGAAGTAATTCGCCTGATTGCGCAGCGCCCAGGCGGCGAGCAGCCCCGCGACGATGAGCGCCACGAGCGCGAAGCCGATGAGCGCGAGGCGCTGGTGCTTGGCTTTCATTGCTCGCGGCCCGCCTGACGCTTGGCTTCGGCGCCGACCATCGCCAGCCAGCTCCACACCAAAGTGACGAGCGTCCCACCCACGCCCAGTGCATAGGCTGCGAGCACGAAATCCCATTGATCGAGCACTTCGCGCATCAGGCGGTCGCCTCCAGCGCCCGCCGCCGCAGCCGCGCTTCTGCCTGCGTTTCGGCTAGCAGCGCCCGCATCCGCGCGAGCACGATCCCGCCGAACAGTAGCGAGAAACCGAGAGTCGAAACGAGCAGCGGCGTCAGATAGGCCGCGTCGATGGTACTCTTGCCCATGGTAATGCTGGGGGGCTGGTGCAGCGAATTCCACCACACGACGCTGCGGTTGATGATCGGGATATTGACTGCGCCGAGCAGGCCGAAAATCGCCGGGATGCGCGCCGATACTCCCTCGCGCGCGGCGGCTTGCGCCAGCGCGATATAGGCCATGTAGAGGAACAGCAGCACCAGCATACTGGTCAGCCGTCCGTCCCACACCCACCAGGTGCCCCAGGTCGGCCGGCCCCAGATCGATCCCGTGGCCAGGCACAGCGCGGTAAACACCGCGCCCGGCACCGCGATCCCGCGCGCGGCCAGCGCGGCCAGCGGGTGCCGCCAGACGAGGAAGACCAGGCTTGAGACCGCCAGCGCGCTCCACCCGCCCATGCCGAGCCAGGCGAAGGGCACGTGCAGAAACAGGATCCGCACCGTCTCGCCCATCAGCCGGTCGGGTGGGACCACCAGCAGCCCCCAAGCCAGCGCCCCTCCGGTCAGCACCAACCCGCCGATCAGGAACAGCGGCGTGAGCCACCGGGCCAGGTTCAGGAAGCGCTTGGGATTGGCATAGATATGCATGGAGACGCCCCGGTTCTGGCAGGGGGCGGTGCGAGGGGCAAGGTCCAATCCTCCCCCAGCGGGGTGGATCAGCGACCGATCAGCTTTTGTGCCATGCGGTCGGCCACCTGGTCCGGCGAAACCCCGCTGGCGTCGCTTTCCTGCCAGATCTGTTCGAGCCGTCCGGGTATCTGTGCGATCCGGGTCTTGACCGCGTCCACATCGCTCGGCGCGCCATCGCGGCGGGCGAGATATTCCAGCGTCACGCTGATGATCCCGCCCGCATTGATGACGTAATCGGGCGCATAGAGAATGCCGCGCTCCGCCAGTATCGCCCCATGATGCGCACGGGCGAGCTGGTTGTTGGCGCCGCCCGCCACGATGGCGCAATCGAGCCGGGCGATCCCGGCATCGTCGAGAATGGCACCCAGTGCATTGGGGCTGAATACATCGCAGGCGGTGTCCATGATCGCATCGCTGGCGACCGCGGTTCCGCCCAGCTCGCCGGCCAGCATGGCCGCGCGATCGGCGTGGATATCGGCCAGTGTCAGCTTAGCGCCGTCGCGCGCCAGCAGTCGGGCCAGCCCGCCGCCCACGCTGCCCGTGCCCTGCACCGCGACATGAACGTCCGCGAGGCTGTCCTTGCCAAGCTTGTGGCGTACCGCTGCCTTGATGCCGTGATAAATGCCCAGCGCCGTGAACGGCCCTGGATCGCCGCCCGCCGCATCGCCACCGCCCTCGACCGGCAGGCCCGAGACGAAGCTGGTTCGCTGCGAGATCGCAACCATGTCCGCCTCGGAAATGCCGACATCCTCGGCCGTGACATAGCGTCCACCCAGCGCCTGGACCGCATCGCCGAACGCTGCGAGCATCGCGGGCGTCTTGGTCCGCGCGGCGTCGGCCAGAATCACCGCCTTGCCGCCGCCCATCGGCAGCCCGGCCATCGCGTTCTTGAAGCTCATCCCGCGGCTCAGCCGCAACACGTCGCGCATCGCGGCGGCGGGCTCGGCATAGTGCCAGAACCGGGTTCCGCCCGCGCCGGGCCCGAGGTGGGTGGAGTGCAGCGCGATGATCGCGGTCAGGCCCGATCGGCTGTCGCGCACGAGCTGGACCAGCTCGTGGTCGTCATAATCCGCTTCGGTCCAGAATGCCGGCATGGCGCGTCGATCCCCAATTATGACAACCGCCGCGGCGGCAGAAGATGGGGGAAATGGGGCGACCGAGGGGGCTCGAACCCCCGACCTCCGGTACCACAAACCGGCGCTCTAACCAACTGAGCTACGATCGCCACACACCCACCCACGCGACCGGAGCCGCGCTTGAAGGGGGGCCTGTTAAACCGCCACCCCGGTGCGTCAAGCACCGCGCACGGCGGGCGCTGCCTGTTGCACAGGGCCCGCAGATTGGGAAGGGAAAAAAGCCTGGAAAGGCTTGTCCGCGCAATGATGTTACGCGCCTTGTTCACGGGGTCGGGCGCGATATGGTTGCGCCATGTGGCCTCCCGGCGAATCCTCGGCGCAAACCTTGCTCGCCCGACCCGGCGTGCAGCGCGTGCCCAGCGACAAGCTCGAGCTGTTTCAGCTGCGCGATTTCCTCCCGCCCGATATCTGTGCGGCACTGGCGGCGCTGATCGATGCCGAGCGCCGTCCCTCGACGCTGGCCGATTACAACGGCGATGCCTATTTCCGCACCAGCGAGACCTGTGATCTCGCGCCGGAGCTGGACGTGGTGAAGCATCTCGAAGCACGCTTGCTGGAGCTGGGCCGCATCGATCCGGCGCATGGGGAGCCGGTGCAGGGGCAGCGTTATGCCCAAGGCCAGGAGTTCAAACCGCATTGCGACTATTTCAATCCCGGCGGGCAGGACTGGGAACGCTATACCTCGGTGGCGGGCCAGCGCACCTGGACCTTCATGGTCTATCTCAACGCGGTCGACGCCGGTGGGGGCACGCGGTTCAAATGCATCGGCAAGACCTTCCAGCCCGAGCCCGGCAAGCTCATCTGCTGGAACAACCGCCGCCCCGACGGCAGCGTGAACCCCAACACCCTCCACCACGGCATGAAGGTGCGCCAGGGCACCAAATATGTCATCACCAAATGGTATCGCGAGAAGCCGTGGGGCTGGTGACTGGGGCGGAGCGTCGGCCCCGCCCCCCGAGCAGTTGACGCCCCGTTCAGTCCTTTTCGAGTGAGAAGCTCGTCGAGCCGAGGAACTTCCAGCCGCCGGCGGTGCGGACCAACGTCTCGGTCAGCGCGGTCATATCGCGGTCGGGCTTGGGCGGAGTCTCGCCCTTCGGTACCTCGCGCTGCCACATATTGACGCTGGCATAGTTCACCACCGCGGTATTGCCGCTGATCGCGATGGCCATCGGCTGGATTTCGTATTCGAGCGATCTGCCCTGCTTGTCCTGGAACCGCGTCCACTTCTCCATCGACGCGGCATTGCGCGGCATCGGCCATTCCGGGCCCCAGGCGGTCATATTGGGATCGGTGTAGCTGCCCGGCCACTTGCCGTTGCGTGCCATCTCGTCTTTCCAGGATTGCTCGACAACCGCCCAGACGGCCTGCTGTTCGGGCGACCAGGCCGGGGCCTGGGCCATGACCGGAATTGCGGGAATTGCGGCGCAGGTGAGCGCGGCGGCGGCGAAAAGAATACGCATGATCGTTTCTCCATCCGAAAATGATGGAGCGCCGCTCGCCCTTATCTGCCTGACCGGATGCCCCACCGCGTCGCGACCTGCCGTCGGCGCTAGGCGCGTTGAACGGCGCGCGCAAAGCAAAAAGGGCGGCCCCGTCGGACCGCCCTTCTCCGGTGGCCGAAGCCACCAAGCTCGAAGGAAGCGCTTACTTCTTGAGCGTGAGCCCGCCGAAGCGCTTGTTGAAGGCGGCCACGCGGCCACCCTCCTGAATCTGCTGCTTGCCGCCGGTCCAGGCCGGGTGGCTGGTCGGATCGATGTCGAGAGCGAGCGTGTCGCCTTCCTTGCCCCAGGTCGATTTGGTCTGGAACTCGGTCCCGTCGGTCATCTTGACGGTGATCATGTGGTAATCGGGATGGCCTTCGGTCTTCACGGCAAGTCTCCATAGCTCGGAACGGTTCCGACCGGTCCTGCTGTTTTGGGAAGCGGCGCCTTTAGGGGCCGTTTTGCCAAAACGCAAGGTCGGCGTACGGTCGGAGTTTTTGTTTTCCGCACGCCTTCGGCGCGCGATTTCCTCGCGCCTATCGACGCTGCGGGCGGCCAGTCGGCCTCGCGGGCCTGCGGCGCGGTACAACGCTTTCTTACATCGGTGATCCGGTCCGCGATCCAGCGGACCGCATTGCGAAGCACTGGTGAAGCCAGAACGGCGACCGCCCGCCCGCAGGTGCCCGACCGAAGGGAGGAACAGCGCCGAGGACGAACCGGCGCAGGCCGGTTCGAAAAACAAGAGTCAGGGCGCGTCCGCGATCATCGCGGTGAAGCTCACCTCGCACGTGACCTTGCCCTCGACGCTGGCCTTACCCGCGAACTTACATACCCGCGCGCGTTTCTGGACGAAGCTGGCTTCCAGCTCGAGCAGGCACCCCGGCGTCACGGGTGCACGGAATTTCGCGTTCTCGATGGCCATGAAATAGACGAGCTGGCCGGAATCGCGCAGCCCCAGCGTCTCGATCGCCAGCACGCCCGCGGCCTGCGCCAGCGCCTCGATCTGGAGCACGCCCGGCATGATCGGCGCGCCGGGGAAATGGCCCTGGAAGAACTGCTCGTTGAAGCTGACCGCCTTGACCGCGCGGATGCGCTCGTCGGGGATCAACTCCAGCACCCGATCGACGAGCAGCAGCGGGTAACGGTGCGGGAGGCGTTTCAGCACCTCCACTACATCGAACCCGCCGCTGCCCTCGCTCATGGCTTAGCGACCCGTCGGGCGCGGCTGCTGGGCAGCAGGCTGCGTCGCAGGGGGAACCGGTGCCGCTGTGGCGGGCTGCTGGGCGGCCTGCTGCTGCGCGGCGGCGACCAGGATCTGCTGGATGGTCTGCTGCAGCTGCAGAATCTCGCGGCTCGGCTGCCAACCGGCGGGCACGGCGGTGGTGACGGTCGGCTTGCGGGTGTTGAGTGCGGTGACGATGTCGTTGGTCACGTCGATCGCCGGGGGCGCATACTGGATGGCGTCGGGCGAAAGCATGATCTGGATGCGCTTGGCGGTGATGACCTGCTGGCGCGCCGCCTCGAACTCGCGGGCGATCTGGTCGAGCACATAGGCTTGCGCCAGCGTGATCGGGGTCGCCAGCGTGTTGATCTGCTGCTCCTTCTGCTGGATCTGCGTCACGACGGCGGGCTTGGCGTCGCGCTCGGCATCGGTCAACTGGCCATCGTTGTTGGTGTCCAGGCTGCGGATCAGCGTCTGCGTTTCCTGGCGCACCGTGCCGATCTGCTGGATCTGGGTCGCGTAGGTGGTCTGGATCTGCTGATAGCCGGTGGCGCGCGCGGTGGCGCGGGCGATCACGATCTCTGGGCTGGTTGTGGCGATCCCGGCGACCTGCGCGGCGGCCGGCAGCGGGGCAACGGCTGCGGTGGCGAACAGCGCCGCGGCCAGGGTCTTGGCAAACTTGGTCATCAGAATTGGGTTCCTACGTTGAATGAGAAGAGCTTGGTGTCGTCACCTTCCTCTTTCTTGATCGCATAAGCGAGGTCGATGCGCAGCGGGCCGAAGGGCGAGTTCCAGTTCACGCCGATACCCGCCGAAATGCGCGGCGAGGCAGAATCCCCGAGAAACCGCTCACGGAAGAACGGCTCGCCGTTCTGAATGGCCACGAAGCCCGCGGGGATCGTCCCGCCAGGGGCAATGGCAACCCTGACATCGTCGGTCGGGTCGGTCGGCGTACCGCCGTCGTTCAGATACAGCGGAACCCCGTTCGCATCGCGCGCCGGACCCGGCAGGTTATCGGTCAGCAGCGGCGGCGTGACGCTGAACAGTGCGCCGACATCGACGAACACCGACGGCCTGAGGCCAAGCTCGCGCGCGCCCGAACCGAGCGGAATCTCGATCTCGGCGCGACCGAGATAATAGGCGTTGCCGCCGATCGCGTCGTCGCCGATCTGGTCGCGGTCGGTGGTGAATTCCCCGGTGGTCGCATCGAAGGGTTCGCGCAGCACGCGCGGGCCAACGCCGCGGATGTCGAAACCGCGGATCTGCGGCTCGCCGAGGAAGAAGCGGTCGTTCAGCCGGACATTGTCCTGCCCTGCCTGGTTGCGATCCTCGAAGCTGCGGATCGCGCCGCCCTCGGCCGAGAGCGAAAAGATGAAGCCAGCGGGCAGCGGGAAGAACTGCGCCGCCCTGCCGCGCACGCGCAGATACTTCGTGTCGCCGCCCAGCCCGGCGACTTCCGTGCTGACCGAGATCGCACGGCCACGCGTTGGCCGCACCCGGCTGTCGGTGGTGTCCATGGCCACGGTAAGACCGAGGATCGAACTGGTCCGCCTGCCGATGGCATCGCACAGATAGCGGCCCGCGAGCAGCGGATCGCATTCGAACGTGGGCGGGTTCTGGCGGTCGGAGAAGTAGATGCCCTCGTCGAGAGTAATATTGTCGAAATTGAGCGTGTAGCTGCCGATGATCGAAGCATATTCGGTCAGCGGCACGCCCAGCCGCAGCGAGCCGCCGGTCGTGCTCTGTTCGAAGGTGGTGTTGCGCGTCCCGCTGGCGAAGTTGAAGTTGTTGAGATCGCGGCGATAGATGTCCACGCCCGCGGAGATGTTCTTGTCGAACAGATAGGGCTCGGTGAAACTGGCCTGCGCGGACTGCGAGAACGAGGAATAGTTGATGTTGAGGCCGATGGTCTGGCCGCGGCCGCGGAAGTTGCGCTGGCGCACCGCGCCTTGCAGAATGAAGTTCTCGATCGAGGAGAAGCCGGCCGAAAGCTGGAGCTCGCCGGTCGCCTTTTCCTCGACATTGGCTTCGAGCACGATCCGGTCCGGCGTGGAGCCGTCCTTCTGCTCGACATCGAAGTTCTCCTGGAAATAGCCCAGCGACTTGATGCGCGCGCTCGAGCGCTTGACCGACAGCGTGTTGAACGCGTCGCCTTCGGCCAGGCGGAACTCGCGGCGGATCACCTTGTCCTGCGTCAGCGTGTTGCCGTTGACGTCCACCCGCTCGACATAGACGCGCGGCGCTTCCTTGAGGAGGAAGGTCACGTTCATGGTCAGCGTTTCGGGATTGCGCCGGAACTGCGGATCGACGTCGGCGAAGGCATAGCCGAAAGTCCCGGCCAGATCGGTGTATTGCTCCACCGTGTCCTCGACCAGCTTGGCGTTGTACCAGTCGCCGGTCTTGATCGGGAGGGTGGCGGTCATTCCGCTGCTGTCGAAATCGCGCAGCTGGCTTTCCACCGCGACATCGCCGAATTTGTAGCGCTCCCCTTCCTCCACCACATAGGTGATGATGAAGTCCTCCCGATCGGGCGTCAGCTCGGCCACCGCCGACACGACGCGGAAATCGGCGTAGCCATTGGTCAGGTAGAACTGGCGCAGCTTCTGCTGGTCGAAGGCGAGCCGGTCGGGATCGTAGCTGGTGTTGGAGCTGAAGAACGACAGCAGCCGCGCTTCCTTGGTGATCATCTCGCTCTTGAGCTCGCCGTCGCCGAAAGCCTCGTTGCCGATGATGTTGATCTGGCGGACCTTGGACTTGGGCCCTTCGTTGATCTCGAACACCACGTCGACGCGGTTCTGCGCGAGCTGCACCATCTTGGGTTCGACCGTGGCGGCGAAGCGGCCCTGGCGCTTGTAGAGCTCGATGATGCGCGCCACGTCGGCGCGGACCTTGGAGCGGGTGAAGATCTGCCGCGGGGCCAGCTTGATCTCGGGGAGGATCTTGTCCTCCTTGAGGCGGCTGTTGCCTTCCAGCAGGATGCGGTTGATCACCGGGTTCTCGGTGACGGTGATAGTCACCGTCCCGCTGTCGAAAGCGACCGTCGCGTTCGAGAACAGCTCGGTCGCGTAGAGTTCGGTCAGCACCTGATCGCCCAGCGCCTGCGTCCAGGCATCGCCGGGGCGCAGCCGGATGTAGCTGAGGATGGTCTGCGGCTCGAGCCGCTGGGCGCCGACGACCTGAATCTGCCGCACGGCTTCCTGGGCCGCAACCGCCGCAGGCGCGGGCTGCGTTGCCGCTGGGGTCGCGGGCTGCGCCGGAGCCGGCTGGGCGAACGCCGCCCCCGGCATCCCGGCCAGCATCGTCCCGGCCAGCAGAGCGGCTGCCACGCGGGCGGAAGAAACGACCGGAGAAACGGCCGGAGAAACTGAGCGTCCCGCGCGGGCGGTCACGAATTCAAATGTCGACAAGGAAGTCCCGTCCCTCACATTATGGGTCCCGGGATGGGTCCCCAAACTGGGCGATGTCGCTTCGCGGCTGCCGGTCGGCGAGCCCACGGCGGACGCCGCCCCTTGCCCGAAGGCCATCAAGCAATCAAGCGGTGCGGCGGCGTTGTGCGGTCCTCTCGTCCCGTTTCCCCCGGCTAACCGCCGAACAAGGGCAGGCTGGCCAGATTGTTACCCGGTCAGCCGCCGAAGATCGGCAGGCTGGCCAAATCGTTGAACGTGACGAACAGCATCAGCATGAGCACGAGCGCCATCCCGCTGCGATACGCCAGTTCCAACCCGCGCGGACCGACCGGTTTCCGGCGGACCGCTTCGGCCGCGTAGAAAGCCAGGTGCCCGCCGTCGAGGCCCGGGATTGGCAACAGGTTGATGAATGCCAAATTAAGCGAGATCAGGGCCACGAAGTTGATGAAGGCGAGCGGGCCGAGGCTGAGCTGCTCGCCCGAATATTTGGCGATCTTGACCGGCCCGCCCAGCTCCTTGACCGAGCGTTCGCCGCTCAGGATCTGGCCGATTCCGGTGACCATCATCCGCAGGATATCGACGCTGTAGCTGCCCGCCATGACCACGCTGGCAACGGGTCCCTGGCGCTCGAAGGCATAGGCGACGCCGGCCGGGCGCACGCCGATGAGGCCGATGCGCGAGACATTGCCGAACCTGTCCTTCTGCTCGAAGCTGCCCGCAGTCACCGCCACGATGCGCTCGGCTCCATCGCGCTCGACGGTCACCGCGAGCCGCTTGCCGGGATAGAGCATCACCGCGTCCTGGAGATCGCGGAAATCGCCCATCGGTTTGCCATCGATGGCGGTGATGCGGTCGCCCACGGCGATCCCCGCGCGCTCCGCCGCCGAATTCTCGGAGAAACCCGCCACGGTCAGCGCCCGCTCGGGTGCCACCGCAACTGGCTTGCCCACGGCCATGAAGAAGCCGGCGAAGATCGCGATGGTGACCAGAATATTGGTCGCGGGCCCGGCCCCCACGATCAGCGCACGTTGCCACAGCGGGGCGTTCTGGAAGGTACCGTCGCGCTGCGGTGCCTCGCTCGACAGCGTGCGATCGGGCGCGCTCGCCGGATTCATGTCGCCCTTGAACTGGACATAGCCGCCCAGCGGCAGCGCCGAGAGCTTCCAGCGCGTGCCGTGGCGATCGGTGAAGCCCGCCAGCTCCTTGCCGAAGCCGACCGAGAACGCCTCCGCCTGCACGCCGAACCAGCGGCCGACGAGATAATGGCCCAGCTCGTGCAGCGTCACCAGGGGCCCCAGCAGCAGCGGGAAGCCGACGATATACATCCAGAAGGGGATCGAAGCGTCCAACTCAGCCGAAGTCCTTAAACACGTTCCAATATCTCGCGCGCCCTCGACCGGGCAGCCGCATCCACCGCGAGCACCTCGTCGAGGGATCGCGGCGCTGGAGGCTGGTTTCCGGTGGAGAGCACGCGCTCGACACTTACGGCAATATCGGTGAACGCGAGGTGACCGCCGAGGAAGGCGGCGACCGCGACCTCGTTGGCGGCGTTGAGGACCGCCGGGGCCGCGCCCCCTGCCTCGGCCGCGTGCCGCGCCAGGCTGGTGGCGGGAAAGCGTTGCTCGTCAGGATCTTCGAAGGTGAGGCTGCCAATACTTGCGAGGTTCAGCGGATCGCACGGCGTGTCCATCCGCCGGGGCCACGCGAGGCAGGATGCGATCGGCACGCGCATATCGGCGGGGCCGAGTTGCGCCAGCGTGGACCCGTCGCGGTATTCGACCATCGAGTGGATCACGCTCTGCGGATGAACCACGATCTTGAGCTTATCCAGGCCGACGGGGAAGAGGTGATGCGCCTCGATCAGCTCCAGCCCCTTGTTGAACATGGTGGCGGAATCGACGCTGATCTTGGCGCCCATGTCCCAGTTGGGATGCGCCACCGCCTGGGCTGGCGTGGCCACGGCGAGCTGCTGCGCGCTCCACGTCCGGAACGGGCCGCCGCTGGCGGTCAGCGTGATCGAGCGGACATCGGCGAGATCGTAGCCCTGGAGGCACTGGAAGATCGCGTTGTGCTCGCTGTCGACCGGCAGCAGCGTCGCACCGTGGCGAGCGACGGCGGCGGTCATCACTTCGCCCGCCGAGACCAGCGCCTCCTTGTTGGCGAGCGCGATGGTGCCGCCCTGCTCGATCGCGGCCATGGTGGGGGCAAGGCCCGCGCAGCCGACGATCGCCGCGACGGTGAGATCGACCGGTCGCGCCGCGGCCTCGATCAGCGCGGATGCTCCGGCTGCGGTTTCGATCCGGGTGCCCGCCAGCGCATCGCGCAACGCGGGCAGGCAGCTTTCGTCGCCGACCACCGCGACCTCAGCGCCGAACTCGCGCGCCAGCTTGGCAAGATCCTCGGCCTGGCAATTGGCGGTGAGCGCGACGACACGCCAGTCGGCGCGATTGCGGCGGATCAGGTCGAGCGTCGACGCGCCGACCGATCCCGTCGCGCCGAGGATGGTGATGGTGCGGGTCATGCGAAGGTCGCCAAAGCGCCGACGATCAGCGCCACCGGGAGCAGCCCGTCCACGCGGTCGAACACCCCACCATGGCCGGGAATCAAACTGCCCGAATCCTTCTTGCCCGCGCGCCGCTTGAGCCAGCTCTCGAAGAAATCGCCCGCCTGCGCCGCGATGGCCAGCACCGCGCCGACCACCGCCCAGCCGAGCGCCTCACTGCCGCCGATCCCCGCTTCGTCGGCCAAGACGGCCCGGCCGGCGGTGTTGTGGGCCATAGCCATATAGGCTGCCAGCCACAGCGCGCTTCCGACCATGCCTCCACCCAAGCCCGCCCATGTCTTCGAAGGGCTGATGGCGGGAGCGATCTTGGGGCCGCCGATGCTGCGCCCGGCGAAATAGGCGCAGGTATCGGTGAAGATCACCACCCCGAGAACTGCGATCAGATGATAGGGTTCGAGCCCGGCCAGCACCGCCGCAGCAAGGCCGATATAAGCCGCTCCGAACGCGATCGCCGCTAGCCGGATCGCCCAGTTGGTGGCGGCGCGCAGGATCAGCTGGACGAACTCCGCCAGGCAGACCAGCGCGACCAGCGCAATGAAACTGTCCAGTACCACCCCGCCCAGCGCGACCGCCGTGCCGGCGACCGCAAGCATCGCCAGCGCCGACGCAGCACGCCTGGGCAGATCCGCGGTGCGGACTGCCAATGGCACGGTCATGTAGCGTTTGGCGCGCGCCTTCAGCCGGTCGCGCTTGCGGGCCGGGGCGTCAGCGGCCGCCATAGCGGCGCTCCCGGTCGCTGAAATTGTCGAGCGCATCGGCGAGATGCGCGGGAGTGAAATCGGGCCACAGCACGTCGAGGAACAGCATTTCCGCATAGGCGGCCTGCCACAAGAGGAAATTGCTGAGCCGCACCTCGCCGCTGGTGCGGATCAGAAGGTCGAGCGGTGGCAAATCGGACGTATAAAGGTGCCGATCAAGCGCTTCATTGCTAATGTCGCCCTCGGCTGCGGCGAGCCGCGCTGCGCGCACGATCTCCTGTTGCGAGCCATAGTTGAGCGCCACCGCGACGGTGCGGTTACCGCTTGAGGTGCGCGCCAGCGCATCCTCGAGAAGCTCGACAATATCGGGCGCAAGCACCTGATAATCGCCAATGATCGCCAGTTTTACGCCGTTGGCGACGAATTCCTCGAGGTCCGATTTGATGAACTTGCGCAGCATCGACATGAGGTCGGATACCTCATCTTCGGGCCGCTTCCAGTTCTCGGAGGAAAATGCGTAGAGCGTCAGGCATTCGAGGTCGGAATCCCTGAGCGATCGCACCAGCTTGCGCACCGCCTCCACGCCGCGCTGATGCCCCACCACGCGCGGCAGATGGCGCTGCTTCGCCCAGCGCCCATTGCCGTCCATGATGATGGCGACATGGCGGGCTCTCGGGCGCGCGCGCTGGTTCTCGTCGCTCATCAGCTCCCCATCCCAACCCCTTACTGGGTCAGGATTTCCTTGACCTTCGCCGCTACCGTCGTGTCGATTTCCGCGACGTATTTGTCGGTCGTCTTCTGAATGTCGTCCTCGGATCGCTTGCGGTCGTCCTCGGAGATTTCCTTCTTCTTTTCGTCTTCCTTCAGCGATTCCATGCCGTCGCGGCGGACGTTGCGGATCGCGATCTTGGCCTTCTCGCCGTATTCACCCGCCAGCTTGGCCAGCTCCTTGCGGCGCTCCTGCGTAAGGTCGGGCAGCGGCAGGCGCAGCGTCTGCCCGTCGATCATCGGGTTGAGGCCCAGGTTCGCCTTGGCAATCCCCTTCTCGACCGGCGTGATATTGGCCTTGTCCCACACCTGCACGCTCAGCATCCGCGGCTCGGGCGCGGAGACTGTGGCGACCTGGTTCAGCGGCATCATCGAGCCATAGACCTCGACCATCACCGGATCGAGCAGGGTGGTGTTGGCACGCCCGGTCCTGAGGCCGCCGAGATCGCCCTTGAGGCTTTCCACCGCGCCCGCCATGCGGCGCTCGATATCGCTCTTGTCGTATTTGGCCATCGGCCCTCTCCTGCTTGATCTTTGGCCTTAATCCGCCTGCACGATGGTCTGAACCCCCTGCCCCGCCAGCACGCGGGCCAGATTGCCCTTCTCGCGGATCGAGAACACCACGATGGGGATGTTGTTGTCGCGGCACAGCGCCACGGCGGAAGCGTCCATGACCTTGAGATTGTCGGCGAGCACGCGGTCGTAACTCACGGTTTCGAAACGGGTGGCGCCGGATTTCTTCTTGGGATCGGCGTCATAGACCCCGTCGACGCTGGTGCCCTTGAGCAGCGCGTCGCATTTCATCTCGGCCGCGCGCAGCGCCGCGCCGCTGTCGGTGGTGAAATAGGGCGCGCCGACGCCGGCGGCGAAGATGACCACGCGGCCCTTCTCCAGGTGACGTTCGGCACGGCGGCGGATTACCGGCTCGCACACGGTGTCCATCTGCACCGCCGACTGGACTCGAGTCTGCACGCCTATCTGTTCGAGCGCGTTCTGCATCGCCAGCGCGTTCATGACCGTGGCCAGCATCCCCATGTAATCGGCCTGCGCCCGGTCCATGCCCTGCGCCGCCCCCGCCATGCCGCGGAAGATGTTGCCGCCGCCGATGACCAGGCAGATCTGGAGCCCGGAATCCTTGGCGTCCTTCACCTCCTGCGCAAGCTCGGCGACGAAGGCCGGGTCGATCCCGAACTGCTGGCTGCCCATCAGCACCTCGCCCGAAAGCTTGAGCAGCACGCGCTTCATCGGAGGGAGGGGCATGGGTTCTCGCTAAGCAAAGGTTTGCGCGGCCCTATCGCCTGCACGCAGCCGTGCCAAGGGCGGTTCAATCCTACAATTCTCAAGCCTCTCGCTCGGCTAGGCGAAACGCGCCCCATATGCGCGTTTCATCAGCACAAGGAGCAACGTGAAGCAGTAAGGTTCGCTCGATATCCACGTCGGGATGATATGCATTACAGGCGGCAAACCACATCGCCTCTTCCATAGGCTCGTCCGCGTGCCACGTAGTCATGACGAAGTTCCGATCAGGAATTTCGCCATAATCGAAACGGTCTAACACGGCGTCATCGAGACTATCGTGCCATATTTCGCACTCGATGCCCCACGCGACAAAATACAGGCAATCGGATGCCACAAGCCAATCGCAGACAAGATTTCTCCAATCACGATCGACTGACGTTTCGCTGACGAGGGCAACACGCCACGGGCCGTCGTCAAGAAGCGGAAGGGCTTGCCCAGGGTCGAGGTGGAGATACCGGAATGTCATGTGGCGGCCGTCATTGAGACATTCCCGGCGGACAGGCCAGACGCAAAAAAGGGCGCGCCATGCGGCGCGCCCTTCGTTGGCGCTATCGGCATATACCCGAAGAGTTTCTGAATCAGGCCGCCGGCTGGGGCACGCCCGAGGCCGCGGCCACTTCGGCGGCAAAGTCGGTGACTTCCTTCTCGATGCCTTCGCCGAGCTGGAAGCGGACGTAGTCCTTGAGCACGATGGCTGTGCCGGCGTCCTTGCCGGCCTTGGCGACAACGTCGGCGATGGGCGTCTTGTTGTCCATCACGAACAGCTGGCTGAGCAGCGCGTTCTCCTTGGCGAACTTGCCGACCGCGCCTTCGACCATCTTGGCCTGAACATCGGCGGGCTTGCCGCTCTCGGCCGCCTTCTCGCGGGCGATGCCACGCTCGCGCTCGAGCATCTCGGCGTCGAGGTCCGAGGCGTTGAGCGCCAGCGGGAAGGCCGCGGCGATGTGCATCGCGATCTGCTTGCCGAGCGCCTCCAGCGTGGCCGCATCGGCCTCGCTCTCGAGCGCGACGAGCACGCCGATCTTGCCGAGGTTAGCGGCGGCGGCGTTGTGCATATAGGGCACGACGAGGCCCTGCGAGACTTCGACGGCCTTGAGGCGCCGGAGCTGCTGGTTTTCGCCGATGGTGGCGATCATGTCGGTCAGCTTGTCGGCGACGGTTCCACCGGTCGGATACGAAGCAGCCTTCAGCGCCGCAATGTCGGCGGTATGCGACGACAGCGCAGTCTCGGTGACCTTGCGGACGAAGTCCTGGAAGCCGTCGTTCTTGGCGACGAAATCGGTTTCCGAGTTCACTTCGACGGCAACGCCCTTGGTGCCCGCTACGGCCAGGCCGACGAGGCCCTCGGCGGCGGTACGGCTGGACTTCTTTTGCGCGGTAGCCAAACCCTTGGCGCGCAGCGCATCGACCGCGGCCTCGATGTCGCCATTGGTTTCGTCGAGTGCCTTCTTGGCATCCATCATGCCCGCGCCGGTGCGCTCGCGCAGCGCCTTGATGTCGGCGGTGGTGAAATTCGCCATGGGTTATTCCTTCGATTCTTTTTGGGTAAGCGGCGCCGGGCCGCGATGAAACTGCCCGGCGCGTAAGTCGATCGCATGTCAGGCGCATGACGCGCCTGCGTAGCTTAGGCCGCAGCTTCCTCGCTTGCGGTTTCACTGACTTCCTCGACCGGAGGCTGCTCCATCGCGCCGACATCGCGGCCCGAATCCTGAACGCCTTCGCCGCGGCCCGAACGCGCCGCCTGGGCGACCGCATCGCAGTACAGCTTTACCGCGCGCGCCGCATCGTCATTGCCCGGGATCGGGAAGGCGATGCCGTTGGGATCGACATTGGTGTCGAGCACCGCGACCACCGGAATACCGAGCACGCCGGCTTCCTTGATGGCGAGATCTTCCTTGTTGGCGTCGATCACGAACATCACGTCGGGTATGCCGCCCATGTCGCGGATGCCGCCCAGGCTGGCTTCGAGCTTGTCGCGCTCGCGGGTGAGCTGGAGGATTTCCTTCTTGGTCAAGCCCGAGCTATCGCCCGAAAGCTGCTCTTCAAGGGTCTTGAGGCGCTTGATCGAGCCCGAGATGGTCTTCCAGTTCGTGAGCATTCCGCCGAGCCAGCGGTGGTTGACGAAATGCTGGCCGGAAGCGCGCGCGGCCTGAGCGATCGGCTCCTGCGCCTGGCGCTTGGTGCCGACGAACAGCACCTTGCCACCCGCACGGGCGGTATCCTGGATGAAGTCGAGCGCGCGCGCGAACAGCGGCACGGTCTGCGACAGATCGATGATGTGGATGCCGTTGCGCGCGCCGAAAATATACGGCTTCATACGCGGGTTCCAACGGTGCGTCTGGTGGCCGAAGTGCGCGCCGGCCTCGATCAATTGGTGCATGGTGACGGTAGGGGCCGCCATAGTGGTATTCCTTTCCGGTTTGACCTCTGGAAGGCTGGAACCCGTCGCGGAGCTTTCCCGCTTGGGCACCGGTGTATGTGCGCCTGCCATGTGGATTTGTCCGCTGCGCGAAGCACCGTGATGGCGCGAATCGAACCGCGAACGGCGGGCGCTTAGCCGGGCTCGATGCGAAAATCCAGATGCGATTCGTCGCAGCCACGATTCGTCTCATGCCGATTTCGCTTGACTTGCGAGAACATATCAGGAACATTGCACGGACTCGCGGAACAGCGCCGGTGATTCGCAGTTACCCAGCCAAACGGGCCGTTCTCCTTATGGACCACATGCCCTTATAGCGAAAGATCGTTCGATGAGCTTTGTGATGCTTGCCTTGTTGGTCGCTCTTACCGCCGCAATTGTCATCGTTCTTGCCGACAGCGGACTGCGTCTGTGGTTCGCGCTCGGCGGGATCAAGGCGCAGCGCGCGGCGATTCAGACCGGCGCGGCGGACCGGCTGCGGTGCGCTACGCGATCGTCTGCCCGTACGACCACGCGAGTCAGCTACGCGCGTGCCGGTGCTACGGTCGCGCCGCTACGCGCTGCCGCTTGACGCGTGCATACCGGACGAAGCCGACCGGCAGCGTCGCCAGATAGCCCGCGCAGATCGCCACCAGCGTCCACCACGGCTCGAGCAACAGGGCGGCGAAGGCCAGTCCGACCACCAGGATGACCCATAGCCGGATCGTGCGGCGCGGTCGCAGCGAAGCCCAGCTGAGCGTGGCCAGGTTCGAGATCATCAGCAGTGCGATCAGCGCTACCCACGGCCCGACCAACAGCGGCTCGCGAAAGATCGCAAGCCCGGTCGTCTGCCACAGATAGAACGGCAGAAAGGCAAGCCCCGCACCAACCGGTGCTGGAATGCCGGTGAGGAAACCCGCCGACTTGTGCGGCTGCACATCGGTATCGATCTGCGCGTTGAACCGCGCCAGTCGAAGCGCGCAGGCAACCGCGAGCGCAAGCGCGGCGAACCACCCCAGGCGCGCATCGTTTAGCGACCACAGATAGATCACCAGGGCCGGGGCAGTGCCGAAGGACAACGAATCGGCCAGGCTGTCGAGCTCCGCGCCGAAGCGCGACTGGGCATTGAGCAACCGCGCGACGCGCCCGTCGATCCCGTCGAGAAAGCCCGCGAAAATGATTGCCGCCACTGCCAGGCCCCAATCTTCGGTGATGGCGAAGCGAATGCCGGTCAGTCCCGCGCACATCGCCACTGCGGTGATTGCGTTGGGCAACAGCGCCCGCAACGCCAGCCCCCGCCTCGCAGCTCCTGCGGGCGGATCGGGCACCATGTCGTCTTCCGCCGCCTTGGGGCCCAGGCGGGCGTGCTCGACCGGGGGCAGGCTCACCGGCACAAGCTCATTGCGCCACGCCCTCGATCAGCAGTTGCGCTCCGGTCTCGGCCAGGATCGTCTCGCCGGCAACCACACGCTGGCCGAGCAGCACCTTGGCATCGGTGCCGGCGGGCAGATAGACATCGACCCGGCTGCCGAAGCGGATCAGGCCCACGCGCTGGCCCGCTCCGACAGCATCGCCCGGCTTGACGAAGGGCACGATGCGCCGCGCCACAAGTCCGGCGATCTGCGTGAAGCCGATCTTCAGCCCGTCGGTGCGCTCGATCATGAAATGCTGGCGCTCGTTGTCCTCGCTCGCTTTGTCGAGATCGGCGTTGAGGAACTTGCCGGGAATATAGACCACCCGGCGGATCACCCCCGCGATCGGCGCGCGATTGATGTGCACATCGAACACGCTCATGAAAATGGAGACGCGCGTGACCGGTCCTTCGGCGAGCCCAGCCAGCCCCGTGCCGTCGTCGAGCCGCAGCTCCGCGGGCGGCTCCACCTGCATGATCAGCGAAACCAGGCCGTCCGCCGGGGCGAGAATGGCGCGATCCAGCTGAGGAACCACGCGCTCGGGATCGCGGAAAAAGGCGAACACACCGACCGAAAGCATCAGCAGCGGCCAGCCGAGCAGCTCCCAGCCGAAGCCCAGCAGCACTACCAGCGCGATGCCCACCGCGATCAGGCCAAACTTTCGCCCTTCGGGATGAATTGCCGGCCATTGCCACGCCGCGTCGCCGCGGCCGCGATTGTCGAGAAGGTCACCTGCCATGGCCGGTCACCTAGGGACCGCGCGCCGTCGCCGCAAGCGCGCTGGTCGTTAGCCCTGCATGGCCACGTAGATCAGGGCGGGAAGAACCATAACCATCAGGCCGGTGATGGTCCATTTGGCGGCTTTCGCGTTACGCTGTTGCCTGCGCGCCGCTGCCCGGCGCTGCGCTTCCTTGGACACTGGTCATCCTTCGTCCAGAACGCGTCCGAGGGCCCGCCGGACGGTCCAAAGTAGATGGTGGACAGGGCTGGATTCGAACCAGCGTACGCTTGCGCGGGCAGATTTACAGTCTGCTGCCTTTAACCACTCGGCCACCTGTCCACGGGGCTTGCCTACGGCGCGGGAGAACCGGCCCAAAAGGGGGCTCCCACCGAGAGAGGCGCCCTTTGGCGAAGCCCCGCTTGCCTGTCAATGGCGGGGCTGGCAGGGGGTCCGGTATGGCCAAGGGTGACAAGAAACGCGCGCTGCGCGGACGAGCGGGACGGATGCAGGGCGGGCGCGGCAGCGGGCGCGCGAGCAGCGGACAGGTGCGATTGTGGGGCCGCCACGCGGTCGAGGCGGCCTTGAAGAACCCGGCGCGCCAGCACCGCAAGCTGTGGGCGACGCATGAAGCCATCGCGGCGCTCGACGGCGAACTGCCCCAGGACTTTCCGCTCGAATACGCCGACAACCCCGATCTCGACCGGCTGGTCGCCCGCGATGCTCCGCACCAGGGGCTGGTGCTCGAATGTGCCGCGCTGGAGGACGTACATCTCGATGAGGTGCTCGATGGCGATGCCACGCGCCCGATCGTGGTGCTCGATCAGGTGACCGATCCGCATAACCTCGGCGCGGTAATGCGGTCCGCCGCGGCCTTCGGCGCCCGGGCACTGGTCACGCAAGACCGCCATGCCCCGCCCGAGGGCGGCGTGGTGGCCAAGGCCGCGAGCGGCGCGCTGGAGATGCTGCCGTGGGTGCGCGTGGTGAATCTCGCCCGCGCGCTCGAGGAGATGGCCGAGGCGGGCTACTGGCGCATCGGGCTGGCGGGCGAGGCGGATGTCACGCTGGCCGATGCCTTGTCCGCTGGGCCGGTCGCGCTGGTGCTGGGTGCTGAGGGCCCGGGGATGCGCCCGAACATCGCCGGGCATTGCGACGCGCTGGCGCGCCTGCCGATCAGCGATGCGGTCGAGAGCCTCAACGTATCCAATGCCGCCGCGGTGGCGCTCTATGCCGTGGCGAGCCGACCGTCGCTCTGAACGACGGACGCCGCCCCACCGACCATCGGCGAGGCGGCGTCACGGCTAGTCGGGGCGGCCTCGGCCGCGGAGCCGTGTGCTCAGTTCACCGAATCCTTGAGACCCTTGCCGGCCTTGAACTTCGGCTGGTTCGACGCCTTGATCGCCATCGGCTCACCCGTCCGTGGATTGCGTCCGGTCGACGCCTTGCGCTTGGCGACGGAAAAGGTGCCGAACCCGACCAGGCGGACCTCGCCCCCCTTCTTGAGCGCACCCGATATCGAATCGAACACACTTTCGACCGCGCTCGAGGCCTGGCTCTTGGAAAGCCCGCTGGCATCGGCAACCGCGCCGATCAGGTCGTTCTTGTTCATCGTGCTGAAAACCCCCTCTGAAATGCTCACCGCGTCGGCCGAGACTCGGCGCGCATGAAGCGGAGAGATTGACCGGCTTTTCGCTGCGCTGTCAAAGCGAAATCAAACCGGCGCGCGCGATTCCAGCGCGCAAAATGCAGCATCCGTCCCGAGCGCAAGCCCGGAACGGATGCTGCATGATCGCAGGCGTCGTCAGTGCGCGGTCGCGGAACCCGGTGGTACGGGCAGCGGCGCGGATGCGGGCTGGCTGGAAAGATCGTCCTCCTCGGTCCATTCGATGGCTTCCAGGGGGGCGACAAGCGCGCGCTTCAACACCTCGTCGACATGGCTGACGGGCACGATCTCCAGCCCTTCGCGGACGTTGGCGGGAATCTCTGCCAAATCTTTGACATTGTCTTGCGGAATGAGAACCGTGGTGATTCCGCCGCGCAACGCCGCCAGCAGCTTCTCCTTGAGCCCGCCGATCGCCAGCACCCGGCCGCGCAGTGTCACCTCGCCCGTCATCGCGATATCCGACCGCACGGCGATACCCGTGAACGTCGAGACGATCGAGGTCACCATGCCGACGCCGGCGCTCGGCCCGTCCTTGGGCACCGCACCTTCGGGTAGGTGAATGTGGATGTTCTTGCGCTGGATCAGGCTCGGCTTGATGCCATAGGCGGGGGCGCGGGCCTTCACGAAGCTGAACGCGGCGGCGACACTCTCGGTCATCACCTCACCCAGCTTGCCGGTGGTCTTGACCTCGGCCTTGCCCGGCGTGGTCACGCTTTCGATGGTCAGCAGTTCGCCGCCGACCTCGGTCCAGGCGAGCCCGGTCACCGCACCGATCTGCGCCTCTTCCTCGCCCATGCCGTGCTTGAACTTGCGCACCCCGGCAAACTCTCCGAGGTTTTCGGGGGTGACGGTGACGGCGGCAGCCTTGCCTTCGAGAATGCGACGCAGGCTCTTGCGCGCTAGCCGCGCGATCTCGCGCTCCAGCGTGCGAACCCCGGCTTCGCGGGTATAGAAGCGCACGAGGTCGCGCAGGGCAGGCTCGGTCAATTCGAACTCGCCTTCGGTCAGGCCATGCGCCTCGATCTGCTTGGCGATCAGATGGCGCTGGGCGATCTCGACCTTCTCGTCCTCGGTATAGCCTTCCAGCCGGATGATCTCCATCCGGTCGAGCAGCGGCTGCGGCAGGTTGAGGCTGTTGGCGGTGCACACGAACATCACGTCCGACAGGTCGAAATCGACCTCGAGGTAATGGTCCTGGAACTTGGCGTTCTGCTCGGGATCGAGCACTTCGAGCAGCGCCGAGGCCGGATCGCCGCGGAAATCCTGCCCCAGCTTGTCGATCTCGTCGAGCAGGAACAGCGGATTGGCCTTGCCCGCCCGGCGCAGATTGGTGACGATCTTGCCCGGCAGCGAGCCGATATAGGTGCGCCGATGCCCGCGAATCTCGGCCTCGTCGCGCACGCCGCCCAGCGACTGGCGCACGAACTCGCGGCCCGTGGCCTTGGCAATCGACTTGCCCAGGCTGGTCTTGCCCACACCCGGCGGGCCGACGAGGCACAGGATCGGTCCCTTCAGCTTGTTGGTGCGCGCCTGCACCGCGAGATATTCGACGATACGGTCCTTGACCTTCTCAAGCGCGTAGTGATCGGCGTCGAGCACCTCCTGCGCGCGCGCGATATCCTTGCTGACCTTGCTTTTCTTGCCCCATGGCAGACCCAGCAGCACGTCAAGATAGTTGCGGATGACGGTCGCTTCGGCGCTCATCGGCTGCATCGCCTTGAGCTTCTTGAGCTCGCCCTCGGCCTTGGCGCGCGCTTCCTTGCTCAGCTTGGTCTTGGCGATGGTCTGCGCCAGCTCGGCGAGCTCGTTCGTTTCCTGCTCCTCGCCGCCCAGCTCGTTCTGGATCGCCTTGAGCTGCTCGTTGAGGTAATACTCGCGCTGGTTCTTCTCCATCTGCCGCTTCACGCGGCCGCGGATTTTGCGCTCGACCTGCAGGACCGAAAGCTCGCCTTCCATAAACGCCATGACCATCTCGAGCCGCTTGAGCGGATCGGGTTCGGTCAGCAGCGCCTGCTTGTCGGATACCTTCACCGCGATGCCGGCCGCAATGGTGTCGGCCAGTTCGGAGGCATCGTCGATCTCGCGCAGCGCCTGGCCGCCGTCTTCGTCGCCGTTCTTCTTGAGCTTGGCATATTCGCCATATTGCTCGATCACCTGCCGCATCGTGGCCGTGACTTCATTGCCCGTCGCCGTGCGCGCCTGAACCCGGCTCACCGTCGCGGTCACGAATTCGCCCGTTTCCGCCAGTGTTTCGAGCTGCACGCGGGCGCTGCCTTCGACCATCACCCGTACGGTGCCGTCGGGCAGCTTGAGCATCTGTAACACCTGCGCCACCACGCCCAGATTATAGAGATCGTCACGCTCGGGATCGTCGCAAGCGGGGTCGAGCTGCGCGAACAGGGCGATTTCCTTGCCACCTTCCATCGCCGCCTCGAGCGCCGCGACCGATTTGGCGCGACCGACGAACAGCGGCACCACCATGCCGGGGAACACCACGATGTCGCGCAAGGGAAGGAGAGGGTAGCTGCTGTCCATAAGTCTTCGATCCGATCATGCCGCTGCGCGTAAATGGGGTGCGCGGCGCAGATCGGTAATATGGGAAGCCTACCGGCGCGCTGCAACGCGGACGGGTGTTGCAGCTGTGGACGGGCCGATGGCGCGCGAACGCCATCGGCCCGGCGTCACAACGCGATGGTGATCGAAACCTTGTCCGAAGTGGTGCCGGCCAGCGCCGCGATCTGGGCCTTGCTTGCCGCGACCAGCTCGCTCAGCCGGGCCGTGCGCAAATCGCCCCCGCCTTCGCCGGGCGCGACCTTGGGCATCACCGCCGGGTGAAGATCGCCCGAAGCGCCGGCAACCCCGATCTGCAGTTCCGACACGTCCACACCCAAGCCCTTGGCGAGCGTTTCCAGACTACCCAGCCGCGGAACAGTCCGCCCGGTTTCCCAGGCCCAGATACTGGGCGTGCTGATACCCGACCGCTCCGCCAGTTCGGCGCGCGTCAGATCTTTGGCCATGCGCAATTGCTTGAGCCGTGCTGCCAGTGTGCGCGCGGCGGTGCGTGGTACCGGAGCGTCGTTCGAGGGCTGTTCGGCATGCGCGGCTTCGCCTGTGGCGCGGACCGCGTCGATGGTGGCCTGGCTCAGATGCGTTTCGAGCCGACACCCGGCCAGCTTGTCGCCCTGCCAGATGACATGGGCTTCGATGTCGCCGGTTTCGGGCAGGTTGACCATGATGGTCTTGTCGAGGCTGCCGGCCTCTTCGGTTTCGAGCAGCAGGCCGCGGGCGGAAATGTCCCGCACCAACACGGGCTGGCTTTCGCCATCCGGGCTTTTGGCCGTGGTTGCAAACAGCAGATGCCGACGCTCTTCGCTGCGCCGCTCACCCGCATCGGGCCATTCGGGAGTGTTCATACTGTGCCCCTAGCACCAAAAGCGGTTTAACAAACTGTGTACTTAGCCAAATCCGGGAAGATTTAGTCCCGGCGGGAGGCCGAGCCCGCCTTGTAGCTTCTGCATCTCCTCGGCCGATTTCCGATCGGCCCGGTCGCGCGCGTCGTTGAAGGCGGCGGCGACGAGGTCTTCGACCATCTGCTTTTCTTCCGGCTTCATCAGGCTTTCGTCGATCGTAACGCCGAGGATACGTCCCCGTGCCGTAGCACGCACCTTGACGAGGCCGCCACCGGAACTGCCCTCCACTTCCACAGTGTCGAGCTTGGCCTGCGCCTCGCCCATCTGTTTTTGAATGGTCTCGGCCGCTTGCTGGGCAGCGGCGAGCATCTCTTCCATCGACTTCATGCCTCACGTCTCCATTGTCGGCCACCCAGGGGCGGCGAATCCGCATCGTCAATAAGCTCCGCCTCCGGGAAGGCGGCCAGCGCAGCCGCCACCAGCGGATGGGCGCGCACCTGCTCGGATTCGGCCTGGCGCGCAGCCTCCTCGCGCTCGACAAGCGTGGGCTCGCCCCCCTCAGGCAGCTCCTCCAGCGTCCAGCGCAGTCCGGTCGTATCGCGGAGCGCATCGCGCAGCACGGTGCCGACATCCTCGCCGAAACCCTTCGGCCTGCTGTATCGCAGCAAGCCCTTGTCCACGCTCACAGGCCGCAGCTGCAGCTTCATGATGCTGGCTGCCAACGCGTGACCGCGACGCTCGACATCATGTACCAGCGCGACGAAATCGACCGCCTGATGGGCGGAGCCCGCCAAGGGTGCACTGCTCCCGGTTGCCTCCGGTGCCGGGTTGGCGGCCAATGCTTCGAGCTTTTTCGCCAACGCCCCGGGATCGGGCAGCTGCGCCGCATGGAGCACGCGCAGCAACGCCATACGCGCGGCAATCAGTGGATCGGGCGCCGCGCGGATTTCCTCATAGCCCTTCAGCAGCAACTGCCACAGCCGGTGAAGTGCGGGCGGCGGCAGACGCTGCGCCCAGTCGAGCAATTCGGCCCGCTCGGCGGCGGCGAGCGCATCGGCTTCGCCCGCAATCTGCGCCACGGTGACGCGATGCACGAGGTCCATCAGCGCGCGCATCAGTGCCAGCGGTTCGACGCCGAGCGCATATTGCTCGTCGAGAGAGGCAAGCAGCGCCGCCGCCTCACCAGCGAGCAACTGGCCCAGCATTTGCCGCCGTGCGCCCTTGTCGGCGAGCCCGAGCATGGAGCGAACCTGGTTGGCGGTGACCTGCGGAGCGCCGTGGGCGCCCTCGCCTTCCAGATCGGCATACGCGATCGCCTGGTCCAGGATCGACAGCCCATCGCGCACCGAGCCCTCGGCGGCGGAGGCGATCAGGTCCAAAGCCTCGCTTTCGGCAGCGATGGCTTCCGCGGCACAGATGCTCGCAAAGTGGTCCGCCAGCATGTCCGCGGGGATCCGCCGCAGGTCGAACCGCTGCGTGCGGCTGAGGACCGTTATCGGCAGCTTGTCGACCTCGGTCGTCGCGAACAGGAACTTCACATGCGCCGGCGGCTCTTCCAGCGTCTTGAGCAGCGCGTTGAAGGCGCTCTTCGACAACATGTGGACTTCGTCGATGATGTAGATCTTGTAGCGTGCGCTGACCGCGGCATAGCGCACCGCCTCGATTATGCTGCGCACATCGTCGACACCGGTGTGGCTGGCGGCGTCCATCTCGATCACATCGATATGCCGCCCCTCGGCAATGGCAACGCAGGGCTCGCACACGCCGCAGGGATCGATCGTCGGGCCGCCCTGCCCGTCCGGACCGATGCAGTTGAGGGCCTTGGCGATCAGCCGCGCGGTGCTGGTCTTGCCCACCCCCCGCACGCCGGTCATCAGGAACGCATGCGCCAGCCGCTCGCGCTGGATGCCATTGGCGAGCGTCCGCACCATCGGTTCCTGCCCGATGAGTTCGGAAAAGGTGCGGGGACGGTATTTGCGCGCCAAGACGCGATAGGGCTGGTTCGCCGCTGGCTGTGCTGCCGGTTCGCGCGGCGCGGCGGGAGCCGATACCGGATCGCCGAACATCGAATTCTGCCCCGCGGCCTCAAGCTCGGCGGCGCTCGGCTCGTCGGGTTGCGGCTCGATCGCCCATGGCAGGCTGTCGGGGTTGTCGGGTGAATCGCCCATCCCGTTCAACTAGGGCCTGCAGCCTCGAATGTCATGCTTGAGGCTGTGGGGAACTGCCTGGGCAAAAGAAGGAGCCGGCCGACCCGCCGCAACCCGTTGTGGCTGCTTCCTTCCGGACCTGACCAGGTTGGCGGACGCAAGCGTCCGACCGACTCCCGGGCGGGCATATGGCGGCGGTGGTGGCGGAAATCAACCTAGCGGAAGTTATCCGAATATGCCTGGAGCTTGAGTGCCCGTGGAGGCGTTGCGTGGATGCGCGCGGCTATGCCGTGTTTGGCGGCATAGGCCTTGGCCGCGGCTTGGTCCGGGAAGGTGAGCTGCACCTGCGCCTGCGTGTCGCTGCTGCCGGCCCAGCCCATCAGCGGATCGGCGCGGCGGGCTTCGGCCTGTTCGAACTCGAGCACCCATTCGTCGGTGCCAGCCCGGCCCGATTGCATGGCGTTTTTGGGCTGCTGATAGATTCTGGCGGTCATGGGGGCCCTGTAATTCAGCCTTGGCTCTTCGCAAAGGCGTTCTTGGTCTTCAGGCTGGGAAGCTCGGCCCAAGGCTCGTCGGGCCAACGGTGTTTCGGATAGCGGCCCTTCATTTCCTTTCTCACCTCGGACCAACTGCCGCGCCAGAACCCAGGCAGGTCGCGCGTGGCCTGGAGCGGGCGACCAGCGGGGCTGGTCAGCCTGAACAGCAGCGGCGTTTCGCCGATCATGGGATGGCGATCGAGGCCGAACAGCGCCTGCACCCGAAGCTGAACCGCGGGGGCATCGTCACCGGCGTAGTCGATGGCGTGCGTGGTGCCCGCGGGCGACGTGAATTCGCGCGGCGCCTGCCGGTCGAGCCGCTGGCGCATGTCCCAGTCGAGGAGCCCGAGGAGTGCGTCGACGAGCTTGCCCTGTGGGATCGCGAGATCGCGCCTCGCCCCGAGCAAAGGCGTCAGCCATACCGAGACGCTGGCTCGCAGCGCGGCGAGCGACAGCGCCTCGACGCCCGCGAACCTCGCCCGCGCCAGCAGCTCGGCAGGAAGCAGTGTCCCCAGCCGCTCCACAGCCTTTTCCACAAGCAGCGCCACGACCGCCGCGGGATCGGGCGCTGGGTCGGACCCCGCCGCCAGCACAATGGCACCGAATCGCCGCTCGAGGCGGGCTTCAACCCGCTCACCGGTCCACTCGAGCACGCTGTGGCGCTCGATCCGGTCGGTCAACCAGTCGTTGATATCGACCTCCGCCAATGGTGCGGCGGCGGTGATCCGCGCGCCCTTGGCTTGACCCTGCGCGTCGCCGATCACCAGGAAATCCGCGTGCGCCAAAGGTGAGACCGGGTCGAGCGCAAAGCCGCGCCCGCCGGCGGACAGCCAGCTTTCGCCGCCGGGATCGCGCTTGCGGGCGATGAAATCGGGCCGGCCGGCGGCGAGGAGGATTCCAGCCGGAACGGTGCCGCCGCGTGCCCGGCCACTGGCTTTGCGCGCCCAGCCCGCCGCCAGCTTGCGGCTCGCCTCAGCGCGCGGCGAGCGGTCGGCGTTCCAACGGGCCAGTCGCGCCTCGAGGTCTTCCCCGCGACCTCCCAGCCCACGTTCCTGAAGCAGCAGGGCAAGCCGCGCCGCCGTCTCGCCCGCACCATGCTGCGCACCGAACAGCACCATGGCCGCCAGCGCGGGTTCGAGCGGCAGCGCGGCGAGTGCCTTGCCCCGTGCGGTAATCCGGCCGCCCTCGCCGAGCGCACCGAGGGCCTGCAACTGCCTGCGGGCCGCCACCACCGCAGCCTCAGGCGGAGCATCGAGCCAGCGCAGTGCCGCGGGATCGGCGCTGCCCCATTGCGCGGTCTGAAGCACCAGCGGGGCGAGATCGGCGGTGACGATTTCGGGCGGATCGAAGGCCGGGCGCCCGGCGTGCGCGGCTTCTTCCCACAGGCGATAGACGGTGCCCGGTCCCTGTCTTGCCGCGCGACCCGCGCGCTGGGCGGCGGCGGCCTGGCTGGCACGGCGAGTGACGAGATGGGTGGTGCCCGCCGCCCGATCGAACGCGGCATGGCGTGCCAACCCGCTGTCCACGACGACCGACACGCCGTCAATCGTGAGCGAGGTTTCGGCGATCGCGGTGGCGAGCACGATGCGCCGTCGCCCCTCGGGATCGCGGCGGATAGCGGCGCGCTGCCCGGCGGGATCGATCTGACCGTGCAGCGGCAGCACGAGCGCGTCGGGTAGCCGGCCTGCCAGGCGTTCGCGCACCCGTTCGATCTCGCGCACTCCAGGCAGAAAGGCGAGCACGTCGCCCAACCGATCGCGCCAGGCGGTGACGAGCGCAGCTGTCATGGCGTCTTCGACAGGGGCCCCCGGCGAAGAGCCAAGCCACACCGTTTCGAGGGGATGCGCCCGCCCCGCGCTTTCGATCACCGGTGTGCCCGCCCCCATCAGACCGGCAAAGCGCGCGCCGTCGATCGTCGCCGACATCACCAGCACGCGCAGGTCAGGGCGCAGCACCTCCTGCGCTTCCAGCGCCAGCGCCAGGCCGAGATCGCCATCGAGATGCCGCTCATGCGCTTCGTCGAATAGCAGTGCCGATACGCCCGCAAGCTCGGGATCGGCAAGCAGGCGATTGACCAGGATCGCCTCGGTCACGACGAGGATGCGCGTTCGCGCCGATTGACGGCTGTCGAGCCGGGTCAGGTAACCAATCGTCTCGCCCGCCTTCTCACCCAGCAACTCGGCCATGCGCTCCGCAGCCGCGCGCGCGGCGACCCGTCGCGGCGAGGTGAGGATGACCTGCCCCGCGCACCACGGTTCCGTCAGCAGCGCGGGCGCCACCGCGGTGGTCTTGCCCGCTCCCGGCGGCGCAACCAGCACCGCTCCGGTCCGCTCGCACAAGGCGGCGAGCAGTTCGGGCAGGACGGCGTGGATCGGCAGTTCGGTGGCGGTCACCGGTTGTGGGGTCAGTATCCGCGCGCCACCGCGAAACGCGCCGCTTCTGCCATCGCCGCCCGGGCCCGGCTCTCTGGGAAGATCGAGATGGCGTCGATGGCGCGCTGGGCGAAGTGTCGCGCGCGCTCGCGGGTGGCGGCCACAGCGTCATATTTGGCAATCAGGCGGATGGCTTCGGCCAGATCGTCATCGGCGGTGCGATAGCCGCCGATGGCCGCCTTCCAGAACGCGCGCTCGTCCTCGCTGCCGCGGGCGTAGGCGAGAATCACCGGCAGCGTCATCTTGCCTTCACGGAAATCGTCGCCACGGGTCTTGCCCATCGCCGCGGCGTCCGAATCATAGTCGATTGCATCGTCGACGAGTTGGAAGGCGACGCCAAGGTTGCGACCGTATTCGTCGAGCGCGTTCTCCTGCTCCTCGTCGCATTCGGCGACCACCGCGGCGATGCGCGTGGCGGCGGCGAACAGCGCCGCGGTCTTGGCGCGGATGATCTGGAGATAGCGGCCTTCGCTGGTTTCGATCTTGCGCTGCGCGGTCAGCTGATCGACCTCGCCCTCGGCGATGACGGCGCTGGCGTTGGACAGAATCTTCAACACCTTGAGGCTGCCGTCCTCGACCATCAGCTCGAATGCGCGGCTGAACAGGAAATCGCCCACCAGCACCGTCGCCGGATTGCCGAAGATGATGTTGGCGGCCGCTTTGCCGCGCCGCAGATCGCTACCATCCACCACATCGTCGTGAAGCAGCGTGGCGGTATGAATGAATTCGACCGCGGCGGCGAGCTTGTGCTGGCGCGTGCCGTTGTACCCCACCAGTTCCGCACCCGCGAGCGTGAGCATGGGGCGCAGGCGCTTGCCCCCGCCCGATATCAGGTGTCCGGCGAGTGCGGGAATCAGGGGGATTTCGCTCTGCATCCGCGCCAGGATCACGGCGTTGACCGCGTTCATCCCGGTCGCCGTAATTGCGAGCATCGGGTCCAGCGATGGCGCAGGGTCTGCCCGACTAGGACTGGGGCGCGGGAGGGGCACGATATCGGCGCTCATGACGGGGCCAGCCTGTCGCGCACCCGCGGACGCTTGGCAAGAAAGGAAAGCTTGCTAGCGTAGCGGTCGATGGACGACACCCGGAGCCTCGCGACTGACGATGCCACCGACCCGGTGCTTGCGGGATACCGCAAAAGCATCGACAACATCGACGCCGCGCTGATCCACATGCTCGCCGAACGCTTCCGCATTACTCAGGCAGTGGGACGGCACAAAGCGGGCAAAGCCATGCCGCCTGCCGATCCGCAGCGCGAGGAGCGTCAGATCGCCCGACTGCGTGCCCTGGCCGTCCAGGCCGAACTCGATCCCGAGTTTGGCGAGAAGTTTCTGCGCTTCATCATCGAGGAGGTCATCCGCCATCACCAGCAGGCGCGTGACCGCTGAACGGCTGTTGCCGATTTGCAGCACAGATACAAAGGATGGTGACAATGCCCGTCAGGACCGCGTGGTGCGCTTGAGTTGCGTCTCGGCTTGGCCTAGGGGATCGTTTCTATTTTATCCAAGGGGATATGGAATGAGGATTGGAAAGGTGACGCTCGCCGCCGCTGCGCTGGCGGCAGCTTCGGCTCCGATCGCGGGGCAGGCCGTCGCAGCCGACCGCGCGGCATCGCCGATTGGCGGTGAGAACGAGGTCGGCGGAGGGGGTGCCACGATCGCAATCGTGTTCTTCCTGGCCGTGTTCGTTGCCGGGATCTTTCTCGCCGACGGCGATGACACCCCCGCCAGCCCCTGATCAGCGGAATGACCGCAGTTGAAAAGGGGCTGGCTTTCCAGCCCCTTTTTTTGTAGCTCAGCGCGCTCTCGGCAGGCTGAGGCGGACCAGCAGCCCGCCCAGGTCTTCGCTCTCGCCCAGCGAGACATCGCCCCCGTAGATCTGCGCAACGTCGCGGACGATGGCGAGACCGAGACCGGTCCCCGGCTTGTCGGTATCGAGCCGCGCCCCACGATCGAAGATGCGCGCGTGCTCGCCGGCCGGAATCCCCCGCCCGTCATCTTCCACCCAGATGACGCAGGGCTGCGCATCGGCCTCGGCGTCGATCGTCACGAACACGCTCCCGCCGCCGTATTTGGCCGCGTTCTCGATCAGGTTACCGAGAATTTCGTCGAGGTCTTGCCGCTCGATCCCCACCGCGGCATCGCGCGCACCGGCTACGTCGATGCGCGTCTCCGGGTGGAGCCGCTCGACCGCGCGGCGCACCGCTTCGGCGCTTTCGCAGACATTGGTGCGCGCATGGCCAGCGGCCCGGCGCCCTACCGCGCGGGCGCGCGCGAGATGGTGTTCGACATGACGCTGCATCGTGCGCGCCTCGCGGATGACCGTGTCGGAGAGGTCGTCGGCGCGGGCGGTCGCGGCGTTGGTCACAACGGTCAGCGGGGTCTTGAGTGCATGGGCGAGATTGCCCGCGTGCGTGCGCGCCTCGGCCGCCTGCTGCTCGGAATGCGCGAGCAGGGCGTTGACCTCTTCCACCAGCGGCTGGACTTCCAGCGGAAGCGGCGCGTCGATCCGGTTCGCGCCGGTTGCGCGCAGGTTCTGGATCGCGGCCCGGACCCGCCGCAGCGGGCCGAGCCCGATCCAGCTCTGCATCACCGCCATCGCGAACAGGCCGAGCCCCAGCACCGCGAAACTCCACACCAGGATCGCCCGAATCCGGGTAATCTGGTAATCGAGCTCCTGCCGACTGGCGGCGACGGTGAACCACCATTGCGTCTGGCTGCCCGGCAGGATCACCGACCGTTCGGCCAGCCGCAGCGGCTCGTTGGCGAACTGGTCGGAATCATAGATATGGATGCGGTCGTCGGTGTGGTCGGCCCGCATCCGTAGCGATCGGTCCCACAGGCTGCGGCTGGGGAAATCCTCATGCCCCTCGCCGCTGATCTGCCAATAGAGGCCCGAGTTGGGCTCGAGGAAGCGCTGGTCGCCGAGCGGGCGATTGAAATAGACCTCGCCGTCCGGGCCGATCTCGGCCGAGGCGATCATCGCGGTCAGCATATAGTCGAGCTGATCGTCGAAATTGTTCTCGACCAGGCCGGTCAGCGTGCGGTCGAGCGCGAAGCCGCCGGCCAGCAGCAGGATCAGGATCCAGCCCGCAGCGATCCCCATCATCCGCCCGGCGAGGCTACGACGCGGGCTATCAAGCGCGGCGGACCCCGCGCTACCGGTCAACCCGCCCGGCGGCGGTTGGCCGCCCGCCTCAGCCGCGGGGCTGGTCGGCGGGATCGTCGAGGCTGTAGCCAAGGCCACGGATCGTCGTGATGATGTCCGCGCCCAGCTTCTTGCGGATGCGGGTGACGAAGACTTCGATGGTGTTGGAATCGCGGTCGAAATCCTGATCGTAGATATGCTCGATCAGCTCGGTACGGCTGACCACCTTGCCCTTGTGGTGCATGAGGTAGCTCAGCAGCTTATATTCCTGCGCGGTCAATTTGACCGGCTCCCCCGCCAGCGTGACGCGCCCCGAGCGCGTATCGAGCCGGACATCGCCCGCGACCAGTTCGGAACTGGTATTGCCCGAGGCGCGGCGGATCAGCGCGCGCAGCCGGGCGATCAGCTCTTCGGTCTGGAACGGCTTGGCGAGGTAGTCGTCGGCCCCGGCATCGAGCCCGGCCACCTTGTCCGACCAGCTGTCGCGCGCGGTCAGCACCAGCACCGGGAAGGTGCGCCCTTCCTTGCGCCACATGCCGAGTACGGTCAGCCCGTCGATCTCGGGCAGGCCGAGGTCGAGCACCACCGCATCGTAATTCTCGGTCGAGCCGAGGAAATGCCCATCCTCACCGTCGGTGGAGAGGTCGACCGCATAGCCGGTCTGTTCGAGCGTGGACTTGAGCTGCTTGCCAAGGGTCGGTTCGTCCTCGACGATCAGGATGCGCATGGGTTGATTTCCCCCGAAACTGTTCTTGCCGCCGCTTGGGCTTTCGCGGTCAACGCGTCAACGCGTCTTGCGTTTCTCTGGGGCTCGTTTCCTCACCAGCTCTTCTGGATGATCCGGCCGCTGCGCGCGTCCACATCGACGAACAGCACCTTGCCTTCGCGGATGAATTTGAGGCGATAGGCCATCGCGGTCGAATCATAGGCGAAACCGAGGTATTCGGCATTGCCCATCATCGGCAGGATGCGCGCCTCGATCTCGCGCGATTTGAGGATATGCCCGGCCTGCGATTCCTTGCGCGCGGCCCCCTGGTCGCTGCGCTGCTGGGCCGCGACCGGCCCGGCGAGCGCAGTGGCCAGCACACCGGCGCAGGCAAGAATGAGGGCGGAGCGTTTCATCGCCCCGCCCTTTAGCCGCAAACCCATTGAATAGCGCGTGAATAGTGCCATCGCTCCGGGTTCAGCGTGTCATTTCATAGGTGACGGTCACGGTAACCACGGTGCCAACCAGCCCTGGCTCGACCGGCGAGGCGACCCGCGCGCCGGTGACCATGATCTCGGCCTTGTCTGCAAAGGGCATTGGGCGACCGGGATTGACGAGCTCGCTGACCTGCAACAGCCGCACGCCCGAGTAGCCCGCCCACTTGGCATATTCCTCAGCCTGACGCCTGGCCTTGTCGAGCGCCGCCTTGCGGGCCTGCGCGCGCGGTGCGGTATCGTCGTCGATCGAGAAGCTCGGGCCGGAGATGTCGGTCGCGCCAGCCGCAACCAGCGCATCGAGCACCTTGCCGGTGTCCGGCACCTTGCGCAGGATCACGCTGACGCGGTTCGAGGCCTGGTAACCGCGGAACACCTGGCGACGGTTGGCCTGATCGTAGTCGTATTGCGCGCCAAGCTCGATGCCGGTGGTCTGGATGTCCTCGTCGGCGATGCCGAGCGCCTTGATGCGTCGCACGACCGCATCCATCGCGGTCGCGGTCTTCTGCATCGCCTCGACCGCGGTCTGCGCCTGCGATGTCACACCCGCGCTCACGGTGGCGAGATCGGGTCGCGCCTTGACGGTTTCGGTCACCGCCAGTTCGACCACCGGCCCCTGGGCCTGAAGCTGGATTTCGGCCGCGGCCACCGGCGACGCCGTGGCGGCAAGGATGGTGGGCAATACGACAGTCCGGTTCATAGCTGCGTTCTCCTGTTCGCGGTCTGATGCACTTGGCACCCCTTACGCGCCGCTGAACCGGCTTGTTCCGGCGGTCGCGGCAGGTTAGCCCGACACCAAAGGGGCAAACAATGACGATTAGGATTTTTCTGGCTGCGGCGATGGCTCTGCTAGCCTGCCCGGTGCTGGCGCAATCGACTATGGAGCGCGTGCCCGATCGCGTGGCGGGCGAAGGCGAAGGCCCCTACCCCGCGCTGCTTATTTCCGGAGCGACCCTTATCGACGGGACCGGCGCGCCGCCGGTAGGCCCGGTCGATATCCTGATCGAAAACAACCGTATCGCCTCGCTCCACCCCGGCGGCGCGCCCGCCGCAGTACGCGAGCGGGCGGCGCGCGTGATCGACGCCAAGGGAATGCACGTGCTCCCCGGCTTCGTCGACACCCACGGCCACAACGGCGATCCCGACAAGGCGCCGAATGCTACCTATGGCTACAGACTGTGGCTGGCGCATGGCGTGACCACGGTGCGCGGCGTCTCGTTCTACTTCGGCCAGGGCTCGCCCGATTTATCCGACGCCGCCCGCAGCGCCGCCAACACCATCGTCGCGCCGCGCCTCGTGCCCTATGCAGTGTTCGGCGACAAATGGCCGAACGGTTCGCCCGACACGCCCGAGAAGGCGCGCGCCTGGGTGCGCTGGATCAAGGCGGCCGGCTACGACGGGATGAAGTTCTTCAACGGCCAAACTCCGGCGGTGCTCGCCGCCGCGCTCGATGAAGCCAAGGCGCTCAAGCTCGGCACCGTGGCGCATCTTGGCCAGATGGGCGTGGCGCAGGTCAATGCCCGCAAGGCGGTCGAGCTTGGGTTGGACGGCGTCACCCATTTCTACGGCCATTTCGAGAGCCTGCTGAAGGATGGGACGGTTGCCAGTTACCCGGCCGGTTACAACTACGCTGACGAGCAGGACCGCTTCGCCTGGGTGGCGCGCTTGGCGGATCAGATCGTCGAGCCGGGGAGCGAACGCTGGGACGCTTATGTCGACCTCCTGGTTGAGAAGGGCGTCACGCTGAGCCCCACCTTCAACATCTATTCCGCCAGCCGCGACGTGATGCGGGCGCGCAATTTCGACTGGCACGAGAAATACTCGCTGCCCTCTCTGCGCCAGTTTTACGCACCGAGCCTTACGAACCACGGCAGTTATTACCACGACTGGACCAGCGAGGACGAGACCGCCTGGCGGCGCTTCTACGCTCCGTGGATGCGGCTGACGCGCGAATTCGTGAACAAGGGCGGGCGCGTCACCGCAGGCTCGGATCCGGGCTATATCTATCAGACCTGGGGCTTCGCCTATGTCGGCGAGCTGGAAATGCTGCGCGAGGCGGGATTGAGCCCGCTCGAGGTTATCCGCGCCGCCACGCTGAGCGGGGCCGAGGAGTTGTACGCGCCCAAGGGCGTGGAACCGCCGATGGGCCGGATTGCGGTGGGCAAGCTGGCCGATCTGGTGCTCGTTCCCGCCAATCCGCTCGACAATCTCAAGGTACTTTACGGCACCGGACACACCCGGCTGAACCGCGCGACCAACCAGCTCGAGACCGTGGGCGGGGTCCGCTGGACCATCAAGGACGGCGTGGTTTACGACGCGCCCAAGCTGCTCGAGAGCGTGGCCGCGATGGTGGCGGCGCAGAAGGCGGCTACTCCGACCCCTTAATACCCACTCCCGCTCGCCCTGAGCCTGTCGGCTGCGAAGCTGGGCCGCAGGCCCTACGGCGTATGGCGAAACGTCGCGCCAATCGTGCTTCGACAGGCTCAGCACGAGCGGATGTGTGCGAGGGTTGCGAGGAGGTGAGGCCTCCCCTACCGCGCGCGCCTCATGGCACAACCACCGATCTTGAGCTGGGAAGGTCTCGGGCTGCAGCAGGGCGGCCGCTGGCTGTTCGGGGCACCGCCCGGTGCCGGGATCGACCTCCACGTCGGCCCGCGCGATCGACTCGCGCTGATCGGCCGCAACGGCGCCGGCAAAACCACGCTGTTCCGGCTGATCGACAACCAGATCGATGCCGACCGCGGCCAGCGCAAGATCAAGCCTGGGACGCGGATCGTGCAGCTGGAACAGGACCCGGACTTTGGCAACCACGCCACGCTGATGGACTGGGCGCTCTCCGGCGACCATCCGCCTGCGCTTCATGAAGTCGAGGCGATCGCCGGGCAGCTCGGCATCGATATGAGCCGCGAATGCTTGGGCGCCAGCGGTGGCGAGCGACGCCGCGCCGCCATCGCCCGCGCGCTGGCGCAGGATCCCGATCTGCTGCTCATGGATGAGCCGACTAACCACCTCGACCTGGCCGCGATCGAATGGCTCGAGGATTGGCTGACGCGCTACAAGGGCGCGTTCCTGGTCATCAGCCACGACCGAACCTTCCTGAAGCGCCTCACCAATGCGACGCTGTGGCTCGACCGTGGCGCGCTCCGGCGCAAAGACGTCGGCTTCGGCGGTTACGAGGCGTGGGAGGAAGCGGTCTATGCCGAGGAGGCGCGTGCCGCCGAGAAGATGGATGCGAGACTGAAGCTGGAGGCGCATTGGCTCGAACGCGGCGTGACCGCGCGGCGCAAGCGCAACCAGGGCCGGCTCGAGAAGCTGTGGCAGATGCGCGCCGCCCGCGCTTCGATGATCACCAGCGCCGGGACCGCCAAGCTTCAGCTCGCCACCGAGCAGGAGTTCAAGTCCAAGTCGGTCATCGTGGCGACCGATATCGCCAAGGCCTATGGCGCGCGCACCATCATCCGCCCCTTCACGCTGCGCGTTCAGCGCGGCGACCGAATCGGCATCGTCGGGGCCAATGGCGCGGGCAAAACCACGCTGCTCAAGATGCTGACCGGCGAGCTGGCACCGGATAGCGGCACGGTCACCATCGCCAGCGGCATGGTCGGGGTCACCATCGACCAGCAGCGCAGCCTGATGAGCGCCGAGAAGAGCGTCCGCGAGGTGCTGGCTGAAGGCGGCGACTGGATCGACGTGCGCGGCATCCGCAAGCACGTGCAGGGCTATCTCAAGGAGTTCCTGTTCGATCCCGGCATCGTCGACATGAAGGTCGGCGTACTCTCCGGCGGCGAGAAGAGCCGGCTGCTGCTAGCGCGCGAGTTCGCCAAGGCGAGCAATCTGCTGGTGCTCGACGAGCCGACCAACGATCTCGACCTCGAGACGCTCGACCTGCTGCAGGAGGTCATCGCCGACTACGAGGGCACGGTGCTGATCGTCAGCCACGACCGCGACTTCCTCGACCGCACGGTGACGCTGACGCTGGGCCTCGATGGCAGCGGCAAGGTCGATGTGGTCGCCGGCGGCTACGAGGACTGGGCGGCAAAGCGGCGCGAGCCCGCGTCCGCCCGAGCCAATCCCGTTCGTGGCGAGTCCCGTCGAGACACCGCAACCCCGCCGCCGCCCCGCTCGGCCAAGCTCACCTACAAGGACCAGCGCGACTACGAGCTGCTGCCCGCCCGCATCGCGGAGCTGGACGCCGCGATCGCCAAGGGGGAAGCGCTGTTGGCCGATCCCGACCTGTTCGCCCGCGATCCGCAGCGTTTCGCCGCGATCATGCAGGGCATCGCCACCGCCCGCGCCGAAAAAGATGGCGCGGAGGAGCGCTGGCTCGAACTCGCCGAGCTGGTCGAGAGTGCCTGAAACAGCCGACGCGGCACTGGCCGCCGAGATCGCCGCCTGCCGAGTGTGCGCGGCGCAGCTCCCGCACGGACCGCGCCCCGTGGTCAGCTTCTCGCCGACCGCGCGGCTCGTCATCATCGGCCAGGCCCCGGGCAGCAAGGTCCACGCCAGCGGGGTGCCGTGGGACGATGCCAGCGGCGACCGCTTACGCCAATGGACCGGCCTCGATGCAGAAACCATGTACGACCCGGCGCAGGTCGCGCTGGTGCCGATGGGGTTCTGCTATCCCGGCAAGGCCAGCGGCGGGGACCGACCGCCGCGCCGCGAATGCGCGCCGCTGTGGCACGACCGCATTCTCTCCCTGCTTCCGCCCGACCGGCTCACGCTGCTGGTCGGCACCTATGCGCAGGCCCGCTACCTGCCCGAAGCTCGGGCCATCGCGATGACCGAACGGGTGCGCCGCTTCGCCGACTATCTCCCCACCTTCTTCCCCCTGCCCCACCCTGCCTGGCGTTCGACGATCTGGCTGCGGAAGCACCCCTGGTTCGAAAACGAGGTCCTTCCCGTGCTCCAGCGCATGATCGCGGCGCGGCTGAGCCCCCCGGTGGACCACTGACCGGGGGGTTATAAAAAACTTTCCCGCGCCCCTACGCAGCGGAAAGTTCAACCGAAATCGGCAAATTCTGGGTCCGTTGCCGTGACCTTCCGTTTGCGACCGTGTCACGCCTCCGGCAGCCGATAGAAATCCGCCACCCGGTCCAATGCCAGCCGCAGCACCAGCTTGCCCGATCGCGCGGGCCAGGCGAGCGCCCGCTCGGCATCGGGCACGCTCTCGCAAGCGCAGACCACGCGCCACAGCACGTCGGCCAGTCCCCTGCCTGCCGCCGCCATCGCGCCATCAAAGCGGGCCTCGGCGGCGATCTGGCGCTCGGTGGGCGAGAGCCCGGCGTCGCTGCCCCTGATCCGCACCGCATCCCAGCGCATGGTGATCGATGGGGCGATCCGCGCGCGCTCGTAATCGGCGCGCAGCCGCTCGCCCGCATCGAACAATCGCTCGGGCAAATGGCCGCGCGCGTAGAGCCAGCCGAGCGGGGATTCGGCGAGATTGACCGTGACGCTGCGGTTGCGGCGGCCGGTGCTCGCCTTCCGGCGCGGTCCTTCGACGGTCAGTTCTCTTTCGACCAGTTGGCGCTGCATCGGCGATCCCTTTGTTTCACGAATCGCCACTTGCCTTTGTTAGGTTCATGTAGGAAAGCTAAAACACCATACTGGTTATCGAGGCGTACCCATGATCAATCGCATCCGCACCATCCGCAAGGACAAGGGCATGACGCTGGCCGACCTGGCCGAGGCTTGCGTGCCGCCGACCACGCCGCAGACCGTGGGTCGGCTCGAAACCGGAATGCGTACGCTCAGCACCAAATGGATGGACCGGCTGGCCAAGGCGCTGGGCGTGGAGCCCGAGCTGCTGGTGCGCGGCGAAGCGGCCGAGGCGACGCAGGTGGTGGCCATTCTCGGCGAGCGCGGGCCCGAGGCGCTGGCCAAACCGCGCGACGCGTTGCCGCCCACCGCGCTGGGCGGAGGCGGACCGCTGCTGGTGCTCCAGATCGACTACCCCCACGGCGAATACCGCCCCGGCGATCAGCTCTGGCTGCGCGAGCTCGCTCCCGCCGACGCCGCCCGCGCCGTCAACCGCGACGTGCTGGTCCCGCGCAAGGGCGGACGCTTCGCCTTCGGCCGCCTGATAGACCGCCAGGGCGACAAGGTCGGCGTGCTGCCCCCCGGCCACGGCGAGAAGCAGCAGGTGATCGACGCCCCGGCCTGGATCGGCGTGGCCGAAATGCTGGTGCGCCGGCTTTAGGCGAATGGCTGGCGATTTCTGCCACGGCACCGTTCACAGCGCCCCGCCCGAGCTTCAGGCGGCGGTCGAGGCCGATCCCGCGACCCGGGCCTTATGGCAAGCCCTCACCCCGTTGGGCCGTAACGAGTTCATCTGCTGGGTCGAGGACGCGAAGAAGCCCGAAACCCGCCAGCGCCGGATCTTGCGCACTTGCGAGGAACTGCACGAGGGCAAGACACGCCCCTGCTGCTGGTCGGGCTGCATCCACCGCACCGACAAACCGCCGAGCAGGTGGCAGCAGGCGGTGCTGATCGACGGAAAGCGGCGGTAACGCCCCGTTAGCGGTGCCCGTCGCCAATCGTGGCGAATAATCGTTTTGTCTTGAAACCTTCCCGCAGTTTTCACGCAGCGGGGTCATGGCCGCCCGACTCGATCGCAGGTGAGGGACGATCCATGACCAACTACCACTACGCCAGGCTGGCCATTCTCGCGTCGGTATCAGTTCTTCCGTATCAGGCACTTGTCGCCCAGGATGCGGTAGAAGCCGATGCCGCGACCAGCGGCGAGATCATCGTCACCGCGCAAAAGATCGAACAGCGCGCCGTTGACGTGCCCATCACCATTTCGGCGGTCGACGGCGATCGTATCGAGGCGCTGGGCGTTAGCGATCTGGATGAGCTGTCGTCCTACGTCCCCGGTCTCAACATCCAGGAGCAGAGCGCCAACAATCCCGGCATCGTAATCCGCGGTATCACCTCTGACAGCGGCTCGGCGCAGCAGGGCCCGCGCGTCACGCTCTACTACAATGGCGTGGACATCTCGCGCTCGCGCGGCAGCTATCAGGCGATCTACGATCTCGACCGGGTCGAGGTGATCAAGGGGCCGCAGGCGACGCTGTTCGGCACCGCCTCGGCGGTCGGCGCGATCAGCCTGATCTCGGCGCGCCCCCGGCCCGGCTTCTCGGCGGAGCTGACCGGCGGCTACGGCAATTTCGACCAGACGCTGGTCGCGGGATATGTGAACGCCGGGTCGGACACGCTGGCGATCCGCGTGGCGGGCGAATGGCGCACCCGCGACGGCCATGTCGAAAACCTCAACGCGTCGCAGGAAGAGGAGCTTTATGCTCAAGACCAGCTTGGCCTGCGCGCCTCAGTGCGGTTCACGCCCAGCGACCGGCTGACGGTCGATCTTATCGGTACCTACGACCGGCAGCGCAACGGCGGCACGCCGTTCATCTCCCGCCGCTTGCCGCCGGGAAATCCGTTCGGCCCCGCCAATCTCAGCGGGTCGCCCTATTCGGCCGCCGCGCTCGGCGATGCCCAGCTCGGTCTCAACCGCGACGTTTACGATCTAAACCTGACCGCGTCCTACGATCTCACCGACAGCCTGACGTTCACCACCGTCAACGGCTATCGCCAATTCGACAGCGCGGAAGTTTTCGATGCCGACGGCTCGCCTGCCCCGTTCCTGGAATTCGCCGAGATCGCCGATGGCTGGCAGGTCAGCCACGAAGGGCGCTTCACCTACGCCGATCCATCCTGGCGCGCTGCCTTCGGCTGGAACTTCTCCAAGGAGGAAGGTCGCCAGAATGTGCCCTTCTCGACCGAAGAAGGCACGTTCCTGCAATGTCTGACCTCGCTGGCGACGCCGACTCCGCTGATCCCGGGGATCGCCTGCGTTGCCCCGGATGGCAGCGTTCCGGCAGCGGGTGTGACGGCCATTGCCACGGGCGGTGCCGCCACGGCTATTCCCTATCGCTCGGTGTTCGAGAACCGCGGCAACAACGATGCCTATTCGGTCTTCGCCGACGTCACCTTCATTCCGGCACCGTCGCTGGAGCTGACGGCGGGTGCGCGCCTGCTGATCGAAAAACGCCGGTCCGGTTTCACCGCCAGCGCGCCCAACTCCGTGTTGTCGCGCGCGCCCCTGATCCCGGGCCAGATCGACACCGCAGGGCAGGTGTTCACCGCCGAGGAAAGCTATTCGGCGGTGTTGCCACGGTTTAATGTGCTTTACCGCTTGAGCGATGCGGTCAACGCGTTTGCCACGGTATCGAAGGGACGCCGCTCGCCGGTGGTGCAGCTTGGCGCACGGCGCGTGGCGGGCGCGCCCGCACCCAATCTCCAACTCGTGCCCGAAGAGGTGGTGTGGAACTACGAAGCGGGGGTCAAGTTGGGGACGCCGACCATCTCGGGCTCGCTGGGCGTCTATTACCAGAAATACGACGGGTTTCAGGTCAGCGTCATCCAGCCCAACGGCACCACTCTGACCCAGAGCGCGGGGACGGCGAGCAATCTGGGCGTCGAGGCCGAGGTGACCGTGCGGCCCGCAAGCTGGGTCAGCCTGTTCGCCAATGTCGGCTACATCGATGGCGGCATCGACGAGAACAACAGCTTCGCGCCGCAGTTCTCGGGCGCGCGGTTCCGGCTGCAGCCCGAATGGCAGGCGGCCGGCGGGTTCACCGTGGACGCGCCGCTTGGCAACGGAATGCGGGTCTTCCTCACTCCGTCGGTCACCTATCGCAGCCGCATCTTCTTCGAGGTGCCGAACAATCCGCTGATCTCGCAGGAGGCGGTGACACTGTTCAATGCACGCGGCGGCATCAGCTTCGCGGACGAGCGGTTCGAGATCGCCGGTTTCATCCGCAACGCCACCGACGAGGATTATCTCCTCGATGCGGGCAATACCGGCGGGGCATTCGGCATCCCGACTTTCATCCCCGCGGAGCCGCGCTTCTACGGCATTCAGTTGACCGCGCGGATCGGAGGAAGCTGAGCAAGGGGTAGGCCGGGGCGCGGGAGAGCGATCTCGCGCCCCTGACCTCACGCCTCCCCGCGCGCGATCTTCTCCTGGCGGTCGGCGGCGGTTTCGGTGGGGACGAAGCTGTCCGACTTGACGCCCAACCAGATCAGGATCGGCGTCGCCATGTAGATCGAGCTGTAGGTGCCGACGAAGATGCCCATGGTGATCGCCGCGGTGAAGCCGAAGATCACGTCGGGGCCCAACAGCAGCAGCGCCACCAGCGTGATCAGCAGCGACAGCGAGGTCACCACGGTGCGGCTCAGCGTTTCGTTGACCGACAGGTCGAGCAGCTCGGCCATCGGCATCTTGCGATAGCGCATCAGGTTTTCGCGCACCCGATCGTAGACCACGATATTGTCGTTGAGCGAGTAGCCGATCAAGGTCAGCAGCGCGGCGACGATGTTGAGGTCGAATTCCATCTGGGTCAGCGAAAACAACCCGAGCGTGAGCGTCACGTCGTGCACCAGCGCGAACAGCGCGCCGATGCCGAACTGCCATTCGAAGCGGATCCAGATGTAGATCGAAATCCCGATCGCGGCGAGAATGAGCGCGAGCATCCCGTCGAAAAACAGCTCGTCGGAGACCTTGCCCGAGACCGAATCCACCCCGTCGATGCGGACCTGCGGATAGGCCTCGCGCACCGTGCTGGTGATCTGCGTGGTCATGCGCTCGGCCATCGCCACGCGCTCGGCCCCCTCCTCGGGCAGGCGCATCCGCACCGAAACGGCATTGGGCGAGCCGAATTGCTGGATGATCGGCTCGCCATAACCGAGCTGGTCGATCCGTTCGCGCAGATCCGCCAGCGGCGCTTCCTGCTGGCCGACGAAGGTCATGCGGACCATCTGACCGCCGACGAAATCGACGCCGAGATTAAGCCCCTTGGTGAACATGAGGCCCACCGAGGCGGCCATCAGCAGCAGGCTGACGACGTAGAACGGAATCCGCCAGCGCAGGAAGCGGATGTTGGTGTTGTCGGGGACGAGTTTCAGGAGTTTCATGGTCCGGACGATCCTACAACACGATATCGGCTGGGCGCTCGCGCCGCAGATAGCCGGCGACCCACATCCGGGTCAGCGTCACGGCGGTGAACACCGAGGTGACGATGCCGATGATGAGGACCACCGCGAAACCGCGGATCGGCCCGCTGCCGAAGATGAACATGATCACCGCGGCGATGGTGTTGGTGATATTGGCGTCGAAGATGGCGCGGCTGGCTTCCTTGTAGCCGGCCTCGACCGCCTGGACCACGCGGCGGCCGCGCGCGCGTTCCTCGCGGATGCGTTCGTTGATGAGCACGTTCGCGTCCACGGCCGCGCCCACGGTCAGCACCAGGCCCGCGATGCCCGGCAGCGTCAGCGCGGCCGCTCCGCCCAGCCAGGCCATCACGCCCAGGATCATCAGCACATTGAGGATCAGCGAGGCGCAGGTGTAGAGTCCGAAGCGGCCGTAGGTGACGATCATGAACACCATCAGCAGGGTGAGGCCGACCGCCAGCGCGATCGCGCCCTTGCGGATCGAATCCGCACCGAGATCGGGGCCGACGGTGCGCTCCTCGATCACCGTCAGATCGACCGGCAGCGCGCCCGAGCGCAGCGCGATGGCGAGGTTGTTGGCGCTTTCGGCCGTGAAGCTGCCCGAGATCCGCGCCGCGCCGCCCAGGATCGGCTCGTTGATGTTGGGCGCGGACAGGATCTGATTGTCGAGGATGATGGCGAAGGGCTTGCCGACATTCTGCGTGGTCAGATCGGCGAAGCGCTGGCCGCCCTGGCTGTCGAACTGGATGTTGACCAGCGGCTCGTTGGTCTGTGGATCGACCCCGGCTGTGGCATTGGTCAGGCTGTCGCCGCGAATGCCGCCCAGACGGCGCACCGCGAGGCTCTGGCCCTGCTGCGGTCCTTCGGCGAAGGGGAATATCTGCGATCCCGGCGGCGCGATGCCCTGCGCCACATCGCTGGGCAGCGCGTTCTGGTCGACCAGCTTGAATTCGAGCTTGGCGGTCTGGCCGAGCAGCGCCTTCAATGCGGTCGGGTCTTGCAGGCCCGGAACCTGCACCACGATGCGGAGGTCACCCTGGCGGATGATCGTCGGCTCGCGCGTGCCCAGCGCGTCGATGCGCTTACGCACCACTTCGGTCGCGGTGGCCATCGCGTCCTCGACCGCCTGGTCGAGGCCGGCCTGCGTGGGCGCGAGCACGAAGCGCGTCTGATCGACCACGCTCAGGTTCCAGTCGCGCTGGAGGCCGGTGCCGTTGATGAGCGGCATCAGCGCCTCCCGCGCCCGGTCGATGTCGGCCGGGTTCTGGAGCATGAAGGACAACTGCCCGCCGCTGGTCGAGATATCGCCGATCTGGATGCGCGGGGATGCCAGCCGCATGACGCTGCGAACCGATTCCTCCATCGTTTCCAGCCGCTGACCCGCGACCTGACCGGCGTCGGCCTCGAGCAGGATGTGGCTCCCGCCGGCGAGGTCGAGGCCCAGATTGATCATCGGCCGAGGCAGTGCCGACGGCCAGGGGAGCGGCGTCAGCGCCAGCAGCGAGGGCAGCGCGGCGACCGCGCAGATCGCGGTGACGAACCACAGCCAAGCCCGTTTCAGAGGGGGAAAGTCGAGCATCTGCGTCGCGGCCCTTCGCTCAGTCGTTGGCGGGGGCCGTGCCCGCGCCCGGCTGGATCACATCGCCGATGGTCGACTTGAGCACCCGCACCCGGACGCCCTTGGCGATCTCGAGTTCGGCATAGACGTCCTCGACCTTCATCACCTTGCCGACCACGCCGCCGGCGGTCAGCACCTCGTCGCCGCGCTTGAGCCCGGCGACCTTGGCCTGATGCGCCTTCTGCTGGCGCATCTGCGGGCGGATGATCAGGAACCAGAAGATCGCGATCATGCCGACAATCGGCAACCAGCCCATCCAGGCGGGTGGGGCTTCGGCGGCGGCAGCGCCCGCTCCGGTGGTTGCGGCGGCAAGTATGGTGAGCATGGGGTCGGGAACCTGAGAAAAGGCTGAGGACAAGTCTCGCGCCGCGCGGGGCGGCCTCGAAAGCGGGCGCGCTAGCAGCATTGCCGCGGCAGGGCAACGCGCAGCGCGGGGGTGCCGGGCCGCACTCGGGAGGTTGCCATCGGCGCTTGCCAACCCAGGGGGCCGAACCTATAGGCGCGCGCTCCACTGATCGGGACGTAGCGCAGCCTGGTAGCGCATCACACTGGGGGTGTGGGGGTCGGAGGTTCGAATCCTCTCGTCCCGACCAGTGGTTTCAACAGTCCGGATTGCGTCACGCCATCCGACTTGCCCTGGCAACCGGCGGACGCCGGGCGAAGCCGGCCTCTCACCACGCGGGCGTCGGCAGCAGGCCCACCTTGAAATTGCGCCATGGCGCTAGAAATCCGGGCGATTGCCGCGGGCGGCCTCGACCCGTTGTCGGCTCGCCTGCGCCTCGATCTCGCCCAGCCGGATCACCAGCTGGTCCGAAGTGCGCCGCGCCAGTTCGACGTCCATCGCCTCGACCGAAATCGAACTGACGAGCCCTTCGGCCGTCCACTGAAGCTTGGCGCGGACCACTTTGGCGCAACCCGCCCGCAAGCCCGCTTCCGTGGCCCCGGTGAACAAGGTGCTCCGCGAGGTTGTCGAGTTGCCCGCGCGCGGATCGAAACCGCCGCGACCCAGAACGATGTAGGAATTGTGGAGCGCCGCTCGGCACGCTTCGCGGATGGCGGGCCCGAGCTGGCGCCCCGCCCGGTCCCAATACCACAGCATCGCTCCACCCCCGGGCTGAACCGCGCCGCGACCGGTGCGGTTGGCAAGCTGTTCGAAGCCCTGGGTCCAGGACGGCCGGCCGTATTTGGCGGTCAGCCGCTGGAGCACGGCCGGGAGCTGGGGCATATCCTGAGCCTGGTAAGTCCGCTCGTAGCCGATTCCCCATGCCTGTGTTGCACTCGGCGGCGGGGTGAAGGCCGCGACCACGATTTCCCTGATCCGCCGCGTGCCATCCGTCAGGCGCGGGCGCGACACCATCGACGAGACGAAGGCCAGATCGTCGCGCTTGTTGATCCTCACCTCGTCGATGTAGAAATCATGCTGGTCCAGGGCGACGGTAGTGGGGCGCTGCGTAGCCGGCAGGCCCTCGGCGCGGATCGCGGCATGGGCCTGCGGCGGCGTCATGCCGAGCTTCAACCCGCGGACGTCCAGCTCGAGCGGGGTACTGGCCGCGGCCGCGCAGGCCATAGCAAACGCACCCGCGCACACGAACACGCGGCGGCGACGGACCCGGCTCATTGCGGCGCCTTCGCGGCGCACCACACCAGGCGCCGTTCCGTTTCGCCGCGAGGCGCGCCGGTGACCCAGACGGCGAACCGGCCGGGGGCGGTCACTTCGATGGTGTAGGAATCGCCCAGCCGATACTGCCGATTGCCAAGGTTCCTGACCGGACGAAGGGGATAATCGCCGTCGATGTCGCCAAAGTACTTGTCGTCGATGGTGACGCCATCGGTCATCGCGCAGGGATCGAACCCCTCGCCATCATAGCCGTAATAGCCCAGCTTGATGGGTAGATCGCCGGACGCAGCGGCGGCACACCCGCTATCATCCACCTTCTGTCCCCTGGCGTTGCGCCGGTCGGTCACGTCCATCTTGCGCCCGGTCCAGGACCAGGTGATCGTGAAGGCGCCGGCACATCCTTCGCTCGACATGTTTTCGTGCTCAAGCTGGACCACATCGCCTTTCGGGCGCGGGACAATGCTTATGCCACCGGCGGTGTAGAAGCCCTCGTCGAGGGTGTAGCCGGCGGCCGTCGAAACGAGGAACTCATAGTGCGGCCCGCCCTTCCCCCAGGTCATCTGGCCCCCGGGCTCGTCGGCGCAGAGGAAATTCTCCTGCGACAGAACATAGTCGGTTTTGCCGTCGGCGTTGAAATCGGCGCGCAAGGTCTTGCCGAAGTCCTTGGCTACTTTTCCGCCACAGGCCTCCCGTCGCTCGGTGATGAGGCGTTGCAGTTCGACCGGTGCCGGGGCTGGCGGCGCTCCAGCGGCATCGGCAGCCGCGGGGGCGGTCTGGGTTGACGCTTGCAGTGCCCCTTGTTGCGCTTGGTCCGCCTGCCCGCACGCCGTGCAGGCGAGCAGCGCGAACGGCACAATCCGGCCCAGTTGGTGAGATGTCCATGTCATGAGCTTGCTCCCTTACCGCACGCGCAGGTTTGCCGGAATCTGGTCGGCCGGACACCATCGCATATGTTCGCCCGTGTCCTGGATCGTCGGCTGGATCACGGTCGGGGAAAGGACGGCGATCTCGATCCCCCAATCCGCCAGAAAATACGAGCCGCCCGACTTCCTCGTCCGCCCCAAGGGGAGAGCCCTCGCAGGCGCATCGCCTTCGCCGATCATGGCGAAACGGCGTCCGTCATAGAAATACAGCTCGAAGCCCGGCGCGCTGCAAGGCAAGCTCTGCGCGACGTAATAGCCCGCCGCAATGCCCAGCGGCGGTACCGGTACCTGCACACCCGCCTTGGCGGGTACCAGCTCGCTGCAAGGAGCAAGAGCCGTCTTCAAGGCTTCGGTCGAGCCCGCGAGCGTTACCGGACCGGGCTCGTTGGCCCCACCGCGAAGCTGGACGCGGGCCGCGGTGCCGGCACCGCCGAGCACGGCGAGCGTGTCGGACCAGACGGGGGCGGACCAATGGCCGGTTTTGCGGTCGCGCCCGACGACGATCGAACTGCTCCCGCCCCCCTGCGGCAACCAGAACTGGAGATGCTGCCGGTCTTCGCCTTGAATGACCGCTCTGGGATTGAGGGTGGCGTGCAGCGTCGGCCGCCCGCCGTCGCATCGGACAAGTATCAGCGGCACTTCAGGCGGACCCGCGACATAGGCATTGAGAGTGCCGTCAGCCGATGCTTCGACCAACCACCGGTCGGACCTGGCCCGTTGCGGACGGGAGCCTGGAACGGCCGATCCGTCTGACCCGCGCGGTGCCGCAGCTGACGATCCGGGTCGGGTGTCGTATGGGCGGGCAAGCGCCGGCGCAAAAATCCGCAAGGCTTGCTGTACGCGGGGAGACAGAGCCTCGAAGCTGCACAGCTTCAATCTGCTGACATCCTCCTCGATCCGGCCACGACCGGGGGCGCTCAAAACAAGCGTGATCCTGCGAGGCCCCTCTTGCCTGACCCGCATTCGGCCAATCTCGCCAAAGCCGTTGGGCCGAAATTCGGTATAGCCGGTTCCCAGCGATCTGACCGATGTGAACGGCTCCAAGGGACCATAGGCTTCCTGTCCGGCGCGCATGTTCGGGTTGAAGCCGACATAGCCCACGCGCCGCCCGTCGAACGCCCAGACCTGGCGTTCGGCAGCGCATTCCTTCGTCTCCTCCACCCAGGCACCGGTCGGGATCGGGAGGAGGCGGGTGGTAGTTTGGGCAAGCGTCGGTTCGGCGGTTACGACGACAAGAGCCAGTCCGACGAGACAGAATGCGGTGTTCATGGCCGAGTGCTCCTCATGATCGGCTCCCCCAGAAAGGATGGCTTTGACTTAGGTCGGGTCGCGCCCTCACCCCTTCGCCAGCGGATTGCGCAGCTTGCCGAGCGCAGCCGCGATCAGCGCGCCGCCGGCCAGGAACAGCAGCCAGACCCCCATGCCGATGCCGATCACCGAACTGGCTTCATCGCGCACGTAATCGGGAAGCATCGACAGGGCGGCGGCCTTGAAGCCGACGACCAGCAACGCCGCCCCGATTGCGCAAGCCCCGGTGATCAGCATCGGAAGGCGTTCGCTCTTACCGGTCGCAGCGATCCAGATCAGCCAGACGGCCGCGATCGGAGCGGCGAAGCGAAGAACCAGCAAGGTACTCGCCGTGCCTAGACCGGAATTCTCGCCCCCGGCCATCGAAGAGGCTGCACCCGCGAGATTGAGCCCATCCAGCACCTTGCCGAGGTCGAGCAGACTGACGCTCATCATCGGCGAGGTGATCGCATTCATGAAACAGGCCGCGAGCACTACCAGCGCCAGCGGCGCGGCGAGCGAGCGGGTGAACATTCCGACCAGTTTCTCGCCCTGCGGCGAAGACGACAGCCCGCCGAGGTCGATATTGGCACTGCCGAAAGCGGCCATCGCCCCGCTAACGAGCGGGTAAATATCCTGCGCTTTGCCGTCGCGGCTTTCGAAATCGACGGCCACGCCCGCCACCGGCGGCCTCTCGCCGCGCCAATCCGCCAGCGCAAAGCTGTGCCGCGACCCGTCTTCGCCCGAAATAGCGCCGGCCCCCTGATCGGCATTGAAACCGAGAATCTTGCCCTTCATCTTCCTTCTCCCAACCGAGACTTCCGGTCGGCTGCAATCTGGGCGGGCGCTGTCGCCAAGTCTTGATGGAGTTCTTAAGAAATCTTAAAGGATCATTTGGGTCGGGGGAGCACTGCATGGGTGTGAGCGGATCCTTGCGTCGTCGCCGCCGGTCATGGCGGTTCGAGGACGCAGTCTTCGACGAGGCGGGCTGGATGCTGCGAGTCGGCGGGAAGCCGGTCGCGCTCGAAAGCAAGCCGCTCGAGGTTCTTCACGAGCTCCTGCTTCACGCGGGCGAAGTGGTCACCAAGGAAGAACTGCTCGATGCGGTGTGGCCGGGGGTCTTCGTCGTCGAGGGTTCGCTGGCAACCGCGATCTCGAAACTGCGCAAGGCGCTGGGCCCCAAGGGCGCCCACATCGTTCAGACCGCGCCCCGGATCGGGTACCGCCTGGCAGCCAAGGTCAACGTGGAAACGGCCGACGAGCCGCTTCCCCAGCGGTTCGATTTCGTGCCCGGCGACCGGGTGCCGCGCCGCGTTCAATGGGTCTTGCGTTGCCCCTTGGACGACAGCGGGGCGCAGGATGTCTGGCTGGGCGAGCACGAGAAGACCGGCGAGCGGCGCGTCTTCAAGTTTGCGGACGCGCCCGACCGGCTACGCGCGCTTAAGCGAGAGGCGGCGCTGACGCGGCTGATCATGCGCACGCTTGGCGTTGCAGCCCCCGTGCCCAGCCTCATCGAATGGGATTTCGAACAGGCCCCCTATCGCACCGAAAGCGCTTTCGGCGGGGCGGACCTCCTCAAGTGGGCGACCGACCGGGGTGGCCTCGGCACCGTTCCCTTGCCCGAGCGGCTGGCGGTCGCGGCCAAGCTGTGCCGCGGCCTCGCGCTGGTCCATGATCTCGGCATTCTGCACAAGGATCTCAAACCCGCCAATATCCTGATCGCCGACGAACATGGGGAGAGGGTGATCCGGCTGGCCGACTTCGGCAGCGGGCAGTTGTTGGGGACCGGCCTTCTCGACACCTGGGCCATCACCGATCCGGGGACGCTCGGGATCGAGGAAGCGCTCGACCACGACCGGTCCGGGACGGCGGCCTATCGCGCGCCGGAACTGGCGGGCGACGCCGTGCCCACGGTCAAATCGGACATCTACGCGCTCGGTCTGGTGGTGTTTCAGCTGGTGGTGGGCGACTTCCAGCAAGCCCTCGCCCCGGGGTGGGAGCAGCACGTTGCCGATCCCGTGCTGCGGCGCGACATCGCCGATGCCGCGGCCGGCGATCCCGACGCTCGCATGGCAACCGCTGCCGAACTGGCCGAGCGCCTGGAGCGTCTCGACGAACGACGGACGAGCGCCCTTGCCGCCGAGGCGACGAGGCAGCAGCTCAGCGCCTTGCAGGAGGCGGAGGCCAAGCGCCGGTTGCGGCGGCCCTGGCTGCGCGCGGCGGTGGCGGCATCGGTGGTCGGCTTCGCGGCGACCTCGCTCGCAGCCGGATGGGCCTTCACGCAGCGCGCCCGGGCTATGGAGCAACAGTCCATCGCCGAGGCGAGTTACTCATTCCTGGCCGAGGACCTGCTCGCAAAGGCCGATCCCGCCGAGGCGACCGGCATCGAGGAAACCATGGGCCAAGTCCTCAACCGCGCCGGCGCCGACATCGAGCAGCGCTTCGCGAAATCGCCCTGGATCGCGGCGCGGCTGTATCAGACGGTGGGGCGTGCACTGGCGGAACGGGCCGAATACGATGGGGCCAGCCGCGCCTTCGCCGCCGCGGAAGCGCAGTACGGCAGGGCCGGCGATCGCAACAGCCAGATTGTCGTGGCGTACCAGAGTGCGCTGGCGACGGCCCGCTCGGTCGACGAGGACAGCCTGGCTGCGGCGCGACAAAGCTTCGCGGCGGTGGTCAAGCGGTGGGGGCCGCCAGAAAACCAGGATGGCGAAGCCGCGATGTGGGCCTTTGCCGCTGCGGGGTATCTGGCCATCGCCGACAGCAGGGCGGGAGAGGCCTTGCACGCCTTTCAGCGCAGCGCCGCCGCGGCTGCCGAACTGGCGCGGCCGCCCGATCCACGCGAGCGCATTGCGCTGCGCCAGCGTATCATCCTCGCGCAATTGCGGCTCGACCGGATGGAGGACGCCGAACGAGGGGCTCGCACGCTGGCGGCGCAGGCCAGCTTGCTCCTCGGCGCCGATCATCCCGACACGCTGCTGGTGAGGCTGAACCTCGCGCAAGCCCTGCTCGCGCAACAGAAGAACGAAGCGATCATCGCCGAGGCGACGGCGATCCTGCCGTTGGTCGAACGCCGGTTCGGGGCCGATCATCCGCGGACCCTCCAGCTCCTCGGTAGCCGGATGGATGGGTTCAAGAATCTCGAGCGATATGTGGAAGCGCGGCAAGATGGCGAGCGCTTGTGGCGATCCGCCGAGCGGCGCTTCGGACCACGCTCATTCTACGCCGTGGGTTCGCGGCTGGATACGGCGCGCGTGCGCTGCCGGTCGGGCGATACCGCCGGCGGACTGGAGGATGCGCTCGCTGCCTATCGCCGAGCGCAGGAGGGCTATGGCGGCGACCACGCCTTGACCCACGGCGTCTCGCACGGCGTTGCCGATTGTCTGATCGCCGCCGGGCGACCACAGGAGGCCAAGGCCTATCTGGTGGGACTGAATCGACGCGCCGTTGGCGAGCTCGTTGGTAACAAGGACTGGGGCCTGCACGTCGAATTGCTGTTGGCCCAGATTGCCGTGGGCAGGGGAGAGATCGGCACCGCCCGGCGCCATTACAATGCGGCGCAGCCAGCCTTCGAGGAATTGATGACCGATGCTTACGAATTGCGCCGGATCAGGCAGATCGAACGCCGCATCCGCGATGTCTGAGATCTACGCCAGCGTGGCCTCCCCTACCAGCGGCGCGAGCTAAGCTGTTCCGGCTTGCTGCAACCGCGCTGCCAGCAATGACATGACATTCACCGTCAGCCGCAACCGGTCACCCGCCGTGTGGATACGGCCGCCCTCATGGCATTTGCGGTTCCTCCGCCAGCCCCCTACATGACGGGCTCTTCAGCCGACGGGATCGATGAACAAGCCTCGCCACATTTCCGACCACCGGCTTGGGTGCGCCTGCGCGAATGAAGCGCTTGATGCAGCCCTTTAACCGCTCGATGACCGCTCGATGATCGCTTCGTCAGTCGCCTCGCCCGGCCGTGGCGGCGATGATCCGCCCCCGCTGCGGATTTGCGTTCCGGTTCACAGCTTCGAACCCGGCGGGGTGGAGCGGGTCGGCCTGCGGCTGGCCGAACGCTGGCAGGCGGCCGGGCACGAGGTGACCGTGATCCTCGGTCGCGACCGCGGCGCGGCGCGCGCGCAGGCCCCCGCACTCGACTATCGCACGCGGCCCGAGCCGTTCTCGACCGTGGAGTGGGAGACGCCGTGGCTGATCTGGTGCCTGTGGCGCCATCTGCGCCACCACCCGACAGACGTGATCTTTTGCGCCGGCAACACCTACACCATCGTCTGCGTGATGATGAAGCTGCTGCTCGGGCGGCGCTGCCCGCCGGTGCTCGTCAAGATCAGCAACGATCTGCTGCGCCCCGATTTTCCCGCGCCGATGCAGGCGCTCTATCGGGTGTGGGTGCGGATGCAGGGGCGGTATCTCGACCACTTCGTGGCGCTGGCCGAACCGATGCTGCCGCAGATCGTGCGCGAGCTGGGCGTGGTGCCCGCGCGCGCGCAGGCGATCCCCGACCCGGCGCTGCACGACGATGAAATCGCCGCTCCGCCCACGCCGCGCCCCGGGGACGCCGACGGTCGCCGCTTCCTGGCGGTGTCGCGGCTCGCCAAGCAGAAGAACCTTCCGCTGATGCTCGAGGCCTTCGCGCGGATCGCCCGGCCCGGCGACCGCCTCGATATCGCCGGCGAGGGATCGTGGCGAGCGTATCTCGAGCGTCGCATCGGCGAACTCGGCCTCGACGGCCGGGTCACCCTGCTCGGCCATATCGCCGATGTGCGCCCGCTGCTCGACGCGGCGCACGCGCTGGTGATGTCCTCCGACTATGAGGGGGTGCCCGCCGTCATCCCCGAGGCGCTGGCCGCCGGACGCCCGATCGCGGCCACCGACTGCTGCGTCTCGATGCGCTGGCTGGTTCAGGACGGCGCGTTCGGGGTGCTGGCACCGGGGCGCGATGCCGCGGCGCTCGGCGCGGCGATGGAGCGGGCGGCGCGGATGAACCCCGATATGGCGGCCATGCATCGCTTCTCGGCGCTGTTCACCCTCGGGAAAGCGGCTCCGGCCTATCTCGACGCGATGCAGGCGCTGGTCGGCAATGCCGCCACGCATGTAGCCGGCCCCGCGGGCAGCGCCCAGGACCGGGTCGCCCCGTGCTGAACGATCCCGGGCAGCCCGCCCCTTCCCCGGACAAGGTGATGACCGACGCCACCTTAGCCCTGCCGCCGGCCATCGACCTGGCTCTGGAGCCGAAGGGTCGCGCCAGCCGCCTGACCTGGGGCCGCGCGCTGACCATGGTCCTCTCGATCCTCGTGCTGGCCGCGGCGATCTGGCAGGCGCGGGAGCTCGACCCGGCGGATATCACCGCGCTGGTTCCTGCGTCCCCGCTGTTCTGGGTGGTGTTCTTCCTCGGCTACTTCGCCGGACCCGCCGGCGACTGGCTGATCTTCCGCAAGCTGTGGGGCGTGACCGGGCAGGCCTTCGGGGCCCTGACCCGCAAGCTGATCTACAACGAATTGCTGCTGGGTTATGTCGGCGAGCTGTATTTCTATGCCTGGGCGAAGCGCAAGCTCCCGCAGGCGACCGCACCCTTCGGCGCGGTCAAGGACGTGGCGATCATGTCCGCGATGGCGGGCAATATCATGACGCTGGCGCTGATCGCGCTCGCCTACCCCTATCTCGCGCTGCTGCCGCTGGCCGAATATGGCGACGACATCGCCTGGTCGCTGGCTTTCGTGGTCGCCATCTCGCTGGTGCCCTTCGTGTGGCGGCAGCGGATCCTGTCGCTGGCGCGCGGCGAGCTGTGGACGGTATTCGGCATCCATACCGCCCGGATCGTGGCCACTACCGGCCTCAACGCCCTGGCCTGGGCGCTGGTGCTGCCCGATGTGGCGATCGGCTGGTGGCTGGTGCTCTCGGCGATCCGCCTGCTGGTCAGCCGCCTGCCGTTCGTGCCCAACAAGGATGTGGTCTTCGCCGGCATCGCGGTGCTGGCGCTGGGGCAGGATATTGAAATCGCCGCGCTGATGGCGATGATGGCGGCGCTGATCCTGGCTACCCATCTCGCTCTCGCCCTGATCTTCGGACTCACCGACCTCGTCAAAGGAGACAAGACTTGATCCGCATACTCGGCCTGGCGGCAGCCCTACCGCTGCTCGCCGCCGCCGCACCCGCCGTTCCCTACCTTCGTTCCACCCCCGATCTCGGCAAGGCCGAGGGCCGGTGCCGCGCGGGCGAGAGTGGGCCGGCGTTCCTGGTCGAGGTTAACGGTCTCAAGGACCGCACGGGCCAGCTCAAGCTCGAGGTCTATCCCGCCAACGACAAGGATTTTCTGGCCAACGACAACACCCTGATCATGGCGGGCAAGACGTTTCGCCGAGTCGAGGTGGAGGTGCCGGCGGGCGGTACGCCGACGCTGTGCATCAGGGTGCCGGGGCCAGGCCGCTACGGCGTGTCGCTGCTCCACGACCGCGATTCCAACCGCAAGTTCGGCTGGCGCGTGGACGGGATCGGCTTCGCGTCCAATCCCAAGCTCGGCCTCGGCAAACCCAAATCCGCGCGTGCCTCTGCGACCGCGGGCAATTCGCCGACGCGTATCTCCATCGTGATGAACTACCAGCGCGGCCTCGGCATGCGACCGCTCTGAGCGGGCTTGACTTTGTGAACCTATTTGGTTATCTGGTTCTTGAAAAGGAACCCTCATGCCGCTTTTCGATTCGCTCCTCGCCCCGCTGGTCTCGATCATCGACAAGGTCATCCCCGACAAGGCCGCGCGCGAGCGCGCCAAGCTCGAACTGCTGACGCTTCAGGGCAGTCAGGACATGGCGCTGATCGAAGCCCGCCTGTCCGCCATCGTCGCCGAGGCGCAGAGTCCCGACCCGTGGACGAGCCGCGCCCGCCCCAGCTTCCTCTATGTGATGTACGCGCTGATCCTGTTCAGCGTGCCGATGGGCGTGATCGCCGCCTTCGACCCCACCACCGCGCGCGCCATCGGGGACGGCATGACCAGCTATCTGGGCGCGCTACCGGATTCGCTCTATGCGCTCTTCGGCACCGGCTACCTCGGCTACACCGCCGCCCGCCAATGGGGGAAGGTCAAGGGGGTGGAGGGGTGATACTCATCTCGGGTAAAGGCGTCAGCGCGCAGCTCGACAATGAAAATCTGCGACAAAACAGGGGGATTCGAACGTGAGATTCGTATCAAGGCTGGTTTTGGCAGCCGTGACCTTGGGTTTGGCTGGTTCCGGCTCGCTACACGCAAGCACGGCCGAGACCGGCACCGTCGAAGGCTCGTTCAAGGGTCACTATGAAGGCTCCGTGCTGTCCTGTCGGGGGGTTTTTCTGATCCCTTGATCGCCGGAAATCGACGGGCGCATCGCGAAAAAATTCGGGAATCTGGACGAGGGTTCCCTGGCCCGCAAGGATGTCCCGCCCCTCGACGTGAATCGATTGGGCGTTAAGCCTCCAACCGGCGGCCGCCAGACGCGGTGCGTGGGGCGGTTTTCGTCGAGCTTCAGGTTTTCCGGCGTAAGGCCCGGGGAGTATTACGTCACGGCAACCGGGCGGGCCTGGGATGGCGACGAAAATGAATTGCGAACGGTCGAATTCATGCAGCGAGTGACCGTTAGATCGGCGGAAGCGGCGCAAGTTCGTTTCGCCCACACCAGCTGAGCGCGTGACCTAAACCACTCGCATCGCGCGTGTGGTGGGCCCAGGCCACCGAACGCGTGCCATTCCCCCCGTCAAGGGGTCAGGCGGGCTGGAGAACCCGGTATCCGGTCCGCCGCCGGCGCAGCGACGACCCGACCATCCCGAAGCCGACAATCAGCATCGCCCAGGTTGCAGGCTCGGGCACGGCGTTGCCGACCGTATACCTGACGTTCTGGTTCGCTTCCGGTGCACCGGCAAAAGGCAGCAGGCTGGTGAGCGTGCTCGGGCTGCTTCCAGCCAGGATGGTGGCGGTCAGGGTGAGCTTGTCGAACTGCAGACCCGCCGCAAGCGGAGCGCCCAATTCGCCGATGTGCACGCAGCCGTCGCCCCGGACGCTGGCCGCTGAGGCAACCGAAGTCCCGTTGTTCGAGTAGGTGTAGGAAAAGTTGGAATTGCGCGTGCCGCAAGGGGTGACCTGGACGGCCGCGAACGCGTTCGTCGCCGAGAGCACCGTCCAAAATCCGCCGTTGGCCGCCTGCAGGTTGTAGGTGAAGCTGTCGCCCACGTTGATGACGGTGGTCAGCGGGTCGTCGCTGCCGCTGGCCAGCACCGCGTTGCCGCCGCCGTTGTAATTGACATCGAAGACATAGGCTGCCGCGGCCGCGGGCGTTGCAGAGCAGACGGCAGACGCGACGCCAGCATACAACACCGGCTTCAAGAGCTTGAACATTGATTTCCCCCTCACCGAATTACCGAATCAGCGCAATTCGTTATGGCGCTGATTAATGGCCCACGGGACAATTGCTATGCGCTGGACTCATCGATCGTATTCCTGCCCCGTTTTGGGTCACATGAGGGCCGCGCGTCTGGGATGATCGGCGATGCTCCCAGCGAGGAGTGCGCCGGAACCGTCGTGGCCTCTATCGCACAAGGCCGGTGCGCCTTAACACCGCCCGATGTCCACCAGCGTGTTCATCCTCAACGGCCCCAACCTCAACCTGCTCGGTACGCGCGAGCCGGATATCTACGGACACGATACGCTCGCCGATATCGAGGCGAAGACGCGGGCCAAGGCCGCTGAACTCGGCCTCGCCATCGACTTCCGCCAGACCAACCACGAGGGCGTGCTGGTCGACTGGCTGCACGAGGCGCGCGAGGCCGGAGCGAAGGCGGTGCTGCTCAACGCCGGGGCTTATACTCACACTTCGATCGCGCTGCTCGATGCGATCAAGGCCATCGGGGTGCCGGTGATCGAGGTGCATCTGTCCGATCCGCATAGCCGCGAGCCGTTCCGCCATGTCTCATACGTCGGCATGGGCGCGGTCGATTGCGTGCAGGGGCTGGGCTCCGACAGCTATCTCGTCGCGCTGGCCAAGGCCGCCGCGCTCTAGCGTCGCTGAGGCACGGTGGCCGGGAGCCCGCCCTCTTGCCTCGCACGCCCACCACGCGCATAGGCGCGGGCGCATAAGAACAAGGGGTATTATGGCTGACACCGACAAACCCGCCGGTCAGGCTTCCGGGCGCAAGAGCGGGCTCGACGTCGACACCTCGTTGGTGCGCGCGCTGGCCGAGCTGCTCGCGGAAACCGGCCTCACCGAGATCGAGGTGGAGGACAACGACCGCCGCATCCGCGTGGCGCGCGAGCACGCGCCCGTCGCCGCCGCGAACTATCAGGCGGCGCCTCCTCCGCCACCCTCCGCCGCCCCATCGGCCGCGGCGGCTGCGCCGGGCGAGCCGGCCGGGGCACCCGATATGTCCGGGGCGCTGCCTTCGCCGATGGTCGGCACGGTCTATCTCGCCGCCGATCCCGAAGCGCCCAATTTCGTCGCCGTCGGCGATCAGGTGGCGGAAGGCGACACGCTGGTCATCATCGAGGCCATGAAGGTCATGAACCCGATCGCGGCGGACAGGGCCGGGACGGTGAAGGCGATCCTGGTCGCCAATGCCCAGCCGGTCGAGTTCGGCCAACCGCTCGTCGTGATCGGCTAAACCCGCATGGCAATTTCACGCATTCTGATCGCCAACCGCGGCGAGATTGCGCTGCGCATTCACCGCGCCGCGCATGAGATGGGGATCGAGACGGTCGCCGTCCACTCCACCGCCGATGCCGACGCCATGCACGTCCGCCTCGCCGATCACGCGGTGTGCATCGGGCCCCCGGCGGCGAGCGACAGCTATCTCAATGTCGCCAATATCATCTCGGCCGCCGAGATCAGCCACGCCGATGCGATCCACCCCGGCTACGGCTTCCTCTCTGAAAACGCGCGCTTCGCCGAGATCGTCGAGGCGCACGACATCGCCTGGATCGGCCCCAAGCCCGAGCACATCCGCACCATGGGCGACAAGGTGGAGGCCAAGCGCACCGCGGGCGCGCTGGGCCTGCCGCTGGTGCCGGGCAGCGACGGCGCGGTGAGCGATCCCGAGGAAGGGCGCCGGATCGCCGCCGACATCGGCTATCCCGTCATCATCAAGGCCGCGAGCGGCGGCGGCGGCCGCGGCATGAAGGTCTGCGAAAGCGAGGACCAGCTCGAAACGCTCATGAAACAGGCCGGCACCGAGGCCAAGGCCGCCTTCGGCGACGACACCGTCTATATCGAGAAATACCTCGGCAACCCGCGCCACATCGAGTTCCAGGTGTTCGGCGACGGGCGCGGCAACGCCATTCATCTCGGCGAGCGCGACTGTTCCCTGCAGCGCCGCCACCAGAAGGTGCTCGAAGAAGCGCCCTCGCCCGTGCTCAGCGCCGAGGAGCGCGACCGCATGGGCGGCATCTGCGCCAAGGCCATGGCCGACATGGGCTATCGCGGCGCGGGCACGGTGGAGTTCCTGTGGGAGAACGGCGAGTTCTACTTCATCGAGATGAACACCCGGCTCCAGGTCGAACACCCCGTCACCGAGATGATCACCGGCATCGACCTGGTCCGCGAGCAGATCCGCATCGCCGAGGGGAGAGATCTGTCGGTCACCCAGGACGATGTCACCTTCCGCGGCCACGCCATCGAATGCCGGATCAATGCCGAGGACCCGTGGACCTTCGCGCCCAGCCCCGGCCAGGTGACGTATTACCACGCCGCCGGCGGGATGCACGTTCGGGTCGATAGCGGGCTCTATGCCGGCTACCGGGTGCCGCCCTATTACGACAGCATGATCGCCAAGGTCATCGTCTATGGCCGTACCCGTGAGCGCTGCCTCATGCGGTTGCGCCGTGCGCTGGAGGAAATGGTCGTGGAAGGCGTCAAGACCAACATCCCGCTGCACCAGACGCTGATCAAGCAGGACGACGTGCTGGCGGGCAATTACACCATCAAATGGCTCGAGGAGTGGCTTGCCGCGCGCGAGAAATGAGCGCGCCGCGGTCCAATCCGATCACCCCGGCAGGTTATGCCGCACTCCAGGCGCGCTACCGTCATCTGCTCGGCACCGAGCGCCCGGCGATCTGCGAGATCGTGAGCTGGGCGGCTGGCAATGGCGATCGCAGCGAGAACGGCGACTACCTGTACGGTCGCAAGCGGATGCGCGAGATCGACCGCGAGCTGGCGCATCTGGCGCGGCGGATGAAGGCCGCGCGGGTGCTTGAGCCCGCCGACCAGCCCGACAGGGAGCGCGTGTTCTTCGGCGCGACCGTGACTATTGCCGATGAGGCGGATGCCCGCCGTTCCGTCACCATCGTGGGCGACGACGAGCAGGACGCCTCCGCTGACCGGATCGGGTGGTCGAGCCCGCTGGCGCGCGCGCTGCGCGGCGCCGCCGTGGGCGATCTCAAGAACGTGCGCCTGCCCGGCGGCGAGAAGGAATGGGAAGTGCTGGCGATCGCCTACCCCGAGCCATGAAAGAGGGGCGGAGACCGTATCGGTCCCCGCCCCTCATCCGTTTCAAACCGCTCCGATTTTAGAAGCGGAAGCCGACGCCCGCCATCACCTGGTGGCGATCGGTGTCGATGTCGAAGGCGGGCGTATCGGCCGCGTCACCTTCGAAATCCACTTCGGCTTCCGAGTAGTTCGAGTAGCGATACTCGAGCTTCACGAAGGCATTGTCGCTGAGCGCATATTCGGCGCCCGCACCGATGCGGTAGCCGTCGGTGTCGAGATCCTGGTTGAATTCGGTCGTGCCGTCGCTCGAGCGGACGTTGTACTTGGCGTTGGTGTAGCCGCCCTTGGCATAGATCATCGCGTCGGGGCCGACCTTGGCACCCACGCGCGCACCGAAGTACAGATCGCGACCGGTCTCGACATTGCCGAAGCCGAAGTTCTCAACATCGCCCTGGGCGACTTCGACTTCGGCCGTGGAGTCGGAATATTCCGCTTCGGCACCGATCACCACGCCGCCAAGATCGACATCATAGCCGAGCTGGACGCCATAGGCGAAACCGTCGATCGACTGGTCGTCATCGTCGGCGTTGTCGTTGTCGACCGAGCTGCCGGCCTTCGAAACGTCGTAACCGCCAATCACGCCGCCCCACAGGCCGGTGAAGGTATTGTCGGCGGCATCCTGCGCCGCGGCGGGGCTGGCAATCGCGGCCAGCGAAGCGGCGGCGAGAAGTGCGAAACTGGTCTTCATGGTATTCTCCGTTCATTCCAACCCGCGGATCCCGGCGGGTGAGCACTGGAAATGACCGGCGAGGCGCGAAGTTTCATGAACCTCAGACAACAGTTTTGTGTGGCAAAAATGTAACTAAATTACGCCGAGTTGAGGCTATCCGGAGGTGAGCCGTGGGGAAGCTGACCGCGCTTGCTCGGCTGCCAGGCGGACTGGCGCGGGACGGCTTTCGCGCCTATATGCGGCGCTTCCCATGGCCGACACCGCTCTCATGCCCATCCCCGGACAGGTCGATCCGGTGCCCGTCGCGCGCGACATCACCGCGCGCGACGACGGCCGCGTCGATCTGCTGGGCCTGCCGCGCGAGCAAATCCGCGACCTGCTCGAAGCCGCCGGACTCGACCCGCGCCAGGCCAGACTGCGCGCCAAGCAGGTGTTCCACTGGATCTATCACCGCGGTGTGACCGGCTTCGACGCCATGACCGACATCGCCAAGACGATGCGCCCGTGGCTGGAGGAGCGCTTCGTGATCGGCCGGCCGCAGGTGGTCGAGGCCCAGCATTCGGTCGACGGCACGCGCAAATGGCTGCTGCGGACCGATGACGGCCATGATTTCGAGATGGTCTTCATTCCCGATGCGGATCGCGGCACGCTGTGCGTGTCCAGCCAGGTCGGCTGCACGCTCAACTGCACCTTCTGCCACACCGGCACGATGAAGCTGGTCCGTAACCTCACCGCGGGCGAGATCGTGGGGCAGGTGATGCTGGCGCGCGATGCGCTGGGCGAATGGCCCAAGGGGGCGATGGATGTCGCTGAGGACGCCGACGAGGCCGAGTACCACGCCGATGGCCGCCTGCTCACCAATATCGTGATGATGGGCATGGGCGAGCCGCTCTACAATTTCGACAATGTAAAAGGCGCGCTCGGCATCGTGATGGATGGCGCGGGGCTGGCGCTGTCGAAGCGGCGGATCACGCTGTCCACCAGCGGCGTGGTGCCGATGATGGCGCGCTGCGGCGAGGAGATCGGGGTCAATCTCGCGGTCAGCCTGCACGCCACCAACAAGGAAATCCGCGACGAGATCGTGCCGCTCAACCGCAAATACGGCATCGAGGAACTGCTGGAGGCCTGTGCCGCCTATCCCGGCGCCAGCAATGCCCGGCGCATCACCTTCGAATATGTGATGCTGAAGGACAAGAACGACAGCGACGAACACGCGCGCGAGCTGATCGCGCTGCTGCGCCGCTACAAGCTGCCGGCCAAGGTCAATCTGATCCCCTTCAACCCGTGGCCGGGCGCGGCATACCAGACCTCCACCCCCGAGCGGGTGCGGCGCTTTTCGGAGATCGTGTTCGAGGCCGGGATTAGCGCGCCGGTGCGGACCCCCCGGGGGCGCGACATAGACGCCGCATGCGGCCAGCTAAAGACTGCGGCGGAGAAGAAGAGCCGCGCCGAACGCGATCGTGAGGCGGCTGCGGCTCACTAAGGCTCAGACCCATCGCGCCACCGCCATTCGGCATCCGAGCGTTGCCGCGCCACGAGCAACAGCGTCGCGGTCAATAGCGCTATCGCGATAATGAGAGCCCACCACGGTAGCATTAGCGCGGACAGGCTGCTCGCGGCGATGAAGCCCAACAGCAGTGCCCATCCCTCCCAGGCGATCGGCATCCCCGCGCCATATCCGTATCTCTTGACCCGGAACCAAGGTCTGGGGGTAACGCGACGCACCGTCACCTCAGCACGCCCTTGTTCTTCATGCTGACCGCATAGATCACCAGGAAGGTGGCGATCGACCAGATCACAAGGTTCATCACCACGGCACCCTCGGCCCACTCCGGTTGCGGAGTGAAGGCCTGATAGAACTGGGTCACGGCGAGGCCGAGCAGCGATAGCCCGAAGGCCCACACCGCCTGGCGTTTTCTGAGCAACAGCAGCACCGAGCCGATCAGCGCGCCCCAGACGCCCAGCGCCCAGAAGGCGTGCATCCAGCCGGGAAACGCATCGATATAGGCGATCATCTGGTCGGCGGTGATGCCCATGCTCTCCGCCGCGCTGCCCAGGTAGTCGCGGTTGCGGGTCTGCGACATCGTATAGTCGGTCGCCCCGAAAGCGTTCCATAGCAGCGAGACGCCGCCCACCGCCCAAAGATGCCACGGCGCGGCGCGCGGCGTTGCCTCACCCGTTGCCGTTACCATTGCGGCATCGTCCGTATCGTCGACCATTGTGTCCTCCCCCGAAAGTTTGCCCCCGGAGGAGGTATCACGATGGTGCGCGCCGTCAAAGCCGCTCGATCTTGCGCGCCATCTCGTCGATCAGATCGACCATCTGCGCAACGGCCTCGTCGTCGAGCTTGCCGCTCTTGGCCTTCATCTTGACGACCTGCGCCAGATTGCCGAGCGCCCGGAACATTTCCGGCTTGGCGAAGGCGCGTCCGCGTTCGGCATGGCGTTCGCCGTGGTCGGAAAGGCGCTCGATCAGCGTTTCGGCTTCGTCCTTGCGCTCCTCCAGCTCGGCCTTGCCCTGGTCGGTCGCTTCGAAGGCCTTGCGGGCTTCCTCGCCGCCCGCAACCTCGCGGATCGCGCCCTCGTCCTCGAGCAAGGAGAGCGTGGGATAGACCGTGCCGGGGCTCGGCGCATAGCTGCCGGCGGTCATCTCCTCGATGGCCTTGATCAGCTCGTAACCGTGCCGGGGCTGGTCGCCGATCATGCGGAGCAACACGAGCCGCAGTTCGCCCTGCCCGAACATCCGCCCCCGGCGCCGCCCGCGCGAGCCACCCCGGACATAGGCGTTCCAGGCCTCGCCGTCGCCGCCGCCGAAGGGACCGGCCGGACCGAACGGTCCGCGCGGACCGAAGGGCCCCTCGGAACCGAAGGGACCGCGCGGACCGAACACACCGTCGGGCCCAAAGAATCCTCCACCTCCACCCCGGCGTTCGCCCCCGTCGCCGCAGCCGTTGACCTCGATCGCCATGGGGATCGGCCAACCGAAGCTACGCCGCCAGCGTCTCGCGTTTCTGTACATAAGATAATCCTTCGACTCGTTACGATGGGTCTAAGATATATCTTACAAGATCATTAGCAAGGGCGGCTGCAATTTTTCCGACGAACGCCTATCTCGCATCGATGGCCGATCTTTTCGCCGACGACCCGCCGCCCACGCCTGCACCCGCCGCACCGCGCGAGGATGCACCGCTAGCCGATCGGCTGCGGCCGATGGCACTAACGGAAGTGGTCGGGCAGGAGCATCTGACCGGAGCCGAGGGGACGATCGGGCGAATGGTGGGCGCGGGCAAACTCTCCAGCATGATCCTGTGGGGTCCGCCCGGCACCGGCAAGACCACGATCGCGCGGCTGCTGGCCGATGCGGTGGGGATGCGGTTCGTCAGCGTCAGCGCTGTCTTCAGCGGGGTGGCCGATCTCAAGAAGGCCTTCGCCGAGGCTGATCTCGCCGCTGCGGCAGGGCAGCGCACGCTGCTGTTCGTGGACGAGATTCACCGCTTCAACCGCGCGCAGCAGGATGGCTTCCTGCCGTTCGTCGAGCGCGGGACGGTGACGCTGGTGGGCGCGACCACCGAGAACCCCAGCTTCGCGCTCAACGCCGCGCTGCTGAGCCGGGCGCAGGTGTTGATCCTGCACCGGCTCGACTTCACCGCGCTGGAACAATTGCTCGACCGCGCGGAAACGCTCGAAGGCCCGCTTCCGCTCACCCCGCGCGCGCGCGAGGCGCTGGTCGCCAGCGCCGATGGCGACGGGCGCTTCCTGCTCAACCAGGCCGAAACGCTTTACAACGCACAACTCGCCGACCCGCTCGATCCGGCAGGGCTCGGCGCGTTCCTCCAGCGCCGGGTGGCGGTCTATGACAAGGACCGCGAGGGGCACTACAATCTCATCTCCGCGCTGCACAAGGCGGTGCGCGGCAGCGATCCGCAGGCGGCGCTTTATTATCTCGCGCGGATGCTGACCGCGGGCGAGGAACCGCGCTTCCTCGCCCGGCGGCTGATCCGTATGGCGGTGGAGGACATCGGCCTCGCCGATCCGCAGGCGCTGGTGCAGTGCATGGCGGCCAAGGACGCCTATGAATTCCTCGGCAGCCCCGAGGGCGAACTGGCGCTGGTGCAGGCCTGCCTCTACCTCGCCACCGCGCCCAAATCGAACGCCGGCTATGCCGCGATGAAGGCCGCGTGGCGCAGCGCCAAGGAAACCGGCAGCCTCATGCCGCCAGCGAACATCCTCAATGCGCCGACGAAGCTGATGAAGGACATCGGCTACGGCAAGGGCTACAGCTACGATCACGAAGCCGACGAGGGCTTCTCGGGCGACAACTACTGGCCCGAGGAGATGGAGCCGCAGGCCTATTACGTGCCGGTCGAGCGTGGCTTCGAGCGCGAGATCGCCAAGCGGCTGGAGTATTGGGACAAGCTGCGGAAGGAACGGCGCTGAGCCGTTTCCGACAGTTCTTGGCGATCGATTGGTCGGGCGCGAAGGGCGCGCGGCAGAAGGGGATCGCGCTCGCCATCGCGGATGCGGGGGGCGGTCCGCCCGTACTGGCGCGCCACGTCTGGTCGCGCGAGGATGTGCTGGCGGTATTGCGCGACGATCTGCCAACCGACACGCTGATCGGTCTCGATCTCGGTATCGCCCTCCCCTGCGCCGATTGCGGCGCGTATTTTCCCGGCTGGCCGGACAGTCCGCCCGATGCGCCGTCGCTGTGGGCACTGATCGACGGGATTGCGGGCGACGAACCGAACCTTGGTGCCAACGCCGTAGTCTCGCATCCCGCGCTGCGAGCCTATTTTCGCGATGGGACGGACACCGGAATGCGCTTCGGCTGCGATGGCGCGGGACATGGCCGCGGACGATTCCGCGTAACCGAGCACGCGCAGGCGGCGATGGGTTGCAAGCCCTATTCGAACTTCAATCTTGTCGGTGCGGCGCAGGTCGGCAAGTCGAGCCTGACCGGGATGCGGATGCTGCATCGCTTGCGCGGGAATTTGCCGGTGTGGCCTGTCGATCCGCTACCTGAAAACGGCTCGGCGGTGGTCGAAATCTACACCAGCCTCGCCGCGCTTAACGCAGGGCGGAGCCCCTCCCGCGCCAAGATGCGGAGCTATGGCGAGTTGAACGATGCGCTGGGCGTGCTCGGGTCACCGCCGGTACCGGGCAGTGGAGCGATCGACGACCACTCCACCGATGCCATTCTCACCGCCGCCTGGCTACGCGCGGTGGCGGACGATCCGCGAAGGTGGTCTCCCCAGGGGCTGACGCCGGAGATCGCCGCCACCGAAGGCTGGACCTTCGGCGCGCTGTGAGGCTAGCGGCGAGCGCCGAGGGCCGGCTTAGCTCAGTTGGTAGAGCACCTGATTTGTAATAACGTGCACCGCATCTCATGAGGTCTCATGCGGCCTCAAACATCATCCATTTCAGATGCTTAGCTTAACAGGCTGTCTCATGCAGACCATAGGTTCTAGCCACTAATCGCGCGATTTTAGTAGCTAAGATGAAGCTAAGTCTGACCGATCTCACCTTGCGCCGTCTTCCCCTTCCCGCGAAGGGTCAGAAGGCGTATTTCAAGTCCAACGGCCTTGGCGTGCGCGTGAGCCAAGGGGGCACCAAAACCTTCGTTGCCGTTCGCGGTCCCGAGCGGAAATGAACTAGCCTCGGCCGCTATCCGGACGTCAGCTTGAAGGAAGCTCGCGCAGCAGCGAGGCTCATCCTGGCTCCACCGCCGCCGGGCGCCCCTCCGACCTAGGATCACACGATCCCCCTTCTTCCCATGGCAAAGGCGATCGCTCCGCGCATCAGGCCCTGCAGCGGCTGGTCAAAGTCGAAGGCACGGTTGGACCAGCACGTGCAAATTCCACCACGGGTCATTCACGATTTGCGTCGAACGTTTTCGACCGCCATGGCTTCGCTTCGCGTGCCACTCCATGTGACCGAGCGGATACTGGCGCATCGCTCGGGCACAGTTTCGGGCGTCGCTGCGATCTACAATCGGTATGACTTTATGGAGGAAGCCAGAGAGGCGCTCACCACGTATGAAGCGCATCTGGCGAAAATCCTCGCCTGAGCTCGGCCGTCGCGACACCGAGTTCCACGGTTGAACCGCGACCTCCTTAGCAGGTCCGTCGCTGCAGACCTGAGTCGCCTCAACTCCCCGTCGGGCTCGGCAGCCCGTAGTGCTTCGCACGCCGGCTCTCGCCATCGGCGACGCCGCGCACGGACCGCCGGAAGCGCCGCGCAGGCAAGCAAAGCCGGCGAGCCGACTAAACCAAGGCCGGGGGTCTCGTCGCATCACAACAGCACGGCGACGACTGGATACTCGCAGTGGCCTCCTCGCCCCGCCTGGGCCGGGTGACGACATCGAGGCCTGCCCAGGCGGCGGACTGGGAAACTTACGTAAGGCGTGTGGGCGTGAGCGCGATATCCTCCTTCAACTCGAATGAAGGAGGTTAGTGATGGTCATCTCAACCTATCCCCGCCCACGCCCCCCCTTGCCGCAGCCGCCATCAGCGCCGTTCGTCTGGGTCGGCGGCGTATTCGTGATGCTTGGCCTGACCGCCAGCATTCACCTCTATCGCGCGACCTTTCCGGTCTTATGGATCATGGAAGTGGCCCTGTGCGCTGCCGGCTTTCTGCTGCTTGTCCTCGCGCTGTGCGAGGAGAGCTACAAGCGTGGATTCCCTTTGCTTCTGATCGGAGTGCTTTATCTCGGCTGGAGCGCCGCACTGATGCTGAAACCGGCAGCGGCAATCGAGACTCTGGCGCTCGCCGCGGCGATATTGATGATCCTGACGGGTATCTTGCGCATCCTTGTGCCCTTGCCACAGGCGCCGCCTGGAGGGGCCACGCTCGGGGCATCTGGCTTCATCGCAATCCTCGTGGGCATTGCGATCCTGCTGGGCTGGCCGGGTAAGGCAGCCTGGGCGATCAGCCTCGTTCTCGCGCTCGATTTGCTGGTTCTGGGTGCGGGGCTGGTGGCGTTCGGCATCGGCCGGCGGCGGGTCAACGCAGGACGCGCCGCGATTGGTGCCAGCCGACCCGCCTGAGGATCATGGCCTTGCCCGCAGGGCGATAGACACGAGCTCGCCGGCGGGAACGAAGTTGATCGCCGCGTCGAGGGGCTCCGCGCTTGAATGCTCCGCATCGCCTGCCCAGGTGCAGCCGAGTTCGCCCGCGAACGCCTGGCTTCGCGCATCGCCGCGACGGGTGAAAGCAAACACCCGCCGCCCTTCCCATAGGGCCAGCTGGGCGACGGTGTGGGCCGCGGCGCCGAACCCGTAGAGGCCAATAACCCGAGCATCCTCCGCCATGCGATAGGCGCGGTAGCCGATCAGCCCCGCTCACAGGAGCGGAACGGCGTGGACGTCGTCGAATGCATCGGGGATAGGGAAACAATACCGCACCTCAGCAATGCAATGGGTGGCAAACCCGCCATCGCGCGCGAGGCCGGTGCCGACCTGATCGGTCCGCCCGACGATCTCGTGTCCCGGGACGATCGGCAGGCGACCGGTGACCTCGCCGTCGACAATGTGAAGGTCCGACGGGTGTCAGCCGGGGGTGATCGACTCGAAGTTCAATAGCCATCCATCTGTTCGTCGCTCGGTGCGTAAACGGCTGCCTGCTTTGCGATCCAGACAACCGCGAGCGCTGCCAGGGCCAATGTGCACACGACGATCAGAACAACCCATTTTTTCACGGTGTCATCCTTCGCAAAGCCCGAGCGTGAGATTTGAAAGGAGCCGTTCGCGCGAGCCTGTGCTATCCGCAAAGTTACGCATCCCGCGCCGCGGCGCGGCGAGCGGAACGCTGCCACCGACGGCTTGCCGCCGCGCCTTGTGATCGACCGCGACGCCGCCGCAACATGCGGCGCGAGCGCGGCCTATATCGAGCAAAAGACGGAGCGGCACCGCGCCGAGCTCGACCGCCGCCGCCGCGCTTACGGCCAGGCGAAGCCGGCCGATGTCGGCGGCCGTGCCGTCATCGTCGTCGATGACGGGATCGCGGCCGGCGCGACGGTCCGGGCTGCGCTGGAAGGCTTGCGAGAGGCCGGTCCGGCGACCGTGGTTCTGGCGATCCCCGTGGCGTCGCGCGAGACTCTCGCAAGGCTGGCGCCGTTCTGCGATCACATCGTCTGCCTCGCCGCGCCCGAGCCGTTTCTCTCGGTTGGCCGGTTCTATCGCGACTTTGCCCAGACCGAAGACAGCGAGGTGGTGCAGCTGCTCGTGGAGGCCCGAGGGCCCTCGGCAGCGACTTGACGCCGCTGACGCCATCACGCGCGGGGCAAGCTTGCATGCGAGGGCTGAGGTTGCCGCAGCAGGCGGCGCCCGGGTCGGAGCAAGGCGAAACGTCGCGCCTGGGGCCGTGGCCGCGACTTGGCGCTCCCCACCCCCGGCTGCATCGCCTGTCGTCAGCCAGCACTGGCACCGGTCTCGATGGGAGAGGCGTCCCGCGCGGCAATCGCCGGCTGGCACCCCGCCGCCCGATGGATGAGGACACTGCACAGAGCCGGACTCACGCCGGCACCGAAGGCGATCAGACCGTCTGTCACGGAAATTTCGTGGAGGTGCATGAGGCCGGACAGCAGATCGACGCGGCTGAAGACGACTGCGGATCCCAGGGCGCAAAGCGCCACCACGCGGGCGGCCAGGGTGCTCCCCCGGCTCAGCCCGAGGAGCAGGGTCGCTAGCGCAACGACGAGGGTGACGAGGGCGATCGCGCGCGCGGAACCGGCGGACGCGCCTATACCCACGGACGACAGGAAAACGAGGAGAACCGCCGTCGCGATGGCGATGCCTGTCGTAATGATCGTCGTCCACTCAAGCGCCGTGAAAAAGCGTGCCGATGGCGGCCGTCGCGCCGCAAGGAGACCATCGACTGGCTTCTGGAAGCCCAATATGGCGGCCGGGTGGATGAGCAGCTCCAGCCAGACGATATGGACGGGAAGATAGAGCAGCGGATAGCCCAGCAGGGGAACGATCGCGGCGGTCGCGACCAGCGGCAGGTGGATCATCAGCAGAAAGGCGAAGCTCATACGCAGATTGGCGAACAGCTGCCGGCCTTCGCCGATCGCAGCGACGATCGTGCTGAAATTGTCATCCATGAGAACGATCTGGGCGACCTCCCGGGCGCTGCGCGTCCCGCGCAGTCCCATCGCGATGCCGATGTCCGCTGCGCGCAGGGCGGGCGCGTCGTTCACGCCGTCCCCGGTCGCTGCGACGAGGCGGCCCGAGCGCTGCAGCGCCTGCACGAGCAACACCTTCTGCGCCGGCGTGGCCCGCGCCACAACGGTCAGGCGTCTCAGGTCCTCCTCGCGCATGCCCGCGAGCGCGTCCTCGAGACCATCGCCCGCCATCGCCGGCACCTCGCTGCCAAGGCCGGCCTGACTGGCGATCGCCGTCGCCGTGTCGAGGTGATCTCCGGTAACCATGACCACCTGGATGCCAGACCGCCGCGCCTCGGCCACTGCCTCGGCGACCCCCGGACGAATGGGGTCCGTGACCGCGATCAACCCCGCGAACCGATAGCCCCTGGCGGGCTCCGACCGGACTTCATCCCCGGACGCTAACCAGCCGCACCCGATAACCTTCTTGGCCTCCGCCGACAGCCTGCGCACGGCCGCGAGCCAGGCTTCGCGCTCCTCCGGCGTCAGATCGCAGAGCGCGAGGACCGTCTCGGGCGCGCCTTTGACCGCCACCAGCGCCGGTTCGCCGGGCCGTGCCCAAACCACACTCTCGCGCCGCCGTCCCTCGGTAAAAGGGAACAGCCGCAGCCGGCTCCGGCCGGCCTGCGCCGAAGGAACCCGGGCCAAAATAGCCGCGTCGAGCGGATCGCCGGAGTCGGCGCGCGCCGCCAGGCCGGCAACCGTAAGCAACCATTGCTCCTCGACCCCCGCGGCGGGCACGGCATCGCTCATTGAGAGGCGGCCCTCGGTGATCGTCCCCGTCTTGTCGCTGCAGATCGCCGAGACCCTGCCGATGTTCTCGACCGCGACGGCACGGCGCACCAGGGCCTTGCGGCGGGCGAGCCGGTAAACACCGACGCCCAGGAAGAAAGTGAGGACGACCGGGAATTCCTCGGGAATCGCGGCCACGGCGAGGGTCGCAGCGCTCAGGAAGGCGTCCGCCCAGCCGTACCCTTGCGCCAACCGGACTCCGGCGAGCGCAAGGCACATGACACCCGCCGCACTCAGAAGTACCTTCACGAGCCGCGCCACCGCGTCTTGAAGCGGCGTTCTCCCCTGCGGCCCCGCGACGACCGAGCGAACCACGGCGCCATAGACGGTGTCGCCTCCGACCAGCAGGATGCGGACATGGGCCACTCCGGTGAGCAGGCGGGTTCCGGCAAAGCACCAGGCGCTTTCGGGCACGGTCGCATCTCCGGCATGCGCCTGCTTGGCAACTGGGAAGGCCTCGCCCGTGAGCGAGGACTCCTCGACCAGGAGATCGATGCCAGCCACGATCACGCCGTCGGCTGGAAACGGCTCCCCCGCCGTGACGATCGCCAGGTCGCCCGCCACGACCGCGTGAGCCGGAACCCGGCGCTCGCCGCCATCGCGCAGCACGGTGGCTTCTCCGGCCAGGACGCTACCGAGCCCCTCGATCGAGGCCTGCGTGCGGTGGTGGAGATAGACGTCCATTCCCAGCAGCGGCACGATGGCGACGACCAGCACCGCCGCATCGGTGTATTGACCGAGCAGGCCGAACAGCGCGCTCGTCGCAAGCAGGAACCACAGCATCGGGTCGCCGGCCGCGTCCCGCACGGTAGCGGCGCGCGACCGGGGCCTATGCTCCGCGATCACATTGTCCCCGAAAAGGTCCCGGTACCCGGACGCCTCGGCCTCGGTCAGCCCCCGATCCGCCGCCATGGCGAGCAGATGCTCGCGGCCAGCGGGCATCGCCATCCTCATCCGTCGGCTCCCCGAGACCCCTTCATTCCCGCACCATCAGCACCGAGCAGCGGGCGTGGCGCACGACGCGCGCCGCATTCGCCCCGATCAGCCAGTCCCGCATCGCGGGACAGTGCGAGGCTAGGACGATCAGGTCCGCCTCGACCTGCGAAGCGAGATCGAGGATCCCTCCGGCAATGTGGCCCGTGCCGACCCTGGTCTCTACCACCGCGTCGCCGCGTACCTGGTCCGCCAGCAATCCGAGACGGGCGCTCGCTGTGGACAGGAGCTCACGGTAGCCGATCGCCGACCACTGCGCTTCGCGCGCCGCCATCCTGTCCTCCACAACGGTTGCCAGCGTCAGCCGGGCTGCGAAGCATCGCGCCAGCGCGAGCGCCGTCGGCATCGCCCTGGACCAGGAGGTGGGCTCGTCGAGGTCGACGGGCAGGAGGATGCTGGCATACACGGTTGCGTCCTCCTGAAGCGCGGTGGCCGAACCAGCACCTCACCGTGCCGCGCACTCGTCCACTATCGGGAAATGTCCGTAGCGACGGGGGTTCTCGGGGAGCCTAGTTGCCATCCGAGGGGGAAGGCATGGCGACTCACGCGTGTTACCGAGTGCAAGGGCCGCGCGGCGGCGATCGGCTTCCGCGCAGGAATGGTATCCTTCCTGGCGGCGCTGGGCACGCTGACTGGTGTGCTCAGCATCCCGCTCCCCGCAAGCCGAGCGTTCGCGCTCGGCTTCGACATCGCCGCCCTGAGCTTCATCCTGTCCAGCCTGCCGCACTGGATCGAGGGCTCGCCAGGTCAGCCGCCTCGAAGAGCTGCGCGGAAGGCAGCGTCGACAAGGCGAAGAGCGCCAGGCCCACCAGCTTGTTGCGGCGGCTGCGCTCGAACAGGACGCCGGCGGCCGCCAGGTCCTGCGCAGCCTCAGGGGAGGCCGACCTCCGAGCCACCGGAAGGCGTACGCAAGCGCCAGCCGCCTGCAGGGGTTCTCGTGATCCTGCCGGCCCAGCGTGGCGAAGCGTCCGCCGACCCGGCGCGGAAATAGCGCCATGCCCTTGGTGGCCGCCAGAACGCCTCCGAGCGCGCGCAGCTCGAAGCGCGCGAAGTCGCGTATCGTCAGGAGCTCCTGCCGGATCGACCCGCCCCCGACCGCCGGTTAAGTCCCGTGATAGGTCGACGAGCCGACATCTTCGCGGAAGGGCGTCAGCCGGAGGTCCTCGAGGCCGTGGCGGCGCGGCAGCGTGACCGGCGCGATGACGACAGCCGACAGCGCGGCAGCGGGATCGAACGTAAGGCGAAGGTCCGGATCCGCCGCGCTCCGACCGAGGAGCAGCTCGATGCGCGGCGCCCGCGGCGCGGCCGCCGGACGGTCGAGGACGACCGCGCCGTCTTCCGTGAGCCGCCCGGTGTCGAACACGATGGAGGAGAGGTGCCCCTCGCCCACCGCCCGCATGGACATCAGCAGCCGCAGCACGCCCGCCGGCATCCCGCTCTGGTCGGGATGGGCGATCACCGAGGGATTGAAGATCGCGGCGGCCTCGAACGCGTATTCCTCGCTGAGGCAGCCCCCGACCAGCTTGCGCCGGTCCGGCGACAGCGCGGAACCGCGGGCCCCCAGCATCTCGCCCTAGCGCCGTTCGAGGTATCCCTCGGGGTCGTCATGGCGGCGGGACAGCCGCCGCAGGTCGCGCCGAGCTCGGCCCGGACCTCCTCGGCGCCGAAAGCCGCCACCCACGCGATGACCTTGCCTGTCCGACCGGCTCGTGCGCTGTCCGCCAGAGGGTCGTCCGCCGGAACGAACGGACGCAGCACCGTGCGCGACGGATCGAGCCGGCGCAAACTGGCATGATGGCGCAAGTCCGCAGGCGCACCCGCCCCGGCGCGGCGAGCAGGCGCTGCGCCCACCTCAACCGCTGTCGATGCCGCCCGCATGCACTGCTTCTCCGCCAGCCCATCGCGGTCCAATTCATCTTTCAGCGCATGAGGATTCGTAACATTACGCAGTGGCAGCGGTCGGGCTGCGCCGTACCGTCACTGCATGACCACCCCGCGCCGCCACAGCATCATCGTCAGCAATCCTTCACGCGACAGCTTTTCGATGGCGATCGCGCAGCGCTATGCCGAGGTCGCGCGGGCGCTCGGAGAGACCGTCGTAATCCGGGACCTCTACCGGCTCGGGTTCAACCCGATCCTGTCAGAGCAGGAGGTGGATGGCGTCGAGCCTCCTGAAGTCACGACGGAAAAGGCCGCGCTCGCGGGCACCGATGTGTTCGTGCTCGTCTACCCGATCTGGTTCGGCGCGCCACCCGCGATGATCAAGGGCTATATCGAGCGCGTCTTCGGGGCCGGGACCACCTTTACGGAGAGGCGCGAGCGTCGCGCGCAACCGCTCCTCAAGGGCAAGCAGCTGATCTCCTTCAGCACCTCGGGCAGCCTGTGTGCCTGGCTGGAGGAGAAGGGCGTCCTGAGCTCGCTGCGCGACACCTTCGATCGCTACCTTTGCGATGTCTTCGAGCTCGGCGCGACACAGCATCTTCATTTCGACGGGATCACCTCCGCCGCCAAGCCCTGGGAGATGACCATGCATCTCAACAAGGTCGCCGGGGCCGCCCGCAAGATCGTAGCCGCAAACCGCATGTCGCCGACCAAAGCTGCACCCCTGCCTTGTTGATTACGCGGCGGCAGGGCGCGATGACCGCGCGACCACGATGCCAGCCACGCGGGACCTCAGTCTCCCGAAAGTCCTACCAGACACTACCGCTCACAGAACGTTCTTGAACGCTCCGTAAGCGAACCTCGGCGGGGTTAAAGCAGTCGTGTCGCTAACCGCCTCATTGCCGACCAGCGCTGTGCTCACGGATGCCATTTTCCTGATCGTCGCTCAAATGGTCTCACCGGCATCAACCCAACCGGTCGGCCATTACGAAGGCAAGCAGCGCGGTCGAGGCGGCCAGCATGATCACGGTGGCACTCCACCCCATCGCCTTTTGCCGTCTGGTGATGACGAGCCGCCCCATCGCGCGCGGATTGGAGGCGATCAGCATCATGACCGCCATGAGCGGCCCCGCGAGGAGGCCGTTGACCACGGCCGCCCAGTAGAGGGCCCGCGCCGGATCGACGCCCAGCCCCGAGAGCGCCGCACCCGCCAGCGTCGTTGCCGCAATGGTCCCGTAGAACAGGCGCGCCGACAGCGGCCTGGCATCGAGGCTACCGGCGATCCCAGCCATTTCCGAGACCGAATACGCCGCCGACCCGGCCAACACAGGCACGGCGAGCATTCCGGTGCCGATGATCCCGATCGCGAACAGCGCGAACGCGAGGTCGCCGGCGATCGGGCGCAAGGCCTCGGCTGCCTGCGCCGACGTCTCGATATCATGAACCCCACTGACGTGAAGGGTCGCCGCGGTGGCAAACACGATGGCGAGCGAGATAAGGGTGCTCACGGCCATGCCGGTCAGGGTGTCGATACGGATGCGGCGCAGTTCCGGCCCCGCCTCGGCCGGCGTCAGGCACAGCGGCTTGGCGTGGCGGCGATGCTCCTCCTCGATCTCCTGCGCCGCCTGCCAGAAGAACAGGTAGGGGCTGATGGTCGTGCCGAGGATCGCGACCACCGCCATGGCATAGGTGGAGGTGAACTGCCATTCGGGCACCACCAGCGACCGCAGCGCCCGGCCCCATGGGACCGCTGCCACCAGCATGACGCCGACATAGGTGAACAGCGACAGCGTCGCCCACTTGAGGAACGCGGCGTATCGCGGATAGCTGACGCCGACCTCGAGCGCGACGCAGGCGATGCCGAAGAGCAGCGTATAGAGCCCCGCGCTTCCGCCCGCGAGAAGCTGCAGGGCCGCGCCCATGGCGGCAAGGTCCGCGCCCAGATTGACCACGTTGGCGACCAGCAACAGGCCTACGACCGTCCACAGCAAGCCGCGCGGATAGTGCCGCTTCAGGTTGCGCGCGATGCCCGCGCCGGTCACCCGCCCGATCTCGGCGGCGATTTGCTGGATCGCGACCATCAAGGGGAAGCTCAGGACGAACGTCCAGCTCAGACCGTAGCCGAACTGCGCGCCGACCTGGCTGTGCGTGCCGATCCCGCTGGGATCGTCGTCCGCCGCGCCCGTGACCAGCCCCGGCCCGAGCGACCTCACAAAGCCTCGTGCTCGTCCCTGCGAGGGTTCGACTGGAGCGGCGTCCTGGTGCATGCTCCGGGCGTCGCACGACACTACGCAACCTGCAAATGCGTGGTTTACCCGATCGTGCGGCATCGCGATTCCCCAGCCGTGAATTCCGGTGAATGGGCCAATGGAAACCCGGTAGCGACAGGGCCGTTCGGACGCGGTCGAGGGATCCGGTTGCTCGATGGTTAGGCCGCGAGTTGGAGAGCCGCCCCTATTATCGATCCATTGTGCGCGGAGAGACTCTTAGCATGCCATGAAATGCCCCGATCTTGTTGCCACGGTAACCGTCTGGTGCGGGCAAGCTTTCCGATCGAGTTTTTTGGGGACCGGCCAAAATTGGGTCGTTAGCGGATTGACCGCTAATCAGCTCCCGCAATTAAAAACTGCCACTCTCGACGAGTTACTCGCGGTCCCTCAGTCGGAGTTGCTCCGAATTGCGGTGCACCCCGGAGCCGAGAAGCTCTCGTGCATGACGCCCAAGCTAGTGACAACGATGCGCGACTTCTCGTCGCTGGTGTTCCTCGGGACTTCGCGGACATTTACGTATGCTGCTTCAAGATCATCCCTGACAAGCTGCTTGGGTCAACGCGGATATCGATAGGAAGAACCTATGGCTAACTCAGCATCGATCAGCGACCGGGCAAACCAAGGAGGAGGGCTCAGCATTGCACGGCTGTCGATCACCGGCGGCATCACAACGCTCGCGGTGTTCATCGCCTGCTGGATAGGCGCTCAAGTGTTCGCGTTTAATCCTACGCACGCCTTCATCACTCTATTCACGACTGCAAAGGTCGGCTCGACAACAGCGCTTTTAGAGGGTGGAGCCTGGTCGCTCGTCTTCGGAGCCTTCACCGTTGGCCTGTTTGGCCTGATCTATAATCTGACCGCTTCGATCGGGCGGCGGTGATCTGCCTTCTCAAACCAATCCGGCCCCCTTGGGCAGGTTTAAACAAAGGAATGCAGATATGATCAAGCCGACCCTCGCCGCCACCGTAACACTGCCGCTGGCCGCGTGCGTTACCACACCAGCCGACCCCGCGAAGGAGCTGGCGTACTGCGAGCGCATGGAGCGGCAGATGGGGACCGAACACGCCCATGATCATGCCGAGATCAAAGGCATGGGCATGAATCCGATGAACGTGTCCCATGCGCGTTGTCGCGAAATGCTCGGCATGAACTAGGCCGTCTGGTCAGCTCGTCTAAACGGGAAAGGTCTTCACATGAGAGCCGAGGTGAAAACCGAGAAGCGATCTGATGCCGACAGCCGCTCTTGCTGCAATAGGCACTCCGACGAAGCGCATGTGATCGAGGCCGGGCTCCAGTCTTTTCCAGCGAGCGATCCACCGGATTGGAATCTAGGCCGGGAGAGGTTCGAGTCAGACGGGTGCGTAAGCCATGCCGTTGGCCGAACGCCGTCTGATAGTGGCTGCTCGGTCGACCAGGTCCAACGTCCCTTGCAAGGTCGCGCCAAACCGAAAGCGTTCACCCGGGATCGACCGCCAGACACAAGGGAAAGCAATACCTGCTGCGGCAGCTCCTCACATTCTTCCTCGAAAGGAACCTAGCTTATGCGCAAGCTCATATGTCCTGCTCTTGCGGGGCTTCTTCTTGTAATCCCGGCGACAGTTCAAGCGCAGCCTGAAGCGCATTCGCCAAAGGGCGATGCAGCAAAGCATGAGCATCCGGCGACGTCGGCGGGGACCTCCGCCCATCAGTCGGAGGCAACTCGGCCACCCAGGATGGACAATGCGAAGCACTTGGAAGGCTGCTGCTGCTCCTGCTGCAAGATGATGCAGCAGGACGGAGAGAAGGGGAAATCTCACAAACCCAGCACCCCCCAGCCCTCCGAAGAACATCAACATTGAGCCTGGAGGCGACATATGGCCGACACATCGAAAAGAGCGACTGTGGCCAGATCGGAAGAGCTCGATCAGGACGCGGACGATGCATCCCCTGCTCTTTTCGCCGCGGTCCATCGGAGTACGCTGACCTTGGCGGCGCTTAGCCTGTTTGCGGTGAGCACAGCGGCATTCCTGCTGACGCAGCATCTCGCCCATACTCTAGCGTACTTGCCTTATCTGCTGCTGGCGGCCTGCCCGCTGATGCACTTCTTCCATCATGGTCGGCATCGCTAACCCTCCACTGGCTGCCGACGGCGGGCTCCGACCTCGTCGCACTGAACGAAGGAACCTGCCATGGATGCTCCCCCCGGCCCCTCACTGACCTTTCTCGGAGCGACCGGCACTGTCACCGGATCACGGTACCTCGTAGAGGCGGATGGCCAGCGAATTCTGGTTGATTGCGGACTATTTCAGGGTTTCAAGCAACTTCGGCTACGAAACTGGAGTCCGTTTCCTGTATCGCCAAGCTCGATCCATGCCGTCGTATTGACCCACGCGCATATCGATCATTCGGGTTACCTTCCCGCACTGGTTCGAAATGGTTTTCGGGGCGAGATATACTGTACGCCGGCGACGGCGGACTTATGCCGGTTGCTCTTGCCCGACAGCGCGCATTTGCAGGAAGAGGAAGCGCGCTTCGCCGCGCAGCGCGGATTCTCTCGCCACCGCCAGCCGCAACCGCTCTACACGCGGGAAGATGCAGAGGCTGCCATCGGGCGACTGCAGGAGATCGACTTCGACATCGAGCAGAAGCTGGGAGGGGGGATCTCGGCCAAGCTGATCCCTGCAGGTCACCTGCTTGGGGCGGCACAGGTCCGCCTGTCTGTCTCAGCTCGCACGATCCATTTCAGCGGCGATGTCGGCCGGCCGAACGACTCTATCGTGCGGCCGCCGCGTGCCTTCTCCGGCGCCGACATCCTCGTGTGCGAATCCACCTATGGAGACCGGGTCCACCCCCCTGTTGATGCCGAGGCGGAACTCGCACAAGTGATCGGCCGCGTCGCCCGTCGGGGCGGCGTCGTCATTGTCCCGGCATTCGCCGTCGGTAGGGCCCAGGCGATCATGCTTCAGATCGCCCGGCTCAAGGCGCGGGGTGCGATCCCCGACGTACCGGTGTTCCTCAATAGTCCGATGGCGATCGATGCCACGGCAATCTACCATGAGTACCACGGAGAGCATCACATCAGCGATGAGGACTGCCGCTCGATGTACGCCGGCGCTCAGCGGATCAGAACGGTCGAGGAATCAAAGGAGCTCAACCGTCGGTCGGGGCCTTTTGTGGTGATATCGGCGAGCGGAATGCTGACTGGAGGGCGGGTGCTGCACCACATCGTCAGCTTTGGCTCGGATGCGAGGAACGCCATCGTGTTGAGCGGCTTCCAGGCGGGAGGAACGAGGGGAGCGGCCCTGGCCGCCGGGGAGCGCTCGCTGCGCATCTTCGGCCAAGAGGTGGCTATCAATGCCGAGGTCGTGCAAATCGAGGGCCTGTCGGGACATGCTGATGCCAACGAGCTGATGGCGTGGCTACGCAACGGCAGTGCCCCCGAGATGACGTATGTGACGCACGGCGAACCGGCGAGCGCCGACGCCCTGCGCTTCCGCATCGATCACGAACTCGGCTGGCGCGTGCGCGTGCCGGAGCATCTGGAGCGGATCGACTTGGGCCACCCGCAGTGAATGGACCCTACTCGATCCCCCTGATCCGCGCAGGGATCGACACTTATCGTCAGCCTGTCCTGTACATGCGCGAGGACTGCCATCTGTGCCGTTCCGAAGGGTTTTCTGCTCTCACCCGTGTGAAGATCGACCTGGGCAATCGGTCGCTGACCGCGACACTCAACGTCGTCACTACGACCGACTGGCTGCCGGCGGAGACTGCCGCGCTGAGCGATGCCGCATGGGATGCGCTCTCACCCAATCCAGGTGATCGAGCGGTATTCTCGCATCCAGAGCCGCCCGTGTCGGCCTCAGTTATCCGCGAGAAGGCCTATGGCGGCCGGCTGGACGCCCAATCCGCCCGGCTCCTCATCGAGGATATCGTCGCTAATCGCTTGTCCGACCTCGATCTTGCTGCGTTCGTTACAGCCGGCGCGGGCGATCGGCTCAACATCGACGAGACGATTGCCTTGACGCGGGCGATGCAGGTCGCCGGGCAAACGCTCGACTGGGGCCCGGGTCTTGTGCTCGACAAGCACTCGGTCGGCGGATTGCCTGGCAATCGTACGACTCCCATCGTAGTGGCCATCGTCGCCGCTGCTGGATACCGGATACCGAAGACGTCCAGCCGGGCGATCACTTCGCCCGCCGGCACGGCGGATACGATGGAGGTGATGGCCCCTGTCGCGTTGGATATCGCTGCGATGCGGCGGGTGGTCGATAGCGAGGGTGGTTGCATCGTCTGGGGCGGCGCGCTCGACCTCAGTCCCGCCGACGACCAGTTGATTCAAGTGGAGCGGCCGCTCGACTTCGACAGCGATGGCCAGCTCGCCGCCAGCGTGCTCTCGAAGAAGGCATCGGCGGGATCGACCCACGTGCTGATCGACATGCCCGTGGGGGCCACTGCTAAAGTCCGTTCGGTCGCCGCCGCCAAGTCGCTTACTGACCGGCTCCTCGCAGTGGCCGAGGCGATCGGAATGCGCGTTTCGGTTCGCCAGAGCGATGGCAGCGTTCCCGTGGGTCGAGGTATTGGACCGGCGCTGGAAGCCCGCGATGTGCTTTCGGTCCTACGCCGCGAGGCAAGCGCTCCCCAAGATCTTCGCAACAGGGCGCTGGACCTCGCAGGGGCACTGCTCGACCTTGCCAGTAACGGTGGCCGGCGGCGGGCCGAGGAACTGCTGGACGCGGGTCTGGCCGAAGCGAAATTCGCGTCGATCTGCGAGAAGCAGGGCGGCTTCCGGGAACCGGGCATGGCCGCCCACTCGGCCATCGAGGAAGCCCCATGCGATGGCACGATCACCATCTTCGACAACCGGAGGATCGCGAAGATCGCAAAGCTCGCAGGCGCACCCGGTCGCAAGACGGCCGGGGTCGATCTCCTGATCCGTCCCGGGCAGAGAGTTGGGCGCGGCGAGCCGCTCTACGCTATCCACGCCGAGACCCCGGGCGAGCTTGCCTGGGCGCGCGACTTCGCGCGATCCGGCCCGGCGCCAATAACCGTGGGCGATCCGGCGTGAGGCTGCTGCTCGCGTTTCCCGCGATGGAGCGGATGGCGAACGACCTCGGCCATCTTCTGGGCCAAGAGATCGCGCTAGTGAATCTGCACAAGTTCCCCGACGGAGAGAGCCTGGTCTCCCTGCCTGAAGATTTGCACGGGCGCGATGTCGCTATCGTTGCGACTTTGCGCGATCCCGATGCGCTCGCGATCCCGCTGTGGTTCGCTGCTCAGACAGCAAGGGAGCTTGGGGCGGAGCGCGTCGGTCTCGTCGCGCCTTACCTTGCCTATATGCGGCAAGACCGGCGGTTCGAGCCCGGCCAAGCGGTCTCGGCGCCGCTCTTCGCCAGGTTTCTGGGGCAAGCATTCGACTGGCTCGTGACCGCGGACCCGCACCTTCATCGCGTTGCATCGTTGCGCGACATCTTTCCAATGTCTGCCGAGCACGTCGCGACCGCCCCCCTCCTCGCGGACTGGATTGCGCAGGAGGTGGCCAATCCCGTCGTGATCGGACCCGACAGCGAGAGCGCGCAATGGGTGGCCGAAGTCGCCCGTCTTGCTGGGTGCCCCTACGAGGTACTGCATAAGCAGCGCACTGGGGACCGATCGGTCGCAGTGTCGGCCCCGCGATCCGACACACTAGAGGGCCGCACGCCCGTTCTCGTGGATGATATCGCTTCCTCAGGCCGCACGATGGTCGAGGCTACCCGACAGCTTCTCGCCCAGGGGACTGCCGCTCCCGTCTGTGTCGTCATCCATCCGCTGTTTGCGGCGGGCGCCTACGAAGAGATTCTCGCATCCGGCTCCCGCACGGTCGTTTCGACCGACTCAATATCGCATCCCAGCAACGCCATATCACTCGCCCCGATCCTGGCTCCGGCGATTGAGCGGCATGGGCAGGAGATGAAGTCATGAACGATCGGCATCACGCTCACCATGGGCACGACGATCATGCCCACTGCGGCCACTCCTCCGCTGCACCTGGTGCTGCAAGCGGTGACTTCGACAAGGTCCCCCCCGGATATTCCGGCCCCGTCTACACCTGCCCGATGCATCCGCAGGTGCGGCAAACCAGCGCCGGTTCGTGTCCCATTTGCGGGATGGGCCTGGAACTCGAATCGGCCGCGATGGCCGATGATGGTCCCAATCCCGAGTTGATCGACTTCACGCGCCGCTTCTGGATCGGCGCAATCTTCACCGTGCCGCTTCTCGTCCTGACCATGGTTCCCTACCTCGGTCTCGGGGGTTTGCGTGACGTGCTCGGTGAGCGCGGCACGCTTTGGTTGGAGCTGGTGCTTGGCACCCCGGTAGTCCTGTGGTGCGGCTGGCCACTGTTGTGGCGCGGATGGGTCTCCTTCCGCACAATGCGTCTCAACATGTTCTCGCTCATCGCGATGGGAGTGATGGCCGCATGGTTGTTCAGCGTCGTCGCGGTCATCGCTCCGGGCATATTCCCGCCGGGGTTCCGGGATGCCGAAGGGCATGTCGGCGTTTATTTCGAGGCGGCAGCCGTCATCGTGACCCTTGTGGTTTTGGGCCAGGTCATGGAACTGCGCGCCCGTGAAGGAACCGGCAAGGCGATCCGGGCGCTGCTCGATCTTGCGGCGAAGACCGCCCGGATCGTGCGTGACGACGGCACCGAGGAGGAAATCCCGCTTGAGGACGTCCGGGTCGGTGACAGACTAAGGGTTCGCCCAGGGGACAAGGTGCCCGTTGACGGGACCGTCATCGATGGGCGTTCCTCAGTCGACGAGAGCATGATCACTGGGGAACCGGTGCCGGTCGAGAAAGTGTCTGGCGATGTCGTCACCGGGGCCACCATCAACGGGACCGGGACGCTGGTGGTCCAGGCGACGCGGGTGGGCAGCGATACAATGCTCGCTCAGATAGTGCAGATGGTCGCCAACGCGCAGCGTTCGCGTGCACCGATCCAGAAATACGCCGACAGGGTCTCGGGCTGGTTCGTGCCCGTTGTTATACTGATCGCTCTGCTGGCTTTCGCGGGTTGGGCGATGTGGGGCCCCGAGCCTGCGCTGGCCTACGCACTGGTCGCAGCTGTCGCCGTGCTGATAATCGCCTGCCCCTGCGCGCTTGGCCTTGCCACACCGATGTCGATTATGACCGCCACCGGCCGCGGGGCCCAGGGCGGGGTCCTCATCAAGAACGCGGAGGCACTGGAGAGGTTCGAGAAGGTCGACACCCTGATGGTGGACAAGACCGGCACCCTTACCCAGGGCAAGCCCCGGCTCGTAGGTGTGATGCCGGAGGCAGGCCACAGCGAGGATGAGGTCTTGCGGTTGGCCGCCACGCTCGAGCGCGGCTCCGAACACCCGCTGGCCGAAGCCATCGTGGAGGGAGCGCAGGAACGAGGCTTGGAACTGGGCGCTACAAGCGAGTTCGAGGCGGTGACCGGCAAAGGAGTGATCGGAGTGGTCGATAGCCGCCGCGTCGCACTCGGCAACCTCAGGCTATTAGGCGATCTTGGCCTGGGGGCTGATGAACTTGTCGCGAAGGCCGACGAACGACGCGACTTGGGGGAGACGGTGATGTTCGTCGTGCTTGACGGGTCCGTCGCGGGGCTGGTGAGCGTGGCCGATCCGATCAAGGAAACGGCTCCCGCGGCCATACGCGAACTGCAGGGCCTTGGATTTCGCGTCATGATGGCCACCGGCGACAACGAGCGCACGGCCAAAGCAGTCGCCGAAAAGCTGGGCATCGACGAAATCCGCGCCGACGTTCTCCCGGAAGACAAGGCGCGCATCATCGACGAACTGCAACAATCGGGACGCAGGGTGGCGATGGCCGGTGACGGGGTGAACGACGCGCCAGCGCTGGCACAGGCCGACGTCGGTATCGCAATGGGAACGGGGGCCGACGTGGCCATCGAGAGCGCGGGCATTACCCTCGTCAAAGGAAACTTGGACGGCATCGTAAGGGCGCGGCGTTTGGCACAGGCCACGATGCGTAACATCCGCCAAAACCTGTTCTTCGCTCTGATTTACAACGCGGCCGGGGTACCGGTCGCTGCGGGTCTGCTTTACCCCGTTATGGGGATGCTGATCAGCCCGATGTTCGCGGCATTTGCTATGAGCGCATCATCAATCTCGGTTGTCGCCAACTCGCTACGGCTCCGGACGGTCCGCATTTGAGAATAGCCACTCGTCATTTGCGGATTTTTATTGCACCGAAAGTTTGGAGCGAGGCTTTCCGCTTTTTTGAAGTAATCGCGTCATCGAGACATTTTCGTTGGCGTGGATGCCAGCGGCCACCTGGCGCGCGGCTGGGCCTAGAGGCGAGGCGCGCCCGCGGGACGGCACGGGGGCCAGCGCCAGTCACCTTGGCGAGATAATCGACGGTCTCGGCTGGCAGCCGGCGCCCCCACGCCAGATGCGCGGCATAGCGGGCGGGACCGGCGTTGTACGCCGCGAACAGGTCCGGGTAACCAAACTGGTCATACATCGCTCGCAAATAGGCGGTGTCGGCAAGGATGTCGTCGCGCGGATCGTCCGGGTCGGGCCCGAGGCCATGCGCGCGGCGCATGGCGCGCCAGGTGCCGGGCATCAGCTGCATCAGGCCCATCGCACCCACGCGGTTCGGGATCGGCCGTCCGTCCTGCATGGTCCGGCCCCCGCTTTCGGCATGGCACGCGACGTATCCACGGCGCGGGAATGCCGAACCGCGTTGAGGCCTTGGCGATCGGCACATCCCACGCGAGCGGCAGCCGCGCGGCCGCGGTCTGCGGCCAGAGCACGGCCAGCGCCACCGCAAGCCCGAGCCGACGCGTCATGCGCGCCACAGCAGGCGCGCACCCTCGACGACCAGCGAAGCCGGCGTCGGACCGAAGTAGCGGTCGTCGAAGGATGCCGGATCGGCAAGTCCGAGGAGCAGCACCTCGTCCGGCCGGAGCACACGGCAACCCTTCCACCGCGGCAGCGCCCGCCCGGCGCGATCCAAGCGGCGGCCCGCCGCGACCGGGCGCCCATCGACCGAGAGGGCCCCACCCTTCCCCCAGACCAGACCGCCGGGCCCGACGGCCACCGCCTTCAGCAGCGGGATCCCGTGGGGCAGATAGCCGCGCGCCGCGGCAAAGCCAGCCACGTGGACAGGCGATGACGGTGTCTCCCACGCTTGGCGATCCGGAGGCCAAGCCATAAAGACCGCGCGGGCTGCTGGGGCTCGAATTCCACACCAGCAGCAGAACCCGGGCCGGGGCGACGAGGACCAATAGCAGCGCGAGCGCGCCCAGAAGGCCGATGCCGGCAGGGCCGGTGCGACGAGACGCCTGCGTGGACGCGATGCCGCCAAATGCCGCAACCGCTTTTCCGCCCGCGTCAGGCACGCGCGGCACCGACCGAATCCCGCGACCAGCTGTCGAGGTCGTCGATGTGATAGCGGATGTAGCGGCAATGGCGGCGGAACGGCGGCCCGCTCGCGGTCGCGCACAGCTCCTGCAGCTTGCGAGGGCTGTGTCCCAGGTAGAACGCCGCCTGCTCGGTGGAGAGGAACGGGGTCCCCTGCTTGGCCCGAGTGCCCGTGCATCGGCATCGTCCATGATAAGCAGACCCTTCGCACGAGAGTGTCTGGCTACTCGTGGCAGGCCGCGGAGGCAGGCGGGAGGCTCGCAATCGCGTGGCATCGCCAGCGAGCCGGGTGGAGGCGCACAGGCGTGCACGTCACCGGCAGGACAGGGGCGCTCTCACAGGAGTGCGGGATCTGCCCACGCCGCGGGCTCGTCGTCGTTGTCCAGGGCAGCCTGCGCGGCGGTTTCATGGACCTTGCCGGGCTTGTGATGCGGCGGCGCATAGATCGCATAGAGTTGCATTGTCCCGTCGCCCAGATTGATGACATTGTGCCAGGTGCCGGCGGGGATCAGCATGCACCAGCCGTCTGAGATGTCGACGTCCAGCTCGGGGCGATCCCTGCTCGCGCCTATGGTTGCGCGCCCGCGACCGGCCTCCAGACGCAGGAACTGATCGGTCCCGGGGTGCATCTCGAGACCGATGTCGCCGCCGGGCGGTATCGTCATCAGGGTGACCTGCAGATAGCGCCCGCTCCATGCCACCGCGCGGTAGTGCGGGTTGTCCCGCATCGCCTGCTCGAGATCGAAGGCCTGCGGCCGCGGACCAATATCGGTGATCGTCATGTCGAGCGCACTCCGGTTGCTGTCCGCATCACCAAACGGCTTCGCCTGCGGAAGGCTCTACGTAGATGCCCGAGCCGCACGGGCGCTAGTCCCCGATCGCCCGTCAGCGAGGCCCCGCGAACGCCCGGATCCAACTACGGATATTTCCCAATGCCGCCTCCCGCACGGGCGCGGCAGACCTCGCTTCGCAGGTGCTCTGGCCAATGGCCCGACAGTCCCGACGGAGCGCCTGCACCGGTTTCATATGCAGGAGCGCCGCCATGGCCGAGAAAAGGTCCCGCCAGCTGATCGCCGCCGAGGCGATCATCCACGACACGCCGCCGGTTCGCCTGGCCACCACGGTCGACCGCAGCTTCGAGCTGCCGGCCGTAGTCTATGCTGCGACCGCCAGTGCCTATTTCGCCTTTCTGGGCATCATGGCACTGGGCTTCGGCAATCCCGGCCTGATCGTCCCGATGGGCATCTTCGTGGTCTTCGTGGGCATGTTCTTCGCGGTGCCCGCGGTATGGATGCGGATGAAGCCGGCAAACCCGCAGCGCCTCACGCGCTACGGAAGGTTCCTCGAGGATGGTGTCATGACCGCCTACGGCCACACGCCGGCGGGCGCCGCGCTCGCCCAGATCCTGATCCTGCCGGCGCTGATCGTCGCCTGGGCAATGACGGTCGTCGCGATCGCCGCGCTGGTCCGCTAGCGGCGCTCCGGCGAGCGTCGTCACCTCGTACAATTCCCAATGCCCCGCGTGCCAGACGCACGGCACACCGGCCACGCAGGCGCCGCCGACGGCACCCGTCCCCCCTCACCCCCACGGCGGCGCCTGCGCCCAAAGCATCGCCTTCGAGAATCCGCCCCCGATGACCCACATCTTGATTATCGACGCCCATCCCGATCCGGACCCGGGCCGCTTCGTGCACGCGCTCGCCGATGCCTATGCGCAAGGCGCGCAGGACGAGGACGTCCGGCGGCTGAAGCTGTCGGAAATGGATATCCCGGTTCTGCACCGGCCCGACGAGTGGCTGCGCGACAAGCCGCCGGCCCAGATAGCCGAAGCCCAGGAGGCGCCTGGGCCGAGCACCTGGTGATCTTCTATCCGCTCTGGCTCGGCGATGTCCCCGCGTTGCTCAAGGCCTTCCTCGAGCAGGTGATGCGCCCGGGGTTCGCATTCCGTTACAGCGAGACCGGGCGTCCCGAGAAGCTGCTCAAGGGCCGCTCGGCGCACATCGTGGTCACGATGGGCATGCCGGCGATCTTCTACCGCCTCGTCTACGGCGCCCACAGCGTGAAGAGTTTGAAGCGCAACATCCTCGCCTTCGTCGGCATCCAGCCCGTCTTCTGCACCATCCTCGGCGGCGTCGAGGCGAGCGCCGAAAAGCGCGCCGAATGGCTCGAGCTGATGCGCGCTCTTGGCGAGGCGGCCCAGTAGCGGCAAGCCGCGGCGCGCTCCGTACAATTGCGGATGCTCGGCCCTGCCTGCGGCGCGCACTGTCTGCGGAGACGTCAACGGAGGAAAGACGATGAAGAACATTCTGCTGCTCGTGCATCCCGACGAAGGCCAGGAATCGCGGCTGCAATGCGCGCTCGACGTGGTCCGCGCGGTGGACGGCCACCTGACCTGTCTCGATATCGTGGCACCCCTCGTGATCTACGACGGCTTCGTCGAGGCCTATGCGCAAGGCGCGCTGCTCGAGGACGCCGCGGCCGCCGAGCAGGATAATCGCAACCGGCTTGAGCCGCGCCTCAAGGTCGAAGGCGTCCCCTACAGCTGGGTCTCGGCATCGGGCTTCGTTCCCGACTGTATCGCCGAGCAGGCCAGGCTCAACGACCTCGTCGTGGTTGGCGCGCACGCCGTCAGGGGCGAAGCCCGGCGGAGCGACGTCGCCGACGTCATCGTGCGCTCGGTGCGCCGTCCCGTCCTAGCCGTGCCACGCGGCACAAAGCGAGTGGATCTGTGCGGCACCGCGCTGGTGGGCTGGGACGGATCAGACGCGGCGGCAGCCGCGCTGCGCGCGGCCATCCCCCTCCTCAAGCTCTCCACCGAGGTGGTCATCGTGACGGTCGGCGACAACCGCTGCGACCCGACCGAGGCGGCCGAGTATTGCGCCCGCCACGGCGTAAGCGCGGAAGTGCTGGCCGCACCAAAGGCTGGCTCGACCAGCGCGACGCTGCTCGCCCGCGCGAAGGATCGCGGCGCGGGCTGGATCGCGATGGGCGCCTACGGTCATTCGCCGCTGCGCGAGGCGATCTTCGGCGGCGTGACACGCGAAATGCTCGAGCATTCGCCCCTTCCGCTGCTGATCGCGTCGTAGCGAGCTGCACCACCCGCATCCGACAGCCGGCTCGCCAGGGATCGCCCGTGACACTCGACCACCTTGCCAGCCTTGCGCTGGCGCTGGCGATCGGCCTGCTGGTCGGCGCGGAACGCGGCTGGCGAATGCGCGACGAGCAGCCGGGCGAGAGGGTGGCCGGCATCCGCACCTTTGCCCTGGTGGGCCTCCTCGGGGGGCTGGTTGGCCTCCATGCGGACGCCCGCAGCTTCCCGTTCTACCTGCTCCTGACGGCCGGCGCTCTGGTGGCGCTGCTGCTCGGGTATGCGGCGGACATGCGGCGGACCCGTGACGTCAGCGCGACCTCGACCGTCGCGGCGGCGCTGACGCTCGGCTGGGGGGCGGCCGCGGGTGCCGGAGAGATGGCTCTCGCTTCGGTCGGCGGGGGCGCCACGCTGGTGCTGCTGGCCTCGCGCCAACCGCTGCACCGCTGGGTCGGCAGCATCAGTGAGGACGATATCAAGGCGTCGCTGCGTCTGGTGCTGGTCGTCCTCATCGTCCTCCCCCTGCTGCCGAACGAGGGCCTGGGCCCGTTCGGAGCGCTCAATCCGCGCCGCCTCTGGCTCGTGGTGGTGACGACCGGCGCGATCGCCTTTCTCGGCTATGCGCTCGCGCGCATCCTCGGGAACCGCACGAGCATTCTGGCGGTCGCCGGCGCCGGCGCGCTGGTCTCGTCCACCGCCGTGACGGTCGATGCGGCCCGCCGCCTGAGAGCGGGCGAAGGCGGCCCGGCCCTGCAGGCCGCGGCGCCGCTCGCTTCGGCGATCATGCTCGCGCGCTCGCTCGTCCTGGTCGCGTTGCTGGCCCCCGCGGCCTTGGCTTCGGTGGCCGCCGCGATCGCGCCGGCGCTCGCGGCCTCAATCGCCGGCACCGTCCTGCTGCTGAGGAGGCACGGATCGTCCCCCGAGCCCCTCGAGGCGGAGCGCCCGCGACCGCCGGGCCTCGGCCTCGCCTTGCTTTTCGCGTTCAGTGTCGCCGCGCTGGCGCTGGCGACGGCCTGGGTCGAGCACCACTGGGGCGATCGCAACGCCGCGCTGGTGATCGCCTCGGGCGGCACGGTCGATATCGATGCGGCGATCGCCGCGGTGGGTGCGCTTCCCGCAGGCACCCTGTCGCCGCGCGTCGCGGCGCTCGCGCTGGCGGCGCCGACCTTGTTCAACACGCTGTTCAAACTGAGCCTGCTCGTCGGCGTGGGCGGCTGGCGCCGAACCCGATCCGGCGCGTCGACAATGGCGATAATTGCGCTTGTCTTGGCCGTTCCGATCGGCATTCTGCTCGCCGAGCTCGGGCGCAATGGGGGAATATAAGATGACCGAAGCGCAGCGTCTGGTGCATCTGGTCGATGACGATGAAGGCATCCGCCGCTCGGCGAGCTTCATGCTGCGAACCGCCAATCTCATCGTCAAGACCTACGCCTCGGGCCCAGAGCTGCTCGGTGTCAGGGACCTGCCCAGCGCCTGCATCCTGCTGGATATTCGGATGCCCGAGATGACCGGTCTCGAGGTGCAGGCCGAGCTCAAGCGGCGCGGCCAGCTGCTTCCGGTGATCATCATGACCGGCCACGGGGACGTCGGCCTCGCGGTCGAGGCGATGAAGGCCGGCGCAGTCGATTTCATCGAGAAGCCGTTCGAGAAGGCGGTGCTGCTCGGCGCGCTCGAGGAAGGCTTCGCGCGGCTCAACCGCGCGGGAAATGCGCAGGCGCGGAGGGAGGCCGCCGAGGCCAAGCTCAAGGTCCTGACGGGCCGCGAGCGTGAGGTGCTCGACGGCCTGGCCCGCGGTCTGCCCAACAAGACGATCGGCTACGATCTCGGGATCAGCGCGCGTACCGTGGAAGTGCACCGCGCCAATGTGATGACCAAGCTCGAGGTGCCGAGCTTTGCTGAAGCGCTGCGCATCGCGTTCGCCGCCCGGCTGGGCGCCGCCGCCGATGACGACTAGCGCAGGGGCTCCATCGCCGCGATCCGGAACGGCAGGCTTGCACCGTCGGCGCCTGTCACGGTCAGATAGTTTCCGGGCCTCAACGGATGGGTCTCGAGATGAAAGACCCCTTCGTCGTCATCCTCGCCCAAGGCGTAGGATATCGCCCAGCCCCTGGCGGTGCGGATGACATAGCCCTTCCGGTCGCGCTCGTCCGGCCAGAACCGGAAAGCGGTGGCGCGCTCGCGCGCCGCGCCGATTTCCCCCTCGTCGATCAGGCCATCGGGCCGCACCGGCACATGCAGCTGGTAGCCATGCTCCGCCGATCCCTCGGGGAATTCCCGCGTGCGGGCGAGCTCGAGGCGTACGTTCATCCAGGCCATGCCGCGATCCTGCACCTGGTGGGCGCGGGTGCGAATAGGGACATTCCACAATAGTGAGCGCGCGCTCCGGGCCATAGCCGTCGGGAACTGTCCCGAGGGAGATCGATTGCATGACCCGTCTGCTCGTTGCGGCCCTGTTGCTCCTCCTGTGGACGTCGAATCCTGCGCAGGCCCAGGCAAGATGGTCGAAAGCCGACGCCGCCGAGCTGCTCGTCGTCGTCGAGCGCGTCGGTGCTGAGGGTCTCGACCCGACCGACTACGATGTCGCTGCCCTCCGCAGCGACACGGCGCACTGGCCCGAAGGCTGGGAAGCCCGCGCGACCGGCGTCTTTCTCCACCTCGCGGCGGATCTTTCCCAAGGGCACGTCCGCGACCGGGCGAGGCTCGGCTGGTACATTGCAGGGCCCGCGCTCGGCGAGGACGAACGTGTAACCCTGCTCGAGACGGCGCTGGCAAGGCACACCGTCCGCGAGACGCTGCAGTCGTTGGCGCCGCAGCATGCCCAGTACCGGCTCCTCAAGGCCGCGCTCGCCGCTACCCCGGCGAGCGACCAGGCGGCCCGGCAGCGGCTGCGCGCCAATCTCGAGCGCTGGCGCTGGATGCCGCGCAGCCTCGGGGCGCGCTATCTGCTGGTCAATGTTCCCGCCTACACCGTCACGCTCATGGAGGACGGCGCGCCCTCCGGCACGAGGCGGGTGATCGTCGGCCAGCGCGCGACACCGACCCCGCAATTCGCGGCAACCGTCACCGGCGTAATCTTCAACCCGTGGTGGGACGTGCCCGACAGCATCGTGCGCGAAAGCGTCGGCAAGCTCGTCCGCAGTCAGCCCGCGCTCGCGAAGCAACGCGGCTATGTCGTCCAGGGGGGCCGGATCCGCCAGAGACCCGGGCCCGGCAATGCCCTTGGCCAGGCGAAGCTGGTGATGGCCAATCCCTATCGCGTCTACCTGCACGACACGCCGAACCGCCAGCTCTTCGACGAAGCGGTCCGCAGCTTCAGCCACGGCTGCATCCGCACGCAGGACGTGATCGGCTTGGCGGAGCGGCTGCTCGACGGCGCCCCCGGGTGGGCGCGCGGCGACATCGACCGGGCGCTTGTGACGGGCACCACGGTGCAGGCGAACCTCGCGCGACCCCTGCCGATCTATATCGGCTACTTCACCGCGGAGGCGCAGCGCGATGGAACCGTCACCAGCTATGCGGACCTCTACCAGCGCGACAAGGCCATCGTGTCGCAGCTCATCGACCGCGAGCTCAACTGACACCGGTCAGGACCTGGGCTCCGCAGCGCGGCGCAGCAGCCGGTCGATTTCGCGAAGCACGGAGCGGCAATCGCCCTCGCACATGCCCAAGGCGGCGAGGATGTTTGCGCCCGTCACCGAATTGAGCCGGATCGAGACGGCTGTCTCGTCGACATAATGAATGGGCCGGTGCTCGAAGGGGCTCTGCCCGCCGGTGTCTTCGAGCTCGCCAGCATAGCGCGCAAAGACCGTCGTGACGCAGTTCGCGAGCGGCGAGTCGACGAAGACCGTGGCCGGGCCGATGCGGCGCTCGCGCAGCAGCCAGGCGATGTCGAGCAGCAGCTCCTGCGTACGCGCGAGCGCGAACACCGGGATGATCAGATTGTCCCCGGCCGCGCGCGCTTCATTGATCTCATCCGCGAGCTGGTTCCGGCGCTCGACGATCGACAGCTTCGGGCGTTCCCGGCCCCCCTAGGTCCCCTCGCACAGGACGTGGTCGAAGCCGGCGGGCGCGGCGGAGGAGGCGTGGAATGCCTTGTTGTCCGGCCCGAGGTCGCTCGAGCATAGGCGCATGCCTTCGGCTTCGAGCTCCACAGAGGCCGAGCCGAGGATATGGCCGGCGTTCCAGAGCCGCGCCCGGAAGCCGGCCGCGGGCACGAACCATTCCTCGAGCTCGACCACGCGGGTAAGCCGCCAGGCGGCGAGTCCATCGGCCTCGGTGTAGATCGGTTCTATCGGAACCTCGTCGGCGCGGTCGCGGCGGCGGTTGCGGCGCTTCGCATCGCTCTCCTGGATCCGCCCCGCATCGGCCAGCATGAACTCGAGCAGGTCCCGTGGCGCGCGTGCAATAGATGGGATTGCTGTAGCCGAGCGCGACAAGCCGCGGAAGCAGGCCGCAGTGGTCGATGTGCGCATGGGTCAGGACGACCGCGTCGATCGCGGCGGGATCGAAGGGCAACGGCCCGAAATTGAGGGTTTCCAGTGTGCGCGAGCCCTGGAACAGGCCGCAATCGACCAGGATCCTTGCCTTGGGCCCAACCAGCTCCACGCAGGACCCGGTTACGGTCTCGGCTGCGCCCTGAAACGCGAGCGAAAGCGCCATCGCCCTTCCTCCCGTTCGCAAAAAAGAGGCGGCTCCCGCAGGAGCCGCCAAGGCGGGAGAGGACGTCGTCCTCTCCTCGGGTCGCGGCATGACGGGTGAACCTTCGCGGGCCCGGGGTCTCTACGCAATTGTCCGAGGCTCACGCACCCTTGGGGCATTTGCGTAGTTCCGCGCGCTCGCGCCTCGGGCAGAACGCCGCCGTGTCGATTGCTGCCCATTACCGCGCGAAGCTCCGCTCGGCGGCCGACGCCGTGAGCGAGATAGCGGACGGCGCGAACGTCGCGATGGGCATGGCCGTCTCCGAACCGCCCGCCCTCCTCGCCGCGCTCGCGGAGCGCGTCGAGAGCGGCGCGCTGGCCGGCTTCAACCTGTGGTATTTCCATTCGATGGCGCATGCGGCCGGGAGCGTGCTCCGCTTCGAGCTGACCGATCGCATCCGCCCGCATTGCATGTTCCTGACCGGGGTCGAGCGCGAATTGATGCGCCGCGGCGCGCTCGCGGGGTGCAATCCGGTCGAATTCGTGCCGAGCGCCTTCAGCGAAGCCCCGCGACTGCTCGCCGGGACAGTGCGGCCCGACGCTTTCGTCGTCACCGTCTCGCCGATGGACCGGAACGGCTGGTTCACCTTCGGGACCGGCAACGACTACGGCCCCGCGGCCGCCCGCGCCGCCGGAACGCTGATCGTCGAGGTCAATCCCCGGATGCCGAGGGTGTTCGGCAATTCGCTGCTGCACGTGTCCGAAGTCGACGCGATCGTCGAGAACGACATGCCCCTGCCCGTCGTCGAATGCGACGCCCCCAGCGCGATAGAGCGAAAGATCGCCGCGACCATCGCCGGCATGGTCGACGACGGAGCCTGCCTGCAGATGGGGATCGGCTCCCTGCCCAATGCGGTGTGCGCCGAGCTTACCGACCGGCGCGATCTCGGGATCCATACCGAGCTGCTGACCCCGAGCCTCGCGCAGCTCGTCGAGACGGGCGCGGTCACCAATCGCCGCAAGCGCACCTATCCCGGGCGTAGCGTGTTCACCTTCGCCATGGGCGACCAGGCCTTCTACGACTTCCTCGACGACAACCCTTCGCTGCACAGCGCGCCGGTCGACGTCGTCAACGATCCGCGCCACATCGCGAAGAACGATCGCGTCGTCTCGATCAACGCGACGCTCGAGATCGACCTGTCGGGCGCTTGCAACTCGGAGCACCTCGCGGGACGGCAATACAGCGGCGCGGGCGGCCAGCTTGACTTCGTTCGCGGCGCGCGGATGTCGCGGGGCGGCAAATCGATCATCGCCTGCCCCTCGACCGCTGCGCACGGCACGGTTTCCCGGATCGTGCCATCGCTTACGGGACCCGTGACGACGCCGCGCAACGATGTGCAGATCGTCGTCACCGAGCATGGCTGGGTGGACCTGACCGGCAAGACGCTGCGCCAGCGCGCCGAAGCGCTCATCGCCCTCGCGGACCCCGGCTTTCGCGACGCCTTGCAGCGCGCGATCGTCTGAGCCGCCGCATCCCTCGTATAATTCCCAATGGGCCGAACCGCTGCTCCCCATAGAAAGGTGCTCGAAAGCGAGGACCCGTGATGACCAGCCCGACCCCCCTTACGATCGGTTTCGACAACACCCAGGCGGCGGAATCGTGGAGCAAGGAGCTCGCGACCATCACCGGCTTCCGCCTCCATGTCCGTCCCGCGCGCGCCGACGACCGCGATGCGCTCAAGGCCTTCTTCGCCGCGCTCGGCCCCGAGGACATCTACTTCCGCTTCTTATTGCCGCTCCGCCGGATCGACGACTGGCGGCTCAATGCCATGACGCGCATCGACGACCCGCGCACCATCGATTTCCTCGCCTTCGCGAGCGACCGGCCCCAGAAGGTGATCGCCAGCGCCATGCTTGCCGCCGACGCCGATTTCGACACCGCGGAGGTCGCGCTCGTCGTCAGCCCGGAAATGAAAAACCGCGGGATCAGCTGGACCTTGCTCGACCATGTCTCGGACTACGCCGCCGCGCGTGGGGTTCGAAAGCTTCGCGCGGTCCATTGCGGCGCCGACAGCCGGGCGACCGCGCTCGAGCGCGAGGCGGGGTTCACGGTGCGCCGCGACCCCGAGGACCTGACGGTGTTCATCGCCGAAAAGCAGCTCGCCCCGCAGCCCACCCCGCAACCCGCCGGGACCGCCTGATGCGCGCCGCCGTCTTCGTCGAGCCGGGCCGGATCGAACTGGCCGACAAGCCGCTGCCCGCGGTCGGGCCGCTCGACGCGCTCATGCGCATCACGACCACCACCATCTGCGGCACCGACGTGCACATCCTCAAGGGCGAATATCCGGTCGCAAAGGGCCTGACGATCGGCCACGAGCCCGTCGGGATCATCGAGAAGCTCGGCTCCGCCGTCACCGGGTACCGGGAGGGTGAGCGGGTCATCGCGGGCGCGATCACCCCCTCGGGCTGGTCCAACGCCTCGCTCGACGGCTGCCACGCCCAGTGCGGCGCGGGCACCGCGCACGGGTGGAAGGCGATCGGCGGCTGGCGCTTCGGCAACACCATCGACGGCGCGCAGGCCGAGTACATTCTGGTGCCCGACGCGATGGCCAACCTGGCGCCGGTGCCCGACGGCCTCAGCGACGAGCAGGTGCTGATGTGCCCGGACATTCTTTCGACCGGCTTCGGCGGTGCCGAGAAGGGCCGCGTGCGGATCGGCGACACGGTGGCTGTGTTCGCGCAGGGGCCCATCGGGCTGTGCGCGACGGCCGGGGCGCGGCTGATGGGCGCGGCGGAGATCATTGCGGTGGAATCGGTGCCCGAACGGGTCGCGATCGCCCGGCGCATGGGCGCCGACCATGTTGTCGATTTCACCCGCGAGGACCCGGTGAGTGCAATCCAGCGGATCACCCGCGGCCGCGGCGTCGACGTCGCGATCGAGGCGCTCGGGCGCCAGCAGACCTTCGAGTGGGCGCTGCGCAGTCTGCGGCCGGGCGGCACGCTCTCCTCGCTCGGAGTCTATGCGGAGGACCTGCGCATCCCGCTCGATGCGTTCGCCGCCGGGCTGGGAGATCATCGCATCGTCACCACGCTGTGCCCCGGCGGGAAGGAACGCATGCGGCGGCTGATGGCGGCGGTGGCGGGCTGCCGGGTCGATACCGCACCGCTGGTCACCCACCGCTACGGGCTCGACGATATCGTCGCGGCCTATGAGCTGTTCGCCCACCAGCGCGACGGCGTGCTCAAGGTCGCCATCCGTCCCTGACGCCGCCGCCCACCCTGGCCCGCCCATCCGGAACATTGCGGAGTGCCGGAGCGGGCGGCGCGGCCAATACCGGCCAGCGAGCCCACCGATCCGAAGCACCAAGGAGCGCCCCCTATGAAAACGGCACGAATACTGGCCCTGGCCGTGACGCTGCTCGCTGCCGGATGCGTGACGCCCACACCCTACCAGCCCTATCGCGCGGAAAACGCCGGCGGCGTGCACGGCGGCTATTCCGACCAGCAACTCGGGGCGGAGTCATTCCGCGTGCGCTTCCACGGCAACGAGCTCACCTCGCGCGACCGCGTCGAAGGCTACATGCTCTACCGCGCGGCCGAACTGACGCTGCAGCAGGGCTACGACTGGTTTCTCATCGTCGACCGGCATACCGAGCACGACCGCGAGACCTATATCGCGCCCGATCCCGATTACGATCCCTACTACGGCGCGACCTATGCCTGGTGGCGCCCACACTGGCGCTACTCGCAGAACGGCTCCTGGGTGGTCTGGCACCCGGAATACGACCATCGCTTCTGGGCGAAAGACGTCGATGTGCGCACGATCGAGTCGTTCGAGGCCGAGGCGGACATCCTGCTCCGCCGGGGCCCGGCCCCGGCGGGCGAAGTCCGCGCCTTCGATGCGCGCCGGGTCACGACCGACCTCGAGCCATCCATCGAACGCGCGCCGCGTTAGCGGGACGCGGGCATGTCCCCGCCCGTGCTCGAGGGCCTGACGGAGAGCGAGGCTGCCGCCCGTCTCACGGCCTACGGCCCCAATGCCCTGCCGACCGCGCGACCGCAGTCATGGCTGCGGAGCGCCGGCGAAGTTCTGCGCGAACCGATGCTACTGCTGCTGCTCGGCGCCGGCGCGCTCTACCTGCTCCTGGGAGACCGCCTCGAAGCTGCGGCGCTGCTGGTACTCGCCTGCTTCGCGATCCTCCTAACCGTGATCCAGCAAGTCCGGGCCGGACGCGCGATCGAGAAGCTGGGCGAGCTCGCCAGACCGCAAGCTGCCATCGTGCGCGGCAGCATCCAGCGGCGAATCGCGGCGGCAGACATCGTCCCCGGCGATATCCTGGTCGTGGCCAAAGGCCAAAGGATCGCCGCGGACGGGTGGGTCGTCTCCGGCGACGGCCTCATGGTCGACGAGTCCCTGCTCACCGGCGAGCCGGTCCCGGTGAGAAAGGCGCTATGCCGGGGACCTGCCGGGGACCCGCCCCCGCAGCCGGGGGGCGACGATCTGTCATACGTGTTTTCGGGCACGATGGTGGTCGCGGGAAGCGGCCTCATCCGCATCGCCGCGACCGGCCCGCAGGCCGCGCTCGGTCGGATCGGTCAGGCTCTGGCGACGATCACCACCGAGGCCCCGCGGCTGACGGTCGAGACGCGGGCGCTGGTCCGCATCGCCGCTCTCGCCGGACTGGGTGCGAGCGCGCTCGCCACCGTGCTGTTCGGACTTCTCCGCGGCGGCTGGATCGAGGCGGTCCTTTCCGGCATTGCCCTGTCGATGTCGCTCCTTCCCGAGGAGTTGCCGGTTGTCCTTGCGCTGTTCTTGACGATGGGCGCCATGCGCATGGCACGCTGCAGGGTGCTGGCTCGCCATGGCTCGGCGATTGAATCCCTCGGCGCGGCGACCGTGCTGTGCACCGACAAGACGGGAACCCTCACACTCAACCGGATGACCATTGCGCAGCTGCGCCTGCCGGACGGTTCGGTCCACTGTCTCGACCGCGAAGACAGCAGCCCGCTTCCCGCAGCCTTCGTCGAGCTCGCCGGCCTCGGTCTCCTCGCCTGCGCTGAACGGCCGCTCGATCCTATGGAAATGGCGTTCCATGACCTGTCCGGCCGCGACGGCAACGCCGCGGTCGCTTGGCGCCAGCGGCAAGGTTGGGCGCTCGACCACCGATATCCTCTGAAGCGCGACCTGCTGGCTGTCTCCCATGTGTGGAAGGGCGACAGCACGGAACGGGTGGTCGCCGCCAAAGGCGCACCCGAGGCCATCGCAGAACTCTGTGGCCTGTCGCCGGAAGAGCGCGCGGCGATGGAAGGCGAGGTCGAGGCCATGGCCAGATCCGGCCTGCGGGTGCTCGGGGTTGCGGAGGCCGGCTGGCGCGGCGGCGCCCTGCCCGAGAACCAGCGCGCCTTCGCCTACGGTTTTCGCGGCCTGATCGGCCTCGCGGACCCGGTCCGCCCCGGCGTGCCCGAGGCCGTTGCGACGCTGCAGGCGGCAGGCATCCGCGTGGCGATGATCACCGGCGACTATCCGGCGACCGCACGGGCCATCGCGCTGCAGGCGGGTCTGGCAGAGGCCAGCGTGATGACGGGGTCCGAGCTCGCCCGGCTGGGCGATGCCGAGCTTGTCGAACGCCTCGGCTCGGTGTCGGTCTTCGCCCGCGTCATGGCGGAACAGAAGGTACGCATCGTCGAGGCACTCAAGGCGCGCGGCGAGGTCACCGCGATGATAGGCGACGGCGTCAACGACGCGCCGTCGCTGAAAGCGGCGCATATCGGCGTGGCCATGGGCAAGCGGGGCACCGACGTGGCGCGCGAAGCGGCCGCGATTGTCCTGCTCGATGACGATTTCGCGGCGATCCCCGCGGCGGTCGCGCTGGGGCGGCGCATCTTCGACAACCTGCGCAAGGCCAGCGGCTTCATCGTCGCCGTGCACGTGCCGATCGCCGCGCTCGCGCTGGCGCCGCTGATCCTCGGGTGGCCGATCGTCCTTGGTCCGCTGCATATCGCGGTGCTCGAGCTTATCATCGACCCCGTCTGCGCGCTGGCCTTCGAGGCCGAGCGCGAGGAGCCCGGCACCATGCGCCGCCCTCCCCGCGACCCGCGTGAGGGCCTGCTGCCACGGCGCTCGTGGACCGCTTCGCTCGCGCAGGGAGCGCTCGCTGCCGCGACCGTGCTCTGCGTCGGCGCCTGGGCCCATGCCGTTCCGATGCTGGACGCCGCGGCGGCGCGGACCGCGACCTTCGCCAGCCTGCTGCTCGCCGTCCTGCTGCTGATCGCCGCGCACCGATCGATCGGAGCGTCGCCGCTGCGCGGTCTGCTCCGCCCAAACGGGCCGCTGCTGGTCATCGCCGCCGGCGCTGCGGCGACCTTCGTGGCGGCACTCATGGTCCCGGCGCTGCGCCAGGCATTCGGCTTCGCGCCGATGCCGCCCGCCGGCCTTGCGGTCGCGGCGGGCGCCGCGACGATGCTGGCCTTGGCGCTTGCTGCGCTGAAGCACGCATGCGCGGTCCTGGTGTCGCGAGGATCCGCCTCTTGACCCAACGGCCCCGCGCGACTCCTGCGCGGCCGTCCCTTGTCCCGCCACCCTGCAGTCGATAGGCTTCACAAGTGCCAACCCAGGACGAAGCGCGACCGATGGCCCAAGCCCGCCCCTCGCACATCTGGTCCCGCGCACCGGCGAGTTACGGGGTCGCCGGGGTGATGGTCGGCCTTACCTACCTTCTCCGCCTCGCGCTCGAGCCGGTCCTCTGGAGCCGCGGCATCTTCCTGATCTTCGTACTGCCGGTCGTGTTCGTCCTGGTCGTCCTCGGGCGGGGGCCAGGACTGCTGGCCGGTGGGCTGTCGCTCGTCGCCGCGTTCGACCTGGCGTCGCGCGCCGGGGATCCGCCGATGCAGATCTATGGCGAGGCAGTGCTGTTCATCGGCGTGTGCCTGGGCCTGGGCTGGCTCGATGGACGGATACAGGTGCAGCGGGCGGTGGCCGGAAGCGCCACAGGCCAGCTCGAGCTCCTGCTGGAGAGCGCGACCGGATACGCGATCTTCACTGTCGACAACGGCGGGACCATCACCAGCTGGAGCAAGGGCGCCGAGGAGGTGCTCGGCTGGACAGCCGCTGAGGCGACAGGGCGGCATTGCTCGGTTCTGGTTGCGGGCGACGGCGCCCACGAGGAGGCGATGGCGCAGCTCGCTGTGGCCGGCAAGGATGGCCGCTTCTCCGCGGAGAGCTGGCAGGTCAGGGCGGATGGGTCGGAGTTCCTCGCCGAGGTCAGGATCGCGCCGATGGCCATTGCGTCAGGAGCGAGCGCCGGTTTCGCCAAGATCATCCACGACGTGACCAACAGCCGCGCCGAGCAAAGGACCCTGCAGCGCCGCGAGGAGCACCTGCAATCCATTCTCGCCACCGTCCCCGATGCGATGGTGGTAATCGACGACAAAGGGGCAATCCTATCGTTCAGCCATGCCGCAGAGCGCCTGTTCGGCTATACCGAGGCCGAGGTGACCGGACGCAACGTCAGCCTGCTGATGCCCTCGCCCGACCGCGAGCGGCACGATGGCTATCTGGCCCGCTATATGGAGACCGGGGTCCCGCGGATCATCGGGATCGGCCGGATCGTCACCGGCCTGCGCGCCGATGGCACCACCTTCCCGATGGCCCTTTCGGTGGGCGAGGCCAGGTCCAGCGACCAGCGCCTGTTCACCGGGTTCATCCAGGATCTTACCGAACGCCGCGACTTCGAAGCGCGCCTCGAGCAGCTCCAGTCCGAGCTGATCCACGTGTCCCGCCTGAGCGCCATGGGCACGATGGCCTCGACCCTGGCGCATGAGCTCAACCAGCCGCTGACCGCCATCGCCAGCTACGGCGAGGCCGCCGCGGCCGTGCTCGAGAGCGAGGGCGAGCCCGACAGGGAGCTGCTTCGCGAGGTGGTGACCGAGATGGCGGGCCAGTCGCTTCGCGCGGGCGGGATCGTGCGCCGCCTGCGTCAGTTCGTGGCCAAGGGCGACCTCGCGAAGTCGATCGAGGACCTCCCCAAGATCATCGAGGAAGCGAGCGCGCTGGCGCTGATGGGCGTGCGCGACCAGAGAGTCGAGACGCACTTTGCCTATGCGCCCGAGGCGACCCCTGTCCTCGTCGACCGGGTGCAGATCCAGCAGGTCGTGATCAACCTGATCCGCAACGCGCTGGAGGCGATGCAGGAGGCGCCGCACAAGCGGCTCGCGGTGACGACAGCCTTGCTCGACCCGACCACAGTCGAGATTTCCATCGCCGATTCAGGTCCGGGAATCGCACCCAGTGTGCGCGCGAACCTGTTCGAGGCCTTCAACTCGAGCAAGGAGGCCGGCATGGGACTGGGCCTCTCGATCTGCCGCACCATCGTCGAAGCGCATGGCGGCCGCATCCGGGCGCTGGACCGCCCCGGAGGCGGGACGGACTTCCGGTTTACGCTGCTTCGCCCGGGACCATCGGACGATGGCTGAGCGGGCGGTCTATATCGTCGACGACGAGGAGCCGATCAGGCGCTCGCTGCATCTGACGCTGCGAACCGCACACTATGCGCCGCGGGCTTTCGCCAGCGGTCTGGATTTGCTCGACGAGGCGTCCAACCTGCCGGCCGGGTGCGTGCTGCTCGACCTGCGCATGCCGGACATCGACGGGCTTGAGGTGCAGCGCTGCCTGCTGGCGACGGCGGCACCCCATTCTGTGATCGTGATGAGCGGCCACGGCGAGCTCGGAGTGGCCCTCAGCGCGATGGAACAGGGCGCCATCGCCTTCCTCGAAAAGCCGTTCTCGCGCGCTGCGCTCGACAGGCTGCTCGCGATCGCGTTCCTCCGGATCGAGGCGCCTGGACGGTACCGCACCTATTTGCGCGACGCAGCCGCGGCGATAGGGGCGTTGAGCGATCGGGATCGCACGGTGCTCGACCTGCTGGTCCGCGGCCACGATCTTGCCAGCATCGCCGGCCAGACCGGGACCGCGCACGCCGCCCTCGAGATCGCGCGCTCGCGCATCTTTGCACGGCTGGGCGCGCCCTCTCTGGTCGACGCGCTGTGCGTGGCCTTTGCCGCGCGCCGCGCAGCGATGCTCTAGGATATCTACCTAGAGCGCCGCCTCGCCCGGCTGGCTACGCGGCACGGCATGACTCGTTCTCTACCACCGGTGCGAGCCGCCCCGGCACGGCCGCCCCGCTCGGTCCTGCTGGTCGAGGACGACGATGCCGTTCGCCGCAGTCTTCAGCTGGTGCTGACCGGCCGCGGCCATCGGGTGCGCGCCTACGCCTCCGCGGTCGGGCTGGCTCAGGATCCGGCGGCACTGGCCTGCGATTGTCTGATCGCCGACCTGATGATGCCTCCCACCGACGCGGTCGCGCTGCTCGGCGACCTGCGCAGCGTTGGGTGGAGCGGGTGCGCGGTTCTCATCAGCGGCCTGCTCGACGACGCCTGGCGCGAAAAGGTGCTTGCGGTGGGCTACGACGCGATCCTGACCAAACCGCTCAGCGAAACCTTGCTTGCACGCACGGTCGAGCACCTGCCGCGCTGACATCGCGGCTACGGATATTTCCGCATGTCGCAGGAGAGAGCCGGCCGTCAGTCTGCTGATCGCAGGCGGGCCGCCCCCTGGTCGCCTGCGCCAGTTCTTCGACAGGAGATTGCCATGAAAACCGACAAGCAACTGCAGGATGACGTCATCGCCGAGCTGGAATGGGACCCGGTGGTCGATTCCGCCGATATCGGCGTCGCGGTCGTCGACGGGGTCGTTTCGCTCAACGGCTTCGTTCCCAGCTATTCGCAAAAGCTCGCCGCCGAGCGCGCCGCCAAGCGGGTCGCCGGCGTCAAGGCGATCGCCGAGGAGATCAAGGTGCGGTTCGCCTCCGATCCGCACACCGCCGACCACGAGATCGCAAAGCGCATCCTCGACATCTTCAAGTGGAACTCGCTGGTCCCCGACGACGGGATCCAGGTAAAGGTCGAGGGCGGCTGGGTCACGCTCAGCGGCGAGACGGACTGGCACTTCGAGTCCCAGGAAGCCGAGCGCGCCGCCGCCAAGGTCTCTGGGGTCAAGGGCGTCTCGAACGCGATCACGATCGCCAAGCGCGTCAGCAGCAGCGACGTTCTCAAGGGGATCAAGGCCGCGTTCACGCGCCAGGCCAATCTCGACGCCGACGCGGTCGACGTCGCCATCGACGGCGGTAAGGTCACGCTGAGCGGCCACGTCCGCGCGTGGCACGAGCGCTCGGCGGCCGAACGGGCCGCCTGGGCTGCGCCCGGCGTCACCCAGGTGGTCGACCGGATCGCGGTCTACTGATCCCGCGATTCGCCAACCCCGGCACCGGGCCGGCCCGCGGGCTGGCCCGGTACACCTCATGCGAAGGAATTTCCCCATGAACGACCAAGCCACCCTGCCCGCCCGGCAGCGTCCCGCACAAGGCGCGGCGCTCTCCCCTTTCACCCGCCTGCGCACGGAGATCGACCGCCTGTTCGACGACTTCCACTTCCCCAGCACGCCCCGCAACCTGCTCGCCCTGGGCGGCGAGCAGCGGCTCATCCCGGCGCTCGAGCTTTCGGCCATCGACGGCGGCTATAAGCTCAGTGTCGAACTCCCCGGGATGGCGCAGAAGGACATCGACGTGGAAGTCGCCGATGGCGTGCTGACCATCGCAGGCGAAAAGCGCCAGGAAAGCGAAACGAAGGAGAAGGGCTTCCTCGTGAGCGAGCGCCGCTACGGCTCGTTCCGCCGCCAGGTTGCGCTTCCGGTCGACGTCGATCCCGGCTCGATCGAAGCCGACGTCGCCAACGGCGTCCTGACGGTCGAGATGAAGCAGGACGAGAACGCGGCGGGCCGCGCGCGCAAGATCAAGATCGGCTGAAACAACGAGATGGCGGGCGGCGACCCTCGCCGTCCGCCACTGGCCGGCCGGGAGCCCTGACCATGACGCTGCTGACGCAGATCGTCCTCGCCAGCGCGATGGTGGCGCTGTCGGTGCTCCTGCACCTGATGGGGCTTGCGCTTCTGCTCGCCATACTCCGCCGCCACCGTGCGGCCGCCCGGCCGGGCCTCGCCATCGTGCTCGACGCCGCCGCGATCCTGCTCGCCGCCTTTGGGCTGTTCGCGCTGCACTCCGCCGAGATCTGGCTGTGGGCCGGTCTCTATCGCTGGCTCGGCCTGTTCCCAGAGTTCGAAGCGGCTCTCTATTTCTCAACCTCGACCTATGTGACGATCGGCTACGGCGATGTCGTCCTTCCACAGGGTAGCCGCATCCTCGGCTCCATCGAGGGCGCCAGCGGGATCATCCTGATCGGATGGTCGACCGCCTTCTTCTTCTCGATCGTGGACCGCCTGAAGCTCCTCGAGCGCGGCGTCGAGCAGGAGCTCGACCGGTAGCGCCTAGGCTTGGGACATTTGCGTAGAGCGCCGCAGCGGCGCCCGCCCTAGCCTCGCTTCATCGGAACACCCACGAGGACTGCGATGAAGTCGATCCTGCTCAACGCCGCCAACGACCCTGGCTGGTTCGATCGCTACCAAGTGGCGCTGGAGCTTGCGCGCTGCTTCTCAGGCCGCCTGCGCTGCGTCCAGGCGACACCCTTCTTTGACACCGGCGAAGGCTTCTTTGCGTTCTACCCCTATCCCGAGATCGCAGGCGAGCTGCACGAGATCGGCCGCCAGCACCGCGCCCGCACCGAGGACCAGCTACGCGCCGACGGCTGCGCGTGGAGCTGGCACGAGGAGGCGCTGGAGGACCAGACGCAGGCCCTCATCCGCTGGTCGCGACTGTCCGATGTGACGGTCATCAGCACTGGCGCCAGCACAGACGACAAGCCGCGCCGGGACGATCTCGCGATGGCGGGCGCTGTCACCGTGCACGCACGCGGCCCGATCCTTGCCGTGCCCCCGGGCCTTGGGCAGTTCGATCCGCTCGGAACCGCTCTCATCGCGTGGAACGGTTCGCCCGAAGCGGCCGGCGCGTTGCGCGCCGCACTGCCCCTGCTGAGGCGCGCGAAGGCTGCGCACCTGGTCAGCGTGGGGGAGCAGGCGCCGCCCGCCTCGTTCACGGCGGAGGACGCGACCAGCTATCTCGAGCGCCACGACGTTGCCTGCGCCGTCCACCCCTGGACCCGCCAGGACCAGAGCGTCGCCGCCGCCCTGCTTGACGCGGCCGCGGCCCTTGGCGCCGACTACATCGTGGCGGGCGCCTATGGCCACACCCGCCTGCGCGAGGCGGTCCTCGGCGGCACGACGCGCCAGCTTCTGCGCAGCTCTACGATCCCTCTCCTCCTGACCCACTGAAGGACCCCGCCCATGCTCGCCGAACGTGCTTTGCCAATCTCCCCCGTAATTGGGTGGCCGCCCCCGGACCGCGAGCGGCTCTCGCCGCCGTCCGGCAATGCCCCAGGCGCGCCGCCAGCCGGGAACGGACACATCGAGGCCGCGCAGCTCAGCCGCATGACACGCCACGCGCGCCGCGCGCTGAGCCAGATCGCCCCGTTCGCGCCCATTTCTGAGCGGGCTTTCAGGCACGGTGAAATCCAGAATATCCTGCTCGCAGTGGCCCTGCCCTACGGACACCGGCTGCCCCGCAGCCCCGACCTGATCCGTCTCGCAGTCGCGAGCGGGGCCGGCCTGCGCTTCCGCGCCTTCGGCCGGCTCTCTGTCGTAACTCTCCAACTGAACCAGAACCGGAGCGTATCATGACCACTGCCCTCAAGAAGCCGCGTTGCGCGGTCGTGCTTTGCCACCCCCGGCCCGACAGCTTCTGCGCGGCGGTTGCCAAGCGGGCCGAGCAGGTCGCGCGGGACGCCGGCTTCGAAGCTTTCGAGCGCGACCTTTACGCCATGGCGTTCGATCCTGTCATGCACGCGCGCGACATCGGCGATCCGCGCGGCGGTGGTCAGTCGCGCGATGTGTCCCAGGAGGTCGCGCTTCTCGGCGACCCCCGGGTGATCATGCTCGTCTACCCGATCTGGTTCGGGAGTGCGCCCGCCCTCCTCAAGGGCTACATCGAGCGGGTCCTGGGCGCCGGCTTCGCGGGACCCGGCTCGGTCCCGGTCCCCATGGGCCCCTCGCCTGACCTGCTCGTCACGATCGCAACCTCGGGCGCGACGAGCGACTGGATCGAGCAGAAGGGCATTGCCGCCAGCGCGGGCAGCATCTTCGGCGCCTATGTCGCCGGGGCGCTGGCGATCCGGCGCGCCGAGCACATCGCGATCGACAACGTCATTCCCACGATGTCCTCTGCCCGCGGCGTGGCCGAGCTCGATGCAATGGGCCAAGCGCTGCGGGGGATCCTGACGGAGGGGGGTGAACGCACCATCGCCGAGCCAGCTGTGCGGCCTATGGCTGTCGAAGCCCCCGACGATCCCATCCCATCCTCCATCACCGCGCAAGAGGACGGCTGAGCCGTGCTGCACTTCATCGAAGGGCCGGAGAACGCCATCGCGCTGACAATCGCCGGAACCATCAGTGACGACGATCTTAAAGAAATCATGGACCGGCTCGACACGGTCATGAAGCAATCGGAGCGCATCGACGTCTTCGTCGAAACTCGCCATATTGACGGTATCCAGCTGTCGGCCCTAGCCTCTTACACAGCGCGGGCGCTGCCGCTGTTCGGCAAACTGAAGTCCTTCCGGCGGGTGGCGGTGGTCGCCGACCAGGCCTGGATCCGGGTAGGCACACGCATGGAAAGCTTGCTTCTCCCGTTCATCTCCTATCGTGTGTTCCCCCCTGTCCAGCGCGACGAGGCTCTGAACTGGGCGTTCGGGAGAGATGACGCACCGGTCACGGAATCCCCTTGAGCGGGCTATAGTGATCATCGATCACGTGGCCCGGAATATCTGCAAGACGTCGTTCCTTGCTAGGCCAAAAGGGCTGCACCGCCGCGTCATCGTGCGAAACGACCTCCACCGACATCAAGGGGGCAAAAGACGCCGTTGGGGACTTCGAGCCTTATGGTGGCGGGCCTTCCGTGCTGCGCGAACGTGATAAGGATGTCTTGAGAGCTGCCCCTCCGCTCTCGACCCCATTGCGGACATTCGCTGCTAGAGCGGCTTTTCCACCAATAGCTTGCCGGTCAACAGTGCTCGAGCTTCCTCTGAGCTATCAGGTTTCAACGTCGCAGGGCCGGCGGGAAGTGGGGTGTTGGCGCGTCGGCCATGCTTGTTAATGTCGTCGATTAGCATCCTCATCTCGACGATCTCCTTGACCTGGTCGCGGGTGATCCGGTCAGCCAGATATCGCACGCGGGGGTCGCGGATATCAGCCTTGCGCGCGTTGTTGATGGCGATCGAATGGTGCGGGATCATGGCCTTCATGAAGTCGATGTCACCGATCAGCGCTTGGCTGCGGTTCACTGTAAGCAGCGCGACGCCTCCCAAGATCGAGAAGGCCAGAACGATCAGCTTCACGGTCTCCGGCCGGTACATGCCCCACATGAAAGCGAGCATGACTCGCCGTCATCACGCAGCCCATGACAAGGGAAGAGATGAGGCGCGTGAGACTGAACAGCGCGTGGTCCCAGCTGTAAACTAGCTGATACATCAGAAAGAACATGATTACTGTGGACGTCGCGATCATAGCGCCGAACCGGCCCCAGCCCATGCTCATCACATGCTTGTCATCGTCCATGGCTGTATCGCTCCTGTGCGCCCGTCAAATACCAAACGAGCGATAACGCCGATCGTTCACCTGCACCGCAAGTGTCTGCTTCCCCCTCGTTTGCGACGTCAGCGCTGATCAGATGGTTCGCCAGGGGCCAACATGGGCAAAAGACCATATTGGACCTTCAGGAGCCTCGTCCTCGCCATGGTGGCGCGAGGGCTGACACGGGGCCAATGCGGTCATCCATCCCTGGCCTTACCGTGCTGACGTTACCAGGATGACCGAAGCAACGCGAGGTAGGCGCCAGCGAGACAAGCGCGTGCGTCGCGCACGAGACGCTGGGCGCGGATTCGCAGCTCGGGGCGCTCCTCGCGCCAGCGCGGCGCGGCGACATCCGCGCTCAGCACTTCGGCAGCGATGGCGCGCTGGGGGTGCCGGCCGTCAGCGCATCGGCCGTGCGCAGCAGCTGGATCATCCGCGCGATGCGGGGCTCGCGCAGCCCACAGGTGACCAGCTGAGCGCGGCTGACGACATCGTAGGCGGCTACGCAAAATGGGGAGGATCTTCGCGGTAGTTGTGGTTTGGCAGGTCTAGCCTATCTCAACCCCATGCCCCTGCACCTGACCAAGATCGCCTTCGGCGCGAAGTCCTATGCCGATCTGGAAAGCTGGTACGCGAACCGCAGCAGCCCGCACCTCACCACCCGCTATCGCCCGACGCGGTGGGAAGAGTGCATCGGCGGCTCGCTCTTCTGGATTCACGAGCACAATATGGTCGCGCGCAGCACCATCACCGGCTTCAGCCAGGGCGAAGACGGCCGCTGGCAAATCGAGCTGGAGCCCCGGCTGATCCCGGTGCTGCCCAAGCCCAAGCGCGCGCATCAGGGCTGGCGCTACCTCGGCGACCGCGCCGCCCCGCGCGATCTGGCCGAGGGCGAGGACATCGGCGACGTCATTCCCGGAAAGATCGCGGGGAAGCTGGCCAAGCTGGGGCTGATATGACGACGGAATCCACCATGCCCGCGCTGTTTATCGGTCACGGCAGCCCGATGAACACGCTCGAGCGCAATGCCTATACCGACCAATGGCGGCGGATCGGCCGCGAACTGCCGCGCCCACGTGCGATCCTGTGCGTGTCGGCGCACTGGTATTTCGGCGCCACGGCGGTCACCGCCATGCCGCGTCCGCGTACGATTCACGACTTCTACGGCTTTCCAGAAGAACTGTTCGCCTTCGACTACCCCGCCCCCGGCCTCCCCGAACTCGCGGAGGAGATCGCCGAGATGGTCAAGCCGCACTGGGTCGGCGCCGACCGCGATCAGTGGGGTCTCGACCACGGCACCTGGAGCGTGCTGGCGCATCTGTTCCCCGCGGCCGACGTGCCGGTGGTGCAATTGTCGATCAACGCGCTGCGGCCGCTGGAGTATCATGTCGAGCTGGGCGCGGCACTGGCCGGAATGCGGCGGCGCGGCGTGGTGGTGCTGGGCAGCGGCAATGTGGTCCACAACCTCGGGCAATTGCGCTGGAACGATCCCGACGGCGGCGAGCCCTGGGCGCGCCGCTTCGACGAGGCCGCGCGCGCGCAGCTGGCCGAGGCCCCGGGCGACATCCTCAAGCTGATGGAGCACCCCGACTACGCGCAGGCCGTGCCCACGCCCGATCATTTCATCCCGGTGCTCTACCTCGCGGGTCTCGCCGCCGCCGACGACGCGACGCCCGAAATGCTGATCGAAGGCTACGCGATGGGATCGCTGTCGATGACGAGCTACGGATTGTGCACGGGGCTGGAGGGACGCGAAATCGAGGGTCCAGCCGCGACGGTGCCCGCCAATGTGCCTCCGGATCAGACGAATATGTGATGCGAGAGGGGGACCGTTGCGCTCGCCCCGGTCCCCTGATGGCTACTTCTTGGCGGGCATGAAGGTCACCTGGCGCATCATGTATTCGCCGGTGATGTCGCGGATGTTCGGATAGACCGTGGTCGTGGTCGTCCGGGTCATCGCCTCGTTCGCGGTGCCCCAGGCCTTCATGAACGCCTCGTAACGGGCCTTGTTCGGGGCCAGATCGCTGGTGTTGGCGAACTCGGTCACCAGCACGACGTTGAAGTCGCCGCTGCTGGGAAGGTCGCTCACGTAAACGCGATAGTCCTTCATGTGGCCAAGCCGCTTGGCGACCTCGTTGCTGGCGGCCCAGGTTGCCCGAATTCCCTGGAGGTAGTCGTCGATCATGTTCTCCTTAACCTTCACCGTGGCGATGGTCAGGACCGTGTCGCTCACCGTATAATCTTCATATGGCTTGAGCTGGGCACTGGCGGGCGCGGCAATCGCCAGCGCCAGCCCAAAGGCTAACAAGTGCTTCATCGGACATCCCCCTGTGGACGTGAAGCGACCGCAGCGTCATTAACCATAATTTACGGATTTAGGCCAGCCTAATCCAGCCGCGCCGTGAAAACCCTCACCGTGCTCGCCCCAGCCACCACTTGAGCAGGTGCGTGGCAATGGCCTGGTCGAGCGGTTTCAGGAAGCGTGCGCCATCCTCGCCCGCCATCGCGGCGGCGATTTCGGCGCGAGTGAACCAGGCGATTTCGGCCATTTCGGTGGTGTCCATCGTCACCGCGTCGTCGTCGGCGAAGGCGTGACAGCCGATCATGAGCTGGCTCGGAAAGGGCCACGGCTGGCTCGCGACATAGGTCACATCGCGGACGCGGATGCCGCTTTCCTCCAGCACTTCGCGCGCGACGCCTTCCTCGATGCTCTCGCCCGGCTCGACAAACCCGGCGAGCGCGCTGAAGCGACCCTCGGGCCAGCCGAGACCGCGGCCAAGCATGAGCCTGCCGTCGATATGCTCCACCAATGTGATCGCCACCGGGTCGGTGCGCGGGAAATGCTGCGCGCCGCAAGCCGGGCAATTACGCTGCCAGCCCCCCTTGGCGAGCGTCGTCGCGCTGCCGCAATTGGCGCAGAAGCGATGGCGGGCGTGCCAGTCGACGATGCTGCGCGCGCTGCCATAAAGCGCGAGGTCGCTGGGACTGAGCGCGGCCATCGCCGCCCACAGCGCCGGGTTGGCCATGCGCGGGGCGTTGTCCCCTCGCTCCGGCACGGCGGCGAAGCACGGTTTCCCGTCATCGAGGCCGAGGAACACCAGCTCCGCCTCGGGCGCCGCATCGGCGAGGCTGCCCCACTGCAACGCGCCGAAATCGTCCATCGCGGGCAGCAATCCGTCCAGCGCCAGCAACCGCGCCCGCCAGCCCATCTGCGCCGCCAGCGCGTCGGGATCGGCGCGGATATGGTCGGCGCGGTCGAGGCGGCAGCCGGTGAAGGCGAGCATTGCCGTGTCAGGCCGCCTTCTTCGCGGGCGTCTTCGCCGCCAGATCCTTGAGCACCGCCGCCGGGAAGGCCGAATGCACCGGATAGGCCTCGGACGGCATATATTGTGTCATCAGAGTGCCGCGCAGCCCGGTGGCGACATTGACGAAGGCGACCGTGCCGGCCGCTCCGCCCCAGCCGTAATTGCCGTCGCTCGAACGCCCGCCCGCGCCGAACCCGCTGCCCGCGGCGAAAGTGCCCTCGGTGCTCACCCCGGCCGGCAGCAGGTTCGAAGTGCCGAGCCGGACCGCGCGCTCGCTCATCACCCGCGTGCCGCCGATCGCGCCTAGCCCCGCCAGCATCATCAGGAAGCGATCGTAATCGCGCGGGCTGCTCACCAGCCCGGCCCCGCCGAAGGGGAAAGCGGGCTCGTCGAGATAGATCGAGGCGCGCGCCGGATCGATCGGAATCGGTGTGCCGTTGATGATGCCGTAATTGGTCGTGAAGCGGCCGGCTTCACTTTCCGGCACCCGGAACCAGGTGCTGGTCATGCCAGTCGGCGCGAAGATGCGTTCTTCCAGGAAGCGATCGAAGGACTGCTTCGCTGCAACCTCGATCACCCGGCCGAGCAGGTCGAGTCCGACCGAATAGCTCCATTTGGTGCCCGGCTGGTGGACCAGCGGTACCCTGGCGAGCCGGTCGGCAAAGACGTCGAGGCCGCGCACCGGCGTGCCGCGGCCGAGACCGGGCAGCTGGATGCGGCTGACCTGGCCGGGGATCAGGCCCTGATCTTCGTAAACCGTCTTTATCGGGCCCTTCTGGACGATGCCATAACCCAGCCCGGCGGTGTGGGTGAGCAGGTGCCTAACGGTGATCGGCTGCGCCGCGGGAACGAGATCGGACACCGAACCATCGGGCGTCTTCTGCACCATCATCTTCGCATAGGCGGGCAGGAGTTCGGCGATCGGCTGGTCGAGGCGCAGCTTGCCCTCGTCGATCAGGATCATCGCCGCCATGCCGGTGATGGGCTTGGTCATCGAATAGATGCGATAAAGGCTGTCGGGCCCTGCCAGCACGGGCTGGCCGATGGCGAGCGTGCCGCGCGAAATATATTGCGGCGCCTGCTGCCCCCAGCCGAGCGTGGCGACCATATTGGCCACCTTGCGGGCCGAGACATATTGCTCGACCATGGCCGAGACCGCGGGCCATGCGGCGGCGGGGGTTTTGGCGAAAACGGCGGCAAGCGGCGATCCGGCGAGCAGCGCCCCACCCCCGAACAGCGCGCCCGAGCGCAAGAGCGAGCGGCGGTCGAGAGCGATATCGTCGAAATTGCGGTGGGCCATGCGGGCGTCCTCTTCCTGTCGTCGCGCGTGTTCTTGCCGCGTGCTTGTGAACGGCGGATTGCAAAACGCAACCCGACTCTTGCTTCGACTTGCTGTGTTACCTATGTAACCCACATGGGCAATATCATCGCATTCATCCTCGGCCTCGTTTCGCTGATCATCGTGATTCCGGCGACGATCCCCTTCCTCGGTTGGGCCAACTGGTTCGCGCTGCCCCTGATCGTGATGGGCGTGATCGTCGGACAGCTCAGTTCGAGCAGCAAGGCGGGGCGCAACTTCTGTCTCATCGTGCTGCTGGTAGCGGTGATCCGCCTGAGCCTTGGCGGCGGGTTTTTCTAGGCCAGCGCCAGCCGCGCCGCCTTCGCGAACAGCGTCGGCAAGCCCGCCTCGTCGAGCCGGGCGAGCGGCCACCATTCGCCCTCGCCGTGCGGTTCGCTGGCACGGACCACGGAAAGTTCGAGATCGAAATGGGTAAAGCCGTGGCGCACCAGGCCGAGTGGCTTGCCCTCGACGCCGTTGCCATCGCCCTTGGCGCTCCAGCCGTCGTCGGGCAGGGCGCGCATTCCGCCGAGCATTCCCGTGCCCGGCCGCCGCACCAGCCACACCGCACCCCCGGACTCATTGGCGCGCTCGATCCAGTAGGCCCTGCCACGGCGTAGCGGCTTCGGCTTTTTCGCCGGTTTGACCGGGAAGCGCGCCGGGTCGCCAGTCCTGCGCCCCTCGCACCGAGCCGAAAGGGGGCACAACAGGCAGCGCGGATCGCGCGTCGTGCAGATGGTCGCGCCCAGATCCATCATCGCCTGCGCGAAATCGCCCGCCCGGCGGTCGGGCGTGATCGCGTCGGCCCGCTCCCGGATCGCCTTGCGCGCACCCGGCAGCGGCGCTGGAATGGCGAACAGCCGCGCCACCACCCGCTCGACATTGGCATCGACCACCACCGCGCGCCGTCCGAAGGCGATCGCCGCCACCGCCGCGGCGGTATAGGTGCCCAGCCCCGGCAGCGCGCGCAGTTCCGCCTCGGTCTCGGGCCAACCCCCGCGCGCCGCCACCGCCCGCGCCGCCAGCACCAGATTGCGCGCCCGCGAATAATATCCGAGCCCCGCCCATGCCGCCATGACGTCCGCCTCGTCTGCCGCCGCAAGCGCCGCGACCGTCGGCCAACGTGCGGTGAAGGCCGCGAAATAGGGCTTCACCGCCGCGACCGACGTCTGCTGGAGCATCACCTCCGACAGCCACACGCGATAGGGATCGGGCGACGGCGCACCAGGCCGCGCGCGCCACGGGAGATCGCGCGCATTGCGGTCGTACCAGTCGAGAAGCAGTTCGGAGACGCTGGCGGGCACGCCACGCCTATGGCATGGCGGCGGCGCACATGGAACGCGACAAACCCAAGCCAGCGCCCAAGACGACCGTTCGCCCCTGGCAACGCCCACGCGGGGGCCCGGCCAAGGCCATCGCGGACCTCACTCCGCAGATCGGGCGCACCGCCTTCCGCCGCTTCGGCTTCGTGCAGTCCTCGGTGGTGACCCGCTGGCCCGAGATCGTGGGCCCGGCCCATGCCCGGGTTTGCGCGCCCGAGGCCATTCGCTTTCCGCCCGGCGAGAAATCCGACGGCATCCTCGAACTCGTGGTGGTGCCCGCGAACGCGCCGCTGATCCAGCACGTCATCCCCGAGATCATGGAGCGCGTGAACCGCTTCTTCGGCTATCGCGCGGTGGCCCGGGTGAAGCTGCGGCAAGGCGCGGTTAAGCCGCCCGCTGGCACCGGGCCAACCAAGCCGCCGCCGTCGCTCAAGCCGATCCCGATGGAATTGGGGGCGGGATTGCGCGATATCGGCGATCCCGAATTGCGCACGGTGCTCGAATCGCTCGCGCGCGGGCTGGGTGGTAACGATATCGAATGAAGGCCCTACGCATGACCCGCAAGCTCCGTTTCGCCGCGCCGATCTCGCTGGCCGCGCTGGCTTCGCTCGCGATCGGCGCCAGCGCGCAACCCGCCCGCAACGCGGCGCTGCCGCTGGGCACATCGATCGACTGGGCAAAACAGATCGAGGCGCGCGACAGCGGCCATGTGATGGGTAATCCCGAAGCGGACAACCGGCTGGTCGAATATATGAGCTACACCTGCTCGCACTGCGCCGAATTCGCGCGGACCGGCGATGCGGCGATCAAGCTGCTGGTGGTGCCGCGCGGCAAGGTCAGCTTCGAAATCCGTCATATGCTGCGCGATCCGGTCGACCTTACCGCGACTTTGCTCACCCATTGCGGCGACAGCGACAATTTCCTCGCCAATCACCACGCGATCATCTCGCGGCAGGCCGAATGGCTCGCCGCCGCGCGCGCGACCAGCCAGGCGCAGCGCACGCGCTGGAATTTCGGCACTAATATCGCCCGCCGCCGCGCCATCGCCAGCGATCTGGGCTTCTACGCCATCATGGACGATCGCGGCTACAGCCGCGCGGCGATCGACCGCTGCCTGGCCGACGAGGCCAAAGCCAACACGCTGGCCGAGACCACCCAGCGCGATGTCACCGCGCTCGGCCTCGAAGGCACGCCCAGCTTCGTGCTCGACGGCAAACGGCTGGACGGCGTGCACAGCTGGGATGCGCTGCGCCCGGTGCTCGAAAGGCTGGACTGAGGCCATCCTGAGGGTAGGGAACACCGCTTACTGTTCAAAACGCCGCCGGTGCGCTGTTGCGCGGGGTGGCGGTCGCATAATCTGTCCAATCTGATCGAGGATACCCGACCATGCTCCCGATTCGCCGTTCGCTTACGCTCGTTCTCGGCGCCCCGCTCGCACTGGCGCTCGCCGCCTGCGGCGACCAAGCCGCGACCGATTCGGCCACGGCGCAAGCCGCGCCCGTCGCCGCCGTGCCCGCCCCCGCCGGCACCGCCTGGCGCGATACGGTGGCGGTGACCGAGGCCGGCGGGCATCTGGTCGGCAACCCCAACGCCCCGATCAAGCTGGTCGAATATGGCTCGCTCACCTGCCCCACCTGCGCCGCCTTCTCCGCCGAGGGGATGGAGCCGCTGCTGACCAAATACGTCGACAGCGGGCGGGTCAGTTTCGAGCTCAGGAATTTCGCGGTTCACGGCCCGGTGGATATCGTGCTGGCGCGGATGGCGCGCTGTGGCGCGCCCGAGGCGGTGGTGCCGCTGTCCGACCAGGTGTGGGCGAACCTCCAGGCGTTGACCGGCCCGCTCCAGGCCAATCAGGCTGCCGCCGAACAGGCGATGAGCCTGCCGATGGACCAGCGTTTCGCCGCGCTGGCCCAGGTCGGCGGCTTCTACGAGTTCTTCGCCAGCCGCGGCGTGAGCGAGGATCAGGCCAAGGCCTGCCTCGCCGATGTGCCCAGCCTCGAGGCGCTCGCCAACCAGACCGAAACCTATGCGAAGGACGACAGCGTGACCGGCACCCCGACCTTCACGCTCAATGGGCGCAAGCTCGACGGCGTGGCGGGTTGGGCGACGCTCGAACCCGAGCTTCAGCGCGCCGGCGCCAGGTAGCGCGCGGGTCGGGGGGCACAGACTGGTGGCGATGCAGCAGGCGATGCAACTGCGCCACCTGCGCCTCAGCGGCTTCAAGAGTTTCGTCGAACCCGCCATTTTGCGTATCGAGCCGGGGCTGACCGGCGTCGTCGGCCCCAACGGCTGCGGCAAATCCAATCTGCTCGAAGCCATCCGCTGGGTGATGGGCGAGACCAGCGCGAAATCGCTGCGCTCGGGCGGGATGGACGATGTGATCTTCGCCGGCACCGCCACCCGCCCGCCACGCGATTTCGCCGAAGTGGTGCTGGGCGGGCTCGACGCCGAGGGCGAGGAACTCGAGGTCGTCCGCCGGATCGAGCGCGGCGCGGGCAGCGCCTACCGCGTCAACGGCCGCGATGTGCGGGCGAAAGACGTGGCGCTGACCTTCGCCGACGCCGCCACCGGCGCGCACTCGCCCGCGCTGGTCAGCCAGGGCAAGATCGCGCAGGTCATCGCCGCCAAGCCCGAAGAACGCCGGATGATGCTGGAGGAGGCGGCGGGCATCGCGGGCTTGCACGTGCGCCGCCGCGATGCCGAATCGAAGCTGCGCCAAACCGAAGCGAATCTTGCTCGCCTAGAAGACCTGATGGCGGGGCTCGACAGCCAGATCGCCTCGCTCCGGCGGCAGGCCAAGCAGGCCGAACGCTACCGGGCGTTGAGCGACGAGCTGCGCGGCGTGGAGGCGCGGGTGGTGTTCGCCCGCTGGCGCGATGCCGCGCACGCAGCCGAACTGGCCAAGGCCGCTGCGGCGCAGGCTGAAGCGCAGGTAGCCAGCGCCCAGACCTCCTCGGCCGAAGCCCAGAAGATGCAGCGCGTCGCCGCCGGGGCGCTGGCGACGGCGCGCGACGAGCTGGCCGACCGCCGCGACGATGCCAGCGCGCACGGCCACCGCATGGCGGCGCTGACCGCGCAGCTCGAAGCTGCCGAGCAGCGCCTCGCCGATCTCGACCGCCAGCGGGTGCGGCTGGAGGAGGATCGCGGCGAGGCCGACCGGCTCACCAGCGATGCCGTCGAGGCGCTGGCCCGGTTGGAGCAGGAACTGGCTACGGGCAAGGCGGCGCTGGAGGCGGCCGAGGCAGAGCGACCGGTTCTGACCCGCGCGGTCGACAGCGCGGAGGCGGCCAGCCGGGCGGCGGAACTCGCGCTGGCCAAGGCGACGGCGGACAATGCCGGGGTCGAGGCCGAATGGCGCGTGGTCGAGGCCGAGCTGGCGCAGGCCGAGAGCCGCCATGCGCGATTGGAAGCGGACGCTCGCCGTGTGGCTGAGCAGCGCGCCGCATTGCTGGCGGCGGGCGATGGCGCGGCGGCGGTGGCTGAGGCGCGCCAGGCGTCGCGGGCCACCGCCAGCGCGGTGATCCTGATGCGCGCCAAGCTGGAGCAGATGCAGGCGCGCAAGGGCCAGTTGCAGGCGGCGCGCGACGACGCCGGGTCCACGCTGGCGACCGCCCGGGCCGAACTGGCCGGGATCGAGCGTGAGCACGAGGCCTTGCGCCGCGACCGCGAGGCGCGCGCGAGGGCCACGGAGAAACGCGCGGGGCAGCGGCAGGCGCTCGATGCGGTGCGCGCCGCCAAAGGCTACGAGCACGCGCTCGCAGCGGTGCTGGGCCGCGACGGCAAGGCGCTACTGGGGTCGGCAAACAATAGCGAAGGGCGGTTCTGGAGCGGCGCCGACACTCCCTCGCCGGTAGCCGATAGCCTGGCGGCACACGTCACCCAATGCCCATCGGAGTTGGCTGCGCGGCTCGCGCTGGTCCATGTCGCCGAAGCCGACGACGGGCGCGTGCTTGCTCCGGGCGAATGGCTGGTCACTTTGCAAGGCGCGCTGCGGCGCTGGGACGGCTTCGTCGCCCGCGGCGAGGGTGCGGCGGAAGCGGCGAGGCTGGAGGCGGAAAACCGCTTCGCCGAGCTCGAAGCGCAACTCCCCGCGCGGCGCGAGGCGGTCGCGACGGCGCAGGCCGCGCACGATGGTGCGGCTGGCGAACTCGCCCAACTCCAGCGCGACCTGATCGCGGCCGATCGCGCTCTGGCCGAAGCCGCCGACGCCGAGCGCCAGGCGCTGCGCACGCTTGATCAGGCCGAGGCGGCGCAGGAGCGCACCGGGGCGCGGCTGGCCGAACTCGATCGGCAGGCGAGCGAGCAGGCTGATGGGCTCGTGCAGGCCCGGCGCGAGGCCGAGGCCGCCGGGGCCAAGCGGACCGCCCTGCCCGACCCAGCCGCCGGGCGCGCCGCGCTCGAGACTGCACGGGCGAAGAACGAGAGCACCCGCGCCGCGCTGCAAGCCGCTCTGGCCGCGCTGGCCGCGCAGGACCAGGCGGTGGCGGTGGCGCGGGAGCGGGCGAACGCGCAGCGCGCCGATATCGCCGGCTGGCAGGCGCGCAGCGGCGATGCGGCGAAACGCCTCGCCGAGATGGCGCGGCGGCTTGAGGAAATCGGCGAGGAACGCGCGGTCACCGCCGCCAAACCCGAGGGGCTGCTGCGCGAGATCGAGCAGGGCGACCAGGTCCGCGCCCGGATCACCGCCGAACTCGCCGAGGCCGAAGCCGCCGCCAAGACCGCGCAGGAAACCGCCAGCGAGGCCGATCGCACGCAAGCCGCCGCCACCGAGGCTCTCGCCAGCGCGCGCGAGATCCGTGCCGGCATGGCGGCGCGCGCCGAGAACGAGGACGCGCGCCGGATCGAAATGGGCCGCGTCTCGGGCGAGCGCTTCCAATGCCCGCCGCCGCTGCTCCCCGAACGCTTCGCCTTCGATGGCGAGGCCGTGAAGAACGCCGAGGCCGAGAGCGCCGAGATGGACCGGCTGACCGCCGCGCGCGAGAGGATCGGCCCGGTCAATCTCGTCGCCGCCGACGAGCTGGCGCGGATCGAGGCCGACCACGGCAATAGTGCCGCCGAACAGGCCGAGCTAACCGAAGCCGTCCACCGGCTGCGCGGCTCGATCGGCAGCCTGAATCGCGAAGGCCGCGAACGGCTGCGCGAGGCCTTCGAACAGGTCGACGGCCATTTCCGCCGTTTGTTCATGCAGCTGTTCGATTCCGGCGATGGGGGCGGCCAGGCGCATCTGGCACTGATCGACAGCGAGGACCCGCTCGAGGCCGGGCTCGAAATCTTCGCCCAGCCGCCGGGCAAAAGGCTGCAATCGCTCACGCTGCTGTCGGGCGGCGAACAGGCGCTGACCGCGATCGCGCTGATCTTCGCGCTGTTCCTGACCAACCCCGCCCCGATCTGCGTCCTCGACGAGGTCGACGCGCCCTTGGACGACGCCAATATCGAACGCTTCTGCGACCTGCTCGACGCGATGGTCGCGCAAACCGCCACCCGCTACCTCATCGTCACCCACAACGCGGTGACCATGAGCCGGATGCACCGCCTGTTTGGCGTAACCATGGTCGAAAAGGGCATCAGCCGCCTGGTCAGCGTGGACCTGGGCGCGGCGGAGGAACTGCTCGCGGCGGAGTGAGATGAGTCGAGCCAGGCGGCGAAGCGCGACGCTCAGGAAGCGGGCGCTTGATCCTCCCGCATGAGGCCCATGATCTCATAGCCGAGCTCCCCCGTTTCAAGCGAGTAATGCGCTTCGCGCAGGGCGCCCTCGGCCGAAAAGGCGCGCACCTGCAGATGCTCCGTTTCGGCACCGTTCCATCGGTAGGCGACAGTCCAGGTGAATCCGGGTATCATGCGATCTCCATCACCCGACATTCGCGTAAACCGCTTGAACGTAAAGAGCTCGGGGCGGAGATTGCTCCAAATCGGTTTAAGTTCCCGGTCACTGTCGCCGGGAACCATTAGCCCCGTCAGGTCCTGCCATTGCGAAATTGTGACAGATTTAATGCCCAGCTTTTGCGCCTCCCCGGTTAGGCGCGCGGGCGGGTTGCTGGCACAAGGATCGCGTGACGGTGACCTGGGTCTTCACCGGCTAGAAATGTGTCGCCCTTGCTCCGGACCGCGGGGGCGAAGGCTTGGCGAAGTGGGCGGCCCCAATGGCTCAGGCGAATGTGATCGTGACTTACGCACCGGCGCGGCGGGCTGCGTCCGCTGCGGATGTGCCCCAGAGCGCCCGGCGCGGTCAGCGCCGCTGGAGTGCCACGCTGGCGGGCGCGGTGCTCGCGGGCGGTGCGGTGTTTGCGCTGGGCCAGTTCGTGACCTCGGACGGCAATTTTCGCGAGGCGGGCTTTCCGGTGCGGGCGGGCCCACCGATCGCGGAACTGGACGGTGCCGAAGCGCGTCCGCCGGCACCGGCGGCGCTGCGACCGGAGACCAAACCCCGGGCGCTGCCCTATCTGGCACTGGTGCGCGACATTGCGCCCGGGCCCGCCACGCAGCGGGCCGCGCGGCCGCCGTCCGCCGCGGTGGATCGCGGCGGATCGACCGCTCTGATCCCCGCGCCTGCGGCAACGCCGGAGCAGCCGACTGCCGACGGTGCCGCGCTCCTGGCCGATCTCACCACGCAGCCTTTGCCGCCGGTGCAGGGCGGATTGCGGCGCGATCTGGCGGGTTTTCTTGAAGCGCAGGGGCATGAGCTGATGGTGCCGGATTCGCCGGGCACGCTCATCGCCACTCACGGCGCATTGCCACCGGCCCCCGTCCTGGCGGCCAGCCCGGCCAAAGCCGACATACCGCTGGAAACCGAGGCTGGCCCGATCGAGGTGGTGGAGACACCGGCCGAAGCCGCTCTGGCCGTTGCCCCGCCTCCTGAGCTCTCGCCGCCGCCAGATGCCGCGCCGCCGCAGCGCCTGGCCGAGGTCGCGCCCGCGCCCAAGTCCGCGCCCACGCCCGCGCCCACGGCAATGCTGGCCGGAACTGCCGAAACTGGCGCGCGCGACGAGGCACCCGCGAGCCTCGCGCTCGCCCCGCTACGGCAACCCATGGCCATCGCCGCGCCGTCCGCCCAGGCCCCGGTCCAGAGCTATCCGCTGGCGGTGGTGAACGGCGAGCCCCTGGGCGCGGTCACGCTGCGCGACAATGGGGCGAGCGAGCCGGCCATCCATCTCGGCGCCCTGCTGGAGCTGGTAAGGCTGCGGATGCCCGAAGCGGAATTCACCCGGCTGAGCGCGGCCGCCGCCGCGGACCGGTTCGTGACGTTCGACGAGCTACGCGCCGCGGGCATAATGGTGAGGTTCGATCCGCGCGAGAATCGGCTGGTGGTCGGAGTCCGCTGACGCTCAGGCCGCGAGCGCGGCGGCGAGTTCGGCGCGGATGGCCTTGAGGCGGGGCAGCACATCGACCGCCGTCGCTGGCGACATCGGCTGCGCCGGCTCGGTCGACTCGCGCCCGGCTGGCGCGTCCTTGAGTGCCGCCCTGGCCCCCCGCAGCGTATAGCCCTCGCGGTTGACCAGCCGGTCGATGCGCTCGATCAGCGCCACGTCCTCGGGCCGGTAGAGCCGACGGCCACCGGCGCGCTTCAACGGCTTGAGCTCGCTGAACTGCTCTTCCCAATAGCGCAGCACATGGGTGCGGATGCCGAGCGCGGCGCTGACCTCGCCGATGGTGCGCAGCGCGCCCGCGTCCTTGCCGTCCTCGAACAAAGCCATCTTGGAGCCTAGCCTTTCGCGATGCGGTCCTTGAGCAGCTGGCTGGCGCGGAAGGTGAGCACGCGGCGCGGGGTGATCGGCACCTCCACCCCGGTCTTGGGGTTGCGGCCCACACGCTCGTTCTTGTCGCGCAGCACGAAGCTGCCGAAGCCGGAGATCTTCACGTTCTCACCCTTGGCGAGCGCGCCGCACATCTTCTCCAGAATGCTTTCGACCATGGCGAGCGATTCGGCGCGGCTGAGCCCCAGCTTGCGGTTGATCGTCTCGGCCAGATCGGCTCGTGTCAGGGTTCCCACCGAACGCATCTTATCCCCTCTCGTTCTATTGCAACCCCGATTTCGTTCATATTCGAACGACCCTTGTGTCGCAATGGTTTGGCCGCAGCCGTCAACGATTTTTCCGCCAAGGCGTTACATCCGCGCAAGCGAGGCGCCCCAGGTGAAACCGCCGCCCATCGCCTCGAACATCACGAGGTCGCCCGGCTTTATGCGGCCGTCGCGGACCGCCACGTCGAGAGCCAACGGCACGGACGCGGCCGAGGTGTTGGCGTGACTGTCCACCGTCATGATCATGCGCTCGCGCGGGAGGCCCAGCTTGCGCGCGGTGGCATCCAGAATGCGGGCGTTGGCCTGGTGCGGCACGACCCAGTCGAGCTGCTGCGCCGAGACGCCCGCATCCTCCAGCACCTCGGTCAGCACCGCGGCGAGGTTGACGACGGCGTGGCGGAACACCTCCGGCCCGCGCATCCGCAGCTTGCCCACGGTGCCGGTGGTGGCCGGGCCGCCGTCGACGTAGAGCATATCCTTGTGCGCGCCGTCGGCGTGGAGCCGGCTGGCGAGGATGCCGGGGCCGTCCTCGCTCACATCCTCGGCGACGAGCACGACCGCGCCCGCGCCGTCGCCGAACAGCACGCAGGTGCCGCGGTCCTCCCAATCCAGCAACCGCGAAAACGTTTCCGCGCCGATCACCAGCGCCTTCGAACCCATGCCCGTCCGCAGCAGCGAGTCGGCAGTGGCGAGCGCGTAGAGGAAGCCCGAGCATACCGCCGCCACGTCGAAGGCGACCCCGCCTGGCTTGCAGCCGAGCGATGCCTGGACCTGTGTGGCGCTGGCGGGGAAGGTGTGGTCGGGCGTGGCGGTGGCGAGCACGATCAGATCGATATCGTCGGCGCCGATCCCCGCGGCCTCGAGCGCGCGCCGCGCCGCTTCGGTGGCCATCGTGACGGTGCTTTCGCCCGAGCCGGCGATGTGGCGCTGGCGGATGCCGGTCCGTTCGACGATCCATTCGTCGCTGGTATCGACCTGCGTCGCCAGTTCGGCGTTGGTCATCACCCGGGCGGGAAGCGCCGAGCCGGTACCCTTGATGACGGCGCGTATCACGGCGGAGTCACTTGGCGGCGACTTCGCGCCGCTTCGCGCCTTGCAGGGTCTCGGCTCCCAGAGCCCCGAGGTCGTGCTTGATCCGGTCGGTGATGTCATCCTCGAGCAGCCGCGCGGCGACTTCCACGGCGTTGGCGACACCCTTGGCGCTGGCGCTGCCGTGGCTCTTCACCACCACGCCGTTGAGGCCGAGGAAGACCGCGCCATTGTGGTTGTTGGGATCGAGGTGATGGCGCAGCAGCTCGGTGGCCGGGCGCGAGACCAGGAAACCGACCTTGGAGCGGAAGCTGGAGGCGAAGGCGTTCCTGAGTAGATCGGTCACGAAGCGCGCGGCGCCCTCGATCGCCTTCAGCGCGATATTGCCCGAGAAGCCGTCGGTCACGATCACGTCGCACAAGCCGCGATTGATCTTGTCCGCCTCTACGAAGCCGGCGAAGTCGAGTTCCAGGCCCTTCGCGGCCTTGAGCACCGCGGCGGCGTCCTGCAATTCGCCGGTGCCCTTGGTTTCCTCGGTGCCGATGTTGAGCAGACGCACGCTCGGACGGGGTGTGTCGTTGACAATGCGGGCATAAGCGGCGCCCATGATCGCGAACTGCACCAGATTGCGCGCGTCGCATTCGCGGTTCGCACCGAGGTCGAGCATGACAACGTCGGTTTCGCCAAGCGTGGGCAGCAGCGCGGCGAGCGCGGGGCGGTCGATGCCCGGCATGGTTCGCAGCGCCAGCTTGCTCATCGCCATCAGCGCGCCGGTGTTGCCCGCGCTGACCGCAGCGCCGGCATGACCCTGCTTCACCGCATTGACGGCGAGGCCCATGCTGGTGGTCTTGGCGCGACGGATCGCCTTGCTCGGCTTCTCGTCGCCCGCGACCACATCCTCGCAGTGGAGAATCTCCGATGCGCCGCTGAGGCCGGGGTGGTTGGCGAGCGCGGCTTCGATCTTCGGCTGGTCGCCCACCAGCAGGAACTTGAACTTGTCATGGCGGCGGCGCGCGATTGCCGCGCCCTCGACCATCACGCGCACGCCTTCATCGCCGCCCATCGCGTCGACGGCGATACGCGGCAGGCTCATCGTGCTCTCCGGCTAAGTATGGCGCTGACGGTCAGAGACCGACGGCGATGACTTCGCGCCCGTTGTAATGCCCGCAGTGGCCGCACAGATTGTGCGGGCGCTTGAGCTCGCCGCAGTTCGAGCACTCGTGGTGCGCTTCGACCTTCAGCGAATCATGGCTACGGCGCATCCCGCGGCGGCTGGGCGATACTTTGCGTTTTGGGACGGCCATGCGGCACCTGTTCCTGCGTCAATTTCAATACGATTTCGGGTGCCGCCCTAGGCGAAGGTCCGGGGGCGCACAAGGGAGGCGCTCCGAGCATTCCATCAAGGTCGGCGAAGGGCGGCCCTATAGCGCGATTCCGCGAGGATGCAAGCACGGCGGCGGACGGCGCGCGTTCGTTTGCGCGACGCGCCGCCCCGCGCTAGCCAGCGTGTTCCACAGGGGGATTACCATCATGCTGTTGCCTGTCACACTTTGCGCCGCCGCTGCTGCGGCCATCATCAACATCTGGCTGTCGGTCCGCGTCGGCCAGGTCCGCCGTAGCACCAAGGTCTCGATCGGCGACGATGGCGCGGGCGGCCCGCTGACGGCAAGGATGCGCGCCCAGCTCAACTTCGTCGAGAACACCGCCTTCGTGCTGATCCTGATCGCGGCCATCGAGCTGGCGGGCGCGGGCGGGCAATGGCTGGCGTGGGTCTCGGGGCTCTATCTGCTGGGCCGCGTGGCGCATGGCGTGGGCATGGACGGCGGCGCGCTGGGCGCGGGACGCGCGGTGGGGACGCTGGTGACGATGCTGACGCAGCTTGGCCTGGCGGTCGTGGCGGTGCTGGTGGCGACGGGGCGGATGTGACGTCCGCTATGCGGCAGACGGCTGAAAACCCCGATGACTTGGATGGGGTGGAAAACGGACGCTCAAGTTCAATCGTAACGTATTCCGCCCGGCTCGACACGCGCACGATAATCTTCGTGAAGGGCTGAACCATGCAATCGTTCGCGATTGCCCTCGCGACTGACGTCGACACTTAGGTTGCACTTGAAGCCCGCGCCAAGCAGATAGACCATCTGAAACACGGCGGCATCAACCACGTCTCGAAGGAGCAGCAGGGCCGTCGCATCGTCCGTGTCGGCCAGAGCATCCCGTATCCGCAAGACGCTTTCAGTTGGCTTACGTCCAGGTGGATTACGATAAGCCCTCAACAACTCCGCAGGTAGCGACTGGCTCTCGATGACCAGCGCGTCGAGCATCTCGCCCGTTAGTGCCGTCATGCAATCTCCGCCTCTTAATAGCCTGAGCTAGTTCGCACGACTGTCTCAATGTCAGCAATGGGGTCGTTAGCGGACTGGCAGCTATCAGCCGATACCTCTCGATTTAAGCCAACGCCGCGTCGCTCACGAAGGCGTTGGTCTGGCGTTCGCGGCCGAAGGTGCTGGTGGGGCCGTGGCCGGGGATGAAGGTCACGTCGTTCCCGAGCGGCCACAGCTTCTGAGTGATCGCGTCGATCAGATCCTGGTGGTTTCCCATCGGAAAATCGGTGCGCCCGATGCTGCCCTGAAACAGCACGTCGCCCACGATCGCGAACTTGCTGGGGCGGTGGAAGAATACGACATGGCCGGGGGTGTGGCCGGGGCAGTGGATCACCTCCAGCGTCAGCTCGCCGACGGTCACGGTGTCCCCATCCACCAGCCAGCGGTCGGGCTCGAACGGGTAGGCTTCCACCCCCCAGCGCTTCGCATCGTCGTCCAGCCGCGAAATCCAGAACCGGTCGGCCTCGTGCGGGCCCTCGATCTTCAGGCCCAACTCCTTGGCGAGCACCCCCGCCTGGCCGCAGTGGTCGAGATGGCCGTGGGTGACGAGCAGCTTTTCGAGCTGGACTCCGCTGTTCGCCACCGCCGCCTTGAGCTTGTCGAGATCCCCCCCGGGATCGACCAGCGCCCCCTTCATGGTCTTGGTGCACCAGATTAACGAGCAGTTCTGCTGGAGCGGCGTGACCGGCACGATGCCGGCGCGCATGGCGGGTTGAGGGGTGGCTTCGGTCATGGGCGACAGGTGGCGGGAGGCGGGGTGGATTGCAAGAAAGGCTGCAATACCCTCGAGTCCCTTCAAACTCCACGCCCGCTCGTCCTGAGCCTGTCGAAGGACCACGCGCTACGCTAGACACACAGAATGGACTTCTGGGCCTACATCCTGCGCTGCTCGGACGGTTCGTATTATGTCGGCCACACCGACGACATCGACTTGCGGATGGCTCAACACGAGACCGGCGTGCTCGGCGGCTACACGGCCAAGCGCCGCCCGGTGACGCTGGTCTGGTCGGACCGATTTCCAACGCGCGACGATGCGTTTGCGGCCGAGCGTAAGCTCAAGGGCTGGAGCCGGGCGAAGAAGGAAGCACTGATCGCGGGAGATTGGGAGCGAGTCCGGGCGTTGCCGCGCAACCGCCAAGGTTAGCCCCCCTGCGCCGCGGGGGTTGTGCCGGGTCCTTCGACAAGCTCAGGACGAGCGGGGTTTGATTGAGCACGACGCCTTGATGCGTTTCCGCCCACCTACATCCGCTCGTCCTGAGCCTGTCGAAGGACCACGCACCGCGCCAGAGGAAAGGCTAAACCCGCCCGCCCTTCCACACCACCCGACCGATCACCTCCACCTCCTCGCGCGGGAGTTCGAGCGGGGCGTAGGCGGGGTTGCTGCTGACAAGGACGATGGTTCCCGGCGCGCTGGCGCGGACCTGTTTGACGTGGAGCGCGTCGCCGATGCGGACCACGAAGATGCCCTCGCCCGCGCGCTTGTTGCGGTCGACGAAGATCTCGTCGCCGCTGCGCAGTTCAGGCTCCATGCTGTCGCCCTCGACGCGGATGGCCGAGAGGTCCGCGCCCTCCAGCCCCATCTCGCGCAGCCAGCGGCGCGAGAAATGATGCGAGTCGTAGGGAATTTCCTGCGATCCGCCTAAGCCTTCCAGCGCGCCCGGCCCCGCCGAGGCGTCGAGCGGCAGGCGCGGGATGGCGCGATACTCGTCCGGCCCGGACCCCGCCCCGTCGAATGACGCAAACCCCACCGTCATCGGCCGGGTTTCGATCTGGCGCGGGTTGATGCCGAGAAATTCCGCGATTTTGCGGACATCCGGTTCGTCGAGATGGCGCGGGCTGCCGCGCGCGACATATTGCTGGAGATAGGCCGGGTTGCGCCCGAGCAGCCGGGATAGTGTCGCCAGCGTCGAGCCGCGCTCCCTGGTCAGCTGCTGTAACCGCCCGCGCGCATGGCGCTCGCCCGATGAGATTTCTTCCATAGCAAATCCTATATCAGTAGGATTTTTCCTAGACAAGTAGGAAATGTCGGGCATTTTGGAACATATCAGGAACACTGATTCGTCGCAATCTCAGCCCGGCAGGAGCACCATGTTGATCCAATCCGTCGAAAATTTCCTCCACCGCCACGCGATGGCCCCGACCGTGTTCGGGCGCCTGTCCGTGCAGGATCCGCGCCTCGTGCTCGATCTGCGCAAGGGCCGCGCGCCGCGCCCGCCGATGGACCAGCGGGTGCGCGGCTTCATGGACGGCTACGAACTCGGACTGGAGCGCCGCGATGTCGGTTGAGCCGATCCTTTCGCCCACACCCGCGCGCCGCTCTGGCCCCCGCTCCACCGGCGACCGGGTTCGAGATGCGCTGCTGGCGCTCGGCGCTTATCGCGGCCAGGTGCTGACCCACTCCGAACGCGCCTGGGCCAGCATCACCTTCGCGGGCGCACGCCACACGCTGGCACTGCTGTTCGCCGGCGAGGAAGCCGTGGCGGCAGGCGAGGCCTTCATCGCCGCCCTGCCCGAGCACGAGTTTGCGATTCCAAGCCAGCTCGTCGCCGATGCCGCGATCACCGAGGTCGAGCACCGGCTGCTGCCGCATCCCCGGCTGGTGGTGCAATGCGAACTGCTGCTGCTGGAGGAGGGGTGAGGTTGGCCTCACCTTTGCCTCACTTTTGGCGCCGGATCAGTAGCCCAAGGCCAAATCCAGCCGCGGTTCCACCGGTTCGCCCGCGTGCCACCGCACGAGGTTCTCGATGAAACGGTCCGCGCTGCGCTGGAACATTTTCGTCTGCGCCCGGCCCGACAGATGCATGGTGACCTGGGCGCTCGGCACGTCCCATAGCGGATGCTCGGGCGGCAGCGGCTCGGGCGTGGTGACGTCGAGCAGCGCGGCCTCGATGCGCTTTTCGCTCAGCGCGGCGATCAGCGCGGCCTGATCGACCACCTCGCCGCGCGCGATGTTCACCAGCACGGCGCTGGGCTTCATCGCCGCCAGCTCCGCCGCGCCGATCATGTGATGCGTGTCGGGCGTGGAGGGGACCGCCAGCACCACCCAGTCGAAGCCGCCAAGCTCGCCGCGCCACTGGTCCGGCGTCAGCGCGCCCCCAGAATCATTGGCGGTGGCCGAGCGGCGCACCGGCACCACCTCCATCCCGAAGGCTTCGAGCCGGGTCTTCACCAGCGCCCCGATCGCGCCGAGGCCGAGCAGCAGCACGCGCTCGCCATAGAGTTCGCGCTTGCCGGGGCTGTCGAGCAGCCACTCGTGCCGCTCCTGTGCCCGCACCACCTCGCGGTAGCCCTTGGCGTGGGCGAGCATCAGCATTACGACATATTCGGCGATGGTGATCGCATTGATCCCCGCGCCATTGGTGACCGTGACCCCGCGCTCGGCGAGCAAGTCGAGCGGCAGGAAGTCGAGCCCGGCGTAGATCGAGTTGAGCCATTTGAGGCCGGTCGCGGCGGTGACGATCTCCGCCATCGGGCCGTGCTGCGCGAAGTCGAACCAGCCGATCTCGGCGGTTGGCGCGAGCTCCAGTGCCTCCTCCTTCGACATGAACCAGCGCGGCTCGACCCACTCGGGCAAGCGCGGCTCGACGAGCGGGCGGATCATGCCCGAGAGGACGGCGATGGTCATAGCTTCCACTCCCACCCCAGCGGATCGCCGTCCATCACCTCGACGCCCTGCGCCGCAAGCTTGTCGCGGATGGCGTCGGAGGTGGCGAAGTCCTTCGCCGCCCGCGCTTCCTTGCGGCGGGCTATAAGGCTGTCGATGTCGGCGACATCGATTCGTGCGTCGGTTGGGTGCAAACGCAGGTCGTGTCGCGTTAGGCCAAGTAGGTTCAGGCCAAGCAATTTGTCGGCAAGCCGAAGCGACTGGATGCGCTTGGCCGTCGGCATTTTCTTGTTGCCGAGTATCGCCTCCAGACCGGTCAGAACCTCGGGCGTGTTGAGGTCCGCCGAGATGGCCTCGTCGAAAGCCAGCCGTTCCTGCTCGCTCAACGGAAGGCTGCCTTCGGGTTGCTTGCTCGCCGCCACGTCCGCTTTGAGCTTCTCGACCGCTATCACAATCCGTTTCAGCCGCGTGAGCGCCGCCTGCAACCCCTCCCACGAGAACTCCAGCTCGCTGCGATAATGCGCCTGGAGGCACAGCATCCGGTAGGCGAGCGGGTGGTAGCCCTTGTCGATGAGGAGCTGGAGGCGGAGGAACTCGCCGCTCGACTTGCTCATCTTCCCCGTCCGCTCGACGAGGAAATTGTTGTGCATCCAGATGTTCGCGCCGCTCGCATCCGAATGACAATGCGCCTGGTTCTGCGCGATCTCGTTGGGGTGGTGAATCTCGCGGTGGTCGATGCCGCCGGTGTGGATGTCGAAGGGGAAGCCGAGCACCTCCCCGCTCATCACGCTGCATTCGAGATGCCAGCCGGGCGCGCCGCGGCCCCAGGGGCTGTCCCATTCCATCTGGCGGCTCTCGCCTGGCGGGGTCTTGCGCCAGATGGCGAAGTCGGCGGCGTTGCGCTTGCCATCGACGGGGTCGATGCGGCTCTCACCCTCGTCCGTGCTGGCGCGGGCAAGCCGGCCATAATCGGGCACGGTCGAGACATCGAAATAGAGCCCGCTGTCGAGCTCGTAACAATGCTGGTCCGCGATCCCCTTTGCGAACTCGATCATCTGCGGCACGTAGTCGGTAGCGATCGTCCACTGGCTCGGCTGGCGGATGTTGAGCGCCTTCACATCGGCCCAGAACGCCTCGGTGTAATGCCGCGCGATGTCCCAGATCGACTGCGCCTTCTCCGCCGCCGCCTTCTCCAGCTTGTCCTCGCCCGCGTCCGCATCGTCGGTCAGGTGCCCGACATCGGTGATGTTGATGACGTGGGTGAGCTGATAGCCCTTCCAGCTCAGCGTCCGCCCCAGCACATCGGCGAAGACATAGGCGCGCATATTGCCGATGTGCGGGTAATTGTAGACCGTCGGCCCGCAGGAATAGACGCGCGCCTCACCGGGATGCACCGGCTCGAAGGTCTCGAGCTGGCGGGTGAGCGAGTTGAAGAGCTTGAGCGGCGCATCGGTCATGCCGGGCGGATAGGTTGGCGCGTGGGCTTCGACAAGCTCAGCCTGAGCGGATGTTTCTTGCGGACTTGCACCCAACCCGCTCGTCCTGAGCCTGTCGAAGGACCATCGCGGACCTCACCACCCCTCCCAGCGGATCGCTTCCTCCAGCGGCGCGCGCGCGACCGGGAAAGCATTCACCGGAGCGTCGGGATCGCGATAGCCGATGGCCATGCCGCAGAAGAAAATGTGATCCTCCGGGATCGCCACCATTTCGCGGATTTGCGGCGCATAGACCGCCCAGGCTTCTTGCGGGCAGCTGTCCAGCCCCGCCTCGCGCAGCAGCAGCATAATGGTCTGGAGCCACATCCCGATGTCCGACCATTGCGGCGGACCCATATATCTGGGCGTGTGGACCAGCATCAGCACCGGCGCGCCGAAAGCCTGGAAATTGCGCGCGAACCACATCAGCCGCGCCATCTTGTCCTCGCGCGGAATGGCGAGCGCGCCATACATATCCTCGCCGATCCCGCGCCGCCGGGTCTCATAAATGCCGTCGAGCTCGGGCGGATAGACGTGATACTCGGGCGCAAACGCCTCGCGCCCGCGCGGCAGATCCTGCGCGACGCGGGCGATGAGGCGCTGGAGCGGATCGCCGGTGAGCACGATCCCATGCCACGGCTGGGTATTCCCGCCCGAAGGCGCGCGCTGCGCTTGCTCGAGGATGCGGGTCAGGACGGCGCGATCGATCGGTTGGTCGGTAAAGGCGCGGATGGAGCGGCGGGTGGCGACGGCTTGGGTGACCGTCACAGGTCGATCCCGTGCGCGTTACGGGCAGCGTGGAAAACGCGCAGGATCACCGGTTCCTCCTCCTCAAGTCTGTAAATGACCCGGTAACTTCCATGAACCGCAGCGCGACAATGCGGCGGTAGTTCGGGTCGGCCGCCGTAAGCCTGCGGATGATCGCCGATCTTTTCAAATTTCGCGGTCAGTTCCTCGACGAACGTTATCGCGCGCAAGGGATTGTCGGGAGCGATGTGGTCCGCAATTTCTTCAAGATCGAGCCGGGCGCGCGGGGAAAGCTTATAGAGCCCCACTCTGCTTCGCCCTCTCGACCATACGCTTGCGCAACGCGGTCATAGCCGTCGGACCGTCTAGATACGGCCCCTCTTCACCCTTGGCGATCAGCTCGTGCAACTTTTTCAGTTTGGCCTGCCGGAGGGTCTCCTCGTCGAGCCAGAGGTAGAGCGCGTCGATCAGGATGTCGCCGTTACTCTCAAACCGTCCTTCGGCGATCGCCGAATCCATTGCGTCCTGCAAATCTTGCGGAAGCGCCCGCTTGATATCGGCGACGGCATTCATGCGTTCAAGCTAACATATCTGTTTCGCGCTTGCCAAGAACGGTGATCCGACTGGCTTCCGATCATTCCCCCTCGAACAATCCCGCCAACTGCTCGATCATCGTGCCGCCCAACTGCTCGACATCCATGATCGTGACCGACTTCTTGTAGTAGCGGGTCACGTCGTGCCCGATGCCGATGGCGGACAATTGCACGGGCGACTGCTTCTCGATCCAGTCGATCACCTTGCGCAGATGGGTTTCGAGATAGCCCGCCTGATTGACGCTCAGCGTGCTGTCGTCGACCGGCGCGCCGTCGCTGATGACCATCAGGATGCGGCGGTCTTCGGACCGGCGGAGCAGGCGGTCGTGCGCCCAGAGCAACGCCTCGCCGTCGATGTTTTCCTTCAGCAGCCCCTCGCGCATCATCAGCCCGAGGTTGCGGCGGGCCCGCCGCCACGGCTCGTCGGCCTGCTTGTAGATGATGTGGCGTAGATCGTTGAGGCGGCCGGGATTTGCGGGGCGGCCGTCGGCCAGCCACACCTCGCGTGCCTGCCCGCCCTTCCACGCCCGCGTGGTGAAGCCGAGGATTTCGGTCTTCACCCCGCAGCGCTCGAGCGTGCGCGCCAGGATATCGGCGCTGATAGCGGCAATGCTGATCGGGCGGCCGCGCATGGAGCCCGAATTGTCGATCAGCAGCGTGACCACGGTGTCCTTGAAATCGGTCTCGCGCTCCACCTTGTAGCTCAGCGAATGGCCGGGACTGATGACCACGCGCGCCAGCCGCGCCGCGTCGATCAGGCCCTCCTCCTGGTCGAAATCCCAGCTGCGGTTCTGCTGCGCCATCAGCCGCCGCTGGAGCCGGTTGGCGAGCCGGGTGACGAGGCCCTGGAGCCCGGCAAGCTGGCTGTCGAGATAGGCGCGCAGCCGCTCCAGCTCGTCGGGATCGCAAAGGTCCTCCGCCCCGACCACCTCGTCGAATTTGGCGGTGTAGGGCTTGTAGTCGAACCCCTCGGGAATTTCGGTCCAGGGGCGGTTGGGCCGGACGGGCATCATGCCTTCCTCGGCCTCGTCCGACGGATCACCGTCGGCCATTTCGTCGCTGGCCTCGGAATCGCGCTGCTCGGCATCGCCGTCGCTGTCGCCGTCCGAAGTTTCGCCGGCCATCTCGGCGGACTGCGGCTCGCTCGATCCCTGGTCCTCGTCTTCGCCTGGCTCGTCCTGCGGGTGCTCGCCCTCGTCGTCGTCGCCGTCCTGGCCGTCGGACTCGTCGGTCGGTTCGGGCTTGGTCAGGTCGAGGTGGCGCAGCAGATCGAGGCTGAGCGACTGGAAGGCGCGCTGGTCGTCGAGGCGGTCGGCCAGCCCGGCGATATCGCCACCCGCCTTGTCCTCAATCCATTCACGCACCAGCTCGACGCCTGCCCGCGCCCGCTCGGGCACCGCCGCGCCGGTCAGGGCCTCGCGCAGCAGCAGCGAGAGCGCGGTGGGGAGCGGCACCTCACCCACGCTGGCGGCGCGCGCAATGGGGTCAGCGGCGGTGCGCTGCTCCACTGCGGCGGCGAGGTTGCCGCGCACCCCGCCCATCCGCATCGCGCCGATGGCCTCGTAGCGCGCCTGCTCGATGGCGTCGTAACAGGCGCGCGCGACCGGCTCGGGCGGGGCGCCCTTGGCGTGGACCGTGTCGCTATGATGGCGCAGGCGGAGCGCGAAGCTGTCGGCGAAGCCGCGCGCCTCGCGGGCCTGTTGCTCGGGCAGATTGCGGCCAGGCAGGGGCACGCGGAAGTTGCGCCCGCTCTGCGTGGGGACGTCGGCGGTCCAGGCGACCTCGACCTCGGCCTCATGCGCCAGCGCGCGCGCCGTACCGGTCAGCGCGTGGCGAAAACGGTCGAGAGGCGTCTGCTCGGTCACTCGTCGACGGGAATGCTCTGGCCGGTCTTGGCCCAGTCGGCGGTGAACGCCTCGAGGCCCTTGTCGGTCAGGACGTGATTGGCGAGCGCCTTGATGACCGCCGGGGGCGCGGTCATCACATCGGCGCCGATCCGCGCGCATTCCAGCACATGGACCGGATGGCGGATGCTGGCGGCGAGGATTTCGGTCGCGAAGGCATAATTGTCGTAGATCAGCCGGATGTCGCGAATGAGGTCGAGCCCGTCGAAGCCGTTGTCGTCATGCCGCCCCAGGAACGGCGAGACGAAGGTCGCCCCGGCCTTGGCGGCGAGCAGCGCCTGGTTGGCGGAAAAGCACAGCGTCACATTGACCATCGTGCCATCGCCGGTGAGCGCGCGGCAGGTCTTGAGGCCGTCGATCGTCAGCGGCACCTTGACGCAGACATTGTCGGCGATCTTCCGCAGCGTCTCGGCCTGACGCATCATGGTGAGGTGATCGAGCGCGACGACCTCGGCGCTCACCGGCCCGTCGACCAGCGCGCAGATTTCCTTTGTCACTTCGATGAAGTCGCGCCCGGCCTTGTGGATCAGGCTGGGGTTGGTGGTGACGCCGTCGATCAGCCCGGCCTCCGCCAGTTCGCGGATGGCAGCGGTATCGGCGGTGTCGGCAAAGAATTTCATCGGGGCGCTCCGGCGCGGGAGGGGGACTGCGCCGCCTATGAAAAGAAACGCCCCGGCAGGCAATGCCGGGGCGTTCGAATCTCTATGCCGAATCGCGAAGCTCAGGCGAAAGCGACCGCCTGGTGCTTGCGCTTGCGCATCGCTGCTCCCACCCCGCCGAAGCCGAGGATCAGCAGGGCCCAGGTCGAAGGCTCGGGCACCGGCGGCGGGGCAACGGTATACGTCAGCGCCTTGAACTTGAATGCGTCATCCGGCGTGGTGTCGGTGAAGGAGGCACCTACGAGCCACAGTGTGCCGCCGCGGCTCAGCGCATTGATGTTGCGAATCTGCGTGTCCGACGTTGCCGTCGTGTCCTCGGCGTAGAGACCGAGCGCATTGAGAACGCTCTGATTCTGGCCTGCCAGGCTGTTCACCCATGAGGTGCCGAACATGCCCGCGCCCACCGTCGCATCCGTGTCGGGACCGACGCAGCAAGTGCCAATGTCGAACCGGTAATCGGTCGTGAAGGTGGCATCGCCAATCTTCACATAATTGCTGAACGACAGCACGAAGAAATCCTTCGTGCCCGTGTTGTCGGCGGTATGCGAGCTGTCACCCCAACCGTCGATCCCCAGCCCGCCGCTCCACTGGCCCAGCGTGCGGGCGGTAATGAGGCCCGAAGTGTCGATCGAGAAGGCGGTCACCCGAACCTGCGTGCCGTCACTGCCGGCGAAGGTCAGTCCGCTGGTCGTGGCGTTGGTGCCGCCGCTGGTGAATACCACCGAGGCCGCCATTGCCGGGCTGGCAACCGCGAGAGCTCCAACAGCAATCGTCGAAGTGAGAAGTTTACGCATGAGTGCCTGTAACCCCAAAGAGCTGTCGCGGTGACCCCGTTAAGCCGAGCCGCCTTATGCTTTGTTGGCATTCTTGATGTGGATTCGCGGCGAAATTGTCGAGCGCGCGCTGCAGGCCTTCCCCGTTCGGGACACATTTGATGCGTCGCGTCAAATTCGCAGCGAGCGACGGCGCGGTGCCAGCGCCGCCTGATGACTTCATGCCCGGCCTTGTCGCGCGTGACCGCCGCTCGCCATATGGCCGGTGATGGACCGCGTTCGCTGCCTCGTCTTCAACGCCGCGCTCGGCCCGCTGGACTATCGCGTGCCCGAGGGCATGGCGGTGTCACCCGGCGCGGTGGTGGCGTGTCCGCTGGGCCCGCGCACGGTGCTGGGGATCGTCTGGGAGGCTGAGCGGTTGCCCGGGGCCGACGTTCCGGCGGAGAAGCTGCGGCCCTTGCGCGAGGTGCTGCCGGTGCCGCCGCTGGCCGCCCCGCTGCGGCGCCTGATCGAATGGACCGCCGACTATTACTGCGCCCCGCTGGCCGCGGTCGCGCGCATGGCGCTGAGTTCGGGCGGCGCGCTCAAGGGGCCGGCGACCACCATCGAATACCGGCTGTCCGGCGGCGCGCCCGAACGCATGACTCCGCAGCGCCAGGCCGCGATCGAGGCACTCGAGGGCGAGCAGGCGACGATCCGCGAACTGGCGGGGATCGCGGGCGTATCCGAGGGCGTGCTGCGCGGGCTGGTCAATCACGGCGTGCTGGAACCGGTCGAGGTCGATTGCGACCGGCCCTATCATCGCGCTCAGCCCGATTTCGCCACCCCCGAGCTGACTCCCAACCAGCAGGAGGCGGCGGACCGGCTGCGCAGCGCCGTCGAGGCCCAAAAATTCACCCCCTTCCTGCTCGACGGCGTGACCGGATCCGGCAAGACCGAGACCTATTTCGAGCCCATCGCAGAGGCGCTCACGATGGGTCGGCAGGTGCTGGTGCTGCTGCCCGAGATCGCGCTGACCGAGGCGTTTCTGAAGCGCTTCGAGGATCGCTTCGGCGCGCCGCCGGTGCTGTGGCATTCCTCGCTCAAATCGACTGAGCGCCGCCGGGCGTGGCGCGCGGTGGCGGCTGGGCCAAAGAAAGGGGGCGCGCAGGTGGTGGTCGGGGCGCGCTCGGCGCTGTTCCTGCCCTTCGCAGCGCTCGGCCTGATCGTGGTCGACGAGGCGCATGAGACGAGCTTCAAGCAGGACGACGGCGTGCGCTACAACGCCCGCGACGTGGCCGTGATGCGCGCCCATTTCGAAGGCGTGCCCGCGATCCTCGCCAGCGCCACCCCGGCGCTGGAAAGCCTGGCGATGGCGGACGCCGGCACCTACGCCAAAATCGATCTCCCCGCCCGTTTCGGCGGTGCGGAATTGCCCAGCATCGCCACCATCGATCTGACGCAGGAGAAGCCCGGCCGCGGCCACTGGCTCGCCGAGCCGCTGATGCGCGCGCTGGAGGAGCGACTGGCGCGCGGCGAGCAATCGCTGCTGTTCCTCAACCGCCGCGGCTATGCCCCGCTGACGCTGTGCCGCAACTGCGGCTATCGCTTCCAGTGCCCCAATTGCAGCGCCTGGCTGGTCGAGCACCGCTTTTCGAGCCGCCTCGCCTGCCACCATTGCGGGCATCAGACCGCGGTGCCCGAGCGGTGCCCCGAATGCGGCGAGCCCGATTGCCTGGTCGCCTGCGGTCCCGGCGTCGAGCGCATCGCCGACGAGGTGGCCGAGCGGCTGCCCGAGGCGCGGGTGTTCGTCGCCACGTCGGACACGCTCAACTCGCCGGGCCGCGCGGCGGAATTCGTGGCGCTGGTCGAGGGCGGTGCGGTCGATGTGATCGTGGGCACGCAACTGGTAACCAAGGGGTTCCATTTCCCCGAGCTGACGCTGGTGGGCGTGGTCGATGCCGATCTCGGCCTCGAAGGCGGCGATCTGCGCGCGGCGGAGCGCACCTATCAGCAGATCGCTCAGGTCGCCGGGCGAGCGGGCCGCGGCGCCAAGCCGGGCGAGGTGCTGATCCAGACTCGCCACCCCGAAGCCGCGGTGATCGCCGCGCTGGCCGACGGCGACCGCGACGCCTTTTACGCCGCCGAAACCGAGGCGCGGCGCATGGCGGGCGCGCCGCCCTTCGGCCGCTGGGCCGCGATCATCGTCTCGAGCGAGGAGGAGAGCGACGCGCGCGACGCCGCCCAGCGCATCGGCCGCGCCAGGCCCGATCATCCCGAACTCGCGATCTACGGCCCCGCCCCCGCCCCGCTCAGCCTGCTGCGCGGTCGCTACCGCTACCGGCTGCTGGTCAACGCCCGCCGCAGCGCACAGTTGCAGGACATCATCCGCGGCTGGCTCGGGCCGCTGGACCACCCGGCGGGCGTGCGCGTAGGGATCGATATCGACCCCTACAGCTTCGTGTGAACATCGGCACTTTCCTACCGAGTCTTGAACCTATATGGTTTATTAGAGATAATCCGCTGCCTTAACGAGAAGGACCGCGCAAGGTGACAAACTGGCGTTGCAAGGAGACAATCATCCGCGGCAAGGCGACACCCGGTCGGTCGCAAAGCGACACGTCGTCCTCACAAGGATACGCCGAATCCCACAAGGCGACACGCGACTCGCGCAAGGCGAGTTTTCTTTCCCCTGGACCGTGTAACACCCGGTCCATGTCCAACATTCCCGGCACCCGCGACGGCATCGGGTATTGAAGGCGAAGATGCCGACCTCCGCTGCTCGCCCCGTCCTCGTACCGCTGCTCGGCGACCAGCTCAGCCCGACCATCGCGAGCCTGGCGGGGCTGGATCGCGACGACACCGTGATCCTGATGATGGAGGTGTGGGACGAGGCGACCTATGTGCGCCATCACAAGCAGAAGATCGCGCTGATCTTCTCGGCCATGCGCCATTTCGCCGCGGAGTTGACCGCCGCTGGCTGGCGCGTCGATTACGTGAAGCTCGACGATCCGGACAATGCCGGGAGTTTCACCGGCGAGCTCGCCCGCGCTGTAGAGCGCTACGATCCGCGCCTGATCCGCGTGGTCGAAGCGGGCGAATGGCGCGTGCAGGCGGCGATCGACGAATGGGCCGACAAGTTCGCCTGCCCCGTCGAGGTGCTGGCGGACGACCGGTTCCTGGCCAGCAAGGCGGAATTCGCTGCATGGGCCGAGGGGCGCAAAGAGCTCCGCATGGAGTTCTTCTACCGCGAGATGCGGCGCAAGACCGGGCTGCTGATGGATGGCGACCAGCCCGCTGGCGGCCAATGGAATTACGACGCGGAGAACCGCAAGCCGCCCAAGGCCGGGCTCGCTGTGCCGCCGCGCCCCTTGTTCGTGCCCGATACAATCACGCGTGAGGTGCTGGCGCTCGTCGCCGAGCGCTTCGGCGATCATTTCGGCGATCTCGAACCCTTCCAGTGGCCGGTCACCGCGGCCGAGGCGGAGGAGGCGGCAAACGCCTTCTTTCGCGAACGGCTCGAACGCTTCGGCCCCTATCAGGACGCCATGGTGGCGGGCGAGGACCAGCTCTACCACTCACTGCTCTCGACCAGCCTCAACCTCGGCCTGCTCGACCCGCTTGACCTCTGCCGCCGCGCCGAACGCAGCTATCGCGAGGGCAATGCGCCCCTAAACTCGGTCGAGGGCTTCATCCGCCAGATCATCGGCTGGCGCGAATATATCCGGGGTTTCTACTGGTTCGAGATGCCCGCGCTGGCCGCGGCGAACGCGCTGGAGGCGCATCGCCCGCTGCCCGAATTCTTCTGGACCGGCGAAACCGACATGGCGTGCCTGGCCGATTGCATTCGCTCGACCAAAGCCAACGCCCACGCGCATCACATCCAGCGGCTGATGGTGCTGGGCAATTTCTGCCTGCTCGCCGGGATCGACCCGCAGGACGTCGCCGACTGGTATCTGGTCGTCTATGCCGACGCCTATGAATGGGTCGAGCTGCCCAATGTGGCGGCGATGATCCTCTACGCGGATGGCGGACGGCTGGCCTCGAAACCCTATGCCGCCAGCGGCAATTACATCGACAAGATGAGCGATTACTGCGCGGGCTGCCGCTATTCGCCCAAGATCAAGACCGGCGAAGGCGCCTGCCCGTTCAATCCGCTCTATTGGGATTTCATGATCCGCCACCGCGAACGGCTGGGCGCGAACACGCGGGTCGGAGCCATCTATGGCAGCTGGGACCGGATGGCCCCGGAGAAACAGGAAGCATATCTGGCCAGCGCCGCGGCCGTGCGGGCGGCGCTGGAGCCCGCCGCCCCAGGGTGGGCGCGGATGTGTTAGCGGTAGATCGCCTCGGCATCGGCCTGCAGCTTCTGCATCGCCCACAGCCACGGCTGGTGGCCGTAGCTGATGCGGCCGACACCGAGTGCGGCGATTTCGGCGAGCGTGCCGATTTCGGTCTTCGCGGTCACATTGACCGGGATCGGCGAAGCCTCGCAGATCGCCGTTATGGCGGCACGGTCGATCAGGAAGGGGACGAACAGCCCGGAAGCTCCGGCATCGGCATAGGCTTTCGCGCGTTCGATCGTCTCGGCGACCAGCGCCGCGCTGAACGGCACCTGCCAGAACAGATCGCAGCGGGCGTTGACGAACAGGCCCGAGGCCGCGGCGGCCGCCACCCGGGCGCTCGCCTCGGCGACGGGCAGTGGCCGCGCTGCCCCGGGCAGGCGGTCCTCCATATTGATGCCCACCGTCCCGGCCGCGCGCACCGCGGCGACACTGGCCTGCACCGCCGCCGGATCGGCGCCGTAACCGGACTCGATATCGACGCTGACCGGCACCTCGACCACCGCCACGATCCGCTCCAGATTGGCGATCACATCGGCGAACGGCAACTTCTCGCCGTCGCCCGCGCCGAACGCCTCGGCCACGCCATAGCTGCCGGTCGCCAGCGCCGGTGCGCCAGCGGCGGCGACCGCCTTGGCGCTGCCGGGATCCCAGATGTTGTAGAGCACCAGCGGCTGACCCGGCACGTGCAGGGCGCGGAATGCTTCGACGTCGCTCATCTACCTGGCTTCCCTCTTCAGCAGCTCGCGCTTGATATCGAGCCCATAGGCATAGCCGCCCAGATCCCCGCCGGTGCGGATCACGCGGTGGCAGGGGATCAGTACGGCGACATTGTTACGCGCGTTCGCGCTGCCCGCGGCGCGCACCGCGCGGGGGTTGCCCGCTGCCGCGGCGATCTGGGCATAGGTGCGCGTCTCGCCCGGCGGAATCGCCCGGAGCGCCCGCCAGCACGCCTCCTGGAAGGCGGTGCCCTTCACGTCGAGCGGGATATGCGCGAAATCGCCCGGCTGTTCGACGCTGGCGACGACCTCGGCGAGCAGCGCGGCGAAATCCGCGCCACCCTCGATCAGTTCGGCGTTGGGGAAGCGGACGCGCAGCGCCTTCGCATCTTCAGCGAAAGACAGCCGGCACACCCCTTTATCCGTGGCGGCGACCAGCATCGGTCCGAGCGAGGTGGGCACCACCGCCCAGTGAATGGTTACCCCTCTGCCGCCATTGGCCCAGGCACTCGGCACCATTCCCAGCTTCTCCCTGTTCGCCGCATAGAACCGCGATGGCACCGAATAACCCGCGGCATAGATCGCGCCGGTCACGCTCTCTCCGCCCGACAAGGCATCGCGCGCCCGCTCCTCGCGCAAGGCGCGGGCATAGGCGGCGGGCGAAAGGCCGGTGGACCGCTTGAACAAGCGCTGGAAATGCGCCGCCGAATACCCGGTGAGCTGCGCCAGCTCGTCGAGCGTCGGCGCGGCGTCGGTCGACTGGCGAATCTCGTCGATGGCGGCCAGCACCGCGGCTTCCTCGTTCGACTGCTTGTCCGGCGCGCAGCGCTTGCAGGCGCGCAGGCCGGCGGCTTCGGCCTCCGCGATGCTGGCATAAAAGCGCACGTTCTCGCGCCTGGGCGCGCGCGCCGGACAGCTCGGGCGGCAATAGATGCCGGTCGAATGAACGCCGGTCAGGAAGTGCCCGTCGAAACGCCGGTCCTTGGCCAACGCGATCCGCCAGCGATCGTCATCGGTAAGTGGGCGCTGAGTCATCGGTATCATCCTCTCATGGTGTCGGGTGATCGCGCAACCGCCTTAGCGCCAGTCTCGCACCAGCTGCATCCCGGCCCTTGCGGTCAATGTCCGCTCCGGCGATAGCGCGGCGATGATGCGGCTGATCGTTCTCGTGCTCGTGCTGCTGGCTGCGCCTTTGCGCGCCGATCCCGGCGATATCGACGCGGCGGCGCGCGGAGTGGTGCGGGTGGTGATCGTCGAAACCGGCGACGACGGGGTGTTCCCGGTGAGCCACGGCAGCGGCTTCGCGGTGGGCAACAACCGCTTCGTCACCAATGCCCATGTCGTGCGCGATGCCGAGCTGGACGACGATCTGCGCCTCGCCATCGTCCCGCCCGAAGGCGGCGGGGCGGTCTATGGCCGGGTGGTCGCCATCGATCCGCAGAAGGATCTGGCGCTGGTCGCCACCGATGGGCCCTTGCCGCTGCCCCCGCTCGCACTCGCGGGCGGCACTCCGCTCGACAGCGGCGACGTGGCGGCGGTCGGTTATCCGATGAATGTCGATCGCGCGCAGGGCCTCTCGATCGAGGACATCTTCAGTGCGCAACCACCGGTGAAAAGCCGCGGGTTCCTGTCAGGATTCCGCCCCAGCCGGATGTTCGATACCGTCCTGCACACCGCGCCGATCGCGCGCGGCAATTCGGGCGGGCCGCTGCTCGACGGCTGCGGCCGGGTCCTCGGCGTCAACAGCTTCGGGGCGGAGAGCGAAAGCGCCGACGGCGAGTTCTTCTTCGCGGTCTCGGCCCGCGAGTTGGTGGAGTTCCTGCGCCGCAACGGCGTGACGCCGCGGATCAATGCCACGCCGTGCCGCAGCCTCGCCGATCTCGACGCCGCCGAACAGACGCGGACCACCGCCGAGCAGCAGGCCGCACGTCAGGCGATGGAGCAGCGCGCCGCCACCCAGCGCAGCCGCCAGGACCGCGCGCGTTTCGAGGCCGAGATGCGTGTACTGGCCGAACGCGACGACCGGCTGCTGGCGACGATGGTGCTGCTGTTGCTCGCCGCGGGGCTCGGCTGGTGGGCCTGGGAGAAGCGCGAGCGGATCGATTCTGCGGGCGAGCCGCTGCCGTGGCCGCGCGACAACCGGATAGCTGCCGCGGGTGCGGGCGCGGCGCTGCTCGGCGCGCTGTTCCTCCAGGCGACGCGGCCGGGGATCGAGGAGATCGACCGGCTGACCACCGCCGCGCTGGTGGACGAGGAGCGTGCACCCGCTGCGAGCGCGGGGGACGGCGATGATGGTGCCGCGCGCTCCTATATCTGCCGGCTGGATCAGCAGCGCAGCCGCGTCACGACATCCGACACGCAGGACGTGCCGTTCGCCTGGAAAGGCACGGGCTGCGTCAACGGACGAACGCAATACGGCTTCTCGCAAGGGGTGTGGAACCGCGTGCTGGTGCCGAACGACGACCAGGAGGTCTCGGTCAACAGCTTCGACCCCGCCCGGCGCGAATTCCGCACCGAACGCTATCTCCTGTCGCAAGCCGCGATGCAGCAGGCGCGCCAGGCCCGCGCTGCCTATGAGGCACCGCAATGCGGCGGCAACGCCGCGGCGGCGACGCTTGGCGAGCAACAGCGCACGGTGCTCGACGCCTTGCCGGCCAAGCCAAACGAGCGCCTGGTCTACGTCTGCGACGGCTCAAGATAGCAGCGCCGCGGCAGGGGTTCAGCCCCGCCGCGGCGCGCCATCCCCCCCGGGTTAATCGATCACGCGAGCGCGAGCGAGGTCCGGCGGCGCTGGCGCATCGCCCCGCCAACCGCGCCGAAGCCCAGGATCAGCATGGCCCAGGTCGCGGGCTCGGGCACCGCAGTGCTGCCGATGCCCACCTGGATGCCGTGCCAGTTCTCGTTGTTCGATTCGGTGAAGGTCAGCGTCGTGATCGGTCCGGCGAACCTGAGGATGCCGTGCGATTCGCCGTTCGAGGTGAACGAGACCGGCGTGACATTGGTCAAGGTGCCGCATCCCCAGTAGCCGCAGCCATTAACCCAGCCCTGCTGCGTGAAGGTGCGGTCGAACACCACGTTGCTCTGGCCGTTCCAGCTCATGATGGCGAGATAGACCTCGCTCACCGCGGAGGAGAAGGTGATGGTCTTGGTTCCGGCGGTGTTGAGCGCGACGATGTCGCTCCCGGACGGGCGCCCGGCGGTTCCGTCCCAGTTGGTGGAATCCCAATAGGCGATGCCGCCATTGGTCTGCGCGAACTGATAGCTGCCGGTGTAGGTAACGCCCACGCCGCCGGCGGTGCCGAATACGGTGTTGGCACCCGCCTGCTGCCAGTCGGTCCAGGTGATGGTCGCCGAAGCGGCCTGCGGAACGGCAAGCGCCAGCGCGCTGCCGAGAAACAGATGGCCCATTTTCATGTCACGAGTGTCCTTCCCCTAAGCCCCCGCACGCCGCTGCGCACCGGCGACTCGTTTACGCCCGATGCCAATCCATTAACATCCCTTAACGATATTGGCCAGCCCTCTCGCTCTTTGCGTCGCACACCCGGTTGCAATACGCCGGACCCGCTGCTAGTCGCGCGCCAGCCGTCGCCGGGGTGCCTTCCTGTGCATCCATTCTGGCGGGCCGACATCGCCAATCTCAGCGAACCCAAGAGGACGTGACGCGTGGACCTTTCCGCCGGTATTCAGGCTAGCCTGGCAGGGCGTTACGCCTCGGCGCTGTTCGATCTGGCGAGCGAGAGCGGCACCGTGACTCCGGTCGAATCCGATCTCGATGCGCTGTCGAAAGCCCTTGCCGAATCGCCCGAGCTCGCCGCCCTCACCACCAATCCTCGGGTGAACCGCGCGGATGCCGGCAAGACGCTCACCGCGCTGGCCAAGGTGATGAAGCTGTCGCCGCTGACCGCCAATTTCCTCGGCGTGCTGGCGAGCAACCGTCGCCTGGCGCAGTTGCCGAACGTCATCCGCGCGTTCCGCACGATCGCCGCCGCGCAGCGCGGCGAGGTGACCGCCGAAGTCGCCAGCGCGCACGCGCTGACCGATGCCCAGATCGAAACGCTGCGTCAAAAGCTCACGCAACGCGAAGGCCGCACCGTCAAGCTCACCACCCGCACCGATCCCGACCTCCTGGGCGGGCTTGTCGTCACCCTCGGCTCGAAGCGTATCGACGCTTCGATCCGCACCCGCCTCAACACCCTCGCCCAGGCCATGAAGGCCTGAGGCGCTCGCCCTGACTATAGGACGCATACGACATGGATATCCGCGCCGCTGAAATCTCCAAGGTCATCAAGGACCAGATCGCCAGCTTCGGCAGTGACGCCGAAGTCAGCGAGGTCGGCACCGTGCTGTCGGTTGGCGACGGCATCGCCCGCATCCACGGCCTCGACCGGGTCCAGGCCGGCGAGATGATCGAGTTCGCCAATGGCGTGCAGGGCATGGCGCTGAACCTTGAAGCCGACAATGTCGGCGCGGTGATCTTCGGCTCCGACGCCGAGATCAAGGAAGGCGACAGCGTCAAGCGCACCCAGACGATCGTCGACGTGCCGGTGGGCAAGGGCCTGCTCGGTCGCGTGGTCGATGCGCTCGGCAATCCGATCGACGGCAAGGGGCCGATCATCGGCGCCACCCGCACCCGCGTCGAGGTCAAAGCGCCCGGCATCATCCCGCGCCAGTCGGTGCACGAGCCGGTGCAGACCGGCCTCAAGGCCCTGGACGCGCTCGTCCCCGTGGGCCGCGGCCAGCGCGAGCTGATCATCGGCGACCGCCAGACCGGCAAGACCGCAGTCGCGATCGATACCTTCATCAACCAGAAGGAGCTGAACGCCGGCACCGACGAGAGCAAGAAGCTCTACTGCGTCTATGTCGCGATCGGCCAGAAGCGTTCGACAGTGGCGCAGATCGTGCGCCAGCTCGAGGAAAACGGCGCGATGGAATACACCATCGTGGTCGCCGCCACCGCTTCGGAGCCCGCCCCGCTGCAATATCTCGCGCCCTACACCGGCTGTGCGATGGGGGAATTCTTCCGCGACAACGGGATGCATGCGGTCATCGTCTACGACGATCTTTCCAAACAAGCGGTCGCCTATCGCCAGATGTCGCTGCTGCTGCGCCGCCCGCCGGGTCGCGAAGCCTATCCGGGCGACGTGTTCTATCTCCACTCTCGTTTGCTCGAGCGTGCCGCCAAGATGAGCGACGCCCTCGGCGCCGGTTCGCTCACCGCGCTGCCGATCATCGAGACGCAGGCAGGCGATCTTTCGGCTTATATCCCGACTAACGTCATCTCGATCACCGACGGCCAGATCTTCCTCGAGACCGAGCTGTTTTATCAGGGCATCCGTCCGGCCATCAACGTGGGCCTGTCGGTCAGCCGCGTCGGCGGCGCCGCGCAGACCAAGGCGATGAAGAAGGTCGCGGGCTCGATGAAGCTCGATCTCGCGCAATACCGCGAGATGGCCGCCTTCGCGCAGTTCGGCTCGGACCTCGATGCGGCCACGCAGAAGCTGCTCAACCGCGGTGCGCGCCTGACCCAGCTTCTCAAGCAGAAGCAGTTCAGCCCGATGCCAGTCGAGGAGCAGGTCGTTTCGATCTACGCCGGCACCAACGGCTATTTGGATGCGGTGCCGGTCGATCGCGTCAACGATTACGAGGAGCAGATGCTGAGCTTCATGCGCCACGAACATGGCGACACGCTCAAGACCATCCGCGACACCGGCAAGTTCGAGGACGATGTGCGCGACAAGATCAAGGGCGCACTCGAAACCTTCGCCAAGCAGTTTGCGTAAGGATCACGGCCCGTGGCCAGCCTCAAAGAACTGAAAAACCGGATCAAGTCGGTCAAATCGACCCAGAAGATCACCAAGGCGAAGCAGATGGTCGCCGCGGCCAAGCTGCGCCGGGCGCAGGCCGCTGCCGAAGCCGCTCGCCCTTATGCACAGCGGCTGGGCAAGGTCATGGGGTCGCTTGCGGCCAAGGTCTCGGGCGACAGCGCCCCGCTGCTGCTGCGCGGCACTGGCCAGGACCAGCGCCATCTGCTGGTGGTGGTCAATACCGACAAGGGGCTCTGCGGCGGTCTCAACGCCAACATCGTCAAGGCCGCCAAGCTGAAGGCGCGCGCGCTCATCGCCGAGGGCAAGGAGGTGGATTTCTACCTCGTCGGCCGCAAGGGCCGCGCCCCGATCAAGCGCGACTACGCCAGCCGCATCGCGCAGGAATACGACACCAGCACCGTGCGCAACATCGGCTTCACCGAAGCCCAAGGCATCGCCGAGGAGCTGGTGGCGATGTTCGAGGCAGGCAAATTCGACATCGCCCACCTCATCTATCCGCAGTTCAAGAGCGCGCTGGTGCAGGACCCGGTCGTGGTGCAGCTGCTGCCGGTTCCGGGCACCGAAGGCCAGACCGCTGCGGTAGCGAACGACGCGGTGGTCGAATACGAGCCCGACGAGGAATCGATCCTCGCCGATCTGTTGCCCCGCTATGTCCGCACACAGGTGTTCGGCGCGCTGATCGAGCGCGAGGCGAGCGAACAGGGTGCATCGATGACGGCGATGGACAACGCCACGCGCAACGCGGGCGACCTGATCAACAAGCTGACCATCCAGTACAACCGCAGCCGCCAGGCCGCGATCACCACCGAACTCATCGAAATCATTGCGGGCGCGGAAGCGCTCTAAGGAATCACACGTGAAGAAGATCGCTTTCCTGCTGCCCGTGTTCGCGCTCACTGCCTGCTCGGGCGAGCCTGCCGCTGAGCCCACCCCGGCTGCGACTTCCGCGGCTCCGGCCCCGGTGAGCGCGCCCAGTCTCCCCGCGCCCGACCAGGCGCTGTTCACCCGGCTTCACGCCGCGACCTGCCCCGACGCGAAGCCGGTCAACACCGCCGTCTGCAAGCGCGCAGGGTTCGGGTCCGAAGAGGTGATCTGCGAATACGGCCTGGGTGACGACGAATATCTCCGCAACGAGGCCACGCTGGTGCCCGCCGAAGACGAGTGGGCCCTGAAGGATGGCGCTGCCATCTGCGAACCCGCCACCGCAACGCCCGCCGGCTAATCCGCCGCAGCAAACTATTCTGACGCCAAGGAACCCAAAATGGCTACCGCCCCCAAGCTGAACCAGAGCCCCAACGGCACCATCTCGCAGGTCATCGGCGCCGTCGTCGACGTCGCCTTCGAGGCTGAACTGCCCGCGATCCTTTCCGCGCTCGAGACCAAGAACGGCGACAGCACGCTTGTCCTCGAAGTCGCGCAGCACCTCGGCGAGAACACCGTGCGCACAATCGCCATGGACTCGACCGAAGGCCTCACCCGCGGCCAGGAAGTGATCAGCACCGGGGCGCAGATCCGCGTGCCCGTCGGCCCCAAGACGCTCGGCCGCATCATGAACGTGATCGGCCAGCCGATCGACGAACGTGGCCCCGTCGGCGCCGAGACCACCATGCCGATCCACGCCGAGGCCCCGCTCTTCATCGACCAGTCGACCGAAGCGGCCATTCTGGTGACCGGAATCAAGGTCATCGACCTGCTCGCGCCCTATGCGCGCGGCGGCAAGATCGGCCTGTTCGGCGGCGCCGGCGTCGGCAAGACGGTGCTGATCCAGGAACTGATCAACAACATTGCCAAGGGCCACGGCGGCGTGTCGGTGTTCGCCGGCGTGGGTGAGCGCACCCGCGAGGGCAACGACCTCTATCACGAATTCCTCGACGCGGGCGTCATCGCCAAGGACGCCGACGGCAATGCCACTTCGGAAGGCTCCAAGGTGGCGCTGGTGTTCGGGCAGATGAACGAGCCTCCGGGTGCGCGCGCGCGCGTCGCTCTGTCCGGCCTGACGATGGCGGAATACTTCCGCGACGTCGAAGGCCAGGACGTGCTGTTCTTCGTCGACAACATCTTCCGCTTCACCCAGGCGGGTTCCGAAGTGTCGGCGCTGCTCGGCCGCATCCCCTCGGCAGTGGGCTATCAGCCGACGCTGGCCACCGACATGGGCAATCTGCAGGAGCGCATCACCTCGACCACCAAGGGCTCGATCACCTCGGTGCAGGCGATCTACGTGCCCGCGGACGATTTGACCGACCCTGCGCCCGCCGCGTCGTTCGCCCACCTGGACGCCACCACCACGCTGAACCGCGCCATCTCGGAGCTCGGCATCTATCCGGCGGTGGACCCGCTCGATTCGACCAGCCGCGTGCTCGAGCCGCGCGTGGTGGGTGACGAGCATTATCAGACCGCCCGCCGCGTTCAGGAGACGCTGCAGAAGTACAAGTCGCTCCAGGACATCATCGCCATTCTCGGCATGGACGAGCTGTCCGAAGAGGATAAGCTGACCGTCCAGCGCGCGCGCAAAATCCAGAAGTTCCTCAGCCAGCCGTTCCACGTGGCCGAGGTCTTCACCAGCATCCCCGGCAAGTTCGTCCAGATCGAAGACACCGTGAAGAGCTTCAAGGCGGTGGTCGACGGCGAATACGACCACCTGCCCGAAGCCGCTTTCTACATGGTCGGCGGCATCGAGGATGCGGTCGCCAAGGCCAAGAAGCTGGCTGAGGACGCCTGAGACGATGCCCCTGCACTTCGAACTCGTCACGCCCGAAAAGCTGGTTCGGTCCGAGGACGTCCACATGGTCGTCGTCCCCGGCACCGAGGGCGAGTTTGGCGTGCTGGAGGGCCACGCGCCCTTTATGTCCACGATCCGCGACGGCACGGTGAAAATCTACCGCACCGAAGGCGCAAACCCCGAGGAAATCGCGGTGCGTGGCGGCTTCGCGGAAGTGAACGCCAGCGGGCTTACCGTGCTCGCTGAACACGTCGACGGCTGAGGGCCGCGCCGTGACGGCTCGCCGGACCGGGCGATATCGCGCAAGCTGGCGTTAAATCGCCTTTAACCACAAAGATTCACTTTGGCTTGACCGCGCCGGTCCAGACTGGCGCGATGCTCAGCCAAGCCCTCTACGGAACCTTTGCCGCCACGTCCGAGCAGCGCGCCAGCGATCGCCGGGTGCTTCGTCTGGAGGCCCATGCGGCCACGCCCGCCGGCGAGGGTGGGATTCAGATCCACAACCTCTCGCGGACCGGCATGCTGGTCGAAACGGACGCCGCTGTGCCTGTTGGCACCAGCCTCGAGGTCGAACTGCCCGGCGGCACCCGGCACCGTGCCGAGGTGGTCTGGCGCGATGCCGAGTTGTTCGGCTGCCGCTTCGCCAAGCCCCTGTCGCAGGCGACGCTGAGCGCCGCTCTGCTGCGCGCGACCCCGGCCCTGCCAATGGTTGCCGAGACCGCGCTGCTCGTCGACAACGAGGCGCTGGCCCGGCTCCGCGACCATTGGGACTTCGAAGACGACATCGCCGAGGCAAGCGAGCCCCGCCTCCCCCTCGGCCAGCGTCTGTGGCTCATCCTCGGCCTGGGGCTGGCGAGTTGGGCGGTTCCAGCCACAATCGTGGTTTGGCTGCTCGCCTGACCGAGCGTCAGCGGGTCAGCCCGAGCGCCCGCTGCCCAGCACTTCGACGATATCGCCCTTGCGGGCGACTTCGAACAGCCTGCCCGCGAATTCCACCGGCACTCCGATGCAGCCATTGGTGGCGCGCCCCATCCGCACATTGCTCCCATGCAATGCCACACCGTCATCGCGCAGCCACAACGAGAAAGGCATCGGCGCGTCGTAGGTGATCGAATGATAGTCGCGCGACTTGCCCAGGATCGGCAGCTTTCCGCGCGGCGTGTCTTTACCCTTGGCACCGTAAACCACCACCGCGGTCCCGATTTCGTCGGGCCCGCGGAATACGGAGACAAGCTGACGCTCCAGATCGACGCGGACTGTCACCGGGCCCGCGGGCACTCCGGCCTCATCCCAGCGCCAGGTGCCGTGCGCCAGCCGCCCGCCGGTGGCAATGACGGAGCGAGTATTACGGGGAACGAGGCCCTGGCGAGCTGCCTCCGCGCTTTCGGCAATGGTGAGGAAACGGCGATCCGGGCTTGCGTTCGCAAAACCTGTCGCCCCAATCGACGGTCGCGCCTGGTCATCGCGTTCTGCTGCGCCACTGCCCCATAGCGCGAAAACAGTCGCACCCGCAGCGAGCAAGGCCATTGCCAAAACTGTCGCGACAAAGGACCGCCGAGACAGGGCCAGCCGCCTTTCAGGCGAAGCGGCGGATACGCCGACGTGCGCGCATCGCGCCGCCGACGAAGCCAAATCCCGCGATCAGCATGAGCCACGTCCCCGGCTCGGGAACCGCAGCGACGGGCGGCACCGTCGGGGTCGGAGTAGGCGTAGGCACCACCACCGGCGGCGTGGCCGTCGGCGTCGGTGTCGGGGTCGCGGTCGGTGTGGGAGTCGGGCTCGGCTCCGGCACGACACCCGTGCCGCCGCCTGGCGTTCCGCCGCCGCCGGGTCCGATAATCACGCCCCCGCCGCCGGGGACTGGAACGAAACCGAAGCCGCCGCCAGGTGTGGGCGCTGGAGTAGCAACAGCAACACCGGGTGCTGGAGCTGCACCGGGCACTGTGCCGAAAATGGAGGGCTCCGTGCCCAGCGGACTAATCGGCCCGGCACTCAAAACCGACGCAGTGGGAGCGCCGAGACCGGCCGGAGTCGCGGGGGCGGACGCGCCAGTCGATCGGGCCAACGCGACTGGGGCCTTGCGCTTGGTCTTGGCCATGAGCGCGATGCCGCCGATCCGCGCGCCCGGCGAGCGGGCAGCAAGCTCGGCCAGCGTCGCGCTGCCGCCGCCGTCCGACGCAAGCGCCGCGGGAAATCCGGTCCACAACACGAAAGAGCCAGCCGCAACGGTTAACGTAGCGCCGATCAAAGCCAGTTTCTTCTTGCTGCGACCCGCTGTTGCGAGAAGAGCGGTCATATCCCTGCTCCTACCCCGATTGTGACTCGTAAACATCATTAAACGGGAATCGTTCCACAACGGGCCGGAACCGCCTAAGCTACATCGATTTCTGTGGCAGGTTGTTACGCCATTGTCAGCATCGCACTTCGACGGGCGTGGATTTTGGGACACAGGGGACAGTGTGAGTTAATGGCTGAGTCGCAGAACCCGCGGTCATCGCTAGGCCAACGCATAGCGCGCATCGCGTTCTGGTTTGCTGCCGTATTCGCCTTCGTCATGGCCGTGCTGCCGCATCCACCGCGCCTTCCAGGAGAGCCATCGGACAAGGTCCTTCATGTGTTGGCATTCGTCACCTTGGGCATTCTGGCCGCATTCGGATTCCGCGCACGATCGGCGTGGTTTCTGTTCGCCGCGCTGGCGGGGTTTGGCGCGATTATCGAAATCGTCCAGGCGATTCCGCTGCTCAATCGCGACAGCGAACTGGCCGACTGGCTAGCCGACATGGTCGCGGCGCTCGCCGCGCTGGTGCTGACGCGCTGGCTGATATCGCGGCACGCGCGGCGGCGCGCGCGCCAAGCGCCCTAGACCTTGGTCGCCTTCTCAGCTTTCTTGCGGCGCATCGCGTCGTGAAAGCGGTCGGCCCAGCCGGGCTTCACGAGTTGCTCGGCCCGTACCATTCGCAGCTCGCCCGAGGCCACGTCGCGGCTGACGGTGCTGCCCGCCGCCACGATGGCATCCGCTCCGATGGACACAGGCGCGACCAACGCGCTGTTCGAACCGATGAAGGCGCGCTCGCCGATCACTGTCTCGTGCTTGAAATAGCCGTCATAGTTGCAGGTGATCGTGCCCGCGCCGATGTTGGCCCCAGCGCCCACGGTGGCATCGCCCAGATAGCTGAGGTGGTTGGCCTTGGCACCTTCACCCAGCACCGATTTCTTGATCTCGACGAAATTGCCGACCTTTGCCCGCTCCCGCAGCACCGTGCCGGGCCGTAGCCGCGCGAACGGACCCACTTCGCACCCCGTTCCGACCTGCGCCCCTTCCAGATGCGAGAAGGCGTGGATCGTCGCGCCATCGGCGACAGTCACGCCGGGACCGAAGACGACATTCGGGCCGACCGTGACGTCGCGACCGAGCACGGTATCATGGCTGAAGAACACGGTGTCGGGCGCACGCAGGGTGGCCCCCTCCACCATCGCCTCCTCGCGCCGTAACGCCTGCCACTGGGCTTCGGCGGCGGCGAGTTCGCCGCGCGAATTGATGCCCGCGACTTCCCGCGCATCCGTTTCGACAACGGCAACGCGCGCACCTTCCGCCAGCGCGTTGGTCGCAACATCGGGGAGGTAATATTCTCCAGCCGCGTTGTCGTTGCCCACGCTCTCGAGCAGGCGCCACATATCGTCGCTATGCGCCAGGATGACGCCGGAATTGCACAGATCGACGGCCCGCTCGGCTGCGGTTGCATCCTTATGCTCGACCATCTTGCTGACGACCCCAGCAGAATCGGCGATGATCCGTCCATAAGTCAACGTATCGCTCGGACGAAAACCAAGCACCACGACCTTGGCCCCGCTGTCGAGTACGGCGATCATGCGGCCGATCGTCGTCGCTTTGAGCATCGGACCGTCGCCAAAACATACGAGTACGAGACCGTGGAAACTCCGCAATACCTCGCGGGCCATCAGCGCGGCGTGTGCCGTCCCGAGCTGCGGTTCCTGGAGCGCAATATCGATCTGCCGACCGGCAAGCGCCCTCTCGAGCTGTTCGTGCCGATCCCCGGCAACCACAACCGTTCGTGTCGGCGCGAGCGTTGCCAAGCTATCCAGCAAATGATCGAGCATCGGCCGCCCGGCGATCGGGTGGAGCACCTTGTGAAGGTCGCTCTTCATGCGCGTGCCCTTGCCCGCGGCGAGGACGATGGCGGCGAATTCTCGGGTGCTCGTGGTCATGCCGCGCGCCTTGCCACCGTTCGCTTGCGGATTGAAGCGGCGAAGCGCATGGCCGCCCCACGATGACGCAATTTCCGTTCGATATCGTCGGCTTCGATCTGGACGGGACATTGCTCGACACCCACCGCGACCTGGCCGAGGCGGTCAATCAGACGCTGATGTTGGGTGGTTTCGATCCGGTCCCTATCGATCATGCGAAATCGTTGATCGGCGGCGGCGCCAAGCTGATGCTGGCCAAGGCGATCGACCAGCAGGGCGGCTTGCCGGAGGATGAGTTCCGTAAGCTCTACAAGCAGATGCTCATCTACTACGGACAGCATTGCGCGGTTTGGACCGAGCCCTTTCCTCACGCCGCCGAAGAGCTGGCGGGGCTGCACCAACGCGGCGTGAACATGGCAGTGGTGACCAACAAGTTCGAAGGCTTTGCCCGTGACATCCTTACTCAACTCGGCCTGATTTACTGCTTCCAAACGGTGATCGGCGGCGACACGCTGGGCAAGGGCCGCGCCAAGCCCGCCCCGGACCCGATTTTGGAGGCGCGGACGCGGTGCGGAGGCGGGCGCATGGTCTACGTCGGCGACAGCACATGGGACGTCATGGCGGCGCGTGCCGCTGAAGTGCCGGTGGTCGTCGCGGGCTACGGCTTCAACGACCGACCGGCGCATGAGCTTGGCGGTGACGCGGTCATCGATTCGCTCGCGGAACTCGTGCCGCTGCTCGAAAGTTGGTAGGCTCGCCGCTACGGCATCGCGCCTTGGCTGAAGTGCGGTTGCAAGCCAGCCGCGATAGTGCCAGTTCCGCGCCCGACTTGACCTTCACGTAAACCGAATCACGGAGCAAACCATGACCATCGACTTCACTGGCAAGGTCGCCATCGTAACCGGCGCGGGCGGCGGACTGGGCCGCGAATATGCGCTCGAACTGGGCCGCCGCGGTGCCAAGGTGGTGGTCAACGATCTGGGCGGTTCGCGCGACGGCACCGGCACGTCGGACGCGGCGCAGAAGGTGGTCGAGGAGATCGAGGCCGCCGGCGGTCAGGCGCTGGCCAACGGCCACTCGGTGACCGAATTCGAGCAGATGCAGGCGATGGTCGCCGCCGCGAAGGAAAAATGGGGCGGCGTGCATATCCTCATCAACAACGCCGGGGTGTTGCGCGACAAGACCTACGCCAAGATGGAACCTGCGGATTTCGAGTTCGTGGTCAAGGTCCACCTCACCGGCAGCGCCTTCGCCACCAAGGCGGTGTGGCAGACGATGCGCGAGCAGGCCTATGGCCGCATCCTGATGACCGCTAGCAGCACCGGGCTGTTCGGCAATTTCGGCCAGGCGAACTACGGCGCAGCCAAGCTGGGCCTCGCGGGCCTCACCAAGACGCTGGCGCTCGAAGGCGGCAAGTACAATATCCGCGTCAACACGCTGAGCCCGGTCGCAGGCACGCGCATGACCGAGGATCTGTTCCCCGAGCAGGCCTTCAAGCTGTTCGACCCGGTCAATGTGGTCCCCGCCGCGCTGTTCCTGGTCAGCGAGGATGCGCCCACCAACGCCATCGTCGGCGCCGGCGCGGGCGGCTACCACTCGGCGTGGACGGTGATGAACGAGGCGGTCTGGCTGCCCGAAGCCGACCGCAGCGTCGAAGGCTTCGCGGCGCGCTGGGACGATATCTCCGCCTTCTCTAACCTCACCGCCCCGCAATCGGGCAGCGAGCAGAGCGGCAACATCCTCGGCGCGATGCAGAAGGTGCTGGGCAAGGATGCGGTGCCGGGCAGCGCGCGCGGCTGACCGAACATTGATTTGGTAAGACACTGGGACTAGCAATTCCTTAGAATAGGGAGGCGCAGGCCCGTGTATTCCAACGAAGATATCAATTCGGCCGTCGCTTCGGGCGCTCTCAGCGCCGATGCGGCCGCCGCCTTGCGGGCTCATATGAGCGCCGAACGCGAAATGCCTGTCGGAGATGAGGAAAACTTCCGCCTCGTCACAAGCTTCAACGACATCTTCGTAACTATCGGTGTGGTGATCTTGCTGGTTGCGGTGGGCTCCATTGGCGGCACCCTGTTCGGATCTTCGGGACTGGAGACGCTGGCTTTCGGTCTGGCCAGCCTGCTCGTTGCCGCCACCTCGTGGTTCCTTGGCGAAATCTTTACACGCAAGCGCCGGATGGCGTTGCCGTCGATCGTCCTTCTAACCTTCTTCACATGGTCGGTGTTTTTTGCCGCCGCCGCGATCCTGATAACCCCGTTCACGCTGGGAGCCGAGACGGGGCCTAACTCGGACACTGCGTTCGACAGCAATTTCATCGTGCGCACTGTGGGTGCCGCCATTGCGATTGGCTGGATGCTCGGCGCGGGAGCGATCACGGTGTTCGCGACCTATCTTCACTGGAAGCGCTTCATGGTGCCGATCACCGTCGCTGCCGGTGCGGCAGCACTGGTCGGCAGCATCATCGCGGCCCTTCTGCTGGCGGATCAAGCGGTCAACGAGGGGAACGGTTCCTATGCGACGTTGCCTCTGGTCTTCATTTCGGGCATCGGGATTTTTGTCGCCGCCATGCGCTGGGACATTAGCGACCGAGAGCGCACGACCCGACGCAGCGATGTCGCCTTCTGGCTTCATCTGCTCGCCGCCCCGATGATCGCGCACCCGCTGTTTTACTCGCTGGGAATCGTCGGCGGCGACCAAGAGGTCGGCATCGCCTCGGCGCTCGGGGTGATCGCGATCTACATCCTTTTCGGATTGGTCGCCCTGGCCATCGACCGGCGAGCGCTGCTGGTTTCGGCGCTCGCCTACGTCCTCGCGGCGCTGGCTATCCTTTTTCGCCAATTCGGCGCGGTTGAGCTCAACTTCGCGCTGACTGCGCTCATCATCGGCTCCGCGCTCCTGACGCTCTCCGTGTTCTGGTCGCCGATCCGCGCTCCGTTGGTCGGCAGGCTCCCCTTCGAATGGCAATCGCGGTTGCCGGTTGTGGGAACCGTGAAGGTTTAGTCGCCGACCGCCTTGACCAGCCGCCGCTCCACCGGGGCCAGTACTCCCGCGAGTTCATGGCCGCGCCTGAGCACCTGGCCGTGTTCGCCGAACAGCGTCCACATCCCCTGGCGCGCGCGCAGTGCGGGGCGTTTCTCGATCCGCGCCTGCGGGTTTTCGGCGGCGCGACGGAAGGCGGCGAAGACGGCGAACTCACGGGTAAAATCCATCGCATAGTCGCGCCATTCGCCCGCCGCGACCATGCGGCCGTAGAGATCGAGGATGCGGGTCAATTCCTCGCGGGCGAACCCGATCTGGCCCGGCTCGGTATGGGGGAAATTGCCCGGAAAGGGTACTACCGAGCCGCCCAATCCGCCGGCGGTGCCGTGGCTCAATTATCGGTCCCGCTGAGCGGCCGCACTACGGTCTCGTCCGATCGCGTGGTCTCGCGCAGCGCCGCGATCTCCGCGCGCATCGCGGTGAGTTGTTGCTCGAGCGCCTCTACCCTGCTCACGTCGGGCTCGCAGGGCTCGTTGCACGGCGTGCCATAGGGCACGAAGTCGCGCAGATAGGTTTCGACCGGCACCAGCGTGCTGCGCGCCTTCAGACCGATCATCGTGGCGCCTTCAGGCACATCGTCGGTCACCACGGCGTTGGCACCGATCCGCGCCCGCGCGCCCACGGTGATCGGCCCGATGACCTGCGCGCCCGAGCCGATGATCACATTGTCGCCGATCGTGGGATGGCGCTTGCCGGGCACGCCATTGGTGGGATTGGTGCCGCCCAGCGTGACGCACTGGTAGATCGTGACGTCATTACCGATCATCGCGGTCTCGCCAATCACGGTGAAGCCGTGGTCGATAAAGAAGTTCTTCCCGATCTTCGCGCCGGGATGGATGTCGATGGCGGTGAGTAAGCGCCCGGTGTGGTTCACGATCCGCGCCAGCAGGTACAGCTCGGCTTCGAACAGCCAATGCGCCAGCCGGTGGAAGCCGAGTGCCCAGACGCCCGGATATGTGAGGATCTCCCAGCGCGACCGCGGCGCGGGGTCGCGCGCGCGGATGCTGTCCAGATAAGCGATCAACCGGTCGAACATTACAAGTCGAACCTCCCACCAACGCGTCGTCAAAGCAAGCGCCCCTGTTCGGGACCTTGCACAGCCTCCAGCGCCTCCCGCCAGACGGACATGGTGGCGGGCGTCTGGCGTTCAAGCGAAATCCGGTCGATCGCGGTCACGATCGCTTCGATCGCGGCGAAGCTCCGCTCGATCCGCGGGACCAGATAGCCGGAAGCCCCTTCGTCCAGCGCCAGCCGCCGCTGCTCGGCATGGGCGGCGAGCAGGTCGGCAATCAGTGCGTCGTCTGGCGGACCGATTGCCACCTGGAGCGATCCCCCAAGGCGCGAGGCGAGATCGGGCAGCGCCGGCCGCCAACCGGGACGCGCCGTGAGCAAGAGTGGGCGTTGCGATTCCTGCGCCCGATTCCACGCGTGAAAAATCTCGTCCTCGACCATCGAGGGCGCGTCGTCGAGCGCATCGCCCGCGCCGCTGCTCGCGAACCAGCGCGCCAGCAGCGATTTGCCCGAGCGCGGCGGCCCGACCAGCAATGCGGCATGGAACGGCCAGCGCGCGGGGTCGCTCAACGCCTCGATCGCCGCGCGGTTGGCATCGCCCACCACGATCCGCGCCGGGCCCGAGGCCCCGCGGATATCGAGTGGGAGCGCGATCTGGGTCATGGCCCGCCTCAGCGGTCGATCGACAGCCCGCTGCCGGATTCGCGGACGGTAAGGCCGCGAGCCCGCAACGCGGCAGCGAGCTCGGCGACAGAGCCGGCGAAGGTGACGCGCATGAGCGAGGTGCCCCCCAACGCCAGGCTGGTGGGGGCCGCGCCGCGTACGCCCGCCGCGCCGCGCACCAAGGCCAAGGCGTCGTCGACCGCATCGGCATCCGGCGTAACGAACTGCACCGTGACCGTTGTCAGTGCTGTCGGCGCGGCGGTAGTGGCGGAGTCGGGCGGCAAGGTTGCATCGGGGGGCAGCACCACGCCCGCCTCGGCGGCCCGCGCGGCCTCCTCGCGCGCGGCCTGCGCCCGGCCCTGCGCGATCAACGCCGCCACCTCGGGCGGCAGTACCGGCGTCTCGAGCGTCAGCGTCGGATCGGGCCGCAATCGCCCGGCGTCGAGCGCGGCGGTGTAAATTGCGTCGAACCGCTCCACCGCCTGACCGAGCATGGCGGGCAGTTGCTCCGCGCTCGCGGCGCGCAGCGTGAACTCAGCCAGCCAGATGTTATCGGGGCCGTAGCGCGCCGTGAACCGCCCCGTCACCGGCCCGCCGGGATAGGCGTGTTCGAGCCGGGCGATGGCGACCAGCACATCGGACGCACCGAACTGGTCGAGTACATTGCGCCACCACAAGCGGCTGCGCCGCCCTGACTGGCCATAGGTGACCAGCAGCGAATCGCCGCCCGCGCCCGAGGGCCGGACATAATCGATCCGGCTCGCGCCGGTCTGGTATTCGGCCCAGGCGCGCTGCCAGGGATTACGGCGCTCGAACACCGTCTCGGTCCCGGCGGAGACGGTGACGGGGATCAGCAACAGCGGTGCCGAGCGTGCCACATTGCCCTCGCCGCCCAGATAGCCGCTGGCCCGCGTCCGGTCGAACACCACACCGAGGCGGGCGATGTAGCGGCGCGGCCCCAGCTGCTCGCTTTCGATCACAATCGCCGAGACCATCGCCGAAAGCTGCGAATCGGACAGCTCGGGGCCGCCGATCTTTTGCCAGGCCAGCCGCGCGGCTTCCTGCCACCCGGCCTCGCGCGCTTCCTGCGGCGTATCGCCGGTGGCATCGACGACGATCCCCGAGACGCGGATATCGCGCGAAGCCGCGACCGGGGCGATGCCGCGATCGCCGTCGATTTGGGCCCATGCTGCGAGCGCCAGCAAGCTTACGGCCAGCGCAGCCGCAACGATGCCCAACTGCCTGCCGGTGAGCCTGAAAAATGGTCGGGAGAGTGTGGCCATCGAAATAGGTGGCGCTTTTGCCCAATGCCTTCTGGAAAACCAAGCGCGAATGCGTATGGCGTGGCGCCGATGGCCGAGAACCAAGACCGCCCCGCCTATACCTATGCCGATGCCGGGGTGTCGATCGCTGCCGGCAATGCGCTGATCAAGGCCATCGCGCCGCTGGTGCGGGCGACGCGCCGGCCGGGCGCGGATGCCGAGATCGGCGGTTTCGGCGGCTTCTTCGATCCGCGCGCGGCGGGCTTCAAGGATCCGCTGCTGGTGGCCGCCAACGACGGCGTCGGCACCAAGCTGAAACTCGCCATCGACAGCGGGCGGCACGATACCGTGGGCATCGATCTGGTGGCGATGTGCGCCAACGATCTGATCGTCCAGGGTGCCGAACCGCTGTTCTTCCTCGACTATTTCGCTACCGGCCAGCTCGAGACCGGCGTGGCCGAGCGCGTGGTGGCAGGCATTGCCGAGGGCTGCCGCGAGGCCGGCTGTGCTCTGATCGGCGGCGAGACCGCGGAAATGCCGGGGATGTATGCGGCGGGCGATTACGATCTGGCGGGCTTCTGCGTCGGCGCGGTCGAGCGCGGCGAGCAGTTGACCGGCGAGCGCGTGGCGCCGGGCATGGTGCTGCTGGGCCTGGCCAGTTCGGGTGTGCATTCGAACGGCTATTCGCTGGTCCGGCGGCTGGCGGCGGACCGGGGCTGGAAGCTCGACCGCCCGGCGCTGTTCGACGCCGACCGGCTTCTGATCGAGTCGCTGCTCGAACCGACGCGCATCTATGTGAAGAGCCTGTTGCCGGTGATCCGCTCGGGCAAGATTGCCGCGCTCGCCCACATCACCGGCGGCGGATTGCTCGAGAACATCCCGCGGGTGCTGCCCGCTGGCGCGCGTGCGGTGGTGAACGCCGACGCCTGGCCGCAGCCGCGGCTGATGGCCTTCCTTCAGGGGCAGGGGAATATCGAGCCCGCCGAGATGGCGCGCACCTTCAACTGCGGCGTCGGCATGGTGCTGGCGCTTGCCGCGGACGATGCGCCCGCCGTAACGCAGGCGCTGGAAGCCGCTGGCGAAACCGTCATGGCGATCGGCCGGATCGAAGCCGGCGCGCGGGGCTGCACGGTGCGCGGCTCGGCAGGCACCTGGTCCGCCAAGGCCGACTGGACCGCCGATCACGATGGCTGAGAAAGCCACTGAAAAGGCGAGGGTAGCGGTGTTCCTGTCCGGCGCGGGCACCAATATGGCGGCATTACTCTACGCCAGCCGATTGGCCGATTGCCCTTATGAGATCGTGCTGGTCGCCAGCAACGACCCCGACGCCGCCGGGCTAAGCTGGGCAGAGGCCGAAGGCATCGCCACCTTTGCGCTCGCGCACACAGGACTCACGCGAGCCGACCATGAAGTCGCGCTCGAAGCGGCCGCATGCGAAGCGGGTGCCGATCACATCGCGCTCGCCGGCTATATGCGCGTGCTGACGCCCCCGATGGTCGCGCGCTGGGCGGGTCGGATGCTCAACATCCATCCCTCGCTGTTGCCGCGTCATCCCGGGCTGCACACCCATGCGCGCGCGCTGGCGGCGGGCGACAGCCACGGCGGCGCCTCGGTCCATCTCGTCACCGACGATCTGGACGCGGGCGCTGTGCTAGGGCAGCTCCAGGTCGCGATCCTGCCTGGCGACACGCCCGAGGCTTTGGCGCGCCGGGTGACGGTCGCCGAGCATCAGCTCTACCCTCGCGTGCTGGCGGACTACGTCGCGCGCGGAAACGATCCGGTCCGGCTGCTCGCGCGGCTGAGTACGTTGGCGCTGGCACTGCCCGAAACCCACGCCCGCGAGAGCCATGGCTCGCCCGGCTTCCGCGTCGGCAGCGAGAAGACAGGCAAGTTCTTCGCCTATTTCAACGACCGGCATCACGGCACGCCGCATATCGCGCTGCTGGTCAAGACGAGCGGCATGGACGAGCTGGAGACGCTGGTCGAGGCGCAGCCCGATGCCTATTTCAAGCCCGCCTATTATGGCGCGAGCGGCTGGGTCGGCGTGATCCTGAATCGGCGCGATCTCGACTGGGACATGGTCCGCGAATGGCTGGAACGCAGCTGGCGCGCGGTCGCGCCGCCACGACTCACGAAATTGATGGACGTGGCCGACCGCTTCTAGGCGCTAATCCAGCTTTGGTTTATCCGCCGCGCGCGCGGACATGTCGGTCGCATGCTCCGCCGACAGCATCCGCGACAGCGGCGGCGGGCCGCCTTCCGCCCACGCCTGGTATTCCGCGATCAGGCCGTCGCGCGGGAGGATTTGCCACACGGCCCGGCGTCCCATGCCGAAATGGCGCGAATTGAACCGGCCGGTCAGCAACACATGCGGATCGCGCCAGTCGACCGTGTCCACCTCGATGCTGAAATCCGGGTCCATCGCGATCATCGCGCGCAGCGCCGCCATTACCCGGTCGCGCCCGCTGACGCCTTCGCGCCAGCTGTCGATGTAGGTGAAGTCCTCGGTAATCATGTCCGCGACAGCGTCGGCGTCATGCGCGTTGATTGCCGCGACATATCGCTCAACGAGCGCCTTGTTGCGTCGAGACTTTCCCCATACCATCCTTTCCCATTAACAGCCCAACTCGACCGCAGTTAGTGCAAATGATACGGCGTACGGAGCGTCAGCCGACGATTTCCTCGTCCGTGAAGAAGAACTTGATCTCGGTGGCGGCGTTTTCCTCGGAGTCCGAACCGTGGACCGAGTTGGCCTCGATCCCTTCCGCATAGGTCTTGCGGATCGTGCCCTCGGCGGCGTCCGCCGGATTGGTCGCGCCCATCACGTCGCGGTTCGTCTTGACCGCGTCTTCGCCCTCGAGCACCTGCACCACCACGGGGCCGCTGGTCATGAATTCGCACAGCTCGCCATAGAACGGGCGGTCCTTATGAACCGCGTAGAACCCTTCGGCCTGGGTGCGGGTGAGGTGGATGCGCTTGGAAGCGACGACGCGCAGACCCGCATCCTCCAGCATCTTGGTGACGGCGCCGGTCAGATTGCGGCGCGTGGCGTCGGGCTTGATGATCGAAAAGGTGCGGGTCACCGCCATGGGAAGCTCCATCGGAAAAAATTGGCAATTGCGGAAAAGTCGCGGCGCTTTAGTCAGCCGCGCCCGTACTGACAAGCGGACAGTGCCCCGAGAACCGGCGCGTCAGGGTTCGCCGCGGCGGGTCTGATCGGCAACCGATAGCTGGACCGCGGTGCGGTCGAGCTCCCGCTGCGCCGTCACTGCGAACTCCGCCCCACCAGGCGTGCTCCCACCGATGCTCGCGGCATCCTTCCCGGCGAGGTCGAGCGTCAGCATTGCGCCCGCTGCCTGGGCCTGGGCGCGATGGAATCGCAGGACCTTGGCGATCGGATCGGGGGTCTCGAACTCGACCAGCGTTCGGCGGATGTCGTCGCGCTCGACAACGGTATTTCTCACCACCCTTGCACCCGGATAGATCGTGAAGCCCGGCGGCAGGGCGAGGGGGACGGTGGCCCCGGACCGCAGCTCGGCGGCCTCGTGGTTGCCGGTCGCGATGCGCACGTTCGTCTCGCCGGTTAGCGGATCGCGGATGAAATTCGGAGCGGGCGAAGGCGTCGGCGCAGCGGCGCGATCCTCGCAGGCACCGAGCACGATCAGGAGAACGACGAGGCAAACGCGCATAAGTCACCAATGCGCGAAGGCGCGATCCGCGCCAACAGTGCCGTTGGCCGCGCGGGCCCTTGGGCTTCCGGAGTAGCCGTGGTAAGGCATGCGGCGGGTCGTTCTGGGGGGAATGGACCATGGCTGAAATCACGAACAAATTCACCCGCCGCGCTTTCGGCGGCTCGGCACTCGCGGCGTCGTTCGCCGTGGCGAGCAGCGCTCATGCTATCGAAGAAGCGCTTCGGCTGACCGCCAATTCGGACATGGGACCGTTCTATCCGATCGACCGGCTGGCCGACGACGACGCCGATCTCACCTGGATCAAGGGACATTCGTCCCGCGCAAAAGGCACGGTTATCGAAGTCACCGGGCGCGTACTCGACCGGCGCGGCAATCCGGTGCGTGGCGCGGTGCTAGAAGCCTGGCAGGCCAATGCGGCCGGGCGCTACGCCCATGCTGCGGACATTGCGACCGCGCCGCTCGATCCCGACTTCCAGGGCTTTGCGACCCTTCGTACCGGGCCCAGCGGCGAATGGCGGATGACCACGATCAAGCCCGCCGCGTATGGCTCGCCGATCGGCCAACGCACGCCTCACATCCATTTCGACATCCGCGGTCGGCAGCATCGCCTGATCGCCCAAATGTATTTCTCCGACGACGGTGCCATGAACGCGCAGGACACGCTCTACCGCGGCCTGGGTGATGGCGCGGTCACTTCGGTCGCACAGCTTTCGGCGCCGGAAAAATACCGTTGGGACATCGTTCTGATGGAGGGTTAGGCACCTTCGCGCCAGCCGCCGTCGCCGCGCTGCTTGAAGATGCGCAGATCGTGCCCCTGCGCGCCAAGCGTCGTCCATAGCTGCCGGGCTTCGCCGGTTCGGTCGGCCCCGAACAGCAGGATCGCTCGCGCGAACGCCGCCGCCCGCTCGCGCCACGCCCCGTCGGCGATAAGCACGATGGTGGCTCCGTTCTCGGCCTCGCAGTCGCCCGCCAGCAGCACCGGCTGACGCTCCGCGGATGGTTGGCCAGCTTCGCCGTGGGCGAGGAAGGCGTTCTCGCGCTCCCACAGCGCCTGCGACAGTGCGGTTCGCCGCGCCGCGTCGGCGCTGACCACCAGCAGCCGAGCGCCGCTCTCGAGCACCTTGCCCGCCAGCAGCGGCACCACCCGTTCGACCGGATCGCGGCTAAGCTGATAAAAATCGACCTGCATCGATCTACCCCCTGGCCGATCCGCGGCAGCGGTCGGAGCAATATCGAACCTGCTCCCAATCGCGCGCCCACTTCTTGCGCCAGGCGAACGGGAGCCCGCAGGTCGCGCAGGTCTTGGATGGCAGATCGCCCTTGTGCACCATCTTGCCCGTGCCGCCAGGCATAGGACTAGGCTTCGACCGTGTCTGCGATCAGCCGGTCCATCAGCCGGACGCCATAGCCCGTCGCGCCCTTCCCCCAGGTCTGGCCGGGCTTGTCCGCCCACACCATGCCCGCGATGTCGCAATGCGCCCACGGCGTGCCGTCCTTAACGAAGCGCTTGATGAACTGCGCCGCGGTGATCGAGCCCGCGCCGCGCGGGCCGATGTTCTTCATGTCCGCGATCGGGCTGTCGATCAGCTTGTCGTAGGCGGGCGAGAGCGGGAAGCGCCACAGCGCATCGCCGGTCGCCTTGCCGGCCTTGAGAAGCTGGTCGGCCAGCGCGTCGTCGTTGGCGAACAGCCCGCCGTGCTCATTGCCGAGCGCGACGATCATCGCCCCGGTCAGCGTGGCGAGATCGACGATCCGCGCGGGCTTGAAGGTCTCCTGCGTCCACCAGATCGCATCGGCCAGCACCAACCGCCCTTCCGCATCGGTGTTGAGCACCTCGATCGTCTGCCCGGACATGGATTTGAGGATGTCGCCGGGGCGGATCGCCATGCCGTCGGGCATATTCTCGACGAGGCCGCAGACCCCCACGACATTGGCCCTGGCCTTGCGCCTGGCGAGGGCAAGCATGACCCCGGCCACCGCGCCCGCGCCGCCCATGTCCCACTTCATGTCCTCCATGCCGGGACCGGGCTTGATCGAGATGCCGCCAGTGTCGAAGGTGACCCCCTTGCCCACGAAAGCGGTGGGCGCGTCGCCCGCCGTGCCGCCATTCCAGCGCAGGGCGAGGAGCTGCGACTGGCGCTCGGAGCCCAGCCCCACGCCGAGCAGCGAGCCCATGCCGAGCGCTTGCATCTCGTCCTCGCCGAGCACGGTGACCTCGACCCCGGTGCCCGCGAACTTCTCGCGGACGCGGGCGACAAAGCTCTCGGGATAAAGCAGGTTGGCCGGCTCGCTGACCAGTTCGCGGGTGAACTCCACCCCCTCGGCCAACGCCGCGCTGTCGTGCCAGGCAGCTTCCGCCCCGTCCCGCGCCCCGAACACGATCACGCGCTTGAGGTGGACCTTGTGCTCGTCCTTCATGGTCGTGCGATGCGCATCCCAGCGCCAGTTGCGCAACCGCAGACCGAGCAGAACGCTGGCCAAATCGGCATTCGACAGCCCGGCCGCATCGAGCGCGATGGCTTCGTCGCCGGAGGACTGGAACCTGGCCGCCAGTGCCGCGCCGGCGCGCTCGAGATGCAACGTGCGCCGTTCCGAAGCGGGCTCGCCCGCGCCCGCCACCGCCACGCGCACCACCGCGCCGCCGCGCTCGACGAAACCATCGAAGACCTGCCCTGCGCGCGCTTCGAACCGCGCCGCCCTGGCCCCTTCGGCCAGCACCCGTTCGAGGGTCTCGGGAAGCTTGCCCTTGTCGGCGACATGGGCAATGAGCCGCGTCCCCTCAGGACGATGCGGCGTGAATTCGATCAGCATGAATACTCTCGCAACAGGTTCGGTAAGCCCGGGAGTCGGGGCGATCAGGGCGATTGCGATTAGGGAACGGGGGTGCGATAGGCAAGCGATGCCCCGGGTCCGCGCCGACGCGCCAATTTTTCGCCGTTCGCGTCGCCTGTGGGTCGCCTCCGCCGCGCTGATCGTCGCGGCACCCTGGGCCGCGCCGCTCGCCGCGCAGGAACTCGACCAGCGACCGCTGGAGGATGCGCCCACCCCGCCACCCGCTCCGGAGACCGATGGCGCGGGCAACCGCCAGGTAGCCTTTGAATCCGACCAGATCAGCTATGACGAGAATGGCGAAACGCTGACCGCGACCGGCAATGTACTGCTGCGCAGCGGGGACCGCTCGGTTCGCGCCGACACCGTCACTTACAATCGCACCAGCGGCCGCATCATGGCCAATGGCCGCGTCCGCTTCGTCGACGAGAATGGCAACCAGCTCTACACCGAAAGCGTCGAACTTACCGACGAGTTCGAGGCCGGGACGATGGAGGATCTGCTGATCGCCTTGCGTGAAGGCGGGCGATTGGCGGCCGAGACGGGCGAACGGACCGCCGACGGGGCCATCGCGCTCACCAATGCGGCCTATTCCGGTTGCCCTGTCGAAACACCTGAAGGCTGCCCCAAGAAGCCGACCTGGCGCATCACGGCCGACAGCGTGGTTTATGACGCTGCGACCGACAAAGTTCGCTTCCGCGGCGCCTTTCTCGAAATCTTCGGGCTGCGGTTGCTGCCGCTGCCCGCGCTGACCATCAACACGACCGGCCAGGCACAGTCGGGGTTTCTCGTCCCCAATCTCAAGGTCTCACAAAACAACGGGGTGGAAATCTCTCAGGGCTACTATCTGCGGCTCGCGCCCAACCAGGACCTGACGGTGAACGGCACGGTGTTCACCGAAGCGCCGCCGATGATCGACGCGCAGTGGCGGCATTTGACGGATAAGGGTGCCTATCAGGTCACCGGCTATCTCACCGCCAGCAAGCGCGTGCCCGATCCCCTGGACCCTGCTGCCACCGAGCGCGATCTGCGCGGCTATCTGTTCGCCAACGGCACCTTGCAGCTCGATCCCAACTGGCGGTTGACGAGTTCGGTGCGGCTGGCGACCGACCGCACTTTCCTGCGCCGCTACGACATCAGCTACGACGACCGGCTGCGCTCGACCGCCAACCTCGAGCGGATCGACGACCGCTCCTATCTCTCGGTCGCCGGGTGGTACACGCAGACGTTGCGGCCCTTTGCGGTACAGGGCCAGATTCCCATCGCGCTGCCTGCCATCGACTATCGTCGGCGGCTGGGCAGCACGGTACTGGGCGGTGCGGTCGAGCTTCAGGCCAACACCCTGGCGCTGTTCCGGCCCGACGGGCAGGATACCCAGCGCGGCTTTGCCAGCGCGCGCTGGGACCTGCGCCGGATCACCCCGCTGGGGCAGGTGGTGCAGCTCAGTGCCCTGGCCCGCGGTGACATCTATGATTCGACCGGAAACGAGCTGACCGCCACGCCGATCTATCGCGGAGAGGAGGGCTGGCAGGCACGCGGCGTGGCGCTGGCCGCGGTGGATATGAGCTGGCCGCTGGTGGGCGAATTTCTGGGCGGTACGCAAGTACTGACGCCCCGTGTTCAGGTGGTCGCCGCGCCCACGATCCGCAACCTTGCGGTTCCCAACGAGGATTCGCGCGCGATCGACCTGGAAGACACCAATCTGTTCGAGCTCAACCGTTTCCCCGGCTACGACCGCGTGGAGGACGGCGTGCGCGTGACCTATGGCGTCGACTGGCAGCTGCTACGGCCAGGTTGGGAAGTGCGCTCCAGCGTGGGCCAGTCCTACCGCTTCACCGGCAGTCGCGATGCGCTGGTGGATGGCACCGGCATCTTCAACAATGTGTCCGACGTGGTCGGGCGGACGCAGGTCAAATTCCGCGATTTCGTCCGGCTGACGCATCGCTTCCGGCTCGACAAGGACAGCTTCGCCGTCCGCCGCAACGAGCTCGACGCGACGGTGGGGACCAGCAAGACCTATGTCGAGCTGGGGTATATCCGGCTCAACCGCGACATCACCGCGGTCGAGGACTTGCAGGACCGCGAGGAGGCCCGGGTCGCTGCACGCGTGTCCTTCGCCAATTACTGGTCGGTGTTCGGCTCGGGGGTGTTCAACCTGACCGATGCCGAGGAAGACCCTACCCTGACCAGCGACGGCTTCCAGGCGATCCGCACCCGGCTCGGTGTCGCCTATGCCGACGAGTGCCTCGAGCTGGGGCTGACGTGGCGGCGCGACTACATCACTGCGGGCGATGCCCAGCGCGGCAACACCTTCCAGGTCTATTTCGCGCTGCGCGGCCTGGGTTTTCGCTGAGCGCGCACCTGTGTGAGGGCCGCGATTGGCACGGCACCGCAAACCGGCTATTCGCGCGCCAATCAGCTACGGTTAAGCCGCGGCGGAGCATTGCCGCCGGCGCACCATCAGTATTCGAAACGGAAAACATGCAAGTGACGTTCAAGACGGTTTCCTCGTTGTTCTCGCTCGCCGCCGCCACCGGCATGGTGCTGGCCCCGGTGGCCGTTTCCGCTCAGGCGCAAACTCAGGCCCAGGCTCCGACCGACACGGAAGCGCAGGCCCAGGCCGCGCAGGACGCAGCGGCGGTGGCGTCGCTCGGGCTGCCGGCGACGATTTCCATCCTCGGCAAGAACGATCCCAACAAGCGCAGCGCCACCGCGGTGGTCAACGGCCAGGTGCTGACCGGCACCGACATCGATCACCGGCTGGCGCTGCTGGTGGCGGCCAACAAGGGCCAGCCGATCCCGCCCGAGGAGATGCAGCGGCTGCGCGCGCAGGTGCTGCGCAACCTGATCGACGAGACGCTGCAAATCCAGGAAGCGCGCTTGCAGAAGATGGAGGTGGAGAAGGCGCAGGTCGATGCCGCCTATGCACGGGTCGCGGCGCAGAACTTCGGCCAGGAACCCGCGCGCATGGACGCCTATCTGTCCGGCGCCGGCTCCTCGCCGTCCTCGCTCAAGCGCCAGATCGAGGGCGAGCTGGCGTGGCAGCGGCTGCTGCAACGCAACGTCCAGCCCTACGTCAACGTCTCCAACGACGAGGTGAACGACTTGCTCCAGCGGCTCGAAGCCTCGCGCGGGACCGAAGAATACCGCCTGGGCGAAATCTATCTCGCCGCCACGCCCGAAAACAGCGCGCAGGTGGAAGCCAACGCCCGCCGGATCATGGAGCAGCTCAAGGCCGGCGGCAGCTTCGTCGCCTATGCGCGCCAGTTTTCCGAGGCGTCGACCGCGGCGGTTGGCGGCGATCTGGGCTGGGTGCGGCTCGAAACGCTGCCCGCCGAGATGGCCGAGGTCGCGCGCCAGATGCAGACCAATCAGCTCGTCGGTCCGTTCCCGATTCCCGGCGGGTTCGAGATCATGCTGCTGATCGACAAGCGCCAGGTGCTCAGCGCCGATCCGCGCGAGGCCACGTTGTCGCTAAAACAGCTCTCGGTCAGCTTCCCCGCGGGCACGACCCAGGCCAGTGCCGCGGCGAAGATCAAGGCATTCACCGAGGGCGTGACCGCCATCAAGGGCTGCGGCGATGCCGAGGCGGGCGCGGCGCGGCTGGGCGCGCAAGTGGTCGAGAACGACCAGATCAAACTGGGCGCGCTGCCCCAGCAGCTCCAGCAAATGATGGCCAACCTCCAGATCGGCCAGACCACCGTGCCCTTCGGTTCGATCGAGGAAGGCGTACGCGTGCTGATGCTGTGCGGACGCGACGACCCGACGGCGGACGCCAAGCCCAGCTTCGAGCAGGTGATGAACCAGATCGAGGAAGAGCGTGTCGGCAAGCGCGCCCAGCGCTACCTGCGCGACCTGCGCAACGACGCCTATATCGAATACAATTGACCCGCCAATGAGCGCCCGGCCCGCCCCGCTTGCCGTGTCGCTGGGCGATCCGGCGGGCGTGGGGCCGGAGCTGATTGCTGCCGCCTGGGCGCGGCGCGCGCAGCTTGCGCTACCGCCGTTCGCAGTGCTGGGCGGTGCCGAAGTGCTGCGTGCGGCGGCGGTCGCTCGCGGACTGAGCTTTCCCATCGAACCGATCGCCAGCCTCGCCGATGCGGCGGCGGTGTTCCCCTCCGCATTGCCGGTGATGGGCGACGAAGACGCGCCCTATGCGCCAGGCCTCCCCGACGAGACCGGCGCGCGGCTGGCACTCGCCTCGCTTGCAAACGGCGCGGCCTACGCGCTGGCGGGGGAAGCTTCCGCGCTCGTCACCATGCCGATCGCCAAGGCCGAGTTGGCCAGGGTGGGCTTCGCAACCCCTGGACAAACCGAGTTCGTGGCCGAGGCCTGCGGCATTCCCGCGAGCGCGGCCGTGATGATGCTGGCCGGGCCGCAACTGCGCGCGGTGCCGCTGACGGTACATTGCGCGCTGGCCGATGTGCCTGCGCTGCTGTCGGTCGAGCTGATCGTGAGCAAGGGCCGGATCGTGGCCGAGGCGCTGCGCCGTGATTTCGGCATCGCGGCACCGCGGCTCGCGGTCTGCGGCCTCAACCCGCACGCGGGCGAGCGAGGGCGCATCGGCAGCGAGGATGCGGCGATCATCGCCCCTGCAATCGCACAGCTACGCGCCGAAGGCATCGACGCCACCGGTCCGCATCCAGCCGATGCCCTGTTCGCGCCCCGCGCCCGCGCCACCTACGACGCGGCGCTGGCGATGTATCACGATCAGGCGCTGATCCCGGTCAAGGCGCTCGACTTCGACCAAGGAGTCAACGTCACGCTAGGTCTGCCGATCGTCCGCACCAGCCCCGACCACGGTACGGCGTTCGATATCGCGGGCAGGGGCGTTGCCGATGAAGGTGCCACTATGGCCGCGATCCGCATGGCTGGCGAGATCGCGGCACGGCGGGCGGAGAACTCAATCTAAACCACACCCGTTCGCATCGAGCGTAGTCGAGATGCCGCGCTTAGGTGTCTCGACTTCGCTCGACACGAACGGATAGGGGTGGCTGATGCAGCCCACCCCGCCCGCCCTACCCCCGCTGCGCGAGGTCATCGCCCGCCACGGCCTCGCCGCGTCGAAGTCGCTGGGGCAAAACTTCCTGCTCGACGAGCAATTGCTCGCGCGGATCGCCGCCATTCCCGGCGATCTGGCGGGCAAAGCGGTGCTCGAGGTCGGGCCCGGCCCCGGCGGACTGACCCGCGCACTGTTGCGGGCCGGGGCGCGGGTGACCGCCATCGAGATGGACCGCCGCTGCCTCCCCGCGCTGGCCGAGCTGGGGGAGGTGTTCCCCGGCCAGCTTCGGGTGATCCAGGGCGATGCGTTGAAGCTGGACCACGACGCGCTGATGGAGGGCGAGCCCTACGCCGTGCTCTCCAACCTGCCCTACAACGTCGGCACCGCGCTGTTCGTGCGGTGGTTGGGTGGCGAGCAGTGGCCGCCGCGCTGGACCAGCCTGACGCTGATGTTCCAGCAGGAGGTCGCCCAGCGCATCATCGCCGCGCCAGACACCTCGGCCTATGGCCGCCTCGCCGTCCTCGCCCAGTGGCGCGCTTCGGCGAAGCTGGCGCTGAAGGTCCACCGCAGCGCCTTCACTCCCGCACCCAAAGTCATGAGCGCGATCGTCCACGTCGAACCCGCCGCAATGCCCGAAGGCGTCAGCGCGCGCGTGCTTGAACGCGTCACCGAAGCCGCCTTCGGCCAACGCCGCAAGATGCTGCGCCAGAGCCTGAAGGGTCTGCCAGGCGCGCTGGTGGCTCTCGAAGCGCTGGATATCGCCGCGGAGCGCCGGGCCGAAACCCTGGGCGTGCCCGAGTTCATCGCCATTGCGCGTGCACTGACTGCGTGACCGCCAACGATCATCGAGTGGACAGCTCCGCCTAAATGGCTCCCGCCGTCCAGGCGATAAGCAGGGCAGCGGGGAAAAACAGCGCCTGCGCCAGCAAAGTGCCCGCCAATCGGCTCCCCGAAATCCAGATGATACCACGGCGGAACGACGCTTCGCTCACCTTCCCGTCCACGACATCGTCGGTAAGCATCGAAAGCTGGGGGTCGATGAACAGAAACAACAGGATCGTGGCAAAGCCGTTTATCAGGGCGGACAATTGCGATGCCGTGACGCGATATTCCGGGTTGAGGTAGCCCGCGTAAATGGACGCCAGCACGCCGACGACCAGGATCGCCTGGGCGGCGCAGTTCGCGATCAAAACGCCCCAGCCGATTTCGCGGGGCCGCCCGGTCTGAAGCGCGCCGGATACTTTCGGCAGGGCACCGGAATCGCGCAAGGTCCGAAGCCCGGCGGGCGTCACCGTTCGCAAAGCCAGCCTCGCCATCGAGCGCCGCTCCTGAAGTCCGGAGATCGCGGCGCTGAACAGCCGCTGCGCCGTTGGCACCAGCGCTATGCCCAGGCCGACACCCAGCGTGGATGCCAGCATCATCATGCGGAAATCGGTGGAGAGCATGGCATCACCGCCCTGCGCGATCCCGATTTCGACCCGCTTGGCAATTAACGGGGCAAGGAAGCCGTTTGACAAGCGGGAGACGAGCACCAGGGCATTGAACAGGGCAAAGCTCATGGCGATCCGGCGCGTCCGAACGCCGGCGATCCGCGCCGCATAGGCCAACGATCCAATCAGGTTGATCAGCGCGGTCAGGGCGCAAATCGCGGCGAGTTGTCCGTCCAAGGTGCGTCTCACTTAGTTTGGTGCCCGGATGCGGCCTGCCGAGTCAGGCGGATCTCCTATTGCCTCGGGACGATGGACCGATGCACCTAAATTCCGCGCGTCAGCCGCGCCCACGCATTGTCATCAAAAATGTGACGAGCGTGCTTACCGGAACGTACCCTCGCTACCGCCACGCGGGGCGCATAAGTTGACCGGGTAGAACAGCTTAGGCATGTGTCACAAAGTTTCGGCGGGCAACTGGGCGGGGATTCAATGAAAATCGGCAAGAAAACTCAAGATCGTTTGGTTGCGGGTTTGAAAAAGTATCAGCCCATCGTTCGGAAGCTGGCAGCGCGGGATATCTCTGAGGCCGACACTGTCACAGTGATCAAGGATATGCTGACGGACATCTTCGGTTATGACAAATACACGGAGCTGACGAGTGAGCAGCAAATCAGAGGCACATTCTGCGACTTAGCTGTTCGAGTTGAGGGGAAGCTCCACTATCTCGCTGAAGTGAAGTCCGCTGGCACGAATCTTTCAGAAAACCATCTGCGTCAGGCTGTAAATTATGGTGCCCACCAAGGCATTGAATGGGTCATTCTTACTAACGCGATCATCTGGAAAATCTACAGAATCAAATTCGCTCAGCCCATAGATTGGGAGGAGGTTTACTGCTTCGACATGGGAGCTCTCTCAAGTCGCTCACAAGATGATCTCGCCAAACTTGGAATGCTTTGCAGAGAGAGCATCTCGACTGACGCGCTTCAAGCCTATCATAAGCAAGCGCAGATATTGAACCGATTCGTCATAGCTGAAATTCTACAATCCGAGCCGGTACTATCGGTGTTGCGTAGGGAACTGCGACGACTCTTTGATGGTACCAAAGTCGACGTGGAAGAGTTGCGAGTTATGTTGACGAACGACGTGATCAAACGAGATGCACTCGACGGAGACCTGCCAAAAAATGCCCGCGCAATGGTAAAAAAAGCGGCTGGGGTAATGGCGCGGAAATCAGCTAAGCCAGCTTAGCTCAAGTTCGTTTTTACTTTCGCCCGCCAGCCATGCAGCAGCGGTTCGGTATAGCCACTCGGCTGTTCCACGCCCTTGAAGATCAAATCCTTTGCCGCCTGAAACGCCGCGCCGCCTTCGTTGTCGGTCAGCGGAACATAGGCGGGGTCGCCCGCGTTCTGCGCGTCGACCTTGGCGGCCATGCGGCGCAGGCTTGCCATCACCTGGTCCTCGCTCACCACGCCGTGGAGCAGCCAGTTGGCAAGGTGCTGGGATGAAATCCGCAGCGTCGCGCGGTCCTCCATCAGCCCGACATCGGCCAGATCGGGCACCTTGGAGCACCCGACGCCCGCATCGATCCAGCGCACCACATAGCCGAGCAGGCCCTGGCAGTTGGTGTCGAGCTCCTCGGCGATTTCCGCCTCCGACCAGTTCGCGCCGGTCGCCAGCGGAATGGTCAGCAGCGCCTCCAGCCCAGGCGCTTCGCCCAGCTCCTTCTGCCGCGCGAACACGTCGAGCCGATGGTAATGCATCGCGTGCAGCGTCGCCGCGGTCGGGCTCGGCACCCAGGCGGTGTTGGCCCCCGCTTCCAGATGCGCGATCTTCTGCGCCATCATGTCGGCCATGCGGTCGGGCGCGGCCCACATGCCCTTGCCGATCTGCGCCCGGCCCGACAGCCCATGTTTCAAGCCGATGGCGACGTTACGCGCCTCGTATGCCGCAAGCCACGGCGCGGTCTTCATCGCCCCCTTCCGCAACATCGGCCCGGCCTGCATCGACGTATGAATCTCGTCGCCCGTGCGGTCGAGGAAGCCGGTGTTGATGAAGACGATCCGGTCCTTCACGGCATGGATGCAGGCGGCGAGATTGGCGCTGGTGCGCCGCTCCTCGTCCATCACGCCCACCTTGATCGTGTGCCGAGCCAGCCCCAGCAGATCCTCGACCGCATCGAACAGATCATTGGTGAAGGCGCATTCCTCGGGCCCGTGCATCTTGGGCTTCACGATGTAGATGCTGCCCGAACGAGAATTGCGATAGCGGCCCAGCCCCGCCGCATCCTGCGCGCCGATGGCGCTGGTGATCACCGCGTCCATGATGCCCTCGGGGACCTCGACCCCATCGAACCGCATCGCGGGCGTCGACATCAGATGGCCGACGTTGCGCACGAACAGCAGGCTGCGGCCCGGCAGGCTCCGCGCCGATCCGACCGGGGGGGTATAGGCGATGTCCTCGGCCAGCCGCCGGGTGAGCCGCTGCCCGCCCTTGACGAAACTGTCCTCCAGATCGCCGCAAATCACGCCCAACCAGTTGCGATAGCCCGCCAGCTTGTCCGCCGCATCGACCGCCGCCACCGAATCCTCGAAATCGACGATCGTGGTGAGCGCGGCTTCGAGGACCACGTCGCTGATGCCCGCGGGATCGCCGCGGGCGATGGGGCTGGCGGGGTCGAAGCGGACCTCGATATGCAGCCCGTGGTGCCGGAACAGCCGTCCGGTCGCGGTCTTGCCGACGTATTGGCGCGGGTCGGCGAGCTCGATCCCGCCCGAAGGATCGCCCAGCGCGGCCCAACTCCCCCTGGCCAATGGCACCGCTTCATCGAGGAACGCCTTGGCTGCTGCGACAACCGCCGCACCGCGCGTTTCGTCGTATCCGCCCGGCCTTGCAGCCGGCGCATCCAGCGCGTCGGTGCCGTAAAGCGCGTCGTAGAGGCTGCCCCAGCGCGCATTGGCGGCGTTGAGCAGAAAACGCGCGTTGAGCACCGGGACAACCAGCTGCGGCCCGGCCATGGTCGCGATCTCGGCGTCGACGCCGCGCGTGCCGATGGTGAAATCGCCCGGCTCGGGAACCAGATAGCCGATCTCTTCCAGCAAAGTGCGATAGGCGCTGGCGTCGTGCGGCTGGCCACGCCGCGCCTGGTGCCACGCATCGATCTGCTGCTGGAGCGTCTGCCGCTTCGCCAGCAACGCACGATTGCGCGGCACGAAGGCCGCGAGCAGCGCCGCCAAACCGTGCCAGAACGCCTCGGCATCGCGCCCCAGCGGCCCGAGCACCTCGCGCTCGACGAAGGCCGCCAGAGCCGGATCGACCGCGATCCCGGCCCGCTCGATCATGTCACTCATCAAAACTCCATAACCCACGCTTCCGCGCGCGGCGGAACGGCAATCTGCAAGGCGAATCCCGGGGAGGAGATGCCGGGGATATGCAGCCCGGCCAGCGCCTTGGCAAGGCGCGGGGGTGGACCACCGAAGACGGCGCGGCTAGGCGGCAAGGCCATGGTCAGGGGCGAGGACATTTCGGCGCATATCGACGCAGCAACGATGCTGCGCGAGACCTGCGACTGGGCCGCGATCAACAGCGGCACCGGCAATCTCGCCGGGCTGGCGGAGGTCGCGGGGCGGCTCGCCGATGCCTTCTCGGCCCTGCCCGGCACGCTCGAACTGATCGAGCCGGCCGCGGTCACCGCCATCGACGCTGCGGGCCACGAGGTGGAGCGGGCGCACGGCAAGCATCTCGTGCTGCGCGTGCGCCCCGCGGCGGCGCGGCGGCTGCTGCTGACCGGGCACATGGACACCGTGTTCCCCGCCGACCATCCCTTTCAGGCCGTCACCCGCGCGGACCCCGACACCATCAATGGCCCCGGAATGGCCGACATGAAGGGTGGTCTCAACGTCATCCTCCATGCCCTGCGCGCGTTCGAGGCCACGCCCGACGCCGCGCGGATCGGCTACGACGTCATGATCAATTCGGACGAGGAGACCGGCTCGCTCTCCTCCGCCGCACTGATCGCCGAACTGGCGCGCGGCAAATACGCGGCGCTCACCTACGAGCCCAGTGCGCTGCCCGATGGCACGCTGGCCCATGCGCGCGGCGGCACCGGCAATTACAGCGTCACCATCCGCGGTCGCTCCGCCCACGCCGGGCGCAACCCGCAGGACGGGCGCAACGCCGTGGTCGCCGCCGCCGCGCTGGTGCTGCGGCTTACCGGGCTCGCCGCCGAGGACATCACGATCAACCCGGCCAGGATCGAAGGCGGCAGCGCCAACAATGTCGTGCCCGATCTCGCCGTACTGCGCTTCAACATCCGGCCGCGAACCAGCGAAGCGATGCAGCGCTTCGACGGCCAGCTCGCCGAGTTGCTGGCAGGTCTGGCCGCCGAACACGAGGTCGCGGTTCACAGCCATGGCGGCATCACCCGCCCGCCCAAGCCGGTGGACGCGCAGGCGCAGAAGCTGTTCGACCTGGTGCGCGACTGCGGGGCCGAACTGGGTCAGACCATCGGCTGGCAGCCATCGGGCGGCGTGTGCGACGGCAACAATATCGCCGCCTGCGGCGTGCCCGTGGTCGATACCATGGGCGTGCGCGGCGGCGCCATCCACTCGCCCGACGAATACATGATCGTGCCCTCGCTGGCCGAACGCGCCGCGCTCAGCGCGCTGGTGCTCGGCCGCATCGCTTCCGGAGACCATTTGTGACCTTCTGCCAATGACGTTCAGACTCCGCGCCGCGCACGCCTCCGACATCGAGCCGCTATACGAGATGGCCAAGCTCACCGGCGGCGGCTTCACCAATTTGCCCGCCGACCGCGCCGCATTGGAATCAAAGCTCGCCCGCGCGGACGCGGCGTTCGCCCGCGATGGCGATATCGCCGACGATTACTTCGTGCTGGTGCTGGAAAACACCGAGACCGGACAGGTGCGCGGCACCAGCCAGCTGATGAGCCAGGTCGGCCAGCGCTGGCCGTTCTATTCCTACCGCCTCAATACGCTGACGCAGTATTCCAAGGAGCTCGACCGTACCGTGCGCGCCGCGCTGCTGTCGCTGGTCACCGATCTCGAAGGCTCGAGCGAGGTCGGCGGGTTGTTCCTCCACCCCGCCGAACGCGCCGGTGGCCTCGGGATGCTGCTGGCGCGCAGCCGCTATCTGTTCATCGCCATGCACCGCCCGCGCTTCGCCCCGCGCATCCTGGCCGAATTGCGCGGGGTGATCGACGATCGCGGCGGCTCGCCCTTCTGGGACGGGGTGGCGGGCCGGTTCTTCGGGATGGATTTCGCCGAGGCGGATTATTTCAACGCCATCAACGGCAACCAGTTCATCGCCGATCTGATGCCCAAGCACCCGGTTTACGTCGAAATGCTGAACGAGGATGCCAAGAAGGTGATCGGGGTGCCGCACCCCAGCGGTCGCGCGGCGATGCGGATGCTGGAGGCCGAGGGTTTCGCGCATGAAGGCTATGTCGATATCTTCGACGGCGGGCCGACGATGACCGCGCGCACCGACCAGGTGAAGAGCGTGCGCGAGGCCGTGCCGGGGACCGTGGTCGCCTGCAACCTCGATATCGGCGAGCGCTGCCTGCTCGCCACCGGCAAGCTGGGAACCTTCCGCGCCGCCTTCGGGATGCGCGAAGCGCGCGGGACCAAGGGAGATGGGGGCGAGATCGCCATCGACGCCCGCACCGCGAAGCTGCTCGAAGTGGGCGACGGCGACGAGGTGTGGAGCGTGGGGCGGTGACCAAGCATTCTCGTCATTGCGAGCGCGGCGAAGCAATCCATGGCCGGGCCTGTCTAGCCATAACGACGGTGCAGGCCATGGACTGCCGCGTCGCTTCGCTCCTCGCAGTGACGATACAGAAAAAGTGATGCTGCAAGAGATCAACATCGACGGGATCGTCGGACCGAGCCATAATTATGCCGGACTCAGCCTGGGCAATATCGCGAGCGCCAGTCACAAGGGCGAGGTCAGTCACCCACGTGCCGCTGCGCTGCAAGGCGTGGCCAAGATGCGGGCCAATATGGCGCTTGGCCTGCCGCAGGGGTTTCTGCTGCCGCTGCCGCGCCCGAACTTTGGCCTGTTGCGCGATTTAGCCGTCACCCCTGAAACCGACCGCGCCTTGCTCGCCGCTGCCTGGTCCGCCTCCAGCATGTGGACCGCCAATGCCGCCACCGTCAGCCCCGCGCCCGACACCGCCGACGGGCGCTGTCATCTGACTCCGGCCAATCTGGTCACCATGCTCCACCGCGGCCAGGAATGGCGCGACACCCAAAGGCAGCTCAAGCTCGCCTTCGGCGACGAGCGGCATTTCGCGGTCCATGGCGCGGTGCCGCCCAGCTTCGGCGACGAGGGCGCGGCCAACCATATGCGGCTGTGCGAAGCGCACGATGCCCCCGGCGTGGAGGTGTTCGTTTACGGCAGGCCCGGCGGTCGCTTCCCCGCGCGGCAGCACGAACAGGCGAGCCGCATGGTGGCGCGCCGTCACGGGCTCGACCCGGCACGCTGCGTGTTCATCGAGCAGAACCCCGAGGCGATCGCCGCGGGGGCATTCCACAACGATGTCGTCGCGGTCGCCAATGGCCAGGTGCTGTTCACCCACGCACGTGCCTTCACCGACCAGCCGGGCGCCTACGTCGCGATCCGCGCGGCGTTCCCGTTGCTCGAAGTGGTCGAGGTGCCCGAGGACGCGGTGAGCATGGCCGAAGCGATCCGAACCTATCTGTTCAACGCCCAGCTCCTCACCCTGCCCTCGGGCGAAATGGCGCTGGTGGTGCCTTCCGAATGTCAGGCCAGCGCCAGCGTGTGGGCTTGGTGCCAGCAGATGCTTGCCTCCAACGGCCCGATCCGCCGCGTCATCCCGGTCGATGTGCGCCAGTCGATGGCCAATGGCGGCGGCCCGGCCTGCCTCCGGCTTCGCGTGGTCGCCGACCCCGCGACAGTCGATCAGCGCTTCCTGCTCGACGAGGCGAAAGCCCAGCGGATCGAGGCGGTGATCGCGGAGATGTGGCCGGAAACGATCGCGCCCGACCAGATCGGCGATCCCGACCTCGCCCGCGTGGTGCTGGATGCGCGCGAGGCGTTGCTCGGCGTGCTCGGTCTCGACGAGTTGCTCTAATCGGGACACCCCGGCGCGGGCGTGGTTAACGCACTTTACTCCACGGCGTCGGCGCGGTTTACATGGCGTCGGCGGGTTAACCATCGACCGCCTTGAAAAAGCGCCGCTGGCACGCTGCTTGCGTAGTCGGGCATTAACGAAAGGACGGGTTGCAGGTGTTAAGAAAACTGGGCCGTCTCTTCGTGATCAAGACGAATTGGGAAGCCTATCTCATCATCTATGCGCTCGCGCTCGGCGCGACCTCGCGCGGGACCGTCTATCTCGAGCAATATCCCGGCTGGGGCGGCTGGCTGCTGTTCCTCGCCTGCACCGGCGCGGTGTTCCTGGCTGGGGCGAAGATTCTCGACTGCCTGAAATTCGAAAAGGCCGCGCGGACAGCCGCAACCGACACCGCGGCTAGAAGCTCGCTCCGTCCACTTTCTGAATCGTCAGCGTATCGAGATCGCATTCGGGAACCGCGCGGAGATTAATGGCGCGCGTGTCCGAGCCATCCGGTCCCTTCCCCTCCGCGAAGCCCTGCACACCACAGGTCTTGCAGAAGCTGTGCTGCAGCTTGTGGGTGTTGAAGGTGTAGGCGGTTAACGCGTCTTCGCCTTCATCCAGCGTGAACAGCGCTGCCGGGACGAAACTCAGCAGGAAGCCTTTGCGGCGGCAATGCGAGCAATTGCAGCTCATGGCCTCAGTAGGGATGTCGCCCGCAACTGTGAAAGTCACCGCACCGCAATGGCAGCTGCCTTGATAGGACATGCGAACGCTCCTCGATCGGTGATCGCAGCCATGTCGGCAACAACCGAATTTGGCAACGAAAGTGGGGGCTTCTGTTGCTAGGCACCCCTGCCATGAATCCAAAATCCGAGGCGAGGACCGTAGCGACGAGCGAGTTCATCGCTCTCTCCCGCCAATGTCAGGTGGGGCGGTTCTGTTGCTAGGCCCGCCCCGGGCCCCCGGTTTCCGATTCTGTTACCCGGTTCGGTCCGAACCGTGCTCGTAGCTTTGTAAGATCAGGCCGTTAGGCCATCAGGTTACGCAGCGAGAGCAAGTGCTTCGTTGTCGTTGGCACTTATGGGTTTTGAGCCTTATGCGGGTTACTCAGCCCGGGTGAAAACTACGCCTTTCAACACACGTCGATCCTGGTTCGGCCCCGTCAGAATACCCGCGAATGCGGGGTTTTTGGTGGAGCCGCCGGGTACTGCCCCCGGGTCCGTTGTGCCTATTGCACGCAATCATTTATCACCATAGCCGGCCGAAACCGGCGAGTTCGTATATAGGCCGTTGTCGCTTAATGGGAAGTGTCTCGGTCGCGGATCGGGAGCGCCGACGGGAGTTGCGCAGCCGCATCGTCCCAAATGGCACTTGAAAGTGACCAGATAAACCTATATGGTTCCTGGATGACCATTGTTGACTCCACACCATTCGGCTCAAATCCGGAAGGTCACGCATCGAACCCCTCGATGCGGTCGGCCGGGGCAGAAAAATCCTTTCATCCGAACGGGATGCTGGACCGATCGAGCAATGGCGAAAGTTTTTAATTTGCCCCTGGTATGTGGTCCACGAGAACTCAGTTCCGCCGCTTCAGCTCATCCCGAATCTCGGTCAGCAGGTCCACCTCGCTCGGCCCGGCGGGCGGATCGTCGGGCTTGCGCATGATCTTGTTCGCCTGGCGGATCAACAGGAAGATCACGAAGCCGATGATCAGAAAATTGATCAGCGCGGTGATGAAGCTGCCGTAACCGAGCATCGCCACGCCCGCTTCCTTGAGCGCCGCATAGCTGGTCGCATCGCCGGTGAAGCCTTCGGGGATCGGCCCCAGCCGAACGAAATAGTTCGAGAAATCGAGCCCGCCGAAGATCGCCCCGATCACCGGCATGATCAGATCCTCGGTCATGGAAGTCACGATGCTACCGAAGGCCGCGCCGATGATCACCGCCACCGCCAGATCGAGCACATTGCCGCGATTGATGAAGTCCCTGAATTCCCTGAACATGACTGGCCCTCCACCGGTTGTCCCGGCGTCAGGATGCCAAGCCTATCGTGACGGTGCAACCGCGATGATCTTGCATGGCCTCGGAGGCGTGCTATCTAGGTAAGACAGTTGTCCGTTAGGGAGTGGTTTCGAGATGACCCGATTTTCCGCCATCCGCGCCGTTGTCGCGCTTGCCGCCGCTGCCGCCTTGTCGGCCTGCGGAATCAATTCCGTGCCCACCAAGGAAGAAGCCGCCAAGGCCGCCTGGGCCGACGTCCAGAGCTCCTACCAGCGGCGCGCCGACCTGGTACCCAACCTCGTCGCCTCGGTGCGCGGCGCGGCGCAGTCCGAAACCACCATCCTGACCAATGTCACCAATGCCCGCGCCGCGGCGACGAGCATCAACATCACCACCGACGATCTGTCGAACCCCGCAGAATTCAAGAAATTCCAAGATGCGCAGAACCAGCTCACCCAGGCGCTGGGCCAGCTGCGCACGGTGGTCGAAAACTACCCACAGCTCCAGAGCCAGGCGCGCTTCGCCGACCTCATGACCGCGCTCGAGGGCAGCGAGAACCGCATCGACACCGCGCGCACCCGCTACAACGACGCGGTGCGCGACTACAACACCGAGATCCGCACCTTCCCGAGCGCGATCGGGGCCAAGCTCATCCACGGTGCCGAACCGATGGTGCCGTTCGAGGCCGCCGCGGGTGCGGACGTCGTGCCGTCGGTCGACTTCGGCAATATGGGCGCTCAGCCCGCCCCCGGCGCGGCTCCCGCTGCTCCGGCGGTGAACGACAACGCCGCCACTCCGACAGTTGCGCCTGCTCCGGCCGCAACCAACACCGCCGCAGCGAACTGAGGCCATCGCCATGCGCCGCCTTGCGGCCTTTCTCGCGCTGCTGATGGCGCTCGTCTCCTCGACCGCGTGGGCCCAACTGCCCGCGCGGCCCGAGGGGCCGATCGCCGATTATGCCAACGTCCTGACACCTCAGGATGCCGCCGCGCTCGACGCCAAGCTTCGTGCCTATAATCAGTCCACCGGGCGCGCGATAATCGTGGCAACCGTGCCCTCGCTCGATGGCGAGGAGATCGAGCCTTACGCCCAGCGTCTCGCCGAAGCTTGGGACATCGGCGGCGCGCAGAGCGAAAACGGCGTGCTATTCCTGATCGCGCCGACCGAACGCAAGCTGCGCATCCACACCGCGCGCGGGGTGCAGGAACGCATGACCGACATCATGTCCGGCCGCATCATCCGCGACACCGTGGTGCCGCGCTTCAAGGCGGGCGATATGTCGGGTGGCATCGTCGCCGGGGTGGACGCCATCGTCACCCAGCTCGACATGGACCCGGCGCAGGCGCGCGCCATCGAGGAAGCAGCGGCCGCCGCCGATCGCGCGCGCGGCAAGGACGGCGGCTTTCCGATCGGGGCGCTGTTCTGGCTGCTGTTCGCGTTCCTGTTCTTCGTCCTGCCGATGCTGCGCGGCGGCAAGCGGCGGCGGCGCAGCCGTAGCCCATGGGGCAATACCGCGCGCGACATCATCCTGTGGGAAGCCGGCTCGGCGATCGCGCGTGGGATCATGAACAGCAGCAGCGATGGCGGCGGCTGGGGCGGCGGTGGTGGCGGCGGCTTCGGTGGCTTCGGCGGCGGCGGCGGCGGCTTCAACGGCGGCGGCGCGAGCGGGGGCTGGTGATGGAGCAATCCGCACAGGATATCGTGACCAAGGCGGTGGCCGAGGCCGAGGCCAACACTTCGGGCGAGATCGTGACCGTGCTCGCCGACCGCTCGGACGGCTATACCGATGTCGCGCTGCTGTGGGCGGTCGCGATCAGCTTTACCGCCATGGCGCTGGTCACCGCGTTTCCGGCGTTCTTCACCGGCATCGCGGACCGATTGCTCGGCAATTGGAGCCACGTTTGGGCCGCAGGTGAACTGCTGACGCTGGTCACCGGCGTTGGCCTCCTGAAATTCCTCGCGATGTGGGCGCTCCAGCTCTGGCAGCCGCTCAAGTTCGCGTTGATCCCCGGCCCGGTGAAATCCGCGCGTTCGCGTTCTGCGGCCGTGCGGCACTTCAAGGTCGGGGCCGAACGCCGCACGCATGGCCGCACCGGCGTGCTGCTCTACCTCTCGATGCGCGAGCACCGCGCCGAGATCGTCGCCGACGAGGCGATCGCGGGCAAGGTCGATGCCGAGGTCTGGGGCAAGGCGATGGCCGATATGCTGGCGGAAATCCGTCAGGGCCATGTGCCCGAGGGGCTGGCGGCTGGCATCCGCGACGTGGGCGAGGTGCTTGCCGAGCACTTCCCCCGCAGCGACGACGACGTGAACGAGTTGCCCGACCGGCTGATCCTCGTTTGAGTTTTCCCGACCACGACCAGCCAGAAGAGGTCGTCTGGCAAGGCAGGTACGTGACCGCCAAGCGCCGGGGCCGCTGGGAATATGTCGGACGCGCCCGCGATATCCGTGCCGCCGTGATCCTGGCGACGATCGACGGCGATGTCCTGCTGGTCGAACAATACCGCGTGCCGATGGGCCGCATGAGCCTCGAACTCCCCGCCGGGCTGATCGGCGACGACGAGGGGGCGGAAGGCGAGGACGATCTCGCCGCCGCCGGACGCGAGCTGGAGGAGGAGACCGGCTATCGCGCAGGACACCTCGAAAGCCTGGGCGAATTCTACTCCAGCCCCGGCATGGTCAGCGAGAGCTTCACCTTGGTTCGCGCCACGGACCTCGTGCAGACCGGCCCCGGCGGTGGCACCGAGCACGAGAACATCACCGTCCACCGCGTGCCATTGAACGATATCGCCGCCTTCGTTGCCGCTAGGCGCGCCGAGGGTTGCGGCGTCGATGTGCGCGTGCTGATGCTGCTCGCCGGGGAATTCCTCGCAGGAGAGCAAGTATGAGCGGACGGGTTGCGGGCAAGCTGGCGCTGGTGACCGGCGCAGCGCAGGGCCTGGGCGCGGCGCAGGCGCGGATGCTGGCACGCCATGGCGCGCGGGTGCTCGCGACCGACGTCAACGAGGCTGGAGCGGCGGCCACGGCGCAGGCGATCAACGCCGAATGCGGCGCTGGCACCGGCTTTTCGCTCGCTCACGACGTCACCAGCCCCGACCAATGGGATGCCGCGATCGAAACCGCGCGAGACCGGCTCGGTGGCCTCTCGATCCTCGTGAACAATGCCGGGGTCGGGGTGCGCGGCACCATCGAGACCTGCACCCTCGAGGAGTGGAAGCGCGGCTTCGCCATCAATGTCGAAAGCGTGTTCCTCGGCTGCCAGAAAGCGCTGCCGCTGATGAAGGACAGCCAGCCCGGCTCGATCATCAACATCTCCAGCATCGCCGGGCTGATCGCCAGCGACACCATGCCCGGCTACAATGCCAGCAAGGCGGCAGTGTGGATGCTGTCGAAATCGGTGGCGCTCTATTGCGCGAAGATGGGCTGGAACATCCGCTGCAACAGCGTGCATCCGACCTTCGTCGACACGCCGATCCTCGACGGGATCGTGGCCAATACGGGCAAGGAAAAGAGCGTCATCATGGGCAAGCTGGCGCGCCAGATCCCGCTCGGGCGGGTCGGCGAGCCCGACGATATCGCCAATGGGGTGCTGTATCTCGCCAGCGACGAAAGCAAGTTCATGACCGGAGCGGAGCTGAAGCTCGACGGCGGTATCTCGGCCATGTGATACACGTGGGGTGACTTGCATGACGAGGGGGCCTCGTCCGAGACCCCCTCAGTCGGCGATCAGTCCGATCGCCAGATAGATCAGCGCGGCGGTGCCGAAGCTGAAGAGTGCGCCCAGCACGAAGGCGATGCGCACGAAGGTGGGTGGCATTCCGGTGTAATCGGCGATGCCGGCCGAGACGCCCATGATTTTGCCGCTGCTGCGGTTCAGGCGAAAGCCGCGGCTCGGGCTGCCGGACTTCACCGGGCTGACGAATCGGTCGCTCATGCGATGAGGCCGTTCGGCGAAGCGGGCAGGATCGCGGTGGCGAAGAAGATCGCCGAAACGATGAGCGAGAACGCCATGGCGACGAGCTTGCTGCTGGAGGTCGAGGGCATTGTAATGGTTCCTTGTGTCATGGTTGCTGGGGTACGGCTCAGGCGAGCAGGCCGGCGGGCATGGCGGGGACGATCGCGGTAGCCATGCACAGCACCGAGAGGGTGAGGGCGGCGACGGCGGCGAGGGCATTGTTCAGATTGACGGTCATTTGGTATTCCCTTCCAAGTTGGCCCCGGGTCATCCGGGATATCGCATAGTTTGCATGCGCCGTGCCAAACTCGAAAAACGGCGGAAATGCGTGGTTTTCGCCTGAATGATGGGCGCCGACGTTGTTCACCTCCGCGCAATGTTGGGAATTTCCACCACAGTTTGGGATCGCGTCTTTGCGGTGGCCCCCAAGCGGCGGTGCGGCTAGTCGTCGGCGCGCAAATGGCGCTTTCCCGCATCACCCTTGCCGACTTCCGCAACCATGCCGAAACCGTGCTGGCGGAGGCGAAGGGACTGAACCTGCTGGTCGGGCCCAATGGCGCGGGCAAGACCAATGTGCTCGAGGCAATGTCGCTGCTGGCGCCAGGCCGCGGGCTACGCCGCGCTCCATTGGCGGAGATGGCGCGGCAGGGCGGCAGTGGCGGCTTTTCCGTAGGCGCGAGCCTTGTTGGCGAAGGCGAACTGCGCTTCGGCACGCTCGTCGCAGCGGATCAGCCTGGGCGGCGCCGGGTGCGCGTCAACGGCGCGGAGACCAGCGCCGTGGCGCTGGGCGAATGGCTGTCGGTCGGATGGCTGACCCCGGCGATGGACGGGCTGTTCGCCGCCCCGGCGAGCGAGCGGCGGCGCTATCTCGACCGGCTCGCGCTGGCGCTGAACCCGCAGCACGCGCGCCATGCCGCGCGCTATGACAAGGCGCTGCGCGAGCGCAATCGCCTACTCGGCGGCGACCGCGCGCCCGAGCCGCGCTGGCTCGACGCGATCGAGGCCCAGCTCGCGCCAGCCGGGGCCCAGTTGGCCGAGGGGCGCGCGGCGCTGGTCGATGCCTTAATGGCCGAAGTGGTGCGCCATCCCGAAATTCCCTTCCCCCGCCCCGCCCTGACCTATGCCCCTGGCGGGCCGGTCGGGGCTGAGCAACTCGGCCAGGCGCTCCACGACGGCCGCGCCCGCGACCGCGCCGCCGGGCGCAGCCTCGTGGGCCCGCACCGCGACGATCTGGAGGTGATCTACGCCGCCAAGCGGATGCCCGCCGCGGCCAGCTCAACCGGCGAGCAGAAGGCGCTGCTGATCGCGATCACGCTGGCGCACGCCGCATTGGCGGCGCGGGATCGTCCGGCGCTGTTACTGCTCGACGAGGTCGCCGCGCATCTCGATCCGCAACGCCGCGCCGCGCTGTTCGACCGGCTGCTCGCCAGCGGCACGCAGGTCTGGGTCACGGGCACCGAATTGGCGCCCTTCGCCGACATCGCGGGCGAAGCGGCGGTGTGGGAGGTTTCGGCCGGCGCGGCGGTTAGGCGTTAATCCACCGGCGGCAAGGCCTTCGCCACCGCAGCCTTGGTCGCCCCAACCAGCACCCCCAGCCCCTCGACCGTGGGATGCAAGCGGTCCGACTGGAATAGCTCGGGCCGTTGGTAGATCGTCTCCAGCCAGAACGGCACCAGCGTCACGCCTTTTCGTGCGCCCAACTCCGCATAGATCGTGTCGAACTCGCGCTGGAATTCTTGCCCATAATTCGGCGGCGCGCGCATCCCCATCAGCAGCACCGGGATGTTGCGGTTCGCCAGCTCGTCGAGCATTGCGGTGAGATTGGCGCGCGTTTCGGCGGGCGAGAGCGCGCGCAGCATATCGTTCGCGCCCAGTTCGAGCAGCACCAGATCGGGCGCGGGCTTTTGCGCGTCGAGCGTGAAGGCGAGCCGCTGCCGCCCCGCTGCGCTGGTATCCCCCGAGACCCCGGCATTGGCGATGCGGACGTTCAGCCCCTCGGCGCGCAACGCCTGTTCGAGCTGTGCCGGGTAGCTGTTCTCCAAGCCGACCCCGAACCCGGCGAACAGGCTGTCGCCAAACGCCAGGATGCGGCGTTCCGGTCCGGCGACCGTCTGTTCGGTGGCTTGTTCGGGGCGTTCCGGGGTCCGATCAAGCGCTTGATCGGCACTTTCCTGGCAGCCGGCCAAAACCAGCGCGAGAGCCAAGATCGACGAGCGACAAATCATTACCGTCCAGACTCCTTGTTGCGGCCCCCTGCCTATGCCATCTCAATGCCGTGACAACCCCCCCGACAGGCGCGGCGGCGATTTCCGCCCGCAACCTCACCCTGACCCTCGGCACCGCCGCCGCCCCCGTCCCCATACTCAAGGGCATCGACCTCGAGGTGGCGGCAGGCGAAACGCTGGCGCTGCTCGGCCCCTCGGGCTCGGGAAAGAGCTCGCTGATGGCGGTGCTGACCGGGCTCGAACGCGCCAGCGGCGGCACTCTCAACGTCGCCGGAGCCGACTTCGCCGCGATGGGCGAGGACGAGCTGGCGCTGGCGCGACGCGGGCGCATCGGCATCGTGCTCCAGGCCTTCCACCTGCTGCCGACGATGACCGCGCTGGAGAACGTCGCCACCCCGATGGAGCTGGCGGGCGCTGCAGATGCGCGCGAGCGCGCTGCGGCGGAACTGGCGGCGGTGGGGCTCGGCCATCGGCTCGACCACTATCCGCAGCAGCTTTCGGGCGGCGAGCAGCAGCGCGTCGCCATCGCCCGCGCCACCGCGCCGCGCCCAGCGCTGCTGTTCGCCGATGAGCCGACCGGCAATCTCGACGCCGGCACCGGCCACTCGATCGTCGAGCTGCTGTTCGCCCGCCGCGAGGAAACCGGCGCGACGCTGATCGTCATCACCCACGACCCCGAGCTTGCGGACCATTGCGCGCGCGTGATCACGCTCGCGGACGGGCTGATCGCGAGCGATACCCGCTCGTGAGCTGGGCTGCGGCCTGGCGGCTCGCGCGCCGCGATCTGTCGGCACGGTTCCGCGGGCTGCGGCTGCTGCTGGTCTGCCTGTTCCTGGGCACCATGGCGCTGACCGCGATCGGATCGCTGACCGACGCGATCGAAACCGAGCTAACCGAGCGCGGGTCCGAACTGCTCGGCGGCGATGTGCAGGTTTCGGTCTGGCAGCGCGGGTTGAGCGAGGAGGAGCGCCGCGCGCTCGCGAACAACGGCCTGATCTCCGAAGGCACGCGCCTGCAGGCGATGGCGCGGCGCGGCGACACCGCGGTGCCGGTCGAATTGAAGGCGGTCGATGTCGCCTATCCGCTCTATGGCGCGCTGACGTTGGAAGATGGCCGAAGTGTCGGTAAGCCGGGGCTGGACGAGGTCTGGCTGTCGCGCGACGCAGCCGACCGACTGGGCGCGGCCCTCGGCGCACGCATCGCCATCGGCACGCGCCAGCTCACCGTGGGCGGAGTTATCGCGGTCGAGCCGGACCGGCTCGGCGAAGGCTTCCAATTCGGCCCGACCGTGATCGTCGATGCGCGGATGCCGGCGGCGGCAGGGCTGCTCGCACCGGGGTCGATGTATCGAACCAAGGTGCGGCTCAAGCTACCGCCGGGGCAGTCGCCGCAGAACGTCTCCAGCGCGTTCACCGAGCGGTTTCCGACCAATGGGTTCGACCTGCGCACGCGCGACGAGGCCAGCCCGGGAGCCGACCGGTTCGTCCAGCGGATGGGCGATTTCCTGACGCTGGTCGGCCTCGCCGCGCTGGTGATCGCGGGCATCGGAATCGGCGGCGGCGTATCCAGCTACCTCGACAGCCGCCGCGCCAATATCGCCACGCTCAAGATTCTGGGCGCGACGAGCGCGGACATCGCCCGCATCTATACGCTGGAGATCGCCGCTGCGGCAGTGGTGGGGAGCACAGCGGGCTTGCTGGCGGGCATCGCCCTGACACCACTGCTGGGGCTGGCCTTGCAAGGCCTGCTGCCCGTCGATGGCGGCGTGCTGATCGCACCGGGCGCGATCGCGTTGGCCCTGGGCTATGCGCTGTTGGTGGCTCTGGTGTTCGCCGCCCCACCGCTGATGCGAGCGCGAAAATTCCCCGCGATGGAGCTGATGCGCGCGCGGGTCAGCCCACTGGCTCCGGACCGCGCCGCCCTCGGCGTGGTCGCGCTGGGCCTGGCTGCCATCGCGGCGCTGGCACTGCTGACGGCCAAGGATTGGCTGCTCACCGGCGGCTTCCTCGCCGGAGCATCCGCCGCCTTTGCGCTGCTGGCGCTTGCGGGCGCGGGCCTGCGCCGCCTCGCCGCCGCCGTGCCCCGCCCGCGCAATCCAGTGGCCCGCGCCGCGCTCGCCAATCTCCACCGCCCCGGCTCCGCGACCGGCACGCTGGTGACCGCGCTCGGCTTTGGCCTCGCCGCCTTCGTGCTGCTCGCCGCTGTCCAGAGCGCGATCGACGGGACCATCACCAAGCGCGTACCCGAGAAAGCACCCGATTACTTCGTGCTCGATGTGCCCAAGGACCGCGCTGACGACTTTGCCGCGCTGGTCGCACGCAGCGATCCCGCGGCCGAAACACGGCTCGTGCCTATGCTGCGCGGGGCGGTCCTGGCCTATGGGCCCGAAGGCGCGATGACGCGCACCGCCGATCTCGATGACGTGCCCGAGGGCGGCTGGGCGTTACGCGGCGAGCGCGGGCTGACTTATGCCGGCGCCCTGCCCGAAGGCAACACGATCACCGCCGGGCGCTGGTGGCCGAGCGGCACCGATGCCGCCGAGGTATCGGTGGACGAGGAATTCGCCGAGGCGGTTGGCGTCGCGCTGGGCGACCGGATCACCTTCGGCGTGCTCGGGACCGAAGTGACCGCCACAGTCACGAACCTGCGCCGGATCGACTGGCAGACAATGGGCTTCAACTTCGTGTTCGTACTCTCGCCGCAGGTGCTCGCCAATGCGCCGCACAATCTTTCGGCGACGGTCGATCTCGCGCCCGGCACGCCCACCGGTCCGCTGCTTCAGGGGCTTGTGCGCGCCTTCCCGTCGAGCTCGGTGATCGAGGTCGGCGGCATCATGCGCCAGGCGCGCGGGCTCCTCGAACAGGTCGGCCTCGCCACGCTGGCGGCGGCAGGGGTGACGGTGCTTGCGGGTATCGCCGTGCTACTGGGCGCGATCGCCGCGGCGCGGGCACAACGCAGCTATGATACGGTCGTTTTGCGCGTGCTCGGAGCGAGCCGCTGGCAGGTGCTGGCGCTGCTGCTGGCCGAATATGCCCTGTTGGCGAGCGTGCTCGCGGTGGTCGCGCTGGCGCTGGGCGGCGTAGCGGGCTGGCTGGTTGTCGTGAAGCTGTTCGAATTCGACTGGCTGCCCGACTGGGGTGTGATCGCGGCGACGCTGGGTGCGGGGCTAGCGGCGGTGTTGATCTTTGCCGTCCTGGCCTCGCTCCCCCTACTGCGCGAGAGGCCCGCGCGCGCATTGCGGGCGTTGTAGCAGGGGAGTTGGCCATGAGTGCGGGCGCATCCGATCTCACCGGATACTGGACCGGTGACTTTGCCTACCCCACCAACCAAGGCCTCACGACACCCTTCGTCGCGGCGATTGAGGATCGCCTTGGCCATATCTCGGGCAAGATCAGCGAACACGATTTGTTCAGCGGCAAGATTATCGAGGCCGTCTTGGCAGGCACGCGTCACGGCGCGGCGCTCGACTTCACCAAGACCTACAGCGCAGGCACATCGTCTGAATATGACCAGCCAGTCGATTATGTGGGAACAATATCGGCCGATGGCTTGGTCGTGACAGGTGTATGGAGCCTTCTCGACTGGGACGGCACCTTCGAAATGCGTCGTGACGCAGTTGTCGGCGACGTTGAAGTCAAGCATCAAGAGGTAGAACTCGCGGAGCCGACGGCGCGCACGTGAGTTTCGATCACGGTCGGCGGCGCTCCAAAAGAAGGGGGCCGAAGCGGCCCCCTTCCCATCACGCTTTGGTGCTTGGCCTCAGAACCGGAACCGTGCCGCGATGCCATAAGTGCGCGGCTGGTTGGGATAGCCCGAGATCGATTCGTCCTGCGCCACCGAATCGAAGAGCGCGGTGAGGTCGCGGTCGTCGAGCAGGTTGCGGCCCCACAGGCTCAGCTCCAAGCCCATGTCGAAGGCGTAGGTGAGCGAGGCGTTGAGGTCGTTGACCTCCCGGCGGTACGGCCGCGCCGCGGCGCGTGCACGGGTAAAGTTGCGGTTGGCACCCGTTCCATCGATGAAGCCCAGTAGCCCGGCGTTGATCTGGACCGAGGACTGGTGCGAGAAATCGCCGCGCAGGATGATCCGATCGCCGGTGTCGTTCACTTCCTGCTCGATCTGCGCGCCGAACACGGCGGACAACTCGGGGATTCCGGTCACCTCCTGACCTGACAGATCACCGAGCGGCGAATCGACGAAGCTGACATAATCGGAATCGAGGTAGGTCATGGCGACATTGAGCGTCAGCCAGTCGGCGGGCCGGACCACCCCATCGAATTCCACGCCGAAGGTTTCGCGGATGCCGGCGTTCGACAGAATGAAGCCGCTACCGGTGAAGGTGTTGGCCTGGAAATCGTCGATGGTCTGCTTGAAGAAGGTCAGATTGGCCGAGGCGTAATCCCAGCTGCCCTTGATGCCGAGCTCGTAGACTTCCGAACCCTCGCCATCGGCGAAACGTGTGCCGGGGCGCAGGTTCACCACCGCCTGGTTGTTCGCCACCAGCTGCGCGAAGTCGGCCGCGATCGGCCGACTGTCGCGTGACAGGTTGAAGCTCGGTGCCTTGTAGCCGGTAGCGTAGCTGGCATAGACGTTGAGCGTCGGGGTGAGCTCGTAGGCGAGCCTGACGGTGTAGCTCCAGTCGTCGTCGTCGGTGCTGCAGGTTTCCACCGCGTTGGGGCAGTTCTGCAACGGCGGCAGGAACTGGAACGCGCTGAATCCGGCGAGTGGGTTGGCGGCGGGATTGTTCACATTGGCAGTGGCGAAGGCGGTCGCGCCGGCAACGATCGTCGGAAACGCCGCCGCACCGGCTGCGCCGGCCGGGCTAGTGCCGCTGGCGAAAGCCGTCACTTCCGCGGCTGTCGCCGAGCGTCCCAACATCAGCTGCTGGCCGACCGTCGCCGCAATTGCACCCTGAGTGAGCAACTGGCCACGCAGCGGCGCCAATCCGGCCCCGTTGAGGTTGATATTCGAGAACACGTCGGTGCTCGTCGAATTGGTGACGATCTGCTTCTTGTCCTTGGTGTAGTTGGCACCCAGCGTCAGCACGAGGCCCGGCGTGAACTCGAAATCGACGTTGCCGAATACCGAGATCGCTTCGTTGTCCTGCACGATGTTGTTGAAGAAGCCCTGCCCGGCAGCGAAGAACCGGCCGATGAAGTTCTGACCCGACGACGCGGAGAACGCAGCTTCCAGCGAATTGAGGTTGAACACATTGCCGCTCGCGCCGCGGATCAGCAGATCGGCATAAGGGCGGAACTGGCTGCCGAAGACGATCTCGTCCGACACGTCGACGGTCTCGTCGAAGTAGTAGCCGCCAAGGAGGAAGTTGATCGGTCCGTCGAAATCCGATGCCAAGCGCAGTTCCTGCGTGAAGGTCTTGATGTCGGCATCGCCGATCTGGGCACCGGTGGCCAGCGCCGCGCTGGTGAAATCGACGTCCTGGTTCGCCGCCAGCTCGGTCTTGCGATAGGAGGTGATCGAGGTCGCGGTGATCGCGCCGAAAGAATAGTCGATCTGGCCCGACACGCCGTAGTTCTTGATCCGGTTGAAGGGATCGACATCGCTGAAGACGACGTCGCCGTCGGGGTTGTTGCGGAAGTCGTTGACCTGCCCGCCGACCAGCTGGACCGCGCCGGTGGCTGCCGACGGCAGCACGTTGACCACGCCGCAGCAGCTCTCGTCGATTTCGTCGTAGTCGGCGATCAGGCGGATCGAGAAGTCGGTGCCCGGTTCGAACAGCACCTGGCCGCGCGCGAACCAGCGGTTGCGATCGTTGAGCTCCTCGCCGTTGAAGGCGTTGGTGATGTAACCGTCGCGGCGGTTGTAACCGCCCGCGATCGAGGCCGCGATGCTTTCGGTGATCGGGCCCGTCAAATAGCCCTTCGTGACGAAGGCGTTGTAATTGCCGTAGCTTGCTTCGACCGAGCCGCCGAAATCGAAGCTCGGCTTCTTGGTCACGATCGAGATCACGCCCGCGCTGGCGTTCTTGCCGAACAGCGTGGACTGCGGGCCGCGCAGCACTTCGACGCGCTGGATGTCGGGCAGATCCGAAAGCTGCGAGATGGCGCGGCTGCGATAGATGCCGTCGACGAACAACGCGACCGAGGGCTCGAGCCCGATATTGTTGCCGTCGGTGCCGAACCCGCGGACCGAATAGCTGGTGGCGAAGGCGCTCTGAAGCTGGCTGACGCGCAGCGACGGGACCACAGTCGCAAGATCGGCGATGTCGCGGATCTGCGCGCGCTCGATCGTTTCGGCGGTGGTCACGCTGACCGCGACCGGAGTTTCCTGAAGCGTCTGTTCGCGCTTGGTGGCGGTGACGATGATCTCGTTGCCGGTGTTCTGATCCTCGGCATCGGCGACGGTATCGGCGTCACTGTCGACCTGGGCCTGCGCGCCGGTGGTCGGCGTTTCCTGCGCCTGGAGCGCGGCGGCGGGCAGAATGGCGGCGCCGGCGAGCAGCAGCGCGCGGGCGGGGTTGGCGGCAAAGCGCATGAATTTCCTCTCCTCTGACGCGGCGATCCGTCCGATCCTGGGCCCGGCTCGCCGTCGGCCGTGCGATATCCCTGAACGCGCCCCGCCTCAATCGCTACTTACACAAGTGCAAGCTAGCGTGGCTTTCGCGTTACACATCGCGCTGGCCTTGCAACGCTTGCCGCTGTGCCCCCGCTCGGCTAGGGGCGCGCGCGACTGGCGCGCTCTCGCGCCACCCCCGCATAATCCGAAAGCCCTTCATGTCCCGCTCGCTGCGCAACATCGCCATCATCGCCCACGTCGACCACGGCAAAACCACGCTGGTCGACCAGCTTTTCCGCCAGTCCGGCACGTTCCGCGAGAACCAGCGGATCGAAGAAAGAGCCATGGATTCCAATGACTTGGAGAAAGAGCGCGGGATCACCATCCTGGCCAAATGCACCAGCGTCGAATGGGAGCACGATGGCCAGACCACGCATATCAACATCGTCGACACCCCGGGCCACGCGGACTTCGGCGGCGAGGTCGAGCGGATCCTCTCCATGGTCGACGGCGTCATCCTGCTGGTCGACAGCTCCGAAGGCGCGATGCCGCAGACCAAATTCGTGACCGGCAAGGCGCTCGCGCTCGGCCTGCGTCCCATTGTGGTCGTCAACAAGGTGGACCGCCCCGACGAGCGCATCCAGGAAGTGCTCGACGAGGTGTTCGACCTGTTCGTGAGCCTCGACGCCAGCGACGAGCAGCTCGACTTCCCCGTGCTCTACGCCTCGGGTCGCAACGGCTACGCCAACGAGGATTCCTCGTTGCGCGAAGGCACGCTGACCCCGCTGTTCCAGAAGATCGTCGACCACGTCCCTGCGCCGGAGGCGGACTTCGACGGGCCGTTCAAATTCCTCGTCACCCTGCTCGACCGCGACAACTTCCTCGGTCGCATCCTTACCGGCAAGGTCCAGTCGGGCACGGTCAAGGTCAACTCGCCGATCCACGCGCTCGACAACGACGGCAAAGTGGTCGAGGCCGGCCGCGCTTCCAAGCTGCTCGCCTTCCGCGGGCTGGAGCGAGTGCCGGTGGACGAAGCGCGCGCGGGCGACATCATCTCGATCGCCGGCCTGGCCGTGGCGACCGTGTCGAACACCATCGCCGACCCCTCGGTCACCGAACCGCTCCACGCGCAGCCGATCGACCCGCCGACGCTGTCGATGCGCTTCGCCGTCAACGACAGCCCGATGGCCGGGCGCGAGGGCACGAAGGTCACGAGCCGCATGATCCGCGACCGGCTCGAGCGCGAGGCGGAGAGCAACGTCGCCATCCGCGTCACCGAAAGCGCCGACCGCGACAGCTTCGAAGTCGCGGGCCGCGGCGAATTGCAGCTCGGCGTGCTGATCGAAACGATGCGCCGCGAAGGCTTCGAGCTGGGCATCAGCCGCCCCAAGGTGCTCTATCGCGAGGACGAGAACGGCCAGCGCACCGAACCCTATGAAACCGTGGTGATCGACGTGGACGACGAGCACAGTGGCACGGTCGTCGAGAAGATGGCCGCCCGCAAGGCCGAGTTGACCGATATGCGCCCGAGCGGCGGCGGAAAGACGCGCATCACTTTCAGCGCACCAAGCCGCGGCCTTATCGGCTACCACGGCGAATTCCTGTCCGACACGCGCGGCACCGGGATCATGAATCGCTTGTTCGAGAAATACGGCCCCCACAGGGGCCAGATCGAAGGCCGCGCCAACGGCGTGCTGATCAGCAACGCCACCGGCGAGGCGGTCGGCTATGCGCTCAACAGCCTGGAGGAGCGGGGCGTGCTGTTCGTGAGCCCGCAGGAGAAGCTGTACGAGGGCATGATCATCGGCGAGAACGCCAAGCCCGACGATCTGGAAGTGAACCCGCTGAAGAGCAAGCAGCTGACCAACTTCCGCAGCACCGGCAAGGACGACGCAATCCGCCTGACCCCGCCGCGGATCATGACGCTGGAACAGGCGATCGCCTATATCGACGACGACGAGATGGTCGAGGTGACCCCCAAGAACATCCGCATCAGGAAGGCGATCCTGGACCCGAACGAGCGCAAGAAGGCGCGCCGCAAGGGGGAGTAGGATATCTAGTCCTCTCCCCCTGCGGGAGAGGGTTGGGAGAGGGGTCGGAAGCGAAGCTTCCGCCTGCCCCCTCTCAACTGCGACTAGCGAGCAAGCTCTCAAGTCTTCGTATCTCTCCCGCGAGGGGAGAGATGTATGACTTGAACTTAGTCCAGTAGTTGACTAAGTCACGTCCATGACCACCGTGAGCGTCCACGAAGCGAAAACGCACCTCTCCCGCCTCATCGAACAGGTGCTGGCGGGCGAGGAAGTCGTGATCTCGCGCAACAAGGAACCGGTCGTGCGGCTGGTGCGCGAAGGCTCCGCCAAGAAGGGCAAGCGGATCGGCCTGCTCGAGGGCAAGGTCAAATTCGACCTCGAGGATGGCTTCTTCGATGCCCTGCCGGATGACGAATTGCGCGCCTGGGGCATGATCTGAGGTTGCTGCTCGACACCCATGCGCTGTTGTGGGCGCTTGCCGGCCATCCGAAGCTGTCCGCGGCAGCCCGCGAGGTGGTTGCGGACCCCGACAACGAGGTGCTGGTCAGCGCAGCATCGGCCATGGAGGTGACCACCAAATACCGCCTCGGCAAACTGCCGGAGGCGGTGACGCTGGCCACCGCCTTCCTGCCCACCGTCAGAGCCGCCGATTACACGCCGCTGGCGATCTCGACCGCACACGCGGTCCTGGCCGGAAGCCTGGACATTCCCCATGGCGACCCATTCGACCGATTCCTGATCGCGCAGGCGCGGATCGAGGGGGTGCCGCTGATCTCGAACGAGAAGCGGTTCGATGGATTTGGGGTGGAGCGGATTTGGTAGGCGGGCTGCTGCACGATAGGCGCAAGCCCATCTGGACAACCCGCGCTTCCCCCGTCACTTAGGCCCACGGAGGGTCGGTGCGATGCGTCTGGGCTGGGATGAAATCGCGCGCCGCGCCAAAGCCTTCAGCGAAGAATGGCAGACCGCCCATTACGAAAAGGGCGAGACTCAGAGCTTCTACAACGATTTCTTCGACATCTTCGGCATCAAGCGGCGCCAGGTTGCTGACTACGAACGGCGGGTAAAGCTGCTGGGCACCAAGCAGGGCTTCATCGACCTGTTCTGGCCGCGCACCCTGCTGATCGAACAGAAGAGCGCCTCGCTCGACCTGAAGAAAGCCGAAACCCAGGCGCTGGATTATCTGGTCGGCATCCATGCCACGGAGCAGCCGCGTTTCATCCTGACCTGCGATTTCCAGAACTGGGTGCTGCGCGATCGCGACAGCTCAGGCGAACCGCTACGCTTCAAGCTCGCGGACCTGCACAAGCACATCCAGGCGTTCGATTTCATGCTCGGCCGCCGCGTCAGTTTCGAGCGGCAGGAAACGGTCACCATCAAGGCCGCCGAACTGATGGGCCGCCTCCACGATGCGCTGGAGGACGGCGGCTACACCGGCCACGATCTGGAACGCTATCTGGTCCGCCTGCTGTTCTGCCTGTTCGCGGACGATACCGGCATCTTCCAGCCCAAGGATATCTTCCTTCAGCTGGTGGAGCACGACACCAATCCCGACGGCAGCAATGTCGGCAGCGTCATCAACCAGCTGTTCGAAGTGCTCGATACGCCCGAGGACAAGCGGCAGGCGCAGCTTTCGGGCGAGTTGAAGCAGTTTCCCTACGTCAACGGGCGGCTGTTCGCCGAGAACCTGCGCACACCCGCCTTCACCAAGACAATGCGCGAGGATCTGCTCGACGCCTGCCGCCACGATTGGTCGGCGGTCAGCCCGGCGATCTTCGGCAGCCTGTTCCAGAGCGTAATGGACGCCAAGGAGCGGCGGGCGAAGGGCGCGCACTACACCAGCGAGGAAAACATCCTCAAGGTGATCGGCCCGCTGTTCCTCGACGATCTGCGCGCCGAGCTGGAGACGCTGAAGGCGCGCAAGACCGCCCGGGACAAGCTGCTGCTGGAGTTTCAGGCCCGGCTGGCGCGGATGACATTCCTCGATCCGGCGTGCGGCTGCGGCAATTTTCTGGTCATCGCCTATCGCGAAATCCGGCGGCTGGAGCTCGATTGCCTGAAGGAACTCTATCGCGACCAGACGATAGACGCGGCGCTACTGAGCCGGGTCACGGTCGATCAGTTCTACGGCATCGAATACGAGGAATTCCCGGCGATGATCGCCGAGGTGGCGCTGTGGATGGCGGACCACATCGCCAACAACGCCATCAACGAGGCGTTCCGCCTGAACTATGCGCGCATCCCGCTGACCGGAGGCGCGACCATCCGCCACCGCGATGCGCTCGCGGTGGACTGGAACGAAGTCCTGCCCGCCGAGCGATGCAGTTTTGTGATGGGCAATCCGCCATTCGTCGGGGCGAAATATCAAACCGCCGAGCAGCGCGCTCAGGTGCGGCGCATCGCCGGGCTCGGCGGATCGGGCGGCACGCTCGATTATGTGGCGGCGTGGTTTCTGACGGCAGGTGCCTATCTCCAGGCGAACAAGCGCATCCGCATCGCCTTCGTCGCCACCAATTCGATTACCCAGGGCGAACAGGTGGCGCAGCTGTGGCCGCTGCTGTTCGACCGCTATGGGCTGGAGATCGCCTTCGCGCACCGCACCTTCAACTGGTTCAGCGAGGCGCGCGGCAAAGCCCATGTCCACGTGGTGATTGTGGGTCTTACACATCGCGACTTCGAGCCCAGCGACAAACGGTTGTTCAGCTATCCCGACATCAAGCGCGATCCGGTCGAGAGTAGGCACGGCGCGCTGACGGCGTATCTGTTCGATGCCAAGGGGGCGGACCGGCATTTGGTGGTGAAGGAGACCGGTCGTCCGCTGAACGGCTTGCCGAGGTTGATCACTGGATCGAAGCCTCTTGAAGACGGCAACCTCGTGCTAGACCAAGCTGAGCGTTCGGAGCTCATTGCTGAAAGCCCGGCGCTCGCGGGTTACATTCGCCCCTATCAGGGCGCCGTCGAGTTCATAAATGGCTACACCCGATGGGTGCTCGCGACGCCGTTGATGTCGCCGGAGATCATCCGCTCGTCCAAGTCTCTCCTGCAGAGGCTAGATTCCACAAGGAAATGGCGGGCCTCCCGAAACAGCAAAACTTCCGTCGAGTTAGCAAGTGAACCGGCGCGCTGGCATTTGACGGTAATTCCCGAGCGCCCATTTTTAGCCGTCCCGAACACGTCATCCGAACGCCGTGAATATGCACCAATCGGATGGATATCTCCGCCAGTAATACCGAACCAGAAACTGCGTGTTTTACAAGACGCTACACTTGAGGTCTTTGGCGTCCTGACCAGCCGTATGCATATGGCTTGGCTTGGCCACATTGGCGGGCGTTTGAAAAGCGACTACAGTTACTCCAGCGGCCTTGTCTACAACACCTTCCCTTGGCCTGACGCCACGCCCGCCCAGCGCACCAAGGTCGAGGCGCTGGCGCAGGCGGTGCTAGACGCGCGCGCCGCGCACCCGACCTCCAGCCTCGCCGATCTCTACGATCCCGACACCATGCCCGGCAATCTGCGCAAGGCGCATCACACGCTCGACGAGGCGGTGGACCGGCTTTACCGGCGCGCGCCCTTCGCCAGCGACCGCGACCGGGTGGAGCATCTGTTCGGGCTCTATGAGGCACTCGTGAACCCGCTCCACACCGCGGGCGCGGCGGGCAACAAGCGCGTGGCGCGCAAAGCGGCAAGGACAGCCGCAGCGTCGAAATGATTTGCCTATTTGGTTCGTTTTAGCTATATTTGATTTCAGATAGGTTCGTCACCATCACGGAACCTGCCCGGAGATCAGCCATGCCAGACCGCACCATGTGGCACCCCAGCGGTGCTTGCGCCGCGCCGCGCAAGGCGACAGTGTTACCTCACAAGGCGACACCTCGCCCGCACAAGGCGACTCCGAACGCGCGCAAAGCGACAGCCATCATCCGCAAGGCGACACCGTGCCGCGCAAGGCGACAAAACTTTCCCCTGGACTGTGTAACACCCGGTCCATCTCTCGGCGTTTTCGTGGCGGGCCGCCGCTCCCTCAACGCACGCGAAAAGGGCCGCACCCTAAGGCACGACCCTTCCCTGCGACCCTTGCGGGCTAGCCTAGAAGCGCAGGTTCGCGCCCACGCGGAACGAGTGGAGGTTGTAATCGGTCTCCGCCGGGCGGAGGAAGGTGCCGCCGCCGTTCAGCAGGAACGGATTGGTGGCGGGGGCGCTGCCCGGACCCACCTCGACGTAGTAATTGTCATCCTCGAAGGTCTGGTAGAGATATTCGAACGACAGCGACAAGGCGGGCGTGATGTAGAGTTCCGCGCCGCCGCCGATCTGGCCACCTAGTTCGTACTCGCTGTCATCGACCTGGGCGAAGCTGTTGGCGGTGTTGGTGGTGAAGAAGTCGTGCTCCATCTTGCCATAGGCGACGCCGCCGGTGACGTAGAACAGCCCGCGGCCATCGCCCGGCGACATACCGAGGCGACCGCGCACGGCGAAGGAGTGATCCAGCCCGCGGCTGATGGTGTAGCTGGCCGGCGTGGTGCTGAAAGCGCTCACGAAATCGCGCGATTCCGACTTGGTCGCTTCGGCGAGCAGCCCGGCCACGAACAGCCCGTCGTCGCCCAGGCGGCGATCGATACCGGCGCGGATCGAATAGCCGTAGCTGTCGTCGTCGTCGCCGCAGCCGTCGATGACGTTGCGGCCGTTGGCGAAGCCGCCGCAGTCGCCGGGCGAGAACGCATCGGCATTGGTGGTGGTGCGGACGGTGTTGTCGAAACTGCCGTCGCGGTTGGTGTCGAAGACGAAGCCGCCATCATCGTCGTTGGCGGTGGCGTCGAGACCGAAAGTGCCGCCAACGTAGAAGCCGTTGAAGTAGTCCGAGGGCTGGCTGCTTTCGGCGCTGTCCTGCGCCGCCGCAGGCACGGCAAGCGCGATCGCCGCGGTGGCGGCAAGTAGGAGTTTCATGATGTAGACCCTTGTGGTTGGAAGTGGTGAAGTCGCCTGCCGAACCCGTGCGACCAGTGTTCGGTTCCACATCGATGCCGAAAAATGCGCCGGGAACCGTGGTGTTTGCGCCACAATGCGGCTGGCGACACGGCTGTCGACACTGAGCACCGCCCGGTTTCCAAGCGCCGGGGCGGCTGATACCCCTCCCCGCCATGCAAACCGGAACCCTCGTCACCCTCTCGCTCTATTTCGTCCTGATGCTCGCCATCGGCGTCTATGCCTGGTGGAAGACCGCCAATACCTCCGAAGGCTTTCTGCTCGCCGGGCGCGACCTGTCGCCGTCGGTGACGGCGCTGTCGGCGGGGGCGTCGGATATGTCGGGCTGGTTGCTGCTGGGGCTCCCGGGCGCGCTTTATCTCGCCGGCTTGTCGGCGGCCTGGATCGGGATCGGCCTGACCGTGGGCGCGCTGCTCAACTGGATCATCGTCGCGCCGCGCCTGCGCGTTCAGAGCGAAGTACGCGGCAATGCGCTGACGATCCCTGAATTCCTCGCCAACCGCTTCCCCGACAGCGCCACCGCGCTGCGGATGACCAGCGGGGTGGTCATCGTGGTGTTCTTCGCGGTCTATACCGCCAGCGGGCTGGTGGGCGGCGGCAAGCTCTTCGAAACCGCCTTCGCCTCGCTCCTGCCGGCGGATAGCGGCGTGACACCCTATGCGGCAGGCATCTGGATCACCGCGATCGTGGTGCTGCTCTACACCGCGCTCGGCGGCTTCCTGGCCGTCAGCCTGACCGATTTCGTGCAGGGCATCATCATGTTCGTGGCGTTGTTGGCGATGCCGCTGGTAATCCTGCTGGGCCCGGGTGGCGGCGGCGCGGCGATATCGGCCGTGGACGTGCCCGGCTATCTCAGCCTGACGCAGGGGCTGACCGCGCTGGGCGTGATCAGCGCGGTCACCTGGGGGCTGGGCTATTTCGGCCAGCCGCACATCATCGTGCGCTTCATGGCGCTGCGCCGGGTCGAGGATATGCCGCTGGCGCGCAATATCGCGATGAGCTGGATGGTGGTGTGCCTGGTGGGCGCGGTCGGCGTCGGGATCGCGGGGCGCGGCTATGCCGAGGCTAACGGCATCGCGGTCGAGGATCCGGAAACGATCTTCATCATCCTGGCCGGGTTGCTGTTCCATCCAATGATCACCGGCTTCCTGTTCGCTGCGCTGCTGGCCGCGATCATGTCCACCGTCAGCGCGCAACTGCTGGTGACGTCCTCGTCGTTGACCGAAGATTTCTACCGCCTGTTCCTGCGCAAACAGGCGGGCGAGCGCGAGGCGGTGAATGTCAGCCGTGCGTTCCTCGTGCTGGTCGCGCTGGCCGCTCTGTTCATCGCGCGCGACCCCGACAGCCAGGTGCTGGGGCTGGTGGCGCACGCCTGGGCGGGGTTCGGCGCGGCGTTCGGACCGCTGATCCTGCTGTCGCTGACATGGCCACGAATGACCGGCGCGGGTGCGGTGGCGGGGCTCGTCACCGGCGCGGCGGTGGTGGCGGTGTGGATCGCGCTCGGCTGGGACCAGGCGCTGCCGGGGATGAGCGAAGGGCTCTACGAGATCGTTCCGGGCTTCGTGGCGGCATGGATCGCGATCGTGGCGGTCAGCAGGATGAGCGCGGTGCCGGACCCCGCGCCGCAGCGGTGAGGGGGCGGGCCGACCTGCTGCTGGCGGGGCTGCTGGCGGGTTGCAGCGCGCTTCCGACCGGGCGCGCACCGGACCCGCCGCGTGGTTCGTCACCGATTGCAGGCGGAATCGGCCGACCGGCCGGAGCGCAATGCCTCGCCGCGCTGGGCGCCAGCGGCGCGCGCTACGCGCCGCTGGCGGACCGCTATTACGCCCCCGGCTGCCAGGCGCTCGGCAGCGTCCGCCTGGACCGGTTGGCGGGCGACAGGAACGCCAGCTTCACCCTCGCCAATCTCGGCCCCGTCGCCTGCCCGCTAGCCGATGCCTTCGCCGGCTGGGCGCGCTACGGCGTGGATCGGGCAGCGCGCCAGATGCTCGGCAGCCCGCTGGCGCGGATCGAGACCATGGGCAGCTATGCCTGCCGCACTGTCGCGGGCAGCTCGCGGCAATCGGCGCATTCGCGCGCCGAGGCGATCGACATCGGCGCATTCGTGCTGGCCGACGGACGGCGGGTGTCGGTCAAGGACGGTTGGAACGGCGCATCGGACCAGGAACGTGCGTTCCTGCGCACGGTCCACACCAGCGCCTGCAAGCGTTTCGGCACGGTGCTCGGCCCGTCCTACAATGCCGCCCATGCCGATCACTTCCATGTCGAACTGGGAACCGGTCGGTTCTGCCGCTGAACGCGGTCAGGCGGCCCTGCGCCCGCCTTGCAATGGGATCGCCGCACCCCCACTTCCAAGCGCCGCCTCCAGCCGCAGCCGCACGGCGTCGGCGGCATGGCTGGCGCCCAGCTTCGCCATCATGTTCGCGCGGTGAATTTCCACCGTGCGCGGGCTGATCTGGAGATCGCGGGCGATCAATTTGTTACTGGCACCTCCCGCCAGCAGGTCGATAACCTCGCGCTCGCGCGCGGTCAGCGAGGCCAGCCGCGCGCGCGCTTCAACCGCGCGGCGCTGCGCGGCGCCGAGGGTCACGATTTCCGCCTCGGTGCGCTGGAGGGCACCGGCGAGCCGGTTGCTCTCCAGCGGCAGCGCCAGATAGTCGAGTGCGCCGTGACGGATCGCGTCCACCACGCACTCGGGTTCCGGAGCGATGGCCGTCGCCAGCACCGGCAACCAGAACCCGCGCAAGCCCATGCCCGTGATCAGATGCACCACCCCGCCGCGGTCGGGCAGGTCCTCGGCCAGCGCGAGCCCGCGCTCGGGCGCGACCGCCAGCAGCTCTTCGTAATTGCCGTAGATTTCGGCATGATAACCCAGCTCGAAGCACATCCGCGCCTGTTCGGCGCGCGCCGAGCTGGTGATCGCCACGATGTGAACGCATCTGTCCGACTGCATAAGCGCTCTCCGTCGCTGTACCAACGGAGCAACGAGCCGGGAAACCCGCACAGGGATAGTCCGAAACCGATAATCGAGCCTTGGGCGGAACCCCTAGTTCTCGACGGGCTTGATGCTAAATTATGCGTCCGGTTCGGATGCTGTTTTCGCAGGAATTACATCGGTTTCGGAAGCGGATGCTCCCAGTCCGGATGAATTGTGGAAGAAACTGTAATCCGGCAGCGAGTGGAACGCGTTCTTGAGCGCATTGCCCCAGCTACTCGAGATCTCCTGAAAATAAGGGTCCTGGTGCCCGATGCGGCGTTCGTGGGAGACCGCCAGCGTGTCGCGCTCGATCACCATCAGATCCAGCGGCAGCCCGACCGACAGGTTCGCCTTCAGCGTGGAATCGAACGACACCATCAACAGCTTGACCGCGTCCTCCATGCTCATCGCCCGGTCGTAGCCGCGCAGGATGATCGGGCGTCCGTATTTGGTTTCGCCGATCTGGAAGAAGGGCGTGTCGAAGCCGGCCTCGATGAAATTGCCCTCGGGGTAGATCAGGAACAGCCTTGGCTCCATGCCCTTGATCTGGCCCGCCACAATGATCGAGGCGGTGAAGCGGCCCTGCCCGCGCTGACCGTTGGCATCCTGCCGTTCCCCGACTGTCGCCCGCAGCAGCTTGCCGATCTCGCTGGCCACCTGAAACATCGTCGGCGCCTCGAGCAGCGAATTGTGCCGCTCCTCGGGGATCTTCGCCCGCTCCTCGAGCTGGCTGATCACCGCCTGGGTGGTGGCCAGATTGCCCGCGGCCATAACCGCGATGATGCGTTCGCCCGGCACCTGCCAGTGATACATCTTGCGGAACACCGAGACGTTGTCGACGCCCGAATTGGTCCGCGTATCGCTCATCAGGACGAGGCCCCGATCGAGCACCATGCCGACGCAATACGTCATAACCTACTGATCCTGCTGCCGCTCGACCGCCACCGTCACCGCCAGATCGCGCGTCGCCCCTCCGATGCTGATGCCGGTGATCGGCGCGGCATCGCGGTAATCGCGCCCGGTGGCAAGCCGCACATAGCGCTGGTCAGGGCTGATGCCGTTGGAAATGTCGAAGCCGACCCAGCCCAGATGCTCGACATGGGCCTCGGCCCAGGCGTGGGTCGCGGTCTGGTCCACGCGATCGTCCATCATCAGATAGCCGCTGACATAGCGGGCCGGAATGTCGAGCGCGCGGGCAATCCCGATGAAGATCTGCGCGTGGTCCTGACACACGCCCTGCCCCATGGCCCAGGCATCTTCGGCGGTGGTGGCGACACCGGTTACGCCGGCTTGATAGGCCACGATGTCGCGGATCCGCGCCGAGAGTGCGTGCAGCGTATCGAGCGGCGCACGCGTTTCCTTCCGCAACTCGCGGGCCAAGCCCCGCATTCCCGCGCCCGGGCGGGTCAAAGGCGTCTGCCCGCGAAAACTCCACAGGGGGAGATGGCCCGCATGGCGACCGATCACCCCCGCATGATCATGCGTATCCACCGTGCCCGAGCAAACTACCGTCACCTCCTGAATGCCCGGTTCCAGCGCGATCAGCGTCGTCGTGTTGTGATGCTGGTCTTCATACTCGAGCTGTTTGACCGCGTTGTCGAAGGTCATGTCCCAGTCCACAATTTCCTGCCCCTGGGTAGATTTGGGGGTCAGCCGCAGCCGCTGGATGGCGTGCTGCACCGGGCGCTCGAACCGGTAGGCACTGGTATGGCGGATCGCGAGGCGCATCAGGCGAGAAACCTGTAATCCTGAGCGACTGCAACCCCGATGGCGGCGTTGAACCCCAGGAAGGCGATCAGGAATTCGTGCAGCCCGCGTTCGAAGACGCCTTCGAGCCCGGTATCGTCAAGCGTCTGCACCGCCTCGCGCATCAGCGCATGGCTCTTGCCTTCCTGTCCGTGAATGCGCGCGATGGCGTCTAGATGATCGCGCAGCGCGGTGTGGCAATAGGCCAGGCTGCGCGGAAAGCGGGTGTCGAACACCAGGAACTGGACGATGCCGCGCGCGTCGATCTGCGAATTGTTGAGCCAGCGATAGGCGCGGTCGCCGGAAACCGCGCGCAGCACGCTGTCCCATTGACCGGTGTCGAGGCTGGAACCGACATAGTTGAGTGATGGCAGCAGCAGGTAATATTTGATGTCGAGCAGGCGGGCGACATTGTCGGCGCGTTCGATGAAGGTGCCGGCGCGGGCGAAATGGAACGCCTCGTCGCGCGGCATGGTACCGATGATCGCGCCGTGAGTCAGCATCCCCGACTGCCGAATGACATCGAGCACATCGCCCAGACGCTGTTCGCTTACGGGCTTGGCCAGCATATCGCGGACCTGCATCCAGCTGTCGTTGACCGCCTGCCACAGCTCGCTGGTGACGACATTGCGCGCCTGCCGGGCGTTGTCGCGCAGGCGGCCGAACATGGCCAGCGCGCTGGCCGGGTTGTCGCGCTCGCGCAGCATGAAGTTCCACACCTGCACGCCGGTGTAGCTGGCGTGGCTGCGCTCGTATTCGGCGCGCTGGCCCGCCGCCGCGATGACCGATCGCCACTCCTCCTCGCTGGTTACCAGATCGCGGGTGAGTGCCATCCGCAGCCCGGCGTCGATCATGCGCGCGGTGTTGTCGATCCGCTCGAGATAGCGGAACATCCAGAACAGCGCGTTAGCGGTCCGGCCTAGCATGAGGGCTTCCCGGGCATCAGTCCTTCAGCACCCAGGTATCCTTGGTGCCGCCGCCCTGGCTGGAATTCACCACCAGCGAGCCCTTGGTCATGGCCACCCGTGTCAGCCCGCCGGGCGTGATCTCGACCGCATCGGGCGAGACCAGCACGAAGGGCCGCAGATCGACATGGCGCGGGGCGAGGCCCTTATCGGTGAAGATCGGGCAGGTCGACAACGCCAGCGTGGGCTGCGCGATGTAATTGGCGGGATTCGCCTCGAGCTTCCTGCGAAACGCCGCCAGCTCGGTCTTGCTCGCTGCCGGCCCGATCAGCATCCCATAGCCGCCCGAACCGTGCACCTCCTTGACCACCAGTTCGGCAAGGTGATCGAGGACATAGCGCAAACTCTCGCGATCGGCGCAGCGCCACGTCTCGACATTGGGCAGCAACGGCTTCTCGCCAGTGTAGAACTCCACGATCTCGGGCATGAAGGAGTAGATCGCCTTGTCGTCGGCCACGCCGGTCCCGGGCGCATTGGCGATGGTGATCCTGCCCGCGCGATAGACGTCCATCAATCCCGGCACGCCGAGCACGCTATCGGGCCGGAAGGTCAGCGGATCGAGGAAATCGTCGTCCACCCGGCGATAGAGCACGTCGATGGGCTTGAACCCGGCGGTGGTCCGCATCGCCGCGCGCCCGTCCACCACGCGCAGGTCGCTGCCCTCGACCAGCTCGGCGCCCATTTGCTCGGCCAGGAAGGCGTGCTCGAAATAGGCGGCGTTGTAGATGCCCGGCGTCAGCACCGCGATCGCCGGCTTGCCGGAAACGTGAGCGGGCGCGCAGGCGGCGAGGCTACGCGCAAGGCGGCGCGGGTAGTTGGAGACGCTTTCGACACCGACACGCATGAACAGCTCGGGGAACATCGCCATCATGGTTTCGCGGTTCTCGAGCATATAGCTCACGCCCGATGGCGTGCGGGCGTTGTCCTCGAGCACGTAGAATTCGTCCGGTCCGGTGCGGACGAGATCGATGCCGACGATATGGGTGTAGATGCCGCCCGGGGGCGTGAAGCCGACCATGTTCGGCAGCCACGCGGGATTGTTACGGAACAGCCGTTCGGGGACGCGCCCGGCACGGATGATCTCCTGCCGGTGATAGAGGTCGTGCAGGAAGGCGTTGAGCGCGCGCACGCGTTGTTCGATGCCCTTCGACAGCCGCCGCCATTCGTTGGCGGTGATGATGCGCGGCACCATGTCGAACGGGATCAGCCGCTCCTCGGCCTCCTGCGCGCCATAGACGTTGAAGGTGATGCCGATGCGGCGAAACAGCGTTTCGGCGTCGCGGTTCTTCCGCTTGAGGAATGCGGCGTCCTGTTCGCCGCGCCAGCCGTCGTAGCCGCGATAGGCATCGCGCACGCCGCCATCGGGCTCGTGCATTTCGTCGAAGAAAATCGCGCTGCCGCTCATAGCCCCCCTGATGCACCCGGTTCACACCGGGTTCGTGCTGCATCGCAACGAAGTCAGGCCGAGTCCAGTTCCTTGAGCACCGCCTCGATCGCCTCGCGGGACTGGACGAAGCCCATATGCGTACAGCGCAGGGCGATGGCGCGGTCGCGCTCGCCGGGGCGGCCACGCGCGCTGCGCGGGTGGACGATGCCGTCGCGCGGGCTCCACAGCGCCACGGTTTCGACCGGTGGCTTGATGTTGACTTCGCACTCCACAGGGGGTTCTTCGACCCGGTGACCGGCCACGAGGTGATAGGCACGCCAGCCGTTATTGGCGCGCGGGTGGCCCGAGAATGGCGAGCCCAGCGTCACCACTTTGGCCACCTTGTCCGGGTGCCGCTTGGCGATCTCGCGCGCGAACACGCCGCCCAGGCTCCAACCAACGAGGTGGACTGGGCCGCCATAGCGCGCATGAATAGCGAGCAGGCGTGCTTCGATCAGGTCGATGGTGTCGGGCGCGGCACCGAGGTTGAAGCCCTGCCCCCACCGTTTCACCTTGTGCCCCGCCGCCTCGAGCTGGCGCGCCATGAATCGCATCCGCACCGGGTGCGCCCCGAACCCGGGCAGCAGCATCACCGTGCGGCGGCGCAAAGCGGTGGCCGGCTGCCAGGACGGCCGGAAGTGGCGCAGCACCGGCTCGACGAGATAGCCGAACTCCGCCGCCAGCAGCGCCAGTTTCGGCGCGCGCGCTTCCACCGGCTGCGGCTCGCGCGCCAGCGTGACGCGGCGCCCGAACTCGGTGCCCTCCCAATAGGCCGTTGCAGAGGAGACGAGCGGGTGGCTTGCCATCAAACTGTCATATCCATTTCAAAACGAAATGCGAGCCCTGCGCTCAGGTTCCGTATCGGATTGTTGCAGCCTTGCGGGATGTGCCCATATGTTCGCTTATGGCCGAACTAGTGATCCGACGCGGGCTGGCAGAGCCTGACACCTCCGAGAAATTCGTCCCGCACAAGCCGGCCCGGCCCGAGAAATCGATGGGCGGGCGGCCGTTCAAGCTGGTCAGCGACTACGAGCCAAGCGGCGATCAGCCCACCGCAATCGCCGAGCTGGTGGGTGCCTCGCGCGACGGAGAACAGACTCAGGTTCTGCTGGGCGTGACCGGCAGCGGCAAGACCTTCACCATGGCCAAGGTGATCGAGGAGTTGCAGCGCCCCGCGCTGGTATTGGCCCCAAACAAGATTCTCGCCGCGCAGCTCTATGGCGAGTTCAAGAGCTTCTTTCCCGACAACGCGGTCGAGTATTTCGTCAGCTACTACGACTATTACCAGCCGGAGGCCTATGTGCCCCGCTCGGACACCTACATCGAGAAGGAAAGCTCGGTGAACGAGGCGATCGACCGGATGCGCCATTCTGCGACCCGCGCGCTGCTCGAACGCGACGATGTGATCATCGTGGCCTCGGTGAGCTGCCTCTACGGCATCGGCTCGGTCGAGACCTATTCGGCGATGATCTTCGACCTGAAGGTGGGCGAGAGCGCCGATCAGCGCGAGATCATCCGCAAGCTGGTGGCGCTGCAATACAAGCGCAACGACGCCGCTTTCCAGCGCGGCAATTTCCGCGTCCGCGGCGACAGCCTGGAAATCTACCCCAGTCATTACGAGGACATGGCCTGGCGAATCAGCTTCTTCGGCGACGAGATCGAGGAGATCAGCGAGTTCGATCCGCTGACCGGTGCGAAGGGCGCGAGCCTGAAAACGGTGCGCGTCTACGCCAACAGCCACTACGTCACTCCCGGCCCGACGATGAAGCAGGCCGCCGAGGCGATCCGCTTCGAACTGACCGAGCGGCTGAAGGAATTGCACGCCGAGGGTCGCTTGCTGGAGGCCCAGCGCCTGGAGCAGCGGACCAATTTCGATCTCGAGATGATCGCCGCCACCGGGAGCTGTGCGGGCATCGAGAACTACAGCCGCTTCCTCACCGGCAGGCTGCCCGGCGAACCGCCGCCGACATTGTTCGAATACCTGCCCGACAACGCGCTGCTGTTCGTGGACGAGAGCCACCAGACCGTGCCGCAGATCGGCGCGATGGCCAAGGGCGATCACCGCCGCAAGATCACGCTGGCCGAATACGGTTTCCGCCTCCCGAGCTGCATCGACAACCGCCCGCTGCGCTTCAACGAATGGGACGCGATGCGCCCGCAGACCTTCGCCGTCTCTGCCACGCCCGGCCCGTGGGAGATGGACCAGACCGGCGGCGTCTTCGCCGAGCAGGTGATCCGTCCCACCGGCCTGATCGACCCGCCGGTGGAAATCCGCCCGGTCGAGGACCAGGTCCAGGATTGCATCGAGGAATGCCGCAAGACCGCCAAGCTCGGCTACCGCACCCTCGTCACCACGTTGACCAAGCGCATGGCCGAGGACTTGACCGAGTTCATGCACGAGGCCGGGCTGCGCGTGCGCTATATGCATTCCGACGTCGAGACGCTGGAGCGCATCGAGCTTATCCGCGACCTCAGGCTCGGGGTCTACGACGTGCTGATCGGCATCAACCTGTTGCGCGAAGGACTCGACATTCCCGAATGCGGCCTCGTCTGCATTCTCGATGCCGACAAGGAAGGCTTCCTGCGTTCGGAGACCAGCCTGATCCAGACCATCGGCCGCGCCGCGCGCAACGTGGAGGGTCGCGTGATCCTCTACGCCGACCGCATAACCGGCAGCATGGAACGCGCGATAGCGGAAACCGACCGCCGCCGCGAGAAGCAGCGCGAATACAACGCCGAACACGGCATCACGCCCACCACGATCATCCGCGGCATCCAGGATATAGTCGCCCACACCGCGAGCCAGGACAGCGTGCTGATCGGCACCGGCGACCCCGAGCGCAACAACCTCGTGGGCCACAATCTACGCGGCTACATCGAGGACTTGGAGAAGCGGATGCGAAATGCCGCCGCGAATCTGGAGTTCGAGGAGGCCGGGCGGTTGCGCGACGAGATCAGGCGGCTGGAAGCGGATGAACTGGGCATTCCCGACCTGGACAAGAAGGCACCCTTGGTTGGGCGTAGCAACGAGGGCAAGCCAGGCACGCGTAAGACGCGATTCGGGAAGACGCGGTACAAGCGGATGGGCGGGAAACCGTAGTTCGCCGCTTGACGAGCTTCGCTGGCCGCTGTGCTCGGAGCGCTTGGGCTCGAACGCACAGTGCATAAGCGCGAGGCATAGCGATTTACGCGCGCCGCTTGGCTTGCCATAGCGCGTGCATGATCTCCCGTACCGCTCTGGCACTCGCCGCCCTCGCCCTTTCCTTTCCCGCCGTCGCCCAGGACAAGGACAAGGCCAAGCCCCCCGCCGCAGACTACACCCCCAACTCCGCCTCGAAGCGCTTCACCGGCACCTTTGGCGGACAGCGGGTCCCATATAGCGTCACCGTTGCCGAGCAGGTGCTCAAGGACGACAAGGGCACGGCCAAGGCCGCCATAGTCACCACGGCCTATATCGCCGAGCCGCGCAATCCGAACCGGCCGGTCACCTTCCTGTTCAACGGCGGGCCGGGGTCGGGTTCGCTGTGGCTCCAGATGGGCGCGTTCGGGCCCAAGCGGGTGGCGATCCCCTCGGACGCACGCGACGATGGCGCGCCGCCCTACCCGATCCTCGACAATCCGGATTCACTGCTCGACGTCACCGACCTGGTGTTCATCGATCCGGTCGGCACCGGCTTCAGCCACACCATCGGCGAGACCAAGGGCGAAGAATACTGGGGCGTTACCAAGGATGCCAAATCGGTCGCGGCGGTTATCCGCAAGTGGCTCGACGAGAACGGGCGCTGGAACAGCCCCAAATATCTCGGCGGCGAGAGCTACGGCACCACGCGTTCGGCGGCGGTCGTGAACGAGCTCGAGGGCAGCTACAACGATGTCGCGCTCAACGGCGTGATCCTCATCTCGACCGTGCTCGATTTCGGCGCCGGGGCTGAAACCGAGGGTGCCGAGCTCGGCTACATCACCACGCTCCCCAGCATGGCGGTGACGGCGCTGTTTCATGGCAAGGCGGCGGGCGCCTCGCCCGACGCCTTCGCCGAGGAGGCACGCCAGTTCGCCATCGGGCCCTATGCCGCCTTCCTGCTCAAGGGCCAGAACGCTGGTGCCGAGGAGCGCGCCGCCGTCCGCCGCGAACTCGCGCGCTTCACCGGCCTTAGCGAAGCGTATCTCGACAAGGCGGATCTACGTGTCACCAGCGGACGCTTCTATAAGGAGCTGCTGCGCGATCGCGGCCTCACCGTGGGCCGCCTGGACAGCCGCTACACCGGCCGCGACTACGACAGTGCGGGCGAAACACCGGACAACGACCCCAGCTTCTACGGCATCGACGCCGGCTACACCGCCGCCGCCAATTCCTATTTCCGCGAGACCATCGGCTACCAGACCGAGCAGCAATACGTCACCATCGGCCGCGTCGGCGAGTGGGACTGGAAGTTGCCGGGCGGGCGCGACACCAACGCCTATCTCAACGTCACGCCCTATCTCGGCAAGGCACTGCGCGAGAACAGCGGGCTGCGCATCTTCGTTGGCCAGGGCTGGTACGATTTCGCCACGCCATTCTTCGCCGCCGAATTTGCGCTGACGCGTACTGGCATTCCGCAGGACCGGATCGTCTATTCCTACTATGATTCCGGCCACATGATGTACATCCGCGACCAGGACCGCAGCAAGCTGTCCCAGGACGTGCGCGCCTTCATTCGCGGACGGTGAGCCGATGCGAAGTGCGGCACTGCTGCCGCTGGTTCTGCTGGTCGCCTGCAAGCCGCCCGCTGCCGATGATTACGTCGCGCGGGTCGGCGTAGCGGAACGGGCCGCGCCGCTGCCGCCGATCGTGACCCCCGACACCGCGGGTGCCGGTTGGGCACCCAGCAGCGCCAATCCACGGCGACTGGTCTACGGCAAGCCGGGGCAACGGGTGTTGTTCGCGCTGGAGTGCAATGGCAGCGCCGCCAACCCTAGGATCACCTATACCCGCTTCGCCGATGCCGATCCCCACGCCAAGGCGATCCTCGCCCTCGTCGGCAATGGCCACGTGTCGCGGCTTAAAATCGACGCCACACGACAGGGCAACCGCTGGCTGTGGCGCGGGAGCGAGCCAGCGGCCAGCCTCAATTTCGAAGGGCTGACCGGGGCGCGCCAGGTGGAAGCGACGGTGCCCGGCGCCGGCAGCCTGATCCTCAATCCGAGCCCGCTGCCGGGCGACCTTATTCTGCAGTGCCGCGCGCTAATTCCGCCAGCAACCCCGATGTCAGCACCTGCGGCAGTTGCTGCTCCGGGCCTCCCCCCGCCGGATACCACAGATACAGCGGTACCCCCGCCGCCCCCTGCGCGGTAAGGAAGCGCGTTATGGCCTCGTCGCGGCGCGTCCAGTCGCCGCGCAGCGCCACCACGCCCGCCGCGCGGAAGGCGTCGCGCGTGCTGGCGCGCTCGATCGCGGCCTGCTCGTTGACCTTGCAGGTCAGACACCAGTCGGCGGTAAACCAGATAAATACCGGCCGGCCCGCGGCGCGCGCCTCGGCCAGCGCCGTCTCGCTGAAAGGCTTGGCATCGAGCAGCCCGGCCTCGGCCTCGAGCGCGCTTTCGGCGTAGAGCCGCGGCAGGGCGACGACAGCGATCACGGCGGCCAGGCCGAGCCCGGCAACAGCGATGCCACGCCTGCTTCCGGCTACACTCCAGAGCATTCGCAACGCTGCAATTACTAAAGCCGAAACCATCAGCGCGCCGATCACGAATCCCGGTCCGCCCAATCGCCATGCCAGCCAGACCAGCGCCAGCGCGGTCAGCCCCATCGGCAATGCCATCCAGCGCTGGAACTTCGCCATCCACGCACCCGGTTTCGGCAGCATCCGCCGCAGCGCCGGGATGAAGCCGAGCAGCAGGAACGGCAGCGCAAGGCCGAGGCCGAGCGCGCCGAACAGCAGCATCGCCTCCGCCGCCGGGAGCAGCAGCGCCGCGCCCAGGGCCGCCGCCATGAACGGCCCGGTGCAAGGGGTGGCGACAAAGGCCGCGAGCAGGCCGGTGGCGAACGAGCCGGTGCCGCCGCCGCGCCCGGCAATCGCCAATGCGGGCAGCTCGAACAGGCCGAGAAAATTCGCGGTCAGCACCACCGCAAGCACCAGCAGCGCGGCGACCACGCCCGGCTCCTGCAACTGGAACGCCCACCCTACCTGCTCGCCGCCAGCCCGCAGCGCGAGCACCACCGCGCCCAGGGCAAGGCACGCGATAACAACGCCCCCGGTGTAGGCGAGCGCATCGCGCCGCGCCTGGCGCTCCTCGCCCCCGGCGCGCACCAGCGCCATCGCCTTGAGGCTGAGAATCGGGAACACGCAGGGCATCACGTTGAGGATCAAGCCGCCGAGCAATGCTCCGACAAGCGCAAGCCACAGCGAGGGCATCCCATCGGCTGCCGGTTTGAGGGGATCGCCCGCCGCGGGCACCACACCGGCCACGCCGCCAAAGCGCAGTCCATTGCCATCACCCAACGCCAGAATGCCGCCAATGGAGGTGGGCTGGACGACCGCCTGGGTGAGCGGGATTTCGGCCACCAGCAGATCGCCGACGCGCGAAAAGGACTGCACCGCGGCATAGCTGACGACATCACGCTGCTCGACGAACACATGCGGGTCGGGCAGCGCCACCGTTGCCGGCAGCGGGATCGCCACGCGGAGCAACCTGCCTTGAATTGCATAACGCGCCGGCAGGTCGAGCAATGGTGCGATTGCCGCGCGCCAGCCATCGAAGCGCGGATCGGGCTTGGCGGCGGCGGGATCGAGCGTCAGCCGCGCCCGCTGCGGCACGCAGATCTGGTCGGTGCAGGCGAGGTAATCCGCCACCACCTCCAGCGGCGGCGCGCGGGCGAGATCGGTGCCAGCAGGGGTGCTGATCGGCACCAGCACCGCGTGCTCGCCCTCGAACACGTGGTTCATCAGCCCCGCGATCACCAGCCGCCGGGGTACCGGATAGAGCGGCTCGCCCGCCTGCCAGCCCGGTGGCAACGTCCATTTGAGCGTCAGCCCCAGCCCGGCATCGCCGGGGTTCTTCCAGTAGCCGTGCCATTCCGGCGATTTGGGCACGAAACGCAGTGCGACGGTCCAGGTCTTGCCCGCCACGGGCTTGCCGTCCGCCACGAGTGACGCGCGGATGTTGTTCTCGGTTGCCTGAGCCAGCGCCGGGGCGGCCGCAAACGCCGCGAACGCCAGCAGCAGGGTCAGCAGCGAGCGTAGCAATATCGTCGGCCTTGCATGGGTCACGGCGCAGGCTCTAGGGCGAGGCTCACGGCAGTGCAACGAGGGTGACGATGAGCGGCTTGGGGAGCGAACGGCGCGATCTCCTGATTCTGGGCGGCGGGCTCGTCGGCATGACGCTGGCGCTGGCAGCGGCTAAACAGGGTTTCTCCAGCCATGTCGTCGACCGCGCCGATCCGGCGGAGCTGACTGCCGAGGGCTTCGACGGCCGCGCCTCGGCGATCTCGACCGCGAGCTGGAACCTGTTCCGCAATATCGGCATCGCGCCCGCGCTCGAACCGCAGGCCTGCCCCATTGCCAGCATCGCGGTGACCGACCGGATGCGGCCGGGCCGGATCGACTTCACCCCCGCCGCGCACGAAGGCACGCTGGGGCGAATGTTCGCCAACCGCACGCTGCGCCTAGCCTTGTTCGAGGCCGCGCGGGCCGAACCGCTGATCGCCTGGCACGCGAAAGCACAAGTCGTCGAACGCAGCCGCGACGCCCACCGCGTTGCGGCGCGGCTCGGGGATGGGCGCGAACTTGCGGCGGCGCTGATGATCGGGGCCGAAGGCCGCCACTCCCCCACCCGCGAGGATGCCAGCATCGCGGTTGCGAAATGGGATTACCGCCACCGCGCGATCATCGCCGGGCTGACCCACGAAAAGCCGCACGACAATGTGGCGTGGGAGATCTTCTACCCGGCCGGGCCCTTCGCCCTCCTGCCGATGCGCGACGATGCCGACGGGCGGCACCGCAGCTCACTGGTGTGGACCGTAGACGAAAGCGATGCCGCGGGCACGCTGAAGCTGGGTGACCGCGCCTTTGTGGCCGAACTGCACAAACGCATGGGCGAAATGTTCGGCGCCATCACTTCGGTCGGGCCGCGCTCGTCCTATCCGCTCGGGTTCCACCACACCGCCAGGATCGTGGCCGAACGGATGGCGCTGGTGGGCGACGCGGCGCACGGCATCCACCCCATCGCCGGACAAGGCCTCAACCTGGGCCTGCGCGATGTCGGCACGCTGGTCGAGGTGCTCGACGAGGGCGCCCGGCTGGGGCTCGAGCCCGGCGACGCGCAACTCCTCGCGCGTTACGAGCGCTGGCGCGGGCTCGACAGCTTCATGGTGGCGCTTGCCACCGATGGGCTGACTCGGCTGTTCGGCGTGCCCGGCAATACCGCTTCCGCCGTCCGCCGGCTCGGCATGGCCGGGGTCGAGCGGCTGCCGCCGCTGAAACGCTGGTTCATGGACGAGGCGCGGGGAATGTCGGGCGATCTACCCGAGCTATTGCGCGCCTGAGGGAGGCAGCGCGGGCACCGGCACGGCGGTCACCGGACTGGACTGCCCGATCGGATTGCCCGCTCCGTCGCGCAGCCGGCGCGGCTCCAGCACCGCGGCGGTTTCGATCAGGTCGAGGGCATCCTGCACCGCGGCATAACGCAGCGCATTGCGAATCCACGCCCCGGCATTGGCGGCACCGGGAAGGTTGCGGACCTCGGCCACGGCAGCGTTGACCCGCCCGCTTTGCAGGAACAGGCGCGCCCGTTCGAGCCGCAGACGCGGCTGTGGCGACGGCGTGGTTTGGCTGCGGACAACGAACAGCTGCGCCAGCTCGCCGCGCACCTGCTCCCACGAGAAGCTGCGGTTGTTATCCGACAACTGGCCCGCCATGCCGTCGAGCTGGGCGACGAGCTGATCGAGCGTGACGGGACTCTGCCCGAACGCAACCACGGTCTGCACCGCGTTGGGCATCGCATCGCCGAAGCGGAGGCGGAGTTGGTCGGCCAGGAAGCCCAGATCCTTGCCGCGATCGAGCGCGCGGCGGGCCGAGAAAGCGATCAGCAGGCCTTCGGCGCGCGCGGCGTTTCCGGCCGCGGCCTGGCCCTGAAGATCGAGCCGGGCGATGCGCTGTTCGGCGGCGGCGATACGCTGGTCGAGCCCGCCCTGTTGCTCTTCGACGCGTTCGACCGCCTGCGCCGCCTGACGCGCGGCATAGGTGGTGGTGGCGCTGGGCATGGGGACGGGTGGCAGGACCTGAGCTGCACGGACCACCGGCGCATCGCTGCGATTGACCGCCTTATCGCTTTGCAAATCGCCGAACTGGTAAACCCCGTAGGCGGTAAGCGCCCCGCCCAGCGCGAACGCGCCGAGCAAAGCGATCACGACCGGGCGCGTGGATGAGCGCGGCACCGGGGCGCGTTTACTCAGATAATCGTCCATTCAGTCCCATTCCGCGACCCGCGGCACCGACCGGAACCGGCGCCATCTCCCCTGCGGCCGCAGCTATTTGCACAAAGCGCCGGCCTTGGCCAGCAATGCGGCATCGCTGGGCCGCTCGGCAATGTGGACCGCGGCCCAGCCGAGGCCCGCAGACTTAGCGACGCGGGGACCCAGCACGAGTAGAAACAGCTCGCCGCGCGCGAGACCGAGCCGCTCCGCCTCCTGCGCGAAATGCGCGGCTGCGGCAGCGGAATGGAGTGCGACGATGGGCCGCGAGGCGGTCAGCAGCCCGGCGAAGTCGGGCCGGAGCGGGCACGGCGCCATGCGATAGACCATAATCTCAGTTAGCGCCTGACCGGTATCTGGGCGCAGCGTGACGCGCTCCTCGCCCGCCAGCCTCAGGATATCCTGGGCCTCGGTCGCGAGGTCATCGAGCAGCGTTTGCAGCCCACCCTCGCCCGTTCGCGCCACGGTGAACCCCGCCGCGCGCGCCGCAGTCGCGGTGGCCTCGCCCACGGCGTGAACCGGCAGATGCCGCAATTCGGCGAGCCCGTCACCACCCAGTCGAAACGCATTCGCGCTACCGACCAGCATAGCGTCGAACCGGCCTGCGGGCACCGACCAGGCAACCGGCTCCGCCACGAACAGCGGGTGGCCGATCACCGCGATCCCCGCCTCTCGCGCTGCCGCCGCGCTCGCGCTCCAGCCCGGTTCGGGCCGCAGGAGCGCCAGCGGGCGGCTCATTGCGGCGGCTGGAAGGTGGCCCGCACGCTCTCGGGCGCCGCGGCGATCAGGCGTGCGGCGAGCGCGTGCGGGCCGGCGGTGTCGCGCGGTTCGAAGCGGGCCTCGTCGGCGATCCGCTCCGCGCCGTCGGGGCTGAAAATGGCCGCGCTGAGGTGCAGACGATCGCCCTCCCACCGGCTCAGGCAAGCCACGGCACTGTGGCAGGAACCGCCGAGCGCGGCGAGCAGCGCGCGCTCGGCCAGGACTTCGCTGTGGCTGGGCAAATGGTCGATCGCGGCGAGCCAGTCACGCGCGGCTCCGTTGCCGGCGCGGCACTCGATTCCGATCGCCGCCTGCGAGGGAGCCGGCAACCAGTTCTCGGGATCGAGCCGGGTGCCGACGCCCTGCTCGCCCAGTCGGTCGAGCCCGGCAGCGGCGAGAAAGGTTGCCTGCACCTCAGCAGCCGCCAGCTTGGCCATCCGCGTCGCGACATTGCCGCGAAACAGCACTGCGCTGCAATCGGGGCGCAGGTGCCGCAACTGCGCGGCCCGGCGCGGCGCACTGGTGCCGACCACCGCGCCCGGCGGCAGTGCGGCGATGCTCGGTGCACCGAGCAGCACATCGGCCTTGTCGGCGCGCGGCAGCACCGCAACGAGAGCGATGGCCTCGGGACGCGCCGTCTCGACGTCCTTGAGCGAATGCACCGCGGCGTCGATCTGGCCGTCGATCAGCCATCGATCGAGCTCGCGCGTCCACAGCGCCTTGCCGCCGATATCCGCCAGCGGGCGGTCCTGGATTTTATCGCCGCTGGCCACGACCGGCACCAGCTCCACCGCTCCCTCGGCCCAGCCATGCGCTGCGCAGAGCCGCGCCCGCGTCTCCACCGCCTGCGCCATCGCCAGTGGCGAGCGGCGCGTGCCGAGGCGGAACGGTCTATCGGGAGAAGGCGCGGCGGACATCGGTTGCCTTGCCGTAACCTGCCAGACCGCTAGAGGAAAGCGCCATGGCGCTGGTCCTGGGCATTGAATCGAGTTGCGACGAAACCGCGGCGGCGCTGGTCACCACTGACCGGCGGATCGTGGCCCAGCGCATCGCCTCGCAGGACGAGGCCCACGCGCCATTTGGCGGGGTGGTGCCTGAAATCGCCGCGCGGGCCCACGTCGAGCGGCTCGCGCCGATGATCGCGGACGTGCTCGCCGATGCCGGGGTCGGCTTGGCGGATTGCGACGCGGTGGCCGCCACGGCTGGGCCAGGCCTGATCGGCGGGGTGATGGTCGGGCTGGTCACCGCCAAGGCGCTGGCGATGGCGAGCGAATTGCCGCTGATCGCGGTCAACCACCTTGAGGGTCATGCGCTGAGCCCGCGTCTCGCCGATCCGGAGCTGGATTTCCCCTACATTCTGCTTCTGGTGTCGGGCGGGCATTGCCAGATTCTGCGGGTGGAGGGCGTGGGGCGGTACCGCCGTCTCGCCACCACCATCGACGACGCGCTGGGCGAGGCGTTCGACAAGACGGCCAAGATCCTCGGCCTCGGCTTTCCGGGCGGCCCGGCAGTCGAGCGACTCGCGCTCGAAGGCGATCCGCGCGCGGTTCCCCTCCCCCGCCCGCTGGTCGGCAGCGGCGAACCGCATTTCTCCTTCGCCGGACTCAAGAGCGCGGTGCTGCGCGCCAAGCAGAGCGGCATGCACCGCGACGCCGATCTGGCCGCGAGTTTCCAGCAAGCGGCGCTCGATTGCGTAACCGACCGGTTGCGGGTGGCGCTTGCCGCCACCGAGCCCGCGGCCGCACTCGTGGTCGCCGGTGGCGTAGCGGCGAACGCCCGGGTGCGCGGCGAACTCGAAACCCTCGCAGCGGACCACGCGATGCGCTTCGTCGCCCCACCTCCGGCACTGTGCACCGACAACGCGGCGATGATCGCCTGGGCCGGCTGCGAGCGGATCGCGCTGCCCGGCTTTCGGGGCGATCCGCTCGACACGGCCGCCCGCCCCCGCTGGCCGCTCGATCCCGAGGCCGAGCTCGTGCGCGGAGCGGGGTACAAGGCGTGACCGCTATCGGCGTCTTGGGAGGCGGTGCCTGGGGCACTGCGCTGGCGCAAATGCTGGCCAGCGACGGGCGCGCGGTGCTGCTGTGGGCCTTCGAGCCCGAGGTCGTTGACGCGGTCAACATGGCGCATCGCAATCCGTTCTTTCTGCCCTCCGCCACGCTCGCGACGACGATCCGTGCCACCGGCGAGCTCACAGAAATGGCCGCGCTGGAGACGCTGCTGGTCGTCACCCCGGCGCAGCACATGGGCCGGGTGCTGGGTAGCATGCCGAGCCACCCTCGCGATCTGGTGCTGTGCGCCAAGGGCATTGACGCCGCCAGCGGCCAACTGCTCAACCACCTCGCCCGCGACGTCGCGCCCGGCAGCGAGATTGCCGTCCTATCTGGCCCGACCTTCGCGCATGAGGTCGCCGCCGGATTGCCAACTGCGGTGACGCTGGCCTGCGGTGGTGGCGAGGAGCAGTGGGAGCGTCTCTCGCCTCAAATCGCGCGGCCCGCTTTCCGGCCCTACTATTCCGATGATCTGGTCGGCGCGGAGATCGGCGGCGCCGTCAAGAACGTGCTCGCCATAGCCTGCGGCGTGGTCGACGGACTGGCGCTGGGCCAGAACGCGCGCGCGGCGCTGATCGCACGCGGCTATGCCGAGATGCTGCGCTTCGGCGCCGCGCTGGGCGCGCGGTCGGAGACGCTGGCCGGGCTCTGCGGGCTCGGCGATCTGGTGCTGACCTGCAGTTCCACCGCCAGCCGCAACTTCTCGCTTGGCAAGGCGCTCGGCGAAGGTGGGGATCCGGCGGCGTTGCTGGCCGACCGGCGAACCGTGGCGGAAGGCGCACACACCGCCCCGGTGCTGGCGCGCATCGCTGCCCAGCACGACGTGGCCATGCCGATCGTAGACGCGGTCAACCGGCTGCTGGCGGGCGAATCGGCCCGCGATGCCGTCTCTGCATTGCTCGCCCGCCCGCTGCGGCCCGAAGCGCGGGCCTGACGATGACCGCGGCAGCGAGCGCTGCTCAGCCTCCGCTGGACCAGGACACCGCCGCGCTGGCCAAGGGCGGGCGGCAGAACTTCGGCGGCTTTCTGCTGCGGCTGGCGGCGCGCATTCCCTTCCTGATCATCGCCGGACGGCTCTACGGTGCCGAATCGTTGGGACGCTTCGCGTCGGCGCTGGTGGTCGTGGAACTATGCGCCATGCTCGCCTCGCTCGGCGAGAAGCGCGGGCTCGCGCAGCGCCTGTCCGATGGTGAACAAACGCATCCCGCCAATCTGGTATGGGAGGTCTTGTTCCTGGCGCTTGCACTTTCCGGAGCGGCCGCGGCGCTGCTGTGGGTGTTCCCGGCACCGCTGTTCCCGAGTGGCGACTATTCCCCGCTCGACAAGCTCATCGTGCTGTCGATCCCGGCCTTCGCGCTGACCGAGATTCTGCTCGCCGCACAGGCCTATCGCTTCGATGTCGCCACGACCGTGCGCGCGCGCGCTATCGTGGAGCCGTGGACGATCTCGATCATGGCCGGGGTGTTCTGGCTCTTTGCCGAGACCCGAGCGGCGGGGCTATCGCTGGCCTATCTGGCCTCGGTCTATGCCGGGCTGCTCGCCGCCCTGATCCCGTTCCTGCGCGCCTATGGCCCGCCGCGCGGACTGTCCTCGAGTCCCGCCGCGCTCGGCCGCACGCTGGCGCGCGCCGCGCCGTTGGCCGCCGCCGACGCGATCGAATGGGGCACGCGGCGGCTCGATATCTTCCTGCTCGGCCTGTTCGCTTCGCCGGGGGTGGTGGGCGTCTATTACGTGGCGCAGCAGGTCGCGAGCCTGCCCGCCAAGCTCAAGACCAGCTTCGAGCCGATCCTGGGCCCGGTGATCACCCGCAACCTCAAGACGGGCGATCTCGCGGCGATCGCGCGCCATACCTCGCAGGTCGGCTTCTGGATCATCGCCGCGCAGACCGGGATCGCGCTGGCGCTAGGCATTCCCGGCGAGGCGGTGATGGGCCTGCTGGGCCCGAACTTCGTCGGCGGCAATGGCGCGCTCGCATTCCTGTTGCTAGCCGAGGTGGCGGCGGCGACGGCAGTCGTTTCCGAAGCGGTGCTGATTTACGTGGCGCGGGTTCGCAATCTCGCGGTCTCCATCGCGACGATCGCGCTCCAGGCTGCGCTCACCGTCGGCCTGATCCTGCTGTTCCGCCGCGCGGGGTACCCTGAAACCTTTCAGGCGGCGGGTGCCGCGATGGCGCTGGTGATCGCGCTGGGCTTCGCCAGCCTGGTCAAGGCGCGGATGCTGTCGCGCCGGCTCGATCGCAACGTCAACGCGTTTCGCTGGTCGCTGGTGTGGGCCGCAGGCCCCGCGGTCCTGGTCGGCGTGGCGGCCACGTTTCTGCCCGAATGGCTGGAACTGATTGTCGGGGTTCCGGCGACGCTGGCCGTCTATGGGCTGGTGATCTGGCGGCGCGGCTTTGGCCCAGAAGACCGCGCCCTGTTCCGGCTCAAGGGCTGACCTCGACGTCGCGCGGCCTGACGGCTAGGATTGCGGCAAAAGGAGACAACGGGGATGCAATTCATCGAGGCCAACTGGCTGCTGATCCTGCTGGTGCTGGTGGTGGCGGCGCTGATCGGGTGGTATATCTTCCACGCCGCCCGGCGGACGCGCGTAACCGGCGACCGGCGCGACGTTCTGGACGAAGGCGCTGCTCCCGCCGCGCGCAACCAGGCACTGATCGACGCGCCAACCGCGGCCGCGCCGGACGTCCCGATTCCGCCCCAGACCCCGGCGGGCCTGGCAGGTGTCGGCGAGGCCGTCGAGGCCGCGGTCGAGCGCCAGCAGGTGCGTGCGGCCGAAGCGACGCACGAGAGCGACGACCTGACCCGGCTCAAGGGCGTGGGGCCCAAGCTGGCGGCACAGCTCCGCGACATGGGCATCACCCGCTTCGCGCAGATCGCCGCGTGGGACGATGCCGACATCGACCGCGTCGACGCACAGCTCGGCCGCTTCCAGGGACGCATTCGGCGCGACGGCTGGGTGGAGCAGGCGCGGCTGCTGGCGGCGGGCGACGTCGCCGGTTTCGCCGCCCGCTTCGGCGCGATCACTTGACTCGACTCGGAACCGAATAGGGGTCACAAGGGTAATTCGGGTCCAAGTCGAAGCGCACCAATGGGAGCGGATACCATGACGCAACCAGTGATCCTCGTTGCCGAGGACGAGCCCATCGTCGCGCACGATTTGTGCGACACTGTCGAGGAAGCCGGCTTCACCGTGGCAGGCCCGTTCGACGACGCCTCGAGCGCGCTGAAGTCGTTCGAGAAGAACAAGCCCGATCTTGCGATCCTCGACATCAATCTGGCCGGGGGCACTGCCTATTCGCTGGCAGAGAAGATGATGGCGCAGGATGTGCCGGTGATCTTTCATTCGGGCCAGGTCACCTCCGCGGAGGTCCAGGCGCTCTATCCCAAGGCGTCGGCGCTGTCGAAGCCGTGCCCGCCCGCGGTGATCCTCGATACGGTGCAGCAGGCGCTCGACGCGAGCTGATCCAGCACCCACTTGCTCCTGCGCGCCCGGCCTGACATGGCGGGCGCGATGAGCAAGATGACATGACCCAGATGGCCCCCTTCGGCTGGGAAGATCCCTTCCGGCTCGATGACCAGCTTACCGAAGACGAGCGCATGATCCGCGAAGCCGCGCATGGCTTCGCGCAAGATGTGCTGCAACCACGCGTCATCGAGGGTTTCGACAAGGAGCTGGATGCACCCGAGCTGTTCCCGCTGATGGGGCAGGCCGGATTGCTAGGCGCAACCATCCCGGAAGAATACGGCGGCGCGGGCGCGGGCTATGTCGCATACGGCCTGATCGCGCGCGAGATCGAGCGGGTGGATTCGGGGTACCGTTCGATGGCGAGCGTGCAGTCGAGCCTCGTGATGTATCCGATCTTCGCCTACGGGTCCGAGGACCAGAAGCGGAAGTACCTGCCCGGGCTGGCTTCGGGCGAATTGATCGGCTGTTTCGGGCTTACCGAACCCGATGCGGGGTCCGATCCCGCGGGGATGAAGACCGTCGCCCGGCAAGACGGCGACGGCTTCCGGCTTTCGGGCTCCAAGACCTGGATCAGCAACTCACCCTTCGCCGACGTCTTCGTGGTGTGGGCCAAGAGCGAAGCGCACGGCGGCGCGATCCGCGGTTTCGTGCTGGAAAAGGGTATGGCGGGGCTGTCCGCACCCAAGATCGAGGGCAAGCTGAGCCTGCGCGCCAGCACCACCGGCATGATCGTCATGGACGATGTGAAGCTGGGTGCCGAGGCCATATTCCCCGAAGTACAGGGCTTGAAAGGCCCATTCGGCTGCCTCAACCGCGCCCGCTATGGCATCAGCTGGGGCGCACTGGGCGCGGCCGAGTTCTGCATGCACGCTGCGCGGCAATACGGGCTCGACCGCCAGCAATTCGGCGTGCCGCTCGCCTCCAAACAGCTCTACCAGCTCAAGCTCGCTGATATGATGACCGACATAGCATTGGGACTTCAGGCGTCGCTGCGCGTCGGGCGGCTGATGGACGAGGGGCAGTTCGCGCCCGAGATGATCTCCATCGTCAAGCGCAACAATGTCGGCAAGGCGCTGAACGTTGCCCGCCAGGCACGCGACATGCACGGCGGGAACGGCATCAGCGGCGAATACCAGGTGATCCGCCACATGGTGAACCTCGAGACGGTCAACACCTATGAGGGCACGCACGATGTCCACGCGCTGATCCTGGGCCGCGCGATTACTGGGATCCCGGCGTTCTGATGAAGCTGTTCGGTTATTTTCGCAGTTCGACCACCTACCGGCTGCGTATCGCGCTCAACCTCAAGGGCTTGCCCTTCGACTATGTGCCGGTGAACATCGCGCAAGGCGCGCACAAGGATACCGGATTTGCCGCCCGCGATCCCTTCGCCTCGGTGCCGCTGCTCGAGGCCGACGGCCGCGACCGCGCGCAGTCGATGGCGCAGCTCGAATGGCTGGACGAGGCCTACCCCGAGCGGCCGCTGCTCCCGCGCGATCGGGAAGACCGCTTCACCGCGCGCGAGCTGGCCTATGCCATTGCCACCGAGACGCACGCGCCGAACAATTTGCAGGTGCTCAACTATCTCAAGAGCGAATTCGCCGCCACGCAGGACCAGGTGAGCGATTGGTATCGGCACTGGCTGAACCGCACGCTCGCCCCGGTCGAACATCGGCTCGGGCAGTATGGTGCGGGCGATTTCCTGTTCGATACCCCCGGCTTGTTCGAAGTCGTGCTGCTGCCGCAGGTCTATAATGCCGAGCGATTCGCGCTCGACTTCGCACCCTACCCGCGCATCCGCCGCATCGCTGACGCCTGCCTGGCGCTCGACGCTTTCCAGCGCGCCCACCCCGACAATCAGATCGACAATCCAGAGAGGTCCACCCCATGAAACTCGCCAGCTTCAACGACGGCACCCGCGACGGGAAGCTGGTGGTGGTCAGCCGCGACCTCACCCGCTGCTGCGCCGCGGGCTATATCGCCCCCACCTTGCAGGCCGCGCTCGACGACTGGGCGCGGGTCGCGCCGCGGCTGGAGGCGCTCCAGACCGATGTCGAGCACCAGGCCGTGCCGTGCGAGCGGTTCCACGAGCGCGAGGCGCTCAGCCCCCTGCCCCGCGCCTATCAATGGGCTGACGGCAGCGCCTACATCAACCACGTCGAACTGGTGCGAAAGGCCCGCGGCGCCGAGGTGCCGACAAGCTTCTACACCGATCCGCTGATGTATCAGGGCGGCAGCGACGGCTTCCTCGCCCCCCGCCAGGACATTCCGCTCGGCGATGCGGCCTGGGGGATGGACATGGAAGGCGAGATCGCCTGCATCACCGACGATGTGCCGATGGGCGTGTCGAAGGACGACGCCGCAGGGCACATCAAGCTGCTGATGCTGGTCAACGACGTGAGCCTGCGCGGGCTGATCCCGGGCGAGCTCGCCAAGGGCTTCGGTTTCTTTCAGTCCAAGCCCGCCAGCGCCTTCAGCCCGGTGGCGGTGACACCCGACGAGCTTGGCGACGCATGGCAGGGCAATGTGATCCACCTGCCGCTGATGGTCGATTACAACGGCGAAGCCTTCGGCCGTGCCAACGCCGGGGTGGATGCGACGTTCTCGTTGGCCGACCTCGTGGCCCACGCCGCCAAGACCCGCAGCCTGGGCGCGGGCACGATCATCGGTTCCGGCACCGTCTCCAACCAGGGCCCGGGCGGCGACCCCGGCAAACCGGTGAGCGACGGCGGCGCAGGCTACAGCTGCATCGCCGAAATCCGCATGATCGAGACGATTGCCAGCGGCAAGGCCACGACCGGCTTCATGAAACCGGGCGATACGGTGCGGGTGGAGATGCGCGATAAGGACGGCCACTCGATCTTCGGCGCGATCGAGCAGACGGTGGTGGCGGCCTGAACTTTCCCAAAGGTGAGGGAAAAGTGAGGCCAAAACGTATTGGTCGAAATGCCGAGGTGTTACACCGAAGTGGGGATTGAAAAAACTTTGCTACGCCGGATCTTTCAACTGTAGGAAGAACTTAGCGGCCATTTAACCGGCGGGTTAACCGGCGGGGGCGTGAATTTCTGTTCGGCGAAGTTCTTTCGCAAGGCGAGCGACCAGCGGTCAGCACACGCCGACGCGATCAACACCCCCCACCCGATACGCTGTGGTTACGTGGAGGATCGACCGAGTCAAAGAGCTTGGCCATCGCTCTAGCTCAAATGCCATCTCAAGGCAATTAGATTTTCCTGTTTTGTTCTCCTGAGGTAGCGGGGGCATGATCAAGCATTGGCTCGCTCCAGCATCTTGGGATCGTTAACTGCTTGGTTTACCGCGGCTTCTGCCAACCCCCTTGCCACAATTGAGCGCCCTTCGATGGTGTCCAGGCGCTCGCGGATTTGCCCGTAGGCAACCGCGCCTTTCTTACTGCCAGCACTCAATTGAGCTGCCGCCTTGGCAAGTTTCATCCGCCACCCGCTGGGAACAAGCTGCTCAATCTTGGCGAGTGAGTTGCCAGGCTCGATGCTCCCGCCTGCGCCTTCGTCGGGTGAGTCCGGATCGTCGCTCATGAGGGGGCATCATTGTGAAATTCCGCGCCGCGTCAATAAGATGCCATTCCTTGTACTGTCCTGGTGCCAACCGCGTCTAGAACGGCACTGGCCCCTCACATGCTCCGCGCGATCAGCATCTTCATAATCTCGTTGCTGCCACCGAAAATCCGGGTGATGCGGCTGTCGCGGAACATCTTCGCGATGGGGTATTCGTTGATATAGCCCCAGCCGCCGTGGAGCTGGAGGCATTTGTCGACCGTCTCGCCCTGCAGCTCGGTCAGCCAGTATTTGGCGATGCTGGCGGTCGTGACATCCAGCTCGCCGCGCAGCAGCTTGGCGATGCAGTCGTTGAGGAACACCTTGGCCGCGGTGCCGCGCGCCTTCAAATCGGCGAGCACGAACTGCGTGTTCTGGAAGTCCCAGATCGTCTGCCCGAAGGCCTTGCGCTGCTTCACATACTCAACCGTCGTATCGAGCGCCCGCTCGATGGTGGCCATCGCCCCGACCGCGATCACCAGCCGCTCCTGCGGCAGCTCGCCCATGAGCTGGTAGAAGCCCTTCCCTTCTTCGCCCCCTAGGAGATTGTCGGCAGGCACGAACACATCGTCGAAGAACAGCTCGCTGGTGTCAGCGGCGTCGAGACCCACCTTGTCGAGCTGCTTGCCGCGGCGGAAGCCGTCCGCGCCGTCGGTTTCCAGGCACAGCAGGCTGATACCCTTAGCGCGCTGGGTCGGATCGGTCTTGGCGACCACCACCACGAAATTGGCGAGCTGGCCCGACGAGATGAAGGTCTTGGCGCCGTTCAGGCGATAGCCGTTGCCATCGCGCACAGCGGTGGTGGCGATGCTCTGGAGGTCGCTGCCCACGCCCGGCTCGGTCATGGCGATGGCGCTGATCAGCTCGCCCGAGACGAGGCGCGGCAGGAAGCGCTTCTTCTGCTCCTCGGTCCCGTGGCGCACGATGTAGGGCAGGATGATGACGTTGTGGAGCGAGGCCGCGAAGCCATCGACGCCCTTCTTCGCCTGCTGGTCGAGCACGACGAGATCGTGGCGGAAATCGCCACCATGGCCGCCGTACTCCTCCGGCACCGTCATGCCCAGGAGGCCGGCAGCGCCCGCCTCCTCCCAGAAGGCGCGTTCGACCATGCCCGCCTCACGCCATGTCTCCACGCGCTTCTCGGGCGCGTGCTGGTCGAAGAACTTGCCGACCGCGTCGCGGAAAACCGCGATCTCATCGTCGGCCATGAACTCGGGATCGGGAACGTCGATGACGGGCATTTGACTTCCTCTCAATTTTGCGATTCGACCTGATTCAGGACACCGGTATTTTCTCGTCAGGTAGCGGGAGTGTGCGCGTTAGTATTCGTCGGACGTGCAACGTCTTTGCCGCCAGTCTCAGGTCATCGGCGTCCCGTCGATCAATCAGCGAGAGGTAGTATTGCGCGTAGAGCCGCAGATACTTGCTGTCTTGGCTGCCATATCCGCAATCGGATTTTCTCAGCTTTGCAAATGCCCCTTCGATAATCTCCTTCGCTTCGTCAGACTTGCGCTCATTGATCAATATTCGTGCGTGGAGCAGATCGTGCTGAACTGACGGGGGCCGCGACACCGTATAACGGTCGAAGTGCTGTCTCGCGTCTGCTATGTTCCCAGTCCTGAGGCCAGCGAGAGCCCTGGCGAAATGCCATGACGAGCGGAGCCTGTTCAGCATATCTACGAACCGATGCGAGGCGCGTTTTTCACTTCCCCGTCCAATTGGGCTTGCGCTTCTCGGCAAAGGCGAGCGAGCCCTCGCGCGCATCGGCACTGACGAACACGGGGCCGATGAGCTGCGCCTGGCGGTCGTAGCGCTCGTCCATGCTCCAGCCGCGCGATTCTTTCATGATCTGCTTGGAGACGCGCACCGCCAGCGGGCCGTTGGCGGCGATCTGTGCCGCGAGTTCCATCGCGCCCTGCAAGGCCGAGCCGTCGGTTACGCGGTTGATCATGCCGAGCTGATAGGCGCGCTCAGCGGTGATGAAATCGCCGGTCAGCGCCAGCTCCATCGCCACGCGCTCGGGGATCTGGTCGGGGAGCATCATCACTCCGCCCGCCGCCGCGACGAGGCCGCGCTTGGCCTCGGGAATCCCGAATTTGGCGTCCTTGTTCGCGACCACCAGATCGCAGGCGATCATCAGCTCGAGCCCGCCGGCCAGCGCATACCCCTCGACCGCGGCGATCAGGGGCTTGGCGGGCGGCTTCTGCACCACGCCGCCGAAGCCGCGCCCCTCCACGCTGGGGCTTTCGCCGCGCAGGAAGCCCTTGAGGTCCATGCCAGAGCAGAAGGTGCCGCCCGCGCCGGTGAGGATGCCGACCCGCAGCGTGTCGTCCGCGTCGAGCCGATCCATCGCCGCGGCGATGCCCTCGGCAGCGGCCTTGCTCATCGCATTCTTGGCCTCGGGCCGGTTGATGGTGACGATCAGCACCCCGTCACGAACCTCGGTCAGCACTTCCTCGGCCACGCTCCGACTCCCGTTGCTTATGGAAACTTGTCTTGCGCCTGCATGGGCCAAGGTTTACGCACACGTCAACCGGAATGTCGGAGTTTCCGGCACCGCAACAATCGTTCGTGCCGAGAGGATTTCACAGATGCCCCATGCCTATATCGTCGATGCCGTCCGCACCCCGCGCGGGATCGGCAAGCAGGGCAAGGGCGCATTGGCGCATATGCATCCGCAGCATCTCGCCGCGACGGTGCTCGGCGCAATCCGCGACCGCAACGGGCTCGACACCGCCACGGTGGACGACATCATCTGGTCCGTCAGCACGCAGGACGGCGCGCAGGCGGGTGACCTGGGACGGATGGCGGCGCTCGACGCAGGGTATGACACCGCTGCCAGCGGGACCACGCTCGACCGGTTCTGTGGCGGCGGGATCACCAGCGTCTCGCTCGCGGCGGCGCAGGTGATGAGCGGAATGGAGGACTGCGTGATCGCGGGCGGGACCGAGATGATGAGCCTGACGGGGCAGATGACGCGCGACAAGATGGCGGCCGGGATGAAGCCGCCGATGATGGGCAGCCACAACGCGCGGCTTCAGGCCAGCCATCCGCAGAGCCATCAGGGCGTGTGCGGCGACGCCATCGCGACGATGGAAGGCTTTACTCGCGCCGAGCTCGACGAGGTCGGCTATCGCAGCCAGCAGCGCGCCGCTGCCGCGATTGCCGCAGGGCGTTTCGCGAAATCGGTGGTGCCGGTGATCGACGAGACCGGAACCACCGTGCTCGACCGCGAGGAATACCCCCGGCCCGAGACGACGCTCGATGGGCTTGCGAGCCTCGAACCCGCTTTCACCAAGATTGCCGATGTGCCGGTCGATGCCGCGGGAACCACTTTCCGCGGGCTGGTGAACAAGAAATATCCCGATCTCGCCATCGAACACTTCCACCATGCGGGCAATTCGAGCGGCGTAGTCGATGGAGCGGCGGCGGTGCTGGTGACCAGCGCGGAATATGGCCGCGAGCATGGCCTGAAACCGCGCGCGCGCATCGTGGCCACGGCCAATATCGGCGACGATCCGACGCTGATGCTGAACGCCCCGGTCCCGGCGGCGAAAAAGGTGTTGGCCAAAGCCGGGCTGACCAAAGACGACATCGACCTGTGGGAGATCAACGAAGCCTTCGCGGTCGTCGCGGCGAAATTCGTGCGCGATCTCGGGCTCGACTGGGACAAGGTCAACGTCAACGGCGGCTCGATCGCGCTCGGCCACCCCATCGGGGCCACGGGGTCGATCCTGATCGGCACGATCGTCGACGAGCTGGAGCGGCAGGGCAAGCGCTACGGCCTCGTCACCATGTGCGCGGCGGGCGGCATGGCACCGGCCATCATCGTCGAGCGGGTCGAGGACTGGGGGGACTGATCCAATCCATTCGTGACTCCGGGCAGCATCGGAGTCAGGGTGTGCGACACATATAGTTTGGGAGAGTCGAGATGGCGCAGAGCTACCGCAACCTCATCGACGGCGAGATGGTCACCACCGCCGGGACGCTCGACGTGATCAACCCCGCCACCGAGGAAGTGATCGGCCAGGTCCCCGCGTGTGGCAAGGACGAGCTCGATCGCGCCGTCGCCGCCGCGCGGCGCGCCTTCAAGAGCTGGAAGGCGACCCCGGTCGAGGAGCGCCGGACCGCGATTCGCGCCATTGCCGCCGCGATCAAGGACAACGCCGACGAGCTCTACCGCCTGCTCACCGCAGAGCAGGGCAAGCCGCATCATCAGGCGCAGATGGAAATCTTCGGTGCCGCCGGGCTCGCCGGCGCGCAGGCCGGGCTCAGTCTCGACGAGGTGATCAACCAGGACGACGAGACCCGCCTCAGCCGCACGCGCCGTGTGCCCGTCGGCGTGGTCGGCGGGATCGTGCCCTGGAACTTCCCGGTGATGATGGCGATCCAGAAGATCGTGCCCGCGATCCTGTCGGGCTGCACCATCGTACTCAAGCCCAGCCCCTTCACTCCGTTGACCACGCTGCGGATCGCGGAGTTGATCAGGGAATGCGTGCCGCCGGGCGTGGTCAACATCATCACCGGCCCCGACGAGCTGGGTCCGCTGATCACCGAGCATCCCGATATCGACAAGATCACCTTCACCGGCTCCACCGCGACCGGAAAGAAGATCATGGAGGGCGCGTCGAAGGACCTGAAGCGCATCACGCTCGAGCTCGGCGGCAATGATGCTTCCATCGTGCTGCCCGATGCCGATGTGGCGAAGGTCGCGGAGCAGCTGTTCTGGTCGAGCTTCACCAATGCCGGACAAATCTGCGTGGCCGCCAAGCGCATCTACATTCACGAGGATATCTACGACGAGCTCTCGCAAGCTATTGCAGAATATGCAAAAACTGTGAAGGTCGGCGACGGATCGCAGCAGGGCACCGGGGTCGGGCCGATCCAGAACAGGAAGCAGTTCGACCGCGTGTGCGAGCTGATCCAGGATTCGAAGGAGAAGGGCTACAAGTTCCTGCTCGGCGGCGATGTCGATCCGAGCGGTACCGGCTATTACGTCCCCATCACCATCCTCGACAATCCGCCCGAGGACGCACGGATCGTGGCCGAGGAGCAGTTCGGCCCGGTGATGCCGCTGATGAAGTTTTCGACCACCGAGGAAGCGATCGAGCGCGCCAACGCCTCCGAATACGGCCTTGCCGGCGCGGTGTGGACCAGCGATCCCGACAAGGGCGTCGCGGTGGCCGAGCAGATGGAAACCGGTACCGTGTGGGTGAACGAATTTCTCCACATCAACCCGCTCGCTCCCTTCGGCGGCCACAAGCAGTCGGGCTTTGGCGCGGAATACGGGGTCGAGGGGCTGAAGGAATTCACCTATGCGCAGGTGATCACGGTGAAGCGCGAGCCGGTGGCCTCGTAACGGACCACCGCCCGCGCGTCCCGGCGCGGGGCGCGGGCAAACGGCGGGGGTGACGCGCGCTGCGGCGGGTTTAGTCTGGTTCACGCCGGACCGATTGGGGGCCGAAAGAGGGAGAAGGCGGATGATACTGGCGGATGTCGTGCGCCGGTTGCGCCCACGGGCGACTCATTTCGATCCCGAGACCGCCGCCTATCGCCGCCTGCTGGAGCGCGGCTATGCGCCCAGCGCGCTGATCGACGTAGGCGCTTACGAGGGGCATTGGACGCGAAACGCGCGCGGCGTGTTCGGCGATGTCCCAACGCTGATGATCGAACCGCAGGCGGCCAAGCGCACCGGCCTCGAGGAATTGTGCCGCGAACTGCCGCATACCCGCCTGGTGCCGGAGGTGATGGCCGCGCGCGCGGGCGAGACCGTGACTTTCTACGAGATGGAGACCGGCTCCTCGCTGATGCCCGAGCGCAGCGATGCGCCGCGGCGCGAGGTGATGCTGGTCACCCAGACTCTCGACGCGGTGGCGCCCGACACGCCCAATCTGTTCCTCAAGATCGATGCCCAGGGGGCCGAGCTCGAGATTCTGGCGGGCGGCGAGGCCACGCTGCACCGCGCCAGCCTGGTCCAGCTCGAGGCGGCGGTCGCGCGATACAACGAGGGCGCACCCACGCTGCTGGAGGTGCTCGCGTTCATGGAACAGCGCGGCTTCGTGATGCTCGACATGGCCGGCCGCTCGCGCATCCAGGGCTATCTGGTCCAGATGGACCTGCTGTTCGTGCCGCGAGCTTCGACGCTGCAAAGGGACTTCTTCGTTTTCCGCTGATCGCGGTCGAGGTTGAGGAGGGCCGCGCAGAGCTGGCAAGGCCGTTTGAAAACCGGCAAGTTTCGGGGCGCTCGCCGGCCAGGAATGAAACAGACACCGTAATCGGTTTGCGCGAGTCGACCGCATCGTTAAAGACCTCGACGACGATTTCGGCAGGGGGCCACCGATGATCCGTGATAACCTGGCCGGCTGGCGGTAGCCGCGGCGCATGCTTTTCAACTCGCTCGAATTCCTGGTCTTCCTGGCGGTCGTCTATGCGCTCTACCGGGCGTTGGCGTTCCGTTGGCAGAACTGGATGCTGCTGGTCGCCAGCTATCTGTTCTACGGCTGGTGGGACTGGCGCTTCCTGTTCCTGATGATCCTGTCGACATCGGTCGACTTCTGGACCGGGCTGGTGCTGGAGCGCGGACGGTTGCGGCTGGCCGAACGATTGGTGCCAGCGGCGTTTCTGACCGCCGCCGCGGTCTTCCTGATCGGGTTCGACGCCTCCGAGATTTTCCACCGGATCGGTGGAGGTGGGGCCCGGCGCGCGGTGATCAGCGACCTCATGCCCTATGTGCTGATCGGTATGCCCGTGTTTATCGGCGCGGCTCTTGTCTCATACCGGATGCTGGTTTCGCTCGAAGAAGAACGGCGCCGCAAAGCCTGCATGATCCTCAGCATCGTGGTTCAGCTATCGGTTCTCGGCTTCTTCAAGTATTTCAATTTCTTCGTCGATAGCATGCATGACGCACTGGCAGGCGCGGGCTTCCAGCCGGAACGGTTCCATCTCGAGATCGTGCTGCCGGTGGGCATCTCGTTCTACACCTTCCAGTCCATGAGCTATGCGATCGACATCTATCGCCGCGAGTTGAAGCCGACCGACAAGTTCTTCGATTTTGCGCTGTTCGTCGCGTTCTTTCCGCAGCTCGTGGCCGGGCCGATCGAACGTGCGCGCAACCTGCTGCCGCAGATGACGCAACCACGCACGATCACGGGGGACCAGACCCGGCGAGGCCTGTTCCTGATCGCCTTCGGCCTGTTCAAGAAGATCGCCATCGCAGACGGCATGGCCATCACGGCCGACAGTGCGTTCGCCATCGCCAACCCCACATGGGGCACGGTTATCGTGGGGACACTGGCCTTCGCGGTCCAGATCTACTGCGATTTTTCCGGTTACTCGGACATCGCGCGCGGTGTCTCAAAGCTGTTCGGCGTCGAGCTGATGTATAATTTCAACCAGCCCTATTTCGCCCGCTCGCCCCGCGAGTTCTGGCAGCGCTGGCATATCAGCCTGTCCACTTGGCTAAGCGACTATCTCTACAAGCCGCTGGGGGGGAACCGGGGCAGCCTGGCCTTCACCTGCCGCAATCTGATGCTCACAATGATCTTGGGCGGGCTGTGGCACGGTGCGGCGTGGAACTATGTGCTATGGGGATTCTACCACGGCATCCTGCTGAGCACGCATCGGGTCCTGGTCAGCAAGTTCGGCGCAGCCAGCGACGGCCGCGCGCTGGCGGTGCTCAAGATGGCAGGCTTCGGGATGCTCACCTTGTATGGCTGGCTGCTGTTCCGGGCGCGCTCGCTCGAGCAGGTCGCGGTCCACACCACCACCCTGTTCACCGGACGGGGCGGGCTGGCGATCGAAGCGGCGCGACCGGCGCTGTCCGCCGTGCTCGGGATCATCCTGTTGGTCGTCTGGGAAATCGCGCAGTACCGCCGGGGTGGCGACGCGCGGTTCTATCGCGCCGTGCCGACCCCCGTCACCGGCCTCGCCGTCGCGCTGATGCTGTTCCTCATCCTCATGGGCACGAGCAATGAACCCGCTCAATTCATCTACTTCCAGTTCTGACGAGGCGACCGCGCGCCGGCGCGGCTTTGCCATGGTGGGCTGGGCGCTGGTCTGGCTGGTCGTGCTCGACATCGCGGCCAATCTGGCGTTCGCCTATCCGCGCGATCCCAAGAACCTCTCGCCCAATCCGCTGGCCCTGTATTTCGATTATGGTCGTTCGATGGAGGGCCGTCTGCGACGTGCTACCCGAGCAGACTCGGCGGCCACCGCCCCGATCACGCTGGCGGGCTGGTACGAGCCGCTGACCGCCGTCGAGCGCCCCGCCAAGCCGGGTGGCACCGAGGTCACCATCTACGGAATGTCGCATGCAGTGAGGCTCGCCGAGGCATTGCAGGCCGTATCCCCGCGCTATCAGGCTCGCTCGGTCGGGGCGCCGGGTGCCGGTACGAACTGGTCCTATGGCGCCTTTCTGCGTGACAAGGGCAGAGGCGAGAGCCGGGCCGCGGTCCTGGCGATCATGTCCTCAACCCTGCCCATGATCGTCTCACCGACGCCGATGGACTGGAACACCAGCTTCGCCATGCCCTACACCGCCGACCGGTTCGTGCTCGGCGATCGCGGCCTGACACGGATCGCGCCGCCCTACGAGAGCTTCGCCGACTATGTGCGGACGCTGGACGATCCCGCCGCGTGGGAGCGCGCATTGGCGCAGTTCGAACGGACCGACCCCTTCTACGACCCGTTGCTGGTAAAGGAGACGTGGCTGGACAACTCGACGTTGTTCCGCCTCGCCCGCCGGGGTTGGTCGCAACGCCGTGACGCGGCCTGGCGCACCGATGTGCTGACGGCAGAAGGTTACGATGCGCAAAGCGAGCCGGTCCGCCTGGCCAACGCGATCGTGGCCGACTTCGCGCGCCGGGCTCGGGCCGAGGGGATCGTTCCGATAATCTATATCGTCGACAGTTTCGGCTATCGCGACCAGCTTTCGCGCGCGCTGGCCGAGACGCTGCGCCGCGATGCCATCCCGCATCTGGCCACGCATACGCTGATCGATCCGATGAGCCCGACAGCCTATCTGCCCGACAGCCATTTCACGGAGGCGAATGATCGGCGACTGGCGCAGGAACTCGATCGCATCCTCACCGCCGAGCTTGCGAAGACGCGTTGATGGGATGCCTTGGCCGCCTGAACAAACAACGAGCGGCTTGATCGGTGTCGTTAAGATCAGGCGACATCGTGTCAGAAATTGACGCATCGTAACACCCTTGGGTGGCACCTTGAGATGTCCGCCGCTAATACCGGGTCATGCGGTTTGTTGCCTTAGCCCTGATCCTACTGAGCCTACCCCTTCTGGTCGGCTGGCTGAAGCATGACGCGCGCCGCCGCGACCTTGCACTCTTTGCGCTCGGCGTCTTCACCTTCATCTTCGGCACCATCCAGGTCGATGCGGCGATCATCACCTGGCCGCTCTGGCCGGGTTTCGCCCGCGGCATTCTGGTCTCGCCGATAGACACCATCAGCTGGGCGCTGATCCTGACTCGAAGCGGCGCCCGCAACCGGCTGCCCTTTATCATCCTGATCCTGCTCTACATGGTGCCCGCGACGATCTCCATCGCCGTGAGTTCGGTGGCAATGGCGTCGCTGTTCGTGCCGTTACAGATCCTGCGCCTGCTGTTGATGTTCATCGCGGTCGGTGGCGAATTGCACCGCCCCAGTGCATTGAAGAGCCTGTTCGGCGGACTGTCGATCGGGCTGATGGTCCAGGCCGGATTCGTCATCGAGCAGAAACTGCGCGGTGTCGTGCAGGCGTCGGGAAGCGCCTTTCATCAGAATATGCTGGGCATGATGGTCCATATGACCATCATTCCCATGCTCGCCGCCGTCCTCGAAGGACAGAAGGGCAAGTTGCTCTATATGGGCATCCTGTCCGGCATGATCGTGGTTGCCGGGGGCGGATCGCGCGCAGCGATGGGCATAACCGCCGGAGGACTGGCGCTCGTGCTGCTGCTCAGCATGATGCGGCGCATGACGGCGCGCAAAGGCAAGATCCTTGGCGCCGCTCTGGCCGCGGCGGCGGTCATGGTGCCCTTTGGCCTCGGCACGCTCGACAAGCGGTTCGGCAATGCTGTCGTCGTGGAAGAATACGACGAACGCGCCGCCTTCGAGCGTGCCGCGCGTGCGATGGCGGCGGATCATGTTTTGGGCGTGGGCGCCAATACTTATGTCACGGTCAGCAACCTCGAAGGCTATGCCCAGCGCGCCGGGGTGATCTGGAACCAGGGCAGCCGCTCCGCTCCGGTGCATAACGCCTATCTGCTCGCACGCGCCGAAACCGGCTGGCTGGGCAATATCATGCTGATCCTGATGATGGTGGTTCCCATCATCGTCGGACTGCGCACGGGCTTCGCCGAACGGCGGTCGCTGCTCGGCGGGGTGGCGCTGGGATCCGCGGTGGCAGCCACCATGGCCGCGCTCCACAGCAATTACGAATACGCCTGGCTGCTGGAGGAACCGCAGCGGGTATTCTTCCTCAACATGGCGATAGTCGCCGCGAGCAGCGTGGCACTGCGCCAGATGCGGCGCGAGGCGCGCAAGGCGCGGCTTGCCCCGGCCAGCGAGATCCCGGCGCTGGCGAGCTGACGGCACCGAATATCCTTGGTTCAACGCTCCGGCCAACCTATCCGCGCTTCTCACTTGGCACCACCCGCATGATCTTTCCCGCAGGCACCTCCGGACGGCCGTCGCCGTCTCCGCAGCGCGACAAACTGGCGCAATGCTGAGGCGCGTCGGGCTGTCGGCCAAGCTCGGACGCGAGGTCGGCTGGGTGGTGGTGCCCTTCGGCGTGCAGCAGGCGCTGCGGCTGGGCACCAACATCGTCCTTACCCGGCTGCTGGCGCCGGAAATCTTCGGCATCATGGTGCTGATCAATTCGCTGCGCACCGGGACCGAGCTGCTCAGCGACATCGGGATCGGCCAGAGCGTAGTGCGGTCGCCCAATGGCGAGGATCGCGATTTCCTCGACGTCGCCTGGACCTTGCAGGTGCTGCGCGGGGTGCTGCTGGCGGCATTCGCGCTGCTGGCGGCCGCGCCTATCGCCGCGCTCTACGGCCAGCCGGACCTCATGCCGCTGATCCTGACGCTAAGCCCGGTATTCATTTTCACCGGCCTGCAATCCGCCGGACTGTTCGTGGCCCAGCGGCGGATGCAGTTGCAGCGCCGCGCGGTTTACGAAATCGCCAGCACCATCATCAATTCCGCGCTGGCGATCGGGCTGGCGCTGGTAATCAAATCGGCCTGGGCGCTGGTCATCGCGCTGGTGGCGAGCACATTCGTTGCCACGCTGCTCAGCTTTGCGGTGTTCGAGCGCCGCCTGCCGCGATTCCGCTGGGAAGCGGCGCACGTCCGCGAAATCATATCGTTCGGGAAGTGGATATTCCTGTCCACCGCGATCTATTTCGCGGCGACCAGTTACGACCGGTTCTACTTCGTCGCCGCGGTACCGATAGCTATGGCCGGCATCTACGGCGTGGCGCGGACGTTTTCGGACATGCTGGCGGCGCTGGCGCAGCGCGCGGGGGCGTTCCTGGTGTTCCCCCGCGCCGCGGCGGCGCACAACCAGGGCGGCGAGTTCGCCGACCGGCTCCGCAGCACCCGCCGCAAAACGCTGGCGCTGGTGGCATTGGTGACCGGCGCAGCGGTGGCGGGATCGGACCAGTTCATCCTGCTCGCCTACGATCCGCGCTATCACGCCGCCGCCTTCATGATCCCGGTATTGATCGTCGGCGTATGGTTCGGAATCCTGTCGACTTTCGCCGATGCCATGCTGATGGGCGCGGGCCGCCCGGCACCGGGAGCCTGGGCGAATGGTGCCAAGTTCGCGGTGATGCTGGTGGGCCTGCCGGTTGCGCTGGCGCACGGCAGCCTGCTCGAAGCGCTGCTGGTCCTCGTTCTGGCGGAGGTCGCTCGCTGGCTCGCGCTGTTGCCGCCCTCCCGCCGCGAGCGGTTCGGCGGGCTCACAGACGATCTCGCGCTCACGGCGCTGATGGCCGTGGTGGCGTTAACCCTTAAATGGCTGCTCGGCGCTATGGGGCTCGTGCCCACGCTGGGCGAATGGTGGGCGCTGAGGGGGCTGCTGCATGTCTGACCCTGTCTGGCGGATCGGCGTGGTCGCGATCGGCCGCAACGAGGGCGAGCGGCTGGTGCGGTGTCTGACCTCGTTGAAGGCGAGCGGCTGCCCGGTGGTCTATGTCGACAGCGGCTCGACCGACGGCAGTCCCGCGGCGGCCGAAAGCCTCGGCGCGCTGGTCGTTCCGCTCGACATGGCCCGACCCTTTACAGCCGCTCGCGCCCGCGCCGAAGGTGTTACGGCGCTGGAGGCGGGCCATCCCGCTCTCGACGGCCTGTTCTTCATCGATGGCGATTGCGAGCTGGAGCCATCGTTCCTGCCGGCTGCAGCGCGCTTTCTGGCCGAACACCCCGACTATGCCGTCGCCTGTGGCCGCCGGCGCGAGCGCTTTCCCGAGGCCTCCTCCTACAACCGGCTGATCGATCGCGAGTGGGATACGCCGGTCGGCGAGGCTGCCGCCTGCGGAGGCGACGCGTTGTTCCGCTTCGCCGCCTATCGCGCGGTCGGCGGGTTCAATCCGGCGATGCTGGCGGGCGAGGAGCCCGAGCTGTGCACACGCCTTGCTGCGGCGGGTTGGCGGGTCATGCGGCTCGACGCGCCGATGACGATTCACGACGCCGCGATGCACCGCTTCGGGCAATGGTGGAACCGCGCCATCCGCAGCGGCATGGGCTACATCCAGGCCTGGCAGCGCACGCGCGGCGCGGGGAAGCCGGGACTCTACCAGCAGCAGATCGTGCGCGCGGTCGCTTGGGCCGCGGTGCTGCCGCTGGTTTCGATTGTGCTGGCGCTGACGGTTTCTCCTTGGTGGCTGCTGTTGTGGCCGGGGCTGACGCTGATCCAGCTAGCGCGGCTGGCGCTGCGAGACGGAGTGTTCGCCGCCACGCTCGCGACTGCCGGGAAATATGCCGAACTGCGCGGCATCCTGCGCTATCTGCTGGAGGCATCGCGCGGTCGCTCGCGCGATGCGGTGACCTACAAATGAGCGTGCCGAGGACAGTCGGATATGTGCTGACGCACTACCCCAAGCTGGCGCAGACGTTCATCGCGGGCGAGATCGACGCGGTCGAGCGCGCGGGCGTGCCGGTGCGCGTGTTCGCGATGAATGCGCCCGAGGCGAGCGAGCTCGCTCGCGACGGGGCACAGGCCATGGCGGCGGGAACGACCTATCTCAAGCCGGCGATGGCACGGGCGGTCGGCGCGCTGCTCGCGGTGTCGCTGCGCCACCCGATCGCGATGGCGGGCGTGTGGGCCAAGGCGATCGCCAGTGGTGGCGGCAACCCGGCGCGGATCGTGCGGCGGCTGGCGCATCTGGCGCAAGCGGCTCTGGTGGCCAGGCTGGCGAAACGCGACGGGATCGAAACGCTGCACGCGCATTTCGGGCTCGCGCCTGCGACCATCGCCTGGCTGGCGACGGCTATCGCCCGAGCCCAGGGGCGGACTGGCGCACGCTTCGGCTTCACCATTCACGGCTTCCACGACTTCTTCGACCCGGCTGAATCCCGGCTCGATCTCAAGGCGCGCGATGCGGCAAGAGTACTGTGCATCAGCGATTTCACGCGCTCGCAATTGTGCCTGACTACCGACCCGGCGTGGTGGCCGCGTTTCCATGTCGCGCGTTGCGGTATCGACACCGCGGCCTTCGCCTATCGCGATCCGCCGCCGATCGCGGGGCGAGTGCGGATCATGGCTTTAGGCCGGCTGTCACCCGAGAAGGGCTTCGCGGTGTTGCTTCAGGCGCTTGCATTGCTGCGCGGGCGGGGTGTCGAAGCCGAACTCAGAATCGTGGGCGACGGCCCAACCCGCAGCGACCTTCAACGCCAGATCGCTGAGCTGGACCTCGCCGACCGGGTCACACTGACCGGCGAGCTGTCGCCTGCCGAGGTCAGCCGCGAACTCGCCGCCAGCGATGTGTTCTGCATGGCCTCGTTCAGCGAGGGCTTGCCGATCTCGATCATGGAGGCGATGGCGGTCGGCGTGCCGGTGGTAACCACCTGGATCGCGGGCATTCCCGAACTGGCGCGGCAGGGCGAGACAGCCCTGACCGTGCCGCCCGCCGATGCCGAGGCGCTGGCCGATGCGATCGCCCGGCTGGCCGGCGACGAGGCCCTGCGCGTGCGGCTGGCGCAGGCAGGCCGCGCGCTGGTCGAGGTGCGACATGATCTGTGGCGCTGCGGGGCAACCGTGGCTCGATATCTGGAGAATACCGAGGGATGACCTCGCCGAATTTGCCTCCCCTTCGCGCCGCGGTGATCGGCTGCGGCGTCATCGCTTACGAGCATCTGCCGTTCGTGGCCCGATCCGATGCCGCGGTGCCGGTGGCGCTGTGCGACCGGTCGCGCGCGATGGCCGATGCGGCCGCGCGGCACTTCGCGCTCAAGGTGCCGCTCTACACCGATGCCGAGGCGATGCTCGCGGCGGAACGCCCTGATATCGTTCATATCCTGACCCCGCCGCAAACGCATGATGCGCTCGTCCGCGCGTCGCTCGCAGCGGGCGCGCACGTCATTTGCGAGAAGCCGATGACCGGCAGCGCGGCGGAAACTGCGGGGCTGATCGAGGCAGCGCGCGCCGCGGACAGGGTGCTGGTCGAAAGCCGCAACCTGCTGTGGAACGATCCGGTGCTGGCGCTGCTGGACATGGTCCGCGGCGGGAGGCTGGGCGAGATGCGCGAATGCGACATCCTGCTGTCGCTCGACTTTCTCGGCGGGCCGTTCGGCGACACCAATCTGGCCGGCGACATCGGGCTTCCTGGTGGGGCGGTGCATGATTTCCTGCCGCACCTGGTCTATCTGTTCCAGGCGCTGACCGGGGTCGGCGAGGCGAACCGGGTCATGGGCGAGTACAGCAACCGCAGCGGCAATGCCCGCGCCGGTTACGATTTCTGCGACGTGCTGCTGCGCGCCGGGGCGGTGCGCGGGCGGTTGCGGGTGGCGACCGATGTCGAGCCGAGCGCCTTCCGCGTGATCGTGCGCGGGACGGCGGGCAGCGTGGAGACCGATCTCTACAACCCCTTCATGCGGTTCGAGGGCGAGCCGCACACCGGCAAGACCTATCCGCTGGGGCAGGTGCGCGCGGGGCTGGCGCTGGCGCGATCCGGCCTGAGCAATCTTCGGAACAAGATCGGCCAGCACGGCACCACCCACGGGCTGCCGCGGATGCTGGCGGCGGTCTATGCCGCGATCCGCGAGGACCGCGCGCCGCCGATCACGCCGGAGGAGATGCTGGCCACCGCCAAGCTGACCGACCAGATTCTGGCGCTTAGGAGCGCGACATGAAGGTGTTCGTCACCGGTGCGGCCGGCTTCCTCGGCAGCGCGGTCGCCAAGACGGCAGCGGCTGACGGCCATCGGGTCGCCGCCATGCATCGCCCGACCTCGCGGCTCGGCTATGGCGGCGAGGGCATCGAAGCGGTCGCGGGCGACCTGCGGCAGAACGGCGCCTGGCATGAATTGCTGGCCCAGTGCGATGCGGTGATCCATTGCGCCGCCGCGGCTTCGGGCGATCTGGCCACCCAGCTGGCCGGGACGGTGCTGGCGACCGAGAACCTGCTCGCTGCGCTACCGGTGCGAATCAAGCGCTTGATTCACGTGTCCAGCTTCTCGGTATATGATTTCGGTGCACCCGGAATGTTCGGCAAGCTCGACGAAGAAACCGCTCTGGAACATCGTCCCGGGCGCCGCGATGCCTATACCCAGACCAAGCTGCTTCAGGAGGAAATGATCCGCGAGCACTGCCGCGAGCACGGCATCGACCTCGTGGTCGTGCGCCCCGGTGCGATCTATGGGCCGGGCAAGGACTGGGACTTCGGACGCGCGATGAAACTGGGCAGGTTCGACCTGATCTTCGCGCCACGATCGCGGATGCGGCTGGTCCATGTCGAGGATTGCGCCCGCGCGCTGGTCGCCGCACTGACCGCGCCGGTCGAGGGCGAGCTGGTGGTCAATGTCGTGGGCGAGGATCAGCCTTCGCACTGGACCTTCCATCGTCTCGCCAAGCGCGCCGGGGCGACGGTGGGAACACCGATACCCGTGCCTTATGTGGCCGTCCGCGCACTCGGCGGCGCGGCGTGGCTCGCCAGCAAACTCTTCTTCCGCGGCAAGGCGCGGCTCCCTGAAATGCTCGACCTGCCACGCCAGGAAACCCGCTGGCGCAACCTGCGCTATCCGGCGGATCAGGCCAAAACGCGTCTCGGTTGGGTGGAGGGCACACGGTTGGCTGAGGGCGTGAAGGGCATTATGCCAACGAAATGAGACGATTATGCAGCCTAGGAGGCTATTTCAGGTTTCGAGAACCGCACTGTAATGCTCTCTCCCCCTTAGTTGTTTGAGGGAACGCACGGGACATCCGACGGCCGTTCACCTGCTGCCACGATCGCGCCTATTGGCGTCTCGCCGTCGCTGCCGCGCAAGTCTTCGCCCGCGCGTGTTGTAAAGAGCGTAAGCCAATGCCCCGACGGCGCAGAAAATGAGCGTGGCCAAGAGCGCATAGGCGAGGACTAGTCGCGTTTCCATCCAACCAAGATGCTCGCATGGCGATTTCGTTCCAGCGTAAACAGGCGCAATCAGAAAACCGAAATGTTCAACATTGCGAGGATCGGCGCAGTCACATCGGGCCTGGCGTCCCCACGCTTTTAAAGACTTATCGCGCCTTGCGCGTCCGCAGCCGACCACCATCCATCGCGTGCTTTAGCCTATTTGGCGTTTTTTGTTTTCCTACATGCCGCTCTGTGGTTATTTGCTCCGACTCCACCGATTCGCCGCCCCGCGCCGAGTCCTTCAGGAGCCGACCCATGCCCCAGCCCTCCGACCGCTTCGACAATGCGCTCGACGCCGTTTCCAGTCCGGCGCGCGATGCCTTTGCGGTCGCGCCGCACGACACCAATCCGCTGCCCCGCCTGCCCAAGGCACTGCTGATCGGCAGCGCCGGAACGATCACGCTGCGCGCGGTCGATGCCGCCGCCGATGTCGCCATCGGCGTGGTCGCCGGGCAGCTCGTGCCCATCCGCGCCTCGCACGTGCGCGCCACTGGCACCACCGCCGGCCAGATCGTGGCGCTGGCGTGACGGGAATCGCCATCGGCACCGGGCCGCTCGGCGCGGCGGCATTGCGCGTTGGCGGCGCGGGTGCAGCGCCACCTCCGCCTCCACCACCGCCCCCCACCTTCGCCCGCATCGTCCTCGAAGGCGACAGCATCACCTCGACCGAGCCCTTTCAGACGATCAACCACGACAGCTTCTACAGCCACACCTGGGCCGACGAGCATCCCGCAATCACGAGCTTCGTGTCGGCGCAGGGCAGCCGGGTGGTCGGCGGCGCGGCCTACAACGGCGATCTGGCGGACAACGCCACCAACGCGCTGGCGGCACAGGTCGCGGCGGACCTCGCGCTCGATCCCGACCTGCTGGTCGCCAAGATCGGCGTGAACGACCTCTCCTCGAACGGCTGCCAGACCGCGACCTACCTCCAGCGCCTGCGCGACTGGGGCACGCAAATCCGCGCCGCGGGGGTCAAGCTGGCCTATGCCTCGCCCACTCCCATCGAGACCGGCAGCGAGGTCGATCAGGCCGAGCGCGACACCTATCTGGCCAAGTGGAACGCGCTGTGGGCCACGCACGACCTCCGCAACCCCGCCGTCTGGGGCCAGTGGGCCGATTACTACATCCCGCTGGGCGAGCAGCCGTTCTTCCGCCAGACCACGGGCTGGTCGAGCGAGGGCATCCATCCCAGCGGCCCGGTGGGTAACCCGGCCAGGGGCCAGTTCCATCTCAAGGCGGCATTCGATGCCGCGATGGCCACGCTGCTGGACACCAGCCGGGTCACCGCCAGCAGCCCCTATGAGAACGTCTGGGCGGCGTTCGGCCCCTTCACCGACCTCGCACCCGGCGTGCCGATCACGCGGCGCGTGATCCTGTCCGGGCTCGCCTGGGCGGGCCATGCGGGCGGCGTGAGCGTCAGCGGCGGCGATGCCGCCGTCCAGACCAACGGCTACGCGGCGCGCGCCTACGCCTACAACGGCGACACGGTGGACCTCACCTTCACCCCGAGCGCCAGCTACGAGACCGACGCCGCGATCCAGCTCACCCTCGGCGGCGAGACCCGCACGCTGACCTATCGCACCGCCGCCAACGTCGCGCCTGCTGCCTATCAGCACGGCGATATCGTCGGCGTGGGCGAAGGCGACAGTGCGCTGACCCTGACCGGCCTCACCTTCGCCGCGGGCACCGCGGTGGTGATCGTCCGGGCCGCGGAAAGCGGCCCGTCCGCGGTCACGCTAGATGGAATCGCGCTCACCCGCCGCCGCCGCGAGGTGGCGCAATACACGGGTGCGATCGAAATCTGGGACGGCCCGGTCGCCGCGGGCAGCAACCACACGCTGGCCATCGCCTACCCCGCCTGGACCTCCAACCGCGTGGTCTCCTACGGCACCGTGGTCAACGGCAGCTTCACCAGCGCCGCCGGCAACGCCCCCACGTCGCAGAGCGAGCCGCATCTGCTCCCCGCCGTCACCCTGCCCGCCAATGGCATCGCGCTCGCGGGCTTCCTCGAATACGGCGGGGCGACCATCACCCCGGCCACCGCGAATACCGGCACCACGCTGCTCGACGAGGGCCGCACGGTCGTCAACGGCGAGACGCACGGCATCGCGCTGGGCTCGCTCGCCGCCTCCGGCCAGGTCAGCTTCAACTTCGCCTTCGGCAGCTATCCGCGCGTGGTCGCGGTCTATGCCGCAAGGTGAGGCGATGCCGGCGATCCCGTCAGCCGTCCTTCATCGCCTCGCGCTATGCCGGTCTCGCCGCCGGTGCCGGCCACTGCTAGGAGCAAATTCGATGCGCCTGTCGACTTCCCTGGGCCTGATGGCCGCCGTGCTGGCAGCCTGCGGCAGCGCGCCCGCTCCCGCCGACGCGCAAGCGACCGCCGCTACCACGCGCCATGTCCCCGCCGCCGCCAACGAACGGGCGCCCGATCTCAAGACGGATTGGTCGATCGCCAGGAGCCTGCGCCCGGCGTGGGGCAATGGCTCGCGCCCCGGCACCTACGATCCGCACGAAGGCGCGTTCCGCTTCGTGTGCGGCGGCGACGGCAAGCTCGCCTATGACGATCCGGTGGTCTATCCTGGCCAGCCGGGCGCCTCGCACCTGCATCTGGCCTGGGGCAACGAGGATTTCAGCGCCGCCACCACGCCCGAAACATTGGCCGCCAGTCCGGCGACCAATTGCAATTCCAGCACGTTTTCGGTCAACCGTTCGCTATACTGGATGCCCGCGCTGGTACATGACAGTGGCGAGGTGGTGCGGCCCGATCTCGTCGGCGTCTATTACAAGCGCAAGAAGGCATCCTCGCCGTTCTGCAATCCCGGCGCGCGCGAGTTCATCGGCATCTGCACCGGGCTGCCCAACCAGATCCGCTTCATCTTCGGCTGGGACATGACCCGGCCATTCGCCAAGGTGCAGGGGGCAAGCTGGTATTGCTCCGGCGGCGATCAACGGCATTACGACAATATCGACGCGGTGTTCGCCGGTGGCTGCAAGCCGGGCGATATTCTGGTTGCGAACACCGTCGGCCAGAACTGCTGGGACGGCGAGAACCTCGATAGCCGCGACCACCGCAGCCACATGGCCTATACCGATTATCGCCGCGGTGACGGCATGCAGCGCTGCCCGGCCAGCCACCCGTTCTATATCCCGCAGGAAGAGAACAAGGCCGAATTCACCGTCACCGCCGACATGATCGGGCCCGACGGGCGCAGCCGCGTGCGGCTGGCGAGCGACCATATGCTGCGCGGGGCGAAGCCGGGGCAGACTTTGCACGCCGATTACATGGAAGCCTGGGTGGCGCAGGCCAAGGCGCTGTGGGTAACGCATTGCATCGACAAGGGGCTGAACTGTTCGGGCGGCGAGATGGGCAATGGCACGCAGCTCGTGGGTGCGGACAAGCCGACTTATGGCATGAAAATCCCCAAGCCACGCGTGAAGGCGCCCAGCAAACCGGCCCAGCACTCGGGGCATTGACCGACAGCCTAGCCACCAGGGAACAATTGCTTAGCGGCGGCTTCGGTCCGCCCACCAGATGCGGAAGACGCGCGGCCCGCGCAGCAGATAGCGCTTCCATAGCCGCCCGGGCTCGCTCGCCAGCCGAAACAGCCATTCGAGACCGGCGCGCTGCATCGCCCGTGGCGCGCGGCGCTTGGCCCCGCTGAGGAATTCGACCGAAGCGCCGATGCACAGCCCGACTCCGCCCGCGCGGCCGCGCCGGGCGATCGCGTGGGCCACGATCTCGCTTTGCGGCGCACCGATGGCGAACAGCACCATATTGGCTTGGGCCCCCTCGACAAATTCGGCGATTTCCGCCTGTGCCCCAGTATTCTCGCGCACGCCCATCGGCGGGTCCAGATGCGCGATGGTCCAGCGCGGCAGCGCCTCGCGCAACCACGCGGCCTCCTCCGGGCGTCCGCCGATCAACGCCACCACCCCCGCGCGCGACGTGGCGCTCGCGACCCATTCGCGGACCAGATCGCTCCCCGGCGTGACGGGGAGCGTGACGCGCGAAAGCCGGGCCAGCCGCGCCAGAATGCGGCTGTCGTTGATGGTGAGATCGCTGCTCGCGACCGCCTCCCGATAGGCGGCGCGCCACGGCTCCGCCCCCGGCTCGTGCAGCATGACCGCATGATCCACATTGGGGGTGACGACATAGGCGAAACGCGCGCCGGTCTCGCGCTCTTCGAGCCAGCGCAAGGCCTCGGCCATGCTCACGGTATCGAAGCGGAAGCCCAGGAATTCCGTTTGCGGCACGGGCGCGCCAGTTAGCGCCACGTGCGGCCGAACAGCGGATCGGGCGGGCGCACACCGGGCAGCGCATCGAGCTGATAGGTCGTCCTGGCCTTGGCCAGCCCGCGCGCCGCATCGCCCGCGCACACGCTGTTCTTGGCGCGCTGGCAGACCGAAGCGAGCACGCGCCAGCTCGATGCGCGCGAGGGCGCGACCGTGGTCAGCCGGCGCGCGGCGGCGACCGCGGATTCGGGGCGATCGCGGGTGAGCAGCCAGTCGGCGAACAGCCGGGTGAGGCGCGGGTTTTGCGGGTGCGCGTCGATCCCTTCGCGCGACACCCGTTCGACCGCCGGTGCCCGGCCCGCCCGCTGATAGGCGTTGGCGAGGATCACGAAGCCGTCGATCCGGTCGCGGCATTGCGCGGCGACGACCTGCGCCGCGAGCACCGCGGCATCGATCTTGCCCTGCCCCACGTTCCATTCCGCCATCGCGGTGAGCGCTTCGCAGTTCGTGTCGTCGGCCCCGACGATCGCACCCGCGGCCTGCACCCCGCGCGGATCGCCGCGACGGATCTGGAGCCGCGCCCGCAGCCCGGCGGCGCGCGGATCGGGGGAATTCGCCACCAGCGCCTGCGCCGAGGCGAGATCGCCGCGATCGACATAGAAGCGCGCCGCCGCCAGCCGCGCCTCGATCGCGCCGCTCGTGCCGAGTGCGGCCAGATCGTCGGGACTCAGCGGCTGCGGATCGAATTCCTCCCACAGATCGAGCAACCGCGCCATGGTCTCGCTCTGCGCGCCGAATTTGGCGATGAACTCGCGGGCCGCGAAACGCGCGCCGTCGCGGTCGCCCGATTTGTAGCGGGTGTTGATCTCGTCCAGCGCCAGATCGGTGCTCTGCGGCAGGGTCTCGATGAGCAGCGGAAACTGCTCCAGCATGACCGCGACATCGCCCTGCGCGCGCGCGGTCTCGAGCAGCGCGCCCGCGACCATCTGATTGTTGCCGGTCCTGGCGACCTCGTCGCGCAGCAACGCCAGCGCCTCGGCCCCGCGCCCGGTCTGCGTCAGTGCGCGCGCCTTGAGCGCCAGGCCGCGCGGATCGCCCGGCGAGGTGGCCAGGATCTGGTCGGCCAGCCGCGCGGCCTCGGCGAATTTGTCGTCCTCGAGCGCCATCACGCCCGAGGTCAACAGCATTTCGGGGTTGTTCGGCTCGATTGCCAGGACCCGGCGAATCGCGTCGCGCGCCGTGGCCTTGTCGCCGACGATCGCCCCGAGCTGGGCGACGGTGCCGAGCGCCTCGAGGTTGTCGGGCTGGAACACCAGCACGGTGCGATAGGCATCGAACGCGCCGCGCAGGTCCGACATCCGCACCTTGATCCGCGCATCGAGCAGCAGGATTTCAACGTTGTCGCCGCCGTAAGACAGAGCCTTGCCGATGACATTGCGCGCCGCGGGCAGATTGCCGGCATCCATCAACCGCTGCGCGATCGCGGCCTGCTCCGCCGCTTTTTCCGCGGGGCTGGCGCAAGCGGCTGTCAGCATCAGCAGCGATAAAGGAATCGCAAGCCACACGTCCCGCGCCGGGAGCCGGGGCCAGACAAACGATTGGCCAAGCCCTATGCGTATGATATCGGGCCGTCTTGAGCGTTCGTCCAGCAGCAGCAAGGCAGGAAATCCCTTTTGTCCAAAGCCATCGATAGCCTTCATGCCGTTAAGGGCATGATGTTAACCCTTTGTCTGGTGCTGATTGGGCTGGCCAGCGCCGATATGGCGCAGGCGCAGGCGCCAGCGCAAGCCACTACCGCCCAGCAGCCCAGCGTCACCGCGCAGCCGACCCCGGCGGTTTCGACCTATCGCATCAACGCGGGCGACGAGCTGGAAATCTATGTGTGGGGCGAGGAACGGCTGCAACGCCAGCTCAGGGTGTTGCCCGACGGCACCATCGCCTTCCCGCTGGTCGGCCAGCTCCGCGTGGCCGGCCAGATGCCGCAGGAAGTCGAGCGCATGGTCAGCGACCGGCTGCGCGAACAGTATCGCGGCGACGTGCCCTTCGTCACCGTATCGGTGCGCGCGGCCACGGGCATGCGCTTCTCGGTGCTCGGCAAGGTAAAGTCGCCGGGCATTTTCGATGCCACACGCTATCTTAACGTGCTGGAGGCATTGAGCCAGGCGGGAGGGCCGGACGAATTCGCCAATCTGGACAACATCACCGTGATCAGGGGGAGCGGCGCCAATGCCCAATCCTTCCGTGTGCGGGTCGGTCAGTTGTTCAGAACTGGTGTCAATCCACAGGACGTGCAGGCGGCGAATCTGATCCAGATCGCTCCGGGCGACGTCATTATCGTGCCTTGATCGGATGACTATGACCGCCAGACCCTCGCTCCGCCGCAGCGCGCTACTCTGCGCCACCATCTTGGTATCGAGCGCACCGCTCTACGCGCAGTCGGCCACACGGACCGGCGTCGACATCAGCGCCGAGGCGGAGGCCACTTCCAACCCCTATCTCGACGAGGCCTCGGGCGATTGGGTCGGCGCGGGTACGGTCGAGGTTCGGCCCTGGCTGGTCAGCGAAACCGCCACCGACCGCGTCCAGCTCGAAGCCTTCGCGCGCGGGCGGGCGTTCACTGAGGGCTTCGATTTCGAAGATAGCTTCGGCGGGTCGGTCCAGGCCACGCACCGCGCCAGCCCGCGCACGAATTACTACGGTCAGGCAAATCTGGTCTCGACCAGCGCGCGCAGCAATTTCACCCGCTTCAACCGCGGCGGTTTCGGCAATGATCCGCTGCTGCCACCAGATCCTGCCGCGCCGACGCCGATCGATCCGGCGAATGGTCTTGGCCCGATCATCCTGCCGCCGCTCGACGACATCACCATCGTCGGGCTTCAGGGTCGCTCGACCACGCTCGCCATTTCGGCCGGCATGGGCCGTCAGCTCGACACCCGCTCCTCGCTCAACCTCAATGTCGATTACAACAAGCTGTGGGTCGAGGGCAGTCAGATCAGCGGCTACGACAGCGCCACCATCGGCGCGACCTATTCGCGCCGGCTGAGTGCCCGGACGACTGCGGGTCTGTCGGTCAACGCCGGCCAAACCCGCTACGACGCGACCTTCCCGAAAACGACCACGCTCGGCGCCTTCGTCAACGCGGAGCATCAGCTCGATGCATTCTGGACGTTGAGCTGGTCGCTGGGCGTCTCGAATTCGGAATCCCCCGCGTTGGGCGTGATCCCGGAGGTCAGTCAGACGGGGATCGCCGGCAATGTGAGCCTGTGCCGGGCGCGCGATCAGTCGCGGCTGTGCCTGGGCGTGTCGCGCTCGCAGCAGCCGTCGGCGCTCGGCCAGATCCGTACCAGCGACGCGATCGATTTCTCCTATAGCGAACGCGTGTCCGCGCGCGACCGCGTCGATCTATACGCCAATTATGCGCGCAGCATCGCTCCCAGCGAAATCGCCACGCCCTTCGACGAGGTCGAGATCGCCTCGGTCGGCGCCACCCTGACGCGCACCCTGAATCAGCGCCTCGATGGTTATTTGTTCGGCCGGGCTTCGCGCAGCTACGGTGGCCTACTGACCGACGAGCCCAGCCTCGCGTTCGGCGGCGGCCTCCGCGTGCGCCTTGGAGATCGTCGATGAACAATCCTGCCTACCTCGAACCCGAAGAGGCCTCGGGTGCCGGCATCGGTGCGATCTTTTCGCAGCTCCCGCTGATCCTGTGGCAGCGCAAATGGCTGGTTATCGTGCCGCTGATTCTGGGCCTGATCGCATCCGTGGCCACGGCTTTCCTGCTGCCCAAGAAATACGAATCGGTCGCGGTTCTGCTCGTCCAGGCGCCCGCCCTGCCACGCGAGGTCGTCGGCCAGACGGTCGATCAGGTGGTGGCCCAGCGCATCGAATCGATCCGTCAGCAGATCATCAACCGGCCCGCCCTGATCGCGCTGATCGACCGCAACGGGCTGTACACGACGGAGCGTGGCGACACACCACTGTCCGAGATCGTGGAAGAGATGCGCGAGGCGATCATCCTCGAGCCGCAGACGGTCTCGCTCGGCGCGAACAGTGCCGAGGACAAGACGATCGCGGTGCGCCTCGCCTATACCTACGACGATCCCGTCAAGGCGCAGGCCGTGACCCAGCAGTTGATGGAACGCGTCGTCGAGGTCGACAGCACCAATAATGCCGAGCAGCTGACCCAGGCGGTCGGGTTCCTGACCGAGCAGCAGGGCGATCTGCAGCGCAAGATCGCGGCCGCCGAGGGCGAGGTCGCGGCCTTCAACAGCCAGTATGGCAGCGTGATCGCATCGGGTTCGATGGCGGCAATGGGCGGCGGAGCTGCGGCTTTCGACCTCCAGATCTCGACGCTCCAGCGCGAGATTGCCGATCTCGAGGGGCAGAAGCGTGTGCTCGCCACCGCCGAAACCCGGGATCCCGCGGTCGTTCAGGCCGAGGGCGCCTTGATCGCGGCGCGCGGCATTTACTCCGAAACGCACCCGGACGTCGTGCGGGCCAAGGCGCGGCTGGAGCAGGCCAAGCAGTTCGCGCAGCAGAACATCGCGCGCGTGCCCGCCGAAGAGATCGACAACCGCATCCGCCTGGCGCGCGGCCAGATCGCCCAGCTCGAAATCGCCAAGTCGCGCGAAAGCTCGCAGACCGCTTCGATCATGTCGCAGCGCGCCATGGCCCCGGGGGTGCAGCAGCAGGCCGCGCAACTCCAGCAGCGCGTGCAAACGCTTTACAAGCAGTTCGAGGAAACCTCGAACCGGCTGCTGTCGGCGCGCGCCAATGCTCGCGCGGGTGAGGAACAGCTGGGCGAGCGGCTCATGGTGGTCGATCCGCCGGTAGTGCCGGATTCCCCCGAATCACCCAATCGTCCGCTGATCATTGGGATCGGCACCGCGGCCGGACTGGCGCTGGGCCTACTGCTGAGCCTCGCCGCCGAAATCCTGCTGCGTCCGATCCGCGATCCGGCCGCGCTAACCGCCATCACGGGCTCGCGGCCTTTGGCCATTGTTCCGGAAATCGGAGTTACCAGCGGGGTCGGTCGGTCGGAGCGCAAGACCGGGGGCCGCTGGTTCGCCCTGCCCCGCTTCAGAAAGAGAATGCAAGACGATGAATATCGCAGTGCCTGAACTCGGCGGCACCGAGGTGCCCGCGGGCGCGGAGTTTCTGGCGACCGTGCCCGTCATCGAGCTGGCCGAGAACACCCGCGACAGCAATCGGCTGGTCGGCTTGGAAAGCCATGACGAACGCGCTCGGGCCTTCAACCTGCTGCGCTCGCAACTCCTCAAGGACACGGCGGAAAAATCCGTGCGCCTTATCGGCGTGACCAGCGCCACGCCCTCGGCCGGCAAGAGCTTCGTCTCGCTCAACCTGGCGGCGGCACTGTCGAAGATCACCGACCGCAAGGTGCTGATCTGCGACTTCGATCTGCGGCGCGGATCGGTGCTGGAAGCGCTGGAAGTGGCAGCGCCTCACGATGTATCCGAGTTCCTGCGCGGCGAGCTGCCGGACTGGCAGTCGGCGGTATTCCGGATCGCGGATACCGACCTTTATGTCCTGCCCTGCATGAAACGGATGCGGCGCAGCGGCGAACTGCTGACCTCGCAGCGGTTCGAGGAACTGATCGCCGGCCTGCGTGCGCTACCGCCCGAGATCATCGTGATCTGCGATCTGCCGCCCGTTTTCGCCAGCGACGACGCGCTGCTTACCGCGGCGCATCTCGACAGCTATATCCTCGTGGTCGAATATGGCCGGAACACCGAAGGACAGGTCCGCGAATCCATCGCCATGCTCGAGCCGACACCCTGCATCGGCACGATCCTGAACCGCTATCGCGGCGGGTTTTTCGATGCCTATGGTTATGGCTATGGCGATCTCTACGGCATCAAGAACTACGGAATGAAGGTTCGGCCGGGGTAGCGGTTCGCTGCGCTAGCTTGCTCCGGGGTCCGTAGCCTCGGCAGGCGGCGCGTTCGCGGGTTTCCCCTCGTCGGCCTTGAGCGTGCCGCTCCCGCCCGACCTCAATTCCCCGCGCCTTTCATCGGCACGCAGCGTCGTCGGCGCTTTCAATCCAAGCTCCGCCGCTGCCGCGCCGGGGATCAGATTGCCCGAGCGCGCATCCTCCACCGGTCCCTGGAAATTCGGCATCAGCCCCGTTTCCGGGGCCGGGAGCGGATCGAACAGTCCCGACTGCTCGCCGCCCAGTTCGTCCAGCACGCCGAGCTCCGGAAGCGGCGGCGCTTCCAACGCGATGTCGTAGCGATCGCGAAACGCCCGCGGGGAACCGAGAAAACCGCGCATGAGATAGAAGATATGCGCCCCGATGGTGGCCGCCTTGTCGAGCGTGGGCGCCCAGTAGGGGACCACGTAGTTGGCGTGATAGTGGGTCGCGTTGCCAACCGAGGCGGCAACCCGGCCCCCCAACGCAGCGCGCGCGACACGCTCCGCCCGCGCCCAGCCACTCACGGAAGGCGTTCGCGCCAGGCTGCCGTCGCAGGTGAAGCTGAACTGGCAGCCGGTCACTCGTTCCGACCCTTGGAAGACAACTCCGCAGACGGTGTTGGGAAAGGCGGGATGGCGCACCCGGTTGAGCACGACCTGGGCCACTCCGCGCTGCCCCTCGTCGGGCTCGCTGGCCGCTTCGTAGAAGACCGCCTGCGTCAGGCAGCGCAGCGCGGCGGCATAGCCGGTGCCACTGGCGCTTTCGGCCGCGATCCGGAGCGCCGCCGCGGGGATCACACGGGCGATATCGACCGGACGCTCGGCATTGATCGCGCTCGCCTCCTCGGCCGCAAGCGGCATCACCTCGGTATCGTAAATGGCTGCCGAATCCGTAACCGGCGCGGGCAGCATCATGCGTCCCACCGGACCGCGCCCCTCGATCGAGCTGTCGATCGTCCCATCGGCTTCGCTGACGAAATATCCGACCATCACAGCGGCGATGAGACCGGCGGCTGCGATCGCACAGGCTATCATCAGCGTGCGCCGCTCGCGCTGCTGCCGGGTCCGCAGCACCAGCACGCCGCGCCGCGTGAGCGGATCGGGGGCAGGATCCCAGCTGTCGTCGGTGAGGGTTGCGGTCATGGGTTTGGTTGGTCTGCGTGCTTGGATCAAGAGCCATGCCGATGCCGGTGGCGGGCTTGCCCTGATAGCGCATATGACAACGATCGCCTAAGCAATCCGGGCCCGATTAAGACTTCTGTATAGCCCATAACCGAAACGGGACAGCTTCATCGCCCGTTTCCCACGGTGCAATAGATCGCTTATGGCGCGCGGACGCTTGATTGGGATTGTCATGAGTTTTCAGCAAGACGAGCGGTCGCTGCGGTATCTTTTTGCGCTGCCCGGCTTCCACCGGGAGGAGCGCGGCGCTGAAGTCGCGCTGCTGGCGGTGGCTGGCGAGTTGGCAAGGATGGGCAATGCGGTCACCGTCATCGGTGCCGGCCAACCCCGCGCCGACACGCCCTACGCCTACCGGCAGGCCCGTGCGGTCAACCGCCGCAAGCTGGAGCGGCTGCCGCGCATCCCCCCGTTCCGGTCCGAAACGGCGTGGGAAGATGCCAGTTTCGCGGTCAAGCTGGCGCGCGCCTACGACCCCCGCGATTTCGATATCAGCGTCACCTGCAACTTTCCCTTCACCCACTGGGCGCTGAGGCGGGGTGGCCCGGAGCGGCCGAAGCACCTGTTCGTGACTCAGAACGGGGATTGGCCCGCGCGCAGCGACAAGGCCGAGTTTCGCCTGTTCCGCTGCGACGGGCTGGTCTGCACCAACCCGGATTACGAAGCCGACAACCGCGCCCGCTGGCGCACCGCGCTGATCCCCAACGGTATCGATCCCGCAAGATTCGCCGGAGTGGCGGGCGACCGCGCGGGTCTCGGCCTGCCGACGGACGGGCCGGTGGTGCTGATGGTCAGCGCCTTCATCGAGACCAAGCGGGTGCTCGACGGGATGCGCGCGGTCGCGGCGTTGCCCGGCGTCCACTTCGCAGTCGCGGGCGATGGTCCGCTGCGCACGCAGGTAGAGGCGCTGGCCGCCGAAATCCTGCCCGGCCGCTTTACCCGGCTGGAGCTGCCCGCAGCGCGGATGCCGGTCCTCTACCGCTCGGTCGACAGCTTCCTGCATATGTCGCTGACCGAATCCTTCGGCAACGTCTATGTCGAGGCGATGGCGAGCGGCCTGCCCATCGTTGCGCATGACAGCCCCCGCCTGCGCTGGATCGTGGGCGCGCGCGACACGCTGTGCGACACCACCGACCATGCGGCCACGGTGGCCGCGCTGACTCGGGCACTGGAACAAGGGCAAGGCACGGCAGATCCGCGCGCGGAGCAGTTCACCTGGTCCGCCATCGCGCGCCAGTACGATGCCTTCGCCCGCGAGGTGCTGGCGGCGTGAGCGGCGCGCTGACCGCCCTCGCCTGGCTGCTGGCGCTGGTGATGGCATTGCCGCTCGCGGTGCTGGCGATGGAGCTGTTCGCCGGTCTATTGCCCTCCCGTCGTCCAGCGAGAACGGGTAGGACGGCCGCCGTAGCGGTGCTGATCCCGGCGCATGACGAGGCCGCAGGCATAGCCGCCACGCTCGCCGCGCTCCGCGATGTTGCGCCGTCCGGCACACGCATCCTGGTGGTGGCGGACAACTGCACCGATGATACAGCGCGCATGGCACGCGAGGCCGGGGCAGAGGTGATCGAGCGCCACGACGCGCTCCGGCGTGGCAAGGGCTTCGCGCTCGCCCACGGCCGCGACCACCTCGCCGCCGGCGCGCCGCCCGCGGCGGTGATCGTGCTCGATGCCGATTGCCGATTGGCGGCGGGCAGCGTCGAGGCGCTGGTGCGCGAGGCCCTGGCCCGCAATGCTCCAGTCCAGGCGGTCAATTTGATCGCGCCCGACCTGAACGCCCCGCCGATGGTCCAGATTTCCAGCTTCGCGATGGTGGTCAAGAACCTGTTCCGCTCCCGCGGGATGCAACGGTTGGGCGGTGCGGCGCTGCTGACCGGCACTGGCATGGCCTTTCCCTGGCCGCTATTCGCCAAGGCCAACCTGGCCACCGGCTCGATCGTAGAGGATCTGTCGCTGGGCATCGAGATGACCCGCGCGGGGCACGCCCCTTTTCTGGTGGAGGACGCGCACGTCCGCAGCGCCCCCGCCGCGCTCGGCGATGCTTTGCAACAGCGGCGACGGTGGGAACACGGCTTCCTCGACACGCTACGCCGCCGCGCGCTGCCGGTTCTGATCGGCGGCTTGAAGGGACTGTCGCTGCGCGAAACGCTGCTCGGGCTACACCTGCTGGTCCCGCCGCTCGCGTTGGTGTTGGCGCTCGCCACGGTCGCGGATGCGATGCTGTTTGGGCTGGCGGCTCTCGGAGCCAGTATCTTGCCCGCGGCAACGCTGCTGGGTTTGCTCGTCATCGTCTTGGTGCTGGTTGGCTCAGCCTGGACAGTCGGCGGACGCCCGTTCCTGACCGGCACGGCGCTCTTGCGGGCACCGTTCTACATCCTCTGGAAGCTGCCGATCTACGCCGGTTTCCTCAAGAAGCCGCAGGCCAGCTGGAACCGCACCCCGCGCCAACCGTGAGGTGCCATCAGCAGCGTTTCGGCCTTATCTTACGTGCCCTAAGGATTTGGGAGTAAGCTCCGGCTGAGCGGAGGCTTCGGAAGTTTCGCCGGATCGAGGCGCTTCGGCATCAGCCAGCTCTTTCTGGCCGCGCTCCCGCCAGCCCCGCTCGACGCCACGGCGCCAACTGCCTAGCGGGCGCTCGATAACCAGGTAGACCGCCCACGAAATCGCAAACGAGATGATCAGCGCGGCCACCATCGCGGGAGCCGTGCCGATGGTCTGGGCAAACGGCTTGGCGGCCTGCACGATCAGCGAATGCACCAGATAGAGCGTATAGGACAACAGCGCGACGAACCGCAGCGGCGCGCTGTCGAGGATGCGGCGCGCGAAGCCGGCGTCGCGGATCGCGGCGTTGAACAGCACGATCAGCGCCACGCCCTGGATCGAATAGCGGAAGGTCTGGCGAAACACCTCGTCGCGGTAGATGAAGGTGAAGGCCAGCAAGGCCCCGCCGATCGCATAGGAGGACCAGCGGCCGGGCAAGCGGTCGCGCGCGTCGATGACAGGGTTGTTCCAGCACGCCAGGATCGCCCCGAACAGGATCGAATCGATGCGCGTATGGGTCCAGAAATTGACGTCGGTGAAATCCTCCAGCCGCGCGACTTCGAACAACCGGACGCCCAGCGTCGCCACACAGGCTACGGCGCAGAACACCGCGCAGGCCCGCGCTCCCCGCATCGTGAAGCACAGCAGCGCGATGGCGGGGAACACCATGTAGAAGTGTTCCTCCACCGCAAGCGACCACAGCCCGATCGGCACGCCGCTGAGCGGCAGATAGTTCGACAGGAACAGGGCGTCGGTGACGAGGCCCGGATAATACAGAGGCGGCAGCAAGCCGGTCAAAGACATCCCCACCGCCAGCGCGATGGCGAAGGCGAGCGGCGGCAGGATGCGCACCGCGCGGCGGAAGTAGAACGCCTTGAGCGACAGCGTGCCATCGCGCACGAACTCACGCCGTAGCAGTGTGGTAATCAGATAACCGCTGAGGAAGAAGAACAGCGTTACCCCGAACTGGCCGGGCACCGATCGCTCCATCCCGACGTGCGAGAGCATCACTAGCCCGATGGCGATCGCGCGAAAACCGTCGAGAGCAGGAATCTCTCCCGGCCCCGCGGCTGCCGCGGGAGTTACCAGATGCTGCGGGCCCGCGCTTGCCATGTCACCCCGATCGACTGGCGGCGGCTGAAGCGCGCGGCGTCAACGCAGCGTCCTTCAGCCGGCGTCTCAGGACGCCGGTGCCGCGGCAGGTGCAGCGGCCGGAGCCGCGCCCGCTTTCGGCGGCGTTACACCGGCAGCGCCAGGCGCGGCGGGAGCGGAGAAGCCCGACTGATACTCGATCTCTCCGGCCTTGCGGGCGGCCTCGAGCTTGGTCTTGAGCGCCTTCTCGACCTCGCGCTTGGCGTAGGCGTTGCCCGCCACGGCGCGTGCGCCCTGGCCGGTCAACGGAGCCGCCTCGCTCTGCACGATCATCGCCACAGTCACCGCATTGCCGGCCGGAATGACCAGCGGTTCTCTGTTTCCAACGCGCTTGAACTGCTGGAACACCTGCGGCGGCAGGTTGGCGCTGTCGATCGTGTTGTTGCCGCGCTGGAACTTGATCCCGAACTTGTTGAGCGTGGTTACCACTTCGGCCATGGTCTTGGCCGGGGTGAGCGCGTCGAAGACGTCGCGACGCGGCGGCATCGGGAACACGATCTGATCGAGCGCGAACACCGTGCGATCGGCGAAGGCCTGCGGATTTTCCGCGATCATCTGGTCGATCTGCTGCGCCGTCGGCTGCTTGTTGTCGCGGGCCAGCTTCTCGCCCATCATCTGGACCAGCAGGTTTTCCTCCAGCTGACGCTTGCGCAGGATGTACTCGGGCGAGCTTTCCACGCCCTCGTCGCTCGCGACACCGGCCAGCAGGCGCCGGTCGATCAGCTGGTTGAGCGCCGCATTGCGCATCTGCTGGTCGGGCTCGCCCTGCGCGGCCGCGGCACCCAAGGCACCGTTGACTTCCTGCGAGGTGATTTCGTCACCATTGACGACGGCGACCACCTGTCCCTCGGCTTTCTTGTCGCAGCCCGACAGGCCGAGCAGAGCCAGCGCGGCTCCGGCGATGAGGGCGCCGCGGCGCAGGGAGTGAGGCATTGCTTCGGAGCGAATATCGGTCATTGGAACCACCTTCGTCTGGAATATATTGGTTTCTCGGCCCGTCAGAGCTTACCGAACAGCAGGCCGCGCATCTGCGGTCCCGACGCGCGGTGCAAATCGCGGATGAATGTCGTCAACAGTGGCGTGGTGCGGCCGAAATCATTGCCGATGGTCGAGACGCGCGCGAGCACGCCATCCGGCACGATGCCGCGCAGATTGGCCTCGGCGACTGCCCAGCGCTGATCGAGCCAGCGGCGCGGGTATTTGTCGCCGACCCGGGTCCAGTACATCACGATCTCGTTGCGCGCGTCGCTGTTGGCACCGAAAATCTGCGCGGGCAGTGCATTGGTCTGCGTGATCGGCACGTCGATCGGATCGACCGAGGTCAGCGTGTATCCGCCAGCCGGATAACAGACTTCGGGCCGGTGGATTTGCAGCACCCCGTCCTGCTTGTTGTTATAGGCGACCAGCAGCATCACCACCTGGCCGGCGGCGTTGCTGTAGGTGCGCGTGACCAGACTGTCGTAGAGCCGATCGGAGAGGGCATCCTGGGGCGGCAGCACCAACCCGCTCTCGGAGTCGAATTTGAAGCCGCCGACCTGGTTCGGCATCAGGGCGGTGAACCGCTCTTCCTTGATGCGTGGGACCACGGGTACCGGCAGGCGTGCTTGCGCAATGCCCGAGGCCGCTACCAGGCCGAGGCCGAGCACCACCTTGCGCCGGTCCAGCGTGAAGGCGGGGGGATTGGTTTCGGCGTCAGCCATGCTGGCTTTCCTCACGCTTGGCGGACCCGCGCCCGACGCCCAATCCGACCAGAATCTTGTCGATCAGGAAGATCAGCATCAGTGCGAGCAGGAAGATGGTCACCCCGGCGAGATCGTGGAGGAAGCCCTGCGCGACCGCCTCGCCGCCGTAATAGGTCAGCAGGATCAGGATCAGCACGCGCAGGAAGTTCGCCGCGATCGCCACCGGCAACACGAACAGCAGCAGGATCGCCTGGATACGGGTTTCGCCGCGGTGCATCAGATAGATGTAGAACAGCGTGATCGCCGACAGGGAGACGATCGAGTTGAGGCCCGAGCACGCCGCCGCCACCAGCAACTGGTACTGGCCAATCTGGATCATGACCCCGGTCCCGCCGATCGGCAGGCCGAAGAATTGCAGTACCGCGATCGCGGCATCGCTGATCGCCACCTTGATCGGCAGAGTGAGCGTATAGATGACCGTTTCGGGCGGCGGAAACGCGAAAAACAGATAGATCAGCGGGAATGCCAGCGCCTTCATCGCCTTGAAGCCGATCACGCCATAGAGCGCGACCAGCAACAGCATATACATCGCGTAGCCTTCGAGCTCGACGATCTGCGTGACCCGCGTAAACATATAAATGGGCACCAGCGCCGCGAACAGCACCGCGACTTTCCAGGTCGGGGCTCGTTCCATCAGACCCCGGACTTCGTGCCAGTTGTGCCAGACCAGCCAGACCCCGGTCGCCAGGATGATGGGCCCATGCGAGCCTTGTTCGCCGGTCCACGAGCTCTGCGCGACGAAGATGAGCGTGGGGATCGCGAGGGCGAGCACGCCAAGGACGAAGACGATGTCGGGCAGACGCCATTGGCGACGGGCGGCAGGCAGCGGGTCGATCGCGCCATGCGAAATCGCCGCCGCGCCGAGTACCTCTTCGGGCTCGACCGCGCTCGCATCCGCCGCAATCGGTGTCTGGCCGATCCTGTTCACGATCTCTCCCATCGCATGGCGGCACGGGAGCCAGGCCAGATGCGGTACATAAACAATGTATCCCCTACCCCCCAGACGGGGTCAAGGCGCATTCGCGCAGCTGTTTCGTCGGGATACAAAGCGCTACCAGAGCCTTAATCGGCGGCAAGCTTCCGGAAATAGTCGATCGTGTGGGTCAGCCCGCGCTCGAGCGGCACCTTGGGCTCCCACCCCAGCCATTCGCGCGCCAGCGTGATATCGGGTTTGCGCTGGAGCGGATCGTCTTGGGGCAACGGCAACTGGATGAGCTCCGATTTGGAGCCGATCATGGCGATGACCTTCTCGGCCAGTTCGCGGATCGTGAATTCCACCGGATTGCCGATGTTGACCGGGCCGGGCCGGCCCGGCTCGCTCTCCATCAGCGCCAGAAACCCGTCGAGCAGATCGTCCACGTAACAGAAGCTGCGCGTCTGGCTGCCGTCGCCGTAAATGGTGATCGGCTCGTCCTTGAGCGCCTGCATGATGAAGTTGGAGACCACCCGCCCGTCGGACGGATGCATCCGCGGACCATAGGTGTTGAAGATCCGGACGACCTTCACATCCAGCCCGCACTGGCGATGATAATCGAAGAACAGCGTCTCGGCACAGCGCTTGCCTTCGTCGTAGCAGCTGCGCGGACCGATCGGATTGACGTTGCCCCAATAGGCTTCGGTCTGGGGATGGACGTGGGGATCGCCATAGACCTCGCTGGTCGAGGCCTGGAAGATCCGCACACCGAGCCGCTTGGCCAGGCCGAGCATATTGATGGCCCCGTGAACCGAAGTCTTGGTCGTCTGCACCGGATCGTGCTGATAATGGATCGGGCTCGCCGGGCAGGCGAGGTTCCAGATCTCGTCGACCTCCACGAACAGCGGAAAACAGACGTCGTGGCGCATGAATTCGAACCGCGGATGGCCCGACAGATGGTCGATATTGCGCTTGTCGCCGGTGAACAGATTATCGACGCACAGCACCTCGTCTCCGCGCGCGATCAGCCGGTCGATCAGGTGCGAACCGAGAAATCCGGCCCCGCCGGTCACCAGCGTCCGGCGCCGACCATAGACGTTACGAGCCATCAATTCCTCCAGAATCCGGGTCGCCGAACACCATAAAATCGAGGCTGTCAACCAACGAACCCGGCAGCGGAACGCACCATCGCAATGGTAACTCGATGTTTACCAAGACTGCCTAGGAAGGGGCGGGATCGTTAGGTGGGATCGGGTATGCGCGTTATCGCGGGAGCGATGTTGGCGGCTTTGCTGGCCGGATGTTCGACGCCTCCGCGCGACATCTCGATCGAGGGATTGAACCTGGCTGACGGCACGACGCTGATCGCGCTCCAGAACGCCTTGCCGGCTGACGATCGCGCGGCGCTGGGTACCTACGCGCTGCTGCACTGGCCCAAATCGAAGTTCTATTGCGGCGAGCCGATCGGCGGCCGACAGGCACTGGCCGCGACTGTCGGCGAGGCCATCGACCAGACCCGAGCCTATGAGGTCAAGCTGGCGCGCGAGCAGGCAAATGCGCGAACCACCGCAGCCCTGTCGAACAAGGCAGAGGAGACGATGCTCATCAACCGCATGGAACAGCTCGTTTTCGAACGAGACATGCTCTACGGGCGGATGGGCCCCGCCGCGGACGCGTCGCCGGATGGCCGCGACATTAAGCAACGATTGGCAATCATGCGTGCGGAACTCGCCGAGCTGCGGGGCCGATCGGTGCCGTAGCGCCTCCGAACTCGACTTCGCCGGCAAGCGCTTGGCCGACCAGCAAAATCGCGGTTGCCATAACGCTCTCGACCACAAATCGTTCCGCCATACGTCCGCTCAGCGCCACGGCTCGCCGAAGCCCAATTGACGGAATGACGAGCGACAGAAAAGATAGCGACAAGTCCTCGGAAGGGATCGTCGCAAAAAATCGTTACTCGCTCATTAACCATTATTGAGCGTCAGTCCTTAGCCATTTTCCTCCAATCACGCTTCACTGTAGTCGGTGAGGTGGAATTAGTTGTGCGCATGTCCAACAAAACTTTCAGCGTTCTGGCCTCTCTTCTAATTACAACCGGTTGCGGCGGGGGCTCCGCCTCGCCAACTTCGGGTGGTGAAGTGGTGGCAGTTGCGCCCACACCCGCGCCCACGCCCTCGGCGTCGCCAACCCCCAGCCCGACCCCCGCCCCCACTGCCTCGACCGCGGGATATGTGCTGGCGAAGTCGATTGCCGGCGCGGATGACTTGCTCGCCAGCTTCGACACCCTGCTCGGCTTGCAGCCATCGTGGGGCACCGGGGCCATTCCCGGGAATTACAGCGCCGACGAGGGTGCTTTCCGCTTCATCTGCGGCGGTGACGGCGCCTTGGCCAAGGATGATCCGGTCGCGTTCTTCAACCGCCCCGGCGCCTCGCATCTGCATCAGGTCTGGGGCAATGCGGAATTCGACGCGGCAACCACCCCCGCCGACCTGGCCGGCAATGCCGCCACCAACTGCAATGCCACGCCGTATTCGCTGAACCGGTCGTCCTATTGGATGCCTGCGCTGGTTCACGAAAGTGGCGATGTGATCAAGCCCGATGCCGTGCTGGTCTACTACAAGCGCAAGACCGCATCGTCGGCTTATTGCAACCCGGCTAGCCCGCAGTTCATCGGGACCTGCGTCGGGATTCCGTCGCAAATCCGCTTCATCTTCGGCTGGGATGCAACCAAGCCGACCGCCACCGTCGAAGGAGCCTCGTGGATTTGCACGACCGGGACCGGCAGACATTATGCCAACCTCGACGATCTGTTCAATTCGGGCTGCACGACCGGCGCGACCATCTCCGCCAACACGGTTGCCCCCAATTGCTGGGACGGCAAGCATCTCGACAGCCCCGACCACCGCAGCCACATGGCCTATGGCAGTTATGGAACGACCGGGACCTACAAATGCCCGTCGACTCACCCGTATCTGATCCCGCAGGAAGAGAACAAGGCACAATACATGGTGACCGCCGACATGATCGGCACCCGCTCGGACGGTTCCAAGTACTCGCGCGTGCGCCTGGCGAGCGACGCAATGCTGCCCGGGGCCAAGCCCGGCGCGACGCTCCATGCCGATTACATGGAAGCCTGGGTCACCGTGGCCAAGAAGATGTGGATGGACAATTGCATCGAAAAGGCACTCGACTGCTCTGGCGGTGACCTGGGCAACGGCAAGCAGCTGATCGGCGCGGCACAACCGTCTTACGGTTGGCGCAATCCCCAGTCGCGGGTCAGCTGGACCCCCGGCTGACAGCTGCGCTCAGTTCTTCGCGCTGGCCGGATTCACCGTTCGCGGCTTTCACGTCGAGCCCATTCAATGTGCCATCAGGGGCCAACCACCGATTCCTGGGCTATTTTCCCGGCACATGCTTGCCTATAGTCGCCCCCAGGCAGACGATGCGGCTGACTTTGAGGAGCGTTCCGGGTGGAAACGGTTTATGATTGGGTGACGGTGCTGGGCTTTGCCGGACTGGTGACGCTGTTTCTCCAGCGCTCCTCGCTCGAGAACCCGCCCGACACCATCTGGCACTATCTGCCCCCCGCCATCGGCGCCGCAGTCTGCAATTACCTCGGCAACGAAGGTATGGACATCCCGGCCATCGCTGTCGGCATCGCCACCATTGCCTATGTCATCCTCGTCCTGAAGCCGCGGATGCAGGCCTGAATCAGCAGCGAAGCTATGTCGCTGCTTCACTCGATGCCTGCGCAGCCCCCGGTTGCGCGCGCGCCATCCGGTGCTAGCAACCGGACATGACCGCGATCGAACAATGCCCGGTGCTGGTCACCGGCGGGGCGGGATACATCGGCAGCCACGCCGTGTGGGCCCTCAAGGACGCCGGCTGGCCGGTCGTCGTGCTCGACAATCTCTCGACCGGGTTTCGCTTCGTGCTGCCGGACTCGGTGCCGCTTTATGAAGGCGACATTGCCGATGGCGAGCTCGTCGGCCGAATTTTCGGCGAACACGCCATCGCCGCGGTCATGCATTTCGCGGGCTCGGTGGTGGTTCCGGAATCGGTCAGCGATCCGCTGAAGTATTATTCCAACAATACCGCCAAAAGCCGCTCGCTACTGGAGGCCGCGGTCGGCGCGGGGCTCAGGCACTTCCTGTTCAGCTCGACCGCTGCGGTTTACGGGATCGCGGACACGCCGTCGGTCGATGAAGACGCGCGCAAGCAGCCGATCAACCCCTATGGCTGGTCGAAGCTGATGACCGAGCAGATGCTGGCCGATGCCAGCGCGGCGCACGGCTTCAACTATTGCGCGCTGCGCTATTTCAACGTCGCCGGGGCCGATCCGCAGGGTCGCACGGGACAATCGACGGTCGGCGCGACGCATCTGATCAAGGTCGCGTGCGAAGCGGCTGCGGGTAAGCGGTCGCACGTCGAAGTGTTCGGGACCGACTTCGACACGCCCGACGGCACCGGGATCCGGGACTACATCCACGTCAGCGATCTGGCAGCAGCGCACGTCCTCGCGCTCGCAGCGCTGATCGCACAGCCCGACCGCTCGCTGACCATGAACTGCGGCTACGGTCGAGGATTTTCGGTGCTCGAAGTGCTGGACGCGGTCGACCGGTTGACCAATGCCACGATCGACCGGCGCATGGCCCCGCGCCGCGCGGGCGACCCCGCCGCGCTGGTGTCCGATCCGGCGCGCATCCGGGCCACCCTGCCATGGCAACCCCAGCATGCCGAGCTCGAGACGATCGTCGGTCATGCGCTCGCCTGGGAGCGTAAGCTGGACGCGATCGACCGAACGAACTGACCCCGCTCCCGACCAAGCGCGAGCAATCAGTATGCGTTGGGATGCACCAGCACCTTGAGCGTGGCGGCCAGGATCGCAATGTCGCGCCATAACCGCCAGCCGGCCAGATATTCGAGGTCGGAGTTCAGCCGGTCGGTCAGGTCGCTGGTTTTCTCCGTCGCGCCGCGATAGCCGCGCACCTGCGCCAGGCCGGTGATGCCGGGCTTGAGCATATGCCGTTCCCAGTAGCGATGCGAGATTTCCCAGAACAGCTGGTCCTCCGCAGTCGAGCCGAGCGCATGGGGGCGCGGGCCGACCATGCTCATGTCCCCCTTCACCACATTGATGAGCTGCGGCAGCTCGTCGATGCTGGTCTTGCGAATGAACTTGCCGAAGCGCGATATGCGGTCGTCGTCGCGACCAGTCGAGCGAGCGCCCGCCATATCGCTGCTCTCCTGCCGCATGCTGCGGAATTTGTAGATTTTGAACGGCAGGTTGTTGCGGCCGACGCGGGGTTGCGTGAAGAACACCGGGCCGCGCGAATCCAGCTTGATGCCGATCGCCACCACCAGCATCAGCGGGGCCAGAAACAGCAAGGCCGTGAGCGCGAGCGCAAGGTCGAACAACCGCTTCTTGATGCGGTCGGCGAGGCTCAGCGATCCGCGCGACACCACCAGCGTGCTCGAACCGCCGAAATTGTCGATGCCGATCACGCCGAGATCGTCGCGTCTTTCGACCAGCAGCTCGCCCGTGGCGTCGATGGTCTTGAGCAGTGTGGCCCAGGCGACCTGGCGTTCGACCGGGCAAGCCACCACCACCCGATCGTAGAAGCTGGTCGCCCGCGCGAACCGTTCGAGCATGGCGGGATCGTTGAGGTTGGGCTCGAGCTGGTTCGCTCCGGCGTCGATCACGAATTTGGCGGCACGGTGCGGTAGCGATACCTCATCGACGATGACCAGCTCGTCGAGCAGGGACCCATCCAGCGTGTTGCGAACCCACCGGTAGGACACATATCGGAACGCCAGCATCGGCAGGATCGTGGCGACGAACACCGTCGCCAGCGCAATCCGCGAAATGTCCTCGGACGATTGGGTCACGAACAGCAGCGCAAACAGGAACAGGAAAGTCTGCACGATCGCCGACGACGCGCGCCGCGCACTTTCCGCGTAGTTGGTTAGGCTCTCGGGCGAGTAGGCCGCGGCGTTGCTGGCCAGGATCACGAAAGCGGGCAGCACCACGAACAGCAGCGAGACACCCCCCGGCATCAGCCAGGCTGAATCGCGCACCTTCCCCGCGACGCTGAAGCCGATCAGAATCGCCAGCGCGTCGAACAGGACCAGCCGGACGAAAAGCGCAAAGCGGGCCGATTGGCGCAGATGCGAATCGGGGCCTGCGATCTCCGCTGGCAAGGCAGATTGTGTCAGGTTCCCCGGGTGCTTCATCGCCGCCATTCGTTTCAACGTTCGCGTTCTATAGGCCGCAAATGCGGCAAAGTATGCCCTCTTAGATGGTTTCGGGCGGTCCGCCCCGGTTTGGTGCACTCGCCCGGCCACACCTTATCACCGCTCAAGAGGCAGACCTAACCTACTAGAAAACCATGCTTCAATCGTGAGTGGAGCACGGCCGTACCGTTCGTTGCGCCGGGATCGCCTTGCTCGCCACGGGTCAGAATGGCGAGCAACTCGTCGGCCGACATCGGCACCCCGAGATCATAGCCCTGAAGGTAATCGCAACCCTGGAGTTGCAGGATGCGTGCCTGCCATTCGCTCTCGATGCCTTCGACAACGGTCTTCATGCCCAGACTGTGGCTGAACTCGATCATGGCGCGCACGATCCGCGTCGCCTTGTCGGTACGGCCCATGTCCTGAATGAAGCTGCGGTCCAGCTTGATTCCGTCCAGTTCGAAGTTCTGCAGGTAGCTGAGCGAGGAATAGCCGGTCCCGAAATCGTCGAGCCAGACCTCGATCCCGATCGCGCGCAAATGGTCGATGGTCTCGCGCGCTTCCTTGACGTCGGCGATGAGCACCCCTTCGGTGATCTCGACGATGAGCGTGGAGGGTGCGCAGCGCGCCTCGATCAACCGCTCGATCAATTTGTCGGCAAAGTCGCCGCGGCGGAAATAGAGCGGTGACAGGTTGATGGCGATCGGTACCCGCAGCGTGTCGGCGGCCCGGAGCGCGGTGTCGATGGTCCAGTCGGTCAGCTCGACGATCTGGCCACTGTCTTCCGCGACGGAGATCATCAGTGACGGCGAGATGCCGCTCATCGAATGGTCCCGGGAACGCAGCAACGCTTCGGCCTTTTCGATCATCCCGGTACGGGCGTTGACGATCGGCTGGTAATGCAGCTCGAAGCGTTCGCCGAAGTTTGCCGCCGCCAGTTCCTTGCGGATCGCCGTCTCGCGCATCTGGCGGTTGGACAGCAGATCGTCGAAGATGTGGTACCCGCCCCTGCCGCGGCCCTTCACTTCATACATCGCCAGATCGGCGCGCCGGAGCAGCTCTTCGCCACCGTGGATCGCAGCATCGCCGATCGCCACTCCGACCGAGGCGCTGACGTCGACGCGCCGGTCGCCGAGCTGGAAAGCACGTCCGATTGCCTGGACTATCCGCGCGGCGAGCGCCCGCGTCTCGGCCTCGTCGCGATAGGGCACGATTGCGGCGAACTCGTCGCCGCCCAGCCGTGCGAGCGCGATTGGGTCGTCCAGCACTTCCGCCGCCCGCCGCCCAACGGCTTTCAGGAGCTGGTCGCCGACATCGTGGCCGAGCGTGTCGTTGACTTCCTTGAACCGGTTGAGATCGAAGAAGAACAAGCTGATCAGCGTATTGCGGCTGTCGCTGCGCGCCAGCTCGGTCAGCGTGGCGGTAAACGCCGTGCGATTGAGATGGCCGGTTAGCTGATCGCGCCGCAGAACGGTACGCAAATCGTCGATCTCCGCGCGTGCAGCCCGGTCGCGCGAGCGTGCTCGGGCCGTTTCAAACCCATCGAGCCAGGCACAAATGCCAGCAGAGACGGCGCTCAAGCCGGCAAAGGCACCGGCGGCGCCGAGATCGGCGAGGCTGGCCAATGCGGCCGCGACAATCGACATGATCGCCGCGGCGATGGCAGCGAACCGAACGGACCAGCCGGCGCGACAGGAAAAACCCCGGGCCAAGCTCAGTCCGCCGCCCGCAGTTCCATGAGCCGGCGCATCTGCGCGCTCATGCGCCGGACGCTGGCTTCATGCTCGAGTTCGAGCGTGGCAATGGTCTTGCTGCGGCTCAGATGGGTTGCCATGCGGGCGCGCAGCACCGGCAGGCTGATGGGTTTGACGACGTAGTCGTTGGCCCCGCTCTCGATCGCCGCGACGATATTGTCGTCCTCGCCGACCGCGGTGCACATGATGACCGGGAGGCTGTCGTGCGAATGATTCTGACGGATCGCGCGGAGCGTATCGAGTCCCGACAATCCCGGCATCATCCAGTCGAGCAGCACGATATCGACCGGCTCGCTACCCAATCGCGCCAGCGCTTCGGCACCGTCTTCGGCGCAGATCGTTCGATAGCCGCTCGGGGCGAGCGAGCGCTCGAGCAGCACGCGGTTGGCCTCCAGATCGTCGACGATCAGGACGGTGCGCCGGGTCCCGAGCGGCGGGCTCACGCGACCATCTCCCGCAGGGTGGCGGCAATTTCGCGGGGGGCGGCGTTGCCCTTCATGTAATACCGGCAGCCCGCCGCCAGCAAGCGGTGGTGCTGCGCGACCGAAAGCTCCTGCCCCGACAGAACGATCAGCGGGATGGTGGCATAGCTCTCGCATTGCGCCATCCGCTCGATGAACTCGAAGCCGTTGAGATTGGGCATGTTGAGGTCCAGCAGGATGGCTACCGGCCGACGGTCGTGCACCGCCTGCAACCCTTCCGCACCGTCGGCGGCCCGGCGAATGCTGAACCCGAGCCGGCCAACCGTGCGTTCGAGCAGCTCGGCCGCATCCTGGTCGTCCTCGATAATCAGCACTTCGCCGTCCAGATCCTTCTCATATACCGAGATGATTTCACGCAGGCGGGTTTCGGTGATCGGCTTGCGCACATAATCGGATGCGCCCGCGGCCAGGCCGCGGCTGCGGTCGTCGTCGACCGTCACGATCAGCACCGGGGTTTCGCGCAACGCAGGCAGTGCTGCGAGATCGGGCAGCACGTCGTAACCGGTGCGTCCGGGCATCAGCGCGTCGAGCAGAACGATGTCGGGCTCCATGGTCTGGGCGATGGCCAGCCCGTGCTCGGCATTGCTGGCGGCGCGCACATCATATCCGCTGCGCTCGAGCCAACGGCTCATGAGGTCGATCGTCGCGGCATCGTCGTCGATCACCAGCGCCGACTTGCGGGGCGCGCCGATTATCCCGCCCGGGACCTGCGCCGGAGAAACGGCGCGAGCCACCGGTCTTGCGGCGGCACCGTCGACGTCCAGCGGCAGCCGCAGAACATAGCGCCAATCGGCTTCGCCGCGCTGCTCCACGTCCAGCGACCCCGACACCGCCGCAGCCAGCCGGTCGGCGAGGTGCCGGGTCAGCGCTTCGCCGCGTTCCGGACGCGCCACCGAGGCATTGCGGGCATCGACCACAATCTCGACACACGCGTCGTGCGCCTTCGCGGGGCGAGTCGCGATGACGATCGACGCGGCGCGGCGGCCGCGCACCGCGTCGTCGATCACGCTGGCGACCGCGCGGGCCACCTTGGCGCTGTTGCCGAACAGGGTTTCGCGACCCGCGCCGTCCTCCAGCGCGAACATGGTCCCCGACCCCGCCTGCCCATGCTCGCCGATCACTTGAGCCAGGACGTGCTCGAGCAGGAACGGCACCCGTTCCGCGGTTTCGCGACCCGTGCGATCCTCGGCCAGCTGGAGCAGATTGTCGATGAGCGCCAGCAGGCTTTGGCCGGCCCCGCGAATCTTGCGCAGATCCTGGGGCAAATCGTCGAGCTGCCCGGCCTCGGCATCCTCGATGGCCAGCGAGGCATAACCGAGGATGGCATTGAGTGGGGATCGCAGCTCGTGGCTTAGCTTGGCATAGAACTCCGCTTGCCGGGCGATCTGCTGATCCAGGGCGTTGTGCGACTGTTCACGCTCGCGCTCGACGCTGCGATAGGCGCGCAGGACCGCGGTGACGTCGCGTTCCAAGCGGGCCGGGTCGAACCCGGCGGGACGGTCGGCAAGTGCGGGTTCGCCCCCGTGGCCGCAACTCGCGGCAAGGTTCGCCAGGCGAGCAGCGCTGGCATCAAGCGCAGTCGTCTGGCCGCGCAGCAAAGCGCCGATCGCGGCTCCGGCAAGGCCGGATATCGTTACCCCGGCCAGAGCAGCGGCAACGATCGCACCCGCCGGCGGGTCACCGGCCCAGGCGAGGACGACCGCGACAACCCCGGCGGCGAGCGCGGCCAGACCCGCGACCGTGATCGCGGGCCGGCGGGCGAGTAGATGACGAAGTGTATCCTGCATTCCTGTCCCCCCCGGCCCTAGGCCGCCCGCTCGTGCCGAGCGGCCGCTTCGACCGCCGGCAGGAGGATGGTGAAACTGCTGCCGAGGCCCGGTTCGCTGCGGACCGAGATCGACCCGCCCATCATCTCGGCAAAGCGCTTGGTCAGCGCAAGGCCCAGCCCCGAGCCGCCGAACCGCGAGACGGTGTCCTGCTCCGCCTGGCTGAAGTTCTGGAAAATGCGCTCGCGCCCTTCGCGGCTCATCCCGATGCCGTTGTCGGTGACTTCGAGCGAAAGGAAATCGCCGCGCAACGACTGGTCGCGCAGCACCGTCAGCATGATCATGCCCTTGGTCGTGAACTTGGCGGCGTTCGACAGGAGATTGAGCAGCGACTGGCGCACCTTGAGCGCGTCGAGGTCGAGCACGCCGATATCCTGGGGCATGTTGAGAACGAGGCGATTGTCGCGTTTGCGCGCCAGCGGTTCGGCGGTCGCGATGACGTCGCTGACCAGCTTGCTGACCTCGACCGGCTCGGTGTTGAGCGCCACCCGATTCGCCTCGATCGAGGAGAGGTCGATCACGTCGTTGACCAGTGCGAGCAAGTGGCGGCCGGCGGCATGGATGCGGTCGAGATCGCCCGATTTGCGGGCTTCGACACCGCGATCCTCCCACATCTCCTTGAGCATTTCGGTGTAACCGATCACGGCATTGAGCGGGGTCCGCAGCTCGTGGCTCATCTTGGCCAGGAAGATCGACTTGCGGTTACTGGCGCGTTCCGCCGCAGCCATCGCCTCGCGCAGCGAATCGACCCGGCCGCGCTGGGCGATGGTTTCCGCCTCCATCCGCAGGCTGACCCGCATCACCGCCTCGTAGAACAGGCACAACAGCGTCATGTAGGTCAGCGCGGCGATGATCGAGAACACATTGGGCAGCAACAGCGCCGCGGGATCGACCAGCCGGGGGAACTCGCCTTCGATGACGCGCGCCGCCGCGAAGGCGGTGAGCTGAAGCGCGATCCCGGTCAGCGCAGGCCGGATCGAATTCGCGAGATAGAAAAAGCACAGCACCATCGCGATCAGGAACCACGGCAGCAGCGGCGAACTGATCCCGCCGAACCAGAACGAACCGAACAGGCTGGTTCCGACCAACAGCTGCACGCTGAGCATCGCCGACCATTTCATCGAGCCGCTGATCCGCAACACGAAGGGAATGGCGAAAAAAGCGGCGACGCTGACTTCGAGCACCCAGAATTGCCAGCCGGCACCGCTGCGGATCGTGAGCCACAGGAACACGGTCACCGAATGGCCCATCAAGGGGCCGAGCAGGTGCAACAACACGAAGTTGCGCACCATCGGCAAATCGGTTTCCGAACGCAGAATCGCGCCGGGAATAAACCAGTCCAGAAGGCGGTTGAGGTCTTTAAGCATTCCGATCCCTGTCCACGTCGTAACTAGCGGTAGACACTTAAGAAGCTGTCAACGCTCGATTTACCATTGTGAAACGGGTTGCGGGTAATCTCCACGCACACACAATTTGCGATTGTTAAGGGATAAATTCATGCCGCTCGCGGGCGACAGAGGCGAAAGAACCGGGTGGACGCTGGGATCGGCGCTCGACCTGTTCATTCCCAAGCCGATGCTCGTCGATGCCGAGCAGCACCGCCGTGCCCGCATGTTCATGCTCAGCCATGCCTTCGGACCGGTCCTCGGCAATTCCCTCCCGGCCTATCTTTTCGTGATGGACATCGTGCGCGACTACCGCGTCGGCGTCTTTTTCCTCTCCATCACCGCGTTCTGGATCTATCCGTTCCTGCTACGCGCGACCGGGCGTTATCGTCTGCTGGCGTTCATCTCGATTCAGAACCTGGCCTGCTGCATCCTGTGGGCCTGCTACGCGTTCGGTGGACTGCTGTCGCCGTTCCTGCCGTGGATGCTCATCATCCCGCTGCTGTCGTTCCTCTATCTGCCGTCGATGGGCTGGACTCGGAACGCGCTCCTTGCCCAGCTTGTCGCCAACCTGGCGCTGCTGCTGTTCATCTGCCTCGGCGGCGTGGCCTTGCCACCCGTTAACCTGCCCGATCTGCAAGTGATCGGCCTCGTCTCGATGGGCGCGGTGGCGATCTATTTCGCGATGATGGCGCTCTATTTCGCCAAGATGTTCCACGAACAGCGCGAGTTCGGGCGCGAACTCAATGCGCTCGTCTCGTCCTCGGACAATCTCCGCAACCTCACCTCCGCCGCCGAACAGGCCGGCGCGGCCAAGGCCGAGTTCATCGCCAGCATGAGCCATGAACTGCGCACCCCGCTGAATGCGATCATCGGTTACAGCCAGCTGCTGCTCGAGGAAGCCGCGGACGAGGGTGACGAGGAAGGGGCCGAAGACCTCGGCAAGATCCACAAATCGGGTTCGAACCTGCTTTATCTGATCGACCACATCCTCGACTATTCGCGGATCGAAGCGGGCCGGATGCCGGTCAATCCGGCCGCGGCCCGGCCGGCGACCGAATATCTGGCGTGGCGCGATGCCTGCGCCCAGCTGCCTATCCCCGTCGATCTCGTCTGGAGCGCGGACAGGTGCGACCAGCAGGCGCTGGTCACCGACTGGACCGCGCTGAGTGCAATCGTGCTCAACCTGGCCGCCAGCCTTCCCGCCGCCGGGGGCCGCGACATGAGCGTCGATATCAAGCTGCGCCGCGAAGACGACGGCGGCTTCGTGCTCGACTTCGCGCCCTTGGGCGGGACTGCACCAGGCAAGGCGATCGATCTCGACGCGGAGATATTCGACACCTCCCGGGATATTTCGCCGACGCAATACGGCACCATGGGCATCGAATCCGCGCTAGCGCTCAAATACATCCAGCTCCTGCGCGGAGAAATACGTCACGGCGAAAAGCCGGACGGGTCGCTTCGCATCGGATTTCCACCATTCGAAACCGAACTCCCCATCGACCAGGCCGCCTGAAAGCGAACCTGAGCAGAAGGATGCCAAGCGATGACACTGGTACTCGTCGTCGAAGACAATGAAATGAACCGCGACATGCTGACCCGGCGCCTCGAACGCAAAGGGCTGGCGGTCGAATGCGCGATAAACGGGCCCGAGGGCATTCGCATGGCGGGGCAAGTCATGCCCGACATCGTCCTGATGGACGTGGCACTGGGCGAAATGGACGGGTGGGAGGCCACCCGCGCCATCAAGGCCGATCCCCGAACAACGCATATCCCGGTGATCGCGCTGACCGCGCATGCGCTCGAGAGCGATCGCAAGAAGTCGCTCGAGGCCGGTTGCTCGGAGTTCGAGACCAAGCCAGTCGATATCGAGCGGCTCATCACGAAGATTCAGTTCCTAATAAATTAACTGCTTCTCTTCCCCTTACCTTCAAGCACCGCGCGCTAGCGCGGACTCTACCATCAGGGACTTGTTCATGGTTTCCGCCACCGACTTCCAGGCGCTGTCCGGCAGCATGAAGGATTTCCGGCATCTGCCGGGATCGAACCTGCTCGATCGTGTCACCGCGTTCTACGACTGGCAAGAAGCACGCCGCGCGATCGGCGTCTGGCCGCTAGGCCGCTCCACGGAACAGGGTGCGTTCAGTCGCTGCTCCGCGCGGACCGATGACGGCACGCTGTTCGCCGGGGTAAATTTCGCCAGCCAGGACTATCTCAGCCTCAATTCGCATCCCGAGATTCTCGAGACCGCGATCCGCGCCATGCGCGACTATGGCGTCCACAGCGCCGGCTCGCCCGCGCTGGTCGGTAACACCTCGCTGTCGCTGGCTCTCGAGGATCAGATCGCCGAGTTCCTGGGTTACGACCACGTCGCCTTGTTCCCGACCGGCTGGGCGGCGGGCTTCGGCGTCATCAAGGGTCTGGTGCGCCAGAAAGACCACGTGGTCATGGACGCGCTCAGCCATGCCTGCCTCCAGGAAGGTGCGCAGGCGGCGACGCGCAACATCCACCTGTTCCGCCACAATCTGATCGATCACGCGCGCGAGAAGCTGGCTGCGATCCGTGCGAACGATGCCGAAAACGGCATTCTGATCGTGACCGAAAGCCTGTTCTCGATGGATTCGGACACGCCCGACATCCGTGCGCTGCAGGACCTGGCACACGAGTTCGGGGCCACGCTGCTGGTGGATGTCGCGCATGATCTGGGCAACCTCGGCCCCACCGGTCGGGGCTTCATCGAAGCCCAGGGCATGCTTGGCCAAGTCGATGTGGTGATGGGCAGCTTTTCCAAGACCTTCGCGTCGAACGGCGGCTTCGTCGCCGCGCGCGGACGGGCGATCAAGGAATATATGCGCTACTACAGTTCGCCCAACACCTTCTCCAACGCGCTGTCGCCGGCCAGTGCCGCGATCGTCGCCAAGGCCTTCGACATCGTATGCTCGCTCGAAGGCTCGGTGCTGCGCGGCAAGCTGATGCACAACATCGAAATGTTGCGGAAGATGCTGCGTGGCTGCGGAATGGAAACCTATGGCGATCCCTCGGCGATCGTCTGTGTAAAGATGGGCAGCGAGGCGCTCGCGCGGCTCGTCAGCCGCCGCCTGCCAGCGCTCGGAATGCTCGCCAATCTGGTTGAGTTTCCCGCGGTTCCCAAGGGCCAGGCCCGCTTCCGGCTGCAGGTCATGGCCAACCATTCGATGCACGACATCGTCGATGCCGTTCATCGGCTCTCGGCAGCCGTAAACGACGGATCGAACGACCTCGCCGCGCTGGAAAATGGCGAGATTGCCCTTCACGACCTCGCCACGACAGCCGCCAAGACGCCCGATACCGCGTCAGCGGATGCTTTGGGCCAGGAAACTACGATGGACATCAGCACCATACGCCGAGCTGTCGGATAATTTAACAGTCATTTTACTCGGGTCGAATAGTGCCGCCTAAAGTCAACGAGGCAATAACCATGCTCGCCAAACCGTTTTTGACGCTGTCCGCCGCAGCACTCGCCATTGCCGGCGTCGTACCCGCAGCCGCCCAGGAGGCGGGCGAGGTGACCGTGCAGGCGTCGGTCGCGCGCACCAAGCTGGTCGACAAGGGCGATATCTTCGTCAACGGCACGCAGGACCCCAACGCGGCCTATGCCACGCGCGAAGCCTATCACTCCATCGTCGGCGTGAGCTGGTTCCCGATCGACCATGTCGCGCTCGATGCGACGATCTCGACACCGGCAACCACGAATAACATCCCGGCCGGTTCGCTCGCCGGGACGCCCAATCTGGGCGACGACGAGTTCGTGCTCGGCACGATCGGTGCCTCGTTCCACCCCTTCAAAGGCCGCGTGAGGCCCTATGCCGGTGGCGGCTGGGCGTTTCAGTTCACCAGCCAGGAACGCGACGGGCTGGCGGTCGATCTCGACATTTCCAACACCAGCGGTCCCTATGCCAATGCGGGCGTGAAGGTCGGGCTGAGCAATCGGCTCGACATCTTCGCCGATGTTCGCAAGGCGTGGTATACCACCGCGGCGAGCGGGCGGCTGCCGCTGGACGCCACCTATACCGTGTTCGCCGATGTGGAGGCCGACGCGCAGCTCGATCCACTGACCATCCAGGTGGGCCTCAGCACGCGGTTCGGCGCGGCGGGAGACGATGACGGCGAGGTGCCGCCGCGTGAAGCGGGCGATTTCGTGGTGAAGCTCGGCCTCACCAACCTGTCGCTGGCCGACGAGATCGACCTGGCGGTCGGCGGCGCGCCCTTCCCCGGCGCCGGCCTCTCGACTTTCGAGCATCAGACGGTGTCGGCGCAGTTCGCCTATTTCTTCACCGACACCATCGCCTTCAACGCCACGCTCGGCTTCCCGCCGACCATCAGCATCTATGGCGCGGGCACGATCGGCGCGCTGCCGAGGCTGGGCAAAGCGACCTATGGGCCGACCGCCTTCACCGTGCAGTGGCATCCGGTCAGCACCGGGCGCGTGCGGCCCTATGTGGGCGTCGGGGGCAGCTACATGATCGTGTTCGGAACCGAGGACGGCGCCTTCGCCGACCTTGAAGTCGAGAACGACCTCGGCTTCGCCTTCGAGGCCGGGGTGGACTTCCCCCTCGACGGACGCTTCTCGCTGTTCCTCGATGCCAAGAAGGCGCTGCTGCGCCCCATGGCCACCGGCAGCTTCATGGGTGCGCCCGTGGTCGGGCAGACCCGGCTCGATCCCTGGGCGCTGACCGGGGGCATTTCGGTCAAACTGTAAGCATCGCCGCACCAACCCTTCCCTTGGGCCGATGCAAGGCCATATGAGCGTCCAACCCTTCGCAAAGGACGCTTCTCATGGCCGATGCTCCCGACCCCGCGCTGAACCTGCCTACCGGTTACGTCCCGCCTCGCGTGTGGAACCCGGACACCAGGAGCGGCGGTGCCTTCGCCAGCATCAACCGCCCGGTCTCGGGCGCGACGCATGACAAGGACCTGCCCGTCGGCGAGCACCCGCTCCAGCTCTATTCGCTGGGCACGCCCAACGGCGTGAAGGTGACGGTCATGCTGGAGGAGCTGCTGGCCGCAGGCCATGCGGGTGCCGAATACGACGCCTGGATGATCCAGATCGGCGATGGCGACCAGTTCGGCAGCGGCTTCGTGGCGGTCAACCCGAACTCGAAGATTCCCGCCATGGTCGACCGCTCGATCGATCCGCCGGTCAGCCTGTTCGAATCCGGATCGATGCTGATCTATCTGGCCGAGAAGTTCGGCGCGTTCCTGCCGACCGAAATCCACGTCCGCGCCGCCACGATCAACTGGCTGATGTGGCAGATGGGCAGCGCGCCCTTCCTGGGCGGCGGCTTCGGCCATTTTTATGCCTATGCGCCGATCAAGATCGAATATGCGATCGACCGCTACGCGATGGAGGTGAAGCGCCAGCTCCATGTCCTCGACACCCATCTGGCCAGGCACGAATATATGGCGGGCAGCGACTATACGATCGCCGATATGGCGATCTGGCCGTGGTATGGAGCGATCGCCAAGGAAGCCTATGGCGCGCAGGAGTTTCTGGGCGTGGCCGCTTACACCCCTCTCATGCGCTGGGTCGAGCAGGTCGGCAGCCGCCCCGCGGTGCGACGCGGCCGGATGGTCAACCGCACCTTCGGCGCGCCCGAGACCCAGCTGCGCGAGCGCCACTCCGCGCGCGACTTCGAGGTGAACCGCGAAGACATGGTGCAGGAACGGGGCGGCGAACGGATCTGATACGACCGATTGCCGCGCCGCCAGACTTTAGTCTATGAGCGTGCGCATGGACGCGGTGCCACCGGCAACACCCCAGACCACCGAGACCGGCGAAGGGGGCGGATTCCGTGCCGCGCACCGCTCGCCCGCCGGCAAGGTCTTCGAGCTGGTGGAGCACCTGCTGCTGGTGATCGCGACGATCATGACGCTGATCGCTGCGGGCTCCGAAGTGCTCGTCGTCTTCGAGCGCCAGACCGTCACCCTCGCCGACATCCTGCTGATGTTCCTCTACACGGAGGTGATCGGCATGATCGCGGTGTTCTACACCGGCAAGGGATCGTTCTTCGTGTTCCCGATCTTCATCGCCATCACCGCGCTGGCGCGACTGATCGTGCTGCAAGGCAAGGACATGGCGCCGGAGAACGTGGTGTTCGAAGCCAGCGCGATCCTGCTGCTGTCGCTCGCCGCGCTGGTGATCGGGCGCGTCAACTCGAACTGAGACCGCGCCGGGTTTTCGCAAGCCGCATCACCGGCCGGGCCTTGCGCGAATCCCCGTTGTCGTTCGAATGAACCAGCGACCGTCAGGCCGCAGCGCCGCCTAGACGACTGCCCGGACGCCCCACACCACCGCCACGATCAGGGCAATTCCGGCTATGTCGAGCAGTGCCCCCGCGCAAACCATCGCTCCCAGCCGGATGCGGCCCGTGGCCCAGGCGATGGCGTTCGGACCGGTGCCTGCGGGCAGCATGAAGCCCCAGCTCGCGGCGAACGCGGCGGGGATTGCCAGCAGCAACGGATCGACGCCCAGCGCCACCGCCAGGCTGGCGACCACCGGCATGATCGCGCTGGCGGTGGCGACATTGCTGGCAAACTCGGTCACCAGGACCACCAGCGCGGTCAGCGCCAGCGCGATCACGATCAGCGGCGCGGCGCGCAACGGCAGCAGTTCCTGCCCCAGCCACGCCGCCAGGCCCGAGGCGGTCATGCCCGCCGCCAGTGCGAGTCCGCCGCCGAACATCATGATCACGCCCCACGGCGCACGGTCGGCCTCGGGCCAGGTCAGCAGCGGGCGGCCGGTGCCGTCGGGCAGCAGGAACAGCGTCAGGCTGGCGGCGATGGCGATGGTTCCGTCGGTGAGCGATCCGGCGGGCATGAACGGCTCGATCCACACCTGCGCCATCCACAGCACGAAGGTGATCGCCACGACCGGGATCAGGCGCTTTTCGGGCGTGGTCCAGTCGGCATGGGTGGCGATAGCCGCGCGCGCTGCCGGGGCGTCGAAAGGTGTGTCGCCGACGCGCTGCACCCGTCCCACGATCCACGCCGCAAGCGGAATGCCCACCAGGACCATCGGCACGCCATAGGCCATCCATTCGGCAAAGCCGATGCGGTAGCCGAGTGCCTCGTCGATCAACCCCACTGCGATGGCATTGGTGGGCGAGCCGACGATGGTGCCGAGCCCACCTATGCTGGCGGCGAAGGCAATGCCCATCGGCAGCGCGCCAGAGAGTCCTTGTTGGCCTACCGCTCCGTTACTTGAGGCCTTCAGGCCAGCAGTGTCGATCGGATCGGCGGTTTCATGCTGGCCTACCGCCGCGCTGCTTGAGGCCAGCGTTCCGCCCTCCAGGACCGCCAGCGCCATCGGCATCATGATCAGCGCGGTCGAGGTGTTGGAGATGAACATCGAGAGCAGCCCGGCGCTCACCATGAAAGCCGTCAGCAGTCCCCACGGCCCGGCATGGTGTCCGGCCAGCCGCAGGATGCCGACCGCCAACCGCCGGTGCAGCCCGGTGCGCTCGATCGCCAGGGCGATGAAGGCCCCGCCCAGCAGCAGAAACAGGATGTCGGAATAATAGGTCGCCGCCGTATCCTTGGCGCTCGACACGCCCGCGAAGGGCAGCACCAGGAAGGGCATCAGCGCGGTGGCAGTGAGCGGCAGCGCCTCGGTCATCCACCATGCGGCCATCAGCACGGTGAGCCCCGCGACCACGAAGCCTTCGCGCGACAGGCCCTCGGGCGGGGGCAGCAGGCACGTCGCCAGCAGCGCCAGCGCGCCCAGCACGAACCCGATTTGCCTTGCTGTCACATCCCGTCCTCTCGCGCGGGGGCATATCAGCGAGCGGCCCAGCCCACAAACGGACGGGGCCGCCTTTCCGCAGGGTGAAGCGTGCAGTCAGTTTCGCGCCAGCAATCCGGTGCTAGACCGTGGATCATGCACAGAATTCTCCTTGCCGTCGCGGCACTGTCTGCCACCGCCGCCGCGCTGCTGGCGTCGGTCGCTCTCGCGGCCGCGCCGCCTGCCAATGCGTGGGAAATCGGCCCGATCATTCGCGGCAAGAACTATTCGGTGAATATGCCGCTGCGGCCCAGCGCCACGCGCAACGGCGCGAGTTTCGCCATTCCCGGCCCCACAGCGGCGGACGGCCACGTGCATTACGTGACCGTGCCGACGGGGCCGCTCGAAGGCGCGCGCCGCATCACCCTCACCTATCGCATCGATGCGGCACCGGGCACGCGCTTCGTGCCCCAGGAATCGCCGCAACTGGCCGCCACCCTGTCGCTCTATTTCCAGCGCGCGGGCGATGGCTGGACCACGCGCCAGCCGGACTGGCGCTGGTACGCGCCGACGAACCGCACGATGCCGCTGCGGCCCGGCACGCACACCGTCAGCATCGGGCTCGACGAGGACTGGATCGCGATGACCGGTCCCGCCGCCCACGCCAATCCGCGCGGCTTCGCTGCGGCGCTCGCCAATACGCAGCGGGTCGGCTTCACCTTCGGCTCGGAAGGCGGGCGCGGCCATGGCGTCTACGCCACCGCCCCGGCGCGCTTCACGATCCTCGATTTCCGCGTGGAGTAAGCGGGACGCTCAATGCGTCCAGTCGAGCGTCAACCGGTCGAAGTGCCAGCGCAGCTGCGCCTCGATCGCGCCGTCCACCTCGTTGACGCGCTTGAGCACAGCTTCGCCTTCGTATCTGACGGCGCGGCCTTTTTTGTCGGTGGCGGTGATGGTGATTGGCGCGCTGTAGTAAATCGAGCCTGCCGCGCCGTCGGAGGTGCCACCGGGTATCGCGACAGTGATTTTGTCGAGATCCGCGAAGTTGCGGGCGAAGCCCGCCCTTGACCACTTCTGCCGGTCGCCCTCGCTCAGCATCGCCCAGGCCTGGTCGAATTCCTTGAGCTCGATCGCGCGGGCGAAGGACAGCAGGACGTTGCGCGCCCCCGCCTCGCTGCGCTCGGCCTCGGGCGTGAGCTTGGAAGGCGTGAGGTCGGGAATACCGTCGTTCACGCCGTCCGCTACTGGCGGGATCATCGTTGGAAGAGTGGCGGATGCCTCCGCGTCCGCAGCAACGGCCGTCGCCGATGCCGAGGGTTCCGCAGCCGGTGCACTGTCGTCGGGCATCACCGCACGGTCGCAGGCAAACAGCAACAGGGCGGGCGCCAGCGCGGCGATCACGGCATTGCGATCCATGCGCGCCCAACCGGGAAACGCGCCAAGGCGTTCCCCGGAAAAGGCAATTACTTCGGCGAGATCACCATCACCATCTGGCGGCCTTCGAGGCGCGGGAAGGCTTCGACCTTGGCGACCTCGGCCATGTCTTCCTGCACCCGCTTGAGCAGGTCGACGCCGAGCTGCTGGTGCGCCATTTCGCGACCGCGGAAGCGCAGGGTGACCTTCACCTTGTCGCCTTCGCCGATGAACTTGTTCATGGCCCGCATCTTCACGTCGTAATCGTGATCGTCGATGTTGGGACGCATCTTGATCTCTTTGATGTCCTGCGTCTTCTGCGTCTTGCGCGCCGCATTGGCCTTTTTCTGGGCCTCGTAGCGGTATTTGCCGACATCGAGATATTTGCACACCGGCGGATCGGCGCCCGGGGATACTTCAACGAGGTTGAGGCCGAGTTCGTTGGCTTGCTCGATGGCTTCGCGGGTGAACATCACGCCAAGGTTTTCGCCTTCGTGATCGATCACGCGCACCTTGGGGACGGAAATGAGCTGGTCGAATCGTGGGCCCGATTTGACGGGCATCTGCATCGAACGACGGGGTGGACGGGCTATGGGCGTGCTCCTGGGATTGTTGACGGGGATTCCGGCGAAGCGCGCCAGATAGGCGCTCGACGGAGGATTCGCAAAGGGTATGGCGGGCGGTAGCGCCGAATCCTTGGGCGATGTGCCTTGCGCGTCGCGGTCAGGCCGCCTGCCGCCACAGCGGGAAGGTGGCGAGCCGCCCGGCTGTGGGCACCAGCGCGTCGATGGCGCGGGCGGGCTGGAGCGCCTTGAGGATCGCCGGATCGCTCGCGCTCATTCCGGCGGTGAAGGCGCCGAAGGCGGGCAGGATCATCCGGCCCGAGCGGCTGCCGTCGGCATTGTCCTGCGTGCTCACCACCGCGCAAGGACGCACGATGCGGCGGCGTTGCACGGTGAGCTGGATGCGCGGGTGGAAATGGCCGGACAGCTCGGGCCGCGTCTCGCCTCGTTTCGCCTGGTGGCGCAGGATCATGCCCGCCAGCTCCAGCTCCTCGACCAGCGTGCCGCCGCAATCGGCCTCCGCCACCGCGCCGTCGCGGCCAATATCGTGATTCCCGGTGATCCAGACCCAGTCGACCGCTTTGGTAAGCGCGGCCAGCATCCCGCAGGCGTGCGGCTCCAGCCGCGCCGCGCCGCCGGCGTCGTGGAAATTGTCGCCCAGGGTGATCACCCGCCGCGCGCCGGTTTCGCGGATCGCCAGCGCCACCCGCTCCAGCGTCTCGCGGCTGTCGTAGGGCGGGATCGGCTGGCCGTGGCGCGCGAAGAAGCTGCCCTTCTCGAGATGCAGGTCTGCCACCAGCAGCGCCCGTTCGCGCGGCCAATAAAGCGCCCGCCCCTCGGTCAGGACCATTTCCTCAGCCGCGAACGAAAAGGGAACCATGACTGCCCCTTGCCGCGCGGCGGCGGGCTTGGCAAGGGTGCGTCATGACCGACCGCGCCCCGCAGATCGCCGCCGCCCGCAGCTGGTTCGAAACCCTGCGTAATCGCATCTGCGCCGAGTTCGAGGCGATCGAGCGCGAGGCGGGATCGGACGCGGCTTTCGATTATGCGAGCTGGGAGCGCGAGGAGGAGGGCAACCCCGATCCCGGCGGCGGCACGCGCGGGCTGATGAAGGGCGCGGTGTTCGAGAAGGTGGGCGTCAACGTCTCCACCGTGAAGGGCAGCTTCGCACCGGAATTCGCGGGGACGATCAACGGCGCGAGCGCGGACGATCCGGGTTTCTCCGCCACCGGCATCAGCCTGGTTGCCCACATGGCCAATCCACACGTCCCCGCCGTGCACATGAACTGCCGCTTCCTGGTTACGGGCAAGGCGTGGTTCGGCGGCGGGGCGGACCTCAATCCGCCGATCCCGTACGAGGAAGACACGGCGGACTTCCATGCCCGCTTCCGGGCAGCCTGCGCCGCGCACAATCCCACCTATCACGAGCGGTTCAAGAAGTGGGCGGACGAGTATTTCTTCATCCCCCATCGCGGGGTGCATCGCGGGGTCGGGGGCATCTTCTACGACCACCTCGAGTGCGCGGACGATGCCGCCTTCGAGCGCAACTTCGCCTTCACCCGCGACGTGGGCGAGGCGTTCCTCGACGTCTTCCCGCGTTTGGTCCGGCGGCGGATGGCCAGCAGCTTCACGCCTGAGGACAAGCGCACCCAGCTCGAATGGCGCGGGCGCTATGCCGAGTTCAATCTCGTCTACGATCGCGGCACGCTGTTCGGGCTGAAGACCGGCGGCAATGTCGATGCCATCCTGATGAGCCTGCCGCCCGAAGCGGTCTGGACCTGACCGGCACCGAGTTCGCTCTGCCGCGTTTCGACAATATCCCCACCGGAGTTCCCTATGCGCCGTCTCGCCGCTGCCCTGTTGTTGTCCGTTTCCGCCGCCGCATGCACCAGCATGGGCGCAAATGCCGATCGCTCTCCCGGCATGATCGCCCCGATCCTGACCAGCGCCGATGCGCGCGACAGCCTGACCTATGCCCGGCCCGAGGTGGCGCGCGTTACCCACGTCGATCTCGACCTGGCGCTCGATTTCGCCGCGAAGGCGGTTGGCGGCACGGCGACGCTGGATGTGCTTGCCGCGCCGGGCGCGCAGGAGATCGTGCTCGACAGCCGTGGTCTCGCGATCACCCGCGTCACGGATGAAGCCGGGCGTGAGCTGCCGTTCACTACCGGAACGGCCGATGGCGATGCGGAGAGCGGCAAGGGCGCGCCGCTGACCATCGCGATGGGTCCAGGCGGGGAACGCCGCCGGATCGCAATCCAGTATACCGCGCCCCGCGATGCCGAGGCGCTGCAATGGCTCAGCCCGGAGCAGACCGCGGGCAAGGTGCATCCCTTCCTGTTCAGCCAGGGCCAGGCGATCCTCAACCGGAGCTGGATCCCCACGCAGGACAGCCCCGGCATCCGCCAGACCTGGGCGGCGCGCGTCACCGCCCCTGCGCCGCTGGATGTCGTGATGTCGGGCGTGCGTCAGGGCGAGCCCGAAGTGCTGCCCGACGGCCGCCGCGCCTTCCGCTTCGTGATGGACAAGCCGGTGCCGCCCTATCTGATCGCCATCGCGGCAGGGGACATCGACTTCGCCAGCCTGGGCCCGCGCACCGGTGTCTGGGCCGAGCCTTCGGTTCTGCCGCGCGCCGCCGCCGAGGTGGTGGATACCGAGGCGATGGTGACCGCGGCGGAGCGGCTCTACGGCCCCTATCGCTGGGGCCGTTACGACATGATCGTCCTGCCGCCCGCCTTCCCCTATGGCGGGATGGAAAACCCGGTGATGACCTTCCTCACCCCGACCTTCATCGCCGGCGACAAGAGCCTGACGGGCCTTGTCGCGCACGAGCTGGCGCATAGCTGGTCGGGCAATCTGGTGACCAACGCCAACTGGACCGACAGCTGGCTGAACGAGGGCGTGACCAGCTACTTCGAGAACCGCATCGTCGAGGCGATCTATGGCGAGCGCCGCGCGACGCAGGAGGCGCTGCTCGACTTCGCCGAGATCGAGCGCACGCTGGCCGAGGTCGGCAGCACCGCTCCCGGCACCGCGCTGCACCAGCCCGATGGCACAGAGGGCGCGGGCTCGGCGATCGTCTACAACAAGGGCGCGGCCTTCCTGCGCACGGTCGAGCACGCGGTCGGTCGCGCGCGGTTCGATGCGTGGCTGCGGCAGTGGTTCGACAATCACGCCTTCCAGCCCGCCACCTCGGCGATGATGCTGGCCGATATGGAGAAGAACCTCGCGCGCGACTCCGCCGAGGCGCAGGCGCTACGTTTGCGCGAATGGATTTACGCGCCCGGGCTGCCCGCCAATGTCTGGCGACCCGATCCGGCGGCGCTCGCTCCCGTGGACGAAGCCGTGCGGCGCTATGCGGCGGATCGGACCATGCCCGCCGGCTGGTCGGAATGGAGCTCGGCGGAACGCCAACGCTTCCTCCAGACGCTGCCGAAGGAGCGCACCGCCGCCCAGCTCCGCACCCTCGACGACACCCTCGGCCTGTCGCGCACCGGCAACAACGAGGAGCTGTTCCTGTGGCTCAACCTCGCGCTCGCCAACCGCTACGAACCGGCGGTGCCGCAAGCCGAGCAATTCCTCGCCAGCGTGGGCCGCACCAAATTCGTGCGGCCGCTGTTCGTGACGCTGATGGGCGAGGGCGAATGGGGCCGCGCCATCGCCCGGCGCATCTACGATCGGACCCGGGCCAGCTATCATTCGGTGACCCAGCAATCGGTCGACAGGGTCGTGCTCGACACGAAATAGCCGTATTACGTTGCATCGCAGCACAATCGCTCCAAGATAGCTGACGATGCTGCGTCAGTACGAACTTGTTGAACGGGTCCTCGATTACGACCCCGATGCCGACGAGGCGATGCTGAACCGCGCCTATGTCTACACCGTGCAGAAGCACGGCACCCAGACCCGCGCCAGCGGCGACCCCTATTTCAGCCACCCGGTCGAGGTCGCGGGGCTGATGACCGACCTCAAGCTCGACCAGGAAACCATCGCCACCGCGCTGCTTCACGACACGGTGGAGGACACGCTCGCCACCATCGAGGATATCGAGGAGCTGTTCGGACCCGACATCGCGCGGCTCGTGGACGGCGTCACCAAGCTCTCCAAGATCGAGCAGATGCCCGAGAACGAGCGCGCGGCCGAAAACCTGCGCAAGTTCCTGCTCGCCATGAGCGAGGACATCAGGGTGCTGCTGGTCAAGCTGGGCGACCGGCTGCACAATATGCGCACGCTGCATTTCATCAAGGACCCGGAGAAGCGCCAGCGCATCGCCCGCGAGACGATGGACATCTATGCCCCGCTGGCCGAGCGCGTGGGCATCTATGAATATATGCGCGAGATGCAGCTGCTCGCCTTCGAACAGTTGGAACCCGAAGCTTTCAAGACCATCACCAACCGCCTCGAGCAATTGCGCGCGCAGGACGGTGGGCAGGTCGACGCCATCGCGCTGGCCATCAAGCAGGCCCTGGCGGAAGCAGGGTTGAAGGTCGAGGTCTCGGGCCGCGAGAAACATCCCTATTCGATCTGGCGCAAGATGGCCGAACGCCACGTCAGCTTCGAACAGGTGACCGACATCATGGCCTTCCGCGTCATCACCGAGAACGAGGTCGACTGCTATCGCGCGCTGGGGGTCCTGCACACCACCTGGCAGTTCCTGCCGGGCAAGTTCAAGGATTACCTCTCGACGCCGAAGACCAACGGCTATCGCTCGCTCCACACCAGCCTGATGTACGAGAATTCGATGCGGGTGGAGGTGCAGATCCGCACCCGCGAGATGCACCGGCTGAACGAATTCGGCTTGGCCGCCCACTGGGCCTACAAGCAGGGCGACCGGCCCGACGGCCAGGTCGGCTGGCTGCGCGACCTGATCGAGATCGTCGATGCCAGCCACGATGCCGAGGAATTGCTCGAGCATACCCGCATGGCGATTTACCAGGATCGCATCTTCGCCTTCACGCCCAAGGGCGCGCTGTTTCAGCTCCCCAAGGGTGCGACCCCGGTGGATTTCGCCTTCGCCGTCCACACCGCCCTGGGCGCGCAGACCGTGGGCGCGCGGATCAACGGGCGTCACGTGCCGCTGCGCACGCCGCTGGCGAACGGGGACGTGGTCGAGATCATCAAGGGCAAGGAGGCCGAACCGCAGCTAAGCTGGCTGGGCTTCGTGGTCACCGGCAAGGCACGCGCCGCGGTGCGCCGCGCGGTGCGGCTGCGCGAACGGGCCGAAGTGGCCGACATGGGCAAGAAACTCTTCGCCGACATCGCCAGCCGGGTGCCCGCGCGGATCGGCAAGAAGGCCATCGGCCTCGCGGTCGAGCGGCTCGGCATGGAAGAGGAGGACGACCTCCATTACGCCATCGGCGCGGGCCGGATCGAGGATCGCGCGGTGATGGAGGCGCTGGTGCCGGGCTGCACCGCCGACATTCCCGAAGCGCCCGACTGGAGCAACACCCCGCTCTCGATCCGCGGGCTGACCCCGGGCGTCGGCTATACGCTGGCGACCTGTTGCCACCCGGTGCCGGGCGATCGCATCGTCGGCACCCGCCGCAGCGGCGAGCGGATCGAGGTGCACACCATCGATTGCGCCGAACTGGCCAGCGGGCAGGACAGCGACTGGATCGATCTGAGCTGGGGCAATCGGGCCGCGGGCGCGGTCGGGCGGCTGCGCGTCACGCTCTACGACCGGCCCGGCACGCTGGCGGAAATGGCGGGCATCTGCGCGCAGAATCAGTGCAATGTGAAAGGCCTCAGCCAGACGCAGCACGATCACCCGTTCACCACCTACGAGCTCGAGCTGGAGGTTCAGGATCTGGTCCACCTCAACCGGGTATTGAGCGCGCTCAGGGCCAGCGATGCGGTGGCCCAAGCTGAACGCATATAACGCCGGAGCGCATATGAGTGTCATAGGCATCGACCACGTCCAGCTTGCCATGCCGCACGGCGGCGAGGAGCAGGCGCGCCGGTTTTACATCGGCGTGCTGGGAATGTCCGAGATCGACAAGCCGCCCCATCTGGCCGTGGGCGGCGGCTGCTGGTTCGCCGCTGGCGCGGCGCACGTCCATCTCGGCGTGGAGGAAGGCCATCGCCCCTCACGCAAGGCGCATCCGGCGTTGCTCGTCGATAATCTGGCCGCCACCGTGCACGCGCTGGAGATGGCGGGCGTGCCCTTCACCTCCGGCAAGCCGCTGTCGGGCTATATCCGCGGCGACACCACCGATCCCTTCGGCAACCGGATCGAGTTGATGGAGCGGGTGGGGGCGGAAACGCGCCTGATCGGCCAGGATTCAGGGCACGCCTGAGCCTCCGGCGGCGAACCCGGAGCTAGCGCCAGCGCAGAGATAAAGATCGCGCGACCGGAGCGAACCCGCATGTGGCGCGGGCGCAGCTCCCGGGGACGGGATCGGCGGGTGCTTGAAACGGCGCGGTTCGAGCGGCGGCCCCGCCGGACCTCATGCGAAAACACCCGAAGGCATCGGCGCACGAACCTCGAACCTGAACCCAGATCAAACTCTTGTGCGACATCGGTGGCCGGTGCGACGGGGAGGGTTCGCCTTGGCGTCGAGCCCCTGCCGCGATCCGCGCGGGCTTAACGAGCCCCGCGAGCTTATGTGACGTGCCACCTGCCGCTTCCGGGGAAAGGAGGGGTGTCCTTGCGGTCCGGATGAGCCATCGCCCCGACCTGGACGCCCGCGCCTCCCGCGCCGGCCGCGCCGCCGGACGGAATGAACCCGGGCCGGCGAGGGAGGGATAACGCCAGCTCAGCGCCCTCCTCCCGATCCTCAGTGCCCGCACCGGTGAGGGCCGATGCGAACGAGCGGATTGCTAACCTATATGGTTCGTTGTGTCAAGATGCAGCGGTGTTGGATTGCGTCTCGTACGATCCAACGCACGATCGATTTCCTATCCGGGCATGCGCCGCACCGGCACCGGAATGTTGCAGATATCCGCGCCGCCCGCGGGCAGGATGAAGAACGGATCGCGGCGGTTGGCCCGCGCGTCGGCGTATTTGGCGAAGCTGTCGCTTTCGGTGGAGAGATACTGGAAGCTCGGTTGTTCCGCAGCGGGCAATTCGCTCGCCAGCCGGATCGAGACGATCGGCGTGCGCTGCTCCGGCTTTTCATAGAACCCCAGCGCCCCGGTGCCGCGCGGCAGGCTGGAGAGATGCTCGATCCCCTCGACCACCCGCCCGACCAGCGCGATATTGCGGTCGAGATGCCGCGGCGCATGGCCGATCACGGTGTAGAGCTCCGCGCCCGAGCCGGTGTCCGGCGAATAGTTCCGCCCCACGCCGACCATGCCGTAGCAGTGGACGGGCCAAGCCGTCTGGTAAACTTTCGCCAGGGGCCATCCATCACGGAACCCCGCGCCGGGAGCGTAAAGGTCTTCAGGCCTATGGAGAGGCGGCATCGCCGGTCGGGGTGGCGAAGCGCGCTGGACGCCGCGTCGAAGCTCGTCGCCTTCAGCAATCGTCCAGAGCATCGGGCGCACGGAGTTGCCGACCCCGTTCGAAACGTAATTCTTGTCGGGGACGATAGACAATCCACGCGGCAGCGCCTTCGCCTTCGCCTTGTCCTCGCCATCGGGATCGCCCCATTGGACGACGTAATTGTCCTGCACGCGGGTGATCGCGAGCCCGTCCCACCACTTCGCCGCGGCGAGCTTGCGGATGTTGCCGACCCAGCCTTGCGAGAACGGCGCGGGCATGAGCTGGATCATCACCTGGCGCTTGTTGCCCTCGCGGTCGGGCGCGAGCGTCATCACCAGCAGGTCCGAGGGCGCGATCGCCACCCAGTCCTTGGCCGGCGCGGCGGCGACGATCTCGCTTGGCGCAGGTGCACCCTTGGGCGCCTCCTGAGCGGCGGCGGGGAGAGCGAGCGCAAGCGCTGCGGCGATGCTGGTTCGGGCGATCCTCATGCCAGCCGTTGTGCCGCGAAGCTGCGCAAACGAAAAGACCCCTTTCCGCTTGCGCGAGAAGGGGCCTTCGGGGCTGGGCGTCTGCCGGGAATGCCGAGCCGCACGGCGCCAGCCTTTTCGTGCCCGACTCGCTTACACCTCCCGGTCTGCACTCGCCAGCGCAATCGCCGCGCTCCGCCTTGCGCCGGTGCCGTCCGGTCGCTAGACGCCCGCGCTCTTGTTGGCCTGCACCCTGCGCTCAAGCAGCGAAGCGGTAGCGCGAACAGGAAACGGAGCGGTGGCCGAGTGGTCGAAGGCGCACGCCTGGAAAGTGTGTATGGGCCAAAAGCCCATCGTGGGTTCGAATCCCACCCGCTCCGCCACCTAGTCTGAGTTGGTTGGTTTCCATCGAGAGTCATCGTGACGATGCTGGGCACCAAGAACTGCAGCCTGAGCCGGCCGACGAGATCGCTGCGCTTGCCGGAGCAGCCCGCGCATTAATCGCGCGACCGCTTCGCGCCCCAATTCCAGACGTTCGTCGCTGATGCCGGCGACCCCAAAAGCGGCTGCTCATTTACGAGATCGGTTGGCACAAAATACCCAGAGTATTGGCGCCAGCACGGCTGCGTGCGGCTGGCGCCATTTCTCGTCAGCCCTCCGTTGGCTCTTCTTCGCGCGCTGTAGTTGCCGCGCCGTCACCCATGAGTAGCGCGCTGCCCGAACCCGACAGGTTGGTGGAGGGGATCGCGACGTCGCGGTCCTTGGCGCGCACCAGCACGCCGGTCACCCGGCCGCGCGAGTCGGTGATGAGCTGACGGACCTTGCCGAAGCGTTCGCCGGTGGGTGCCAGCACCGGCATTCCGGGCGTCACGGCGAAGGCGCCCTCGCTCGCCGCCGCGCCGCTGCCCGCGGCGGCCAGCATCCCCGAACCGATCGAACCATTGCCCTGACCGCTGGCGCTACCGTTGCCGCTGGCCGAACCGGACAGCGAGCGGGCATTGCTGGTCAGACCGCTGGCGCGGTCGCGCGTGGCGGCGGCGACCTCGCGGGTGCGGCCGACGGCGCGACCCGTCACGTCGCGCACCGCATCGGTGCCGATGAGCTGGGCATTGGCACCGCCCGATCCGGCGGCGCTGCCGTTGCCGGACCCGGCAGCCGAACCCGAGCCCGCGGGCGTATCGACGATCTGCGCGCCCGCGGCATCGAGGCTGCCCTCGAGCGAGCGATCGACCGCGACCGAGCCGCGACGGCGGTCGACGCGCTGGCTGCCGGTGGTACGGGCATCGCCGCGTGCCGAGCCGCGGGTGCTTGAACGCAGCGTTTCGGTGGGGAGGTTGCCGAGCGGGCCCGAGGCCCCGGAGAGCGTGCCACCGAGCGCGCCGCCTAGCCCGCCGCTACCGCCCAGCAGTTGGGCCTGCGCCTGCGGTGCCGCGAATACGCCGAGCGCGACGGCGGCGATGAGATATGCCTTGGTCATGATGCAATCCTTTCGTTGGGCAGGCGCGTCCGACGGCCTGCTCACAACGAAAACGGATGCGGGACGGGATTTAATCCATCCTTCGCGTCAACGGCCCTTGCACCCCGCGCAAAGGAGGCCGCCGCCGTAGACGTCGTCGTGGCCCTTCTTGCCTAGATCGACGGCTTCTTCCTCAAGCGTGCTGCGCCAGTTCGGACCCGCCATTGCACGCGCCGCACGAGCGGCGACCAGCGGGGCGGCGAAGGAGGTGCCGCGTAGCGCCACGCGCTTGCCCTTCGCGTCCAGCCCGGAAATATCCGCGCCGGGAGCGGCATAATCGAGATGCAGTGCGCGCCCCGCCTCGATCAGCGCGCGGCGCTGGCCGTCGACGGCGGTGACCGCGAGCACGCCCGGATAGCTGGCAGGAAAGGCGGGCGGTGCGGCGGGGCCATCGTTGCCGACCGCCGCCACAATCACCACGCCCTTGCCGCGCGCCGCCGCGACCGCGCGCTCGAGCACCGGGTTGCGCGGGCCGACCAGGCTGATCGTCACCACGCGGCTGCCCTGGCCTACCAGCCAGCCAAGCGCGCGCGCGATGGCGAGCGCGTTGCCGCCCGCCTTGTCGCTGCCATAGACATCGGCGACGGCGATCGGCCCCGCTCCGGCCGACGCGAGCAGCGAGACCACCGCGCTGCCGTGATTGCTGGCGAGCGGCGCGCCGCTGGCGAAGCCGCGCACCGAGGCGACCGGCACCGCGCGGCCCGGCGCGCCGTCGATGACGCCGACCGGCACGCCGCGCGGGGACCCGGAAGAAGCAGGCACCGCCTGAGCGCTACCGCCGCCAGTCCCTGACTGGAAGTGCAACGCATCGGCGGTAACGACCGCGCCGGGCAAGGTCCGCTGCAGCAAGGCCTCGGCCGCGGCAAGACCCAGCCCCGCGGGCACGCGCAGCCGGGTCACGGTCAGGTCGAGCTCGCCGATCCGTTCGGTGTCCAGCACCGCGAACCCCGCCGTCTCGACCAGTCCCAGCGAGGCGGCATCGAGATCCATCACCAGCAACTCGCCGCGCCGCGCCGGATCGCCGCGCGCGTCGCGCTCGATCACGGCGCTCTCGCGGCGCACTAGCCGATCGAGCGTGCGGACCCGCTCGCGCGCCAGCCGCGTGGCGGTCTGCGCGATATCATGCACCGGCTCCACCAGCGGCGGGACGATCCGATCCAGCCTAGGCAGCGGCACCCCGGGCAGCGCCACCTGCGCGGCGAGCGGTGCCGCGATCGCGGTCGCCAGCACACAGAAAAGGGGAAAGGCCCGCATCGGCTGTAGTCCTTCACTCGAAACGCATTAAGCATGGATGAAACGGGTCGCGTCGTTCGTTTAATCCTGCGGAAGGCAGAAACGCTGAGCACCAGTTTCGAGCAGGAGTTGCTGGCCATGCTGCCCCGGTTGCGACGCTTCGCGATCGGGCTGTGCGGCAATCCTGCCGATGGTGACGATCTCTGCCAGATGAGTATCGAGCGGGCGCTCGCCAACCGCGACAAGTGGCAGGCGGGAACCCGGCTCGACAGTTGGATGTACCGGATCATGCGCAATATCTGGATCGATCAGGGCCGCGCCAGCGCCCGCCGCCGCGAAACCTTCGTCGATGAGGAGGCGGGCTTCGCCGTCGGCGGCGATGGCGCGCAGGAAGCCGCGGTCGAGCTGTCGATGGTCGATCGCGCGATGCAGCAATTGCCGGCCGAGCAGCGCGAGGCGGTGCTGCTGGTGATGGTGGAAGGCTACGGCTACCGCGAGGCGGCGGAGATAGCAGGAGTTCCCACCGGCACGCTCAATTCACGCCTGGTTCGGGGCCGCGATGCTTTGCTGGCCATACTGGGAGAACCGGCATGACCGTCACCCGCGACGAACTGGCCGCTTTCGCTGATGGCGAGCTGACCGGCGCGCGGGCCCGCGAGATCGAGGCCGCGATCGCCGCCGATCCCGCGTTGATGCGCGATCTGGAGCGGCATCGCGCGTTGAAGGCGCAGATCTGCGCCCATTTCGACCCCATCGCCGCGGAACCGGTGCCCGAGGCGCTGGCGGCGCTGCTGCGCCCCGCGCCCGAGGTGCCCGCCAGCAATGTCATCGTTTTCGCCGAGGCGCGCGAGCGGATCGCCGAAAAGCGCCGCCTGCCGCGCTGGAGCTGGGTCGCGGGCCCCGCGCTGGCGGCCTCGCTGGCGCTGGTCGTGCTGGTGCCACGCGGCGATGGTAGCCCCGCCTATGCCGATGCACAGCTTGCCGGACTGCTCGACCAGCGCCTCGTCTCCCAACAGGCACCGGGCCAGGAAACCCGCGTCCTACTCAGCTTCCGCGATCGCAGGGGCAGCTATTGCCGGGCGTTCAGCGGTACGGATGGGGGCGGGATCGCCTGCCGTGATGACGCCGGCTGGAAGCTGGAGGCGCTGGGCGAAGGCTCGGCGGGCTCGCAAAGCGATTACCGCATGGCGGGCGCGAGCGATTCCGCGATCCTCGCCCGCGCGCAGGCGATGGCCGAGGGCGCGGCGCTCGACGCCGGACAGGAAGCTACGGCGAAAGCGCGCGGCTGGCGCTGAGCGCCCACGCTTACATCTGGCATCCAAGCGCAAAAAAAAAGAAGCACCGGAAGCGCGTGGCTTCCGGTGCTTCCGGGATCGGTCCCACTGCATTGGGAGGACGGGAAGGTCGTGCAGCGGGACCAGGGAGGGGTCAGCTCACCAGACGACGGTGCCCTGGCGGTAGCCCTTTTCGGCCATGTCCTCGATGTAATCGATCCGCTCGTGGCGCAGCTCGTACGCATATTCTTCCCATGCATCGCGCCGGTCCTCGACGTCCGAGGCGCTGCGCAGGTCGCCGTTCAGTTCCTTCTGCGCTTCGAGAACGTCGGTGCGATAGTCGAACCAGCGGCTGTTCTTGATGCCCGCGATGGGCGAGGCGAGGATCAACTTTTCCTCGTCGCGCGCCATTTGCTCTTCGTAAAGCGTCTGGACGGCTGCGGTGGCCGCCCCGGCCAGGCCGAGCACGACGAAGGGCGAAAGGATGATAGACTTCATGCGATGTACTCCCTGAGTTCCGGGCCGGTGTTCGGCCTGCTCGGGATAAAAACGGCTGGGCGCGACGGTTTAATCCGTGGCGACCAAATTTTTTCAGATCGGCATGTCGAACAGAACTTTGCCTCGCAGCCGACCCTCGGATCGAGATGGAAGGGGATTTGGGCCGGGGGCGGAAGGTCCGCTCGAAGCAAAGTGGGCATACTTCGGTCGGCCCAGACGGTCGGAGTGAAAAGCGGTGAGTTGCGCTGGCTCAGTTCAGTTCGAGCTCGGTGAAGCGCTTGCGGAGCAATGGAGCGGCCATATCGAGGAAGGCGCGCGTCTTGGCCGCGCCTAAGGCCGTTCGCGGCGCGATCAGATGTATGGGAATCGCAGCGCGCTCGTTTTGGGGCAACAGCCGCGCCAGTCTTCCCTCGCGGATCATTTCAGCGACCTGGTAGGACAATAGCCGGCCAACGCCGTGGCCGGCGGCGATCGATTCGATCGCTGCACCGATCGTATTGACGATCAGACGCGGACGAACCGCGACCGACAGGGTGCGCGCGCTCCCGGTCGCTGCGAACTGCCAAATTTCCCTGGTCCGTGCTTGCGCGAGCAGAATGGCGGGGTGACCGGCCAGGTCTGCGGGCCGTTGGACCGGACCTGCCTTTGCCAGATAGGATGGCGCGGCGCATGTAATCAGCCGCGTCTCCCCGACCCGGACCGCGATCAAGCTGGAATCGGGCAAGTGCGCAATGCGCAGCGCGATATCGATTCCTTCGGGGACGAGGTCGGCAACACGGTCGACGAGGATAAGTTGCGCTCGGACTGCCGGATGTGCTTCGAGGAAGGCATCGAGGATCGGCAACAGGATGTGCGTTCCAGCGGCAACGGGGGCGGTCAGCGTCAACGCACCGCGAACCTCGCCATGGTTGCCAGCCACGCGGCGATCCGCCTCGTCGATCTCCGCCAGGGCTCGGCGGCAGGCATCGATATAATGTTCTCCGGCTTCGGACAGGCGCAGGCGGCGTGTCGTGCGGTGGAGGAGAGTGGTTCCGACGTGCGTCTCGAGCGCGGCAATCAGGCGGGTTCCCTTGGCCGGCGACAGGCGCAAGGAGCGCGCCGCCGCCGCCAGGCTGCCCAGATCGACCGCGCCGACCAGCATGCGCATCGCCGCCATTCGATCCATCATTTCATTTTTCGCAACATAGCTGGTCGACTCTGCTCAATTGTATCGGAAGCCACAAAGAATGAGAAGGCGGCGTATCTCAGTCAAAAGGATCGTCATGCCTACTTTCTCTCGTCTGGTGCTTGCCGCCACCCTGGCCGCGCAGCCGCTCAATCCTGCTTCCGCGCTGGCGCAGCCGCGCGCCCCGGCGATCAACGCGGCACCAGTGGTCCATCATCGGACCGCGATCGTGAACGGAACCGAGATCTTCTATCGTGAGGCCGGGAAGCCGGGGCGTCCGGTGCTGCTTCTGCTCCACGGCTTCCCATCGTCTTCGCACATGTACCGCAACCTCATGCCAGCGCTGGCCGATCGCTATCATGTCATCGCGCCCGATTATCCCGGCTTCGGACAGAGCGCGACTCCCGACCGCGCCAAATTTGAATATAGTTTCGCCAATTTCGCCAATCTGATTGATGGCCTGACGACGCAACTCGGCGTCGGTCGCTATGTACTCTATGTGCAGGATTACGGCGCCCCGGTCGGCTTCCGCCTGGCGCTGAAACGGCCCGACCGGGTGAGCGGACTGATCGTCCAGAACGGCAATGCCTATGACGAGGGACTGTCGCCCTTCTGGGATCCGATCAAGGCCTATTGGAAGGAAGGCTCCGATGCTCGGCGACAGCCGCTTCGCGCCGGCCTCACGCTGGCGGCAACCAAGGGTCAGTATGTCGATGGCATTGCCGATCCGACGCGGATAGATCCGGCGGCGTGGTTGCAAGATCAGGCGTTGCTCGACCGACCTGGCATCGACGAGATCATGCTCGACCTGTTCTACGATTATCGCACCAACGTCGCGCTCTACCCCCAATTCCAGAAATTCTTCCGGACGCGCAAGCCGCCGACACTGATCGTGTGGGGCGTAAACGACGTCATTTTCCCGGCGACCGGCGCCAGGGCCTACCTAAAGGATTTGCCGGAGGCGGAACTTCACCTGCTGGATTCGGGCCATTTCGCGCTCGAAGACAAAGGCGACGAGATCGCAGGCATGATTCGCAGCTTTCTGGCGCGCAAACTGCCGCGCTAGGGCATCGGCACATGTATCGATTCCGCCGCCATTTGCGGATTGTCTAATCTGGCCGAATGTTCCCGCGCCTATTTCGCGACGTGCCCGGTCCCGGCGCCGAAGTTCATCTGCGCGACCGCGGCCGCTTCCCGTTCGAGGGCGAGGAAGGGTGAAAATGCGGCCATGACGCGGCAGGCCGTGGATCGAACGCAACTGGCGCAAGAATCGTTCTGCGAAGTTGAAGGTCGGGTCTGTCGGGTGTTTGATCGCGCTTGGCGTCAAAAGGAGAAGGCCATGCTTTTCGGAAGTTGTCTCTGCCAGGGCGTAGCGTTCGAGATCGATGGCACGGTCGTCGATCTGGTATACTGCCACTGCGCCATGTGTCGTAAAGCCCACGCGTCGGCCTTTCGGGCACGAGGCAAGATCAACGCCGCAGAGTTTCGTTGGACCAGGGGAGAAGAGCTGGTCCGCTACTTCGAATCCTCCCCGGGTAACCACCGAGGCTTCTGCTCGGTTTGCGGCTCCAGCCTCGTGAGCAGATTCGACCAGAAACCCGCGGAACTGGGTCTTGCCCTCGGGATACTCGACGTTGACCCGGTCAATCGTCCTGTCTGCCATGTTTACGTGGCCTCAAAGGCTCCGTGGCATGAGATCGCTGACGCTCTTCCGCAGTTCGACGAGCTTCCGCCCGGCTATTCGGAGCCTCGAAAACCAGCGCCCGGCTAATCGTTCGCCGATCCGGTCGAAGGTGCACATCCGATCCCGCGTGAAGGTTACCAGATGCAGAGCATCTCGAATCTCCCCGGGCCAGCCGACGCATCCGGGGGGCAAACTTTCCCAATCTCCAACGTCCACGCTCTCCGGTTGCGATAGCGGGACTGGCCGGCGCGATCATCAACTCGGCTGAGCGTTGCGCCCCGCCCCGCAGGCCGCTAATCGCGCCCGGGCAAGCGGCACCGGCGGAGAAGCGTTCCTGCGGAGGTTAGGAACGGGCGCCCCGGACCTCTGATTGGCCCCGCCTTCCTGGGAGCGACAGTCAGCAAGGAGGCCACCGATGGCCAAGGATACCAAGATCGCCGGACGCGAATTGAAGCCCAGCACGCTGATGATGGGCCACGGTTACGATCCCGTCCTCTCCGAAGGCAGCCTCAAGCCGCCGATCTTCCTCACCAGCACCTTCGCCTTCCCCAGCGCGGCGGACGGCAAGCGCCACTTCGAAGGCATCACCGGCAAGCGCCCCGGCGGCTCCGAGGGCCTGGTCTATTCGCGCTTCAACGCGCCCAACCAGGAAATCTTGGAGGACCGGCTCGCGATCTGGGACGGGGCGGAGGAGGCCCTGAGCTTCTCCAGCGGCATGACCGCGATCTGCGTGCTGATGCTGACCTATGCCGCTCAGGGCGACGTGATCGTCCATTCGGGCCCGCTCTATGCCGCGAGCGAGGGCTTCGTCGCCAAATGGCTGTCGAAGTTCGGCGTCAGCTACATCGACTTCCCCGCCGGCGCGACGCGCGAACAGCTCGATGCGGTGATGGGCAAGGCCAAGGCGCAGGCCGCCGCGGCGGGCGGCAAGGTGGCGATGGTCTATCTCGAAAGCCCCGCCAACCCCACCAATGCCTTGGTCGACGTCGAGGCGGTGCGCGATGCGCGTGACGCGGCCCTGACACCCGAAACCCCGATCGCCATCGACAACACCATGATGGGCCCGTTGTGGCAGCGCCCACTCGACCAAGGGGCGGACATCGTGGTCTATTCGCTGACCAAATATGTCGGCGGCCATTCCGATCTCGTGGCGGGCAGTATCGCCGGGGCCGAGAAATGGATTACCCCGGTCCGGATGCTCCGCAACACGATGGGGGGTATCTGCGATCCCAACACCGCCTGGATGCTGCTGCGCTCGCTCGAGACGATGGAGTTGCGAATGGCGCGCGCGGGCGAGAACGCGGCGAAGGTCTGCGAATACCTCAAGGCGCATCCCAAGGTCGTGGGGCTCGGCTATCTCGGGATGATCGAGGATGCGCGCCAGCGGGACATCTACGATCGCCATTGCCTGGGCGCGGGCAGCACCTTTTCGCTGCTGCTCAAGGGCGGCGAGGCCGAAAGCTTCCGCTTCCTCGACGCGCTGCGCATCGCCAAGCTCGCGGTCAGCCTGGGCGGCACCGAGACGCTGGCGAGCCATCCCGCCAGCATGACGCACCTCTCGGTCCCCGATGCCCGCAAGGCGGAACTGGGCATCAGCGACAATCTGGTGCGCATCAGCATCGGCATCGAGGATGCGGACGATCTGATCGCCGATTTCGAGCAGGCGCTGGCGGCGGTATAGTGCGCGAGCTTTGCCGGCGCGCCGCCTAGCCTACCCCCGCCATTCCCGCCGTTCCTCGGCAGCTTTGAGCACTTCATAGGCCAGCGTGATCGCGTGGAAGGCCTTGGCGGCCACGGGATCGCCTGGTTTCACATCGGGGTGGACGAGCTTGGCCTTCTCGCGCCAGGCTTTCTTCACGGCGGCGAAATCGGCGTCGGCTTCCAGCCCAAGCACCTCCAGGGCACGCATTTCGTCCACGCTGCGGCTGCCGTCGCCACTGCTCGCCCAGCCATAGTGCTGGGCCTCGGCATAGCCGACGTTCTCGGTCTGCTCAGTCTTGGTGCGTGTCGCGCGTTCAGCCTTGTCGAGACCTTCGAAATAGTCCCATTTCTGGTTGTATTCGGCGGCATGGCGCTGGCAGAAATACCAGCGCTCGGGTTGGTTGGGAGCCTTGGGCGCGGGGCAATCGCCGCGTTCCTCGCAGCCGTGCCGGTCGCACAGGCGTACCGTCACCGCCTCGCGCGCGCCGCCATAACCGCGCCAGCGCGGAAAGCCCCAGTCGGCGGAACGGCCTGGTTTAGCCACGGGCGAAAGGCATCGGTCGGTTACGCATCGCTCTCAGTCTAGGCGCACTGGCCCGCGATGCATAGGCGAGTAACAGGTTTCAAAGAGAAATGTTGCAATGCAACGAAGCGTTCACATATGAACGCCTAGAGGCCCCGTTATGAGCAAACAGCTGACCCTTTCCGCCACTCTGTCCGTGCTCGCCCTGGCGGCGGTGGCTTTCGGCACGCTCGCCACCGCGCCGGCTAGCGGCAGCGGCGCAGATCGCGCCGCCACCGCTCACGGCTCGCTCGTCCAGGTGATGCTCTCAATCTAATTGATCACCACCGTCGCGGCGCGACGGTGCGCTAGTTGATGACCACCGTCGCGGCGCGACGGTTCTGGGCCCAGGCGCTTTCGTCCGAACCCATCGCCACCGGGCGTTCCTTGCCATAGCTCAGCGTGCGGATGCGTTCCGCCGGGATGCCCAGGCTGACCAGATAGTTCTTGGCCGCATTGGCGCGCCGTTCGCCCAGAGCGAGGTTGTATTCGCGCGTGCCGCGCTCGTCGGCATGGCCTTCGATGGTGAAGGTCACGGCGGGATATTGGGTGAAATACTGCCCCTGCGCCTGCAGCTTGCCGCCGTCCTCGGCATCCACGTCGTACTGGTCGGTGTCGAAATAGATGACGGTATTGCTCGCGCCGACGGTGGTGGCGAAATGCTCTTGCGTGCCGGGTCCGCTGGCTGTCGTCGTGCCCTGATCCACCCCTGCTGCAGGGGTTTCCTCCGGCGCGGGAGGCAACACCTCGGGCGCCTTCTTGGCGCAGGCGCCCAGCGCCAGCGTGGCGGTGGCGACTAACAGGGTAAGCTTGGATTTCGTCATCGGGATCTCCTTTGGCGATGGAATGGGATATTTGCGTAACGGCTCAGGGCAGGATCGGTCCCCAGGCGGGGTGGTCTATGGCAGGATGGGCCCCCATGCGGGGTCCGAGCCGCCCACCGGGGTCTGGAGGCGGCGCTCGTTCTTGCCGGTCAGATCGACCTGCCACAGCTGCGCGTTGCCTTGCGCGCCGCGGCTGGAGCGGAAGAACTGGATGATGCGGCCGTTGGGCGCCCAGGTCGGCGCCTCGTCCTGCCACCCGCGCGTGAGCACGCGCACGTTCTGGCCGTTGGGGCTCATCACCGACACGTTGAAGGTGCTGGCATTGGTGAAGGCGATCTGGTCGCCGCGCGGGCTCCATTCGGGTGTCGCGCAACGTCCGCCGCCGAAACTGATGCGGCGCTGGTTCCCGCCATTGGCGTCCATGACATAGCATTGCTGCGCGCCTGACCGGTCGCTTTCGAACACGATCTGCCGCCCGTCGGGAGAGTAACTGCCGCCGATATCGATGCCCGCGCCGTTGGTGAGCCGCGTGCTCTCCCCGCCGGAAGCCGAAACGCGATAGATGTCGGTATTGCCGTTGACCGCCATCGAATAGAGCAGGCTGCGCCCATCGGGGCTCCAGCGCGGCGCGAAAGTCGGATTGCGGCTCTGTGTTACCAGCGTCTGGCGGCCGGTGCCGATGTCATAGACATAGATGCGCGGGTTGCCGTCGACATAGCTGAGATAGCTCAGCTTCTTGTAATCGGGCGAATAGCGCGGGGTCAGCGCGGTCGAGCGCCCGCTGGTGATGAAGCGATGGTTCGCGCCATCCGAATCCATGATCGCGAGCCGCTTGATGCGCGCGTTCTTGGGCCCGGTTTCTGCGATATAGGCAATGCGGCTGTCGAAGAACGGGCTCTCGCCCGACAGGCGCGAATAGACGAGGTCGGCACATTTGTGCGCCGCACGGCGCCATTCGGATGGTGCGACAAGCCAGCCCTGCCGCGCGAGCTGGGTGTTGAGCTTGGTGTCGTAGAGGTAGCAGCCAACCGCGAGCTGGCCATTGCCCTGCGCGCGGACATAGCCCTGCACCAGCATTTCGGCTCCGCGGCTCTGCCAGGTGGGATAGTTCGGCGCGGTGATCTCGGCATAGGCCGGCCGAGGCAGGCCCTGCGGCCCGCTCGGCTTGAACAGTCCGTTGTTGCGCAGATCGCCCGCAATCACCTGCGCGAGAGCCAATCCGAGCGCGCCGGTCCCCGCGCTATTGGCGGGCGTCGCAGCCTCGCGATCCGTGGCGAAGGCGGGGATGGCGATGCCGAGATCTTCGAGATTGCCTTCGAAGCTGACCGAACCGGACAGGCCTTCCTCCTCGGTGACCACGACCGCGCCATCCTGAGGGAGGCGTTCGCCGAGGTCCCGGTTGGCGTTCTGACTTTGCGCCCACAGCGGCGCAGCAGCGAGGGCAAGGATGGCGGCGAGCGTCTTTTTCATTGGGCTAGCTTCCAGTCGAAATCGAGGGTCACGGTTTTCCAGGCGTCGTAGAAACGCGCCGGCAAGTCGAAGGGGGCGGCAAGCTGTACCGCGCGGATGGCCTGCTCGCCGTGGCGACCGGCCTGGGTGCGGTTGGTGGCGTTCTCCCCTCGCTGGCTGACGAGTTCGGGCCGCCCGGCCAAGGAGCCGTCCGGGTTGAGGCGAAAGCGGATTTTGCTCACGAGCTGATCGACATCCGGCCCGCTGGGCGGTTGCCAGCGCGGCTTCACTTCGCGGGTGATCGCCTGGAGCAGCGATGCCCGCTCGCTCGCCCCGATGGCGCTGGCGGGGGCGCGGGTTTCGGTGGTGCGGGTGCTGTCGCCCATGCCGGCGAGGAAATTGTCGCCCACGCGGCTGCCACCGCCCTTGGTGGTGGAGCGCGGCGGCGTGGTCGCGCGGCTCGGCTGCGGGCGCGGGCGCGCCCTCGCGGGCGTGTCGGCGGCGACCGGACGCTCGAGCTGCGGCTGCGGCGCGGGTTCCGGCGCGGGCGCGGGGGTATCGGACAGCGTCGGTGCGATAGCAGCGCGGCTCTCGGGCACCGGCACCGGCGCGGCGGCTTCCAGCCCGACTTCGCTCGCCAGATTGACCGTCATCCGCTGCGCCGGCTCGATCGCCTCGCGCGTTCCGGGTTGCACCAGGAAGACGAGCACCAGCAGCAGATGCAGTCCGAAAGCGACTGCGAGGCCGATGCGTTCTTCGCGCCTGATGCTGCCCTGCATGGCCATTTCGCTATGGAGCCGCCGCTGAACCGTTGGTGACCAGCGAGATGCGGTTGAGGCCGGCGCGGTTCAGCTCGCCCATCACCGCCATCACCCGGCCATAGTCGAGCGTGCGGTCGGCGCGCAGCGTGATGTCGGGACTGGAACCGGCGATATCGGCCAGCGCTTCGGCCAGCCCGCCGGGCGCCACGGGGTTCTCGTCGATATAGACCGTGCCGTCCGCAGCCACGCTGATCGTCACCGCCTGCGCCGCGCTGTCGATCGGGTTGGCGCGGCTGTCGGGCAGGTCGATCGGCACCGCCGCGGTCAGCAGCGGCGCGGTGACCATGAAGATGATCAGCAGCACCAGCATGACATCGACCAGCGGGGTGACGTTGATCTCAGCCATCGGCGTGCGGCGCGCGCGGCGACCACGGCGTCCTCCACCCGAGGCGAGACCCATCGCCATCTACTGCGCCTCCAGCTGGCGGCTGAAGCTGGCATGGAGCCGCTCGGCGAAACGCTGCAAGCGGCCCTCGTAGCGGTTCACCGCATGGCTGAAGCGGTTATAGGCGATCACCGCTGGAATGGCCGCAAACAGGCCAATGGCGGTGGCGAACAGCGCCTCAGAAATGCCGGGCGCGACCACTGCGAGCGAGGAGTTTTCCTGGCTGCCGATCTGGAAGAAACTGTTCATGATGCCCCAGACGGTGCCGAACAGCCCCACGAACGGCGCGACCGAGCCCACGGTGGCGAGGAAGTTCAGCCGCTCGGCCAGCTCGTCCGCCTCGTGCCCGACCTGGCTCTCCATCACTGCCGCGAGCCGCTGGCGCGTGCCCTCGCGGTCCTTGATCCCGGTCTTGGTCGAGTGCCGCCATTCGGCCACGCCCGCGCGCGCCACGCGGCCCGGCGGCAGTTCGCCATTACCCTTGGCCCGGGCAAAGGCGTCGAAGTCCTCGGCCTGCCAGAAATCTTCTTCGTAAGTAGCGGTGCGGCGGCTCAACCGCCCCATCCGCAGCCAGAAGCCGACGATGATCGCCCAGGTCCACAGACTGGCCAGCAACAGCCCCCCCATCACCGCCATCACCACGTAATCGGCGTTGAGGAACAGCTCCACCGGGTCGAGCCGGGTAGGCATGACCGACGTGGCGGCGGTCAGAAGGGTAAGCGAGGTCATGCGGGCAGCGTCTCTTTCATAAATGCGGCAAAAGCTTGTCGCCAGGCGACGGGCTGGCGGCGCGGGCGGCCATCGGGCGCGACGAAGCCGACGCGCAAGGTCGCCTCGGCCAGCGGCTTCCCGTCGCGCAGGGCGCGCTGCGCCATGCGGCAACTCGCCGCCCCCATATCGGTGCAGCGGGTCTCGATCAGAATATCGTCGTCGAGGCGTGCCGGTCGGAGATAGCGCAGCGCCAGTTCGCTCACGGCATAGGCCCCTTCGCCCGCCTCGATCGCGGCGCGCTGGTCGATGCCGAGACGGCGCAGCAGGTCCGAACGCGCACGTTCGAACCAGCGCAGATAATTCGCGTGATAGACCACGCCCGACAGATCGGTGTCCTCGTAATAGACGCGCACAGCGTAGAGGTGCCGCGCGCCGTCGATCACGCCGTCGGGGGGAGCAGGCATGGTCATGCCCGGTTCGCCTAGCGGAAGCGCGACTCGCACCGCAACCCGTTACGACGAACCGCGCTCAGCGCGCGATCATCCGCCCGATCATCGGTCCTAGGGGTTCCCCACCGAACAGGTGGACGTGAAGATGCGGCACCTCCTGGCCGCCGTGCCGCCCGACATTGGCGAGCAGGCGGTAGCCGGGCTCTACCAGCCCCTTGGCCCGCGCCACCGCGCCGACCGCGCGCACGAACCCGGCGATTTCTGCATCAGAAGCACGAGCGGAGAAATCGTCCCAGCTCACATACTGCGCGCGCGGAATCACCAGCGTGTGGACCGCGGCCTGCGGATTGATGTCCTCGAACGCGATCGCCCACTCGTCCTCGTAGACGCGCGTGGACGGAATTTCACCGCGCAGGATCTTGGCGAAGACGTTGGCGTCGTCATAGGGCAGCGTCGGATCGATCGGCATCAGGCGCTCCTGCCGGCTTTCTCATCGAAGCCCGAGGTGCCCTCGCGGCGCTCGAGTTCCGCCATCACCTGCTTTAGCGAAATACCCTTCGCGGCGAGCAACACGGTCAGGTGGAACAGCACATCGGCCGCCTCGCCGATCAGCTCGTCGTCGGAACCCGACAGCGCCGCCACGACCGTTTCGACCGCCTCCTCGCCCAGCTTGCGGGCGATCACCGGCACTCCGCGCGCCGCGAGGCTGGCGACGTAGCTTGAGCCTGGATCGGCGGAGAGCCGCTCGGTCACGGTCGCTTCGAGACGGGTCAGCGTGTCCATCGGCTCATGCTCTCGCCGGAAGACCGGCTGCGCGCAAGGCCGCGTGCGCCTCGGCGACCGTGTGCTCGCCGAAATGGAAGATCGAGGCGGCGAGCACCGCGCTGGCATGGCCGCGGGTGACGCCCTCGACGAGATGCTGGAGCGTCCCGACCCCGCCGCTCGCCACAACCGGCACGCTGACCGCATCGGCGATGGCGCGGGTCAGTTCGAGGTCGTAGCCGTCCTTGGTCCCGTCGGCATCCATCGAGGTGACGAGCAGCTCCCCCGCCCCGAGTTCCGCGAGGCGGATGGCGTGCGCGACCGCATCGATCCCGGTGGCGGTGCGGCCGCCGTGGGTGAACACCTCCCAGCCGCGGATGTCGCCACTGGTGGAGGCCCGCGCATCGACGCTGGCGACGACGCACTGGCTGCCGAAGCGGTCGGCGATTTCGCCCACCAGCTCGGGCCGCGAGACTGCCGCGCTGTTGACCGCCACCTTGTCCGCCCCTGCCAGCAACAGCGCGCGCGCATCTTCGACGCTGCGCACCCCGCCACCTACGGTCAGCGGCATGAAGCACACTTCCGCGGTGCGGCGCACGATGTCGAGCAGCGTCCCGCGCCCTTCGTGGCTGGCCGAAATGTCGAGAAAGCACAGCTCGTCCGCCCCCGCCCGGTCATAGGCGCGCGCCTGCTCGACCGGATCGCCCGCGTCCTTGAGGTCGACGAAGTTGACGCCCTTCACCACTCGCCCATCGGCGACGTCGAGACAGGGAATGACGCGGATGCGGACGGTCATGGGGCCGCCTTTCGCCTATCCTTCGACAAGCTCAGGATGAGCGGGACTTGTTCAAGAGTCCGGATCCGCTCGTGCTGAGCCTGTCGAAGCACCGGCACTACGCTCACGCCCGCGCCGCCAGCGCCAAAGCCGCGGCCAAATCCAGGCGCCCCTCGAACAGTGCCCGCCCGGTGATGACGCCTTCAATCCCATCGCGCGCGTGGAGCGACAGGACGTGGATATCGTCCAGCCCCTTGACCCCGCCGCTGGCAATCACCGGCAGGGTGGTTCGCCGCGCGAGGTCGAGCGTCGCATCGATGTTGCAGCCGGTCAGCATCCCATCGCGCCCGACATCGGTGAACAGCAGGCTGGCGACCCCCGCGTCTTCGAACCGTCGGGCGAGGTCGTGGACTGGCACGTCCGACACTTCAGCCCAGCCCTCGGTCGCGACCATGCCGTCGCGCGCGTCGACCGCGACCACGATGCCGCCTTCCCATTCGCGTGCCATTTCCTTCACAAACTGCGGGTCTTTCAACGCCGCAGTCCCGATCACCACCCGTGCCACGCCGAGCTCGAACCACCCGGCCACCGCCTCGGGCGTGCGGATGCCGCCGCCGAGCTGCACATAGCCGGGAAATTCGGCGACGATCGCCTCCACCGCCGCGCGGTTTCGGCTTTCGCCCGCGAAGGCGCCATCGAGATCGACGACGTGCAGATGCTCCGCCCCCGACTCGGCGAAGGCCAGCGCCTGCGCCACGGGGTCTTCGGCATAGATGGTCGCACGCGCCATATCGCCTTCGGCCAGGCGCACCACCTGGCCGTCCTTGAGATCGATGGCGGGGAAGACGATCACGGCCGCCACTCCAAAAACCGTTCCAGCAGCGCCAGCCCAAAGGCCTGACTCTTCTCGGGATGAAACTGCACGCCGAGCATATTAGCGCGGCCCACCGCCGCGACCATGCCGCCGCCGTGATCGGTCATCGCGATGACATCGGCATGATGGCGCGGCTTGAAGTGGTAGGAATGGAGGAAATAAGCCTCGCCGTCCTCGACCACCGGATTGTCGGCGGCGTGGGGCAGCGTGGCGACGTCGTTCCAGCCCATGTGTGGCACCTTCACGCTGCGGTCGGTCGGCTCCATCCGGCGGACGGTGCCCGCGATCCAACCGAGGCCCGGGGTTTCGCCATGCTCCAGCCCGGTGGTCGCGAGAAGCTGCATCCCCACACAGATGCCGAGGAACGGCGCGCCACCCACGAACACGCGCTCATGCATCGCCTCGACGGCCCCAGGGATGGCGTGGAGTCCTTCGGCGCACGACCTGAACGAGCCGACGCCCGGTAGCACGATCCGGTCTGCCGCGCGCAGCACATCTGGATCGGCCGTCAAGCGGACGTTTGCGCCGACCTTTTTCAGCGCGTTTTCGACCGAGTGGAGATTGCCCGCGCCGTAGTCGACGAGCGCGACAACTTCAGCCATTTTTGTTTTCCGCACGCCCGTCCGGGCGCGCGAACTCCTTGCTCACACGCCCTTCGGGCGCGTCGCTGCGGGCGGCCGGTCGGCCTTGCGACGGCTGCCCCGTCGATGAGTCAGCCCTAGCCACCCAAAACTCCTTTGGTGCTGGGGATCGCGCCCTGCTTGCGCGGATCGATCGCCACCGCGGCGCGCATCGCGCGCGCGAACGCCTTATAGAGCGCCTCGCAGATATGGTGGTTGTTGGTGCCGTAAAGCAGCTCGCAATGCAGCGTCAGCCCGGCGGTCTGACCCACCGACTGGAACCAGTGCTCGATCAGCTCGGTGTCCCATTCGCCGAGCTTTTCCTGCGTGAACGCGGCCTTCCACACCAGATAGGGCCGCCCCGAGATGTCGAGCGCGACGCGCGCCAGCGTCTCGTCCATCGGCGCGTGCGCCTCGCCGTAGCGGGCGATGCCGCCCTTGTCGCCGAGCGCCTGGGCAATCGCCTGGCCGAGCGCCAGCGCGCTGTCCTCGGTGGTGTGGTGCTGATCGACGTGGAGATCGCCCTCGACCTTCATCGTCACGTCGATGAGGGAGTGGCGGCTGAACTGTTCGGTCATGTGATCGAGGAAGCCGATCCCCGTCGAGATATCGTAGGTGCCCGTCCCGTCGAGATCCACCTCGACCAGGATGCGCGTTTCCGCGGTGTTACGCTCGATCCGTCCGGTTCGCATGAGCCGCGCGCTACACGCCAGCGAACGCCCCACGCAAGCATTCTCGCTTGACCGCCGCGAGGTGCAGCGCCACCTAGCGCGCCATGAGCGACGAGACGCCCGACAGCCTGATCCCTTACGATGCGATCGTTCAGGAAGCCCTGCGTGCCGTGGTCGGCCGGGTGCTGGGCGAGATCGTGGCGGGAGGCAGCGAGCTGCCCGGCAACCACCATTTCTACATCACCTTCAAGACAGGCGCGCCCGGCGTCTCGATCCCGCGCTCGCTTTCCGAACGCTTCCCCGACGAGATGACCATCGTGCTCCAGAACAAGTTCTGGGACCTGAAGGTGGGCGAGGACCAGTTCAGCGTCGGACTCAGCTTCAATCAGATTCCCGCCACGCTGGTGGTGCCCTATGCGGCCATCACGCAATTCGTCGATCCGGCGGTGGATTTCGGACTGCAATTCCAGGCCACCGTGGCCGACATGGCCCCGACCCCGACCGACGATGCCGACAACGACGAAGTGGAGCAGGGCGGCGAGGCCGCGGTTGCCAAGGACGACGGATCCAATGTCGTCACGGTGGATTTCGGGCGTAAGAAATAGCCTTCGCTGCGGGCGCTTAACGGGGAATGGTCATGGGCAAGCGCCAGTCGATATTCGCGCGCGTCGCACGGCGGCCCTCGCACAAACCGGGCAAGGCTCTGCCGAAGCGGACCGACGGCATCCCCGGACCCAGCGAGAATCCCGCGACCAACTTCGTCATCGCGGATATTGCCATCAAGGCGGGCAGCTATCTGGCCCGGCGCGGGTTCGAGAAAGGGATGCTCGCGGGCCGCTATGGCAAGGACACCGCCCATGCGATCGTCGCCAACAAATCGCTGAAGCACACGCTGTTTTCCACGCTGCTGGCGCGCGTCGCCACCCGCAGCGTGCCCGGCGCCCTGCTGGTCGGCGGCGGCGCCTTGGCCAAGACGCTGCTCGACCGGCGCAAGAGCCGGCTTCGCGCCAAGGCCGAGGGCGACCGGGCGCTGCTCGATCAGGCGCGCGGGGAATAGCCGCCAGGCCGCTGTCACCCCCCCTCTTGATTCAAACCACGCTTTTGCCGCACAGGCGCGCATGGCCAGCCACTCTGCCGAACCCGACCCCGCCGCCCAGCCGCAGACGCATCTCGCCCGGCGCGGGCTGCTGTTCATCCTGTCCTCGCCCTCGGGCGCGGGCAAGACCACGATCAGCCGGATGCTGCTCGAAGACGACGGCGAGATCAGGTTGTCGGTTTCGGTGACCACCCGCCCGCCGCGCGCGGGCGAAATCGACGGCGTGCACTACCATTTCTGCGACGACGCTGCCTTCGACCGAATGGTTGAGGAGGACGATTTCTACGAATGGGCTCATGTCTTCGGGCATCGTTACGGCACCCCCAAGGGCCGCATTCGCGCCGCATTGAAGGAAGGGCAGGACTTCCTGTTCGACATCGACTGGCAGGGCACGCAACAGCTCTACCAGAAGGACCAGCAGGACGTGGTGCGGGTGTTCATCCTGCCCCCCACCATCGCCGAACTGCGCCGCCGCCTCGAAACCCGCGCCACCGACGATGGCCAGGTGATCGACGCGCGTATGGAACGCGCTCGCGCCGAAATCAGCCATTGGGATGCCTACGACTATGTGGTCATCAACGAGGACGTGGACGGCTGCTTCGCCAAGGTCCGCGAGATCTTGCACGCGGAGCGCATGAAACGGCAGCGGCAGACGGGGCTGATCCCGTTCGTGCGGACGTTGATGAGCTGACGTGCTGATCCGCCGCGAGGTTCCCGCGGACAGTGCGGCCATCGCCGATGTGATCACCGCAGCGTTCGCCGAGGCGGAGCATAGCGACGGGACTGAGGCGAAGATCGTCGAGCGGCTGCGCGCCGACGGCGACCTGTCTCTGTCGCTCGTCGCGATTGTGGACAGCCGACTGGTAGGCCATGTCGGCTTCTCACCCGTCGCTATCGATGGGGCAGACGAAGCGTGGTTCGGCCTCGGCCCGGTGTCGGTCCATCCGGAGCACCAACGATACGGCATCGGCGCTGCACTGATCCGCGAAGGGCTGGCGCTTTTGCGCCTGCGCGGGGCGCAGGGCTGCGTGGTCCTCGGCGATCCCGGCTATTATGAGCGGTTCGGTTTCGCGCGCGACCCCAGCCTCGTCTATCCGGGTGCGCCGCCGCAATATTTCATGCGGCTGGCGCTTATCGAAGCACCGCTGCCGACCGGCACGGTTGCATACGCCGCGGGCTTTTCGGCCTAATCGGTCCTCAAATCGCCTCGGCGAAATGGCTCGGCAGGAGCGCGTTGACGATGCCGCCGTCCACGGTCAGCGTCTCGCCCACGGTGTAATCGCCCGCGCGGCTCGCGAGATAGACCGCGCTGCCGCCCATGTCGAAGGCGTCACCCACGCGCTGGTTGGGGATGCCCTTCGCTGACTGGTCGGCATGATCGCGCGCCACCTTGTTCATGCTCGACGGGAAGGCGCCCGGTGCGATGGCGGTGACATAGACGTGATCCTTGACCAGCCGCGCGGCCATCCGGCGCGTGAGGTGGATCAGCGAGGCCTTGGACGCCTGATAGCTGTAGGTCTCCCACGGGTTGATCCGCAGCCCATCGATCGAGCAGATGTTGATGACCTTGGCGGGCCGCTGCGCGCTGGCGGCGGCGGTGAGGAGCTTGTGCAGCTTCTGCGTCAGGAAGAAGGGCGTCTTCACGTTGAGCGCCATCACCTTGTCCCACCCCGCCTCGGGAAACTCCAGATAGTCCGCGCCCCAGGCCGCGCCGGCGTTGTTGACCAGGATGTCGAGCTTGCTCTCGCGGGCGGAAATCTCCGCCACCAGCGCCTCGATCCCGTTCAGTGTCGAGATATCGCCCTGGATGCCCACGACCCGCTCGCCCAGTTCGGCGCAGGTGTCCTCGATCTCGTTGATCTTGCGCGCCGAGATATAGACGCGCTCGATCCCGGCGGCGAGGAAACCCTCGACGATCATCTTGCCGATCCCGCGGCTCCCGCCGGTCACCAGCGCCACGCGCCCCTTGAGGCTGAACAGGTCTTCGAGGGTCATTGCTACTCTCCCTTGGGATGGGTCGGCGTGTGGGCTTCGACAAGCTCAGCCTGAGCGGGTTTGGGCGTTACCATGCTTCCAACTTCCGCTCATCCTGAGCTTGTCGAAGGATCCGGTGCAACGCCAGCAGCTAATACCCGCTCAGCTCCGCCACGCGGTTGGCGTGATAGTATTGGTCGCCGAGGAATTCCTGCAAGGCGCGGTCGCGCTTCATGTAGAGGCCGATGTCGTATTCGTCGGTCATGCCGATGCCGCCGTGCATCTGCACGCCTTCGCGCACCGCCAACCCTGCCACCTTGGCGACCTTGGCCTTGGCGACGCTGGCCATCAGATCGGCCTGCTCGCTGCCCGCGTCGAGCAGTTGGGCGGCCTTGATGACCGCGGCGCGCGCGATCTCGACCTCGGAATAGAGATGCGCGGCGCGGTGCTGCAAAGCCTGGAACTCGCCGATGAGCTTGCCGAACTGCTTGCGCTGCTTGAGGTAATCGACGGTGCGGTCCATCGCCCCGCGCGCCACGCCAACGCCTTCGGCCGCCGCGCCGATGCGCCCTGCCATCAGCATCCCGTTCAGCACCGCGCGCCCGCCATCGACCTCGCCGATCACGGCATCGCCATCGAGCTCGACGTTGTCGAACTTCGTGTGGGTGGCCATCGAACTGTCCACCAGCCGCACGACTTCATGGCTCATGCCGCTCGCGTCCCTGGGCACCGCGAACAGCGTGATGCCGTCCGCATCGGCATCGCCGCCCGAGGTGCGCGCGGCGACCACCAGCATATCCGCGCTCGATCCGTGGACCACGAAATCCTTCTTGCCCGTCAGCCGGAAGCCATTGCCCGATTTCTCGGCGCGGGTGGCGATCCGTTCCGGCCGGTGCTTGGCACCCTCGTCCACCGCCACCGCGAACACGCTGTCGCCCGCGATCAGCCCCGGCAGCCAGCGTGCCTTCAGATCCTCGCTGCCCGCCGCCAGCGCGCTCGCCGCCAGCACCGAACTGGTCAGGAATGGCGATGGCGTCAGATTGCGCCCGATCTCCTCGAGCACGATCCCGGCCTCGACATGGCCCATGCCCAGCCCGCCGTCGGCCTCGGGCACCAGCAGCCCGGTAATGCCCATCTCGGCCATCTGCTTCCACAGGCCGTGGCCGAAGCCGTCCTTGCACGCGCGATCGCGCCAATGGCGCAACTGCTTCGAAATCGCGCCTTCCTCGGCCATGAACTGGCTGGCGGTGTCGGCGAGCATCGCCTGATCGTCGGTGTGGTAGAGGGGCATCGCTCAGGCTCCCGGCAAGTCGAGGATGCGCTTGGCGACGACGTTGAGCATCACTTCGCTGGTGCCGCCTTCGATGCTGTTGGCCTTGGTTCGCAGCCAGCCGCGCGCGGTCTTGCCGCCGCCGGTCTCCGCGCTGTCCCATTCGAGCGCGCGGCTGCCGCCCGCCGCCATCATCAGCTCATAGCGGCGCTTGTTGAGCTCGGTCCCGGCGTATTTCATCATGTTGGACTGCGCGGGATGCCCCTTGCCCACCTTCACCTCGTCGAGGAATTTTTCCCCCATGCAGCCGTATGCCAGCGCATCGACGTCGAACTGCGCCAGCTCGGCGCGCAACAGCGGGTCGAGCTCGCCCCCGGAGCCGGCAACGGCGCGCTTCATCGCCGCGCCGATCGCCGACGTGCGCTCGCCCCCGTCCGCGCCCGAGATCATCTCGCGTTCGTGGCCGAGCAGATATTTGGCCACGTCCCAGCCGCGATTGACCTCGCCGACCTGCGCCGGGATGCCCTCGCCATAGCTCTTGGGCACCTTCACGTCGTCGAAGAAGGTTTCGCAGAAGGGGCTGTTGCCGCTGATCAGCAGGATCGGCTTGGTGGTCACCCCCGCGTTCGCCATGTCGAACAGCATGAAGGTGATGCCCTGGTACTTGTTCGCCTTGTCGGTGCGGACCAGGCAGAAAATCCAGTCGGCCTCGTCGGCGTAGCTGGTCCAGATTTTCTGGCCATTGACGACCCAGTGATCGCCCTTGTCCTCGCCGAAGGTCTGCATCGAGACGAGGTCCGAGCCGCTGCCCGGCTCGGAATACCCCTGGCACCAGCGGATTTCGCCGCGGGCGATCTCGGTCAGGAACCGCGCCTTCTGGCCATCGGTGCCGAAATGGAGCAACGCCGGGCCAAGCATCCAGATGCCGAAGCTCGACAGCGGCGGGCGCGCCCCGATCCGCGCCATTTCCTCGCGGAGCACCTTGGCCTCGGCAGGCGAGAGCCCCGCGCCGCCGTATTCCTTCGGCCAGGCGGGCACGGTGTAGCCCTTGTCGCGGCAGACCTCGAACCAGGTGCGCTGGGCATCGTTCTTGAAGCGGGCGTTGCGGCCGCCCCAATACACATCGTCCTCGCCTTGCACGGGCGCGCGCATTTCGGCGGGGCAGTTCGCCTCCAGCCAGGCGCGCGTTTCGGCGCGGAAGGTGTCCAGGTTTCCCGGCAGTTCGTCTACTTGATCGGCCATCGCCCGACTCCTCTCGCCCGCGTTTCTTTACGTTTACGTAAGTCGATTCGCAGGTCGACCGCAAGCGCCATGACGCCGCTCCGCCATGCCGTAGCGTCGGCCGGTGCGGCGTTGACGCGATGGTCAGCGCCCCTAAGCTGGCCACAGACACCGATCGGTGGAGTGGCCGCGTGAGATTCTCCGACAATCCGAACGAACGACGGGCGACAGCCCCGCGATGAGCTTCGTCACCGGTCCGGTTCCGCGCCGTATCCGGCTGATCCAGGGGGTCGGGTCGATCGCTTTCGGGGTCAAGGACAGCGGGTTCTCGTTTTTCCTGCTGATTTTCTACAATCAGGTTCTGGGCATGGACGCGGCCACGGTGGGCGCGGCGCTGGGGCTGGCGCTGATCGCGGATGCGCTGGTCGATCCCCTGATCGGCTATTTGTCCGACCGGACCTATTCGCGCTGGGGCCGGCGCCTCCCGTGGCTCTATGCCGCGCCGATCCCGCTCGCATTTCTGTGGGTGTTCCTGTGGAGCCCGCCCGGCGGTGAAGCGCCGGGGTTCTGGGGCCTGTTCGGCATCTGCGTGGGCGTGCGGCTGATGCTCTCGGCCTGCGAAGTGCCCTCGGTGGCGCTGCTGCCCGAGATAACCGGCGATTACGACGAGCGCACCACGCTGTTCCGCTATCGCTTCCTCAGCGGCTGGACTGGCGGGCTCATCATGATGGTACTGGCCTATTTCGTGTTCATGCAGGGGCCCAAGGGCATCCTCAGTCCCGACGGCTATGTCGGTTGGGGCATTACCGGGGCCTGCGTGATGGTGGTCTCCGTCATCGGTTCGGCGCTGGGACTGCACCGGCTGGTGGCACACCTGCCCCCGGTCAAGCCACCGCCGTTCAGCTGGCGCGCCGCCTTCGGCGAACTGCGCGAAGCCTTCAGCGAGCGCGCGTTCCTGATCTTCGCGAGCGGTGCGCTGGCGGCCTATGTCAGCCAAGGGCTGACATTCTCGATCGCGCAATACGTCAACACCTTCGTGTGGCGCTTCGATGCGCTGGCGTTTCAGCTTTATCCCGCCGTGCTGGCGATCAGCGTGGTCATCATGTTCGTGATCGTCAGCCCGCTGCACCGCCGTTTCGGCAAGCCGCTAACGGCGGCGGGGGCGGCGATTCTGGCGGTGGTCGTCGGTTTCACCCCCTATGCGCTGCTGCTGGCGGGGGTCTGGCCGACAGCGGGCACGAATGCCTCGACTTTCAGCTACTATGGCTTCGTGGTCGTCACCAACACTGCCGGGATCGTGACGCTGATCTCGGCGGCGTCGATGGTGGCTGAAATCGTCGAGGCGTTCCAGCAGCGCACTGGGCGGCGTGCCGAAGGGTCGTTCTACGCCGGCAACTGGCTGGTGCAGAAATGCGCGACCGGAGCGGGCATCTTCCTAGCCGGTCAGATCGTCGGCTTGGCGGCAATTCCGCAGGGCGCGCAACCAGGCACGGTGGCGGAGGCCTCGCTGGCGATGATGATCTGGCTCTATGGCGGCGCGTCGGTCGTGCTGGCGCTGGTCACTGCCTGGTTCCTGGGCCGCTTCCCGATCACCCGCGCCGACCACGAAGCGCGGCTGGCCGCGCTCGACGCGGCCGCGCGCGCGGCACCCGACGCTTCGATTACCTGAGGCTTGGCAGCGCGCCCGCGCCCTGCCAGTTTCACCCCGCAACGGATTCGACAAACAAACCGAGAGGAAGCCCCGCAATGGATTTCGAACCCACCGAACGGCAGCGCTACTGGCGCGACCGGGTCCGCGACTTCATCGCGGCGCACGTCCGGCCCGCGGTGCCGACCTACAAGCAGCAGGATGCCGAGGGCGAGCGCTGGAAAGTGATCCCGGTGGTGCAGGAGCTCAAGGCCAAGGCCAAGGACCAGGGCCTGTGGAACCTGTTCATGCCACCGCGCAACGACGGCCATCATCACGTGGACGAGAGCTACGAGTTCGAAGGACCGGGCCTCACCAATCTTGAATATGCGCTTTGCGCCGAGGAGATGGGCAAGATCGGTTTCGCGAGCGAGGTCTTCAACTGCTCCGCCCCCGACACCGGCAATATGGAGGTGTTCCACCGCTACGGCACGCGCGCGCAGAAGGACCAGTGGCTGACCCCGCTGATGAACGGCGAAATCCGCTCGGCCTTCCTGATGACCGAGCCCTTCACCGCCAGCTCCGACGCGACCAACATCGAAACCCGTATCGAGCGCGACGGCGACGAATATGTCATCAACGGGCGCAAATGGTGGTCGAGCGGCCTGGGCGATCCGCGCTGCAAGGTCTCCATCGTGATGGGCAAGACCGACGCGAGCGCGGGCCGCCATGCCGCGCAGTCGATGCTGCTGATGCCCAATGACGCGCCGGGCGTGACCGTGATCCGTCACCTCCCCGTGTTCGGCTACGACGATGCACCGCACGGCCACATGGAGGTCGAGCTCAAGGATGTGCGCGTGCCGGTGACGAACATGTTGCTGGGCGAAGGGCGCGGGTTCGAGATCGCGCAGGGGCGCCTTGGGCCGGGCCGCATCCACCATTGTATGCGCACCATCGGCGTGGCCGAGGAAGCCCTCGCCAAGATGTGCCGCCGGCTCCAGGAGCGCGAGGCGTTCGGCAAGCCGATCTACAAGCACTCGGTGTGGGAGGAGCGCGTTGCCCGCGCGCGGATCGACATCGACATGACGCGGCTGCTCTGCCTGAAAGCCGCCGACATCATGGACAAGGTCGGCAACAAGAACGCCAAGCAGGAAATCGCCATGATCAAGGTGCAGGCGCCCAACATGGCGCTGCGGATCATCGACGATGCCATCCAGGCGCATGGCGGCGGCGGCGTGTCGGACGACTACGGCCTCGCCAACGCCTATGCGCATCAGCGGACTTTGCGGCTGGCGGACGGGCCGGATGAGGTCCACGCCCGCTCGATCGCGCGGATGGAATTCGCCAAGCACGCGCCCAACCAGGGGCCCACCGCCAATGCCTTGCGCGACGGCAAGGGGCCTGCGCTGAACGATAATCGGATGAGCGCGGGCGACATGGGAGCAGCGCGCTGATGGCGAAGGCGGCGATCCTCGAGGAAGTCGGCAAGCTCGCCATCGGCGAGGTCGAACTGGCCGAGCCGCTGGCGCATGAGGTGCTGATCGACACCAAGGCCTGCGGGCTTTGCCATTCGGACCTGCACTTCATCGACGGCGCCTACCCACACCCCCTGCCCGCGATTCCGGGGCACGAGGCCGCCGGGGTGGTGCGTGCGGTGGGGAGCGAAGTGCGAACGGTGAAGCCGGGCGACCATGTCGTCACCTGCCTGAGCGCGTTCTGCGGGCACTGCGAATTCTGCGTCACCGGACGCATGGCGCTGTGTTTGGGCGGTGATACGCGCCGTTCAGCCGTCGAACAGCCCCGGATCAAGCGCTTCATCGACAACTCGCCGGTGCAGCAAATGCTCAACCTCTCGGCGTTCTGCGAACAGATGCTGGTGCACGAACACGCCTGCGTCGCCATCGACAAAGCGATGCCACTGGATCGCGCGGCGATCATCGGCTGCGCCGTAACCACCGGGGCAGGAACGATCTTCAACGCCTGCAAGGTGGTGCCGGGCGAGACGGTAGCCGTGATCGGCTGCGGCGGCGTTGGCCTTGCCGCGATCAACGCCGCGAAAATCGCCGGCGCGGGCAAGGTGATTGCCGTGGATCCAGTTTCCGAAAAAAGGCAATTAGCAGAGGTACTTGGCGCAACTCATACCGTCGACGCCGCGGCCGAAGACGCAGTGGCGCAGGTGGTCCGCATCTCGGGCGGCGGGGTCCACCACGCGATCGAGGCGGTCGGGCGGCAGGCCAGCGCCGATCTCGCGGTGAAAGTCCTGCGCCGCGGCGGCACCGCGACGATTCTCGGCATGATGCCGCTCGACTGCAAGGTCGGGCTCGGGGCGATGGATATGCTCAGCGGCAAGAAGCTCCAGGGCGCGATCATGGGGATGAACCATTTCCCGGTCGATCTGCCGCGCATTGTCGATTTCTACCTGCGCGGCCTGCTCGATCTCGACACGATCATCGCCGAGCGCATCCGGCTCGAGGATATCAACCGTGGTTTCGACACCATGCGCGCCGGCAACAGCGCGCGCAGCGTGATCGTGTTCGACTGATGGACAATGCCATCGACTACGACGCCGAAATGGTCGGCACGGTGGAAGTGCCCGAACGCGACCGGCTCGACCTCGAGCACCTTACCGCGTGGCTCGATGCCCATGTCGAAGGATTCGTCGGTCCTATCGCCTACACCAAGTTCAAGGGCGGCCAGTCGAACCCGACCTATCGCATCGACACGCCGGGGCAGTCCTACGTCCTGCGGCGCCAGCCGTTCGGCACGCTGCTGCCCAGCGCCCATGCCGTCGACCGCGAATATGCAGCGATGGCGGCTTTAGGCCCGGTGGGTTTTCCGGTGCCGAGGACCTTTGGGCTGTGCGAAGACCCGGCAGTCATCGGTTCCAAGTTCTTCGTGATGGGTCTCGCCGATGGCCGCTCGCTCTGGAATGGCGCGCTCCCGGGCATGACGCCGCAACAGCGCCGCGCCATCTACGAAGCGATGATCGACACCATGGCCGATCTTCACCGCAAAGACCCCGCCGCCATCGGGCTCGGCGAGTTCGGCAAACCGACCGACTACTGCGCGCGCCAGATCGGCCGCTGGAGCAGCCAGTACAAGCTCTCCGAGACAGAGCACATGCCGCAGATGGATCGGCTGATCGAATGGCTCCCGAGCACCATCCCGCCCCAGCACGGCTCGAGCGTCGTCCATGGCGACTATCGTCTCGACAATCTGATCTTTGCCCCTGGCGAGGACCGGGTCCTGGCGGTGCTCGACTGGGAGCTCTCGACGCTGGGCGATCCGATCGCCGATTTCAGCTATCTGATGCTCAACTGGCACAACCCCGCCGACGGGCGTGCCGGCCTGCTGGGGCTCGATCTTGAGGCCTTGGGTATTCCGACGCAAGCCGAGACGGTCGAGCGCTATGTCGCGCGCACCGGCTATCCAGTGCCGCCGATGGACTGGTATTTCGCCTACAACCTGTTCCGGCTGGCCGGCATCATGCAGGGCATCAAAAAGCGCGTGATCGACGGCACCGCCTCATCCGCCCACGCCAAATCGATGAGCGAGCGAGTCGGCCCGCTGGTCGAGCGCGCGCATCAGTTCGCCATCGCGGCGGGAATGCCCGCCTAGAACGCTCGGCTCCAGCGTAGCGCGACGCCCTTGTCGTCGGCCAGCGCGGCATAGTGGCCGGGGTCGGTGCGATAAAACAGGCTTGCGCTGGCATCGCCGCCCCAGATCGGCCCGCGCCAAGCCAGCTCCGCGTCGATTTCCCGACCCGAGGGTGCGAGCGGGATCGTTCGGGTGCCGAGAATGGGAGTCAGTGTCGCATAGTCGTAGGCGACCGGAAGGGTCAGCCCGATGCCGCCGCCGCTGACGCGGAGCGGCTGCGAAAGGCGCAGGCCGATGCTGTCACCGGTCGTAAAGGTGCCCGCGCGCGACAGGTCGAGGCTCCAGCCATTGCTGGTGAAGCGCGAACCCGGCGCGACCAGGCCGGCGGATCGCACCTGTGTCAGTCCTTGCCGCCAGGCCGCGCCCAGCCGCCAGGCATCACCGAAATCATAGCCGGCGGAGGCATCGAGGAACAGCGTGTCCGCCCCTCGCACTCCGAACACCGGAGCGAACAGCGCGCCCAGCACACTTGCATCCTCCGCCACCCAGCTCGCGCCAACGGCCGCCTCCACCGGACCGAACCGCCGATCGGCGGCCATGGCGAAACTGCGCACCGGATAGCGCGCGCGCGGCGCGCCCGGTAGCAGCTCGGCTTGCGTGAGGTTGTCGCCGCGCTCAAGGATGCCATGGTCCGCGCTGAGCGTGACGCCGGTTGCTCCGAACTGTCGCCGCAAGGCGACCGAGCTATCGCTGCTGCGCGCGAAACCGCTATCGCCCGCCGCGTCCCGCGCGATCAGGAAAGCGGCACCCCGCGCGCCTTGCAATTGGGCCGTCAGACTGCCCCCGCTTTCGCGCACGGCGAATGCTACGTCGGTGCTAGGCGAGACTCGCGCCAGGATCCGCGCGGCCAAGACCTGGGCCCCGCGCGCCTCCGTCTGCGTCAACTGGAGCGCGTCCGCACCCAGCGCCCGTCCGGGTCCGCCGACGGTAAAGGCCAGCGCGACCGGCCCGGCGCCGGTGGAAGCCACCCGGCCCCGGCTACCCAGCGCCCCGTGAAGCCGCTCCTGCACCGCCGCGCCGCGCAGTCCGCTGGCCAGATCGACGGTGTAGGCGCGGGCATAGCTGTCGAGGACCACGCCCTGCACCGGCCCGGCGATGCCGAACGCATCGCCCATCGCGGGCGAGGCCGTCCCCGTCCCGCTCCCGACCCGCACTACGCTGGTTCCGCCAGCTAGCGTCAGCGCGCCGCGCGGGGCCAGCGCCGCCGCGATATCGAGCACGCCAGTGCCATAAGTGCTGTCGGTGCCGGTGGCACCCGCGTCGCGCGCGCTGTCGAGTAGCAGGCGCACGATCTGCTGGCCGGTCAGATTGGGAAACGCCTGCGCCAGCAGCGCGACCGCGCCCGCGACTTGCGGGGTGGCGAAGCTTGTACCGGAAAACAGCAGGTTGAAGGAACCGTTGGCATCCTGGCCGACGAAAATCTGGCCGTTCTCGTAAACGCAGCATACCCGCTCGCCGCGCGCGGCCAGAAACCAGGGCGCTTCATTGCCGGCGCGCTGGCTGAACGCGGAAAGCTGATTGCCGGCATCGACCGAGCCGACGATGATGACGTTGTTGCCGCCCGCCGCGCGGATTTGAGCCGCGAAGGCACTCGGCTGGGCGGGATCGGTGCCTGGTCGGTCGCCGGCGCCGCCGTTGCCCGCTGCCACCACCACCACCACGCCAGCAGCGGAAGCGCGCACGATCGCATCGCGCATGGCGCTACCAATACCCTGATCCCCGCCGAGGCTGATGTTGATCACCCGCGCGCCGTTCGCCACCGCTGCGTCCACGCCGCGGGCGATGCTGCTGTCGAAGAACGAGCAGCTCGGCTCGGAGCCGCCCGCACCGGTGCCGGTACAAGTTCCCGGCTGGTCGGCGCGCAGCACGAGCAGCGAGGCATTGAAGGCGATCCCAAGCACGCCAGTACCGTTGCGGGCGGCCGCCGCGACCAGCGCCACATTGGTGCCGTGGTCGTCTTCGGCCTGGACGGTCCGACCACCGGTGGTGACATCGCGCGATGCGGGCAGGATGCGTCCGGCAAATTCGGGATTGGCGGTATCGATGCCGGTGTCGATGATCGCGATCGTCTGGCCGGCACCGGTTCGCCCCGCGTCCCAGGCGGTGATGGCACCGTGCTGCACGGGCCCGCTCGACCGGCGGTATTCGGCAGTGTTGAAGTTCGAGGTGGGGGTCGGGGTCGGGGCAGGTGCCGGGGTGGGTAATGGTGCCGGGGCGGGCGGCGGCGTCGATATCGCTCCACCGCTTCCCCCGCCCCCGCACGCGCTCACCAGCAGCGCCGCCAGCGAAACGCAGGCCAGCATCGTTCGCGGGCGCGAAGCAGCCCGACTCGCTCCAAGGGACCCGTTCTTCATGCGCCCCGTGTAGCGCGAAAAAACTGGCCCGATAGTTAACATCGCCCTGCTCACGCTTGCCGCAATCCTACCTGCCGCCTAGTCCAACTCGATCAACGAGGAACATCGATGACCAGTGAGCTTGCCACCACGATCGAAGCAGCCTGGGAGGAACGCGAGCGGATCGACGCCTCGCGCCATGATGTGGCCACCGCGGTCGCCCAAGCTCTGGCGATGCTCGATGCCGGCACCGAGCGCGTCGCGGAACCGGACGGCGTTGGCGGCTGGCAGGTCAACCAGTGGCTCAAAAAGGCCGTGCTGCTCTCATTCCGGCTGACCGACAACCAGCTGGTCGAGGGCGGCAGCGCAGGCCATCCGGCGTTCGACAAGGTGCCGAGCAAGTTCGCCGGCTGGAACGAGGCGCGCTTCCGCGAGGCGGGAATCCGCGTAGTGCCCGGCGCGATCGCGCGCGCCGGGGCCTATATCGCGCCGGGCTGCGTGTTGATGCCCAGCTTCGTCAACATCGGTGCCTATGTCGGCGCGGGGACCATGATCGACACCTGGGCCTCGGTCGGCTCCTGCGCGCAGGTGGGCAAGGGCTGCCATATCTCCGCCGGGGCCGGGATCGGCGGCGTGCTCGAGCCGATGCAGGCCAACCCCACCATCATCGGCGACAACTGCTTCATCGGCGCGCGCTCGGAAATCGTCGAGGGCGTGATCGTGGGCGAAGGCAGCGTAGTGGCCATGGGGGTATTCATCACCCAGTCGACCAAGATCGTCCATCGCATCACGGGCACGATCGTGCGCGGTCACATTCCGCCCTATTCGGTGGTGGTGCCCGGCACCCTGCCCGATCCGGCGGGCGGGCCGTCGCTGGCTTGCGCGGTGATCATCAAGACCGTGGACGAAGGCACGCGCGCCAAAACCGGAATAAACGAGCTTTTGCGCGACTGAGCGTTTAGACATCAGGCCGCAGCGGCGCGACACCGCTACCACAAGAGGAATGCAGATGCACAAGGAAGGCGAATCGGTTCACCTCAGCGAGGAGGAAGCCAGCGGCGGATCGAAGGACGGCGTGTTGCGTTGGGTGCTGATTATCGGGACGCTGCTCGCGATCATCGCGCTGTCGACGATCTGGATCACCGGTGCAGTCAGCAACGACGATCCCAATGCCGACAACGCGAATGTCGGTGCCCGGATCGGCGCGCAGAAGGATCACCTCGGCAAGCCGCTCCCGGCGCAGACATCGGGCGATCAGCAGAAGGTCCGCGACGGATTGCCCGTGGTCGAGAACTGATCACCCCGCCGTTCCCACCGCGGGCGTTTCCAGCGGCGGATCGGCCTTGAGGATCGCGGCACGGGCTTCCGCCCCGCGCAGCGCGCGCATGATGTTGCGCGAGGCGATCTTTTCCAGCTCGGCTTGCGAATAACCGCGACGGGCCAGTTCGGTGAACAAGGCCGGATAGCCAGTCACATCCTCCGCGCCCACCGGCCCGGCCGGAATGCCGTCGTAATCTCCGCCGATGCCGACATGGTCGATGCCCGCTATCTTGCGGATGTGATCGATGTGGTCGGCCCAATGCGCCACCGTCACCTGTGGGGGCGGATTGGCGGCCACCCAGCTTGCCAGAGCGTTGGTCGCGGCGGCCTCATCGCCGGGCGTAAGGCTCCGTTGCCGCGCCTGCTCCCCGGCTCTCGCCGCGTTCCATTGGCGCAACTGCTCGCTGATGAACGCCGGATAGCCTACCGCCATCACCACCCCGCCGTTGGCGGGCAGGCGCGCGAGCACGCTGTCGGGCACGTTGCGCGGATGATTGGCCACTCCGCGCGCACCCGAATGGCTGAAGATGACCGGCGCGCCCACGATGTCGAGTGTATCGAGCATCGTCGCCTCGCTCACATGGCTGAGATCGACCATCATCCCCAGCCGCGCCATTTCGCGTACCACCTGGCGGCCAAACTCGGTCAGCCCATCGTGTTTCGGCGCATCGGTCGCGGCATCGGCCCAAGTGAGCGTCTTGTTGTGCGTCAGCGTGAGATAGCGCACGCCCAGATCGTAGGTCTGGCGCAGCACCGCCAGGCTCTCGCCGATCGAATTGCCGCCCTCCATGCCCAGCAGCGAGGCGATCCGGCCCCGCTTCATCGCCGCCGCGGCCTCGTCAGCGGTGCGCACGAAGGCCAGGTCGTTCGGATGGCGCGCCATCAGCCGCTTCATCACATCGATCTGTTCGAGCACCGCGACCACCGCCTGCGGCTCGGGAAGGTCGGCCGATACATAGACCGACCAGAACTGCGCCCCCACCTTGCCCTTGCGCAGCCGCGGAATGTCGGTGTGCAGGCCCACCGGGTCGCCGCCGGCGGCAGGCGCCGAGCTGCTGTCGGTGAAGTCGAAATCGGCGATGACGTTGCGATAGCGTTCGCGCAGGGCATGGGGCACGTCGTTGTGGCCGTCGAAGACCGGAGCGGCGCGCAACGCCGCCTCCGCCACCTGCTCGGGCGTGCGCGCACTCGCGGCCGCAGGGACTGCCAGTACCGCCAGTGCGGCCGCCGTCGCCAGGTATTTCATCGCTTCCTTCTCCTCGCCAAGCGCTTATTCTGGGTGCTTCTAGCGCCCTTGCGCGAACAGGAAAGTGACCTGACATGCCGATCGTCGCACGCTGGAACGGAACCGAAATCGCCCGCAGCGAAGATACCGTCATCGTCGAAGGCAATCATTACTTCGCGCTCGCGGACGTCGCTCTCGAAGCGCTGACCCCCAGCGATACCACCAGCATCTGCCCCTGGAAGGGCACGGCGCATTATCACGGCGTGTGCGCGGGCGGCGCCGACAATCCGGATGCGGCGTGGTATTATCCGGAGCCCAAGCCGGCGGCGGAGGACATTCGCGACCGCATCGCCTTCTGGAAAGGCGTCGAAGTGCGTGAGGAATGAGCGCACGCACCGCACTGCGATGGCTGCTGGGCGTGCTGTATCTGATCGCGGGTTACTATCACCTCGCGCAGCCCAGGCCGTTCGTGAGCATCACGCCCGGCTGGGTCCCGGCGAAAGACGCAGTTGTCCTGTGGACCGGCATAGCCGAGATCGCGGGTGCGGTTGGGCTGATGCAGCCGCGGTCGGTTGCCTTGCGTCGCGCCGGTGGCATTGGCCTGGCGCTTTATGCCGCGTGCGTTTTCCCGGCCAACATCAATCACTTCGCGCTCGACATGGCGCGACCCGACGGCGGACTGGGACTCGCCTACCACCTCCCGCGTATGGCCTTGCAGCCGGTGCTGGTGTGGCTGGCGCTGTGGACGGGCGGCGTCACGAACTGGCCGTTCGGACGCCGCCCGATCCGGTAGCTCAGGTCATATGCTTCGAGACGGCACCCGTCATCTTGAACATCGAGATCTGATCCTTGCCGATCACCGCGCTGAGCTTGGCGTCGGGATTGATCATCCGCCGGTCCTTGCTGTCCTGGAGATTGGCGGCCTTGATGTGATCCCACACCTTCGACGTCACCTGGGCGCGGGTCAGCGGACCCTTGCCGACGACCGCCTCCAGCTCGGGCGAGAGATTAACGGGCTTCTGCAGCGCATTGTTCTTGCCAGCCATGATTTGTATCCTTTCCTTCTCAGGCTTCATCGTATTCGTTGAGCGGCGGTCGCTTGCGCGCACACTGGCCCACCGAGGTAACTTGCCCGTGCTGAAGCCGCCCGGCAAAGGGGAAAAGGGTCGAAAGGTTGTTTTATCCGCAGTCCAGCGCGTTTTTGGCGCAGTTTGCGGGCGAAACCGGCTTTCTGACCTCGCTAAGCGGGTGTTAAGCTCCGCAAATGCAGGACAGCCCGCCCGCGCGGACCGCGGATTGGGCATGGAGTTGAACAATCATGCCATTCGGTCGCACGGTGTTTTCGTCGGTTCTCGCCCTCTCGTTGGTGGGTTGCGGTGGTGGCGGAGGCAGCGGCGGCGGCAGCTTTGGTGGCGGCACCGGTGGTGGGGGAACTGCCGGTGGAGGCGGGGGAGGCTCCGGCACGGGCTGCACTTATGCCTCACGCGCGCAGTTCGTGCGCGACACATTGAACGAGTGGTATCTGTTCCCCGAACTGCTCGACACCTCGGTCAATCCGGCCAATTTCACTGACGTTCAGGCCTATATCGATGCGCTCGTCGCTCCTGCCCGCGCGCAATCGAAGGATCGCTTCTTCACCTACATCACCTCGATCGCCGAGGAAAACGCGCTCATCCGCAGCGGCTCGAATGCTGGCTTCGGCATCCGTCTGTCCTACGACACGACGGCCAACAGGGTCTTCGTGCTGGAAGCGTTCGAGAATGCGCCCGGCTTCATCGCCGGTATCGATCGCGGCACCGAACTGCTGACGATCAACGGGCAATCGGTCGCCACCCTGATAGCTTCGGGCGGCGCGAGCGCGGTGTCCGAAGCGCTCGGCCCGACGCAGGCGGGGGTCAGCCGCACCCTTGGCTTCCGCACGGTGGACGGCACGCAACGCACGCTGCCGATCACCAAGGCGGAGTTTTCGCTCGATCCCATCTCCGACCGTTACGGCGTCAAAATCCTGAACGACGGCACCGGCCAGGTCGGCTATGTGAACCTTCGCACCTTTATCGTGGAGGATGCCAACAACCAGCTTCGTGCCGCTTTCCAGCAGTTCCGGGCGGCGGGGATCACCAAGGTCGTCCTCGATTTCCGCTACAACGGCGGCGGGCTGGTTTCGGTCGCGAAGCTGCTCGGCGATCTGTTGGCCGCGGACAAGGTCGGCCAGGTGTTCTCGCGCACCGTCCTGCGCCCGTCCAAATCGTCCGAAAACTCCACCGATCTGTTCGCGGCCCAGCCCCAAGCGATCGCGGCGATGAAGATCGCGGTGATCGGGCGCTCGGGAACCGCATCTGCGAGCGAACTCGTGGCCAATGCCTTCATCCCCTATCTGGGTACCAATCTCGCGCTGGTCGGGACCAACACCTTCGGCAAGCCCGTGGGCCAATACGCCTTCGATCGGTCCGCCTGCGACGACCGTCTGCGCGCGGAGGTTTTCCGCACTGTCAATCGCGATGGCGGAGGCGATTACTTCACCGGGCTCGCTTCGGTGATGCCGCGCACCTGCGTGGCCGAGGATGGCGTGACGCGGCAACTCGGCGATCCCGAGGAACCTTCGACCAAGGTCGCACTCGACTTCTTGGCCGGGCGGAGCTGTGCACCGATTTCCGGTTCGGGCACCACGACACAGGGCGGAGTCGAGCGCTTGCAGCTGCTCCAACCGCGCACGCTCACCGCGGCGCAGCGCGACAATCCGGCACTGTTCTAAGCTTTCAGGGTCTGATCACGGGTTCGCGGATCCGGTGAACGGCTCGCGGTCGGTCCAGGCGCAGCCGCTGCGCTGCTCGGTGCCGAGCCGCAGCGTTGCGGTATAAGGAAAGCTCCGGTCGCTCATGCCATCGGAACAGGTGCCGCGGGTAATCGTCAGGTCGACCGCTTGGCCGCCCCGGGTGCCGCTGAAGCCGAGCCCGCTGTTGCCCGCAAATCGTTTAACCGCGATCGTCTCGCCCGCCTGGTTCTCTGGGGTGGTATAGAGAAAGCTGCTTCCCGAAACGGTGCCGCCCCAGAACGGCTCGGTACCGACCAGGCGGATCGTCTGGTCCGCGCCGATGGCGTCGAACGCCGCCCGCGGCGCTGGCGATTGCCCCTCCGCCACCGGCTGACACGCCACCAGCCCGGCGCCAAGCAGTGCGAGGGAAAATCTCCAAGATCGCATCGCCACCAGTTTGAGCGGCGCGCTGGAGCATGTCAATAATCGCGGGTCAGCGACGGCCGAAGATCCTCGCCCACAGGCTGCGCTCGGGACGCTCGAGCAGTTCGCCACTTTCCTGGGCGCGGCGGCGCAGTTCGGCGACCGTCGGCGCGGCGGATTCTTGCTCTTCCTCGACCGCCTTGCGCTGGATGAACCCCTCGCCGAGGCTGCCGAGCAGCGATCCGGCCTCCGCGGCCTGTCCGAGCGGCACCGCAGGCCGCTCCGTGCCATCACCCGAACCATGGATTGCCACCACCTCGGGACGCAGATCGACCATGCCCGCCACCACCGGGATCGCGCGAGGCAAGCCGCGGATCGCGCATTCGGTGGCCACCGCCTGATGCCAACGGAGCGCACGCCACCAGCAGCCGAGCACGAACTCGACATAGCGCAGTGGTGCCGCTGCGGGCGCGCCCTCGCGGAAGAAATGGCGCTGCTTGTGATGCACCAGCCGGGTATTCAGCGGATCGAGGCCGTCGATGTCCATGTGGACCTCGATATCTTCCTCGCAGCCGGCCCAGGCCGGCATTTCCGCGTGGCATTCATCGAGCAGTTGCCAATGCACCGCGCTGGAGAAGGCATAGGCGTCGTCGGTATAGATACCGAGCAGCACATAGGGATGGTGCACCTGTCCCTTCTCGAAATCGCGGTCGCCCTCGTTGGCGATGGCGATGGTCACGCCCGTCACCGGCTCGCCCTCGTGCATGGCGATAGCTTCGGCCAGCTCGTCCCAGCCCGACAGCACCACCGCCTCGCGCGGGAGTTCCAGACAGCTCCAGGCAAGCTCGCTGTCGAGCGCCGTCAGCGCCTCGGCCAGCATCGCTTCGGCCTCGTCGAGCGCACCCGCACCGAACAGCGCGTGCATGTCCTGGGTCCAGGCCGTCTCGCCCACTTGGGTGGCGAAGACCCGCTGCAATTCGTGCATCCCTCAGACCCTTCGTGTTTTGCGGATGCGCGACCCACCCGCGACCCCCGGACAATTCCTGATTGCGCCGTTAACTTAGGGGAGAAACCATTATGCGGCGCTTACGCGGCGCGGTTGCCGACTGCTTGCTCCGGACCGTTAAGAGCGAGTGAAGAGCGGCGGGAACACCGACGCGTTTGCGTGCGTTACCGGCAAAACGAATATCAGTTTGGAGTTCGTATTCATGAACAAGTCCCCCATCCTCTGGGGGGCGGGCCTGGCGTGTGCTTTGGGAGGGGCATTGGCTGGCAACGCGGTAGGTTCGACCCCGGTGACCGATCGCTCTACGATCGCAATGTTTTATCAGGCGCATAAAGCCGCTTTTGCGGACCGCGACGAACGGCGTGCCTTACCCAACCACTATCCGCTCGTCACCCGCAACGGTGTGGTCGAAGTGGCGCAGCTTTCCGATCGCGGGTTGTTCAGCCAATCCCGCTATCGCCCGACCCATGCCGCCGTAGCCTATGCGAGCGCCGACGACCGCGATCCGGGGCCCGGGCTTGAGGAAGGCTATGCTTCATCTCCAGCGCAGGCGTCGCCGATAATCGAGGCCAGCGCCCCCGCCGAGCCGCTCTCGCTCGCCCAAGGTCCGTCGCAGATCGCCGGACAGGCGCGGATTATCGACGTGCAGGCCGCCCTCGCCATGCGCTAGGGTAAGGCGCGGCGCAGATCGCTGCGAGGGAGAAGCCGCGTGGACATCATGGCGATACTGGGCGTGGCAGGCAGCGTCAGCCTGCTCGCAGGCTGGCGGCTATACCTCAGCATCTTCGCGACCGGGCTGGCGATGCGTTTCGCCGTGGTTCCGCTGCCCGAACATCTCCAGAGCCTCGACGTGCTGGCCAATCCCTGGGTGTTGAGCATCGCCGGCGTGGCTGCGGTGGTCGAATTCTTCGCCGACAAGGTGATGTGGCTCGATTCGGTTTGGGACGCGGTTCATACACTCATCCGACCCATTGGCGGGGCGCTGCTGGCGCTGGCGATCATCGACCCCGCCGACCCGGCGACGCAGGTGATCGCCTTCCTGCTCGGCGGCGGTGCGACACTGGCCGCGCATGTCGGCAAGGCCGGGACGCGGGCGATGGTCAACACCAGCCCCGAACCGGTCAGCAATGTCGTGGTCTCGACCGCCGAGGACGTGGTGACGGCGGGCTTGCTCTATACCGCCTATGAATATCCGCAGCTCGCCGCCGCCATCGCGGGGGTGCTGGCGCTGGTCGTCATCGGCCTGCTGGTCGCCGTGCGCAGTGTGCTGCGGCGCTTGTTCGGTCGTCAGGAACCCGCCGCACTCGCCTAACGGTGCGCCGCGATCCATTCCTCGACCACCGGGGCGATTGTGTCGCGCCAGCGGCTGCCGTTGAAGATGCCGTAATGCCCGGCGCCTTCGGCCAGGAAATAGCGCTTCTTCTTGGCTGCCAGCCCCGTCGCCAGGGTGAGTGCTGCTTTGGTCTGGCCGATGCCCGAGATATCGTCGCGCTCGCCCTCGATCGCCAGCAGCGCTGTATCGTTGATCCGCGCCAGATCCACCACCTCGCCGCGATGGCGGAAGGTGCCATTGGGCAGAGAATGCTTCTGGAACACCTCTTCCACCGTCTGAAGGTAGAATTCCGCGGTCATGTCGCAGACGCTGCGATATTCCTCGTAGAAGTCCTTGGTCGCATTTGCGCTCGCCTGGTCGCCGGTGGTCAAATGCTTGTACATCTCCCAATGGCTGGTCATGTGATTGCCCAGGTTCATCGACATGAAGCCGGCGAGTTGCAGAAAGCCGGGATAGACCCGCCGCCCGGAGCCGCGATATTGCATGGGCACGGTGGCGATAACATTATTGCGGAACCACTCGATCGGGCGCTCCATCGCCAGATCATTGACTGTGGTGGGTGATTCGCGGGTGTCGATCGGCCCACCCATCAACGTCAGCGTGCGCGGCGCCGCAGGATTCTTGTGCATGTTGAGGATCGCGGTCGCAGCATAGACCGGGACCGAAGGCTGGCAGACCGCCATCGCATGAACGCCCCGGCCCGGCTCTTGCGCCTCGATGTGTTCGAGGAAGGCGATAACGTAGTCGATGTAGTCGTCCAGGTCGAAGCCGCCCTCAGCCAGCGGCACCGTCCGCGCATCGGCCCAGTCGGTGATATAGACCTCGCAGCTTGCCACCATCCGCGCCACCGTGCCACGCAAGAGCGTGGCGTAATGGCCGCTCATCGGCGCGACGATCAGCAGGCGCGGGGCATCGGCTGCGAGGCCCGGGTGGCTGAAGCGGCGCAGATCGCCGAACGGCTTGTTGAGCACGATGGCCTCGGTAACCGGATGGACAATGCCGTCCACGGTCGCGGTTTCGATGCCAAATTCGGGCTTGCCGCGTGGCGCGGTGGCATGCGCGAAGACCTCGAGCGCGCTCGCGGCCATCGGGCCGAGCCCCATATATCCCATTGGCAGCACCGGGTTGGAGAGCATTTCCGCCCCGATCGACGCCCAGGCGCTGGCGGCATTAAGCCAGCTGCGCTGCAGCTCGTGCGCATTGTAGAGCAAAATTGGTCCCCTGCGATGCCCGCTTGGACGAGCTTATGACGTATGTGTGACGATATAGGTTCGATTGTGCAACGCACAATCCTGCCATCGGGTTACGGGGGTGTGGATTTGTTGTCCGCACGTGCCTAACTGGCGGTGATGGACGGGACCGATAACGAGAACGACGCGCCGCCTCCGCCCGACGCGACGCGCAAGGCCAAATCGCTCAGACCGCTGCGGATGGTGTGGGCCGCCGCGGCGCGCTATCCGGGATATGTCGCCGCGGCGCTGGCAGCGCTGCTGATCACCGCCTCGGCCACGCTGGCGATCCCGGCGGGATTCAAGCTGGTGATCGACCGGGGTTTCGCCTCGGGTGGCGATCCCGCCGACATCGCACGCTGGTTCCGCTATCTGCTGCTGATCGTCGCCGTATTGGCGATCGGCACCGCGCTGCGCTATTATTTCGTGAGCTGGCTGGGCGAGCGCGTGGTGGCCGACATCCGCCTGAAAGTGCACCACAACCTGCTGCGGCTCGCCCCGGCGTTCTACGAAGAGAACAGCCCTAAGGAAATCTCCAGCCGCATGACCAGCGACACCGCGCTGATCGAGCAGGTGGTGGGGACCACCGTTTCCGTCGCGCTGCGCAATCTGCTGATGGGCGTGGGCGGCATCGCCTATCTCTTCGTGCTCGTGCCGCAATTGACGATCGGATTGCTGCTGGTGATCCCGCTGATCGTCATCCCGCTCACCGTTTTTGGCCGCAAGGTGCGGAGCATTTCACGCTCGAGCCAAGACCGCGTGGCTGATATCGGAGCGATGGTCACCGAGGTGCTGTCGGCGATGAAAATCGTTCAGGGCTTCAACCAGGAGCCACGCGAGGCGGAGCGCTTCAGCGGCGCGGTGGAGCGCAGCTTCGATACGGCGAAGCGGCGCATCCTGATCCGCGCGCTCATGACTTCGGCGGTTATATTCCTGTTGTTCGGTGCGATCACGTTGCTGATGTGGCGCGGCGCGGTCGGCGTCAGCACCGGCGCGATAAGCGGCGGGACCATCGCCGCCTTCGTGATCACCGGGGGCCTCGTTGCGGGCGCATTCGGCGCGTTGACTGAGGTGTATGGCGACCTGCTTCGCGGTGCCGGCGCGGCCAGCCGCCTCAACGAATTGCTTGAGGAAGTGCCCACCATCGCGCCGCCGGCACGCCCGCAGGCGCTGCCACAGCCGCCGCGCGGCAGCCTGTCGTTCCGCAATGTCACCTTCCGCTACCCCACCCGCCCCGAGGTCGCCGCGCTGCGCGATTTCACGCTCGAGGTCGAGCCGGGCGAAACGGTCGCGATCGTCGGCCCCTCGGGGGCGGGCAAATCGACCATCTTTCAGCTCGCCGAGCGGTTTTACGACCCGCAGGCTGGCACCATCCGGCTCGACGGCATCCCGCTGACCGCTGCCGACCCCGCCGATATCCGCGCCCGCATGGCCTTCGTTCCGCAGGACGGCGTGCTGTTCAGTGCCGATGCGCGCGACAATCTGCGCTATGGCCGCTGGGATGCGAGTGATGCCGAAATCTGGCATGCAGCGCGCGCCGCCAATGCCGCCGATTTCCTCGAACGCCTGCCCCAAGGGCTGGACACCTATCTGGGCGAGAACGGCACGCGCCTGTCGGGCGGCCAGCAACAACGCCTCGCCATCGCCCGCGCCTTGCTGCGCGACACCCCCATCCTGCTGCTCGACGAAGCGACCAGCGCGCTCGATGCCGAAAGCGAACGGCTGGTGCAGGACGCACTCGACCGGCTGATGCAAAGCCGCACTACGTTGGTCATCGCCCACCGATTGGCTACAGTGCGCGCGGCGGACCGGATCGTGGTCATGGACGATGGCCGCATCGTGGAACAGGGCACGCACACCGCGCTCAGCAAGGCGGGCGGACTCTATGCACGGCTGGCGGCCTTGCAGTTCACGAGCGAGCCAGCCTTGGTCGGCTAAGTCATCGACCAACCGCCGACTGCCCGCGACCAACGACAACACGGTTCGGTGCCGGCAAGGTAACGTCCATCGACCCGCGACCGGTCGCACAAGGCTGTCGGGTCTCGCCAGATTTCGGGAGAGTTCCAGCCATGATGAAGTCGTTTCTCGCGTTGGGCGCGAGCCTTTGCGTTCTTGCAGTCGCTGCACCGGTGGCCGCTCAGCAGGCCCCAGCCACAACCACACCGCTGCCGACAATGGACTTCGGCACCTGGGGCTTCGACGCCACCGCGATCGACCGCACGGTCGAACCGGGCGACGACTTCTTTGCTTTCGCCAACAAGAAGTGGCTCGCTGCCAATCCGTTGCCGGCCGAATTCAGCCGCTTCGGATCGTTCAACATCCTCGCCGAGAAATCCACCGCCGACGTCAAGGCGCTGATCGACGAATTGGTGGCCAAGGATCCGACCACGCTGAGCAACGATGAAGCGCGCATCGTGGCCGCCTACCGGGCCTATTACAACACCGCCGCGATCGACGCCGCGGGCCTGACCCCCGCACAGCCCTACCTGACGAAAATCAAGAGCGCGACCACGCTGGCGGGCCTCGCCGCGTTGTGGGGCGAAGCCGGCTATCCCTCGCCACTCGGCGGCGGGGTCTCGGTCGATGCCAAGGAGCCGACCCGCTATTCGGTGTACTTCGGCGCTGGCGGCTTGGGCCTGCCCGACCGCGATTACTATCTGAAGACGACGCCCAAGGACGTCGAAATCCAGACCAAATACCGCGAGTATCTGGCATTCATGCTGGGTCAGGCCGGTTATGCCGATGCGCCGGGAATGGCGCAGAAGGTCTATGCCTTCGAGGACCAGATCGCCCGCACCGTCGCCTGGGACCGCGCCACGCGCCGCAACCGCGACCTGACCTATAACGCGCTGACCCCGGCGCAGCTCGCCGCGCTCGACCCGGCGTTCCCGGTCGCAGCGATGCTCAAGGCGCAGGGTTTCGACAAGACCGACCGCTTCATCGTCGGCGATCTGCCGCCCACCGACGCGCGCGCCACCGAACTCAAGCTCGATGCCGCGACCCGCGCCAAGATCGGCGGCGGCACCCCCGCAATGCTGGCGCTCATCCGCGCCACGCCGATCGAGGTGTTGCAGGCCTGGACGATAAAATCCTTCCTCAACGGCAATGCCGCGGTCCTGCCGAGCGCAATCGATAAGGCGAACTTCGCATTTTACGGCACCGTTCTCAACGACACGCCCGAGCAGCGCCCGCGTTGGAAGCGCGCGATCGGCGAGGCCGAGGGGCTGATCGGCGAGCGTGTCGGCGCAGCGTACGCTGAGCGCTATTTCCCGCCCGCCAACAAGGCAGCGATGGACGCGCTGATCGTCAATCTGCGCAAGGCGATGGCAATCTCGCTCCAGGAGAACGACTGGATGGGTGAGGCCACCAAGATGGAAGCGGTGGCCAAGCTGGAAGCCTTCGATCCCAAGGTCGGCTATCGTGATAATCTCGAGGATTATGAAGGGCTGCAGATCAACCCCACGACGCCGCTGGCCAACCGCATGGCGGCCGAGCGGTGGCAGACGAACTATCGCCTAAGCCAGCTCGGTGGGCCGATCGACCGCACCGAATGGGGGATGTTGCCGCAGACGGTGAACGCCTATTACAACCCGACCAAGAACGAGATCGTGTTCCCGGCAGGCATCCTCCAGCAGCCGTTCTTCGGCCTCACCGCCGACGCGGCGGTCAATTACGGCGGGATCGGCGCGGTGATCGGGCACGAGATGGGCCATGGCTTCGACGACCAGGGTTCCAAGTCGGACGGCACCGGAATGCTCCGCAACTGGTGGACCGACGCCGACCGCGCCGCCTTCGACAAGCGCGGCGATATGCTCGTAGCCCAGTACAACAAGTTCTGCCCGCTCGATGACGGCAAGACCTGCGTCAACGGCCGCCTGGCCCTCGGCGAGAACATCGGCGACGTCGGTGGCCTGAACCTCGCCTACCGCGCCTACAAGCTGTCGCTCAACGGCAAGGAGGACAAGGTGCTCGACGGGTTGACCGGCGACCAGCGCTTTTTCCTCGCCTGGGCGCAGGTCTGGCGCGCCCAGACGCGCGAGGCGGCGATGCGCCAGCGCCTGATCACCGGACCACACAGCCCCGAGGAATACCGCGTCAACGGCGTCGTCCGTCAGATGGACGCCTGGTACAAGGCCTTCAACGTGAAGCCCGACGATGCGCTGTACCTGCCGCCGGCGGAGCGCGTGACCATCTGGTAATTGCGCCGCAATCGCCACGAGCGGGGCGCCGGGTCGGCTTGACTCGGCGCCCCTTCGCGTCTTGGGCGCGGGCATGAACGATCTGATTACACCGGCCCTCCTCGGCATCCTCGAGGGGTTGACCGAATTTCTTCCGATCAGCTCGACCGGCCACCTCATTTTGGCGCAAAGCCTGTTCGGTTACGATCCCGGCGAATGGGCCCAATTCAACATCGTGATCCAGCTCGGCGCGATCATGGCGGTGCTGGTCAGCTACCGGAAGCTGTTCTGGGACATGGGTACCGGGCTGCTGCGGCGCGAAACGCGCGCTCTGCGCTTCGTCCGCAACATCCTCATCGCGTTCCTGCCCGCGGCGGTTATTGGCCTGATCGCCAAGGATGCAATCGACGCAATGCTGGAATCCCCGCTCGTCGTCGCTGGTGCATTGGTGGCTGGCGGCATCGCGATCCTCGTGCTCGAACGAGTCATCAAGCCGCAGGAAGACAGCGGCGTCGAGGGGCTTTCGTGGCGGATGGCGATAGGGATCGGCATCGTGCAGTGTCTCGCCATGATTCCCGGCACCAGCCGGTCCGGCGCGACAATCATGGGCGCGCTGGCAATGGGCGTGGGCCGCAAGACCGCGGCGGAGTTCTCATTCTTTCTGGCGGTGCCGACCATGCTTGGCGCGGCGACCGTGAAAATCCTCGACGATCCGGCACTGCTTGCAGGGGAAGCGATGATCGGATGGGGCGAGATCGCCACAGGTTTCATCTGTGCCTTTGTCGTCGCGCTCGTCGTGATCCGCGCCTTCGTCGCCTACGTCAGCCGATACGGTTTCGCGCCGTTCGCCTGGTATCGCATCGTGGTGGGCGGTGCGGCGCTGGTGTGGCTGCTGAGCCGCTGATTTTGTCAAACCGGAATAGTGGCGGAACCAATCGCGCCGTGGAGGCTTTCTCGCGGTAATACGCTGTAGATTGCCGGAACTGCCACCCATGGGACTCATCATCGTCATTATCGTCGGCGGCATCCTCGGATGGCTGGTGACGATTGTGGTGGGACGCGAAGGCTTTGGCGCTCGCGCATGCACGGTGGCGGGTGCCGCCGGCGCGACACTTGGCGCGCTGGTCGCTGGCGATGTTCCACTGTTCTCGGGCATTAGCGCCACACAGTTGCTGGGTGCCGTCATCGGCGCCATCGTTGCAGTCTTCGCGCTGACCATAGCGCGATCGCTGTTGAAACGCGTCGACCGGACGCAAGGTTTACCAACCCGGAGGGTTAGCGGAACCCCCGCACCCATCCGTAGATAACAAGGGGAAATGAAATGAAGACCGTATTCAAGACTTCGATGCTGGCCGCCGCGCTCAGCTTTGGCCTCGTCGCCTGTGACGGAGCAAACGAAAACGCCATGGAAGACGCCGGCGAGCAGCAGGCCGAGGCCGTGAATGAGCAGGCCGAAGCGATGGAAGACGCTGGCCAGATTACGGACGCGCAGGAAGATGCGATGACCGACAACGCCGAGGACCGCGCCGACGCCATGGAAGAGACCGGCGAAGCGATGGACGACGGCGCGGCGCCGGCGGCGACCACGACGCCGATGTAATTCGGTTCTCTTCGGAGAAACGTCGGCCCCGGAGCGATCCGGGGCCGTTTTCCTTTGCGCTCAGATCGGCGCAGCCCCGCTACCGCGCCCACCGCGCAGCAGATATTCCTGCGTGCCGCGGTTGAGCACGTCGTCGACGTCGATCACCGCGCTGTTGGCATAGGTGAAACCGGGCGGCAGGCTGCGATAGAGTCGCTCGAAATCGCGCTCGACCGTCTGATGAAAGAGGTCGTCGAAACTCTCGATCACGAAATAGGTCGGCTGCAGATCGTCGATCACATAGTCGGTGCGCATGACCCGGTCGACGTTGAGCATGATCCGGTTGGGGCTCTTGGCCTCGACCGCGTAAACCACCTCCGTCGGTCCCGAGAGGATGCCCGCACCATAGGCTTTCACGCCGTCGGCTTCCTGAATCAGCCCGAATTCCACCGTGTACCAGTACAACGCACCGAGCGATTTCAGCCGGTTGAACCGCATCGCTTTCCACCCGGCGCGGCCGTATTCCTGCATGTAGTCGGCATAGACCGGGTCGGTCAGCATCGGCACATGGCCGAACACATCGTGGAAGACGTCTGGCTCCTGGATGTAGTCGAAGGTGTCGCGGGTGCGGATGAAATTGCCCGCCGGGAAGCGCCGGTTGGCCAGATGCCAGAAGAACACGTGATCGGGGATCAGCATCGGCACCGGAACGACACTCCAGCCGGTCAGATGCCCGAGGTCTTCGCTCAGTTTGCCGAACTCGGGCACGCCGCCGCGATTGAGGTTGAGTTTCTGCAGACCCGCCATGAAGGCGTTGGCAGCGCGGCCGGGCAACACGTCCATCTGCCGCGCGAACAGATCGTTCCAGATCGCGTGCTCTTCGGACGAGTAATCCGCCTGCTTGGGCTCGAGCCAATCCTCGCCGACATGCGCTGGGCGCTGGAGCGGCGCGGTGAAGACATCGGCCGGCATCTCCGGCAAGGTGGTGAAATCGACTTCACGGTCGGCGAGGGCTAGGCTGGTCATCGGTGGGCAAATAGCACCGCCGCCTGAGGGACACAAACGGAGGCCAGCCATGAAGCGCAAGGCTTATGAGGAAGTGCTGGAGCCGTTGCAGCAAGAGCTGGTGGCGATGGCGCGCTGGGCAGCGGCGACCGGACAGCGCATCGTGGTGCTGTTCGAGGGACGCGACACTGCGGGCAAGGGCGGCGCGATCGGCGCGCTGCGCGAACCGCTCAACCCGCGCCAATGCCGGGTGGTGGCGCTCCCCAAGCCGAGCGAGATCGAGCGGACGCAATGGTATTTCCAACGTTACGCCGCGCATCTGCCGAGTGCTGGCGAGATCGTGTTGTTTGACCGCAGCTGGTATAATCGCGCCGGGGTCGAGAAGGTGATGGGCTATGCCGATGACGCGCAGGTCGCGGCCTTTCTCGACCATGCGCCGCGGTTCGAGAAGCTGCTGACCGACGAGGGCATCCTGCTCTTCAAATACTGGCTGACGACCGATCAGGCCGAGCAGGAGGAGCGCATCCGCGAGCGTTACGACGATCCGATGAAACGGTGGAAGCTGTCACCGGTCGATCTGGCGGCGCGCGAGAAGTATGCCGACTACACTGCCGCGCGCGAGGCCATGTTGAAGGCGACGCATACCGACTGGGCTCCGTGGACGCTGATCGACTTCAACGACCAGAAGCGCGGGCGGCTGACGCTGCTGCGCGACCTGCTCGACCGGCTGCCCGATACCGCGGTGCCGCCGGAAGCAATCGCGCTGGCCCCACTCAAGGGCAAGCCGATGAAGGAGAAGTTCGGCGTGCTCAAGCCCGTGCCCGGTTTCGCGGGCTAGCGCAGCACCGCTTCGGCCTTCGTCACCTGGCGTCCGTCACCCGCGAAAGCAGCCAGTTCCAGGCAGTCGCCCGCGCCGCGCATGACGAGGTGGAGCGCTTCGTCCGCGATGGCCGGGCTGAGGCCGCGGAAACTGAAGCTGGCGAGGCGGTTGTCGCCGAATTGTCGGCCCGCGAGCTGGAGCAGCAGGCTGGCCGTCAATGGCCCGTGCACCACGAGTCCGCGATAGCGCTCAACGTCGCGCGCGTAAGCCAGGTCATAATGGATGCGGTGGCTGTTGAAGGTCAGCGCGGAGTAGCGGAACAGCAGCCGGGCATCGGGCGTCAGGATGCGGTGAGCGTGCCAGCCGGATGGGTCAAACGCCCCGGCGCCGAGCTCGGGCGGCGACAACGGCGCGTCCGCGGCTGCCCCGTCACGGTAGACCAGCGTTTGCCGCTCCGTGACCGCGAGCGCCCCAGCGCTCCAGGTCTCATGATCGACAGCGACGAAAACGAGCGGGCCACTTCCCCCGTTCTTTTCAGTGATCGCGGCGACGCTACTGCGGCGTTCGATCGCCTCGCCCACGCCGATTGGGCGGTGAAACACGATGCTGCTTCCCGCCCACATCCGCCGCGGCAGCGGGATCGGAGGCAGCAGGCTGGCTCTATCGTCACCGCGAGCGGGATGGCCGTCGTCGCCCAGCGTCCCGGTGGGGGCCTCGGGCGTAGCGAGGCAGAAGTGGATGCCCTGCGGCATGGCTCCCACTGGCTCGGGCAGATCGAAAGTCGCACACCAGCGTCGCGCCAGCGCCGTATCGAGCCAGCCTTCCTGTTGCGCCTCGCGCCCGATCCACGCGGTCAGGCCTTGCATGGCCACTCGCTCATGCCGCCCGCTCGAACACCGCAGCCATGCCCTGCCCGCCGCCGATGCACATCGTCTCAAGGCCATAGCGGACCTGCCGCCGCTGCATCTCGTGCGCCATGTCGGCCAGGATGCGGATGCCGGTCGCGCCGATGGGGTGGCCCAGGCTGATGCCCGAGCCGTTGACGTTGAGGACGCTCAGGCGCGAGTCGTCGTCCGACCAGCCCCAGCCCTTGAGCACTGCCAGCACCTGCGGAGCGAAAGCTTCGTTCAGTTCGACGAGGCCAATGTCGTCCCACCCTAGTCCGCTGCGCGCGAACAGCCGCTCCACCGCTGGCACCGGGCCGATGCCCATGCGGCTCGGATCGCAGCCCGCCGCACTCCAGCCGGTGAACCACAACAGCGGCTCCAGCCCTAGCTCATCCAACTTGTCCTCCGCTACGACCAAGCACGCGGCGGCGGCATCGTTCTGTTGGCTGGCGTTGCCCGCAGTCACGACCCCGCCCTCAAGCGGCTTCAGCGCGCCGAGGCTCTCAATGCTGGCATCGGCGCGGAACCCTTCGTCCTGCGTAAACACCAGCGGATCGCCGCGCTTCTGCGCGATCTCGACCGGCACGAGCTGGGCGTCGAACTTCCCCTCCCCCCACGCCTTGGCCGCGTTCCGATGCGAACGCACCGCGAAGGCATCGGCCTGCTCGCGCGAGATGCCATAATCCTTCGCCAGATTCTCGGCGGTCTCGATCATGCCGGTGATGACCCCGAAGCGCTCGACCGGCTGGCTCATCACTCGCCCACGGCTCAGCCGGTCCCACAGCACCATGTCGCCCATCCGCGACCCATGGCGGGCCTTGGTGGTATAGTGCTCGACGTTGCTCATGCTCTCGACCCCGCCCGCGAGCACGCAATCGGCAACGCCCGTCTGGACCATCATGGCGGCGGTCGCGACCGCCTGCAGCCCCGAGCCGCAGCGCCGGTCGAGCTGGAAGCCCGGCACCTCGATCGGCATCCCGGCGGCGAGCCAGCTCCAGCGCCCGATCGCGGGGGCCTCGCCGCTGCCATAGCCCTGACTGAAGACGACATCGTCCACGCGCGTTGGATCCACCCCGCTGCGCTCGACCAGCGCCCTGATGACGATCGCACCCAATTCCCCGGCCTCGAGCGGGGCGAGCGTGCCGAGGAAGCGGCCGACGGGCGTCCGCAGCGGGGAGCAGATCGCGACTCGGCGGCTTGTGTTTGCGCTCATGCCGGGCCCTCCAAATTGTTGGACATGGACCACGTGTTACACGGTCCAGGAGAAAAAAAGCCTGGCTCCCATGACCGGGATTCGGCGAGCGGGAAGGTAGCGGGTGGTGCGGTCATCATCCGGCGATCATGGCACAGCCGCAGGCGTGTAGGACAGCATCATGTCAACCGTCGCGGTCCGACGATCGTGCGATTCCGCGGTCCACCAGCGCGGCAATCTGGCCGCTGGCGAGTCCGAGCCTGTCGGCAAGCACCTCCTCGGTGTGTTCGCCGAGAAAGGGCGCCGGGCGCGGATCGCCGCGCTCCGCGCCGACGATACTGGCGAAGCTGCGGGTAGCCGGATAGGCAAAGCCACTCGGATTGGCGGGCGACGGACCGAACAGCGGGTTGTCCGCGACCAAACCGGGATCGTTCGCCGCCTCATACATGGTGCGATAGCGTTCGTACGTGCAGCCCTCGGCGCGCAATCGCTGCTCGAGGTCGACCCACTTCGACTTGCCAGCCGCGACCTGAAAAACCTCGAACAGGCGGTGCCGATTGGCGAAGCGCGGCACATCGCTGGTGCCCAGGCTCACGCCGAATTCGGCTTCGAGCGCAGCGATCTCGGCGCTCACGCCGAAAGCGGCAACCAGTCCCCGCCATTGCTTGGCGGTCAGCGCCGCCACCATGAAGCGATGCCCGTCGCGGCTGCGGAAATCGCGCCCGAATGCGCCCCAGATCGCATTCCCCAGCCGCTCGCGATCTCCACCGCGATAAAGCATTTCCGCCATCGCCCCGCTATTGGCCACCGTACCGATCGCCACGTCGCCCAGCGGCACGCGCAGCTCCGACCCAGCCCCCGTTCGCTCGCGGTGGCGGATGCCCGCCAGCAGCGCAAAGGCGGAATAGGCGCCGGTGATGAAATCCCACGCGGGCAGCACTTGATTCACCGGCGGCGGATCGGCTGCGTTGTCGGGTTCCGGCCACTCTTCCGGACCAGTCATCAGCGGATAACCGCTGGCGGCGTTGACGGTGAAATCCATCGCCTGGCGCCCGTCGTGCCAGCCCATGATCCGCAGGCTGACGAGATCGGGGCGCGAGGCGGAAACGGCCTGGTGCGAGAGAAAGCTCTGCTCGGGCAGATTGGTGATGAGGTTGCCCGCGCTTGCCGCCAGCGCCACCAGCAACTCGCGCCCTTCCCCGCTCTGCAAGTCGAGCGCGACCGATTTCTTGGCGCGGTTCAAATTCTCCCAGCTCAATGAGCGCCCTTCGCGGGTGAGCATATAGCGGTCGTAATCGAGCCCGCCCGCCTTGTGATCGACGCGGATCACCTCCGCCCCAAGCTGCGCGCAATAGAGCCCCGCGGTGGGCGAGGCGACGAAGCTCGACGCCTCGACGATGCTCAGGCCGGAGAGGAGTTCGTACATTTAAATCCTCCCCGCAACGGGGAGGGGGACCAGCCGAAGGCTGGCGGAGGGGCACGAGCGGAGAAGACGATACCGCGAAGTCATCTCAGCCGAGGGTGCCCCTCCACCATGCTTCGCATGGTCCCCCTCCCCGTTTCGGGGAGGATCATGCAGCGTTGAACTCGCGCAGCATATGCTTGGCGATCTGGAGCTGAAGGATCTGCGTCGTGCCCTCGTAAATGCGATAGATGCGCGCATCGCGGAAGAAGCGTTCGGCATCGTATTCGGCCAGATAGCCCGCGCCGCCGTAGATCTGCACCACGCGGTCCATCACGCGCCCGCACATCTCGCTGGCGAAGACCTTGAAGGCGGCGGCCTTGACCAGGATGTTCTCGCCCCGGTCGGCGCGCGCGGTGACGTCGGCCATCATGCATTCGGCGGCGTAGATTTCGGTCTCACTGTCGGCCAGCATCGCCTGGATGAGCTGGAAATTGGCGATGGGCTCGCCGAAGGCCTTGCGCTCGGTGGCATATCGCAGCGCGGAATCGAGCGCGCGGCGGGCGTAGCCGGTCGAGGCCGCGCCCACAGAAATGCGCCCGTTGTCGAGGCTCTTCATGGCGAAGACGAAACCCTTGCCGGTTTCCCCGCCCAGCAGTGCCTCGCCGGGTACGTGCACATCATCGAGGATCACATCGGCAATATGCGCGCCCGCCTGGCCCATCTTCTTGTCCGGGCTGCCGGTCGAAACACCCGGCGCATCCATTGGGACGAGGAAGGCGCTGACATGAGCGTTGCGCGGCAGCGCCTCCTTCTCGGTGCGCGCCATGATGAGGCCGACCGCAGCCTCGGGCGAATTGGTGATGTAGCGCTTGGTGCCGTTCAATATCCAGCCGTTGCCCGACGGGTCGGGCCGGGCGGTGGTTTGCATCGCGGCGCTGTCGCTGCCGCTGCCAGGCTCGGTCAGGCCGAAACAGGCGATTTCCCCTGCGGCAATGCGGGGCCACCATTCGGCCTTCTGCGCGTCGGTCGCGCCATTCTTGATCGCGGAATTGAACATCCCGACGTTGATCGAGAAAATCGAACGGAATGCGGGCGCGGCATAAGCCATCGCATGGACGACGCGGGCATATTGGCTGGTGTTAAGCCCCGCACCGCCGAAATCCTCGGGCACGGTCAGGCCGAACAGCCCCATGTCCTTCATTTCGGCCAGGATATCGGCCGGTACCGCATCGGCCTCGATTGTGGCGCGCTCGGCTGGGATCAGTCGTTCGCGGACATAGCGGTTGAGCTGTTCCATGAACTGCTCGAAAGTGTCGGCGTCCATACCCTGGTTCACGGCGACGGAGTCTCCCTGGGTGTCTGCTCGGGCGCAATCTCGTCGGCGGGGATCATTTCCCGCGCCTCGGCCAGAGCGCGCTGCTCGTCCGCGGTTACGGGCGGAGCGCGCGTATCGTCGGCAGCGGAGCACGCCGCCGCCAGCACCATCAGTGCAGCAGCGGCGTGCTCGCGGCGGATCATTATTGGCCTTCCGTCTCGCCGGCCTCGGTCGTCGTCTCGTCCATCGCGTCGGCGGCGGCGGCGGCGGTGTCGGCGGCGCTGTCGCCCGCAGCCTGAATGCGCTCTTCCTCGGTCGTCGTTTCCTCGGCAGGCAGCGTGGCATTGGCGTTGGGGTCGGCCACGGGAAGATCGTTGACTCCGTTGAGCGCCTCGTTGGCGGGAATCTCGACGGTGTCGGCCTCGGCCTCGGCCGAGGCATTGTCCGAACGGCCGCAACCGGCCAGCGCAAGCGCGAGCGGGGCGGCGAGGAAGATGGCGGTGCGGATTCTCATGACGATCTCCTGAAGGGAAGCAGCTGGGGCCAGTAAACATAGGCCAGCACCGTGGCCAAGGGGAAAAAGCGCCGTCGGCCCGTTCACACCCGCGCCATGCTCTGCCAAGGGCCGCGCATGGTCGCCCCTACCCTCGATGACGCCAAGCTTGACGCAGCGAGGGTCGCGCTGAAGCGCTTGTTCGGCTTCGACGACTTCCGCGGGCGTCAGGCCGAGGTGGTGGAACGCGTGCTGGCGGGGCAATCCACGCTGGCAGTGATGCCCACGGGGGCGGGCAAGTCGCTGACCTATCAGCTTCCCGCCGCGGTCCTGCCGGGCACCTGCGTGGTGGTTAGCCCGCTGATCGCGCTGATGCACGACCAGCTCCGTTCCGCGCGCGCCAACGGCATTCGCGCCGCGACGCTGACCAGCGTCGACGCCGACTGGCGCGAGACGCTGGATGCCTTTCGTGCGGGCGCGCTGGACCTGCTCTACGTCGCACCCGAGCGCGCCAGCCAGCCCGGCTTCCGCGCGTTGCTGGGGGAAGCCCCGCTGGCGCTGTTCGCCATCGACGAGGCGCATTGCGTGTCCGAATGGGGCCATGATTTCCGCCCCGACTATCGCCAGCTTCGCCCGCTGATGGATGCGTTTCCGACGGTGCCCCGCCTGGCGCTGACCGCCACCGCCGACCGCCAGACGCGCGCCGACGTGATGGCGCAGCTCGGCATTCCCGGGGACGGGCTGGTGCTGGCCGGCTTCGACCGGCCCAATATCCGCTATGCCATCCGCCCGCGCGACAATGCCGCGCGCCAGATCGCGCAGCTGATGGCCGAGCAGCCGGGGCCGGGGATCGTCTACGCGCCCACCCGGGCAGCGACGGAGAAACTGGCCGGGCAACTCGCCTCGGCCACTGGGCGCGCGGTGCTGCCCTATCACGCCGGGCTCGACGCCGCCGTGCGCGCCGCTAACCAGGCCGCTTTCGTGGCCAGCGAGGACATGGTGGTGGTCGCCACGGTCGCCTTCGGGATGGGCATCGACAAGCCCGACGTCCGCTTCGTCGCCCATGCCGGCATCCCGAAATCGATCGAGAGCTTCTACCAGGAAACCGGCCGCGCGGGCCGCGACGGCGATCCGGCGCAAGCGGTTTTGCTGTGGGGCGCCGGCGACTTCGCCACCGCGCGCCAGCGGCTGGCGGAGGTGCCCGAGGACCGCCGTGCCGCCGAGCGCGCCCGCCTCGATGCCCTCGCCGCGCTGGTCGAGGCGCCCACCTGCCGCCGCGCGGTGCTGCTCAGGCATTTCGGCGAAAGCCCGCCCACCGAATGCGGTAATTGCGACAACTGCCAGAACAAGCCCGGGGTAATCGACGCCACCGAGCTGGCCCGCAAGCTGCTCAGCGCCGCCTATCGGACCGGGCAGAGCTTCGGCGTCGGCCATCTCGGCAAGGTTCTCACCGGCAGTGCCGACGAGCGCGTGCGCCAGCGCGGCCACGACCGGTTGAGCGTGTTCGGCATCGTCGGCGTCGAGGAGGCGGCGCTGCTCCAGCCGCTCGCCCGTGCGCTCCAGGCGCGCGGCGTGCTGGTCGCCAACGAGCACGGCGGCCTGGCGCTGGGCGGCGACGCGCGTGCGATTTTGAGTGGGGGCGAGACGGTGGAGATCGTGGTGCCACCCAAACGCAGCGGCCGCCGCGAGCGCGGAGACACAAACCCCGTCGGCGACCCGCTGTTCGAGGCCCTTCGCGCGCTGCGCCGCGAGCTGGCGCAGGAAGCCGGGGTGCCCCCCTATGTGATCTTCCACGATGCCACGCTGCGCGCGATGGCTGAGACGCGGCCCGGCACGCTTGCTCAGCTCGGTGCGCTACCGGGCGTCGGCGCGCGCAAGCTGGAAGCCTATGGCGCGCGCTTCCTCAAGGAAATCGAATCCGCTTGACCCCCGCGTATTTCGATATAAATATGATATCATAATTATATCGAGGAGGTGGTGACGTGTCGATCGAACTCAAGGGAATGAACACCAGCCGCGAAGACGCGGGATCGAGCTTCAGCGGCTATCCGATGCTGGCTCTGTTGCTCGCGCTGATCGGGCTTCTGATTTGGGATTTCACTGCCAATTTCCCGGGCGATGCGCCGACGGACACCGAAAAGCTGAGCTTCGTGCTGCTGCTGATCGGGCCGATCCTCGCGTTCCTCTTTGTCGCGGTCGGGTTCTTCATGATCCAGCCCAATCAGGCGGTCGTGATCACGCTGTTCGGCGCCTATCGCGGAACCGAGCGGCGCGAGGGGTTGCGGTGGATCTGGCCGTGGATGGGTCGCAAGAAGCTCTCGGTCCGCGCGCACAACGTCCATTCGGAGCGCGTGAAGATCAACGAGCTGCGTGGCAATCCGATCGAAATCGCCTGCAACGTGGTCTGGCGCGTCGCCGATACCGCTCAGGCGAGCTTCGATGTCGACGACTACAAGCAGTTCGTGAACATCCAGATCGAAGCGGGCTTGCGCACCGTCGGCTCACGCCACCCTTACGACGATTTCGATAACGAGGAGGTGACGCTGCGCGGCAGCGGCGAGGTGGTCAATCGCGAGCTGCTCGAGGAGCTGAACGATCGAATGAAGGTAGCCGGCATCATTATCGACGAAGCCGGCCTCACCCACCTCGCCTATGCCGCCGAGATCGCCAGCGCCATGCTGCGCCGCCAGCAGGCCGAGGCGGTGATCGCGGCGCGCACCAAGCTGGTGATCGGCGCCGTCGGCATGGTCGAGGACGCACTCACCAAGCTGAGCCAGGACGGCATCGTCGAACTCGACAACGAGCGCCGGGCGACGATGGTGTCGAACTTGATGGTGGTGCTGTGCGCCGAGCGCGAAGTGCAACCCGTGGTCAACGCCGGCACCCTGTATCAGTGACGGCCAGGCTCGCAGGATAATGGAAAAGAAGGCCTTCGCGCTCCGTCTCGACCCGGCGGTTTACGCCGCGGTCGAGCGGCTCGCGTCGGCCGAGCTGCGCAGCGCCAACGCCGAGATCGAAATGCTATTGCGCGAAGCACTCAAGGCGCGCGGCGTTTTGCCCAGTACCACACCACCCGCGCGACGCGGACGGCCCGCGAAATCCGACTGACTGGGATGCCTTATTGGCCGGATTGCGCCGTGCGCTGCTCGTCGCCCGGGTTGATCCCGTAGGCATCTGCAATGGTGTTGGCGCGGTCGTAGATCGGCGCCGCTTCGGGCGTGCCCGCCGCCGGCATATGCTCCATCAACAGCGTCATCGCGTCGCCGTTGCCGGCCGCGGCGGCGACCAGCCAGTGTGCCAAAGCTTCGCCCATGTTGCGGGTGACGCCCTGGCCATTGGCATACAGCACGCCGATGCCCTGGATACCGTGGGCGCTGCCCAGGCGGGCGGCGGCCTGATAGTACCGCATCGCCGTTTCGTAATCGCGGGCGACGCCGCGACCTTCGGCGTACATCACGCCGAGGCTCGCGGTGGCGCCGGGCGATTTGCCCGCTGCGGCTTGGCGGAACAGCGTGACCGCCTGCTCGGGCGAACCGGCGACTTTGCCCTCATCGATCATTACGCCCATGCGCCATTCACCGAACGCGTCACCCTTGGCGATAGCGGTGCGGTAAAGCGACACGGCTTTGGCGGCGTCGACCGGCGCACCGTTGCCGGTTTCGTGCATCCAGCCGAGCGTTGAAATCGCGTCGGCATGGCCTTGCGCTGCCTCGGACTGAACCGCGGCGAGGGTTAACGCGGGTCGGCCTTCGGTTTGCGACGAAAGTGGCGTCGCGGAGCCAAAAACAAGCACCGTCGCGGCGAAAGCGCCAAACAGACTGCGCATTACAATGTCCAATCATCTGGCCCCGAAAGGCGTTTGCTTGAACAAAACGTTTGAGAGGGTTCCGTTCCCTCAAATTACTTTTCGTTCACGGCAATAAATGCCCCGCGCGGTCCCGCTTGGTGGCCAGATAGGCGCGATTATGGTTACCATGCGCTAGCGCCAAGGGCACGCGTTCGGCGACGATCACCCCCGCCGCAGCGATGGCGGCGACCTTGGCCGGATTGTTGGTCATCAGGCGGACGGTCCCGATGCCGAGCAGTTCGAGCATCCGGGCCGCGACCGGAAAATCGCGCGCTTCCTCGGGCAGGCCAAGCCGGGTGTTGGCATCGAGCGTGTCGAAGCCCTGGTCCTGCAAGCGATAGGCCCTCAGCTTGTTGACCAGCCCGATCCCGCGCCCTTCCTGCCGCAGGTAGAGCAGCACGCCCCAGCCGCCCTCGCGCGCCTCGGCCGCAATGGCGGCGAGCGCGCCGTCGAGCTGCGGGCCGCAATCGCATTTCAGGCTGCCGAAGACATCGCCGGTCAGGCATTCGGAGTGCAGCCGCACCAGCGGAGTGCGCTCGCCGCTGCGCTGCCCGATCATCAGCGCGGCGTGCTCGCGGAGGTCGTCCGGGCTGCGGAAGGCGACGATCTCGGCGTCCTCCAGCGCCGCGACCGGCAGCCGCGCGCGGGTGGCGATGATCAAACGCGCGGGATCGGTGAAGGCGGCAAGATCGACGGGATCGAACGGCTGCGCCTCGCCGGCTCCGGAAGGCGCGACCAGGAACGCCGGGAGAATGCCGGCGATACGGGCCAGCTCCAGCGCAACCGTGGCCGCCTCGGTCCAGTCGATTGGCAGCGCCTGGAACGGCCCCTTGAGCGGGGTCGCAAGGTCCAGAGCGGGATCGGCGACCGCGCGCGCGGCGGCAAGATCGAAGGACTCGGCTCCGCGCAGCAAGACTGGCGTTCCCGGCACCGCCGCCGCGCGCTGGTTCGCCAACTTCAGCGTCGCGGCGCGACTGGCGCTGATCAACAGCCGCTCTGCCCGGACATCCTCCCCGAACGCGGTCTCGATCGGCTGCAACAGCGGCGCACCCGGCGCAACCAGCGGCCAGCCGTGGCGCAGCGCATCCACCGCCTGCGCCGCTCGGCGGGCCGGAGAGGTTTGAGGCGACACCTCGCTCAGAACGCGAATTCCGTGACCAGCGGGACGTGATCGCTCGGCTGCACCCAGCCGCGCGTGTCCTCGTGCACCTGGTGGCCGACGGTCTGCGCGGCAAGTTCGGGGCTGGCCCACATATGGTCGAGCCGCCGTCCGCGATCGCCCGCGCGCCAGTCCTTGGCGCGGTAGCTCCACCACGAATAATAGCGTTCGGGCGCGGCGATATGCTGGCGGCCGAGATCGGCCCAGCCATGCGCGTCCATGAAGCGTTGGAGCGTCTCGACCTCGATCGGCGTATGGCTGACCACCTTGAGCAGCGCCTTGTGGTTCCACACATCGCTTTCGAGCGGGGCGACGTTGAAATCGCCCACGATCAACGTTGGTCGATCGACCTTGTCGGCCCAGCGGGTCATGCGTTCGAGGAAGTCGAGCTTCTGCCCGAACTTGGGATTGACCGTGCGGTCGGGCTCGTCGCCCCCGGCGGGGATATAGACGTTCTCGATCACCATGCCCTGTAGGGAGGGATCGGTCAGCTCGACCCCGATGTGCCGCGCTTCGCCATTGTCCTGCCAGTCGTGCTTGGAGAAGTCGCGGAACGGCACACGGCTGACTGTCGCGACGCCGTGATAACCCTTCTGCCCGTGCACTGCGATATGCTCGTAACCAGCCGCCCGAATCGCCGCGTAGGGGAACTGGTGCTCCTGGCACTTGATCTCCTGGAGGCACAGCACGTCCGGGGCCGCCTCAGCCAGGAAGCGCTCGACCTGCGGCAGGCGCAGCCGTACCGAATTGATGTTCCAGGTGGCGACCGAAAGCGTGGGCATCCGGGGCAGTTAGGGGTGGCGAAGCGAAAAGTCACCTTGCCGTCGCACGCCGGGACGATAGCAAGGCTGCCAGACGCTTGGAGACACCGACCATGAACCGCTTTGCCCGTTTAGCCGCCCTGCTGGCGATCGTTCCGCTGAGCGCGTGCGCCACCGCCCGGGGCGACTCGCTGGCCACCGCACCCGCGCCTGCTCGCGCTAAGAACGTGATCCTGTTCGTTGGCGATGGCATGGGCGTCTCCACCGTCACCGCCGCGCGCATCTACGAAGGCCAGAAGCGCGGGGAAACGGGCGAGGAAAACCTGCTCAGCTTCGAGAAGCTGCCGCACACCGCGCTGGTCAAGACCTACAACACCGATGCCCAGGTTCCCGACAGCGCGGGCACGGCCACCGCCATGAACGCCGGGGTCAAGACGCGCATCGGCTATATCGGCGTGAGCGAGGCGGCGGCGCGCGGCGACTGCACGAGCGCGAAGGCCCATCCTCTGCCGCTGGCTGCAGAGGCCGCCAAGCGGGCGGGGCTGCAGGTCGGAATCGTGACCACCACGCGGATCACCCATGCGACCCCGGCAGCGGTCTTCGGCCACAGCGTCAGCCGCGACTGGGAATCGGACAAGGACATTCCCGCGGCCGAGCGGCCCGAGGGCTGCACCGATCTCGCCGCGCAACTGACCGCCTTCCCGTTCGATGTCGCGCTCGGCGGCGGGCGAGGAAAGTTCTTCGGAAAGACGGGCGGCGGCGACCGGCTGGCCGATGGTGCCGATCTGCCGCGCGAATGGGCCGCGCGCACCGGCGGCAGCTATGTCGAGACGAGCGCGGCGCTGGCCGGTGCACCTCGCGACAAGCCGGTGCTCGGCCTCTTCGCCGCCAGCCACCTCGGCTACATGGCCGACCGCAAGTCGGGCAGCACCGAACCGACGCTCACCGAACTGACCGCCGATGCGCTCGCGCGGCTGAAGGCGGGCGGCAAAGGCTATTACCTGATGGTCGAGGGCGGCCGTATCGACCACGCGCACCATGACGGGCGCGCCGGCTATGCGCTTGAAGAGACTGTCGAGTTCGCCCGGGCGGTGCAACACGCGATCGACAGCACCGATCCGCGTGAGACGCTGATCCTGGTCACCGCCGACCACAGCCATGTGTTCACCATCGCGGGCTATCCAAGGCGCGGCAATCCAATCCTGGGTCTGGTGACCGGCGGCGGCGAAGGCGCGGGAACGCCCGATGCGCCCGCCATCGCGACGGATGGCCAGCCATACAGCACGCTGGGTTATGCCAACGGCCCCGGGGCGGTGAAAGGGACGCGGACAGCCCCCGACACGACGATCGGCGCGCGTCAGCAGGCGCTGGTCCCGCTGCCCTCCGAAACGCATGGCGGCGAGGACGTCGCCCTCTATGCCTCCGGTCCAGGCTCTCAAGGTATACGCGGGGTGATGGAACAGAACCTCATCGGCCTGATCATCATGCAGGCGCTGGGCCTGAACTGAGCGCCTCGCGCGGACGCCAGGCATGAAAAAACCCTCGTGCCGGGGGCATTGGCACGAGGGTCCTTCATGCGTTCGTCACGCTTGGTACAAAGCGGGGTACCGAAGACTAGGCAACAGGGGGGAAACCCGCCTTCAACCGCTCTGTGAGTTCCGTCTTAGGCCTTTCCGGCTTGCGGTCGGATGAACGCGGCGTATCGGATTGTCGCGCCTCACAACCGGCAGCGGGCCGACCCGTTCGTCAGCGGCGACCACCCGTGCGGCGGGGGTCGGTGAAGCTGAACTTGTTGTCCGCGATCGTCGAGCCATAGGCCTGGTTGCTCAGCCGCACCGTGGTGCGATGATTCTGCGCATCGAGCGCGACCCAATTGGTTAGCCGCAGCCCGCCGGGCGCGGCGGCATCGCGGATGAAGATCAGCGTGATCATGCCGTATTCTGGGCGCTTGCTGTCGCGCACTTCCACGCTGACCACATTGGCATTGTCGGTCGGGACCAGTCTGCCGAAGGATTTCACATCGCGGCTAGGGTCGAGCAGCGCGCCTAGCGGCGAATTGCCGATCGGCCAGCGCTGGACCTGCTTGACCTCGTAATCGACCAGATAGAGCGACTTGCCGTTGGAGACGACGAGCATCTTGGCGCTGGGCGCGTATTCGAAGCGGATCTTGCCCGGGCGCTTGAGGAACAGCTTGCCGGGAATGCTGCTGCCGTTGCGGTCGGTCTGGGTGAAATCGGCGGTCATGGTGCCGATGCCGCGGAGCGCCGCGACCGCGCGGTCGAGATCGCCCTCGGCGGCGCTGACCGATACCGGCGCAGCGAGAAAAGCGGCGGGAAGCGCCGCGCCGAGCGTCAGGATGAGCGCGGCGCGGAGCGGTTTGGTGGTGAGGTTTTTCAAGATAGTCATGCTCCGTCTTTAGGGGGCGGAGCCTTGAACTGCCAGTGAATGCCGGGTGTTCCCCGTATTCACACAAATGACCGAAGGCCGGGTGCTCCGGTCATTCAGCCGGGCAGCGCGAAGCCTTACTTGATCTTGGCTTCCTTGAACTCAACGTGCTTGCGCGCGACGGGATCGTATTTGCGGAAGGTGAACTTCTCGGTGTGGTTCCGGGGGTTCTTCTTCGCGGTGTAGTAGAAGCCCGTGTCGGCGGTCGAGACGAGCTTGATCTTGACGGTGGTGGGCTTCGCCATGGTCGTGTCCTAGAATTCTGATGAGGCCGCAGGGCCAAAAAATTAGGGCGGCGCGCACCGCACCGCCGTTGTGGCGCGGGCCAATGCGCGATTCATGTGTGAAAGTCAACCGCGCGGGCGGTCTTACCAATCCACCTTGCCGCGGTTGGCCTTGATCGTGCCGCGGACCTTCTTGCCCTGCAGGCGCGCTTCCTTGCCCACGCGATTGAGCCGGCTCTTCTTGCGCGGTTTGGGCGGCGTCAGCGCCTCCACGACCAGCGCCGTCAACCGCACCCGCGCCGCCTCCCGGTTCTCCGCCTGGGTCCGATATTCGCTGGCGGTCAATACCAGCGTGCCGCCCTTGGTCAGCTTGCTCCCGGCCAGCTCCTGGAGGCGATGGAAAGCCTGGGGCTCCAGCCGCAGGGCGAACACGTCGAGCCGGAGCTGCACCGCGGTCGCCACCTTGTTGACGTTCTGCCCGCCCGGCCCACCCGCGACGATGAACTTCTCCTCGGCGAGCGCCAGCGCGCGCTCGACGATCTCACGCATCGGCGAACCCCAGCGCAGCGAAATCGACCGGGAGCGGCGCATACGCCACGATTGCCGGCTTGCCGCTACGCGGCACCTCCAGCGCGGCGGCGTGGAGCATGGTCCGCCTGGCCCCCGCCTTGCGGCCATAGACCGGATCGCCGAGCAGCGGGATGCCGATGCCGCTGGCGGCGTGGACCCGGATCTGGTGGGTGCGCCCGGTTGCGGGGCGGAACTCGACGAGCGCCCTGCCCCCGACCTCCGCCAGCACGCGCCAGTGGGTGAGCGAAGGCTTGCCCTTCTTCGCCGGAATCATCCGCCAGCCCGCTTCGGCGCTGCTGATTTTTGACAACGCCAGCTCCACGATGCCCTCGGCCGTGTCAGGCACGCCTTCGAGCACGCCGAGATAGCGTTTGGTCACGCTGCGTTCCTCGAACGCCTTGGCGAACCGCTTCAGCGCCTTCGCATTGCGCGCCAGCAGCAGGCAGCCGCTGGTATCGGTATCGAGCCGGTGGACCGGCATCGGCGCGAGGTGGAAGCCCAGCTTGAGCGCCTCCATCTGGTCGCCCAGCGAGACCCCGCCCTTGCGCGGGGTTTCGATCGGCAGGCCGCCCGGTTTGTCGATCACCAGCGCCTCGGCATCCTCGAACAGGATCGGGGGGTGGGTCATGGCAGCAGCCGCGCCGGAATCAGCCCGCGCAGCGCGTTGCCGAGCATGAAGCCACCCTCGAGATCGGCGATGGTCAGCGACTCCTCGCGCGCGCGACTCTCAGCCAGCAACCCTCCGCGCAACACCCCGGGCAACAGCCCGAGCATGGCGGGCGGGGTCAGCAAGATACCGTCGCGTTCGACAAACACATTGGTGATCGCCCCCTCGGTCACGAGACCGTCGTCGCGGACGAACACTGCCTCCTCGGCGCCTTCGTCAGCGGCCACCCGCCGCGCATCCTCGTAAAAACCGCGGTCGGAGGTCTTGTGGCGCAGCCGCCAGTCGCCCGCATCGACGGGCAGCGGCAGCACGATAGCCTTCGCCGGAGCGGGCCAGGCCACGGGCAACGAGCGGGCCTCCAGCGCCAGCGCCCCGCGACGCGAGACCATGAGCCGAACGCAGGCGGGGGCGTCCAGATCGAAACACAGCGCCTGGATCTGGTTGCGCGCCTCGTGCCGGTCGAAGCTGAGCCCGAGTTCGGCGGCGCTGTGCTGCACCCGTTCGATATGGGCGTCGAGCGCGGCGATGCCCGTTGCCGGTTCGAAGCGCATGGTCTCGATCAGATCCACCGCTGGGGCACGCCACTCGGGGCCGCTGGCGCGCGCGAACGCCCCCTTGGTCAGCGCCTCGCGCCATTCCATGCGCGCCTCGCTGCCCGCCACCACCGCCCCGCCCACGCCCAGTTCGGCCTTGCCGCGCGCATTCTCGATCTCGGTCAGCCTCAGCGTGCGGATGGCGACGTTAAAGGCCGCGTCGCCATCCAGGCCGATGCGTCCGATCGCCCCGCAATAGGGCCCGCGAGCATCGCGTTCGACGCCGGCGATCACCTCCATCGCCCGAATCTTGGGTGCGCCGGTCACCGACCCGCAGGGAAACAGCGCGGTCAGCAGGTCCATCGGCCCCGCCCCTTCGGCCAGTCGCGCCCGCACCGTGGTCACCATCTGGTGGACAGTGGGATAGCTCTCGACCGCGAAAGCATCCTGCACCTCGACGCTGCCCGCCGCCGCCACGCGAGCGAGATCGTTTCGCAGCAGATCGACGATCATCAGGTTCTCGGCGCGGTCCTTTTCGGAACCCGCCAGCTCGTCGCGCAGCGCCATGTCCTCGGCATCGTCGATGGCACGCGGGCGCGTGCCTTTCATCGGCTTGACCTTCGCCTCGCGCCCTTTGAGCGAGACGAACAGCTCGGGCGAGAGCGACAGCAGCCAGCGATCGCCGTCGAACACGACCCCGCCATAGCCTGCCCGCGCCGCCGGGCGCAGCGCGGCATAGAGCGCCAGCGGATCGCCGGTGAAGCCGCCCGCCAGCGGGAAGGTCAGGTTCGCCTGGTAGATATCGCCCGCGGCGATGGCTTCCTGCACCGCCTCGAACGCCTGCTCGTAGGCACCGGGGGAGATCTGCGGATCGAGGGGGCCGAGGGTCGGCTGAGCGTCCTCTGGTACCCTGCACTCGGCGAGGAAAGGCTCAACCTCAGAGGCGGGGATCGTTCGCACGCTCTCGAACCGGCCCAGCCACACCAACGGTCCGCCCGCGCCGGTCCGGCCGTCGGCGAGCGGTTCGAGCCTCGGCTCCAGTGCCAGCCCCGCCTCGTAAGCCAAATATCCCGCCAGCGTGCCGCCCCGCTCGCGCCGCGCGGCATCGGCTGCGGCGAGGACGGCCGTGACCTCATCCGGGCGGCGTGCAACGAAGACTTCGGCCGGGTCTTCGAACCACTGCGCATCGGCCGCCCCTGCGACGCGTGCGTCGTCGAGCAATACCAAAGGCGCGCGCTTCCCCATGTTAAGGCGTCCTTTACCGCCTCGCCCCGCGCTGTCGAGACGCTTGACCCGGCTCCACCGCGTGCCACAACCGCTCCGCCGGGTGTGGCAGCGGGAGGCAATGCGTGGATCAGGACATCTTCATCGGGCTGGCCGACAACGGCGAGAAGCAATTCCTCCACCTCGCGCAGGCCAATAGACACGGGTTAATTGCGGGCGCGACCGGCACCGGCAAGACCGTGACCCTGCAGGTGCTGGCCGAAAGCTTCTCCTCCCGCGGCGTGCCGGTGTTCATGGCCGATGTGAAGGGCGATCTGGCCGGGATTGCCATGCCCGGTTCCTCCACCGCCAAGAACGCCGAAAAGCTGGAAGGCCGCGCGCGCGATATCGGGCTCACCGATTACAGCTATGCCGACAACCCGGTCGTTTATTGGGATCTGTTCGGCGAACAGGGCCACCCGATCCGCACCACCGTGTCCGAGATGGGTCCGCAGCTGCTCGCCCGCCTGCTCGATCTGAACGAGACGCAGGGCGGCGTGCTGGACATCGTATTCCGCTTCGCCGACGAACAAGGCCTGCTGCTGCTCGACCTCGCCGATCTGCAATCGATGCTGGCGCATACCGCGGAAAACGCGAGCGAGCTGACGACCAAATACGGCAATGTGACCAAGCAATCGGTCGGCATCATCCAGCGGCAACTGCTCAGCCTCGACGCCCAAGGCGGGGCGCGGTTCTTCGGCGAACCCGCGCTGGAAATCGCCGATTTCATCCGTACCGACGAGCAGGGTCGCGGCCTCATCAACGTGCTCGCCGCCGACAAGCTGATGCGCAGCCCCAAGCTCTACGCCACTTTCCTGTTGTGGCTGCTGGCCGATCTGTTCGAGGCGCTGCCCGAGGTGGGCGATCCGGAAAAACCCAAGCTGGTGTTTTTCTTCGACGAGGCGCACCTGCTCTTCGACGACGTGCCCGGCGCGCTCGAAGACAAGATCGAACAGGTCGTGCGGCTGGTCCGCTCCAAGGGCGTGGGCGTCTATTTCATCACCCAGAACCCGATCGATGTGCCGGAGCGGATCGCGGGCCAGCTCGGCAACCGCGTCCAGCACGCGCTGCGCGCCTTCACCCCGCGCGACCAGCGCGCGATCAGGGCGGCGGCGGAGACCTTCCGCATCAATCCCAAGCTCGATGTCGAGCAGACCATTACCGAGCTGCGCGTGGGCGAGGCGCTGGTCTCGACGCTCCAGCCCGACGGCGCGCCCTCTGTGGTGCAGCGCACGCTGGTGGCTCCGCCGCGCAGCCGCCTCGGCCCGGTCAGCACCGGCGAGCGCGCGGTAATCGTCGGCGCCAGTCCCCATGCGGGCAAATACGAACAGGCTGTCAACCGCGAGAGCGCGCAGGAGGTGCTGGCGCAGAAAGCCGCCGATGCCGCCGCCACCGCGCAGGAGGTCGAGGTTCAGGGCCGCGAGGAGGTGGGCAAGCGCGAGCGCAAGAGCACCAGCCTGTGGGAGCGCGCGGGCAAGGCGGCAATGGGCGCCGCCGCTGGGTCCGCCGCCAGCATGGCCGCGGGCGCGATCCTCGGCAAGAAAAGCCGCGCCAATCCCATGAAGACCGCGGCCACCGCCGCCGCGGGGTCGATCGCCACCGGGTTCGGCGGCGCGCTGGCCGGGCGGTTCGTGCGCAATCTGTTGGGCGGGTTGATGCGCTGACGCATTCGCACAATCGCAACCGGAGAAGCGCAGCTACAGCCGCATCACAAGACAAGCCGAGTCGCATCCCCACTGACCCGCCGGAGCGATGACGATGGCCCACGCATTTGTGAAACTGCTGCCCGACAAGCCTTATGAGAAGGCGTTTCTGTTCACGCGCAATGGCAAGAAATACCGTCAGGTGTTGTGGGGCGACTGGCTGACGCTCGCCGAACCGGGGGACCTTGTCGACGGCCTCGCCAACAGTACCCAATGGCAATGGGTCCGCTGGGCCTGGAGCGATCCTGATCCCGCCAAGCGCCTGCTCCTCAAGATTGAGACCCGGTTCGTCGACACCGCCCGCCCGCTCGAGATCGTATTCGTCGATGTCGGCATCGGCGACGGAGCGGTGCTGATCAGTCCCGAACGCGATGCCGACGCGACCGCCCCGGACGACCAGGAACGCATCATCGTCATCGACGCGGGCAAGTATGGCCACATGCGCAAGTTCCTGGACGAACGCTTCAAGGCCTATCGCGACGGCTTCGATTTCCATGCTGCGGTGATCACCCACCCCGACGCCGATCATTACTACGGGTTCAACCGCATCCTTTCATCCGCCGAAATCACCTTCGAGCACCTCTATCACAATGGCATGGTCGAGCTGAACAGCGCCGAGGATATGTCGCGTATCGGCGGCACCACGCCCGGTCCCGACGGAACGCCCTACGTCACGACGATCGTGGCCGGCGACCAAACGATGCGCGATCTGTTCGATCCGGCGCAGAATCCCCGCACCAACTGGTATGCGAGCGTGATCGGCAAGGGCATCGCCAAGCAGAACGTCGCCGAGTTCGCCATGCTCGGCGTCAATATCGGTACTCGCGAGGGCGACCAATACTGGATGCCCGGCTTCGCGCCTTCCAACCAGCGGCCCTATACCATCGAGGTGCTGGGTCCGTGGGTCGAGTATCCGTTCGGCCCCGACGAGCCCGCGCTGCGGGTGTTCGACGGTGATCTCAGCCTGACCAAGAACGGCCATTCGGTGCTGCTCAGGCTGGTCTTCGGCACGTTCAGCGTGCTGTTCGGCGGCGACCTCAACCGCGCTTCGGAGATGTTTCTCCTCCAGCAATACGCCGGTCTCAGCGCCTGGCCGACGGACGCTGCGGGCCGCGACGCCATGGTGGCGGAAGCCGCCAAGCGGCTCCGTTCGGACGTGATGAAGGCCTGCCACCATGGGGCGTCGGACGTGACCGACGAGTTCCTGCGCGCGGTCAACCCGGCGGCCTTCGTGATCTCTTCGGGCGACGAGGACGCCAATTACGTCCACCCGCGCCCCGATCTCCTCGGCCGGCTCGGCAAGTTCGGAAGGGGGGATGCGCCGGTGCTCCTATCGACCGAGCTGCAGCGCTCGACCCGCGACATCGACAATCGCGAGCTTGTCGAAACCCTCACCAAACAGATCGGCGATCTCGCCGATTGCGATGCCGCCGCTCACGGCGCACCGACATTCGAAACCGCGCGCGCGGAGGCGCTTAAGGCTCTGCTGGGCAAATTTGCCGCACTCGCGCTACCAAGCGTTTCGGTCGATGGCGCGATCTACGTCAAGACCGACGGCGAGAAACTGATCACGGCGTTCAAGAAGGAGTCGCAGGACGCCAAGGACAAGTGGTTCTACTATGCCTACCACCTGACCGCCGCAGGGACGCTGGAACTGATGCCGCGCGAGTCCACGCACGGCGGGTGATCGGGAGGCCCCCGCGGTTCGCTTCAGCGCGGCAGGCGGATTTCGGCGGACAGCCCGCCACCGGGACGGTTGGCGAGTACCAGTGCGCCGCCGCGCTCCTCGGCGATGGCACGCGCGAGTGTCAGGCCAAGGCCCGCGCCGCCGGTCGCCCGGCTGCGGCTCGCCTCGCCGCGGACGAAGGGCTCGGTCATCGCGTCGATCCGGTCCGCGGGAATACCCGGGCCCTCGTCCTCGACCTTCAGGACGATCGCCCTCGGCTCGGTCACCACCGACACGGCAGCGGTCCCGCCGTAGCGCAACGCATTGGAAATCAGATTGCGAAGCGCGCGCTTCATCCAGGTCACATGGATATCGGCTGCGATCCGCGCGCCTTCGGCCAACGTCACCGGCTCGCCCATGTCCTCGAATTCCTCCACCACCGAGGCGGCGAGCGCCGATAGCTCGGCTCTCTCGGGGGGATTGGCGGCGCGCCCGATCCGCGCCAGCTCGAGGATTTCGTCGAGCGTGCGCACGATATCCTCGATCGTCGCCGCCATCCGCGCGCGCTGGGCATCGTCCTCGACGCTTTCGATCCGCACCCGCAGCGCCGCCAGCGGGGTCTTGAGGTCGTGGCCGATCGCGCCCAGCATCACATCCTTCTCGGACAGCATCGCCCCGATGCGTGCCTCCATCGCATTGTGCGCGGCCATGAGCTGGCGCACGTCGTCCGGCCCCTGCGGCTCCAGCGGCGACGCGGGTGTGCCGGGCCTCGCGATCTGCGCGGTGCGGCGGGTGAGCGCCGCGAGCGGCCCGGTCAACCTTCGCAACACGCCGTAGAGAATCGCCATCAGCACGAGAAACAGGATCGCGGTCTGCACCACGAGGCCGGTGATCACGCCGCGTTCCATGCGCGGGACCGGCAGGCGCACCACCTCCCACAGCTGCGAACCGCCACGCTGCAAAGCCACGACCAGGATGTGGGGACTCATCTGCGCCACGCGCTCGCGCAAGGCCGGCGTGCGGACGAGCGCCGCGGCGATCTCCGGGTCGCGCAGCGCGGGCCGCTCGATGATCGCCAGCTTCTCGACCGCGATACCCTGGCGGGCAAGCACGTCGCCGAGCAGCGCCTCGCGCTGGTGCATTCGCTGCTCCCTGGCACCGACAGGCGATGTGGGCGCGAGCATATAGCGCAGCTGGCGCGGCATGGCGCGCCGCTGGGCGCGGAACTCCGCCCCCGGAAATGGGCCGGAGGCCTGCGCGCGCAAGCGGTATGGCCCCGAAATCAGCTCGAAGGCGGCGGCATTGAGCAAGGCGACCTCGCGCCGTTCGTCGGCGGCGCGATAGAGCAGCGTGGCATAGATCGTCTGCGCCCCGAGCAACGCGAGCGCGAGCGCGACCATCGTCTGGCCGAGCAGGCTGCGCGGCCATTGCCGCGTGCCGCGCGGTGTTCTGGACGCCGTGTCGGCCATGTCAGGCCGGGCGCGAGCTGCGCGTGACATCGGCGGCGAGGCGGTAGCCGCCGCCGCGCACGGTCTGGATCAGTTCAGGATTGCGGCTGTCGACCTCGATCTTGCGGCGCAGACGGCTGACCTGATTATCGACCGCGCGGTCGAACAGATGTGCTTCGCGGCCCTGTACCATGTCGAGCAAGCGGTCGCGGTCGAGCACCTGGCGCGGATGGTCGCAGAACACCTTGAGCATCCGGAATTCGGCGGTGGAGATGGCGATCATCGCCCCCTCGGGGTCGGTCAACCGGCGCTTGAGCGGATCGAGTTCCCAGCCCTCGAAGGCGTAAACGAAGGCATCGTCGTCGGCAGCGGGGGCCCCGGCGTCTCTGGCGGCGCGGCGCAGCACCGAACGGATGCGCGCCACCAGCTCGCGCGGCTCGAACGGCTTGGCGACATAGTCGTCGGCCCCGATCTCGAGCCCGACGATGCGGTCCATCGCCTCTCCCTTAGCGGTCAGCAGGATCACCGGCAGGCCCTTCGCCTCGACCAGATGGCGGCACAGCGAGAGGCCGTCCTCGCCCGGCATCATGATGTCGAGCAGGGCCAGATCGGGCGTGAACTCGCCTAGCGCCGCGCGGGCGGCGGCGGCGCTCTCGGCTTCGCGCACGACGAACCCCTGGCGGGTCAAATACTCCGCCAGCGGTTCCCTGAGTGTCGCTTCGTCGTCGACGAGGAGCAGCGAGGTGGGCGCGGTTTCGGCTGTGGTCACGCCGTCGTCTTGCCCACCTAGCAGCATCTGTTCAAGCTCGCAGGTCAGCCTTGCTGGCGGGCGGCAGCCCGGGCGCGCCACTGGCCGCGCATGGTTTCGCGGGCGGCTTTGCGCTCCTCTACCGTGACGGTGCCGTCGCGATTGGCATCGGCGCGGTCGAACATGGTCAGCGCACGATCGACGAAAGCCTGGCGGGTCATCGGACCGGCGGCGGCGGCCAGCATGGCGCGCTTGGCGCCGGCACCCCTGCGGGCCATCCGCCTGCCATCGCCCTGACGCTCGGCGCGCTGGGCGGTCCGGGCATCGAATTCGGCGCGGCTGATCGAGCCGTCACGGTCGGTATCGAGGCGGTCGAACATCTGGCCGCGACGCGCCTGGCGGTCGGCCTGATCCACCGTGCCGTCCTGATTGGCGTCCATCCGCTGGAAGCGGGCTTCGGCGCGCGCCTGAACCTGGGCGCGGGTCATGTCGGCCATGGGTGCCCGCTCGCGGGCTGGTGCGGCGGGCGCGGTCTGGGCGATGGCGGTGCCGGTCATGGCGAGCGCGGCGGTCGACAAAGCAAGGGTCAGCTTACGCATGGCGAGTCTCCGGAAAGCTGGGGTTGGGAAGAAAAGTGAGCTGCGACCGGGCGACACTGCTTGGGGAGGGGGGAAGGGGAGGGTCCACACCAGCCGCAGCTCATGAATGCCCTTCTAGGCCCCCTCTGTCGCACCAGTATGCCGGAATCGGAGAAAAGTGTCGCGGCTTGTATCCGCTCGCCAACGCGATCGCGCCTTCGGACCCTGATGTGGAAAGCCAAAGGTGAGGCAAAAGTGAGCCCAAAACCATGCATCGCCCCCTCCGTCAGCCGCTAATGCGGCTCCTCCCTCCCTGACGAGTTGAGGAGGATTGGGTCGACCGAACATGCGATGTCGATCCTCCCCAACTCGTTGGGGAGGTGGCCCGCGAAGCGGGTCGGAGGGGAATTGGCGGCGCATCGTCGTGGTGGCGAAGCGGGATGGGAGTGCGCCAGCATAGCTTGCAATCGACTCGGCGGCTCCAACCGGATCGGCAAGCACCTCGACCGCTGGGATGCGGAGCACAATCAGCCCCGCCACACGCAACCACGCATCACGTCGCTCATCACGAGCCGGACGATCACCGCAATCGTGCGCAAAGCCGTCGATTTCGACCGCAAGCCGGTGCTGCGCACAGAAGAAGTCGAGTGTATAGGGAGGGACGCGATGCTGGCGACGGAACTTGAGGCCGCTTGGACGCAGGCGGAGCTGACGCCATAGGAGCGCCTCGGGGAGCGACGGCATTTTGCGCATCTCGCTGGCGCTGCGCCGGACCCCTCCGTCAGCGCTGCGCGCTGCCACCTCCCCAACGAGTTGGGAAGGATTGCGCAAACCGATCTCGGCGCCTCGATCCTCCCCAGCTTGCTGGGGAGGTGGGCCGCGCAGCGGGCCGGAGGGGCCCTCAGCCATCGGCGGGCTGCTCCATGATGAAAGCGTTCAGCTTGTTGCCGTCGGGATCGCGGAAATAACCGGCATAGAACGTGTCGCCGCGCGGACCCGGTGCGCCCTCATCGGTGCCGCCGTTGGCCAGCGCGATGTCGTAGAGGCGCTGCACCTGATCGCGGTCCTTGGCCTCCAGCGCCACCATCACGCCATTGCCGACGCTGGCGGCATTGCCGTCGAAGGGCTTGGTCAGCCCAATACCCGCCGCCCCGCCCGGTGCGCCCCAGGCGATGAAGCTGTCGAATTCCATCATCCGGCCAACGCCGAGCTCAGCCCCGATCGCATCGTAAAACCGCGCCGCGCGCGGCAGATCGTTGGTGCCCAGCGTAACATATCCGATCATCCCAGCTTCTCCCATGCTTCGACTCGCGACGATGGAACAATACAAGAACATATGCGGATTTACAAGGGCGCGGTCTCACGCTCCAGCCACGCCAGGTCCGCGCCTTTCAGCCGCGGCGCGAGGATGCGGCGGACATCGGCGTGATACCCGTCCCACCAGGCGATTTCGGCCGGGGTGAGCAGCGCCTTGTCCACCAGCCTGCGGTCGAGCGGGGCGAAGGTCAGGGTTTCGAAGCCCAGGTATTCTCCCTCCCCGCCTGCAAGCTCGACCGGCACCACCAGGACCAGATTCTCGATCCGGATGCCGAACGCACCCTGCTTGTAATAGCCCGGCTCGTTCGAGAGGATCATGCCCGCCGCCAGCGGCGTATCCGCGCCCGCGAAGGCCCCGCCAGACTTGGCAATGCGCTGCGGCCCCTCGTGCACCGAAAGATAGCTGCCCACGCCGTGCCCGGTACCGTGGCCGTAATCGACGCCCGCCGCCCACAGATGCATCCGCGCCAGCGCATCGAGCTGGCCGCCATTGGTGCCGACGGGAAACTTCGCCCGCGCCAGCTCGATATGGCCTTTGAGCACGCGGGTGTTGCGGTCGATCATCTCTGCGCTGGGCTCTCCCGGCCCGACCCACACGGTGCGGGTGATGTCGGTGGTGCCGCCGAGATATTGCCCGCCCGAATCGCACAGGTAGATGCTGCTGGGCGGGATCGGGATATTGCTGTCCGCATCCACCTTGTAATGCGGCAGCGCGGCGTGCGGCCCGGCGGCACTGATGGTGTCGAAGCTGGTGTCGACGAGGTTCGGATCGAGCCCGCGGAACTCGCGCAGCTTCGCAGCGGCGGTCAACTCGTCGATCTGGCCGCTCGGCGCGTTCTCCTCGATCCAGCGCAGGAAGCGGACGATCGCCGCGCCGTCCTTTGCCTGGGCATCGCGCTGGCCCTGTTGCTCGACGGGGTTCTTGATCGCCTTGGCGAGCACAGTGGGGTCGGGTGCGCGCACGACTTTCGCCCCCGCCGCCTCCAGCGTGTGAAAGATGCCCGCTACGGCATGGTTCGGATCGAGCGCCACCTGCTTGCCCGCCAGCTCCGCCAGCGCGGGCTGGAACTCGCCCCGCGCGCGGATGCTGACGGCATTGCCGAGGTGCTGGCTGAGCGCGGGCGTCACCTTCTCGGGCGCGATGAACAGCTCGGCGGTGCCGTCGGCCTTCACCACCACATAGGACAGCGCGACGGGGGTATTGGCGACATCGGTGCCGCGGATATTGAGCAGCCAGGCGACCCCGTCCAGCGCGGTGATGACGGTGGCGTCATGGCCTTCTTCTTTCAGCCAGTCCGCAACCGCGGCGCGCTTGTCGGCGCTGTTTCGCCCGGCGAGTTCGTCGGCATAGGGCGCGGCGGGCGCCAGCGAAGGCGCGGGCCGGTCCGACCACACCGCGTCGATGGGATTGTCCGCCAGCGGGACCAGCGCGATGCCCTTGGCGGCCAGCAGCTTTTCCGCCGCCTCGACCCAGCCCACCCCGTGCAGCCAGGCGTCGTAGCCGATCCTCGCCCCCGCGGGCGCGTGCTCGGCGAGCCATTTGGCCGGGCTGGTCTCGGGCACGGGCTCATAGTCGAACAGATTGCCATCGACCTGCTCGCGCACCTGCACGGTGTAGCGCCCGTCGGTGAAGATCGCCGCGCCCTTGCCGCGGTATCCCTCGCCGGCCAGCACCGCCGCCGAGCCCGCCGAGCCGCCGAAACCGGTCAGCCAGCCCAGTCGCTGCGCATATTCGCCGACATATTCGCTCATGTGCTCGTCGGAGATCGGGATCACGAAGCCATCGAGCCCGCGCCTCGCCAGTTCCTCGCGCAGCGCGGCGAGGCGGGCTTCATGGGTGAGCATCAGCATGGTTGTCGTCCTTTCGCGCGCATCATAGGGCGGGCGGATGAACGATGCCACCGTCAAGCCGCCGAGCGCGGCGAAGAAGCCGCACAGTTTCACGCATCACGGCGTGACCATCGAGGACCCGTATTTCTGGCTGCGCGATCCGGGCTATCCGAAGGTCGAAGATGCCGAGGTGCTCGACCACCTCAAGGCCGAGAACGCCTGGTTCGAAACGCGCATGGCCCCGCACCAGCCGCTGATCGAGACGCTGTTCCAGGAGATGAAGGGCCGCATCAAGGAAGCCGATACCTCGGTGCCGCAGAAGGACGGCGACTGGCTCTACTGGATCGAGTTCGAGGAAGGCGCGCAGTACAAGAAGTGGTGGCGACGGCCCGTCGGGACAACCGCCGGAGACGGCCGGGACGAGCTGATCCTCGACGAGACCGCGCTGGCCGCCGGGCACGAGTATTTCCGCCTCGGGGCGATGGCGGTCAGCCCGAGCGGGCGCTTGCTCGCCTATTCGACCGACACCGATGGCGGTGAACGCTACACCATTCGCTTCCGCAAGCTTGGGCCCGCCGGCGGCGAGGTCGCGGACGAAGTGCCGGACGCTTCTGGCGATCTGCCCGACAGCGAAGTGCCCGGTACCATCGGCAATATCGTCTGGAGCGCGGCGGAGGACGCGGTGCTCTACAGCCTCAGCGACGAGCACTGGCGCCACCGCACGATCAAGCTGCACCGGCTGGGCACCGATCCCGCCGCCGACGCGGTGATCTACCACGATCCCGACGAGGCGTTTTCCTGCGGGGTGGCGCTTGGTGCCCAGGAGAAGTGGATCATCCTCCAGGCGGGCGACCATGAGACCAGCGAGGTGCGGCTGATCCCCGCCGCCGATCCGCTCGCCGAGCCGATCCTGGTGCGGCCCCGCGAGACCGGCGTGGAATATGATGTCGAAGTGCGTGACGAGACGCTGTTCGTCCATACGAACGACACCCACGAGAACTTTCGCCTCGCAACCGCGCCGCTGTCAGCACCCGGCGAATGGACGACGCTGATCGAAGGCTCGGACGCCTTCTACCTGACCGGCTTCGACCTGTTCCGCGACTTCTACGTGATCGAGGGGCGGCGTGGCGGGCTCGATCAGATCGAATTGCGTTACTACGACGAGCCGGATCGGATCGAGCCGATCGCCTTCCCCGAAGCGAGCTATTCCGCAGGCATGGGCGGCAATCCCGAATGGGCGGCGGACACGCTGCGGCTGTCCTATGAATCGATGGTCAGCCCGGCGACGGTTTACGACTATCACGTCGGCGAGCGGCGGCTCGAGCCGCTCAAGGTGCAGGAAATACCCTCGGGCTACGATGCCTCGCTCTACCGCACCGAGCGATTGGAGATCGCCGCGCGCGACGGCACCATGATCCCGGTCAGCGTGGTCATGCGCCGGGATCGTGAGCCGGGCGGGCCGCTCTATCTCTACGGCTATGGCGCCTATGGCATCGCCATCGACCCCGGCTTTTCGACCGCGCGGCTCAGCCTGGTCGATCGCGGCTTCGCCTATGCCATCGCGCATATCCGCGGCGGCGACGATCTGGGGCGCGCCTGGTACAAGGCGGGCAAGCTGACGCAGCGGACCAACGCCTTCAACGATTTCGTCGATGTCGCACGCGGGCTGATCGCGCGCGGCCACTCCACAGAAGGCCGTATAGCCATCGCGGGCGGCTCTGCTGGCGGCGAGCTGATGGGCGCGGCGATCAACCAGGCGCCCGAGCTGTTCGGCGCGGTGGCGGCGCATGTGCCCTTCGTCGACGTGCTGGCCACCATGCTCGACGCCACCCTGCCGCTCACTCCCGGCGAATGGCCCGAATGGGGCAATCCGATCGAGGACCGTGCGGCCTTCGACCTGATCCGCAGCTATTCGCCCTACGACCAGACCCGCGCCCAGCCTTACCCGCCCCTGCTGGTGACCGCCGGACTGAACGACCCGCGCGTGACCTATTGGGAACCCGCCAAATGGGTCGCCCGCCTGCGCGAGCTGAAGACCGACGACAACGAGCTGTTGTTCAAGATCAACATGGGCGCGGGCCATGGCGGCAAATCGGGCCGCTTCGACAGTCTGCGCGAGGTGGCCGAGGAATACGCCTTCATCCTGTGGCAGCTGGGGGCGGCGGAGTGAGCAACAGCTTTACCCTGACCTTCACCGCCCGGCCCGAGGAGATCGACGAGCTGGGGCATGTCAACAACACCGTGTGGGTGCGCTGGGTGCAGGAGATCGCCACCGCGCACTGGCGCGCGGTCGCGGATGCCGCACACGTCGATGCCTTCGTCTGGGTCGTGACCCGGCACGAGATCGATTATCGCGGCAATGTCGGCGAAGGCGCGCGGGTGACCGGGCGGACTTACATCCCCGGCGTGCCCAAGGGCGCGCGGTTCGACCGCTGCGTCGATTTCTCCGACGAGGCGGGCCGGCTGCTCGTGGCGGTGCGCTCTACATGGGCGATGCTGGACAAGGCGAGCGGACGGCTGGTTCGCATTCGTCCCGAAGTGGCGGAACCCTTCGTGACTGCCGAGCAGCGCGCCTAGTCGTTGACGGCGACCAACGAGGCTGGCCGTCCCTCGCCCGCGGGAAAGCAGGTCAGGCGCAGGCTCTCGACGCGGTCGCGCCCGCCCGCCTTGGCCTGGTAGAGCAGCGCGTCGGCCTGCTTGTAGAGATCTTCGAACGAGGGGACCGGTCCGCCCCGATCGACCACCTCCACCAGGCCCACGCTGGCGGTGATCGGCGTCTCCAGACCGGTGACAAGCTCCGAAGCCTGGTCGCGGATGGCGGCACGCATCGCCTCGACGCGTTCCGCCGCCGAAGTCCCACGCAGGAGCAGGACGAACTCCTCGCCTCCGATGCGGAAGGCTCGCAGATCGTCCCCTGCCTCCGACATGCATTTGGCGCAGAGCTGGAGCACCTTGTCGCCCATCAGATGGCCATGGCTATCGTTGACCCGCTTGAAGTGATCGAGGTCGAGCAAGGCCAGCGCGCCAAAGCCTTGCGCGCGCAAATCTTCGAACCGGGCGTCGAGCGCGCGGCGATTGAACAGCCCGGTCAGCGGATCGCTTTCGGTTTCCCGCGCCAGCGCATCCGCACGCGCACGGTCCTGGCGGCGCTCCTGCCGCAACAGCGCGACGAAGCGGAGCAATGCGGCGATCGTGGTCACCACGATCTCGAATGTCTGGGCGGCGATCGACGCCACGATCGCGTCGCGCGGCTCGTCGCCCACACCCAGGTTGGTGAAGATGCGCGTGGCCAGGAGCACCCAGATCGGAAGGCTGCCGACAAGCTGATACCGCGCCGCGACGCTGCCGCGGCGCAGGGCTTGCCCGACCGCCAGCATGAACAATGCGATCAGGGGCAGCATTCCCACATAGTAGAGGTCGATACCGAAGCTGCGCATCGCCGGCAGCTTGAAGGCATAGACCAGCGCGCTGACGAGGGTCAGCGTCGCGGCGATCGCAAGCAAGCGGCGCGTCAATAGCGGCAGCGTGTCTTTCTCGAACAGATGCGCCGCGAACATGGCTCCGCCGCCCAACGCCATCGCCGAACTGATCGGCAGCAAGGCGCTGCTGACCACCACACTGGGCGCAAACAGGAGTGCGAGCAGCCCCGAAATATTCAACGACAGCAGCAGCATCCCGGCAATCGACACCACGTGCCAGAACAGGAAGCGCTTCGGCCGGATGACATAGAGGACGATATCGACCACGGCGGACACGATCATCAGAACGCACAACGCCGTGAGCAGCGCGGTCATTCCGACCGGCAGGACGATATCGCTGGTCCGCTCCACCAGCACGGCATCGCTGATCAGCGGAGCGACCCACGCCTGGTCGATCGCAACGATCACCTGGCGCGCATCACCGCCGGGCGGCGCGGGAACCGGCAGCGCCATGCGGAAACCTTCGCCCAGCGGGCGGGCATCGGCCGGCGAATGGTGAAACGCCGCGATGCTGCCGTTCGCTCCCACCGTCAGGACATGGATCGCCGCGAAATCGGAAATACGCGTGGTCAGCGCCGTCGGCATCGGCTGGCCGGGCTGGAGATCGAAGCGCAGCAGCACCCGTTCCGGCCGGAAGTTGCGCGGCTTGCTGGTGCAGTCCCACCTCACTGCCGCCAGTGAGCCTGGCGATGGCGCCGCCGTGACGCTGTCCTGCGCGGCGTGACAGCGCGGCGCCGTTATCGTGGCCATAGCCGCGGTGCCGACCGTCAAGCCGACGACCAGTGCGGCGAGAATCCCGAAGACCCGGATGGCACGTAGGCTCATGCCCCGTCCCTATCCGGGAAAGATGTTTATTTGCTAAGCAATTCCCCGATCGGCGTATGGGCGTAACCCAGTTCGTCGGCCACGGCCTTGTAGGTCACCTTGCCATCATGGACGTTGAGCCCTTCGGCGAGATGCGGATTGGCGGCCAGCGCCCCCTGCCAGCCCATCTGCGCGATCCTGAGCGCGTGCGGCAGGGTTACGTTGTTGAGCGCATAGGTGCTCGTGCGCGCCACCGCGCCGGGCATATTCGCCACGCAGTAATGCACCACCTCGTCCACCACATAGGTCGGCTCCGCGTGCGTCGTGGCGTGGCTGGTCTCGAAGCAGCCGCCCTGGTCGATGGCGACGTCCACCAGCACGCTGCCGGGCTTCATGCTTTTCAGCATGGCGCGAGTGACCAGCTTGGGCGCCGCCGCGCCGGGGATCAGCACCGCGCCGATGATGAGGTCGGCGCCGCAGACTTCCTCCTCCAGCGCCGCCTTGTTGGAGAAACGCGTCTTGGCGCGGCTTTCGAAGTGAATGCCGAGCCGTTCGAGCACATCGGGATCGCGGTCGAGGATGGTGACGTCCGCCCCCAGCCCCACCGCCATCTGCGCGGCGTTGAAGCCGACCACGCCGCCGCCGATGATGACCACCTTGCCCGGCAACACGCCAGGCACGCCGCCGAGCAGCACGCCGCGCCCGCCATGCGCCTTTTCCAGCGCGCTGGCCCCGGCCTGGATGCTCATCCGCCCCGCGACCTGGCTCATCGGCTTGAGCAGCGGCAGGCTGCCGCCCGGGCCGGTGACCGTCTCATAGGCAATCGCGGTGACGCCGCTGTCGACCAGCTCGCGCGTTTGCTCGGGATCGGGCGCGAGGTGGAGATAGGTGTAAAGCACCTGGCCGCGGCGCAGCTTGGCGCGCTCGACCGCCTGCGGCTCCTTGACCTTCACCACCATTTCGCATTCGGCGAAGATCGGATCGGGTCCGTCGACGATCTTTGCCCCGGTGGCGCGGTACTCGTCGTCGCTCGCGCCGATGCCGGCACCCGCACCGGTCTCGATCCAGACTTCGTTGCCCTGATGAACCAGCTCGCCCGCGCTCTCGGGCGTCAGGCCGACGCGGTATTCGTGGTTCTTGATTTCCTTGGGGCAACCGACGCGCATGAGGCTCTCCTATCTCGCGCGCGCCGTTACAACTGCAACCGGCTTGCGGCAAGAAGGAGCGATGTGCCCGATCTGCGTCCGTTAGAAATCCACGCTCACGCGGCCATAGACGAAGCGACCGTTGAAACCGAAGGGCGACTGCGAGCTGTAGGGCAAAAAGGCGTTGTTGAAGCCGTAGTTGACGCCGCCGACGGTGCCGAAGGGCAGACGGTCGGGATAGGTGTCGAACACGTTGTTCGCACCGACCGCGATCTGCAACCCTTCAACCGGGCTGACGCGCAGTTCGGCGTCGGTGACCCATTTGGGCGACAGGAAGATGTCCCCCGGCACCTCGCCCGGCGCAAGCGCGATATTGTTGTTGTTCGCTGCGGTCGAGAAACTGCTCGGCAGAAACACCTCGCCATAGCGGTTGGTGCGGAGCGTCAGGCCGAGGATGTCGTAATCCCAGTCGAGGCCGAAATTGAACTTGTCCTTGGGCTGGCCGTCGGTGAGGCGAAAGCTTTCCTGCCGGGCGAACAGGCGCTGGGCGGTGAAACCCGAGAACGTGCGGCGATCGGTGATCTCGGTGTTGTTGATGTTGAACCCGGCGCTCAGGCGGAAAGTACCGGCGCCGAAATCGGGGACGCGATAGGTGGCGACGAAATCGACGCCTTCGGTCTTGGTGTCGATGCCGTTGATGAAGAAGCGTGCCGAACTGACCCCGGTGATGCCCGCCGCAGTCAGGGTCGCCACGATGTCCGTCCCTTGCAGGTTTTCGGTCAGCGTGATGCGGTCTTCGATCTTGATGTTGTAGTAGTCAGCGGTGATGCTCAGCCCGTCGATCATCGTGAAGCTGACGCCGCCACCGAAGTTTAGCGATTTTTCGGGTTCTAGTGGTTCGGCCCCGAGTGCGACCGCCACCGGCGAGCCGACCGGGAATGTGCCGACCTCGATCAGCACACCGCCGACGTTGTTGGTCGATGTCGTCGCGAACGACTGCTGCGCGAGGCTGGGCGCACGAAAGCCCGTCGAGATCGAGCCGCGCACCGCGAGGCCGTCGATCGGTTCGAAGCGCGCCGCCGCCTTGCCGTTGATCGTGCTGCCGAAATCGCTGAAGTGTTCGTAACGTCCGGCAAGCTGGACAGCGAAGGCGTCGCTGATGTCGGCATCGAGTTCGACGTAGCCGGCAAAACTGTCGCGCGAAACGTCGGTCTCGTTGGCAGGGCGGAAGCCCGGGAACACCTGCGACCCACCCGCTGCACCGAAGGGCGGGGACGAGAAGGGTCCGTTGACATAGCTTTGCAGTTCGCCCGCCACGATCCGGTAATTTTCGTTGCGATACTCGCCGCCGAAAGCCAGCGAAACGCTGTTCCCGATACCCAGGTTGAGATCGCGGCGGATATCCAGATTGACCGAGGTCTGGCCTGAGCGCAGCCCGCCGGCATTGAAGCGCCGGTTGCTAGCGGTGCCCCCCAGCGAGGTGTTGACGCTGTTCGTTACCGCATAATCGAGGCGGTTCGAGCCGTAGACGGCCGACAGATCATAATCCCACTCACCCACTGCCCCCCGGATGCCCGCAGCCGCCGAGATATCCACGATCTCGCTTTCGATCTGCGGCAGGAAGCCATCGGGATAAATGGGCACGAAGCTGGTCGTTGAGGCACTGAAATCCTGGTTCCGGATGTCGAGCGAACGGCGATAGAACCCCGCGCCATTGCCGTCGCGGACGCCGTAACTGCCGAAGGTGTAGAATTCGACCGTATCGGACAGGTCGACACCGGCGTTGGCGAAGAAGTTGAGATCCTTGGATATGCCATCGCCATAGCGGTGCCAGTAACGGTCGAGCGTGGTTTCGCGCGGATCGCCGGCCGCGAAGTAATTGCGGCGGATATCGGGGCCGGAACGGTTGGTCGGCGAGCGGTCCTTGTATTCGGCGGTGAAGTTCAGATAGCCGGTGTCGCCCACCGGCAGTCCGATGTTGGAGGCAAAGGTATAGGTGTCGCCGTCGCGCCGCCGTCGGTCTTCGCCGGTATAGGTGATCACCGGATTGTCGCCGCCCGTAACCGCGAAGAGGCCGTTACTGCCGATCGCGAAGACGGGATTGGTCGTCGTCGGGGCCACCGATGCGACCTGGTCGACGTCCTCCATCGTGGTGATGTATTTGCCGAAGCTCGCCTGGGCGCGCCCGCCGACGCTGCGTTTCAACTGCACGTTGATGACCCCGGCGATCGCGTCCGAACCGTACAGCGACGACGCACCATCGCGCAGCACCTCGATCCGCTCGATGGCGAGCGGCGGGATGGTGTTGAGATCGACCGCCGTCGAGCCGCGCCCGACCGAACCGTTGAGGTTGATCAGCGACGATTGGTGACGGCGCTTGCCGTTTACGAGGACGAGAACCTGATCGGGCGACAAGCCGCGCAGCGTAGCCGGGCGAAGGGAGTCGGTGCCGTCGGTCAGCGAAGGCTGGGGGAAGTTGAACGAAGGAACGAGCTGGTTGAGCAGCTTGTTGGTTTCTGACGTGCCGCTGTTCAGGAGCGCATCGCCGCCGATGACGTCGATCGGTACCGGGCTGTCGGCGACGGTGCGGTCGGACCGGCGGGTGCCGGTGACGACGATCTGATCCTGCGGCGAAGCTTCGCCTTCCAGCGATGCGGTCGTCTCGACAGCTTCCTGCGCGTTGGCGGGAGCGGCGAGCGAAGCGGCCAAAGCGATTGCGGCCGAACCGACAGCCAGAACCCGACGATAACGCATGATGGTCAAGCCCCCAAATGACGCAGAAGCGCAGGACTATGACAGTCTCGCAATCGTCAACAAGACACAGAGCCTTGAGGTATCAGAAGATTATACATCCCGTGACATTTGAGTCACAAAGGGCGATCAACTTTCACAGCGGATTGCCATCCTTGTCGCGGTAAATCTCCCGCCGTCCGACATGGTTCGCGGGGCCGACGAAGCCGTCTTCCTCCATGCGCTCGATCCATTTGGCGGCGGTGTTGTAGCCCACGCCCATCTGGCGCTGGAGCCAGCTTCCGCTCGCCTTCTGGTATTCGAACACGATCTGGCAGGCCTGGCGGTATTTGCGCTCCTCGGGGTTGTCTGAGGCGGTCAGATCGTCGTCGAAGCTGAAGCCGCCGCCGTCCTCGGGGTCCTCGGTCACGGCGTCGACGTAATCGGGCGCGCCCTGGGTGCGCCAGTGGTCGGCGACCCGTTCGACCTCGTCGTCGCCCACGAATGGCCCGTGGACACGGATCATCGCGCCGGTGTTGGGCTTGTAGAGCATGTCGCCCTTGCCCAGCAGCTGCTCGGCGCCCTGCTCGCCCAGGATGGTGCGACTGTCGATCCTCGAGGTTACCTTGAAGCTGATGCGCGTCGGCAGGTTGGCCTTGATGACGCCGGTAATGACATCGACCGATGGCCGCTGCGTCGCCATGATGAGGTGGATGCCGGCGGCGCGGCTCTTCTGGCTGAGGCGCTGGATCAGCACCTCGATTTCCTTGCCGACGGTCACCATCAGGTCGGCCAGCTCGTCGACGATCAGCACGATCTGGGGCAGCACCTCGTAATCGAGCTGCTCTTCCTCGTAGAGTTCCTCACCCGTTTCGGGATCGAAGCCGGTCTGGACCCGGCGGCCGAGCGGCGCGCCCTTGGCGATCGCCGCCTTCACCCGCTCGTTGAAGCCGGCGATGTTGCGCGAGTTGATGCTCGACATCATCCGGTAGCGCCGCTCCATCTCCTCGACCGCCCATTTAAGCGCGCGGATCGATTTGGCGGGCTCGGTCACCACCGGGCTGAGCAGATGCGGGATATCGTCGTAGGTCTTGAGCTCGAGCACCTTGGGATCGATCAGGATCAGGCGGCATTCGGTGGGCGTGAAGCGATACAGCAGGCTGAGCAGGATGGTGTTGAGCCCGACCGACTTGCCCGAGCCGGTGGTGCCCGCGACCAGCAGATGCGGCATGGCGGCGAGATCGGCGATGATCGGCTCGCCGGCGATATCCTTGCCGAGGATGATCGGCAGCGCGCCCTTGCTGTCGGCGAAGGCGGCGCTTTCGATCAGCTCGCGATAGCTGACGGTCTGGCGATCGGCATTGGGCAGCTCGATGCCCATCACGGTCTTGCCGGGAATGGGGCTGACGCGCGCGGAAATCGCGCTCATGTTGCGGGCGATGTCTTCGGCGAGGCCGATGATACGGCTGGCCTTGATGCCGGGCGCGGGCTCCAGCTCGTACATCGTGACCACCGGGCCGGCGCGCACGGCGGTGATCTCGCCCTTGACGTTGAAATCGTCGAGCACGGTTTCGAGCAGGCGCGCGTTGCGTTCCAGCGCCAGCTTGTCGAGCTTGACCACCTTGTCGGTCGGCGGCGGGGCAAGGATGTCGATGCTCGGCAGCTCGTATTTGGCGAACATGTCGCGCTGCTTGGTCTTGGCGGCGGCAGGGGCGCGGCGCGGGGCTTCGGTGGGGTCGGGGATGTCGGGCGCGCGGCGTGGCGGCGCGGCGAGCCTGTCGTCGTCATCGTCGTCCGCCAGCAGCGGCGCGACGCGGGGGCGGGCACGACGACCGGGCAGCGGGACATCGTCATCATCGGCGGTCCGGTTGCGGCGGAGGAAATCGGGCAAGGTCAGGAACCTGCGCCAGTCGAGCGCGAACACCTTGCCGGTCAGCGCCAGCCCGCCCGCGAGCGCGGCCAGCGCCAGGCCGCCAGTCACCCAGCCCTGCGCGCCCTCGCCGAAGCGCGCGGCCAGCCCCTCGATCGCACGCGCGCCGAGCAGACCGGTCAGCCCCCCCGCGCCGGCGGGCAGACCGCCAAGCGCGGTTTCGAACAGCAGCGCCAGCACCGTGCCGAGCAGCGCCATCCCGAGCAGCAGTACGCCTAACGGGCGCCACCAGCGTCCGGTCTCGGCCGCGCCGTGGGTCTCGACCTCGAGCCACAGCCGCCGCGCGGCCACATAGAGCAGCGGTAGCAGCAGCACGGCGGGCAGGCCGAACCAGCCAAGCACCTTGTCCGCCGCCCAGGCCCCGGGCGCGCCCATCCAGTTGGCGATGGCGTCGGTAGAGGCGGCGGTCGAGCCGCTCGGATCGGTCTGCGTATAGCTCGCCAGCGCCAGCGCGAGGAACAGCGCGAGCCCCGCCAGCAGCGCCGCGCCCGCGATCTCGCCCGCGCGCGTCAGCGAGCGGCGAAAAGTCGCCTTCCAGTCGGGTCGATGGGCTGCGCGCGTCGCCATGCGCTCAGTATGAATCGGCGGCGAGTCCCGCGTCAAGGAATGTGCGCCGAAATGAGTCCGTCGATCGCGCGCGTTTTCTCGTTGATCCTCGCTCAAGCGGGCTGCGCCCGCGTCGCTGCGGGCGGTCGGGCGGGCGGGCAGTCGCCCTTGCGGCCCTATCGGGTCGGGGGCACGGCGAATTCGTCGATCGCGCCCCAGCGCGGCCAGTCGAGTTCGAGCGCGCGTGCAGCGGTCATGCCGCCGAGCGCGATCACCGGCACCGGCGAGCGCTGGGCGAGGACGTGAAAGCCGTGGACGCCGAGCGGCGTCGCATCGGGGTGCGAGCGGGTGGGGAATACCGGCGACAGGAACACCCCGTCTGCGCCCGCGGCGGCGGCGGCGGCCAGCTCGTCGCCGTCATGCGCCGTGGCTAGAGCCAGCAGGCCGTCGGTCCCGGTCAGCTTCGCGACATCGCCATAGATGCCGTCAGCGCCCCACTTCCGCGCCACCGCCGCCTCACCCGCCAGAGCCACGATATGCCCCCCGCGCCTCGCCACCGAGGCAAGGTGCCTGAACCGCGCGGCACGCTCGCCGGGTTCGAGATGATAATGACGGAAGACGAAACCAGACCCGCGCGGCAAGTCCGCCAGCGCAGCCTCGAGCCCGGCATCGTTGCGCGCGTCGCTCAGCAACCACAGCAGCGGGAGTGACTGGCGCGCGCGCATCGCTCGGCTATAGCGCCGCGCGATGGAAATGGCAGACTCTCCACTCGTCGAAGTGCGCGCGCGGATGGCGAAGGCGTGCGGCATCGCGCGGCGCGATCCCGGCGAGGTGACGCTCATCGCGGTGAGCAAGACGCAAGGTGCCGCCGCGATCCAGCCGCTGCTCACGCAGGGCCAGCGCCATTTCGGTGAGAACCGGGTGCAGGAGGCGGAGGACAAATGGCCCGCGCTCAGGGAGGCGCACCCGGCGGTGCAGCTTCATCTCGTGGGCCGGTTGCAATCCAACAAGGCCGAAGACGCGGTGCGGCTGTTCGACGCCATCCATTCGCTGGACAGGCCGGGCCTTGTCGGCGCGCTGGCCAAGGCATTCGACAAGGCCGGGCGGCAAGTGCCGTGCTTCATCCAGGTCAATATCGGCGGAGAGGAACAGAAGGGCGGCTGCGCGCTCGCCGATCTGTCCGCGCTGCTGGCCGAGGCACGCGCGGCGGACATTCCGCTGGCCGGGCTGATGTGCGTCCCGCCGCTCGCGATCGAGCCCGCGCCGTTCTTCGCGCTGCTCGACAAGCTGGCCCGCGATCACGGCTTGGATGGGCGCAGCATGGGTATGAGCGGCGATTTCGAGACCGCGATCATGCTGGGCGCCACGCACGTGCGGGTGGGCACGGCCCTGTTCGGCGCGCGCGACTGATCCGCCACGAAAAAGGGGCGCCCGAGGGCACCCCTTAGTCCTCCCCGCGTTCGGGGTATAGATTTCGCGCGCTACCGCTTTGAACTGCGGCCAGCTTCGCTTCCGCTGCCTGAGCGCAGCTAGAAGCGGAAGCGCCCGGTGATGCCGTATGTCCGCGGCTCCGCCAGGAACTGCGAGAAGATCTGCCGCCCGCCCGGATACTGCGGATCGACGAACGGCGCGGAGGTCGTGCCCGCCTGGAACGGCGAGTTGAAGGCCACCTGCGCGTAATCGACGTTGAAGATGTTCTGCCCCCACACTTCGATCGCCCAGCGCTCTTCGGGTCCGCGGATGCCGACGCGAGCGTTGAAGATCTCGTAGCTGTCCTGCGCCTTCTGCGGGAACAGGTCGGAGCCGGTGTTGTAATCGTCGGTCAGGCGGCCATCCAGGTAGAACAGCGCCGAAAGCCCGCTGTTGCCGATTTCGGGGGTCCAGGCGAAACTGCCGGTGGCCACGATCTCGGGTGCGTTGGACAGGTTCTGGCCCGGCAACACGCGGAGCGCGGGATCGAGCGGGGCGCCGGTCTTGTTGCCCACGATATCCTCGCGATACTTGGTCTGCGCATAGGTAAGCCCGAGCGCGACGCGGAAATCCGGCGCGGGCACGAGCTGAGCCTCGAGTTCCACGCCCTGGGTCCGAACGCCGTAGCTGATGTCGTCGGGCGAGCAGGCTCCGGTCGCAAGGCTGAGATCGCTGTCCGCCGCCGCGCCGCCGGTCAGATCGCCGGAGCAGCCGTTCACCGTCTGCACGATGAACACCGTGCCGTTGAAGGTGTTGAGCTGGAAGTTGCTGAACTCGGAGCGGAACGCGCCGATGCTAAGGCTGAACGGACCGGTCGCGTATTTGGCGCCGATTTCATAGCTGTCGACCAGCTCGGGATCGAACTGGAGATTACCCACCAGCGCCTGTGCGCCGGCTTGGCCGCCGAACGGCAAGATCGGCGATTTCAGCGCTGAGCGGTCCAGGTTGAAGCCGCCCGCTTTGTAGCCCCGTGCGAAGCTGGCATAGACCAGCAAGTCGTCGGTCGGCTTGTAGGACAGGATCGCGGTTCCGGTGAACTCGTCCTCGCTGCGGTCATCGCTGATCGATACGCCGTTCAATTCGGAGGTCGAATTGCCCTGGCAGCCCAGCCCGATCAGCGCCCCGGCGAGCGCCCGCGCTGTCGCGTTGGGACTAGCCAAATCGTCCAGCAGGAGCCCCTGCAACTGCGGACAGGCGGTGTTGTCATTGCCGAAGGTGGCCGAGAAGTCCTTCTTGTCGTTGGTGTACCGCAGGCCGAGCGTGAGATCGAGGCGATCGGTAATGTGGATGATGTTGTGCGTGAACAGCGCGTAGTTGCTGTCCTCCTGGAAGTAGTTGTCGATCGTCGAGCCGCGATCGTTCAATCCTTCCAGCGCGGTGAAGCCGGCGACGACATCGGGGCCCGAAGCGCCCGCCGCAGCGAGAAGCGTATTGCGACCGATGCCGGCCAGATTGCCGATGCCCTGCGCCACACAGCCGGGCTGGGTCGGTGCATAAAGGCCGGCAAGGCCGCCGCCCGACACGATGCGGCAGGTGGCGAAGCGGCCATACTGGCTGCCGAAACGCAGATTGTCGCGTACGGTCAGCTTCTCGTTGGCGTAGAAGCCGCCGATGAGCCAGTCGAGCGTGCCGCCGAAGGCCTCGCCCTGGAGGCGCAATTCTTGCGTGAAAGTGTGGAACTGGCGATAAGCCTCGTCACTTTCGCCGCGATAGAGAATATCGACCGTGCCGTAATCGGTGTCCGACGCCTGGCCCGAACGATATTCGCGATAGCCGGTGATGGAGGTGAGCCGCGCGCCGCCGAAGTCCCAGTTCAGCTCACCCGAAACGCCGTAATCCTTGGTCTCGCCGGCGTAGCTGCGGCCGGGGCTGACGTAGATCGTGCGGTCGTAGCCGGCATTGAAGGCGGCCAGCGGCTGGCCCAGATCGCGGAGCACATTGATGATGTTGTTGCCGGTGGTCTGTAACGGTGCCAACGGCGTCGAGGGATTGTTGAGGTTGCCGATGAACGGATTGACGCTGGGGCCGACATAGGTCGCGGCGCAGCATTTCTCGTCACGGAACGTATAGTCGCCAATCAGCCGGAAGGTGATGTCTTCCGTCGGCTCGAACAGCACCTGACCACGCACGAAATATCGGTTGCGGTCGTTCACATCGGTGTTGTTGGTGGTGTCCTGATAGAAGCCGTCTCGGCGGACATAGATCCCATCGAGGCGCAAGGCGATCGTTTCGCTAAGTGGGCCGGTGATGCTGCCGCCGACGCGAAGGAAATCGTAATTGCCATAGGTGATTTCACCCGAAGCGCCGAAATCGAACTCAGGGCGCTTGGAATAAATGCTGATGAGGCCGGCCGAGGAATTGCGCCCGCCCAGCGTGCCCTGCGGGCCGCGTTGCACCTCGACGCGCTCGATCTCGCCCAGCTCGTTCAGGCCGATGCCCGAACGCGAACGGTAAACGCCGTCGATGAACACCGGGACCGAGCTTTCGAGACCGGGGTTGTCGCCGACGGTGCCGATACCGCGGATACGCGCGGAACCATTGGCTTCCGAACCGGTGGAGGAAACCAACAGCGACGGCGCGACCTGGTTAAGCTGGCGAATGTCGTTGGCACCGCTGTTCTGCAACGTCTCGGCATTGATTGCCGAGATGGCCACCGGCACATCGGCCAGGGCCTGCGAACGCCCCTGCGCGGTGACGACGATGACATTGCTATCGTCCTCGACCGGGGCTTCGGCTGTCTGTTCGGTGGTGGCGGCGTCCTGCGCCATGGCGGCTGGTGCGATGATCGCGCCGGCGCCAAGCGTGGCAAGGACTCGCAGCGAAGCGAAGCTGGTTTTCATGGTCTCTCTCCCTGTCGTTCTTTTGACACGAATGCATAGAGAGATGTCACCTTTGTGCAATATCCTGCCGACCAACGCCGTTCACGCATCTTCCAACCGTGCCTGAAATACATCACCCGCGGCCTCGATCAGCGCGGCCTCGAGCCGCCTGAGGCGGTCGGGTGCCGTGAGCTTCGAACCGGTGGCATCCGTAACGTAAAACGTGTCCGCGGCGCGCTCGCCATAGGCCGTGATATGCGCCGAATGGACGATCGCGCCGCCCTCGAACAGCGCGCGGCCCAACCGGTTTAAAAGTGCCGGGCGATCGCGAGCATTGACCTCGATCACGGTGAATCGGCCAGACGCCTTGTTGTCGAACAGTACCCGCGGGCGCACGTCGAAGGCTTCGGCGCGGCTGAGCGCGGGCGGGCGCTGCGCCAGTTTGGGCGCCAGTTCGATCCGGTTGGCCAGCGCATCGGCGATCGAGCGTTCGAGTCGCGCGAGCTGCGCCGGTTCGCGGAACGGGCGGCCTTGCGGGTCCTGCACCAGGAAATTGTCCACCGCCCAGCCGTCGCGCGTGGTGTGGATGCGCGCATCGATGATGTTGCCGCCGGCCAGGTGGATCCCGCCCGCGATGCGGTAGAACAGGCCGGGATGGTCGGCGGCGATCACCGTCACCAGCGTTGCCCCGCGCGCCTCGTAGTAATCGGTCTCGACGGCGAGCTGTGCGCCGCTCTCGCGCGCGGCGGCATAGGCGAGCAGATTGCCCGCGGCGATATCCTCGGGCTCGGCGACCCAATAGGCATCGCCCATGGTGGCGCCGTAGCGTTCGACCAGCGCGGCCTGCGCGCCCAGCCGCTCGGCCACCTGCGCCTGCTTCGCGGCCACGCGCTCGCGCCGCCCCTTGCGCGCATGGCCGAGGCGCAGTTGCTCCTGTGCGGAATCGTAGAGCTCGCCCAGCAACTGCCCCTTCCAGCTGTTCCAGGTGCCCGGCCCCACCGCACGGATATCGACCGCGGTCAGGATCATCAGATGCCGCAGCCGCTCCGCGCTCTGCACGCGGGCGACGAAATCCTCGATCGTCTGCGGATCGGTGAGGTCGCGCTTGAAGGCGGTGGCGCTCATCAGCAGATGCTCGCGCACCAGCCAGGCCACCATCTCGGTCTCGCTTTCGGTCAGGCCGAAGCGCGGGCACAGCCGCTCGGCCACCTCGCCGCCCAGCACGGAATGATCGCCGCCGCGCCCCTTGGCGATATCGTGCAGCAGCACCGCGACATAGGCCACCCGGCGGCTGCCGACCTTGTGGATCAGCCGGGTCGAGCGGGGATGATCGGCGGCAAGCTTGCCCCGCTCGATCTGCGACAGCAGCCCGATCGCGCGGATGGTGTGCTCGTCCACCGTGTAGTGGTGATACATGTCGAACTGCATCTGCGCGTTGACGCGGCCGAAATCGGGCACGAAGCGGCCGAACACATTGGCCTCGTTCATCCAGCGCAGCGCCGCCTCGGGGTCGTTGCGGCCCGCCAGCAGCTCGAGGAACAATGCATTGGCACGCGGATCGTCGCGCACCGCCTTGTCGATCCGTCCGCTTTCGCGATTGGCGAGGCGCATGGTCTCGGGATGGACCTCGACCTCTTCGGCCTCGGCAAGCTGGAACAATTCGATCAGCCGCACCGGGTCTTTGGCGAACCAGTCCTGCGATGGGGCGGCGATGCGGCCGCCGTGGATCACGAAGCCCTTCGCGCTGCGCGGGCGGCTGCGGAACCCCGCGAAGAAGCCGCTGGCGCGGGTCTTCTGCGCGAACTGCGCGTCGATATGCGCGAGGAACACACCCGTCAGCGCGCCAACGCTCTTCGCCTGGAGGAAATAGAACTGCATGAAGCGCTCGACCGCGCTCTTGCCCGGTCGGTCGGCGAACTTCATCCGCTCGGCGATCTGGCGCTGGAGGTCGAAGGTCAGCCGGTCCTCGGCGCGGCCCGTGACAGTGTGCAGGTGACAGCGCACCGCCAGCAGCCAGCCCTCCGCACGGCGGAAGCTGCGATACTCGGTCTGGGTGAACAGGCCGACATCGACGAGTTCGGCGGCCGCCCGCACGCGGTGGATATATTTGCCGATCCAGTAGAGCGTCTGGAGGTCGCGCAGCCCCCCCTTGCTCTCCTTGACATTGGGTTCGACCACATAGCGGCTATCGCCCATGCGCTTGTGTCGCGCGTTCCGCTCGGCCAGTTTCTGCGTGACGAACTGGCGCTCGGAGCCTTTCACCGCCTCGTCGATGAAGCGCTTGATCCCCTCGTCGTAAAGCGCTTCATCGCCCCAGACATACCGCCCTTCGAGCAGCGCGGTGCGGATCGTCAGATCGCCCTGCGCCATGCGGACCATATCGGCGGGGGTGCGGGTCGAATGGCCGACCTTGAGGCCCAGATCCCAGAGCAGATAAAGCATCGCCTCGATCACCTGCTCGCACCAGGGCGTGTCGCGCTGCGGGGTCAGGAAGGCGATATCCACGTCGGAGAACGGGCACATCTCCGCGCGGCCGTAACCGCCCACCGCGAGCACCGCGATCCGCTCGGCGGCGGTGCGGTTGGGAGCGGGATAGAGGTGCGTGGCGGCATGATCGAAGATCACGCGGACAAGCTGGTCGATCAGGAAAGCGTGGCCGGCCGTGATCTCGTGTCCGGCCGCGGGCTTGGCCTCGAGCCGTTGCGCCAGTTCGGCCCGCCCGTCGGCCAGAGCCTGCTTCAGCGCTGCAACGATCTTCGGACGGGCGCACAGCGGGTCCGCGTCAAAGAGCCGGGCGACTGTTTCCGCCAGGGCGCGGCGGTCGATGATCGCGCGCTGGTTGGGCAGCCGCGAGCCGGTCACGCGGCCTCGGACTGCCCCGCGTAGATCGCCTTGACCTGGCGCTTGTCGACCTTCTGCGTGCCCAGGCGGGGCAGTTGCTCGCTGGCTTCCCACATATGGCAGGGCACCTTGAAGGCGGCGATATGCTCGCGCAGAAACTCCTGCAAATCCTCCGCCGCCAGCGTCTTGCCCTCGTGCAGCAGATAGACCGCGGCAGGCACCTCGCCGAAGCGCTCGTCGGGCACGCCGAACACCGAACATTCGGCGACGTCGGGATGGGCGTAGAGCGCATCCTCCACCTCGATGCAGGCGATGTTCTCGCCGCCGCGGATGATGATGTCCTTCTTGCGATCGACGATGAACAGATAGCCGTCCTCGTCGAGGTAGCCGAGGTCGCCGGTGCGGAAGTAGCCGTCGGCGGTGTAGGCCTCGCGCGTCGCCTGCTCGTTCTTCCAGTAACCGAGGAAATTGGCGACCGAGCGGATCGAAACCTCGCCTGTCTCGCCTTGCGGCAACGGCTGACCGTCGTCGTCGATAATCGCCATATCCACCAGCGGCCGCGAGGCCAGGCCCGTGCTGCCGGGCTTGGCGAGGTAGTTCTCGTTGAGGTTGCCCGCGCCGACCGCGTTGGTTTCGGTGAGGCCATAGCCAAGCAGGGGATAGCCGTTCGGAAAGGCTTCGCGGATCTTCACGACATGCTCGACCGGGCGCGGTGCCCCGCCCGCGGCGAAGCTCTTGCACTGGCTGAGGTCGAACTTGTCGCGGTCCGGATGGGTGGCCATCTCGTAGCTCATCAGCGGCACGCCGACGAAATAGGTCACCTTCTCCTCGTCCAGCAGCCGCAGCGCCTCGCCCGCATCCCATTTGGGCATCAGCACCAGCTTGCGGCCCATCGCGAGCGACTGGAGAAACACGGGGATCTCGCCGGTGACATGGAACAGCGGCACGGTCACCAGCGCGCTGGGCTGCACCGTGGGCGCCTCGCCCCGCTCGGTCAGCAGCTGGAGCACCATCGCGGTCTGGCAGATATAGTTCATCACCCCGGACACCACGCCGAGATGATCCGAATAAGCCCCCTTGGGATGGCCGGTTGAGCCCGAGGTGTAGAGGATCGTCGCCAGATCCGCCGGACCGAGTTCGCCGAGCATCCGCATGGCGGTGTCGCCATCGGCCCAGACCTGCTCGAGACCGGTGGCCGGATCGCCATGGCTGAAAGTGACGATTCGGGCTCCGTGGGCATGGCCCTCAAGCCGTGCGGCGCGCTGGGCATCGGCCAGCACCAGCGAACATTCGCACAGGTCCACGCCATAGGCGAGCTCCTCGCCCGTCCACCAGCCGTTGAGCAGGGTGGCACAACCGCCCGCCATGATCGTGCCCATATAGGCCACGATCCAGTTGACCGAATTGCGCGCCGCGATCCCGATGCGGTCGCCCTTGCGGACGCCGTGAAAGGTGGCGAGGCCATGCGCCACATGGGTGGCAGCGGCATAGACCTCGCCGAAGGTCATGCGCAGCTCGCCATCGACCAGGAAGACCGTATCGCGGTGCTGGTTGCAGAAATGCGCGAGGTAATGCGCCACGCTGGGCGGCGCGTTCACGAACGCGGGCATTTCCACGCCGCGACGGGTCACGGATTTGAGCTCGAACATCTGTCCCGGAGCGGTGACGGCGGCGGTGATGCGGTGAATGTCGCGGTCGAGATCGGTCGGCATGGGTGGTCGGGTCATCCTCTCCAATGGGTGAGGCACCGCCGCGCGCACGGGCTTTCCCGCGTCGCGCCGCTGTGCCAAAAGCCGCGCCGACGGGTGGCCGGGTGCTGCCTTCGACGCAAATGTCTAAGGGGATATCCGCTTGCTGTCACTACTGGCGCCTGCTGCCGCCGCCTCTCAACCGCTGTCGTGGGCCGCGCTGGGGCTGACACCGGGTATCGAGCTCGGCTTCTTCACGCTGCGCTGGTATTCGCTCGCCTATCTCGGCGGCATCCTGCTGGCCTATTGGCACCTCAACAAGATGCTCAAGGCGCCGGGCGCGCCGATGGCGCAGCGCCATGTCGACGATCTGTTCTTCTACTGCACGCTCGGGGTGATCCTGGGCGGGCGCGCCGGTTTCGTTGCCTTCTACAAACCCGAGCTTCTGACCGATTTCAGCAATCCGGGCCTGATCAGCTGGGGCGCGGCAAGGCTGTGGGACGGCGGGATGAGCTTCCACGGCGGCGTGCTGGGCGTGCTGGCGGCGATCACCTTCGTGGCGTTGCGCAACAAGCTCAACTGGCTCCGCGTGTGCGATTACATCGCGGTCAATGTCGGGTTCGGGATGCTGCTCGGCAGGCTCGCCAATTTCGTCAACGGCGAGCTGTGGGGCCGTGTCACCGACGTGCCGTGGGCGATGACCTTCTGCGATATCGAGCAGACCGCCACCACCTGCGTGAGCAGCTTCCAGGCGCGCCACCCCAGCCAGCTTTATCAGGCGGGGCTGGAAGGGCTGGCGATCATCGTCGTCATGCTATGGCTCTTCTGGCGGACCAACGCGCGCTGGCGGCCGGGGCTGCTGGTCGGCGTGTTCACGATCCTGATGGGCCTGGCTCGTTTCATCAACGAATTCTTCCGCCAACCCGACAGCTATCTGGTCGCGGTGGTCGAGGAGACCGGGCTCAGCCGCGGGCAGTGGCTGTCGCTGCCGATGATCGCGGTCGGGCTGGCGGTGATGGCCTATAGCCTGACGCGGCGAAGCGAGCCCCGGAGCGATTCGGGGGGTGCCGCGCAACGGACGTGACTGGCCACGGGACTGGCCCCGAGACTGGTGACGTTGCTGGCGATGTGAGCGGCAGCGATCTCGCCACGACGTTCCGGCGGCTGATCCGCACTCATGGCCCCATGCCCGTCTCCCGCTTCATGGGCGAGAGCAACGCGCGCTATTACGCCACGCGCGACCCGCTCGGCGCGCCAGGCGCATCATTGGGGGGCGATTTCGTCACCGCGCCGGAGATCAGCCAGATGTTCGGCGAACTGGCAGGGTTGTGGCTGGCCGATTTGTGGGACCGCGCCGGGCGACCTGGCGATGCCTGCTATGCCGAGTTGGGTCCCGGCCGCGGAACCCTGGCCAAGGATGCGTTGCGGGCGATGGCGCGCGCCGGTTTGAAGCCGCCGGTCCATCTGGTCGAAGGATCGCCCGCACTGCGTGCCATTCAGGCAAAGGCCGTGCCGGGGGCTGCATTCCACGAGGATGCGACCACCCTGCCCGATGCCGGGCCGCTACTGCTGATCGGCAACGAGTTTCTCGATGCGCTGCCGATCCGGCAACTGGTTCGAACCGAGTCCGGTTGGCGCGAACGGATGGTGGCGCTCGATGGCGAGAATTTCGTGTTCGTTGCCGGACCCCAGCCGATGGCCGCGCCAGTGCCCGCTGCCTTGGCCGATGCCGAGCCAGGCACCATCGTCGAAACCGGTCCCGCCGCGGCGGCAATTACCGGCGAGCTGGCGCAGCGGCTCGTGCGGCAAGGCGGCGCGGCGCTGGTCATCGACTACGGCCATTTGGAGCCGCGCACCGGCTCGACGCTTCAGGCGGTGCGCGCGCATCGCCACATCGATGCGCTGGCCATGCCGGGCGAAGCCGATCTCACCGCCCATGTCGACTTTGCCCCTCTGGCCGGGTTGGCGCGAACGGCGGGCTGCACCGTACACACGGCGACGCAGGGCGACTGGCTGCGCGCGATGGGGATCGATGTGCGCGCCGCAGCGCTGGCCCGCGCCACGCCCGCTGCCGCCCGCGACGTCGCCGCGGCCCGCGATCGCCTTGTGAGTGACGGACAAATGGGCCAGTTGTTCAAGGTGATGGCCATCGTCGCGCCCGGCTGGCCACCGCCATCCGGGTTCGCCCCGACGGAAAGGTAGCTCGCGTGCGCTCATGGATTTTCGCCGTTGCGGTTGCGGCCGGTGCTCCCGTCGCAGCGGCCGAGCCGGTGACCGGCCGCTGGCTGACGGCGGAGAAGACCGGGGTCGTCGAGATCGCGCCCTGCGGAGCGAAGCTGTGCGGCACCATCGTCAAGGTGACCGGGCCTCGGCGCGATGGCCCGGACCTGCGCGACGCCAACAATCCCGACGCCGCATTGCGGAGCCGCCGCATTCTCGGACTGCCGATCCTGACCGGCCTGATTGCCCGCAAGAACGACTGGCAGGGGCAGATCTACGATCCGAACAGCGGCAGGACCTATCGCTCGAACATCAGGATCGGCGCGCAGGGCAGGCTGGAGGTGCGCGGCTGCCTCGGCCCGTTCTGCCGGACGCAGGTCTGGACCCGCGCCAGCTAGTCAGAGCCCGGAGCGCGCCGCCAGCACCTGCGCGGCCTCGGCCGGGGTCGCTTTGCCGTCCTTGCGGTCGACCGAATAATTCGCGGCGCGCATCGCCTCGACATCGATTCGCCCGATCAGGGACCGTAGCCCCGCAACCAGGGCGGAATCGCGGTTGGCTGCGGGGCTGAGCAGCAGGATCGCATCGTAATTCGGAAACGCCCGCTGCGGATCGGCGAGGATCACCAGATCGTTGGCCGCGATGCGCCCGTCGGAGGTGTAGCCGCTGATCACGTCGGCCTCGCCCGAGGCCAGCGCGTCGTACATGAAGGTGGGCGCGAATGTGCGCTGGCGCGCGAACCGCAGCCCGTAGGCGCCCGCCACTTTGCGCCATTCGGGGCGCTCGAAGAACTCGGGATCGCCGCCGATGGTCAGCCCGGGCGCGAGCGCGGCCAGATCGGCGATATCGGCGACGCCTGCCGCTTCGGCCTTGCCGCGCTTCATCGCCAGCCCATAGGCATTCTCGAACCCCAGCCGCCCGAGCACCCGCGCGCCGCCGCTGGCGTTCTCCCAGCGGACGATCTCCGCCAGCATGGCCTCGCGCGCCGGGCTGTCGGTGCGCTTCATCTGGTTGGTCCAGATCGTACCGGTGTAATCGACCAGTACATCGATCTGCCCGCTCGCCACCGCGCTGTGCGCCACCGCCGAGCCGAGTCCGTCGCGATAGACCGGCACATAGCCCGCCGCCTCGAGCCGCCGACCGATCAACCGGGCGAGAATATATTGCTCGGAGAAGCCCTTGGCCCCGATCACCACCCGGCGCTCGGCGCTCGCCGCGCCGCCGAACTGCGCCAAGGCCGCCAGCAGCACGCCGCCCAGCACCGCCGCCGCCGCCCCACGCCACAGCCAGCGGCTCCGCCGCGCGAAGCCGCGCTCGACCATGCCGAGCAAGGCATCCGCCACTAGCGCCAAGCCAGCGGCGGTGACGCATCCCGCCAGCACCAGCGCCCAGTTCTGGGTCTGAAGCCCCGCAAAGATCGGATCGCCCAGGCTCGGCTGCCCGACGGTGGTCGACAGGGTGGCCGCGCCGATGGTCCACACCGCGGCGGTGCGGATGCCGGCCATCAGATAGGGCGCGGCGAGCGGGGCCTCGACCAGCCGCAGCTTCTGCCAGCCGGTCATGCCCATTGCATCCGCCGCCTCGACCACGCCCGGCGCGAGATTGGCCTGCGCGGTCACCGCATTGCGCAGGATCGGCAGCAGCGCATAGAGTGCCAGCGCCAGCAGCGCGGGCATGAAACCCAGCGTCGGCAGCCCCTCGCCGAAAACCGCGCGCAGGCTCAGCAGGATCGGGAAAAACAGCGCCAGCAGTGCCAGCGCGGGAATGGTCTGGACCAGGCTCGCGAACCCGAGCGCCACCCGCGCCACCGTCGCCGAGCGCCCCGCCCATACGGCGAGTGGCAGCGCGATCAGGGTGCCGAGCGCGATGGCGGCTGCGGCCAGCAGGACGTGCCACGCGAGTTCGTCGCCCAGCCCCGCCAGTGCCTGCCAAAACGCAGTCATGGGGCGAGCTCCGCCAGCCGCCGCGCCTGCTCTCGCGGCACCGCCACCAGCGCCTGCGCCGCCCCCCCGCCCGCGCCCGCCAGCAGTGCCGCCGGAGTTTCGTCGGCGACGATCCGCCCGCCGTCCATCACCAGCACGCGGCTGGCCAGCAGCAGCGCCTCGGCCATGTCATGCGTCACCATCACCGTGGTCATGCCGAGCGTGTCGTGCAGCGCGCGCACGCGGCGGCCGAGTGCATCGCGGGTGACGGGATCGAGCGCGCCGAAGGGCTCGTCCATCAGCAGCAGCTTCGGTTCGGTCGCCAGCGCCCGCGCCACGCCGACGCGCTGACGCTGCCCCCCGGACAGTTCGCCAGGCATCCGCGTGGCCATATCCGGCGTCAGGCCGACCTGTTCGAGCAGTTCGCCAATCCGTGCAGGCAAGAGCGGAAAACCGGCCAGTCGCGGCCCGATGGCCACGTTCTCGCCCGCGGTCAGATGCGGGAACAGCCCGATCTCCTGGAACACATAGCCGACGCTCCGGCGCAGTTTCGGCAGCGGCATGCCAGCCACGTCCGCGTCGTCCAGCAGCACGCGCCCGAGATCGGGCACCACCAGCCGGTTGACCGTCTTGAGCAGCGTCGACTTGCCCGAGCCCGAAGCCCCCACCAGCGCCACGAACTCTCCCTGCTCGACCGTGAAGGACACGCCCTCGACCGCCGCCACCGCGCCGTAGCGCCTGGTTATGCCGTCGAAGCTGAGCATCGCGGCAAGGGGTAGCTACGGGCCGAGCGAAAGCAAGCGCCCAAAGGCCCCGACCAATTTGCCGACCAGCCCGCATCCCGCTATCCGCCCCTCCAGGCACAGGAGAGACCATGCGCGCGACCCCCGATTTCGATTTCCAGCTCGGCGAGAGCGCCGGGATGATCCGCGAGGCGACCGCGCGCTTCGCCGACGAGCAGGTCGCGCCGTTGGCCGAGAGGGCCGACCGCGAGGACTGGTTCCCGCGCGAGCTGTGGCCCGCGATGGGCGAGCTTGGCCTGCATGGCATCACCGTGGACGAGGCCGACGGCGGACTGGGCCTCGGCTATCTCGAACACGTCATCGCGGTCGAGGAGATCAGCCGCGCCTCCGCCAGCGTGGGCCTCAGCTACGGCGCGCATTCGAACCTGTGCGTCAACCAGATCAGGCGCTGGGGCAATCCCGAGCAGAAGGCGAAATACCTCCCAAAACTTATCAGCGGCGAGCACGTCGGCAGCCTCGCCATGTCCGAGGCCAGCGCCGGGTCCGACGTCGTCTCGATGAAGCTCAAGGCCGAGGCGGTGCAAGGAGGCTACGTCCTCAACGGCACCAAGTTCTGGATCACCAACGCCACCCACGCCGATACGCTGGTGGTCTATGCCAAGACCGACGGCAGCGCCGGATCGCGCGGGATCACCGCCTTCCTGATCGAGAAGGATATGCCCGGCTTCAGCATCGGCCAGAAGATCGACAAGATGGGGATGCGCGGCAGCCCCACCGCCGAGCTGGTGTTCGACGATTGCGAGGTGCCCGAGGAGGCCGTCATGGGCCCGGTCAATGGCGGCGTCGGCGTGCTGATGAGCGGGCTCGACTACGAGCGCGTGGTCCTCGCCGGGCTTCAGCTCGGCATCATGCAGGCCTGCCTCGATACCGTCATCCCCTACCTTCGGGAACGCAAGCAGTTCGGCAAGCCCATCGGTGCCTTCCAGCTCATGCAAGCCAAGGTCGCGGACATGTATGTCGCGCTGCAATCGGCGCGCGCCTACACCTATGCGGTGGCGAAAAGCTGCGACGCCGGGCAGACCACCCGCTTCGATGCCGCCGGCGCGATCCTGCTGGCGAGTGAGAACGCCTTCCGCGTCGCGGGCGAGGCGGTGCAGGCGCTGGGCGGCGCGGGCTACACCAAGGACTGGCCGGTCGAACGGTATCTGAGGGACGCCAAGCTCCTCGACATCGGCGCGGGCACCAACGAGATCAGGCGGATGCTGATCGGCCGCGAACTGATCGGGGCGGCGGGGTGAACAATCCTCCCCGGCACGGGGAGGGGGACCGCCAGCCACGGGCTGGTGGTGGAGGGGGCACAGCGCAACCCTGTGAGGATTTCCCGCGGCCGCTTCAGGCCCCGATAACGACGGTCAAGCAGGCGCGTAAGCTGCGTAAGTCGATGTCGCTGCCCGAAGTGCTGCTGTGGCGAGAACTGCGTCTTCGTCCGGGCGGCTTCAAGTTTCGTCGCCAACATCCCGAGCTGAAATTCGTCTGCGACTTTTGCTGCTTGCAAACCCGTCTACTGATCGAGGTTGACGGTGCCGCACATGACATGGGCGACCAGCCAGCATACGACAGTTGGCGCGATGCCATTATGCTGGATCGCGGTTATCGGACTTTGCGCATACCGGCGGTTCTCGTGCTGCGGGACATGGAGAAAGCCGTGAACGCGATCGTTGCCATTTGCCGTGACGTGGGCCCCCTCCACCATCCTGCGCCTTCGGCTTCGGACGGTCCCCCTCCCCGTTCCGGGGAGGATTTGGCATGATCCCTAACCGCGAACTGCTCGGGGCGGCGGGGTGAAAGTCCTCCTCACCGGCTCATCTGGTTGGTTGGGACGGTTTCTTGCGCCGCAATTGCGCGCGGCGGGGCATGATGTGATCGGGCTCGACATTGCGCCGGGTTCCGACACGCAGATCATCGGCTCGGTCGCAGATGGCGCCTTGGTGCATGCGGTCGTCGCCGATGGGATCGAGGCAATCGTCCATGGCGGCGCGCTGCACAAGCCGGATATCGCGCGCTATTCTAAGCAGGCTTTCATCGACACCAATGCGACCGGGACGCTCAACCTGCTCGAAGCGGCCGCGCGGGCCGGGCATGACCGTTTCGTCTTCACCTCGACCACCTCGCTGATGGTGTCCGACCGCGTGCGCGCCGGATCGGCGGAGGCGGCATTCTGGATGGACGAGGAGTTCTACGAAGGCCCGCCGCGCAATATTTACGGGACCACCAAGGCGGGAGCGGAAGGGCTGTGCCGGATGTTCGCCGCCGAGCATGGCATGGATATCGCGATCCTCAGGACCGGGCGCTTCTTCCCCGAGGACGACGACACGCACCACGACCTGTCGGGCGACAATCTCAAGGCGAACGAATTCCTCAACCGCCGCCTCAGCGCAGCCGATGCGGCGCGCGCGCACGTCGTCGCGCTCGAGCGGATCGGCGGCCTGGGGTGCGAGACGTTCGTGCTGTCCGCCCCACCGCCCTTCGCGCGCGGCGAGGCGGGAGAGCTGGCCAGCGATGCGCCGAGCGTGATCGCGCGCCATTTCCCGGATGCCGCCGAACTCTATGCGGCGAAGGGCTGGAGCCTGCCCGAGCGGATCGACCGCGTCTACGATCCGTCGAAAGCCGAGCGGTTGCTGGGCTTTCGCTGCGAAACGGAGTTCGCCAGCGTCCTCGCGGCATTGCGCGAGGGGCGCGCGCTGCCCTTCGATCACGATCCGGCCTATCTGCCGCCCAAGGAGATCGGCGGAACCCTGCGGCAAGCTGAGAATGCCGTTGGTCGATGTTCAGACACCATCGCACAAGGTGCCGCTTTTTGACGCGCCGCAAAGCGGGATGGAAGACATGGGAGATACCGAATGAGCGCCACTGACAGCGCCATCGATGTGACCACGAACGAGGTGCCCACACCGGAGCGCCAGCGCGGCTTCCTCGGCGCGATCGAGCGCGTCGGCAATCTGCTGCCCGATCCCACGATCATCTTCATCTATCTGATCTTCGTGCTGATGGTCGTTTCCGCGATCGGCGCGGCGCTGGGGTGGTCGGCTTCGTTGCCCTATCCCGGCGAGGAAGCGCCCGAATTCGCCACACTCGAGAACGGCGTGCTGACCTACACCGCCTCCAGCCTGTTTTCCGAAGCCAATATCGCGCGGCTGTTCACCGAGATGCCGCGCACCTTCGCCAGCTTCGCGCCGCTCGGCCTGGTGCTGACGATCATGATGGGCGCGGCGGTGGCGGAGCGATCGGGCATGTTCAGCGCGCTCATCCGCCTCTCGCTCAAGAACGCCTCCAAGGGGCTGCTGACCCCCATCGTGGCGATCATCGGCATGGTCTCGCACCATGCCTCGGACGCGGCCTATGTGGTGTTCATCCCGTTGGCCGCGATCATCTTCGCGGTGGCGGGGCGGCATCCGCTGGCGGGCCTCGCGGCAGCCTTCGCGGCGGTCTCGGGCGGCTATGCGGGCAATGTGATGCCCGGCCAGATCGACGTGCTGCTGTTCGGCTTCACCCAGGAAGCGGCGCGGATCATCGATCCGGCGTGGACGATGAACCCGCTCGGCAACTGGTATTTCATCCTCGGCATCGTGGTGCTGTTCACGCCGATCATCTGGTATGTCACCGACCGCATCGTCGAGCCGCGGCTGGGCACCTGGAACGGTATCGTCGACGAAGAGCTGCGTGCCGATCTCGACAAGAGCGAGGTCACGCCGCCCGAGCGCCGCGGCCTGCGCCATGCCGGCGTGGTCGCGCTGCTGTTGATAGCAGGCTTCGCCGCGCTGGCGCTGTGGCCGGGCTATACCCCCTTCATCAACGAAGAAGCGACAGGCACCGCCGCGCTCCAGCCGCTCTATGCCTCGCTGATCGCGTTCTTCTTCCTGCTGTTCCTGCTTACCGGCGCCGCCTTCGGGCGCACGGCGGGCACGGTGAAGGGCGCGGCAGACGTGATGGCCATGATGCAGCACGGCGTGCGGACGATGGCACCCTATCTGGTGTTCGTGTTCTTCGCCGCGCATTTCGTCGCGATGTTCAACTGGTCGGGCATCGGCCCGATCATCGCCATCAACGGGGCGAGCGCGCTGCAGGCGATGGCTCTGCCCGCCGCGGTGCTGCTGGTGAGCGTGCTGTTGCTATCCTCGGTGCTCGATCTGTTCATCGGTTCGGCATCGGCCAAGTGGAGCGCGCTGTCGCCGGTCGTCGTGCCGATGTTCATGCTGCTCGGCATCAGCCCGGAGATGACGACCGCCGCCTATCGCATGGGCGACAGCTACACCAACATCATGACCCCGCTGATGAGCTATTTCCCGCTGATCCTCGCCTTCAGCCAGCGCTGGGACCGGACGATGGGCGTGGGCTCGTTGCTGGCGTTGATGCTGCCCTATGCGCTCACTTTTATGGTCGTGGGCATCGGCATGACGGTGGGTTGGGTCATGCTCGACCTGCCGCTGGGACCGGGCGCGCAGGTCTATCTCGACGCGCAGGTGGGGGCGGGGGGCTAAGCCCGCTTCCTCGCAACTTGGCGGCGCGATGCAAGACCGTTAGGGCGAGCGCCGAGGAGTATCGATGAGCGCCCCCACACTCACCACCAAGCTCGACCGCGAGAGCGCCGAGGCCAAGGCGCGGTTCGCGCACAACAAGGCGCTGGCCGACGCGTTGCGCGCCAAGGTCGCCGAAGCGGCGCTCGGCGGGCCGGAGAAGCATCGCGAACGCCATGTCTCGCGCGGCAAGCTGCTTCCGCGCGAGCGGGTGGAGCGGCTGCTCGATCCGGGCTCGCCGTTCCTCGAGATCGGGCAGCTCGCGGCCAACGGTATGTACGAGGGCGACGTCAACGGGGCCTCGATGATCGCGGGGATCGGGCGGGTCAGCGGGCGGCAGGTGATGATCGCCGCCAACGATCCGACCGTGAAGGGCGGCAGCTACTATCCGCTGACCGTCAAGAAGCACCTGCGCGCGCAGGAAATCGCGCAGGAGAACCGCCTGCCCTGCGTCTACCTCGTCGACAGCGGCGGCGCGAACCTGCCCTATCAGGCCGAAGTCTTCCCCGATCGCGAGCATTTCGGACGCATCTTCTTCAACCAGGCGAACATGAGCGCGCTCGGCATCCCGCAGATCGCCTGCGTGATGGGCAGCTGCACCGCGGGCGGCGCCTATGTGCCCGCGATGTCCGACGAGACGGTGATCGTGCGCGAGCAGGGCACGATCTTCCTCGCCGGCCCGCCGCTGGTGAAGGCCGCGACGGGCGAGGAGATCACCGCCGAAGACCTCGGCGGCGGCGACCTCCATGCGCGCAAATCGGGCGTGGTCGATCACCTCGCCGAAAACGACGAGCACGCACTGACCATCGTCCGCGATATCGTCAGCCACCTCGGCGCGAATGCCGGAGCGGCGAAAGATGTGGCGCTGAAAGACCCGCGCCCGCCGAAATTCGACGCCGACGATCTTTACGCCCTGATCCCCGACGACGTGCGCGCGCCCTATGATGTCCACGAGGTCATCGCCCGCATCGTCGACGGCAGCGAGTTCCATGAGTTCAAGGCGCTCTACGGCAGCACGCTGGTGTGCGGCTTCGCGCATATCTGGGGGATGCCGGTGGCGATCCTCGCCAACAACGGCGTACTGTTCTCCGAAAGCGCGCAGAAGGGCGCGCATTTCATCGAGCTGGCCTGCCAGCGCCGCATCCCGCTGCTGTTCCTCCAGAACATCAGCGGCTTCATGGTCGGCGGCAGATATGAGGCCGAGGGCATCGCCAAGCAAGGTGCCAAGCTGGTCACCGCGGTCGCCACCGCCACCGTGCCCAAGGTCACCGTGGTGATCGGCGGCAGCTTCGGCGCGGGCAATTACGGCATGTGCGGGCGTGCCTATTCTCCTCGCTTCCTGTTCACCTGGCCCAATGCGCGCATTTCGGTGATGGGCGGCGAACAGGCGGCATCGGTTCTCGCCACCGTGCACCGTGATGCCGCGAGTTGGACACCCGAACAGGCCGAGGCCTTCAAGGCCCCGATCCGCCAGACTTACGAGGACGAGGGCAATCCCTACTACGCCACCGCCCGCCTGTGGGACGACGGCGTGATCGACCCGGCGCAGACGCGCGATGTGCTGGGCCTCGCCTTCGCCGCCACGCTGGAAGCCCCGATTGCCGAGCGCCCGGCGTTCGGCGTGTTCCGGATGTGACGCCACGCATTTCGATCCTCTCGCGGATCGTTCATCGCGTGCTGATCGCGTTGTATCGGCGGCGCGGGTGGCGGTTCGAGGGCAATCCGCCCGGAGTGGCCAAATGCGTGGTGACCGGGGCGCCGCATACCTCGAACTGGGACTTCGTGTTCGTGCTCGGCGCGGTCGAGCAACTGGGTCTCGAACCGGCCTTCATCGGCAAGCACACCTTGTTCCGCTGGCCGTTGACGCGCTTCATGCGCGACATGGGCGGGATTTCGGTCGACCGCGGCAAGCGCGCCAATTTCGTCGAGCAGGTGGTGGCGGAATTTTCCGCGCGAGACGAGCTGGCCCTGGTCGTCGCGCCCGAAGGATCGCGCGGGTCCGACGGCACATGGCGCTCGGGCTTCTATCACATCGCCCTGAACGCGGGCGTCCCCATCGTGCCCGCCTGGGTCGATCACGCGCGAATGTGCGGCGGCATTGGCGAACCCATCATGCCCAGCGGCGATTATCGCGCCGACATGGCCAGGATCGCTGCCTTCTACCGCGCGAAGCGTCCCGATTGCGCCCGGTTCGAGCGACTGGCGGCCAGCTTCGCCGACTAGGGCGCGATCTGCCAGAGCGCCGCGGGAGTGGGCGCGGGCGCGGCAGCAGTGCAGGACCAGTCGGCCTTTTCGAAGGCCTGTCGCGCGGCTGCAAGAGGCGCTCCGGTCTCGAAATTGAGGACTGCGCGGCTGACACCGGCGGTGTCGAGCAGGATTATCGTCGCCCGGCTCGCACTCGCTAGCCGATGATAGAAGCTGCTGTCGGTCGCACTGGCCGCTCCGAACGGATCCATGCGGATGCGCAGGCGCGTGTCGCCATACAGGACGATGCTGTGCTCGGCCGCCACCGGCTGCCCGTCGAGCGCGAAACGCACCGCGCCGATCCGGAAGTGATTGAGCCCCGCGATGGTGAAGGCGAGGTCGGGGCGGGCCCAGCCGTCACCTTCGTCACTCGCGCCGTTTTCGACCAGCAGCCGCAGTTCGGCCTCGGGCGTCTCTTCCGCCAGCATCGTCACGACGGCACGGGTCGGGTCAGGCGCGGCGTTGGAGCCGACGGCTTCCACCAGCTCAAGCCCGGGATGGCGCGCGAAATAGCAACTCCGCGAGGTTGGATAATCGCCCGAAAGGACACGCTCCCCTTCCCTCGCCGAAAAGCGACAGGCTTCGCTCACACGTCGCAGTGCGGCCTGGAACGCCGCGGGGTCGGAAGGAGCAAATGCCAGCCGGTCGCCCGGCAACCGCCCCTCCTGCTCGTAGAAGGCCACCATCACTCGGCCGTCCGGCAAGGCGCCCGTCCAGGCCACATCGGTCCAACGCAGAAGGCGTGACCAGCTGTCGGGCGAAACGGGCGAGCTCACCGCGATCCGCGTCGCACAACCGCCTGCGGTAGGTTCGCCTTCGGCCCGAACCGCGAACCCGGCACCGCGCAAGGCCAGTTCGAGCTGCTGGCCGTGAATGGCACCTGCCAGCGCGGCGCTGTCGGCGGCGAGCGCCACGACTGGCAGCGCCGGAAACTCCGTTCCGGGATTGCCCTGAATCATGAGCGCGGCAAGCGCGGGATAAAACACCAGACCAACCATCTCGAGCGCGACCCCTGAGAAACTGGCTCAAGGGCTAGTGCCGAATGGTAAATCCCCCGTTACCCGGGTGGCGTATCAGACGTCGAGATTGGCGACGTTGAGCGCATTTTCCTGAATGAACTCGCGGCGCGGTTCGACCACATCGCCCATCAGCCGGGTGAAGATTTCGTCGGTCACGTCGCCATCCTCGACCTTGACCTGGAGCAGCGCGCGGTTGTCGGGATCGAGCGTCGTTTCCCACAGCTGGTCGGCGTTCATTTCGCCCAGCCCCTTGTAGCGCTGGATCTTCTGGCCCTTGCGCCCCGCCGCCATCACCGCGTCGAGAAGCTGCGTTGGCCGGGTGATCGTGCCGTCGAAGACCGCGGGTGGGCCGGTTTCGACATCCTCGGCGCTTACCTCGGCATCGTCGGCCTCGTCTTCTGCCACCGCGGTGCCCGCAGTCAGCTTGACCGGCGCGGCGTAGACGTCGGCGAATTCTCCGGCGAGACGATGCAGCTTGCGCGCCTCGGCGCTGTCGAGGAACTTGGCCTCGATCTCATGCACATCGGTCACGCCGCGCCACACGCGATGGAACCGCACCACCCCGTCGTCGCCGATCGCCGCCGACCAGCGCGCCTCGGTATCGCCGCGCTGGAGCAGCGCAGCGGCGTTGTCGAGCGCCTGCGAACGATCGCGCAGCTCGGGTTGCAGCACGCCCGCGAGGGCCAACGCCTCGATCAGCGCGGGATCGTATTTGCGCGGCACGAAGGCCATCAGATTGCGCATCCGCAGGCCATGCTCGACCAGCGCCGCCAGCTCGCCCGAACCGCGCGCTCCGCCCGCGGTTTCCAGCATGCGGCCGCTCAGGCCCTGCGCGATCAGATAGCGGTCGTAGGCCCCCTGGTCCTTCAGATAGACCTCCGACTTGCCGCGCGCGACCTTGTAGAGCGGCGGCTGGGCGATGAAGAGGTGCCCCGCCTTGACGATCTCGGGCATCTGGCGGTGGAAGAAGGTCAGCAGCAGCGTGCGGATATGCGCGCCGTCGACGTCGGCGTCAGTCATGATGACGATCTTGTGGTAGCGCAGCTTTTCGAGGTTGAACTCCTCGCGCAGGCCGGTGCCCATTGCCTGGATCAGCGTGCCGACTTCCTTGGACGAGATGATCCGGTCGAAGCGCGCGCGCTCCACGTTGAGGATCTTGCCCTTCAGCGGCAGGATTGCCTGGGTCTTGCGGTCGCGGCCCTGCTTAGCGGAACCGCCGGCGCTGTCGCCCTCGACCAGGAACAGCTCGCAATTGGCGGGATTGCGGTCCTGGCAATCGGCCAGCTTGCCCGGCAGGCTGGCAATGCTCATCGCGCCCTTGCGGCTCATCTCGCGGGCGCGCCGCGCCGCCTCGCGCGCGGCGGCGGCATCGATGATCTTGCCGATGATCGCCTTGGCGTGGGCTGGATTTTCCTCGAGCCACTCGCCCATCTTGTCGCCCATCAGGCTTTCGAGCGGCTGACGAACCTCGGAACTGACCAGCTTGTCCTTGGTCTGCGAAGAGAACTTGGGATCGGGCAGCTTGACCGAGACGATCGCGGTCAGACCCTCGCGCATATCCTCGCCACTGAGAGTCACCTTCTCCTTCTTCATCAGGCCCGAGGCACTGGCATAGTTGTTGAGCGTGCGGGTCAGCGCGGCGCGGAAGGCGGCCAGATGCGTTCCGCCATCGCGCTGAGGGATGTTGTTGGTGAAGGCGAGGACGTTCTCGTAATAGCTGTCGTTCCATTCGAGCGCGACGTCGATCGCCACCCCGTCGCGCTCCGCGCTGACCGAGATCGGATCGGGGATCAGCGGCTGCTTGGTGCGGTCGAGATATTTGACGAAGGCTGCGATACCGCCCTCGTAATAGAGATCGTGCTCGAGCGGATCCTCGTGCCGCTTGTCGCGCAGCTTGATCCGGACACCCGAGTTGAGGAACGCGAGCTCGCGGTAGCGATGCTCCAGCTTCTCGAAATCGAACTCGATCACGTTCTTGAAGGTGTCGGTGCTGGGCATGAAGGTCACGCGGGTGCCGTTGCGCTCGCGGCCGGCGGGGCCTTTGACCACCAACGGGCCGACGGCGTCGCCATGCTCGAAGCGCATCCAGTGCTCCTTGCCCTCGCGCCAGATCGTGAGCTCGAGCCATTCGCTGAGCGCATTGACCACGCTCACGCCGACGCCGTGGAGGCCGCCCGAGACCTTGTAGGCGTTGTCGTCGCTGGTGTTCTCGAACTTACCCCCGGCGTGAAGCTGGGTCATGATGACCTCGGCGGCCGAAACGCCCTCACCCTGGTGCATATCGGTGGGAATGCCGCGACCGTTGTCCTCGACGGACACGCTCCCGTCGGGGTTCAATTCGATCAGCACCAGATCGCAATGCCCCGCGAGCGCCTCGTCGATGGCATTGTCCGAAACCTCGAACACCATGTGGTGGAGGCCACTGCCATCGTCGGTATCGCCGATGTACATGCCGGGCCGCTTGCGCACCGCGTCGAGGCCCTTGAGCACCTTGATGCTGTCGGCGCCGTATTCGTTCTGGTTGGGGGTATTCTGAGGGGTATCGTCCATGCCAAGCATATAGGCACGAAGGGGCGTTTTCGGAACCCGCAGAGGGCACTTTCATCCACAGGCGAAGGCGTTACAACCCGGGCACATCGACTTGGGAGAAAGTCTATGAAATCGCGCCTATTCGCCGCCGCTGCTGTCCTCTCTCTCACCGCTCCCGCTACGGCGCAGATGGCGATCACGCCGCAGGCCCCGCTGCGGCCCGATCAGCAGAGGTTCTTCGAGCTTTACAAGGAGCTGGTCGAGACCGACACCAGCCCCACCACCGGCAATTGCACCACCGCCGCGGCACAGGTCGCAGCGCGGATGAAGGCGGCGGGCTTTACCGACGATCAGCTCACGCTGTTCTCGGTGCCCGAGTTTCCCAAGGACGGCGGGCTGGTGGCGGTGCTGCCCGGCACCTCCAGGACGCTCAAGCCGATGCTGCTGCTCGCGCATATCGACGTGGTCGTCGCCAACCGCGCGGACTGGGAGCGGGATCCGTACAAGCTGGTCGAGGAGAACGGCTATTATTATGCCCGCGGCATCCTCGACGACAAGTTCCAGAGCGCGGTCTACGCCGACACGCTGATCCGGCTGAAGCAGGAAGGCTATAAGCCGCAGCGCACGATCAAGCTGGCGCTGACCTGCGGCGAGGAGACCGATACCGCCTGGAACGGCGCGCAATATCTGGCGAAGGAACGCCGCGACCTTATCGATGCCGAATTCGCGCTCAACGAAGGCGGCGGCGGGCGGACGGACGGCAATCCCAGTGGGTCTGGGGCAAAGCTCATGGTCCAGACCGTCCAGGTCGGCGAAAAGGTCTACCAGGACTACAAGCTGACCATCACCAACCCCGGCGGCCATTCGAGCCAGCCGGTGCCCGAGAACGCCATCTACGAGATGGGCCGCGCGCTGGAGAAGATCTCGGCGCACAGCTTTCCCGCCGAATTCAGTGACACCACCCGCGCGTTCTTCACAAAAGCCGGGGCAATGCGCGGTGACGACACCGGCAAGGCGATGGTGGCGCTGACGAAAGACCTGGGCGACACTGCCGCGATGGCGGTGGTGAACCGCGACAAGGCGCTGCATTCGATGCTCCGCACCACCTGCGTGGCGACCATGATCGACGGCGGCCATGCGGTGAACGCGCTGCCGCAGAAGGTGGAGGCCAACGTCAACTGCCGCATCTTCCCCGGCCACACCCCCGCCGAGATCAAGGATCAACTCGCGCGGATCATGGGCAACGATAAAATCGCGATCCGCTATGGCCGCGACGACAAGCCGCTCGCCAAGCCGCCCGCGCTCGATCCGCGGCTGATCGGCCCGATGGAGAAGCTGGCGGCGAAATACTTCCCCGGCGTGCCGGTGATCCCGGCGATGAGCACCGGCGCGACCGATGCGGTGTACACCGCCGGCGCGGGCATCCCGACCTATGGCGTGCCCAGCGCCTGGGCCGACCCCGACGGCAACGGCACGCACGGCCTCAACGAGCGGCTCGAGATCAAGGGCGTCTACACCGGGCGCGACTATCTGCACGAGCTGGTGAGGACGCTGGCGAACACCCGCTAGCGTTCGAGCGCGAGCAGATCGGTCCCGGTCGCCGGGTCGAGCGCCGGACGGAAGGGCACACCATCCTGCCACACGCTGGCGGCGAAGATCGGCACCAGCGCGCCGCGCGTGGCCGCGTCGAACTGGCTGGTGTGGCAGGCGAAGGCGGCGGCGGTGGCGGCTAGATCGGGCGCTTCGAAGCGCGCGGTGACGGTCAGCAGGTCGGGCGCGGTGGTGGCCCAGCCCATCGCGGCAATCTGCGGCACCGGCGGCAGCGTCCCGTCGCGGATCGCCGCATGAAGCAGCAATGGGCGGGCGGCGAGGCGCGAGAGGCTGTCGGTGACCACCGCGCTGACCAGCCGATGGTCGGGATGGCCATAGCCGCCGTCGGGGCCGAAGGTGATCACGATATCGGGTCGCTCTGCCGTCATCACCTCCTCGATCCCCGCGCGCAGTCGCTCCAGCGTGGCGGCGGGCGGGCGGGTGATCTCGCCGAGCTTGCCATCGCCGAACTCGAGCAGAACCGGCTCCGCTGCGCCCAAGGCCCGCGAGGCACAGCGCGCTTCCTCGCCGCGTCGCGCGGCGATGGCGGGGCCGGGTTTGAGATCGGTCTCGGGGGCGGAGGCGTCGCCCGCGGTGGCATAAACGATCCGCAAATGCGCGCCGCGTCGCGCGGCATTCGCCAGCGCGGGCGCGACCAGCGTCTCGTCGTCGGGATGGGCGAACACCGCCAGGATGCGGGGGGCAGCTGACGGCGTTGCCGCGTGGGTAGTAGAACAGCCTGCAAGCAGCGGCAGAAGCGCCAGAATCGTCCGCATCGTCACTCCCCTTCGACCACCCGGGACGCTTGACCCAATGGCGGCGCGCGCGCAACGCCGCCGCCATGCTCTCGGTGCTCGACATCTTCCGCATCGGCATCGGGCCGTCGTCCTCGCACACCGTGGGGCCGATGCGGATCGCGCGCCGGTTCGTGCGTGCGCTGGTCAAGCGCGAGCTGCTGGAGCGGACAGCGCGGGTCACGGCCGAACTGCAAGGCTCGCTGGCGCTGACCGGCATCGGCCACGGCACGCTCGACGCCGCGATCCTCGGCCTCGCCGGATTCGCACCCGACCGGACCGACCCCGACGAAGCGGCCGCCGCTCTGGCCAAGATCAAGTCGAGCGGGCGGCTGGCGGTCGCAGGGCATACCATCGGCTTCGAGGTGGCGCGCGACATCGAGTTGTCCGGGCATATCCTCCCGGCACTCCACCCCAACGGCATGGTCATGCGCGCCTTTGACGCGGCTGGCGCGATGCTGCTGGAGAAGACCTACTACTCGACCGGCGGCGGCTTCGTCGCCAGCGAGGCCCAGCTCCTGCGCCCGAGCACCGACGACCTCATCGAGACCGCCGGCGCGGCACCATTGCCCTTCAATTCCGCCGCCGAATTGTTGGCGTTGTGCGCGCGTGAACGCCTGCCGATCGCCGACCTCATGCTCGCCAACGAGGACGCGCTGCGTCCGCGCGCCGACACAGAAGCCGGGCTCGACCGGATCGCCGCCGCGATGGATACCTGCATCGATCGCGGGCTCATCCAGGAAGGCATCCTGCCCGGTGGCCTCAAGGTCCGTCGCCGCGCGCCAAGCCTGTGGCGCGGGCTCCAGGCCAATCCCCAATCGAACGAGCGGGAGCAATTGTTCGACTGGCTCAACTGCTATGCGATGGCGGTGAACGAGGAGAACGCCGCTGGCGGCCGCGTGGTCACCGCGCCGACCAATGGCGCGGCGGGCATCATCCCGGCGGTCATGCGCTTCTACTGCGAGACCGAAGGTGCAGGCTGCACCGAGAAGCGCCGCCGCTTCCTCCTCACTGCGGGCGCGATCGGCCTGCTCTACAAGCAGCGCGCCAGCATCTCGGGCGCGGAGATGGGCTGTCAGGGCGAGGTCGGCGTGGCCTGCTCGATGGCAGGCGGCGGGCTGGCGGCGGTGTGGGGCGCGACGCCAGAACAAGTGGCCTGCGCCGCCGAGATCGGCATGGAGCACAATCTGGGCCTCACCTGCGATCCGGTCGGCGGGCTGGTGCAGGTGCCCTGCATCGAGCGCAACGCCATCGGCGCGGTCAAGGCGGTCAACGCCGCCCGCCTCGCGCTCCACCGCAGCGAGGCGGACACCTGCGTCAGCCTCGACCAGGTGATCGAGACGATGCGCCAGACCGGCCTCGATATGTCGAGCAAATACAAGGAAACCAGCCAGGGCGGGCTGGCGGTCAATGTGATCGAATGCTGAAAGGCGTGCGGAACCAAGTTTCTGAGCCTCCGTTCAGCGTTCGCAATCATTTGCGAGGCGCGCGGTGGCGAAGGCTTTCCCCGACGGAATTGACCACTCGAATGTCGACGGCGGCGGCCCCCTATCGCTCAAGCTGCGCTGGTTTGCCCTCTTCTTCCTCGGAGCGATCCTGGCACTCGCGATGCTCGGTATGCTGGGCGGCGCAGATAGCCCGATGGTTGCGGCGAAGGGCAAAGCTGGTTCGCTGACGATCGAGGCACCAGCAACGCTGCGCAATGGCGAGTTCTTCGAGATGCATTTTGCGGGGCAGGCGCACCGGGCGCTAACCAAGCCCACGCTGGCGATCGGCAGCAGCTACTGGCAGCATCTCACCATCAATACGATGATTCCGGCACCCGCTTCGGAAGCCTACGAAGACGGTTTTTTTCTGTTCGAGTTCGACCCGCTCGAAGCCGGGAAAACGATCGACTTCAAGATCGACGGCCAGGTCAATCCGGCGCTGTTCGGAGGCACGCGCGGTACGGTCCAATGGCGCGACGGCGACACGGTTTTGGCCCAAACTCCGGTTCGGCTGAAAGTGCTTCCCTGATGGACATCGTCATCCGGGCCACGGTGATGTTCGCCGTTGTCTTCCTTCTCATCCGCATTTTGGGCAAGCGCGAACTGGCCGAGATGACTCCCTTCGAATTCGTCATGCTGGTCGTGATCGGCGACCTGATCCAGCAAGGCATCACGCACAACGATTTCAGCCTCACGGGCGCAACCCTGGCCGTTTCGACGTTCATGTTCTGGGGCTTGGTCCTCAACTGGTTCAGCAACAAATCGCGCCGTGCCGAGAAGATCCTCGATTCCGAGCCCGCCGTGGTCGTCCGCGAGGGTGAGCTGGTTCGCGACAATCTCAAGCGCAACCGAATGACGGTCAGCGAGCTCGAAAGCGAAATGCGCCTGGCGGGCATCGCGCATCTCTCCCAGGTGGCCTGGGGAATCCTCGAAACCAATGGCAAGATCAGCTTCATCGAGCGCAACGGGGCTGACGGCACGCCCCAACGATCAGAGCCTTCCAGCACGCATCACGCCTGAATGGCGTTGCGCAGGGCGGCCCAGGCCACACGCGCCCGCCAGGACCGGTGCCCCTCATGCGGTCGGCGTCAGCCAGCCGTCCGGCTCCTATCCAGACTGTCGCGCGCTGGGAGCTGGCCACGGCGTGAGGCTCGACGCCCCGGCGACCGGCGATATCGCGCGATCTTCGTTACCGGCCTGCACGGATGACTTTCCTACACGATGGTGGCTGTGCGATGATCGTCGGATGATCTTCGACCACACCACCCCCGCACGGAGACACCTCCAAGGCGACATCATGCCATCCCAAGGCGACATTTGCGGCTCGCAAGATGACGGCCGGACCGCGCAAGGCGACACCGGCGGACCACAAGGTGACGGATTTCGCTGCAAGGTGCCGAGTCGCCGCGCAAGGTGGCGTTTTTTATCCCTTGGACCGTGTAACACCCGGTCCATGTCCAACATTGGCGGGCTCGTTTCGTGAGCGGCGAGTCGGAGCCGTTCGATCATGCGGGTGCGCGGAACCTCGCCCCGTCGGCCGAGGAACTGACGCACGCCTTCGGTTCCTATCCCGCGATCCTGGCGCGCTGGGCGGCGGTGCAGCCCGAAGCGATCGCGCTGCGCGACGATGCGGGCGCGTTGTCGTGGGGCGATTTCCACGACCGCATCGAGCGCATTGCCGCTCAACTGGTGGCGGACGGGCTCGAGCGGGGCGAGGCAGTGGCGATCCTCGGCACCTCCAGCATCGCCTATGCGCTGGTGTTCCTCGCCACGGTGCGCGCGGGCGGTGTGGCGGCACCGCTGACCACCAGTGCGAGCGCCGAGCAGCTTGCCGGAATGGCGGCCGACAGCGGCGCGCGGCACATTTTCGTCGATCGGGCCAAGCTGGCTGAGCTAGGGCCGGAGTGCTTCCCAGGCATGACGCGGATCGTGCTCGACGACGAGCTGGACGGCTGGATGGCCGCCCCCGGAACCGCCGCACCGGTCTTCGAACCGCAGCCGGGCGATCCCTTCAACATCATCTATTCCAGCGGCACCACAGGGACGCCCAAGGGCATCGTCCACTGGCACCAGATGCGCTGGCGGCAGTTCGCTTTCACCGCAGCGAGCCTGCTGGAATCCGGCAGCGAAATCCGCAGTCTCGCCTCCACCCCGCTCTACTCCAACACCACGATGGTAGCCTTCCTCGCCCCGCTGCTGGCAGGCGGCAGCGTGCGGATCATGGGCAAGTTCAACGCTCTCAAATGGCTGGAGCACGCGGCGCAGGACCGCACCACGCTCACCATGCTGGTGCCGGTGCAGTATCAGCGGCTGATGGACGAGCCCCGTCTGGTCGAGTTCGACCTGGCGGCGCTGCGGCTCAAATATTGCACCTCGGCACCCTTCACGCCCGAGCTGAAGCGCGAGGTGCTGGCGCGGATGCCGGGGGCGCTGGTCGAGATCTATTCGATGACCGAGGGCGGCGTGGTCTGCCTGCTGCCGTGCCACGAGTTTCCGGACAAGCTCCACACGGTCGGGAGACCGGCTCCCGGCAGCGAGCTGAAGGTGCTCGACGACGCGGATAGCGAGGTGCCGCCGGGCACGGCCGGGCATCTGGTGGGCCGCAGCCAGACCATGATGGCGGGCTATCGCAACCAGCCGGGCAAGACGCGCGAGGGCTATTGGACCGATCCAGCGACCGGCGAAATCTGGCAGCGGATGGGCGACATCGGCCGGGTGGACGAAGATGGCTTCGTCGAACTGGTCGGGCGGGCCAAGGACATGATCATCTCGGGCGGGTTCAACATCTATCCGCTCGATCTCGAGACCGAACTGCTCAAGGAGCCCGAGGTGGCGGAGGCGGCGGTGATCGGAATGCCGAGCCGCCAGTGGGGCGAAACGCCGGTCGGCTTCGTGACGCTGCGGAGCGAGGCACAGCCTGCCGCGATCATGGCGGCGGTCAACGCCCGGCTCGGCAAGACCCAGCGGCTCAGTGCGCTCCACGCCATCGCCGAAATGCCGCGCAGCCATATCGGCAAGCTGCTCAAGACCGAGTTGAGGGAGGAGGCTGCACGGCGCGCAGCGTCATGACCTCGCGCAAAACGCGAATTTCGGGCAGCGGTTCGCTGGCAAGGCGCGAGGCGCAGGACGGGCTGCTGGCCCGTTCGAGCCGAGCAACGCCGCCACGGGCGCGCTCCGCCGAATTCGCGAAGCTTTCGAGACGCGGCGCCTGGGAGTGGGGGAGGTCGGCGGCCGCGTCTCTACTCGCTGCCGGCCTGGCCCGGGCACCGGCGATCAAGGGGGGACAGGATCGCAGCGGTGTATGGGCGGGTCAGGCCCGAACCAATCCGCATGGAACCGGTTCGCTTCGAGACACTGGCCAGCCCCGAATGTTGCCGCCTCGTTACACTTGAGCGGCACGCCACAAAAGTGCGAAAACTGCGCGTTTAGTTGCGTGCATTGCAACTATCATTACGCGAGCAATCGCGCGCGCTGGACAGCGATGCGCCGCCACCCCTAACGGATTGCGCATGGATACTGCCCACCTCCCTGATTCCATCCTGATCGTCGATTTCGGCAGCCAGGTGACCCAGCTTATCGCCCGCCGCGTGCGCGAGGCCGGGGTCTATTCCGAGATCGCGCCCTTCACGCTGGCTGAAGAAGCCTTCGCGCGGCTAAAGCCCAAGGGCATCATCTTGTCGGGCTCGCCCGCTGGCGTACCCGAGGAAGGCAGCCCCCGCGCGCCGCAGGTGCTGTTCGAGAGCGGGCTGCCGATCCTGGGCATTTGTTACGGTCAGCAGGTCATGACCCACCAACTGGGCGGCGAAGTCCGGCCGGGTCACGAAACGGGTGAAGGCGGCGAGTTCGGCCGTGCCTTCCTGACCGTGACCAGCGATTGCGCGCTGTTCGACGGGCTGTGGCAAGTGGGCGAGCGCCACCAGGTATGGATGAGCCACGGCGACAAGGTTACCCGCTTCGCCAAGGGTTTCGAGATCGTCGCCACCAGCGACGGCGCGCCCTTCGCGGTGATCGCCGACGAGGCACGCCGCTATTACGGCACCCAGTTCCACCCCGAGGTGGTCCACACGCCCGATGGCGCGAAGCTGATCGCCAATTTCGTCCGCCATGTCTGCGGGCTGGCGGGCGACTGGACCATGGCCGAATTCCGCAAGACCAAGATCGCCGAGATCCGCGATCAGGTCGGCAACGGCAAGGTGATTTGCGGCCTGTCGGGCGGGGTCGACAGCGCGGTCGCCGCCGTGCTGATCCACGAAGCGATCGGCGAGCAGCTCACCTGCGTTTTCGTCGACCACGGCCTCATGCGCCTGGGCGAGGCGGAGCAGGTCGTCACGCTGTTTCGGGACCATTACAACATCCCGCTGGTCCATGTGAGCGCGGAGGAGATGTTCCTGTCGGGCCTTGCCGGACTCACCGACCCGGAAGCCAAGCGCAAGTTCATCGGCAAGGCCTTCATCGACCTGTTCGAAGAGGAAGCGCGCAAGATCGGCGGGGCCGATTTCCTCGCCCAGGGCACGCTCTACCCCGATGTCATCGAGAGCGTGAGCTTCACTGGCGGGCCCTCGGTCACGATCAAGAGCCACCACAATGTCGGCGGCCTGCCCGAGCGCATGAACATGAGCCTCGTCGAGCCGCTGCGCGAGCTGTTCAAGGACGAGGTTCGCGTGCTCGGCCGCGAGTTGGGGCTGCCGCCGGTCTTCGTGGGCCGCCACCCCTTCCCCGGCCCGGGCCTCGCCATCCGCATCCCGGGCGAGGTAACCCAAGAGCGCTGCGACATCCTGCGCAAGGCCGATGCGATCTATCTTGCGGAAATCCGCGCCGCCGGGCTGTACGATGCGATCTGGCAGGCCTTCGCCGTCCTGTTGCCGGTCAAGACCGTGGGGGTGATGGGCGATTATCGTACCTACGACAACGTCTGCGCGCTGCGTGCGGTCACCAGCACCGACGGCATGACCGCCGACGTCTATCCCTTCGACGCGGCGTTCCTGAGCCGCGTGGCGACGCGGATCGTCAACGAGGTGAAGGGCATCAATCGCGTGGTCTACGACTACACGAGCAAGCCGCCGGGTACGATCGAGTGGGAATAGGGTGAGCGAGCCCTTCGACCCCGCCGACGTTCTCACCTGCCTGCGCGCGGGGGAGCGGGTAGGGCCGGTCATGCCGCCGGTGGTCCAGGCCTCGCTGTTTCGCTTCGCAACGCTGGCCGAGCTTCTGACGGCGCAGGCACGTGAGCACGAGGTCAGTGTCTATTCGCGCGGCACCAACCCCACCGTGCGCGAACTGGAGAGTGCGATGGCGGCGCTCGAACGGGGCGAGGCGGCGAAGTGCTGCGCCAGCGGCATGGGTGCCATCGCGGCAACGCTGTTCGCGCTGCTCGCGGCGGGCGATCATGTGCTGTTCGTGGGCGACATCTACGGGCCGACGCTCGCGCTGGCCGAGCGGCTGGGCGATTTCGGCGTGGCCCATGACCGGTGCCTGTCGGGCGACCTCGCCGCAATCGAGACGGCACTGACGCCCGCGACGAAGCTGATCTACCTCGAAAGCCCGGGCACCATGCGCTTCGGGCTGCTCCCGATCGCCGAAATTGCGCGGCTGGCCCAGGCGCGCGGCATTCTTACCGCCATCGACAACACCGTGGCCACCCCGCTGCTCCAGAAACCGCTGACGCTGGGCATGGACATCGTCCTGCACTCGCTGACGAAGTATATCGGCGGGCATTCCGACGCGATGGGCGGGACTGTCGTGAGTTCGGCCGAGCTGATCGAGCGCATTTTCCGAAAGGGCTACATGCTGCTCGGCGCCGCGATGGCCCCGCATGACGCCTGGCTGCACCTGCGCGGGCTGATGACGCTGCCCACGAGGCTGGCGCGCCAACAGGCCGACGCGCTCGGAATCGCGCGCTTCCTCGTCGGCCATCCACTGGTGCGGCGCGTGTTCCACCCTGCCCTCGCTGGCGATCGGCTTTTCACGCAGCAGATGCCGCGCGGGCATTCCGGGCTCTTGTCCGCCGAATTCGATCTCCCCGATCACGCGGCCACGCTCGCACTTGCCGATCGGCTGGCGCTGTTCGCCAAGGCGATCAGCTGGGGAGGCGTCGAGAGCCTGGTGACCACACCCCACCGGGTAAACCCCGGTCCAGGAGATCACCGCTTCCCGCCCACCATGCTGCGCTTCTCGATCGGGCTGGAGGGCGCGGACGCGCTGATTGCCGATCTCGACCAGGCGCTGGGCCTCGCTACCAGCTGAACCCTGCTGCGACGGCAGCCTTCTCGGCGGCGCTGCTGGAACGACCGAGCGCGTCATTGCGATGCGGGAACCGCCCGAAGCGCGCGATCATACGGTAATGCGCGCGCGCGAAGCCGAGGTTTGCTGGCGCTCTGGCGGCGAACATCGCCAGGCTGTCGCGTTGGTCGGCGATGGCTTCGCTGTGCATCAGCGGCATGTATACAAACGGGCGTTCGCGCAGTGGCAGAGTTCGATCCCAGCGCCGCGCCAACACCCCGCGCGTCAATCTGCGCGCCAGCGGATCGGTGGTGAAGGCCTGCGCGCTGCCGCGATGGATGTTGCGCGGCACCTGGTCGAACAGCAGGATCGCCGCCCGCGCGATCATCGGGTCGTTGAGAAACTCGCTAGCGGGCCGTTTGCCGAGTGCACGCAGATCGTGAGCGAAGCGACGGCGCAGCATGGAATCGACCGCATCCGATCCACCCCACCACTGAGCGGGACCCAGCTCATGAAACCAGCACTGCAGCAGTTCCGCCGCCCAGCGGCGCCCGGGCGCTGTCACGCGGCCGTCATTGGGCGCTCAGCTCGCCTTTTCGTAAGGCACGAAATCCTCGAGGAAGATCGAGCCGCTGAAAATCCCGCTGGAGCGGTCGGCCAGGGTGATGAGGTCGGTCCGGCACAGGCTCGAGGTGCCGAATTTGCGGATGATCAGGATATCATCCTCGTCGATATCCTCGGGATTGGCGGTCCGGTTGACCCACACCTTGTCGCCCTGCTTGTACACGATCGCGGTCTTGTCGACGATCGTCAGCGATTGGCTGCCGAAAGTCGGCAAGCACCGTCTGGGCTCTCCGGCGACGCGGCCTTCGAGCAGCTTGGCGAGGCGTTCCTCGCCCGAGGGCTTGGCGGCGCTCAGCGGAGTGGCCAGGATGCCCACGCTGAGTGCGATGACGGCCAGAGGTCCGAGGTGCTTACGCATGGGTTCGACTCCTTCGAACGTCGAAATAGCATATCGGCGATGAACTGGCCATGAGTGCTCGAACTCAGCAGCGCAGCGTTGGCAGGACAAAAAGCGCGAGTCGCCGCTAGCCCGTGCCGCCGACGGTGATGCCCTCGATCAGCAGCGTCGGCTGGCCGACGCCCGCGGGCACGCTCTGCCCGCCCTTGCCGCACACGCCCACACCGTGATCGAGCGCGAAATCGGTGCCGATGCCCTTGACCCGGGTCAGCACGCTCGGCCCGTCGCCGATCAGCGTGGCGCCCTTGATCGGCGCGGCGATCCTGCCGTTCTCGATCTTATATGCCTCGGTGCAGGCGAAGACGAACTTGCCGCTCGTGATGTCCACCTGTCCGCCACCGAAGCTGGTGGCATAGATGCCGTCCTTGACGCGGCTCAACAGTTCGGCGGGATCCTCCATCCCGGCCCGCATGAACGTGTTGGTCATCCGGGGCATCGGCGCGTGCTCATAGCTTTCGCGGCGGCCGTTGCCGGTTGGCTCGACCCCCATCAGCCGGGCGTTGAGGCGGTCCTGCATATAGCCCTTGAGGATGCCGTCCTCGATCAACACGGTCTCGCGCGTCGGCGTACCTTCGTCGTCGATGGTCAGGGAGCCGCGGCGGTTCGCGATGCTGCCATCGTCGACCACGGTGACCCCCGGCGCGGCGACGCGCTCGCCGATCCGGCCGGAGAACGCGCTGGTTCCCTTGCGATTGAAGTCGCCTTCCAACCCGTGGCCGATCGCCTCGTGGAGCAGGATCCCGGGCCAGCCGGGGCCGAGCAGCACCGTACATTCACCGGCCGGGGCGGGCACGCTGTCGAGATTGACCAACGCCTGCCGCACCGCCTCATCGACGGCGTTGAGCCAGCGGCCCTCTTCGAACAACTCGTCGTAGAGATAGCGCCCACCGAAGCCGAAGCTGCCGGTCTCCCGCCGCCCGTTCTGTTCGGCCACGATCCCAACATTGAGGCGGACCAGTGGGCGGATGTCGCGCGCGGTGAAGCCGTCGGGGCGGACGATCTCAACCACGCTCCAGCTCGCGAGCAGGTGAGCACTGACCTGCGACACACGCGGATCCTTGGCGCGCGCCACGGCGTCGATCTTTTCGAGCAGGGCCACCTTCTCGCCGAAGGGAACGAGGTCGAGCGGGCTGTCCTCGGTATAGAGCTTATGGTTGGTGCGCGGCGGCGGCGGCGGTTTAGCGGCGGTGGTGGGATCGAGGAGCTGGAGCGTCTCGCCCGCCCGTGCGATCGCCGCGGCGCTGATGTCGTTGGCATGGGCAAAGCCGGTCGCCTCGCCGCTCACGCCGCGCAGGCCGAAGCCGGCGTTACGCGAATAATCGGCGGTCTTGAGCCGCCCATCGTCGAAGGCAAAGGCTTCGGAGGCTACGAACTGGAGGTAGAGCTCACCATCGTCGCACCGATCGAGCAGGCGGCGGGTAAGCGTCAGCGCCTCGTCAGGGCTGAGCCTGTCGGGGGCGTAGAGCAGGCTAACGGGGTCGCTGGGCTGGGTCATGCGAGCGATATAGGCGGCCGCCCCGGCCGGCGAAAGGGAGCCAGGCTGCTCGCACCGCACGAAAAAGGGGCGGATCGCTCCGCCCCTCGTGAATTCCATTGGCAGCCTCGAGGTGGCCGATCAGCCGGCCTTGCCGAAGACGCGATACTGCTCGTTGCCGACGAAACCGAACTTGGTCACGCCGCTGGCCTTGATGAGGTTCAACACGCGGGCCGAAACCTCGTAGCTGGCGCGGGCCTCGGGCTCGAACTGGAGCTCGGGCTCCACCGCCATCGCCCGCGACTGCTGGAGCAGCGAGACGAGGTTGCCGTCGTTGATCGCCTGGCCGTTCCACAGGATCTGATCCTGCGCCGTCAGCACCAGCTTGTTCTTGATCGGCTCGACGACGATGTCGGTCGGCGGGGCGGGCTGCGGCAGGTCGATATCGACCGAATGCGTTGCGACCGGGATCGACATGATGAAGATGATGAGGAGGCAGAGCAGGACGTCGATCAACGGCGTCATGTTCATTTCCATCATCGGCGAGCCGTCGTCGCTGCCGCCTGACATTGCCATGATTGGGTACTCCTGTTCCGCTGCCGACCGGGGCTTAGACGCCGGGTTCGACAGGGTTCGAAATGAAGCCGACGGTTGGGTAACCCGCCGCCTGGACGTTGTAGATCGCACCGGCGACGCATTGCCACGGCGCGTTGACGTCGCCGCGGATGTGAACCTGCGGGATCTTCTCGGGATCGGCCATGATCGCCTCCGGCCCGCCAGCGCGCTGGACGATGGCATCGAGCCGTTCGAACGCCTGATCGTAGAGCTCTTCCGAAGTCACCGGGGTAACGTTGCCGAAATAGATGCGGCATTCGCCATTGCGCGAAGCGCCCGCAAAGCCTGGCTGCCCGGCGCTGTTCCCGGCGTCATCGGTCGAGCTGACCGTCAGCAGCAGGTTTTCGACCTTATCCTTCGACAGGACCGACACGAAGACCGGGATGCGGAGCTTCTCGATCGTCTGAAGGGCGACCGGAACCGCGACCAGGAAAATGATCAACAGCACGAGCATCACGTCCACCAGCGGAGTGGTGTTGATGTCCGACATCGGCGTCTCGGTACTGCCGCCGGTGGAAATCGCCATGGGTTATCCTATCCGTATCACTCAAACGACTCGCGGGTGTCTAGGCGGCGCGAGCATGGGCCAGCGCCGCCCGAACCGCTCAGGGCCTGGGGGTCGTGGTCGCGCCGCCCGCCGGAGCGGTGGCGGCAGCCTTGCCGACGGCCTGGGTGGACGTGCCGGTCAGCACGGCCGGACGCACCTGGCCACCCGAGTTGATGTTGGCGAGCAGGTCGGTCGAGAACCCCGACAGCAGCTCCGCGATGCGACGGTTGCGGCTCTGCAGCCAGTTGTACGCGAGCACGGCCGGAACGGCCACCAGCAGACCGATAGCGGTCATGATCAGCGCCTCACCCACCGGGCCCGCGACCTTGTCGATCGAAGCCGAGCCGGAGATGCCGATGTTGATCAGCGCGCGGTAGATGCCGATAACCGTGCCGAGCAGGCCGACGAAAGGCGCGGTCGCACCCACGGTCGCAAGGAACGGCAGGCCGCCCGCGAGACGCGCATTGATCGAGGCTTCCGAACGGCTCAGCGAGCCGTGCAGCCAGTCGTGCGCTTCGAGGCTGTCGCCCATCTTGGCGTGCTGGTCTTCGGCCGCATTGGCGTCGTCGACGAGCTGGCGCCAGGCGCTGTTCTTCTCGAGCTTGGTGGCCCCTTCCTTGAGCGAAGAGGTGCGCCAGAACGAGGTCCGCACATTGCCATATTGCCGCATGATCTTGTTCTGCTCGAGCAGCTTGGTGAACAGGATGTAGAACGAGCCGACCGACATGATCACCAGCACGGCCAGGATCGACCAGGCGATGACACCGCCCTGTTCCATCGCTTCCATGAAGCCGAATTGGTTCACCGGGGCCGATCCGGCGGCAGCGAGAAGGTTAAGGGTCATTGCGAACAGTCCTCGTATTGAAGTTGGCTATATGAGTTTCGAAAAGCGGTAACGATCAATTCTGCAGCACCCAGCGGAAGCTGCTCGACCATGTCCCCGTGGTCGGATTGCCGCTGCCGTCGAGCTTGGGATCGAACCGCGCCCGTTGGGTCAGCAAACGGCAGGCGGTATCGTCGAGTGCGGAGTTGCCGCTTGAGCCCGTGACCGAGCACCCGGTAACCCTGCCGTTGGGCCCGACGGTCAGCGTGAAGCGCACGGTTCCCTGTGCCTCTTCGCGGATCGCGCGGCTCGGATAATCGTCGTTCGACACCCAGCGCCCCGGATTGCCACGCGGCACCGGATTGGCGCGCTGTGGCGGCGGCGGCGGCGGCGGTGCCGGCGCGGCTACAGGTGCCGGCGGCGGGATAATCACGGCCGGCGGACGCGGCGGCGGAATCGTCTGCTGCGTCTGGATCGGGGGAGGCGCGACCGCGATGCTGATCGGCGGCGGCGGCGCCACCGGCGGCGGCGGCGCGGCATTGTCCGGCGGCGGCGGCGGCGGCTCGTCCGGCGGCGGCGGCGGCTCGTCCGGCGGCGGCGGCGGCTCGCTCACATCGACCGTCGTCACCCGCTCCACGATCTGTTCGACCGCGCTGTAGGCAAGGCCGGTGATCAGGGCGTAACCCAACGCGATATGGATGATGGCAACAATGATAATGGCGACAATCTTGTTGCCGCTCATCTGTTGGTCAGCATAAGCCATTCGGTCGCATCACTCCATCGTGTGCACCGCGCGTCCGGTGCCGGGAAATCCCGCCGAAACGTCAGGGCGCCCGTATTTTTCGTTCCCCCCGATGCGGAGAGACATGCCGGAACCGAGACGAACGGTGCGCGCCGCGGTTCCCGTTGTTTCCACACCGGGTTGCTGGGGGCAATTTTATATCGTTGTCCCCCGACAAGCGGGTTCCTTAGCCATGACAATGGACAGGGGCAAAGCCTTTTTCGGTTAAGTCCGGATTCACGACACTTGCTCCCAAACGGTGGAAGGTTGCGGCGCTTGCCCGTGGCTCCTACCGTCCTGCGATGGAAGTTTTTGCGATGCTCACCCGAACCTGCCCCGCCCTTCTCGCCGCCAGCCTGGTGGCGCTGGCCGCGCCCACCGCGGCGCAGACCGCTGCACCCGCGCCGGCTGGGCCGAGCTATGCCGCCCTGGCGAGCCTCGCCGATGGCGCCCCGCTCGCGGTGCGCGCCAGGATCAAGGATCAGGCCGTGGTGCCGGTCGAGCGTGCGCCCGGTCTGAAGCCGGGCCATGCGCGGCTCTATCTCGAGGCCCAGACGGTGGCACTGATCGCCGGGCGCACGGCGTTGCCCGAATCGCTGCGTTACCTGGTGGACGTGCCCCTGGACGCGAAGGGCAAGCCGCCCAAGCTGAAGAAGCAGGAGGTCATTCTGTTCGCCCGCCCGGTCACGGGCCGCGCGAATGAGCTCCAGCTCACCGGTCCCAGCGCGCAGCTTGCCTGGTCGGCCCCGCTCGAGGCGCGGCTGCGGCCGATCCTCGCGAGCTTCGTCGCCGCCGATGCCCCGCCGCGGGTAACCGGCGTGCGCGACGTGCTGTCGAGCGTGGGCAATCTGGCGGGCGAATCGGAGACGCAGATCTTCCTCACCACAGAGCGCGGCGAGCCGGCCGCGCTTACCGTGGTCCGCCGCCCCGGCATGGCCCCGCGCTGGGGCGTGTCGTGGACCGAGCTGGTCGATCAGGCGGCCCAGCCCGCCCAGCGCGACACCATCGCCTGGTATCGCCTCGCCTGCTCGCTGCCGGCAACCCTCCCCGCGGGGAGCAACTTCGCCAGCGATCCCGCCGACCGCGCCCGCGCCGCACAGGATTACCGCTTCGTGCTGGACCAGCTCGGGCCCTGCAACCGGAGCTGACGGCGGGGCTAGACGAACTTGCTTAGACTTCGCCCGCCTTCGCGCTAACCGGCGGCATGAACGACACCGTTTCGCCTCCGCCGCTCCGCATCGCTCTCGCCGGGCTCGGCACTGTCGGCGTGGGCGTCCTGCGGCTGCTCGAGACCAACCGCGCCATCGTCGAAGCGCGCGCAGGACGGGCGCTGACCGTGGTCGCGGTGAGCGCCCGGGAGGCCGAGCGGGAGCGCGGAATCAATATATCCTCCCACGCCTTCGAGGCCAACATGACCGCGCTGGCGCGGCGGCCCGATGTCGATGTGGTGGTCGAGGCGGTGGGTGGCGCGGACGGCCCGGCGCTGGCGCTGGCCGAGGCAGCGCTCACCGCGGGCAAAGCCCTCGTGACCGCCAACAAGGCGATGATCGCGCATCACGGGCTGCGGCTGGCCGAGCTGGCAGCGAGCACCGGCGCGCCGCTGGCGTTCGAGGCGGCGGTCGCGGGCGGTATCCCGGTCATCAAGGGGCTGCGCGAGGGCGCGGCCGCCAATGCCATCGAGCGCGTCACCGGCATCCTCAACGGCACCTGCAACTACATCCTTACGACCATGGAGGCGACCGGGGCGAACTTCGCCGCCGTGCTGGCCGAGGCGCAGGCCAAGGGCTTTGCCGAGGCCGACCCCGCCTTCGACGTCGACGGGGTTGATGCTGCGCACAAGCTGGCGATCCTCGCCGCCATCGCCTTCGGGGCGCGGGTCGATTTCCCCGCCGTCGCGATCTCCGGCATCCGCGAGGTGCGCGCCGCCGACATCGCTCAGGCGCGCCAGCTCGGCTTCGTGATCCGGCTGGTCGGCGTGGCCGATTGCCTGGCCGGCGAGCTGCTCCAGCGCGTCCGCCCCTGCCTCGTCCCGCTGAGCCATCCGCTGGCCCATGTTACCGGCCCGACCAACGCGGTGGTGGCCGAGGGCAATTACGCTGGCCGGCTGCTGTTCCAGGGCGCGGGCGCAGGCGCGGGGCCGACCGCGAGCGCCATCGTCGCCGACCTGATCGACATCGCCCGCGGGACCGCCGGACCGCCGTTCAGCGTCCCGGTGGGGGCGCTGGAGGCGCTGCCCCCCGCCGATCCCGGCGACCGCGTGGGCCGCGATTACATCCGGTTCACCGTGGCCGACCGCACCGGTGTGCTGGCCGAGCTGACCGCCGCGATGCGCGATGCGGGGGTCTCGATCGAGAGCCTGATCCAGCATGGCCGCGCCAGCGAGGATGGCGGCGAGGTGCTGGTGGCGATGGTCACGCACGAGGGGCCGGAACGCTGCGTGGCCCGCGCGCTCGAACTGCTCGATGGCTCGCCCAGCCTTACCGCGGCTCCACTGGTGCTGCCGATTCTTCGGGACTAGGCGCGCGGCGCGGATCGGCGGCGGCGGGCGGCGGCGGCAGGCCGAGCTCGGCGCGTTGCTGGGCATTCGGCGTCCCCGACGGCGTAGCGACATCCGATCCGTGCGGCGCGAGCCCGCGCGCGATCCGGTCCGCGTCCGAGCCCGGGGGTGCCTGAGGCAAGGCGCGCACATCCACGATCAGCGCGGGAGGCTTGGGGCAGTTGAAGATGCCCGGGATGCAAATGCCGCTGACGGTGGCGGCGCCGCGGAAGATGCCGGGTCCATCGACATTGGGCGTGGCCGGATCGTCGCGGAAGGCGGTCGCGGCGGCATAGCGGTCCTGCGCGTCGCGGCGGGAAGTAATGCGCTGATCCGGGCCGGTCTGGCCGCCGCACACCACGATCTCGCCCGACACGATTGCCGCCTCGCGCTGGCGGGAGCAGGCTTCGTCGGTCGGGCTCATGGTCGGCGCTGGAATGGTGAGGTCGATGCGTTCGGGCGGCGAACCCCGCGCGCCGTCCTGGGCAAATGCCGGTGAGGCCATCCCGATCATGGCCGCAAAGGCCAGCAGGGCGGCAATCCGGCGTCTCGACATGGCCCACCCTTCGCGGCTATCGGCCCGCCCAACCGCGCCGCCGACATCCGTCGCAAACGCACTCCGGGGACTGAACTGCCGATGAACTCGCCTGCTCAAGAGAACGCCCTCGATCGCGTGCTCGTGCTCGAAATGGTCCGGGTGACCGAAGCCGCCGCCATCGCCGCCAGCCGACTGATCGGTCGCGGCGACGAGAAAGCGGCCGATGCCGCCGCGGTCGAGGCGATGCGCGCGGCCTTCGACACGCTCTACATGGACGGCACCGTGGTCATCGGCGAGGGCGAGCGCGACGAGGCACCCATGCTCTATATCGGCGAGAAGGTCGGCGGGGCGATCGGCAAGGGGCCCAAGATCGACATCGCGCTCGATCCGCTCGAAGGCACCACCATCACCGCCAAGGCCGGACCCAACGCGCTTGCGGTGCTGGCCGCCGCCGAGCAGGGCAATCTCCTCAACGCGCCCGATACCTATATGGACAAGCTGGCGGTCGGCCCCGGCTATCCCGACGGCATCATCGACCTCAACAAGTCCCCGACCGAGAACGTGAAGGCGGTCGCCGCGGCCAAGGGCGTGGCGCCCGGCGACATCATTGTCTGCGTGCTCGACCGCCCGCGCCACTCGGCGCTGATCGCCGAGCTGCGCGCGCTCGGCTGCGGGGTGGTGCTGATCGGCGACGGCGATGTGGCCGGGGTGATCGCGGTGACCGATCCCGACACCACCATCGACATGTACATGGGCCAGGGCGGCGCGCCCGAGGGCGTGCTGGCCGCCGCGGCGCTGCGCTGCGTGGGCGGACAATTCAATGGCCGCCTCGTCTTCCGCAACGAGGACGAGAAGGCGCGCGCCCGCAAATGGGGCATCGAGGATTTCGATCGCATCTATCTGCGCGACGATCTGGTGAAGGGCGATTGCATCTTTGCCGCCACCGGCGTGACCGCGGGATCGCTGCTCGACGGCGTGAAATACACCCGCGACGGCAAGCTGACGACCGAGAGCGTGGTGATGCGGGCCTCGAGCGGGACGGTGCGCTGGATCAGGGGCGAGCATCGGGTGCGCTGATTGCCGACAGCTGCTGCCATTGCCGACAGCGCCACGGTCCTGCGCACCCCGCACCAAAGAGTCGCGCTGGATCAGGGGCGAGCATCGGATACGGTAGAGGACAGGCTTGCTGTTCCCTCCGCCTGCGGGAGGGGGATTTGCGCGTACGCGTGGACCACACACCGGGGGGTCTAATAACTTCCCCGCCCTCATTCCGCGGCCTCCGTCCAGTGGGAATCGACGAACCCGCTGGTTCGTCGCAGCAGGCGGATAAGCGCGGAACCGTCGGGCTTTCGCCGGATCTAGGGTTCAGCGAGATAGAGCTGTAGGGCGGCACAGGCGACCTGCGCGGATGTCGGCATGGCTAAGCCAGACAGGGCCGCTATCGCCACAGCGCGCGAGCCTAACCGCATTTCCCGCTCTCCCCCAAAGATCGGTCAGCCATTTTACGAGCATCAGAGGGTCACGCAAGTCGGCGGTGTCGTCGATTTTTTGGCTGCGTTTCCTCTCGCCCTATTTGTAAATCACCGCGTTTTGAATGCGCTTTTTGGAATGTGAGTGATGCGGCACGCGAGATCAGCCTCGCCGCTCGCGACTATGAAATGGTCTCCAGCATCCGCGATCCCGGTTGTGAACACCACATTGTCGAGATACATCTGGTCTTTGATCGGTTCGGTGAGCGACGGGTTGGCTTCCATGAGTGGGAGGTGACTGGTGGCAAGCACCTTCCAGGGTTCGTCGGGATCGAGCAGGGACCAGTACGTGCGGTACTTCCCGACGATATGGTGCGGCTCAACCCCGTGCCACAGCGTCAGCCATCCCCGCATCCCGGCGATTTCCGTGAGGATGGGGGGTGTGCCGCCGCCGATACGCGCTGTCGCGGCGGTGCCCGCATGAGGCCGGATCGCGGGCTCGATATGCGGCTTCCAGTGCAGGGCGTCGGGGCTGGTGGCGTGATTGATGGAGGGGCCCGCGTGCCACGGGCTGCCGGGAGGGTAGGCGAAGAATAGCTGGCCGAGAGGACGGGTCTGCGCCCAGTACTCACCGCCGATCAACCCCTCGAAGATCAGCATATCCTTGTTCTGGTGGTCCAGCACGATGCCTTCGAATGCCCAGTTGACGGCGTCGGTGGACGAATGCAGCGTCGTGGAATGGCGTTCCGGGCTGACCGAGCAGGTCGTCATGAACCAGCGCCCTTCGACCTTGCTGATCCGTGCGTCCTCGAGGCCGTAGCATTGATACGTGCCTTGGGGTGCGATCGCTCTGTCGTAATGCAGGGCAATGAGTTCAAGGCCATCTGCGGTCAACTCGACTGGAAGGAGCCAGGCCAGCGAGGTCAGCGCCATGATCTTCCAGCCGAAGCCATGAAGGAGAAACTTGCGGGGATCGGAGGTGTCGGCGAGCTCGAGCGGCCAACCGTCCAGAACGAAGCCGCGCCTGGAATCCCACCTGATGGCATGAACCTTCCCGCCGAAGATCGGCTGGCGGAGCGCCTCGGCCACCCGAACCATCATCAGAAGATTGCCATTGGGAAGACGCGCCATGCCGGGGTTGAATGCGCCAAGCACGTAGGTCTCGCGGTCGAGCGCTCCGGCCAGCGGAGACCGCGAGAGATCGATGTCGTTCGGGGTCAGGACCAGCTTGTCGACCGGATAGCTCATACTTCCTCACTGACCCGCTGGGTCATCGCCATTTGCATCACCACATTTCGGCGCGGCTGGGTCAGCATGAAATGAACGCCGACAGCGATGTCTTCGGCGCGCAGCATCTCGTCCTTGTTGATCATCTCACGCTGCTTGTCCGCGGGGATGTCCGGATACTGGAAGTCTGCGCCAGTGAGGCCGGGCTCGATCAGGCCGACCTTGATGCCCTTGTTGCCGAGTTCCTTGTGCAGCGCCTCCGCGAAACCCTGGATACCCTTCTTCATACCCGCATAGATCGATCCCTCTCCGCCGAGATGATGCGCGCTCATGGAGCCCACCAGGATCAGATCCCCCTGTTTGCCCATCGCGCCAGCGGCCCTGTGGGCGCTCAGTATGTAGGCGACATAGTCGATCGCGAGGGCGTAGTTTACGTCGTCTTCGCTGCTGTTGGTAACGCCGTCGATCGGGATCGCGGCGTTGATCACGGCAATGTCGTAATGGCCGAGCTTTTTCGTCGCGGCGTGGAAGAACTTGTCGATGTTGCCTCGAACGGCAAGATCCAGGGCTAGCCCATTGCCTTTACCGACTTCGTTGATTCGCTTCAGTCCATCGGCGAGATGCTGCTCATCCCGGCCGCAGGTAAAGATTTCTACGCCTTCCGATGCGAGCAGGACCGCGATGGCGCGTCCGATACCCGTGGTCCCGCCCGTCACGATCGCCTTGCGTCCTTCGAGGCTGGGTCTTTGGGTATGCGCGTCGGACAAATCTTTCAAAGTTGCGTCGGCCATTGCATTCTCCTTCGCCAAAAGGACGGCGCTGTCGCCTCAGGGTTCCGAACTTGGGGTTAGGCGGAGCGCCCTTCACGATGGCGAGGGATATCGCTGAGCTACCCGCTCCAGCGCACGGTGAAGGCCCCCTGCGCCGGCACCGAAAATTGAAGCTGCATGTCCGGAGATTCGGGCTCCTTCAGCGGGCGAATCACGCCATTGGTTCCGTGGAGCGTCACGTCTTGCTTGCGCTTTTTGGCAGACGGAAGGCGCAGCAACGACAGTGTCGCCCGGCCCCCCGGGGGGCCATCGAGTGAAAAGGTGACGGCGTTCTTCTGGTCGGTGCTGGCGGCCCGCAGGAAATGGTCGCAATGGATGATGAACGGGGCACCGTCGAGCTTGTGAAACGCGCGCGTGGCAAAGACCATCGCGGCGCCCGAACCGTAGATTTCCTGCCCTACCTGACCTGCCGGCTGACCGTCAGGGTACAGATCCTCCAGTGGAAAATTGAGCGCAGGATCGATGTGACCGTTGCGGATATCGTCCTGCGCCAGAGCCTCGGCTGGCAGGGTGTCGGGATAATAATACCACGCGCGGCTGAGCGCGAAGCGGCAGTATTCGCTCACCAGCTGTTTGGCGGCAGGGATGAGATCAGGCCCGCCGAGGTCGAGATAATGTTCGAAAGCGGCAAAACTGTCGAAGCATTCGTAGATCGCCATGTAGGGCGCGTCTTGGAGGCAGGTAGCGGCGAGGAAATTGCTGTAATGGCGAGCGTTCTCGATCTCGCTCTCCCAAAGCTGGCAGTTATGGAAGAAGCTGGCGAGATAGACGTAGCTCTGGTCGAGGTAGCGCTCCTCGCCGCAGATACGCCACAGCTTGATGCAGGCGGCCGCGCCCCATGCGGTAAGATTGGCCTGATAATTGAGGTCGAACCGCATGCCCTCGCCCGCGTCGATTGCCGTGCGCGCCTCGTCCAGGAAGCGCTGTTCGCCGCACAGCTGGAAGGCCTGGAGCATGACCCAGGCATACATCCCGCCGACATCGGTCTGGCCGCGGTCGTCGGCCGCGACCGCGGTGATGATTTCGAAGCTGTCGATTTTATACTGGATGGGCCAGCGATAGGCGAAATGATGTGCGGCCTTGATGCCGTATTCGACGCTGTCGAAGAATAGTTCTCGCGCTTCCGCGTCCCCGTCGTGCGCGAGGTGGGCCAGCATCGCCATGGGGTGGTAAAGGTACCAACTATCGACCGCGTCAGGATCCTTGTCGGACGCGACGTCGGGAAGATAGCGCCGCAAGGTTTTTAACTTGCGATCGTAGAACCCACGCAGACCCTTGACGATCTCTCGCTCGAGCGGATGGGTCTCGCCCGTCCACTGGTTCCAGTCATGGATCGCGGACAAGAGCGAAAGTTGCACCATGGAGTCCGGGTTTTCAAACGCGGTGTAGGGATGGAAATAGACATTGCCCGCGTGCCGGGTCCGTGCGGCGGGGCTGGTCGAAAGGTCGCCTAAGGTGCGCTCGGCTCGCCCCACCCAGTCCCGGTACGGTGCGTCGGGCTTCTGCAGGCGGTTGTAGATTGTCCCCAGCACCTCGAGGAACTGGCGTGCCGACGCACTCTCCTCGTCCTGCGAATATCGCCTCAGGAGCAGGTGGGCGTGACACAGGACTACTTTGCGCCCGGCTGTCAGTGCCGTTGTCGCGTCTTGGGGTTGGGCCGGGGCGAGATAGCCGATCTCGGGCCATTCCCCGCCGACGGCGTTCTCCGGCTTGGTTCCTGTGGCATTAAAGTAGCCATTGAGCGCCGTCAGATCCTGTACATAGAGCGCTTTCCCCAGATCGGGATCGTCAAGCGTGGCATAGCAAAGGCCGGTGTTCAGTCGCCGCTGCCGCGCGTCGATACGTCCTTTTGGGCGATCGCTGTCGCCTTTCGGTCCGAGCACGATCAGATCGCGCGGAAAGAACGGGATATGAAGGGTGCTCCTCGGCGTGAAGCTCACCTTCAATGTGAAGAGGGTGTCTCCGTTGGCGTCGGCACTAACCGCTACGAGGTGGAGACCCAGTGAACTGGACGCCTCGAAAGAAAACAGATCGTCGCTGTCCATCCGCTCGACGGTGGCGTCGTGGGACAGCAGCGGCACGCGCCAACCCAGACCACCGACCTCGGCACACGTCCCGTTCGTCGAGATGAAGATCCATAGATCGCTCCCCTCCTGGCGCGCTTCGAGGCGTATGGGGCCGTGGCTAACGGCACCCAGGTGCCGCCCCTTTTCCAGTACTCGCTCGCCCTCGCGCACCGCCAGCGTAGTCGACGTCACCCCGTGCCTCCGGTGTCATGGCCCTGCGGAGCGAGACGCTCGCTGACATGGAAGTCGGGGGCCTTACGGTCGCTGATTTCCGTGCCACCCACCGTCGATTGCCTCGGGTGTAAATAGGCGGCGTAATCACGGCTTGGCCCGGCTTGAACAGGGCTGCCGCCCACACGCCAACCCGGCTCGCTCGACTCGACCATCCATGAATCGGCGGGTGCCGCTCTTGCTTGCTGCCTATCGGTCGTGGCCAAAATGAGCATGGCGAGCGCCAAATCCACCGCCCTACGGTTAATCGCTTCTCGGCCAATGTCGCCGAGATGATGGACGGCGTGACGTGTTGTTGTCTTGTTGGAAACCGCGATGTGCACCAGGCCGACCTCTTCGCTACTTTGACGCGGTCCAGCAAATCCCGTGATCGCCGCGCTGAGATCAGCCCGGCTGGCCTCCCAGGCTGCGCGGGCCATATAGCGAGCGACCGTTTCGCTCACGCCGTCGCAGCTTTCGACTTCCGCACGGTCGATGCCGAGAAGCTCACATTTGGAATCATTGGAGTACACAACGAAGCCTCGTTCGAACCTCGTGCTGGTGCTGGGGTGCGAAACGAGGGTCGCCGACAGTTGGCCTCCGGTGAAGCTTTCGGCGACTGCAATAGACCAACAACGTCGCTCCAGTCGCGATGCGAGCCTTTCAATCAGCCATGTCGTTTGCTCGCCGATCATGCGCTCATACCACGGCCTCGCCGCGCTCTGGGTGGTGGTCGGGCCTCACTGCGTTTCTTGTTCGTCCCGAATGCCTGGGTGCCGCAACCAGCGCCGGATATTCATTCCCGACGAGCGATCGGCCACCTTGTTTGACACCTGATTCGCCTGGTACTTCTTCGCCCAGCTCGCTCATTCGTGACCTCTTCTTTCCTGCCTCCGCTAGACCGTCGTGCCTATCCGTGTGGTTCCGTCCAACCTGCCGCATTGAGAAGTTTGAACTGATCTTGGTCGCGCACAGGGCCCTCACAATTCCAATAGAGGCTGCACACAAAGGTTCCCTAATTGCTGAAGTGCAAGCCACACTTAATCTAGGTTCGGTTTCGAAACACTCTTGATTATATTGCGATTAGGAACCCTAGGTAAGCCAACCCGACGTTCGGTTAACTTGCTCAGGGCCTATGTCGCCTGTTCCGGAGGGTGTCTCTTTGATAAGCGAAAATTGGCGGTCGGTATCGGGAGCGAGCCGCTCTTTCTGGAAACCGATCGCCCGCCTCCCCGCCATGATGTCGTTGATCAGAACCTTGGCACCGTCATGTTCCACATAGGCCTCATTCAAGGTATCTTCCGCAATCTTGCCTTCCAGCGCGGGATAAAAGAGCTCCTCTTCGATCATCGTGTGAATCTTCAGCTCATTGCAGATTTGCTCGGCAATGGATTGTTTGCTGCCGGGGCGGGCGTTTTCGAACTTCTCGAACAACTCCTCGACCGTCCGATGATCCGCCTTCAGCAGGGCAATCGCGTCGGTGAATTCGTCAGCCATGAAACGCTCCTTTCGTTCGCTTAAGGAGCGACTGCTTGAGCGGTTCCGAAATTACCAAATCATGGTTGCGGCACGCTGCTCATCGCCGGGGAAATTATCAGATTATAACCGTGCCCACCATCGGCCAGATGGAGCAGTTGAAGACCTGGATAACCGAGCGACTGGACCTCCACCCCGCGCAGTTCGTCGAAAAAAGCCGTTGCCTTCCGCCATACGATGGCTAGAGAGAATGGTATGTTGTATCATCATTCGCGCTCACTTCGCCCGGCTTTTGCCGGTGCGTCCCTGCTCACCCTCGCGCTGTCGGCACCGCTGGCTGCACAGACCGCGCCCGTGCCGGAGGCGCCCCCCGCCGCGGCAGATGAGCCTTCAGCCGACGATCTTCACGATCGCCGCCGCGACACCTATGGCCAGATCGTTGTCAGCGCGCAGGGGCTCAGGCAGTTCGACCTGCTGGCTGGAACCTCGGTGCTCGAAGGCGACGATCTCCAGCGCAATCTTTCCGGCCCGATCGGCGAAGTGGTCGCCAAGCTGCCGGGTGTCACCGCGTCGGGCTTCGCGCCGGGTGTGTCGCGCCCGATTCTGCGTGGCCTCTCGGGCGAGCGCGTGCGGACGCTGATCGACGGGATCGGCACCATCGACGCCTCCAATACCTCCGACGATCACGCCGTCGCGATCGATCCGCTCACCGCCGAGCGGATCGAGGTGCTGCGTGGCCCCGCGGTGCTGCTCTATGGCAGCCAGGCGATCGGCGGCGCGGTCAATGTGATCGACAAGCGCATCCCGCGACGCGTTCCGAACGAGCCGATCCATATCGATGGCTTCGCCGGGTTCGATAGCGTCAACGACCAGTATCAAGTCGCCGGTTCGCTCGACGCTCCGCTCGGCGGCGGCTTCGTGGTCCATGTGGACGGCAGTTATCGCGACGCGGGCAACCTCACGATCCCGGGCTATGTCGTCTCCGACGCGCTGCGGGCCGACCTGCTCGCCGATGCCGACGAAGAAGAGGCCGAGGGCCATTTAGACGAGGCCGAGGAGCTGCGCGAAGCCGCCGACCAGCGCGGGGTGCTGCCCAACAGCTATGCGCGCGCTTGGAGCGCCAACGCGGGCTTCGCCTTCTTCGCGGGCGACAGCAATCTGGGCGCGTCGGTCGGCTGGTACGACACCACCTATGGCGTGCCCGCGCGTCCCGGTGCCGGGCATCATCATGGCGAGGAAGGTGAAGAAGCCGAAGAAGAGGAAGGCGAGGCCCCGGTCTCGATCGGCCTCGAACAGTTCCGGGCCGATCTGCGCGGCGAGCTGGCGCTCGGCGGCGGTTTCCTCGACCGGCTGATCACCCGCGTCGGCTATACCGATTACACTCATACCGAATTCGAGGGCGACGAGGTCGGCACCGTTTTCGACGTCACCGGCATCGAGGCGCGCGCCGAATTCGTCCAGAACGAGGACGGCCCGCTGCGCGGCTCGTTCGGCGCCCAATACTATTTCCGCGACTTCGCCGCGATCGGTGGGGAAGCCTTCGTGGCACCCAACCGCACCGATCAGTTCGGACTGTTCACGCTGCAGGAGGTCGATATCGGCCCGGTCCAGCTCGAGGGCGCGGCGCGCTACGAGCGAACCAGCGTGCGCTCGGCCGAACTCGGGATCGACCGCGACTTCGACGGCTTCTCAGGCGCGCTGGGACTCGCCTATGAGACCGACGGGGGCCTGCGCTTCGGCGTCAACGGCACGCGCGTTCAGCGCGCACCATCGGGCGAGGAGCTGTTCGCCAATGGCCCGCATATCGCCACCCAGGCATTCGAGATCGGCGATCCAAACCTGCGACAGGAAAAGGCCTGGGGCGTGGAAGCCTACGTCCGCGGCCGGGTGGGCCCAGCGCAGGTCAGCCTGGCCGCGTTCCGCAACTGGTTCGACGATTACATCTATCTCAGCGGTACAGGCGAGGAAGAGGACGATCTGCCGGTGTTCCGCTTCCTCCAGGCCGATGCCGACTACATGGGTGTGGAGGGCCAGATATCGCTCCCCTTCTACGATCGGGGCGGACTGCGTCTGACCGCCGAAGCGAGCGGCGAATATGTCCACGCCGAGCTTGAAGATGGCTCCCCGCTGCCGCGCATCCCGCAGCTTAGCCTGCTGGGTGCGCTTGAAGCGGGGACCGAGGCGTTCGATGCCCGCGTCGAGGTCGAATGGTTTGCCGCGCAGGACCGGGTGGTGGCCTTCGAGACGCCGACCGACGACTTCACTTTCGTAAATGCCTCGCTGGGATGGAAGCCGGTGCGCGGTTCAGACAACGTGACCTTGCTCGCGCAAGTCGACAACATCTTCGATGTCGAAGGCCGTCGTCACGCCAGTTTCACCAAGGATTTCGTGCCCCTGGGCGGGCGCAACTTCCGGGTGAGCGCACGCTTCAGCTTCTAGGTCCGGGGATCGCCATCGGTGCGGTCGGCCAGGGTGCGGCGGCGGTTGAACCAGCCGCCGCGTGCCGGTGCTACGCCGTCGGCGCGGGCTTCAGCGCGCGCCGCCGCCAGTTCGGCGTCATGGCGGCGGTCGCGCTCCTTCCAAGTGCTTACTCGCCAGCTTACCTGGCCATAGGCGAACACCATCAGCAGTCCGCCGAAGATGGCGAGGTTCTTGAGCGCCGCCTGTGCCTGCACGGGATCGGTGACCTGCGCATGGAACAACAGCGTCGCCAGCGCGACGAAACCGGCTAGCACCACCGCGACGAGCCGGGTCATTACCCCCAGTCCGAGCAGCAGCCCCGCGACGATCTCGAATATGCCCACCGGGACAGCAAGAGTAGGCGACAGCGCAGTGGCGCTGGCAATGTACTGGGCGGTGCCCGCCGGATCCATCAGCTTGCCAGCCCCGGCAAAGATGAACAGGACGGCAAGGCATAGCCGTCCGATGATTGCCGCAAGCGTCGCCATGCCAATTCTTCCCGTGGTTGTCAGCGCAACGGGTCCAAGGGCTTAGCGGTTCCCTCAATCCTCCAGGGCGAACGTCAGGGCGGCGTGTTCGCGCAGCCGAAACACCAGTGCTTCACCGAGAAACGAACCCGGCGTGCCGATGCCGCCGGGCGCATCGCAGTCGAGCAGCGCTATGCCCGTCTCACCCAGCATCCGGCTGGTCGAGCCATAGCCCGGATCGTAGCGGCCTTTCACAGCATAGCTAAGCGCGCGTCCGTCGGAATATTCGCCGCGAAACACGATATCGTAATGCCCAGCTTCGCGTTCCTCCGCGCTCGGGCCCTCGCCCGGCTTGGGCGGCTTGGCGCCGAAAGGATTCTTGAGGAAGCCTGTGATCGCTTCGGCCGCCGCCTTGCCCGCATCGCCGGGGCTGGTCAGCATCATCTCGTCGTAGCGGAAATCTTCGCCATAAGGGAAACCGGAGAGAAAGTTGGTGCGGTGGACGTTCTTCACATTGATCGTGGCCATGATAAAGGGCGCCGCCCATTTGCCGAACTCGTCCTCGTAATGCGGCAGCAGGCCGGATGGCTGGTCCGGACCCTCAAAGCCTGGCGTGAGTCCGAAGGGGCTGTTGAGCACTTTGATGAGCGATGGGTCTTTGGCCACCGCCTTGACCGTCGCGGTCAGGCTGGCCGCAGTGCCGCCGGAGAACGTGCCCTGCATCGCGCGCACCCGGCCCTTCACGCGTGGTGCGGGCGATCCGAAGCGTGTCTTCGCTTCCTGCTGAAGCATCAACACGCCGAGGTCGAAGGGGATCGAATCGAAGCCGGAAGAAAAGCAGATGCGTGCACCGCTCGACTTAGCCGCCTCGTGGTGCGCGTCGATCATTTCGCGCATCCACCCCGGCTCGCCGCACAGATCGGCGTAATCGGTGCCGTTCCGCGCGCAGGCGGCGACGAGCTCGCTGCCATAGAGCTGGTATGGCCCGACCGTGGTCAGCACCACGCGGGTGCGGCGGCACAGCGCATCGAGGCTGACCGGGTCCTCGGCATCGGCGACCACCAGCGGGGTGTCGGCGGGTGCCCCGATCAGCGAGCGCACCTCCTCGAGCTTGGCCATGCTGCGCCCCGCCATCGCCCATTTCGCCGCATCGGGGGCGCTGCCGTACTCGCGCACGAAATGCTCGGCCACCAGACGCCCGGTGTAGCCCGTCGCGCCATAGACCACGATGTCGAATTCCTTGCTCGCCATTGCCGCTCTCCCACCAATTCAGCGACAGCCTAGGTCACAACCGCGGCAGCGTCACCCCGCGCTGGCCCATGTATTTGCCCGCGCGATCGGCATAGGTAACCTCGGGCCGCTCATTGCCTTGCAGGAACAGGAATTGGCACGCGCCCTCGCCAGCGTAAATCTTCGCAGGCAGCGGGGTGGTGTTGGAGAATTCCAGCGTCACGTGCCCTTCCCAACCCGGTTCCAGCGGGGTCACGTTCACGATGATGCCGCAGCGGGCATAGGTGCTCTTTCCCAGGCAGATCACCAGCACATCGTCGGGCACGCGAAAATATTCGACCGTGCGGGCGAGAGCGAAGCTGTTGGGCGGGATCACGCAGACATCGGTCTTACGGTCGACGAAGCTGGTGTCTGCGAAGTTCTTCGGATCGACGATGGCGTTGTCGATGTTGGTGAAAATCTTGAACTCGTCCGCCACGCGCGCGTCATAGCCGAAACTGGACAAGCCGTAGGAAATGCAGCCGTCGCGCCGCTGCGCCTCAACGAAGGGCTCGATCATTGCGCGCGTCGTCGCCGCCTCGCGGATCCATTTGTCGGAGAGAATCGCCATGCTGAGACGATTGCGGAGGGCGGAGGGCGCGGCAAGCCCCCGGCCAAGTTATCCTAGCCGAACTTCTTCGCGGTCAGCTTCGGATTCAGATCGCCGATGTGATTGAGCCACTGGCGCGGCTTGCGCAACATCTCGGGTGGATACTCGACCTTGAGGCCCAGCAGTTCCGCCATCCGCCCGACAAAGTGGATGCAGTTGCGATCTTCCAGGCTGTAGTATTTGCCCGGCGCGGTGCGGAACCTCTCCACCTCGGCGCGCAGCGTGCGGTATTGGACGTCGGTCAGCGTGACGGTGAAATGGCGGTTGGTTTTGGTCAGCCACTTGTCCTTCTCGACCAGGATCACGCCGTAGACCGGGCCGCTGAGCACTGCGGGCGAGATGTTCTTGGCCGACCAGCCGAAGTTCTCCTTCACGCGTTCGCCCGTGGCGTCGAGGGTGCCGTCGAACGCCACGAAGGTATGCGGGAAGCGCCCGAACGGCATCGAGCCGTTGAAGCTGTGGAAGGTAACGCGAACCTCCGCGATCGCGGCGGTGGCGGTGACAAGCGCCAGCAGCGCGGCAAAAAAGCGGAGGAGCCGGATCATGGGGCGGCGCTATCGCAGATGCACATGAATTCGCAATGAAACCTAGCTGGCCAGCAGCGTGGCGTTGCCGCCCGCCGCGGTGGTGTCGATGCAGACGACCCGCTCGGTGGCGAACCGCGCGACATAGTGGGGCCCGCCCGCCTTGGGACCAGTGCCGCTAAGCCCCTCGCCGCCGAAGGGCTGGCTTTCCACTACCGCGCCGATCTGGTTGCGGTTGACGTAGAGATTGCCGACGCGCGCCTTCGCCTCGACGAGCCGCCGGGTCGCATCGATTCGGCTGTGGAGGCCCAGCGTGAGGCCGTAACCGGTGGCGTTGATATCCTCGATCACGCGCTCGAGATCGGCTGCGGCGAAGCGCGCGACATGGAGCACCGGGCCGAAATTCTCACGCTGGAGATCGCGGATCGATTCGATTTCGATGATCGTCGGCGCGACGAAATGGCCCTTGGCGCATTCCGCCGGAAGCTCGCGCTGCCAGACCTTGCGCCCCGTCTGCTTCATCGCGGCGATATGCGCATCGAGCGATTGCTTGGCTTCATCGTCGATCACCGGCCCGACATCGGTCGTCAGACGGTCGGGACTACCCACATCAAGCGCTTCAAACGCACCTTTGATCATCGCCAGCATCCCGTCGGCGACGTCCTCCTGAAGGTAGAGCACGCGCAGCGCCGAACAGCGCTGACCCGCGCTTTGGAACGCCGAATTGACCACATCGCGCGTCACCTGTTCGGGCAGCGCCGAGCTATCGACGATCATGGCGTTCTGCCCGCCGGTCTCGGCGATCAGGATGCCGAGCGGTCCGTCGCGCGCGGCGAGGCTGCGGTTGATCGCCTGCGCGGTCTGGGTCGAGCCGGTGAAGGCGACGCCCGCAATGCGCGGATCGCTGGTGATAGCCGCGCCGACATCACCCGCGCCTGGGAGCAGTTGGAGGACATCGCGCGGAATACCTGCCTGGTGGCACAGCTCAATCGCGAGCGCGGCGATCAATGGGGTCTGCTCGGCGGGCTTGGCGATCACGCTGTTTCCCGCGGCGAGTGCGGCCGCGGCGGGGCCGATGAAGATCGCGAGCGGGAAGTTCCACGGGCTGATCGTCGCCCACACCCCACGCCCGGCCATCACCAGCCGGTTTTCCTCGCCCGTCGGGCCGGGTAGCCGGAATCCCTCGGGATCGAACAGCGCGCGGGCCTCGCCCGCGTAATAGCGCAGGAAATCGACCGCCTCTCGCAACTCGAGCACCGCATCGACCAGCGTCTTGCCCGCCTCGCGCTGGCACAGACTCAGGAACTCGTCGGTATGCGCCTGGAAGGCATCGGCGGCGGCTTCGAGCAGCGCCGCTCGCGCTTCGCCGCTGAGCGCGTTCCAGGCTGGCTGTGCTGCCTCGGCGCGGGTGATGGCCACAGTGACTTCAGCCGGTGTGGCGTCACGGGAATGGCCGACGATATTGGTGTTGTCGTGGGGCGGACGTAGCGCGCGGCCTTCGATAGGCTCAGGCTGAACGGAATTTGCTAATGATCCGAACTCCACATCCGCTCGTCCTGAGCTTGTCGAAGGACCATGCGCAAGGGTCGGTTTCGCGCCCCACACCCTGCCCTCCAGCGCCTCCAGCCGCACCATCAGCGGCTCGCGTACAAGCGGATCGGCCAAATCCACCCCGGCACTGTTGGCACGGTTCCGGAAGATGTCGCCGGGTAGGGGGATTGCCGGATTGCGCTTCGGCTCCAGCGCCGCGAGCTCGGCGACCGGATCGCCCGCCAGCTCGATCGCCGGAACATCGGCGTCGGCCATGCGGTTGACGAAACTGCTGTTGGCCCCGTTCTCGAGCAGGCGGCGCACCAGATAGGCGAGCAGGTCCTCGTGGCTTCCGACCGGGGCATAGATGCGGACCTGCGTCGGCCGATTGCCTTCCAGCTTCGCCAGCTCCTCGTAGACATCTTCGCCCATGCCGTGGAGGCGCTGAAACTCGAACTCACCTTCACGCCGGTACCGCGCCGCCAGCGCCTTGATCGCGCCGACGGTGTAGGCATTGTGCGTGGCGAACGCAGGGTAGAGACAATCGCCCGCGCCCAGCAGCACGTCGGCGCAGGCGAGGTAGCTAACGTCGGTCCCCACCTTGCGCGTGAACACCGGAAAGTCCGGGTAACCGCCGACCTGACTGGCCTTGATCTCTGTGTCCCAATACGCGCCCTTGACGAGCCGCACGAACAGGCGGCGGTCGTACGTGCGGCCAAGCTGGGCCACCCAGCGGCACAACGGCACGGCACGCTTCTGATACGCCTGCATCGCCAGTCCGAAGCCGGTCCATCCGCCCGCGAACAACTCGTCATCGGCCACCAGCGCCTCGATGATGTCCATCGAAAGTTCGAGCCGCTCGGCCTCTTCGGCGTCGATGGTGAAATGGATGTCGGCGTCGCGCGCCTTCATCGCGAGGTCGCGGATTATCGGCACCAGCGCCGCCTTCGCCGCCTCGGCGTGGAGGAAATCGTATTTCGGATAGAGCGCCGAAAGCTTGACCGAAATGCCCGGCGAACCGCGCACACCCGCGCCCGCCTCCTTCGCCAGCCGCTCGACGGCGCGCTCGTAGCTGAGCCGATAACGCTCGGCGTCCGCGAAGGTCAGCGCACCCTCGCCCAGCATGTCGAAGCTGTGCGCCAAGCCCTTGGCGCGCTCGGGCGCGGCGCGCTTGAGCGCCTCGTCCATCGTCCGCCCGAACACGAACTGGCCGCCCAGGATGCGCATCGCCTGCAACGTCGCCTTGCGGATCACCGGCTCGCCCAGCCGCCCGATGGTGCGCTTGAGCGTCGCGCCCATGCCGCGTTCCGCCGCCAGCGGCTTATCGAGCACCTCGCCGGTCAGCATTAGCGAGAAGGTCGCGGCATTCACGAAGGTCGAGCTGCTTTCGCCCAGATGCTCGCCCCAGTCGATCTCGCCGATGGTGTCGCGGATCAGCGCGTCGGCGGTCCGTGCATCGGGCACGCGCAGCAGCGCCTCGGCCAGGCACATCAGCGCGATGCCTTCCTCGGTATCGAGCCCGAACTGCTGGAGGAAAGCATCGAGTCCGCTGGCCTTGCGCCGCCGCGCGCCCTCGATCAGCTGCACCGCCAGCCGGCTTGCCTCGCCATGCACCGCGCTGGCGGGTGCCGCCTGCTCCAGCCGCTCGGCGATGCAAGCCGCTTCCTCCATGCGATAGGCCTGGCGCAGTTGAGTACGGTCGAGCGGAGTTGCGGGCATTGGCGGTCCGGGCATGGCTGGAATTGTGCCGCGCCCCTTGGACCCGGCGCGGCTTGCGATCAAGCTGGCGGGTTTTTGGCGAACCAGCGTTCGACCGCGGCGATTGCATTTGGCGCGAGGTGGAGACCCAGCTTGCTGCGCCGCCACAGCGCATCCTCGGCGGTGCGGGCGAATTCGTGCGCGACCAGATAGCGCAGTTCGGCTTCGTACAGGTCACCGCCGAAATGCCGCCCCAGTCCGGCAAGGCTCTCCGCCTCGCCGATTATCTGGTCGAGCCGCGTGCCATAGGCGCGCGCGAGGCGTAGCAGCATCTCAGGCGGCAGCCATTCGAAGCGGGCGCTGGCGTCCCACAGGAAACGGGCGAAGTCCGGGATGTCGCCACCGGGCAGCGGCGCAGTGGCGGTCCACGCCTCGCCCATTGGGAGGTGTTTCGCCAGTTTCTTGAGCGCGTGCTCGGCGAGACGACGGAAGGTGGTGATCTTGCCGCCGTAGATCGACAGGATCGGCGCGCCATGTTTGGCTTCGAGCTCGAACACATAGTCGCGCGTGACCGTGGAATCGCTGCGCGCCTTGTCCTCGTACAGCGGGCGCACGCCGGCATAACTCCACACAATCTCGTCCCGCGTTACGCCGCTGCGGAAACTGCGCCCGACCGCGGCGATCAGGTAGTCTATCTCGCCGTCCGAAATCGCGACCGCGCCGGGATCGCCGGTAAACGCCTCGTCGGTGGTGCCGATCAAGGTGAAATCGCGCTCGTAGGGGATGGCGAAGACGATCCGCCCGTCGGGCTGCTGGAGGATATAGGCCTGCTCGCCGGGAAAGCCGCGGGGGACCACGATATGGCTGCCCTTCACCAGCCGGAGATGCGCTGCGGTGCCCTTGCCGAGCGCCATGCCGGCTATGTCGTCCACCCACGGTCCGGCCGCGTTGATTACCGCCCGCGCGCTGATGATCCGCTCGCGCTTTGGCTCGCGCAGCACCGCGCGCCAGTGCTCCGGTTCGCGCTCCAGAGCCACACATTCGGTGCGGGTCAGGATCTCGGCGCCGCGAGCCCGCGCATCCATCGCCACCAGCGCCACCAGCCGCGCATCCTCCACCCAGCAGTCGGAATATTCGAAGCCGCGCGTCAGATGGTCGCACAGCACCCCCCGGTGCGGCGCGCGGTCGAGTCGAACCGCCCGGCTCCCGGGTAGGCTGCGCGCGAGCCCGCCGAGCGTGTCGTAAAGGAGAAGCCCCGCGCGCAACAGCCAACGCGGCCGCATCGCGCGGTCGTGCGGGAGCACGAAGCGCAGTGGCCAGACGATATGCGGCGCGGCCTGCAGCAGCACCTCGCGCTCGCGCAGTGCTTCGGCGACCAGCCGGAACTCGAACTGCTCGAGATAGCGCAGCCCGCCGTGGATCAGCTTGGTGCTGGCGGACGAGGTATGCGCGGCGAGATCGTCCTTTTCGCACAACACCACCTTGAGTCCCCGCCCGGTGGCATCGCGGGCGATCCCGGCACCGTTGATGCCCCCGCCAATGACCAGCAGGTCGCAGCTATTAGCGCCGACCAAGTAGCCTCCCCGCCACGGCATCGAGCTTAGCGACCAGTTCGCGGTCGAATTTGTCGGGATTGGTGATGACCGCATCGTCGAGCGCGGTGTCGATGGGGCTGGGCGCGCGGGTCTTGGGCAGCGCCTTCGCCAGCTCGACCACGGCCTTGCGCGCCAGGGCCGCATTGGCGTGCATCTGCTCCACCACTCGATCGACGCTCACCGTCGGCTCGCCCTCCCGCCAGGAATCGAAGTCGGTGACCATCGCCAGGAGCGCGTAGGGCAGCTCCGCCTCGCGCGCGAGCTTGGCTTCCGGCATGGCGGTCATGCCGATCACCTGCGCCCCCCACTGGCGATAGAGGCGGCTCTCGGCGCGGGTCGAGAACGCCGGACCCTCCATCGCCAGATAGGTCGCGCCCTCGCTCGCCCGGCCGCCCGCTTTGGCAACCGCCTTCGCTGCCAGCTTGGACAGCCGCGGGCAGACTGGATCGGCGAAGCCGACATGCGCCACGAACCCACTGCCGAAGAAGCTGCTCTCGCGGCGGCGGGTGTTGTCGATGAATTGGTCCACGGTCACGAATTGCCCCGGCGCCAGCTCCTCGCTGAGCGAGCCCACCGCCGAGATCGCAAGGATGTCGGTCGCGCCCGCGCGCTTGAGCGCATCGATATTCGCGCGTGCGTCGACGACACCCGGAGCCAAACGGTGCCCACGGCCATGACGCGGCAAAAAGCGCAACTGCACGTCACCGATGCGGCCGCAAAGGATTTCGTCCGACGGTTCGCCAAAGGGCGATTTGACCGCGATCCACTGGGCATCCTCCAGCGCATCGATGACGTAGAGCCCCGATCCGCCGATCACGCCGATCACCCATTCGCCGCTCATGCCCACTCCTGCTGCCGTTCGCCCGTGCGCTATAACCGGCGCGCCGCACACTCCAACCCAAAGGTTTAGGAATTGCCGATCATCCGCGTTGCGCGATAAGACAGCGGTCATGACTCGCCGTGTCCTTTTGCTCGCCCTTGCTCCCCTGACCGCCTGCTCCGTGGCCCCGCCCGAGGGCGCCACGCCGCCGCCCGATGGCTATGGGGGCGGGCAGTGCGATCCGCGCCCGGCAGCCGCGCTGATCGGCCAGCAGGCGAGTACGGACACCGGCGCACAGGCGCTGCGCCTGACGGGCGCGAGGACGCTGCGCTGGGGTCCGCCGCGGTCGGCCTTCACGATGGATTTCAGCCCTATGCGGGTAAACGTGATGTACGACGACGCGATGACCATCACCGAAGTCACCTGCGGGTGACGACTACCCGCGCTTTCACCGGCTCACCGTTCGAGGCACAGTTCGGCTTCGCACGCGCGGTCCGCGTGGGCGATCGCATTCTCGTGGCGGGCACCGGCCCGGTAGAGGACGACGGCTCGACTACCCTCGGTGACGCCGCCGCGCAGGCCGAGCGATGCTGCGTGCTGATCTGCCGCGCGCTCGAACAGCTTGGAGCCGGGGCAGAGCACGTGATCCGCACCCGGATGCTGTTGACCGATCCCGCCGATCAGGGCGCCGTCGGCGCGGTGCACGCGCGCTTCTTCGGGCCGGCACAGCCCGCCGCGACGATGGCCGGGGTCGCGTGGCTGTGCCGCCCCGAATGGAAGGTGGAAATCGAAGCGGAAGCGTCTATCGGAGCCGCATGACCGGACAATTCCAGCTTACCGAGGAACAGCGCGCGATCCAGGAGATGGCGCAGCGTTTCACCGCCGACGCCATCACCCCCTTCGCCTCCGAATGGGATGAGAAGCATCATTTCCCGCGCGACGTCATCAAGGCCAGCGCTGAGCTCGGCTTCGGCGCGATCTATGTGAGCGAGGAGTCGGGCGGCATCGGACTCGGGCGATTGGAGGCGGCGCTCATCATGGAGGCGATGGCCTATGGCTGCCCCGCGACCAGCGCCTATATCTCGATCCACAACATGGCCGCCTGGATGATCGACTGCTTCGGCGGTGCCGAGGTGAAGGCGAAATACCTCCCCGACCTCGTCACCATGGACAAGATCGCCAGCTACGCGCTGACCGAACCCGGCTCCGGTTCGGACGCGGCGGGTCTCAAGACCAGCGCGCGGCTCGACGGTGACCACTACGTCCTCAACGGCACCAAGCAGTTCATTTCCGGCAGCGGCTTCAACGACGTCTATGTGACCATGGTCCGCACCGGCGACGACAAGACCAAGGGCATCACCTGCCTCGTCATCGACAAGGACACCCCCGGCCTCCACTTCGGCGCGCCCGAGAAGAAGCTCGGCTGGAACGCCAGCCCGACCGCGCAGCTCATCTTCGAGGATGCGAAGGTGCCCGTCGCCAACCGCGTGGGCGAAGAAGGCCACGGCTTCCGCTTCGCGATGATGGGCCTCGACGGCGGGCGCCTCAACATCGGCGCGTGCTCGCTCGGCGGGGCGCAGCGCTGTCTCGACGAGGCGGTGAGATACACCAAGGAGCGCCAGCAGTTCGGCCAGCCGGTGGCGGAGTTCCAGAACACCCAGTTCATGCTCGCCGACATGGCCACCGACCTGGAAGCGGCGCGCGCGCTGCTCTATCTCGCCGCGGCGAAAGTGACCGACGGCGCGCCAGACAAGAGCCGCTTTTCCGCGATGGCCAAGCGGCTCGCGACCGACAGCGGGAGCAAGATCGTCGACGACGCGCTCCAGCTCTTTGGCGGCTATGGCTATCTCAAGGACTATCCGATCGAACGCTTCTGGCGCGATCTTCGCGTCCATTCGATCCTCGAAGGCACCAATCAGGTCATGCGGATGATCGTGGGCCGCGATATGCTGCGCCAATGACCAGTCTGGCCATGACGACGCTGCTGGTCCCCGATTACGAGGCCGGGATTGCGTTCTGTACCGAGGCGCTTGGCCTCGATCTGGTCGAGGACAGCGACATGGGCGGCGGCAAGCGCTGGGTGGTGGTCGGTGGCGCGGATGGCGGAAAACTTCTGATCGCCAGGGCTGCCAACGACGACCAGCGCGCGGCAATCGGCAACCAGGCCGGCGGGCGCGTTGGCTGGTTCCTCCACACCGAGAATTTCGCCGCCGCCCACGCCCGCATAAGCGCGTGCGGCGTGGAGTTTCTCGAAACCCCGCGCCACGAACCGTTCGGCACCGTTGCGGTGTTTCGCGATCCCTTCGGCAATCGCTGGGATCTGATCGAGCAAAAGCAGGCCACATGACCGAAGACGTTCTTATCCGCCGCACCGGCAGCGTGGGCCATATTTCGCTCAATCGTCCCAAGGCGCTCCACGCGCTGACACTGGAAATGTGCCACACGATGTCCGCGGCGCTGAGCGATTGGGCCGACGACGATGGCATCGAAGCGGTCATCATCGACCATGCCGAAGGGCGTGGCTTCTGCGCCGGGGGCGACATCGCCTTCCTGCGCAACTCCGCGCTGAATGACGGCGGCGTGTCGGGGCGGCAGTTCTTCCACGACGAGTATCAGCTCAACCACCAGCTCTTTACGTGTCCCAAGCCCGTGGTCGCCTTCATGGACGGGATCACCATGGGCGGCGGCGTGGGGATCGCCATGCCCGCCAGGTTCCGGGTGGCGACGGAGAACACGCGCTTTGCCATGCCCGAGACGGGCATCGGCCTGTTCCCCGATGTCGGCGGCGGCTGGTATCTGTCGCGGCTGGGCGGGCGGCTCGGCCAGTTTCTCGCGCTGACGGGCGCGCGGCTGGACGGGGCGGAATGCCTGTGGACCGGAATCGCGACGCATTACCTGCCGAGCGAGAAGCTGGCCGAGGCCAAGGCGCGCATTGCGGAGCATCCCGCGCGGATGGCTGGCATCCTGGGCGAGCTGTCAATCACCCCCCCCGATGCTCGCATTGCGAACAACGCGGACAAGATCGCCAAGCATTTCGCTTCGGATCGATACGAGGATATCCTTGCCAGCCTCGAGGCCGATGAAAGCGACTGGGCCGCGAAAGAACGCGATACGCTCGGCACCAAGAGTCCGCAGACCTGCAAGGTGGCTTTGCGACAGCTCGCAGTGAGCGCCCAACTCGACGACTTCGCCGAGAATATGGGACAAGAATATCGCATCGCCAGCCGCGTGCTGGTCCGCCCCGATTTCGCCGAAGGCGTGCGCGCGGTGATCGTCGACAAGACCAACGATCCGCAATGGGACCCAGCCACGCCTGAGGATGTTACCGAGACGCTGCTCGACGCCATCTTCGCGCCGCTACCAGCCGAAGAAGAATGGAAACCGCTGTGAAGTACGAAACGATCCTCCTCGAACAGCGCGACGCGGTCACGCTGATCACGCTCAGCCGACCGCAGGCGCTCAACGCGCTGAACTCGCAGGTGCTCGAGGAGCTGATCGCCGCCTTCGCCGCCTACGAGGCCGACCCGGGGCAGCGCTGCGCGGTGCTGACCGGCAGCGGTGACAAGGCCTTTGCCGCCGGGGCCGACATCAAGGAAATGAGCGAGAAACCCGCGGCCGATTTCTACCTCGAGGATTTCTTCGCCCGCTGGACCAGCCATCTGGTCAAATCCACGCGCAAGCCGTGGATCGCGGCGGTCAACGGCTTTGCTCTCGGCGGCGGCTGCGAGCTCGCCATGATGGCCGATTTCATCATCGCATCCGACAAGGCGAAGTTCGGCCAGCCCGAGATCAAGCTCGGCGTCGCGCCCGGCATGGGCGGCAGCCAGCGGCTGACCCGCGCGGTCGGCAAGGCCAAGGCGATGGAAATGTGCCTGACCGGGCGGATGATGGATGCCGCGGAAGCCGAGCGTTCCGGTCTGGTCGCGCGCATCGTGCCTCACGCCAGCCTGTTGGAAGAAGCACTGAAAACCGCCGCTGCGATCGCCGCGATGCCGCCGATGGCCGCGATCGCCAACAAGGAGATGGTCAACGCCGCCTTCGAAACCGGGCTCGACCAGGGCCTGATCGTCGAGCGCCGGATATTCCAAATCCTTGCCGGCAGCGACGACAAACATGAAGGCATGGCCGCCTTCATCGAGAAGCGCCAAGGTCAGTGGAAGGGACGATAACATGAGGCCGTTCTATCTGTTTCTGATGGTGCTGTGGGGGGCGCTGGCGTTTTACACCGTGCAGGTGATCCTCGCGCACGGGGCCAATTTCTTCCCGTTTTACTTCGGCGATCTGGCCCGCTGGGGCTGGCCCGGGCAGTTCGACCTCGACTTCGGGATCATGCTGTTTCTGGCGGCGAGCTGGATCGCGTGGCGGGCTCGATTTGCGCCGTCGGCGCTGGCGCTCGCCGCGATCTCGCTCGTCGGCGGTGCGCTCGTCCTGCTGCCCTTCCTCACTTTTCTCGCCTGGAAGCATCAAGGCGACACCGCCGCGATTCTGCTCGGCGGCCATCACCAGGCTCCGGCGGCATGAAGATCGCTTTCATCGGCCTCGGCAATATGGGCGGCGGGATGGCTGCGAACCTGGTGAAGGCGGGCCATGAGGTGCGCGCCTTCGATCTTGCGAATGAAGCGCTTGATGCTGCCGCCGAACACGGGTGTTCAACGTTCGGCGATGCCAGCGTCGCGTGCGAAGGCGTCGCGGCGGTGGTGACGATGCTGCCCAACGGGGGAATCGTGAAATCGGTTTATGAGGACAGCGTGTTCGGCAAGGCCCCGGCGGGCGCGGTGCTGATCGACTGTTCGACCATCGACGTCGCCACCGCCAAGGCGGTGATCGCGAGTGCCGAGGCGGCGGGCTATGCCATGGTCGATGCCCCGGTGTCGGGCGGGATCGCGGCGGCCAATGGCGGCACGCTCACCTTCATGGTCGGTGGTTCGGACGAGGCGTTCGCCCGCGCCGAGCAGGTGCTGAGCCCGATGGGCAAGGCGGTGATCCACGCCGGGGCGGCGGGCGCGGGGCAGACCGCCAAGATCTGCAACAACATGCTGCTCGCGATCACCATGATCGGCACCGCCGAAGCCATGAGAATGGCGCAGAAGCTCGGGCTCGACCCGCAGAAGTTCTACGAAATCTCGAGCCAGTCGAGCGGCTACAACTGGTCGCTCAACGCCTATACCCCGCTCCCCGGCGTCGGCGTCGCCAGTCCGGCGGACAACGACTACCAGGGCGGCTTCGCCACCGCACTGATGCTCAAGGATTTGCGCCTGGCGATGGAGGCCGCGCGGGAGGCGGACGCTGCGGTGCCTTTGGGCAGCCGTGCGGCCGCGCTCTACGAGGACTTCGCAGGCGCGGGCAACGGCGGGCTGGATTTCTCGGCGATCATCAAGACATATTAGCCTTGCCAACCTCCGTTCGCCTCGAGCGAAGTCGAGAGGCGCGAACGTGACGCCAGCGTGTCTCGACTTCGCTCGACACGAACGGCAGGCGGGTGATTAGCTCCCGCCCTGTTCGCTAAGCTGCGGCTTGCCCGCGGGGGCACCCTCGCCCTCATAGGCCAGCACCGGCTTGCGCGCCGCCAGCGTCTCGTCGAGACGGCGGCGCGGGGCGAAATGCGGCGCGGTCTTGAGCTTCTCATCCCCCGCCCTCGCTCGCTCCGCCACGCTGCGAAGCGCGGCGATGAACTGGTCGAGCCCCGCCTTGCTCTCGGTCTCGGTCGGCTCGACCAGCATCGCGCCGTGCACCACCAGCGGGAAATACATCGTCATCGGGTGGAAGCCCTCGTCGATCAGCCCCTTGGCGAGATCGAGCGTCGACAGCCCGCCGCCGAAGCCCTTATCGCTGAACAGGGCCTCGTGCATACATGGCCCGCTGGGCCCGAACGGGGCATCGAGCACATCCTCCAGGCTACGGAGGATGTAATTGGCGTTGAGGACCGCGTCCTCGGCGACTTGCTTCAGCCCGTCGGCGCCATGGCTGAGGATGTAGGTGAGCGCGCGGGTGAACATCCCCATCTGGCCGTGGAAGGCGCTCATCCGCCCGAAACTGGCCATCTTGCCGTTGAAGTGCGCCTGCGAAAACGCCTCGGCGCTCTCCTCCTCGATCAGGTGCACCACCCCATCCTTGGTCCGCGCCGTGTAAGGCAGCGGGCCATAGGGGCTGAGCGCCTCCGACAGCACCACCGGCCCCGAACCCGGCCCGCCGCCGCCGTGCGGGGTGGAGAAGGTCTTGTGCAGATTGATGTGCATCGCGTCGATGCCGAGGTCGCCGGGGCGTACCTTGCCGACGATGGCGTTGAAGTTCGCGCCGTCGCAATAGACGAAGGCCCCGGCGGCGTGGACCGCGTCGGAGATCGCCTTCATGTCACGCTCGAACAACCCGCAGGTGTTCGGGTTGGTGATCATCACTGCAGCGACGTCCGGGCCGAGCCGCGCCTTCAACGCTTCGAGATTGACGCGCCCCTCGGCGGTCGCGGGAATGTCCTCCACCCGATAGCCCGCGAAGGCGGCGGTGGCGGGGTTGGTGCCATGCGCGCTTTCCGGCACCAGGATCACCTCGCGGGCATCGCCGCGCGCTTCGAGCGCAGCGCGAATGCACAGGATGCCGCACAGCTCACCGTGCGCCCCCGCCTTGGGAGTCATCGCGACGGCGTCCATGCCGGTCAGGTCGATGAGCCAGAACGCCAGTTCGTTGATGACTTCCAATGCGCCGCGAACCGTATCGACCGGCTGGAGCGGGTGGACGTCCAGGAAGCCCGGCATCCGCGCCACCTTCTCGTTCAGGCGCGGGTTGTGCTTCATCGTGCAGGAGCCGAGCGGGAACAGCCCGAGGTCGATGGCGTAGTTCTGGCGACTGAGGCGGGTGTAGTGCCGCACCGTCTCGGGTTCGGAGAGACCGGGCAGCCCGATTTCGGCCTTCCGCGCGAAGCCGCCGAGGCGATTGGCACCGCTCCGCGGCTCAGGCAGATCGACCCCGGTGGTACCAGTGGTACCAATCTCGAAGATCAGCGGCTCCTCCAGCATCAGCGCGCGGTTGCCCGTGACTGTGGTCTGATCCTCTGCCGCACTGTCGGGAACGGGCGAGCCGGGCTTCCAGCCCGAGGCGTTGAGCGCGGTCATGCCAACACCTCCGCCAGCGCGGAGGCCAGGGTTTCGATGTCGTCCTCGCTCGTGGTCTCGGTTACGGCCACTACCAGGCCCTCCCGAAGCGCATCGTGCGCCGGGTAGAGCCGCCCCAGCGACACGCCCGCCAACACATTCGTCTCCGCCAGCGTCCGCACCACGTCGCGCGCATCCTGTCCGAGCATCACGGTGAACTCGTTGAAGAAGCTGTCGTTCAGCACCCGGACCCCCGGCAGCTTCGCCAGCCGGTCGGCGGCAAGGCAGGCGAGGCGGTGGTTCTCCGCCGCCAGCCGCCGCAGGCCCTCCTCGCCCAGCAGCGTCATGTGCACGCTGAACGCGAGCGCGCAGAGGCCGGAGTTGGTGCAGATGTTGCTCGTCGCCTTCTCGCGGCGAATATGCTGCTCGCGGGTGGATAGCGTCAGCACGAAGCCGCGCTTGCCGTCGGCATCGACGGTCTCGCCGCACAGCCGACCCGGCATCTGACGAACGTGCCTGGGATCGCGCACCGCGAACAGGCCGAGGTAAGGCCCGCCGAACTGAAGGCCGACGCCGAGCGCCTGCCCCTCGCCCACCACGATATCCGCCCCGAGTTCGCCGGGGGACTGGATCGCGCCCAGCGCCACCGGCTCGGTATTGACCGCGATCAGCAGCGCGCCCTTCGCGTGCGCGGCCTCGGCAATAGCGGCGAGATCGGTGAGCCGGCCCAGGATATCGGGATATTGCACCACGACGCAGCTCGTCCGGTCGTCGATCCGCGCGATCAGGCTGGCGATATCGGGGGTGCCATGAAGGCTGGGCAGCGCGTCGGCGATCTCGTCGCCGGTGAACTTCGCCATCGTCCGCACCGTCTCGACGTAATGCGGGTGCAGCGCGCCCGAGAGCACCGCGCGTTTGCGCCGCGTCACGCGCCCGGCCATCGCCACCGCTTCCCAGCACGCGGTCGAGCCATCGTACATCGAAGCATTGGCGACCGCGCAGCCATAGAGCCGCGCGACCTGGCTCTGGAACTCGAACAGCATCTGCAACGTGCCCTGCGCTATTTCCGGCTGATAGGGTGTGTAGGCGGTCAGGAACTCGCCGCGCTGGATGATGTGGTCGACGCTCGCCGGGATGTGGTGGCGATAGGCCCCCGCCCCGCAGAAGAATGCCGCGTCCGCTGCGGCCAGGTTCTTCTTGGAGAGCGCGCGCATGTGCCGCTCGACCGCCATTTCGCTCTGGTGGAGCGGCAACCCCGCAATCGGGCCGGTCAGCCGCGCTTCGGCGGGGACATCGGCGAACAGCGCATCGACATCGGGCGCGCCGATCGTCGCCAGCATTGCCGAACGGTCGGCGTCGGTGAGGGGAAGATAGCGCATGGAGGGATCAGTCCATCAATCCGTTCGCATCGAGCGGAGTCGAGATGCAGTGCGCGGTGTCTCGACTTCGCTCGACACGAACGGAGTTATTACAGGGAATCGCAGAAGCTCTTGTAGGCGGCGGCGTCCATCAGCCCGTCGAGCTCGGATTTGTCAGCGATGGTCAACTTGAAGAACCAGCCAGCATCCTCGGGCGCGGAATTGACCAGCGCCGGGTCGTCCTCGAGGGCGCCATTAGCTTCGGTCACTTCGCCGGTGATGGGGGCATAGACGTCGCTGGCCGCCTTCACGCTCTCGACCACCGCGGCATCCTTGCCCTTGGCGACTTCGGCCCCGACCTGCGGCAGTTCCACGAACACGATGTCGCCGAGCTGGCCCTGCGCGTAGTCGGTGATGCCCACCGTGGCGGTGTCGCCGTCGACGTCGATCCATTCGTGTTCATCGGTGAAGTAACGGGGCATCACATGTCTCCGCGGTGGTAATTGTGGGATACGAAGGGCATCGGCGCGACCCGAGCGGGCAGGCGCTTGCCGCGCACGTCGATTTGGAGCGTGGTGCCATCAGCGGTGTGCGCGGCATCGACTATGGCCATGGCGATCGGATAGCCCAGTGTGGGCGAAAAGCCGCCGCTGGTGACGCGACCGACCTTGCGCTCGCCAGAATAGACCTCGGCACCCTCGCGCGCGGGCAGACGGCCTTCAAGCGCCAAGCCCACCCGCTTGCGCTGCGGCCCCTCGGCAAGAATTTGGCTGACGCGCTCGTGACCCATCCAGCCGCCCGTCTCGCGGCGATTCTTCGTCAGCGCGAAGGTGAGGTCGGCGGTAACCGGATCGACCGCTTCGTCCATGTCGTGCCCGTAAAGCGGTAGCCCGGCTTCGAGCCGCAGGCTGTCGCGGGCACCCAGCCCGACCGGCCGCACGCGCTCATCGGCGGTCAACGCCTCGGCCAGTTCGGCCGCGCGATCGGCGGGATAGGATAGTTCGAAGCCATCCTCGCCGGTATAGCCCGAACGACCCACGCCCAGCGCCGCGCCGCGCCAGTCGCGCGACGTACCCTGCATGAACACCAGTTCGCGGGTTACGCCGGGCAGCAGATTTTCGAGGACCGCGGCGGCTTCGGGCCCCTGCAACGCCAGCAGCGCGCGGTCGTCCAGATGCGTAAGCGTGATCTCGTCGGGCAGGTGCTCGCGCAGATGGGCGATATCGTCCCATTTGGTCGCGCCGTTGACGACCAGATAGTAGGCCGGTTCCTCACCCTCGGGCGTGACATTGGTGACCATCAGATCGTCGAGGATGCCGCCGTCCTCGTTGAGGAGCAGCGAATACCGGATGCGGCCCGGCTTAAGCGTGGCGATCGCGCCCGGGAGCAGCGCCTCGAGCGCCGTGGCGGCTCCTTCGCCGGTCACCATGAGCTGGCCCATATGGCTGACGTCGAACAACCCGGCGTGCTGGCGCGTCCACTGATGCTCGGCGATGATGCCGGCATCTGGGCCCTCATACTGGATCGGCATCCAATAGCCCGCGAACTCGACCATGCGCGCGCTTTGGCCGCGATGCCAGGCATCGAGCGGCAACGCCTGCGTCGCGGGTTCGAACTCGGTTTCGGTATCGTCGCTCAAAATAAATGGTCCCGGCAGATGGGCGCACTCCGGGCTGGAGCTGCGAACCCATGCCCCCTCTGTCGGGAAACCTGAGAGACTGGCGCGAGCGAGTTCGCGCTTACCCCTTCGGTGGTCGCAGAAGCGACGCTTTCCAGAGTGTCCACCGGGCGAGCGGTCCCGTGTGCCTGAGAGTTTCCGGGGCGGTTGCTCCTTCGGCGCCGCCAGCCTTACGACCGACGATCTCTCCCGCTCGTCCGCCCACGGAATCGCTCCCGCGGAAGACGCCGCGGCACTGCGCGATGAGCGAGGCGGCGTCAATGGCGGAACAGGCACCGCCGTGCAGAAACATGCGCGGCCATTGCGCCCCACCAAGCGTACGAATATCGCACCCGCAATGAGGGGAATTTCAGCCAAGTCCAAGCACTCGATCGTGGGCGAACGCGCGCCCTATTTTTGGCTGGGGTGTCTGGCGATCAGCATCGGCATCGTGCTGCACCTGCCGATGCTTAGCCATGCCCATCATATGATGGACAACCGGCTGGCCGGAATGCCGATGGATCCGTGGATGTATCTCGGAATGGGCCTGATCGTCCTGGGTGTGCCGCTGGCGTGCTGGGGCGCGCTGCCGCGCCAGCGTGCCAGGCATGGTAGCGACGCGGGCACCAGCTACGAAGCGCCGGACTCCACCCCGCTCACGCGCTGGCACGCGGCTGTTCTCGCCGTCCTCACCTTGGGCCTGGTGATCGACGTGATGAAACCCGCGACGCTCGGCTTCGTCTTGCCGGGATTGATCGGCGAATACGGAATCGAGCGCTCGACAGCCGCCTTTCTCCCGCTGGTCGCGCTAACCGGAACGACCGTCGGCTCGTTCGTGTGGGGCTGGCTGGCGGATATTTACGGTCGGCGAGTGTCTATTCTCCTGTCGACGATCCTGTTCGCGTCGACTTCGATCTGCGGTGCCATGCCAACGTTCGGCTGGAACCTGGTGATGTGCTTCCTGATGGGGATGTCGGCGGGCGGGATGCTGCCCGTGGTCTACACACTGCTGGCCGAGGTGATGCCGCCGCGCCATCGGTCCTGGGTCTTGGTGCTGGTCGGGGGATCGGGGCTGGTCGGAGGCTATCTCGCGGCCAGCGCCGCGGCCCATTTGTTCGAACCGGTGTACGGCTGGCGCGTGCTATGGCTGCAAGGCTTTCCCAGTGCGCTGCTACTGCTGGCGCTGGCGCGGTTCATCCCCGAATCCCCGCGTTTTCTCGCCGAGCAGGGCCGGAATGCGGAATTGGCGCTGATGCGCGAACGATACGGAATCGCTCCCCGCGCCAGGGCCGATGCTCCCCAGGATGCAACCGTGGCGCACAGCCGCCATTCGCGCCTTACGATCGCGCTGACCATCGCCGCGCTTGCCTGGAGCCTGGTGAATTTTGGTCTGCTACTGTGGTTGCCGACCGATCTGCAGGCGCGGGGGTTCTCGTCCGAGCTGGCCAGCGGCATCTTGGCCAGCTCTGCGATGGTGGCCCTGCCCACCATCATGCTCGCGGCGTGGCTCTACAGCGCCTGGAGCTCGAAATGGACGTTGGTGGGCACAATAGTGCTGACCGCAATCGGGCTGGTCGGTGCCATGCTCCCGGCATCGCTACTGTCTTGGCAACCACTGCTTATCGCCGTGATTGCCATCCTGATTGTAGGCACCAACGGCATGATTGCGGTGCTGCTGCCGTATACCGCGGAGAACTATCCGCTCGGCATCCGCGGCCGCGCGACCGGATTGGTGGCCGGGAGCAGCAAGTTTGGCGGCGTGGCGGTACAGGGCGCAGCCATTGCCGGGCTGATCCCGACGCTGAGCGGAACCGCGCTCGCACTGCTGCTGCCGATGAGTATCTCAGCGGGTTTAATCGCTTGGGCAGGACGGGAAACCCGCGGGCGCAGCCTGCGCGAACTGGAAGCCTAATCCAGGTTCGGCCGCAGCCAGCGTTCGGCCTGCTCCACGCTGACGCCGCGCCGCGCGGCGTAATCCTCGAGCTGGTCGCGGCCGATCCTGGCGACGCCGAAATAGGCCGCTTCGGGATGGCCGAAATAGAACCCGCTCACCGCCGCGGTCGGGAACATGGCGAAGCTCTCCGTCAGGGTCAGCCCGGTGTGCGTTTCGGCATCGAGCAGCTCGAACAGCACCGGCTTGAGGCTGTGATCGGGGCAGGCCGGATAGCCCGGCGCGGGACGGATGCCGCGATATTGTTCCTTGATGAGCGCCTCGTTGGTGAGCTGCTCGTCGGGCGCATAGCCCCACAGTTCGGTACGGACATGACGGTGCAGCGCTTCCGCGAAAGCCTCGGCGAAGCGGTCGGCGAGTGCTTTCAGCAGGATGTCCGAATAATCGTCCTTGTCGGCGCGGAAGCGTTCCGAATGCGGCTCGATGCCGTGGATACCGACCGCGAAGCCGCCGATCCAGTCGCCAGCCGGGTCGATGAAATCGGCGAGGCACATATTCGCCCGCTCGCGGCTCTTCTTCACCTGCTGGCGCAGGAAGGGCAGCACGACGTGGCGCTCCTCATCGGCGAGGTGGATCGTCACACTGTCGCCATCGCGGGCGCAGGGCCACAGCCCGGCGACGCCCTTGGCGGTCAGCCATTTCTCATCAACGATCCGGTCGAGCATGGCGTCCGCATCGGCCTTGAGCGAGCGCGCGGTCTCGCCGACCACTTCGTCGTCGAGGATCGAGGGATAGTTCCCGTGCAGTTCCCACGCGCGGAAGAACGGTGTCCAGTCGATGTATTGCCGCAGGTCGGCCAGGTCCCAGCCGGGAAACCCGTGGACGCCCGGCCGGAGCGGCGGGGCAGGCTTGTCCGACAGGAAGGCGTCGTAGAAATTCGCCCGCGCCTCTTCGAGCGGCAACAGCACGCTCTGCCCCTTGCCCGCTCGGACATCGCGCACCTTCTCGTATTCGCTCGCAGTGTCGGCCACCAGCCCGTCGCGCTGGGTGTCGGACAGCAGGCGACTGGCCACGCCGACCGCACGGCTGGCGTCGAGGACGTGGATCACCGGCCCGTCATAGGCCGGATCGATGCGCAGCGCGGTGTGGACTTTGCTGGTGGTCGCGCCGCCGATCAGCAGCGGCATGGTCAGTCCGGCGCGGCTCATCTCCTCAGCCACCGTCACCATCTCGTCCAATGAGGGGGTGATGAGCCCGGACAGCCCGATCATGTCCGCCTTATTGTCGTTGGCGCTCTTCAGTATCTCGGACCAGGGCACCATCACGCCCAAGTCGATCACTTCATAGCCGTTACACTGCAGCACGACGCCGACGATGTTCTTGCCGATGTCGTGGACGTCGCCCTTGACGGTCGCCATCACGATCCGGCCTTTCGAGGTGTCGGCAAGCCCGCTGGCTTCCTTCTCCGCTTCGATGAACGGGATCAGGTGCGCGACGGCCTTCTTCATCACGCGCGCGGATTTCACCACCTGCGGCAGGAACATCTTGCCGCTGCCGAACAGATCGCCGACGACGTTCATGCCGTCCATCAGCGGGCCCTCGATGACCTCGATCGGCCGCGCGAAAGCCTGGCGCGCCTCTTCGGTGTCCTCGACCACATGGGCATCGATGCCCTTGACCAGCGCGTGCTCGATCCGCCGCGCCACGGGCCAGCCGCGCCATTCGGCGGCTTCCTTTTCGGCGCGTGGATCGTGGCCCTTGTAGCTTTCCGCGAGATCGATCAGCCGCTGGGTCGAGTCAGGGCGACGCATCAGGATCACGTCTTCGCACGCCTCGCGCAGCGCCGGATCGATGGCGTCGTACACATCGAGCTGGCCGGCGTTGACGATCGCCATATCCAGCCCGGCGGGGATGGCGTGATAGAGGAATACCGAATGCATCGCGCGGCGCACGGTCTCATTGCCGCGGAAACTGAAGCTGAGGTTGGAGAGGCCGCCACTGGTCCGCGCGTGGGGGCAGCGCGCCTTGATCTCCGCCACCGCCTCGAGGAAATCGAGCCCGTAGCGGTCGTGCTCCTCGATCCCGGTCGCCACCGCGAAGATGTTGGGATCGAACACAATGTCTTCGGCCGGGAAGCCGATGCCGGTGAGGAGGTCGTAGGCGCGGGCGCAAATCTCCACCTTGCGCGCGCGGGTATCGGCCTGGCCGGTCTCGTCGAACGCCATCACGACGACTGCGGCGCCATAGTCCAGGCATTTGCGCGCCTGGTCGAGGAACGCGGCCTCGCCTTCCTTCATGCTGATCGAATTGACGATCGGCTTGCCGCTGACGCATTTCAGCCCGGCCTGGATGACGCTCCATTTCGAACTGTCGATCATCACCGGCACGCGCGCGATGTCCGGCTCGGCCCCGATCAGCTTGAGGAAGGTGGTCATCGCCAGTTCGGAATCGAGCAGGCCTTCGTCCATATTGACGTCGATCACCTGCGCGCCGTTCTCGACCTGCTCGCGCGCGACCTCGACCGCGGCGGTATAGTCCCCCGCCATGATCAGCTTCTTGAACTTGGCCGAGCCGGTGACGTTGGTGCGTTCGCCGATGTTGACGAAGCGCGCGGTGCTGTTCTCGGTCATGTCAGGCGGCGAGCACGAAGGGTTCGAGACCCGCGAGGCGCATGGCCGGGTCGATGGAGGGCAGCTTGCGCGGTGCGAAGCCCTCAACGGCCCGTGCCATCGCGGCGATATGTGCAGGCGTCGATCCGCAGCAGCCGCCAAGAACGTTGATCTGGCCCTGCTCCGCCCAGCGCCGCACCAGCGCGGCGGTGGTCTCGGGCAGCTCGTCGTATTCGCCCAGATCGTTGGGCAGGCCGGCATTGGGATAGGCCATGACCAGCGTGTCGGCGATCTGCGAGAGCACCTGGACGTGCGGACGGAGCTGATCGGCACCGAAACTGCAATTCAGCGATATCGCCAGCGGCTTGGCATGGCGGACCGAATGCCAGAACGCCTCCACCGTGTGGCCGGAGAGGTTGCGACCCGAAAGATCGGTGAGCGTGAGCGAGATCATCGCCGGCACCTCGCGCCCCAGTTGGCGCTCCAGGTCCTTCACCGCCATGATCGCGGCCTTGCAGTTGAGCGTGTCGAACACGGTCTCGATCAGGATGAAATCCGCCCCGCCCTCGATCAGCGCGGCGGCCTGCTCGCGGTAAACCTCGGCGACTTCGTCGAAATCGACCTCGCGATAGCCGGGGTCCTCGACATTGGGGCTGAGCGACAAGGTCTTGTTGGTCGGCCCCATCGCTCCCGCAACGAACCGTGCCACCCCGTCGCGCTCGGTTGCGGCATCGACCGCCTCGCGGATGATGCGCGCAGCGGCGACATTGATCTCGTGCACCAGCCCCTCAGCCGCATAATCCGCCTGGCTGATGCGGTTGGCGTTGAAGGTGTTGGTTGCCAGCACCACCGCGCCCGCGTCGATATAGGCGTTGCAGATACGGCGGATGACCGCCCCTTGCGTCAGATTGACGAGGTCGTTGTTGCCCTTCTGGTCGCGCGTCAGCGCGGTCCCCGCGCCGTAATCCTCCGCGCTCAGCCCGGCAGCCTGGATCTGCGTGCCATAGGGGCCATCCTTGATGAGGATACGCTGCGCCGCCTCGGCGCGGAATCGGTCGGCGGGGGACATATCAGAGGGCTTTCGGGCGCAGGCCGAGCATATGGCAGATGGCGTAGCTCAGCTCGGCGCGGTTGAGGGTGTAGAAATGGAACCGGCGCACGCCGCCGGCATAGAGTCGACTGGCGAGATCGGCGGCGATACTGGCGCTGACGAGCTGGCGCGCCGACGGCTTTTCATCGAGGCCATCGAACAACCCCTCCATCCACGCCGGAATGGCAGTGCCGCACAACCCGCTCATCCGCTGGACCGCGGCAAAGCTGAGCACCGGCATCACGCCGGGCACGATCTCCCCCGTGATCCCCGCCGCCGCGGCCTTGTCGCGGAAGGCGAAGAAGCACTCGGGCTCGAAGAAGAACTGGGTGATCGCCCGCGTCGCCCCGGCATCGAACTTGCGCTTGAGGTTGTCGAGATCGGCGCTGCTGTCGGCCGAATCAGGGTGGACCTCGGGATAGGCCCCGACCGAAATCTCGAAATCGGCGATCCGCTTCAATCCGGTCACCAGTTCGGCGGCGTTGGCATAGCCGCCGGGATGCGGTTCGTAGCGCCCGGCGCCCGGCGGCGGATCGCCACGCAGCGCGACGATGTGGCGGATGCCGTTTTCCCAATAGCTCCGGGCGACCGCGTCGACTTCCTCGCGCGTCGCCTGGACGCAGGTCAGATGCGCGGCGGCGGGAATGCCGAGTTCGTTGTTGATCCGCACGACTTCGGCATGGGTGCGCTCGCGCGTGGTGCCGCCCGCGCCATAGGTCACCGAGACGAAGCGGGGATCGAGCGGCGCCAGCATCGCCACGCTGTCGCGCAGCGTGGCGGCCATCGCCTCGCTCTTTGGCGGGAAGAACTCGAAGCTCACCTCGATATCGCCGGGCAGCGCCGCGAATAGCGGTGCCAGAGTGGCACGGGCCTGATCGCGCTCGGGGTCGAAGGCCGCGCGCATCACGCCGCCCGCCTTGCCGCGGGGAGCCGTGTGGCGACCCAGATCTTGACCACCAGCTCGCCCTCGTCGAGCGCAATCGGGGGTGCCGGCGTGAAGCCCGCTTCGCTCAGCAACACCTCCATCTGCGCGTCCGAAAAGCCGAGCCGCGCATGGGCATGGCGTTCGCGCAGCTCCTCGCGCTGGTGGGCAGAGAAATCGACGATCGCCACGCGGCCTCCGGCGCGCGTGACCCGTGCCGCCTCGCGCAGCGCGTCGGCGGGGTTCTGCGCGAAATGCAGCACCTGGTGGAACAGCACGGTGTCCACGCTAGCCGCGGTCAGCGGCAAGTTGGCGAAATCGCCCTGGATCATCTCGATCCGTTCGCTCCCCAGATGCTGAAGCCGGGCGCGAGCCACCCGCAGCATCGCCGGGCTCTTGTCGAGCGCCACCACCCGGTCGGCGCGGGCGGCCAGAAGTTCCGCGATCCGCCCGGTGCCGGTGCCGATATCGAGAACCTGGCCGAGCGGCGCGCCGTCGAGCGCGGCGATCAGGGCATCCTCCACCAGTGCATCGGCGCTGTGCAGGCGGCGCAGCTCATCCCAGGTCTCGGCGTGGGCGGCGAAATAGTCCTGCGCCTGCAGCTCGCGCGCCGACCTGATCGCGGTCAGCTTCTGGCGGTCGGCATCGCACCAGCCGCCGAATTCCGCATCGTCCCGCTCGGCCAGTTCGAGCGCCCGATCCAGCGCGGTGATGAACCCGCCGCGCGGCTCGCTCGCCGCGCGGAGGAAAATCCAGCTCCCCTCGCGTCGGCGTTCCGCCAGGCCCGCGTCGCACAGAATGGCGACGTGGCGCGACACGCGCGGCTGGCTCTGGCCCAGCACCTGGGCGATCTCGCCCACCGCCAGCTCCATCGCCGCGATCAATCGCATGATGCGCAGGCGTGTGCTGTCGGCAAGGGCGCGAAGGGCGGTTTCGGTCTGCATCGATCAGCACATATAAAGACATTCTTATATGTGCAAATCACATTGTGGCATGGGGGCAGCAAAAAGCATGGTTGCCACGCCGTTAACCGCATCCCGCAAGCCCGCCTTTACCAGCAGGCCCGACACTCCCGCGATTGATCCAGCGATCCCGACGAAGGGCTCCGAGCGGTCACCCCTCGCGCCGGAGACGTCGTGCCCATGTCCGCAACCGCAGCGGCACCCGGTCGATCACCGCCATGACGGCAACGCAGCCCCTGTTATCACACGATCGCGAGCGCTTCATCGACGATCTCCTCGGCTATATGACGCTCGAGGAGAAGCTCGGCCAGCTCGACCTCGCTCATTCGGCGCAGGATCCCGGCCTCGAAGCGGCCATCGCCGCCGGGCGGGTCGGCGGGGTGGCCGGGGCGCCAGCGCCGCAGCGTCTGCAGACCCTTGCCACCGAGCATTCCCGCCTGGGGATTCCGCTGCTGATCTCGGCAGCTCCGGCCGACCTGCCCCTGTCGCCCTGGGCGCTGGCCGCCAGCTGGGATGAGGAGCTGGCCTATCGGCTGGGCACCGCTGCCGCCCACGACGCGGCGCGAAGCGGGGCCAATTGCCTGCTTGGTCCAGGACTCGTGATCGCCTCCGCGGGCCCGGCACCCGCGGAAACGCTCGTTGCCACCAGCCAGGCGCATCTCGCCGCCCGGCTATCCGAGGCCTTCGCCCGCGGAGCGGCGCACGGCGAAGGCGGATCGCGCCCGCTCACACTGGCCATCTCGCCGATCGCCGGGCCCGAGGTTGCAACGCGGCGCTGTAGCCTCGACCTCGCCTATCGCGGTGCGGTGCTCGCGCTGGATTGCCCGGCGCTCGACCGCGAGACGGCGCTGAAGGCCGAATTCACCGGCCTCATGCCGGCCGAATGCCGCCGTCTCATGGCGCTTCTGGCGGAGCACTTCGCCACGACCAGCGCCCGCTCCCCGATCGAAGCGGCCGAGAAGGCCATCGGCGATGGGGTGGTCGGCGAACACGAAATCGACGGTGCGGTGCGTGGGGTGCTCGCCGTGAAGCACGCGCTCGGCCTGTTCCGGCGTAGCGGGGGATCTTCCAGCGGTCTGGCGGCGAACGACGAACAGCCCGCGCGCGCGGACCTCGTCCGGCGCAGCATGGTGCTGCTGCGCAACGAAGCGGGCCTTTTGCCGCTGTCGCCGGTGTCCGACCGGGTGCTGGTGGTCGGTCCCGCCGACGGAATCGGGGGCACCTGCGCCGATGCGCTTTCGCGCGCCGGGATCGGGCACGCCATCGCCCCCGGCCTCGCCCTGCGCCGCGCCGGCGAATCGTCGACGGAGCCCGTGGCGGGGGATCACTTCGCCCAATCGCTGACCCGCGACGCCGCCCAGCGCGCCGACTTTGTGCTCGTAACGCTGGAGGACCGGCATTTCCTCCCCCGCGGCGACGGCCCGTGGCGACAGCCCGGCAGGGCCGTCCTCAACCTCCTCGACGCCCTTGCCACTACGAAGTCGCGGCTCGTCGCGCTCGTCGCCACGGACGAGCCGATCGATCTCGCCGCCGCAGACCAGCATTTTTCCGCCGTGCTGCAGTGCTGGCGCCCGGCGCCCGGTTTCGCCGAGGCCCTGGCCGACATCCTGGCCGGCGGCTATAGTCCGCAAGGCCGCCTGCCGGTCACCGCCGGCCGGTTCGAATTCGGCCAGGGCCTGGGGTTTGGCGAAAGCGTCTTCTCGTCGTTCACGCTCGCGGCAGGTACCGACCATCTCGCCGTTTCGGTCCGGGTCCGCAATTCGGGAAGCTTCGCAGCGCGCGAAACCGTCCAGGTCTATGTGCGCGATCCCGTTGGCGAGCTGCGGCTGGTCGGTTTCGACCATGTGACGCTGGCACCGGGCGAGGACGTGCCGGTGCATTTCGAGCTGCGGCTGGAAGCGCTCGGCGAGCTGGGCCCGGGCCATCGTCTCGAACTCGCGCCCGGGGCCCGCGAGATTCTGGTCGGCAAGAACATTGGTCGCCTGCTCTCGGCGCGCTTCGATCTGAGCCCCGCATTGGCGCGCACGATCCGCCGCCAGGATTCGGGCGGGTTACGGCTCGCGGCCGGGTGACCGGCTCAGCGCGGCGGTCGCGGCGTGGTCGGCCCGGAGTCGGCACCCCGATCGGCCATCCGCTTCACCATATAGCCGCCCACGCCCAGCGCCGCGATCGCGGGCCAGCTCAGCCGCCGCAGAACCATCGGGGCCAGGACGCCGAGCGCGGCACCCGTCGGGCCCTCGATCCCGCGTGTGTGCTGCGCCATCTTGCCGCCGAGAAATGCGCCCAGAACCTTGCCGATCATACCACGAACTCCTTTGCTATCGCTAACCGGCGGAGCGGCACGCGGTTCCTGATCAGCGGGCGATCCCGCGCGCCAGCAAGGCATTGGCGGCGGCGGCGACATCCTGGGAAGCAGGATCGCCATCCTGCGTCCAGATCGCATAGCGCAGGCCGAGGAACACGTTCATGCCCATCAGCGCCCAGGTTTCGGGTTCGCCGATGTCCGCGCGATACGCGCCCGCCGCCTGCCCAGCCGCCAGCCGCTCGCCGATGCGCGCCGCGGTGGTCTCGTAATGCTGGCGGTAGCTGGCGGGATCGACGAACTCGGACTCGTCGATGATGCGGTAGATTTCCTTGTGTTCGGCGGCGAAGGCGAGAAAGGCGGCGAGCGCGGCCTGCTCGATTTCCAGCGGTGCCATCGTCGGCGTGATCGCCTCGCGCGCCGCCACCCGCACCGCCTCGCTCATGTCGCTCACGAGGGCGCGGAAGATCGCGTCCTTGCTGTCGAAATAGGTGTAGAAGCTGCCCAGCGCCGCGCCCGCCCGGCGGGTGATGGCGCTGATCGAGCCGGCGTGAAAGCCGTTCTCGGCGAACTCGGCCGCGGCGGCATCGAGCAGCTTGCGGCGCGTGCGTTCGCCGCGCGCGGTACGCGGCACCTTGTCGGGCACTGATGCGCTGGCCGCCATAAAGGCCCCCTTCCAGTTTCAACGCCAAGGTTACGAATGTTGCCAACAGGACACAACAGAAAACTTGAAAGGTGGTTCACCTTTCACTATAGCCTGACTCAGAGGATGACTGGGAGGACAATTACGATGACTATCGGACGCGCCGCGCTCGCCGCTGCCCTGCTGTCGGGCGGCACCCTGCTCGTTTATGCCACGCCCGCCGCCGCGCAGGATGCCGACGCGGCAACCCAGGCCGCTGCCGGGGCCGAGGAGGGCGAGATCGTCGTCACCGCCCGCCGCCGGGAAGAGCGCCTTGTCGACGTGCCGATCGCCGTCACCGCGTTCAGCGGCGAGCAGCTCGAACAGGCGGGCGCGATCGACATCACCGATATCGGCCAGGTGACGCCCAACGTCACACTCGAAGTCTCGCGCGGCACCAACAACACGCTCAGCGCCTTCATCCGCGGCGTCGGCCAGCAGGACCCGGTGGCCGGGTTCGAAGCGGGCGTCGGCCTCTACCTCGACGACGTCTATCTGAACCGCCCACAAGCCGCGGTGCTCGACATCTATGATGTGGAACGCATCGAGGTGCTGCGCGGGCCGCAGGGCACGCTTTACGGCCGCAACACCATCGGCGGCGCGATCAAATACGTCACTCGCCGCCTTAGCGACAGCCCGTCGCTCTATGTCCGCGGCACCTACGGCAGCTACGATCAGGCCGATGGCGTGCTCTCGGCGAGCGTTCCGATCGGCGACAGCGGTTTGCGCGCGGGTGCTGCGGTCGCGCGCCTGTCGCGCGGCGGCTTCGGGACCAACACCACCACCGGCGCGGAAAACTACAACAAGGACGTCTGGGCGACGCGCGGCACGATCGAGTTCGAGCCGTCCTCGAGCGCGTTCTTCCGCCTCGCCGCCGATTATTCGCGCGACGAGAGCAACACGCGCGGCGGGCACCGGCTGATTGCCGACCTTGCCGCCCCGTTCCAGTTCCCGGTGCTCGACAACGTCTACGACAGCCGCGGCGGACTCGTCAGCCCGCGCCAGAACGTCGAAGCCTATGGCGGCTCGTTCCTGATCGAGTTGAAGCCGAGCGACTGGCTGACCTTCCGCGCCATCTCCGGCTACCGCAAGGATGACAGCGCCACCCCGATCGATTTCGACGCGCTGCCCGCCGTCGATCTCGACGTTCCGGCGTTCTACAACAACGAGCAGTTCAGCCAGGAAGTGCAGCTGCTGGTCGATACCGGCAATCTCAACGGGTTGGTCGGGCTGTATTATCTCGACGCCAAGGCCCGCACCGTGTTCGACGTGCGCCTGCCCGGTGGCGTGACCGCGCTGACCTTCGGCAATGTGGAGACCGACACGGTCGCGATCTTCGGCGATTTCACCTATGATTTCACGCCGCAGCTCAGCGCCTCGGTGGGCGGGCGCTACACCTGGGACACGCGCCGCTCGACGATTCTGCGGCGGACTTTTCTGGGCGGCGGCTCGCCGTTCTTCGGGGGCACGGGTACGCTGTTCGCCACCACCTCGGACTTCACCGGGGTCGGCGATTTCGCCAGGTTTACCCCGCGCGCCTCGGTCAGCTTCCAGCCGACGCCCGATCACAACATCTACGCCAGCTATTCGCAGGGATTCAAGGGTGGCGGCTTCGACCCGCGCGGCCAGTCGACCGCCTGTCGGACTGCGACTGGCGGGACCTGCAACGCACAGCAAATCTACGACTTCCTGAGCTTCGACCCCGAAACGGTCGACAGCTACGAGATTGGCTACAAGGCCTCGCTGTTCGACCGCAGCCTCAACCTCGCATTGGCAGCCTTCCAGGCCGATTATACCGATGTCCAGGTGCCCGGCTCGATCGGCGCTACCGTCAACGGCCAGCAGACCTTCATCGGCGTGACGACCAACGCCGGCCGGGCCCGGTTCAGGGGCGTGGAGGCGGAAGTGCAATGGACGGCGGCGCGCGACATGGCGACAGCGGGCGACCGCCTGAGCCTGTCAGGCACGCTCGGCTATCTCGATGCGAAATACCTCGAGTTCATCGATGCACGCGGCATCGATGTGGCGGATCGTCGCGCGGTGCAGAACACGCCCGAATGGACCGCGAGCGGTACCGTAAGCTACTTCGTGCCGGTGGGTGCTGGCTCGGTAAATTTCTCGGGGACGGCGAGCTATCGCAGCGCCAGCCAGCAGTTCGAACTGGCCACTCCGCTGCTCGACCAGCCCGGCTTCACGCTGTTCGACGCCAATATCGTTTGGGCCCTGAACGACAATTTCTCGATCGGGCTGCATGGCCGCAATCTGACCGACGAACGCTATATCGCCGCCGGCTATAATTTTCTCTTCCAGAACCCCGATACCGGCGCGTTTGTCGGCAATGGGGTCGGGGCTGGCCCGGCTCTGAACCAGCCCGGCTTCGACGCCACGCTGGGTGCCGAGGGCGTGCTGACCGCCTATTACGGCAACCCGCGCCAGGTGTTCGTAAGCGCGACGATAAAGTATTGAGACCCCCTCCCCCTCCCCGAAACCGGGAGGGGGAGGATCGCGCTGGCGTTGCTGCCTTCCTGCGGGCATAGGCGCGGCCCATGCATGACATCGCCTTCATCCGGCAGCATCCCGAAGCTTTCGACGCGGGTTTGACCAAGCGCGGGGCGGAGCCTGCCGCCGCGCAGATCATCGCGCTCGATAGCCGGCGCCGCGAGGCGCAGACGGCGTTGCAGCAGGCGCAAGGCCGCCGCAACGATGCCTCGAAGCTGATCGGCCAGGCGATGGCCAAGGGCGACAAGGACGGGGCCGAGGCACTCAAGTCCGAGGTTGCGGCGATCAAGGACGCGATGCCGGCGCTGGAGGAGGCCGAGCGCGCCACTGGCTCAGAGCTCGACGATCTGCTCGCCCGCCTGCCAAATCTGCCTGCCGACGACGTACCCGCGGGAGCCGACGAGACCGCCAATGTCGAGATTTCGCGCTGGGGCACGCCGCGTGAGTTCGACTTCGCTCCGCTCGAACACGCCGACCTCGGCCCGCCGCTGGGGCTCGATTTCGAGACCGGTGCGGCCATCGCGGGCGCACGCTTTACTTTCCTGCGCGGCGGCATGGCACGGCTCCACCGCGCGCTCGGCCAATTCATGCTCGACCGGCAGACCGGTGAGGCGGGATACACCGAGTGCAATCCGCCCGTACTGGTGCGCAGCGATGCGCTGTATGGCACCGGTCAGCTCCCCAAGTTCGCAGAGGACAGCTTCCGCACCACCGACGACCGCTGGCTGATACCCACTGCCGAGGTCAGCCTCACCAATTCGGTGCGCGAGCAGATTCTTGACGAAGCGCAGCTCCCGATGCGGCTCACCGCGCTCACCCCCTGCTTCCGCTCCGAGGCGGGCAGCGCCGGGCGCGACACGCGGGGGTTCATTCGCCAGCACCAGTTCGAGAAGGTCGAGCTGGTCTCCATCGTCCGGCCCGAGGACAGCGAAGCCGAGCACGAGCGGATGACGCAGGCCGCCGAGGCGATCCTCCAGGCGCTCGAGCTGCCCTATCGCAAGATGCTGCTGTGCGCGGGCGACATGGGCGCGGGCGCGCGCAAGACCTATGATCTGGAGGTCTGGCTGCCAGGCCAGGGTGCCTATCGCGAAATTTCGAGCTGTTCGAATGTCGGCGACTGGCAAGCGCGGCGCATGGACGCGCGCTATCGGCCGGCCAATGAAACTGGGGGGGCCGAGAAGAAGACGCGCTTCGTGCATACGCTCAACGGCTCTGGTCTCGCGGTCGGGCGAACGCTGGTGGCGGTGCTGGAGAATTATCAGCAGGCCGATGGGACTGTCATCGTGCCGCCGGTTCTTGCGCCGTACATGGGCGGGATCGATCGGCTGGAGCCACTGTGAAAATCCTCCTTACCAACGACGACGGGGTCCACGCCCCGGGCCTCGAAGTGCTCGAAGCCATCGCGCGGCAGTTTTCCGACGACATCTGGATCTGCGCGCCCGACGAGGAGCAATCGGGCATGGGCCATGCGCTCACGCTGACCCGGCCCATCCGGCTGCGGAAGCACAGTGCGCGGCGGTTTTCAGTAACCGGCACGCCCACCGATGCGGTGACGATGGGCCTGAGGACAGTGGTCGACGGCAAGCCCGATCTGATCCTCTCGGGCGTCAATCGCGGGGCCAATCTGGGCGACGACGTCACCTACTCGGGCACCGTCTCCGCCGCGATCGAAGGCGCGCTCGCCGGGGTCCGCTCCATCGCCTTCAGTCAGGTGACATCGCGCGAGGGCGAGGCGGGCGCGGACACCTTCGAAGCGGCACGAGCCTGGGGCGCAAAAGTGCTCGCGCCTTTGCTCGACACCCCGCTGCCCGAGCGCACGCTGGTCAATATCAACTTCCCCGCCCTGCCCGCGCCCGCTGTGCGTGGCATCCGCGCGGTGCGGCAGGGGTTCCACGATTACGCCCGCGGCACGGTGGTCGAGGGCCGCGATCCGCGCGGATTCAAATATTACTGGTTCGGGCTGGAGGCGATCGAGCACACGCTGGACCACGGCACCGATCTGGAGGCCATATCCGACGGGTTCATCTCGGTCACCCCGCTCCAGCTCGACCTGACTCACCACAGCTCGCTGGCCGCGCTTGCCGGGCGTTACGCGGGCTGACACAGCATAGTCGATGCCGGAGCCGCAAACCCGCCCCACCGTGACCCGACCGCCCGGCAGGCGCCGCGCCGCACTGGAACCGCTGCGCCGCGCTACCCGCATCCCGGTCTGGGGCGATCTGGGCATCCGGCTGGGGCTGGCGGTCGCGCTGATCATGATCGTGGTGCTGATCCACTGGTTCGACCGCGATGGGCTGATCGATCATTACGACGGCGAGGTGAGCTTCCTGGACGTGGTGTATTTCACCATGATCTCGGTCACCACCACCGGGTTCGGCGACATTGCCCCTATCAGCGACAGCGCCCGGCTGGTCGAGGCGATCATCGTGACGCCCATCCGTTTCGCGGTGTTCTTCATCTTCGTGGGCACGGCCTATCAGTTCATCATCCGCAGAAGCTGGGAGAAGTGGCGCATGGCGCGCATTCAGGAACAACTCACCGGCCATATCGTGGTGCTGGGCTATGGTGTGTCGGGTTCGCAGGCCGTGGGCGAGATCATCGAGCGCGGCACCGATCCGCATTGCATCGTGGTAATCGACCCGAGCGAGGAGCGGCTGGAACAGGCCGGGAAGCTGGGCTGCAACGTGCTGGCGGGCGATGCCACGCGCGACGATACCCTGGAAGCCGTGCGGATCGCCGAAGCGCGCAGCGTGCTGGTCTCCGCCGGGCGTGACGACACCTCGATCCTGATCGTGCTCACCGTCCGTCATCTCGCCCCCGACGTGCCGATCAGCGTAGTGGTACGCGCGGAGGACAACGAGCTGCTGGCTCGGCAGGCCGGGGCCAGCAATGTCATCAATCCGGTGCGGTTTTCCGGCCTGCTGCTGGCGGGCAGCGCCGAGGGTACGCATATCGCGGAGTATCTGTCCGATCTGGCCTCGGTCTCGGGCCGAGTTCAGCTCGTGGAGCGCCCGGTCGCGCACGAGGAAATCGGCAAGCGCCTGTGCGATCTCACCAGCGGCGGCATAGGGCTGCGGCTCTATCGCGGCGACCAGAGGTTCGGCTTCTGGGAACCCGACGCCACGGTGCTGCGCGCGGGCGACATCGTGGTGGAGATCGTGCCCACCGCGCCCGAGCCCGAGGCGGCCTGAGCGGTCAGCGGAACAGCAGGAATACGCCGCCCATTGCCGCCATCCCGACGATGAAATGCCCGGCGTCGATCAGGAACAGTGCCAGCGGCTTGCGCAGAAACAGGTAGTTGATGCCGATGGCGGGGACCATGATCGTGGCTCCGAAGCCGATCGCCATCATCATTACCCCACGGTCCGATGCTCCACCGCGCGCGATCGCATGCCACAGCGTCAGCGCGATCAGCACTTCGAACAGGAAGGCGAGGCCGAAGATCACCGCCATATTGCCGCCCCTGAGATCGGCGTCGCTCAATCCGGCCGCCCCCTGCCATGCCTTGCCGAACAGCGCCGTGTACCACACCGCGCCCACCACGAAGAACGCCCCCGCGCCCGCCAGAACCGCCAATAGATTGATTTCGCCCATGATCTGTCCCCTCCAAAGCCACCCCTGCGCGCAGCAGTAGCGGAACGCGGCGCGACAGTGTAGGGGCGCGCGCAATCATGACCGCCATCACCACCCTGATCCCCGACCAGAAGAAGGTCGGGATGGTTTCGCTCGGCTGCCCCAAAGCGCTGGTCGACAGCGAGCGCATCCTCACCCGGCTGCGCGCCGACGGCTATGCTATGAGCCCCGATTACGCGGGGGCCGATGTGGTGCTGGTCAACACCTGCGGTTTCCTCGATTCCGCCAAGGAAGAGAGCCTGGAAGCGATCGGCGAAGCCATCGCCGAGAACGGCCGCGTGATCGTGACCGGCTGCATGGGCGAGGAGGCTGAGGTCATCCGCGCGCGCTTCCCGCAGGTGCTCGCGGTGACCGGCGCACACCAATACGAAGCGGTGGTGGAAGCGGTGCACGAGGCGGCGCCGCCGACGCAGGGGCCGTTCATCGACCTGATCCCACAGCCGGACGTCAAACTGACGCCCAGGCACTACAGCTATCTGAAGATTTCGGAGGGCTGCAACCACTCCTGCGCCTTCTGCATCATCCCGCAATTGCGCGGGAAGCTCGCCAGTCGCCGCATCGACGCGGTGCTGCGCGAGGCTGAGAAGCTGGTCGCGGCGGGCACTAAGGAGCTGCTGGTCATCAGCCAGGACACCTCGGCTTATGGCGTCGACATCCGCCACGAGCCGCGAATGTGGCATGGCCGCGAGACCCGCGCGCATATGACCGATCTCGCGCGCGAATTGGGCCAGCTCAAGACGCCTGGGGGCGAGCAGCCGTGGGTGCGCCTGCACTACGTCTACCCCTATCCCCACGTCGATGCGGTGATCCCGCTGATGGCCGAGGGGCTGCTGACGCCCTATCTCGATATCCCGTTCCAGCACGCCAGCCCCAAGGTGCTGCGCGCCATGAAGCGCCCCGCCAACGAGGCACGCGTCCTCGAGCGGATCAAGGCTTGGCGCGCCATCGCACCCGACCTGACCATCCGCTCCAGCTTCGTGGTCGGCTTCCCCGGCGAGACCGAGGAGGATTTCCGCTATCTGCTCGACTGGCTCGAGGAAGCGCAGCTCGACCGCGTCGGCGCGTTCCGCTTCGAGCCGGTGGCAGGCGCGCAGGCCAACGCCTTGCCCGATCCGGTGGCGGACGCCGTGAAGGAGGAACGCTACGCCCGGATCATGGCCGTGACCGAGCGGATCAGTGCCGCCAAACTCGCCGCCAAGGTCGGTCGCACGCTGCCGGTAATCATCGACGAGGTAGGCGAGCCGGACGAAGACGGCGACATCGGCGCAACCGGCCGCAGCCAGGCCGATGCGCCCGAGATCGATGGCCAGGTGTTCCTACGGCAAGTGCCGCAGTCGCTCGCGCCCGGCGATTTTATCGAGGCCGTGATCGAGGATGCCGACGCGCATGATCTATTCGGCCGCGTCGCTCTGCGGTAAAGTGAGTTTGCGCTAGCATTCTGTCCAAAATGGATAATCTTGCGGCAACCACGTCTCCCGGCAGCGTCTCGAACCACCTCCTAACCGCCAGTTAACCAGCCGGAGGCCCGGAAATGCGTGTTCGGCGGGTTCGGGCCGAAGCCGCGATAGGACTTTCTTAATCTTACCACCGCATTATCGGCGGATGGGCAAGTCGGGCGGCACGACAAGGACGACGAGTGGGGCGAACGAAGCCCTGCTTCCGCTCGTTGCCTCCCCACGCGAACGGCTGCGGCACGCCGCCTGGGCGTTGATCCTGTCGGCAATCATGGCGCTGACGCTGTTTCTCGAACCGCTCGACTGGTGGATCTGGAACGTCCAGTCCCGCCTGAGCAATCAAACGCCTTCGGGCGAGATCGTCTTCGTCGAGGCGAAATCCAGCCTGGCCGACCCGGGTGTGCCGTCGCAACGCGTCAAGCTGGCCGACGCGCTGGAACGGCTGCGCGATGAAGGCGCCGCGCGCGTCTACATCGACGTGGTGTTCTCGGAACCCGCCGCCGATCCGGCAGCGGACCGCAGGCTCCGGCGCGCGCTCGCGGAGTGGGGACCTCGCGCCGCATTCGTGAACCGTATCGACATCAGTCCCGAAGGCGAGCGCGAGGAATATCGTACCCTGCCCGCGCTGACGGCTGGCAACAGCCTGGTCTGGAACGGCGTGGCCTCGGCCTGGCCGGGCTTCACTTGGCGGATGCCCTATGCCTATCAGACAAGCGATGGCCTGGCGCCGTCGATGGCCGCATCGATCGCCGGCCGCGACGTTGCCTCGCTCAACGAATACCAGATCGATTATGGCTTTCGCAGCCGCTCGATCCAGTCCGCCTCGCTAGACCAAATCGTTAGCGGAACCGGCGCGGCTGCTAGCCCGCATCTGACCGGCAAGACGGTGGTGATCGGTGCGCCCCGCGATCCCACGCTTCCGGAGATCGGCGTCCCCGGACAATTTACCTCCCCGCCCAGCTTCGTGCCGATCTTCGCCGCGGAAACCCTGCAGCGTGGCGCCCCGGCCTATATCCCGGGGCTGTCGCTGATCGTGCTGGTGGCGGGACTGCTGGCGGCTGGCGCGGTTTCGACCCGCCGCGAACGCCGTTACCTGGTCTATGCCGTGGCCACCGCCGCACCGCTTTATGCCGCCTCCGTCGCGCCCGGTCTGGGCCTGCGGCTCGAGCTGTCCTACTGTCTGCCGCTGCTGCTGGCCTTCGCACTGCTGCGCTGGCGATCGAACTGGAAGCGCCGCATCGCGCAGATCGATCCCGACACCGGATTGCCCACCATCCGCGCCTTCGCTCAGACCCTCGCGCAGACCGGCCAAGACGACGGACACGTCATCGTCGCCAAGATCCACAGCTACGAAACCATCCTCAAGACGCTCGATAGCGCGCAGCGCGCGCTTTATGTCCGTAAGCTGGTGGAGCGCCTGCGGGTCGCCGATCCGCGGTTGTCGATCCATATCGACGGACATTACCTGGCCTGGCGCGTCGATCACGAGGACGAGCAAAAGCTGCGCGGCCACCTCGAAGGTCTGCGCGCGATCTTCGCCGCGCCGGTCGCCGTGGGCGGGCACAGCATCGACGTCGGCATCACCTTTGGTGCCGCCCGGATCGACCCGAAGCAGGGCGACCGCAGCCTCGCCGCGGCGCTCGCGGCGGTCGAGGAAACCAGCGAGGCGCTCGAGCCGGTCAGGCTGGCGCAGGAAACCGCCGAGGGCGACAGTCTGTGGGATCTATCGCTGCGCTCGCGGATCGATGCCGCGATGGAAGCGGGCGAGGTGTTCTGCGTCTATCAGCCCAAGATCGATATCGCCGCCGACCGCATCGTCGGGGTGGAGGCGCTGGTCCGCTGGGAAGACCCGGAGCGCGGCTTCATCCCGCCCCTGCACTTCGTGATGCAGTGCGAAAAGGCCGGGCGGATGGAATATCTCACCCGCTATGTGCTGCAATCGGCCTGCTCGGCAGCGCGCCTGCTGCATTTCCGCGGCAGTCGCATCACCATGTCGGTGAACATTTCCGCCACACTGCTGTCCGATATGCGGATCGTGGGAATCGTGCGCAACGTCCTGCAGGCGACCGATTTCGATCCCAACTATCTGATGCTGGAGATCACCGAGACCGCGCGTATCCGCGATCTGACGCAGGCGCGCGCCGTGCTCAAGGCCCTGAAGGCGCTCGGTACCCATCTGTCGATGGACGATTTCGGCGTCGGTGCCGCCAATTTCGAGGCGCTGCGGGCGCTGCCGTTCGACGAGATCAAGATCGACCGGCAATTCGTGGCCGGTGCCGGTGCCAATTCGAAGGCACGGGCCATCACCGCCAGCATCGTGGCGCTCGGGGCCAGTGCGCGAATCGCCGTTGTGGCCGAAGGGGCTGAAACCGAGGCCGATCTGCAGATGTTGCGCGAAATCGGCTGCTCGCAGGTGCAGGGTTATGCCCTGGCCAAACCCATGCCGCTGACCAACCTGTTGACTTTCATAGGAATTGAAAACGGGGCGCGCACGGCGCTATAGTTAACCCTTTACAAACGAACATGGTTAAGGAATGACTGATGGTGGCACACACCAACAGGAGGGTCAGCCATGTGGAGTTTCTGGCGCTGGTTGGCGAACGGCTAAGGCCGTAAGCCCGGTAAACCAAGAATAGCGAAGGGGTTCGGGAAACCGGGCCCCTTTCCCTTATGAGCGGCGGTTTCCCTTGTGAGCGGCCTTTTCCTTTTAGCCGGCCTTTTCCTTTCCAGACAGGCGGAAAACGGCCTAAAGCCGCTGGACGCCATGCCGCTGCCCCAGCTTCCATGACCATCGCCATCGAAACCCGGTTCCGGTTCCGTGCCGAGCAGCCGACCGATGTCCTGCTGCAATTCGAAGCCGCGGCGATTCCCGAGCAGGTGCTCAGCAATGTCCTGACCGAACTGTCCGCGACCACCAACATGACCCGGGTCGATGCGCATGACGCCATCGGCGAGCGGATCTGGGTCCAGGCCGACGGCGAGTTCAGCGTCCTGCACCGCGCGCAGGTGCGGCTCGACCGGCTGACCGGCGAGATCGCGCCGCTCGCCCAACTGGCCCCGCACGACCTCCCCGGCGAAGCGGTCGAATATCTGCTCGACAGCCGGTACTGCCCGGCCGATCGGTTCCAATCCTTTGTGAGCGAGGAATTCGGCGCGCTGAGCGGCGGCACGGCGATCATGGCCATGCACGACTGGATCGCAGAGCACTTCACCTACACTCCGGGCTCAAGCGGCCCGAACACCACCGCACTCGACAGCTTCGTGGAACGGCACGGCGTGTGCCGCGACTATGCCCACGTCCTCGTGACCTTCGCCCGCGCCGCGGGGATCCCGGCGCGCTACATCAGCTGCTACGCCCCGCGCGTCACGCCGCAGGATTTCCATGCGGTCGCCGAGGTCTTTCTCGCCGATCACGCCACCCCGGGCGGCGGGTGCTGGCACCTGCTCGACGCTACCGGCATGGCGCGGGCGGACGAGATCGTGAAGATCGGCGTCGGGCGCGATGCCGCCGACGTCAGCTTTCTCACCAGTTTCGGTCCGGTCGAGTTTCTCGATAAATCGGTGAGCGTCACCAGCGCATAGGAATGCGCGGGGTGGCATGGCGAGTGATCGGCTGTTACGCGGAGCGCCGCATGAACGGGGAGATTGTTGCGCGCCATGAGCTTCACCGCCGAAAGCCTGATTCTGTTCGGTGCCACCGGCGATCTGGCACAGCGGATGCTGCTGCCCTCGCTGTGTGCGCTGCATGGCGACGGGCTGCTGCCCGCGGACCTCAGGATCGTCGGCACCGCCAGGTCGGACATGGACGACGCGGGCTACCGCGATTTTGCGCGAACGGCGCTTGAGAAATACCTGCCCACCGATCGCCGCGAGGGGATGGACGCCTTCCTGACCCGCCTGTTCTACCAGTCACTCGATGCCACGACAATCGACGGGTACAAGGCGCTCGCCGCCAAGACCGAGCGCGGCGACCCGGACAGCGCCAAGGGCGGCCTCGCGATCTTTCTCTCGACCGCACCCAGCCTGTTCGAGGCCACCATCGCCGGGCTAAGCCATGCCGGACTGACCGAGGGCAACGTCCGAATCGGGCTGGAAAAGCCGCTTGGCACCGATCTCGCCAGCAGCCGCGAGATCAATGACGCGGTCGCCGCCGCCTTCCCCGAGGACCGCATATTCCGGATAGACCACTATCTCGGCAAGGAAACGGTCCAGAACCTGCTCGCGCTGCGCTTCGCCAACGTCCTGTTCGAGCCGGTCTGGAACGCCAATTACATCGACCATGTCCAGATCACCGTGGCCGAGACCGTCGGACTGGAATCGCGCGTCGCCTATTATGACGATTCGGGCGCGCTGCGCGACATGGTGCAGAACCATATGCTGCAACTGCTGGCACTGGTGTGCATGGAGCCCCCGACCAGCTTCGACGCCACCGCGGTCCGCGACGAAAAGGTCAAGGTGTTGCGCGCGCTGCGCAAGGTGGCAGCCAGCGAGACTGTCACCGGCCAGTATCGCGCGGGCGCGATCGACGGGCAGGCGGTGCCCGGCTACGACGACGAGCTCGGCAAGCAATCGGACACCGAAACCTTCGTGGCGGTTAAGGCCCATGTCGACAACTGGCGCTGGCAGGGCGTGCCGTTTTATCTCAGGACCGGCAAGCGCCTGCCCGAGCGGGTGACCGAGATCGTGGTCCAGTTCAAGGACGTGCCGTTCTCCATCTTCGCCGGACGCGGCGCGACCACCAAGCCCAACCGGCTGGTCATCGGCATCCAGCCCAAGGAGAATATCCAGCTCGCGCTGATGGCCAAGCTGCCGGGGCTCGACCGCGACGGTATCCGCCTGCGCCGGGTGCCGCTCGACATCGCGATGCCCGATGCCTTTTCGGGCGCTCAACGCCGCATTGCCTATGAACGGCTGCTGCTCGACCTGATCGAGGGCGACCAGACGCTGTTCGTGCGGCGCGACGAGGTGGAGGCGCAGTGGGAGTGGATCGATGCCATCCGCGGGTTGTGGCGCGATGCGGGCCTGTCGCCCAAGCCCTACACCGCCGGCAGCTGGGGGCCGAGCGCGGCGATCGCGCTGGCCGAGCGCGACGGGGTGACCTGGCATGACGAATAAGCCCCTTCACGACACCATCCACCGGGTTACCGGACGCGTGATTGCCAACTCGCGCGACGGCCGCGCGCGCTATCTCGAGCTGATGGAGCGCGAGCGCGACCGCACTCCCGCCCGCTCTCAGGTGGCGTGCTCGAACCTCGCCCATGCCTACGCCGGAGCCGAGGAGGATCAGGCGGCGATGACGCGCCTGGCCGGGCCGAACCTGGCGATCGTCACCAGCTACAACGATATGCTCTCCGCCCACCAGCCCTATGGCCGCTATCCCGAGCGGATGAAGATCTGGGCGCGCGAGGTCGGTGCCACCGCGCAGGTCGCGGGCGGCACCCCGGCGATGTGCGACGGCGTCACCCAGGGGCAGGACGGCATGGAGCTGTCGCTGTTCAGCCGCGACGCGATCGCGCTGGCGACCGCGGTTGCGCTCAGCCACCAGATGTATGACGGGATGGCGCTGCTTGGCATTTGCGACAAGATCGTGCCCGGGCTGGTCATCGGGGCGCTGCGCTTCGGCCATCTGCCCGCGATCTTCGTGCCCAGCGGGCCGATGCCGAGCGGCATTCCCAACAAGCAGAAGCAGGCCGTCCGCCAACTCTATGCCGAGGGCAAGGCGGACCGCGCGCAGCTGCTCGAAAGCGAGATCGCCAGCTATCATTCGCCCGGCACCTGCACCTTCTACGGCACCGCCAATTCCAACCAGATGATGATGGAGATGATGGGGCTCCACGTACCCGGCGCGGCCTTCGTGCCGCCGGGCGTGTCGCTGCGGCAAGAGCTGACCCGCGCCGCCGTGCACCGCCTCGTCGCCATGAAGCCGGGCGGCGAGGATTACCGCCCGATGGCGAAGGTCGTCGACGAGAAGGCGATCGTCAACGCCGCCATCGGTCTGCTCGCCACCGGGGGATCGACCAATCACGCGATCCATATTCCCGCGATGGCGCGCGCGGCGGGCATCGCCTTCGACTGGAACGATCTGGCCGAGCTGTCCGACGTGGTCCCGCTGGTGGCGCGTGTTTACCCCAATGGCGCGGGCGACGTGAACCAGTTCCACGCCGCGGGCGGGATGGGCTATGTCATCGGCACGCTGCTCGACGAAGGCCTCGCGCATGGCGACATCCTGACGGTGTGGGACGGCGGCTTCAACGCCTATACGCGCGAGCCGGTGATGGACGATAAGGCGCTCGCCTGGCGCGATCCCGGCGAAAGCGGCGATGCCGAGATGCTGCGCCCTGCCAGCGCCCCCTTCCAGCCCGATGGCGGGATGAAGCTCCTCATCGGCAATCTCGGCCGCGCCTGCTTCAAGTCCAGCGCCGTCGATCAGGCGCGCTGGACCGTCGAGGCCCCGTGCCGCGTATTCCAGGACCAGCACGATGTCGCCCTGGCCTTCGCCGCGGGCGAACTGGACCGCGATGTCGTCGTCGTCGTCCGCTTTCAGGGTCCGCGCGCCAACGGGATGCCCGAACTGCACAAGCTGACCCCGGCATTGGGTGTGCTCCAGGACCGCGGCTACCGTGTCGCGCTGGTCACCGACGGGCGGATGTCGGGCGCGAGCGGCAAGGTGCCTGCCGCGATCCATATCACCCCCGAGGCACTGGGCGGCGGCCCGCTGGCGCGGCTGCACGACGGCGATGTGGTGCGCGTCTGCGCGCAGACGGGCAAGCTCTCGACCACGGCCGATCTCTCCTCGCGCGAACCGGCACCCGATCCCACGCCGCAATGGGGCGTGGGCCGCGAACTGTTCGCCATGTTCGCACGGCTTGCGGACGGCGCCGAGCGCGGCGGCTCGGCCATGCTGGCGGAGGCGGGGCTGTGAGCATGGACCTCGTAGCGGTCGATATCGGCGGCACCCACGCCCGCTTCGTGATCGCCAGTGTGGCAGTGGACGGCGGCATAACCTTGGGTGAGCCCGAGACGCTTCACACCAGGGACCACGCCAGCTTCCAGACCGCATGGGAGGATTTCCGTGAGCGCCAGGGCGGCTCCCTGCCCCCGCGCGTCAGCCTGTCGGTCGCCGGGCCGGTCGGTGGCGAGGTCATCCGCTTCACCAACAACCCGTGGATCATCCGCCCGGCGCTGATGGAATCGAAGCTTGGCGTCGAGGCCTGGACCATCGTCAACGACTTCGCCGCAGTCGCCCACGCGGTGGCACGCGCCCCCGACGACCAGTTCCTCCACCTTACCGGCCCCGACCAGCCGCTCGCGACTGAGGGCACGATCAGCGTGCTCGGCCCCGGCACCGGGCTCGGCGTTGCGCACCTCTGGCGCTCGGGCAGCGGCGACTATCGCGTCACCGCTACCGAGGGCGGTCACATCGACTTCGCCCCATTGGACAGCATCGAGGACGCAATCCTCGCCCATTTCCGCAAGTCGCACACCCGCGTCTCGATTGAGCGCGTGGTCTCGGGCCCCGCCATCGGCCCGATCCGCCGCGTGCTCGCCGCGATGGAAGGCAAGGCTGTGACCGAGGAGGACGACGTGACGCTGTGGAAGCGCGGGATGGAAGACCGCGACAGCATCGCCGCCGCGGCGGTCGACCGGTTCTGCCTGTCGCTTGGCAGCGTGGCGGGCGATATCGCGCTGGCGCAGGGCGGCATCGGCGGCGTGGTGATCGCGGGCGGGCTCGGCTATCGCCTCCGCGACCATTTGCCCCATTCGGGCTTCGCCGAGCGCTTCCGCGCCAAGGGCCGCTTCGCCGAGCTGATGGGCGCTATCCCGGTCAAACTGATCGTCCACCCGCAGCCAGGTCTGTTCGGGGCCGCAGCCGCCTTTGCCGCCGAACATGGAGTGACCGCATGACCCATATCGAAACCATCATGCGCGCGGCCCCGGTCATCCCGGTGATCGTGATCGACGAGCTGGCGTACGCCGAACCGCTGGCGCGCGCGCTGGTGGCGGGTGGGCTGCCCGCGTTGGAAGTCACGCTGCGCACGCCCTGCGCGCTCGATGCCATTCGCGCGATGAAGCAGGTGCCCGGCGCCATCGTCGGGGCCGGAACGGTCGTCAACGAGGCCGATCTCGATGCTGCGCTCGACGCGGGCAGTGAATTCATCGTCTCGCCCGGCCTGACCGAACCGCTCGCCCGCGCCGCGATCCGCGAGGGCGTACCGTTCCTGCCCGGCATCGCCAATGCCGGCGACATCATGCGCGGACTCGATCTGGGCCTGACCCACTTCAAGTTCTTCCCGGCGATGGCGGCAGGCGGCCTGCCCGCGCTCAAGGCGCTGGCGGCACCGTTCGGCCAGTGCCGCTTTTGTCCGACCGGCGGCATCGGCCCTGACAATGCGGTCGAATGGCTGGCCTTCGACCCGGTCCTCTGCGTGGGCGGGAGCTGGGTCGCACCGCGGGGTGCGCCGGATGAGGCGGAGATCGAGCGGCTGGCGCGCGCGGCGGCGGCGCTGACGCGCTAGGCCGACCGTCGCGGCGGCTCGGGCGCGAACACCCAAGCGCCGCCCTCGACCTGCGCCAGCACCCTGCCGAGCGAGGCGTTCTCACCGCGGCGGAGCCGAGCAACCACAGCCGCGATTTCGCTCCGGCGCGCGTCGCCAGCCAGCATCGCGATCACGCGATGGACGAGTTCGGTCGCCGCGAAGTCGGAGGCGGGCGGCACCAACCGCCAGCCGTCGCCCGCTGATCGCACCTGCGCTCGCCACAGATCGTCGATGGCTTCCGCGACGAATGCTTCCGCCGCGCCCAGGAAGCGGGCGCTACGGGCCATGCTTTCGGCGTCGAGCCAGTCCGCGTCCGCCAAAGCGCGCCGGATGCGGACCCGGTCGAAGCGGTCGTCTTCGTTCGACGCGTCCTGCGCCGGCGCAAGCCCTGCCGTGGCCACCAGTTCCGCCAGTTCGGCACGACGCCAGCCGAGCAGCGGTCGCAGCAGCGGCAGCGCGGCTTGCGGCACCGTGCCCCTCCCCCGCACACCCGCCAGTCCTGCCAGTCCGCTGCCGCGATTGAGGCGCATCACCAGCGTCTCGGCCTGATCGTCTAGCTGGTGCCCGGTCGCCAGGGCAGCAAGCGCACGCCGCTCGCACCAGTTCGCCAAGGCCGCATAGCGCGCCGACCGGGCGCGGTCCTGGAGATTGCCGGGAGCCAGGGTCACGGTGAGGGTCTCATGCGGCACAGCGAGCGCGGCGCAGACCTTGGCCACCAGCGCCGCCTCACCGGCACTCTCGGGCCGTAGTCCGTGATCGACCGTGGCCGCCTCGACCCGGCCCGGCAGCGCCGCCGCCGCCAGCAACAGCAACGCCAGACTATCCCCCCCACCGGACACCGCGAGCCCCAGCCGCGCCCCGTCCTGCCCCTCCGGCCACAGCCGGACGAGGTCGGCAGCGAAGCGCTCGATCAGGCGAGGGTCGGGCGGCCTATCAATTGCATTGGCCCTCGCGCCGCGACGCGTCGAACTGGCTCTTGAGCCGTCCGGTCGCAAGCGCGGGATAGGTTTCGGAAAACTCCGCCAGCGCGATGCAGGCGCGTTTCGTATCCTTGAGCGTGATCATCGACTGGGCGAGGAACAGCAGGCTGTCGCCCGCGCGCGCGCCGGTCTTGTCGGTCTGATAATTGCGCAGGAACCACGGTGCCGCCTCGCGCGGCTTGCCGTCGTCGAGATAGGCGCGGCCGAGCAGGTTGCGCCCATAGCTGATCTGCGAATGGCCGGGGTGCTTCTCGACATACATCGTCAGCGCCTGCACCGCCTCAGGGTAGAATTTGGCCTCCCAAAGGCGGAAGCCATAGGCGTAGTCGTCAGCCCCGGCATCGCCCGTCGACGGCTTCTGGATGGCCTGCACCCCGGCGAGGCGCTCGGCGCTCGGGCCGGTGGCGCGCGGCGCGGCTGCGGCGGTCGCGGAGGTGACCGACGCAGGAGTGCGAACCGCGCCGCCGCTCGCCGCGCCGTCCGGCACATTGGCAGATGGGGCAGGCGGCGAGGTTGGCACCGGCACATTCGCCGCTTCGAGCCTGGCAACGCGGTCCTGCAGCAGCCGCAACGCGTTGGCGTTCTCCTCATTGCCTGAGGTGAGTTGGCGAAGCTGCTCCTCGAGCGCGGCGAGCAGGGCCAGGATGTCGGTTACCGCGGTGGTGCTGGGGATGCCGACGGGCTGGGTGGTCGCGGGCGAGGCCGCGGTAATCTCGGGCTCGAAAAACTTGCCGTCGCCGCCTGGGAAGACCTTGCGCTGCAAGGCGCGAACCTCGACCTCGACCTTCTTAATCCGTGCCTCGGCATCGCTCTGCGCCGCCGCCGGAACCGCACCGAGCCCAAGCCCCAGCACCGCCGTCGCACCCATCCAGCCGCGCGCCTTAATCGCCATCATTCGCACCGTACTACTCCCATCGGTGAACACTGCGTCGCGTGACCTAGCCCGGCCAGCCTGTCGAGAGGATGAAGCCGTTTATCCTACGCCGCAGGCGTTGCGCCCGGTGCCGCCGCTGGCGCCGCGGCAGGCCGCGCCAGCAGCGCTTCGGCGGTCACCGGCACGTCGCGCATCACGCCTTCGGTCTCGGACAGCTTGGGCACCGGCCGGCCCCCAATCGTGATCGCCAGCGCATCGGGGCGGCCGGTCCACACCTGCGGCTGCTGCGCGTCGGCGGGCACGGCGAAGGTCTGACCGCGCGCCATCTGCCCTTCGAACAGGCGCTGGCCCGCGCCGTCGTAGAACTTGACCCAGGTGCCATCGACCAGGCTGGTGAAGACCACCGGTCCCGCGGACACCGCCGCAGCGGGCGCGCCTGCCCCGGGGGCACCGGCAGCAGCGACGGGCACCGGCGCCGCTGGCACCGGGGTGGTCAGGCTCGCGGGTCCGACGCCGGGCGAAAAATAGGTTCGGTAGAACGTGAAGGCGCCCACCACGAGGAGGACCACCGCCAGCGCGGACAACCACGCCAGCCGGCGCGAGGGCACGCGCGCGGGATCGCCGGGTTCGAACCGGTCGGGACGCTGGGGCCCTCCTTGCGGATCGCCTTCGGCCAGGTCGAGCCGGACCTGATCCGTGACCGCTTTCTCGTCGAGCCCGAGCGTGCGGGCATAGGTGCGGCTGAACCCGACGGCATAGGTGCGGCTGGGCAGCCGCGCGTATTCGCCCGCCTCGATCGCGGCGAGATGGCGCTGCGGAATGCGCGTGCGCGCGGACACTTCGGCGAGGTCGAGCTTGGCCGCGGCGCGCGCTTCGGCCAGCATCGTCCCGGCGTGCTGGCGCGGCGTGGCTTCTGCCTCAGACCCGAATTCTTCTTCCATGCGATCCTTGATGGTTAGCCCTGACCCCTGTCGCATTCATGAAAGCGGCGGAACCCCGCCACTGTCAACCGGCGGGCACGAATATCCGCGCCCCGACGGCCAGTTGCACCCACCGCAGGACGAAATACGGGTTAAAGTCCTACTCCGTGTCAATGCCGCGCGCTTCCGCCCATTGGGTGAGCACAGCCCGCATACTCGGCGGCGGCTGCGCCAACCAGCCCCGCATCGCCGCCGAAAGCTCGGTCAGGTCGACCTTGCGGATCAGCTCCTTGATCGGGCCGACCGCCGCCGGAGTAATCGACAGGCGGCGATAGCCGATCCCCATCAGCGCCAGCGCCTCCAGCCGCCGCCCGCCCATCTCGCCGCAGACGCCGAGATCGATATTGGTGCCCACCAGCCCCTTCGCCACGCGGTCGAGGAAGCGCAGGATCGCCGGGCTCAGCCAGTCGTAACGCTCGGCGAGCTTGGGGTTGGCACGATCGGCGGCAAACAGGAACTGCGTCAGATCATTGGTGCCGACCGACAGGAACGATAGCCGCCCGGTGAGCTGTTCGAGCACCTCGGCCAGCGCCGGCACTTCCAGCATCGCGCCATAGCGGATCGCCTCGGGCAATTGCTTGCGGCGCGTCTTGAGATAGGCGAGCTGATCGACGAACACCTGCTTGGCGGCGTCGAATTCCCACGGCTCGCTGACCATCGGGAACATGACGTTGAGCGCACGGCCCGCGCTCGCCTCCAGCAGCGAGCGGGCCTGCGCCTTGAGCAAGCCCCCCCGGTCGAGCGAGAGCCGCAGCGCGCGCCAGCCCATCGCCGGGTTCTCCTCGCGCTCCAGTGCCTCGCTGGTGAGGTAGGGGACCGCCTTGTCGCCGCCGATATCGACGGTGCGGAACACCACCGGCTTGTCGCCCGCGGCATCCAGGACGTCGCGGTAGAGCCGCGTCTGGCGCTCGCGCTGGGGCAGGGTGGCGGAGACGAGGAACTGGAATTCGGTGCGGAACAGCCCGACCCCGTCGGCCCCGGTCATCGCCAGCATCGAGATATCGTCGCGCAAGCCCGCGTTGATCATCACCTGGATGCGCGTGCCGCAGCGGGTGAATGGCTCGACTTCGCGCAAGGACGCATAGGCCGCCTGGCGTTCGCGGCTCTTGGCGAAGCGCGCGTCGAAAATCTCGCCCATCGACTGGCTGGGCCGTAGCGTCACCATGCCCTTGTCGGCGTCCAGCAGGATTTCGTCGCCCTCCGCTACCGAGCGCATGATTCCTTCGCAGCGGCCGAGCACGGGCACGCCCATCGCGCGCGCCACGATCACCACATGGGCGGTGAGCGAGCCTTCCTGCAACACCACGCCCTTCAGGCGCCGCCGATCGTATTCGAGCAGCTCCGCCGGCCCGAGATTGCGCGCGATCAGGATCGTGTCGCGGCGCAGCCCCTGGGTGGCCGCGGTGCCCATCTTGCCCGACACGATCCGCAGCAGCCGGTTCGACAGATCCTCCAGATCGTGCATCCGGTCGGCGAGCAGCGGATCGTCGATCTCGCGCATCCGCATTCGGGTACGTTGCTGGACACGCTCGATCGCCGCTTCGGCGGTGAGGCCGGAATCGATGGCCTCGTTGATGCGTCGCCCCCAGCCTTCGTCATAGGCGAACATCTTGTAGGTCTCGAGCACGTCGTCATGCTCGCCGCCGCCGCCGAACTCGGTCTGGTTGGAGAGGTTGTCGATCTGCTCGCGCATCTTGCCGAAGGCGCGATAGACCCGCTGGCGCTCGGCCTCGGTGTCCTCGGCGACCACCTGATCGATGGTGATGCGCGGCTGGTGGAACACGGCCACGCCCGCGGCCAGCCCCTTGACCAGCGTCAGTCCGGCGAGAATGCGTGGGCCGCCGTCATTGTCCAGCCCATGCTCGTCATCGACCAGCCCGTTGTGCGCGATCAACTCGCTGAGCACCATCGCGGTGGTCTGCAACGCCTCGATCTCGATATCCTCGTAACGGCGCGGATCGGCGTGCTGGACCGTCAGCGCGCCCACCGCGCGCTCGCGGTAGATGATCGGCACGCCGGCGAAGGAGTGGTATTTATCCTCGCCTGTCTCCGGGCGATAGGCGAAGTCGGGATGCGCGGCCGCCTCGGCCAGGTTGAGCGTTTCGACATTGGCGGCGATGGTGCCGACCAGCCCTTCGCCCACCCCCAGCCGGGTGACGTGGACCGCATCGGGATTGAGGCCGCGCGTGGCGAACAATTCGAGCGCATTGTCGCGCAGCAGATAGATCGAGCAGACCTCGCTATCGAGGCTTTCGCCGACGATCTCGACCACCTGGTCCAGCTTGCGCTGTGCCGAGGTGCGCGAGGCCATGATCTCGTGCAGGCGAGTGAGGATCAGGCGGGCGCTGGAGGCGGCGGTCATCGCCAGCCGCTATAGCAGGGTGGAGGCGGCGCGAAAGGCCACCCCCAACCGTGTGCGGTCTAGAGCCGCGAAATCTCTTCCTTGATCTTCAGCTTCTGCTTCTTGATGTCCTGAACCATCGCAGCGTCGGGCACCGGGCGGGCAAGTTCGGACCGCAGGCGGTCATCGAGCCCGGCGTGCTTCGTCTGAAGCGCATCGACGTGAGATGTAAGCATGGGCGGTTCTCCTAAGGTAACCAGTAACGGGTGGTGGTTGACGACCCTCCCCGAACCTGCCGACTCGCCGTTGCGGGCGCGCCGCAGACCGATGATGAAACCACAAGCATCACCCTTTGCGAAGCCCCCTTGCTGCGATAAGCAGCGCGGCGCTTGAAAAACGCGACGAACGGATTCGTCGATGACAATCGGACCGGGACACGCGGGTGAACGAGCAGGAACTGAAAAAGCGGCTGGAACACCTGCGCATCGAGCATCGCGATCTCGATGCCGCGATTGCCGCGCTGACCGCAGCGGGGCAGGCCACCGGCACCGGCGACCAGCTCCAGATCGCGCGCCTCAAGAAGCGCAAGCTCGCCATCCGCGACCAGATATTCCTGATCGAAGACAATTTGGTGCCGGACATCATCGCTTAGGGATTGGGCTGCTAGGAACGCCCACCGCTGTCTACGATTGAGACGGCGCGAGGGAAGCGCTGGCCTGGCCCGCGTCGCAGGATTAGGAAGCCGCCATGAGCGCGCATCGCATTCGCCGGCAGGTCGTCGAGGAACTCTACGAGGAGACGCTGCTGCTCGCCGACGAGGCGCGCGCGGCTTTCGACTTGCGCAGCCGCGATCCGCAGGAACAGGCGGGCGAGCCGACGCGCATCGCACTGTCGATCGAGGGGCTGCGCACCACCACGCGGCTGATGAACCTGCTCGCCTGGCTGCTCAACCAGCGCGCCTTTTTCGCTGGCGAGTTGTCGGAATCGCAGGTGCGGCGCTGCGGCACGCTGGCGCAGGATCGCGGATCCGATGCGGGACAGATGGCGCAGCTGCTGCCCGCCACCCGGGCGCTGATCCGCGAAAGCGAGCGGCTCTATGCGCGAGCGCAGCGGCTTGACGGGCAATTGCGCAGCGATGTGGAGGATGGCCCCGCGCGAGCCCTCCAGGGCAAGCTGTCGAGCGCCTTCGGCAAGGGTTAGGCCGCCACGAGCGCGCGGTGCCAGCGCGCCAGGCGTTCGTCCCGGACACCCGCCTCCATGACCGGCGTGAAGCTGCGGGTCGATCCGCGCATCGCTTCCGCAGCGGCCTCCAGCGAGGGATAAATTCCCGCTCCGACTGCCGCGCACAACGCTGCGCCCAGTGCGGTGGTTTCGACGAAATCGGGCCGCTCCACCGACAGGCCGAGCATATCGGCCAGATCCTGCGCCATCCAGTCGTTTGCACTCATGCCGCCGTCGATCTTCAGCGCCCGCCAGGGTGCCCCATCGGCGGCGAAGGCCTCGGCCAGATCGTGTGTCTGGTGCGCCATCGCCTCCAGCGCGGCGCGGGCCAGTTGCGCGCGGCCGGCGGCGAAGCTGAGCCCCGCGATCAGCCCACGCGCCTCGGGCCGCCAGTGTGGCGCGCCCAGCCCGGCCAGCGCGGGCACGATCGTCACCCCGCCACTGTCGGGGATCGAGCGCGCGAGCGCCTCGGTTTCGGCGGCGCTGGAAATCACGCCCAGGCCGTCGCGCAGCCATTGCACCAGGCTGCCGGCCACGAACACCGAGCCTTCGAGCGCATAAGTCCGCAGCCCGCCCGCCTGCGTGAGTACGGTTCCGAGCAGCCGGTTGGTCGAGCGCGGCAGTTGCGATCCCTGATTGGTGAGGACGAAGGCCCCGGTGCCATAGGTTGCCTTGGTCTCGCCTGGTGCCAGGCAGCCCTGCCCCACGGTCGCGGCCTGCTGGTCGCCGATCAGCCCACAAAGCGGCACCGCGCGCCCGAGCCACTGTGGATCGGTGTCGCCCAGCGCGCCCTGCGTGTCGACGACTTCGGGCAACGCGGCGCGAGGGACGCCGAACAGCTCGCATAGCCCGGCATCGAACTGCGCGCCCGCCAGCGGCAACAACTGCGTTCGGCTGGCATTGCTGGCGTCGGAGATGTGCGCGCCCGATCCACGTGAGTTGGCGGTGAGCTTGAAGGTCAGCCAGCTCTCTACCGTCCCGAAGGCCAGCCGCCCGCCTTCGTGCGCGGCGCGGACCTGCCCGTCGTTATCCAGCAGCCAGCGCATCTTGGTGGCCGAGAAATAGGGATCGAGCAGCAGCCCGGTCGCGGCTTGCACCGCCGGTTCGTGTCCGGCCTCTTTTAGCGACACGCAGGCGTCCGCGGTGCGCCGGTCCTGCCACACGATCGCGCGCGCCAGCGGCTGGCCGCTCGCGCGGTCCCACGCGACCACGGTCTCGCGCTGGTTGGTAATGCCGATCGCGGCGACACCCGGCGCGCCTTCCCCCGCCACCTCGCGCGCGCAAGCGAGCGTCCGCGTCCAGATCTCGGCAGCATCGTGCTCCACCCAGCCGGGCCGCGGATAATGCTGCGTCAACTCCGCCTGCGCCACCCGTAACAACGCGCCGTCGAGACCGAACAGCATCGCCCGGGTCGAGGTGGTCCCCGCGTCGATGACGAGAATGGTGTCGCTCATGCCTCTCCCCAATCGGCGCGAGGGTGACATGGCGCAGGCGCATGGCCATATGCAAGCGATGGCTTCCCCGCCTCCCAAGCCCTGGCCGACCGGCAGCGCCGAACAGCTCGAACCGCTGGTGCGGCGCGTGCTCGCGCCCAATCCCTCGCCTTTCACCTACACCGGCACCCAGACCTATATCGTCGGGTTAGGCGATGGTTGCGCGGTTATCGATCCCGGCCCGGACGATCCGGCGCATCTCGACGCGCTGGAGGCGGCGCTGGGCGGCGAGCACGTCTGCGCGATCATGTGCACCCACACGCATCGCGACCACTCGCCCGGCGCCCGACCGCTGGCCAAGCGCACCGGCGCGCCGATCGTCGGCTGCGCGCCGCTGGCCTTCGACACCGCCGGGCCGCGCGCCGACGAGGGCTTCGATCCCGATTACGAGGCCGACCGCGTGCTGCTGGACGGCGAGGCGATGACCGGCCCCGGCTGGACGCTCCGCGCCGTGGCCACCCCCGGCCATGTCTCCAACCACCTCTGCTTCGCGCTGGAGGAGAGCGGTGCGCTGTTCACCGGCGATCACGTCATGGGCTGGTCGACCAGCGTGGTCGTGCCGCCCGATGGCGACATGGGTTCCTATATGAAGAGCCTCGAGCTGCTGCACGGTCGCGAGGACCGGATCTACTATCCGGCGCATGGCCCCGCGGTGGAAAAGCCCCGCCAGCTTGTGCGGGGGATGATAGGCCATCGCAAGCAACGCGAGAACCAGATCCTGCGCCTGCTTGGCGAGGAAGCGCGCAGCGTGGAAGCGCTGGTGCCCGCGATGTACAAAGGGCTCGATCCCCGGCTGATCAAGGCCGCCGGGCTGTCGGTGCTGGCGCATCTTATCGACCTGGAACGCCGCGGACTGGTCGCACGTTCGGATCACATATGGCTGAAAAACTAGATCGCGTTCGCACCGAGGTTGGGACCATTCCGGTCCACCACGAAAAATCGCTCGCCCGCATCCAGGCGGTGCCCTGGCTGATCGTCATCGTGCTGATCGCCGCCACCGCCTGGCTGACCTGGCGCGCCTTCTTCTACAGCGAGGAGGGTGATCCGGTCGGCAGCGCCATGCTCGCTTTCGAGAAGCAGAATTCGCTGACGGTATTTTCCAGCCGCTTCGAGGTGGTGGCCGAAAGCACCAACGCGCAAGGCGTGCTGGGCATCGACTTGCTCAAGAGTCGGCAGGCAGCGATCATTCCGGCCATGGTCGAATATCGCCTCGACCTCAGCAGCATGGATCGCGACCGTTTCGTCTGGGACGAGGCGACGAGCACTCTGGCCGTGACGCTGCCCACCCTGCGCATCTCGCGCCCCAATCTCGACGAGGCGCAGGCCAAGACCTTTACCGAGGGCAACTTCGTCACCGGCGGCGCGGCGCAGGCGCTCGCCAGGAACAACTCGCTCCAGGCCGAGCGCAAGGCGGCCGAGTTCGCCAAGAACCCCGAGGTCCTGGCGCTCGCCCGCCAGGCCGCAAGGGACGCAGTGCGCCAAAACCTTGCCATCCCGCTTCAGGTCGCCGGCTACAGCGATGCCAGGGTCACCGTGCGCTTCGACGGCGAGGCCGCGCCGCGTTAGGGTCCAGACCCTAGGCTTCCCCTTTCGACCGCAGCAGTGTAAGCGCCCGTCTACACGGGCAAAAGCCCGGCGGGCCGGGTCGCATCGGACGGGAGAAATTTCGATGGCGACTTTGCACGCGGACGTTGCGCCGCGCATTACCGAACAGGCTGAGCGGCGCTTTTTCCTGATCATGGCACTGGCGATGGCGCTGACCATCGTGGCCGGTTTCGCATTCAATCTCGCCATGGGCCGCTCGACCTTCGCGGTTCCGGCCGCCTATCATGCCCATGCGGTGGTATTCATGGGCTGGGTCGCGCTCTACATGACGCAAGCCTTCACCATTGCGACCGGGCGGCGCGCGCTGCACATCCGGCTCGGCAAGGTCGCCTATCTGTGGATCCCGCTGATGGTGGCCATGGGAATCGTGATCATGGTTACGGTGGCACGCCGAACCGGCGGGCCGTTCTTCTTCGCGGTCAACGAATTCCTGGTCAGCAATGTCGCGCTGCTGCTGTGCTTCGGAGGGCTGGCGCTGTGGGCGCTGCGGCGCCAGCGGCATAACGGCTGGCATCGCCGGCTGATGTTTTGCGCCATGGCGATGCTGACCGGGCCGGGCCTTGGCCGGTTGCTGCCGATGCCGCTGTTCATGGAGTGGGCCTGGACGGTATCGTTCCTGGCGACGCTGATCTTTCCGGCCATCGGGATAGCCGCCGATATGCGCCGCCGCGGGCACGTGCATCCGGCCTATTGGTGGGGCATCGGGCTTTACGCGGGCACCTTCGTCGTCTCTATGCTGGTCGCGTTCAGCCCCATCGGTTATACCGTAACCGAAGCGGTGATCGCCGGTACTCCAGGGGCCGAGCGCCCAATGGCGGCCTTCCTGCCGCCGGGCTTCACCATGTGAGCGTGCGGCAAAAAGCGCTTTCCTACATTGGTGCCACTGTGCGATGCCCGCGGGATGCTCCCACATCCCGCCACCACTGTCGCGCCCTTGCAGCCGCCCCGTGCACCATGCGAGTTTTTTGCTTTAGGACTGTGTAACACCCGGTCCATGTCTCGCAGGAAACTGCCTAGTTTCCTGAACGGAGGCGCGGCATGAGCGCCGAATCGCGGGTGCCCTCGGGCACTGACCTCCTCGCCGAAATCGACCGGCTGCGACGCGAGCGCAACGCCGTGATCCTGGCGCATTATTATCAGAAGCCGCAGATTCAGGACATCGCCGACTTTGTGGGCGACAGTCTGGAGCTGAGCCGCAAGGCGGCGGAGACCGATGCCGACGTCATCGCCTTCTGCGGCGTCAAGTTCATGGCCGACACCGCCAAGATCCTCAGCCCCGACAAGATCGTGGTGCTGCCCGACATGGACGCCGGCTGCAGCCTCGAAGACAGCTGCCCGCCCGAGAAGTTCCGGGCCTTCCGGGAGGCGCACCCCGATCATATCGCGCTGACCTACATCAATTGCTCGACCGAGGTGAAGGCGCTCAGCGACGTCATCGTCACTAGCTCAAGCGCCGAGACGATCCTGTCGCAAATCCCGCTCGACCAGAAGATCATCTTCGGCCCCGACAGGCATCTGGGCGGCTATCTCAGCCGCAAGTTCGACCGGCCCATGCTGCTGTGGCCCGGCGTGTGCATCGTGCACGAGGCTTTCAGCGAGACCGAGCTGCTGAAACTCAAGGCCCAGCACCCCGGCGCGCCCGTGGCCGCGCATCCCGAATGCCCGCCCGCGATCATCGACCATGCCGATTACGTCGGCTCGACCAGCGGCATCCTGCAATTCGCCAAGAGCTTCGCAGGCGACACGCTGATCGTCGCCACCGAACCGCACATCATGCACCAGATGGAGCTGGCGATCCCCGAGAAGCGCTTCATCGGCGCGCCCGGGGCGGACGGCAACTGCAACTGCAACATCTGCCCCTATATGGCGCTCAACACGCTGGAAAAGCTCTACGTGGCGCTGCGCGACCTGGAACCACGGATCGAGATCGAGGAAGGCCTGCGCCTGCAAGCCAAGCGCAGCCTCGACCGGATGCTGGAAATGGCGAGCGGCACGATCGGCAAGGGCGATCTGGGGCCGACCCCTACGGGAGACTAGTCCTTCGCGCCCGCCCGCGAGATCACAAGCGCGGCGGCGACCAACGCCATACCTACCATATCGGGCCAGCCTAGCACTTCGTCGAACGCCAGCCAGCCGGTGAGCGCGGCGATTGCGGGCTGGGTCAGCAGCGCCATGCCGATCACCAGCGGGCTGAAGCTCTTGAGCGCATAGACCAGCAGCCCCTGCCCCACGATCTGGCTTGTCAGCGCGAGGCCCAGCACCGGAGTCCAGCCCGCCGCGCCCGGCCACACCGGCTCGCCGAGCAGGATCGCCAAGAGCAGCAGTGTCGGTGCGGCGCTGGCGCAGACCAGCGCCAGCACACTCCACTGGCCCATCGTCTCGCGCGCGCTCTGCGCCGGCAGCAGGTAGAGAACGTAGAACGCCCCCGCGAGCACGCACAGCAAATCGCCCACCAGCGTGGTCGTCGAAACCTCCAGGCTGCGGCCCAGCAGGATCGCGGCACCCCCCAATGCCGCTGCGAGCGCCAGCACTTCCGCCCGGCTGGGCGCACGGCGGAGCGCGAACAGGCCCCAGGCCATCAGGATCAGGCTGCCCGAATTGCCGAACAGCGTGGCGTTGCCGAGCTTGGTCAGCTCGATGCCGAGATGCCAGCTCGCCAGGTCGAGCGCGAAGAACGCCCCGGCGGCGAGCAGAATCCACATCGTGCGGCGGCTCGGCGCGGCGCCCTCGCCCTGGCGCACCTCGCGCCACGCCAGCCAGGCAAACAGCGGCAGCGGCAGCGCCATGCGCCAGAACCCGGCCGCCACCGGCCCGGTGTCGGCCAGCCGCACCAGCCACGGCCCCAGCGCCAACGCGGCATTGCCGATCAGCAGCGCGGCGAAGGGCCAGGCACCCCCCGGATAGATTTTCTGCGCCCGCTGTTCGGTTGTCGTCGCCATGTCCGCGCCCTAGCTGGGTTGCCAATCGAAACCAGCCCAAGGACGCCGTTATATGCACGAACCCCTGTTCCAACCGCTCCGCCTGGGCGCGATCGAGGCCAAGAACCGCGTTATCATGGCCCCGCTCACGCGCGGTCGCTCGACCCAGCCCGGTTCAGTGCCGAATGCGATGATGGAAACCTATTACCGCCAGCGCGCGGGCGCAGGGCTGATTATCTCGGAGGCGACCGGGATCAGCGTCGAAGGTTCGGGCTGGCCCGCCGCGCCGGGCATCTGGAGCGCGGAGCAGGTCGAGGGTTGGAAGCCGATCACTCAGGCCGTGCACCGGGAAGGTGGCAAGATCGTCCTTCAGCTGTGGCATATGGGCCGCCTCGTTCACCCCGACTTCCTCGGCGGCGAAGCGCCGGTTTCGGCCAGCGCAACCACCGCGCCGGGCCACGCCCACACCTTCGAAGGGCGCAAGGATTATCAGCCGGCTCGCGCACTTCAAACCGAAGAGGTCGCGCGCGTGGTGGCCGATTATGCCCACGCCGCCGAGAACGCCAAGGTCGCAGGCTTCGACGGCGTTCAGCTCCACGGTGCGAATGGCTACCTCGTCGACCAGTTCCTGCGCGAAACGACCAATCTGCGCGATGACCGATATGGCGGCAGCGTCGAGAACCGCACCCGCTTCCTGCGCGAGGTGCTGGAGGCGTTAATCGGGGTGTGGGGTGCGGATCGGGTCGGCGTTCGGCTCAGCCCCAACGGCGAGACGCAGGGCTGCGACGACAGCGATCCGGCTGCGATTTTCGGTGCCGCCGCCCGTGTGGTCGAGGACCTCGGCCTCGCCTTCCTGGAACTGCGCGAGCCGGGGCCGGATGGAAGCTTCGGCAAAACCGACGTGCCCAAGCAGAGCCCGCTGATCCGCAGCATCTATTCCGGTGCGCTCATCCTAAATTCGGACTTCACCGCCGAGGATGCCGAGCAGGCGGTGGCCGGCGGTCGAGCCGATGCGATCAGCTTCGGGCGCCCCTACATCTCCAATCCCGATCTCGCCGAACGCATCCGCACGGGCGCGGAGTGGGCGCCCAACGTCAATGTGCCGCAAAGCTGGTATCTGCCCGGCCCCGAAGGCTACATCGATTATCCGGCGCTGGCTGAAACGGTCGCTGCCGAGTAGCGGCCGCTACGCCTTCTCCAGCGTGCACTGGAGCGGGTGCTGGTTCTGGCGAGCGAAATCCATCACCATGTTCACCTTTGTCTCCGCCACTTCGTAGGGGAACACCCCGCACACGCCCACGCCGCGCTGGTGGACGTGGAGCATCACCCGCGTCGCCTCGTCCATATCCATCCGGAAGAAGCGCTTGAGGACGATCACCACGAATTCCATCGGGGTGTAATCGTCATTAAGCAGCAGCACCTTGTACTGGCTCGGCTTCTTGGGCTTGGCACGGGTCTTGGTGGCGACCCCGACCTCGGTATCGCCGCCACCCGGGCGATCGGGGTCCGCGGGATCGCCCGTCGCGACGCGCGGGGCATTGGTCGGGAGAGGGGAGAGAGGAATCATCGCCGCGCCAATATCGTATCGTGCCCGCCCCGCGCAAGGCGCGAGCGAGACCCGTACAAAAGGAAACGGGCCGGACTGCATGGTTGCAGCCCGACCCGTTCGTGTTTCGTCGATCCGTAGTGACTTAGGCGGCCTTCTTCAGGCGCTCCATCGCCACGCTGGCGCGGCTCGAGATCGGGGCGAACATATCGTTCGCCAGCTTCATCATGACTTCCGCGTTCTTGGAGGTGCGGGCGACCAGCGTGTCGATGTTGCGACGCGCGATTTCACCCTGGAGCTGGAACAGCTCGGTCGGCGACTTCACGGTGGCCATCTTCTTGACGTCGGCGGTCACGGTCTCGGCGGCAACCTTGGCGTCCTCAACCGCGGTGCGGCCCAGGTCCTGCATGGTCGCGGCGAGCACCTTGCCCGATTCCACGATGGCGTCGAAATTGCCCTTGTGGAAGGCGGTGACGTCGGCGGTCAGCTCGGTGCCCTTGTCATAGGCGGCCTTGGCGCGGGTCTGCATTTCGGCAGCGGTTTCCTGAAACTTGGCGGTGAAATCGGTGGTCTTGGTGGCCATGATCTTGTCCTTGAGTTGCGTGATGGTGTTGATAGGCTTGAAAGTCTTCGCTGCGGCCCGGACGACCGGCTTCTTCACCGGGGCCTTGCGCGCGGCGGACTTCTTGGCGGGCTTGGCGACTGCCTTGCGGGCGACCGCCTTCTTGGCGGCGACCTTCTTGTTCGGGGCAGCCTTCTTCGGCGCGGCGACAGCCTTGGCAGCGGGCGCCTCGACCTTCGCGACCGGCGCGGCAACGGGGGTCGCCGTCGGCGCAGCAGCGGGCTTCGCGGCTACGGTGGCGGCGGTCTTCTTCTCGGCTGCCTCGGCAAAAGCCTTCTCGGCAGCGACATCGATCTTACTCTGGCTATCGGCCATCGGTGAAACCTCGCGTTTGTTGCAGTGCACAATATAATGCATTGCAACAGAGGTTCAAGTGTTTTTTGTGCAGTGCACCATAACCGCCGAAATAGCTGAAATCATGCGGATTTCACGTAGCGCCCGGGCGCATCTTCGATGATCTTGTCGTTTTTCCCGCCCGGAGCGCGCTTGCCCGTTGCGGCCACCTCGCTGGCATCCTGAGACCGCAGCCAGTCGATCCAATCGGGCCACCAGCTCCCCTTGTGCTCGGTCGCTCCGGCCACAAATTCGTCGAGGCTGCGCACCGCGGCTTCGTTGGTCCAGTACTGGTACTTCTGCGCCTCGGGCGGATTGACCACCCCGGCGATGTGGCCCGAGCCCGCAAGCACGAATTTGATGGGTCCCCTGAAGTGATCCGTCATCCGGAACACGCTCTGCGCCGGAGCAATGTGATCCTCGCGCCCGGCCTGCACATAGGTCGGCGTCTCCACCCTGGTCAGATCGAGCGGGGTGCCGTCGACGCTCATCGCGTCGGGCTGCACCAGCCGGTTGTCGCGATAGAGATCGCGCAGATAGGACAAGTGCCATTTGCTGGGAAGATTGGTGGTGTCGCCGTTCCAGTACAGCAGGTCGAAGGCCGGATAATCCTCGCCGAGCATGTAATTGTTGACGACGTAGTTCCAAATGAGGTCGGTACCGCGGAGCAGGTTAAACGTCGCGGCCATATAGCGTCCATCGAGATAGCCGTCGGGGCTGATCGACTCGATGGTGGCAAGCTGTTGCTCGTCGACGAAATGGAGCAGATCGCCCGCCGCCGCGAAATCCACCTGTGCGGTGAAAAAGGTCGCGGACTTCACCTTGTCCGCCTCGCCGCGCCGCGCCTGCACCGCCAGTGTCGCGGCGAGCGTCGTGCCCGCGACGCAATAGCCGATGGCGTGGACGGCCTCGACGCCCAGGCGCTCGCGGATGTGATCGATCGCCGCCATCTGCGCGCGCACGTAATCGTCCCAGATCACATCCTTCATGCTGGCATCCGCCGATTTCCAGCTGACCATGAACACGCTGATCCCCTGCGCCACCGCCCAGCGCACGAAGCTCTTCTTGGGATTGAGGTCGAGGATGTAGAAGCGATTGATCCACGGCGGGAAAATCACCAGCGGTACCGCCAGCACCTTCTCCGTGGTCGGGCTGTACTGGATCAGCTGGAACAGCGAGGTCTCGAACACCACCTTGCCGGGGGTAGAAGCGATCGTCTCGCCCAGCGTGAAGCTGCTCCCGTCTGTATGGCTGAGCTGACCCTTGCGCATATCGGCGAGCAGGTGCTCCATGCCCTTGACCAGATTCTCGCCCCGCGTCTCGAGCGTGCGTTCGATCACCACCGGATTGAGGAACGGGAAATTGGCGGGGCTCGCCGCCTCGGTGATCGCCTTGGTGGCGAACCGCAGCTTCTCGCGCTGATCGGCTGGCAGGCCCTCGATCTGGTCGACCATCTCGGCCACGCGCTGGCTCAGGAACAGATAGGTCTGGTGGATCAGCGCGAAGGCGGGATGTGCGCGCCAGCGCTCATCGGCGAAGCGCTTGTCGCTCAATGGCAACGCCCCGCTAACACGTTCCGACCCGATGCCGAAGCTGCCTAGCACGCCCTGCCACAGCGCCATCCCGTCTTCCCACAAGGCCTTCTGCCTGGCGGGATCGGCGAGCGGCATCTGCCGGTACCAGCCCTGCGCCAGATTCATCCAGCGCGCCGGATCGAGATAGGCCATCGCGTTCTGCGGCTTGGCGGCCTGCTCGGCCAGAAACGCGAACCACAGGCCCTGGAGCTTCGTGCCGACTTCGGCCCAGTGCTGCAAATCCGTCGCCGCCATGCCGTTGGCCCGCATCTGGCCCATCGGCGCGAAGAACGCCTGCGCCAGCTTCACGGGCGTCTCATACATATTGGTGAAGGGGTCGGGGGTGTGGTCGTCACCGGTCATGCGGAGCGGCTCCTGAAGCGATTCACCCACGCTCTAGAACAAAAGCTTGGCGCGCGCACCCTGCCGCCCGATTGCGCCGCCAGCCGTAATCGGCCACACAAGCGGCCCTATGTCGGACGAATTCTACCGCATCAAACGCCTGCCGCCCTATGTGATCGCGGAGGTCAATTCGCTGCGCCACGCCGCCCGCCAGTCGGGCCGCGACATCATCGATCTGGGCATGGGCAATCCCGATCTGCCGCCGCCGCCGCATGTCATCGAGAAGCTCGTCGAGGTGGCGCAGAAGCCCGACGCACACGGCTATTCGCAGTCCAGGGGTATTCCCGGGCTGCGCAAGGCACAGGCGAATTACTACGCGCGCCGCTTCGGGGTGGAGATCGATCCCGAGCGCGAGGTGGTCGTGACCATGGGAAGCAAGGAAGGGCTCGCCAGCCTCGCCACCGCGATCACCGCGCCGGGCGACGTGGTGCTGGCTCCCAACCCCAGCTACCCGATCCACACCTTCGGTTTCATCATCGCCGGGGCCACGATCCGCAGCGTGCCGACCACGCCCGACGAGGCCTATTTCGCCAGCCTCGAGCGGGCGATGGCCTTCACCGTGCCGCGCCCGAGCATCCTCGTGGTCAACTATCCCTCCAACCCCACAGCCGAGACGGTCGATCTGGCGTTCTACGAGCGGCTGGTTGCGTGGGCGCGCGAGAACAAGGTCTGGATCATCTCCGACCTCGCCTATTCGGAGCTCTATTACAACGGCAAGCCGACCGTCTCGATCCTCCAGGTCCCGGGTGCCAAGGATGTTGCGGTCGAGTTCACCTCGCTGAGCAAGACTTTCTCCATGGCGGGCTGGCGAATCGGCTTCGCGGTCGGCAACCAGCAGCTCATCGCGGCGATGGCGCGGGTGAAAAGTTACCTCGACTACGGAGCCTTTACCCCGATCCAGGCCGCCGCCTGCGCCGCGCTCAATGGCCCGCAGGATATCGTCGAGACCAACCGCCGCCTTTATCACAAGCGCCGCGACGTGCTGGTCGAGGTGTTCGGCCGCGCCGGCTGGGACATCCCGCCCCCGCGCGCCAGCATGTTCGCCTGGGCCCCGCTGCCGCCCGCGCTGGCGCACATGGGCAGCCTGGAGTTTTCCAAGCAGATGCTCGAACACGCCGATGTCGCGGTGGCCCCCGGGGTGGGTTACGGCGAGGACGGCGAGGGCTTCGTGCGCATCGCTTTGGTCGAGAACGAGCAGCGCCTGCGCCAGGCAGCGCGCAATCTGCGGCGCTGGTTCCAGCAGCTGGGAATGAATACGCCGGCGGGGCGCGAGGCAGGCTGAGCCGCGACTAGCCCCACTCCCGAGCCAAGCCGCGCTTATCCGCAAGCCTGAGGCACGCCATAATCGCCGCGGTGACGGGCACCGGGTGATTCGGGGGCGGCAGATATATGAGACAATTCGTCTGGATATCGCAAGCAGGGCATATTCCCCCACGCTGGGACTTGCGTCTGCTCGATTGGCGATTGGTGCCGAACGAGCAGGGCGTCGGCGTGCCCCGCCTGTTCGACGGACGCGCGCCCTGGCGGCGGGGGGATTGGCGCGCCCTGAGCGGTGGTGCCCTAACGATCGCAGTGGGGGTCGATTGCCCCGAGGAACGGGTCGCGATGCTGTCCGCGGGCCTGGGCGAGGTGCTGTCGGCGCAGGTCGCGGTCGGCGAACTTGCGGTACGGCTGACCCGGCTGGCGCAAGGCTACGCAGCCCTGCCCCGCTACCGTCCGGTCGGGCCGCTGATGCTCGACCTGCTCCACCGCGACGCGCGCTCGGGACACCGCTGGCTTGCCCTGCACCCGCGCGAATTCGCGCTGCTGTGGCGTCTCTCGGACACGCCGGGCGAGCGGATTGGGCGCGAGCGGTTGCTCGCCGACGTGTGGCGGCTGGCGCATATGCCCGAGACCAACTCGCTCGAGGTGCACGTCTCGCGCCTGCGCGCCAAGCTGGCGGTCGCGCGCGCGGCATGGCTGGTTCAGACCGATCCGCGGGGAGGGTATCGGCTGGCGCTGGACTTCGAGGGTGCCGATGCGCACAGCTACGCGGTCCCGACCCACACGGAGCCCAAGCGATGGCCAACGACCGCGTTACCCTGACCCTCGACGCCGATGGCGTGGCACAGGTGCGCCTTGCCCGGCCGGACAAGATGAACGCGCTCGACCCCGCGATGTTCGATGCCATCGTCGAGACGGGGGAGGCACTGCGGACGATGACCGGCCTGCGCGCGGTGGTGCTGGCGGGCGAAGGGCGCGCGTTCTGCGCCGGGCTCGATCTGGCGAATTTCGCCGCCGGCGGCTCCGATCCCACGCGCAACCTGGCCGAGCGCACCCACGGCAACGCCAACCGTCCGCAGGAAGCGGCGATGACCTGGCGCAAATGCCCGGTGCCGGTAATCGCGGCGGTCCACGGGGTGTGCTTCGGCGGCGGCCTCCAGATCGCCAGTGGGGCGGACATCCGTGTGGTCGCGCCGGATGCGCTCATGGCGATCATGGAGATGCGCTGGGGGCTGGTGCCCGACATGGGCGGCTATGCCCTGTGGCGCGGCCTGGTGCGCGGCGATGCTTTGCGCGAACTGGTCTATACCAACCGCGAATTTTCCGGAACCGACGCGCTCGACCTCGGCCTTGCCACGTTCGTCGCCGCGGACCCGCTTGCTCGCGCGCAAGCGATCGCGCGCGAAATCGCGGCGCGCAATCCCGAGTCCGTTCGCGCAGCCAAGCGGCTGTTCGATGTCATGGACGACGAGCGCACCGACGCGATCCTTCTCGCCGAAAGCCGCGAGCAGGACAGTGTGATCCGCAAGCCCAACCAGGTCGAGGCAGTCATGGCCGGCATGCAGAAACGCGCGCCGAATTTTACGGACGTGTGACCCTAGTGCTCGACTCCGGTCCTAGCGGACCTCCGCTCAATCCGAACGAAGGCAGAAACGAACCATGATTCGTTCGTGTCGAGCGAAGTCGAGACACACTGTTCGGCCTTACCCAAAAATCGCCGCCGCCTGCATCCCCACCATCACCAGCCTGCCATCGGCGTCCCACAGCCGCAGCCGCTCGCTCGAATAACCGTGGTCGGCGTGGTCGCTGGCGGTCTCGGCCAGCCACCAGCCGCCGCGGGTCTGCGCCTCGGGATCGAGGATGTTGAAGCTCCAGTTTACCGAGCTCAGCGGCCCGCGCCGCTGCATCGCGCGCATCGAGCCGGGCGGCAGAGTGTCGCCGATCAGCACCAGCCGCGAGACGGGGTCCAGCCCGGCCTCGTCCTTCAACCGCAGCCAGCGGCGCACCAGCGGAAATCCCGGCCCGGTCTCGTCCTGCGCGCGGCGCAGCTCGAAATTACCGATGAAATGCAGCGCTTCGGGATTGGGCAGCGGCTCGGCGTCTTCGGGCGCGCCGGGCCACGGCTCGCACCGCGGCGCGGGGTGCACCGCATTGGCCTCCCGCGCGGCGCCGAACACGAAAATCGCCGCCAGTCCCACCTCGCCCTCCGCCACCAGCTCGCAGCGGAGCTGGGTAACGTTGCGCCCCGCCCGCAGCACGCTCACCCGCGTCTCGAAGCTCTCGCCCACCGGCCCGGAGAATGCGATCTGCGCCGCACGCAGCGGCGGCAGGCCGGGATGCGCGCGGGTCACGGCGGTATAGGCGATCAATGCCGAAGCCCCGCCGTAGAGCGTGCGGCCCTGCAACCACGCCTCCGCCTTTTCGAGCGTGACGGGGCCGGGCGTGGCGGCGATCGGATCGAGGAGCGAGGCGATGGTCATAGCTGCGCCATACCGCGCCCGCCGCCCGGGGCAACAAGCCGATTGCGCGCCGTCCCGCCAACCGCTAGGGGGCCGCTTCCCCGCGCCGCGTCTCGTGGCACGGGGCTCGGCCCGATGGCGGAGTGGTTACGCAGAGGACTGCAAATCCTTGCACGCCGGTTCGATTCCGGCTCGGGCCTCCACTCCCGCCATGTACAGGGTGTTTGGGCCGAAGTGTTGGTGAGCCGCTTTAGCTCAGTTGGTAGAGCATCGCATTCGTAATGCGGGGGTCACAGGTTCGAGTCCTGTAAGCGGCACCATTCCCTCCAGAGGCCGAGAGAATTCAACGCCCCCGGTAATCCGATGGCAGAATAGCCCCGCAGTTCCGCGACTGGTTAGCGTCACTCATTCAAAGTTGGATCCTCAGCCCGCCGACCCTTCGTCGTTCCCTGGCTTCGAGGTCCTCTCTGCCTTTGAGTCACCGGCCATCCCCGGCTGACACCGCTTCGCCACCAAGCTGTCCGCCCGCGATCGGTGTTGCGTGCGTTCGATCTTCGCCCACCTTACGCCGGTTTACGGGCGTAGAGTCCGAACGCCAGGATCACGCCATAGCACAGCGCGGGGAGGATCAGCGCGGTTGCCAAGCTGCCGCTGGCATCGGCCAGCATCCCGGTCAGCAGCGGGACCACCG